>BNJS01003611.1_pt1:217500-1093172 | contig 1093172 bp, 975 predicted proteins | sample 8540461 | NCBI WGS metagenome assembly BNJS01 (sample SAMD00202454, study PRJDB9452) | human saliva metagenome | isolation source: human saliva | place: Japan
CTACAACCCCTGCTAAGCGTTGCCACAAAGCAGGTTTGGGCTATTCCCCGTTCGCTCGCCACTACTAGGGGAATCATTATTTATTTTCTCTTCCTAAAGGTACTAAGATGTTTCAGTTCCCTTCGTTCGCCTCACTACATCTGTAGTGATAACAGGTCTTCAACCTGCTGGGTTGTCCCATTCGGAAATCCTTGGATCAAAGGTTATTTGCACCTACCCAAGGCTTATCGCAGCTTATCACGTCCTTCATCGCCTCCGTGAGCCAAGGCATCCGCCATGCGCCCTTTCTTACTTTCTTCGCCTTCTTTGTAATTACTTACAAAGAATGTAGCTCATACTTTCAGCTGTTGTGTGATTCTAAAGAATTTGAAGTTTTTTCTTCAATAATTAGAATTCTAATTCTTCCCATTATAGAAAGAATAGTTCTACATTACAGTCTTGCTTGTGTCAATATGTCAAAGATCTTGTGCTGTTGCTCTGTGTGTTCTGAGGCAGTGCCTCAGAAGTAGAAAACAGCGAAGTGGAGAATAACGGATTCGAACCGTTGACCCCCTGCGTGCAAAGCAGGTGCTCTAGCCAACTGAGCTAATCCCCCAAGGGATAGAGAAAGTATCAAAGGACTTTAAGTCTGTCACACATGGCTTAGCGCCAATGTGTAGTCCCAAAAGACTTGTGCCTGATACACATTGGCTTAACGCCGATGTGTAGTCCCAGGCAGACTTGAACTGCCGACCTCCACATTATCAGTGTGGCGCTCTAACCAACTGAGCTATAGGACTGAGTTGGAAGAAAGCACTGCGGCTTCTCATGCCAGACTTCCTTTCTCTTATTCTTAAAACAGTGTCAGTGAGTACAAGAAGAAAAACGAACCAAAGGTTCTTTTATTTTCTTGATTACCGTTAACCTGTTGACTTGTATACTTAAATACTTATCAACTAAATCAACTAATAAGCATCCTCTCCAGAAAGGAGGTGTTCCAGCCGCACCTTCCGGTACGGCTACCTTGTTACGACTTAGCCCCAATCACCAGTTTTGCCCTAGGCCGATCCTTGCGGTCACGGACTTCAGGCACCCCCGGCTTTCATGGCTTGACGGGCGGTGTGTACAAGGCCCGGGAACGTATTCACCGCGCCATGGCTGATGCGCGATTACTAGCGAATCCAGCTTCGTGGGGTCGGGTTGCAGACCCCAGTCCGAACTGGGACCGGCTTTCAAGATTTGATGCAATTTGCATTACACCATCCCTCTGTACCGGCCATTGTAACACGTGTGTAGCCCCGGACGTAAGGGCCGTGCTGATTTGACGTCATCCCCACCTTCCTCACACCTTACGGTGGCAGTGTCTCCAGAGTGCCCGAGCTAACCTGATGGCAACTGAAGAGGGGTTGCGCTCGTTATGGCACTTAAGCCGACACCTCACGGCACGAGCTGACGACAACCATGCAGCACCTTCACAGAGACCCCGAAGGGCGTCATTATCTCTAAATCCTTCCTCTGCAATTCAAGCCCGGGTAAGGTTCCTCGCGTATCATCGAATTAAACCACATGTTCCTCCGCTTGTGCGGGCCCCCGTCAATTCCTTTGAGTTTCACCGTTGCCGGCGTACTCCCCAGGTGGGATGCTTAATGCTTTCGCTTAGCCGCTGATACCAGGTACCAACAGCGGGCATCCATCGTTTACTGTGCGGACTACCAGGGTATCTAATCCTGTTTGATACCCGCACCTTCGAGCTTAAGCGTCAGTTGCGCTCCCGTCAGCTGCCTTCGCAATCGGAGTTCTTCGTCATATCTAAGCATTTCACCGCTACACGACGAATTCCGCCAACGTTGTGCGTACTCAAGGAAACCAGTATGCGCTGCAATTCAGACGTTGAGCGTCTACATTTCACAACACACTTAATCTCCAGCCTACGCTCCCTTTAAACCCAATAAATCCGGATAACGCCTGGACCTTCCGTATTACCGCGGCTGCTGGCACGGAATTAGCCGGTCCTTATTCGTATGGTACCTGCAAATAGGGACACGTCCCTAACTTTATCCCCATACAAAAGCAGTTTACAACCCATAGGGCCGTCATCCTGCACGCTACTTGCTGGTTCAGACTTCCGTCCATTGACCAATATTCCTCACTGCTGCCTCCCGTAGGAGTTTGGACCGTGTCTCAGTTCCAATGTGGGGGACCTTCCTCTCAGAACCCCTACTGATCGTAGCCTTGGTGGGCCGTTACCCCGCCAACAAGCTAATCAGACGCATCCCCATCCATTACCGATAAATCTTTACTTCAAATCTGATGCCGTCATCGAAGACTATGCGGTATTAGTCTGCCTTTCGGCAGGTTATCCCACAGTAATGGGAAGGTTGGATACGCGTTACTCACCCGTGCGCCGGTCGACGTCCAAAGAGTGCAAGCACTCAATGCCGTTTCCCCTCGACTTGCATGTGTTAAGCCTGTAGCTAGCGTTCATCCTGAGCCAGGATCAAACTCTCCATTGTAAAATATGTTTTGGTGATAAGTGATGAGTGATAAATGATAATGGATACCATGTTAACCCAAACGCTTCACCGAGTAATCTCTGTTTCAGAACGCTTATCCTAAAAGTATCAAGTAAAAAGCACCTTTTCTCTTGTTCCTTTAGTTTTGAGGCGGTGCCTCAAAAGCAGGGACAATGAATTGATCGGTTCGTTTCTTTTACCCATCCATTTGATATAAAATCAAACAGACGCTTCTTGTACTACTTCTCTGTTTATGTAAATCTTTTCAAAGAACTCTTTCTTTACTGCTTTAAGTAACTTGCCAGATGGCTTGTTTTGTAAAGCGAATGCAAAGTTATAGACTTTCTGTGTAACCTCCAAATGTTTTGGGAGAAAATTTTATCAAAAAAGTGTTTTTTCTTCGTTAGAGAGGAAATAAACCTCCTTACACCTTATTATATATATCAATCCACGATAAAACTTTCTGTAATCACAGCACCGTGGGCAATTCATCAAAATGTTCAATCACACACAAAAGGGGGCATCCCCCCATTCAGTTATTCTTTAGACGATTTTATCAGATGCCAAGCCTCTCTAACCCATAAGACTAAAGAGGAACCAATCAAGATGATAGCCCAATCTTCAAAAGATAGGCCACCCTTAACGATATTAAAGAACTTCTGCAGAATAGGAAGTTCCACCATCGCAATCTGTCCAATGACGATAATTGAGATAATAAAGAGCAATCCACGACACCCTTTGAAATGAAGCGCACTACGTCCAGTTTCAAAAGCACGCGCATTGAACAGATAGAAGAAATGCGTCATCACAAAGATTGTAAAAATCAAAGTCAACTCATATGGGCTAAGTCCATTAACCTCACCAAGCTGCAAATGAAGAATATCTCTCAATGCAGTAATATCAGCATGTTCGAAGATATAAAGCAATACCAACAGCAACACAAAGAAGAAACCACCCACACCAATGATATTCCAGCCCATAGAACGATTGATAATAAAGGCATTCCTATCACGTGGACTATCCTTCATCACTTTCTCTGACGGAGGTAAAGAAGCCAACGCCATTGCAGCAAAGGTATCCATAATAAGATTTACCCACAGCATCTGCGTTACCGTCAGCGGAGACTCTGTACCCATAAACGCACCAGCAAGTACGAGGAAACAAGCCGCAACATTGACGGTTAGCTGAAAGAGTAAGAAACGTTGTATATTCTGATAAAGCGAACGTCCCCACATCACAGCCTTACCAATACTACTAAAAGAATTATCGATAATCGTAATATCCGAAGCCTCCTTAGCAACAGAAGTACCATCACCCATCGAAAGTCCCACATGAGCCGCTTGTAGCGCAGGTGCATCGTTAGTACCATCTCCCGTAACAGCGACCACCTCATTACAACGCTGCAACGATTCTACAAGACGTTTCTTATCTAACGGACGAGCACGAGAGATAATCTTCAGATCCTTCACCCGCTTATCCAATTCATCATCAGAAAGTGCAGCAAAGTCAGGACCACTAATAATATTCTTATCCGTATCATTACTTGTCCACAAGCCAATTTGTCTACCTATTTCCTTTGCCGTCCTTGAGGTATCACCTGTAACAATCTTCACATCAATACCCGCCTTCATACATTCACGAACAGCATCAGGCACATCACTTCTCACAGGGTCGCTAATTGCGACAATACCCTGAAAAGTTAGATTATCAGCAACAACCCGTCCATCCTTAAAGACCTCTGTCTTACCATCTACAATCTGATAAGCAAAGCCCAAAGTTCGCATAGCCTGCTCCTGATAGCCTTCCAACTGATGTTCAATATCCTCTTTCGGCACATTACAATCAGTTTGTTTGCAAAGACCATAGACAATCTCTGGCGCACCCTTCACATAGAGAATCTGCTTATCCTCCATCAAAGCAGAGTTGACAAGCACTGCCATATACTTCCGTTCCGTAGTAAAAGGGAGTTCATCAACAACCTGTACCGTCTCCCTCAACTCTTGATAAGAAACCTGATTATCCTTCAACCAAAGTAGTAATGCACCTTCAGTAGGATTGCCCAAAACCTTAGGATTACTTGCATCCGTATAATCTATTGAGGCAGTAGAATTGACAGCTATCCCCTCTTTCAACAAACAAGAAGCAAGACCATCATCTAATGTCTGATTAGCTAAAGCATAGAATTGAGTTTGATAAATACGCATCTGATTCTGCGTCAGCGTACCCGTCTTATCCGTACAGATAACTGTTGTAGCCCCCATTGTCTCACACGCATGCATCTTACGTACAAGATTATTGGTCTTCATCATTCGGCGCATACTATAAGCCAAGCTCAACGTCACAGCCATAGGAAGGCCTTCTGGTACCGCAACAACAATCAATGTAACGGCTATCATCATTGTATTCAGTGCATGAGCAAGTAATCCTGCCATACTCTTATCGGGCATGAGGCAATCGTGGAAAACAATCACACACGTCATCAGAATACAGAAATAAGCTACAGTGCTAATTGTTTTCGAATACCATTTCCAACCATCAAACTTCGTGATAACAAGCCAAAAAAATACGATTGTAGGAACGGTTAAGGTCCAAACAATAGGACTCCAATGGAAACACCATTAATCTACCTACAATGATAAGTCCTGCAAAGACGTAACTTAGTTTAGTAATAAGCACACTCAGTCCATCAAGTTGCTCACTAAGAGGTGTTTTAACGCTATCATCAATTTGTGCAGCCTCAAACACCTTACCATTTTCTGTCCTATCGCCTACAGCCTCAACCTGAAAGATACCATGCCCCTCCATTACCTTCGTACCACGTAACACCTGGTTCGTAGCGTATGAAGCATCCTTTTCAAACTCCTCCTCTTTTACCGATTTATAAGCAGGTACGCTCTCTCCATTCAGTGTAGACTCATCAACATGCAATGAGATTGCCTCCAACAACCTACCGTCAGCAGGAATCTCAGCACCCGTATTGATAATAACAATATCGCCAACTACAATATCTTTTTTAGCAACAGTCGTTGTATTTCCATTTCTGATGACCTCCACCTCCTCTTCATCATTCACTTGATTGAGGATAGCAAACTCTTTATCCGCTTTTAATTCAAAGAAGAAAGCAATCGTCGTAGCCAAGAAGATAGCGAGGAATATACCGACTGGTTCGAAGAAAACGGCTGCACCATCTTCAACATGAAGGCCCCAATACTCCCAACAAGAGATAGCAATAGAGAGAAAACCCGCAATAAGCAGAATAATAATCAGTGGGTCTTCAAACTTTTCCAAGAACTGTTTCCATAGTGGTTCCTTCTCTCGGGGTGTTAGCACATTAGCCCCATATTGCTCACGACTCTTCAACACCTCTGTGTCAGTCAATCCTTCATAATGTTTCTTTTGCTTCATAATAATCTTAGCAAGTTTATTTAGATGGACTTAATCCTATCCTACAATTAATAAGCAGATAGCAGTTCCTTTCACTAATTCCTAATCCTTTCATAACTTTATCAACTTTGATATATCTGTTTGCAAAGTTACAAATAATCTGATTATAATCCACATTTCTGTAACATTACAAGTCATTTTCTCAACTATTTTTAATGAATTACAGAAGAATATCAGGGCAAAACAATGTTTTCGTTATCATATTCTTTTCCAACAATTCTGGTATAATTATTATCCCTATACATAATGCTTTTGCAAAACTTAATCATAATGCTATGAATATTACATAGAAATTATGGCAAAGATAATAAATTTATGAGGAAGAATACAAATGATTTTTTGTTCTTACATTCCACGCATCTTTGTTTATCTTATAATATTCTTCCATCATTTATTTCTTATTTATTACCTTCTTCCCAACGTCGAAACCTATCCATAAAGAAGAATGCAGAAAACACGCTTAGTATGGTAAGAACAATACCAATAACTGCCCATAAAACCATTTGCGAGAAGGATAGAACTGTTACTTTTGAGAATTCAACAAAAGAATAGATGCAGTAAGGCAATGTTAGGAGGCTTGTAATGATAACTGGCACATACTTTCGATATACAATCCACTGTACGATATGCATTAACAAGTGAACGGAATATCCTGTCAATGCAGCAAACCACAATTGATATTGACCTGTCCAAACCGAGCAAAACGAAACAACAGAAACAAGTATGAACTCGTGAGCAGTTCCAACGGCAAAGGTGGAAGTGGAATAATCGAAAGCTCCATGTCGAGTAAAGAACGACTCGATTTTAGGAAATCGTTTTCTCAATTCTCCCCTATTCCTGTCAATCCAACGCCTAAACATAATAATTTCCTCGTATTCGTGAATCATAAATACGACAAGGAAAAGCATAATTATTAAGTTTATTTTTGTCATAACCTCTTTTGTAATTTATTTCAAACTACCGATGCAGTTTCTTCCAATCGTCTAGATAGATAAAGTCCGAGCTTTCAGTTTATTCTCTCATGCACAAGCAGGTCATAAATTATCCCTAAAATAATTTATCCAACGAAACTATGGCAAAGATAACAAATTATAAGGAAGAATGAAAATAATAGAGGGAGGAAAACATTAATCAGACTAAACATCACATAAACCCAAATAACAAATTATCATTATTTAACTAAATAAGGTAACATATGTTATCTTTGTATTTCCCAATAACTCAGTATCTTTGCATTAGAAATAATAAAAATCAGTAACAAAGTTATGGCAAATAAGATGAAAGACTTTCTCCCAGCAATTGAGATGGAGAAAATGCAGGCAATGCTTGAGCTTGAAGAAAAGTATGAAACAGGACAGCTCTCATTAGAAGAGGCACGCGAAGTGATGAAGACAAAGATAGGAAAGATTCGCCCTTATCACCTTGCCTTCATCGAACAGAACATGAAGTCGCGTGAGGACGATGAGTGTATCCGTGCAGACATGCGCAAGATTATTGAACTCGTTGAAGGTTTCATGGACTACAGTCGCCCTGATGTACCAGAGGATCACCCACTCTCACATTATTATAAAGAGAATGACGAGATGCGAAGACTGCTCCTTGCAGTGGAGGATCTTGTACAATATCCTGTCATTAAAAACCAGTGGTTAGAACTCTACGACCAGATTCGTCAGTATCCTATCCACTATCACCGTAAGCAGAATCAGCTCTATCCACTTTTGGAGAAGAAAGGATTCGACCGCCCAACGACAACAATGTGGAACTTTGACGACATCGTTCGTGATGAGATTAAGGATTCACTCCGACTCTTAGAGGCTGGCGAAGATGAAGCTTTCATCGCTAAACAAAATGAGCTTATCGCCTATGCACGCGACCTGATGGAAAAGGAGGAGACTATTCTCTACCCTACTTCATACGCTCTTATCTCGGCAGAGGAGTTTGAGGATATGAAGTCGGGCGACCAAGAGATTGGTTTTGCCTTCTTCAAAGTAGACACACCATCAACACCCAACACTCAACACTCAACACCTCAAAAGGGCTTTGCAGAAGACCTGCAGGCATTGCTCAGCAAGTATGGCTACTCTGCAGGTCCACAGCAGGAGTTGGATGTGGCAACAGGTAAGCTGACCTTAGAGCAGATAAACCTTATCTATAAGCATCTGCCAGTAGACATCTCATTTGTGGACGAGAACGAATTGGTGAAGTTCTATTCAGATACCGACCATCGTATCTTCCCAAGATCGAAAAATGTTATCGGACGACAGGTGTCTAACTGCCACCCACGTAAGAGTGTACACATCGTTGAGGAAATCGTAGAGAAATTCCGTAGTGGCGAACAAGATAAAGCCGAGTTCTGGATTAACAAGCCAGAAGTGTTTATCTACATCGTTTACTTTGCTGTGCGCGATGCAGAAGGCCGCTTCCGTGGCGTACTCGAAATGATGCAGGATTGCACACATATCCGTGAGTTGACAGGTTCACAGACCTTGCTGACATGGGCTGGAAAAGAAGAGGAAAGTGCTGCAAACACTACTCCTTCTGACAATGAGGACGACGAAGCGTCTGCTGCACAATCAGACGCTCCTATTGAGATAACACCAGACACACGTCTGAAAGACCTCTTTACAGCTTATCCAAATATGAAGAAAGAACTTGCTTCTCGCTATCCATCTTTCAAAATGCTAAACACCCCATTGGGTAAGTTGATTCTCAAGAAAGCTACTGTCCGCACCGCTTCTGAGCGTTCAGGATTGGGCGAAGAGAAGTTTATCAATTTACTAAAGGAGTGCATCAAAGACGCCTAAGGTGGTCTTTTCACTCATTGTGTAACAGGTTGTTTCTCAATAGAATCTCTTTAGGATGCACATTTCGTGCATCCTTTTTTTATGTCCAGCATTTTCATCCTAACTCATTAGCATCGATAAGCTACGTGTTGACGCCTAACACCAACGGTGCGGAGCGTCCGCACCATTGGTGCGCAGGGTCAACACCATTTTAATAGTGACTTTATGCTGAGCATACTAATGAGAGATTCATGTTTGATTAGTGATTTCAGGAAATAGAGAATCTTCCTCTTTATATCCTATCCGTGTCCTTATAATCTGGTATCGTTACCCCACTTGAAAAACTATCTTTTACACTTCATTCTTGCAGGGTTCAAAGAAAATACGTACTTTTGCGTACAAGAATTACGCATTATGACAAGAAAGATATTTCAATTATTAAGCTTGGGCTTGATACTTTTTGGTATCACAGCCTGCAAGCAAGAAAAGAAATCAAACGATATTATCACCAAGATAGCACCTAAACCAAAGGTACCAAGCGGTCCACAGCCAATGACCGATTTCAAATATGAGAAGAAAATAGAATGGATGGGTAGTACCTATACGATTCGTATCCACCGCTTTGCAGACAAGTCATTGTCAATCGTCAGTGATGAAGACGGACGTAAATACTACGATAACAAGTTCCAGGTACAGATTCTTCGTCATGATGGTTCATCTTTCTATGAGCGTACACTTACGAAAGATGATTTTAGAGAATACACTGATAACCAATATGGTAAGGATGGTGCACTGATTGGTTTCATGTTCGACCGTGCAGAGGGTAACAAACTCTACTTTGGTGCAAGTGTGGGTTCACCTGATCCAAAGAGCGATGAGTATGTACCATTGGATGTAACCATTGATAATATGAGCCGCATGCGAATCAGTAAGGCTACACAACTTGATACACCAAGCGACCAACCACAACAACAACCAAAGAGTGAGTTGGAGAAGGCTGAGGAAGAGGGGGGTGTAAAAAGCCCCTCCGAAAGCCTCCCCCAACCCCTCCGAAAGGAGGGGAGCCCAAATAGATTAAAGTGGGGTACAGTGAAGTTGATAAATAGATAAGGATAAAACTCAAAGGTCAAACCTCAAAGTTCAAACCTCAAAGGTCAAAGGTTAAACGCAAATCATAAAGTTCAAAGTTCAAACCTCAAAGTTCAAAGATTAAAGGCTTACCCCTCACGCACAAAGTCAAGGGCTTCCTTAACTTCATCCTCACTGACAGACTGGTTGATACGGACATCACCAATACCACCTAAGAGCGTAACATTGATTTCATTCCCACGATTCTTTTTATCATGATGCATGAACTCAATGAGTTTAGGATAATCATTACATGTAATAGGTAATGTGCCATAATACTCACGAATGAAGTTGACCGTCTGGCGCATACGTTCCGTTGGGAAGCCAGTCTTCACAACAGACAGATAAAGCTCAGCTATCAAACCGAAAGCCACTGCATAACCATGAAGAATTGGACTCTTTTCTAATGACCATGACTCAAACGCATGACCAAAGGTATGTCCAAGATTTAATGCCTTTCTAATACCCTTTTCATGTGGATCTTCCTGAACAATACACTCCTTTACACGCACACTCTTACCAAGCATTTCGCTCAATTGCTGTAAGTCTAACTGAGCAAGATTGAAGTTTATCAGCTCAGCCCACATGGCTTCATCAGCTATCAAACCATGTTTCAACATCTCAGCATAACCGCTACGGATGTTTGCCGTATCGAGTGTTTTAAGCCATTCGGTGTTAAGGAGAACGACATCAGCCTCACTAAACACGCCAATCTCATTCTTCAATCCTCCGAAGTTCACACCCGTCTTACCGCCCACACTGGCATCTACCATCGCAAGCAACGTGGTTGGAATATTAATAAAGTTAATTCCACGCTTGAAAGTTGAAGCAGCAAAACCACCAAGATCGGTCACCATACCACCACCAAGGTTTATCAACAGTGAGTGGCGTGTGGCTCCTCCCAGCTGCAATGCTTCCCATACAGAAGCCAATGTGTCAAGCGTCTTACTACTATCAGTCGTACCAATCGTAATTACTTGTGCCTGCTTCAGACAGAAGTCGTCCTTGATAAGTTCCCAACACATCTCACGTGTCGTTTCATCAACGAGTACAAAGATCTTATCCTTCTCACATTCTGAGATGGCTGTTGCCAATTCACTCTTGAACTGTTTTGATATAATAATATTCTGTCTCATAAGCTTTCTCCTTTAATATTCAATACAAAAATACGCCTTTTCTTTTTACTCAAACATAGAATTACATACTTATTTCACACACTTTAATACTCAAACCAATGTTTTTGCGCACATCACTTACTCCGTGTGCAGTGTTTGCAAGTTGTTTACTATCAAAAGACTTCAGCACTACAAAAGAACCAATAGCATTCTTCCTTAGACTCCAAACACCGCTTATATATAAGCCTCTTGAAATCTTTTTCAATAAAATATTAACCTGCATTAAACCTTATAACATTCTTGTCGTCATATATATCGTTCAACGACAAGATTTAGAAATTAACAATAAACTTATGGTAAAAAGACTGTTGACATTTGTTCTTCTGCTGACTGGCTCTATATCGATGTTGGCACAGAACCGAACAATTACGGGATCACTCTACGATGGAGAGTTAAAAGAGAAGGTACCATTTGCTGTTGTTCAGCTGTTGAAGCAGGACAGTAGCTATGTTGTTGGTGCCACTTCCAACGAGGCAGGAAGCTTTAAAATTACGGCTCCGAGCAATGGACGATTCATTTTGAAAGCGTCTTATGTAGGTTACAAGACTATTTTTCAGAACATTACGATTGCCAATGAGCAAGACGTATCAGTGGGTCAGTTAGACTTCCAAGTAGACTCACGCACTTTGAAAGAGGTGAAAGTTGTGGCAAGTGCACCGAAAGTTGTCGTAAAGGCCGACACTTTCCAGTACAATGCTTCGGCTTATCGTGTACCAGAAGGTTCGACGATTGAGGCTCTTGTAAAGAGATTACCTGGTGCGGAAGTGTCGAGTGATGGAACCATTAAGATTAATGGTAAGGAAGTTAAGAAGATTCTTGTTGATGGAAAGGAGTTCATGGTGGGCGATACCAAGACCGCGATGAAGAATCTCCCTACCTCTATCGTACAAACTATTAAGGCTTACGACCAAAAGAGTGACTTGAGTCGTGTGACGGGTATCGATGATGGTAACGAGTCTACTGTTCTCGACTTTGGTATCAAAGCGGGGATGAACAAGGGTCTATTCTCTAATATTGACCTCGGTATCGGTACGCATAACCGCTATTCAGAGAAGGCGATGGGCGCTTATTTCAACAATAAGTTCCGTATGATGGGCTTTGCATCAGCCAATAATGTCAACGACATGGGCTTCGGTGGTGGTCCACGTGGCGGTTTCGGTGGCGTAAGACAGGGATTGAATGCGACCAAGATGGTGGGTCTGAACATGAATTATGACAACGGAAACACCCTGCAGTGGGATGGTAGTGTGCGTTGGAACCACTCTGATGGCGATTTGAACACACGTGTATCAAGTGAGAACTTCGTAGCAAGTCAGGGCTCATTTGCCAACCGTCTTTCACAAGAATACACCAGAACGAACTCTTGGGACGGCCGTTTCCGCTTGGAGTGGCGACCTGACTCTGTATGGAATATTATGTTCCGACCAAACATCAGACTCACTAAGAACGACGGACAGGTAGTTAGTTCTTCTGCTGCCTATAACGCTGACCCATACGAAACAGTTGATGATCCATTGTCAGCAGCCTCTATCGCACAGCTGAAAGCATTGGGAACGATGGTGAATACACAGCGTAATATGACCATAAGTTATGGTAATACCACCGCTTTGGGTGCTATGCTGCAGGTGAATCGCAAGCTCTCAAGCAACGGAAGAAACGTTACTTTGCGCGTAGATGGTAACTATAGTGATTCGGATTCAAAGACCTTCTCAACGCAAGATATTCAGTATTTCCAGTTGCAAGATGCACTCGGAAACGACTCTACTTATCGTGCCTATCGTTACAACCTTATGCCAACAAAGAGTTGGGACTATGCCCTACAGGCAACTTATAGCGAGCCAATAGCCCGCAAGACTTACCTGCAGTTCAGCTATCAGTTTAAGTATGGCTTCTCAAAGAGCGACCGTGACACCTACGACCTCTCTGCTATGCCATCAGGTGCGTTCGGTAGTCTGCAGCCAGCTTATCGTTCATGGGACAATTATCTCGGACTGCTGACCAACCCTATGGCAAGCTATCTCGATGATAACTTGAGTCGTTACTCTGAGTATCGCACTATACACATGACATGCAGGTGATGATGCGAATGATTCGTGATAAGTGGAAGATGAACGTGGGTGTGATGTTCCAGCCACAACACTCTACTTACATGCAGGATTACCTTGGTGTACACGTTGACACAGCACGCACAGTATTCAACTGGAGTCCTACTTTTGACTTCCGTTATAAGTTCAGCGAGCAGAGCAATCTGCGTATCAATTATAAGGGTACGATCACTCAACCTACGATGAGTCAGCTGTTGAGTATCGTCGACAACACTGACCCACAGAATATTTCTGTCGGTAACCCTGGTTTGAAGCCAGCCTTCACCAATAACTTCCGCTTGTTCTATAATACGTACAAGCAGAGTCATTCACAGGCGCTGATGACTTTCGCGAACTTCTCAACGACACGAAATGCAATTGGCAACAGTGTGACCTACGATGCGATCACAGGTGCACGTACGATACGGCCAGTGAACGTAAATGGTAACTGGGATGCTGATGCTGGATTGATGTATAACACAAGTATCGACTCTGCTGGCGTATGGAATCTCCACACCTTTACGCGTGCTAACTTCAATCGTTACGTCAGCTATCTGCAGCTTAACAGAACAAGCAACTTAGAGAAGAATATAACGAAGTCATTGACCTTAGGAGAACGACTCGCAGCCAGCTATCGTACCTCTTGGTTAGAATTGGAGTTAGACGGTTCAGTAGATTATACGAACACGAAGAATAATCTTCAGAGTATGAGCAATCTACGTACATGGCAGTTTGCATATGGTGGTACGTTGAGTCTTAACCTCCCTTGGAACATGAGCATCTCGACCGACCTTCACCAGAACAGTCGTCGCGGATATAGCGATGCCTCATTGAACACCAATGAGCTACTTTGGAATGCGCAAATCTCGCAGAGTATGTTGAAGGGTAATGCACTGACCTTCAGTTTGCAGTTCTATGACATCTTACGTCAGCAGAGCAACCTCTCACGTGTCATCAACTCTATGAGTCGTACAGATACTGAATACAATAGTATTAACAGCTATATCATGCTGCGTGCTACCTACCGTCTGAACCTCTTTGGTGGTAAGAACGCTATGCCTAAACCAAAGGATAGTCCAGACTACGACCGTAATGGCCCTGGTATGGGTCCACGTCCAAATGGTCGTCCTTCTGGCAACGGTGGCGGTCGTCCTCTATGGGCGGTGGATTCGGTGGGTTTTAATATAAAAGCCTCACCCCCAACCCCTCTCCGAATGGAGAGGGGAGTAGTCACCGATATACCCTACAAGATTGATTGGTATTATAGATTAATATTATACCTTTTAGCATCTTCTATAGGGATATCACGGTAATCACTCCCCTCTCCTTTCGGAGAGGGGTTGGGGGTGAGGCTTCTTCTTCCCTTTCGGAGAGGGGCTGGGGGTGAGGCTGCAACTCTTGCACAATCCTCTAAAAATGCTTACCTTTGTCTACAAATCTAAATAACACAAGGGTTTAAGCCCAAATAAACAAATACATTGAAAGGACAAAGACAGACAATGAAACCTATCAAGAACTTTATCGTAGCTGTGGGCTTGACGCTCGCACTCTCTGCTATCACCAACAACGCTCACGCACAGGGCAGTAATATGCAGGAGAAGGTGAAAAACTACTTCCTTCAAACGCTTAAAAAGAAGCAGAATGAAAAACAGAAAAGCAAGGATGCCTTTCAACGTAACAAGACTTATACTACGGATATACAGCAACTGATAAAGAACAAAGATATCGCTCAAAACCAAAAGATGGTATGGGATGCATGGTGTCAAGCGAATCACGAAATAAATGAACAGAAGCTCACAAAGCCTGAAGACTTACAGAAGGGCGTGAAAGCATCGTGGAATTTACCTGAAGCATTGGAAAAGAATGCCGTCATGCCTTACTACTATGGTGTAAAGGGAAGCGCAGCAGGCAAGCTACCGTTGTTCCTTTACCTGCATGGTTCTGGTCCAAAGGAACAAGAATGGGCGACCGGACTTATCTTAGGAAACAGATTCCAAGATGGTCCTTCACTCTATTTCATTCCACAGATTCCTAATGAAGGCGACTACTATCGTTGGTGGCAAGTAGCTAAACAGTTTGCTTGGGAGAAGCTTATCCGACAAGCACTGGTCGAGGGTAATGTTGATGCTAACCGCCTCTACGTCTTCGGTATATCTGAAGGTGGCTATGGCAGTCAGCGTCTTGCCTCTTTCTATGCCGACTATTGGGCTGCAGCAGGTCCAATGGCTGGTGGCGAACCATTGAAGAATGCACCTGTAGAAAACTGTGCTAACATTGGTTTTTCATTCCTCACAGGAGCGGATGACACTGGTTTTTACCGCAATATTTTAACTCACTATACGCAGATTGCATTTGACTCTGCTCAATTGGCACGACCGCTTGATGCCGACAAGCGTCCGCTCTTTGTTCATCGCATCAACCTACTGCCTAACATGCAGCATCATATTAAATACGACCTCACTACCCCATGGCTAAAGAATTTCGTTCGTAATCCCTATCCAAAGACGGTTCTCTGGGAAGATTATGACATGGATGGGCGACATCGTTCGGGCTTCTACAACCTACAAGTGTTAGCCTCTCCTACGCAGAATCGTACTTACTATGATATGAATATCCATAATAATGTGGTGACGATTAATATCAAAGAGGTCGAATACACCGCTGTTGAGAGAGACAAGCATTGGGGTATTGAAATGAGATTTAACCGCAGCTACACAAATGCAAAGGGCGGTAGACTACGTATTTATCTGAATAGCGAACTCATAGACATGAACAAGCCTGTGACAGTTATCGTCAACGGAAAAGAGCTCTATCGAAAGAATGTGAAGGCAAATCTCCAAGACATGATTAATAGCTGTACCGAGTATTTCGATCCATACAGAGTTTATCCAACTTCCATTGAGATTAATTATTAACTCAATGGGAGCTGGGGAAATCCCCCTTTATCCTTCTTTTGTAATAAAATTTCAATGCCTCCATTTCAAAAGATGCTCTTTTGGCTTCTAAAAGACGCCTAATTGGCTTCCAAGAGACGCCCTTTTGACCTCTTAAAGACGCCCTTTAAGAACCCGATTAAGCATCTTTTATCAGCCAACCTTGTAACAATCTGATTATAGGAAACTTACAAAGGCTGTAAAATACACGTCTTTCATACCGCTTTTAAGCCTTGAAAGCGAAATTATTGTAAATAAATTTCAGACCCTTCTTTTGAGTATTCATAATTCTGGTGTAATCCACTTTGAAGTAATGTCACACAGAGAAAAGGAGAGGACGGAGGATTATAAAACAAAGCAATGATAGTCACGGAGGCACCATCGGTGCATAGAGCGATGGAGCATATTTGCAAGCTTTATTAGAGATTCTATACACAAACAATTTATCCAAAAGTTATAAGGAACCTGTACGCTACACCTCCGTCGCTCTATGTGCCGTCGGCACCTCCGTAACATTGCATTACCTCCGTTCCCTCCGTGACTCCGTGTGCCCATTATATAAGCCTTTTAATTTATCCTCCATATTTCGGAAGAACCTCTTATTACCCTGTTACCATGTCTTGAATACCCTGTTACCGTGTCTCTTATTACCCTGTACCATCTCTTACATTACTCTGTTACCATGTCTTCCATTACCCTGTCTCATCAAGGAATGCAAAACCACAAAAAAAGTTGACAAGTTAATTATCCCAAGGAGCCATACCCCTCAAAACAATTAACTTGTCAACTCGTTTACTTGTTTACTCGTCTACTTAAAATTTCCCAAACCTTTCATTATCTCTTCTTCATGAACGCAGCAGGCTTAGCATTTGTGCCTAAAGGATGGAAAAGCATCACAGGCTGAAGCAAGAACAGAGGACCATTAAGGTATAACTGGCTTCCCTGCTGGTTGTACTTATAGATTGCAAAGACGTTTCCATTAAATGAATTAAGAGGGAAACCTAAAGGTCCTAAATACGTTAAGCTCTTTATGTAAGCGGCATTCTTACCACTATCCTCAAGAATACCAGCAACCATCTTATCCGCTTTTGAGTACACCATTCTTGCTGTCATTGTCAACTGATTTGATGCATAATAGTTATAAATACCAGGAACGACCTTCTGGAATTTAGCAAAATCAGCATCACTCACCTGACCTGCATTATGTGCTTCAGTCTGCTGACGAATAAGCTTCATGAATGTAGCATAATGATTGATGTCCCAAATAGCAGTTCTGTAGAAATAAGTGGTATCATTAACTCTCTTTGAAAGAACATATTCACCAGCCTTCAATGACAATGACACCTTAGCAGGATCAAAGGTGAGCGTCATCTTCATACCCGTATCACTTGAATTAAAGGTCAACTCGGTGTCAGATTTCTTCTCAAGTGTACCAACAATCTGCGTAACCAATGTGTTAATATCAGTTGTAGATGAGGTCATCTTAAGAAGGTCATAACCATAGAGACTATAGGTCTTACCTGCGAGGTCGTCAATGCCACCCTGTGTTACAGTGATAGTATCACGATTCTCTTGGTTCTTCAAGACGAGTGAGAAAGTACGAATCTCACCTGTTGTGTTAGCTCCGATATGTGCCACGAAAGCAGAGTCCTTATTCTCAATTGATGTCACACCAGAAGCATCGGCAGCATCAGCAAGCTCCATAGAAGGCTCAGCACCTAATGCGGTATAAGGTAGAGTGAGGGTTGTATCCTTATCACTCACAGCGTAATACTTAGCACCTTTGTACTTGAAAAGAGCTCCAGCTTGCAAGATTGGCAGATTAGTAGAATCCTTACCATTCTTGATTGTCAACACAGCAGAACGACTGTCAATGGCTGGGTTGTTAGTAACACTGACTACGATAGAATCGTTCTGCAGCTGAGCTGTTGCCCATGAATCACTGACAGAAACGGTTGAGCCAGCAGGTGCAGTAAACTTCACCCCACCCTTCTGTGCCGCAGCAGTAAAGGTGAGTTTTGAGTTTACCACCTGCACAGGGTTCTCACGCAAGTAATTACTACCTGCATCGTTGTCGTCACTGCAGGCAACGAAGCCTGCAGTAACAGCAAGGAGAAGACAAATATTAAATATCTTTTTCATAAAACATTTACTTGTTTAGTTTTACTTGAGATGCTGTAGATGTTGTGAGGAATGAGTTCCAGTCTACATCGAAGCGTGCAACACGGTTTGGTAGATACTGTGGCATCAAAACAGACGCTGTATTGTCGAATGACTCCTCTGGCAAGATAGAAGGCTTGGCAGATGAAGATGTAGAAGCCCTCTTGGTGAGTACTGGGTTAGTCCACTTATCCCACCAACCTGCAAGATTCTCAGAGGTGAATGGTTCACCTGTATAAGCCCAGAGGATGATACGCTCAGTAGTCAAACCAGTATACTGTACCTGTCCATTGATGATGCTGAACAACGGTCCACAGAGTGATGCGCTGATGTCGCCATTGTCTGCAATGGTGAAGGAAATTAGGTTGTAAGCACCTGTTCCTGTACCTGTACCACTCTTCTCATCGATGTTAAAGGCATTACCGATGTTATAGCTTACATTATTTCCCTGGAAGGTCATCACCTTCTGTCCACCCTGCATCAAGAATGCATTAGCAGAAGCCACGTAGGTCAATGGGAACACATAGTCTGAACCATAAGCACTGTGAACATTGAGGTAGAACTTGCGGTTCGCACCAGAACCTACATATCTCAGTCGTGCTGTACGAGTATTATCAAAGAAGCCCATCTTTCCATCCTTTGATACATATGAGTTCATCGTGAGCTCATAAGTACCCATAAGTGCAGAAAGGTCAAACTGCATAATCTGAACCTGTGCCTCTTTTATACCATTTGAAATCTTAAGTTTTGCACCACGCGCATTCGTTGCAATAGGATTAGCATCTACCTTAATAATGAGCTTATCACCATCCTTAGAGAGGTGAACCCATGGTGCATCACAAGTAATGTCGAGTTTGTTAAGATATGGAATGGTCTTGGTAATAGTCTTCTCACCATTAGAAGCGTTGATAGCACCTATCATCTTCGCAATGAGATTAACATCAACGTTTGAAGCAGTAGACTCCACACCAGTTCCTGTGAACTTAGCAGTTGCCTTATCTAATGTTAAGTCGTACAACTGTACGCCATTCAACATAATAGGCTCATACAAACGGATTCCTTTATCTGTAAACGCATAAGCAGACTCAGCAACAACCTTATCACCATCATAGATAGCTAACTGACGATTATTCTTATCTGTAACAACAAGTGTGTAAGGCTTTCCACCAATGTTAAGAGCTACATCAGAGAAAACAAAGAGGTTGGTAAGTTCTGTTACCTTCTCTATATATTCTGAAGCTTCGCCAGAGAGTTTATTGAGATACATAGTATTCAACGAACGCTTGCCGTGAATCTTGATGCGGTCAGCACCAATACTATCGATAACGAACTCGAAGTCGCCTTCCTTACCGAGATACTCACCATTCTTTGGAGTAGCATAAATGTGGAGGAAAGTGTTGTACGTATCAAACGACAAAACCGGTCCGTCGTCTTCTTTCATCTTATACAATGACTTTACTTCGCCATCATCAGGATTGTTCTCGTAGCGTACAATCGCATTGTCACGGGTGAACTTAATCGTATAAGCCACGCCACCATAAGCCTGGTATCTCTGTGGATAATAGTCTAAAGCCCAGCCATATTGCGATGCCACCAACGTTTCCTGTGCCTTCTGCAGGAATTCGTCCATACGCTCAGAGTAAGGCTTTCCAAAGACATTCTCTTCTTCTGTCTGGCATGACTGAAGGAAAAGAGCTGGCAAGGCAAGTAGGAGATATATAAATAATTTATTTGCTTTCATATAATGATCCTTTCTTAATAATTAAGATTTGTCAGATTATAACTGCCACTAACAACGTTGTTCTCACGCTCAATGACAGTATCACGCACCTTATCAAGGTCGACATTAAAGGTCTCTTTATAGTAACGTTTAGCAATCTCGAGCTTCTTCTCAATAGCTGTTACACCTGGCTGATCTTTTGCTTCTGCACCATTAGCATCCACAATGGTTGCTTTCTTGAGGATAGCGTTCCATTGTGCATCGGTAGAAATAATGTAAGTACTTACCACCTCAGCAAAGTCCTCACGTTCTTCCTTCTGTGAGTAGGCTGTAACGAAACCACGCTTCTCATAGCCTGTTCCATACTTCTCAGAAAGCCACGAATCATTAACATAACCTGTTGGTGTTATCTTACCAAACTCACGTGGGTAGTCCTTAGTCTGGTTCACGATGTGAACAAACTCGTGGTGAATCGTCTTAAGATAATATTCATCCAAAGCGGTACGATTGTTCTTGACTTTATCAAGATGGTTAACACCCAAGAGACGAATCTTCTTTCCACCCTCAGCAGTACCGAGTTTTATACTACCATTGTTTCCATACTCGAATTCACCCAAGAAGCTGAAGAGCTTTGGGAAGAAGCGACGTGTGAAATCAATACCTGCTGCTTCGGTATAAGCTTCAACACAAGTGTACTTCACAATATGCGCTAACTCCACTGACTGAGCTGAATCGGCTGGTACATCATAGTAAGACATATCCGACTCATTGTCCTCATAACGCCACTGTATTTGAATGTTATAAGGTACTACGAAGTTCTTGTACAGCCACTTGTCGAAAACAGTGTCTGCTGCCTTAGAAGGCTTAATAACGCTCTCGCTTGACAAATTATCGTCTGAACAAGCAGTGAAGCCTGCTGCCACTGCCGCCAATAGCGATAAAGCTAATATATTTTTCTTCATTTCTTAATCCTTTAATTAGCTATTAAAAAGAGTGTGCACTTACTGGAGCAGAATACTGATTGACCGCTGAAAGTACTGGCAATTTGTACTGAGAAAGGTCAAAGAGCTTCGCACCTGCTACAAGAGCCTTGGTTGGGTTGCCTGCAACACCTGCCTCACGAATACTCTGTGGGATCTGTACCACCTGACGAGGGTCGTCCTTCTCCAACCAATCAAGGTTCTTTGAAGGCTTACCGTTAGCACCAATCAAACGACGTGGAATCTCGATATTATAACGTCTGATATCCATCCAACGCATTCCCTGATGTACTGTCTCGATACGACGGAAGTTCAACAAGCACTGCAAGAGTGACTCCTGCACTGAGCCTTCAGCATCGATAGTGAAGCGAGGGCTGATGTGCTTCTTGAAACTTGGTATCATCTTAGCAGCATCAGCGTATGCATATGGAACTGTCTTGAAGTAAGTTTGTACACTTGTTGGGGTAAGGGTCACATTGGTATTGAAGAAGTTCTTCATCCAAATAGTCATATCTGCACAAGCAGCATCATTCTGACCAAGCATGATTTCAGCCTCTGCACGGTTGAGCAAGGCCTCATCCATTGTGAAGTCAACGTTCAATGTACGGAGATAACCAGAGCCTGTTGTGGTATTACGAATCTCAAACTCACGTGGAAGTTTCATCAATAAAGCGAAGTTACTCTCACCTGAATTAACGGTAAATGGCTTCCAAATGAGGTTTGACGATGTACCCCAGATGTTATTACTCTGGAACAACTCTGTCTCTGACAAGTAGTTAGTGAGTGTATAACGCTTACTGGTTAACCATGGTGCAAGAGCCATACCAGCATTGCTGACACTGGTCTGAACAAGGAGGTTACAGTCTGCAGAAGCACTACAATAAGCCTCAGCAATCTTTACTGCCTGCTCTGATTTACTCAGTGGCATAGCCTGCAATGCTCTATAGTCACGCAAAGAAGCAGCAGGATTACTACCTAAGAGCTTATCAGCATATTCCTTTGCCTTCTCCCACTTCTCATAATAGAGGTAGAAACGAGTTGCAAAAGCATAAGCAGCCTGCTTGTTGAAGTGATACTTTGGCACCTCATATGTATCGTTAAGCAATGGGATACCAGCCTCAATATCAGCTGCAATCTTTGCATAGACATCAGCTACAGTACCACGATTACTCTGTTCTGCAGCTGCAGAGAAGTCTGCAATTCCTGTTGCATAATAGAGTCCAGCATCCTTTGTACTGGTCTTGCCATTATAAGGACGGCAGAACTCGTTAGCAAGGATAAAGTGGTTATAGGCACGGAGAAGCAAAGCCTCACCCTTTGAATTACGAAGTATATCGTTCTTTGGACCACCCTGATCCTCAATAGCAGCCAAAGCCTCATTAGCCTTGTAGACACCCTCATAATAAAGCATCCACACCTGCTCAGGAGAGTCATTACCACCCTCAGTCTGCTCTTGCCAGAAGAAGTACTGATCACCACCACGATTACCCTGGCTATTCTGTGCTCCCATGTAATCGGTATTGTCAGACATCCACTCGTTAAAGAGCGTCGGTGTACGGTCAGGATAGGCTGTCACAAGCAGACCCGCAATCTTCTTTGGTGTATCCAAAGTTGTACGGTTGTCTGGCAACGTATCCAATTGGTCAGAACAAGATGCAAGTATCGCTACTGATGCAAGCATCAAGCTGCCCTTATATATGATATTCTTAATTTTCATATTCGTTCTATATTAAATTACTTCTGGTTCTGATTCAGCATTTCTTTCTTGCCTAAAGGCTGTATCATCTTACAACCACTTGCCTTGTTAGGAACTCCAATGTTACTATCAACATTTGGATATCCTCAGCTAAATCTGAAGCCTCCGTTAAAATATTAAAGACCTAATCTCAATGTCAAGGTGAACTGCTTTGGAACTGGTGCAGCCACACCACCTGTATTGAAGAACTCTGGATCCTGACCGTTCAGTTTCTTATCTGAATAGAAGAGGAAGAGGTTAGTTGCCTGAAGCTTCAAAGCTAAACTGCTAACGCCAATAGTTCTAATCATTGCTGCAGGGAAGGTGTAACCCAATGAGATTTCCTTCATACGAATGAAGTCACCCTTTGCGATACGAACATCAGAATAGTTATAAGCATTGTAAGCTACATCCAACTGTGAGTTGTTGCGGTTCTGACGACGTGAAGCAATTACAGGGATATTAGTCAGAGCATGCTCACCACTGTATGCCCCACGATTTCGGTACTCCTTAGGCAGAGCATCCATATCGTCATAGCGGTTACTGAAGACAGGGTTCAAACGAACCTTATTACCAAAGCTATAAGTAACGAATACGTTGAGGTCCCAATTCTTATAACGGAAGATGTTACCGAATGAACCCGTTGTTGTTGGGTCGGCAGGACCTTCGAACTTCAGATACTTAATCTTCTCCTGATCACGCTCCTGGAGGTTAAGACCAGAGATAGTTCTTCTACCATCCTCGTTCATGAATGTAGGCAAACCCTCACCATTGAGTCCAGCAAATGGGATGCTGAAGATAGAGTTTACAGGATAACCTACAAGACTATAACCAGTTCCCTGTACGAGGTCGATAACACGTGCATGGGTGAAGAGACTTGTAATCTCATTGTGTGTCCATGAGAAGATAAAGTTAGATTCCCAACTGAAGTCCTTTGTCTTGATATTATGTGTATTCAATGAAAGCTCCATACCATTAGACTTCATTGAAGCAACGTTAGCAAGGTTATAAGAACCCAACTGTGGATGGTTCACGTAACCAATAAGGTCACTGTTGCGACGCCAGTAGAAATCAGTTGTAAGATTGATTCGGTTGTCAAGGAATCCAAAGTCGAAACCAAGGTTGAACTCACGCTTCTTCTCGTAAGTAAGGTTCTTATTACCGAACTGCTCATCGTAACCAGTCTCCTGAATAGAAGTAAATGGACGCCAAGGCACTATTGCTGTGAAGATTGGCAATGAGTTAGTTACAGGAGGACGGTCACCAGTAAGTGAGTAGCTCAAGCGGAATGTAGCATGTGTCAACGCCTGCTTAAACACCTTATTAAACCATTCTTCCTCATGTGCGTTCCATGCACCAGAAACGTTATAGGTTGGCAACCAACGAGCTGATGTAGCCTTACCCAGATAGTTAGTACCCTCATAACGGAAAGTACCAGTCATCTGATAGCGACCCTTATAAGAATAGGTACCTGTACCGAAGTAAGCAAGACTGCGGATGTGGGTATTTGACAAGCCATAGTAGTCAGATCCCTTCTCCTGGAACATCTTGAATGCACGATAGTTCAACTTAGCAATCTCACCAGCATCAAACATCATACCCCACTCGCGGTCGAAAGTAGCCTTACGGTCAACGCTATTACTCTCAACACCGGCATAGAGGTTCACGATGTGTGTATCATTGAATACATCGTTGTAAGCAGCAGAAAGACGGGTATCCCAACCAAAGAAGTGGTTACCTGTTCTGTCAAGAATACCGCCCTCTTTGAGGATTGACTCTGGAAGAGCAAATGGGTTGTCAGGATCAGTATAAAGATAAGGATTGGCATCGCGGATAGTTGTTGTACCCATTGCACGATAAGCCAAAGCCTGATTAGAGTTTTCACGAACGATATGCTCCATCGTTGAAGCAGCACTCTTAACAGCTACCAAAGCAGTAAGCTTCAACTTTGTTATTGGCTTATAGTCAATACTTGTCTGTATACGGAAGTCGTGTACATTCAAGTCCATATAGTTATTGTTCAACTCATTGAAGATATTGAACGGAGCATAGTTACGTGTATATGACTCGGTTGGGTCGAGTGTACGTGAAGTATTCAGAGAGTAAGAGTAAGGGTTGATGTCGAAAGCACGACTAACAGCACCAGTTGATGGGTCAATCGTACGGCTCAACGAACCTGGAGCTCTCTGCTTACGATAAGAAGCATTAGCGATAAGGTTCAAACCGACCTTCTTATTAATATTGTAAGTCGTATTGATGTTACCAGTGTAACGCTGAACACGGCTTGACTTATACCATCCTGGATCATACATCGCAGAGAGTGAAGCATAGTACTGACCCTTGTCTGTACCACCAGAAGCACTCACAGAGTGGTTGTGCATGATTGAACTTGAGAAAAGCTGGTCGAACCAGTCAGTATTGCGATACTCAGCAGCACGCAGATAAGCATCACGCGCTTTCTGTGTATTCTCAAGACCGAACTGTCCCTTAGTAGCGTCATACTCAGAGATGAGCTGATACATACGACCATAAACACCACTTGTAGAGGCGTTAGCAATCTCGGCATAATTCAAATAGCCCTTCTTCTCCAACTCACGATAAACCTCCATCTGGTCCTGTGAGTTCATGATATTAAAGTTCTTATAGCTTGGCTTCAAACGGAGGGTGTACTCACCAGTATAGCTCAAATGGCTCTGACCAGCCTTACCCTTCTTTGTAGTTACAACAATCACACCTGCCATAGCACGAGCACCATAGATAGATGTAGCAGAACCGTCCTTCAGAATCTGGAAACTTTCAATGTCATCAGCATTCAATCCTGCAATAGCAGAAGAAATCAAAGTCTTTGCATCACCTGATGACAAAGAACTTGCATCAACATTGGCAATGTCTTCCATGATGACACCATCAACAACCCACAAAGGTTTTGATGAACCGAAGATTGACGTGTTACCACGAACACGAATCTTAGGAGCAGTACCGAACGTACCAGACACGTTCTGAACGCTCACACCGGCAGCACGACCTTCAAGCGAACGGCTCACGTCCGCCATACCATCGATCTTAGCCTTTGAAGCATCAATCTTGGTTGCAGCACCAGAGAAGAGGCGTTTGTCTTGCTGGGTCATACCCGTTACGACGACCTCAGTAAGCTGATGATTGTCATTAGAGAGGACAACCTTCATGCCATCTTTTGCTGTTACGGTCTGAGTGACCATACCAATGTAACTGACTACGAGTTTCTTTCCTGCAGGAACGTCGATAGTGAAGTGACCATCAATATCGGTAACTGTACCCGTCGTAGTACCTTGTACCATGACAGATGCTCCGATAACGGCTTCTCCATCGTCCTGAGAAACTACGGTTCCGTTAATCTTTGCCTGACCAAACGCTGTTCCTAATGACAGGATAAGACCAAACAAAAAGAGAGTAATTCTTTTCTCCATAGATCTCTTTTGATTATTAAAATATTATTGTGTAACTGTTTCGCTAAACTTTACGATTTTGTTCCTTTCTGAAACATTTTATTAGAGATGAGTCTTAAACCTAAATATATTGCTGCTTTTTCACAATATAAAAAGATTATTACTTTCATGGAATGCAAATTTAAATATTATTTATATAAGTTGCAAGCATTTTTTTCGAGTAAAATTACATTTTCTTTTTAAAAATTTAATTGAATACTTACTGATTTCAACAAAAAGAGTACATAAAAACACTTATAATTATAAACAGAAGAGTGTTTAGTTGACAAGTAAACAGGTTTTACTTGACAAGTTGACAAGTGAACATCTGAACAAGGTATTAGTTATAAAAGAAAAAAATAGGATTTTTGTTTACATGTTGATAAGTTTTGTTTACATGTAAATGGGCGTGTAAATGAACAAAATTGCAGATTTAAAGGAAGACAAGAGATTAGGGGAGACAGAATAAAAATAAGATAAAAAAGACAAGGTAACAAAGTATACAAAGACCAAATAACAAAATAATCTGGAACAAAATAATAGCATAATGAATTACTACTTTATCCCTACTCTCCTATCACAGACACCATAGAATGATAATATAATGTAAAGAAAAATCTAATATTCGAATTTATTGCTGTCCGGTAAACCTTTTCCACATATAAAAGTTAAGGGCTAAAATCCGTATTTGGATTTCAGCCCTTTTTGTTACTTTTGTTTCTGCGATAAAACTTCAATAACATGGGCAAAAGTACACATTTTATCGGACAGCCGGTCTATAATCAGGTAATAAAATTACTCGATAAGCAACAAATCAAGCAAATCAGCCTTGAAACACCCCGAAGTGAAGCTTATGTGAAGCGTCTTGATGGGTGGACTCACCTTGTCATAATGCTTTTCGGTGTTCTCAAACACTTTGATTCTCTTCGGGAAGTGGAGATAGGCATGAAGGCTGAAGTAAACAAACTGCATCATCTTGGCATCGACTATGTCGTCCGTCGTAGTACGCTTGCTGATGCCAACAAGCGTCGCCCACAAGAGTTCTTTGCAAGCGTTTATGCGTACCTCTTAGAGCGTTATGGTTCTTTTTTATCGGACAGCCGCCCTAAAGGTGAACAGAAGACATGGGAAAAACTTCTGTATATGATGGATTCAACTACGATTACCCTTTTTGACAACATACTCAAGGGTGTAGGCAGACACCCCAAGAGTGGTAAGAAGAAAGGCGGTATGAAGGTTCATACGGTGATGAAGTATCATGTTGGCGTTCCCATGGTTGTACAGCTCACCTCTGCTGCTACGCATGATCATTATCTACTTAAAGAAGTACATCTCCCCAAAGATGCAACCCTTACGATGGACAGGGCATACGTTGATTATGCACAGTTCCAAAGACTTACAGAGGAAGGGGTATGCTATGTGACCAAGATGAAGAAGAATCTCACCTATACGGAGTTGTCCTCAGTAACCTATGTAAGCCCTGATGGATTGGTTACACATACAGACAAGAAGATTGTCTTTGAGAAGGGGGAGATAAGACACCAGGCAAGACGAGTGGAACTGTGGAGTGACAACTCACATAAGTCAGTTGTCCTGTTGACCAATAACCTTGAGCTTGATGTAAAGGACCTTGAGGAGATTTACAAGCGAAGATGGGCTATAGAGTCCCTTTACAAGCAGCTCAAACAGAACTTCCCACTGCATTTCTTCTATGGTGACAGTGTAAATGCCATACAGATACAGACATGGGTGGTACTCATTGCCAATCTGCTTTGTACCGTTATCTCCAGAATGATAAAAAGACACGTATCCTTCTCGCAGCTGGTAACCATGCTGAGGCTCACACTGATGTATTACACTGATTTCATCTCATTTATGGAAAATCCACAAAATGATGAACTCATCATAATAGCTGAAAAGGCAAATTCACCACCAAAAGAACTTAACTTATTTGATTAGGGGGCTTGGATTTCAAAAAAGAATGCGGAATTACCTATATAAAGGCTATTCCGCAAGGATTTATATGTTATTTGAGTTTTACCGGACAGCAATAATTCGAATTGAGAAGGGCATAAATTAGCTTGCTATTAACGCCCAATTGGCTTGTAAAAGATGCCCTTTAAGACGCTAACTAACGCCCTTTTGAAACCTTACTAAGCACCTTTTAAAAAGCTGTTTTGCAATAGATTGATATTAAGGAAGTTACAAAGGCTATTCAAAAAGAGGTTTTAGAGCCATTTGGGGCAAATACACAACGAAATAATGTAAAGTAAATTCAGAGGCTTAAGGAGATACTTTGTGGTAAGATAACAGATAGCTAAGGACTTTGTATTTAGAGTAAAATCATTCTCTCACGCATTTAACCCCAATCGGTCATTAGACCACAATGTTTCAGGAATTCTTGCTTTTGTGTTGTTTCCTAACATCTTTTATTTTCTTGTCGGCATCTTGTCTGCCTTTGTAACTTGACGTAGCCCGCTACGCCTGCGTCCCAAAGACAGACAATCTGCTCGATAATAAAACAAAATATGTTTAGGCTCTAATAACCGATTTCGGTTTAAGAGAATAAAAATAGGGTGCATCAGAAATTTGATACACCCTAATTATTTTTCGTTTTAAACTTATTCTTTCCTAAATTTGGCAGAAGAAGAGTACAATTACCTGCGCCAGGAAGATTCTAAGGAACATACTGAGCGGATAAACTGTTGAGTAACCTACAGCTGGAGCCTCACCTGCACAGATAGAGTTAGCATAAGCCAAGGCTGGTGGGTCGGTATAGGTTCCAGCAAGCATACCCATAATCGTGAAGTAATTGAACTTATACTTCAAACGAGCAATAGTGCCGACAATAAGGATTGGAACAATCGTAATGATGAAACCTGTGTACACATACTTCAATCCGTCACCCTGTACTACGGTGTCCCAGAAGGTTGCTCCTGCCTTGATACCTACAGAAGCCAAGAAGAGTGCCAAACCAATTTCACGGAGCATCATATTCGCTGATGTTGTAGTATAGGTCACAAGTCCCATTCGATAACCAAAACGACCAATAAGAATAGCGATAACCAATGGACCACCTGCAAGACCGAGTTTCATTGGTACAGGCATGTGAGGAATCGCAATTGGCAACGTACCGAAGATGATACCAACGATGATACCAACGAAGATGGTTGCAATATTTGGTGCGTTAAGACGCTTTTCAGAGTTACCCATCATAGAAGCAACACGGTTAACGTTCTCTTCTGGACCAACAACCATGATACGGTCACCCACGATAAAACGGTGGTTGCGACCAGCAAAGAGGTCCATACCCTGACGGCTGATACGTGTTACGTTCACGCCATATACTGAACGGAAATGCATATCGCCCAAAGTCTTTCCGTTAATCTTACTATTGGTGATAACAATACGACGGCTAACCAACTGTTGTGGCTGGTCTTCCTCATGCCAGTCTACTTCAATCTCCGGACCGATGAAAGCACGGATAGCAGCTGCATCACCCTCTGCACTGACAACGAGAATCTCATCGCCTAACTCAAACATTATCTAAGGTAGGAACAGACAATACCCCTTCGTGCATAAGACGTGTACAAACGAAGTCACGATTAAGGAATTCTGATATTTCTTCAAGCTTACGACCTGCGATATACGCATTCTGTACCTTCAAATACATTGTGTAAGGCTTTGCATGAGGATTCTCTGCTTCTTCCTCATTCAGCTTTTCATTCTCCTCTTGAAGGTTTACCTTACAGATATAACGGATAGCGATCGTCGCACTGATGATACCTACCACACCCAAAGGATAAGCACAAGCGTAACCAGAAGCGATGTCGAAGTTCATGCCATTCTTGAAGACACTGTGGAGTGCTTCATTCGCAGCACCAAGACCAGGAGTGTTCGTCACAGCACCATAGAGCGTGCCGACCATCATAGGAAGATTTGTCTTGTCCTGCGTGTCAAAGAAAATGTAGTAACAAGCAAACATCACAAGGACGTTGAGCAGGATTGCCACCGTCGAAAGAATGTTCAACTTCAGACCACCTTTACCGAAACTTTCAAAGAAGCCCGGTCCGACTTGCAAACCAATCATAAAGACAAAAAGAATCAATCCAAAGTCTTGTACAAAGGTCAATACGGGGATAGGTCCTGTAAATTTAATGTGACCAGCAAGAATGCCCACAAACAACACAAAGGTAACGCCAAGCGAAATACCTCCAATTTTAATTTTGCCAAGGTAGATACCCAAGGCAATGACAATAGAATACAATAGCATAATATGGGCTACCGTATCCTGTTTCTCTGCCGAAAAAATATCAATTAACCAGTCCATAAGTATTATTTATTCTGTGCAAAGGTAAGGATTAAAAGGCATATTAGCTAATCTTTTATGACGAATTTTAACCATACCTCCGTTTTTGTTTGTAGTTAGCTCTTTTCTTTGTAATAAACGGCCTTCTTCATGGTACAGGTGTTTATATAAGGAGTTTTTCTCTTAATATTAGATGAATCCTTAAAAGAGTGTCTTCTATTCTTTTTTTGTTTGATTCTTTTCAATGATTGGGATGAGGTTTTTTTAGTTCCCTTTTTTTCTTCCCAATCATTGAAAGTTTTTTTAACTTTTTAATAGATAATGATACGCTGTGCCTTATTACCATTCACTTGAATAAGATAAACACCCTTATTCCATGAAGAAGCATTCAGATTGTATTCATTGCCCTGTGCGGAAAGCGAATGAACGAGCTGTCCGCTTGGTGTGAAGACACGTACGTTGAGTTGCTTAGCACCAGCAAGGAAGAGGTTGAACGTGCGGTCGCCAGCCTTCGTAATGATAGGAGCATCCTTGCTTTCAGTAGTTCTGACGCCATTGATTCCGTTGGTCTGCTTCTCTTTTAGTACCTGCTTTAGACCTTCGTATGCATCAAACTTGCCTGCACCCCATTGTACTGGGTCGCCCGTTGATGTGACAAAATTATCCTTACGAGCAGTTTGCTGAATAATACGTAACACGTCTTTAACGGTCAGACTTGGGTTTGCCTCAAGCCATAGAGCAACACCTCCAGCCACGACAGGTGTAGCCATTGAGGTGCCTATTGACTGATGCCAGTAGTAAGTATCCTTACCTTTCTTCAACTTACCTTGTAATTGGTCGTCTTCATAGTCCAAGTCCTTATTCTTGACAGCGTATGTATTAACAGAAGAGATGACGGCTGCGCCTGGTGCACATACATGTGGCAAGTTTCTACCATCACCGAGTGTACCGAAAGAAGAGAAGCTTGAGATCTCACCTATTGGGAAACTTTCTCCAGAACTAAGACCGTTAAAGTTATAGATACTACCATCAAGTGATGCTATGCGATTACGAACATTGTAGCTACCAACGGTAATAATGTTTGTTGCACACGCCATGTCGCTAATAGAACCATTGGTTGAACCTTTCACAAAGCCGTCCTCGTCATTGTCATCGAAGTAGATATTCTGGTCGTCGGTATAAACCTCAACACTCTGTCCTGCTTTCTTACTTTTGATTTCTAAAGTCAACTTGTAGTCTTCATCTTGGTTGGTTATCTGATTGTCGCCAGTCATGACCTCCGCAAAGGCATAGTAACAGTTAGTTTCAGGATCAATAGCAGAAGAGACAGAGACGTAACCTTCGAAAGCTTTCGCAAAGTCTTTGTTGACATCGTTGCTGTTGTTTACATACTTAGCTTTAGATGCGTAAGTCACATCTCTTCCATTCAAGTTGTTTGGAACAGCAATGCTTAGGATGGTACGATTGTCCTGCTTTGTGTCGACAACATTGATATAAAACTCAAAGACAGTAGAGTCTTTGCTATAGGCTGCTATCTGTCCGTTGCGGAAGTTATAGTAAGTGGTTCCTCCTTCATCTACAGGACTAATATCCATCGGTGTAAGGAAGGTCTTAACTGTTTCTCCAGCAGTGTCGAAAGTCTTCTTCAATGCGATTGGCTTTTCGCCTTCGTTACCTGCAGCAACACAGATGATAGCTTCCTTTCCCTGCTTTGAAAGGTATTTGTTCATCACACTTGTAGAGTCGTGTACACCAATATTACTACCTAATGAGAGGTTGATAACGCAGGGTTTAGGGCTTGGTCCAGAGGTCTTAGCATATTCAATCGCATCATCAATACCGAGTGCAATATATGAGTCATTAAGATCTCCGCAAGAAGCAATCAGTTCTGACTCTGTTGCAGAACCATAGAAAGGATTTGCTCCTGTTACAGACTTTGCTTGATACTTTCCAACAGCCTCTCCGTAAGTGATGTTTCCTTTATATCCACCTGCCATGATACCTAAGGTATGCGTGCCATGTACACTCTCATCATCATCGGTCTTGAAGGTTTCAAGGGCGTGCGCATTATTACCCTGTGTCATGGTATCAAGCACGGTACGAGGATAATACTTGTCGTACTGATAGCCATTTTTATTCCGCTTATTTTCCACTATCTTACCCACATAAGCAAAGCGGCTGGTACCATCTTCTTTAAAGAAATTGATGTGGTTAGGGTCAACACCACCGTCAACAACAGCAGTTACCACTCCCTTACCTGTGTAAGCTTGTGGAAGGTCTGTGCCTTGGTGAATCTTGTCAACGCCAACTTCCTTGCGTACAAGGTTCATTTTCTGGTACAAACGGCGAGGGAGTTGCATTCGGCGAACGCATTTCAAATTAGCAATACGCTCAACATCGGCTAAGGGAATCAAAGCAATAGCGATGTTATCACGTACACGCAGTACTTTTATGCCTTGTGCTTCTAAATCAGTTCGGTTGTTCTGATCCTTCAGTTCAACCATTGCCATAATGTTTGTAGGAGTAGTCTTTGGTTGTTCTAACGAACGAGTACGGGCGTTGTAAGTAGGGATTGATGTGTTGCGGAGCTTATTTAACTCCATCAGGCTCTTCAAGTCAAGCTTTGATTGACCAAAGCAGAACCAAACATACCCAAACAACATACTGTGAGTAGAAATTTTCTCATTGCTTGTCGATTATTGTTTTATCGTTAATATTTTCTTTTAACCTTGTTTAGACGCTTCTATGGTGTAAAAAAGAGTAGGTAAGTCCTACTTCACACATAGTATTTCTTATTAATGGGTAACCGCGTAGAGTTTATGGGTAAACACATAGAAGATTAAAGGTTTTCTTCTTTCGCAGTACCTTGTCTGATCGATTGTTTTGCAGGACGATTCTCATACCAGACAGTCTGCTAATAATTAGCTGTCTTAGAAAGGCGATGCAAAGATAGAAATAAATCACAAGATGATAACACTTTTTTTCATTTTTTTTCACAATAAACATCTAAGCGAAACTGAAAAACACATAATTCGTTGACTTTTTAACCTGTTTATTTGTTCACTTACGTCATCTTTACTGGGCGAGTTGATGCTTAGCACATGTCGTGCTGATGGTAAACACCAATGGTGCTAAGGCTTAATTCGTTGATTTTTGTTACAGAAGGTAAATCTTAATTGACACTTCATGGGCTTATACAAAACAATCCCCTTGTTTGTTGCTGAATACTTATTCTGCAACAAGCAAGGGGGAATGTCAATTAGTTAGCTATTATTTACTTAACGCTTACCTTTGCTGCCTTGTTTCCTACACGTACAATGTAAGTACCACGACCGAGAGGGATGCGGCTGCTATCGTCAGCAACCTTACCTTGGTAAACGAGTTTACCATCGATTGAGTAGATAGCAACTGTGCTATTCTGTGCGCCAAGAACGCTAATTGCACCATCGAAGAACTGAATCTTGACATCCTTATCAGCTGTAACAGCATCAATACCTGTTGCAGGTGTGAACGCGATGTAGTTTGTATAGATAAGTGCATTAGGGAAGTTATCGTTTGACATCACACAAACAAGGTTGGTGATAGACTGAGTGAGCTTCAATGTAGTTACACCATTCTCAACGGTGTACTCATCATTGAGCTCTAACTTCTCACCTTGTAACTCGCCATCTCTGTATGTCACATTACCGATGAACCAGTGATAGGTTGTCATCTCACCGCCAACAACAGCTTCAGAGCTGAGGTCAACCTTACCATTAACACACTTAACATCGATTGGTGCCTGAAGGTTGTAAGAGTATCTATCAAATCGTTTGCCGTTATTGTTTGGCAATGGCATTGTAGAGAACTTCAGACGGTTGCCAACTACATTGAGAACTCTAAGGTTGGTATTCTTTGATACGTCAACCTTTGTCAACTTATTAGCGTTCAACCACAACTGCTCTAACTGAGGAAGCTTGTCGAGTGACACGCTTTCGAGGTCGTTATCGCTCAAGTCAAGGCTCTCAAGTTTAGGGTTATCAAGCTTGATTTCCTTCATCTTATTGCTTGAGAGGTAAGCAATACCAAGGCTTGGTGCCTTTGACAAGTCGAAGTTCTTAATCTTATTACCAATCAATGACACTGCGAAAAGTTTGGGAACGGTGACAAGTCAATGTCTGTCAACTCATTACCATCAAAGTTCAAATCAGTAAGATTTGGTGCTGCAGGGAGCTTAACAGATGTAAGTCCAGCTTGAGTTATAGAAATGAGTTTCGCTTCCTTCAAACCAGTGAGGTCTACATCAGTCATCTTAACGTTTGCAACGCTGAAGACTTTCACCTTATCATCAGCCTCAGCAACGAGTACACGTACCTTTGTGTTCGCCTTAGATTTAGCTTGGAAAATCTTATATTTTTCTCCAAGTGTGTACTGTGTAACATTACCATTGCCGCCCCACTCGAAGTAAACAGACTTACCAGGAACATAGCTTGCAAGAGACAATACTACGCTATCGGTCTGGTTGACAGTAGTAAATGATGCCAACTCATATTTAGGGAAGGCAATAGGATGAACATTAGTAGTCTTGAAGACGTTCTTACCTTCGAAATCAGGATAAGCAGGATGTGTCATCTCGCAATAGATTGAGTCAAGTGCGAGGTTGGTGAACTTAGCTGAACCATTGGTGATGGTGTAGTCCTTGCCCAACTGTAATGGTGTACCATCTTTCTTCTTCCATACAAAGTTAGTTGTTGCTCCATCCTTTGTTATATACTGCTCAGAGAGGTCGATACCTGGTGAAGAGGTTGAAATCTGCAATACATTCTGTGGTGCATAGATAAAGTTACCACGAGTCAGACCGAAGTCGTTAGGCATATTAGCCAATGTGAAGTAGTTACCACTAACATTCAACTTCTTAACTGGTGCTACAGGTGGAATCTTCACCTCAGTAAGTTCGTTGTTTGCCACATTGATATCCTCTATAAGTTCGCTGTGGTTGAGAAGGAGACGAGTGAACTTGTTGTAAGAGATATCAAGCATACGCAAGTTGTCGGCATCCTTAAGATCCAACTTATTCAGATTGTTATGACTTACATTGAGCTTGGTTACACCATAGATGGTATTGAAGAGCAATGAGTCAACTTGGTTATGACTAATATTGATATCAGTCAACTTACTCTTATTAAAATAAGATGATGGACCACGGAGATCAACACGATTTAGCTGATTGTAAGAGAGGTCGAGCTTCTCAAGCTTATTGTTATAAGAGAGGTCGATAGTAGTAAGATTTGCTCTCTTCAATGTAAGCGTACGAAGCTCTGTGAGTGCAGAGAGGTCGATGTTGTCAATGTACTGGCCATCAGACTCAAGACTTGTTACGTACTTATCCTGTGGGACATATACGATAATGTCTCCAGCACCAGTGCGTGTAGTCACGATATTGGCTGTAGCTGGGCGCTCATCCTTAATCTCGAATGGGGTAGTATTACCATCGCCTAAGTCAACCTTTACAGTTACAGGATTAGCTGCTGTAGCACCAAGGATACCAACAGACATCTTCAGAGGAGAACCTGCGTCGCCAAGACTTGCGAGTTGAATAGCCTTCACGTCCTTACCAAACTCGGCAACAGTCTTCACACGGAAGTTTCAGTGCGGATAGGATAGTCTCTGAGTCGGCTATTAGTGAACTGAACAAAGACCTCTTCATTAAGTTCTTTCTTCAAAGTAACCTTACCACCCTCGTAAGAATAATAGCTGTCATCTAACTCTACTGGCTTTGTTGGGTCATCCTTTGGAACACGATAGAGTCTTGCCTGAGTCGTTGTATTTGCACGAAGCACACGCTTGCTAAGGTCGATGACATCACCTACCTTATATGTATCGTTTAACTCCATAGGGTTTTGCTCGTGGTAATACTCAAACCAGTTGCCTGGCTCTGGCAGTGTAGCAAAGTCCATATAGTTGTATCTTACGTTGACACTATATAGTTTTGGGTTCTGACTAACGTCAAGGTTCCGTAGGAGGTTACGGTCGCAAGAGAGTGTGAAGAGCTCTGGATTGTTTCTTAAGTCAAGCTCTTTCAAGTTGTTACCACCACAATAGAAATAGTAGAGCTTCGGACAGTGAGACACATCAATGGTCTCGAACTTCACGTCAGTATTGACAGCTCCAGAAGAGTGAGAGATGTAGAGCTGCGTAATCTCAGGGTTATGACTAAGGTCAAGAGTCTTGACACGAGAGTCACCCACGTTGAGTATTTGCAGTAATGAGTTCTTTGAGAGGTCTACACTTTCAACACTTGTCATGTCAAGACTCAAACGCTGCAGATATGGGCAGCCTGTTGGATCTGCTGTCTTAAGGCTGAGAGTATGATAAGCATCAAACGAACGGAGATTAGGGAAGTTCTTAAGCGTGAAGTCTGGAGAGATATGTCCAATCTGTGGAACCTCCAACACCATAAGATTTGGCATACGACCAATCATCAATGGAGTTGTAGCAGAGAAAGGATTATCCTGCAAATAGATAATATTCAGACTCTGTAAACGATCGATGTTGAGTGACTTTAAGTTGTTATGCTCTAAGTTCAAAACTTGGAGTTTCAAGTTGTCATTAAACTGAATCTGGTCGATCTCGTTACCAGAAGCATTGAAGAAATAGAGGTCGTCTGGGTTACCTTTGATTGTTACCCAGCCTGCATCTGACACAACATCTGTACAGAGAGTACCCTTAATGGCCTGTTCGCCATGATCATTCTCAACAATAGCTTTATTAATCTCAACTTCGGTATCACCAGAACCATAGTCGATAGAGACATCAGCCTTGTCTGATTTAGAGCCCAACACAAAAGAAACCTGTGCTGCCACACCAGAATTCTTTGCCTTTTCAGGCACATTGGTGTGGAATCGAATCAAAACTTCGTCTTGCGCATGGGCAGCAAGCGAACTCCACAACATAGCCATCACTAAGAGGAGGAATGATGGTAAAAAAGTAAATTTGTGCTTCATATAAATATAAATATTATTGTGTTCTGATTTTATAGCTTATGTTTACTTATCGTATTCCCAAGGGTTAGGAGTGTTAGTCCTATCCTTTGGGAATATTATTCGATGTGTATCAAGCCTTAATAGATAACGATACGTTGTGCCTTACCACCATTTACTTGAATCAAGTAAACGCCCTTGTTCCATGAAGAGGCATTAACGTTAAGTTCGTCACCTTGTGCTGAGAGCGAGTGAACTAACTGTCCGCTGAGTGAGTAAGCACGTAGATTCAGCTGCTTTGCACCAGCAAGGAAAGCTGAGAAAGAGCGTTCGCCAGTCATTGTAATGACAGGTACAGCCTGACTCTCTGCGTATCTTACACCATTAATACCATTGGTTTCCTTTTCCTTTAGTACCTGCTTCAAGCCTGCGTAAGCGTCAAACTTACCTGCACCCCACTGTACTGGGTCGCCCGTATTAGTAACATAGTTATCCTTACGAGCGGTCTGCTGGATGATACGTATTACGTCCTTGACTGTCAAACTTGGGTTTGCTTCAAGCCAGAGGGCAATAGCACCAGCCACAACAGGCGTAGCCATGGATGTTCCGAGGGATTGATGCCAGTAGTATTTCTTACCACCTTTCTCCAACTTACCCTGCAATGCCATGTCAGTATAGCCTAAGTCAGTATTCTCTACAGCGTATGTATTAACAGAAGAGATGATAGATGCACCTGGAGCACATACGTGTGGAAGGTTTCTACCATCGGCTAATGTACCGAAAGAAGAGAAGCGTGAAGCCTCACCTTCAGGGAAGTCATCTTCATCACCTCGCTTGTTGTAGCCATAAACAAAGCCGTCGAGAGATGACCAGTGGTTGCGTACATTGTAGCTACCAACAGTAACGATGTTTGCTGCACATGCCATATCGCTGATAGAACCATTGCGTGTTCCGCTTACGAAGCCCTCCTGCTTGTTGCTATCAAAGTAGATAAACTGTGCATCACTGTACACTTCAACACGCTGTCCAGCCTTCTTACTCGTTATTAGCAACGCCAGTTTATAGTTGCCATCCTTGTTATCTTTCTGGTTATCACTGGTCATTATCTGCGCCATAGCGTAATAACGGCCCGTTTCAGGGTCTATTGCAGAAGCCGCTGTAACGTATCCATCGAACGCTTTCGCAAAGCCTTGGTTAATAACAGCACCTGACATTGAATACTCACCACCTGATGCGTAGGTTATAGGTTGGCCATTTGTATTATTTGGAAGAGGGATTCTGCTAACAACACGGTTGCCACGCTTCGTATTAGTAACAACGATTTGTAACTCGAATTCTGTAGAGTCATTACTATAAGCAGCTATCTGTCCGTTACGAAGATTAAAGTAGGTCTTACCTCCAGAACGTAAAGTATCTGGTTGCATTGGCGTGAGGAAGGTCTTAACCATCTCACCCGCAGCGGTAAAATTCTTCTTTAATGCGATGCCCATGTTCGCTTCGTTACCTGCAGCAACACAGATAATAGCATGCTTTCCTTCCTCTGCAAGGAAGCGATTCATTACACTTGTAGAGTCGTGTACACCAATGTTACTACCTAATGAAAGGTTGATAACACATGGCTTTGGGTTCTTTCCTGATAGTTTTGCATACTGTACGACATCATCAACACCAAATGCAATATACTGATCACGCAAATCACCGCATGAAGCCACAAGTTCTGACTCTGTCGCACAACCATAGAAAGGATTAGGACCTGTCACTTTATAAGACCTATCGTTATCGTTAGTCTTAGCATAGTTGATATTGCCTTTGTATCCACCCGCCATGATTCCTGTAGTGTGAGTACCATGGAACGTAGTGTAGGAATCGGTCGTAAAGTCCTCAATAGCGTATGCATTATCACGGTTTGTTAAGGTATCAAGCACGACACGAGGGTAATAGTTATCGAATTGATAACCATCCTTATTTGACTGACTGGCTGTAATCTTACTGATATAACCAAATCGCGTGCTTCCGTCTGGCTTGAGGAAGTTGATATGGTTAGGGTCAATACCACCATCAACAATACCCGTTACCACTCCTTTACCAGTGTAAGCCTGTGGGAGGTCGATGCCTTTGTGAATCTTATCTACGCCAATCTCCTTACGTACGACATCCATCTTCTGATAAACACGACGTGGGAGTTCCATACGACGAACGCACTTTAAGCCTGCAATACGCTCAATGTCTTTATTGGAGCCACGACAATGGCAATATTACCACGTACACGCAGCACCTTTACGCCTTGTGCCTCTAAGTCTGCACGGTCGTTCTGATCCTTCATTTCGACCATTGCCATTGTGTTCTCTGGTACACTCTTTGGGTGTTCAAACGAACGTGTACGACTGTTGTAGGTAGGAATGGAAGTGTTACGGAGTTTGAACAGTTCCAACTGACTTTGTAGGTCAAGCTTCGACTGACCGTAAGCTAATCCTACCGAACATAAACAAAATACAGTGAGTAGAATTTTTCTCATCGCTTGTTAACTATAACTTTTTTACCGTTAATAATATATACTCCATTAGGCAGTTGTGTGCCTTCTATGCGCTTGCCATCAAGACGATAGACTACAGCCTTACCTTGTTTTACGGCTTCTATGGCATCAATACCAGCCGTGTCGCCCTTGAGTAAGACCTCCAAACGGTCCCCGTTCTTTAAATCAAACTCAAAGCTTGTGCCACCAGGATAAGATGGGTCAAGTATCGTTTCATTGAGTTTAACTACCATCTTACTCAAGTCATTACCATATGCAGCAAGCATGAAATGATGGTCGTCAGCAGAGAACATCACAGTATTTTCACCTGTCTGCATCTTTACCGTTGAGCGATCAGAGCGATAGAAGTTGAGTCCATAGTTCGCAACGCTGATGTCGTCAATGACGACCGTTGCTTTTTGGTCACGTACAATAGCAGATGTTTTAACCTCGATAGTCATACCATCGGTTAGTCTTATCTCGTATGCTCCTTCATAATTAGCTGTTACAGGAGTGCCATTTGCCTTGATTGACTCAATCTTACAACCGCTATTAGGTTTATTTGGATGAGGTTATTCTTCTCGCCTAACTCAATATTATTACTGCCATTCTGTAGCGTTATCACCTTATTATTATAGCTTTGTCCCTCATAAGCGGTGATATTTGCTGCGTTATCAACAGTCAACACAGCCTTTACAGTAGCATATTTATGTGCTTGAATATCAAAGACAAGATTGTCTTTCACATAGCATTCGTAGGTACCATATATCGTAGTGGCAGTCCCATTAACCTTGAAAGCATCTAAAGCATAGTTTCTTTGGTCGAAAGTTAATGACAATTTTGTTCCAGCTTTCAGCTTGAAATCAGCGTCATTGTAGTTCTTAACTTCCTCACCATCAGCCATTACCTTTGAGATAACACCCTTTGCTTTCTCGTCAGTAAAGTTGAATTTAACAGGATAAGATACGTTTGGATAATCGGCTTTAATGTCAACAACACAGCCAGCGGTCAGCGTGACAAAGTATTGACCACTTGAAGGAGTAACGTCGTTACCGTCGAGGGTCACCTTATATATAGGGGCATCACCATAATTAGCATTGGTAATTACAAGCGTTTTCTCGGTATTAGGAATCCATTTAACTGTGTTTTCACCATTTTGTAACTCTACTGCCGTGTGTGACTCATAGCGAGATACCCTCACTTTTGAGGCATTATCAACCTTTACAGTACATGAACCTGTGCGAACATCAGCTAAGACTCCACTCTTAACCTTAATAAGGCTATTCTTGTCAGCATCTGATAGATAGATATTGCAAGACGTGAGATTTGAAATGTTTTGAGCTATAATTGCTCCGTCTTTACCTTGTTTTGTAACATCCTTAAGGTAGTAACCTTCCTTAGCCTCTATGCTTAAAGAGGCATATTGCGGTATGTTAACCGTGTTTGTACCATTTGCAAGGTCAGCCACTGGGACATAATTAACCTTCACGGTAACTCTATTAACATCATCAATATTAATTTTAACAGGCGTGTCAGCCTTTACGTTTACTGACGAAAACGCCAGTAGCATTAAGAAAATAAAATAGTAAACCTGCTTCATATATACATATTTATAGTTAATCGAATATTGGATGTAACACTTTTTCTATGGTATCTGCACGTATGGCAGAAGATATTTTAGAGGAATTGATGAGTAAAGACTCTTACAGGTTATTCGTTCTATTATATATCTGCTGCAAATATAAATATTATTTATAAAAAGAAGCAATCTTTTTTTCGATTAAAATTATACTTTAAATCATAAAATGTATTATTAATTTCTATTTCAAACAAAAGAGTACATAAAACACTTATAATTATAAAAATCCTCGTAGGTTGTAAGCTACAAAAGGGTTGAGCAGATATTTAGATAAAAGAGAACGGGATGTGGTTGTAAAAAGGACACATTTGAATATGTAAATAAGTAGACAAAAGTATACGACATTAGTTTAAGAAAATAAAAGATATTAGAAAACGAAGTTAACAAGAAGAATTATCTACAAAGTCGTTTGATGAGTGGCAGGAAACGATCAAATCCCGCCTATTAATATATAAGAGAAATCGTTTTAATTTATTTCTCTGCTCTTAGACCAGTAATCTATTAAGCTTATTTCTGGGTCTTCAGGATTTTGGGGTGATAAGTTTTGTCACTTAAGGTTAGGTTTCTGAGGAAATGTCACACGGAGACACGGAGAGGACGGAGGATTATTAAAACAAAGCAATGGAAGTCACGGAGGCACCGTCGGTGCATAGAGCGACGGAGTTTGTTTGCCATTTCTATTAGTAATTTATACACAAAGCGTTTATCCCAAAAGATTTCTCAAGAATCTGTACACTACACATCCGTCGCTCTTTGTTCCGTCGGCACCTCCATAACATTGCACAACCTCCGTCCTCTCCGTGACTCCGTGTGTCTATCATATAAGACTTTTAGTTTATCACTACATATTTCGGAAGAACCTTATTTTTAATAGTATAACCCACTTCTAACAACAAATTAAACCCTCATCGGTCATATATTACAACGTAATTAGTACTCAGCACCATTGGTGCTAAGTATCAGCACGACATGTGCGGGGCTTCAACACATCATTTGAAGACAGAAAGAAAGGGGCGATAAGATGATAGTAATAAAGATAGTAAGCCACTAATTTCTAACTGATATAGGGAATGTTTACCTGACAGCAATACTTAGAAAAGCTGTTATAGCCTATCTTTATCTATTCTTTTTGTATAAAAAAAACAACCCGACAATGATTGTTTGTTTTTGTAGCAAAGGTAACATAAAGAACCTTCAGACTAACTCAACAAACAGAACACATAACTCGTTAACTTGTCAACTCGTCTACTTGTCAACTTGTCAACACATCAACTCGTTAACTTTACAACGTTATTTCTCCAGAACCAAAGCAGCGATGGTGCTGTTCATCATAGACAACACAGAATTGTCCAGGGGCAACGCCATGGATATTTTCGGTAGAGTGAATAATACACCTACCGTCCGACAACTGTTCAACAGTTGCTGGATGGTACTCAGGTGTGTGGCGAATCTTGAAGGTAATCTTCTCAGGTAAAGTTGTGATACCTTCTGTTAGGAAGTGGAAGTCATGGAGCGGGAAATCTTTTTTGTAGGCTGTAGCAGGGTCATAGCCATGACTTACATACAGGATATTTTTAGTTACATCTTTTTTAATAACGAACCAAGGGCCACCGCCAAGACCGAGTCCCTTCCGTTGCCCGATAGTATGGAACCATAGTCCTTTGTGTTCGCCAATCTTCTTTCCCGTTTCAAGTTCGATGACGTCGCCTATTTCTTCGCCTAAATAGCGGCGTACATACTCATTATAGTCGATATTTCCAAGGAAACAGATTCCCTGCGAATCCTTTCGGTGCGCATTGATAAGATTCTCTCGCTCGGCAATCTCTCGCACCTCATTCTTCTCGTAGTGGCCAATAGGGAAGATTGCTTTCTTCAGCTGCCAGTCGTAAATCTGTGCTAAGAAGTCAGTCTGGTCTTTGACTGGATCAGGACTTGTGGTGAGCCATTTACGTCCGTCAATCCATTCTGTCTGTGCATAATGGCCCGTTGCGATGAGGTCATAGTCATGTCCCATCTTCTCATCAAAAGCCCCAAACTTTATCAGTCGATTGCACATCACATCTGGGTTAGGCGTAAAACCAGCCTTCACCTTCTCCATGGTATAGCGTGTCACCTGGTCCCAATACTCCTTATGACAGTCGATGACTTCCAACTTACAGCCAAAGCGGCGTGCCACAAGTGTAGCCATTTCAAGGTCTTCTTCAGAGTTACAGTCCCAATCTTCCTTCTCTTCCGGTCCTATCTTGATATAGAAACAGTCAGGATGCAGTCCTAATCGTGCAAACTCATAGACCACAACCGAGCTATCAACACCGCCAGAAAGGAGAACGGCAATACGCTTACCTTCGAGTTCCTGAATATTCATCTTTACAATCTTTCCTTCTTTCTTATTCTTTTGTTCTGACTTTTTCGTCAGCAACTTTCTTCTTGTGTGCCACCTTCATTCTATCGAATCCCATGCCATAGACACCATTCACGGCACCTTGTGACACAAAGGCATTCGGGTCTATTTCGTCAATCACTTGATAGATGGAGTGTGCTTCAGAACGACGTGCGATGACAAAGAGCATTCCCACCTTCTTACCAGTGTAGAATCCACGAGCCTCAATAACCGTACAGCCACGATCAACATCGTTGTTAATGGCAGAACCAATCTCTCCCCAGTGCTCAGAGATAACAAAAAACTGCACGGAACCACGCATACCATTAATAAGGTAGTCCACCACATAGGTCATTACGAAGAGAACTATGTAACCATAGATAACCTTTTCCCAATTCTCCAAGACTAAGTAACTGGAACTGATGATACAGAGGTCGCAAGCAAGGATGACGCGTCCGAGTGACACATCACGATACTTGTGAATCATGGCTGCAATGACATCCGAACCGCCCGAACTGGCATTATACTGCAAGGCAATGCTGACTCCGACACCTAATAACACACCACCTACAACGCAGGCGAGGAAAGGTTCGTCTGAAAACAACGGATGTCCAGCAAAGACCTCACGCAATACCGACGTCGAAAAGGCGAACACCAGTACGGCAAAAATCGTCCTAACACAAAACTTCCAACCCAATATCTTTAACGCGACAAAGAGCAGTATGCCGTTGATAGTAAGGTAGGTATACTGCACTGGGATATCAAGACCCCACTGGATAACCGATGCGATACCCGCAATACCACCAATCGTGATATGATGTGGCAATAAGAATGCACACCAGCCAAAGCTGCCGATGAGCATTGCCAATGCAATCATCAGAAATTCGCGTACATCTCTAAACTTGTTTTTTCTTTTTCTTACCATTGTGTTTGTCAACCATTAGCATTTGCAAAGTTAGTGAAATAATTATGAAAGTCAAGTGAATAGCTAAATTTTTTGCACACAAAACTTATATCTTTCAGATGTTTTTATTATTTTTGCGCGTAATTTTTAGCCTTATATTAAATGATAGAATTATTTTCCGCAGACGGTTGGCTGAATCAAGCCATAGTATCTGTCAATTATTTTACATGGACATATATCCTCGTAGCAGGACTCGTTATTTGTGCTTTGTGGTTTACATGGCGGACGCGCTTTGTGCAGTTTCGCATGATTGGCGAGATGGTTCGCCTATTAGGAGATTCGACAGGAACACATGACGAAGGTGAGAAACATGTATCATCTTTTCAAGCTTTTGCCGTCTCAATTGCCTCACGTGTAGGTACTGGAAACCTTGCTGGTGTGGCAACTGCGATAGCCATTGGTGGCCCTGGTGCTGTCTTTTGGATGTGGATTATTGCCCTCTTAGGCTCTGCGACAGCCTTCATAGAGTCTACACTTGCCCAACTTTATAAGCGTCGTCATGCCGACTCATTCATTGGTGGACCAGCCTATTACATTCTACATGGTATGCATTGTAAATGGATGGCGAAACTCTTTGCCGTACTGATTACGATGACCTTCTGTATGGCTTATATCTCCATACAGAGTAATACGATTTGTGGTGCTATGCAAAAGGCATTTTCTATTGATCCAACATGGATGGGTGGCGCTCTCGCTATACTCTCTTTAGCAATAGTTTTCGGTGGTATTCAGCGTATTGCCAAGGTCAGTAGCGTACTCGTTCCGCTGATGGCAGTGGGTTATGTACTCCTTGCTTTGGTCATTATTGTAATGAATATTCAACTCATTCCACACGTCTTCCGCCTTATCGTTGAGAATGCTTTTGGCTTTGAACAGGTTGCAGGTGGCGGCTTAGGTGCTACGATGATGAACGGTATTAAGCGTGGACTATTCAGTAATGAGGCGGGTGAGGGTTCTGCTCCAAATATTGCAGCAACCGCATCTACTACTCATCCCGTGAAACAAGGACTCATCCAGTCGCTCGGTGTATTCACAGATACGCTCCTCGTTTGTAGCTGTACGGCTTTTATCATTATCATCAGTGGACTTTATGTCAACAATTCTGAGTCAGGAATTCTCCTTACTCAGGTTGCTTTAGAGAGCGAAGTGGGTGCAGCTGGTCCAATCTTTATAGCGATTGCCATCTTCTTCTTCGCTTTTAGTAGTATTATCGGAAACTATTATTATGGTGAGGCAAACGTACGATTCCTTACTCAAAAGCCTTCAGCCATTCTCGCTTTGCGCGTGATAACAGGTGGTGTAATGGTGATGTTTGGTGCCATTGCCAGCCTCGACCTTGTATGGAGTATTGGTGATTTCTTCATGGCTCTCATCACGATTTGTAACCTCATTGCTATCTTAACACTTGGTAAATACGCCTTCCGCCTACTCGATGACTATCGTCAACAGAAACGAGCAGGCGTGAAGAGCCCTGTCTTCAAACGTGAGACAATGCCCGATATTGAGAAAGATATTGAATGTTGGTAATTCATAATTTATAATTCAAATTCATAATTATGAACACCATTATTAGCTTTGAGCTTTGAACTTTGAGCTTTATGATATGTGCAAACTCTATCTCACTTTTACGAACTACGAATTTCGCTAATTACGCGAATCCTTATTACAAAAGATTTCGTGTCATTTGCGTAATTCGTAGTTGACGAGATAACATCTTACTGTAGCGATAAACCACACTTAATATCGGTAATCATAATTATGAATTTTGAATTATAAATTATGAATTATAGTAGTAATCATAATTATGAATTTTGAATTATGCATTATGAATTATCACGGCTTATCTTGCTTCTGATGATACCATCAACAGAGAACTTGCCAGCACCAGCAAACCATGAAAGAACGAAGATGATAAGATAGAGGAAAGGTAATTCACCTGCACTGATAGATCCGCCAAACACAGTTGTGAAGGCAACTATCATGGTGAAAATCATTGGCAAGAGTGCTAAACGTGTGAGGAAACCAAAAACGAATGCCAAACCGCATACTAACTCACCGAAAATACTCAATCCTACTGCCACCTCACCACTCATACCGAAGGGTGCAGGGAAGTGTGTAGCCGTTTCTGTGAAGTGCTGTAACTTGTCGAGTCCGTGGCTCGCAAATGTCAATCCGAACACAAGGCGTGATGCCAATAAAATAAGTGATGTCTTTGTACTCTCAGCTTTTGGGAATAGTAATTCTAAACATTTCATAATCTTACAATCTTTTATATTTATACGTTTTACCTATGGTGCCATGTCGCCCTATCTTATTATATAAGCGTGACTATGTGGAGAATAGCACTGCGGTCATATCTTTAATTCATTACAAAGATAGGGATAAATTCCCATTTTATCCTAACAATTCCCCAAAAAGTTTATCGAAAGCGACGAAAAATACCATATATGTGGTATTGACTTACAACGATTATTTATGCAACATTTTTATCCTTACATATGCAAAAACCGAAGAATCATTTACATAGGATGAGTTAGTATTCATTTTTAAAGAGATAATAAAGATAGCATTTATCGTTTTCAGGCTTAGAAATATATTTACAAACCAACCCCGTAAAACACCTCTTTTCACACAAAAAACAGTATTTCTCATCACCCTCACAACTCTATAATAATCAACAGGTTACAGAACAAGAAAGTAAAAGGTGCTTAATTGGACTTCAAAAGGGCGTTAGTAAGGGTCTCAAAGAGCATCTTTTGCAAGTCAAAAGGACGTTAATTCAAGTCTAAAAGATGCTCTCTATTTTTCAAGGTTGTGAATTTTATTTACAAACTTATATAATAAGTCACACGGAGGGAACGGAGATAAGGAAATGGCACAGAGAGAACGATGAAACAAAGAGCGACGGAGGTATAGCGTACAGATTCCTAATAACTTTGAGGATAAACGCCTTGTTTATAAATTGATAGTAGACATCTTATCTTCTCTGTATTTCAGACTTACTGTCACTACTGTCAGCCACAATCATCACTTAACTCATTAATTTACAGTATTATTACGCAAAGTGTTAAAAGTGACAGCAAACTAAAACAAAACTATTCTTGTAGGTTTGGTAATAGTAGCTCTTTGCGTAAGGAGGCTTTTATTACCTCATCCCTCTGGCAAGTGAATTGTTATTATTCATGAAGAAAAATACCTGTTATAACCTTTTTCATGCCGCTGCCTATCCCCATTATTAGGTATTTACTATATAAACATTTTCTATTCTGTTTTTTTTCATTACCTTTGTTTGTTAAAATGTAGTTAAGTTGACGAGTAAACGAGTTGACAAGTGAACAAGTTGCTTGAGAAGAAGACAAAGGAACTTTGAAAAGTTAACAAGTGAACAAGTTGCTTGCAGCAATAAATACAACAGACAGAAGTAATCATAATTATGAATTATGAACTTTGAATTCTAAATTATCAAAGCTATGAAGTTATCAGAATTAAAGACTGGAGAAACTGGTGTTATCGTAAAGGTATCGGGACACGGTGGTTTTCGTAAACGAATCATAGAGATGGGATTTATCAAGGGTAAGACCGTTGAGGTATTGCTCAATGCACCCTTGCAAGACCCCGTTAAATATAAGATTATGGGTTATGAGGTTAGTCTTCGTCATAGCGAGGCTGACCAGATTGAGGTATTGTCGGATGTGAAGACTCTCTCTGTCGGAAATGAGGAGGAGCAGGAAGACAATCAGGTTGAGATGGATTCAACCACATACGACAGCACGGACAAGGAGCTAACGCCCGAGAAACAATCAGATGCTGTGCGCCGTAAGAGTCATACAATCAATGTGGCACTTGTCGGTAACCCTAATTGCGGTAAGACATCGCTCTTCAACTTTGCATCGGGAGCACACGAACGAGTAGGTAATTATTCGGGTGTGACGGTTGATGCGAAGGTGGGACGTGCTGAGTTTGATGGTTATGTTTTTAACCTTGTAGACCTCCCAGGTACTTATAGTCTTTCAGCCTATAGTCCTGAAGAACTCTACGTGCGTAAGCAGTTGGTTGACAAGACACCAGACGTAGTCATCAATGTGATAGACTCGTCTAACCTTGAGCGCAACCTCTATCTTACAACCCAACTGATAGACATGCACATACGTATGGTTTGCGCGCTAAATATGTTTGATGAGACTGAACAGCGTGGTGACCATATTGATGCACAAAAGCTTTCTGAGCTCTTCGGAGTGCCGATGATACCAACAGTATTCACCAATGGTAGAGGTGTGAAGGAACTCTTCCGCCAGATTATTGCCGTTTATGAAGGGAAAGAAGACGAGTCGTTGCAGTTCCGTCATATCCATATCAACCACGGACATGAGATAGAGAATGGTATTAAAGAGATGCAGGAGCATTTGAAGAAATACCCTGAACTCTGCCATCGCTACTCTACCCGCTATCTTGCCATCAAGCTGTTAGAGCATGACAAGGACGTAGAGCAACTCGTTAGTCCGTTAGTGATTCGATTGAGATATTCAATCATCGTGATACGGCAGCCGCTCGTGTAAAGGAGGAGACGGGTAATGACAGCGAGACAGCCATCATGGATGCCAAGTATGGTTTTATTAATGGTGCGCTGAAGGAAGCGAACTTCTCGACAGGTGATAAGAAAGATACCTATCAGACCACCCATGTCATCGACCATGTCTTGACAAACAAATACTTTGGTTTCCCAATCTTTTTCTTTATATTGTTGGTGATGTTCACGGCAACCTTCGTCATTGGTCAGTATCCAATGGATTGGATAGAGGCTGGTGTGGGTTGGTTAGGCGAGTTTATTTCTACGAATATGCCTGCCGGACCAGTAAAAGATATGATCGTTGATGGTATTATCGGCGGTGTAGGAGCTGTTATTGTATTTCTTCCTCAGATATTAATACTTTACTTCTTTATCTCCTATATGGAGGATTGCGGCTATATGTCACGTGCCGCCTTCATCATGGACCGACTGATGCACAAGATGGGACTGCATGGAAAGTCATTCATCCCACTTATCATGGGCTTCGGTTGTAATGTGCCAAGCGGTGATGGCAACACGTACGATTGAGAGTCGGAGGAGTAGATTGATAACCATGTTGATTCTCCCCTTGATGAGTTGTTCGGCTCGTCTACCTATCTACGTAATGATTACGGGGTCGTTCTTTGCGTTGAAATATCGTTCGCTTGCCATGCTCTCCTTATATATAATAGGTGTGTTGATGGCAGTGGCGATGAGTCGTTTGTTCTCAGCTTTTGTGGTCAAAGGTGAGGATACGCCATTTGTGATGGAGCTACCACCTTACCGTTTCCCAACATGGAAGGCGATTGGTCGCCATACATGGGAGAAAGGTAAGCAGTATCTTAAAAAGATGGGAGGTATTATCCTTGTTGCTTCTATCATCGTATGGGCTTTAGGCTACTTCCCTCTTCCAGACGATCCGAACATGGATAATCAAGCACGACAGGAACAAAGCTATATCGGACGAATCGGTAAAGCCGTTGAGCCAGTGTTCCGTCCACAGGGTTTCAATTGGAAATTGGATGTTGGCTTGTTGTCTGGTATGGGTGCAAAAGAGATTGTTGCATCAACAATGGGCGTACTCTATTCTAATGATGGTAGCTTCTCTGACGACAATGGTTATAGTAGTGAGACAGGCAAATACTCAAAGCTACATAATCTGATTACAAAGGATGTAGCAACAATGCATCACATCAGCTATGAGGAAGCAGAGCCTATTGCAACACTTACAGCCTTCTCGTTCCTTCTCTTTGTACTGCTTTACTTCCCTTGTGTAGCCACGATAGCAGCTATTAAAGGCGAAACAGGCAGTTGGGGTTGGGCTCTCTTTGCTGCAGGTTACACTACAGCATTAGCTTGGATCGTTAGTGCTGTGGTCTTCCAAGTGGGCATGCTGTTCATGTAGACGCTGTAATAATTCAGAATTCAAATTCATAATTATGAACACCATTATTAGCTTTGAACTTTGAGCTTTGAGCTTTGAACTTTATGATATGTGCTTTAGCACTCTATCTCACTTTTACCGACTACGAATTTTGCTAATTACGCGAATCCTTATTACAAAAGATTTCGTATCATTCGCTTAATTCGTAGTCGCTTATTAGCTGTTGTCGAGTCTTGCGTTACTTATAGCGATAAACCACACTTAATATCGGTAATCATAATTATGAATTGTGAATTATAAATTATGAATTATAGTAGTAATCATAATTATGAATTGTGAATTCTGAATTCTGAATTATCTATGCCTTCTAAAAGGAGTACGCCAAGTTCACCAATATTGAGTTGCTGGCAGCATGATACTTACCGTAGGCAAGGTTGAGTTTGAATTGTTCAAGGTTGATACCAGCTCCGACACTGAATCCTGCCCCATGCGCACTGGCATTATCAGCTTTACCGATGGTCATTTCGTCTGCCTTACGGAAGTTGTAACCACCACCAACCCAAATACTTTCAGACAGTAAGACTTCTGCGCCGAGATTGAGGTGATTGATAAAACGATAGTCATAATGCGTAAGATCGACGAGCGTAGCAGACACTCTGACAGGGAGGGCAGCAAAAGTCTTGCTCACACCCACCTGCACATCAATCGGCATCTTACCATAATCCTCTTCGTATGCCTTAATCTGTCCACCGAGGTTCTTGGCAACTAAGGATACCGACCACTGCCTTTCAGGCTCATACCAGTTGAGACCAAGGTCTACACCCACTGCCATAGAGTTATAACTACCAATGTAAGAAGTAATGAATTTTGCCGTGATACCACCCACCAGATTACGTGCTAATTCGTAGGAGAAGATACCTTCAACAGCGATTTCGCTGGCATTGAAAGTACCAGTTTGTACGTTGTTCGCATCGACTTCCTTCATCTTTCCGTAGTTCATATACTGCACACCACCTGCAAGCGTAGCTTTCTCACCCAATGCTTTCGTATAAGAAGCACCCATATAATGAGCTCCACGCATATAATTCATGTAACTGAGTCCCACGGTTTATCGCTTACGGAAGAAGCCAAAGCAGGGTTAGAGAACATCAGTGAAGGGTCGTCTTCAATGATAGTAATATTCTCTCCACCCAATGCAGCAGCATGCGCACTCACTGGAAGACGTAGGAAGTTGTATTCAGTTTGACTCTCCTGAGCTCGTATTACGACCGCAAAAAGGGTGAACAGGAGGGTGAAAACGATTTTTTTCATTTAATCTAAATTAATTTCTCGGCAAAGTTACATCTTTTTCCGAATATCTTATTACTTTTGTCGTTGCAACTTATAATGAGGCGTTTTTGTGCCCATTATGGATTGTATAACGGCAGAAAAAGGTGTTTAGTATATCTTATCTTGGAAATAAAGAAGTCAAATAGAGCAGATTTAGAGAATAAGCGGTGGGTTGGTTTCCTCTTGGGAATCATCGTTGCACTGTCTTTCTTCTTTGTTGCCATGGAGTATAATGCAACGGGGAGTGATGATGATTCGGCTAATACTAAGGTCATCAAGAATGTCACGCTCCACGATATGGACATGCTGCCTGCCATTGACCAGCAAGACCTTGCCAAGACACAAGAAGACAAGAAGCCTACGATGGAGGACATGCTCAACCTTAAACGCCGTGATATTCCGAATAAGGTTACGCCTCACGATGCAGGAAGTATGAACTCGAACGATAAGAAGACGGGGGCTCCACAGGTAAGTAACGAACCGATTGTTATGCCGATGGTAACTACTACTCCTGAACCTCCGAAGATAAAAGAAGAGGCTAAGAAGGAGATGGAGAAGATGACCGATGATAATTCCGACAAGGTTGTAGAACGCTATGACGACAAGGTTAGCAAGCGAATACTCTCCGAAACGCCAACACCACCAGGCGGATGGGTGGAGTTTATGAAATGGCTTACAAAGACATTGCAATATCCTGCTGCTGCAAAGGAGAACAAACTGCAGGGAACGGTGAATATTACTTTCATCATCAATGCTGATGGTACGGTTGATGATGTCAGAATCAAGAGTGGTAAGGTACCTGTTCTCAACGACGAAGTACTACGCGTTCTCAAGACAATGGGTAAGTGGAAGCCAGGCATTGAGAAGAATAAACCATGCCGTTCGCTGATAGAGATTCCGTTTGTCTTCCAACTTGCATAAGCCTTTGACCCGCCCAAAAGCCTTCAACGCTTATTTTGAAAATAACTTTTAACTCCAATTCTATATGTACACTGCTAATGAAATTCTGAGTAAAGTAAACGAGTATATAAACAACCTTACTTATGACCGCAAGCCACAAAGCTTGTACGAACCGATAAAATACGTCCTCTCATTGGGAGGGAAGCGCATCCGTCCTACGCTGATGCTGCTTTCTTACAATCTTTTTTAAGGACGACCCAGAGACGATTCTCTCACCGGCTTGTGCCCTTGAGACCTATCATAACTATACACTCTTGCACGATGACTTGATGGATGATGCTCCGCTTCGCCGCGGACAGCAGACTGTTCATGTGCGTTGGGATGCCAATACGGCTATCTTATCGGGCGACTCTATGCTCGTTTTAGCTTTCGAAAGAATGGCTCAGTGCGACAGCAGACACCTCAGTGAGGTGCTTCGTCTCTTTACCATTACGGCACTTGAGATTGGAGAGGGTCAGCAGTACGACATGGAGTTTGAGAATCGTAATGACGTAAAGGAAGAAGAATACATCGAGATGATTCGTCTTAAGACCAGTGTTCTGTTAGCTTGTGCGATGAAGATTGGTGCTATCCTTGCCGATGCTCCTGCTGAAGATGTGGAGAATCTCTACAAGTTTGGCGAGCAGATTGGTCTTGCTTTCCAGCTACAAGACGATTATCTTGACGTCTATGGCGACCCAAAGGTATTCGGTAAGAAGATAGGTGGCGATATTATTTGCAACAAGAAGACCTACATGCTCATCAATGCTTTTAACAAGGCGAATGCTCGTCAGTGTAAGGAGTTGGAGAAGTGGATTGGCTGTGAGAACTTCAATCACGAGGAGAAGGTTGCTGCCGTCACTGAGTTGTATAACAGCATCGGCGTTGACAAGATGGCTATTGAACGTATCAACTATTATTTTGATGAAGCAAACAAATATATTGCAGCAGTAAACCTTCCTGATGAACGCAAGGCTGAACTGTTAGCGTATGCACAGAAGATGCTGCATAGGAAGTGGTGAAGCCTCCCCCGACCCCTCCGAAAGGAGGGGAGCCCAAATAGGATAAAGCCCTCACTCCCGACCCTCCCCAAAGGGGAGGGAGGCAAATAGGATAAGGTCAGAATAAAGTTAAATAGGTGCATTGATTGCTGAGAAATACTACTCGTCAAGACCTGTCGTCCAACAAATCATCAACACCCAACATTCAACACCCAACACCCAATAAACACTTCATCAACACCCAACATTTAACACCCAACACCCAATGATAATAGACACCCACGCCCATTTAGATGTAGAAGACTTTGCTGACGACCTCCCAGAGGTTATCAGTCGTGCCCACGAGGCAGGTGTAGGAAAGATTTTCCTACCAGCTATCGACCTTAAATCAGTGGATACGGTATTGGCTGTTTGCCGACAGTTTCCTGACACCTGCTATCCAATGATTGGACTGCAGCCAGAGGAGGTGCGCGATGATTGGCGTGAAGTGTTGGACGCTATGCACGAACGAATCCTACTCTCGCTTCGACAGAAGGCAGAAGGAACAGCCAAACCGGGTGAGACAGTGATTGCGATTGGTGAGGTAGGACTCGATTTCTATTGGACACGTGAATACGAGAAACAGCAGCTTGCAGCCTTTGAGGAGGCTGTGAAATGGAGCGTTGAGACACGTCTTCCGCTGATGATTCACTGTCGTAAGGCACAAAACGAGATGCTACATATCATGCGCCCGTACGAAAAAGAACTGCCGGGTGGTGTCTTCCACTGTTTTACTGGTAATCAGAAGGAGGCTGAGGAGTTCCTTCGTTTCGACCGCTTCGTGCTTGGTGTGGGTGGTGTATCAACCTTTAAGAGCAGTCATCTGCGCGAAGATCTCCCTGCCGCAGTACCCCTTGACCGCATCGTTCTTGAAACCGACAGTCCTTACATGGCTCCAGTCCCTCATCGTGGTAAGCGTAACGAGAGTGCTTTCATCGTAGAAGTGATGCGCACCCTTGCCCTTAGTTATGGCGTTGATGAAGCCGAATTTGCCCGCCAAACCAATGAGAATGTACGTAGGGTATTCGGTGTTGGGTGTTAGGTGTTGGGTGTTAGGTGGTGATGATTTGTTAAGTTATGGGTGATAATGAATTAACAAACTGCGTATATCAATAAACACAGCAACTTACGGTAATCATAATTATGCATTATGAATTCTAAATTATGAATTATAGCAGTAATCATAATTATGAATTGTGAATTTTGAATTATGAATTAAATAAGGATTATGAATTCTGAATTTAAAATTATATGAAGAAAATAACTATCGCCATCGACGGCTTTTCATCATGTGGAAAGAGCACAATGGCAAAAGACCTTGCCAAAGAGATTGGCTATATCTATGTAGATACGGGTGCTATGTATCGCTCCGTGACACTTTATGCGCTACGTCATAACCTCTTCAACGCAGACGGAACCATCCGCGAAGAGGAGTTGCAGGCACAGATGAAGGATATCAACATCAGTTTCCAACTCAATAAGGAGACGGGGCGTCCAGACACATATCTCAATGGTGAGAATGTTGAGAACGAAATTCGTACGATGGAGGTGTCATCTCATGTTAGCCCTATCGCCACACTCGCCTTTGTGCGTAAGGCACTTGTCGAACAGCAGCAGCGCATGGGAGCAGAAAAAGGAATCGTTATGGACGGTCGCGACATCGGTACGGTGGTATTCCCGAATGCCGAGCTTAAAATCTTCGTTACCGCTTCAGCAGAGGTACGTGCGCAGCGTCGTTACGACGAGTTGAAGGCGAAGGGAATGGAAGCAGACTTTGCCGACATCCTTAAGAATGTGCAGGAGCGTGACTACATCGACTCTCATCGTGAGACATCACCGCTTCGCAAGGCTGATGATGCCCTCGAACTCGACAACAGTCAGCTCACTATTGCCGAGCAAAAGCAGTGGCTTTACAACCAGTATCTGAAGGCTGCAGAAGCATAATAAGCTAACAAAAGGCTCATCTTTTCAGGTCCTTTCGTTAAAGTGGTATGATAAACGTACGCACATTTAACGAAAAGACCTGTTTTTTTTGCTATCCAAAGCCATCCTAAACACTGCCAAACTCTATCTCGCCCCACCCTTTCACACTAAAAACTGCTCTATCTTAACAACACAAAAACACTAATAAAGACTTGAAAAAACCTTACATAATTTCATTGAAAACTACTCATAAAAAGGCGAAAAACACCTAAGAAAACCACGTTTACAACCATCAGTAAATCAAACAGTTATAAAGACATAAAATAAGAGGTGCTTAATTGGACTTCTAAAGGGCGTTAGTAAGGGGCTTAAAGGGCATCTTTTGCAAGCCAAAAGGGCGTCTTTAAGAAGCTAAAAGAGCATGTATTGCGTTCGAGTCATCAGAAAATAATTGACAAAACTCCCATCGCAAAAAAATATCAGATTGTATCGAACGACAGAAAACACTGAATGAAAGCATAGTAACAAACCACTTTTTCCACAGTTTCGTCTGGCTATTTCCCCTTTCATAAGCCGATTTTGATTTAATCATCATGCCCTATAAATTTATAAATCTTACACCTCTTTTCACTCTACGCACTAACCTTAAGACGCAATAAATCTAAGATTTATGAATTAAGAAATACTAAAATCAACAGAATTATACTTTGTTCAGACTGCTATCTCAACTTAAAATGTTATCTTTGCATCTATGAAGTTAAAAAAGATAATAATGCTCATCGCCTGCATATTCTCTTTTGCAGGTCTGAAGGCACAATATACTATCCAATGCGAAGACACCTGCAGCCATGTTCATGGGCTTGACATGAGCCATTACCAAGGCGATGTGTGGTGGGAGACAGTAGCTGAAAACAGCAATCATAAGCTCAATTACGTTTACTTAAAAGCCACTGAAGGCGGTTCACGTATTGACCAACGCTATCTTGAGAATATCGAGGCAGCACAACGTTATGGTATGAATGTCGGTTCTTACCATTTCTATCGCCCTGCTATCCCACAAGAGGAGCAGTTGCGCAACTTCCGCATGCAGTGTCGTCCACAAGACCAAGACCTCATTCCAATGGTAGATATTGAGACCACCGGCGGACTGAGTACGGAGGCTTTACGCGACAGTTTACAGAAGTTCCTCGTACTTATGACACAGGAGTATGGTGTAAAACCATTGGTTTACACGTATACAAACTTCTATAACAGATATCTCAGCGGTGCACTCGACGGCTATAAACTTTTCATTGCACAGTATAACGGACGCGAGCCAGAGCTGAACGATGGAAGAGACATCTTTGCTTGGCAGTACACTGGCAAGGGACGTATCAACGGTGTGAGAGGATATGTTGATAAGTCTCGACTGATGGGTAACCACAGTATGCGTGAGTTGCGATTCCGACGAAAGCGTTAGCTTCAACACCAAGAGAAAAGGAAACAGATAATTATCCACACTACTATAATCTTACGTTAGATAAATGATCATCAAATGCCCTGAATGTGGCCATCAAGTGAGCGACAAGGCTCCCGTATGCCCAAGCTGCGGTGTAGAGATTGCCGGACATATCATTAAATGTTCTCATTGCGGTGAATTATACCTCAAAGAGGAATCATCATGTCCAAACTGTCATCATACGGAACACCATGTAGAGAGTTCTGTAACGGCTGCAGAGCATCACACAAGTGAGGCTACGAACGATAGTAAGGTGCAAGAGCCTGTTGTTCTCATGTCAGTTGACAAGGAGGAAGCAACAGGAAACGATGATGTTATCATCCCAGTAGAGGAAACGGAAGAACACAAAACGGATAATTACGACGATAAGACACAAGACACGATCAACGAGCCGAACACGGAGGAAGAGGCTGTCGATGCCGACTTCATCATGGATGATAATGCTGACGAGGAGGTGATTGCTAATGCCGAGGCTATAGCTGAGGACGAGGAGGAAAGCACTCCGGATAAGAATAATCATCTGTCATTGGCTGTCTCACTGCTCATCGCTGCTATCACTGCAGCCGTATTGCTCTTCCTTTACAACCAAGGGGTGGGCGCAAGCAAAGCTAACAATGAGCAAGAGGCTTTCGCACAAGCAATGAGTAGTAGCGAGCCAACCGTACTAAAGAATTATCTCAAGGAGAATCCATCTGCTTCTAAGGCACATCGTGATAGTATATCAGCCCGTCTAAAGGTGCTGACAACTACCACTCAGAACATGCAGCAGTCTGATAATGACCTTTCCGTGGCATTGACCAGCAACTCAAAAGAAGTGTTGCAGCAGTTTATTGCTAAGTATCCAGACTCAAAACATCGTGGTGAGTTGGAAGCAAAGATTGACGAGATAGACTGGGCAGGAGCTGTAGCTAAAAACAACGAGAATGCTTATCTTGGCTATAAGGCGCAGCATCCGAATGGTATTCATAGTAAGGAAGCTGATGAGAAGTTGAAGAATATTCTGACACCAGAGAAGGCTGAGGAGTCAGCTGCTGCAAAGGTAACGGATGGTGAGAGAGCAAAAGCGGTTGCTGCGGTGCGCCAACTCTTACAAGGTATCAACAGTAAAAGCACGGATAAGATTTCTGGTGCTGTTGCGCCATCATTAAACTTCCTTGGTTCAGGTGGTGCTACGGTGAAGGATATTCGCCGTTATATGACCGACCGACTTTATCAAGCTGATGTCAAGACAATTAACTGGCACCTTGGTTCGCCTACTGAAGTAACCAAAAAGAGTAATGAAGCGGATGCAGATATTCGCCTAAAGATACCAGCTACATTGGATATAGATCGCAAGGGTGGTAAGTCAAAACGTAGTTATGTTATCTCTGCGACAATCAAGAACGGCAGAATAACCCATATTAATTGGTAATAGGTTTACCCTTTAAGGTAAATAAGATTAGCACTTAAACAAGTTTTGTTTTATTGTCGAACGAACTTATTGTCTTTATATTAGCGTTGTAGCAAATAATATCAAGATAGAAAGACTAACAAAATACCGACAATAAAACAAAACTATCCAAAAACAAGATGCTTCATATTGGGGCTAATGGCTGGTAAAATAAAACTTGCTGTCACTCCTGTCAGCCATTTTTGGCTCATAAGTACCAACATTTCATTCATTTACGCAAAATGTTAAAAGTGACAGCAACTTATTTTTAAAAATACCAAGTACATATAACTTGATATTCTATGTGAGATGTTATATAGCCTTTTTACAAACCATCAACACCCGCCCGAAGATTGGGACAAAACGAGAATACGATGTTATATAGCCCTTTTTACAAACCATCAACACCCAACATTTAACACCCAACACCCCCACATTAATTCTCAATCTGATCAATCGTAGGCTTTTTAATCTCAGGCACAGGAGCCTTTACAACTGGTTCAGTCTGACCTTCTGGAACATTAGGAACAATGACAGGGTTCTCTGGATCTGCTGTCTCTTCCGACTCAGAAGATTCTTTCTTTGGAGCTTCTGTCTTCTTCTCCTCCTTCACCTCTTCATCTTTCTCCTCTTCCTTTGTCAATACAGGAATCTTCGGACCATTATCAATACCGATAACCTCACCCGACATATCCACTTCGTACTTACGAGGAGGAGCCATCTCACGTGTTTCCATGAGAACAGCAAGTACTATAGCACCCACCACAAGCACAATAGCACAGATGGATACGGGTACCTTATAGGTTGGTTTCTTCTTCATTATCTTCGTTTTCTATCCTTTTATCTTATTGTCTTTTTCGCTTACTCAGTAATCTGCACACAGTAAGGAAGTGGCTGCTGGAGGGTCAGAAAGCTAATTGTTGGCTGATTATCCTTCGTACAAATCAGCGTAGTCTTGTCTCCCTTCACAGCATTACCCATGTCATATCCCATCGCTTTCACCTGTGCCTGCAAGCCCGCAAAGGCAGTACGGTTAAAGACATAGATATAAACCGTCTTGCCATTTTGTGCCAAGAGCACCATACTGGAGTTACCACGTCCCATGGCAGTTGGCAGGAAGTCGCTGGTTAGGTTCATATTCTTCACCCAGTTATAGTCCTTTCCAAACTCGTCCGATGAGACTCCTTTATAGCTGTAGCCTTGCTTCTCAAGCACTTGTTTACCCACTTGTAGTGTCTTTGCTTGAAAGATTTTAATCGCATCAGCCATCGAAACAATATCTTTTTGCGCATGTGCTCCCATTGTAAAGAGAAGCACTGTCAATAATAGTAGTATTTTCTTCATTCTTCTTCTTTCATTTATTTCGTGCCTTCATCTGCCTTTATCATTTTAAAACAATGATATTATGACACGTTACAAAATTATGAAAAATATGGAGAATGAGCAAGAAAAGGAGAAAAATTACTTTAAACTATTTTATCCTTTGACCATTGAACTTTGAACTTTGAACTTTTTGATTTGTGCTTTAACTCTTAAGTTTTGAACTTTCCCAACAATGATAATCATAATTACGGATTTTTTTAATTATAAATTAAAGTAGTAATCATAATTATGAATTATGAATTGTGAATTATGAATTATGAGTTGTGCATTTTGAATTATGAATTATGAATTAACAAAGGTGCACCCTAATAGTCATCCTATTATTGGTACACCTTCATTACTTTATGTGATAAAGTTTATATGCAATTACTTTCTTTTTCTTTTAGAGGCTAAGCGCTCTTCACGCATCTTAGCCATTGCCTCCTCCTTCTCTTTAGAGCGTTGTCCTGAAAGACGAGCAATAAGACGATCAAGATCAGCAGCTATTTCCTTGAACTGAACAATCTCTTCTCCGCTCTCAAACAACTTTCCTACCATGCACGATGGGATATCCTTCGCCTTCTCTTGCAATTGCATTCCATGCTCAGTAAGCGAAACATAGGTTTCTCTTCCATCCTTTTCACCCTTGACACGGTTAACCAATCCAAGTTGAGCCATACGCTGAACAAGTGGAGTCATTGTGTTTGAGTCAAGATAAAGTCGGTGTGCAAGTTCCATCACCTTTTGATTGTCTTCTTCCCAAAGAGCCATTAGTACAAGATATTGAGGATAGGTAATACCTAAATCCTCAAGCAATGGATAATAAGTTTGAGTAACAAGGCGGCTTGCTGTGTACAATCTGAAGCAGAGTTGGCTCTGCAGTTTTAGTTGGTCGTATACCATTCTTTTTTCCTTAAATGTTTTGATAACTTCAAACTCCTGAAGTAAACTTTAATATATATTGTTACCTGAAATAATCTATTCGCACTGCAAAGGTACAACAATTTATATTTATCGTTAATGATATAAGCCGATTTTTAACATTAATTGTATAGCTAAAGTCGTACTTTGATAACATAAAACAACAATAAGCGGACATAAACAATACAAATCGTTTATGCCCGCTTATGCGTATTTATAAGAGTTTATCTCTACTTATTCAAAGTAATAAAGGAAGGTTGCAACACCCTCAAGTGCTGGCTTGCGCTCGCCCTCAATCTCAATCTGGAACTTGATACCAGCCTTGCAGATACCACGGATATTCTCAATACTATCGAGTGTGGCAACAAGACGAATGCGTGAGTTCACGAGGACTGGACGACCAAAGCGCATTTTATCCATACCATAGTTGACCATCATCTTAAGGTTATTTACCTCAATAATCTCCTGCCACATATGTGGGAGCAGTGAAAGTGTAAGATAGCCATGTGCGATAGTACTCTTGAACTGGCTTTCTACAGCTGCACGCTCTGTGTCAACATGAATCCACTGATGGTCGAGGGTAGCATCAGCAAAGAGGTTAATTCTCTCTTGGTCAACGAGTAACCACTCGCTCTCACCAAGCTTCTCACCCAGTCGGGCAGCAAGCTCATCGTAATTGTTTACTGTTAATTTTGCCATAGTTTTTGTTTCATGTAATTTCTACATTACTGCGCATGATAGTCTTTCTTTATCCTCCCTACCCTCCTTATATATTATAAGGTGTGAAAGGATATACTACCTTTTGTCGTACAAAAATACAAAAAACATTTCAATTACCCAAATCGACTTATGCTACTGACCCTTCTTATGGTGCCAATAGATGCACATGCAAAGTTTTTTCCTTACCCGCTACAGACACCTCATTGACATAAACAAGCTTATACTTGATATCAAGGAAGTTGCCAGTTTTCTGCGCACTTACCACCTCTATACGTGGATCTAAGAGATAGATATCCAAATATTTCGCTAAGCCACTACCAGGAATCCATGCGATAAGGTTAGAATTTCCATTATCACCTTGCACTCGTTTGCATATAAATCAATGTTTTCGCCATCACGCATTAATGACATCTGAACTTTCTTAAACCATACTCGTGGGTCAAATGCCTTCACTGCTGCAGAATAGTCACCATCAGCCTTACTTCTAAAATACTTACCAAAGAACTTTCCTACGTCTGTACTGTTGGCAATAAGAAGTTCTTTATCAAGCGCAGAAAGTGGCTTAAAGCCTGTAAGTTCCACGTTGAAGTTAGCCAATTCTGTGTCGTGACCGTCCTTAGCAACAAGTTGGATAGAGAGAGTCATCGAGTTTGAACCATCATTTTTCTGCTTACCTGTAGGGTAAGTCACAAACTTATCTCTATCATAATTAAGTAAAGAGGTATGAAGTAAATCTGTATGCTCATACACACCACGCATATATAACTTGCTAACTTCCTCTGTATTTACGCTGATTTGGTTGCGATAATACTCGTTCTTATTCATCTCAACACCGACCGAACTATTCTTTCTACCCTTATAAGTAATCGTAAACGCTACCTGACCAGACGTACTGCCACCAACGTAACGCACATCGCTAACCGTCGTATTTGCCCAGTCAGCTGGTGTAAAGGTATAATGCTTGCTGCCACCAACGCTTGAAGAAGACAGATTAATAAACTTCTGTAAATACGCTGCAGTGAACTTACTATTATCCTTCAGACGATAAAGTGTATCGAAATCAAAGTCTTTCAGATAGTTAACGTCCGTTTTCCATGCTGCAACAGCACGCGAAACCATCTCATAATCATTTGGTTTCTGTGCAAAGTTAGTATATTCAACGTCCTTAGTAAAGGTTTTACCACCACTATTACCCACTACTCTCAACGTAAAAGTACCCTTCTCTTCATCGCTGTTCAGCACATCTACAGCCGTAATATTCAGCGCCTTACCATTGACTGTTTTATTTCCTAAACTTGCTTTTGCCGCTTCCAATGCTTGATAAACATTCTGTTGCTTATCAAGATTGAGGAACTTCACAATATCGTCATTCGTTACCTCTGCCGCATTTTGCTCAGTAGATGGGTTTGGTTGTATTGGATCCGACGAACTTCCGTCGCCTCCACAAGCCGCACAGAGTAATACTATAGATACTGCAAGAATTATTTTTTTCATTGTTTTCTTCCTGTTTTTTAATGATTATTACACTTCACACCCTCACTTCTTACCCTTCTAACAAAGCGGTGTAAAGCTATTGAATCCTTGCAACTCACAATGATTCAGATGCAAAGATACTTAAAAAACTCAAAAAATCAGTATCGACATAAAACTTTATCATTAATCCATAGACAGAACATATCACACATCATGCCAATGAAAATACCATACGAATAATCTGAATTGTAACACTCTGACAAGGGCCCCATTCGAACAATTGTAAATGATAAAATCTGAATTAACATAGTTTTCTGCTCACATTTCAACATTTTTTTATAATTTTGCCACCATCATGAGATATACTGTCAAATGCAATAACTGCGGTCGCGACTTTGTAGCTGAGACTGAGCAATATGGGACAATGAAATATCGTTGCCCTTATTGTGGTAATGTGTTGAACTGTAGGTTTGATGCCCCTAAGTCTTTCCGCACACGTGCTCGTTCCGTTATTCCATTGGCTGATGCCTCACCTATTGAGGTAAAGAAAGCCAAGAATCTCCCTACTGTCTCAACCCATCTCGTTAGTTCGCCTTCAAAGAGAAGCTTGCTGAGATGAGAAGTAAATTGGTGGAGGCTTCTCAGCGTGCCCTTCACGTGTCTAAGCAAGCCGGTGAAACCTTGAAGAATGCGACAGAAAGTACCAGTGAGTTTGTAAATAAATCGTCTTCTTGGCTTCGTCGTTTTCAAGAGAAATACACAGATGGCGACCTTTGGATATTCTTTGGTTTCAGTTTTATCTTCCTCCTCTCGGTCTTTATAGGACTTTTCGTCTGTGCGGAGGCGGTAAAACTCTTATCAGAGGGACACTCATGGCTGTTTAAGAACTATATTGAAATAAGGAATTCTATCTAATATTTGCATTTCTTATACCCTCTCGTATTCAGTTTTTGAGCAACAGAGACTTAGAAATATCCTTACATTTCGAATACGCTTTTAGCCCTTATTTTAGCTAAAAAAGGGCTTAAAAGCAAGTTGTTATAACCAGCAGATAATCAAATAGTTATAAAGTCGTATTCTAAAAGGTGCCTAATAAGGGTCCAAAAGGGCGTTAGTTAGTCTCTTAAAGGGCATCTTTAGCAAGCCAAAAGGGCGTCTTTTCGAAGCCAATTAAGCATCTATTGATTTTTGATTAGTGACTTTTTTATTACAACTAATCAAATACTATCATTCTTTCCCTTACTTTCTTGCCTACATATCAATGTGTTTTTTCGCGTTTGTTTTCGAAAGCAACCTACCCTTTCCGTACTGCTTTTTATATAAGGTAAACACTGCAAAACATGCACTAATATGTGTCCAAGATACAAGTTGGAAATAAAAACGCACGTAATATTATGTTAAAGAAGATAAAACATGCTTGAATTAAAAAAAATACTATAATTTTGCACATATCTAAGCTATCGACAACCTAAGTGCCATATCTAATGTCACAAGACCTAAACAAAATATAAATAAAAACCTTTTAAGCATGAAAGCTATGAGAAAATCTAACCTTGGAAGGTCGCTGCTACTGGTAGTGCCCCTTGTGTGTTGTCCTTATACTGCACATAAGGCATACGCCATCCCGACAGTAACCATACAGGCACAAGCCTCTGTTATCAAAGGAAAAGTTATCGACTCACGTACGGGCGAACCGGTTATAAGTGCCAGTGTCACCGTAAGTGGTACGAAGAAAATCGCTCTTACCAACATTGATGGTGAGTTCTCTATCGACGCAAAGGCTGGTGAGGAGCTGGTGATTACGTCCTTAGGCTATGAGAAAACGACGGTGCGAGCTGAAAACAACATGACTGTAAGCATGGTTTCTTCCTCTACGATGCTTAGCGAAACAGTGGTTGTGGGTTATAGCACGCAGAAACGAAACAGTCTGACGGGTTCGTTGCAGAGTATTGATAATAAAGAACTTACTAACATTACGACAGCTAATGTCACCAACATGTTGACGGGTAAGATACCCGGAATGAACGTTATGCCGGGTTCTGGTAAGCCAGGTTCGTTCGGTGCCATCATCGTTCGTGGTAAGTCTACTATCAACGGTAGTACTGCTCCGCTGTGGGTTATCGATGGAGTAATCGTCGGGAAAGACCCAGGTGACATCAATCCTAACGACATCGAGACACTCACCGTACTCAAAGATGCAGCCTCAACAGCTATCTATGGTTCGCAGGGTGCCAATGGTGTTATCGTTGTAACAACTAAGGGGGCAAAGTCTGGTAAGACTTCTATTACCTTCTCTGCCAAGATGGGCGTTTCAACTCTGAACAATGGTAAAGTGAAGATGATGGATGGAGCCGAGCTATACGACTATTACAAGTCGTTTACTAATGCTGCTGAGATTGCTTTCCCACGCTGGAATGATAAGCTCCGTGATAGTAATTTCGATTGGTGGAAGTTGGCTACACACACTGGAAACGTTCAGAATTATGACCTTACTATTAACAGTGGTGGCGAGAAGTTGAGTGCCGTCTTCACTGGTGGTGTCTATAAAGAGGATGGTGCTGTACGTGGATACGACTTCACTCGATACAACACGATGATGAAGCTGAACTTCAAACCTTATTCTTGGATTGCTATCCGTCCATCCTTTAATGGTAGCAAGGGAGTGATTGATGACCGTCAACGCTCTACCTATTCTATGTATTCTATGCTGCCATGGGATAGTCCTTACGATGAAACCGGCAAGATTGTTGGTAACAGATCATCATCATGGGTGAATAGCAACTCTACCAATTACCTTTACGAATTACAATATAACTGGAGCAAGTACGATTCTTATGCCTTTAATGGCAACTTCGACTTTGATATCTATCTCACTGATTGGCTGACATTCTCTTCTGTGAATAGCTATCGTTGGAGTACTCACCTTGATAAGAGTTACGCTGACCCTCGTACGTCAGGTGCTGAGGGTAAGGGTCGTGTGAGCGAAAGTACGAGTACGAACACACGTCGTTATACGAACCAACTGCTCAAAGCGACGCGTAGTTTCGGTGATTATCACGGCTTCATGATGCTCGGTTATGAGTTTAATGATGGTGAATATCGTTATCATAGTAGCGACGGAACAGGCTTGGTTCCGGGCTTTGCTCAACTTGATATCACCTCAACTCCTGAGGCTGTCGGAGGTAATAAATTCGAGTGGGCAGTACAGTCTTTCTTCGCAAACCTCAATGCTGATTATGCCAATAAGTACTTGCTTCAACTCTCACTGAGAACTGACGGCGCAAGTAACTTTGGTTCTGATGCTGCTTATGGTACGTTCTTCTCAGTCAGTGGTGGCTGGGTTGCTACGGCTGAGAAGTGGTTTAAGGTACCTTGTATTGACTATTTGAAGGTGCGTGCATCGTTTGGTTCTGTGGGAAGTCGCCCTAACAGCCTCTATCCTCAATACGGACTTTACAGCTTACGTGCAAGCTATAACGAGGTTCCTGGTGCTGTAATCACTCAGCTTGCCAATAAAAAACTGACCTGGGAGAAGAGTTATACCACTGGCGTAGGTATCGACTTGAATATGTTTAAACGCCTGCGTATGACCTTCGACTTCTATAGCAAGCGTACAAGCAACCTGCTCTTTGCAGTGCCTATATCTGGTGTTATCGGTGTAACAAGCATCTGGCAGAACATTGGTGAGCTTACCAACACAGGCTTTGAGACCACCCTTTCGGCTGATATCATCAAGAGTAAGGACCTCACTTGGACGGTTGATGCCAACCTTTCTACCAACTCTAACAAGATTAAGAAGCTGTATAGTGGTAGAGACCAGATTATCGAAGGTGATGGTATTGCTGGTTCAACCAACACGTTGTTACGTCCGGGTCTAAGCGCAGATACTTATTATTTGCGTGAATGGGCAGGTGTTGACCCAGAGAATGGTGCGCCACAATGGTACACAACGGATGCAAATGGCAATCGTGTTATTACCCACAGCTATGCCAAGGCAGATCAAGTAGCCCTCGACAAGCGTGCTACTCCAAGCGTATTCGGTAGCTTCTCTACCACACTTACCTATAAGAACTTCGACTTCAATGCTGTCTTCGGCTATTCAATGGGTGCTTACATCTATAACTACTCACGACAGGAGTATGACTCAGATGGTGCCTATACCGATCGTAACCAGTTCAGTTTGCAGAAAGGTTGGAAGAGATGGGCACAGAAGGGAGATGTAGCAACACACCCAGTTGCTGCTTACAACAACCCATCTAACTCTAATAAGGCGTCAACTCGCTACTTAGAGAGCTCTGACTTCTTGAAGCTTCGCTCAATTACTTTGGGTTACAACTTCAGTCTTAAGAGTGATATCGTGAAGGCATTGCGCGTTTATATCAGTGGTGAAAACCTCTTCTGCATCACCAATTACTCTGGTGTAGACCCAGAATTGCCTGCTGCCGATGGTGGTCGCAATGCTTCTGGCGAACGCTCAACAGCCCTTTCAATCTCAACAGGCGCTGGTGTTTATCCTTCTGTTCGTAAGTTTATGCTCGGCGTTAACGTCACATTCTAAATTAAGAATCTGCCCTATGAAAAAAGTATATGTGCTGCTCTTAGCAGCTATTGCAATGGTATCGTGCAGCGTAGAGCGTCATCCTGAATACATGATGGATGATGATACCATGACTAAAAACATTGATGAGAGTTTTCCATCGCTACTGAATGGATGCTATGGATTCCTGAAAACGTGGTCGGACCCTATGTATCGCTGTGGCGAATATGCAGGAGATAACATCATGATTCGTGGTACTTCTACCGATGCTTTCTATGAGTTTATCTCTTATTCGCGTACTCCTAATAACTACCGATTGCAGAACTTCTGGGATTATAGCTATAAAGTGATTGCGCAGGCATCTAATATTATCAAGGATATTCCTGAAGGTAAGAGTACGATTACCGATACACAGTTGGGAGAATGCTACTATCTGCGTGGCATGATTTACTTCTATCTCTGTCGTGCATACGGTAGACCATACGCGCAAAAACCTGATACAAACCTCGGTATGCCTATCGTTAACGGTACACCTGACGACCCAGTACACGCCGTATTGCCAAATCGTTCTACTGTGAAAGAGACCTACGAACAGGCAATTAAGGACTTGGAAAAGGCGGCTTCGCTGATGACAGAAGACCTGCACAGCGAAGAACGTTGTATCTTTGCTTCTAAAGAGGCTGCATGGGCTATGTTGAGTAGAATCTATCTCTATATGAGTGGAACTTACGAAACACCTAACACAGCCTACGCTCAGAAGAGTGTTGAATACGCAACAAAGGTGATCGACTCTGGTAAGTTTAGTCTGTTGAGCCGTAAGGACTATGGCGTTAGCAACACCCTTGAGCCAGAAAACAACCCAGAAACATCTTCGTAGTGAAAAGAGTAGACTCTGAGTTCCCTGGTTGGGATTATTATTACACCATCGGCGGTATGTATTCAAATATCGGCGGTATGGGTTGGGGCGAAATGTATGCGTCTGGTAAATACCTTGACTTGCTGAACGAGACTGGACAGAACGACTGGTTTAATAAGAAGTACACCGACATTCGTGCACAATTCATTGAGCCACAGTATGTAAAAGATAAGACAGACAAGTATGTTCCTGTCTTCCGTTTCATCAAGAATGTCTATGATGCCAAGGGTAATCAGGTGAATTTCAACTATGTACAGTTGCGTTATACTCGTCAGCCAGACAACAGTTTGACTTGCGATACCACTGGAACAGGACACACTACTCCACTTGTTCTCACCCCAATCGCCCCTGCACAGCGTCTTTACTCTATTAACTATCAGGGACATACCTATCGTGGTGTGCTTGACTATCAGATGAAGCTCAACCGCGTTTATCCTATGTTCTATGTGGTGAAGTGCTCTCGTCAGGGTGGCAAGGAGAATCAGTTGTATTCGCCTATCATCTCTCGTCTCGACGAAATGTATCTCAATCGTGCTGAAGCAAATGTGAAGTTGGGTAATATCGCCAGTGCAATGGCTGACGTGAACACAATCCGTGAGCGTGCTATCGTAGGCGGAAGCTATACAAGTGCTCAGTTTACTGCTGCCACAGCAAACGTTGGTGGATAAAGAACGTCAGTTAGAGTTGGCGTTTGAGGCAGAGCGCAGCTACGATGTGTTCCGCAATGGCGACACCCTTACACGTCGTTTCCCTGGCCCACATCAGCCAATGGTTGACATTCCAGCAACCGACTACCGTGTGATTTACTTCATTCCACAGTCGGCTATCAATGCCTATAAGGGTAATCTGGAACAAAATCCAAGTAGTAACTAACACATTTTAGAGACTGACAACTGATGTGTAGCGTGGCTGAAAAGTGTTTTCTCAGCTCATACACATCCTGTTGTCCTCTCTTTTCATCAGCCTAATAATAGGGAGGGCTATATCGTTAGCCTTCAACAAAACACTTGTAACGTTATATTTAAAACCCCAATCGGTTATTAGAGCCTAAACATATCTTGTTTTATTATCGGACAGATTGGCTGCCTTTTGAGCGTAGACGTAGCGGACTACGTCAAGTTACAAAGGCAGACAAGATGCCGATAAGAAAATAAAAGATGTTAGGAAACAATATCATAATATGAAACAAACATATTGTGGTCTAATGATTGATTGGGGTTTAAGGCTTGGTTAGCGAGCTAACTAAGCCTTTTTCATTTCTCTTTTTGAGTCCTATTCTATACCTTCCTATCGGTTTATTAGTTGCTTTCAGGTACTACAAATGGTTACTACATCAATTCTATAGCTACGGTAAACTTTATTAATTCATATCCTATAAGAAACCCACAGGTCTGAATTTTCTTTACATTCACCATTGATTTATTTACCAAAAACAGCCGAAAAAACACTTTCCTTACTGCCTTTGTAACCCATTCGTTATAAAGGAGTTACAAAACCGCCTTTCAAAAGATGCTTAATTGGACTTCAAAAGGGCGTTAGTAAGAGTCTTAAAGAGCACCTTTTGCAAGCCAAAAAGGCGTTAATTCGAATGCAATTAAGCCTTAATAAAAATAGAGTAGTCGAAAAATACTTACAAAGAGGATTGCTAACAATTGAACTATTAACCTCCAAGATCTCTAAAAAACCTACTTTAAAAGGTACTGTTTTCTCGACTCTATAATATCTTCCATGTTCTCACTCGCCCATGAAAGGAGGTTGTCGATAAGCGGTAGTAGACTTTTCCCTTTCTCCGTAAGCGAATATTCAACGCGTGGAGGTATCTCTGGAAAGACTTCCCGATGAATAAGTCCATCACCCTCCAACATCTTCAGCGTTGCAGTCAGCATCTTTTGAGAAATATCGGGTATATTACGTTGCAGTTCCTTAAAGCGTTGGCAATCGTTGTTCTCCAACGTGAAAAGCACCAACATCGACCACTTGTCCCCTACTCTTGACAGTACATTTCTTATAGGACAGTTAGGATAGAGGGCATCTCTGACTTCGTTTCTATTCATACTTATAAGCTCTTTAAATCATATTACTGCACAAAAGTAACTATTATAAGCTAAGGCTCGCACCTTTTAGTGTTAAACTATGTAAAACGAGTATCCTTTAAATGCTTTATTATCAGTATTACTTACCTCAAGGTAACTGGCTGACATTTGTGTGCCTACTTGTAGAACAGACTGAAAGTCAATACCTTTGCATCATCAAAACAAACAAAACAATAAAACAAAAAGAATTATGAAAACAGTTGAAACGATCAAGAACGGTAAGAACTTCACAGCAGTAAACGTAGGTAAGCTCAGCGATATCAAGGACTATGTGCTCCCATTCGGAGAGATAGAGATTCCCGGGTAAGGTATTCGTTGGTCAGGCATTACAGACAACAGGTAGCGAACTTTCATTCCAGACGCTCGTTCCCGGACAGGATAGTGGTTTCCTTCATACACACAAGACACATGAGGAACTTTACTTTATCCTCAAAGGTGAAGGTGAGTATCAGGTTGATGGCGAGGTCTTCCCTGTAACTGAAGGTAGTATTATTCGCGTTGCACCAGAGGGTAAGCGTGCGCTAAAGAATACTGGTAATGATGAGATGTTAATGCTCTGCATCCAGTATAAGGCAAACAGCTTTGCTGAGAATGATGCACCTGCTGGCGATGGTGTGATACTGAATGAAGAACTGAAATGGTAATTGACCCACTATTCCCTACGTGTCCGATACGTAATATCCTCTCACGGATATGCGTGCCGGACACGCTTTGCCTTATCCAAACACTCGGTAAGAAAGGCAGAGCAACTTACGAAGAGTTAAGGTATGACCTGCCCGACTCTCCCCTATCCGCCTCGCTAAATATATTAAAAGAAGATCGGATTATTGTTGAAAGCGACAAACAATACGTCCTTTCAAACATTGGGAAAGAACTCTTTCCACTCGTCTCAACCCTCATCGCTTGGTGTGAAAAGAATCTTTTCCCATCTACAACAAATAATAAATAGAACGAAATGGGACGTGGATTCTACTAACATACTTTACTTTGGCAAATAAAAAAGAGTGAAAGAAAACATTGTTTCTTCCACTCCTTTTTTATTTCAATGTAGCTCTATCAGAAGCAGGGGTAGCAATTATTGGGATGCTCTACAACTGATAATAAGCCCTTTACTTCTCTAACACTTTAAACTCAGCACCTGTTGCAAAGTCCTGACCAGACTGTTCACTGAGCGCTGTCAGACGGACGAAGCGAGCCTTAACTGGTGTGGTGAGGAGGATAGTCTTTTCCTTTCTGTTGTTCTCAAACTCACCTTCAGCAACAGCCTTACCCCATGTCTTGCCGTCGTTGCTTACCTGAATGCTGTACTTCTTGATGTTACCATTGTTACTGTCTTGACGTGGGAGGTAGGTGAAACCCTTGATAGTCTTCATACCACCACAGTCGAAGTCAACCCAGTGTGGGTAGTTAGCAACAGTAACAGAGTACATTGTGTGCCAGTAGCTGCTTGGATTTCCATCAGTAAGGTGGCTTGCATCACCCTCACCACTCTCCTGACTTGAAGCGAAGACTACTGACAATGGAATGCTCTCAATGCGTGAAAAGGTCTGAGAAGCTACGAGCCAATCATTCTCCTTTGTCCAAGCTGAAATCGTACCACCATTGCGCAAGCTAACAGGACCAGTGTACTTCACTGCCTTCTTGCTGTCGTTAATACGATAGTAGATATCGCCCTTCGCACCATTTGCATTGATTGTCACATTGCCCTCACCGTCACGTACAATAGTAAGTGGTGTGGCACCATTCAGACTTACATTCGCATTGCTAACGAGGTCAGTAGTCTTAACAGAGTTCATTGGGCGTATCATATAACCGAAGGTGTGTGGCGTTGCCATCACACGGTCGCGCAATAACGGACCACCCTGTCCACAACTGTTACCACCAAGACCAGTGATAGCCATGTCAAGATGCAAATGAGTATATTCGCTCTGTGGCAATTCGTGTGGATGGTTAGCCATTGCAATGGTATTATCCGACCAAGGAAGCGCAGAGAAACTCATCTTATCCTTAGCCACGAAGACAGCACCATAGAGACCATTGTTACCAGTATTACCAGTGAGTGAGAGCCAACGAGTATCCTGATGGTTACCAGTATCCTGTGGCTTAGGGAAGGCAACGAACTCATCCTCAACATCCTGCTGCTCATAGATACCAATCATCTGACCTGTCTTACGGTCTGGATAGTTGTCAACTGTACCACGACCATAGTAATTCAACAAGCTGAGTGACTTTGGAACACGTACGGTATAACCCAACTTTGCGAGTGTCAAATTAGGTTTGTTACTTGTTATTGCGCTCTCGCTCTCAATGCTACCGTCAGGGAAGATGGTGTAAACCACCTGTGTATTAAAGCGGAAGTCGTCCTTACCGAATGGCTTTTCCTTGTATTCGATGAGCTTCTTCCAGTTGGCATTACCACCCTCAAGGCGATAACCATAAGGTGCCTGTGACTCAACATTGAACACAACAGAAACAGAACCGTCAACATTTGCGTGGGTTGTATAGTTAGTACACTTGTGCTGCAGGTTGTTTAAACCATTTGCATACCATGCCTCGTAAGCCCAGTTGTCATTGTTAACCCATGCACGGAAAGCGTTCAACTCTGGTCCACAACCGTCTGCAATGATAGTCTTACCATCATACTGAAGGTTATAAATCGTACCCTTTGTGAGGTCGAATGTCGTTGTGAAGGTCTTGCCAGAGAATACTATCTTATTGTCCTTTACGGCAGACATATTCACCTTACCTGCTACAGCGATAGCTGGACGAACCGCTGCTACCTGTACAGGCAACTGCTCTTCAGCCTGAACATATCCTGCCTTTGCCCATGGCATGTCATGCTTGAGGCGATAGGTAATGTGGAGGAGGTACTCCTTATTTGGGTCAAGACCCTCGTTGAGTCCTGCGATTGTAATGCTCTTATGACTTCTTGCTGGTACACTACCAAGCTCAAGGTCGCCCTTCTTAACGGTTACACCATCAGCGCTCAAGCTATAAGACATTGCATAACCACTGAGATCATCAGAGTAGTAGTTCTTATTGAACACGTCCAAAGTAGCTGTCTTAGCATCCTTCCAGCTTGTTCCAATATACTGATACACCTTCTTCACCTCATAATACTGTGGCTTTGGTGTCTCATCACCGAAGATAACACCATTCATAACAAACTGTCCATCGTTAGGCGTATCGCCGAAGTCACCACCATAAGCGAGGTAACGCTTGCCGTCCTTTGTGTAGTTATACATACTCTGGTCAATCCAGTCCCAGATAGCACCACCCATAAAGAAGTTCGTAGACTCCATTGCCTCCCAATAGTCAACGAGGTTACCTACAGCGTTACCCATTGAATGGGCATACTCTGAGATATGGAAAGGATACTTGATACCCATCTTACCCTTCACTGCATCGCGGGTCCAAGCAATACTTGGATACTGGTTAGAACCCATGTCCACGATGTCGTTGTTGCGCTCATACTGTACTGGTCTTGAAGCATCGTAAGCCTTCAGAGAGTCGTAGGCTACAACGAAGTTATGACCCGGTCCTGCCTCATTACCCAAACTCCAGATAACGATTGAAGGATGGTTAACCAACTGACGAGTCATTGCCATTACACGATCAACGTGTGCTGCTTGGAACTCTGGTACGTGTGAAAGCGATGCCTTACCATAGAAGTACTCATGACTCTCGATGTTTGCCTCGCTCTCCAAGTAGATACCATACTTGTTGCAGAGATAATAGAAGTAAGGGTCGTTAGGATAATGAGAGGTACGTATGTGGTTGATATTCGCACGCTTCATCAGCATAATCTCATGTTCCATCTGCTCACGAGAGATAACCTTACCTGTTAATGGATTGGTATCGTGGCGGTTCACACCCTTGAGTTTCACTGGCTTACCATTGATATAGTAATATCTTCCAGCCAATCCGAACTCGTCCTGACTTGCTGGTGTATCCTTAATCTCAACAGTACGGAAACCAGTTTGGAAACTTATCGTTTCGACTACCTTCTTTCCCTGCATCAACTCACCAACGATTACATAGACATTTGGCTCTTCTGCTGTCCATGCTGCCGCATTGTTCACAGTGAGTGCCTGTCGAACGTCAGCCTGTCCCTTACTGTCACAAACGGTCTTTGCCTTTGCATCCTCGAAGGTTGCCACCAACTCGTTATCATCAGCAAAGAGTCTATTCTTATAGATGCTCCAACGCAGATGTAAGTCCTTCGCATTCTTTGTAGTGAGGTTCTGCAGTGTTGTGTTAAGGTTTACAGTCCCCTTGCCGTCTGTATAGGAAGGGATAGCCTTCACATCAGCAATATGTACCTTCGGAGTAGCTGTTACGCTGACATTACGGAAGATACCTGGCAAGCGGAACATATCCTGTGCCTCGAGGAAACTACCGTCTGACGAACGATAAACCTCTACTGCTACCTCGTTCTTTCCCTTAGTGATATAAGGGGTAATATCGAATTGTGCCGTATTGCGTGAGTTCTTTGAGAAGCCTACGTAACGACCGTTGATCCACAAATAGAAGAATGAGTCTACACCATCAAAGTTGAGATAGACTTCCTTACCGTCCCAAGTAGTTGGAATGTCAAAGCTTCTTCTAAACGAACCTACCTCATTACGATATTCGTAAGTGGTGTAGTTCTTTGGCGGTTCACGCATAACGCCCTTCTTCCAGTCGCCCGGTTCGATGTTATATTTGAAAATAACCCACTGATTCACATAGATTGGCACACCATACTTCAGTGTTCCATCTTTCTGAATACCTGCCATATTCCAACTTACTGGCACCTGCAGACGGTCCCACTTGCTGTCATCATACCCCTTTGCGAAGAAGTCTTTGGACGTTCATCGGGGTTCTTTGAGAAGTGGAAACTCCATTCTCCGTTGAGAGAAAGGTAATCCTTAGCAAACTCTGGTAATACTTTTCTTGCCTCGTCAACCGAAGAGAAAGAAGAGAATAGCGCACGAGCTGGCAGCTTGTTATAACCCAATGCACCGGGTGACTGCCATTCATTACCAGTTGGTGCTGTTGCCTGACCGAAGAGATAGCCTCCAGTAGGATAGTCATCAGCCTGTATAGGCACAGCTGTTAATGACGATAATAATAAACCGATTAAAAATTGTTTATGCATAATAGTTAGGTGTTATATTCTGTCTTATCTGTCTCTGACTGCCTTCTTCAAGGTTTCTCCAAAGACGCTATGAGGTTGTTACTCAGCATGCATACCTCACTTCTTTTATCAATGTAGGCAAAGTTAATAAAAAAAAAAAAACAAATAAGCAATGAGAAAGGGAGGATATTACGTAAATAATACACTCTTGGGGGAAGTGGACAAGGGAACGAGTGGACGAGTGAACGAGTTAATTGTGGAGGAAGACAGAGTAACAAGGGGACGAGTGGACAAGTGAACGAGTAGACAGGTGAACAAGTTAATTGTGGAGGAAGACAAAGTAACAGGGGAACAGGGGTAAGTACTTATAATATATGGGGAGAGAAGGGCTTGAAAAAAACAAGAGACTAATACATTTCTTACAAGAAGAGTTTAGTTTTCATTTGCTGTCACTTTAACACTTCAAGTAATCACACTGTAAACTAACAAGTTAGACGAGTTTTTCGAGTGATAGGAGTGACAGCAAAGTTTGTTTTATAGAAATGTATTAAGAAAACAACACAACATGAGGGGTAACAAGTTAGACAAGTGAACGAGCCGACAAGTTAACAGGTTGCTTGTGGAGAGTACAAGGCAACATGAGAACTCGATTTCCGTTATGCCGCCAAATCTATAACAAGTCACAAGGGGCAACGACTTTCTGATTTGGGTCCATACCACGTCTTTTCATTAGTTTACCAAGTCCGAAGATATGATAAGACTTGATAGGCTTGGGCGTAGCGAGTTGAATACCAAACTGATCCTTATAGATGTCGTATATAAGTTCTGAACAATAGTACTTATCATTATTAAACTTAAAGGCTAAATCATAACGCTTACCAAGGTATTTAGCGTACTTAATTTTGACAGGTTTGTTCAGTACTCGTCTTCTCTTATACCTGCCCATCTTACCCCTATCAATCCATTTTTTTAGTGGAGTGAGCTTGACAACATTAGAGGCTTCAAGCACATAGAGTTTTCCTTCCTTCTCTACAATCACACCACAATGTGACCACGGAGAATTAGTTGCTAATTGAATAAAGGCGACTGACGACTTTGCGATACTTGAAAGATTAAGTCTCCTTCCTTAAATCATTCGTCACTCTTGAAGTTCGCTGCGCATATAATACGCGAGTTCGGGATAAGAAAAGGCTTGTAAAAGTTGGTAATCTCGGCAAAAGTTCGTATTTTCATAGGTGAAAATCAATAGATTACAAGATTTTTGAATGATGATTACCAAGGACAAAGTTACTGAAATTTTCTGTATAATCGACGAGTTTGATAAGAACTTGAGTGCCGAATATTCGAAAAACCAGCGTCTACCGTCCCATAACAGTGACGGTAAACGCTACCGAAACCGCAAGGGCAGGCTCTCGGAAAGTGAGATTATGACCATTTTGGTATGCTATCATTTCGGCGCATATCACAATTTCAAGGAGTATTATTTGAATTGAGTCAAAGGGGTGATGCGTCAAGATTTTCCCGACGCGGTTTCCTATAACCGCTTCGTTGAACTCATGCCAAGAGTGTTCTTTAAGATGATGCTGTTCATGAAACTCTATGCCTTCGGCAAATGTACGGGTATAACGTTCGTTGATAGCACAATGATACCCGTATGTCACAATGTACGACGATATTACAACAAAGTCTTTGCCGACCTTGCCAAGGACGGAAAGGGCACCATGGGCTGGTGCCATGGATTCAAGTTGCACCTGCTAAGCAATGATTCTGGTGAAGTGATAACGTTCTGTCTTACAGGAGCAAATGTGGATGACAGGGGTAGCAGAGGATGGACAGTGTTTGCAAAGGTCTTGTTTGGGAAGGTCTTCGCTGATAGAGGATACATCAAGCAGGAACTCTTTGAGAACCTGTTCGATCAAGGCATCCAACTCGTTCATGGGCTCAAGGCTAAGATGAAGAACAAACTGATGCCTATGTGGGACAAGATCATGCTGAGGAAAAGATACATCATCGAGTGCATTAACGAACTGCTCAAGAACAAGGCCAACCTTGTTCACTCAAGACACCGCTCGATACACAACTTTATCATGAACTTGTGTTCTGCCCTTACAGCATACTGCTTCTTTGAGAACAAGCCAAAGGCACTGCCGGTGTATGTGGAAAAATCAAGGTAGTTGGAACCTTTTCATGCTAAACTTATCCCAAACTCAAGTATAGATAGGATTAATTACGATATTTCTCTAAACACGATTGCAATATTAAATAATCATAAAAAAGTCCATTCCTATCCATTTCTTAGAGAGTAATTATGGAATAATATGTATATTTATGGTGTTAATTTACTTCTCTCTCGTTTAAAGTAAGGAGAGTGACTGTTCTTTTTATTTTTTAAAATAAGGCTTATCACGAGTATTTTGGTTACAAAATTTGATTTTATAATTCTGCAAGTTTTTGTGATAGATTTGTGGAATTCGCACAACAGATAGAAATAGCAGATACTTACAAAGACCTATCGTAAATCAAGTTCTTTCAATCATTAGGGATTCAAGTTCATACAAATCCTACACGTATCGCTCACGTACAGAACTCCAATTTGAAGACTCTCGGTAACTCTTATTTCAATAAAATCAAAGAACTATCAGCTCCACTCAATTCGAGTTAATTTAATTAATTCACTTTAACGAGGCACAAAGGATATAAAGTCATGCAAATGGCTTCAAAATGTCAAACCAATAAATTAGTAAAGAAATGAAGACGGCACAAGAAATTTTAAATGATCCTTTTATTAATAAAGGAACAGCGTTTACACTTGAAGAGAGAAAAGCTCTCAACCTTGTAGGATTACTACCTACTGTTGTTCAGACATTGGAAGAGCAAACAGAGCAGACCTATAAGGAGTATCAGAAGAAAGTTTCAGATTTGGAGAAACGAATCTATCTGATGACGTTGTTCAACACGAACCGAACTTTGTTTTATGCTTTGATGTCACAACACGTGGCAGAATTTATGCCTATTGTCTATGACCCAACTGTGGCAGATGCAATTAGAGAGTACGACGAATTATTTATGAAGCCTCAGGATGCAGGATTCCTCTCTATTCACAACCCAGATGATATTGAAGAGGCATTGAAGAACGCAGCCGGCGATCGTGATATTCGTTTGATAGTCGTAACTGATGCAGAAGAAATCTTAGGTATTGGAGACTGGGGTGTTGGAGGAGTTGCTATTTCCATTGGTAAACTTATGGTCTATACAGCGGCAGCTGGTGTCAATCCAGAACAGGTATTGCCTTGGTATTGGATGTAGGAACCAATAATCAAAAACTGATTAATGATCCTCTCTATTTAGGCAACAGACATCCTCGTGTACGTGGAAAGGAGTATTTTGACTTCGTTGACAAGTTCGTAACAACGGCAGAGAAACTATTCCCACGTCTCTATCTTCACTGGGAAGACTTCGGTAGATCGACTGCTGCTACCATTCTGGAGAAATATCAGAACCGTATTACAACATTCAACGATGACGTTCAAGGAACGGGTATCGTGGCTTTGGCAGGTATTCTTGGCGCATTGGAAATTTCTAAAGAAAAATTTACTGACCAGCGCGTAATGATCTTTGGTGCAGGTACCGCAGGAGTTGGTATTGCAACACAGATTTTCGAGGAATTCAAACAACAAGGTCTGTCTGAGGCTGAAGCACGGTCACACATCTATTTAATTGACAAGCAAGGACTTTTGTTCGAGGACACAGAGGGACTTACCGATGGTCAGAAGCGTTTTGTACGTCAGCGTGATGAGTTTGAGAATGCTGATTCGCTTAAAGACCTTTACAATTCTGTAAAAACTATACACCCATCAGTACTTATTGGTACATCTACAACACCAGGTATGTTCAACGAACAGGTAGTAAAAGAGATGGCATCAGCGGTGAAACGTCCAATTATATTCCCATTGTCAAATCCTACAGAGTTGGCTGAAGCCACAGCAAAGGACCTTATTCATTGGACCGATGGGCAGGCACTCATCGCAACAGGTATACCGAGTGAGCCTGTTGTATATAACGGTATTACCTATAACATTGGACAAGCTAACAATGCATTGATGTATCCAGGTCTTGGTCTTGGTATCATAGCTTCGACAGTTAAATTGGTTAATCAGACATTGCTCTCTGCTGCAGCCCATGCACTTGGCGGCTTTGTTGATGCTTCCAAGCCTGGCGCAGCCGTGTTACCTCCTGTCGAGAAACTAACGGAATTCTCAGAGCATATTGCTATTGTAGTGACAGAGAACGCTATGAAGCAAGGCATAACTCGTGAGAAGATTGAAGATGCACGCAAAGCTGTTGATGCGATGAAGTGGTACCCTAAATACAAATAAAATAAAGAACTAAAGGCTACAACTATGTTATTTCAAAGTTTACAAAGTGTATTGGTAATTATCCTGATTATAGCTTTAGGTTACATTCTTCAACAAAAGAAATGGTTTGGGAGAAGACTTTCCAACGAGCATATCTCGCTTAATTACAGATATAGCTCTACCTGCTTCTGTATTTTCATCCGTGTTGAAATATCTATCAAAAAGCGAGTTACTATCATTGGGAAGTAGTTTGATATATTCAATGGGAAGCGTAGCGATAACATATGTTGTAGCCATTGCATTGGTAAAGGTATTGAAAGTGCAACGCGGACGACGTGGAACATTTATCAATACCATTGCCAATGCAAACACCATATTTATTGGTTTGCCACTCAACATTGCTCTTTTTGGTGAGAATAGTATGCCATTTTTCCTTGTCTATTATGTTACTAATACGGTATCAACTTGGCTTATAGGTATTTTCTTCATTGAGGCAGACGATCCTACAAAGACTTCAGGCACCAATAAACGACATATTAGGTTGAAGCAGCTTCTCCCTGCCCCATTGATTGGTTTCATTGTTGCGATCATTTTTCTGGTAACTGGTATCCAACTCCCTAACTTTATCGATCAGGCTTTTACCTATATTGGCAATATTGTCACCCCATTGGCATTAATTTATATAGGTATCATGCTTTCTAATTCAAAACTATCATCTATCCGCTTTGACCGTGATACGTCCGTTGCCCTTTTGGGTAGATTTGTAATATCACCAATTAGCATTATCTGCTTATTGATGTTAGGAGGGTATTTGGGACATAACCTTAGCATAGGCTTGAAAGAAACATTGATTATTCAGTCGGCAACACCAGCATTGGCAATCCTGCCTGTTTTAGCGGCGTCTTCACATGGAGACACCAAATATGCAACCAATGTTGTTACAACCAGTACATTGTTGTTTATTATCGTCGTACCTATTATTATGTTTTTTATGCCATATATCGTATAATAATACTGTTAGAGAATGAATTCGATTTCAGGTATATAATGCAATAGCAACCAATAGTAACATGATTATTGTCTTAAACTTTTTCATTATTATTCTGTTATTCTTTGACTTACAAGGACTCTAAAAAGGGTCTTCAGGATTTTGGAGTGATAAAGTTTGCCACTTGTTTTTAGAGTTTGCAGCAATGTCACACGGAGGCACGGAGAGGACGGAGGAATATTAAAACAAAGCAATGGAAGTCATGGAGGCACCGCCGGTGCATAGAGCGACGGAGCTTGTTTGCCAATTCTATTAGCAACTTATATACAAAGCGTTTACCTCAAAATTGTTATCAAGAATCTGTACGCTATACCTCCGTCGCTCTTTGTGCCGTCTGCACCTCCGTGACATAGCATTACCTCCGTCTCTCCGTTACTCCGTGTGCCTATTATATAAGACTTTTAGTTTATCACTCCATATTTCGGAAGAACCACTTATAATATATGGGGAGAGAAGGGCTTGAAAAAAGCAAGAGACTAATACATTTCTTACAAGAAGAGTTTAGTTTTTATTTGCTGTCACTTTTAACACTTCAAGTAATCACACTGTAAACTAACAAGTTAGACGAGTTCTTCGAGTGATAGCAGTGACAGCAAAGTTTGTTTTATAGAAATGTATTAAGAAAACAAAGCGACATGAGGAGATGGCAAGCTAGACGAGTGAACGAGCCGACAAGTTAACAGGTTACTTGTGGAGAGTACAAGGCAACATGAGAACTCGGTTTCCGTTATGCCGCCAAATCTATAACAAGTCACAAGGAGCAACGACTTTCTGATTTGGGTCCATACCTCGTCTTTTCATTAGTTTACCAAGTCCGAAGATATGATAAGACTTGATAGGCTTGGGCGTAGCGAGTTGAATACCAAACTGATCCTTATAGATGTCATATATAAGTTCTGAACAATAGTACTTATCATTATTAAACTTAAAGGCTAAATCATAACGCTTACCAAGGTATTTAGCGTACTTAATTTGACAGGTTTGTTCAGTACTCGTCTTCTCTTATACCTTCCCATCTTACCCCTATCAATCCATTTCTTTAGTGGAGTGAGCTTGACAACATTAGAAGCTTCAAGCACATAGGGTTTTCCTTCCTTCTCCACAATCACACCACAATGTGACCACGGAGAATTAGTTGCTAACTGAATAAAAGGCGACTGACGACTTTGCGATACTTGAAAGATTAAGTCTCCCTCCTTAAAATCATTCGTCACTCTTGGAGTTCGCTGCGCATATAATGCAATAGCAACCAATAGCAACATGATTATTGTCTTAAACTTTTTCATTATTATTCTGTTATTCTTTGACTTACAAGGACTCTAAAAACACATTTTCCGTTACTTAGGAGTAGCCGTAAAGCGATTGCAAAGGTAATGATTCTAAAGCAGAATGTCAAGCGGAGCAGACTTTTTTCTTATAAGCTGCCTTCTGACTGATGTTTCCAAAAGCGGGAAGTAATATCCTCAAAGCTTCCATCTGTGCAGCGGCGGTACATTCGTTGGTTAGTACGTGGGGAATCGAGTCCACCAAGATGGCGGAGGTAGGGACCCACTTTGATATAGTCGAAATACTGTTGATCAATGAGCGGAGAGATTGCCGTGCGCCCAGTATACCAACCAACCTTCAAACCGTGGTGACGTTCTTGGACATATTTCGCAAGCAGGTCAACAGCCGCTGGGTCACCATCGCCCCCCATAAAGCCCACACAGGTAATGGTATCTTTCGCACCATGAATCAGTGCAGACAGTGCTTCAGCCGTCAATTCATCTCCCCTATTTGCCCACAAGAACTGACTATGACAGCCCGGACAACGACACGGACATCCCGATATATTAATGGCAAGCGTCACCTCATCGGGAAACTCCTGAAAGACAATATCTGTATTGATATAACGAAGCATTACTATCTGATTCTTTTTGCTAAACACGCTTATTTTCAAGCGATTATCTTCACCCACACAACACCGTATCACCTCCTTTTAGGTGAACGATTTTCTACTCTACAAAGATATAAAGAAAGTATTAAACAAAGCAGACTTTATCTGGAATTATTGATAAAATCTGTAAGAGACAACAGCTTTGTTAACACTCTTATAAATCACACTGAATAAGAATCATACTTTTTTATAAAGTTTAGTTTACAAAATTGGACCTTTTCTATAAAACAAACTTTATAACCTCTGACTTTCTACGCTTTTTCATCATGAATTATTATCTCTCATAACCTATACTTATGCTAAGGTTTATTTATAGGTTTTCAGGATTTTGGAGTGATAAGGTTTGACACTTAAAGTTAGGTTTCTAACGAAATGTCACACGGAGAAAAGGAGAGAACGGAGGATTATTAAAAAGCGATAGAAGCCACAGAGGCACCGTCGGTGCATAGAGCGATGGAGCTTGTTTGCACACTTTTTTAGTAACTTTATGCCAAAGCATTTATTCCAAAAGTTATTAAGAATCTGTACGCTATACCTCCGTTGCTCTTTGTGCCATTGGACCTCCGTAATATAGCATTACCTCCGTCCCCTCCGTGACTCCGTGTGCCTATTATATAAGACGTTTAGTTTAGCACTCCATATTTCGGAAGAACCAAACAATTATCTATTTTGTAATAAAAAACTCAATACATGAAAATCAACACATGCTCTTTTAAGTTCGTAAAGACGCCCTTTTGGCTTGCAAAAGGTGCCCTTTAAGACCCTTACTAACGCCCTTTTGAAGTCCTATTAAGCACCTTTTGAAATTCCGTTTCGTAACTTCTTTATAGCGAGAGGGTTACAAAGGTAGAAAAGAAGACCTTTCTTTAGCCTTTTTTCGGTATAAAAGCACAAGGAAATGTAAAGGAAATTCAGAAACGACAAAACGTCCTCAGCAATCTGAAAGCAGATTATTGAGGACGTTTTATATAATTTTAGAAATCTATTTATAGCTCGGTTCCCACTTATTACAGGCTCTCCGGAATCTGTTTCTTCGGACTGATACCTAATGTTTTTAATCCTTCTAATCGGCGAACGATGTTACCCTTACCCTCGTTTAGCTGACCCTTCGCCCTGCTGAAATCCTGCTGTAGGCGTTCGATGTCGGCACCTAACTTTACGAAAGTCTCTGCAAAGATGACGAACTTATCGAAGAGTTCGTTTGATTGGTGGAGGATTTCCTCTACATTCTTTGTCATACGGAAGTTCTGCCACATCGTATGTGTCAACTGTAAAGCCATGAGAAGATTGCTTGGACTCAGAATGATAATATGCTTACGATAAGCGTATTGCAAGATAGATGGATCGGTCTTCAAAGCAGCAGAATAGCCACTTTCGTAAGGAACGAACATCAGTACAAAGCCGATACAGCCCGGTACAAGTTTCTCGTAGTTCTTAGCCGACAGTTCGTCGACATGCTTCTTGATTGAGGAAACATGTTCCTTCAAATAGCGTTCACGCTCCGTGGCATTCTCTTCTCTGATTGCTGCCTGATAAGCTGTCAGTGAAACCTTAGCATCTATCACGGCACGTTCTTCATTCGGAAAGACTATCACGGCATCTGGACGGAAGTTATTACCGTCCTTGTCCTTGTAGTTCTCTTGCAGAAAATACTGTTGCCCCTGAATAAGACCGCAGTCTTCCAACGTCTTATCGAGAATCATCTCACCCCAATCGCCCTGCATCTTAGAGTCACCTTTAAGGGCTTGTGTGAGCGAAGCAGCATCATTACCAATACGTTCCGTCTGTTCACGCAGTTCCTTTACTGCCCGTTCTTGATCCTCACGCATCGCCTTGATGGTCAGTTCCTGCTCCGCATGAAGACGTTTCATCGCCTCCTCGAAGGTCGTTTTAATCTCTGTTTTGTTGGCAGTATTCTCCTTGCTGTTATTTGTAACAGTCTGATTAAAAGCCTCTAAACGTTCCTTAAGTGGCGCAAGGAGAGCATCCAAACGTTCTTTATCAGCCGTATTCATCTTCTCCCGACTCTCATCCAACATCCGCGCAGCCATATTGCGCACCTCTTCTTGTAGGAGTCGGTTCTTCGCTTCAGCCTGCTTCTGGAGTTCGTTGCGTAGCTGTTCGCCATGCTTTCGCTCTGCCTCAAGCTGCTGCAAAGCATTCTCTTTCACCACCGCAATACGTTCGTCAACATTCTTTCGTTCTGTTTCAAGTTGACTACGGAGGACAGCTAATTGCTCACTAACATTCTTCTGTTCCTGTGTTGATCTGTTCTTCATCCAGAGGAGCATGATGCTTGCACCGATGATGATGCCGAGAAGTAGATAAATTATTGCCATACTTGTTCTTTTTCATTTGTTTTTTCCTCATATAAAGCCATGAATGAATCGACTTTATAGAGCCTCAGTAGCGCCTCAACAGACATGAATAGCACAGGCTTCTATCATGAGGACTTTGCCACATCGTAAAAGTCACCTTATTTATTATTGGATAAAAGCGTCCGAAACGATACGATTAGCATGACAAAAATACAAATAAAATCAGAGAAAAACGCCCCTTTTAAAAGAATATTTTTCAGTTATTAGCATCTTAATTCTGGACATCTTCTTTCCATGACAAACTAATACTCAACGCCCGATGAAGCCCTTTCTGTTAACGACTCAACATAACAATCTGCCTATTCATCCAACATACGGAGTAAACAGCATCAAAAACCGCCTTATCTTTCATCCTTACATAGGCGACAACCGTCGCCCCCCACCTTCGAAAATGACCACATAAAAAAAGAGTTGCAGAAACCTCTACAACTCTTTAATACCCCTTTGTGGACCAGCCTGGGCTTGAACCAGGGACCTCCAGATTATGAGTCTGTTGCTCTAACCAACTGAGCTACAAGTCCTGAATTTCGTGAATTCGGCTGCAAAGATAATGAAATAAATGGAAAAAGGAGAAAGGACGATAAGGAAATTTAATGTTTTAACACATTTTGTTTACCCAAACATGGGTTTATGGGTGATTTGGAGTACCTTTGCAAGAAAGTAAACATGGCTTTGTAACGAGGTGGAGGTGTCTTTGTGGGGGAATTAAATATGCCTTGCAGAGAAATAAAAATACCTTTACAAGGAAGTAAACGAACTATAAGACAAGAGGATTGAATACAATATATATTAAGCGAGATGAGACGCATGAATTAGTAGAACAGGTTGCAACCATAGGGTTCTTTGATGGGGTGCATCGTGGACATCAGTTCCTGATTAGTCGTGTCATTGACGAGGCTGAACGGTCAGGAATGGCATCGGCAGTCATCACCTTCGACCGACATCCGCGTCAGGTGCTGCAGGCTGACTACCAACCAGAACTGCTGTCAACACTCGATGAGAAGCTACTTCTGCTCTCAAAGACACATATTGACAATAGTTTCGTCCTGCATTTCGATGCTTCGTTGGCTGCGCTCTCAGCTCATGACTTCATGCAAGAGGTGTTATGCAAACAGCTGAATGTAAAGAAACTCATCATTGGCTACGACAACCGATTCGGACATAACCGCTCTGAGACTTTTGAAGACTATGTCCAGTATGGTAAGGAGATGGGTATTGAGGTCATTCGTGCGGATGCCTTCCTGCCGAATGATGAGAAGGTGAGTTCTTCAATTATCAGAAATCATCTCCGTAGTGGCAATATTGAGGCTGCCAACCGCCTTTTAGGCTATCCTTATACGATAGAGAGTCGCATCGTGAGTGGCTATCAGAATGGGCGCAAGATGGGTTTCCCTACAGCCAATCTTGATGTGAATGGTTGCCAGCAACTACTCCCTGCAACTGGTGTCTATGCGGTCATGGTGCGCTTGAAGGATTCTGTCGGATGGAAGCGAGGGATGATGAACATTGGACATCGGCCTACTTTCAATGGCACAACCACCTCGATAGAGGTCAATCTCTTTAATTTCACAGGAAATCTCTATGGACAGGAACTCCTTGTAAGTTTCATTAGTAAGATCAGAGACGAGCATAAGTTTGACTCTTTAGAAGCCTTGGCACAACAGCTGAAGCAAGACAAAGAGCAAATCAATCGATTGTTTGATGAAACTTATCACATACAAGAGAATATTATTAATACACCCTAAGATTCGCAGAAATGAACAATAAAAACGTTTGAGCGCAACGCTCTATATCATCTTATTTGTTTCACTTTTCATCTTGATACAAAGTCTTTCTTTCAAAGGAGGTAAGGAGCTTGTAAGCCTACTTGGAGGGACAGAGGCTGCTGATGGGGATTATCTGACTAAAAATGGTGAGACTCTTGCCATAACGGCAGTCATCAGTAGTCTTGCAACTTTTATTCTTTTCATCGCTACAAAGTGGGCACCTGTATCTGGTAACTATTTGAAGACGCGTCCTTGGGCTGTCCTCATGTGGTCGGCTCTCATAGCTTTAGGTTCGATACTCCCGCTGCAATTCCTTGCAGAGAAGATTAATCTAACGATGCCAGCGGGCACAGAAGAGATGTTTGAAAGTATCATGAAGGTGTCTTGGGGCTATGTAGCCTTAGGAATGATGGTGCCCATAGCTGAGGAGATTGTCTTCCGTGGCGCTATTCTACGCGTACTACAAAACGCATTAGGCGAACGCAAACGATGGATAGCCATTGTCATTTCAGCCCTCATCTTCGGTATTATTCATTTCAATTTAGCACAAGGCCTACACGCTTTCTTGATTGGTCTGCTATTGGGTTGGCTCTATTCTAAAACGGGTAGTATTCTGCCAGGCTTCGTATTTCATTGGGTGAACAATACGATGGCTTATCTTATGTTCAACCTCATGCCACAGATGAACGATGGAAAACTCATCGACTTCTTCCACGGCAACGACCGCATGATGTACGGAGGTCTGTTCTTCTCGCTCTGTATCTTTGTTCCAGCACTGTTCCAGTTGTGGGTAAGAATAGAGAAAGGAAAAAAGTAACACACATAATCTGTTAGGAAACAACATAATTCTTATTTATATGTTGCTTCCTAACATCTTTTATTTTCTTGTTGTCATCTTTTCTTTCTTTGTAAGTTAACGTAGTCCGCTACGCTTGCGTTACAAAGGCATTCAATCTGTTCGATAATAAAACAAAAATCTGTTTAGGTTCTAATGAGCGATAAGGGTTAAATGTTTTTAACTAACTTTCTAATAGTAAGTATACAACTATTCGTTGGAAATGTGTAACTTTGCAGCTATGAAGACAATTAGTAAAGAGATAGATTCACGATATTCGGCTTGTCCAATTCGTCAAGTGATTACTCGCATTGGTGATAAATGGTCAATGTTAGCCCTCTATATACTCGGTAAAGCGGGTAAGGAAAAGATGCGTTATTCAGAAATTCATTCGTATATGCTCGACTGTTCGCAGAAGATGCTCTCTCAAACATTGAAGAATCTGGAGAAGAACAAACTGGTAAACCGTAAGGTGTATCCAGAAGTTCCACCGAGAGTAGAGTATGGTCTCACCGAATTAGGACGTTCGTTTCTTGGTCCGCTTGATGCTTTATTTGACTGGGGAACTAAGAATATGGATAAAATGGCAAAAGATTAAATAGGTATGGTAAATACAAGTTATTCAAACACTACGACTCAAATATTAAAAAGTAAAGACAGAGCAGGTAGCCTACAGACAGTTAGGGTGATGTGAAAAAAATCCTCCACTTCTTTGTCTCAATCACCTTGCAGCAACATTAGATAATTTCGATCCGAGCAATAATGGATGGGTTGGCAGAACATTTCAATGTCATTGGAATTGATTATGTCGGCGTCGGTAAGTCTACTGGCAAGTCACGTCTTACGATTGAGGAAATGGCAGACGACGTGATTGATTTTGCTGAGGCTTATGGTCTTAAAGACATTCGTCTTCTTGGATTTTCATTGGGTGGGTTTGTTGCACAGCAGGTTTTGCTTCGTGCACCAGCCTTAACCACGAAGGCTATTCTTGCAGGAACAGGCGGCGCTGGTGGTGTAGGCATAAAGAATGTAGCGATGATTACATATTGGGATATGTTCAGGGCTTTCCTCACTGGTCGTGATCCTAAGTATTATCTCTTCTTCCCAATGATTGAGCAAGGCAAGAAAGCAGCGAATAACTTTCTAAAGCGCATTGCACGTACAGAGGATAAAGATGACAAGATAAAGCTTTCTTCTTTCCAAAGACAGCTAAAAGCCATTGGCGTATGGGGCAGACGAGAGAAAGACGATTTGTCGAAAATCAAGATTCCTGTATGGGTTGTCAATGGTGATAATGACAGAATGGTCCCTACGCCTAATTCGTATGACTTAGCAGAAAGACTGCCTAATGCTCATCTGACAATTTATCCAGATGCAGGTCATGGAGGTGTTTTCCAATACCATGAGGTGTTTGTTCCTAAAGCAATAGAGTTTTTTAAGTAGTATAAAGATATGAAAGCAATACAGATAGACGGATATAAGAAAGGTGATGTTAAGGTTGCCTTACGTGATATAGAAATGCCAAAAGTGGGCGATAACGACTTGTTAGTAAAGGTAAAGGCTGCTGCTGTCAACCCATTAGAGTTGCTCATTACACATGGAGATGTGAAGATGGTTGTACCTTACCACTTCCCATTGACCATTGGAAATGAGATGTCTGGTGTGGTAGAGCAGGTTGGAGCGTCGGTAAAGGACTTTCAGGTTGGCGATCGTGTGTTCTGTCGACTTCCTATCAATCGTATCGGTGCCTTTGCTGAGTATGTTGCAGTAGATGCTGCGGCAGTTGCCAAAACACCAGATTACCTTTCAGATATAGAGGCGGCTGCTGTACCATTGACCGCACTGACAGCCGAGCAGGCTCTTGATATTCTCAAGTTAAAGTCAGGGAATAGTTTGTTTATTTCTGGTGGCTCTGGTAGCTTCGGTGCTATGGCTATCCCTTTGGCAGCTGCACGCGGATTGAAGGTTATTACCAGCGGTGGTGCAAAAGCCAAAGAGCGCACAATGGAACTTGGTGTGAGCCAATATTTTGATTACAAAACAGAAGATTACACCAAAGAGTTGAAGGATATTGATGGTGCAATTGATTCGCTTGGTGATAAAGAGCTACCGAGACTTTTCTCAGTTCTTCGAGAAGGTGCGACGGTTGTTTCATTGAAAGGTATGCCTAATGGCAGTTTCGCTAAGTCGTTCGGTTTACCGCTTTGGAAGCAATGGCTGTTTAAGTTGGTTGGTATGAAGAATGAGAAGTTGGCAAGCAAAAGAAATCAGCATTATCATTTCATCTTCGTGACCGCTGATGGCGCACAGTTACGAAATGCAGCGTCCATTCTTGAAGCTCGTCAGATACGCCCAGAGATAGGTAATGTCTATACGTTAGAACAAGCAGAAGAGGCTCTGAGCGATGTTGCTAACCATCGCTCACAAGGGAAGGTTATTATCTGTAATTCATAATTATTCGAACAGAGTTCTTATCAGTACATCAGAATTATGATTACTATCGTGGAGTGTGGTTTGTTGCTTCAAGTAACTTGGGAACTTGTTTACTACTCTAAACCACATTCTTATGTTACCTTATCTCCAATACAAGCAAATCGGGGCTGTTTTTTCTGTTTATCAGTGAACTCTGGGAGAGAATATGCAGCAACTTTAAGTTTGAAAATTCGAACTTTGAGCTTTGAAATATTATTACAATCTTCTCAGCGATAAGGCGAGAAAAAAAGGGCAAAATATATACGTTTTAAGTGTTGTTGTAAGTAGTTTGCTTTCAGGTAGTTGTGAGAGTCGATTTGAAAAGGTGCTTAGTAAGGGTTCAAAAGGGCGTTAGTAAGAGGCTTAAAGGGCATCTTTTGCACGTTAATTGGGCGTTAATTCAGAGGCAAAAGAGGGTAAGCTAAAAGACGGTTGTGATTTTATTATTACAAAAGTACAGAGCAGTCATTATTTCGTCAGATAGAAATTAATTGCGAAGGGGCAAACTTCGAATGCAGTAGCGATAGACTACTCATTTGAAGTTTGCCCCTTTCTCCTATTTATATAATAGGGTTCAGAGAGTCACAATTTAGTCTTTGCATGTTCAGACCCTTACATATTCTCGCACTCCTCGTTCTCATGAACAGGGATTTTAGCCTCCTTTGTTGTCTTTTCAGCCTTATAACCGAACTTTTCAAAAGCCTTCTGAAGCTTTTCTTCATTGGTTTTCTGGGCATCGTAGGTTACATAAACTTTCTGTTCTTCTACACTTGTCTTAATCTCCTTCACACCCTTTGCAAAGCGGAGGTTGTTCTTTACTTTCGCCTCACAGTTAGCGCAGTGCATCTGTGGAGTAGTTGTGAAGATAACTGTCTTAATGTCTTTGGCTGTTGCAATCATGGCTACCATGAGCATCAGCATTGTGAAAATAGCTTTTTTCATAATTGTTCTTTGTTTAAGGGAGACGTCCGAAAGCGTGTTTCAAGACGTCTCTCTGTGTTGTCGTTTATATTATTCTATTGTGAAAAATGTATGTTTACTGTCGTTTACCGAGGTTCAGACGGATACCAACGTATGCCATTGCACCCTCTACAGAACCATAGACCATTGTTGGTTCGAAGCTGTTAGCCCACGGATTTTGATAACCAATGATTGGGTTCTTCTGCTTATAATTGGTAAGGTTTTCCCCACCTATGTAAAGCGAGAAGTGGCGGAAGTAGCGTGTCACCTGACCGCTAAGCTGTCCGTAAGCCTTATAGCTGCCCGCCCATGAGCGTTCGCCCGATGCTAAGGTGTAAGCTTCTGGCATTCTGCCTCCTCCGTTCAAGGCTGCAGTAGCATCAAACTGCCAGAGTCCTAAAGGCGTTTTATAGCTGAACGTCAAGAGTCCTTTGTAACGACTCTGCAGTGGTTTCCACATCAGTTTTCCTCCATACGTTGCCTTAACGAGGTTATATCGGTAGGCTGCCGTCAGTTCAAGCCCCTTGAACAAAGGATAAGAAGCTTCGATTTGGAAGGTGTGTGAGAAGCTTTTACCATTGAGATTTGTGATATGCAGCTCCTGTGGATTGCTGTCATAGTCAATCAACATCTGTGAAAGGAAGTGCGTGTAATAGTAATCAGTATTGATTTTCAGCATCTTATTTCCTATTGGAATGTTGAAATTAAGACTCGCACCATAGTTCCATGCAGCCTCTTGATCGAGCTTATCGATGATGAGTCGGCGGCCCGAAGCCATGAGGTAATTGTTCTCAGCCAATGCGTGCGGACTGCGATAGCCCTTACCTGCAGAGAGACGGAGGGTCATGAAGTCTGCAGGAACCCATTTCAAGTGGAAGCGAGGAGTGAAGAATGTACCGTAAACATTGCTATGGTCGACGCGCAATCCTGCCATAGCAATGAATCGACTATGCAGGTTATAGGTGTACTGAACGTATGCGCCCGGTGTTGTCTCACGCTCAATGCCACGTGTGAGCGGGTAGATATTACCATAATCAGAAGGCACAGCCGTTGCTGGGAGTGTCAGACTCTGATGTAAGTAATCATGGTTGAGGCTCAAACCAGCAGAGAGATTGTGCTCATCGGTGAAGTTTGTCTCAAAGATAAGTGATGCGTAAGCATTCTTCTCGTTGACATCATACTGCTTAATACCATATTGTGCCTGCTGCTTGTGCATAGAGACATTACCCAATAGGGCGATGTTCGTACCATGTGTATGGTCGAAGAAGAAGGCATGCTTCATGTAAGCCTCGTAGCGGTCGGTGCCGATATCAATGCGATAAGGATTCGTTGCAGCAGCATGAGGAGTCTGACCACTCACGCGATCTTCCTTCAACAGCGACAAACCAGCATGTAAGATATAATCGCCCTTCTTCCAAAACCAACGGTTCTGCAGGTTGTATTGTTTCACCTTTGGGGCATCTTGGAATCCGTCTCCATTGCCATCATGATGTCGCCAGTTGTTCTCATAGTGGGCAAGGATTTCCGTACTGAGGTTCTTGTTGCCATTGATATGAATGTTACCATCCGCATTTGCCTCGAATTTTCCCATCGTACTGCCATAGAGGTTGACGCTCATACCTGTTGGATCTTCAGGTTTAACGTATTCTACATTAATCTGACCTGTCATCGCTTCGTAGCCATTCTTAACAGATGTATTACCCTTACTCACCTGCATACTCTTCATCCAACTGCCTGGTACATAGCCCAAACCGTAAGGGAGGGCAGCACCACGGAAGTTAGGGAGGTTCTCTGTCAGCATCTGAACATACGTACCACTAAGACCAAGGAGTTTGATTTGTTTGGCTCCAGTTGTCGCATCCGAGTAGTTTACATCTACTGAAGCGTTGTTGACAAAGCTCTCACCAAGATTACAGCAAGCAGCCTTGAAGAGTTCGTCTCGTAGGATGTCTTTGCCGTTGATGGCTCCAGCCAACGAGCGCACAGAGGCTCTTCGCGTTGTAACGGTCACGTTTTCCAGTGTCTGGTCTTTCATGGTTGCGGTCGTATCGACAGCAGCTTCCTGTGCGGTAGCAGGTAGGACAGACAGCAAGGTCAGTCCTGCTAAATATATAATTTTATTCATTTCGTTTGATATTCAGTTGTTATTTAAAATTTATAAAGCCTGTGTGGTATCAGAATGGGTGACATACTGATACGACTTTAGCCCGAACACACTTGTGTAACAGGTACGATAAACCTTCTGTTGCCCATTTCATGAGGAACAGAAAACAACCAAAAATCAAATGATAAGTGTCGTAAGTAATTGGAGATATTGGCGTGGCGGACTATGCCAGAGCAACGACAACATCCTCTCTGGGGCCTTTGTCAAAACAGGCAAAGGCAATAATTGACAATCACTTACGAATTGTGGGAGAAGAGAAAGCTGTATTGGTTGAATGTGGTAAAAGTCATTGTGCGCCATGTCTGTGGGCGACAAGCTTTTTACCTCAATCTTCATGCAATTTTTTACACCGTTATCATTGCAATGACCCTTATCTTCCATCTTAGCAACAGACACATTGCCAGTATGTGCGCACACCACTGTCATGATGCCCGAACCAATCCATACTATCATCGTTGACAATAGAAGGGATAGTAATATGTCTGTCGTTTTTCTCATAAACTTGGCTGCAAAGTTAGATAATTATTTGTAACTTTGCAAATATTTTAATTTTATTTTAATGTTCAACTACCGCCCTTCAAGGCGAACCCTGTATGTAGGAGGGGGGCATTTTGCTTGTCCTTCTACTCATATATATTGTCTTTCGTTGTCTGCCCCCTTCACAAGAGGAGGTGGATAAGAGTGCTGTGACTATCCGTCAGGAGGCGTATTACACGTTAGAGGCTGATGGTAAGCCCCTTGCATACTTTGCTGATTATGTCGATTCGGCATTTGTGGGTGGCTCTATCAATAAGGATTCGATTCATACACGCTGCATGACGCAACGCGGTTATTGGGTGAACCGACTGCCCATAGTGCCTTCTTGCCATGGGCGTATTCTCATTCGGTGGAATTACAAACCCTTAACAATCGTCAACTTGAAAGGAAAAGGGGTGCTAAGGCTTATTCGTCAGACGATGACTCAGATGGATTCGGAGTTAGACGGACTGCAAACGAAGCGCAACGAGATGGGGTATTATCTTCGTGTACACAGCGTTCAGGATTACGGTTATAACAAGATTGCGGAATATCATACCGAAGTGGTGCAGCAGATGGATTCGCTTCGTCGGATGATAAAGGTATTGGATTCTCTGTCTACTTCTTCTGCCCAACTGCGCATTCGACAGCAAAATCACTATGCTATTCAGACTTCCTCTAAGAAGGCGAAGCCTACTGTTTGCAACCGATTGGAAATAGATAAGAAGAATGATTGCGTACTCTTGCAAACCGAAAGTAAAAGAACACCAATTCGCTTGATTACTCGCTTGCAGAAAACTGGGGCGATAAACGCACTGAACACATACTATAAGACCCACGCAGCAACTATCAACAGCCTTGCAAAGGGCATTCGTATTGATGGCGGGCGATATGAGGGTGAGAGTCAGAAGAACGTTCCGAATGGTTATGGAAAGTACTATGGCGACGATGGTAGCTTCTATGACGGACATTGGAAGGACGGAAAACGCGACGGATTTGGCATCTATGTTGCACCACACGAGTATCTACAAGTGGGCGAATGGAAGGCGGATGTGTTTAAAGGTGAACGCCTTACGTATACTCCCGACCGTATCTACGGCATCGACCTCTCACGTCATCAGCACGAAAAGAATAATAAGGTGTATCACATCTATTGGAACAAACTACGCATCACAGACCTCGGTACGCTGAGTACGAAGACTATCAAGGGAAAGGTGGATTATCCTGTTTCCTTCGCTTATGTGAAGTCTACGGAGGGTTGTACGGTGTTAAATGCTTATTACGAGGCTGATTATAAGGCAGCACGTGCGCATGGTATTCGAACAGGTACCTATCATTTCTTTTCTACCATGTCACCAGGTGCAGCGCAAGCAGCCTATTTCCTCAAGTGTAGTAAGTTTAATAAGGGCGACCTACCCCCAGTCTTAGACGTTGAGCCGACCGATGCACAGATTGTTGCGATGGGTGGAGCTGAGGTGATGTTCCGCAATATTCGTGCGTGGATGAGTCTTGTGCAGAAGCGAACAGGTAAACGTCCTATCCTTTATATCAGTCAAACTTTTGCCAATACTTACATGCCATTGGCACCCGATTTAGGCGACAACTATCACATTTGGATAGCCCGTTATGGCGAATATAAGCCCAACTTCAAGTTAGCTTACTGGCAGTTAAGTCCTGATGGTAAGGTGCGTGGCATCCATGGCGATGTCGATATCAACGTCTTCAATGGCTATCGCAACCAGTATGAGGAGTTCCTTAAACGTCATTGCTTCTAAGAAGAGGGAGAAAGTCATTATACAATTATCCGATAGAAAGGTAGTATAAAGAACGAAATAAAAATAAAGTAAAGCTGTATTAGACTTCTAATGCAGCTTTTCTTGTTTCATAAAGCGATAGGAACTATCGTCCTAATGAGGATTATGCCTTAGAACTTCTATATTTACTTGGCGTCATTCCTAAGTGTTTAGAGCAGTATCGGCTGAAATAGGAAAGAGAAGTAAAATTCATGATATCACTGATTTGCGTCAGTGAGAGCCTTTCGTCATCAAGATATTTACGCAGTATGGGGATGGTGGCACGGTCGATATAGGAGGTTATTGTTTCTCCTGTGGCACGCTTGACGACACGAGAAAGATACTTCAAAGACACATGCAGCTGGTTAGCAAAATAGGAAGCATCCCGCTGTGTACGTGTAATCCCAGTAGAAAGCATCCTTAGAAACTCATTGACCACATAATTGGCATGGTCTACGTGCTCCTGATTACGATAATAGATAGTGTGAAATTCAAAGATATCATATATCATCGTAAGGCACAGACTTTCCATGATTTCACGATAAAAGATAGCATCTTTCTCTCCGAGTCTGTCACGAAGTCGCCGAATATCACCGATGATTTTCTTCGTATTCTCGACAGATAGGGGGATAACAGGGTCTTGATAAAGACTTAGTCCACCTTTAAGGCTGTAATTGTTTGGGGGGAAGTGAATTGCTAAGAAAGTGAGCATTAGCAGCAAAACACTCTACTTGAAAGTCGTTTGTGACGGCAATATTCTTTACCTCGTCAGGGTGAGTTATAACGATGAGATCGTTCTTATTGATGTGAAAACACAACTCGTTATAGACGAAGCTACCCTCCTCACCCATGCAGATAATATGAAAAATGCAATGAGAAAACCGCTCATCCTCTATCATGTGGATATCGGTTGAATAAGCGAAGTCGAAGTCTTTTAATATCATCATATTGCAAAAATAAGCACTATTTTGGTCTACTCCAAATCTTTTTTGTGTAAAAAGTGAAACAATAGGTAGAAAAAGTGAAACAAGCCATTGATTTCTTTTGCGTAATTTTGCACCGTCAAACGATAATAAAAAGTTTTGTTATCGAAGCAAAGGTGCAGTCCTTTCATAGGATAAGATGCTCTTTTATAGGTTCTTAACTATCGATTTTGAGTCCGCCTAACGACATAAAATAATAAGTAGGACAAATAATTCATTAATAAATAAGCAAGACGAAATATGGAAACAATCAAATTAAGCAACGGAGTTGAGATGCCTCTTTTGGGCTATGGAGTATTTTTGGTAAGTCCTAACGAGTGCGAACGCAGTGTGAGTGAGGCTCTGAAAGTAGGCTATCGCCTTATTGACACCGCCCAGATTTATGGTAATGAAGAGGGTGTCGGACGTGCTTGGCGCAAGAGTGGACTTAGACGTGACGAGCTTTTCCTCGTAACTAAGGTGTGGGTTTCTAATGCAGGAGAGGAGAAGGCTGCTGCAAGCATTGAAGAGAGTCTGCGTAAACTTGATACAGACTATATTGACCTTCTGCTCATTCATCAGCAATATGGCGATATCTATGGTACGTGGCGAGCTATGGAGAAAGCCTATCGTAGCGGTAAGGTGAGAGCTATCGGTGTGTCCAACTTTCAGGCAGGACGCTTCTTCGAATTTGCTCATTATGTAGATGTAAAGCCAATGATCAATCAGTTGCAGTGTAACGTTATGGCACAGCAGAACGATATTGTGCCAGTCTTGAATGAAACCGATACAAAGATAATGGCATGGGGACCACTCGGAGGACAGGGTGTAGACGGTATTGTGCAGAACGAAATTCTCTCGGCTATAGGTGCCAAATATGGTAAAACAGCTGCTCAGGTGGCACTCCGCTGGCTTACTCAGCGAGGTATTGTAGCCATTCCAAAGAGTGTACACGTAGAGCGTATGCAGCAGAATTTTGATATCTTCGACTTCAGTCTTACCGCTGATGAAATGACTCAGGTGGCTACGCTTAACCAGCAAGATGCAGGATTTATCGACTTCAATAGCCTTTCTTTTGTCAAGTATCTTATTGAAAAATACGGATAAATTCGGCAGAAAACTGATTGAAGGGCTGGGATGTTAAAACGCAAAGCCTAATAATTCCTCGTTATGCTTACTCCTCCTAACAGAGATTATTGCGGTAAGTGACTTGTTAGCTTATTAGTCTTTTCGCGCGTTAGTTAATCGTTGTTTTGTAAAGAAAGTTCAAATCTTAAAAATAAAAAGGGCGTTAATTGGCTTCCAATTAACGCCCTTTTGGCTTGCAAAAGGTGCTCTTTAAGCCCCTTACTAACGCCCTTTTGAAGTCCTATTAGGTACCTTTTGGAAGGCACTCCCGCAACTAATTGATTACAAAACACTTATGGAGGCGACAAAAAGACTCGTTTTTAATTACTTTCCTTACGCCTTCGATACTTAAAATGTAAAATAAATTCAGGCGCCGACTACGAATTTTTCAAATTTCACAAATCATTTTTATACATTGAAACTTGAGATTTGAACATTGAACTTTTTATCCTTTGAGATTTGAGATTTCAACTTTATGATTTGCGTTATGATGACCGCTGAATTAAGATTAGCTATTTATAGCGCATAAAAAAAAGCTTAGAAAACTTATTACTAAGTATTTCTAAGCTTTGAAGTTGCGGGTGCAGGACTCGAACATGCGACCTCCAGGTTATGAGCCTGGCGAGCTACCAACTGCTCCAACCCGCGATATTAATTAAGAACAATTCATCTATGAACCGAGGTGCATTCCTGAATTGCGAGTGCAAAGGTAGTGGTTATTACGAAACTACCAAAGAATTATACATTATTTAACAAACTATCCACTCTGCTTTTGCGGCTTCTAAACTCTCTTTGCTACCATTACCGTAGGTAACTCCGCAGGTGTGTGTACCTGCATTTCGACCCATAAGGATATCAAACTCTGCATCACCAACGACAAGCGTTTCATGAGCCTCAACGTTGAAATGACGCAAAGTCTTAAGCACTGATTCGGCTGCTGGCTTCTTCTCGACAACATCGTCGGCAGCAATCAGATAAGTGATATACTTCGAGAGGTCTAATTCGTCCATCAGTTTTGCAAGCGTTCTATGGCTACGACTACTTGCAATAGACATCAGAATGCCTTGCGAAGAAAGTCTTTCCAACGTTTCAACAACACCCGGAAAGGCTTTTACAACACCCGGAACATTCTTCACATTGAATATTTCGCTATACACTTTAGCACACTCCTCAGCCTGTTCATCGCTCATTGGAATGATAGACGAAAAACATTCCTTCAATGGTAAACCAATCGTTCGGGCGCATTCCTCACGACTTCTCATCGGTAAATTCAGGCGTTCTATCGTTGCAAGCATCGTGTCGGTAATGAGCTTTTGAGAATCTCCAAGTGTGCCGTCAAAGTCGAAGATGATGAGACGAATACCAGAAAGTATCTCTGGATTGGAGAAAAGGTCAGGACAGTAGCGAGGAATTGCGTCGCTATTAGCCTTCTCAGCCTCATCCTTAGCCTGCTTTCCGTTTAAGATAGCCCTTCACGCGTTTGTAGCCTTCCTTTCCAAGGATAGCGATGCCGCCATATTGAAAGCTCTTTGCCAGTCCGAAAAAGACAGTAAACAGTATGCCTTTCGTTGCCGTTGACACTGGAAAAAACACTTGAACGAATGAAAGAATATAAAAGGGAATACACATCAGGAGTACGATAACACCTGTGCGAAAAGACAATTTTTGAAGATAACTTTTAATAGACATAACTGCACGTAGCCTTATTTCAGAACGCAAATTTAGTTAAAAACTTCCTATTATCCATCATTCTGTACACAATTAAATAATAAAAAGAACTTTTACTTATAAATTCTAACGTTGTGCTTTCGCACATTCCAACAATTATTAGTAAATTTGCAGCGCAAAAATATTATATTCACTTCCCATATTTATGGCAGAAAAGATAAGAATCAAAGACATTGCAGAACGTGCAGGTGTAAGTGTTGGAACAGTTGATAGAGTATTGCATAAACGCCCGAATGTATCGGAATCCGCACTGAAACGAGTGGAAAAGGTGCTAAAGGAGATGAATTATCAGCCGAATGTCTACGCAAGTGCATTGGCTTATAACAAGAGTTACACGTTCTATTGTTTGATTCCAAAGCACAGCAGTGAGGCTTACTGGGAAGAGATTGAGATTGGTGCCATGAAGGCGGTAGAGGCACGTAGAGACTTTTATATTGACTTGGAAATCATGTATTACAGTCGATTGGACCCTCACTCTTTTATCGAGACCTACCAGAAATGTCTTAGGCAGAATCCAGATGGCGTTATCCTTGTCCCTACGACATTAGAGGTGACACGCCAGTTCACCGACGAACTGCACGATCGCAACATCCCTTTCATTCTGCTCGATTCTTATATGCCATCGCTGCAACCGCTGTCATTCTACGGGCAGGACTCTATCCAGAGTGGTCGTTTTGCTGCTCGAATGCTGATGCTCATTGCTCAAAAGGAGGAAAGCATCATGCTCATGAAGCAGACGAAGGACGGAAAGATGGCGAGCCGTCAGCAAGAGAATCGCGAGGTGGGCTTCCGTCATTATATGGAAGAGAACTTCCCTAATATTAAGATATTGGAGGTAAACCTCCCATTAGACGAGGAGCGCAAGCGTTATGACCATATCTTAGAAAAGTTCTTCAGCGAGCATCCAGAGGTACACCATTGTATCACACTGAACTCTAAGGCGCATATCGTGGGTAAATTCCTGCTGAAGACGCACCGCCACAACGTTCAGATTATGGGTTATGATGTGGTGCATAAGAATGCTGACTGCCTGCGAGAGGGTAGTATATCGTTCCTCATCGCACAGCATGCTTACCAGCAAGGCTACTTCAGTGTTGACTCCCTCTTCCGTGCTATCGTGCTGAAAAAGAAGGTTGAACCAGTCAACTACATGCCTATTGACTTGCTTATGCGAGAGAATATAGACTTCTATCATAGGTCGTGGGGGTAAAAGAGAAGCCCCACCCCGACCCTCCCCGAAGGGGGAGGGAGACAAATTTGCTAAGAGTTAGGTGTGAAGGAGACCCGACTCAGCTCTCTCGAAGGGAAGGGAAGCAAGATTGCTAAGGATTAGGGTGGTGAAGGAGAAGCCCCACTCGACCCTCCCCGAAGGGGGAAGGAGACAAATTTGCTAAGGGTTAGGTGGTGAAGGAGCCCAGCTCAGTCCTCTCTCGAAGGGGTAGGGAGGCAAGAATGCTATAAACAAGATGAAAGAAAGGTAGTAAAAGGGGGATGATATTAAATAAAAGATGGCATTGATAAAAATCGTGATGATGCTTAACACATGACGTGCGGAGGGCTAACACATAATGTGCGGAGGCTTAGCACAAGATGTGTGGAGGCTTAAGATAAGATATGGTAAGGGTGAAAAGGGGATGAATAATAGGTTAATAGAATTCATCAACACCTAACATTCAACAGCTAACATTTAACACCCAATATTCATCATTTATCATTCAACATCTGCACAATTCATCAACACCTAACATTTAACATCCACCACCCATCCTCCCTCACAATTCATCAACACCCAACATTTAACACTCAACACCCAACACAACACATGACAGAAAACAAAAAAGGACTCCTCGCGTTGAGTCCGCTACTTGTGTTCATCGTACTATATCTGGTCACTTCAATCATATCGGGTGACTTCTATAAGGTACCGATTACCGTGGCTTTCATGGCTTCGAGTATCTTTGCTATCGCCATATCAGGAGGCTATCCGCTCGCAAAACGAATTGAGATATACAGCAAGGGAGCCAGCACAGACAACATGATGATGATGCTGTGGATATTCGTACTTGCTGGAGCATTCGCCAACTCGGCTAAGGATATGGGCAGTATTGACGCAACGGTCAACCTAACCCTCTCCGTCCTACCAGATAACATGCTGCTGCCAGGACTCTTCCTCGCTGCTTGCTTCATCTCTATGAGTATCGGAACGAGCGTTGGAACTATCGTTGCACTCACCCCTATCGCAGCAGGTATTGCCACTTCTACGGGGAGTTCGCTCCCTTTTGTCGTCGCAACCGTCGTCGGTGGTTCGTTCTTTGGCGACAACCTTTCGTTTATTAGCGATACAACCGTTGTGGCAACGAGAACACAGGAGTGTAAGATGGCAGATAAGTTTAGGGTAAACTTCTTCATCGTTGCCCCTGCAGCAGTCTTGATTCTGCTTGTTTATATCTTCTTGGGAAGAGACATACATACCACAGGACAGGTTGCCAACGTTGACATCTACAGGGTTATACCTTACATGGCAGTACTGATTTGTGCGCTCTTTGGTATGAACGTGATGGCTGTATTGACCATTGGAATCGTCCTCACAGGTGCTATCGGCATCATTGCTGGCAGCTACGATGTCTATGGTTGGTTTGGAAGTATGGGCGCAGGAATCAAAGGAATGGGCGAACTGATTATCATCACGATGATGGCAGGTGGAATGTTAGAGATTATCCGTGAGAATGGTGGTATCGACTATCTCATCAAGATGATCACCCGACACGTCAACAGTAAGCGCGGAGCAGAGCTAACAATAGCTTTCCTCGTAAGTTTGGTGGATATCTGTACAGCCAATAATACGGTGGCAATCCTTACCGTGGGCGGTATTGCAAAGCAGATAGGCGACCGCTATGGTGTAGACAAACGTAAGGCAGCCAGCATCCTCGACACCTTCTCATGTTGTGCGCAGGGCTTGATTCCTTATGGTGCACAGATATTAATGGCAGCAGGATTGGCAAAGATAAACCCTGTGAGCATCGTCCCATTCTTGTATTATCCAATGTTATTGGGCATCACAGCCTTTCTTTCTATCCTCTTCCATTATCCCCGTCGTTATTCATAACATATCATCATCACCCAACATTCAACACCCAACACTCACCATTCACCAGTCCATTAAACATATCATCAACACTCAACACTCATCACCTAACACCCAATCACCATGCAACCAATAGAATCATCTGGAATGGACATCATTCAACGTAACTTCTTTCGAATCCTTTGTTCGGGCGCATTCGGCACACAGTCGAACCTCGAACCGATGTCGCCTTTCAAATGGCGAAGACTCATACAGATGGTTGAAGCACAACAAGTGATGCCTATCTTCATCAATGGTATCGCAAGACATGCTATGGATGAAGGACTCAACCTGCCAGAGAGTATCATTGCAGACATCAAAGCAAAGCAGGAAGAACGCAAGACATTAACTGCAAGAATACCCAAGACGGTTAGACTTAGCAATGCGTTACTGAACCGAAGACTAAAGAATCTTATCTACAACGAACTGCATAGTATCGACACTTCGATTGAGGCTATTGATATGCTGAAGCTGATTGTCAACAACTCTGAGACGATGTTTACACGTGGTATGAACTTAGGTGGAATCATTACGATGGGCGAATACCTAAGAACTCGGGGTAATAAGGTTGACTTCGTGAAACTCGAGAACTGGCTGAATACCCTGCAGTTGAGTGCTATGGCGGAGCTACAGGGTAATGTTCTCATCTCCGTCTTTGGCTTTGAAGAAGACGAAATCCCCTTCGTTAGCAAGAGTGACCCTAATGCTTACCGCCTCACATTACGTAGTATTTCAGACTTAGCGAAGGACACTGCGCACGAATGGCACTTCAAACAAAACGCCGTAGGATTTGTACAAAACAACAGTTCCGTACTTCGTCGCAACGTCCGTCGCAGTCTCCGCTACGTCAGCTATGCACCCATTGAGACAACCAGCAACTTCTTTAGCAACTTCGTCAGAAGCCTTTCTGAGATTGAAGAGTAAGCTTACTTAACCCAAATCAGTCATTAGAGACTAAACAGATTTTGTTTTATTGTCGAGTAGATTGCCTGTCTTTGTAACGTAGGCGTAGCGGGCTACGTCAAGTTGCAAAGACAGGCAAGATGCCGACAAGAAAATAAAAGATGTTAGGAAACAACATAAAAATAAGAAATCCTGAAACATTGTGGTCTAATAACTGATTTGGGTTAAAACATAATAAAGCCTTGCCCCATGCGGACAAGGCTTTCTCTTTTAATAGAATAAGTAGTTTTTCTACACTTTTCTCCCTCATTAAGCATTTAATCAGATATTTTTTGTATCTTTGTGCATGGATAGTTGAAATCCAGAATATAAAAACCTAAATACAAAAATCATATTAATCGAGATGAAGAAAATCTTACTTTCAGTGGCATTGATGATGGCTACATTCTCACTTCATGCCACAGATGCGAACTATCAAGTAGTTCCTCTCCCACAAAGCATTACTGCTGAGAAGGGTACACCATTCGTTTTGGATGCTAACACCGTTATTAATGTTGCAAGCAACGATGAGGCTATGCGCCGTAATGGTGAATTCTTGAAGCAATATATCCAAGAGGCAACTGGTATTGCGCTCAATGGTATGAACAAGAAAGGAAGTACTATTACCTTGAAACTCAATGCAAAGGTTGAGAATGAGGAGGGTTATGTTATCACCGTAAAGGGTAAGAATATTATCGTTGAGGGTAAGACTCCACGTGGTGTTTTCTATGGTGTACAGACTCTTCGCAAGTCATTGCCATTGGAGAAGGCAGAGAACGTAACCTTCCCAGCAGCTCGTATCGTTGACTATCCACGCTTCGGCTATCGTGGTACGATGCTCGATTGCGCTCGTCACTATTTCAAGATGAGCTTCATCAAGGAGTTTATCGATATGTTGGCACTTCACAATGTCAACACCTTCCACTGGCATCTCACTGAGGATCAGGGCTGGCGTGCACAGATTGACCGCTATCCAAAGCTCACTGAGGTTGGTTCAAAGCGTGCGCAGACAGTTATTGGTCGTATGACAGGACTCTTTGATGAGACCCCATACGGTGGTTACTATACAAAGGATGAGATGCGTGAAGTTGTGAAATATGCAGCTGATCGTTATATCACTGTTATCCCAGAGATTGATATGCCAGGCCACATGCTCGGCGCATTGGCAGCTTACCCAGAGCTTGGTTGTACTGGTGGTCCTTACAAAGTGGCTGAGCAATGGGGCGTATTCCCAGACATTCTCTGTGCTGGTAACCCTAAGACCTACGAGTTTGTGAACAATGTTCTCGATGAGATTGTTGATATCTTCCCATCAAAATATATCCACATCGGTGGTGACGAGGCTCCACGTATTCGTTGGCAACACTGTCCACGCTGTCAGGCTGAAATTAAACGTCTCGGCTTGAAGGGCTCTAACGGCTTCCCTGCAGAGGCGCAGTTGCAGGCTTACTTCATGAATCAGGCTGCTAAGCACTTGGCTGAAAAGGGACGTAACATCATCGGTTGGGACGAGATTCTTGAGGGTGATGTAGACAAAGGTACAACTGTCATGAGCTGGCGTGGTGTGAATGGTGGTATTGAAGCAGCTAAGCGTGGCTTGGATGCAATCATGACTCCAGTAAACTACTACTATCTCGACTACTATCAGAGAAAGGATAACACGATGACCCTCATCGGTGGTTTCCTCCCAGTTGAGACAACTTACGGCTACAACCCAGTGCCAGACGATGCTGCACCTGAGTTGAAGAAGCACGTTAAGGGTGTACAGGCAAACCTCTGGACTGAGTATGTTATCGGTCGCGACCTCGCTTTCTTCCAGCTCCTCCCACGTGTTGCAGCTATGGCAGAGACTGGTTGGACAGAGAACGACAAGAAGGACTTCGCTTCTTTCAAGGCACGTGAAACCCGCCTGAACGAGCTTTACAAGCACTTCGGTTGGAAGACTTGCCAAGACCTCTACAAGGAGAAGAAGTAATCTTAAAGCGTATTAGCACCTTCTAATACAAGTTAAATTTATTCAGCTGATAAGGTGTGAGGGCTATCCTCCAGCTTATCAGCCCTTTTTTTAATTCAAAATTCATAGTTCAAAATCCATAATTATGAAATATACCAGTTTCCCTGTACAACAAAAAAAAGCTGCATCAAAATAGGATTGCTCCTAATTTGATACAGCCTACACAAGTAAACTATAGTAAATACAGCGTTACGCTGCTTGCTATGTAGCCTTCGCTTTATTTCTCAGCAGCTGGGCGAACAGCGAAGCCGAACGCACGGATGTTGCGGTAAAGAGGACTAACTGAGTTGACATCGAAGCCCATAACGCTACCATTATTCATATCAGTAGGAGTAGCTGTCCAGTAATCACCATAATTTCCATAATAACTAACTATATTTCCATCCTTTGCTTCTCTATATCCAGTAGCTGGAAAGAAAATAGTTTCAGTCTTGCTACTATTGGTCCAGAAATTATGACCAAAGTTGTTATTATATGTCTGTGCATTATCTGTACCATCCACATTTATTCTTCCACCATTCAAACCGTTCTCTGTAAAGCCTGTGAATGCATCATTAGCAGGTACACTGAAGCCAACAGGAGATGGGTCGTAAATAGTCTTAACAACAGTCTGGCTGTTTGCTTGGTTCATCGTAACTTTATCCTTTTGGTTCATTGACCATAGGTTATAGAACGTATAGTATTTCGCAAACCATGCCTCAGCATTAAGGCTTCCATCCCTGTTATATCCTGCTGTATAATAGTTTTGTGGGTTCTGTATAATAGTTTGCATATACATATTACTTCCCGCATTCCAGGTAATTGTTCCTTGGGCAGGCTGTCCACTCTTACCAGGGAAAGCGTCCTTACGACCCCACTGATATTGGGTTGTATATCCTGTTCTGGATGTTGTACCAGGCAATTGAGTAATTGTTATTACTGCCTCTTGTTTCTTACCTATAGTCTGCTTAACCTTTACTTTTATGGTACGTGGCCTTTGGTAAGGAGTTCCTTGCCAAGCTGTTGGCTTCCAACCTAAAGCCTCATTAGTAAACTCATAAGTGCTTCCTTGTTTGTTGGTAACAGCAATCTTGTCAAGTGCATTCTTCGGTGCAAACCACAGATGCCATGACCATAAAGTAGTGCTTCCCTTCTTTACGGAGATTACAGCATTGCCACTCTTGATATTTCCTTCTTTACTTCAAACTTCACAAATGCGTTTCCACTTGCATCACGATATATTGGAGTACCAGATAACATAACAAGATCTTTCTCATCTGCCCAAGTTACTTGTGCAGTATTGATACCATTGTTAGCTTTACCATTTGTTTTTTCAATCCATGGATCAGTTATGGACTTACCATTGTGATCTACAAGTGGGTTAAGCGCAGTACCAACGTTTGTAACTGGTAACGAACTTGTTGCGTATGCACTTCTGTTCGTTCCACCATTTTTAATAGCATTACCATATACCAACGGAATCATATAATGTCCTGGCGCAGAGATGACATAGCAGTTGGCAGTGTTTTGTACGGCTGCAGCACCAGTAGCATTTGAGAGGTTGTAAGGTGCAGTGGCTGTACCCAATGGCGCAGCGTTCTGAAGCTCCTTATTGCGCTCTGCTACAAGGTCTACAATGTCAGTACCTAAGGTTGCTGTAAGCTGCTCTGCAGTAGCTCCACCATCACCCTGCTCCTTGCTAAGGCTCTTCAACCATGATGGCTTGGTAGTTGTCCATGAAGTACCGTTGTCAACGCTGTAGCCAACAACCTTCCAAGCAACAGGCTGCTTGGTACCATTTACCTCGCGGTAGCTCTCAATCTTATAATTAGCCTGTGTAGCGTTGTAAGCAACAGCGTTAGGATCTGTTGCTGTGATAGTATAAGTCCATGAAGAGTTCTTCTCACTCAACTTATAAGTACGTGTTGTACCCGCCTTCCAGGAGCCTTTGAGAGGTACGGTAATTTTACTACCATCAGTAAAGAGAACCTCAGCAGTAACCTTCCCATCAAGGTCCTGTGGAATCATATAGAATGTATAGTTGTCATCCAACTTTGTAAGGTTGGTTTCATTTGAATTACTATACTTGCTTCTATCTCTTACAATGCTGTTAGCATTCTCATTCGTTTTATAGTTCACGTCGCTAAGTGTTACGTCGCCGCGTCCTGTGTTCCCACTATGATCCCATGCAGCACCCGTACCATCAAGCTTGTTAGAGAGTGTGTACTTACTCTTAATCAATACGTTTGAGTGTGATGTCTTTGATTGTCTTATTGAACGAAAGGTTCTGACCCACAGCAAAACGAATGGCTGTCAAAGCGTGACGGAACTGAAGATTAGTTCTCGGAGCTTGGAAACGTGTAGCATACTGTACGTTACCAGAGCAAGCAGTCATAAGGTCTACTTGCTTTCTCACATCAGTATTTACCGTAAACTCAATGCTTGGCGCAGCTGTTCCGTTTGGCTTGGTAAACTTAATACCATTGCTGCCGTTTGTGCTCTCTGGGTAAACAGCATAGAAACGGCCGTGAGGCTGAAGCCAAGACCAAGATCTTGTATTATAGAGTATACCATTATTCCTTGTTCTTTCCTCGTCAAACCACTCTTTGTTAATAGCGTTTGCTGCAGTACCGCGAACACCAGTAGATGAGAAGTCGGTAAGCTTTTCTAATGTAGTTATATTCGCACGTGTACCTGGTTCGAGCTTTACAGGGTTAACACCCTCTACGGTTGTCTCAATCAAACATACATCGAGATTCTCTGAACTCTGTACGGCTAACTTCTTACCATCAAGGTCTTTGTCAGTCAAACCTGGAGTAATTGCACCACGAGTTAATGCACCACGCGTCTGAGCATCTTCCTGTGAATCGCTTACGTCAAAGCGAACAACAGCTTCTGTGTCGCCGTTGTTAGTCTTCTCAGCCAAATCATCATCCGCACAAGATACAGCAGCGAATGCCATCCCACCTACAAACAAGGCAGAGAGTGCACGATAGAAAAATATCTTCTTCATTATTCTTTACTTTATTCTTTTACCTTATCTATTTATCTAACAAAATTTGATTATCCAACCAACTCGTCATCGTTGTCACCAACATCTGGTATTAAGTCTATAACTTGGACATTTCCACCATTGTCTCCACCAGGGCGAACATTAGGACTTGTCGCTAAAATAAAGCTTTCTTCAACGATATTACAAACCGATATTATCGGTCTAAGATAATTTAGTTTTCTTGTTTCTATTGTTTTCATTTTCAATATAATTCACTTGACCCGCAATGATGTGGGTTATAAAAAAATAAGACAGAAAGGAGTGGTTATGTGTTTATAATCTTATCCCTAACACGACAAGAATCAACACTTTGTTACTCTGGGCTATTCAATCTTTTCACCTTCTATTTCTATAATTATTGCAAAATTATAAATAATATCGCAATTAACAATCTTTTCACTCATTTATTTAATATTTTTTGAGAAGATATGGGTAATAGAGGGTGTTAATAAACAGTTATCCAGTCTAATTTATAGGTGAAAGTACTTCTATTCTATGGAGTTATAAAACTCCCTAACAAGAGCAAAACCGTTATACATCTTACAAGAATAGTTTTGTTTTGATTTGCTGTCACTTTTAACATTTCATGTAACCCCATTGTAAGCTAATCAGTTAAGCTTCGACTTTGAATGACAGTAATGACAGCAAAATTATTTTTAGGTGAATTTGCTTTTTTATCGGCATACATGGAAAAGCGTGTCCTGAGCATATAATGATTACGGATATACCAAAAAATCGGTTCTTCTGTTACCCCCCCCAATCGCTCATTTTACCTTTGAACTTTGAGGTTTGAACATTGAACTTTATGATATGGGTAGTTGACAAGTTTATGAGTTGACAAGCTAATTCGTTCATCAGCCCAAATCTTAGAAGAACAAAATTCATATCCCCTTTCCCTCTACCTCATCTGCCATCGTATAATCCGATGAATTATCCTTTACCACACAGTTTTTATTGTAAAGAAAATTCTAATCTCGAGTTTTAAAAGGGCGTAAATAGCACTCGAATTAACGCCCTTTTGGCTTGCAAAAGGTGCTCTTTAAGCCCCTTACTAACGCCCTTTTGAAGTCCAATTAAGCACCTTTTGGAAACCACCTTTGCAACTACTTGAAAACAAAAGATTTACAAAGGTATCAAAATTGCTTGTTTTTAGCTCAATTCCCAGCCTTCTCCTTATCCGTTTTGTAAATATATTTCCAACCTTTGTTGATTAAATTAAATCTCACACAGAGGCACGGAGCTAAGGGAGTTTATATTTAAAAACGTGTTGACCACAGAGGCGACGTTGGTGTAAGGAGCTCTAAGCATGGGTGAGAGGCTGTTTACAAACCTATATTAATATACGTTGAGGCTATAGGATAAACACATATATGATAGACATATAGAGTTGAATGCCGATAACGTAGGTGGGAACGAACTTGGAACCGACCTCTAAACCGCCTACAAGAATCTTGTGCATCTTGGCAACACTGTCTACCGTACCACTTGCCACACCATAGGTTAGTGACATAATGATGATAATCAGCGATAATGAGGGGATGAAACTGGAGGAGAATGAACTGGGAAATAGCTGACCTGTCACGCTCAGGAGAATTGCGTGAGGTACAGCCGTGAGAAGAATCATGACAACTACATAGACGATGAATTCAACCAATGCTATGCGTAGTCCAACCGTCTCACGATAATGGAATCTGTAACGATTGTTAGATGAGTTTGTTAGGCTGCTTCTCACGTTTGATAGCATCGCACGTAATGCAGTATAAAGGCGACTGCGAATGCACGCACCTGCTGCCATCACTGCCATAATAAAGTAGATAAGCAGTGGTGAAAGTTGGTGCTGACAAAGGAGCCAAAGAACCAACGGATGCCCTCACTGCTCAGCACAGATCGCATCGGGAGCTCGGGGAAAGCTGCCGTAAGAAGCCATGAGAGCAGTATCAGTGCTAACTGGGCTATGAGAAGCACTAAGACTATATAACCTAACTTATTCCTCATCAGCGTGGAGGTTGTCGATGTCGATAATACGTAGTTCTAATGCACGTACAACAAGACGCGTTGCGTTGACGCTCATACCATTGTTACCATCAGGGAAGAACTTTTGTACGAGTTCGTTCTGTCGTTTCTCTAAGCTCTTTACACCGAATGGCATACCACGAAGGTTGGTAATCTGTTCCTTGGTATAACCGAGTGCAAGGTGGCGTAGGAAGCGCTCATCATACTCGTCAATCTCGTAGCTAACCATTGCTTCTTGGTGCATCAGCTGACCGCTCACGCTCATCTTGAATCTGCCTACAATCTTTTCAAGGATAGGCTGATTGAATACCATTCGCTTGCCCGACATGACACTTGCCACGTCGCCACGTGTCAATAGTTCGCCACTCTTAAGGCAGATACCATCAGCACCAGCATCGAGGACGTCGACCCATAGTTTTTCATTCAATATCTCACCCGTAAAGATCAGCACCTTTACATGTGGATAAGTCTGTTTTGTTTGGCGGCATATTTCTACTCCCACCGTTGTTGAACCACCCAATCCAAGGTCGAGAAGCACGAGGTCGGGCAGGTTTTGCTTAATGAGTTTCCAGTAGGCAACTTCGCTTTCTGCTGTTCCAATAATCTCGGCTTCAGGTATTTCGTTTCGGAAGATACCCTCCGTTCCTTTTAACTCCAAGGGTACGTCTTCAACGATGATGACTCTAAAATTCTCCATAGGTATATGTTGTTTAGTTATGTTTCTTAATTTACTTTTGCCAAAACCACATCAATTCTCACGCCATTTGGCGTCGCATTCGCTGAGATACCACAGCCACGCTTATTGGTAGATTCACCATTATCGCGGGCTATCTGTCGGCAGATAAAGAACATCAAACGGTCGGCAGAAGGCTGGAAAAGGTCGTGACAAACGTCATCAGAGAGTGTCAGTGTCGACATGATGACATGTAGGGTGACGTAACCAGGCTGATGCTCTTCGGCTGTGACCGTCAGTGGTTGGTTGTTATTGATAAGATATAGTATATCAAATAAATAAGCAAGGAAGACAGGGTCGCCACTGATGAGTGGTGACTCGAAGGTTGTTGTCAGCTTCGATGTACTCACCAATGTCGTGATATCCACTGGGCGCGACACGAGTTTCACGGATTCTACTTGGCTCATTGCCTGCTGACTAAGAATCTGATAGAGTTCTTTATAGTAGATCGCCAACTCGTCAATCGCCTCAAGTTGACCATCAGGTTCGTCTACAAGCTGGCGAATACGTGAAGGATAGTACATCGTTTCATGCTTGAGTGTTGATAGACAGTTATCAAGAATGCTGTTACTAATGTGCAAACGCTCGTTCTCATATTCCACACAACGCACCTCATCTTCGAGCATCTCTATGTCTGATTGGCTCTTTTGATTCTCCTCAACAGAGGCAATTAGTGCCTCCTTAATCTGGTTGACGATAGCAAGTAATCGTTCAGGGAATCTGTCGCTTACACCTTTCTCAACCTCTCTAAGCTTGTTTTCTTCGCTCACATCACTGAGAAGAATCGTGTTTATCTGCTTCACACGCTCCAAACAGAACTGATAGGAGAGACGATGACGATAATACATCACGTAATAAACAGGGAAGATTGAAAGCAGGAAAAGCACAAGAAGGGCAACAGCCACATTCTTATTGGTCTCCGATTTCATCATCATTCGACAGTATTCGCCCAATGAGTTGTCGGCATAACGCTCCTTAAAGAGGTGGGTATAAACAGAGTTATTGTATTTATAAACCTCCCATTCGTGCAGTGCCAATGCTGCCACAGCACTCTCATTACGTATGTCGAGGATGATACCATAGTTCATCGGCAGGCTATCATGATACCACTTAATCTCTGCAGGAACGATAGAAAGGCTTCCAAGTTGCTTCATCAACTCCTTTCCTTTAGGGCGAAGTTGGAGATAATGGAGATTCAGATAGTAACGACATGTGTCTGCATAAGCCAATGTCTTACTATAGGAACCATTGATATTTGAGAAGTAAGCCGAGTCTGCATAGATGCCTGCGAGGGTGTTATAATCCTTCTTTGCAAGGGCAGTAGCCTTGTCGCTGGCTCTTGTAGGACGTGCCTGAGCGGTCAGGAGGGAGGCTGTAGCGAGGACGAAAGCCAACAAGACACGGCTGATACCCTTTGGCAAGCGGAAGAAGAAACGACTTCCCTTGTCCTTCTCGCTCTCTACACCCATCTCACAAACAGAGAATATCTGACTAATCTTCTTGTATTTATTGATGATACCATTACAATTCATCAATCCAAAACCATGCGAAGCACTGTCTTTCTGGTCATGGATTGGCTTGTGATCGAAGATGTGTTGTTGTTCTTCCTCAGTGAGTCCGCAACCCGTATCGGCAACAGATATCTCAACATAGTCAGGCTCTTCAATAGATGAAATGGTCACCTTTCCGCCTTTTTCAGTAAATTTACGTGCATTGTCAGCCAAGGTATTCACCATGAAAAGCGTCAGAACGCGGTCGGCTTTGACAACAGCTTTCGTGTCTTCTACACGTAGGTCGATACCCTTCATATGGAAGCCCATGCGTCCTTTCTTCACAATATCGAATACCTGTTGTATAGGGAAACTCTCAATATGCAGCGACAATTTACCTTGTCTAAGCTGAATCCACTCCGTGAGAACAGCGTTTAGTTCGTTTATCTTATCGGTCAACTCACGGATATAAGTATAACGTTCTGCCTGCACAGCATCACTTTCGCCACCCTTCTTGAGCTTCTCAATCTCATGTAACATACGGTCGATGAGTGGGATAACACCATTAACAAGCGAAATCTTAGCCCGTTGTTCAAGGTGTTTACGCTTATTATCCGTAAGATGTAACTTATTGATAACAAGTTGTTCAGACACCTCTTCATACTTATCAGCCAGTTCTGCCATGTGCTTTTCATTGTTATGACGCCACTGTTCAAGCGGAAGGAGGAGGTCGTCTAACGAACCCTGTGTGTCTTTTCTTCGACGAAGATAATGGAAGAGGACCAGTGAAGCCAACACGAAGAAGATAGAGAGTGCCACAGCAATGATAATAAGATTCAGCTGTTTTGACGTACGCTCTAATTGTTCAGCACGTGATGTAAGGTATCTGTCTTGTCGAGTTTCGTCCTGAAGATCAAGGTAGATGTTACGGTTATAATCACTCTGTTGCTTATTATTTATAGCCGAATACGTAACACTCAACTGTTCGCGGATAGACGCAACGAGGTCGGGTGCCTGCTTGATAGCTGGGTTATCGTGCAAAGCCTTGTTCAGACAGATGATAGCTGAGCGGTAATCCTTTATCTTCCAATAGCATGAAGCCAAGGTTCGATAGCAACCTGCCGTCTGATAAACATCTCCATAACGTTGGAAGATATGCAGTGAACGCTGTGCTAAGTTACCTGCAAGGAGCTTCTCTGGCATGTTATCAAGGTTGATATATTGGAACGAAGGTAGGTTATCATGCATCAGTGTTGCTCGACTCTTATCGTTCAGAATCAACTCACTGATTGCCTGCAAGGAGTTAGCCTCCCAATAAGGGAAGTTGTGCTGGCGTGCAAGCATATAACAACGTATGAGATACTCAAACTCTTTCTGCTCTATGGCTTTCTGCGAATTGGTATTGATAATACCACCCGAACCGATGTTATAGTAATAAGCCAAGAGCTGAGCCATGTCGGTTTGTATCTCTCCATCGGGATTAATCTGGCTGATTGCCTTGATAGAAGGCTGCTCCAAACCTACGTAATAATAGTATGTAGAAGTGACTATGGCAAACTCTGAGCGCGCATAAACCATGCGACGACGTTGCCGAGGAGAGAGTAGTTTCTCATCTTCTTCAATACGATGAATTCGTTTTTGTGCTTTTTCATAGTAGTCGTAGAACTCCTTATTGAGCGACTCACGCTGACAAAGACGCATAAACTGAATGTCAGCCACCAAGAGTTCTACTTGGTTATCAGTAATTTTGAGGACAGAATCGAGTTTAGCATAGGCTTCTGTAAAGCGCATCTTCATCAAGTCAACAAACGCAAGATTGTTCAATGCCTCCGCCTTTCCTGCGTCATAGCTTCCTGCCAGACCGTAGGCTTTATCCGCATAGATTCTCACGGAGTCGAGATTACGATAGTGTAAGGCGTATGCCTTGTCGTTTAACTCGTCAACTTCTTGTACGTGTGGAACATTACAGGCAGCAAGCATCAGAAGGAGTAGACAAGCTACCCACCCCGTAATTATGCTGTATGTCTTTGTTCTTTTCATCTATTTTATGTAGACTTAGCTACTACTCCTTTATAAATCAAAGGCAAATATACAAAACTTTTTTAATAATTTCATAATTCAGAATTCAGAATTCATAATTCATAATTATGATTACTACTATAATTTATAATTCATAATTCAAAAATTCAGAATTATGATTACCGATATAATTCAGGGATTAAACCCAAATCATAAAGTTCAAAGTTCAATGCTCAAAGTTCAAAGGATTAATAGTTCAAAGTTCAAAGGATAATTGGGGAAATCCGTAGTCGGTGTTTGAATTTATTTTACATTATAGTTAAAGAAGTGGTAGGGAAAAGGATTAAGAACGAGTAATTTTAGTGCCTCTATAAGTCTTTTGTAATCAAGTTGTTGCAAAGGCGGATTTCAAAAGGGGCTTAATTGGACTTCAAAAGGGCGTTAGTAAGGGTCTTAAAGGGCACCTTTTGCAAGCCTAAAGGGCGTTAATTCGAAGGTTAAAGAGCATCTTTGAAATTTTAAGCGTGACTTTATTCTTACAAAATAGATTATTAGGATAGAAAGAAGAAGCCATGTTTCGACTACCAAAAAATAATGATTAGACAAATCACCAAAATTAAGTATTGTGCGACCTATATCTTTTATCTACTTTTGCAGTCGTAAATCGTAACAAATGAAAATACAAGGCTGACTTCATTTGCAGACACCTGCGACTTGATCTGAGGCCTGAGTAAACCCTTATAGATTCGTTTCCTCCGCTGTGAAGGTTGGGGGGGAATTGTGTCTATTAATTAAAAACCATTTGTAATCTGAGTATATATGAACAAATTAAAAATGAACTATGAAAGGCGTGTCAGATACTACCTGTCCGCCACTCTCTTAAGTTCTTTGTTCTTATTCCCACCCACCTACGTCCATGCTACGTCTGTACATGGGCAGGAGACAGTGGAGGATGAGGATAAAGATGTCAAAACATCTGTAACCGTTCGGGTTGTTTCCGAACTGTCACAAGAGCCGCTCATCGGTGCTGTCGTACGTTGCGAAGGTGTTTCAAATCCCTCGGTGACAGACATCGACGGTAGGTGTACGATTAAACTCAAGCGTGCTACCGACCGCTTGAAACTGACGGTTACCTACGTAGGTTATAAGACCGTGACACGTGTTGTCAGCGTTCCCGACAGCCACATGATAACCTTACAGTTGAAGGATGATTCTAAACAATTAGATAATGTCACTGTCACGGCACAGAAACGACACACGACCGTCTTACAGCAGTCGTCAGCTATCAGTCAGGAAGCATTGGAAAAAGGTGGTGCTACATCATTGGCAAAACTCCTTGAGACCATCCCTGGCGTTAGTTCTATCAGTACTGGAAACACAATTGCAAAGCCTGTTATTCAAGGTATGCACAGTAGTCGTATCCTCTTGATGAACAATGGAGTACGATTAGAAAGCCAGAGTTGGGGTGCCGACCACGCACCAGAACTCGACTATACAGGTTCGAGCATGGTAGAAGTGGTGAAAGGTGCCGAGTGTATTCGCTATGGCTTCGGTGCAATGGGCGGTGTGGTACTCTTGAATGATGCACCCCTACCCTACGAAAACAAGAAGATTAAGGTGAATGGAAACGTCAACATGGGTTACGATACCAATGCGCGTGGCTTCAGTGGGTCGGGTACTATCGAGACGGGTTATAAGCAGTTTGGTCTGCGCCTACACGGAATGTACACCAAAGGAGGCGACTATCATACAGCCGACTACGTACTGAACAACACAGGATATAACACCATAAGCTTCTCAGCCTTAGCCGGTTGGCAAGGAAAGAAGCTCACGGCAACGCTCTTCTCAAGTATCTACTATCAGCGAAGCGGAATCTATTACGCCAGTAAGATATCCGACCTATCACAGTTGATCAAGCGATTTGAATACGGACGACCTGACCCAGAGACCGTTAAACCCTTCTCATACGAAATCAAACCACCGTTCCAGCAGTCGCAACACGTGACGTTGAAGGGTGAACTGAAATGGGAACTTAATCCTAACCATCACCTCAATTTCACGCTATCTTTCCAAGAGAATCTCCGTCAAGAGTTCGAAAACCGAAAGAAGACACAATGGAGTTGGATTCCAGTGCAGGACCTGATGCTGAAAACCTATAAGTTCGACGTACTTTGGCAAGCGAAATGGAAACTATGGAAGATGACAACTGATGCTGGTCTTTCTAATACCTACCAAACGAACTTCAACTATCCGGGTACGAAACAGCCAGCTTTTGTTCCTAACTTTGCAGCCCTTTCGATGGGTGGATACTTCCTTCATAAGGCAGAGTTTGGCAGGTTGCAGTGTGCACTCGGTATGCGTTACGACTTCCGTGTGTTGTCGGTCAATGGCTATAGCAGTCTCAGCAACTACACCTACTACGACGACTTCAAACTCTATAGTAACTTCACGATGAGCCTTGCCACCCACTATCAGTTCAGTGACAAGTGGGATGCACGTGCGAATATCGGTTGGTCATGGCGTCCACCAGATATCAATGAGCTCTATGCCATTGGTTTGCAGGACGGTTCCTATTGGGTAGTAGGCAACAAGAATCTTGCCAGTGAGCGTGGTTATAAACTCGTGTTAGGAACGAAGTATAGGAACACATGGTTCTCTGTAGAGCCAAGTGTCTTCTTCCAGCGTATCAATAGTTATATCTACGACCACATCGGAACAGGTAAGGACCGCTTCCACAACCATCCAAGTGGTAAGTATCCGAAGTTTATCTACGACCAAGACGATGTGAAACTCTATGGTGGTGATATCGAAGCAACCGTGAAGCCGCTACAAGGACTGACCTTTGTCGGCAAAGGAGAATGGATGTTTGCACGCAACCTGACCCATAACGACTGGCTACCTTTCATGCCATCAGACCGTTACGGACTCTCAGCCACCTACGACCTACCGCTGACGAAGAATCATAAGTATCATTCGTCGCTGTCGCTCTCAGGTATCTACGTGACTAAGCAGACCCGCTTTGATCCCGATAAAGACCTCGTTCCCGACTCGCCACCAGCCTATTTCCTACTGAATGGTACGGCTGAGTTCCGCATCGCGTTACCACAGAATAGAGAGTTGAAGTTTATGATTGTCGGTGATAACATCCTCAACGCACTCTATAAGGAGTACACCGACCGCTTCAGATACTACGCCCATGAGCGCGGATCAAACTTCTCTTTACGCACATTGTTTAAGTTCTAATTAGCTGAAAAAGAATATGAAACTATATAAAGACATACGCCTCATACTTGCCACGGCAGCAGTGGGACTTCTCTTCGGAAGTTGCTCTAACGACCAAGTTGACGATTTCTTCAAGAAGATAATACAAGCCCCTCCTTCCTCTATTGAGCGAGATGTGAAGGGACATGAGCAGATTTATGCGGTTCATGCCATCTTGAGAATGGGCTATAAGGGGGGAATGATTGGTGTTGGACCAGACGGAAACGACTCTATTCAAGCCTATAACACCTATCATCTCGTCAGTGGTGCGACCTCTATCCCAGTCATGCAGGAGATTGATATTGCCAAAGATGACGACGGACAGATGACAATTACGACAGAGCGCGACTGCTTTGATGTGATTGCTTCAGACGATATCTACTATGGATTGGAGCTGAAGTACTACGATCAAAACGGTATGCTCATCAACCATCAGTTCTCAGGTTATCCCTTCATGAAGGATAAAGACGGTTATAACGTTCCTGATGAAGACAACGCAACACTCCTTGTTCACCAGCACTTCTTCGGTATTGGTAACGCATCTTTGAACAAAGCAGTGGCAGATAGTAGCTCTGCAGGACACGGACAGGAGGTGCGTGGATTGCAAATGGCATACCCACGTTCGTTGGCTTCACTACCTACTTATTATGACCGATACACCTTCAAGGAGAAAGGAGGAGCAATGGAAGCTGCCACAAAGTTCTCAACTTCTAACATCTATGTGCCTGATGGCTACACGTTGGGACAGAATTTAGTGCCGTTCGATAATGAGTTGGCATGGAAGTCGATTGAGGTATCGGGAAAACCAGAGGCTTTGCAGCCTTATAACTTCGGTGGAAAGACCTATCATCTCTACAAAACTATTGATCCAATGGAGCTAAATAAGATTACACCAGAGGTATTTACCTACGAGTATCGTGACACAGATCCAGTGGAAGAAGAACTCGGAAAACTTTTTACAGAAGCTTATAACGATGACTTCACCGACCCAGACACAGAGGCACCACGCCAGCGTTATGGTCATACTGTGGGTTTACTGCATCAGAAACGTAGCTTAGACGTCGGCTCAGACATGGACCGATTGGGCTTTAAGGGCGTCATGCAGTTTCACAAATCAGACATTGCTTTCCAGCTTCAGGTGCGCATCTGCCACATTCTTAACAAAGGACAGCAGCACGTGGGAGAGTCAGAAAAACCTGCAAGTATTGCAATACGAACAATAGCGAGCATAGCTTCCTATGGGATTTCAACCAGTTACAACCGGGTTGGGATAGCTTTGATATCGACTATCCGCTGTCTGTTCGTGTGATAGCCAATACCAAGGACGGTGAAGACAAGTGTTTTGAGGATGTTAAGCGATTCTATCCTGCTGCCAACAAGGCACAGCTCTGGCGTATGCTGACACAGCCACAAGACTTCTTCACACAGTACAGACATAACGTAGTATTGATGTAAAAACGAATTGGGAAGATGAATAAGATATTCAAGAACATTCTTTTATTATCATGTGTTGCCGCTGTTTTCACTTCATGTGACAACTTTGTGTTTGGCAATGTACATGTTGATTATAACGAAAATCCCTTAGAAAGTAAGGGATTAGCACGTAGCGGTGCAGACCGTTATGTAGATAGTCTGTCGAAGATAAAGGTCTCTGAGCAAGTGAATAACCCTGACCCAGACGGAGCTTTCAATGGTTGGGCTACCTGCTTGGCTATGTTTAAGGAGGGACACTCCCACGGTGACGGTATGATGCACGGTAACTTCGTCTATCATAACGCCCCTTGGAAGCAGGAGGAGTTTGTCATTATCCGCAACAATACAGCAAAATGGCCTACGGTTGAGGTGCAGCGCCAGAGTACGGTGACGTATCTTGAACAGAGCGATGGTAAGACTGGACCCGATTACATCCGTATCATCGGTGGAAAACTGAAGCGTTGGGGACTCTGCCTCTATTTCTTCGATAAGGAGGGTAAGCTGATGAACGATGATATTCTCGACCACTCTGATGAGTATCAGATATTCTTCACGGTGAGCGAGGTCGACGATAAGGGTAATCCTTACGAGGTGATGGACTGCCGTGGTACGTGGAAACCAAAGAAGAACAAGTTTGGTGACTGGAAGAAGGGCGGTACAGTCGACACGACACCAGTTCCTTCTCCGCTCTTTGCGAATAAAACAACGTGGAAGGAACGTGCCGAACTGACCCCGAAGATATTTGAATATACCTATCGTGACACGTGGATTCATAACGCAATGGCTGACGGAGCGCGTGAGTTGTTCAACCAACGTCTGCTCCCACCGTTGACCCGTGAGGATGCTGACTGGGCGGTTGCACCCTACGACCAAGACCGTGTAGGACTGAAGGGACACTTCAATTTCGATATTGATGCCGATGAAAACGATGCGCTTCATCAAGAGTGGCCATTAGAGATTACACGTCGTTTGGACCCTGCAACGGGTGAGGCAGGTCGTTATACACGTCCGTCTTACCTCTTGCCAAAGTTCTATCTGTCTGTAAGAGTGATGAAATGCCCGAAAGGAAAGAAGGCATTGATACCGAAGGACGAGTATCTTAATCGCCATTCAACCTATGTCTTCCGCAGTCCGTTCATCTGTTCGGAGGCTTACAACCCTGACGAGCCAAAGGAGTATGGGGCAGATTCAGAATGGAAGGAGCTTTTCCGCTTTAATATCCCTATCAAGGTGTTCTGCAGTAGCTTTGATACTGACCCTACAACCATCGACCCGAACGATCCACTCTATTTCTACTTAGGTCATGAAATAGGCTTGTCATCATTAGATGCGTTGGAAGCTTCGCAGAATGTACAGACCCACGGCATTGGTGGTGGCTCTGGTTTCGGGAACTGGTTCTTGTAACATGGACAGAGGGAGAGGACAGTGTCGTCGCTAAGGAAGTATCTATACGTCTGTAACTCACAATCTATTCCTCTCGTGGCAATAGTCCCTCCCACTGCTCACAATGATATAAACATAAATAGAAGAAAACAAATGATGAAAAAGAAGATAACTGCGTACCTGCTTTTTAGCCTTATGCTTTTGGGGCTAAACAGCTGTACGCGTAATGAAATGCCTGTGAAGCAATCCACTTCTAAGACAAAGTTAGACCACTTGATTATCAAGGAAGTGTTCTATGTTGGGCATTATTGGTATCGTGATGTACGTGCTTGGGGTATGAAGAATTTGAACCAAATGTACAATGACGATCAGTATATCGCTATCTTTAATCCTACGGATGAGGTGAAATATCTTGACGGATTAGCGTTGTGTGTCAATGCCATTGAACCGAGCAAAGCCATCCAGTTCGCACCGAAAGACGATTTCGTCAATCGTTATTATGGTGCATCGGGTATCTCTTACTTCCCCGGTAAGGGCAATGACTACCCTGTGAAGCCGGGTCAGACTATCATTGTTGCAAAGTATGCCATCGACCACAAGGCTAAATTTGAGGCTGAGTTAGAGGGCGAGGACCTGAGTATGTATGGCGGATTGAATGCCTTTTTAGACTTGAGTAAAGCCGATTTCGAATGGACAAACAGCAACTATGATCCCGGACAGAAGAATAATCCGAACGTTCCAGACATGAATGCAATCCTGACATCTACCGATGCCAGTGGCAATATTGGTCCTGCTTACGAATTCTCTCACATCTCTGAGAGCAACGGTATTGCCTTGATAAAACTGCCATGGACACCAGAGGAATTCAAGAAGAACTATGCTGAGACAAAGGATAGCAAGGGTTATCTGCATTACATCACCGTGACCAGTAGTGCCTTCGGCGACTTCTATGCCATCGAAGTACCCTTCGAGTGTGTCATCGACTGCATCACCATCTGTCCTCGTCGTATGTTCCAGATGCGTCCAAGCAAGTTAGACAGAGGCTACAATGCCGTTACCGACGTCTCTTTCTCCAGCCTAAAACAAAGCGATTACCCCATCTCTTCTGGCCTTGCGCTGGTAAGAAAGTGGGATGGTAAGAAATACGTGGATGATAACAACACAACCGCAGACTTTGAAGTAAAAGTCGCCTCACTATCAAGACGAGATGAGAAGGGCAACGCTATAAAGTAAAGATTAAGAAACGGTTGCAAGGTATTAGAAGCGACTAAAGGTAAAAAGGTGAAAGGATAATAAGGCTGTATCAAGGTAAGAGCAATCTATTTTGATGCAGCCTTTCACATTGAGTATAAGAAGCAAGGTCAATGTTCAAAATCCAAAGTCCCCTTTCTTTGTAAAGATTATTCAAACATACGAAACGAAAAGGGCATTAATTGGCTTTCTATTAACGCCCTTTTGGCTTGCAAAAGGTGCCCTTTAAGACCCTTACTAACGCCCTTTTGAAGTCCAACTAAGCACCTTTTACTTTACGATTTTATAACAGTCTGATTAACTGTTAGTTACAAATCCGCCTTTTACACGTGCTTTCGTCCTTTATTTTAAACCTTTTGCTCGAAAATTTGTAATGAATTTTGATACTGAATAACTTTGATTTTTGAGGTTTGAATATTAATTTTTGGCATTAATCATAATTGTGTTCATCTTCTCACAGAAGTTGTGGAAGTATGGCAGCTATAGATCTTTTTCTATGAGTATATGTGCGATGTGTACTGTGAGAATTTAGAGAAGCGGGATATTATCGACTAACGTAGGTGCCTTTAGTGTATAAAGGAGTATCACTTTCAGCATTCTTTCTCAGAACTTCAAGAAAACTAATAATTAAGAATAATTAATGCACAAAAGTATGTTGTATAAGGTGGAAAAACTATCTTTACGCTTAATTTATTCACAGATTGATAAAGGCGGGAAAGTTATATATAGAGATTGAGGCAGCTCCAAAGCCAACTATTACTCCAATGTCAAATCAGTTTAGGTTTAAAATATAACAGTAGCATGAAGAGATTAGCATTATATTTCGTAGGTCTGGTTTGCATATTTTGTAATTGTACAGCGCAGACGGTATCATCGTCGGCAAAAGATAATTCACAACAAAATCAGAATAAGCAACTGCAACAAAACGTCAAAGGACAGGAGTCTACACCAACTTACAGCATTATATCTGTAGAAAACACTTATAAACTTCGATGGACAGGTAAGGCTTTTACTGGTTTACACAAAGATAAAGCAAATACATGGCTTATCAAAGCAGTGGTGAAGGGGTTGGATGCTAAGTGGCTTAAACATCCTTTTTCGATTACAACAAAAGATGTATGGCTGCTTAAAGACAGTCTACAGAAAGATGTAGTAGCAATCGTTGCCTTGGAGTCTGCAGAGGTGAGATGCAGTTTTCCTGTCATCAACAAGGAGTATTTCATGATAGAAGAATGCGAGGCTCCCTTGTATGCTGTTCCATATTTTATAAACGGCAGAGTCTATATTATTTGTCTTACATCTTCATTTCAAATCAAGGGAGATGAGATGTACCCCACTATTGATAGAAAAGAGCTGCAAGAAAAGGTATTGATGCCACTGATGCAGTCTTTCAAATAGCATATTTGTAGTGCATATCAAAAATAAAAGGGTCTTCAGCAATTTGGAGTGATAAAGCAAGCCTACTACATATAAAAGGCACACAGAGAGGGGGAGAGCACGGAGGTGAAAGCAGACAAAATCACGGAGGTGCCGAAGGCACAAAGAGCGACAGAGGCGTAGTGTACGTGTTGCTGATAACTTTGGTAATAAACATTTTAAGAAATCTTGCAAACTACTGCTTTGTAATGAAGTAGACAATAACATTAATAAAACTCGAAAATATCCTCTGTTCCTCCACGCACCAACGGTGCCTCTGTGTCTAACGATTTCTGCTATATAAAATCTCTGTGCTCTCCATTTCTCTGTGTGACCTTTCTTCAAAGTTCTAATCTCAAAAGGTATCACTCCATATTTCGGAAGAACCAAATATAACTCTTTGTATTGATATTTGTTAGAAAGTAAATGAAAAAGCAGCAAATGATTGCTCACTTGCTGCTGTATAGTAATAAGGTTTTCTATATAAGCCGTCGATGTTTTACTGTAAGTTTCTGTTCTTATTCTTATTTCTTTGTCAGACGAACATACAACAAGTAAAAATATACGGTGTGACTTAGGAAACCCGATGTGTCTGTTATTTAATGATTATCTTTTTACCATTGACAATATACATACCCTTAGGCAAAGCATTAATTTCGTCAGTGCTTGCTTTGCTTAGCCGTTTTGTTCCATCTATTGTATAGACATCAGCAAGTCCTGAGTTATTATAAACAGTGTTTGTAATGCCAGTAGTACTACCCTCTATTAAGAGAAAGTCTTTCCATTGAGGTGCTTGTTTATAGGCGTCAAGACTATTTTTAGGAACAATAAGATTACATTTAGATTTATTAATGTCGTTAAAAACATCTGAATCGCAGATTGGTGGTACGACTGCTTCACTCGAAATCTGTGTTATACTGGGACAGTTCTTAAATGCTGATATTCCTATAGTCTTAACACTATTTCCGATATTTATTTTTTGTAGGTTGGTACATTCTTCGAAAGCCTTCCCTTCAATTGTCGTAACACTATTTGGAATGGTTACAGAAGTTAGAGAGCTACAACAGCCGTATTTACAACCGATTATTACTCAATATTTTATAGATAATAAGTCAGAAATATGGTTGTTATTTTTAATTGCACATTCTAAAAGGTGAAGATTTAACGCTTTTATTGATTATTAACTCAAAAAGGACATCAACTTGGGTCGTTTCTTCTCTTTTCCTTGCTATTCGTTTCCGATATTCCACTTTTGTTTTGGTCTATCTCATATGTACTGCAAAAGGTATTGATTTTTTTGTTTGATATTGCTCCTTGCTTGCTCCTTGTCGTAGATTAATTTTTCACACAGGAATTTTTTTGTTCTCTTTCTATAGGGGCTTGAAACAATCCATTTATTGGAAACAATTAAAGACGGAGCTGGTTTGCCCCAGTGCTTTTTTTAAGAAACAGGGCAATTATTTTTATCTCCACAAAGGCTCTTGTTCCCAATTATGAGGAAAGCCTAATAAACGAGTTCTTACTGATGGGTATTTCGATAAAAGCTGCTTGAAATCTGCAACAAAAGTGTTGCCCATAGAAATGGAGTTAAGCCAATACACCACATAGCAGAGTTGCGGATAAAGTGTTTGTTCACGGAACGAGAAATCCGTAATCCATGTGTTTGGCATACGCATAGGCATCATTGGCTTGACAGGAAAGACCCGATTTGACAGTCTTGAATGATGGGCGCAGCAATTACGAAGTACGGGTCTGGGTACGGATTAAAAAGGCTAAGTGATTATTTCAGTCATTTAGCCTTTTTTTAATTATCTAATTTTTTTCCCCACATTTTCCCCACAGCTGTCTATTTATATATTTTAGAAACATATTTTTTTCCGTAAAATTATGTACCTTTGTCGGCAAATAAAGATATTCTCGTCAAACAAATATAAATAATATAAACATGGAAAAAAACAGAAAACAAATCGTAGTTTTTGAGTATAGCTTTTAGTTTGCATTTTTCATCTTGGTATTTTTCATTGTTCCATAAATCAGCGACAAAAAGATAGCGCAAATCCTCCTTTAACAAATGTTTTTGACTGATAGCATTTCTCAAATTGTCTCAGCTTGTCCTGGCGAAATTGGTGTGGCGGTTATTGTTAATAACAGAGATACGGTTAAGGTCAATAATAAGAGTGTTTATCCTATGATGAGTGTGTTTAAGGTTCATCAGGCATTAGCTCTTTGTAATGACTTTGACAATAAAGGAATTTCACTTGATACCTTAGTAAATATAAATAGGGATAAACTTGACCCAAAGACTTGGAGTCCTATGCTGAAAGATTATTCAGGGCCAGTCATATCATTGACAGTGAGAGATTTGCTGCGTTATACTCTTACTCAGAGTGACAACAATGCAAGCAACCTTATGTTTAAGGATATGGTTAATGTCGCTCAAACAGATAGTTTTATAGCCACACTCATTCCTCGTTCAAGTTTTCAGATAGCTTATACGGAAGAGGAAATGTCGGCTGACCATAACAAGGCTTACTCTAACTATACATCTCCTCTTGGTGCTGCAATGTTGATGAATCGTTTGTTTACTGAAGGTCTTATCGATGATGAGAAACAAAGTTTCATTAAGAATACGTTAAAAGAATGCAAAACAGGTGTAGATAGGATAGCAGCTCCACTTCTTGATAAAGAAGGGGTTGTTATAGCGCATAAGACAGGTTCAGGTGATGTTAATGAAAATGGTGTTCTTGCAGCTCACAATGATGTTGCCTATATATGTCTGCCTAATAATATCAGTTATACCTTAGCGGTATTTGTTAAGGATTTCAAGGGAAATGAATCACAAGCGTCACAATATGTTGCGCATATATCAGCTGTAGTATATTCTTTATTAATGCAAACTTCAGTAAAATCTTAAACTGCACTTGCTTTGATAATTAATGATAAACAATCTAAAAGCACTCTAATCGTTATCGGAGTGCTTTTAGATTACTAATCAAATTGCTTCTATTATAATTTGAATCCTCTACTTTTTCTTTCTTCCTGTTGCGGCACTCTTGCTCCATATCTAAGCCTGTGCCATTGCTCCCTGAACCAGTCGGCAATCGGCTTCCTGTTTATTGTCAGGTTCAGCCTGCTTTCATCGTCAGGGTCAGAAAGCTCTGCCGCCAATTTCTGTAACACTATTTGGAATAGTTACAGAAGTTAGCGCGCTACAATATGTAAAAGCACTGCTACCAATTTTTGTAACACTATTTGGAATGGTTACAGAAGTTAGCGCTCTACAATATGAGAAAGCATTGCCGCCAATTGTGGTAATACCATCACCTATTATAATTCGTTTTATAATTCGTATAATATCATATTTACCCCATGGTGCTCTTTTGGGGTATGAATAATCATCCATTTCCCCTTTTCCTGAAATGGTCAAAACACCTTTATCAGTAAGGTGCCATCTTAGATCAGGTCCACAAGTTCCAGACTCCTCGGCATTAGCTGATAAGCCCATGAGTAGGGCTATTAATAAGATGTAAATTTGTTTCATATTAGTACTTTTATATAAATAATATTTTTGATTTATGGTAGTTCAAATGCAAAGATAAATAAAAAATATTATAAACCTTAATTTCGCAGTATAAATTCTTGTAAGAACTTCAAGTGCCTGAAAAACAACGTTCTCAAAACACTTGGATATGTCAGAAACTTCACCTATCTTAGTGCTACGAAAAGTGTGAGATTTAATATATTTAACTTTCGGTCACATCAAAAATTACATAAATATGGACTGGATGAGGTCGTTTGAACCGCCCCTCCCCATAATTATGATAAAACGGAAACAAAGAAGATCATGTAATGGAGTGAATAATCAGTAGTCATTCCAAATGTTATTACCTCCATAATGGTTCCGTTTCCCATCCCTGCGGAAAGCCGAGAGCTTTTAAGTCAATTTCGGGAAACCGAATGAATAACCATGTTAGTTTGGATTGCATATCGTTATTTGGGGATATAACATTAAGAAAGTATTTGATGATGCAGAGGTCAAAGTAAGCACGCATGGAATCTGTTGGAAACGTTATCCATTCTCCTGCGGGACTAATGGGAATTGCTGGCTGAATGGCATTTTGCTTGTTCCATACTCTTGAATGATGACCACATGCATTTCGAGTAACAGCAATAACCGTGAGCCATGACTCAAACACATTTATAGGTAAACCAAAACGTTTTGCTATACGTTTGCGTATGCGATTTTGTTTGATGTTACGATAAATGGCATTGACATTTCCAACAGTAAGCAGTTCTCCTAAAATCCACGATGGTGGATAAGGTTCTGAGTAGGTTCGTTTGAAATGAAGAATGAACTCTTCCTTAGATTTACTATATTCCTTGGATATAGCTCGCATTGTTTCATTAAACTTGAAACCATCTAAGAAATAAGAATAGTCTGTCAGCCAAAAAGGATTGCCTGTCATATCTGCTGTTATTTGCATCACCGCACGTCTGATAGCAATTTCAATCTTTTCTATCTCATTAAACATGAGCAGTCTTAGTTTCTTGTCAAAGCGATAAAGCATCATCACCTTCTTGAAGGATGAACCTTTCTTGTACAAATGTGCTGTTTTGGGCATTTTCAACAAAGGATACATATAAGCAGACAATCTGTAATAACCAATGTTATCAAGGTATTGTATGGCTTTGTTTCTATCACAAATTTGTAAACCTCGAGATTCAAGCAAATCAACGAGATTTTCTGAAGATTCAAATCGTTTTGTAAAGGGAATAAGATTCACTATATTCAAATGTGTATAAACAAAAAACGCCTCGCACGATTTGAGCATTGTTAAGAGGCTTGGCGAGGACTGACTCAGCAAAGATACGAATAATTATCGATAATACAAAGTTTTTAGCAAGAAAAATCACGCAAAAGTGGATTTCTTTTATTGCACTTCGTTTTGTAACTTGCAGAAATGGTCGTGAAATTATGAAAATCAACTTTGCTGTCACTTCTGTCACTTCTTGTATACTTGTAATACGTTGATTATAAGTATCTAAGGCAAAGTGTTAAAAGTGACAGCAAACTAAAATTAAACTTTATGTAGTGATATGGGGTTAATGGAGAAGGGACTTTTGCTACTTCTTTTGTAGGCTTGTCAGTAAGTCGGCAACCACGTAGCTGGAGCCCCCAACGAAGATGAAGTCGGATTGGGCAGCATCATGAAGGGCGGCTTGGTAGGCTTCAAGGACGGTTGGATAGACCTTTCCGTGCAGGTCGTAGTCGTTGGCTGTTGCGGCTACCTTCTCTGCAGGGGAAGGCACGATGTGTACTCGGTTGAGTCCAATAGTAAATGGCATCATCAGGGAGCATAGACATGACAGCATGTAGGTCTTTGTCATCCACCATACCAAAGACAATGCGTTTCTGCACACATTGTTGACGTTTGATTTGTTGGGAGAGATAAGTCCATCCACCAACGTTGTGTCCTGTGTCGCAAATCACCAATGGATTAGCCTGTAGTTTCTGCCACCTACCCATTAAGCCCGTCAGTTCGCAAACATTGGCAAAGCCTTTAGCAATACTTTCAGCGTTCTTGATGACACCTTTATTATATAGTTGCATGACCGCAGTGAGTACTGTGTTGGCGTTTTTCTCTTGGTAGCTACCACCTAATTCGCTTACAATATCGCCGAAGAAACGAGTCTGATAAGCGATACCACCATCAGGGTTAAGGCGAGAAGAAAGCACTGCAGGGATGTCTTCAGCAAAGACAATGAGTGCATCCTCTTTCTGTGCTTTTGCCTTGAAAACAATCTGTGTCTCAGGGACAGACTCACCAATAACGACTGGTACACGATGTTTGATAATTCCAGCCTTCTCTGCTGCAATCGCTCCGAGCGTATTACCGAGGAACTGGGTGTGATCGAGCGATATATTGGTGATAATCGATAAGATAGGAGTGATAATATTTGTACAATCGAGTCTACCACCTAAGCCCACTTCAATGATAGCAATATCAACCTTCTGCTTAGCAAAGTGCTTGAAAGCTAAGGCTGTCGTGAGTTCAAAGAAAGAAGGGTGGAGTGGCTCAAAGAAGTTGCGTTCCTGTTCAACAAAGTCGATAACCTCTTGTTCTGAAATCATTTCTCCATTGACTCTGATGCGTTCGCGGAAGTCAACGAGGTGAGGACTGGTATAGAGTCCGACTTTATATCCTTCAGCTTGTAGGATAGCTGCCAACGTGTGGGAGCATGAGCCTTTTCCGTTGGTTCCTGCAACATGAATAGAAAGGAAGTGGGTATGTGGATGACCAAAATGCTCGTCCAAAGCCTTTGTTGTTTCAAGTCCTTCTTTGTAAGCAGATGCTCCGACGTGTTCGAAGACGGGGGTGCTATTGAATAGATATTCTACGGTTTCTTGGTAGGTCATGGGGGGATAGGTGTTAGGTGGTGGGGGTTGGGTGGTGATGAATTGTGATGAAAGGTGGGTGATGGAATGTAAGGAAACGATTTAGCCCCATTAGCCAAAGAAGTCTAATGGGGCATATAATCATTATCTCAATTCTATTTGTAAACTCATTGCTTAATAAAAATCGTCTACTCGTCAACTTGTTTACTTGTCAACTCATATAACTTGTTTACTCGTAAACTCGTTCACTCGTCAACTCGTTCAACTAAACAGTTTCTTAAAGTTCTCGAAGATAGAGCGTTTGGTGCTGTTATCACCACGGAAGTTTTCACTTTGGCGTAATTCTTCGATAATCTTCTTCTCTTCTTTATTCAACTCCTTTGGAACGTAAATACTGATGTGAACCACTAAATCACCAGTACCGCTGCCATAACCTTGTACGACTGGAAGACCCTTACCACGTAGGCGGAGCGTCTTACCTGGCTGTGTTCCTGGTTCAATCTTAATCTTTACATTGCTGCCATCAATGGTTGGAATATCCACCTGACCTCCTAAGGCAGCTGTTGGGAAATCGAGCAAGAGATTATAGATGACGTTCTGTCCATCACGAATGAAGGTGTCGTTAGGTTCCTCCTCGATATATACTTGGATATTACCAGCCACACCATTGTGTCTACCAGCGTTACCCTTACCCGGAACATTGACCACCATACCTTCAGCAACACCCGCTGGGATGTTGATTTCAACGACTTCCTCGCCCTTTACAACGCCTTCACCATGACAGTGAGTACACTTGTTCTTAATGATAGTTCCCTCACCATTACATACGTGACAGGTAGTCTGGGTCTGCATCATGCCAAAGATACTCTGCTGTGTACGGATTTCAACGCCCGAACCATGACAGTTCTGGCAAGTTTCTGTTCCGCTACCCTCCTCAGCACCAGAGCCATGACAGTGTTCGCAAGGAACGTCTTTACGCACCTTGAACTTCTTGGTAACGCCCGTAGCAACCTCTTGCAACGACAGACGAACCTTCAAACGAAGGTCTGTTCCACGGTACTTAGGGGCTTGATGTCCGCCACCACCGAAGCCACCGAAGCCTCCTCCACGTCCACCGAACACATCGCCAAACATAGAGAAGATATCGTCCATAGAGAAACCACCAGCTCCACCGAAGGGACCACCACCACCAAAGCCACCGCCAGGCGCATCGAAGCCGAACTGGTCATACTGTTGGCGTTTCTGTGGATCGTGCAGTACATCATAAGCCTCAGCAGCCTCTTTAAACTTTGCTTCAGCCTCAGGGTCATCCGGATTACGGTCAGGATGATACTTGATAGCAAGTTTTCTGTATGCTTTCTTTATTTCGTCTTCAGAGGCATTCTTGCTGACACCTAACACCTCATAGTAATCTCTTTTTGCCATTCTTCCTTATGAAATTATTGTCCGACAGCAACCTTTGCGTGACGGATAACCTTATCATTGAGCGTATAACCAGTCTGTACACAATCGATAACCTTGCCCTTCTTATCGTCACCCATACCAGGAACCATAGCGATAGCCTCATGATAATCGACGTTGAAGTCGGCATTATCGGTATTAATCTTGTTAACACCAAGTGTCTCCAAGGCCTTCAAAAACTTCTTATAGATAAGTTCGAAACCTTCTTTAATTGCCTGTGGGTCCTCTGTCTTATCGGCAGTAGCACGCTCAAAGTCGTCAAGGATAGGCAAAATAGCAGCTACAGTCTTCTCACTTCCGTTGAGAATCAGTTCTGACTTCTCCTTCAGTGTACGTTTCTTGTAGTTCTCAAATTCGGCAACCAAACGGATATACTTGTCTTTCCACTGCTCAGCTTCGTTCTGTGCAGCTACCAATGGGTCAAGTTCTTCCTCTGCAGGAGTCTTCTCTCCGTTAGCTTCTTCCGCCTGTGCTTCAGCATAGTTCTGGGTTGTTTCTTCGTTATTCAACTCCAGCTCTTCGCCTTCAATCTTTATATTTTCTCTTTCTTACTCATAATTTTATTGCACTATTTGTCATGGCATACCCTTGCAAATAGTATGCCATGTTTTGACAATCTTAGTACATTCCTGCTTTTTGCTCCTTAATCTGCTCGTCATGGATATAGTCATCGTAGCTCATCAGCTTGTCGATGGTACCCTTTGGAGTCAACTCAATGATACGATCAGCCACGGTGTTAATAAACTCATGGTCGTGTGAACTGAAGAGGATATTACCCTTGAAGCCAATCAGGTTGTTATTGAACGCCTGAATACTCTCCAAGTCAAGGTGGTTGGTTGGTGTGTCAAGAATCAAGCAGTTAGCATTCTGGAGCTGCATACGTGCAATCATACAACGCATCTTCTCACCTCCAGAGAGTACGTTTACCTTCTTCTCAACCTCTTCCTGCTTGAACAACATACGACCCAAGAAGCCCTTCATAGCCACTTCGTTACCTGGTCCGAACTGTGACAACCAGTCAACGAGGTTCAAATCGCAATCGAAGAACTCGGTATTATCCAATGGGAGATAAGCCGTAGTGATTGTCACACCCCAGTTATATGTACCAGCATCAGGCTCACGATTACCATTGATAATCTCGAAGAGCGCTGTCATAGCCTTTGAGTTGCGAGAGAGGAATACAACCTTCTGTCCCTTCTCAATGTTGAAGTTCACATTATCGAAGAGTACTGTTCCATCCTCATCAACAGCCTTCAAGTTCTCAACCTCAAGAATCTGATTACCCGGCTCACGCTCCATAGAGAAGATAATACCCGGATATTTACGGCTTGATGGACGAATCTCCTCTACGTTCAGACGCTCCAACATCTTCTTACGTGATGTTGTCTGCTTACTCTTAGCAACATTGGCAGAGAATCGGCGGATGAACTCCTCCAACTGTTTCTTCTTCTCCTCAGCCTTCATCTTCTGGTTCTGAGCCTGACGTAAAGCCAACTGTGAACTCTCATACCAGAACGAGTAGTTACCTGCAAAGACGGTTACCTTACCGAAATCGATATCGATTGTCTGTGTGCTGACAGAGTCGAGGAAGTGACGGTCGTGCGATACAACCAATACCGTCTGATGCTCATCAATCTCACCGAGATAATCCTCTAACCATTCAACGGTCTCAAGGTCGAGGTCGTTGGTAGGCTCATCGAGCAACAAGTTCTCTGGCTTACCAAAAAGAGCCTTAGCCAACATCACACGCACCTTCTCAGTATTTGAGAGTTGTGACATCTGCTTCTCATGCAAATCCTCCTTAACACCAAGGTTCTGGAGCAACTGTGCAGCATTACTTTCAGCCTCCCATCCATTCATCTCAGCAAACTTCAACTCTAAGTCGGCAGCACGATTACCATCCTCCTCTGTCATCTCTGGCTTAGCATAAAGTTCCTCACGCTCTTTCATGTTCTGCCAAAGTGCATCATGCCCCATGAGGACCGTGTCCATTACCTTATACTCATCATATTTGAAGTGGTCCTGTTCCAATACCGACAGACGCTCACCAGGTCCTAACTCTACTGTTCCCTTGTTTGGCTCCAAGTCGCCAGAAATGGCACGAAGCAAGGTTGATTTACCAGCACCATTGGCACCAATGACTCCGTAAATATTACCTGGTGTAAACTTTAAGTTAACGTCCTTGTATAGAACTCTCTTGCCGAATTGGATAGCAAGGTTTGAAAGTGTAATCATCTTTTTCTAATACCTTATTATATAATAATTTGGCTGCAAAGTTACGATTTTTATTTCAAACGACAAAGAAACAAGTAGAACTTAACTTTGAACATTGAGGTTTGAACATTGAACTTTATGATTTGAACTATTAACTTTGAACTTTGAGGTTTGAACTTTGAACTTTATGATTTGAACTATTAACTTTGAACATTGAACATTGAACTTTGAACTTTATGATTTGAGTTTAACCCTTGAGCTATATCGGTAATCATAATTATGAATTGTGAATTATGAATTATGAATTATGAATTATGAATTGTGAATTATAAATTATAAATTATGAATTAAAGTAGTAATTATAACGTACTGATGAGGATACTTTTATAAAGCATCATTTGAATTATCATTTGGTGCTTTTTCTTTTATTCTCTTGCACCTCTCAAAAGAAAAGACTATATTTGCAATATAAATAAAAATACAGGAGGACAAGTAATGAATACAGATAGTACAATAACAGACACCTATTCCTTGGAAATTCCCAAGTCTGATACTTCGTTATTGAAGTCGCTCGTAAAACGTATGGGGTGGACGGTACATAAAACCACAACTAAGCACACCGCTTACGAACAGGCACTTAATGACAAGGAACAAGGGCGTGTCAACGAGTATGCTAATGCAGATGAATTGTTTTCCAAGTTAGGCATCTGATGGCATATAAACTCTTGACAACACACCAGTTTGAGAAAGACCTCAAACGATGCAAGAAGCGTGGGCTGCCAATGGATAAGCTCAAAGAGGTTATCAACGAATTGGTAACTAACGGTAGAGTTCCTGTCCAATTTAGACCTCACTTGTTACATGGTAATAGGGATGGACAATGGGAATGCCATATACAACCTGACTGGTTGCTTATATGGGAACAGAACAACACAGAATTGACCTTGCTCATGATGAATACAGGAACACACGCTGATTTATTTGGCAAGACGAAACGATAAGACCAAGTAATAAATCATTATGTGTTTATTTTAAGATGACATTTTTACTCTGAAAATTCTTATATATACCCAAATGTAAGAATGTCACTCCAAACGAGAAATTCTGATTTTAGTTCTTCTTATCATAGAAACGCAAAAGAATTATTGGTTCTTCCGTTAAATGTGTGAACGATTTTCGTATTGCTTTAACGGAAGAATCGAAGTTACTTATCAAACAAAAACATAGCTAAGACTGTCAACAATCTACCCTATTATCACCCTCTAACATTGAAAATCATTTCTTTTTAGCCTTCAAAAATCCGCAAACAAAGGTTTGAAAAATCATTACATAATCTCGAATAAAACAGCTATAAATAAAGATATTGCTGTCCGGTAAAACTTAAATAACATATAAATCCTTGCGGAATAGCCTTTATATAGGTAATTCCGCATTCTTTTTTGAAATCCAAGCCCCCCTAATCAAATAAGTCAAGTTCTTTTGGTGGTGAATTTGCCTTTTCAGCTATTATGATGAGTTCATCATTTTGTGGATTTTCCATAAATGAGATGAAATCAGTGTAATACATCAGTGTGAGCCTCAGCATGGTTACCAGCTGCGAGAAGGATACGTGTCTTTTTATCATTCTGGAGATAACGGTACAAAGCAGATTGGCAATGAGTACCACCCATGTCTGTATCTGTATGGCATTTACACTGTCACCATAGAAGAAATGCAGTGGGAAGTTCTGTTTGAGCTGCTTGTAAAGGGACTCTATAGCCCATCTTCGCTTGTAAATCTCCTCAAGGTCCTTTACATCAAGCTCAAGGTTATTGGTCAACAGGACAACTGACTTATGTGAGTTGTCACTCCACAGTTCCACTCGTCTTGCCTGGTGTCTTATCTCCCCCTTCTCAAAGACAATCTTCTTGTCTGTATGTGTAACCAATCCATCAGGGCTTACATAGGTTACTGAGGACAACTCCGTATAGGTGAGATTCTTCTTCATCTTGGTCACATAGCATACTCCTTCCTCTGTAAGTCGCTGGAACTGTGCATAATCAACGTATGCTCTGTCCATGGTAAGGGTAGCATCCTTAGGAAGATGCACTTCTTTAAGTAGATAATGATCATGTGTGGCGGCAGAGGTAAGCTGTACGACCATGGGAACGCCAACATGATACTTCATCACCGTATGAACCTTCATACCGCCTTTCTTCTTACCACTCTTGGGGTGTCTGCCTACACCCTTGAGTATGTTGTCAAAAAAAGGGTAATCGTAGTTGAATCCATCATATACAGAAGCTTTTTCCCATATCTTCTGTTCACCTTTAGGGCGGCTGTCCGATAAAAAAGAACCATAACGCTCTAAGAGGTACGCATAAACGCTTGCAAAGAACTCTTGTGGGCGACGCTTGTTGGCATCAGCAAGCGTACTACGACGGACGACATAGTCGATGCCAAGATGATGCAGTTTGTTTACTTCAGCCTTCATGCCTATCTCCACTTCCCGAAGAGAATCAAAGTGTTTGAGAACACCGAAAAGCATTATGACAAGGTGAGTCCACCCATCAAGACGCTTCACATAAGCTTCACTTCGGGTGTTTCAAGGCTGATTTGCTTGATTTGTTGCTTATCGAGTAATTTTATTACCTGATTATAGACCGGCTGTCCGATAAAATGTGTACTTTTGCCCATGTTATTGAAGTTTTATCGCAGAAACAAAAGTAACAAAAAGGGCTGAAATCCAAATACCGATTTTAGCCCTTAACTTTTATATGTGGAAAAGGTTTACCGGACAGCAATAAAATAAAGACAAAAACACGGATAAAAAGCAAGTCTGCAATCAACAGAAAATCAGTTGGTTATAAATTTACAACATAAAAGGTGCTTAATTGGACTTCAAAAAGGCGTTAGTAAGGGGCTTAAAGGGCATCTTTTGCAAGTCAATTAGGCGTCTTTAAGAAGCTTAAAGAGCATGTATTGGTTTTGAGTTGCACAAAAATAGTTTACAAATATCAATTAACATAAGAATCATTTGCTTGTAGAAAAAGGATAGACACAGTATATATTTGCTTTTAACTTGTAGTTTATCCCGCATTGTAAGGTCGCCTCATTAAAGATAGTCATACCCTACAAGTATATAAGTCTTTATTCTATTTCTAATCAATGCCTTTAACTTCAGACCCTTTTTAGCTTCATAACTTCGCATTCTCACTACTTATAAGAGCTTGTTAGTCATAAAGAAAGCAAGTAAAAAATGAAAAAAGTGAGGGTCGTTTTAATTAAAATCTTGCGAGATTGAAATTATTTCAGTACCTTTGCAACCGAAAATGAGAATTAATTACTAAAAGGATGTAATTTAGGGATAAATATAATTAAGAACGAAAAAAGCCTTGATATTAAATAATAAGGTAAAAAGAGCAGTGTGAAACTGCATAAAGTTCTTCAATTAGGATAACAGAATAAGGATTAAAAACCAGTTCAATATCACCCTTATACTCCCACTTTTAAAGAGTGAGTGTAAACATTTTTACGTCCTACAAATTAAGAATAAGGATAATAAAATAATTCTGTGTGGTGATATTAGGACTAAAGAATGTTAATTTAAACAATCTTTCTTTATAAACATCTGTAATTCAATTAATTTTTGCAAGAAACGATGAACTTAATGTTACTTAAAGATTTCTTTCAAATATTTCCTGACGAAGAAAGCTGTATAGACTATTTTCGTCAGATTCGAGAAGAAGTAGGAATTACCTGTCCTAAATGTGGCTATACTGAGCATAAATGGTTAGATGGTAGAAAAGCATTTCAATGTAAGACTTGTGGTTATCGTACTCCCCTAACAAAGGGTACTGTTATGGAAAGAAGTCACATACCCTTATATGATTGGTTCTTTACAGCTCACATGATGACTTCATTCAAGCAAGTCCTTTCTGCAAAAAGAGATTCAATATCAATTAGAACGAAAAGATTACCCTTCCGTATGGCTGATGATGATGAAGTACCGTGATATCATGGGTAAAAGAGAAGCACAATATAGCTTATCAGCACAGGTAGAACTGGATGTATCTTACTTTCAAACCTCTGTTATAACAAATCCTGAATCCGAAGATATTGAGAAAGAGACCAAAATGGTACAAACGCCTGTATTGGTAATTGCAGAAAGTAAGCCTGTGGATGAAATATTGCGCGAGTATCTTACAAATATAACTGAAAACAAGTACGTTAACAAAGCATCAAAACTTCTCAGGAGGTCTTCTACACAGAAAGTCAAGAAGGTTGTACGTTATATCAAGATGTTCGCTATGCACGATAGTAAATATGCCTCCATAAAACCATATGCAGAAAAGGCTGTGAGTCCCACTGCTAAAGTTGTTACTGACGGAGGAACAAATCTTATTAGACTGAGAGAGTTGTTCTGTCATGAATCTTATAGGGAAACGGAAGGGGAGGTGCATGAGGTGGTGACTAAGGTTCTGCCGTGGGTACATATAGTAACAGGAGAATGTCGTAGTGCAATAGAGGCTATTCATAAGGAAGTGGATCAAAGATTTCTCCAACTCTATCTCAACGAGTATTGTTGGAAGTTCAATCGTCGATTCTTCCGGGACAGTAAGCTGCCGAAGTATGATTTGTTTTATAAAATCATAAGGACTGCCGCAAATTACACATCTGATATAAAGTGGAGAAACTATAATACAGGATATTAACATTTATTAGTCCGAACATCACCACACAGAAAAAAATAAGTAAATAAACAGCATTTATACCATAAGTTATGAAACAGAATAAGATTAAATTGGGATATCAGAAGCCTCAGACAGAGATAATGAGCATCAACAGTGAGAGTTCTATATTAAATACATCATTCCCTGGTCAGCATAAACCTGGTAATCACAAGAAAGGTCCTAATGCTAATAATGCAAAACAAGCACTTGAGTGGCTTGAGGTTGGCGACGAGACTTCGTCAAGCAATGGACATACTTCTTTGTGGGAAGATTAATCAAATGAGAGTTTTAATATAATTAAGTAATTAGGATAAAAAGACTATATTAATAATGAGAAAACATACTTTTAAGGTGCGCCTGCTATCATTAATAGCATTGTGTGGCATTGTAATGGTGTTTGCGTCTTGCTCTAATGAAGATGTTGCACAAAGCACTGTAGAAACAAACACTGAAAACAATAGCAACCTTACTTCATTCGTGACAGGTGCTGCTGCAACTCGTACATCACTCAACTATGACAATGGTGCTTTCTTCTGGGAGGCTGGTGATCATATCTATGTAAAGGATGATAACGGAACTTGGAACAAGAGTAGCAATGCTCCAACAGAGAAGACTGCCAGCTTTAAGTTTATGGTTCCTGGTAAATACACTAACAGCACAACTTATAAGGTATATTACCCTGGTAAGAATGGTCTTAACAACAACGTAACAATCTCTGCAGCACAGAGTCAGGCACAGCCTAATAGCACCACACATATTGGTGAGGCAGGTGACTGTGGTACAGCAAATGCAACAGGTGGTAATGGCGTATTTAACTTCCGTCTCGATCACCAGGCAGCTATCCTCGTGTTCCGAGCCATTTACAAACAATACAGGTGTAAAGAATTGTCAGTTGACAAAGATTGAGGTAACATCTGATAATGATATTACTGGTACTTACACACTTGACACAACAACAGGTGAGTTGACAGGTTCTGCAAGCGGTAAGAGTATTACTATGACTACAAAGGGTAGCGGTTCTTATGCAAATGGTTTCTCTTTGAATACCAGCACAGCAGATGTAAAAACCAATGGTGCCTATGTTGTTATCCGTCCAGGTACACACGCCTTGACTGTTCGTTATTGGATTAAGGACTATGCAACAAACGTTGAGGGTGCGATTACTAAGACTTATCCAGCGTTCGACTATGAGAAGAACGACTACTATGATATGACTGCCAATATCAATGTAACGGATTACGATGGTAGACAGTATTATATGTGGGATGCAAAGAATAATTACTGGAATGGTCATGAGTGGGATTCTGCTGACCCTTGGCAGCTTGTGCTAGATGGTTATGAAGGTAAATACGCGCAGGTCGAAGATAATTTTTATAATAACTCAGGAGGCGGTAACAAACGTTATGATGCGATAAATAATTCTTGTAAGGATCTTCCTAACGTTAATGAGATGGCAGCCTATGTTTTGAAAGGTGATCCACATTGGGATGGTGAGAAACTTTGGTCAGCTATGGGTCACCTGCATAAGGGTGGTATGTGGTTTAAGACTAAGGCATCTATTAGCTATACATACTATTTTGATAGTCAGCGTGCCCCTAATGGTACTGATATGCGTAATAATGGAGGTTCTGTTTCAAATACCCCTAAGCAAGGAACACCTGTTCAAAATTATTTTAATCGTTACTTCTTTGTTCCTGCTTTAGGTTATTATTCTTTTGGTAGTTTTACGAATATTGGAACCAAGGGAAGCTATTGGACGTCAAGTGCTCATCCTGATGACAGTAACTGGGCATACTGCTTAACCTTTAGTAATAGTGTTGTTACTTTGGATGGTCCTGATAGCTCTAATGGTTCTTATACAATGAAATTTGAGTAAACCGCTTTGTAACTCCTCTCTTTAGGAAGCTCCCTTCTTAAAGCAGCAGGTTAAAGTAGATATAATCTTGCCAACGCTCGTACAGTGTTGAGCTGTCTTCGGACAACTCAGTGAAGTGCGATTCGTTGGCAAGTTTTTGTTTTATATCGTCTCATATGGCTCCGTAATATGTACATATGCGCAACGTGGTCGTATTTATAAACACTGATATACGGATAAGAACTCCGTTCGATTAATTGGGGAATCTGATTCTTAAGTTGAGAAATATGCATAAGTTTGCATATTAAGATGTAAAGACGTTTTTAAGTTTTCGTATAAAAAAGCTTGCAAGTTATATGCTTTTTAACATGGTTTCGTAGCTACTCACCCACCCTTTTACTGATTAAGTCAATTCTGATATTGACATTTTAAGATAAAAGAATTTAAGTTAATCCCACCATCATAACCTGCATATTTATTATATAGGAAAGTCGTAGCACTTTACTACTATCTTGATGAGAGAAAAGGTAAGCCTTTTATATCTCTTTTTAAACCAGCTTTTTACCCTAAGTAGCACCCGAAAAGTATATTTTTTACACTTAACAAACCAACTTCTTATGCTTAAAGGGGTTAAGCCTTGTTCCATCGCTTAACTTATGTTGTATTTTGGTTGTGTTTTTTAGTTAGAATTTTTGCTTTTGAAAGTCTATTTAACACTGAATTTTACGTAATTTAAGAATGTCAGATTCGTAAATCTTTATTAGTTATTTTTATCAATAGAAATATAATTGTGTATACGTTTTTTGTATATCTTTGCGTCGTCAAACTTTATGTTACACTTAAAAAAATGCGTTTAGTATATCTGGATTTTGCGTATAATACCTCTTATATATAAGGAGAGATTTTCGTAAGTTAACTTGCTATATCTTGTTACATCTTCAGATAGAACTTGACTCGAAAAAATGTATATATATAGAACCTATTATTCATAAAAATTAAAATTGAAATAACCAAAAAACAAAAATGTATATGAAGAATTATTTGAAACCGTACACAGCGTGTACTAAAGTTGAGATGGAAAGTCACTTGTTGAGTGGGAGTGGCGGTGGACATAATGGTGGTATTAATCCAGGTTGTCCTCCTTGTCCTCCTAACAACCCTTCTACTGGACAGTCTAAAAGTGGCTGGGGCTCTGTAAAGGCAGGCACTCCTTCTCCTGCAGCAAAAGAGGATTACTTCACCAATTTTGAAGATTAACGTTCTAACATTTAACCAATAACTAAAAACTTAAAATCATGACCATTAAAAGTTTTTACACACTATTACTAAGTGCAACCACTTTAATACTTGCTTCTTGTTCTACTGAAGTGACTGATGAACAATCTGCTGTGGCAGGTTCGGCTACTCGTTCATTTACTGTTAGAGAGGTGCAGGCACCTATGACACGTACGAATGTGTCGCTTACAAAGCCTATCACATGGAATAAGGGTGACCGGCTCATTGCTTACAATATTACCTCCCCACGTAAGGATTACGATTATCTGTCTATTGCAGAGAGCGGTTTTTCTCTAAGTTTGTAGGTAATGTTCATTGGAAAGATGGCGATGAGTTAGCAGTTTTCTATCCTTACAGATATGATGCGACTGATACACGTTTGGGAGTTGTTAATTTAGGATTGGATGAGAATACAGTTTATGACAAGGGCGAAGTTGTAAAGGGGCATCAGAATGGTACCGTTGAGAACTTCAGATTCTTCGATTACTCTTGGAATAAGGTAAAGAACATTTCGTCTGAAGGTGTTAATGCCTTGGCTGATGTAGCCTTTGAAAAGCAGTACTCTGTTTTTGGAGTGACTATACATTACAAGGAACAGCCTTTGAAGAAGATTAAGAGTTTGACACTTCAGAATGTCTACACCAAGGCAGAGTTTGACCTTGCCACAGGTAAAATGACATATGCTCCTAAGGGAAACTTGACCGTAAAAGCTGAAGCACTATTGGATACCTTCTTTGTAGCACTCTTCCCTGACACACATTTTGCTCCAGTGCTTACTGTTGAAACTGAAGATGGAGAAATATACCACCACGAAATCAAAGAACCTTTCAACTGCCAGCGTGCAAAATACTATCTCGAAGATGTTGTCGTATCTTGTACTTCATGCATTGACATTGACGGAACAAAGTGGGGAAGATACAACTTGCAGTATGAGCCTTGCACGAATTTAGAGGGTTGGGTTCCTGGTTACAGACTTGCTAAGCAGGCTTGGGATTACTTCTATACCAATTCTGATCCATTCAATCTCTATCCAGACTTCCTGTCACGTGCTTTCAACACCTCTGCTTTCGACCATTTCCGTTGGGGCAATATCGCTGGCGCAAACAATTACAGCTACAGCTACTCACGTTATTATTCATATCATATGGGTAACCTGCAGGCTTTAATTCAGAACAGATGCTATGGCGACCTTGCTTACTATGCTTCTAATGGTAAGTTCATGATGCCTACAAAGGCTGACTTCGATAACCTGATGGCAAAGACGGGTGAGTATGTTGGTTATTATCAAGACGGCTGTAACATCATCGTCGGTGTGCTCTTCGATCCAACCGTTCCTGCTTGCAAGAAGGGTAAGGTACTCGATAAGAACGGCCATATCATTGGTAACACAAACCGTCCAAATGGTATCTATGTAGGTAAGTACAATGCCCACAACACACGTATGAAGAAGTTCTCTAAGGAGGATATCGACAAGGGTGTGTTCTTCCCATTCGCTGGTGCTTACACCGAGTATAACGACGGTGCGCCACGTCTCCAGCGTCCAGGTGGTCAGGCTTACTATTGGACTTCTGACGCTAACCGCTGCAACTACGCACAGGCAACAGCTTTCTCAGCTTACTACATGAACAATGGCTGGCTCTATCCAGGTACTGTTAACGGCAGCGGAAGTGGTAACAACCCTAAGTACAACATGTATAACATCCGTCCTCTATGCGTTAGCAGTGATTCAAAGACAAAGCAAAATAATCAGACTAAGCAAAGCTACCAAACCAAGAAGGGATGGTAGGAGATATGAAAGTTGACGAGTTAACGAGTAAACAAGTTGACGAGTTGACGAGTAAACAAGTTAAATGATAACGAGGGTATGCAAGTTAACAAGTTGACAAGTTAACGAGTTGACGAGTAAACGAGTTATATGATAGCAAGTTGATGAGTTGTAACAAACTTATCAACTTGCTTTTTTAAATTCCTCAAAAACTATTACTCAAAGCATAAAGTTAACTACGAATTAAGCGAATGTCACGAATTACATCGCAATAATATTAGTGTAATTAGAGAAATTCGTAGTTAGTAAAGGTGCATATCATAAAGTTCAAAGTTCAAACCTCAAAGTTCAAAGGATAAGGCGTTAGCGTAATTAGAGAAATTCGGAGTCATTCGTAGTCTATAAGTTTATTTTTTGTTTGCTGTCACTTTTAACATTTGAGCGAACCAACTCTCTTTCAGCACATTACACATATCCTAAGCCTGACAGCAGTGACAGCAACTTCAAAAGTCAGGTTCTTCCGAAATATGGAGTGATAAACTAAAACGCTTATATAATAAGGCACACAGAGCTACGGAGAGGACGGAGATAAAGGCAATATCACGGAGGTGCCGATGGCACAAAGAGCGACGGAGGTGTAGCGTACAGATTTCTAATAACTCTTTTGGGATAAACGCTTTGTATATAAATTGCTAATAGAATTAGCGAACAATCTCCGTCGCTCCACGCACCGACGGTGCCTCCGTAACTGCCAGTGCTTTGCTTTGATATCCCTCCGTACTCTCCGTCCCTCTGTGTGAGGTTTAATAATCGTACTGGCGTGAAATATCCTTACATTATCCCTTAATCTCTTTGTAGAAATTAAGCGAAAAAACGCTATTTCGCATACCTTTGTAACTACCTTGTTGTTAACAAGTTACAAGATACTATCACAAAAGGTGCCTAATAGGCCTTCAAAAGGGCGTTAATAAGACCTCAAAAGGGCACCTTTAAGAAGCGAAAAGAGCATGAATTGAAAGCCAATTCATGCTCTTTTTATTTTTAAGGTTTGATTTTTATTTACAATACGGAGGGGACGAAAGGAACAAAGTGGATTTTTTTTATTAGAAAAAGAAGCAAGTGTAAACGGTGTTGTCTTGACTCCTTTAACTCCATTTAATTCCTTAACTCCACATCAATCCTATGAGTCAGCGGTGTTGTCTTAACTCCTCTAACTCCATTTAATTCCTTAACTCCACATCAATCCTATGAGTCAGCGGTGTTGTCTTAACTCCTTTAACTCCATTTAACTCCTTAACTCCTTAGCTTCCCCTCCTTAACTCCACATCAAATCCTCCTTAACTCCACATCAATCCTCCTTCTTCGTACGAATCTTGTAGCCTACGAGTCCGTAGTAAAGGATGAAGAGGAAACAAGGGACGCTGACCCAGTAAGAGGTTTGGAAAGAGGTGCAATCCTGCACGACACCACGCAACCAAGGCATCACAGCACCACCGGCAATCGCCATGGTCAGCAGTGAAGCACCAGACTTAGTGAACTTGCCAAGGTCTGCCATTGCCAAAGGCCACAATGCTGGCCACATCAAAGAACAGCCTAATGCCATCAAGAAGATGCAATAAACGGAGATAACGGGGTCTGGCACAACGGCAACAGCCACACTACCAACGAGGGCAATGATAGCACAGATACGCATTGCAGCAGCCTGAGAGAGGTAACGTGGGATGAAAATTACACCACAGATATAACCCACAATCATACCCACAGAAGGGATAAATCCGTAGTTGTCACCCTCCAAACCTAACGACTTTGCATAACCTGTTGCCGTAGCGAGCGAGATGGTCTCTACACCAACATAGAGGAAGAGTGCCAAACAGCCCAACAACAAGTGTGGGAACTGCAGAATACTTGTCTTACCGTCAGCATATGAACTAACTGCTGCCTCGTCGCCACGCTCACTCTCGTCCTCACCTGCAGCCTTCACGTCTGGCAGTGGAGCCATCAATGCGATAACACCCAAGAGCAAAAAGATACCGATAATGATGGTGAATGGCATGTAAAGATCGGTGAGTTGCGTATCGCCAATACCCTTACCAATCACCAAAGTAATGAAGAGTGTTGTCACTGGCCAAGCCAACTTATTACTGATACCCATGCAAGAGATACGACGCGCTGCCGAATCCATCGGACCCAGAATCGTCACATATGGATTGACAGATGCCTGTAAAACGGCATTGGCTGCACCACTGACGAAACTCGCAATGAGGAACCATGTCAGTGAGTTCTGCTTCGCTGCGAGGATGAAAAGTCCGAAAGCTGCTGCGAAGATAGCGAACGACAAAGCCATCGTACGCTTATAACCGATTGCCTTAATGCAATGGGTTGCAGGAATACCGAACAAGAGGAACGGTATGAAAGTCGCTGCAAGCAACAAACTTGAAGCCGCACCAGAGATGTGCATTGACTTCTCTAATACTGGCATCAGATAAGAGTTGATACCCAAGGCAAAGCCAATAGAGAAGAAGAATAAGCCGATAATGGCTAAAGGAAATAGATAGTTAGTTTTTGTTTCATAATAAAGATATTTTTTATTTACTACTTCATAACAAGGCTTTTATGATTACTCTCCCCCTTCAGAGAGGACTTCTGTGGGCTTACTAAGGCTCCGCACCAATGGTGTTTACCATCAACACGCCATGTGCTAAGCCTCCGCACACTCTTTGGAAACGGAAAGAAGTGCACATTATTATAGCTTTGGCTTACTTTATTATCGCTCCATACATGTGGGAAGGATATTTTTAGTCAACCATTATAATTGCCATTTTGAAATATAAAGGCGCACGAGGTACCCATTCCTTAGAATGAAGAATACCGCGTACGCCCCTACCCTACAGTCAAATCATAGGCACTGAAGACTGCAAGGCGTTAGTTAGCATGAACCTTTCCACTCTGAATATAGAATCCTTTGGCAGGAGGTTCAGGGAGTCTACGACCAGAGAGGTCGTAGACTTGTGCTATTGTTGTCGCTGAGTTTACTACGGCAGAGATTCCGTTTGCGGTATCATCTGCCGTTTCCGAAAAAGGGATGAAACGCACGATGTTTGAGTAGGTTTTACCTTTCTGTATCTCATACTTTGATAATGGACCTGGACCGCAAGACTTGTTACCAAGACCCTGCTGAATAGCATCAAAGTGTGCTACGACACGATTAGATGTTGGCAACTCCCATTCGTGGCGTGCTGTGCGCAATTCTGCGTCTGTCCAAGGTGTCAGAGAGAAGGCAACATCACCCGATGTCTCTACCTTCACACCATTGCCCTCGTTGTTTGTGAGGGTAAGCCAACGTAATCCGATGCGGTTGCCATTGCTCTGTGGGTGTGCGAAAGGCTCATACATATCCTTGACTGTCGTCTCATAGAGACCGAAGTCTTCGCCATCGAGGCGGTCGATATAGCTTGCGCGAGGACCACGTGCATAGTAGCGTACCTTTGACATGTCGCTTGGGAAGTTCAGACTAAAGCCTAAACGTCTTGCTCCGTTACCCTGTGCCTCAAACGAGCTGGCGAGGTCTATCGTACCGTTTGCATTGATTGTGTACTTATAAGTAGCCTTACCATAGTTGCCGTTCTGCGTAACATTCACGGTTGCCGTCTTACCATCGTCAGAGAGTTGGAAGGTAGCTGTCTGCGACTTCACGCCATTATCGGTAGGATCATTACCATAAGCCTCCATCGGGTTATCGTTTTCAATCCAACGATAGCGGTCAAAACGCGGACCATTGTTCTGCATAAAGAGGTCCTTACCCTCGTATGCCCAAAGGGTAATATTGCCCTGTCCGTCGAATGTTACTTTCTGCTTACCGTTCGCGTAGGTATAACCACCATCGCTATTCTTCGTTGCGTGAAGGGCATCAGCCTTTGTGTTATCAACAGCTGGGAGAACCTCTGTGCGCTGTGCCAACTGTTGCTGGAACTCAGCAACAGGATAATCACGGTCGCACCAGTTCGTTGCCTCCTTCGTATAAAGTCCAATATTGAGGAAGAGTTCCTTACCTGCAAAGGCTGTAGGGTTATACTTCAAGTCAACGGTTTCAGTACCACCAGCAGCGCAATTCAGCTTCTTAACGATACCATCCTGTACAGGCTTACCGTCGGCAAGGAGGGTCCACTTAAGATAGAACTGGTCGAGGTTGCGGTCAAGATACTTATTCGTCAACTTCACCTGACGGGTGTCTTTATTCAGATTGAAGCCCACCCACTGGTAAATACGCTTCACCTCGTCAAGCTCAGCACTCCATGCACGGTCGGCATTGACAAGTCCGTTGTTAACGAAGTTATACTGATGAGGACCCGGACAGTCATATCCTGTGATATAAGCAGGGAATCCATTCTTTGTCAATTGGTTGTTTTTAATCGCATCATAAGAGTAGATACTCTGATCAACCCAGTCCCAAATACAACCACCAACACCCATCTTAGAGCCTTCTATCGCCTCCCAGTACTCACGAAGGTTGCCCACAGCGTTACCCATAGCATGGGCATACTCACACATGAAATAAGGTTTACCCGTACTTGGATGGTTAGCATCTGAGATAACAGAGCCTGTCGTCCCACCACGTGAATGATCAACTGCAGGATACATAACAGAATGGAGATCAGTGCCCTCAGCATTATCACGCGTTGAACCTTCATAGTGGATGTAGCGGTTATCGAGCTTACGAACAGCGTTGTAAGCTGCCATGATGTTCAGACCAGAGCCACTCTCGTTACCCAAACTCCAGAAGACAACACTCGGATGGTTGCGGTCGCGGAGCGTATTACGTACGTTACGGTCAACGATAGCACCTGTCCAATCCGTGTTATTGATGATTGTCTTTGAGCCTTCCCAGTTCCTATGAAGTTCCATATCAGCCTCATCAACAACGAAAAGACCGAAGTGATCGAACATTGCCATCATCTTTGCATGACGTGGATAGTGGCTGGTACGAACCGTATTCATGTTAGACTGCTTCATCATTGCTATGTCTTTTAACATAAGGTCAGTGCTGATACTGCGACCATGCAATGGGTCAGTGTCCTGTGTGTTAGCACCCTTGAGGTAGGTACGACGGCCGTTCACCTCAAGATAACCCTTGCTAAGGTCAATCTTTCTGAAGCCATATTTAGTAGAGAAAGCCTCCTCTTCCTTGCCGTCCTGCGACTGGCTGAAAGTGAAGGTATAGAGCGTTGGCGTCTCAGCCGACCATAGTTTCACGTTAGAGAGTGTTCCGAAGTCAACTGTCTGTGTCTTCAAGCTATCGCCAGCAGCAAAGACAAAGTCAGACTTCAGCCTCTTCACTTCCTTACCCGATGGGTCGAAGAGCGTTACGGTAACAGTCTTCTTCGCTGCAGTCTTATCGCGATTGCATACGGTAAGGTCTACAGATGTAGCCGCACTACCCGTAGCAACGGTAGTAGAACCCGGTGTAACAGTAGCCTTAATATAATGATCTGCCAAGTAAGTCTTTGGTGTAGCCACAAGGTAAACATCACGATGAATACCACTCATGTGCCACATATCCTGCCCCTCAAGATAAGAGCCATCGCTCCAACGAATCACCTGTACGGCAACATTATTCTTACCAGTGCGGAGATATTTAGTAATGTCAAACTCGCTGACATTGTTTGCTCCTTCCGTATAACCCACTTCATTGCCATTCACATAAACGTAAGCAGCAGAGTAGATACCATCAAAGTGGAGGAAGACACGCTTATTCTCCCAACCTACAGGCAAGGTGAAATCACGACGATAAGAGCCAACAGAGTTCTTCAAACCAGCTTTCATACGAACGTAAGGCTGCTGATCTTCAAACGGATAGTCTACGTTCACATACATTGGCAGACCATAACCATTCATCTCTAAACAAGAAGGAACAGTGATATCGTTCCACGCAGCGCCTTCAGTACTTACGCCATCGCCCCAGAAGTCGTCCTTACCGAGCAAGACAGGCTTAGCTCCCTCGCTCCAACGCAACTTCCATGCACCGTTCAAACTAAGGTAGTTTGCCCCTGTTGGGTCCAACCAAGGCTTGTCATAACGCTGGGCATCAGCCTTCATAGCCTTCGTTGATGGATAAGGCATATAGGTGGCATGTGCACGCTCCTTGTTACGCTCATAGACCTTCGCATTCTCCCAGTCGGCACCCTCAGGAATAACCACTGCAGGCACTTCCTTGAACTGTAGCGTAGCAGCTGATGCCTCACTGTTCTCATAACCACAGTAATATCCGTTGACAGAAGAGATAGAACCAAAGGTTACATAATAAGTCTGACCGTTCCTTGCAGACACTGCACTCAACTTATAACCACTGCCTTTCTTAGTGATATAAATCTGTTGATTAGGATTGGCGATGCTCTGTGTCCACATACAAGGATAGCCAGAGACTTTCTTTGTGTCGTTGAGTGCCATGTCGAAAGCCAACTCGCCGTCGCCATTTACCAACTGATAGCAGTCCTGCTTACCGCTCACAGCAACGAGTTTCCACTTCTGTGCATCGTTGCCTTCAGCATAAGCAAGGAACGCAAGACCCGTGTCTCTTAACCATGAATACTTGTAGGGAGTAAGGACATTCTTGGCGTCTTGCCCTACTGAGATTAAATAGGTCTTACCGTGTTCAGGCTTCGCACCCCATGTGCCAGCCCTTAGCACGGATGGTGCTAACGCCAGCAAGAATACGAGAAGACCAATGTTTCTGATTGATTTCATATGAATGAAAGATTATAGATGTTTTAGTTGAACCCACACCTCAGCCTAAGCAGAAGTGTGGGTAAGATGTATAACCTGTGATTAGTTGATTACCTTTGTTGTGCTGGTTGTACCATTGCTATACTTCATCTGCTTGATGTAAACGCCACGGCTCTGTGACTGACTTGTCTTTGTACCATTAAGGCTGTAGTAGTCTACGGAAGCGATGTTACCATCCTGTGCCTTTTGTACGGCTGCGATAGCGTCTGCAGTCTTGGAAACAATGACATACACACCGCCCTTCACTGTAGGGAAGCTGATTTCGTCATCACTGATACGCTTTGCCTTAACCGTCTTTCCGTCAGCAGTCGTCACCTTATAATCCTTTGCTACGTTAGTATATTTCACAATACAGGTTGTACCCATGTTTGAAACAATCTGTACCTTCGTAGCCTTCGCAGCAGCCCAATCAATGTCAACGGTGAAGTTGCCCACTGCCTTCAAGCCCTTCACTGAACCCTTCTGCCAGAATGTTGTTGGCAAGGCAGGGAGAATCACGAGTTTATCATTATGACTCTGCAGGAGCATCTCGGCTACACCGGCTGTATAACCGAAGTTACCATCAATCTGATAAGGTGCATGAGCATCCCATAGATTTTCATAGATACCACCTGCAGCCTCGTTTGTTCCAGTGTCCCAAGTCTGCTGTAAAGCACGCTTGATAAGGTTATGACAGTGCTGACCTTCGTAAGCACGGGCATTGAGATTAATCTTATGACCGAGCGACCAACCTGTTCCATGACCATCGCCACGAGCTATCAGCGACTGACGTGCTGCCTCAAAGACGGTCTTATCGGCATCTTCACTGATCTGCGTACAAGGATAAAGCCCCATCAAATGTGAGATATGACGGTGTGCCTTATACTCATTAACACCGATTTTTGCTTGGGTTATTAAACTGTGAAGTGTACTTCCACTCACGGAGATAAGTCTTTCCATCAGTTGGATTCACCTCTGTATGGCATCCGTCGTCGAGTTTAGCAAAAGTAGGTTGCAAGCGAATCACGGAACGCCTTTGACACTACATCATCGCCAAGAACTTTAATCGCCTTGCGTGTGTTATTGAAGAGATCCCAAACCAATTGCTGGCTGTGTGCGGTAGCATTCTCCGTTGGTCCGTGTTCTGGCGACCACTCATTAGGACACTCATAGGTGCCGTCAGCAGCCTTCACGAGCTTCTTAAACCAATAGTCGACAGCCGACTTCATCGCAGGGAATGCCTTTGTGCGGAGGAAGTCCTTATCCATTGTGTAGGTATAGTGCTGCCAGAGGTGCTGGCAATACCACGCATTAGCAACGGTATAGGTGTTGGCAAAGGTAGTACCAGAGCCATAGATATTATTCTCTGTTGGTAAGGTCCAACCTGTATTCACGTGACCCATGTCCTGTGCAAAGCGACGCCATGTAGGCTTCACACATGCCTCACGATAGATATAATCGAGGAATGGACGGTGAAGTTCAGAGAGGTTGGTTGGCTCAGCAGGCCAGTAGTTCATCTGTACGTTGATGTTCGCATGGATATCAGAGTGCCATGCTGGTGTATTGTTGTCGTTCCAAATACCCTGTAAGTTGGCTGGGAGCGATACGCCACGGCTTGAACTGATGAGGAGGTAACGACCATAATTGAAGTAGAGTTCCTCTAAGAAGAGGTTGTCATGCTGGTTGTCACGATAGCTGCTGATGAGCTGTGGGGTTGGAATATTGTTCTTAACATCACCGAGGGTCAGCTGACAACGATCAAAGAGCGACTTATAATCAGCCTTATGTGCTGCTAACAAAGCATCGTAACCCTTTGTCTGTGCACCATTCACTGTCGCTGCTGCACGACCTGCAAGGAGGTTAGCTCCAGACACATATGTCGGTGCGTCGGGGTCGAAGTCGGTCAATCCACGGAGATAAACAGTCATGCTATTGGCACCATTTACCTCAATAACGCCCTTTGCATTCTTAGTAATCGTACCGCCATCTGTCACGATGCGCGCTGCACAATAATAGCTCTCCGGTGTTGTTGCACCATGATCATCTTGGCGAGCGACCTGACCATCGAAGGTAATCGTTCCCTGATTGTTATTATCAACGGTATAACTTACGTTACGTCCGTTCTGATTCTTCAGTGTAAGGGTTGTATTGATTTTACCGTTCTGTGAGGCTGTATAGCGAACTACCACACAGCTATCAGGATTGCTTGCGAAGTAAGTACGACTGTATACTACGCCATCCATCGTATATTTCACACCTGCTACGGCATCGTTGATATCGAGGTAACGCACGTAGTCTGTTACCTTTGACATTCCACGACTGCGGATATAAAGGTTGCCAAAGTTAAGATAATAACCATAAGCAGCCGTACTCGTCAGCCCACCGAGCTTACCGCTCCAAAGGGTCTTGTCGTTAAATTGTACGTCGTCAATGGCAACATCGCCCATCAAAGTTGCACCAAACTGACCGTTTCCGATAGGAAGACAAGAGGTCATCCAGTTGGTTGCGGGCTTTGTATACCAAAGCGTATATTTGTTGGCAGGATTAAAAGTAGTAATACCTGACACTGGTACCAATGCTTCTGCTGGTACAAAGCGCACTACATTACCACCATCGCCTAAGTCCCAGAAGCTGATTAACCTACCTTCACCAGCACCTTGGAACATATTAAAGAAGTTACGTCCAGTGGTTGACTTACCAATCTCGAAGCCACCCAATAAGTTATTTGACTCCACCATCGTAAAGAGCGTATCCTTCACGTTGCGAGCCTTTGCAGCGTTGACGTATGAATCGCTGATATAAAGAATCTTTCCACTCTTGCTAACAAAAGAGTATTTGCCGTCTTTCTCTGATACACGCCATAGCATGTCATCAAGATTACCATTATGCAATGAGGCTGTTTGGCAGGTTGCCTTATCCCCCTTGGCACTCAAAAGCCAGTTACCTGTCTGGAACTGGATGTAATAATAAACAGGATTTGCAGCTGTTGAGATGACTGGCATATAGTATGGGAACTCCATGTCATCCTTGTTCACAAAGGTCAACACGTTGTTGATGTCGCCCTTATCCCACAGTCCAATCTCTTGTCCAGCCCTAATCTCTCCCACTTGGTTCATCGCATGACTGTTAGTAGAGTCTGGTGCCAATTCGAATGCACCCGTTCCAAAGCTGTTATTCATACTCTGGAAGATGTGGAATGAGGTAATATCTGTAGCCTTAGTAGCCGCCATAAAACGCGAACTATAAGGATTTGTGCCATTGACATAAAGGGTACGACCGCTCTTACTTACCAACTGGTACTTCTTATTACGACCAAATTTCTCTGCTGCTACCACCTTCCATAACTGGCGATTTCCATTCATAACCTGTGGAACGGCAGTAAGGCACTTTTGCTTTTCGCCCTTATCTTCCAACACGTTGTTAGAACGAAGATACTTAACGTAATACCAATGCTCATTGCCTTTGGTACTGATGCGAGGATAACCTTGTGCATAAACTTGTCCGACACATACGACAGACAAGAGAAAAGCAGCACAAAGACGCTTACAGATGTTCATAAAAAGAGATTGTGATAATTATTTAATTATTAATGTTGAACAATAAGACGAAAAGGAGGGCATGTTAGTATCGTTAACTCTCCACTTACCCATGAAGTGATGCCATGCTGCGTTCTCTCATATATTGAGGATATTATTTGTATTTCTGCCGCTGCTAATAGATGTTAGTTCCTACTTGTTAGGCTTTACTTTTGGCTTTTTCAAAGGAAGGCTTCTTGTCTTTAAGTTTATGGCAAATATAAACATATTCTTTTAATTATTCATTGTTATAAATACAATGTTTTATATTTTTAACCATTATAATCCGATAAAAAATTAAATGATTTATGTCCTTATGCATAATTTTCTTTAAGCTTCCTATTACCATTAAAGCCTAAACTGGTTGTTTTATTATCGAGTATCTTGCCTATCATTACAACAAAGGCATAGCGAACTACGTCAAGTTACAAAGATAAGTAAACTATTGACAAGAAAATAAAATAACCATTTGCAGAGCATTCAGCGCCCCGCACCATATGTGCGAAGCATCCGCACACGATGTGCTAAGGACCGACACCACAGCATTAACTGGTTATAAAGGATAAACTTGTTTTTATGTTATCTTGTCACTCTTCGCAAGCAACTTGTTAACTTGTCTACTCGTTGACTCGTCTACTTACCATGTTACTTTGTCTTCCTTCGCAAGCAACTCGTTAACTTGTCTACTCGTTAACTCGTCTACTTACCATGTTACTCTGTCTACAATTACCCTGTCTACAAGCAACTTGTTCACTTGTCAACCCGTTAACTCGTCTACTTCGAAGCCCTCTTGACCATGAACGAACCTAACATGAAGGACTTCTTCTTGTGGTTATAAACCTTGAGAGAATACATACCGTCGGACAGGGAGCCGATATATAACTGGTTGTTTCTTACCGATTTAGCGTTAACGATGCGGAGGATGACACCCTGCAAAGAGAGGATTACATAACGATCGGCATCCGTTAGCTTTGCTGCAGCAGGGAGGGTAAGGGTGTTACCATCATTAGCGAGCAGTGAAACAGGAGACTTCGAAAGCGATGTAGACTTCATATTCTCCTGTAAAGCAGGCGTTTCAAGTCCGTAACGATCCATACCTCTGACCGCAAAATAGAGGTTAGGATTCACGTTCTTCAACTGCAGCGTCTGCCCAGTATAACGTGTAAAGAGCAGGTTTCGCGCATCCTCAGTATCAACAGGATAGGTGTAGCTGGCGTATATATTATAATAAGGAGTGACCGCCTTCCACCTCAGAATCACCGACTTATCCTCTCGACGTTCTACCAATGAGGAGTTGACAGCATATGGCATGGCAGCCGTTGATGCAACACCCTGCATCTTATGAGGGAGAGAGAAAGCGTAGCATTAAACTGCTTCTCAAAGTCGTAGACACCCTGCTTATTAGCCGTGAGGAAGTAAGAACGGAAGTGAGCATGTCCCACTCCGAGGTCACGACTCACATACATCTGGCGGGTGAGGTCGCCCAAAGTCCAATTACCCTCACGTGGATCGAGGAAGTAAGTACCTAAACCTGTCACTATCTCACGCTTATAAGCATTCTCAACCCAGTCTGCAACAAAAGGATAATAGTTGTCGCCACGGAAGTATTGCATCGGATAGAGCTGGTCCATCAACCCTAATCTCATCCACTCCTGCGCCTCTTGTGAAACACGATCGTGGGCATTGAAATTCTTTGAACTATAACGACTGAGGTCGGCATGCTTACCGATTGGCGAGCACGACATCTTTACCCACGGTTTGATAGCTTTCACCTCGTCATGAATAGCACGCACAATGGCTGTGATATTGCTGCGACGCTGGTCGGGCGTATCGCCATCACGGTAAGAAGGACGTGGCCATCCGTCAGGGTAACGGATATAGTCGAGGTTGATACCATCCACATCATACTTTCTTACAATCTCTCCACAGATAGAGGCAAGGTAAGGTGCAACACCGGGATCGGCAGGGTCGAGATAAGAACCCGTTGAGAAGTTTCTAATTCGAAAGCCCTTCTTCATCAGCGTTCTACAGCCCAATGAGTTTTTTGCACCCACTGGAATCGTCGCAATCCATGCGTGAATTTCCATGCCACGTTTGTGACATTCCTCTACGGCAAAGCCGAGTGGGTCGTAGCCATAACCTGGTGCCCTACCCTCAACGCCAGTGATACACTGGTCCCATGGCTCAATATCCGACGGATAAATCGTAGCTGCACGCACACGCGCCTGCAAGAGTACGGTATTGATATTTGCCTTTTGGTATTTATCGAGAATGTCAATGAGTTCCTGCTTTTGCAGTTTGATGCTTTCTTCCGACCGTGCGTAGTTCTTCGGCCAATCAAGACTGGCAAGTGTCGTCAGCCATACAGCACGTGTCTCCCGCTTCGGCATTCGCTTCGTAAGATAGTCGGAGAGATTCGTCTGTGCTTGTGTTGTCATCGTTATTACGCAAAGGAGCGTAAATAAAAAAAACTTCTTCATATATGAAATGATAATATACGTGAATTTGAGCGACTAATTAACCTGAGTTCAATGGGGTATAAGTATCTGTAAATTCAGTGATTAATGAAATTCCACCCCTTTATCCTGTGCGCTCTAAAGAACTACAAACAGAAACCACAATAGCCACCGAGGGCAAAATTACTAAATTATTTCGTATGGCAGATGACTTCTATTCGTTTTTTAATATAATGTGACGAAATACACGTTAAATCCACGCTAAAAAGCGGTTTATGCGGAAGGAGGAGTGATAAAGTCTGTTTGCTTCTGTCATAGAACGATAAGGCTACTACCTAAATTTAGGACATCTGATCGAATGTCACACAGAGAAACGGAGTGTACGGAGGTTTTATTTAAACATACACAACCCACAGAGGCACCGATGGTGCAGAGAGCAAAGGAGTATAACAGCAATATTTAATCCCTTATTAGCTGAGAATTGTAAGCTATTTTCATATAGTTCAAAACCTATACATGCTCTTTTGGCTTCTTAAAGACGCCTAATTGGCTTGCAAAAGGTGCCCTCTAAGAGCCTTACTAACGCCCTTTTGAAGTCGAATTAAGCACCTTTTGAAAGTCTATTTTGCAACTACTTGATAACAAAGAACTTACAAAGGAACTAAAGCAGGTCGGTTTTAAGACATTTTCCTACCTTTTCTTCGGACGCTTTGTCAATATATTTCTTTGTCTTACTACGCTAAATCTCACACGGAGGAACAGAGGTTATGGAGGTTTTATTTAAGGGTATGTAGCCCATAGAGGTACCGATGGTGCAGGGAGCAAAGGAGTATAAAAGCAAGGTTTATTGGGGAAAACAAATGACAAAGATATTAGAAGAAAATCATTTGCTATCTAAAATTAGGCTAATTAGACTAATTAGGCTAATTAAACCTATTATTCTCATTGACCATCCAACACCCATTAGCCATCACCTAACACCCTTTCAGCCTCTTGGAGGATTTCCTTATGGTCAAACGCTAAGTCAGGAAGTTCGGTCAAGGAGAACCACTTTGCTTGTGCTGCATCGTCCAAACCGCTGACTCCTGCAGGTTTGTCAAGAATCGTGTAATAAGCTACGGTGATGATACGCTCACGTGGATCACGGTCGACAGCATCAAAGATACCAACACGATGCAGCTCGCCAACCACTAAACCAGTCTCCTCTTTCAACTCACGACGAGCAGCATCAATCGTTGTTTCGTCAATATCCATGAAGCCACCGGGGGAATGCCCATTTCCCCTTACAAGGTTCGTTTTTCCGCTGTATCAACAGCAGTTTCATCCCCTCATCAGTGCGGGCAAAAACAAGACAGTCAGCCGTTACGGCTGGGTGTGGGTAATTGTATGTGTACATTGGGTGTATTCTTGATTTATAAAACTCCTTTCTCTTTCATGTATTCCGTCAAATCTTCCATCAAATAACGAGAGCCGAATGTATGCAAGACATCATAAGATGGCACAATATATTCATCCAGTATACCAGAGGTTTTCAACCTACGATACACTTCTTGTTGTGGTAGTTTCAGCATTACTGACAACTTGCCAATGCAATAAGTAACAAACTCTAATGTCTTTTGATCCATATCATTACTCAACTTAAAAACAATAAGCTTATAAGTAGGGCAAATATACAAATAATATATGAGATTGAACATTATCTTACAGAATAATTCTCTGATATGAATATTTAAGCAATAAAAAGTATGAAAAATATTCTTTCCGTTTGAGTATTCTATCCATTTTTTTCTTACCTTTGCGCTCAATGGAATTTAGAACAATTGTCAACATCCCCCGTCCAACATTTGAGTTGGAACCTTGTGAGCGGATTCTTTTTGTAGGGTCGTGCTTTGCCGACAATATTGGTAAGCGATTCGAAGAAGAGAAGTTTCGTGCCATGGTAAACCCCTTCGGTGTGATGTATAACCCTGTTTCAGTGCTACATACGGCGAAGAAGGTGGCAAACCACACATTTGATACAGCCGTATTCACATTGGGAACAAACCATGTCTATGTGGAGCGAGCTACAGGCGAGATTGTTGACAACTGCCAGAAACGTCCACAACGAGAGTTTGAAGAGCGCGAACTTACGGTTGAGGAGTGTGCCGACGCACTGCGCGAGGCGATCACCCTACTACGCCAAGCGAATCCAAAGGTCAATATTATCATCACGGTCAGCCCTATCCGTTATGCCAAGTATGGCTATCACGGAAGTCAGTTGTCAAAGGCTGTGCTGCTGTTGGCTACCGACAAGGTGATTAAGGAAGAAGGTGAGAGGGTCTATTACTTCCCAGCCTATGAGATTGTCAACGACGAATTGCGCGACTATCGTTTCTACAAAGCAGATATGCTGCACCCCAACGAGCAGGCTGTAGAATACATCTGGGAACAGCTTGTGGCAACCTGTTTCTCTGCAGAAGCCAAACAATTTCTGGAGGAATGGCGACCTATCAAAGAGGCATTGGCGCACCGCCCGTTTCATCCAGAGGCTGCGGCTTATCAGGATTTCATAAAGAAAACAAAGGAAAAAGCCAAGATGTTGGAACTAAAATATCCCAATATAGAATTGAATTTATAACTATGGAAGAAATGAATGACAAGCAGATCGAAGCACTGCTGAAAGCACATGGTATTAGACTGACCGCAAATCGCATTCTCATAGCACGAACACTGTCAGGATTGGACAACCCAGCCTCTATAAAAGAGTTGGAAGCAAAGATTCAAACGATTGACAAGTCAAATATTTTCCGTACACTATCATTGTTCAAACAGCAACATTTAGTACATCAGTTGGAAGACGGAAATGATATAGTCCGCTACGAATTATGTCTCAGCGATGACGATGAAGAAGATGAAGACATGCACGTACACTTCTATTGTGAGCGTTGCCATCGCACCTATTGCCTCAATGACATACACATTCCACAGGTCGAGTTGCCTGCAGGATACGAACAATCATCCATCAATTATATGATAAAAGGAGTGTGTCCTAAGTGCGCTCACCGATATTATATTAAATGATAAGACGAAAAAACAGCAAGGATAATACGCTGTATTAAGACTTTTCACTATCTTTGCATAAGAATAAAACAATTTAGATAGTAATGAATTATACTATTGAGAAAGTAACGACGCTCATTGGCGCACGCCGTTATGGTGATAAGGATGCAAATATAAGCTTTGTACTTACCGACAGCCGCTCTCTGTGTTTCCCTGAAGAAACATTGTTTTTTGCGCTCAAAACTGAGCGTAACGACGGACAGAATTACATCCCAGAACTCTATGCAAGGGGTGTAAGAAACTTTGTCGTGGAGGTAGTGCCTGAGGATTGGGCAACTCGTTATCCTGATTCTAACTTCTTGAAGGTGGTTGGTTCGCTGGAAGCTTTGCAGCGACTGGCTGAACGTCATCGCGATGAATACTTGATTCCGATAGTCGGCATCACGGGTTCAAATGGTAAGACGATGGTCAAGGAGTGGCTTTATCAGTTGCTTTCTCCGCAGATGGTGGTCACACGTTCACCTCGTAGCTATAATTCACAGATAGGTGTTCCACTGTCAGTACTGCTCTTAAACGAGAATACACAGGTCGGAGTGTTTGAAGCGGGTATCAGTCAACCCGGCGAGATGATGGCTTTGCGCGACATTATCCAGCCTACTATCGGTGTCTTCACCACATTAGGTACTGCCCATCAAGAGAACTTCCCTTCCTTAGAAGCTAAGTGCCACGAGAAGATAAAGCTCTTCCACGACACCGAGGCAATCGTCTATTCTGCTGATGATGAGGTAATGATCCAGTGTTTAAGCCAATATGATTATAAGGGTCAGAAGTTAGATTGGTCAACAAAGAAGGAAGAGGCGGCTTTCTATATTAAAGCAATTGAAAAGAAAGACATTGAGACAACCGTTTCATATGTATGGAAAGGACAGACAGAAGGACAATATAAACTACCTTTCATTGACGATGCCAGCGTTGAGAATTCTATCACCTGCGCAGTTGTTTCACTCCATTTAGGACTCACCCCTGCTACTATCAGCGAGCGAATGGCACAGTTAGAGCCGGTCGCTATGCGCTTGGAGGTGAAGGAGGGACAGCATGGCTGTACGCTTATCAACGATTCTTATAACTCTGATTTCAACTCACTCGATATTGCACTCGACTTCATGAATCGTCGTCCTGACCATAAGGGACGTCGTCGCACATTGATTCTGAGCGATATCCTGCAGAGTGGTGACACAGATAAAGACCTATATAATAAGGTGGCTTTCCTCTGCGAGAAGCGTGGTGTTGAGAAGTTTATCGGTATTGGTGAAGGACTGTTGGCACAGCGTTCTGCCTTTAAGCATTTGGGCGAAAGCATTTCTTTGCTACCGTCAACTCCTTTATCCACAGCGATGTCTTCGCTAACTTGCACGATGAGGTAATCTTATTGAAGGGCGCACGACAGTTTGGTTTCGACCGACTGACAGAACTCTTGGTGAAGAAGGTGCATGAAACTGTGTTGGAGGTAAACCTAAATGCCGTTGTTGACAACCTCAACTGGTATCGCTCTTTCCTCAAACCAGAGACGAAATTGGTTTGTATGATTAAGGCTGATGCCTATGGAGCTGGTGCGGTAGAGATAGCCAAGACCTTACAGGATCATCGTGTTGACTACCTCGCTGTGGCTGTTGCCGACGAGGGTGTGACGCTCCGTAAGAACGGTATCACAAGCAATATCATGATTATGAACCCAGAGATGACTTCCTTTAAAACGCTCTTCGACTACGACCTTGAGCCAGAGGTATATAGCTTCCGACTCATGGATGCACTCGTGAAGGCTGCACAGAAGGAGGGTATCACGGGCTTCCCTGTTCATATTAAGCTCGATACGGGTATGCATCGATTAGGTTTTGACCCACAGAAGGATATGGACGAACTGATTAAGCGACTGAAACAACAGAACGCTATCATCCCTCGTTCGGTCTTCTCTCACTTCGTTGGCTCTGATGCTGACAACTTCGACGAGTTCTCTGCTCATCAGTTTGTGCTCTTCGATGAGGGTAGCAAGAAGCTTCAAGCTGCTTTCAGCCATAAGATTATCCGCCACATGGACAACTCTTCGGGCATCGAACACTTCCCTGAACGTCAGATGGATATGTGTCGATTGGGCTTAGGCTTGTATGGTATCAACCCACGAACGAACAAGACAATCAACAATATCTCTACGTTGAAGACTACCATCCTGCAGCTGCGTAACGTACCAGCTGGTGACACGGTAGGCTATTCTCGCAAGGGAACAATTGACCATGACAGTGTGATTGCAGCAATTCCAATCGGCTACGCTGACGGCTTAAACCGCCATTTGGGCAACCGCCACTGCTACTGTTTGGTGAATGGTCAGAAGGCAGAGTACGTCGGCAACATCTGTATGGACGTAGCGATGATTGACGTTACTGGCATCGATTGTAAGGAAGGCGACAGTGTTGAAATCTTCGGCGACCACCTTCCTGTCACCGTTCTCAGTGATACACTTGACACCATTCCATACGAGGTGCTGACGACTATCAGCAATCGTGTGAAGAGAGTTTACTTTCAGGATTAGGTAGGTAAGTTGACAAGTAGACGAGTAAACAAGTTGCTTGTGAGGAAGACATAGTAACATAAGAACAAGTTGACGAGTTGACGAGTTGACGAGTAAACAAGTTGCTTGTGAGGAAGACATAGTAACATAAGAACGAGTGGATGAGTTAACAAGTTGACGAGTTAATAAGTTGCTTGTGGCAATAAAACACATAATCTTTGTTTTTTATTCTTCTATCTTCTTTTGTCCCTCTGCATTGTAAAGGAAATTCAAACCTTGAAAAATAAGAGGGCGTTAATTCCATTCGAATTAACGCCCTTTTGGCTTCCAAAAGGTGCCCTTTAAGCCCCTTACTAACGCCCTTTTGAACCCCTAACAACCACCTTTTACTTTCATGTTTTATAACCTCCTGATTTCCTGTTAGTTGCAAACCGGCTCACAATACGTGTTTTTCACCCTTATTTCAGGGATTTTATTGAAGAAATGTCAAGGTTTTTTATACTGACAAAAAGCCTCACCCCCCAACCCCCTCTCCTACAGAGAGGGGGAGTGCTGGGAACAGTTCGCTTAAGGATTAACCCTCCTAAACCTATAGGGGTATCGCGGTAATTACGCCCCTCTCCTTTCGGAGAGGGGTTGGGGGTGAGGCTATTTATTCCTCCCCACAATTCCTCTCAGCCAGAAATAGACTTCTTCCTGCAAACGGAAAAGGGACCACGAACAGCGGAGGGGCAGATAACCGAACTTCCTTTTGATAGAAGACTTTACTTGTTTTAGATTGATGGTTTGCCAAACATGGTGCATGACAGACAAACCATGCTGGCGGTCGGCTGCGGAGAGTTCATGGCGATGAAGGTAATAGAACATATAAAGACCCACTAAATTGAGCCATCTCACCGTTTCGAAACAACGGAGGGTCTCCTCTGATGCACCCAAAGAAAGGAGCTGACGACGCATACTCTCGTTCGCTAAGAGAAAGTCGAAACGGCGAACACTGATGTTATGTGTTGTGGAAGAAGTATGCTGTCGATAATAATAAACACCTTCACAAAAGGCTACTTTGCGAGACTTTAGATAATGAATACGTGTTACATTCTCATCGCTATAGGTCAGAAGTGTGTCGTCATAAGGATAGGTATGGTGGATATCTCCTCTAATCGCATACACACCATGTATCTTCCATGTGAGGCTCTCCTTAAAAGCCTCTGTGCCTGACAACGTGTCGAAATGAGGTATAGGGAAGACCTTTTCCTCTCCATTCTCGTAATGATGGACAACCTGAAAGAGTACGGAATCAACCTCATCGGTGAAGGCTTCACATACTTTCTCAAGTGCCGTTAAAGCCAACCAGTCATCACTGTCCACAAAACAGATATAATCTCCGGAGGCATTGGACAATGCCATGTTTCGAGCATAGCCTATTCCGTGATTCTCTTTCAGCGCAAAAACCTTCACACGTTCGTCCTTTTCAGCATACTGATGGAGAATATCCAATGACTTATCCGTTGACGCATCATCGACACAAAGAACCTCTATGTCCTTCAAGGTCTGCGACAACAGCGAGTCAAGGCATTGTGGTAGGTAAGCTGCTGTGTTATAAACGGCTACAAGTATACTAATCTTTGGCATGGCGAACAAACTTATTCTTCACTTTAGAGATTAAAGCATTCCATAGTCCCGACTTCGCTTTCATCACACGAAGGGAAACTATCGTACTCGCAAGGCATAACAAACTGGCTACGCCCCACCGCATCCACTCGTCATCAGAACGCACACAAAGAAGCACAAGGAGTCCGATTGAGAAATGAAGTGCGGCATAGCGCATCACCGATGAGGACAGACGATAACCATAACGGACGTAAGCATAGCCATAGACACAGAAAAGATTGAGCAGACCCGCTGCTGCTATGCCTAATCCTGCACCGAAGAGTCCCCACTTCCAAAAGCCAAGTAGTACGAGTGAAACAAGGAAAATGTCATACAATCCCTCTAAGAGTAGATAGGATTTTGAGTCGCCTTTTGCCAAAGGAATATACTCTACAGGGAGGCGGATAGCACGTACATACATCGCCAACACCAACACCTGCGCCATGCTGAGTGCTGGAAGGAACTTATCGGAATAAAGGAAAAGAATCAGCTGAGGCAGGAATAAGAGGAAGAAAGTAAGCAAAGGAGAGATGAGAAGGAGTGTCACTTCTATCTGTCGGTTGACAATCTGATTAAAAGTAAACTTCAAGTTGTTTGCCCCAGAAAGGCGTGGAAAGTAGTCAGTTTCCATTGCTGAGAAGATCATACCTGCATAAACCATCGTCATCATGAAGGCAGAATTATAGAAACCGACGGTTGCTATATCCGAAACATTATTGAGATAGCTGCGGATAATCAAGTCGGCACCAGAGCCCAAGATACCTGCAAAGACAAAGGCTGTACCCAAACGAATCATGCCCCAACCCTTGTCTAAGAACGTTTTTTGGAAGGAAACGTGGAAAGGATAGAGCCGACGAGAAACCATTATCGTCAGTAAGAGTTGCACCAATGCCATCAATACCAACGAAGGAACAATGGCTGCATCACCAAAGAAATAATAAAGTGGAACGGTTAATACTAAGGCTCCCAACACGTTATACACCGATATAGCGGCTAAGGAACGCAACTTACGGACTCCCTTGAGGATAGCAAGCTCGCCTCCAGCTAAGGCAGTCAATGCCACACAAGGAGAAAGAAGGATGAAATGAAGCGTATGTCCGTCCCACGAAAAGGTGTAACGGCTAAGCAACGGACTCAGGAAAATGCAGATAAAGAATCCCAACAAGGCAGCAAGCAGGCTCCATGAACGTACAAGGGCAATGTCTTTCGTCAGCTTCTCCTCATTATTCTGGTCGTAATCCTCTGAGATATTGCGCACAGCACTCATCGATATTCCAAAGTTCGTAGAGTCACTGATGAGCTTGGTTGTGGAATTAAAAAGCGAGATAAGTCCTACTCCCTGCGGTCCGAGCAGCATAGCAACAAACTTATTGCGAACGATACCAATCAGCACATTCAGCACCTGTACACCACCAAAGAGGCTGATGTACTTCAAGATATGCAAATAGCTGTCAGTATTAGAGGCTTTTTTCATCACATTAACTAACGGATTTAAAAGTTTTTTATTATTTTTGCATCAAACAATTATTACATGAGATTATCTATCATCATCCCCATCTACAACGTTGAAGACACACTCCAGAGATGTTTGGAGAGTGTGTTAACACAGATGGATAAGAGGATAGAGGTCATTCTCATTGATGATGGGTCGACAGATTCCTCTGGGAAGATAGCTGAAGACATGACCGCTAACAAGGGGAATTGTAGGCTTATCCACCAAAAGAACAAGGGTCTTTCGGCAGCAAGAAACGCAGGAATAGAAGTGGCAACAGGGGATTTTCTCACCTTTGTCGACTCTGATGACTTCGTTGCTGGGGGTACATACGATGCGTTGTTGGCTGTCTTGGCTGCACATCCAGACTATGATATCCTTGAATATCCTGCTATGCTGTATTACGGAAGTGCGACGAGGCAACGACTGCTGACCTTTACGGACACAACAATCGGTTCTATTCGTGACTATTGGTTGGGCGGGGCTTACCTCCACACCTATGCTTGCAATAAGCTTTTTCGTCGTGAACTCTTTGCACAGACGCGCTTTCCAGAGGGCAGAGTGTTTGAAGATGTCTACACTTATCCTTACTTATTGCAGCAGGCAAAGGTAGTGGCAACTACTGCTGCGGGCATGTATTACTATTGTCAAAACGACAAGGGCATCACCGCTCAAGCAGGAGGAAAGGAATTGAACGACCTCTTGGAAGCGCATCTTAAGCACCTCAAGCTGTGGGGAGAACTGACACCTGCTTACTATCAGGCATTGGTTAATATTCAGTTGGATGTCTACGAGGCTACTCATGCTGCCCCTATCCTACCCGTTCTGCCCTATAAAGGAACCTTGAAACTCTTTATTCTCCACTTAATCGGATTAAACGCTTATGTCAACTCAACCAGTTTATTCACAAAATAAGGAAGATAAGCCACTCGTAAGCTTCATCGTGACTTACTATAGCGAGCCTGTTGATATGCTAAAGGAGTGTATCAACAGCATCTTGGCATTGAGTCTGCACGAGACAGAACGCCAGATTATCGTCGTGGATGACGGTGCGGACTATTCGCCTATCAACGAATTACTTGCGCTTTCATCGAACATTGTCTACGTCAGACAGCCTAACCGAGGATTGGGACAAGCACGGAACACAGGAATTGAACTGGCTGAAGGAAGTTTTATTCAGTTTGTTGATGGTGACGATTTGTTGCTGACAAGTGCCTACGAGCAGTGTCTTGACATCATCAGATACCGCGAAACGGATATGGTTTTATTCCAGTCAACTGACAAGAAAACCTCAAAACCACTTGCTGATGCTGAGGGTCCGATAAGTGGAACGGAGTATATGACGCACAATAACCTGCGGGGTTCTGTGTGGACCTTCCTTTTCCGCAAGGAGATTCTACACGATCTTCGTTTCCCTAAAGACATACTCCACGAAGATGAAGAGTTTACGCCACAACTCATGTTACGTGCTGAGAACCTTTATTTTACCAATAACAAGGCGTATTACTATCGTAAACGTGAGGGGTCTATCATGCACAAACGTGACAAGCGTTGGCATATCCGCCGCCTTTCTGACGCCGAGCAGGTGCTTTATCGTTTGAAAGAGCGGGTCGACTATCTCCCTGTTAAAGAGCGTATTGCAATGGAACGACGCATCGCTCAACTGACAATGGACCATATTTACAACGTGATAACGATGACACATGACGAGACTCATCTCAACCATGTACTACAACGTCTGTCCCGACATGGGCTTTTCCCGCTGCCCGACAAGGACTATACAAGTAAGTATAAGTGGTTCAGAAGAATGACAAACAGCAGTTTCGGACGCAAGACATTGATAATGCTGTTGCGAGCAAAGGGCTAATTCAGAATTCATAATCCACAATTCATAATTATGATTACCGCAATAGCTGGCAATATGCAACCCCTAACTCAGAGTTCTCAATGAATAATGATGATAACTTTCAGAGATAAATGAGTAATTCATATTTATGATTACCCAGACTATCAAACAACAATAGCAAACACAGTAATCATAATTATGAATTATGAATTGTGAATTATGAATTATAGTAGTAATCATAATTATGAATTGTGAATTATGAATTATGAATTGTACGAAGTGAATTATAAATTATGAAAGTCCTACTATTAGGTGAATATAGCAACGTACATAACACGCTGGCACGAGGCTTGCGTGAACTTGGACATACCGTAACAGTGGTGTCGAATGGGGATTTGGAAGAATTACCCACGTGATATTGATGTTTCCAGACGGTCGGGAAGGTTAGGTGGCATGCTTTTAATGGCTAAAATCTATACCCTACTGCCCCGTCTGCGAGGCTATGACATCGTACAATTTATCAATCCTGTGTTCTTTGAACTGAAGGCGGAACGGCTCTTTCCACTCTTTCATTATCTGAAAAAGCATAACAAAAAGGTTGTGCTCTGTGGTTTTGGCATGGATTATTATTGGGTAAACACGTGCTCAAAGACGATGCCACTGCGTTACAGCGACTTCAATATCGGTAAGGAACTGCGCCAAAATAAGGAGGCGATAGTCGAGAGAGAGGATTGGATTGATACGGAAAAAGGTCGTCTGAACCAGCTGATGGCTGAACAATGCGATGCTATTGTGACAGGACTCTACGAGTATTGGTGCTGTTATGAGCCGTATTTCCCTAAGAAAACAACCTTCATCCCCTTCCCTATCGTTGTCGGTGAGCCGCCTATCATAGCCGATGAAACACCCGAGAAGTTGAATCTTTTTATTGGAATCAGTAAGAGTCGGTCGGTATATAAAGGGACTGACATCATGCTGAGAGCCGCAGAAACGGTGAAAAAACAATATCCCGACCGCCTCAACCTCACTGTTGTTAATGGTCTACCATTTGACGAATACGTGCAAACGATGCTCGGTTCAGATGCTATCATGGACCAACTCTACAGCTATACGCCCTCGATGAATCCCCTTGAAGCGATGGCACACGGTATTATCTGTATCGGTGGCGGTGAGCCTGAGAACTATGAAATCATCCATGAGCCCACTCTCCGACCTATCATCAACGTTCTCCCGACTTATGAAAGTTGTGTTAGAGAGCTTACTCACCTCGTCAATAACCTCTCTCTCATTCCACAATTGCGCCGCGATAGCTATGAATATGTACGCAAACATCATGACCATATCAAGGTTGCCCACCAGTATGAGGAGCTTTATCGGGGGCTGTTAAGGGAGAAAGAGTATTAGCCTTATTGGGCTAATAAGGCTAATTGGGCTAATAATTATTAGGCTAACAAGCCCTATTGGGCTAATAACAATTAGGCTAATTTGCCCTATAAGGCTAATAACAATGAGGCTAATAAGCCCTATCAGTCCAATAACCTCAATAAAAAAAGTGAAGCCTAAAGCTTCACTTTTTTCTTTTTTCCATGACTCTCGTTACTCATTCGGTCAAGAGCAGTAACGACATAGACGTATTTTGTACTGCCGTCTTTATAATTAAGACGTAGCTTATTGCCGTAAGGCATTCCCACAATCTTTGAAGGATCATCGAGATTAATTGGCTCACCGGCATAGAAACGATAAACGATATAACGATAAGGAGCATCCTTCCAGCCCTCTCCTCGTGGAGCCTTCCATGTCAGATAATAGTAGCCATCACTCTCCTGTCTTGCCTTCACCTTCTTTGGTTTCGATGGAGCCTCATCGTCAATGAATGGCATCAAAGGCTGCAAAGCTGGATAACGCCAGTAGTTTGTGCGAAGGAGTGTACCATAGTTGCCTGGGTTATCAACAACCGACTTAGCATACCATAACACCGTTCCATTAACGTTCTGACACTGCTGATGCAGACGACGTTTCGCTGGAAGCTGATTTGAGTTAGGGTTCTGTGGATCAGCATACTTCACCGTACGAAGTACATCCTCACCAATATACAACGGACGATTGCCTGCATAGCGGTTCCACCATCCGATGAGTTCCTTATAATCAGCTGCACGATTGCCAATCTCCCAATAAATCTGTGGCACACAATAGTCTATCCAACCATTGTTCACCCACTTAAGGACATCGGCATAGAGGTCGTCATAGTTCTGCAAACCGTTTGTACGACTACCATTCTTTGGGTCGTTCTTCTGATTTCGATAGATACCAAAAGGAGACACACCAAACTTCACCCAAGGCTTACGACGATGGATAGACTCACCCAACTGCTTGATGAAAAGGTCTACATTATTACGTCTCCAATCGTTGATATTGGTGAAACCACGTCTGTCACGCTGGAAGTAAGCTTGGTCTGGAATAGTCTGTCCTGCAGCAGGATAAGGATAGAAATAGTCATCAATATGTAAGCCATCAATATCATATCGGCTCACGATATCATCCACCACTGCACAGATATAATTGCGATTCTCTGGCAGCGCAGGGTTGAGGATGTAAAGTCCATCGTATGAGAAAACACGATTAGGATTGGTCACTGCTATATGATTCGTTGCCAACTGTGTGGTATTCTTTGTCTTCGCACGATAGGGATTAATCCACGCATGAAGCTCCATACCACGATCGTGACACTCTGTAATCATCCATTGCAATGGGTCCCAATAAGGCGAAGGGGGTGTACCCTGACGCCCTGTAAGGAACTTACTCCATGGCTCATACTTACTTGGATAGAGCGCATCACACTCTGCACGCACCTGAAAGATGATAGCATTCACACCATCTCGCTGCAGTTCGTCCAACTGATAACGCAACGTACGTTGCATCTCCTCTGTACCAATACCTTGGAACTGTCCGTTCACACACTGAATCCACGCACCGCGGAACTCTCGCTTCTTAGCTGGAACCTGTCCATACACGGCATTTGCCGTCCCAATGAAAAGCACTGCGGCAATCAATAATCTCAAAAGAGAATGAAGTTGTCTCATTATTATAATTTAGTTATATGCAAACCAACAAAAGCAGCACAACCAACACAACTGGCACAACTGGCACAACCAGCCCCTCCCTTACCCCTCCCCCAAAGGGAGGGGAGTGAAATGCGTGATACCCCTTGTGGTTCGGAAGGTTTTATGCGCAAAACTCCTATCAATTAAGGAAGCTTTTATGAGCAATCCCCCTATCAGTTCGGGAACTTTTATGCGTAATTCCGCCCCTCTCTCAGTAAGAGAAACCCTTTCTGTGATTCCCCAAGCAAACCGTTTCCAGCACTCCCCCTCTCTGAAGGAGAGGGGGTTGGGGGGTGAGGCTTTTTATCTCCTCCCTGCCATTTTCCTAAACGTCTGGCGGTGAAAGCGTCGTTCAGCCTCTAACACGCGCAGCAGTTTTGTGGCAGGAATCACCTTTAGCATTTCCTTATGATAACGCTGTTCTATCTGTTTTAATTGTATTTCATAGGCGTCAGCCTGTTCAATCATCTTACTTGCCTCGCGTTCTGATGACGGCTTTGCACTAAATATAGCACGTAACTTATCGAAATAGACACGCTGCTTACCTCTCATCTCATCATAGACAGGGAAGAGTCGTGCTGCCTCTTGCCCACTCAATCCTGCCTCTTTAGTAATGAAGTTATGCGACTCTGCCTTGATTCTGTTAAAATCAAACTTCCCCTGTGCATGCAGCAAAGACACACTGAAGAAAACGCAAAGCAATAGGATTATTCTTTTATATTTCATACTTCCTTCTCCTCTATTATTCTTCACTCGCCAGATAAGCATACATATCCGACTCGTCTATCATGAAGTAATCGGCTGCCTTATCAAACTCGTCCTCCGATGATGCCGATGTCTCGTGCGCTCCCTGCGCCAAATGCCCCTCTGCCAAAGCATGTTTCCCTTGCCCACCATCAAACTCATGATAAGCAAGGAAGCCTACCAACACAACCCCGATTGTCATCGCTGCTGCTGCCAATGGGCGGAGATAACGCAAAGTAGCACGACGTGGTTTTACTTCCACCACCGCCTCTTTCTGCTCTTCAGTTGGTATCTGAGCCATCACACGGGAAGACAATTCAGAGAAGTAATTCTCTGGAACTGTGAAAGGCCGCTGCGTGCCGTATTCCTTTTGTAAGTGATTCGTTGATTCCATAAAGTTTTTTCTTTGATATAACTTAGACTGCAGAAAGGCTGAATGGTTTAATTATCAAGGTAAAATATTATTCATACCGCTTCACGTAGTCAGTAATCTTCTGTACAGCAATATGATAAGAGGCTTTCAGCGACCCCTCGCTTGTACCTAATATCTCGCTTATCTCGGAGTATTTCATCTCGTCATAATAACGAAGTGTGAACACCGTGCGCTGCACATCGGGCAAGGTTGCAATGGCTTCCTGCAACACTGCCTGACTCTTATCGCCATCGAAGTAGTCGTCTGCTAATAAGCGATTGGCTACAGAGAGGTCGGCATCAGCACTGGAGAGTGCTGCTGTCTTTTGATGACGAAGGAAATCGAGCGACTCGTTGATAGCTATGCGATAGAGCCAAGTGGACAATTTAGCTTTTCCTTGAAAGGTCGGAAGACTCTTCCATGCTTTGAGAAACGTGTTTTGCAATACGTCGTCAGCATCCTCATGTGTAAGGACTATACTACGAATCTTCCAATACAGCGATTGGCTGTACTGGTCAACAATCATGGGGAAAACCTTCTGTCTTCCTTCGGAACTCGCCAACAGGCGAATCACTTCAGCTTCATCGAGGGGAGTCACTACTCTTCAAGAAAAGGTTTTGATTGTCAAGTGCTTAACAGCCCCTTAACGAATTGATACCTTGCGGACTACATTACCCACCTTGACGATGTAGCATCCCTTCGGGAGGTTGAGCGTATAGTGCTTATCGTCACCGTCAACCTTCACGCTCATCACACGTACACCCGTCACATTATAGATTGCCAACTGTTCGTTCTCAGCACCAACCACATGCAATACGTTACCAACAACCGAGATTGAAATAGTCTGAACGTCTAAGTCAATCAAATCAATCGCTGCACGCGCCTGCACCGGTGCGGTGAAGCCTACAGAGAGCAGTAATGTGAAAAGAAAAGGAGTAAATATATTTTTTATCATAGACTATGCTTTTATGTTAGCTACAAAGATAACAAATTTAGGAATACATCTACTTATTTTATTGCATTAGTCTATTAAGATTTAATATTAATTAATACTATAATTCAGAATTCATAATTCACAATTCATAATTATGATTACTACTATAATTCAAAATTCACAATTCAGAATTCATAATTATGATTACTACTGCCTGCTATATTCATTGATGCAAGCAACTTGTTTACTCGTAAACCAGTCAACTCGTAAACTACCAATAAAGAACTACGAATTCCTCGAATGACACGAATTACATTGCAATAAGCATTAGCGTAATTAGTGAAATTCGTAGTCAGTAAAGGTACATATCATAAAGTTAACTACGAATTACGCGAATGACACGAATTATTTAACAATAGGGATTAGTGTAATTAGAGAAATTCGTAGTTCATATCATAAAGTTCAAAGCTCAAACCTCAATGTTCAAAGGAAAATGAGTTCAATACTCAATGTTCAAAGAATAAAATAATTCGTGTCATTCGCATAATTCGTAGTCCGTGTTTGAATTTCTTTTTACTTTTTGGTTTAGTAGAGCGTGGGAAATAGGGTTAAAAATATCATGGTTTCAGTACCTTCGTAAGTTTTTTTGTTATCAGACAGTTGTGGATGTATAGTTCAAAAGGTGCTTAATAAGGGCTCAAAAGGGCGTTAGTAAAGGGGCTTAAAGGGCACCTTTTGCAAGCCAAAAGAGCGTTAATTCAATCGCTATTGGGCGTCTTTATTTTTGAAGTAGGAATTTATATTTACAAAACGGATGGTCAGAACAAACAATGCTGACCATCCGTTATAACATAAATCGAGCAATGACGGCTTTCCCTTTTAGGCTAAAAGGCTCATCAAGGAGCGCCGTATCGTGTTTGCGAACTGTCTTCCCTTCAATACAACAATCTTCGAGGGCGAAAACAATCGTCCGACGGCTGTCCGTGAACGCTGCATCCTCCATTATCCCCACCTCAACACTAATGCCGTGTCGCACGATGATATTAAAGTCTACAGCCCCCTGCGTATTCTCCGAACTAACTTTCTCGTCACCCTCAAACTCATACAAAGCATTGTGTGACAAAGCGATACGTCGTCCCTCTTTTATCAGCGTTATCTCTCCCTCCAAGGGCAGGATATAACGTGTGAAGCCCGAAAAATCAGAGAAATCGCTCTGTACATCGTCGATAATAGCAGACGAGATACGCACATCAAATTGCCGTGCAGACAAGTCGCCGTCAGCAGGTGAGATAAAAATCTGACGTGTGACACCACCCTTCCATGTGGTAGTCTTGTAGGATGATTGAGTGAGTGTGGGCATAATAATAAAAGAAAAAGCCTCACCCCCCAACCCCCTCTCCTACAGAGAGGGGAGTGCTGGATACAATTTGCTTGGGAATTATAAAATACTTGCCCCCAACAAATTTATTTAGGAGTGAGGAAATTATTTATATTTACTTGGATATGCCAAGGATTCACCCCTTACTATATTTTCTTAGGAGTGAGAAAAACCTTTCCCTAACCAATAGGGGTATCTTGGTGATTACGCCCCTCTCCTTTCGGAGAGGGGACGGGGGTGAGGCTGTTACTTCTTCACAACCTTCACAGTCTTGTAAACCTTACCATTCTTAAGCACCTGAACGAGGTACATACCCTTTGTGCCAGTGATAGCTACGTTAACGACCTGACCCTGTGCAGCCTCAAAGCTATTGCTCTGGAGGAGTGCGCCAGTAGTACCGAGTACGTTGATTGTGTAGCGACCATTGTCAGCAAAGCGCATGTTTACGCTCTCAACGAATGGGTTAGGATAAACAGAGAAGCCAAGCTGAGCATCAACTGCATCGATAGCATTAGCCTCAGAGGTAATCTCAACAATCTCCTCTACAGTCTTCTCAGCCTCGCCCCAGCCGTTCTTCAGCTTCAGGGTTACATTCTTCTTACCAGGAGCAGCATAGGTAACGACAGCTGTCTTATCAGTAGATGAAGAGATAACACCATCGCCCAAAGTCCAAGTAGGAACAGTCTTAATCTCGTATGTACCTACAACACCAGGGAAGCCTAATACATCGTTGTTTGGCTTTTGGTCAACGTAGGCGGCACTTGATGTATTCTCGCCACCACTACCAGCGACAACAACAACAGAACCATCAAAAGCACTACCTGCGCTACCGAGGTTCTTAAACTTCATACCATTAGCCTCCTCGAATGTGAAGTAAGCCTTCAAGTCAGCAGGAACCTGACCTTCCTTATAGCCCTTCATAGCCTGCAATACCTCATCGTCAGAGAGTGGCTTGCTCCATACCTGAACCTCATCAATGATACCATTGAATCCGCTCTTGTAAACACCACCACCACCGATGAAGATGTCAGCTACCTTGTTAGCATCGATACGTGGATCGCTCTGTGCAACATCCTCACGACGCTTAGAGTTTGCAAAGCTGTGGTCAGCCACCTTACGACCATTGAAGTAAATCTTCTGCATATTGCCATCATCCTGTGTTACGACGATGTGGTTCCATACACCAGGAGTAACATTGTAACCAGTAGACATCACTTCCTCGTAAGGATTATCGTGAGCTGTCCAACCCATAGTGTTGAACGAAATCTCATTCGCTTCATGCTTCGTTCTATGACCCTGCCACTGTGGACGGATAGTTACCCAAAGGTCACCCCAGTTGTTATGTGGCCACTTGTCATGAATAGAGTTCTTATTGATAAGGTTTGTACCCTGACTATCATGGCTGAACTTGTCTGCCTTGAACCAGAGAGCATATGAATAAGACTTACCCTGCTGAACATCACCAGGGATACGGAACATCTTAGGGTCGGTAATCTCAAGACCACGTGACGCCTTACCCTCACCGAGACGACCCTCGTAAGTGTAAGTTACGTTCTGACCTACCTTCTCCATTGTCTTGTCAGCAGTGATATCAGTAATCTGAGGAACAGCACCTGTAGCCTCTGGCGTAACCTTTACCTTACCACGAATGACGCTTTCCTTGCCGTTGCTATCCATAACAACGAGGTCGTATGTACCCTCTGTTGGAACAGCAAACTTTGCACTTGTACCGCTTTCGCTCTGAGCAACAACAGCACCAGTAACTGCATTCTTCAACTTCCATGACTGAGCAGCAGGAACCATGTCATCAAGATACTTGAGTGTGAACTCTTCGTTTGGCTTGATAACAGGACGGTCAGCAACGACATCGCTCAATGGCTGGTCGTAAGCAACCTCCTTATACTCTGACCATACAATGTCAGAACCCTTCTTACCATCAGGAGATACGGCACGTACACCGAAACGGCAGTCGCGCTTATCAGCACCTGACACCATTGGAGCATCAACAACGTATGCAGCCCAAGAGGTTGTAGCGGTAAGCAACTGCTGTGGCTGGTCTTTCTGTTGGAAGTAGATTTCATAATACCATGTACCTACTTCGTCGTTATAAGTCTTCTCCCAACCTGATTCTTCCTTAGAAGCATACTGCATCTTGAAGTCACAAGCGTTGTAACGACCACGGAGAATCTCAACCTTCTTGATTGTTGGAGTGGCAGTAGCAAAGTCTTTTGCATTGTCGCGGAGCGCCATCTCACCAACACGCAACTCATAATTAGCAGGAGTATTCTCAACAACAAGTCCCATCATCGCTACCTTATCACCAGCAGCCAAACCTAAGTCTGAAGCCTTTACACTGAAAGTCTTCCACTCGCCTACTGCCTCAACAGTGGCAATGCCACCTCCTTATACTCGGTGACGTGGTCCTTCAAGGCTACAAAGAACTTAGCATGTGTGTCCTTGCCTGCGATAGTCTTATAGGTAACAGAGAACTCATAGTCTGGCTTTACCTCAAGCATTGTCTTAAAGAGTTTCACACGTGAGAATGCTGTCTGCCCAGAGATAGCCAAACATGAACCACCCCAGTAAGCATCATCGAAGGTAAGTTCTGCCTTTGCAAGGCTATTGATATTACCTGTGTTTACCTGATCAGCACCATCAGTAATCCACCAACGCCATGTTGGCATGTAATCCTGCGTATTGAGGTTGTACCACTTGTGATTGAAGGTAACCTTACCATCCTTGCGGAAGCTCAAACCATTACCAAGGTTAAAGCGTGAAACGAATGGAACCTGCTGGATAGTAGACTTCGCTGTGAGGAAGGTAGCAAGTCCGTGGAAGCTCTTTAAGCTTGCATTAGCCAAATTGCAATCCGTATTGATGGCTGGTAACAGTCCTGGATTGTTATATCCACCACTAAACATAAGCTCCTGCTTCTTCAGATAAGTCTTCTGAATAGCAATGTCAGATGTACCATTGTCGGTAGCACTCTGGTGGATAAGACTCTGCTTGTGAGCACCCCAGAAACCAATAGAAATATCGTTATCCAACAATGCGCTCCAACTTGCCTGGCGCAAACCACGACCTTGAATGTCAAAGCCTGCATAATAGTCGAAACTGCTACGACCCAAACGCTTAGCTGTATTAACAGAAGCACTCAGATGACCAGGACCCCAGTTGTAGTTAGCAAACAACATATCAGTTGCAATGTTGTCCTTATCACCGAAGATCTTTTGGTTATGATAGCTCAAACCACCATCAAAGTGAATCTGACCATCATCACTTGTACCGTCATACCAGTGTACTTCAAACTTCCAGTTGAGTTTCTCTGCTTCCTTATGACAGGCAACAAAGAACTCTGATAACTGTGTCATAACTGAAGAACTGGTACGGAACTCAGAGTTAAAACCAATACCATTAATACCATAGTACTTCATCATACGAACCAATGGCTCTGCATACAAATACTTATCGCCACTCTTCTGAGTAAGTCTGAACAATACCCTACTATAGACATCACTTCTCCAAGAAGTCAAGTAAACTGAATTTCCAAAAGGAATAGACATCAAAGTACCTACGGTAACACCGTTCTTATGAGCAACGTCCGTCAGACCTGCAGTAGAACGAATCCATGGTGAAGTCCAGTTTCCGTGGATATCAATGTATGACCACAAACTAAAGTTATCGCCCTCAAAGCAATAACGAGGGAGCGCCTTCCACTGAGCGGTAGGGTCGTCAAGCGGTGTCCACAGACACATCTTACGATCGCGCTTCACGCCTTGGCGCACCTGATAGTCACCGTCCTTAATACGCTCGAGTGGACGAACACGTGAGATAAAGAACTGGTCGTCAATCTCGCTGACGCCCTGTGGCTGCTTCATCTCGCCTTTCAACCACGCTTCAAGGTAGTTAGGCAGGTTCTCAAACTTAGCATCCTGGATGTCCAATGGATGTGTTGGCGTACGCTGTGCACTCACAGTGAGGCAGCTTGCCAATGCCAAGGATGCAAATAAAGTAATCCTTTTCATGAATAATAAATGTTTAGTTTATAAATAATTTTAGGTTTATACAGCTATAAGCATATAACTATACAAGGTTTGTCTCTGTTTAGCAATTATGCTATTTAGCTATGCTTTCGGGTTCAAAGATTAAATGTTCTTAATAGATAAAAGGATAAAACAAAAAGTGCCAGAAGGAGATTAGCTCCTTCCAGCACTTAAAGAATTATTTACTTACAGATAAACTTAACTGTACGGAGGGTCTTACCGTCCTTCTTGACATTCACAACGTAAACGCCCTGAGCACCAAGATGGAGACGTACAGACTCTGCACCATTGACAGAAACAGCCTTACTTGCTACCATCTGACCATTGGTAGAGAATACCTGAACGAGGTAGTTACCCGGTGTCTCAACGTCGAAGAGGACATCACGATCGATAGCGTAAACCTTCATGTCAGCAGCCTCAGTGCCGTTGATACCTGTTGGATCAGCCTTCACCTTGATTACCTGGAAGGTACGAGTGTCAGAACCATGTGCGTTCTTCAATGTCAATGTAACCTCATAGTCACCAGCCTTAGCATACTTCAACTTAGCAGTACCAGCCTGATCAGTACCATTCTGTGAAACGATAGTAGCCTTCTTAGCTGTCCACTCTGCTGTAGTCTTCACCTGATAGTTACCAGATACGAATGGGCTACCAGCATCGTAAGTTGGAGCGTCTGGTACGAGACTTGCTACGCCCTCACCAGTACCTACCTTCAACTCACCGTGAGCCAACTTAGCAGTACCCACCTTGCTTGCGAAGTAATTGTCAGAAGCAGCGTCAGACTCGAAGTCCCAGTAAGCCTTCAAACCAGCCTCATTAGCATCGGTAGACATCATTGTGTGAGCAGCCTCTGCTGCTGTGAGTGCCTTGTTGAAGAACTTAACATCATCAACAGTAGCGTTCATCGCTGCTGTGCTGTGACGACCAAGACTGATACCGAGAACATTATCAGCCCACCAACCATTGTTTGCGAATCTCTGAGAGTTCAGACCTTCACCATCAGTGCCGTAGCTCCAGTTGTGTGCCTTAGCTTCCTTACCATTGATATAGAGCATAGGTTTGGTATCAGAACCATTACCATCCATAGCCAAAGTGAAGTGTGTCCAAGCACCTGGGATGAAGTCAACCTTCCAACGCTGCTTGTACTCTGGAGAGCCACCACCGTTCTTAGCACGGAGTGTCAACTCATAGATACCAGTGTTAGGATCGTATGTAGACCACATTGTACCCCAGTTGTTCTGTGGCCAGCCTGTACCTGGGTCACGCATGTCGATAATCTGAGTGTTACCTGTAAAGCCATTGAACTTAACCCAGAATGCGAGTGTCCATGCCTGATTGTTACTTGTCAAGCCGAGTTCAGAAACCTTAACGCCTACTGGCTTCTCGAGTGTCTTGATACCTCTTGAACCAGAACCGTCAGCCTTCTTACCCTCATACTTCATTGTTACCTCGCTGTTAGCAAGAACCTCGATAGAAGTCTCGCTGTTGTTAGCTGTGAGCTTGTTGATATGAGGAACAGCACCTACTGCATCAGAAGTAATCTGAATGTAGTTAGCATATCTTACTTCCTTATTAACGCGTGCACCATTCTCATTAACTGCACCTGTAAGAACGAGATCGTAGAAGCCTGTCTGGCTCAAACCATTCTCAACCTTGATTTCATTAGCATTGTTGCTGCTTGCTACAGTTGCACCATTGTGCTCAATCTTCCAGTTACCTGCCTCGTGACGTGGGTCAACATAAGCGATAGTGAAAGCCTCGTTTGGCTTGATAACAGACTTGTCTGCCTTGATTTCGTCGCTATATTCGTAGCTATTGAAGATTTCGTGATCCTCGCCCAAGCGATAGCACTCTCCTTCTTCATATCGAGAGATACTGCAGATACACCGAACTTCACCTTGCCCTGACCCTTTAGGTCTACAGGAACAGAATAGAACATACCTGCCCATGAGGTGGTTACACCCATGAGGATTGGGTCCTTACCCTCCTGCTTAGCCCAGAGCTTGAAGAGAGAAGTCTTCACGTCTGTGTTGTAGCAAGGCTCGCCCTGACCCTTAGTGTTAGGCATGTTGAAGATAATCTTAGCGTCAACGCCATTCTTTGCAGCGTGCAACAAGGTTGTCTTTACATCGATTGGCTGTGCTGGAGCATCGAAGCTACCACGAACGATTGAGAACTCACCGAGGTAGAGATTCAAGTCGGCAGCATTCTCCATCTTGAGCGCAACGAGTGCAAGTGTCTTACCGTTCAAGTCGCCACCAACAGTGATAGTCTTCTCAACCCACTTGTCCTCATCAGCCTCATCAGCAGTTGTCAATACTGGATAAGCCTTCTCTGCGTTTACATTATCTTCTGTAGCGAATACCAAAGATGCATCAGCCTTACCACCCTTAACCTTATAACGGAAGGTGATAACGTCGCCTGACTTCAAAGCATACTTTGTCTTGAAGAGGTGGAGATACTCCTTAGAAGTAGAACCATGTACACGAACAGTAGAACCACCCATGTAAGCATCGTCCCATACAAACTCTGCATCAAGACCAGTTGCAGGAACATCAGCAGCGGTACGACCGAGCAACTTGCTTGCAAACCACCAACGCCATGTTGGCAAGTAATCCTGTACACCTACGTTAGCCCATGGACGATCGTTCTGACGTACACCACCATAGTTGAAGAACTTACCGTTACCGAGGTTGAAGTAAGTAATCAATGGCTCCTGTGTCAAGTCCCAAGACATAGAACTACGTGCGGTCATCATCGCTGACATACCAGCGAAGTCTGTGTTATCAGCATTGTAGTTCAAGCTGTTATTGATTTGGAGAGAGTTAACCGGGTTACGTGAACCACTTGAGAACCAACGCTCAGTACGCAACATATAAGTGCGCTGCTGTGTCTCTGGGTCACTACCCTTCTCACCACGACTCTCGAAGAACATGTTCTGTGAGTGTGCACCCCAAAGACCGATAGAGATAGGATACTTCTTCAACAAAGTCCAACGTGAACCGCTTCTTGGCTCACCACCCTGCATATTAATACCAGCGTAGAGATCCAATGGGCTACGTTCAATTTCCGCAGCCTTATCTACAGACTCCTGCAACAACCAATCTGAGTTCCAGTTGTAGTTGAAGAAGAGGTTAGCAGCCTCGCTGCCTTTTGCACCAAAGAGATTCTTGTTATTATCGTTAAGCCCCTGATCGAAAGCAATATTACCTTTCTCATTGGTACCATCATACCAAAGATTCTCGTAAATTGGGTTGTAAGGCTTGATTGCCTTATTGAGGTTAACATGGAAATCTTTAAGAGCACGAACCAAACGACCACTACCGAAATAGTCAGAGAACTCAGAGTTATAGCCGAGACCATCGTAACCGAAGTAGTTCATGAAGTCAGCTGCATTCTGAACATTTGCTGTAGAGAGGTTGTTCAAAGTTGTTCTCCAGTCGCCCTTGAGACCACCCCAAGGAATACCAGCAACAGAAGATACAGGCACACCATTCTTATGTGCTGCGTCCAACAAAGCTGCAGGAATACGACCTAAACCACAGTTCCAGTCGCCCCAGTGTGTAACGTATGGCCACATTGAGAACACCTCAGAGTCGAAGACGCCATCAGGGAGGGCGTTCTTACTTGGCACGTTCCATGGCAACCAAGCAAGGAGCTTCTTGTCGTTTGTCTCTGTAAGGTCTGTACGAACCTGTGTTCCTTCGTAACGGAAGCGAGCCTTTGGTTTTACACGAGAGATGAAGAAGTTATCATCATCATTGATTTTAGGGTTCGACTTTGACCAGCTCTGCAGTTTGCCTGGGAACTGATGAGAGTCAAAGCCCCACTGAATGTAGTTGCTCTTAAGTTCCTGTGCCATCAAGGTTGATGGGATTAGGCAGCAACCAAAAAGAAGTAAATTAATTCTTCTCATAATTGATTTGGGTTTTAATGTTATTGAATAATTATAAATCTTATTACCGTTTAGATCTGCCTCCACTCGTTAGGAGAACAGACGTTGCCCGAGAACTGTATCCTTCGTTGGTACCGCTTAGTAGACTTTACCTGTCATTCGATAGCTTTATAGGTGTCAACTGTGCCTCACGTCTCTCATTTCCAATCGTCGTATTCATGCTTAGCACATCGTGTGCGAAGGCTTAACACCACTTGTGCGGATGCTCCGCACCATTAAAAAAGATGCTAAAGGAACATTCCGCTGTTCATAAGACGAGGGTTGCACTACCCTAACAAAAGCCACGTTTTGTCGGACATTTTTATTATCAGAAAGCTTACCTACCAAACAAAACAAGGCTACCCGACTCGATAGAATCAAGTCAGATAACCTCATTTTATATCACCTATTACTTAATCGTAATCTTTTGTGTACGGATAACATTGTTGTTCTGCATCTTAACAAGGTAAACACCTGCTGGCAACTCATTTGTATTGAAAGACTTTGGATTAACCAAGCTCTTTACAGTCTGACCGTCAGTAGAGAATACCCATGCGCGTTCAACATTCTCGAATACTACCTTACCGCCAACAACAGTGAGCTGTGAAGCACCACCTACGTTAGCAGAGATGATGTTAGTAGAACCACCCTCGAGCAACTCTGGCTCGTCAGCAACACCCTTATCATGGGTGTCAGCCTTAGCACCACGAGCAGCATTAGAACCAGTGATAGTCACCTTGAAGTCGATAGCGAAGCCCTTATTGAACTTACCAGTTGGTGTCAAACCGCCCTGGAACCATGCGTCACAGAAGACAAGGCGGAGACGGCTCTGACCCGGCTTAGCATCGTTAGGAATAGTAAACTCATATTCATTAAGCTGTTGTACCTGTGCAGGAACGCCCTTGCGAACCTGACCAAAGAATACAACGCACTCACCCTCGTTAGGATTGTCAGAGAGATTCTCTGGGTTGAACTGCTTGTCGCCATTGAAGTCCATCCAAGCCTTACCCATACAATAGCGGAGGTCGTCATTGCTCTGGTCCTTGATCTGAGTTGCTTCGTAGCCCTGAATCTTCACTTTCACAGTCGCACCCTGTGCTACTTCGAGCTCTTGACTCGTAGCATCCACATAGTTGGTCTCGTTACCAGCAGGACCCTCAGCAGTGTAGTCGATATTCTTAGAACCGCCCTCTGTCTGGAACTTCTTAACATAACGAATTCTCTTCGCTACGTCAGCACCAGCAGCAGCATTGTCGAGTTCGACTGTTCCGTAGCCCTCTTCCTGTGCCTCTGGGAGTTCAGACTGCTGAGCACGTGGCACAGCAATCCACTGTGTCTTTGAGTAAGTCTTAAGGTCAGTACTTACTGAGCGGACACCGATGAAAGGTTTGTCGCCAACACTTGTGAACTGAATGTTAGGAACGAGTGTAGCCCACTGTGATGTACGACCTACCTCAGACACCTTACCATTCTCACCGTTCTTATAGAGAATCTCGAAGTGGTCGATATTTGCCTCATCGTTATAAACGGTTGGATTCTGTCCTGGGTCCTTATCAATTCCCCATACCGCCTTAACAGAAAGAGAATTCTTTGTTTCTTCCTTCACCTGAACGGTCAAATCCTTCACGTTAGCTGGTGTAGCTGTCACGTCGTCGTTGAGTTCGAGCTTACCAACAAGTACATTATAGTCAGCATCTGAATTGTTTACACGCAGACCGATACGCTCAATCTTCTGACCAGCAGTAATATCATTCAACTCAACCTTCTTCTCTGTCCAGTTTGCGTTCTCGGTGTTACCCAAGGCATAAGCCTTCCAAGCACCATTCACACGTACGATGAGAGAAAGTTTAGAGTCGTTATTGCCCTCTTTACCAGTCTTGATAGCCACCTTAGCAACTACCTTACCCTTAGAAGGAGTGAGGTTAGTCTTGAAGAGAACAACGTCTGTAGCAGTCGCATTGTTGACACCCTTCAAGCGAAGTGCTGCACCACCAGTGTAAGCGTCCTCATTAGTGAATGAAGGCTGTACGTCTGTGCTGGCTACTTCAGTCTCTGGCTTAACAACCATCCAACGATAAGTAGGCACGACATCCTGGCTACTCATGTTATACCATGAGCCTGCAGTCTTCTTACCCTTATAGTTATAACGTTCGCCATTACCTGTGTTGAAGTGGGTAGCGAAAGGAAGGTTGCCTGAGATAGCTGTGCGCTCTGGAATCCAAGAAGCAAGACCAGCGAAGCTTGCCAATGGAGGATTACCTCCCTGTGCCTCAACCTCATTGCCATAGTTCTTAATCTCTGGACGTGACAATGGGTTACGGTTACCACCAGAGAAAGCACGCTCAAGATACTCCTGATAGTTAGACATACGAGACATAGCGTCGCCACCAGTGTTATAACTCCAGAAACGACTCTCTGCATGCTCACCCCATAAGCAGATACCACAACGGTTCGCATCAGTATTGTTAAGACTGTTCCAACGTCTGTTCATGCTTACAATCCATACACCAGCGTATAGACCATCAGCTGAGCCCATAGTACGTTCTGCCTCTCTTACAGACTCACCTATATTCCAACTGAAGTCGCTGCTGGCATAATTCAACATCACTTCGGAGATACGTTCATCGGGTTTCTGTCCCCACATGTAACTCGAATTATAAGGTGTCAGACTTTGGTTGGTAGTATAGTACATGATTTTGAAATCATTGAAACCTTCTTCCTTTGCTATCCTATAGAGTTCCTTGTGGAAAGCAATATTATTGGTTTCTCTATACTTGTTAGTGCTTTCCCAGTTATAGTTGATACCATCAAAACCAAGGAATCGCATGCAGTTAATGATAGGATGCGTATAGCGGAAGCTACCATCGCTATTACGAGTCATGATAAAGCTTGCCCAACTGTTAGCAGCTCCACCCGTTGTATGATCGAAGAACTTAATACCAGCGAAGATGCTTGTACCATTGCGGTGAGCAGCATCAGCCCATGAACCTGGTGCTTGGAAAAGTCCGTAGTTCCAGGCACCAAACAGGTTGGTATAGTTCCACATTGAGAAGTTATCGTTAGCAAATGTCTTTGAAGGATAGCCACCGAGGTTCTTTCCAGCGCCACCAGGGATATTCATAAAGAGGTTACGATTCTCGTAAGTATCTTGGAGAAGGCGGTCAGCACGTGACTCAATAGCACGCTTTCTGACGTGTGAGCGGATAAACTCTACCTCGTCTTTGATACCCCATGCAGTAAGGTCGGCATCAGTAGGATATTTCTTGCCGTTATCAAGAAGTTCTGCAAAATGCTCAAGAAGGGTCTGATCGCCCAACTTTGACAGGTCGAACACCTGTGTTGAAGCTGTTGAAGAATATGTTTGTGCCGTCACACCGACAGGAGCCATAGCCATCATAGCTGCGATGATCCATGCACTAAGAGTAGATTTTTATTCATATGATTTAGGTTTTGTAATTAGTACTTGATAGATTTATATCCCAGTAGAGTGACGTTTATACCACCCTACTGGGCTATTGTTTCAATTCAGAGTTTCATTTAGAAGTTTGAAGTGGTCTTATCCCAGAAGAGACGAGTTGCCATCTTGTCTGGACCGCCCAATGCTGGGATACCTGTGTTGTCAACATCCTGCTTTGTTGCGATGTCGCTTGTGCCAGGGAATGGCAGACGACGCATGATATCACCAGGAACTAAACTACCATCAGCCTCATCGATGTTCAATACTGGCAACATACGTGGGAAGCCTGTACGACGGAGGTCAACCCATGCCTCGAAGCCATTAGGATAAGTAGCGAGGTACTTCTGAGTGATAATCTTCTCGAGTTTTGTCTCTTGTGAGTCACTGTCGTTCCACTTTACACCAACATGGATTGGTGAAGCAGCGTCTGGTGTGTCACCAGTTGGATCCTTATAAACATAAGCTACTGGGTTCTCCTGTGCCATGTAGGTGTCAATCCAAGAGTCATACCAGTTTACATTCTGCTGTCCGTTAGGACTCTCACCGTCCATAGACTTCATCTCAGGATCCTCACAGTTACCATGACGGATACCCTCCTCATAGAAGTGCTGAGCCGAACCACCCATGTTCCAACCACGGAGTGCACCCTCTGCACGGAGGAAACAAACCTCAGCATACTTCATCAAATAAAGTGGTGCAGAGTTGAAGTACTGCTCGTTTAGCTTACTGAATGCGATGTACTGGTTCTCATCATATCCCTGACCTTCACCTGGATGTGTACCGGTACGGATACCACAGATACGGCTGTCAGCAGGTGTTGTTTCGCCAGTCTTATTGTTCTTAATAACGTTGTCGTTCTTCTTAAAGAGATATTTCAACCAAGGGTGATTGAAGGTCTTCAATGTGATTTCCATTGTTGCACTCATACGAGCATCGCCCCAACTCTCAACGCCTGGCAATGGATGACTAAAGCCCATCACACCTGGACGGATTGAAACGCTCTGTGCCTCGTTCTCAATAACGCCATCAGCAACAGCCTCTTCAGCCAATTTCTGTGCACGAACAGGGTCGCTCTTTACCATGTGCATAGCGATACGCAACTTCAATGAGTTGGCATAACGTGCCCATGCCTTCAACGTTCCGTCAGCAGCACCACCATCGGTCATGACTACGAAACGATCAACGAACGCACTCTTAATCTTCTGCTTGTAGGCAGCTGGCTTCTGATCGAAGTAGTGGAAACAAGCAATGGCTGTGTCGAGGTTGGCAACAGCATCGTTGTAGACATCCTCTACCTTGTTATAGGTATAAGGACCTACCTGCAAGTTAGTCTTCAACTCACGGTAAGGCATTGGACCATAAACGTCAGCTACCTCAACAGCCTGCTGGTTGAAAAGAGTCAAATAAGCTGCCTTCAACTCAGGAACAGCATTTACCTTCTCATTATTCAAGATAGGCACAAGTGAGGTCTTCATCTCTGTGAATGAGCCCCATGCACCACCATAACACTTCTGGTCGATAGCATAAGACGATGCCAAACGAATCTTTGAATACTGGAAGAAAGTGTGAGGAACAACCGTGTACTCAGCATAGTTATCAACACCGAGAGAATACTGATACTGATAAGCATGTGGACCAGGGTTCTCACCATTCTTACCACCACGCATAGAGAACTGTCCACCAACACCAGCATCGAGCAAGTCTTGCATTGCATTGAGTGCCTCATCTGCTGCTGCAGCATCTGTAGCCTGACGGAAAGGAATCTTATCCACGTCACCACGGCTTGTCACCTTCTCAACATTCTTGGTTGTTGAGTTGAACTCATCACCAGGGTTGTCATAGTCAAGACATGACTGTAGACCCAGTGTTGGCAATGCCATCGCCATGAGTACGATTATATGTTTACTTTTCATTGTTGTTTATCTTTTGAATATTATTGTATTGTTTAAGCTTATTCGGAGCTAAAGATGTGTTGTAACGGTTGTGTTACGTGGGGAGCAAGACGTCAAACATTACATTTGTTTCTCACTCCCTTTCACACTCTTCACTCCTTTTTCACTCCTTTTCTCTTAGAAGTTAGCCTTCAAAGAGAAACCGAATGAACGTGAAGATGGCATATTGAAGCTCTCAAATGCGCCGAGACCATTCTGTGTAGACAGAGATACGTCTGGGTCTGTTGGTGCATCCTTATAGATGAAGAACAGGTTACGAGCGATGAATGAGAGGGTCAAGTTACGATTCATACCAAAGAGGTCACGGAAGGTGTAACCCAATGAAAGCTCACGAAGACGGAAGTTTGTTCCGTTGTAGAGATAGGTTGATGGGTTGCTTGATGCGCCCAATGCCTGATAATATGACTGGATAGGAACGATGCGACCGCTACCATCATTGAGTTCCATACCTGGTACGTTACCATAGTTGGTTGCAACGATGTTGTTACGCTCTGCGCTGAGACGAGCTGCCTCTGTACGCTCTGAAGCACCGATATAGTCAAGATATGACTCTGTCAATGAGAGTACCTTACCACCGATACGACCGTTGATGAGGAATGAAAGCTGGAACTCCTTATAGTTAAAGGTATTGGTCCAACCCATCTGCCACTTAGAGTTCATGTTACCGAGGAAGCGGTCGTTTGAACCTGTCTTGTCGAATGTTGGCTCACCCTTAGCTGTCAATACGATATGACCATTTGCATCGCGCATGAAGTCGCCTGCATAGATGTCACCAATAGCACCACCCTTCTGGTAGATTACCTTTGCCTCACCTACAGTCTGCTGATACTTACGTGATGTTCCGTCCTTATCATAACCTGTCTCAAGAATCTTGTTGTCGTTGTATGAGAGGTTATAAGATGTACGCCAACGGAGGTCCTTACCAAACTTGAAGTCGTAGCCAACAGTTGTCTCGAAACCTGTGTTACGTACCTTTGCAGAGTTCAGCAACTCGGTGTTACCACCCAATGAGCCAAGCTCCATGTAGAGGTGACGAACGATAGTGTTATAGAAGGTGAAGTCGAAGCTCAAACGGTTGTTCAAGAACAATGACTCGATACCTGTCTCGAATGAACCTGTCTCCTCTGGTACTGGTGAGAAGTCGAGCAACTTGTTACCTGACAATGCACCTGTCTGGAGGTTACGGCTCATCGCACCGTATGCCTTATTAGGGATAGAGTTACCTACTGATGAGTAAGAAACACGATATTTCAAGAAGTTAAACCAGTCTGGCAACTTCACCAACTGACTTACGATAGCGTTAGCACCTACACCGAAGTAACCGTAGTTATCGGTATCAATCTTACCCAACTGCTTGAAGTAGCGGAATGGACGATACCAGTCGCGACGATAAGAAGCATCGAAGTAAACGGTCTCTTTCCAACCTAACTGTGCTGTGAAGAGGTATGAACGGTCCCAGTTTGAACTCTTTGAAGTACTTGTTACGCCATAGCCACCTGCGCTGGTCTCGAAGTAGTTAACCATTGTTGGGAGCTTACGCATAAGACGGTCGTAGTAAGTTGCAACGGCGTCTGTACCCTTTGACTCACCCTTGATAGTATGACCTACATAACCTGCTGTTGCTGATACTGAGTAGTCACCGAAGGTCTTGTTATATGACAAGAGGTAGTCGGTATAGAACTCTGTTGTCTTCTCGTCTGAATCCCAAAGACGACCGTAGTCTTCCATAGATGCAGGGAGGAAGGTGGTAGCAAAGCGAGTTGCATGATTCTTGAAACGAATCTGGCTGTAGTTGACACGTGCTTGGAAAGTCAAACCATCATAGATGTCAACATTTGCTTGCAAGGTACCAAAGAGGCGGCTCTCCTTCTGCTGACTGTTACCCGAATTGATCAACCAATATGGGTTGTTGTTAGGATGAGAGAGGTATGCCCACTCCTGCTGTGGACCCGTCAGAGTTGTGCGCTGACCAGCTGCCCAAGCAAAGTTTGAACCATTGAGCTTGTAATATGAACCTGGATTTGACAACCACTTACCCTCAGCATTCATGTAATGGTCACGATAGTAATCCATATCAATGTTCTGAGGTGCGGTATAGAGATGGTAGAGAGGGTTACCCACCGTACCACCACCAGGACGATTCTTTGTCTTTGACTCTGTATAGTTCATCGATGCATCAATATGCAAACGCTTGAAGAAGTTATAAGTCTGACGGAAGCTAATAGAGTTACGGTTGTATGAGTTGTTACGCATCATACCTGTTGCATGGCTGTTTGCCACTGACACATAGGTACGTGCTATATCTGTACCACCAGAAAGTGAGATTGAGTTATTTGTTGTAACACCCGTACGGAAGAAGTTGTCTACATCATTACCTGCACGGTTGCGGAGATAAACATTATGACGACGTGCCATGATTGGATTGCCACTTGCGTCTGTACCAATCTGCTCCTCTGGATAACCTACCCAACGCTCGTCTAATGGAGTGCGTACTACGAGGTCGTTATCTGCACGGTCTGCGAGCTTACCGCCCCAGTTGTTCAATGACAATGCACCTGTTGTCTTGTCATAAGCTGCACCATAAGTCTTCTGAATCTTTGGTGTCAACAATGGAGAATCGAAAGTGATGTTTGAGGTTACGTTGATGTCAACCTTACCTTCACGACCACGCTTGGTGGTAATCATCACAACACCATTGGCAGCACGTGAACCGTAAAGCGCAGCAGCGTTAGCACCCTTGAGGACATTGATTGACTCGATATCGTCTGGGTTGATCAATGACAATGGGTCAGAACCCTCAGAAGTTCCAGTTGAGCCGAAACCCTCTGCGCCCATACCTGCTGACCACGAATACCATTACTCATTGGTACACCGTCAACAACGATGAGTGGAGAACTGTTACCGAGGATAGAACGGTTACCACGAAGAACAATTTTTGAAGCACCACCAGCACCACCAGCACTTGGCGTAATAGTGATACCAGCTACCTTACCTTCGAGTGAGTTAGCAGCGTTAGGATCCTGCACCTTCATGAGGTCCTCTGCCTTCACCTGCTGTGTTGCATAGGTGAGAGACTTTTCCTTACGCATAATACCCATGGCGGTAACAACTACCTCGTTCATGGTGTTTGCCTCTTCCTTCAATGTTACGTCGATCGTACCCTTACCACCAACAGGGATGGTCTGTGCAGCATAACCGATGTAAGAGAAGACGAGCTTCGCGTTTGCAGGGGTATTGAGGGTATAGTTACCATCAATATCCGTTACTGTGCCATTAGTGGTACCCTCAACAAGGACGGTAGCACCAATGAGCGGTTCGCCGGTTGAGTCAACGACACGACCGGTCACTTTGTGATTACCATTCTGCTGTACTGCCTGTACTGCAGTGCTGGTGTTTGTACCCGCGTAGACACCTGTTGGTGCCAATGCTAATGATAGAGCAAAGGCAGCCGAGAAGTACAGATGCTTCTGCTTTGATTCTTTAAAGATTCTCATCAGGTTTAGGTTTTAAACTTTTATTTATTTATTTTCCTAATTTTGTTTCAATTGATTTTAGGTATTGTCAATATTCCATCTTGTTACACCTTATTATATAGTAAGGCATCGGTTATTTGGGACTTCTTGTTCGCTTTCCTTAGGTTTTTAGGCTATAACTGTCTTGCCGTGGTTGAAGGCTTTACATCCCTCTTTCCACAACTCATTAACAAACAGTCATTTACACCTTTCTTCGTATTCCTTCTTTAAGATTGGTCTAATGACACCTATACTCCAAACAACTCAAATGCTAATAATACTTATGCTAACTTTAATATTTAACATTTATAAACATATATAAGAAGACAAAAGTAATATCATTTTTGAGGAATTATAATGAAGATTTTGACTTAGACAGACATTCTAAACAGAGTGTTATGATAGATGTTTCTGGTCAGAGACTTTCTGTTAAATAAAAATATCCAAATATTATAAGTAAGCTTAAACTTGCATAAATGTTTGAACTCTAAAAGAGAATAGGTATTTTTGTAGAGTAAGGCAATAAAAGAACTTTAATCTTCCTATCTACAAAATAGTGATGAGAGTATACCCGCAAAAGTATACTCTCATCGCTATTTCATATCACTATCTTTTATATGACAGTTCAAGAAGCTTGTACATCTCCTCTTGATGCTTGTTTTTAATCTCCTGCGTCCATCCCTTTGGGTCATTTTTTGCATCAAGATACATTCGGTACATTTTAATGCTTTGGAGAGTATGGTTGTTGGCTTGCTCAGCAATTCTGGCAAACTTCACTTGGACAGGATCGTCGCTCTGCTCAGAGTTGAAACTTTGCGAAACCATTGCCAAGTTTCCAAAAGAATGAATGTCAGCCTCACTCCATTCAGTGTTATTGGTCTGGTGTTGTGGATGCAAATGTTCAATCGACCTATTAGCACGGAATGTGTAGTCTTCAATGATATCTTGTTCTGCTTTGTCCGGGAAGTAAACTTCTTTCCGTTCCCATAGATAGTAATCCAGTCGCCAGAACCAGTATCGGTCAATACCCTTGTCATAAGTCATGGCGTCGAAGCTTTCGGGCTTCCGATGCAGTTCATCATCGATTTCTTTTATCCATAGCAGAAGCGTTTCACAGTTGCCAACCTCCTCATTATGGAGCTTTATCAATACTTTTTTCATCCAACTATAGAAAGGTATTTGAGCCACATAGAGCATTGATTGGTACTGTTCTACCTGCTTGCGTGCTGGTTCTTCCCCCAAAATAAGGTTATATTTATTTATAGTTCCTTCTCTTTCCTTGTGGATAATATAGTAGTCTAAGAGTATTCTGTAGAATAAGAGTTGATGATAGAAGTTTGGTATATCTTCTTTTTTATGCTCTTTATACACATTGAGAAGTTCCTCACGATAGAAAGAGTAAGAACCGTTTTGTTCGAAGTAGATATCATAGACCATCATCAGCAACTCAGGGAAGGAGATTAAAGCTCTGTCACCATCATCATTATTGGTATAGCTAAAAGTGTGGTGTCTCGGTTCGATATCACCAATTTTCGTGTCGTCTTTTTCATCAAGCTGTGTTTACACGACTCCACCACCTCGTCAAACTGATTGTTTCGACATTGTATAATTGCCCTTTCATATTTCTGGCAGTAGTCTTTCTCTGACTCATTCTCACTTTTACTGAAAACAGGTCGGCTCATATCTGATACAAGATTCCAGATACGTGTCAAGTCTTCTTGATTATCTTGTCCTTTCAGTAGCTCTACCTTCAGAATCTCATGCTGTTCAAGCCCCTTTCCATTAACGTTCATTGCCTCAAAATACTTATTCAGAGAGGACGGATGGCTTGCATAGTAAAGAGGCAGTTCTGAGAAGAAAAAAGATAGTCTTTCGTAGACATTTTGGGCAAAGTTTTTCCGCTCCTCATCAGATGAGAAGTTATCAGGACATTCCATAAACTTGGTGATACAACGTATTGCTTCCTCCATCTTCTTGTTGATAGTTTGTGGCTTTTCGCCTCTTATCCTGCAACGAAGATACTCCTTGTCGTGCGAACGTGCGGTGAAGTTTAGTCGTTCTCCGTCTTTGAGGAATGCCCCCCCAGACCTCAGCATATTTCTTGAGGACAATACCTATCAGTGTTGTCACTGTAAACCGTTGTTGCCCATCAATAAGGTCATAGCATTTATCTCCTATACATGAGAGCATACCAATGTAATAGGGCGATTTATCTTGGTTAGTTTCAAAGTGTCGTTTAAGGTCGGATAAGAGCCCTTCTACCTGGCTATCCTCCCAAGTAAAGAGTCTTTGATAAAGTGGAATAGAGAAGGTTAGCTCTTCCCTGACAATCCGTTCTGGGCTATATCTATGCGTATTCATTATTAATCTTTTCTATTATTGTTGGTTCTGTAAATTCATTCTTTAATTCTGTAAAAAGAGCTTGAAGGTGATTGTAAAACCTCATAGCAATACCTTCCTCTTCTAAGTCTTGTCCACTGCCTCTAATATTAGAGAGACATTCAGCAAGAAAGAACGTTGGCGAAGAAGCTTGGTCTATCATCATAATGATTTCAGAATTACTTGCATATTCCCTAATCTTATATGTCAAGGCTCGATTTATAGCATATCTGTTTTGCGCTATGTGAGCAGCAATACAGTACAAAGCCTCTGCAAGATATTGCTCGCCAAACTTGAGATAGTAGCCGAACAGCAAGGACTCTATGACCTCAGCAAACTTCCAATGTGACTCTGCTTGTAGGTGTCGTTTCAGGGCTTCAACAACTCGAAGACTACCGAAGGCCTTTGCTTTCGCTGGTGAAAGTGTCCATATAGACAAAGAAATGAGTCCCACCTTGTATCTTCTCGTAGAAAAGGAACGACTCTCCAAAAGGCTGGGAGGGCAGCGAGAGTCGGAGCCGTAGAGAACTCGTCCATGACACATAACCTCTTATTGGGGTTATAATATTGCTTACGCATCCACTTTCGGAGTGGCAACAGGTAGTAGGCTGCTGTCTTTTCTAAGAGTGGATAGTTGTTCTCTATCATCTTGTTCCATCGTCCTGCAAGGTGTTCTGCCTGCTCTTCTGATGAGATGTAACGTAGGTGGTGCGCCTTCAGGAGATCATAGTCTGATAGCGGAACGCCCTTTGAGTTCTCATTAGAGAAGAACGTATAAGCAAGGTCAAGCTTGCTTTCTTTGAGGATGAGCACCGTAAAGACGAGATTATAAATAATCCTATGGCAACGAATTGTGCCCTTCTTCGTATTTATGAGGTGGTTTATAAGGTATTTTGCATTAGCAATGTGATCTCTTGACTGTTGAGATATGAACTTCTGTCTTAGCAGAGGAATATCACCTTGATAATTAAGTCCATTGACAATCAATGACAGAGTTACCAGTCGTTGCTGTCCGTCAATGATGGCGTAGGTTCCATCTTCTTTCTTCTGTAGGATGATTGTGCCCAGATGGTAGGCTGAATTATCGTCGTTTGGTATCTCTATCAGACTGTTCCACAGGTCGTTCACTTGCTTATCTTCCCAACAGTAATTACGCTGATAGTCGGGAATGATAAGCTTGTTATTGAATAGTTTTCCAAGAGGAGCGGTTGCTAAACAAACTGACTCTTCGTCTAATCGTTCTTCTTCGAAAGAAGTATCTTCTTCTTGATAAGCTTCAATCTTTTCTTCCATTATTCTTTGTTTATTTATCTCTGTGATGATTGGGTCAAAAATGTTCATCATTTCGTTAAAAGCTTTTCTAAGTTGCCCCCAGCCGCCTGTTGGGCTGTCAATTCTACATCTATACATCCCACCTCTCTGCCATCTGTGCCATGTCAGTTGGCTGTTGTAGCCTGTTTTTTGTCGTAATGTTCGTACAAAGGGTCTGTAATCAAGGCTTTGGTACTTCCCTTCTAAGTGAAGTTCAACAAAGCCTCCATAGTATTCATAGTGAATATCTCTGTCATCTACTAATATAGTCGGTACTTGTAAGTAGCGATTTGATTGCCAACTGCGTGGTCTGTAAACGGCGCAAATGTTCTCACTCCTATCTGGGAACGACTCTTTTAGAAAACTTTCTAAGCGTTTATCAATCAATGCATTCATTTTTTCTTCTTCTTTGTTTATAATATTCTCCCCCTTGCAACAGAAAAAAATAACTTATCTTTCAGTCGTCTAATGCCTTGCAAAATTCTCGATAAAATCTGGGGAAGGTTGACGTGGAAATACTCAATAGGAAAATAAAAAATGTTAGAAAACAATAGCATCGTAAGAACTATATATATTGTGGTCTAATGACCGATTGGGGGATTAAGGTAGTTCATGCCAGAGGGGGCATACTCCAAAATAACCCTGCCAATACTCAAGTCTACATTCTGTATCCCCTTCCCATTTAACTCCTCAAAGGAGTAGATTATTTCCACGATTCAAGCATATTTATTTATCAGATTTAGAGCCATCACTTAGCTTTTAAAGTTATACGATAGCAAAATTAAGAAAAAGATAGGAAGAATAAGAGTATAGATTTATATTATTTCTGTTTTAAGTGTTTCAATGTAAAAAAGTCAGAAATAAAAGAGGAGATAAACCGCTTAATTAAGGTTCTTCCGTGAAATGCATAGATTAAAATTTATACTTACTCGGGTATGACTACCAACATCTGATCATCTTATAAGGGGGCAAAAACAAAATAAAATATGGAAAAGACAAATAAAGACTATGTCAATCTATTACTATGTCTTTCCTTTTTCTACAATCTACTTATTCCCATACCAATCTATGTTCGTAAACTATTTTCATGTGATTCAAAACCGACACATGCTCTTTTAGCTTTGAAAAAACGCCCTTTTAACTTGCAAAAGATGCCCTTTTGAAACCTTACTAACGCCCTTTTGAAGTCCAATTAAGCACCTTTTCTTGCATGCCTTCACAACCAATTGATTTACTGTTAGTTGCAATCTTGACTTTTATACATGTTTCCCAGATTTATTTTAGGTGTCTTACATCAATTTATGTAATGGATTTTCAACGTCTTATCTACATTTGACTGGGAAGTTCGTAGCAAAAGATTAAGCTATATGTCAAGTAGAAGAATTAAGGGAGTTCAGGGCATAAAAAAACAGAGCAACAAGTTCATTTGTTACTCTGTCTTGAAATATTATTTTGTCAACATGTTAACTTGTCAACACGTTAACTCGTCAACTATCTTACTCGTAAGCGCCAATCTCGCCAATCAAGAAACGAGGATACTCGCTTGTGTCAAAGGTTTCGAGGATTGTCAACTTAACATACTTACATGTTACTGGCGTGTTGAAGACGATTGGGAATGGGGTTTCGTCATCATACTGAGTTGCTGTGGTAGCAGAACCCATCTTTATCCATGTCTTACCGTCTAAGCTGGTAGATACAGCTACCTTCTTCACACCATATCCATAGCTCGTGTAGTTACAGAGGATACCAATACCCGACAATGTCTTCGCTTTATTGAATGTCATTGTGAAGTCTGGCTCATAATAGGTATATGAGTACACATAAGTATTGTTATCACCATCATTCAACTTTGTTGCATTTGAATTATTGAGAGATGTTGACATTGTGTAGTCGGTCAGAGCAATCTGCTTGTCGGTGTCGAGGGTGCCAGAAGCGTTGATATTGTTGAAAGAGAAGTTGGTTACTACTGCTACCTTCGTGCTTGTCTTTGCTGTTTCAGCACCGTCAACACTCTTGATAACAACAGATGTAACGCCGTTCTTCAACATAGCCAAGTTCTTGAGGGCATCGCCATTCACCAACTTAACGACGATTGGTTCAGATACCTGCTGACCCTTAGCGAAGGTTACAGATGTCTTGCTAAGGCTGATAGCGTCAGTGCTCATCACCTCTTCGCTACTATTTGCCTCAACACCATCAGATGTAGCAGCCAATGTTACTGTTACATCCTTCTCTGCTGGAGAAGAAAGACGAACATAGAACTTTGCGCTATCGCCAGCCAAGGTAACAGCTGATGCAGACTTCTCACCAGCGAGCAACAACTTGTTGCCGTCACTGGTACCAGTATAGAGGTAAGCCTTTGCAGAGTAGTTCTCTTCTGCTGTTGGGTAGAGCGTGCTACCAACTTCTGGCTCGCTCTGACAAGATGCCAGTGTGGCAGCAACCAAAGAGGCTGCCAGCACTGACTTGAATACGTTTATTTTCATATTTGAGTTTCCTTTTGACTTATTTACCATCGATTCTTACGTTCTGCTCCCAGGTTGGAACAGCTACACACTTACCGGTGTTGCCGTGGTCTGTTGCATCCTTGAAGGTATCGCCCTGACCCTCGTTGAGCTTCCAATATGCCTCCAAGCCGGTGCTCTTAGCATCGCAAGCGTACATGTTGTTAGCAATCTGAGCCTGTGTACGAGCCACGGTCCAGAAGCGTAACTCGCTCACCTTCACGTTTGCCTTCAGATAATCAGTGTTACCGAAGTTGAAGCGGTTGCTGAGGTTAGTACTCTTACCAGGGAGGTCCATAGAGTTATCAAGTGCACCGTTAACATAGAGGTAGAGTTTTGTACCTGTACAAACGAATGCGAGGTGATACCACTGGTTCTCGTTAAAGAGCTGCTTACTGTTCATCTGCGTACCCTGTGTCTTAATCTGCAGACGGTTACCCTCGATAGGAGCATCACCGAAACGAGTATAAATCTCGCCACCATCGTTACCCCATGCACCGAAGAGTGTCTGGTTGTTAAGTTCGCCAAGACCCTTACCGAGCTTGCTCATGTTCACGTTCATCTCGACAGTCCACTGTGAAAGGTCATAGGTCTGACGCATTGCGAAGTGGATGTTATGTGTAGCGTTAATGATTGGCACAGCCTGATAAACAACCTGATCGAGGATGTAAACCATTGAACTACCAGAGTTCAGGACGTCATACTTGCCATCTTTACTCTTCAGACGGAGGGCAACAGCATACTTCTGACCGCTGTCCTTCAGTGCCTGTGTCAATGGGTTAATCGTCAGTGTCACATCAGAAGAAACCGACTTACCCTTCTCAATCTTCACCTCGTTAGAAGAGAGTGAGTAGAGACTTGCAGGCAATGGCTTGTAAGAAGTCTCGTTACGCTGGTTGTATTCAGCGAGTGCTGTTGTGTCACTTACCACCTCGAAGGTATAGTCCTGTGTAGCAAGGTCAGAGAGACGCACGTTCACAGAAGAAGTGACAGCCGACGTACCGATAGTAATATTCTGACTTGAGTTACCATTAGTATTGGTCTGTGCGATATACGCCTGATTAGAAAGAGGCGAATATTCAGCATTCTCACAAGAAGCCAGCAGTGTCAGAGAAACCATAGCTACGGCTCCGATGAAAAGCTTAGAAATATTGTATTTCATAATTTGAATGTCTTGATTATTGGATTGATGGATTCATAATCTGGATAGCCTTGCGCAAGAAAGGATAGTTGCCTGTCTGTCCAGACACTGTATACTCGTACTCCATGTGATAGGTTCCTACGCCACCCTTACGATAGGTTACGCCATTGTAAACAGGGTTCCAGTAAGCCATACCTAAGAGAGAAGGCACGGTCTGACCATTGTCTAAACGGAAACTTACACCACCCTTACCAGCATAGTTCTCAAAGTTCTCGCAGACGATGAGCTTCTTAGCCACCTGCTCTGGTGTGAGATACTGCTGGAAGTGAGTAGCCTGAGCAGTAAAGCGACTGTTCAGATCACTGTTACCAGAAGAGTTATAAGCCTGAAGGATGAAGTAATTGAAGTATTCGCCATACTGAGCAGCCATAGCGTCAGGCTCACCGTCGATAACGAACATCTTACCTGTGCCAGACTTCGGACCGATGCGCTTGCCCATTGTCTTTACGAAAGCCTCCATCACCTTAGCGTTCTGCCAAAGCTCCTTATCGGTCTGGAAAGGCTGAGCATATGAAGGTTCAGCATCGAGGTCGAGCCATCATAACCATACTTAGCGATAGTGTCGCAGATAGCATTTGCATACTTTTCAGTAGCTGCAATCTGTGAAGCCTCATCGCTGCCCCATCCCCAGAACTTATGACGCCACTCTTTCCATGTGAGGTTTTTGTCTGTGTTTGTTGGAGTAATCTGGTCACCAATGTCAAATACAAGGCAACTGATAAGCACCTTTGTACCCTTTGTCTTCTGAACAAAGCGGAGATCCTTCAGCATAGCCTCTGTTGGATTCTTCCAGTTTCCCCAAAGAGAAACGAAGTCAGTACTGTCAGGAAGACCCGCCAAAGAGTTCTCATACGTAACACCAGTACCCGTCCAGTTACCGAACCAACCGAAAGCTACAGAGTGGTCAGTCTTCTTATAGTCGCGAAGTTGAGCATAGTAAGCCTCAGACTTATTTGTGTGAGTAAGGTCAGCTCCGTCCTTTGCCTCTGTCTCAGTCCAGTCGCTGCAGGCAGTGAAAGCCGTTGCAGCGCAGGCTGAAAGCAAGAATATCTTTATTAAATTCTTCATTTTTATCGAATGTTTATTGTATGATAGATATCGTTTAACGCTGCCACCACATCTTGGTTGCATAGTCGTCATTACCCTTTAACAGCTGTACAGCCTTAATATAGTTTGCCTTGTTATTGGTAGCCTCATCAATATCAAATGGGATACGGTTAGCAACCTGGATGCTATAGTCTGTTGACTGTGCCAGAGGGAACACCTTTGGATAGCCTGTACGACGGATTTCGCTCCAGCCTTCCTGTCCGTTAGGGAACATTGCAATCCACTTCTGAGTAATCAGACGCTCCATCTTCTGCTCGTCAGTAGCTGAGTCGTCCCACTTGATAGTGATTGTACTAACCGCACTAACGTCTCCACCGTACTCGCTGATTGGGTCAACATAATTCTTCTCGGTTGATGTGTTATCTGCCAAGTAGGCTGTTGCAGAACCTGCACCCCACTGCTCGAAGGAGAGTTTCACACCTTCCTCATAGAGGTCCTTAGCACTTCCGCCCATGTTACTCCAGCCTGCCAACGCACCTTCTGCACGACAGAAAGCCATCTCAGAAGCTGTGAGCCATACGCCCTTGCTGTCTATCTTGATGTTTGCAGCTGAGTAAGCCTTACCTGCTGTGGTCTTATTACCAATCTTTGCAGCGGCACGACAACCGATTACTGAACGAATACCACCCTCTACTGGGGTAAAGAACTTCGTCAGACGTGGGTCGTTGTAACCTGTGAGGAAGCTCTCAAGGTCGGCACAAGCACGACTATCACCCCACTCTACAGATGTCTTATACTGTCCATTTGGTGTATAAGCAATAGCGCAATTGTCGTCATTGCTTGTGATGACACCGTCCTGTACTGCCTGTTCGCCCAACTGCTTTGCCAATGTTGGCTCAACATAACGGATGCGGATAGCAATACGGAGCTTCAAAGAGTTCGCATACTTCAACCATTTAGCCATCTTACCCTGATAAACCTTGTCTAACTCTTCAGCAATAGTAACATTAGGGTTTGAAGCAACCAATGGTTTGATAACGTCTGTTGCCTTGTTGAGGTCAGCGATAATGCTCTTGTAAACATCCTCTTGAGAAGAGTAAGCATTAACGTCTGTAGCATCAGCACCGATAGGAAGTGGTCCGTACATATCTGTAAGACGCATGAACGACTGTGCACGGAGAATCAATGCCCAAGCATAAACTGGTCCTTCGCCCTTTGTCACGTTGTCAATTGCCTTGAAAGCAGACACCGTCTTTGTCATAGAATCCTTGAACGGATAGCGTACCCAACCATTAGGAGCATTGAGACGAGCAAAGTTCTTCTCAGCGAAACCATTGTTAGCATAGGTCATGTAACGACCCAAGTAGTTACCGATAAGGTCTTCGTTCATCTGGTAAGCATTCTCCTGCTCGGGGAAAGCCTCGTTCTCCATCTGTACGAGGAAAGAAGAGGTTTGATAGTTGTCGCGCGACAAGTCTTCGAGAGAAGCACCCGTTCCAGGACGGTTTGCCTCTTGGAATCCGTCTGTACAAGACGACATTGAGCATAGCATCACACTTGCGAATGTACAAGCTGTGACCGCCTTATATATATTAATCTTTCATTTATATTTCGATTAAATGAGTGGAATTAGTTTTAGAATTTCAGCTTCACGTTGAAACCAAGTGTACGAAGGCTTGGCTGCATGAGGTAGTCGAAGCCCTGATAGTAGGTACCTGTTGATGCTGTTGCCTCTGGATCGAATGGTGCCTTGTTGTAAAGCATGAGGAGGTTGTTAGCTGTCAAACCGAGTGTCAGCTCCATACCGCCCAACATTCGACGTGGGAAGGTGTAAGCGAGGTGTGCCTCCTGGATACGTGCGTTGGTTGCACTGTAGATATACTCTGACCAGATTGGGTTCTCACCACCTACTACGGCATAGTAGTTTTCAGCTGATACCAAACCATTGTTTACTGCGATACCGCCCTTGTCGCGTGCATCAGCAGATGCCTTTGATACACCGTAAGCATCCATCAACGCCTGTGTCTGTGACATTACGATACCACCGAAACGTGCAGTTACAACGAATCCGAAGTTAAAGCCCTTCCAAGAGAAGTCGTTAGAGAAACCGATGTTACCCTTTGGAAGTACTGAACCACGATAAGATGGGTTGGTAAGGTTCACCTGTGATACATTACCATCCTTGATAGCAATATTGCCTTCTGCATCACGCTTGAAGTCGCTGGTCATATAGAGGTCGCCCATCGTACCGCCCTTCTTAAGGATGATATTAGCACCATTCAAACCACCTTGGTTGATAACCTCGTTAGGATCATCGAGCAACTCAACAATCTTGTTGCGGTTAGCACTGTAGGTAAAGTTAGTATTCCATGCGAAGTTGCCCCATGTATGGCTGTAACCCAATGCAAGCTCAATACCACGGTTTCTTACGTTACCAGTCTGTACATACTCAGAAGAGAATCCCTGGCTACCTGTGATAGGACGAAGGAAGGTCTGGTTGCGGGTGTTAGACTGATAGACTGTAACATCCAAAGTAAGTGCATTGTTGAAGAAACGAGATGTCAAACCTGCCTCCCAAGAGTTCGTACGCTCTGGACGGAAGTTTGATGGGAACTTATAAGTTACGGTGCTATAAGTACCTGAAGCTGGGTTATACTGATAACGCCATGGTGAGGTGATGTTTGGAGAGATAGCCGAACCTACTGATGCCCATGAACCACGCACCTTCATGTAGCTAATCCATGATGGGAGTGTAGCCATCTGAGAGATAACTGCTGACATACCCACTGATGGATAGAAGAAAGATACATTGTCGGTACCGTCCAAAGCTGAGTCCCAATCGTTACGACCTGTCACGGTCATAAACAGCATACTGCGCCAGCCCAACTCTACGTTAGCGAAGAGTGAGTTAATCTTGTGTGCATGGTCTGTGAAGATTGGACGGTTGTCAGCAGTTGCTGCACCGTAATCGATAGCGTTTGGAGTGAACAAGTTAGATGGTGCCTTCAAACCGCCTTGGAAACCTGTTACGTTATACTTGTTACGTGTGAACGAACCACCAAGGTTGGCTGATACTGAGAAGTCGTTCAATGTCTTGTTGATATTGAACATCAAGTCGCCATAGAGTGAACGGTCATTCACCTTGTCATAACCATAGAAACCATAGTTTGAGTGAGCGAAGAGATTAGTCGTTGTTGCGTAACGCTTGTCTTCCTGCTTTGTACCTGCATCGTCCCAACGCAAACGACCCACAACGTCCATCCAGTCGAAGATCTTATACTTAAGACTTGCACTGATCATGTAACGGCTGCGGTTGTTTGAACGAACCATACGGTTGGCTACCCAGTATGGGTTCTGCATACTCAACGCATCACCGAAGTTCCAGTTCTGAACATTGATACCTCTTGTCACATCGTAAAGCTCGTATGTACGAACAGCGTCGAAGCTCTCACCACGTGGGAAGAGATAAACAGCGGTCAATGGGTTGAAGTACTGACCCTGAGCTGTCAAGTTCTTATCATGCTCCTTGATGTAGTTGAAGTTGAAGTCAAAGGTCATCTTGTCGTGCAAGAACGTTGTTGTATTGCGGAATGCAAAGTTATAACGGTCGTAGCTGTTGTTAGGAATGATACCCTTTGCGTTCGTTGTACCTACTGAGATATAGGTCTGGTTCTTGTCCGTACCTGCTGTCAGAGCAACGTTGTTCTGAACGTTCGTACCTGTATTGAAGAAGTCCTTTGGCTCATAGTTACCATAGACTGATGGAGTCTTTGCACCCCATGACTTCACTTCGCCTGCACGGTTTACGTAAGAGTTCTGGAACTCTGGCATGATGAATGGGTTAGCAAACTGTGTACTGTTACTTACAGTCACGCTTACCTTGCCTTCCTTACCCTTCTTCGTGGTAATCATGATGACACCCTGCGCAGCAGCTGAACCGTAGAGGGCAGCAGCAGCAGGACCACTAAGGACGCTGATTGACTCGATATCCTCTGGGTTGATATCAGCAATACCTTCTGAACTGGCTGTGAACTGAACGCACCACCTGAAATCTCACCCTGACTGGTGTTGTTGATTGGCACACCGTCGATTACATACAAAGCCTGATTGCTACGGGTAATAGACTTAGGACCACGCATCACAACGCGGGCTGCACCACCCATACCAGCTGAAGAAGCATTGATGTTCACACCGGCTACCTTACCAGAGAGTGAATTCATGAAGTTAGGGTTCTTAACCGTTGTAAGGTTCTCACCGCCTACCTTCTGAACGTTATAGCTCAACGCCTTCTCTGAACGCTTGATACCCAAAGCGGTTACCACAACTTCTTCAATCTGATGAGCCTCAGCCTTCAAAGTGATGTTCAATGGGGCATCACCACTTACCTTCACCTCCTCAGTGTTCATACCGATATAGCTGACAATAAGCGTAGCACCCTTATGTGTCATAATCTCAAACTTACCATCGAGGTCGGTGGTCGTACCATGCTGCGAATCCTTTACGCGGATAGTAGCACCGATAACTGGGTCGCCAGCATTGTCTACGATAGTTCCGGTAACCTTCACGTCACCACTTGATTGCTGTGTTCCTAATACCTTTGCGGTATTTACCTTAGTTGCAGCAACGACTACGTTCTTGCCAAAGTTGTCAGCCGAAGTGACATGACTGCTGGCAAAAGCGGTCAAAGAGCAGCAAGATAGGAAAACACTTACTGGTAGAATCTTTCCTTTTCTCATTAGTTATTTTATATTTGATAATAATCTTATTCTGACTTAGGTCTGCCCAAAAACAGATGTGGGGCAGCCTTATATATATAATAGGTGTGTCCTATATGAAATGTAGGTCTCTATATTAAAAATGTAGGTCCCTATATCAAATAGATGTTCAAAAGTTATCCATGCTTTCTCACATTCCCATCCGTTTTTTTGTAGGTTCTTAATACAAAGATAACATATTATACGCAAACAATACTTATCATATATCAAGTATTTAACAAAAATAAACACAAAAAGACTGCTTTTTACAAGCAAAGGCTTGTTAATTCATAATTCAAAATTCATAATCCTTTGTTAATTCAGAATTCATAATTCACAATTCATAATTATGATTACTACTGTTAGCTGTGGTTTATCGCTGCAAATAACTTGTTCACTTGTTACTATGTCTTCCTTACAAGCAACTTGTTAACTTGTCTACTCGTTAACCTGTCTACTCGTCAACCTGATAATTTATCTTTACAAAACAAATAAGGGAACGGATTGAAATAAACCTAAAACAAGTTATTTCTGCACCATTGTAAGTCTTTTGCTATCAGGTAGTTGCAAAAACAGATTTCAAAAGGTGCTTAATAGGACTTCAAAAGGGCGTTAGTAAGCGCCTTAAAGGGCACCTTTTCGAAGCCAAAAAGCCGTTAATTCGCACGCTATTTGTGCCCGAGTGACTTGCTGATTGTGAAAACATTTGACAGACAGAATGAGATAAGAAGACAGAATGACATAGAGACATATACTTCAATGACATATTTTTGCATGAAGACTGAATCGACAAGACTACGAATGACACAAATTGCACGAAGACAGAATGACATAGAGACATATACTTCAATGACATATTTTTGCATGAAGACTGAATCGACAAGACTACGAATGACACGAATTGCACGAAGACAGAATGACATAGAGACATATACTTCAATGACATATTTTAGAACGAAGACAAAAGCGACAAGACTACGAATGACACGAATTGCACGAAGACAGAATGACATAGAGACATATGCTTCAATGACATATTTTAGAACGAAGACAGAATCGACAAGACTACGAATGACACGAATCATTATCGCAAACATTATTTGAGAAATTCGGGTAATTCGTAGTTCTAATCATAAAGTTCAATGTTCAAACCTCAATGTTCAAAGCTAATAGTTCAAAGTTCAAAGCTCAATGTTCAAAGGTAATAGTTCAATGTTTTAAACGTATAGAAATAACATCGTGCTAAATGTTAAATACTAAATATTAGTTGCTATTTATAAGATTTTTAACTAATTTTGCACACAAAATAAGAGTTTTTTTGAAAAAAACATACAAAGTTTTCGATATAAGCTACCCAAATTTTAGTATTCAAGATAAAAATAAAGATTTAAGAGAATATGAGAAAGAATGAACTAATGGCATTAGACATTATTGCCAAAGGCGAGAAAGAAGCCTACATGAAACCATCATGTGCAACCTACTCTATAGGTTCCGAGTCTATGATTTGTAGTAGCGTGACTGGTGAGACTGAGAATGAGGATGTCAGTGGCAATCAAGGTGACCCTTGGAATACTGGTCAAAATGATTAAATGTTAGCATTATGCATAGCTTGTAGATGACAACTAAGTACATCTACAAGTAGGTGTAACGAATGTAGTAAAATGAATTAATCAAAGGTATTTTTAATACGTATTAAAGAAATAAAGAATGAAAACGAAAATTCTTTTGCCACTTATTTGTATGGCAATATCACTCTTTACAGCGTCTTGTTCTTCTGATGACATTGTGTCGCCAGAAACAAAGGAGCAAATGTTAACACTCACTGTTTCGGCAGGTACAGAAGATGATGCTGCAGCAACACGTGCAGAATTGGTTGAAGCTGAAGGTTCTAAAAGCCCATGGAAGTGGGAAACTGGGGACCAATTGATGCTCGTTATAACCAATGCTGGTCAGAAAACTGTTCATACACTCACATTGAAGTCTACAAAGCGTGACGGTCTCAGTGGTGAGTTTGAAGGTCAGGTTCCAGCAAGCAGCATAACAGAAAATAGCACTTACCGCTTTTTCTATGTGGGCAAGACTACTGATGGTAGCACTGATAGAACAATCACTACAAGTGACCTCTCTGCAGGTAACATCAATATCGACCTCACTCAGCAGACAGGCGAACTTAAGGATTTGAAGAAGAACTGTGTTTTAATGGGTACTGGTAACGTTGTTGCTACAACTGGTGGAAAGGCTATCACTAACGGAAATATCACATTAAAGAACCTATTTGCTGTGGCTCACTTGCTATTACTGCCAACGACAATACACCACTTACAAAGGTTGGTCTTCGTGGTAAGGGCGTTTATGCTTCAGCTAATGTAGACTTAAGCACTGGTGCTGTAACAGGTGTTTCAGAGATTGGTACAGAGATTGACCCAGAAGAAAACATCTTCTTCCCAGCAGGTAAAACCGATTTCTATGTAACCTTCGTTCCAGGTAGTGTTACTCCATCTTTCGATGGCTATTACGCTGATTCATATACGAGTGTGGTTACCTCTACACCACAGACACGTAACTATGATGCTGATAAGTCATTTGTTTATTATAAAGATGCTAAGGCGAAGTTCTCTGTAAGTGACAACCAGCAGGTGGCTATTACAAATGGTAATATGCAGTATGTAATGCCTATAGCTACCTACACATACAATATGAATGCCAAGACCCTTGATGCTAACAAACTTATTAGATGGAAGCAGTTAGTTCCACTTAAGCTTAAGGGAACTCGTACTGTGCACCCAGGCTATTACCGTTTAGCACCAGAGCAGTGGGAAACAGCTATGCCAAAAAATACAAGAACAGGCGGTACTTACACTTACAATACAGTAACTGTAGATGGTAAGGAATATGTTTCTCCAGAGGTCTATCGTTACTTTGACCTTCCTTCATGGGGAACTATTGACTATCCTACATTGATAGACAATACATTTACAGCTTCTGCATCAGCAGTAGCCCAGACAGACTTTGGTAATAAGCTAAAGGTTGGTAATAAAGTAACTCGTACTATGACTTATGACGAGTGGAGTTATCTTATGCCTAATACAGTGAATATAGGTTTAACTCCTGGTAACCGTGTGTGGGGAACAGGCTTACTAAACATAAACAAAGAGCTAAGTGGGCAAGATGCTTTATTGACGAAAATGGGAACGGAACACGAGATACTAACCCAGCCGAATTGCGTGGTTATCTTATCTTCCCAGATGCTATGACAATGGATGAAGCAAAAGCTATATTTACAATAACTAATCCTGAGATTGGTAAATGGTCAGTTGCAAACAACAACCCTACTACATTTGCAAAAATTAAGAGTAGTGGTGCTGTGTTTATTCCATTATCAGCTTATAGAGCTAAGGGCTCAGCAAAATTGGAACAATGGGGTAACCATGGTAATTATGCTACCTCTCAATATAGTGGGAATAAAATGCTTCATCTTAAAATAACTGATGTTGATGCAGGTTCGTTCCTTATGATTGATGCTACATCTGCACCTGACCAAGGTTGTATGAATCGTTTGGTACAGAACTATTAATACTATCATCCGATAACGTTCGGATTATATAAATAAGAATCGGTCATTATGACTTCTTACTGTTTTAACGCAGTAAGAGGTTGTAATGACCGATTTGCATTATAATAAAAATTCTCTTATTCCATAAGAAAGGCAACTAATACTAATTAAAGCATTTGTTCATTGTGTCATTCTGTCTTATGACATTCTGTTTGTATTCGTGAAATTCGTAGTCGTTAATGGTTCATTTCATAAAGGTCAAAGGTCAAAGTTCAAACCTCTAAGTTCAAAGGATAATAATGATTCGTGTAATTCGTAGTCTTAAAGTTCAAAGTATAAGGATTAGTAGTTTTTATAGATGAACCCTTAACTTTTAATGCGGCTCACCTGTCTTGTTCCTCCGAATCAGATTAGTGGTCATTTCGTTAGTTTTATTTAATGAAAAAATTTTCGGTATTGAACATATACTGCACTTTAGGGTTTTACCTTTGCAGCAACCTCACGAAACAGTCTTCTCCCCAGTAGGCTGTTTCCATAGGGGGACGATGCGAATGCCACCCGACGACTTCTCCTACTGACCTACACTGCGTCACGAACAAAGAAGGTGGTAGATGATTAAAACCATTATTCTATAACAAAAAACACTGAGAACAATGATGAAGAAAGTTAATATAGTAATGAAGGCTGCCCACCTCTGGACTCAAGAGGAGGAAGACCGACTGACGACAAGGATTGTTGATAACTTCTGTGATCTAATCAATAGAAGCGAGGAGGAAGGATTGTATTGGACTGGCTTGAAGTGTGACCTCATCGACTTGGCTCACATGGTTTGGGAGACAGGGCGACTGATGGATAAATGTGGTCGTCCAATGGACTTCCAAACCATCGTACATCATATCTGTAGGGTGCTTCATGTGCGAGAACCCTGTAACCCCTCATCAGTTATCTCATCAGTCCGTGCCCGAAAGAATGTAAGGGTCGGTCCGCTCCGCGAACGCTACTTGCAACTGATCAGTAAGGCAAATATACAGGATCCGATGAGGTTGGAGATAAGGAAACCTCACCCCCCACCCCCCTCTCCGAGAGAGAGGGGGAGTGAAAATCGAGAGAGATAGCAGCCCCACCCCTTACCCCTCCCCCATAGGGAGGGGAGTAATCAGCGAGATACCCCTATTGGTTAGGGAGAACTTTTAGTCATTCTTTAGCAAATTGTTGCCAGCACTCCCCCTCTCTGCAGGAGAGGGGGCTGGGGGGTGAGGCTATTGTACATGCCCTGTCCTCTTCAATACGCCCCATGTCTGCAGCTCACCCTTTATCGCCTTGAGGTAACTCTTGAAGAGGACGTAATACATTATCCAACGATAGAAGAAACGTTGAGGGATGACCCACAGAAGTACCCACAGACGCTCGCCCTCGAAGATATAAGCCATGATAGACACACTGGCATCAATCATAAGGAAGATGAGGTAATAGAAGAATATCTGAAGGGCATTACCCGTAAAGAGTCCGATGAGCATCAGTACATCAGCCAATGGTGAGAAGGTTGGGATGATATACTGGAAGATAAGCATATTAGGCATAGCCCATAGACCAAAACCTTTCTTAGAAGGTGCAAAGAGTGAGGAACGATGCTTCCAGAAGGCTTGCATCACACCAAAGCACCAACGGATACGTTGCTTCACAAACTGGCGGAGTGTCTCTGGCGCTTCGGTAAGTGCCACAGCATAGTTCTCGTTCTCGATGATATATCCATGCTCGTTGATACTCATCGTCAGGTCGCAGTCTTCTGCTAAGGTATCAGTTGTAAAGCCTCCCACGGCTTCAATCACCTCCTTTCGGAAGGCGCCGATAGCTCCAGGCACAACAGTGACAGCATTGATATTAGAGTAAGCCATACGGTCGAAGTTCTGACTACTCGTATATTCAATAGCCTGCCAGTAGGTAAGCATATTCCGTTGGTTACCCACCTTCACATTACCAGCCACCGCACCGACACGCTTCTCTGTGTCAGCGATGAAGTGTTTCATCAATCTACTTACCGCATCATTCTTCAACTGGGTGTCGGCATCAATACAAACGACATACTCTGAACGGCAGGCAGCAATACCATAGTTGAGGGCTGAAGCCTTTCCACCATTCTTCTTAGCAAGCACCGTAACTATATCATCATTGTCGAATGACTCATGTACACGTTCGAGTGTATGGTCCTTACTACCATCATCAACGAAGTAGATATGCAGGTTAGGATAGTCTTGTTGCTTAAGCGTAGTGATGGTACGGACGATGTTTACTTCCTCGTTATAACCCGGTACGATGATAGATACTGCTGGTGCTGTGGCAGCATCAATAGGAGCATAATTACGTCGGTTCTCCGCCCGCTTCTCTCTTATCATCAGTACATACATAAATATCAGGCGCATCATTCCCAAGGCAAGGAAGACAAGGAAAAGAGCTGTGAGGAAGTCTGAGACATGATAGATCATCTCTGCTAACCAAAGGTTGGTCTGCATGGCATAGTATGCCTTACCTTTATTAATCTCAGGCATCAGTGTTTGCTTGTTCATACCTAAGTATTGTTCGAGGGAGATAAACTGATAACCCTCATGCTGCAAGGTCTCTATGATACGTGGGAGCGCATCAAGGGTAGGCTTTCGAGAACTACCACCCGCATCGTGCAACAAGATGATATGTCCGTCTTCATGGTGTACACCATCAATGACACGCTGATAGATCTGGTCGGCTGTAACGTTTGCCTGCCAGTCATTAGGGTCGATAGACTCTCCCACAAAGAGGTAATTCCTTCGACTTGCCACAATCATTGGCCATATCTCTTCATGTTCCGTTGGGTCGGCATCAGCATTATAAGGCGCACGGAAGAGGATAGTACTATGTCCTGTCACACTCTCTATCAACATTCTTGTCAACTTCAACTCTGCATAAGAGCGGCGGTCGGAGTTCTCAATCATGTTATGGTGGGTGAAGGTGTGGTTACCAATGGTGTGGCCATCCTCATATACTTGCTTTACCAATGGCAGATTCTTCTCCATCTGCAGTCCCACCATGAAGAACGCTGCAGGGACATTATACTTCTTCAGCGTACTTAGTACGGTAGGAGTCCAACGGCTGTCTGGTCCGTCATCGAAGGTAATTACAAGCTGCTTGTCCTTACATGCACCTAATCGTTGGATGGTATAAGTAGAAGGCAGGGCACGATAATATTCTTCTGAGATAAGGCGATTGTCCTTATCTATCCTTATCGAGATGTCTCCAGGGTGAGGTTCTGTTGTCACTTGGAGCACTTCACCAGAGCCAACAAAGTTGACATCATCGGTGCCGTTGAGTTGCATCAGCTTCGCAACAGACATCCTTGCCACACTCTCCCATGACATATCTTTACCATAGAAACGCCATATACGATTGTCTTCAGTTCCCAAACGCCATAAGCCAAAGCCTGCAAGATGATACTCTGCACCAAAACGCATGATGTTAAACGTGGTGGCAGCATCGGTGAAGAACACGTGATGAACCTTTTTATCGTCGGTATTCTGATAAGAGAAGTTCACGTTATAGGTGTCATCATCGAACTTTACCTTTGCATCTGCATCTTGTGCAATAGCCATTGTCTGGTCGAATGACACGGTCGTACCGCCTTCTCCGTTTGCCCAATCATATCCATAGGTAGCCATACCGAGGACAATCTTATCATTCGGAACATTCTTTGCAGCCCAGTCGGTGGCCTTTTCTACCCATCGCTGCGAACTAACCGCTCCCGGCTGACTCTCAATGTTATGTTCATCATAAGCCATGAGGAAGAGATAGTCGTTATACTTCGCCAGTTCCTGCATGTTATAATCCTCATTGAAAGGGGCTACGGCTTGTGTTACATAAAGCCCATTCGCATGGAAAACACGTGAGAAGTCTTTGAGCAATTCGACAAGAAGGTCGTTATCTTGAATATTAAGTTCCTCTAAGTCGAGGTTGATTCCTGCAAATCCATAGCGCCGACACGTCCCAACTATCTCGTTGATGAGTGCCATACGCTTCTTCTCGTCACGCATGATACGCCCTATTGCCTCTGGATGGAAGTCGGAGTTGTAGTTATTGGTGAGCATAGGAAGAACCGGAATACCTGTTCGACGCATCAAACGCAGTGCTTGCTTATCAATCCGATACTCCACCTTGTCGGTCTTAGGATTGATAAAAAACCACTCTGGCAGAACCATATTCAAATGCTTGATATTGTTCTTCAGGGAGATATAAGCATGCTTATCCCAGTTTACATACCATGCCGAACGCACACCGATTCGTGGATCGTCCCACTCACGAAAGTATTTCTGTGTCAGACTATCTGCCTTTCCAATAAATCGTTGTTTCTTAATCGTAGCCTTCGCATAGTTATTGTGCATCTTCTTCTCCTTGAAGAAGTCGCGGAACGACTTATAAAGCTTTGCCGTCTTGTTATCCTTGGTATAAGGTGATGACGCTGTTACTGCATTCCGATAATCGTGACGGAAAGGCATCTGAGGACTTCCTTCCAAGGCAAACATTGCCAAGAAAACGATTCCTAACAATGAGAGAATCGTAAGAATGACGCGTAAGGTCCACTTAAAATAACTCCAGCGCTGACGGGAGTCTGTCTGAAAAACTTGCTTGCTCATTGTTTCTTTTCTATTAAATGAAAGCAATAATTATTATCTATAGACATCCTTCTATAGATGATTTCTGTATCTCTAATTCTTGTTTCGGGCTTTTGTCCCACTATCTTATTCCTTAGATATAAACGTGGGAAGTGGGTTGTTACTTCCTATCATAATAAGCGGATGACTTCTTTCACCTATAAGAATATAAAGGTTCTACGCATAAAGTGACAATCCGTCGATTGTATCTAAGAACAAAAAATGTTATCCTTCTCAATCTTACTTCCTGTGTTTTAAGCTGTTTTTGTTTCCTACATAGAATATTCTTTTACGCAAAGGAACGCACCGTAGTACTGTTCTTCAAAACGATTATGCTCCGCTTCACAGCCTGCAAGTACTCTCCAATCTGTCATAACAAAGTCCTAATACCTTTCAGGAAGATGGAAAGGGCAAAAGGATTTGCCTATTACAAGTGCAAAAGTACAATATTTCTTATAAAGACAAACACATTTATATGAAAATAATAAGCCACTTCCGAAATATGGAGTGTGAAACTAAACGTCTTATAAGGGTCTTCCGAATATGGAGTGTGCAACTAAAAGTCTTATATATTAGGCACACAGAGTTACGGAGGGGACGGAGATAAACGCAATATTACGGAGGTGCCGACGGCACAAAGAGCGACGGAGGTGTAGCGTACGGATTCTTGATAACTATTTTGAGGTAAACGCTTTGTGTATAAATTGCTAATAGAATTGGCAAACAAGCTCCGTCGCTCTATGCACCGACGGTGTCTCCGTGACTTCCATTGCTTTGTTTTAATAATCCTCCATCCTCTCCTTTTCTCCGTGTGACATTGCTTCAAACCCTAAACACAAGTGGCAAACCTTATCACTCCAAAAACCTGAAGACCCAAAATAATAAGCCACTTCCGAAATATGAAGTGTGCAACTAAACGTCTTATATAATCCTCCGTTCCCTCCGTAACTCCGTGTGACATTTCATTTAAGCCCTAAACTTAGGCGTTTCCTTATCATTTCAAAAGTATGAAGAACCAATAATCAGCTTCCACTAACAAAGCCTCCTCGCATTTGCTTGCCTATCGCTCCGCCCGACTCTATTCACAAAAACAATAGGATTCTTGCGGTATTCAAGCACATTACATAAAGAAAACATATCCTCAAAAGGTCAACTTTACACTAATCATCGTATTTGATATATATCAAGAAACAACCGATAGAATGATATTTTTCATCGTTTAATTTTGATAATCTGAATATTATTCATACCTTTGCATTGTAATTCAAGAGAAACATATCTGGTTACAAGGTTTTAGACTTTACAGGTATTCAAGATTGCTCAGGATTATTATTGAAAAAGAAGATTTGTTTAGGTTAGTAATAGATTTAGGTTTTTAGTTATATTTTAGGTAAAGATTGTAGAAATATTATCGTCGTGAGACGGTGGTTATTCGGAGATAACGGAAGAGCAATTGCTCTGCCGTTTCTTTTTTTATATACCCCTCATATTTAATTCATAATTCAAAATTCAGAATTCATAATTATGATTACTACTGTTAACTGAAGTTTATCGCTACAAGCAACTTGTAAACTCGTAAACTTGTCAACTCGTCAACTACCCATATCATAAAGTTCAAAGTTCAAACCTCAAAGTTCAAAGTTTTTCAAAGCTAATACATGCTTTTTTAGCTTCTAAAAGACGCCTAATTGACTTGCAATAGATGCCCTTTTGGAGTCTTATTAACGCCCTTTTGAAACACAATTAAGCACCTATTCCTGCACTACATCATAATGAATTGATTTACAGCCGTTTACAAACTGGGACTTTACACGTGTTTTTCCCTTTGTTTATAGGTCTTTCACCCGATTTTATGTCATATTTTTTCAAACCATTATCCACGCAAACTTTAACCGACCACGAATTCCACTAATTATGTAAATGCTTATTGCAAAGCTCTTCGTTTCATACGTAATCGATAGAAATCATGTGCTCATCAGTACGTCATAATTATAATTACCGATGTAGAGAAAGTTCAAAGATACAAATCATAAAGGTCAAAGTTCAATGCTCAAAGTTCAAAGGTAAAGAGTTCAAAGGTAATTTTACACCTCAAAAGGGCACCTTTTACCACGTAAAAGGGCATCTTTTGCAATGCAAAAGACCCTCTATTAAAAAGCAATTGGGAAATTACTTTACAACAAGGAGGGATAATACACTCTCCTTTTTATCTATTCCTCTATTCACAAGACTATACAACGGAAGGGCTATCCTTCCCTTTCAACTGTCTTCTAACCAATAATTTCTCATATATTTTTCACTTAATACATTATTTTTCGTATCTTTGTACCATAATATATGATTTCTAATCACTCCGCCAAATCCGTGATGTAGAACCCATTTTACCAATATTGAATCATATGAAAAAGATAATTATAGACATTCATAAGTTCGGACCTTTACAGGAAGTATCATTCCAAGTAGCACCATTTATGGTGTTTACGGGTATGTCAAAGCTGGGAAAGAGTTATGCAAACTATCTTGTTTATTATCTTTTCACAAAATTATTGGCTCCTAGAGAGAGATCACACGCCTATATGAGTCTTTAATGGGGAAAGATTCTTCAGGCTCTTTTACGCTTTCAAGTGATTTACTTTCAACATATCTTCATGATAATGTAACAGCATTTATGCGCGCATTATTAGGGGATCCAACCATAGAATGTGACGTAGACTTTCGCTTTCCAGAGTTTGGCGAACCCCTTCATGTCACATACCAAGAGGTAGCAGCAACAGAAGAGGAGACAGTAAAGAGATTAGGTAATACTCTAAACATCTCAATTAATGGCAAAGAGAGTAGGGTAAATATCATTATAAATACTGCATTTACAGTAGGGGAGAATTGTCATGCGATACTTTTCCACAGATTATTTAGGAACTTTTATGCTATTAATTTAATCTTTCCACCTGCAAACGGAGCTTTGATTAATACCAATTATTCCCTTACCAGCTCCATAAATCCAGAGGGAATGTATGGTAGATTCTTATTTGATAACGACTTTTGTACTTCAATATGGTCTACTGGTGAGCCGTCTCCTTATCTTAACCAGATTAAGAAGATAACTGGCGGGGATGTTGTTAAGGAAGAAGGTAAGGAATTTCTGGTACTTGATGGAGGCGAACACGTAAACATGTCTGCCGCAGCTTCTTCTATAAAAGAGATTAGTCCGCTTTTTGTTTCTATTAAAGAATCAGCCTGAAACAAACGCAGCAATATGTCTGGAAGAGCCTGAAGCACATCTGCATCCATCCATGCAGATTCAGGTGGCAGACCTTATTGCGGAATGCATCAACAATGGTTTCTTGTTCCATATCACGACACATAGCGATTATTTTTATGGATAGATTGAACCAGCTTATCAAGTTAGGTAATATCCGTAAGAAGGATGAAGCAACCTTTAAAAAGTATTGTGCTGCAAATGGTTTATCAGAAAAAACGTTCCTTGATGGCAATAATGTGAAGGCGTATTTCTTCCATAGAGATGACGAGACAGGTAAGGTTGTGATAGAAAAACTGCCTGTGGAAGAAGGTGGAATACCAATGAAGACCTTCTACGAGACGGTAGAAAAGATGCGTAAACAGGATGAACAGATTGATGAAATGTTGTACTCCCTTAATGCTTCTGACCAATGATAGACTTCTCTGTCCTACGCAATTGCCTTTTACAAGCCTGCTTTTTTAAACAACATGACGGTAAAGTAACCAAATCTGAGCATCAAAAAGAAGCCAAAAAGCTTGAGCAAGTTACCTATGAACATGCTGGAACAATAATAGAAATAGAGAACCATTTGCTAAAGAAATGTAAGGACTCTTTTAACAGTAAGGTCCCAGACTGCAGCTATCAGTGCGACTGTGATGGTATCTTCTTACTACAAGTGGGAGATAAGGACTATATCGTCTATTCTGAAATGAAGTCTAATTTTGATGAAAAAGCAATCTGGCAGATTAGTAGTTCAGTCGTAAGAACCAAGTTATTACTTAGCTCTATAAAGGATTTTGGTTTAGAAAAATATCAGGAATTGGGGATAATTATCAGTTATCCTATGCGGGTTGAGATAAAGATTGACGATAATGATTCCTTGAAATCCAACAAAAGGAAAATGATAAGCACTTATGATAAGGCTATATATAGATGTAAAGCGGAACTTAGAAAAGAAAAGAAGACTACGGTAAATGGCTCCGATTTCTCTATGTTTGATGCTCATATTGCAGAACAATACCAACCTAACGATATGATTATCAAGCATGTAGAAGTACCTGAAGGGGAACACCTCTTGCTCTGTAAATATAGATAACCTCATCGCGTCATTATAACGTTATCAAGACGGAAGGGCATGTTCTGGACTCCCCTTCCATCCATTTACTTGAACTTATCAAGGACGATTACACTATTAATACACACTAAAGGGACGTTGCTTAGCAGCCTTTTACGCCACAGACATACCACTCTCGTATGCTAACACCTTACTATTTCACTCCTATTCATACCGAAGTAAAGGCTTATTTCGATTTCCCTCTAATTAATCTCCTTATAAAATTATCTCACGAATAGTAAAACCTGATTATAAGAAGTCTGAGAAGGATATGTGTCAAAGGGTGAACGAATAAGAAAGTTCAAAGGTATTACTAAATAATTCGTGTCATTCGAGAAATTCGTAGTTTGGAGAACAAAAAAAGGAACACCCTTGCGAGTATTCCTTTTGTGATTCCGACAGGATTCAAACCTGTAACCTCTTGATCCGTAGTCAAGTGCTCTATTCAGTTGAGCTACGGAACCATTATTATGGTTGCAACAGATAATGATTTAGTTGTCATTTCTGAATTGCGAGTGCAAAGGTATTGCTTTTTATTCGTTCCACCAAATGTTTAGCAATCTTTTTTATTATTTTTTTTCGTCTTCATCTTGTAATGTGGGGAGCGAGATGTGATAACCCACTGCAATAAAACGAATTAAACAGATTGCAAGGAATGTCACAATAACTGTTATCGGAAGTGGTAGTCCGAGCGAGAAGAGTGCCCAATAGATGAGTCCGCCGCCCACACTTGCCACTGCGTAGATTTCTTTGTGGAAGATTACGGGGATATTGTTCAGCAATACGTCACGGATAACACCACCTGCCACACCAGTGATACAACCCATGATGATGGCTACCCAGAAGGGATGACCTAAGGCGATTGTCTTCTGAATACCCGCAATAGTAAAGAGTGCTAAGCCGAGTGTATCGAAGACGAACCACGCATTGCTAAGGCGTTGAATCCACCTACGCGACAAGATGACGAGGAAGAGCGCCAGACCTGTACAAAGAACATACATGATATTTGCCATCCAGAACGGACGTACACCTAACATAGTGTCACGAATTGTACCGCCACCAATAGCGACGGCAAAGCCACAGACATAACCTCCGAACCAATCGAAGTGTTTCTGTGCGGCATGGCGGATGCCCGATATGGCAAACGCAAACGTTCCGAGAAACTCCAGTATCACCTGAAGCGTACGGACAAGATGTGGATCAGTGTAGATCATATTTGAATTAAAAAAAGGAGCCCCACCCCGACCCTCCCCGAAAGGGGAGGGAGGAAGCTCTCCCAACCCCTCCGAAGGGAGGGGAGTGCAGATAGCTATGGGTAGTACTCTAAGTTTATACAGCTAATGAGCATAGCTTACATAGAGGGTTAAGTAATTATAATATGTAAATCAAATTTCTTTTGTTGTATAACAATGAGAAGATATACTTAATACTTACGAAGAATACACAGCGAACCTTATCCTATTTGCCCCCCTCCCCTTTCGGGGAGGGTCGGGGTGGGGCTTTAGGGTGGGGCTTTGGGCTTCTTCTATCACACCACGTTCTGTGGTTCCCCTGCTATAAACTTCTTAATATTCTCAACGCAGATAGCCATTAGGCGCTCGCGTGCCTCACGTGTTGCCCACGCAATATGTGGAGTGATGAAGGCATTGGGCTGACGAAAGAGCGGATTGTCAGCACGAGGAGGTTCCTCGGTCATTACGTCGGCACAATAAGCACCGAGCTGACCACTCTCAAGGGCATCGGCAACAGCCTGATCGTCGACGAGTCCGCCACGTCCAGTATTGATAAGGATGGCACCACGACGTACGCTCTTCAACGTCTCAGCGTTAATCATACCCGTGTTCTCCGCTGTCAAAGGACAGTGCAAGGTGATGACGTCAGACGTACTGAGCAAGCCTTCAAGGGTTGTCTTACGGATACACTCTGGTAGGTCGCTACTGTTCTTACTGGTACAAGCTGAGATATCCATACCCAGTGCATGTGCAATCATTGCCACCTTCTGACCGATGTTGCCCAAGCCAACGATACCAAGTGTCTTACCAGCAAGTTCCATGAGTGGAGTGTCCCAGTAGCAGAAGTCCTGCTGCTTGCTCCATTCGCCACGGCGCACAGCCTCAGCATAATGGTCGACATGTGTGGTTGCGTTCAAGAGGAGGGCGAAGACATGCTGTGCAACGCTATCCGTACTATATGCAGGGATGTTGCATACGACGATACCACGCTCGCGTGCAGCCTCAACATCGATATTGTTATATCCTGTTGCTAACTCACCGATATACTTCAATTGTGGCAATTGGTCGAGTACTTCACGGGTGATATTTATCTTATTGATAAGAATACCGTCCGCATCCTTAGCTCGCTCAATAACTTGTTCCTGACTTGTGCGCTCATAGATAACGCACTCTGCTATTTCCTTTATTGGTTCCCATGAAAGGTCACCAGGGTTGACTGCATGGCAGTCGAGAATTACTATTTTCATGCTTGTTGGGTGTTAGAACCTCTCCCCCCAACCCCTCCCCAAAAGGGAGGGGAGTGCCTAACGGGGTACAGTTTGGTTGGGTTTGAGGCACAATTTGGTTGGGTTTGGGGTATAATTTGGTTGGGTTTGGGGTATAATTTGGTAGCTTTCGCTACATATTATTACTATCATAAGAGGAAACATTGGGAGATAACACTCCGTTAGGTGCTCCCCTCCTTTGGAGGGGCTGGGGGAGGTACCAACTCATCCGGCATATACTGCTGCTCGACATAATGTCCCGGATAATCGTGTGGATACTTATATCCATCGCTATAACCGAGGTCCTTCATTAGTTTTGTCGGTGCATTGCGAAGGTGGAGGGGAACAGGGAGGTTGCCTGTCTGGCGCACTAACTCTATCGCTTTATTGATGCCTACGTATGCAGAATTATCTTTCTTCGACCGAGCTAAATAGACTACCGCCTCAGCCAATGGGATTCTACCTTCGGGCCAACCAATCTTCGTCACAGCGTCAAAGGCTGCATTCGCTAACAATAGGGCGTTAGGATTGGCAAGTCCGATATCTTCTGCAGCACTGATAACGACACGACGCGCAATAAACTTTGGGTCTTCTCCACCCTCTATCATACGTGCCATCCAGTAGAGTGCGGCATCGGGGTCGGAGCCACGAATCGACTTGATGAATGCCGAGATAATATCGTAGTGCATCTCGCCATCCTTGTCATACGCCAACGGATTCTCTTGCAGTCGTTCCTCCACCATCTGATCGGTAATCACGACATCGTTGCCCGATTCGGCTGAGATAATCAAGTCGAGGATATTCAGTAGCTTACGCGCATCACCCCCACTGTAACGCAGGAGCGCCCCCGTCTCACGCAGTTCGATATTACGCTTCTTCAGTTCCACATCCTCCGTAATGGCTCGATGCAACAGCTTCAGCAAATCGTCTTTCTCCAACGACTTCAGCGTATAGAGTTGACAACGAGAGAGCAACGGACGAATCACTTCGAACGATGGGTTCTCTGTTGTTGCACCAATAAGCGTCACCGTTCCCTTCTCTACCGCACCCAAGAGCGAATCTTGCTGCGACTTTGAGAAACGATGGATTTCGTCGATAAAGAGAATCGGTGAAGCGGAATTGAAGAAACGACCGCTCTGTGCCCTTTCGATAACGTCGCGCACATCCTTCACACCACTCGTCACGGCAGAAAGCGTATAGAACGGTGTTTCTAAGCGATTAGCGATAATCTGTGCTAACGTAGTCTTGCCCACGCCCGGTGGTCCCCAAAGGATAAACGACGCAATACGCCCCGAGTCGATCATACGTCGGAGTACAGCCCCCTCACCAACGAGGTGTTCCTGTCCGATATAATCGTCGAGCGTGCGTGGTCGCAATCGTTCTGCCAATGGTTCCATATCTCTTCCTCTTTTTATTATTGTTACAAAAGTACTGAATTTATCTCATAATAACAAAGAATGAAAGAAAGTTCTTCTGAAATATGGAGCGATAAAATAAGCCTACTACATGATAATTAACATTACAAAAATACAAGCCATAAGTTTGTATTTTGATAACACTACTGCTTTAATGTCTTTCTTAACCCCAAATCTCTAAGTTTGCAAGCTGAATTACAAACTTAGAGATTTGGGGTTAACTTTATAGATAAATTTAATAAAGAGCAAAGCAGGTTAACAAATCTGCAATTCTTAGTACAGAAGGAAAGGTTTCTGTACCTTTGTACACATAAAACCAAATGACTTTTTACAATGAAACTTCCCAAATCAAAGTTATTTATTGCGCTTGCATGTTTAGTCCTTCCGCTTTTGTTTGCTTCATGTTCAAAAGATGAAGAAAGCGAAAACGACCCGATGCCTTTTGTTCCTATCGAACAAAATGATTTCACAGCTGATATCCTGCAACCTGATATTAACTATTCAATTCCTATCCGAGGAGACGACCCTGACGATTTCTTTTTAAAGGCTGTGGGCACCTACGAGGGTACGCTAACCGTTTATGACCCTAAAACCAAACAGGTAATTCCTTCTGATTTTGATAATCATGTAAGTGCCAAGTTCGAATCATACTTAAATCAGTTTAGCCTGACTCCTATTCCCCATCCTTTTACATTATATGCTTTAAAGAAGGATCAATATGCTTATGACCTACTATATAAAATAATCAAAAATAAAACTTGGTGGAAGACAGGAAAGATACACGATTACAGTACAATACTCATCGGAAGAAACAAGAAGAATCCTTCAGAAGTGGCATTCCAATTGTATAACCCATATTATTTTTACTCATATATAAGCTCTCCCCATGATGATCGTTATGACTTGAGCGAAATGTATTTTAATGTCTGTGGAACTTTCAACAATACAACGAAAGAAATGACGGTTTACATAAAGCCTGCGGTTGCCTTGTTTTATGACAGTATGGTTCGAGGCAATAAGATAAAAGCCGAATTCAACGACGTTTATTTTATATGCAAATTAAAGAAGACGGCATAGGATAAACTGACTTCCCTTTTAACAAAAGAATAAACGATGAATAAAAAATAGATTATGGATAAAAAGAACAAATACAACCTACTCGTCGCTCTTTTCCTGCTATTGGTAGGCAGCTTTGCTGTTTCATGTTCGAAAGACGATGACGCTACGACAGACAATACCTCTAATTTTGCACCTATCAGTAGTAAAGAAGCACTTAAAATACAGAAATCTTTACTTGGTAAGTATAGAAGTAATGTGTATATTTACGACCCTACAACCAAGAAAAATATTATTCCAATTCAAGCTTTGACCTCGATTCTCTAACCATAGACAATAAAAGCAGATTTTACTATGCCCTTTTAAAGTTGTCACGCAACACATATCTGCAGTTACACAATATTGAAAAAAATGGGATAAAGAATACAATAACAGAGATATCTACTCAACCAGACGAAAAGATTTCTTTAGGACTTGAGGGAATTCGTTTCACCAGTCGCAACCAACAAGACAGTTGCATATATCGGTTTGAAGTATCACGAGGGGTAGTTGACTATAGAGGCCCCAGTCTCAAAACAATAGTCATGAGCAGTCTTATGACTTATTTTAACGGTTACGGATATTATAATGTAAAAACAAGTAAGTTCAAAATTTATCTTCTTCCTTACAATGCATACATGGAATCATATTTTAATACCTTTCAAAGCCTGAGACTTCCACTCACAGGAAGATATCTGGTTTGTGAACTCACAAAGATTCAATAAGGTGGACTGGTTCGTAAACTTTTGTTGGATAATTTCATAACCTAAAAATCAAAAGGGCGTTAATTCCATTCGAATTAACGCCCTTTTGGCTTGCTAAAGATGCCCTTTAAGAACCTTAATAACGCCCTTCTCAGACCTTAGTAAGCACCTTCAAAACCGCAATTTTACAAATAACTGATAACAAGATACTTACAAAGGTAACAAAAAAGCTGATTCTCGACTCTATTCCTCACCTTTTCCTGACCCGAAATGTAAAATAAATTCGAACTTTGAACATTGAACTTTGAACATTGAACATTGAACTTTATGATATGTACCTTTTACCTTTGAACATTGAGGTTTGCAAGGATTCGCGCAATTCGCGCAATTCGTAGTTCAAATCATAAAGTTCAAAGTTCAAACCTCAAAGTTCAAAGAATACTATGGATTCGCGCAATTCGCGTAATTCGTAGTCATTAATGGTACATATCATAAAGTTCAAACCTCAAAGTTCAAAGTTCAAAGGACAAAGGACTAAAGTCCTTTGTTGCGTATTGGGTCATCATACTGCACCTGCAGTTGGAGGAGTTGTTTCTTAAGGTTCTTTGTGAGCTTCTCCGTACCTGGTTTACCATAGATATTATGCATTTGGTCAGGGTCTTTCTTTAGGTCGTAAAGTTCCCAAGCATTGATATCATTGTAGAAGTGCATGAGCGAATAACGCTTCGTACGAATACCATAGTGACGGCAAACAGAGTGCTCGGCAGGGTATTCGTAGTAGTGATAGTAAAGCGACTGACGCCAGTTGGCAGGCTTCTTACCCTCAAGGAGTGGGAGGAAAGAACGGCCCTGAATGTCAGAAGGCACCTTTGCACCGGCTACATCGAGGAAGGTTGGGGCATAGTCGATGTTCTGTACCATCTCTTTGACAACCCCATGCTTACCGCCCGGATAGTAAACCAACAATGGTGTGCGGAATGACTCTTCATACATGAAACGCTTGTCGAACCATCCATGTTCGCCCATGTAGAAACCTTGGTCAGAGGTATAGACAATCATTGTGTTGTCAAGAAGACCGTGCTGGCGCAGGTACTCGATGACACGACCGACGTTGCGATCGACAGAGTGAATCACACGCATATAGTCGTGCATATAACGTTGATACTTCCATTCAGCGAGCGCCTTACCAGAGAGCTTGTCTTCCTTAAACTTCTTGATGATTGGGTCATAGTAGCTATCCCACTGCGCACGCTGCGAAGGTGTCATACGTTTGTAGTTGCCACGTCCCCACTGCTCGAGACCTGTAGTGGTGTGAATCTCGTTCTCCTTATCCGCCATCTTATTGTCGTAGACGAGGTCCATGTCCTTTATGATACTCATCTCCTGCTTCTGTGCAGCCAAACGACCAGCATAGTCATCATAGAAAGTCTTTGGCAACGGATAGGTCACATCGTCATAGAGGCGAAGGTCGCAGGTATCAGGGTTCCACACACGGTGAGGCGCCTTGTTGTGCATCAACAGACAGAAAGGCTTGTTCTTGTCGCGTTTGTTCTCCATCCAGTCAATCGCCATGTCGGCAATGATGTTCGTCACATAGCCCGGACGGCGTATCTTCTTACCATTACTGAGGAAGTCAGGGTTATAGTAGTCGCCCTGTCCGATAAGGATATCCCAGTAGTTGAAGCCTGTTGGCAGTGAGGTGAGGTGCCACTTACCAATCATTGCCGTCTGATAGCCCTGCTTCTGGAGCAACTTAGGGAAGGTCTGCTGCCCGCCGTCAAAGGTCTTAGAATTGTCCGTGAAGCCATTAGCATGGCTATGCTTACCCGTCAGCATACACGCACGTGACGGACCGCTGAGGGAGTTGGCAACAAAGCTCTCTTGGAACTTCACACCATTGTCAGCCAACCAGTCGATGTTAGGTGTGTTGATGAAACGCTTGTCGTAAGCACTGATAGTCTGATACGAATGGTCATCGCTCATGATGAAGACGATGTTCATTGGTTTCTTCTGCGCTTGGGCAGGAACGAATGCACCCATTGCAATCGCTCCTGTCAAGCCGTATAAAACTTTATTTTGCATATATAATAAATTGGTTTATCGCAATTATTTATCCCATCCAGGGTTCTGCTTCCACAGATTGTTGGTCAGTGTGAGCATACGCGTTTCGAACGGAAGGAGGTAATCACGCTTTGGATTAAACTTCCAACCGGTCTCATAGCCTGATGGGTTCACTGGCAATACGTAACGTTGTGCGTCGCCAGGCTTGCCAGAGAGGTAGAGATTATTGCCTTTTGGCTTGTCATAAACGAGGCTTGTGCCATACTTTGCATGATGTTCGAGGTTGCTACCAATGAACAATGCACCGTGTGCACGCTTGCCAACGATCAGCTCATCGGCTGCTGCCCAACGGAAGATATCATCCAATCGACGACCCTCACAAGCCTGCTCAATACGACGTTCACGGCGAACTGCCTGTAAATACTTATTGAGTTGGTGGAAAGGATAGTCTGCCTCGATGTTATACTCTCTGTCGAAGTCGACTGCTGGCATACCAACTCGGTCGCGCAAAGGCTTCAGAATGGCAATAATCTGACTCTCGTTAGCGGCACCATCGAGCTCTGCCAAAGCCTCAGCATAGTTTAAGAGGATGTCAGCATAGCGATACTGAATGGCTGGTGTGCTGCCTTTTCCTTCTTGATCAAGGCTTCCCTTATAGTCAATCTGTACGTGCTTGAGCATTGAATAGCCAGTTTCATTCTTGTTATAGCCCGATCCATTGAGTGGTGGAACAACGTAACCGCCTTGGTCTGGACGCAGAATCTGACCCGGCATACATACTGTCTGGCACAAACGTGGGTCGCGAACAGTTGGCTTTAGCTCGTCGCCAAAGGTTGCCTTTGCGGTCAACACGGCTGGTCCGACAAAGGGTTTACCGTCGATGGTGAGGTAGTCGTCAACCAATGATGCCGTAACACCGCTACTACCACCACCCTGATTGAGGTAGCGGTCAACACTGTTACCAACATTCACGCCGTCATAACGCTTGAACCATAACACCTCAGGGTTAGTGGAAAGATCCTCTGTCTGGAAGATAACGCGGTAGTCGTTCAATGGATTACCCGTCGTATAGATTCTCCATACACCTCTGTCAACAACGTCCTTACAAGCCTCAACGCACTGATCTAAGTAAGACTTAATCTTCGCATCGGTAACAGTTGGGTCGTAGAAAGCATCGTTCTTTGCCTTATGATACTTCTCCCATGTAGCCTCATAGAGTGCCACCTCGCTCTTGAAAGCACGTGCCACGTCCTTATGAACACGCATCGAAGCACTGCTGTTCTGGGTGTTAAGGTTGGCAATAGCCTTATCGAGGTCGGCAAGAATACTATCAGCAATCACGGTTCGTTCCTGTTGTGCTGGTTCATCTCCTCCTCCTGTGGTTCGAGAGGGCGATTCACCCAAGCAATCTTACCATAGTTCTTGAACAACTGGAAGTAGAACCATGCACGGAAATAGTAAGCCTCGCCCACACATTGCTTGTAGGCAGCAGAGTTCTTATCCTTAAAGTTGAGGTTATTCAAGAAGAAGTTGACGTTGCGAATATTATAGTAATGACCGAGTTTACCCGCATTAGCGAGGGTCAAACCACCATTCAATCGTGTGTTAACAGAGCCACTTGCCATGTTATCGCTGTTCATATCGATACCAGCAATACCACCGCTACCCCATGAGTTAAAGTCTTGTCCCTTCACACCTGTCTGATAGAACTGGTCGAGATAGCTGTTCATCTCGCCCAAAGAGGTGAAAGGGTTGACCGTTGAAAGCACTCCTTCTGGAGACTTGTCCAAGTCGAAGCAACTTGTAAGCGTTGTTGCACTCAAGAGTGCTAAACATATATATTTAAGTTTCATAGTTATATTCTTTTAAGTGATTAGAGATTAACCATAAGTCCAAACGAGATGACCTTATTCATTGGATAGTTCTTACCGCCTTCGCCTGTGTAGCCATTGGCTGTGAAGATAACCTCTGGGTCGAGCATCTTCTTTAGCTTTGTGAAGGTAAGGAGGTTCTCACCAGAGAAGAACACCTTCACCTGCTGGAGTTTCATCTTCTGTGTCCAAGCCTGTGGGAGGGTGTAGCTCAAGGTCAGGTTCTTCAAACGACAGTAAGCCGCACTCTGCAAGTATTGGTCAGTAGGCTGGCTCTTTGTCTTCGCTGCATATGGACGAACGCCACCTGCTGAATTGATATAAGGCTTTGGATAGTAGCCATTAGGATTGCTCTCTGACCAATAGTCAAGATGATCTTTGAAGAGCGTTACCTGTGCGTAAGGACCTGTTCCCCAGAAGTAAACACTGTTGGTTGGGTCCCAATCACGCTTGCCTACGCCTTGGAACATGAAGCTCAAGCTCAGTCCCTTCCAGCTAACCATACCATTGATTGTGTATTGATAGCGTGGTGAGGTGTTACCGATAATGGTCATATCGCCCATATCATCGAGTTTATTCTTACCATTGTTCACATAGCCATCGTTGTTAAGATCGCGGAAAGCAACGTCACCCGGTGTCCACTTCAAGGTTGAGAAGAAGGTGTTGTTGTATTTGCATTGTAGGCATCAGCCTGCTCCTGTGTCTGCAACAAGCCGTCTGTACGATAGCCCCATATCTCTCCTACGCGTCTGCCCTTATACCAGTTGCTTGCTGGTGCCGTACCCGTTGGGTTAGCATAGTCTGTTACGATAGAGGTATAGTCAGCCAAAGAACCACCGATACTATAGTCGATGTCCTTACCAATCTTACCACGATAATTCAGCGTTAGCTCCCAACCACGATCGCGCAAAGACGCATTATTGGTTTGTGGGGCATTAGCACCGAAGAAGTCGGGGAAGTCTACACCAGGTCCCAACATATCCTTTGTCTTACGTTCGTAGACGTCAAGACTACCCGTAAGGGCATTGTTCATAAAACCAAAGTCTAAACCGATATTCTTGCTACTTACCTTCTCCCATGTTGTTGCTGGGTTTACAACGCCCGGCGCAAGGAGGTAAGCATGACGACCATCAGCAAAGATATAGCTTCCTAATCCACCACTGAGATTCATGGTTGAAGCGAAGGTGTAGAGGGCTGCACCTGCCTGATTACCGAGCTTACCGTATGACATACGCAACTTCAACTGCGATACTTTTTGACTGAGCGGCTCCATAAACTTCTCACGACTGATGTTCCAACCGAGGGATACAGATGGGAAGAAGCCCCAACGATGGTCGCGTGCAAAGCGTGAAGAACCGTCATAACGGCCGTTTACTTCAAGCAAGTAACGACCCTGATAGTCGTAGTTGATACGGCCGAAGAAGCCACGTGTTGCCCATCCATTGCGGATATCGTCTGGCTGCTTGTCGCCTGTTCCCATTGCTGTATTTGGATTGTGCATTGAGTAAAGACCAGAGATAGCGTTCTTCAGATAGTCTACCTTGTTATTTTCTTCCTGATAACCAGCCATCAAAACGATGTTATGATCCTCTGCAAGGGTCAATGAGTAGTTACCATAAAGGCTGATATTCTGATAGTGGATGTTATAGTTTGAACGCTGATACTTGCCATCAGGACTTGCATCCAACTCACCACGAACACCCTTTGAAGTCGTCACACCATCAGCTGCATAGATGTCTGGGGCAACGTTCAATGCCTCGTATGAGGTCGAGATAAACTTATTGGTGTAATCGGCATTGATAATCAATCCCTTTACTGGATTAAGCTCGAAGCCTAATGTGATGTCGTAATGATTGCGCTTTGTACGGGTGAAGGTACCACTCTGTAAGTAAGGTATCATTGACAACTCCGTGAAATGACCATGAGGATCTACAACAGAAATCGTCGGACGGAAACGTGCTAAGGAGTGATAGAAGCCTTCGCTCAAGCCGCCTGCACCAAAAGGAGTGTTGTCGACAGAGTGAACATACTTCAAATTAAGCTTCATCTTCATCCATGAGGTGAGACGAGAAGTGAGGTTAGAAGCGAGGTTCATACGCTCAAAGTTCATCTTCGCATAACGCAGAATACCATCTTCCTTGAAGTAACCTCCTGATACATAATACTGTGCCTGCTTACCACCACCGCTCAAACTTACGTTGTGCTGCTGCTTGAAAGCATAGTCTTTATAATGTAACTTGAAGTAGTCAACGTTTCCAATACCCTTCTCTGTGTTCTCAAAGGCTGGGTTCATCAAGGAGTTGGCAGGGAGTTCTTGCCATGGATTTACACTTGATGGGTCGTTCATATACTGCTCTAAGAGCTTAATCTTTTCATCGCTGTAAAGACGAGAGGAGTTGGCATTCGTAACACCAGCATTCCACATCTTGGCAAACTCTACGGCATTTGCCATCTCAGGCAGTACGGTAGGACGGTTCCAACCCATACTTCCCTGATAGTTTACGTGCATCTTGCCTTCCTCGCCACGTTTCGTTGTGACCAAGATAACACCGTAGGCAGCACGCGCACCATAGATAGAACAAGCGGATGCATCTTTCAATACGGAGATTGACTCGATATCATTTGGATTGACATCGGCAAGACTCATCTCGATTCCATCTACTAAAACATAAGGATGACCGGTGCCGGAGAGGTTGCCCTGACCACGCAATGACAAGGCTGCCGTGGCTCCTGGACGACCAGAGCTGCCATTAGATACCATCAAACCCGGTACCAATCCCTGAAGACTCTGCGACGCATCAGTCACTGGGCGCATCTCGAGTGCATCGCCCTTAACAGATGAAACAGAACCCGTGAGGTTTACCTTCTTTGTACTCCATAGCCTACGACAACCACTTCGTTCAATGCTTGGTTGTCATCCTGCAGACTAACGGTGTAATTGGTCATACCTGCCTTGACGGTTACAGACTGAGGCTTAAAGCCCACATAACTTACTTGTAGTACAGCACCGGGTGCAGCGGCAAGCGAGAAGTTGCCATCAACATCCGTAACAGCCATGGCAACTCCATTAACCATCACAGAGGCACCGATAACGGGTTCACCATGGGTATCTTTCACAACACCCTTGATTGCCTGCTTTTGCTGCTGTGTACTCTCAAACGTTTTTACATTCGCACTCGTAGAACTAAGTGCTGGGGTAGCGACGAATAAACTCAGACACAAAGAGAGTGCCACCCCTCCCATTGCAAATGGGGGATGCTTCCTTATACCCAGGAAGACAGTAGTAGATTTAGACATAATTACATTGATTTAGGTTTACAGGTGCAAATATAACACTTTTTTTATTAATTCAGAATTCATAATTCAAAATTCATAATCCTCTGTTAATTCATAATTCAAAATTCACAATTCATAATTATGATTACTACTGTTAACTGTGGTTTATCGCTACAATTAACTTGTCAACTCATAAACCTGTCTACTACCACTTATGATTACCGAAGCTGGGAAATAAAATGAGTAAGACCCTATCAACACTCCTTATTCGAGCATTGATAGGGTCTTACTAAAATAACCGTAATCTATCATAAGTTTAAGATTGATATCTTAACTATATGACAGAACGAAATAATGACTATTCGTCTACAGAAGCCTCAGGCTCTATCACCTTATTCTCCTCAAGCCAACGACGCTGATAACTACGGCGAGCAGCCCAAGCTATATCATTAATGAAAGAAGCATTGAGTGCAGCCCCTACAGCTCCACCAATGAAAGGAATAGACTGAGAAGCCTTACGCTTGGTAAGGTTCACACCGATAAGCTTTGCCGCCTGACGCACGCTCACAATACTCTTAGCTAAAAGGTTGGCAGTTCCCATCTCTGCCAATTTCTTCCACGCATTTCTTTGTATCAACAAAGAAATCTGCTTGAGACCCAAGATAAAACTGGCTTTCTCACCTAATGTACTCGCATTTGCTGTAGCAAGAACGCCCAAGACAAAAGCCTTTTCTTCCTCCTCATTATTTGCATCAGCCACATAACCATAGCATACACCAATCTTATGGATTGTACGAAGTGCCAGTGTGGTAATGAACGGAATGTCAGCAACAAGACCCGGCAAACCAGCAAACCCCACCGCAGCACCTTCTGTCGTAGCTACTCCGATAGCCCAGTTATGCACCGAATCTGCCATCTGGTCACAGAGTTTAAGATTCTTTGTGCGCAGTTCATCGATACTCTCCACTTTACCATCACGCAGTACATCATCTGTGTCCGTAAGGTACTGTGCAGCAGCATTAGCAGCATTTATGGCACTCTCAATGACCTTTTCAGGCACTACTACAGAAATAAGTTTACCAACGGGACTTAAAAGCTTACCAAACGTTTTACTAACAACACCTGGCTCCTCATTCTCCCATGCTTTGATGAGAGCGTACTGTTGCATCAAGTAATCTGACTGTTTCATAATAGATTAAAATGCTCACCTGTTCCCAAAAGTTAAGCGGTTTATAAATTATTAGATAGAAAAAGCGTGGAAACTATTGCTTATTATTCCACTGAGGCTCTGGACTGCCCACCACTGTATAATAAAGCAATAGCCCACGCCTATAGATATATCATGCCCCAAGTATAGGGTATAATAATCCCAGCGTGAGCGTAATTGCTATTATCCACAGTGTATGAAATTGTCCAGATTTCAGATGGAGGATAATGTCAAACGCTCTTTAAAGATATAGGACTCATATAAAATACACCTTTGAAAAGATGTAAAATCTGGTCCGTGTGCAAAGGTATAGATTTTATATTAATTATAACAATTATTTAATAATAATATTATATATAGCTCTAAAAAGGTGGAAAAAGAATATATACACATCGTTTATGACAATGTGACACATATTGAAAACGCACATATAATTAGCAAACAAACGTTTACTCTATTGAAATTGTATTACAAAATACTCGAAGAAAAGGCGGAGAAAAGGGCTAAAAACGAGCTTTTTAAACCTCCTTGTAAGTCTTTTGTTATCAAGTAGTTATCGAAGTGTGGTTTAAAAGGTGCTTAGTAAGGCTTCAAAAGGGCGTTAGTAAGACCTCAAAAGGGCATCTTTTGCAAGCTAAAAGGGCGTTAATTCGAATGGAATTAACGCCCTCTTATTTTTCAAGGTTTGAATTTCCTTTACAATACAGAGGGACAAAAGAAGACAGAAGAATAAAAAACAAAGATTATGTGTTTTATTGCCACAAGCAACTTGTTAACTCGTCTACTTGTTAACTCGTCCACTCGTTCTTATGTTACTATGTCTTCCTCACAAGCAACTTGTTAACTTGTCTACTCGTCAACTACCCATATCATAAAGTTCAAAGTTCAATGCTCAAAGTTCAAAGTTAATACCTCAGCAAACTGTTTCCTGCACTCCCCCTCTCTCTCGGAGAGGGGGTTGGGGGGTGAGGTCCCCCCCCGATAGGGTATATTTACGTTAAATAAACCAAACATTATACCCTTTAGGGATTATCTGTTTTGTTTTTCATAGATATTTCGTACATTTGTACCCGTAAAGGTATAATCAGCATGGAGAAGAATCAACTATCAATCACATTAAAGCAACTGCGGAAGGAATATCATCTAACGCAGGAGGATATGGCTTTCAAAGCAGGTGTAGGACTCCGCTTTGTCCGTGAGATGGAACAAGGAAAAGCTACACTACGCATGGACAAAGTCAACCAAGTACTCGAGCTGTTCAACCTACAGTTAGGACCAGTACCCATTCCAAAGGACTAAGTGACAAAAAAAATCAACATCATGAGACAAGGAAAAGTATATGTAAAAGATAAGCCGGCAGGCATTATCACAGAAGACGAGAGGGGATATAGCTTCGCTTATCTTCAAGAGTATTTGGATAGTAGTAAGCCAACCCCCGTAAGTCTGACATTGCCATTACGTGCAGAACATTATCATAATAATGTACTTTTTCTTTCTTCGATGGTCTTATTCCAGAAGGTTGGATGCTGAATATTGCTGAACGAAACTGGAAAATCAACCGTAGAGACCGCATGGGATTACTCCTCTCGTGCTGCCGTGACTGTATAGGAGATATTAGCATCGTACCCATAGAAAAGGAGGAGGAAAGAAGATGAAACGTTGCCTGTGTTGTTATAAGCCGTTAAAGGCTGGGGAAGTTGACTATCACCCACATTGTGCAAAGAAAATGTTTGGAGCCGCAATAGCCCCTATCCTTCCCTACACACGAAAGGATATTAACCGTTTGGCACAGATTGTCGTTGAAAAACGAACGACAGTGACAGGTGTGCAATCAAAACTATCAATTGACCTTGAGCATGACGCAGCAGGAAATCCACAACGTCTAACGATAGTAGGCGTTATGGGACGATATATCCTTAAACCCCAAACAGAGCAGTTTGAATGCCTCCCAGAGATAGAGGATTTATCCATGCATCTGGCTGAGATTGCGAAGATTCCAACAGTTCCGCATTCTCTTATCCGTTTTGCTGATGGTGAACTAAACTATATCACAAAAAGAATTGATAGAACCGACGATGGGCAAAAGCTTCCTATGGAGGATATGTGTCAACTAAGTGGTAAACTGACGGAACAGAAATATCAAGGAAGTTATGAAATGATAGCCCGTTTCCTCGACCAATATTCCAGTGTCTCTATGTTAGACAAAGTGAACTATTGGCAGCAAGTTGTCTTCTCGTGGATTATAGGCAATGCGGATATGCACCTTAAAAACTTCTCTTTGTATAGCATACGAGAAGGACACTATGTACTCTGTCCAACCTACGATCAGGTTTCCACAAAGATTGTTATGCCAGAAGACACAGAGGAAGTGGCATTATCGCTCAACGGCTTCAAAAAGTCACTCCTCGTCTATGACTTCCGAGAAGCTATGTTTTCGACAGGACTCTCCGAAGTGGTTGCTAACAGAATATTATCTGGTTTTGCTAAGTTTAGGGACAAATGGATGGTGTGTATTGATAACTCTTTTATCTCTGATAATCAGAAAGAACAATACAAGAAACTTATTGACCACAGACTGGAAACCTTAGCAAAAGAATAAGACTGATTTAATTCAGAAGCCTCTGTTAATTCAGAATTCATAATCCTTTATTAATTCATAATTCATAATTCACAATTATTCGAACGAAGTTCTCATCAGTACGTCATAATTATGATTACCGATGTTAACTGTGGTTTATCGCTACAATTAACTTGTCAACTCATAAACCTGTCAACACGTCAACTACAAATTATGATTATTTTTCAAAATTTGAATTTCCTTTACAATACAGAGGGACAAAAGAAGACAGGATGACAAAAAGACAAAAGGTACATAATAAATAATTTTATGCACAGAAGACTTAAGAACCTTACATACTCCCTAAAAATAAAGAAAATTTTTTTGAAGTATATAATAAAACCTTGGTTTTGAGTTACATGAAAATAGTTTACATATATCGATTAGTAAGAGAAGAAGATGTTTGTAGAAGACAGAAAGAAATGCTAATTGATAGACATCTTTTATTTACCTTTTCTACATTATATCTTATAGTTTATCCCTTTTATATATACCTAATGGAATATATCTATCCATTTAACGGAAGAACCAGAAAAATGAGCATCTTTATAGCCTTTATACGAAGATTTTAGAGGAGAGAGTACAGACTGGTCAATACCGCTGAATTGTTACCAGAAAGATTTGGGTAAACAAACATTCTTAATTCCTATAGCTTCCCTAAACAAAGGTGCCATGTCACTGTCCTTGAAACCAGCAATACCACAACCAATGCGTGTGACATAGAAGAACAATTCGGTATGTTCCTTAGCAAACTCAATAAACTGGTCAACATAAGGCTTAATAGTCTCTACGCCTCCCTGCATGGTGGGGATTGCATAACTTTGACCTTGCAACCCAACACCTTGTCCCCATATTGCACCGAACTTTTTACAGGCAGCCCTGGCTGCACCACCTCCATGATAACCATGAAGATTACTTCCGAACACGAATATCTCATCTGATTTCAGAGAAGATATTGCATCTGGAGTGTATTCTGGACGTATTATGCCATTGTATGTTCGCTCATCGCCTTTCACAATTGGCAACAAAGAGAATGCTTTATCAGCGTATCTAAAACTGATTTTATGTCCTTGTCATCGCAATGAGCCTTCATAAACTCGTCGATAGCATCTGCTATCAGGAACACACTATCATCATCGGCAAGTTGATACTGATTATAGATACCGTTCATTTCCTTGAATAACGCATCATCATGCACATTATCAGCAATTTTTCTGGAAGACAGTCCTCACGTAGCCAAGGATAGTAGACCTAACACCTGATACTCGATAAACAGAGAAATCTTTTGTCCAGAAATACTGAGACAACAGTTTTTCTCATGGTCTCACCACGTCTCAACAAATCCCAAAGCGTTCCGATTCTTTGTTCATAATCAATCTGCTCTGCCTCACAGATTCCACTCTCAAAAAAAAGCCCTTGCCGGTTCGTGGATGCCATTTCTTTGGAACGTATTATCCTCCTTATAATATGACAACTCCGATGCAACTATCTTTAGGGTCTTCTGACAACGCACTTTATTAAAGTAGTTCTCCAAAAAAATCCGAGAAGATATCGCCTGGAGACACGAGGTCAAATAGTGTCAGACAAGAACGCAACTTCATAGCATCTAACACTCCGAAAAATGTCTTCCGCGTCTCCGTAGACAGGAAGAACCCTCATTGTCTCGTAAAGGCGTTTGCCCAATGTGTCATCTTCCAAGAATGCTTTGGCTTCAAGAAGTGATTTGATACTATATCTTTGCGACATACTGCTATGCCCCAGACCTTGAACTTGAGGAAAGATGTACCACATCCAATGAGACTCCTTCCTTCCATTCTTTATCTCCTGAAGGGCGATGTCATACGAATCGTAAGCGTCTTGCACTTTTACGAATCTTTCTAAATCAAATAAATCGACGTTCATATTATATCTAACTTTTTATTGATTCCTTAATTCCACAGCACAATTCCTTGTGAGAAACCCAAGTGCCTGAGAAACAAAGTTTTCAAAACACTGGGATATATCAGATTTTCACCTATCTTGGTGCTGCAAACATAACAAGTAAGCAAAAATCTGAAATGACAAAGATAGCTATTAAAAACGAGAATATCACTTCTTTCGGAGGAATTTATCACATGATGGATGTTTTTATAAGGTCCAAACATCAATGCTCAAAGTTCAAATCTCGAAGCTCAAAGGTAATTCTTCCGTGTCGTATCTGCCGTGATTCGGAAGGTCTGTCTTTCTTGAAGTACCTCTATCACATATACTGTATCTGCTCGGAAATTAAAGTCCATCTCCTTTTTATAAATAACGTTACGCGTATTGCCCTTTGAAAAATAACGATCCTCATAGAATTCAAACACCACTCTGTGTCTTCCTGCAGAAATAAAAGATCCATCAAACCATGAGAAACTTACGCCACGACCATAAGCAATATCATCTATCTTACTTATTGACACACATAAATTCTTAAAACCTTTATCCATGAGGGCAGCATCAACCTACTATATTTGAGATTATGACGTAGCCAAACACGTTTCTCGTATCGAAAAATACCTACTATCACAGCTACCAACAGAACTGTCAGAATTATTGGTAGATATATGTACATATTCCCAGAATTGAAAAGACTTATTCCTCTATTAAAAATGATAAAATAAGGGAACGCACCAAAGTAACCTAATAAGGCTATGAATACCCCCAAAATACTCCTTACAGGAAGGGTCTTGATACTGGGCAAAGTATGAAAAGGAGAGAAACGATAAAAAAGATAATTTATCGCATAAATGATGCCTAATATTGCGAAAATACAAACGACACTTACAGCCATTGATTTCATTCTGTATATTCCTTTATTTGATAAGACTATTTAAAAACAATTCAGAATCCTTTATTAATTCACAATTCATAATTCACAATTATTCGAACGAAGTTCTCATCAGTACGTCATAATTATGATTACCGATGTTAACTGTGATTTATCGCTACAATTAACTTGTTAACTCATCAACCTGTCTACTCGTCAACTACCCCTTATGAATACCGATGTTAACTATCGCTTATCGCTACAATTAACTGGTCTACTCGTAAACCTGTCTACTCGTCAACTACCACTCAGCAATACTTTAATTTAGAAATAACCACCAACACTTAAGAAGAAGGAATTATTCAACTTCTTTTTAGGATAGAAATCATCAAATGCTTTTTCTTGGATTGTTATTTTCCGATAGGATGAGTAAACGTCGAAATCAGAAAGGCCATAACCAAGAGCTACAAAAATATTCTCACTTTCGACCTTAATAGTAGGACGTATATCCCAAAAGCACCACTGCATATCGCTTGTGTATATGTTTTTTTGATGTGATTTTTGTGTTGTGGTATTGATATATTTTACAGAAACGAGAGTAAACGGAAGCTGGAACATTACACCAATATCTACTCCGAGTTTGAAAGACCACCTTCCCACTTGAGCTATAGCAGGGCTATTTATTGATAACGAAGGCTCTAAATAGATATTCTGTGGTTTACAATCCTTTTCTGATAATCTCCAATAGTCCCATTCCCCATGATGGAGTTCTGACTGTGGAATATAATTAGCGTACCATTGCTTATAATATCCGAAAGAAGCACCCACACCAATACTTTTGTTCAGGTAATACTGATAGGTTAGCCGAGTGTCATAAGCTTGATTTGACATAATACCTGCACTCATGGATATTTCATGACGAGCATTCTCCCCTTGCGCCATAGCACACAATGGTAAAAAAGAAATTAAATAGATGATATTTCTAAATTTCATTTCGTTCAATAATTCCTTATCTGTTATGAATCATGATTACCTCTATTGACCATGTTTCCCTAAACGCATAGTAAACACGTCAACTCGTAAACTGCCACTCATAAGTACCGATGTTAACTGTGGTTTATCGCTACAAATAACTTGTCTACTCGTAAACCCGTTAACTCATAAACCCGTACACTTGTAAACTTGTCACCTAACCCAAAGGGGTATCCCGCATTTCACGCCCCTCCCTATGGGGGAGGGGTTGGGGAGGGGCCAGTTTTGTTTTTCCTTTTTACAACAAACTCTCTCCAAATATCGCGTTCTTAATATCCTTCTCGTGTTCGAATACGAAGCGAGCAACGATAGCACTCAATAGGGCTGTTGAAGGAAGTTTCACACTCGTAGCAGACTTCAGACGGTCGAGGACACCCTTGAGGTCTGAGTCGATGTAAACGGTTGCCAAACGAGAATCGCGTGCCTTATAGTCGCGTGCCAAGTCGAGGAAAATCTGCCAGCTATCCTCACCGCTATCCTTTGCAAGAGAATATTCGCGTGCTAACTGTCTGCCCTCCGCCTTTGGGAGCTTCTTTGCTGCTGGTGCAGTACGGTCCTTACGATCAGTGCCCTCTTGCTTTGGCTCTACACGACCAAACGGACTTGCAGGGGTCGTTGGTGCTGCTGGCTCGTCAACATCTCCAATAGCTTCAGCATACTCCTCTGGCTGCTGTTCCTCAACCTGAGTACGCACCTCCTGCTCAACATTGTTCGTATCATACTGTGCAGGCTCGTTAGCTTCCTGTTCATCCGTCGTCGTCTCCTCTGAATTAGTAGTAGGATTTGGTCTTGCACCCTTCTGTACGCTATGTGCCAAGTCGGTCATTGCACCAGGCATCATAACCATTGTTTCTTCTTCTTAGCCATTGTATCTTAATTTCTTTGTTTTTACTTTATTATATATAAACGTGGGACCTTATCATTTCCTTTCACTTGGTGTGTCCCCTCGTCATCGTCTCTCCCCTATTGCGCCCTCACGAAGTCTTCTCGGTTAGCATCGTCTGACATCCTTTATCCAAACAATTTTATTAGTTCCAATTTATCTAACCAGTTTTATCCAACTTCATCCCGTTAGGCACTCCCCCTCTTTCGGAGGGGGCTGGGGGGAGGTTTTTACTTCATCCTCCTCAGCATATAATCAAACGCCTTCTTCACTGCATCACGCTGTGTACCGAGCAATTCGAAAGTGTTTGTACGCTTTAGTGTCGCACGGCTGTTGACAACTGGTGTGACACGTCCGAAGTTTCCAAACACCTCATCGGTTCTGCGCCACATCTCCTGCTCCTCAGCCGTACCGATACGTGGGTCGATGCGGTTTGGAACGAAGAAGAGTTGTGCGGTCATCTGTGGGTTATGTTCGCGAAGCACGTTAAGCACCTGAACGAAGACACCCGTTGAGTCCAACGCCTTATCCTCATATTCGTAAGGACAAACGATGTAGTCTGCACCCACGAAGAGCGGAGCAAGACCGTCCTCGCTGATATTACCAGGAGAGTCAAACAATACGAAACCTTCTACCTGTGAAGCTGAGTCAACTAATGTCTGCATTGTCTCGACATCAGTCACGTCAAAGTCCTGAACGTTATAAGGTTCTTCCTCGCCCTCATAGATCAGCTTATCCTTTCGACGCTGCATCAGAATCGTCTTCTGCAAGTCGGTATCGATGATACATACGTCCTTACCCTTTGCAGCGAGATAGTTGGCAAAGAGGATGCACAGCGTACTCTTCCCTACTCCACCTTTCTGATTTGCAAAAACAATCTTCTTATTCTTCATTGTTTATATATTTATATTTTTAATTTCTTATCTTTTTCTTTATTTACGTATTTGCGTGTTCGAATATTTATATTTTCATTCGTTCACTTGTTTACGTATTAATCGCCTTTGCCGTTTCCTCATTCGGAGTCTTGCAAGTTGACTGCCTCTCCCCCACTCTGCTCTTTCTGTCGATTCTCTCTTTCTTTGAGCGAGGAAAGGACTTTTCAATGGTTTTCTCCTTTCAATTTATCTTTTCGCGCCTTTTAAACGCTATTTCCTTCTCTTTCACCAACAAGTTTGATAGTGTTGAAAATATCTTTTTGATACTTATATCTATCTTTTCACCCACCTTTTCATCAAAGCAGCTTACATTTTACTACATAGACGTAGCATAACGCTTTCCATCTGCCAATTCTCCTCCACTTCATCAGGGCTCATTTCTGCAATATTTTTTATTCTTCGTCCCTCTACCCACAAATTCTGAAGTTATAAATTACTTATTTCTGCCCTCTCGTCTGAGAAACTCATCTTTCTGGTGTCAAGGGTTCAGACGAGCAAGAGCATCAATTAGTGAGTAACTTCTTAATTCTGCTTTTTTAGTCATCAACTACCATAGTCGTCTTTAACACGCAGAATGGAATCAAAGCAAGAACGAAGCTTAACAGAGAGGTAATAGTAGAAACATACGTAATCTCTGTCATCGTCGCACCACTAACCCATGTATAAACGATAAAGTATGCAAATTCTATCAACCACGTCAAAGCTTGACAGCCAAACAAAGATGCACCAAACAAACGAATCTTACCAACATAAGTACGCACTAATTGCACACACAGAACTAACTTCGTAATAAAAAACACAAGGAAAGCTACTTTCGTGAAATATGCAAAATATGATGGTAATCCACCATGAAGAATTGCCATCACTTCCTCCTCTTGAGTAAAAAGGAACTGTGGCAAAGCACATGAAAGAGCTAAGCAGAATATAAGCACCATCATAATTGTGACAGTCAACTGTGCAGCCTTATCACCATTCTTATTTAAGCATCTACGAAATACCTCCAGCATCGCTAACTTTGTCGCAGCAATGACAAAATACTCAATAGCACGAATAAAGCTATTCGACTGCACTGTCGCAAAAGCATTCGTAAGAACTCCCTGCCCAGCATTAGGAGCAGATGTCCATCCATCGATCAGATTGAAAACACTAAAAGCGACGAACAAGCCTAAGCTCCAATTTAAAACCTGGCCCTCTTTAGGTGTAATAGAAAAAGTCTTTAAATTCATATATATTTATATAAAGGTTGAATTAAATAAATACGCACATATTGATGTGGTTATATTTTTATACTTGCAAATATACATCTATTTATCGAAACAAGCAAATACATCTAAACATTTTTTTAATGAGAAAAATAAAAAAAGATAAGAAAGCAAAAAAATGCAATAAAATATTTATCGTTTTTGCTTTTTTTAATCTTTATATATATTTACATAATTACATACATATAATATGGATAAAGAAAAGAAGAAAAAAATCATCAATTAGAAAAGAAAAAAATACAAAAAAACAGGATAAAGAATAATATATATTTATATATTTATATTCTTAATACAAACATCGAACAAAAATAAATCCAATATATATTTACGTTGTTATATATCTTTGTAATTAACGATTTAAAACAATTAAATAATAACACAAACAAATAAAGAGCAAGACAAAAAGAAAAAAAGTGAGCGTAAAAAGAACAAACATATAGGATCAGAGAACTACATTTGAAGAGAAAAAAAGGAAGCATTTACAAAGAATAAAAAGAGAAAAGCGAAAAGATAAAAACGCGATGAATCCGAACAAAAAAAACATAAACATATTTAATCAAATATAAAAAAACATAGAATCCTAATAATCAATAGGAAAAAGCAAACAACAAAGCACAAAGAAAAACCTATCATATAAAAATAAATAAATAGATGAACATAAGAAAAACAACGATTTCATCGATAGGAAAGCAACAAAACGACTTTAGACGAACAAGAAAAGAACATCCATTAAAGCAAAAAGAGGAAAAAAACAAAAGAAACGGAAAGATAAAAAAACATAAATACTCGTTTAAGTAAATATATATAATATTGATATTATGATATTTACAACGCATTAGGAAGAAAAATAATGCAAAATAAAAAAATGTAATGACCGATTAATACAAAGACATAAATAAGAAAACACACAGAAAAAGAAAACGCTTGGCAAATAGAAATTGAAAGCGACAAAATAAACAAACAAAGAAGGAACCACAAAGAAGAATCTAAATAGCAAAAGCAAGAAAACTGATAAGATAAACAAAAAGTAATGGAAGCCACTAAAGAATACAGAGAGGGTAAAATAAAAGATACTAAGAAAGTACAAATATATTTATATATTTACTTATATAAGGGCGTAGTAAAACAACATTTTTATATCATTTATATATTTCAATATTTGATTAATCATGTAATTATATATGCTAAAAACATATTTATATATTTATTAAACATAAACACACAAAAAAATAATATTAAATGGTTATATAAATATAGATTTATATTATAACACATTAAATTAAAAAAATCAATTACATAAATAATAAACGAAAAATAAAAAAACAAAGTAGATAAACAAACAAAGAAATAAAATGATAAAAAGTATTTTTTTATACTTAAATATTCAGGCAAAAAAATATCAAAAAAAATAAACAGATGAAAGGGTAAAAAAATGAAGCCAAAAATGAGAAGGAAAAAAAGGGGAAAGGAAGGGCGACAAAAAAACATGAAAAGAGACAGAATGACATAAAGGCAAAAAAAGAAGAAAGATAGAAAGAAAAGAGACAGAATGACATAAAAGACAAAATAAGAGGAAAGACAGAGTAACATAAAGACAAAGTAACAGGAAAGACAGAATACATATAGAAAAGAACAAAATACAATCTGAAATAAGAAAAGTAAGGTTATATAAATAAAAAACAGGCTATAAACAGAGACGGAAAACAAACAAATTTGAAAAAGAATAGAGAACTAACACGAATAGTTTTGAATAAAGTTGCTGTCACTTTTAATAAATAGAACAAAACAACTATAAACCAAAGGGTTCCAGAATAAATTGAGTGAGAGGAGTGACAGCAAAACGAAAAATACTTCAAAACAATGAAAGGAAGAACAATGAGCTTCTTAAATATAGAGGAATAAAACAAAACTCTTATATCCTTAATTCCGCAGTATTTTTTCTTGTGAGAAAATTTTATATGTTGAGACGTCTTTTTGGGGGCTCTATATGTTGATATGAGGTGCTTCGGTGTTTCTTGGCTCTTTTCTAAGCATAAAATCCCCCACCCAAACCAATGGGGAAGTATGAAAAACCACAAAAAATACATCCATAACAGAATGCTTTGCCGCTACTTCCACGTTTACCCAATACAGATTCGGTAAGTTTTTCAAAGTCCAACTTTGAGAAAACGTCCATAATGTGATAAATTCCACCGAAAGAATTAATATTCACGTTTTTAATTGCTACCTTTGCCATGTCAGATTTTTGCTTACTTGTTATGTTTGCAGCACCAAGATAGGTGAAATTTCTGACATATCCAAGTGTTTTGAGAACTTTGTTTTCAGACACTTGGAGTTCTCACAAGAGTTTATGCTGCGGAATTAAGGTAATGTAAACCAAATATGAACCATCATTTTATCAACTCTATACTTCAATGGCTGCTCATTGCTATTGTCTTGACAGCAATCGGAGCATTGGTCTTAGGGGTCGTTGCCGATGGCGGTAAGGGGCCGACAGTGATAGGTCTGCTCATCGGTGGGGCGCTCATCTGGGCAGAGCATTACACCAAGAAGCGGGCCGAGAAGCGTGACGTGCTGGAGATGGAGACGTCGGCAGATAAGGCGGAGGACGGCACGGATGCATTGCCAGCGAGCGAGGAAGCACCGACCGAGAGCTATCGCATCGAACGGGAAGACAATTTTTCCACAGCCATAGAGGCACTGACGCATCAGGAGATTGCCGCAGGGCAGAATAGAGTGCTTGCTTTTGAAGACTCGATGGTGTACGCCTATGAGCTGACGGAGGTAGGATTACTCACGGGAAGCGGAGAGCAGATGCGCTTCTCGGTGGTGATTCCGCTGCGTCGCAGCAACTGGCAGACGGAGCAGGAAGAGATAGAGAGAAGGCTCGCAGAGGTATGGAGGTGTCTGTGGCAAGACTATGGTTTTGAGACGGCGCATGCGTTGTCAGAGAGCAGCCTGATGCTCAAGATAGAGGCTTGCGGGCCCGGTAGCCCATGCCGTGAAAGCGTTGAAGCCCACGCAAGATATACTTCACGAGATTATCATACGTCGGGATTTGCATCTGTTAGACTCGTATTTGCTCATTCACGGCTATGATTGGCCAGAATATGCCTATCTTAGAGGTGGACAGGTGGTGCACGATTTCAGAGAAGAAGAGGGTGTGGCAAGAAGTGTGTACCATGAAGATGAGGCGATGGCTGTGGCACGACTGTACGACTTCCAAGACTGCCAACGCATCAGCGAGGCGGAGTATTTAGAGGCACTTTCCTCTTACGCCCACCTGCCTTTTGCGTATCATGGTTCTTACATGGCGTATAAAAACAATAAGTTCAAAGGCGTAGTCTTCACCCTGATTGCGGGCAAATTCCACTTGTTTTGCGGTATTGACGAGGCCTACTTTACGACGGATCTGAGCATGTTTGACCTTTGGGAGGAGACACGTCAGTATAACTGTCGAGTGATGGAGGTACGCTTCAGATACGACCATCTGCCCATGATGCGCCTGCTGACAGGAGAGATATTATATATCGATGTGGTGCCGGACAAGTGTGGAGAGCTCTATTATCTTGTTCCAAGCTCGTATGGCGGCAGAGATTATGCTCGCATCAAGGCCGATTATGATGCTGCGAAGGTGGCAGAGATAGGAGTGAAGATAAAACTTTAATATAGTATAGCCTCAAATCCGCAACTAAGCCTTTCAACGTCCTTCTTGCGTGTACACATCCTCTCATTACTGAATTTGCAGATAATTTGAACTTGAAGCACCCACTTTTGCCTACAATATCCCCTTACCCCACAATGTGACTTGAGGCAATACGCAATATCATTTCCATAAGTTGGGCTCTTCAGCAATAGGGAGTGATAATCTGAATCTATTACACAATAAGCCAGACTGAATTACAAAAGAACTATTTCCTCTTTACCTTCCTCAATACTATTCTCAACGAATCAGTGAGTACCCTTTTGTCATTACACATAATGAAGTCTGAGGGCAAAACAAATAAGGCTAATGAATCTTTGTCGCCTACACCTTGGCGTTCATAACGTAATTGAACTGAGATGATTCTATTCTTTACGTGCGTATTGTTGTTCTTATATGTATTGGTCTCAGAAAACGGAAAAGACCTCCCCACGTTTATATTCTTATCACAAAAGTCCAACCGTAAGGAATCGGGATTCAATACATATTCTCCCTTTAACCCCAATCAGTCATTAGAGCCTAAACATATTTTGTTTTATTATCGAGCAGATTGTTTGGCTTTGTAACGCAGGCGTAGCGGGCTACGTCAAGTTACAAAGACACACAAGATGCCGATAAGAAAACAAAAGATGTTAGGAAACAATACCATAGTAATAAGAATTATACATATTGAGGTCTAATGACCGATTGGGGTTATAATTAAAGAGAAGGTAATACCAGCCACCGAAGTACATACTGCTGACCTTCACCATACGATTCTCTGATAAATGAATATCGTGGCTAAACTTATTGTTATCTAACGGAAGAGTAAATCCAATATCACAAGATTGAAGAGATAACAAGAAGAAAATACAAAGCCCAAGCCATTTGATGCGCCGACAGCTAACTATCATTTTCGAAAAATTCTTCATAATAAAATTTACAGTTCTTCAGAACTTTCAAGTGAAAAGGTTTACCACATATCTTTAGATAATTAAAAAAATAGTATTGCAAAGTTATTAAAAAATCACACTACCAAAAAAAGTTATAATCTTTTTCAAAAAGAAAAGAGTATTCAGTAATTTGTAATGAGAACATTTACTTCTTAGGATCAGAAATTTGACATAATATCACACAGAGAAACGGAGAGGACGGAGGGTTATTAAAACAATGCAGCGAAAGTCACGGAGGCACCGTCGGTGCGTGGAGCAAGAAGCTTGATTGCCAAATTTGTTAGCAATTTATATACAAAGCATTTACCCCAAAATAGTTATCAAGAATCTGTACGCTATATCTCCGTCACTCTTTGTGCCATCGCACCTCCGTAATATTGCGTTTACCTCCGTTCCTTCCGTTTCTCTGTGTGTCATCGGCACCTCAGTAACATTGCGTTTACCTCCGTCCACTCCGTGACTCTGTGTGCCACATTTTATAAGAGCTTTAGTTTATCATTCTAAATTTTGGAAGCCCCCTCACCTTACTAACGCTCCGCACATATGGTGCGAAGGCTTAGCACCATATGTGCGGAGGACCTATAACATCACAAGAATAGGAAAAACCTCAGCAAGCGTATGGTGAATGGTACGACATATAGGGAGGGAAAACTGAATGTAAAGTATTTGTGAGGGTCGACAAAATAGGAACATATTTGGCACTTACAGATTAAATAGGTGGAAACGAACAGTCGATAGTTCTGCTATAAATCAAAAGTACGATGCTTGGCGAGCATAAAGCGACAAAAGGGGAATATTTTTTTAAGATGCAATAAAACAGCATAACTCACTGATTATCATCATAAGTACAAATATTGATAAAAGTAAAGTGCGACAAAAAAGTGACAAGTTTTTGTACTTTTCGAACGTAAAAGAGAAAGAAAACATCCATAACTTCCTTAATAATAATGCTTTATCGCATAAATAGAGTAGGGGAGTATCGAAAATAGCTTCCCTATTTGTCTCCGCTATCTTTAAGCGATAAAACAGCATTTTGCGAATGAATAAGAACGAAAAAGGGCTTAGGTGCGACAAAAAAGGAGGAAAAACTCTCATGCCAAAACCTATAAAAAGTATGTCGATAAAGTCATGAAAAGGAGAAAACTCAATGCGAATAACCTTCCTAAAATGTGAACATAAAAACCGAAAAGTTTGAACAATGAAAAGAAAAATAATCCTTCTAAATTCGATACGAATACCGACAAGCTGATGACAAAGAAAAACATACAAACGTCCTGGCGCATCTCCGCCCTTTAATCATGGCACACGAGGAAGTAAAGAACAGCTTTTAAGATAATTAAAAGTCGATAATATACTGATACACAAATATATAAAAACATATTTGAAGATAACAAGAATCCTGTGTAACCGCCTAAAAAACAACCGAATAAAGCAAAGATCAACGGTAATAAAAATAAGAAAACGAAACAAAACCTACTGCCAAATCGCCATGAATCTCACCAAAATTTCCTACCCGAAACCACCGACTAAAAACCCACAAAACCATGAAACGGAAATGAAAACCCGACTCAAAACGCTCGTCCTCCAACCCTACAGCGAAACATAAAACGCCCGCAACGCTCCCAAAACGTATGTGCGACAAAAAGGGAGGTTGCGCCCAAAAGCTTTGTTTAAAATCTTCTTCCCCTAGCGAAAAAGTATATATTTTCTTAAAACAAAACACCTCTTCTTAACTTAGAATATCGTTATATAATCTTTATTAGATATTAGTAGAGGCCTTCAAAGCCATTGAACCTTAAATAGTTACACGATTAATCGACGACAAATTAGTAACTTAGCGGCGACAGATTAGTAAGTAGGTTGCGACAAATTAGTAACTATGGTGCGACACTTTAGTAGCTATTGGGGTGGGGTAGTCGACAAGTTAGGAGGTTAGGTGCGACGAATAGGGAAAGAATAAGGCTTTGTTATGAAAAATATAAACAAATCATCCATTTTTATAACGAATCTTCCTTTCTTTCACTTCTTTTCCTGTGCTTCTTCCATAAATAAACTTGTGATTTTCTGAATTTTGTCTTCTTTATTTTATCTTATAAACTATTGTATTTTTGATAGTTACGGATTCTTCTCTAAACGTTCGAGACAAAAAGGGAAGATATTACCCAATCTTCTGTTTACTATTTCTCGACAAATTAGTAGGTTCGTAAAAATACTTTACATAAAAGACCCTCTAAACCAGACAGAATGAACGGAAGACATAATGGACAGAGTATGTAAAAGACAAAGTAACAGGGGAACAGAAAACGTAATGATGCGAATTATACGAATGATAAAGACAGAATGACATAAAAACATAAGGGACAGAAGAGTGGGGTGGGCTCAGTAGCAAAAAGCTAAATACAAAAAGTCCTCTAAAATTTTGGAATGTTAAGTTTTGCCAAGTCAAGGAAGATATTATAATATAAAGCACAAGAATAGTTTTGTTTCTGTTTGCTGCCACTTTTAATATTTCACATATCTTGTTGTTAAAACAGGTATAAGTGGTGGCAAAATGGTTAAAAATGGAAAGTCATACAGAGCGACTCATGCCGTTTTTCAATCGCTCCAATAACCCCGACCTTATCCTTGCCATTCAATCGGCAGGAGGCAGCCGAGATCGCAACAGCTTCCGTAAGGACAAGTCAGGCAAGAAGCTCGCCGAATTCGAGGAAGACTTCCTCGAACACCGCACCGACGGCTCCGACGCTTTCGACACCCTCTATATCGGTTGCGAGAATTTTTCTGTCCGAGATATCATGAGAGTGCCAGTGAGTGGTATTCTCTAACAGCCTAACTATCAACCCTCCCAAAACAAAGTTTTGTTTCGCTTCAGACATTGCTTCGTTTCCCCTCAAACGTTACGATGTTATTGTTCTCATTTCGTCAAGAAAGTTATGCTTCTTGCCGTTTTTCGCATCTAAGGTAAAAAACAATAGGATGATTGTATTGCATATAACATTTTATGATTATCTTTGTACGGCATTAGAAATTAAATATTATGGCAAAGACTGACTGTCCGAACAAAATCCGTGTCGTGTTAGCCGAGAAGGAAGTAACAGGTCATTGGCTTGCTACCCAAATGGGTGTAACAGACATAACTGTGTCACGTTGGAAGACCAATAAAATACAACCGTCTATGGCACAGTATGTTGAAATAGCTCGACTTCTACAAGTCAATGTAAGAGACTTGGTGGATGCGGATTTAGATTATCAGAAATAAAAATAATTCTTATGAATACAGACAATAAAGAGTTGCTTTTGCAGCATGTTGCAAAACTTGACGAGGTGATAAAAGTCTCGAAAGAAGATATTGCGTGTGATTTTGAAGATGAGATTAATTTTCTCACCATTTCTCGCAACAACATAAGAGAAGCAGCAGAGAAGTAAATGAAACAAACACATAATGTAATAGACTTGTTCTGTGGTTGTGGTGGCTTATCTGAGGGCTTCCAAATGGCAGGATATAATATTGTTCTTGGTGTTGATAATAATGACCCAGCTCTGAAAACATTCCTTTACAATCACAAAGGCAGTGAGGCTCTAAATGCAGACCTCTCTGCTCCTGAAACTTTTGAAACCATTAAAAAGATTGTAAAGGAAAAAAAAGTTGATGTAATCATAGGTGGTCCTCCATGTCAAGGCTTTAGCCTGACAGGAAAGCGAGAGTTTAACGACGACAGAAACAAACTCTATCTTGCCATGATAGAGATGGTTAAGAGATACCAACCAAAAGCTTTCCTCATAGAAAATGTACCAGGAATGGCAACATTATATAATGGTGAAGTTAAAGACGAAGTTTTGCGACGTTTCAAGGAAATGGGATATAACATTGATTGCAAGGTGCTTTGCTCTGCTGATTATGGTGTACCCCAAATTCGTAAACGTCTTATCTTTGTAGGACTTCGAGACGGTGAGGAGTATTTTGTATTTCCAGAGCCTTCGCATACACCAGAGAACTATGTAACTTGTGAGCAAGCTATTGGCGATTTGCCATGTCTCGTTGATGAGTTAGGAGCGGATGTGATGGAATACTCTCAAGCTCCAATGACTGAATATCAAAAGTTAATGAGAGGCGACTGCAACACCTTGCACAACCATAAGGCAATCGACCATAAGCAATTTGTCAAAGACGCCATTGCACAAGTGCCTGATGGTGGTAACTGGAAAGATCTTCCCAAGGGTGTAGGTGAAAGTCGAAAGTTCCACATGGCATGGACTCGCTACGCAAGTAACAAGCCATCAAGAACTATTGACACAGGACATCGAAACATTTTCCATTATAAATGGAATCGTTGTCCTACTGTTAGAGAAAGCGCACGTTTGCAATCATTTCCTGATGATTTCGTGTTCCTTGGTAACAAAGGGCAGCAAGACCGTCAGGTTGGAAATGCAGTACCTTGTTTAATGGCGAAAGCTATTGCGGTACAACTGCTAAAGTATCTTGACAAAGAATAATGGCTAAAAAAAAATATAACACAATAGATTTGTTCTGTGGTTGTGGTGGTCTTCTTGATGGTTTCATGCAAGAAGGCAGCTACAACACACTTGCTTGTGTTGAGTGGGAAAAATATCCAAGTGAAACTCTTGCTAATAGACTTGCTACAAAGTGGAAGCATAAGAATGCACAAAAAGAAGTCATCCGCTTTGACATCCAAAGAACCGAAGAATTGATAAACGGTTTCAAAGATAAAGAATACGGAGAAAGTGTTGGTTTGAAAAAACTTGTAAATGACAAAAAGGTGGACATCGTAATTGGAGGCCCACCTTGCCAAGCATATTCTCTTGCAGGAAGAATACGAGATGAACATGGTATGAGAAATGACTACCGTAACTATCTGTTTGAAAGTTATATTAAGATAGTCAGCCACTTTAAGCCCGACTTCTTCGTATTTGAGAATGTTATAGGAATGTTAAGTGCAGCACCTGACGGGACACCTATTGTTGATAAAATACGCAAAGCCTTCAATGAAGCAGGATATGCCGTTATTGAAGACTTCAAAGATGCCTTATACGATGTTGCGGATTTTGGTATTCCGCAGCATCGCCGTCGTGTTATTATACTTGGAGTTCGTATGGATGCTTTCCCTGTAAAAGAAGAAGCAAAGCATACATATAAGTCGATAATCAAATCTTTTTATGAGAAGATTATGCCAAGTATGAAGTGTGAACAGAAAACAGTGAGAGATACGATTGCTGACCTACCCAAGATATATCCTTCTAAAGTTATTATTCGCAATGGGGGTAGAAAGTATTCTCACACTCCAATTTCTTGCGATGATGTGATAACAAATCATAGTCCACGATTCCATAGTGAACGAGACCAAGGTGTATTCAAATTGTTGGGAGAGGACATTCAATCAGGAAGAAACCAATATGTAACGATTGATGCCCTGAAAGAATTGTACACAAAGGTTACTGGGAAGAAAAGCAACATACACAAATACTATGTGCTTAGATGGGATGAACCAAGCAACACGATTCCAGCTCACTTATATAAAGATGGTATGCGACACATTCATCCTGACCCTGAGCAAGCACGTTCTATAACTGTTCGTGAAGCAGCAAGGTTGCAAACTTTTGCAGATGATTTTGTATTCCTTGGCCCGACAATGGCTCAATACAAAATGATAGGCAACGCTGTTCCCTCTTTATTTGCAAAAAAAATAGCTTTAGCTCTCGATAAAATCTTAAATAATATTTCCGATAATGGCTGATTATTTTATAAAAAGACTGGGTAATCAAGAAATGGGCTCTCCTACCATAGAAAATGGAAAAATTAAATTCCATCGTGGTAGGTATATGCTCATATCTAAAGATTGCTGCCATTTCTTTCCTCATTTGTCTACTACCGTTCTGAATGACAGTACGGCTTTGCCTATTTTAACTGGTACTGAAGACGAAATTGCGTACGCTCAATACGTCTACCATAATTCAAAACAAATAGACACCGTATATAAGAAAGATAGAGGTCGTGATGAAATACGTATATACCTAAATGCAAAAGTAGGTAATGGTGACACAAAATTTATGCCTAATGACATTGTCGTTTTTAGACAATGCCAAGACCAAGATACGCAATTTTTTGTATTACACCATTATACATTAGGCTCACAGTATTTCCAATTTTGGAATGATAAACTTGAAGGTAAAAACTTTACTCTTTGGAGTAGTTTAGATGCCCCCGATTTTGCAGAGAATTATACTTTACCGGGACGCTCTGCAAACATTATAGGTGATGAGCGAATTGAGCAAGCAGTAGAAACCCAACAACAGCAAGTTCTGGAACACATTGACAGTTTGGAGCAGTCAATGGGTGCAGGGTTATTCAATAGTCGTACATTCCACGATTTGTCATGATGGCGTATCAAGAGAAATGCGCAGTTACTCGAAGAGTTATTTCGTGTAACGGTTTTAGTAATCTTGAAGCAGCTCATATTATGCCACAAGCGCACAATGGCTCATTTCTTCCATGCAATGGTATTGCTATGAGTAGAGATATGCATTGTGTATTTGATAAAGGTTTCTTTATGATAGAAGATGATTATACAATCATTGTTCATCCCGATGTTTTGCGCACTGATTCTTATCTTAATGAATATAATGGTCAGAAAATTTTTGTTCCACAAATTGAATATTTCAGACCACATCCAAGATTTCTACAACACCATCGCAACAATGTTTTTGGCTCGTTCAGGCAAATAAGAAGCAACTGGATTCCATAAATCCAAGAATCTCAAAGCACAGGAATGGTGGCAGAGTCTACCACGGAATATAATGTTTAGCAGTAGTTAGCGTTTTTAGTTATGATTCAGAGCGTAAACAAATATCATATCTACGAGATACTTTCTGCAGATGGAAATTTCTATTACACCATCCCCAAGTATCAGCGTGAATACACATGGAGTTATCGTGAGTGGGAAGCACTCTACGACGACATCAGTGAGAATAACGATGAATATTTCATCGGATCTATTATCTGCATCCCACTGGGTGATGCAATCAATCCATATTTAGAGGTGATTGACGGACAGCAACGACTAACCACCATCAGTTTGTTCCTTACAGCCATATATACGCGCCTGAAGGAACACAAGGATGAAATGAGCGAGGATGACGAAGATGTTTTACCGTCGTTGAGAAAATCATTGAAGAGCAAGAACTCTCCCAATGAGATGAAACTTATACCTCAGGTGCAGAACTATAACTTAGACGATTTCAATCATCTGATGAATGGCGTTGCGCTACGCAAGCATCTGCTTCCAAGCATCCTTATTATGCACAACGCAAGATTGCACGTTGCTATAATTACTTTTTGAAAAGCATTGACAAAGAGATTGAGTCATTGAATGATGAAAGTGTTGTAGACTTTCTGTTGGGAAAGTACAACAAGGTGAAACAAGCCATGTTAGTGAAGATTGAGGTTTCTTCACACTCTGATGCTTATGTGCTGTTTGAATCGCTAAACAATCGAGGAACACCACTCACAGCTATTGACTTGATGAAAAACCTTATCATGGCAAAGGCAGAGGGGAATAACCTTACGATTGATGATTGCTTTAATCGCTGGCAAGTGCTGCTCGGACACCTTTCTGAAGATTATAGCATACAGGAACGCTTCTTCCGCCATTACTATAATGCCTTCAAACACCGTTTGAACGAGCCTTTCCAAAGTGACGCTGACCGCAAGAAAGACCCATTGGGCGTTGTGGCTACACGGTCGAACTTACTTAATATATTCGAAAGTCTAATCAACAGAGACCTTCCCTCGTTCCTTGACGACATTTTACAATGTGGTCAAATCTACTCATGGCTTATCTTACAAGATACCATTGAGAATCCATATCGCAAAGCGTTGGAAGACCTTGACCACATTCAAGGTGCGCCATCCTATTTGTTACTCATGTACTTAATGCGCAACAAGGAGGAACTTGCAGTTTCAGAGGAACAAATCAACTTGATAATTCGTTTACTTGCCAAGTACTTTGTTCGCCGTAATATTACTGACTTTCCTAACACTCGTGACCTTACACGCATCTTTATGGATATAATCAGTAAGTTAGAAGAAGCACAAGCGACTGGTGGCAAAGTGGTATCGATTATTATTGACATATTAAAGCACACCAACCAACTGCGCATCTGACGAGCAGTTCCGTCGCAGTTTGGAGGGCGATGTTTACAAAGATAATGTTGGCGCAACACGCTACATTCTCTGTAAACTTGCAGAGGCTGTCATGACGCAAGAGACTTGGACCGACCTTTGGCGTCGCACCGATAAGAAAGTGTTTGTATGGACTATTGAGCATATCTTCCCAGAGGGGCAGAATATCCCTGAATGTTGGGTCAATATGATTGCAGATGGCGATAAGGAACTGGCAAAACAGTATCTCGAAGAGTACACTCATAAAATCGGTAACCTTACCATTACAGGCTATAATAGTACACTGGGAAACAAGTCATTCGAGGAAAAACGTGACCGTAAAAGCAAAGATGGTCAGCGTTTCATCGGTTACAAGAATGGTCTTGACATCAACTGTGAAATAGCTACAATGGATAAATGGACTGTCGATGATATCAAGACCCGCACCGCAACCTTGGTAGACGAGTTGATGAAAGTTTATAAATTTCCTGGAGAATAACAATAACGATTCATGTTCCTACCTGCGCTCATAGTAATTCTGGTTTTCTCTGCTATGCTTTACCTTCGCTTCAACAGAGGTAAGATTGCGGAGAAAATGGTGTATCATAAATTGATGCAGCTACCAGAGGAATATCACGTCATAGACGATGTGCTCTTTATGAGTAATGGTAGGTCAACACAAATCGACCATATCGTTGTATCACCTTATGCCGTTTTTGTTATTGAAACCAAAGGCTACAAAGGTTGGATTCTTGGAGGAGAAAATTCAGAGTACTGGACGCAAATCATCTACAAGCGTAAATCTACCTTTTATAATCCTATTCATCAGAATGATGGGCATATTCGTTTCTTGAAGTTCTTGCTGAAGGATTTAGGCAATATTCCATTTGTGCCTATCGTTGTATTCAATAACGAGGCAGACCTCAAAGTCAATGTCAACAACCACATTGTGGTTAACCGATATTGTTTGAAAGATGCCATCTTACAATATAAAGAAACTGTAATTAATCTGGAACTCAAAACGAAAATTATCAGCCGTATTGAAGCGAGCAGTCGGACACAAGAGAAAAGAGCTATGCGTGAACACAAGTACAACGCAAGAAGCAAGCAATATGACATCCGAAATATGATTCAACATGGTGTATGCCCAAGATGCGGAGGTATGCTTGTTGAACGCCGTGGCAAATATGGGTGTTTCTATGGTTGTTCAAACTATCCCAAATGTACATTCACTTTAAACAAGTAAGAATTATTTCTATAATAAAATTTCTTTTTTACATCTGAAGCAATGGTAAAAAATCAGAAACCAATGAAATTATTATTGAAGATTCCTGTTTATCTTTCTGAGATGAAAGAGCATGATACAGGAACACTTTTTGACTTGAAAGAGCAAGATATTATTGATAAACTCAAAAGAGATATCAAAACATATAACGAGAAGAAGTCTAATCTTTGTCAGTTTGGAAAGAAAGGAAAGAGTGAATCTGTTTCTGTTGCAGAAATACAAGCAGAAGACATAAATTTTGGAGAAGACCCTGCTATTTTGTTGCGTGTTTCTACGGAAAGAACTAATTTGTGTGGCGGTTTTCTTCGCCATGACAACGATAAAGAGAATCCTACACATGTTGACTATGCAGATAAACTTACAATTTCTACAAACATAGTTTTACTCTATCCCAGAATAGTTTTTCCTAAAGATAGGACAACAAAAGGGCATTGGTTCTTGTATGTCTTCATATACGAGGATCCATCAAAGTTGAATCTTGATATGAGTCAGCTGGCACGTAATATGCTCAAAACTGTTTTTGATGCCCCAATTCGCAATATAAAGGAAGATAAATTCAAAGAAGAGATTAGAACTGCTCAAAAACTTGTTCGTATAGAAATACTCCTTTCAAATTTTGAAGACGGAGCTGATGTTACTCTGCCGCCTAAACTCGCATCTTACACATATAGTGCGAAGAATAGAAAAGAAACCACTATAAGTTTAGAGAATGTGGCTTCATCAGACGCTGAAGATTTGATTACAGATAATTCTTTTGATGGATATGCACAAAGAATTTTTCGTATCTTTGCCACTGATAAACGAAAATTGACAGCGAAAATAATAGAACGAGTAAAAGATGCGAAGGTATCTTTAGAGCAAGTCTTTGAGGATAGTTTTAATTTCGAGTTGGAGGTAGAAGAGAGTGATCTTGTAAATCATAAATTATTCGAAACCGAGACCATCAAAGCCAATATAGAATGTCTATTGAAGGACTTATTCTGCAACTAACATTTCCGAAAGATTCGTTAAATGTTATCCTTACTTGGGGTATAGCGATGTTGGGTATTTCTTTATCGTTGCTTACTCTAAGTGTGGCTTTTGTTGTGTCTGGTAAAACATCTAAAGATGACCTCAGAGAGCAGATTAAAAGCAAAGGGATTTCTATTAGTAGTGGCTCTAAATACAAAAAAATCAGCAATGCAACCATGTTAATGCAGTGGATTGCTAAATATAGCTTGCATTGGTTTTATGTAAATTTGTTCTTTTGCATAGTCCTTATAGCACAGATACTTTGCGAAATCAATTGTTTCAAGATATGGGTATCGCTATTAAGCGATGTATATATGCTTGTTTCTCTGATTTACATTTTTGTTATTAGCTGTCATTTGGTTAAATGGTATAAGCGAAACATAACTTAATCATTTAAGATGTTCCCCCGTGGGGCGGGCTTTCGTGAATCGAACTTATAATCTCGAACATTCGGCTTCAACCCCTAACTTATACTTACAAGCAAGTCTTGGATTCACCATTGTGTGGCACCAAGGCTTGCTTTCTGTTTATCGGTTGTCGCTTTGCTATGGCGGACACCCTGTCGCCCAGTGGTTGGCTACCGCCCATTGTTGATATGCCCGAGAGGGGAGGAATGAGCCTCCGTCGGGTCTTGAAGTGGTAAGTGTAATCAATCTCGTATGGTGGTTGGCGATTGCTATCAGTCGTGCTTGGTCTGGGGCTTCGACCGTGTGGCTTTGATCGTGGTGATGACACGGAGCTATGCTTGTTCTTACGAAAGAGGGCAAGCAGAAGTGATACGTGGGTCTGAATTTTGAGATAAGTCGTTTTCACGAGACATTACTTGCAGAGCACGCGCGGGGAAGCATTATTTTACTAAACTTTCCCACCCCTTGAAACACTGTTTTCTCTCATGCACCTTTGCGTGTCGTCCTCCATATCCATTGAGTTTTAACACATGTATAATAGAAGTTAAGCAGTCTGTCCACATACTTTATTCCATTTTTCCAATGCTTCAGCCATTCCATGTTGAGTTTCATAACGCAGGGTAAAGTGTTTCATCAAGTGTCTCCAAATCCATCTGCGGGCGAATCATCATCCGATAGAAACAGTTCTTTCCATGATTTGAAAGCTCATATATCTTATGTTTGCATATACTGTGAATTCTTTCGCCCACAATGCGGAAGAGGCAAAGAGAAAGGATCAATTCCGAAGCCGAAGCTCCGTCATGTTTCTCCAATGACAGGCGAGATAACAGGTGTCCGATGCCAAACTTGCCAAAAAAATGAAATAAATCATCACTCATTCGAGTTTTAACACTCAAAAGTTTGGATACTCACTTATTTTCTCTATTTTTGTTTCCATAACAGTTTTGTTGTTTTGTCTTTAAAATCAGTTTTTTAGCGATTACTAATTTACAAAGAAAATTCGACAAACTATTTTTTTCTATCTATTCTTGAACCTGCCCAATTTATTAATTAACGTGTAATCCTGTACCTTATTGGGTAGTTAACGGGTGAACGAGAGAACGGTTTGACTGTTGTATGCCCCCTTACTGGGGTCTTGTGTCTACATACGTTTATTATATATGGAATGTGTACATTCTGTCTTACAAATTCTGAGTTACAAGCCAACAGCTGTTCCTTTGTTCCTTTGTCTTCTCTTACCCAGTCTTTCCTTTACCCTGCCTTTACAAGTACCTTGTCAACCCATCCACTTGTTAACCTTGTTCACTTGTCTACTCACATTACTACATATATCTTCCTTGGAATCGGTTTTTTAGTGTTGTACCTTTGCATCGTCATCAGGAATGAAGGGATGACGAACGGAGTTTTAATGAACCAAATAATCTATAATAATTAATGTGTATGATCAACGATAATCATTCTAATGAGATAGATTTTGAGGAGCGACTCTCTCCACATTTTACGGTGGGTGAGATGATGCGCTCGGGAAAGGCGGTGGGCATGGGTATTAAGAACGTGCCTGAGGAGAATCCTGCGCCCGGGGAGGCTTCGAGAGCGGAGGTGATAGAGAATCTTCGGGAGCTTTGTAGATGCGTCTTAGAACCGCTCAGAAGGCGTGTGGGACGTGTGATAGTCGTGGGAGGTTATCGCTGTGAGGCTGTGAATAGGGCTGTTATGGGGGGCTGAACATTCGCAACATTTGCGAGGAGAGGCGGTGGATATTCATGTCACAGGACTGGAAATGTGTCGGAAATATGCGGCAATTCTCTCTCAAACGGACTTCGATCAGATGATTCTTGAGCCACAGGAGTCGATAAAAAAGCGGTGGATTCACATCAGTTATAGGCGTGATGGGAAGAATAGACACCAGATTCTTGGGGCAAAATAGGGAAGAAAAGGCGGTAAAAGATTTCACTTTTTTGTCGCCGAAAGTCTGAGAAATACTTTTTAAGTTACTGACTGTAAATATTTTAATTATTTACGTGAATATCTTTTCATATTTTTAATCGTTTATGTTTATGATGAAGTATGTTTTTACGTTTTTGTGTTTTCCGACTTTTACCTTTATATTTTTATACGTTTTTGCGTTATTGTGTTTTTAGTTATTTCTGTGTTTATCTTTTTATCTGTTTACGTGTTCATTTATTTACTTGTTTACTCGTTTACATATTTTTACACTTTTTTGTCGCAGTATGTCTTTTAGGTAGTTGTCCCTCCCCCTTCTTTTTGTGTGGGGAGGGGGTGAGGACTGGCGAACGGAAAGGGCGATGAGGAGTGGGAAGAAGGGGCTTCAGTAAAAGGTTTGCCACTTAGTTTTAAGGTAGTATCACACAGAGAAAAGCAGGACACGGAGGAGTAATAAAAATAAAGCGATGTAAGTCACGGAGGCACCGTCGTGCGTGGAGCCACGGAGAGGATTTGCCTCTGTCTTATTAGAGCATTGAGTTAAGATTTCATTTTTTCATTTCAATAATTTCTTTGTTTCATTTTTTAAATTTTCAAGTTATGTCAATCAAATTTCGTATGTATCAGGACAATCGTAAGAACAGCAAGCGCAAGGGTTATTGGTATGCCCGTGCGGTGTCTCCCGACCTTGTTAGTGTTAAGGATCTCGCTCTGCGTATCAGTGAGCGTTGCACCGTAACTGAGCCCGACATCTTGGCTGTCATCAGTGCGTTGGTGTTCGAGATGAATCAGGTCCTCAAGGATGGTAACCGTGTGAAGCTCGACGGATTGGGAACTTTCCGCGTAGGTATTCACTCACAGGGTGTTCAGAAGGCGGAAGACTTTAACGCACAGAGAGATATCTACGGTGCGCATGTGCTTTTCTCGCCAACGGTGACTATCGATGCGATGAAGCGTCGTGTGAAGACCCTCATCAGCGGTTTGCGTATTCAGGAGGCTGTGCAGTATGATGCGCCTAAGGCTGCCGAGAAGGCGAAGAACAAGGGCAAGAAGAAGGAGAATAAGCCTTCTGCTGGTCCAGAGCCAGGTGAGGCTACTGCCACTACTGAGGGCCACGCATAGTCGATTGGTTTGAGAGATGAGTGTGGGGGAGTGTCAAGTTTGCGCCCCTCCGCTCTCCGTTCACCCTAAATCGCTTATTAGGAAACAATGTTATTGTAAGAACGTAACATATTGGCTTCTGATGAGCGAGAGGGATAGGGTGTTGGGTGTTGGGTGTTGAATGTTGAGTGATGAGTTTTGCCACTTGTGTTTAGAGTTTGAAGCAATGTCACACGGAGTCACGGAGAAGACGGAGGTAAATGCAATGTTATGGAGGCACCGTCGGTGCATAGAGTGACGGAGCTTGTTTGCCAATTTTATTAGCTTAAATACAAAGCGTTTATCCAAAAATAATTATCAAGAATCTGTAAGCTATACCTCCGTTGCTCTTTGTGCCGTCAGCACCTCCGTGACATTGTGCGTTACCTCCGTCGCCTCTGTGACTCTGTGTGCCTATTACCCCATATTTCGGAAGAACCTTTAGTATTCACTTTTAGTCCAAATCGGCTCGGATACAATGCCGTTAACAAGAAGGGACGGCAGTGTGATTTGCTTGCTGATTGGGCTTTTAATTTATTTAGACGTTATGATTAAACCTATTTGGAAGAATATCCTGCATATTCTCGTTACCGTACTCACAGCGTTAGCAACCACGTTGGGCGTCAGTTCTTGTATGTAAAACTCCTCCCATAAACCCGAGTCTTGGACTTAGACAATCATTGTCAGTCACTTTTTAAGACTTAGTTAGACACTCTTATGTATTTGAAGTACAGGTGCTTACGCTGAAAATAGGCGACGTATATGTAGGTTACGTGCGACTTCATGGGAGGTTGTCCCCGACAGCGTAGTAGCTTCTGTGCGACAAAAAGGGAGTCTTTTTCCTCATTGTTCGACGGATAGGGAGGAGCGGAGAGACGGATAAGGAGGTTTGTCTCCTTATCTTTCTCTTTTCTTTACAAATATATTGTATTTGTGTTCTTTTCCTTTTGTTTTCATCGTTACTAATTTGTTTGCTGCTGTTTTCTGTTTGATTTTCAACCTTTGTAATGTTATGTAAATCAAATGATTGTGGAATAACGCGACAAATTAGTAACTTTTTTCAGTTGAGGCTGTTTGCTGATCTGCGACAAATAGGTAGATTGCTGAAATAATTAAACTTTACACTTTTTTGTCGCAGGATTATATAAATATATATTTTCTAATTTATAATTCATAATTCAAAATTCATAATTATGATTACTGCTATAATTCATAATTCACAATTCAGAATTATTCGAACAAAGTTCTCATCAGTACGTCATAATTATGATTACTACTGTTAGCTGTGATTTATTGCTGCAAGCAACTTGTAAACTCGTAGACTTGTCAACTCGTCAACTACAAATTATGATTACCGATGTAGTGACAGTTCAAAGCTCAAGGGTTAAAAACAAATCATAAAGTTCAAAGTTCAAAGCTCAAAGTTCAAAGGATTAAAGGATTCGGGTAATTCGAGAAATTAGTAGTTCTTGAAGGTTCTATGATAAAGAGTAAAATTGTTTTTGTGTTGACGAGTTGACGAGTTAACAAGTTAGACGGGTTAACAAGTTGCTTGTGATAAAGCTAAATTTGTTCTCATGTTACTTTGTCTCTCTTTGAAGTTGACGAGTTGACAAGTTGGACGGGTTGACAAGTTGCTTGTGATAAAGCTAAATTTGTTCTCATGTTACTTTGTCTCTCTTGGGAGTTGACGAGTTGACAAGTTGGACGGGTTGACGAGTTGCTTGTGATAAAGCTAAATTTGTTCTCATGTTACTTTGTCTCTCTTGGGAGTTGACGAGTTAACAAGTTGGACGGGTTGACGAGTTGCTTGTGATAAAGCTAAATTTGTTCTCATGTTACTTTGTTTCTCTTTGAAGTTGACGAGTTGACAAGTTGGACAGGTTGACAAGTTGCTTGTGATAAAGCTAAATTTGTTCTCATGTTACTTTGTCTCTCTTGGGAGTTGACGAGTTGGATGAGTTAGCAAGTTCTTGTTATAAAGTCTAAAAAAAACAGAGCAACAAATTAGCTTGTTACTCTGTTTTTATGATTCTATAAAAGAAGTCTTACTGTTTACGCCCCTCTTTCTCTTAAATCAGCGGTTACGAGTTTGGAGAATCCTTGGGGTATCTCGGTAATTAATTACCCCCTCCCCCTTCGGGGAGGGATGGGGTGGGGCTGCTTGTTTTCTTGTTTTTACTTACTTTTCTTATTCAGCAGCACATACCCACCTATTCCACCTAAGATGGAGGCGAGGAAGATACCCAACTTTGCTTGTGTCATCAATAGTTCGTCGGTGAAGGCGAGGGTAGAGATGAACATTGACATGGTGAAGCCGATAGAGGCAAGCATACCTAAGCCCATCAGTGTGCGACGAGTGATGGCACTTGGAAGGGTTGCCCAACGCATTTTTACCATTAAGAAAGTTGCTCCGATAATACCAATCGGTTTTCCTAAGAGCAGACCCAATGTCACTCCGAGTGCTACGTGGGTAGAGAAGATGTCAGATAGACTTAAATCCGTAAAGCTGATACCTGCATTGGCAATTGCAAAGATAGGCATGATCAAGAAGGTAACGATAGGTGACATCTTATGTTCAAGCTGTTGCAGCAAAGGTATTGCAATCTCGGTGTCGTGCTGTATATGTGTCAGCACGTCCACCTGTCCCTCCTCCAAGGTTCTCACCTCGTTAGGTTCCTCTTTCTCGAAACGTCTTGTCAGTTTCTTCATACGCTTGAGATAGACCGACTCGTTAATCTTCGCATCGGCTGGAATCATAAAGGCAGCAAGTACGGCAGCAATCGTTGCGTGGATTCCTGACAGCAAGAAGGTTACCCATACACCACCGATACCGAGTACGGCATAGAAGAATAGGCTCTTGATACCGAGTCTGTTGCCTATAAACATCACTGCGAGAAAGCCCAAACCAAAAAGCAAACTCGCAATAGAGAGTTCGGAAGTGTAGAAGAAGGCGATGACAAGCACAGCACCAAGGTCGTCTACTATGGCAAGCGTTGTAAGGAAAAGCTTTGCCGATGCGGGTACTTTATCGCCCAAAAGATATACTACGCCTAAGGCAAAAGCAATGTCAGTTGCCATCGGTATTCCCCAACCCATCGTTTGTGGGGTACCTATGTTCAGACTTAAAAATATCAAGGCAGGTACAATCATACCGCCTATTGCTGCGCCGATAGGTAGAATGGTGTTTCTGATGTCAGCCAGTTCGCCTCCGATAAACTCTCTTTTCAACTCTAAGCCGACCACAAAGAAGAACATAGCCATTAAGCCATCATTAATCCAATGGTGCAGGCTATAATTCAGATAAGGCTCTCCGTTGACGATAAAGCCTACTTCCTGTTCAAAGAAATGGAAATAGCTCTCAGCAATATTGCTGTTTGCCAATAGCATTGCTAAGGCGACACTGAGAATCAGAACGATACCTCCTGACTTCTCCCTACCCATAAACAGCTTTATCGGTAGCATCAAATGCTGGTTTAGCTTCTTTTCAACTCGTTGTCTCATAATTTTCTTCTTATCCTTATTTTACAATATATATAAAAGGTGAAGAACGCAATAAGCCTTATACAATAAAAGTATATAAAGCCTATGCCCTAAACACTCTTCGATTTAAACGGAATACCCTCGTAAGCCAATATACTTGCGAGGGTATTCTGTTTTATTCTTTTTCAACCTTCATCTTTTGTGATGACTTCCCCCTTGTCTCCACACTTCACTTCTCGCAATGACCGCAAGTTCAGAGAATCCTTGGGGTATCTCGGTAATTAATTACCCCCCTCCCCCTTCGGGGAGGGATGGGGTGGGGCTTCTTCTACTTCTTCCTCCACTCCATATACCCTGCACCCGCAATCGCCAAGAGCAAGATAACAATCGCAATGTAAGCGATAGTCTCAGTGGTAGAGATACTTGTTGGGTGGAAGTCGAGGACTACGGTATGCTTACCCGGCTTCACGCTCACAGCACGGAGGATATAGTTAACACGACCAAGCTCTGCTGGCTGACCGTCGATAGTGGCTGTCCAACCCGGATAGTAGATCTCAGAGAAGACGACAACACCACCATTCTTTGAGTTGACAGTGTACTGCAGGTTGTTAGGCTCATACTTATCGAGCTTCACGATTGCAGTAGAGTCGTTCGCCTTTGCCTGACCTAAAGCTGCCTCAAACTTCTTATCGGCTACCGCCTCATGGCGCACGTCAATCTTACCCACCTCAGCATATTCAGCGTTGGCATCGTCAACATAGTTGAGCTTATTGACAAACCAACCGTTGCCCTGTGCATATGGGTTCTGTATTGGTGCCGTTGTGCCACCCTGCAGTGGAAGGATAAAGTACTTCGTGTTCAGCATATTCAATACAGGGAAGGTCTTCACACCATCAACTGCCTGCATGTTACCACCTGCAGCAGCAATCGCCTGCATCGTCTTCTGCATCTCTGGAGCGATGTAAGCATCAATCATCTCCTGATAACGACGGAGCTTAGCAGGGTGATAACCACCGATACTCTTATGGAAGTAAGAAGTCTCGTTCTCGTTGAACGTGTTAGAAGCGAAGTTCAGCACACGATAGTCAAGACTCTTGTCCTTATTAATCTCAAGGTCGGCTGCTGTTGGCTGCTGTGGCATATCGCGCTCACTCTTTGGTACGAACATCTCGTCATTGAGATAACGCTTATCCACCTGCCACATATCAACGAGGCAAAGTACCAAAAGACCAGCCACCATATAGTCGGCACGCAACTTCTTCATCTTATAAGCGAAGAGCAGCGCAAAGCCGATGAGGATAACGATAACCGAACGCCAAGCATCAGAGCTGACCATTGCAGCACGCATCGCAGAGACATTTGCGAGGATTGTTCCTGCTGTATTGCTGTCCATGCCCTGAATACTATTAATCATCTGGCGTTCCTGATCGCTGACAAACGGACCCATCATGTCTGGGAATACAGCCACTAAAGGGCTACACCCGCTGTCAAACCAAGGCTGATATAAGCATACTTCATCTTCTGTCCTAAAAGTTCAGGCTCGTCAACAAGGCGTTTTAAGGTCAGTGCTGCCAAGAGCGGGATGGTGAACTCAGCGATAACAAGGATACTTGCCACCGTTCGGAACTTCGCATACATCGGGATGTAATCGAGGAAGAAGTTGGTAAAGCCCATGAAGTTATGGCCCCATGAGAGGAGAACGGACAGGATGGTGGCTGCTAAGAGTGCCCACTTCATCGTACCCTTCACCAAGAAAAGTCCTAAGATGAAGAGGAAAAGCACGAAGGCACCCACGTAAACTGGTCCGCTCGTACCCGGCTGTGTACCGAAATACTGTGGGAAAGCGTCATAGAGCTGTGGAATCATTGACTGTATCTGTGGGTCAACCTTCGACATAGCCGTAGTGCTTTGGCTCAATGGAACACTTGCTCCACCCTTTGCATCAGGTACGAGTAAGGTCATTGTCTCATCAATACCATAACTCCACTGTGTGATATAGTCGCGGTCAAGACCAGAACTTGTCTGGTTCGCGCCATCAGCCTTCAGCAACTCACTCTTGCCACGCATACTCTCTTTCTGATACTCCCATGTGTGGTAAAGGCTTGAGAGATTGATTAATATACCAATCAATGCCGCTACAGCCAATACGCCCGAAGCCTTGAGGAAACCCACGAGTTGCTTCTGGCGAACGGCTTGAACGAGATAGCCAATGACCATAAAGAGGACGATAAACAGATAATAATATGTCATCTGTACGTGGTTGGCTTTCACTTCAAAGGCAGTAAAGATAGCCGTCACGATGAATCCCGACAAGTAACGTCCTCGATAAGCCAAGACAATACCGGCAATCATTGGTGGAAGATAAGCCAATGCCATTACCTTCCAGAGGTGACCGGCTGCAATGATGATGAGGAAATAGGACGAGAAAGCCCACATGATACTACCCAATGCCGCCAACGACTGTCGGAAGTCAAAGGCTCGCAACAGGATATAAAAGCCTAAGAGATAGACAAAAAGAAACCATACATTGTCGGGCAACCAAAGGTGGTAAGCGTTCATCACCTGCGACAGTCCGTCTGTTGACTGATAAGAGGGTGACATCTGATAGGTAGGCATACCACCGAAGATGGCGTTTGTCCAGCGTGTTGCCTCACCAGTACGGTTCTGATACTCTGTCATTTCCTGTGCCGAACCGACACCTGCTGAGGCATCGTGGCGATAGAGAATCTTACCCTGAGTGACCGGAACGAAGAAGTAAGCGAACGAGATGACCGCAAACAATACGACTACCAATACATCGGGTAGAAATCTTTTCCAAGTTTTCATTTTTATTTAATTTTGCTTATGTCGGACAAATGATTAATCTCTGCAAAGTTACAAAAAACTAAGAACTTACAATATCCAACTTGTAACTTTTTCGTACCTTTGCAGTATGAAAATAGGAATCATCGTTGCGATGGACAAAGAGTTCGCGCAACTTAAAGCAATTCTTTCCAACACCGAGACGAAACATTTTAATCATAAAGACTTCGTTACGGGACGGTTGGGAGATAAGGAAATCATTCTGCAGCAGTGTGGTATCGGTAAGGTAAACTCTGCCATCGGTGCTGTAGAGATGATTAATCATTACCACCCTGACCTTGTTATCTCAAGTGGTTGTGCGGGTGGAGCCGACACTTCATTGGAGGTTACTGATGTGGTGGTGGCAACGGAGTGTGCTTACCACGATGCCTACTGTGGCGATGAGGTAGCTTTCGGTCAGATTATCGGTATGCCTGCTCGCTTCAAGGCTCCTACGGAGTTGATTGAAAAGGCACTGTCGTTGAACAACCTACCTGATTGTAAGGACCTGCATGTCAAGGCAGGACTGACCGTCAGTGGCGAGTGGTTTGTTAACTCACGTGAGAAGATGCAACAGATCATGGACCACTTCCCAGAGGCAACAGCTGTCGACATGGAGAGTTGTTCTATTGCGCAGGTCTGCCACATCTATCAAACTCCCTTCGTCTCCTTCCGTGTCATCAGCGATGTTCCGCTCAAAGACAACAAAGCCAGCCAGTACTATGACTTCTGGGAGCGCATCGCCAACGGCAGCTTTGAGGTGACGAAACAATTTATTAATTTAATTCAGAATTCATAATTCAGAATTCATAATTATGATTACCGATGTGGGCTGAGTTTATAGGTACAAGCAACTCATTTACTCGTCCACTTAATCCTCACAAATGACAAGATTTCTTTTTAGCTACCTCTCCCGATGTATAATCTAAAGTTCGTGGATAAACTGAAGCTAATATCGATAATCTTAATAGGTAAATAACGAGTTTATAAGTTTACAAGCAACTTATGGCAATAAACTGAAGCTAACAGCGGTAATCATAATTATGAATTGTGAATTATGAATTATGAATTAATAAAGGATTTTGAATTATGAATTCTGAATTAAACAAGATTCCCTCTTTTACCATTGACCACGAGCGTTTGCTACGTGGCATTTATGTGAGTCGTAAGGACGAAGTGGGTGGCGAGACCGTTACCACCTTCGACATCCGTATGAAAGAACCAAATCGTGAGCCAGTGTTGCACGTCGGTGCTATCCACGCTATTGAACACTTGGCTGCCACCTTCCTCCGTAATGATGACGAGTGGAAAGATCGTGTTATCTATTGGGGTCCAATGGGCTGTCTGACGGGTAACTACCTCATCCTTCGTGGCGATCTTGAGTCGAAAGAGATTGTCGACCTCATGCGCCGCACCTTCCAATTCGTTGCCGACTTCGAGGGTGAAATCCCCGGTGCTGCCCCACGCGACTGTGGTAACTACCTGCTCCACGACCTGCCTATGGCAAAGTGGGAGTCACGTAAGTTCCTCACCGAGGTGCTGGACAATATCACCGATGCCAATCTCGTTTATCCGGAAAAGTGAACAAGTAGACAAGTAAACGAGTGGACGAGTTAACAAGTTGCTTGAGTAATAAGACAAAGTAACATGGTAAACGAGTGGACGAGTTAACAAGTTGCTTGAGTAATAAGACAAAGTAACATGGTGAACGAGTAGACAAGTTAACGAGTTGCTTGCGAGGAAGACAAAGTAATATGGTGAACGAGTAGACAAGTTAAAAAGTAGACAAGTTAACAAGTTGCTTGCGAGGAAGACAAAGTAACATGGTGAACGAGTAGACAAGTTAAAAAGTAGACAAGTTAACAAGTTGCTTGCGAGGAAGACAAAGTAACATAGTTAACAAATTAGACGAGTAAACGAGTTGCTTGGGATAAAGAGAAAAAAGCAGTGTTAGAGATTTAAAAGAGGGTGTGTCAAAATGTACACATCCTCTTTTGATTTACTACTTCTTGAACTTGCCGCCTTTCAGGTCGCTCCCCACCATCCGCTTATAGATTTTTTCACGGAGTTCGTCAAGAAAATAAGTGCGACTGTCATCTTTGCGATGCTTTATATTCATATATACGTTGTAGCAGTTCTTTATCTCCACTCCGAAGATTTCAGAGAGTGTGTGTGCCAATTTCTCCATTACTGATACAATTGCAGGTATCGAGAGCATACAAGAGTTCGACTAAATAATAAACAGAAATACCAAAAGACAATGATAAAATTGTTACTCTGGCAAAAAAATGAAACTTAAATGTCGTTATTTTCATTGCCTGATGTTTTTGCAGGCTAAGTTCGAAAGATTGTTTAGGGCAAAATAACCCTCAAAATGCAAGTAATATTTGTGTAAAACTTATAATGAATCAAGATATTGCTTAGGTTTCATCCTGTGATATTTGCAGAAAGCCTCTGTGAAATGACTGAGGTTAGTATATCCAACTTTATAGCCTACTTCTGACACCGAGTAGAGGCGAGTGGAAAGCAGTCGTTTTGCCCATTTCATCTTTTCGGATAGGGCATATTCTGCGATGGCTTTTCCAATAACCTGCTTGAAGCACTTTTGTAATTTGGAACTGCTCATATTGGCTTCACGCGCCAATTCGGGAATACTCGGTACATTACTGAGACTTTGAAGAATCTGGCGACGAACACGGAATACTGATTCAACATCATTCAAGTTTAGGTTGGCAAGAGATTTTACTTCCGAACGTTTTTCGAGCTTTTCAAGGAACATTGTCAGTAATTCCATAGTTTTTCCATGCAAATGAAGCGTTGAAAAAGGATTGTCGATTTCAGTTATAGACTTAATGTTATCCAAGACCTGTTGCATTGCAGGTGTAATGGTCTCAAACAAATAAAAAGCCTTGTCCGATTGGAGAAGCCGACCGATATAGGTTTCATGTGCTGCATCAATCTTTTCAATCCAATCCTTATTGAAAGTCAGTGTAATATTTCGTATCGTTTCTTTGGAGGAAAACTCCACTCAGTCGGGATGCTACTTGAAGGCATGAAAATGCCATCGAGCGTGTCCACTCCGACCGTTTTTGTACTTGTTCCAATTATCTGCTCGTGTTTATGCTCATTGATATAGAACATGACAGGAATCCATTTCGAGTTTTCTACCGAGCGACGTATCATAGTTATCGGCTCGTATGCTACGAAACTGATATAAGTCAATGTTAGCCATGGCAGAGGATAATATTGTTTGAAGAATCCACTACCAATAGAAGAAGGAATGGTAAATCCATCGTTTATTACTGATGTGCCAAATTGTTCGGCAACCATTTCCATCCAATCTTCAGGCTTATTGATTGCACAAAATTCTATGGTCATTTTATCATGTCTTTTTGCAAAGTTACAAACAAACACGGATAAAAACTTGAATTATTGCAAGTTTTTATCCGTATTACTCTCAAAAAAGAACCAATAGCTCCATGAGAAATGTTTTTAATGAGAGTTTACTCAAATGCGACTAAACTTGAAGGAACTCCTATGGCAGTAACAATTGGTTTTTGCGAGCATTCGCCTGTCTTGGTATTGTAGGTGTAATACCCCGTACCATTGTTACATATCATTCCAAAGACGATGAAGTCCTTGTAGCGAGTTATAGCAAAAGAGCCATTGCTGTCGGTCATTGGCAAATCAAGTTTTTCGATGGTTTTGTTCCAAATGTCGATTTTCACAGGTTGGAAGTCTTTCTTGAGTATTCCAAATTCTGTATCCGTTACTTTCACGCAACTATACACAATACCATTACCTGCATAGAAAGACTTAATCATATACTGCCCTGTTTTGCCTATTCCTTTTATGGTTGTCTTCGATAGGTTGAACAGATAATCGCTATCCCATTTGTCGCTTCCTTTGCGGATACGCAGGAAACCTTCCTTATCGGCAACATTGAAGTTGTTGCCCGCACTGTAAAAGTAGATGTCACCTCGCTCGTCTATGAATGCGTCAGAATGGCGGAACAATCCTACAACACTTGTGCGGTTATCTTTGATAACTTCAGTCTTTTTCGTCTTGAGGTCAATGATAGCTACCTCTGCTCCAGTACCCGGTACGGAGGTATGAGGCGAATTGAGCTGATTGAGGGCAACATACATCTTTCCATCACGGATGACATTACAGCCGGGATCAGGATTGTTGTCTTGAACCGCATAAGACGAGAGGTCAATTTCATCTTCCTTTTGCAATGTTGAAGTATTGATTAACGCAATTTCCACGTCCGTGCAAAGCAACGTATGCCCGCTGTTCATCAACGAAGTTAATTTCTCCGGGTTGAGCCATCTGTTCAAATGTCATAGTACCTGCTTTTATCAGTTCTCCATGGGCACCTCTTGTAAACTTATGTATCTTATCCCCGAATTTCCCTTCGGGTACAAGCACTGTATTACCCTTAGCAAAGAGATAGCAACCGAACCCGAATTCAAATGCTTTCTTATTGTCGGTTGCTTGAGGAGTCAAATCACTGAATGTCCCTACATAAGCACTTTTGTCCACATAATGCACAAAGGTGAAATGTTGCTGAACCTCTTGAGGAGTAGGCGTAGGTTCATCATTTTTGTTACAAGATGTCAGCCCTATGAAGCCGACCAGCATAGCAGAAAAAGCTATACGATTGAAAATAGTTGTATTCATCTTTTTGTATTTGTTAAATTAGAAAATTCCTTTTGAGAAGACATATCTGAATTTGAGGTGAAGTGTCCGTCCTGCCAATGGTTGGCGGAATTGGTCCCAAACTTCTTTGTTCATTATATTATGGCATTCCAAGGCTACGGAATATTTGCTTTTGTAGGTCAACAATAGCCCTATGTCATTGACGAAACTGCGGGGAATACGTCGTTTCTGTAATTCGGTAAGTTCCCAAGAAGTAGAAGAACTCCTCAGTAAATTTGCCGTCCCAGAAAGCCTTGACATACCAATTCTTGAATAATCGGTTGCTGTGATACTCCGCCCCGAAGTTGGCGAACAAATAGGGAATGTTCGGTAGTCGCAATCCTTTTGTCGGATTGGGGGCTTGGGTACCGGGTAAATAGTTTAAGACATCACGCACATCCTGATAAGTTAGATTTCCGTAGGCATAGACCGTTGGCGATATGTCCAATTTTATTTCGGTTTCTATACCTTTAATATGTACCTTTTTCTGCGTTTACATATCCGGCTGCCATGTGTTGTTTCATCAATTTTATCATATCGCTTACCTGCATATAAAAGCTGTTCACTTCAAACTGCAATCGCGATAAGCCGAGGACATCATTTTTGTCTATTAAGAATCCCAGATTGAAGTTGTGGCTTTTCTCTGGTCTCAATCCGGCTGCAGGAAAGGTGATGATACCATCACCGAATAGTTCTTGTGAATTGGGAAGGCGTATTGCCCGCTGGTAAGATGCTTTCAAGTGAAAACCTCTGAAGGGCTCGTATTTTATAGCCTCTATCCAGCCTATTTGTGAGGTCGTATTGTTCTTTTTCTTCGGAGCCTCAATCATCTCGTATGAAGTCAAATCTTCTATCTCGGAATGGAGGTGGAAATACTTTGCGGAGAGCATATTCGTCAGTTTCTTATCAAAGAGTTTTGACTCCCAAGTCAACCCCGAAATGAAACTAGTCTTTTTACTGGGAAATCCTCCGATAACAAAACCTGCATGCTGATTTGCAATGTTGTCGCTCGGTTGTCTTCTAGCGTAGTTAATAAGTGTGTTCAGATTCAAACTGTGATTGGCGGACAACTTATAATCAAAATTGATACGTTCATTTATTTCCAATCCTTTGTCATTCGAGTTGTGAGGAACATCCCCAGTTTCTCCCTGTCCATTCGGACTCGGATATATGTTTCCTTCGAAATCGTGATTAACTCGTGCCGTATCCACAAAATTGTTTGTTGTATGTGAAAGGGAGAAATGGGACTCAAAGTTAAGGCGGTCGTTCAGCATTCCGCTTTTTATCAATTTGTTTTCCAACATAAACATTCCTGATTTGTTTTCGGCATGTTGTATGTTTTTTAAGATACCTTGGATTTCATTGAAACGATTGTAATACCCGAACTCGGTACTAATCTCATCGAGCCAAAGTTTCGTGAAAGCAATTTTTCCCTTCAACATATACGAACGAAAACGGTCGTGGTCACGTCTTACTAACAGATTTTCTCTCTCGGGAACTCTGAAAGAGTAGTCATTCTTTGCAGATGTATAATAACCTCCCGCACCGAGTAGAATGCCACTCTTTGGAAAATTCTTGCGAGAGAAGACACTTCCTTTGTGTGTTTGGTAAGATCCGAATTCATACGAGGCATCTAAATAATCCGTACTAAACTCTTTAGTAACGATATTGACGGCTCCCCCCAATCCATCACATCCGAAACGGGCGGGTATGATACTCTTATAGACTTCTATTCTTTCTATAATGTCTATCGGAATTTCATCAAGAGAAAAAGCCCCGTCAGAAGTACTCATTGGTATTCCGTCCCATAAGATTTGAATGCGGTTTCCTTCCAATCCATGAACAATAATTCTCGAACTGCTTCCCAAACCGCCAGTCTGCCCAACTTTCAAACCTATGGTTTTATTCAAAACGGTTTCTAACGAAATAGATCTGCCTTGAAGTTCTTTTGCATTTATTACAGAAACTGCTTCAGGCGACTCTCTGAGTATTTGTGCTCTTGTTTTTCCTACTACGACTACATCTGCCAGCTCTGTTGATTCTGGGAGTAGTCTTATGGTATAACGCATCCCATTTGCAGTAATCGTATCGGTAATGGTCTGATAACCGACATAACTTACCATAAGCATAAGTTTTTGATTACTTGATGCACTTAGTTTTGCAATACCTTTCCTGTTTGTAGTCGTACTATTCGTGTACGTTGGAGCATTCAAACCTTTCCATTGTACGGTGGCAAATTCTATACTGTTCCCATTTTCTGCATCAATAACTTTTATTTCTGTTGGTTGCAGTTGTGCAAACATAGGAAAAGACCACAACGATAGAAAGCCGACAATGAGCATTCTTTTGTATAAATGGACTATTGAGCTGATTGACATATCATATTTGTTTGTGAGATTCTGTGCAAAGATACTTACCTGCCGAGCAAATAAATAACCCTATTATCCACGCTTATACCCCTATTGTGTTTATATGCGAGCAAATTGTTGTTTTGGGGCAGTATAATGCTTATCGGGGTTATTTTATCCCTGTTTGTTGCCGTACTTTTGCAGCAGAAAAGATCAAAACGACACATATATGGATAAACAAAAAGTCAGACCCCTTGATGAGGAACGGGAGAGCCGTAGCCTGCTCTCCAATGTTGTGGTTATATTGCACCTTATTTTAGGCACACTCCCTATACTGCTTGTAGTGTGGGCGGTTGACAAGTTGATGAATAGTACACTCTCTCCCATAATAGTTTGGAGTATTGGAGGAATAATGATACTGTTGGCAATGCTTAGAGGCGTATTCTATGGAACCTCGATTTGGCGCGCACACCGGTCGGCTTACAATGCCCTTACACGATTGAGGTTGCGTATCATAAGTCATTTGCAACGCTTGCCGCTCGGTTTCTTTCAAGAACGGAAAGTTGGCGACTTGGTGAATATTATTAACCACGATGTGGAACAAATTGAAATTTATTTAGCACATGGATTACCCGAAATCCTTTCGGCTACGCTTTTTCCAGTCTTACTCTGGGTAATCATTATGGTGTTAGACTGGCGTTTGGGGCTGTCGCTCATTTCTCTTTTGCCTGTGGCATTTCTTCTGCAAATGGCTGTCAAAACACTTTGGGGAAAGAGCTTTCAACACTTTATGGAAAGTACGCAAAAAATGTCGGAAGACCTTTTGGAATATGTGGCTACCATATCGGTAATCAAAGCCTTCAGTAACGAGGAAAACAGAACGGAACAGGTACTTGGTGGTATGCGCGACTACATCCGTTGGGTAAAGCGGAGCATGTTTAGCGTTACCGTTCCCATGACATTGATAACGATGTTCTTGGAAGGTGGTATCGTGGTAATGACTCTTATTGGACTATGGATGATGAGTTCGGGCGAATTAACTGTAGCTCGTTTTATCCTTGCCTTGATATTGGACGGATTGTTCTCGTCCTCCTTTGCTAAGTTGGCTACATTCCAACATTTCCGAATCATCTATGGTCAGTCGTTGGCAAAAGTACAGTCCATTACAGAGGTACAGACAAAGGAAACAGCGGACAAGAAAACAGATACGACACAGACGGATGTTTGTTTCGAGCATGTTACATTCTCCTATCCAAACAAGAAAGACAATGCGCTGAAAGATGTATGTCTTCAATTTCCGAGAGGAAGCCATACTGCTATCGTCGGCGAGTCAGGGTCGGGAAAAACCACGCTGGCAAGTTTGATGATGGGGTTCTGGCACCCCCAAACAGGGACTATCCGACTGGGAGGAGAGAATATTATGGAATTCTCCGAACGTAATATCGCTGATTATTTTTCGATGGTACAGCAGGAGGTTTTTCTCTTTAACACAAGTATTCGGGACAATATCCGTATTGGAAGATCTACCGCCACACAAAAGGAAGTGGAAATGGCAGCAGAGCGTGCTCGTATTCATGATTTTATCATGGGCTTGCCGAATGGTTATGATACGCTGGCAGGCGAAGCCGGCATAAAATTCTCTGGCGGAGAAAAACAGCGTATTTCCATTGCCCGAATGTTGCTCAAAGACTCTCCAATAGTTATTCTCGATGAAGCCACTGCCGCATTGGACGGAGAGAATGAGAAACTAATCCAAGAAGCTCTTGATGAATTGCAGCGCAACAAGACCGTCATTACCATTGCTCACCGTCTCAATACTATTCAGGATATGGAGCATATTGTTGTCATGGACAAAGGGCAGGTTGTCTCAAAAGGAACACACCAAGAACTGATGAAAGACTGTTCTCTGTACCGCAATATGACGGAGACGCAAGAGCAAGTAAGTAAATGGCAATTAAAAGAAGAGGAGGAATAAGAATGGTACGCAATATACTGAATGAATTGACCGCTCGCGGAGTTCGGCATCTAATCATCTCCACACTGTTTTTCGTGGTTTATGCCCTTTGCGGCACGGCGATAATGCTCACAGTCTTGTTTCTCATCGACCGTCATATACATGGAGAAAGCATCTCTTTCATTTCGGCAGCATGGGTACTCGGTAGTCTGCTGGTCTTGAAAACCATATCCAATGCCATTGCCGATATGAGTAAGCATTTTGCCGGATTTGATCTTGTGGAACGTATCCGCGAGAAAATCATACTGAAACTGAAAATGTTCTCACTCGGCTTCTATACCAATGAGCGTCTGGGAGAGATAAGTACAATCATTCACAAAGACGTTGATAATATGGAAATGGTAGTAGGACATCTATGGACACGGATGTCTGCCGACTTCATTGTAGCTCTAATACTCGGTATTGGACTATTTTGTGTGGATTGGCGCATGGCATTGACAATGGTAGCCATTCTTCCTATTGCCCTGTTTTCTCTGTATCGGGGCATTCGCTCGGGAATGAAAGCACAGGAAGAGTCTCAGGACAATCTGGCGGATATGGTCAGCCTCTTTGTAGAATACGTCAAGGGCATTCCGGTTTTGAAAGTGTTTGGAGGAAAAGGAATGTTCCGTGACAGACTTGACCACTCTGTCAGTGAATTTGGAGAAAGCAGTAAGAATACTTCTCGTTTGGCAGCTGTGAGTGTGGGCAGATACACTTTCCTGATAGAATTGGCTTTCGCTCTGATGGCTACAATCGGTCTTTGGTGGACACAGCAGGGGGAACTTTCTCTTTTCGCTTATTTAATGTTTATCATCGTCTCAAAAAGAATTCTACAAACCTTTTGTCAATATGGAGAGTCATTGGCTGAATTACATCAAGGTAAAAAGATAGTTACGGACGCATTTCCCATTTATTGAATGCTCCTGTTATCACCAATCCTGAACAGCCGAAAACAGCAACCCATTTCAATCTTTCCTTTGACAAAGTGGATTTCTATTATGAGAAGGAAGGTTTTGAGATGAAAAAAATCTCACGTTCCATGTTCCCGAAGGAACGGTAACGGCACTTGTTGGCTCGTCAGGTTCAGGTAAAACAACCATTACCAACCTGTTACTCCGTTTCTGGGAACCGCAGACCGGCAGTATTCGTATCGATGGTATAGACATTCGAGAAATGGACTATGATTATCTGCTCGGTAAAATCAGTGTAGTGATGCAAAATGTTATTCTCTTTTTCAGATACCATTGCCAATAATATCAAAGTGGGCAATCAACATGCTACGCAGGAAGAAATCGAAGAAGCAGCACGTAGAGCCATGATACACGACTTTATCATCAGCCTGCCGGAAGGTTATGAAACAAAAATCGGAGAAAACGGTTTGGGACTCTCCGGAGGGCAGAAACAAAGGCTTTCAATCGCCCGTGCTTTCTTGAAAGACGCTCCCATCATTCTTTTGGACGAGATAACGAGCAATGTTGACCCTGTCAATGAATATAAGATACAACAGGCAATGTCTGCCCTTATCCGAAATCGCACAGTCTTGGTCATTGCCCATCATTTGCAAACCATCCGTAATGCTAATCAGATTATTGTGATGGACACAGGACGACTTGTAGAGAATGGGACGCATGCAGAACTTGCAGCAAAAAACGGAATGTACTGCAAATTGCTGTCTATGCAATAACCTAATCAATGAAAAATATGGAGGGTGTGTCAAAATGCAAATTAATAACTTGACAACTTTCAATCTATAAGTAGGATTCTACTAAAGGCAAAGAAAAGACCATTTCTTTACTCAAAATCGAGTATAGAAATGGTCATTTTTTATTGCATTATTTCAAACTGTAAGATAATTAAAATGATATTTGCATTTTGACACACCCTCTTTTTTGTGGGAAGATTTATTTTGCAAAGTTTATGGGGACACACTATTGGCATGTCCCTCATAAATTAAATGGAATTAGAGTGAACCGTTGTTTGCCTGACGAACCATCTCAGATGATGCATAGAGGTAAACCTCTACACGGCGGTTAGCCTGACTAACAGTCTTGTTCTCGATAGGGTTGGCACTACCGAAGCCCTGTACTGAACGAATCTGACGCCTGCTTACACCACGACCCTTGAGGTAAGATGATACTGCATCAGCACGACGCTGTGACAATGGGAGGTTGATGTTGTCGTTACCAGAAGCATCAGTGTAACCCTGGATAGCAACGTCACAGTTAGAGTTGCGCTGCATCAAAGAAGCGAACTTTGTGAGGTCGTTCTTAGCTGATGCGCTGAGGTTTGAACCGTTCAATGGGAAGAGGATACCAGAGTCGAAGGTAACCTTCACACAGTCTAAACCATTAGCATCTGTCACCTTGTCGACACGTGCGTTTGGCAACTGCTGTGCTGCCTCGCGTGCTACCTTGTCCATGTGACGACCGATGAGGGCACCAGCACCAGCACCTACAGCACCACCAATAGCAGCACCAATGGCTGTACTCTTACCATTACGACCTATAATCTGGCCAACGATACCGCCTAATGCAGCACCACCGCCACCTCCGATTAATGCACCTGTACCTTGCTTTGTCTGACAACTTACGACAGTGAGGAGACACATTCCTGCTGCCATCATTTTCATATTCTTCATAATCAAACGTCTTTATTGATTAATATCTTTTACCTTTTGACTTGGCTTTTTAGCCGCACCTTAATTCATTTTAATTCGTGCAAAGTTAAACAAATATATGCCATTGGACACGCATTGCCAACATTTTTTTGTATTTTTGCAAAAAATAAAGCTAACTCGGCAAAGTGAAGCAAGTTTCGTTTGCACTCATTTGCATTATTTTCGCAAAGGATAGGCTGGTATTAGCAAGTGGGAATGTGATTCCTAATGGTCTTGACTTTCTCAGCCGTATCTGTGTGCAAAGTTAGTGTTTCAAGGTATACTCGCAAAAGGGAAATGCCTATAATAGCATGGGAAATCCCCTAAAGGTGCAAAATAAAAAATAGAATAATATATTTATGGCAAAAGAACTAAAAGAGATGACCAAGAGAGCAGACAACTACTCTCAATGGTACAATGACTTGGTAATAAAGGCAGACTTGATTGAGCAGTCTGCCGTACGTGGTTGTATGGTTATCAAGCCATACGGCTATGCTATCTGGGAGAAGATTCAGGCACAGCTTGACAAGATGTTTAAGGAGACTGGTGTGCAGAATGCTTACTTCCCAATGCTGATTCCTAAGAGCTTCCTCTCTCGTGAGGCTGAGCACGTAAAGGGATTCGCCAAGGAGTGTGCCGTGGTTACTCACTATCGTCTGAAGGCTACAGAGGATGGCAATGCTGTGCAGGTTGACCCTAACGCAAAGTTGGAGGAAGAGCTGATTATCCGTCCTACCAGTGAGACAATCATCTGGAATACCTATAAAAACTGGATTCACTCTTGGCGCGATCTGCCATTGATGTGCAACCAGTGGTGTAATGTTATGCGTTGGGAGATGCGTACGCGTCCTTTCCTCCGCACATCTGAGTTCCTCTGGCAGGAGGGTCACACGGCTCACGCTACACGTGAGGAGGCTGAGAAGGAGGCACAGACCATGTTGCGTGTCTATGCTGACTTCGCTGAGAAGTGGCTCGCTGTCCCTGTTGTACAGGGTGTGAAGAGTGAGACAGAGCGTTTCGCTGGTGCGTTGGATACCTATACGATTGAGGCAATGATGCAGGACGGTAAGGCTCTCCAGAGCGGTACTTCTCACTTCTTGGGTCAGAACTTCGCTAAGTCGTTCGACGTTACCTTCCTTAATAAGGAGAACAAGCCAGAGTATGTATGGGCTACCTCATGGGGTGTTAGTACCCGATTGATTGGTGCGCTTATCATGACCCACTCTGACGATAACGGTCTCGTTCTTCCTCCAAAGATTGCACCTATTCAGGTGGTTATCGTACCAATCTTCAAGGGTGAGGAGCAGTTGAAGGCGCTCACCGACAAGTTACAGCCAGTGATCGATCAGCTCCGTGCGTTGGGTATCACCGTTAAGTATGACGATGCCGACAACAAACGTCCGGGCTTTAAGTTTGCTGACTACGAGTTGAAGGGTGTGCCAGTACGTCTCGCTATGGGTGGTCGTGACTTGGAGAACAATACTATCGAGGTGATGCGTCGTGACACATTAGAGAAGGAGAGCGTAAGCTTTGACAGCATTGTTGAGCGTATCAAGAACCTCCTCGACGAGATTCAGGACAACATCTTCAAGAAGGCTAAGGACTTCCGTGATGCTCACATCTACGAGTGCGAGAACTATGAGGAGTTCAAGGAGAAGGTGAAGGACGGCGGTTTCTTCCTCTGCCACTGGGATGGTACTGAGGAGACTGAGGCGAAGATTAAGGAAGACACGCAGGCAACCATCCGTTGTGTCCCTTATATGTTCGAGCAGACACCGGGCGTCGACATGGTAAGCGGCAAGCCTGCTAAGTATCGTGTCATCATCGCAAGATCATACTAATCGTCAACAATACACACAGATTTAACGGCTTCAGGATATTTATAAAGGCAGGACTAACAACGAATGCTTATAAATTCTGGAGCCGTTAATCTTTTTATTCTAAAGTCTAAAATACTAATTAAATAATATTTGCCTTATGAAAAAATCATTTCTAACTTTCGTTTTACTCATCGCTGTAACAGCGTTGAACGCCCAGACCTTAATCAAGGCTAACTTCCAAAAAGGCGACCAAGCTACCTATGAGAGCGTAGCTGATTTTAAACTCAGTGTTCCGATGGCTGGAACCTCTGAAAGCATAAAGACAAACGGCAAAACTAAGATTACCGTAAAAGATGCTACTGCAGATGGTTATGTCATCGAAATGACGACAACCAATATAAAGATGGAAGGCAAGCAGGAGGTTGCACAGCAGATGATAAACATGATGGACCAATACCTCGGTAATATTCCATTGCTCCTAAAGACAGATGCTAACGGAAAGGTGAAGGACATCTTGAATTATAGTGAAGTCCAAACAAAGGCCAGCAAATTAGCAATGGTACTTATTGACTCGCTCTATAAAGCCAAACCTGAAATGGAGAAGGCGCTGCCTAAGTATCAGATGGCTATGTCTACCAACAGCCTACTCACCAAGAAGCTTTCATCGAATCTGCTGAAAACAATACTTTCTTTATCCTTTTTGGTAAGACACTCAAGACGGGTGACAAGGAAGATATGAATAAGCAAGGCATCAAAACCACTATCACCTACGAGGTCAACAAGGAGCCAAACGCACTCAATATCATTGGTAAGATTAAGGGCAATATGGCCGAAGACGACGTCAAATCCTTCTTTATTGACAAGATGAAGCAGATGGGTGCTGACGATGCTGTGGTTTCAAAACTCGATGCTAATTGGGGACAGCTGCAGAAGATGGGTATGGCAAAAATGGATCTTGACGGTACTTCCATGACCAAACTCCTCAACTCTGGTTGGGCTACTGAATACAGCACGGACGTGAAAACAAAGATGATGGGTATGGAAATGACCATCACCTCTGTTACTAAATTGGTAGAAAAGAGCTGGAAATAAGCATCTTCAGAAATTTGGAGTGATAAGTCCGTCGCTTAAGTTTTGAATTTTTAAATAATGTCACACAGAGGGACGGAGGGAACGGAGGATTGTTAGACACAAAGCGATAGGAGTCGCGGAGACACCGTCGGTGCAGGGAGCAACGGAGCTTGTTTGCAAGCTTTTTTCGGGAGGTATGCCCAAAGCATTTGTTTCAAAAGTTATCAAGAATTTGTAAGCTACGTCTCCGTCGCTCTTTGTGCCGTCAGTACCTCCGTGCTATTGCGTTTATCTCCGTTTCCTCCGTTTCTCTGTGTGCCTTATTCTGTAAGAAGTTTGGTTTATTACGTCATATTTTGAAAGCCTCTTCTTATTTCCTTCTCTCACGCTAAAAAGTCGCCTCTTTTTCCATTTGTGTGCTTATGAATTCTACTGACAAGAATTGACAAAACAGACCACGCACCTATATTTATTTCCTGTTCATGCTTAATACCAGTGGTGCGAAGTATAAACACTATATGTGCGGGGCGTCCGCACATCAATTAAAGAAAGAAAAAAAAGAGTCTTTCTTTTATGTCATAATTCATTACAAGGCACTGCTTATTGACTTACAGGCGGACGGAATTAGCATATTACACATTGATTTTGTCTACAATAACAGGCGAATGCGACGCGAAATCGTATAAAAAAACATAAAAATACACAACCAAACGCGCTCAGATTTGGTTATTCACATAATTATATGTACCTTTGCACGCCGTATCAGTTTTGGATAACGGAAATTAGCTATATTTTTAGGAGGAAATAGTAAACAATTCATGAGACAACTTAAGATTTCAAAAAGTATCACCAACCGATCAAGTGAGGCACTGGATAAGTATCTCGTTGAGATTGGTCGTGAACCGATGATTACCGTTGACGAAGAGATTGAGCTGGCACAGGAAATCCACAAAGGCGGTCGCAAAGGCGAGCGTGCGAAGGAGAAACTGATTAAGGCTAACCTCCGTTTCGTCGTTTCTGTAGCTAAACAATATCAGCACCAAGGACTCTCTCTCACCGACCTTATCGACGAGGGAAACATTGGTTTGGTAAAGGCAGCAGAGAAATTCGATGAGACTCGTGGTTTTAAGTTTATCTCATACGCTGTTTGGTGGATTCGTCAGAGTATTCTGCAGGCTATCGCTGAGCAGAGTCGTATCGTGCGTCTTCCGCTGAATCAGGTGGGTGCTATCTCAAAGATTAATCAGGTAACGAACGAGTTTGTGCAGCAACACAACCGTCGTCCTTCTATCCATGAGTTGGCTGAGTTGACAGGTATCGATGAGGCTCGCATCCGTCAGAGCCAAAGCGCAGACAACCATCACATGAGTATCGACGCTCCATTTAGCGATGACGATGATAACTCAATGAGTGATATGCTGTCTTCTGGTGACGACTCTCGTACCGACCGTGGCGTTGATTTCGAGTCAATGTCAGACGATCTTCGTGCCGTTCTTCAGAACACTTTGAAGGATCGTGAGATAAAGATTGTCATCGAGTGTTTCGGTATCGGTTGCCAAGAGAAGGGTTTGGAGGAGATTGGAACAGAGATGGGGCTTACCCGTGAGCGTGTTCGCCAGATTCGTGAGAAGGCTATCGAGAAGATTCGTGAGAGCGGAAATGCACGCGTACTCATGAAGTACTTGGGCTAAAAGAGACAAAAGATAGATTTCAATTATAGAGGTGGATGTGTCAAATGAGGCGCATCCACTTTTTTTGTATCCGCTGATGAGGAACCATAACGCGCAAGAACTGCTTTGCAGCAAGTCTTTCACTTCTAAGCAACTGAGAAAGACAATAAAACGAAATTAGCAACGTTATATAATGTATGAAACGTAAGGATATTCAGAAATACATATTACTACTATTGTTCATAGTGACTGCGCAGTTGGCATTTGCACAATCGTTCACACTGCAAGGGAAGGTTTCCGACAAGGAGGGCAACCCTATTGAGTTGGCTTCTGTCATGGTTGTTACGCAAGGGAAACTGTCGATGACCAACCTAAAAGGCGAGTTCAATATGCAGTTGCAGAGTGAAGACTCCGTGAAGGTGCGCTTCTCAATGATTGGTTACAAGACCAAGACGAGGATTCTCGTGCACCCAAAAGGAAAGCAGACATTACTCGTTCAGTTGGCTGACGACAACGCATTGGAGGAAGTTGTAGTGCAGGGTAAAGCCAAACAGCACGGTACAACGGAAGAATTGGATATTCAAAAAACTAAACAAGGACCCTCTGCTTCTGGCAATGCTGTCGAAGAAATGGTACAGACACAGGCAGGTGTTTCGACCCACTCGGAGTTGTCTTCACAATATAATGTGCGTGGTGGTACCTTCGATGAGAACTCTGTCTATATCAATAACATAGAAGTGTTCCGCCCCTTCCTTGTGCGAAGCGGACAGCAAGAAGGACTCTCTATTATCAATCCCGACATGGTAGAGAGCGTTGGTTTCTCAACTGGTGGATTCGAAGCGAAATATGGTGACAAGATGAGTTCAGCCTTAGACATCACCTATAAGCGTCCGAAGAAGACGGAAGCATCTATCTCTGCCTCACTTTTAGGTGCCAGTGCCTACCTCGGATTGGCTACGAAGAAGTTGACGTGGACCAATGGTGTGCGTTATAAAACCAATCGTTACCTCCTCGGATCACTCCAGACAAAGGGCGAATATCGTCCGTCATTCCTTGATTATCAGACTTATCTCTCATGGCAACCCAACAAACGTTGGCAGGTAGACTTCATCGGTAACATCTCTGACAACCGTTATAACTTCGAGCCAGAAGACCGTGAGACAAACTTCGGTACGCTGCAGAACGTGAAGAAGTTCCGTGTCTACTTCGATGGACAGGAGAAAGACCTCTTCCGAACCTTCTTCGGTTCGCTAAGTATCACACGCCATTTGAGTTCTCGCACAGACCTCTCGCTTCTCGCATCGGCTTTCACAACCAAGGAGCAGGAGCGTTATGACATTCAAGGACAGTACTGGCTGACACAGACGGAGACGTCTGAAAACCTCGGTGTGGGTACGTATATGCAGCATTCTCGCGACTATCTCAACGCTGACGTGAAGAGTTTGAAGCTGATGATGCAGCATCGTGCAGGCAAACATAAGATTGAGGGTGCAGTGACCTATAAACTTGAGCGTATCAAGGAGAACTCTGCTGAATACGAATACCGTGATTCAGCGGGTTATAACGTTCCGCATACGGGTCGTGACTTGAAGATGATTTACTCGCTTCGTGCTCGTAACGAACTCAAGGCGAAACGCTTTGAAAGCTATTTGCAGGACACATGGAACTTCCAGACACGTGACTCTGTTCCAACGCTTTTCACACTGAATTATGGCGTACGCTTTGCACATTGGGACTTCAATGGTGAGAGTCTTTCTCCCCACGTGCATCGCTGACGATCACACCGGGCAGAAATCGCAACCTTAGTTTCCGCATCGCAGGTGGTATCTACTATCAGGCACCGTTCTATAAGGAGCTTCGCGACACGTCAATCGTCAATGGTGTCACCTACGCAACGCTCAATAAGAAGATTCGTGCACAGCAGTCTATTCACGCATTGGCAGGTATGACCTATCGCTTCGAGATGTTAGGGCGTCCGTTTAAGTTCACTGCGGAGGCTTATTATAAGGCACTCTCACGCCTCGTCCCTTACTCTGTTGACAATGTGAAAGTGACGTATTACGGTGAGAATACAGCGACAGGACACGCAACAGGTCTCGACCTTAAACTCTTTGGCGAGTTCGTTCCGGGTGCTGACTCATGGCTGACGCTGAGTGTGATGAACACGAGTATGAAGTTGAATGGTAAGAGTATTCCTCTCCCAACCGACCAGCGTTATGCGCTCAACCTTTATTTCACGGACTTCTTCCCAGGTACGACGCGTTGGCGGATGTCGCTGAAATTGGCTTATGCAGACGGTCTGCCATTCTCTGCTCCACACAAGGAATTGGAGAATAACACCTTCCGCGCCCCAGCTTACAAGCGTGCCGACATCGGTATGAGCTATCGCCTATTAGACAATAACGACGGCCATCGCAACACAATCTTTAAGAATATCTGGCTCGGTTTGGACTGTCTGAACCTCTTTGGTATCAATAACGTCAACTCGTATTATTGGGTGACAGACATCGCCGGACAGCAATATGCCGTGCCAAACTACCTCACTGGACGACAGATAAATGGTAGGGTGACGGTGGAGTTTTAGAGAAGAAAGCCTCACCCAAGCAACTGGCCCAGCCAGCACCAACTGGCCCCTCCCCCTTACCCCTCCCCCAAAGGGAGGGGCGTAATTACCGAGATACCCCTTCCGAGCCTCTCCCCATCTCCTCTTCGAACCAACGGTCATTTACTAAAGGGAAGTAATGAGAGAAGGACTGGTTAGTTTTGAGGCTTGGACTTGCTTATTTTTTGTCTAATTTTTTTCAAACCCTTTTCCAAAACATACTCTTTTAGTTTATTTTTCACGCCTAATTGGCTTGCAATAGGTGCCCTTTTGAAGTCTTACTAACGCCCTTTTGGAGTCTAATTAAGCACCTTTTCTTATGCTGCTTTATAACTAACTGATTTCCTTTTAGTTATAAACCTACTTTTAATATGTGTTTTTACCGTGATTTATAGATGTTTTATCAGAACTTATGTAATGTTTTTTTCGAATCCTCATCTGCGGTCGGAGTCTTAAAATGAAGTGCTTTTTTGTGTGCGAGGATGATAAAAGAATGAACAGTTGAGTGTCTTGCTATGTTTTTTTATAGCTATTAACTTAAACGTTTTTTTCATGCCGTAAGGGGTATCACGAGTGTTTACGCCCTCCCTTTGGGGGAGGGGGTAAGGGAGGGGCCAGTAGCTGGGGGCCGTTAGTGCTTTTTGATACTCATATTAAACCCAGCACAGATTCCCATACCATTCAGCACATTGCTGTAGGTGGTACGGATAGTAGAGAGGCCCGCTTGAGCAAGGGAATTGTTCGAAACATCGTTCAAAGCCTGTAGGAAACGGTAGTAGGCTGGGGCGATGTGATAGAACTCTAACTGTAATCCTTCCTCTATACCATACTTTGTCTTTAGCTCTGCCAAAGACTCTTTGGTCTCATCTTTTATTCCTGTGTAAGGTTCAACGTTCAGACGAAGTGTGTAAGTCTTGCCATTGATTGTCGCATCATCGAAGACATAGAACTGCTTATAAAAGTCACTACTGAAGTCGAAATCATCGTCAATGTCTGACAATGGGTTCAGAAGTGGTTCACTTGCCGTTGAGATAGGTATATACTCAGTTACCAAGTCGTATCTTACAGCCACACTATCATAGCTGTTGCTCTTACGTCCCTCCATATAGTCAGCGTAAGAATAGTAGCTCATCACCTCCTGCATATAGCCACCCATATTCTTAAAACAGGTAACATAAAGGTAGCGCAACTTCTTACTCTTGACGCGCACAGCATAATAATCGTGTGTCTGGGCAGGGTCGGTGAAGGTAGCCTGCAGCTGCAGGAAGTCTTCTACATTTGCCGAAGGGTCTTTCTTCATACGTACCATACGTGTGGTAATATTGCTGATGCCAATCGGTTGTGGAATCTCCGTAGACGACTCGACAGCCTCTAAGCCCTGCGCTTCAACACGCAACTGCACTTTATCGCCCGCCTTCTGCTGTCCAACGACACGATATCGACCATTGCCCAAGGCAGTCACCGTCCTCGTCTGTCCGTTCAATTGATAGCTGATCACTGCATCATCAATCATCACATTCTTCTCTGTTGTATTATATTGTTTCAAAGGTATGCTACGTGACACCGTGATATAAGTAGTGTCGGAAGTAGAAGGCATACAATAGACAACCAACTTTGGCTTTGCATCAGGCAGATTGCTGACACTGAAATCATCCTTGCAACTCATCACCGATAGGGCAAGGAAGAGGAGGAAAAATATCTTTTTCATGTTCGAGACTTAGAATTTAAATGTGTAACTGAACGATGGAATCACAGGGATGAACGCTATGTTCCTTATCTTCATCTGGTTATTGCTGTCAATTTTCACACGCACCCACATAGAATTCAGGTGGCAATAAGCATTGTAGAAACTGAGGTTCCAGATGCGCTCATGCCCCTTCTTGGTGGTATGATGGAAGTCGAAGCCGATGTCAAGACGGTGATAAGCGGCAAGATAACGTTGTTAGGCTTTTCGTAAGCAAAGTTTAACGTATTGTCATCAGATGAATTAAAGGTCAATCCTCCCTGCTCCTGCGCTGGAACGTCAGGCAATCCGATATACTGAGTAGGGATTGTCATGCGGTTACCTGTGCGGAATGTCCATGCTGCGAAGGCTGCAATCTTCTTTGTGATGTTCCATCTTCCGGTGAGGGTGAGCTTATGACGGTTGTCAAACTTATCATAATACCAACCATCGTAGAAGTCATCAAACTTCTTCTCCGTCCATGAGAGGGTGTAAGAACCATGTAGTGTGAGGTTGGAAACGTTGTAATCAGCATCCAATTCAATACCGTAAGAGCGACCATCACCCTCCATAACCATATAGTCCCAGTTGGCTGCTGGTGGTTCCAATCCAGCCCAACTTGAATACTGTAGGATATGACTTGAACGCTTGTAGTAAGCCTCTAACGAGAGCAACCAGTGCTTGTTAGGTTTCATATAAGCTCCTGCAGCCACCTGCCAAGAGCGCATCGGGTGTAGTCGAGCCGTCGTTGGCACCCAGTAGTCGGTTGGAAGATCGAGGAAGGAGTTGGCAATCTTGTGTACAAACTGGCTCATCAGCGTGTAGCTTGCCTTAAGAGACAGGCGCTCCGTTGGCTGGAACTTCATCGAAAGACGTGGACTCAGCGTTGCGAAGGTCTTACCGCTAATATGGAAGACATCGGCATTCACACCCCCGTTGAGGCTCCATTTCTCGTTGAGCATCATCTCGTCTTCGGCATAGAAGGTCAGCTGATGCGCCACATTCTTATTATAACTGTGGGTCTCAATCGTGTCAGCCTTTGCCTCACTATTGGCTTGATAGTTATCAAAACGGTTGTAAGTCTGTGGCTGGAAGCGATGATAGGTATAGTCCTGACCAAAGCGAATGTGGTGACGAGGGCTTGGACGGAAGTCGAATGCTGCTCGATAGCCAATGTCATCAATAGATGAACGATAGCCATGAGAGGTCAATGTTAGTTGTTCTTTCTCTCCGGGGCGTGTAAATCTCCACTCGTCTGAGCTGCTAACCGTTGAGCGATTGTGCGTATAGACGGCTGTGAAGTTAGCAAAGAGCTTCGGCGAGAATTGGTAGTTCCAGTCTAAGGCAGCATTGAAGTTACCCCAGTGGAAGCGATTCACATAGATGTCTACGTCATTATAACCACTGCTATTGTTACTGTGCCACTCGTCTTTTGCGTCCAATCGGTCCTCACCAGAGTAGACACTCAGCGACATTCGCGAACGTTCGTTGAAGATATTGGTCAGCTTGAAGTTTAAGTCATGGAAGAAATACGACATACTCAACTTATCCTCATCCTTGCTATTGTGATTCATTATCGCAAAGGCAGGACGCGTGAGGAGGTCCATCCAGCTACGACGCAAACCGAAGTTATAAGATGTCTTACCCTTTCTGATAGGTCCCTCGATATGGAAGGCACCATCGAGTAAGCCGATACGATAGCTGCCGTGGGTGTGATAAAGGTCGCCATCAGCCGTGCGAACGTCGATAACACTCGACAGACGACCGCCATAACGTGCTGGGAAACCGCTCTTATAGAAGTCGACATTCTTCACAACATCGGCATTGAACGAGGAGAAAAGACCTAATGAATGGTTGGTATGATAGAGAGGTGTACCATCGAGTAAGAAGAGGTTTTCGTCGCCATTACCACCATGAACGTAGAGACCGCTGGCAAGTTCCATACCGTCAGCCACACCGCTCGTACGCTGTAAGGTCTTGATAACGTCCGGACTACTCAACAGTGCGTACTCCGTTTTAATATCTTTCTGTGAGAGAGAGATTTTTCCAGTCTGCGTTTTCAACAAAGGTGAGTTCAGGTCTGTCGTCACAACCACCTCATCCAACTGTGCTTCGTTTTGCAAGATGATGTCATGATTTTGGTTTGCAGATAGGTCAATGGTCTCAATAAGGGTTTTATATCCTACGTAGCTACACCTTATTTCGTGTCGTCCTTCGCCCAACGTGAGCGAGAAATGTCCGTAGGCATTCGTCATTGTGCCTTGTCGTGTGGTGAGGTCGTAGATAGTTGCATTGATAAGTGGTTCTCCGTTACGGTCTTTCACATATCCACTGAGCGTAAAACGCTGGTGCGTCTTGTCCTCATCAATGCCCCGAATCGTTCTTTCTTTTGGCGCTTCGTTTTTCCATGTTACCGCACCAATCCCATTAGCCTTATGTGCATACAATCCCAAAGGGCTGAGCCATAAGGCAGCTAATAAAAACTGTTTATTCATCTGAAATAAATTTAAGCGGTGCAAAGATAATGCTTTTAATTCAGAATTCATAATTCAAAATTCATAATTATGATTACTGGTATGAGTGATAGTAGACAAGTTGACGAGTTTACGAGTAGACACGTTGCTTGCGAAGAGAGACAAAGTAACATGGTAAGTAGACAAGTCAACGAGTGGACAAGTGAACAAGTTGCTTGTATCAAAGACAAAGTAACAGATGAACAAAGTTCTTTTAAGTAACAAATTTACGGGTGAACGAGTTGCTTGTGCTGGACTTGTTTTTAACGTTACTCTTGGTTAAAAACTAATGACAAAAGAGGAGCCTAATCCTAAAGAATGAGAACAAGTGCGCACTCCTGACACACGATAAGGTAAGAGATTGTAGTCTATAAGGAAACGAACATTATAATGCTGACGAACTCTGAAGGTCAGTGAAAGACCTGTTCCAAAACCTACTCCATGATGAGAATCAATTAAATCGTCCGTTAACTTTATGTCGGGATAAAACACAGATGAAACCAAGAGTTTACTACCGAGAAGCCAACGCTCTGATAACGGATAAGAGAAATAAGCACCTCCACCTAACTTCCACGTATCGAAGACATTATCTTCAGCCTTGACATTGTCTACGATGACTGACGTACGGGTCACAGAGAACCGCCCACCAACACCAATATAGGGATTAAAGAAGTAGGCTCCCTCAACAGCTGAGGTACATCCACGCGACACCTTAACTTTTGAGCTTTTCCCATTGAGATACTTACCTAACGGCTCATTAATAAGAAAATTAAGACCAACGTATGACGGCTTCTGTAGCTTATCAAACTTTTCCTCTACATCAGCCTTTCTTAACCCATGCTCCTTAAATATCAAATCCGTAAAATAATAGCCTAATTCTGTAGCCACAATACCTACGCCTGCCCCGGTCAGTACGTCGCTCAGCCAATGCTTATTGTTTGCCATACGCATTAAACCTGTCGCAGCTGCCACTGTGTAAGCGCCGACACCTATCCACGGACTCCGATAGCCATACTCCTTATTCAGCATGGTAGCAGTCATAAAGGCTGTCGCAGTGTGCCCAGAAGGGAAAGAGCGTAGGTCCGTACCATCTGGACGCTCTACTTGAGCAGAATATTTTAACGAATTAACAATACCTGCCATCAACGCTACCGACATAGCATCAGAGGCAAGCATACGCACCCAGCTACTTCTACCTTTCACGCCACTAAACTTTAAGCCAAGCATAACGGCAGCAGGGAGATACTGCGTGTAGTTATCTAAACTCCTATCAAATCTTGGTATATAGTCATTTCGCAAATCACGAAATTGCCTACTCTGCCCTTTCATGATAAGACCGTTGATAATAAGTGGTGCACAAGTATATATTATCCTATCAAAATGCGGTTTAGAAGCGTTACAAGACTTATTCTCTCCCTCTGCAGGAACACATTTTATAGAGGGAACTAAACCTGTGTCAGCAACAAGGCTTAAACTATCAACCGTTTTTATTGAGTCTGCAAGCTGTATGCTATCTTGCAATACAGCAGATGCCTTTGCCTGACAACAAAGACATACGAATAGTATCGGTATAAGAAATAACTCCTTAAAACGCTTCATCTCCTCAACGAGCATTGATCGTAAGTTTGTCTAACATGGGTTTATCGGCTACAAAATTACTACTTTTCCACGGGAAATGAGAATATTTTTTACCTTTAAGAGTAATCTTAACAACTATCTGTCGATAAATGATTATAATTTACCAAAATTCACACACCCTCTCCTCATTATTTCCTTTGGTCAGCGACCGCTGAGTTGGAGAGCCTTCCACTTACCATCCTTCAAGACAAGGACCTTATTATTCTTAACCTGACGATAATTAGCGATGCTATCGTACTGCAACGGCACAACCTCATTGCCCTGCTTATCAATAAATCCCCACTTACCTCCAACGGTATATTCGTGTTCTGGATTATCAGCAGGTCGCACTGTCTTGCATCCCACTGCCACAGCAGCCAATCCCTCATGATATGTGAAGAACCAAAATTATTATTCCAATTCAAGGCTTGACCTCGACTCTCTAATCATATACGATAAAGAAAAATATACCTATAGCTATTTATCCTTGTCACGCGACACGTATGAGCGGTTACAAAATAGCAAGCGCAAGCTATCTTAGAACTTATTTTAACGGCTACGGATATTATAATGTAAAAACAAGTAAGCTTAAGATTTATCTTCGTCCTTTCAATGCATACGCAGTGCAATTTTATGACACCTTTCAAAGAACAAGAATTCCACTCACAGGACATTATCTGATTTATGAACTCACATAGGTTCAATAAGGTATACTGACACATCTTCTTTTGATTTTCAGTATAAGACATTCAAAAAAAGTATATTTTTCCTCCTTCGCAACTTATAACAGGATAAAAAAGAGAGAGAGGGAATTAAACCTTCGTTATTAGTTGTCGTCATATAGACAATTATGGTAGAAATTAGGCATTCCATCTCAACCGAAGTAACTCCATTTTTTAGTCCGTACATGTAGCCTATACCAAGAGTGGAACTCTCCACGGTGATTGCGCGACCTTACTGTCGCTTTGTTTGCCCAACAGGTTCGCTCTTTAAATATAGTCAACAGTCAACTTCAAAAAACAAGAAATAAGCGATATGAAGATTTCAATGATTATGAATGCAGTGCTTGCCATTGCACTTGTATTCCTTAAAAAGCAATTTCAATAAAACAATAAATATGAAGAAACTAATTATTGCATCCTTAGGAATGATGCTCGCAATGAATATGAATGCTGCTAAGAAACCAAAGACAAACGCTCTGCAGTTTAATCCTGAGAGTGGAGTGAAGGCATCGTTGACAATGCCTGATGGCAAAGTGGTGAACTACACGGCTTATAACAAACTTTATTTTGTTACCAACGTAGAGGATTCTACCTATCAGTATATGAATATCTTTGTACCAGAAGGGGCTAATGAGCAGACACCTATCTTCCTCCATACCTACGTGGGAGGTTATATGGCAAGTCAGGCAGGTAACCCACAAGCACAGGATGCCAGCGGACGTGCCTTGGCTGAGGGCTATGTTCTCGTCATTCCCGGTAGCCGTGGCCGTAGTTCTACCGTAAAGAAAGGAAAGAAGATGGTTTATACTGGTCGTGCTCCAAAGGCGCTACTCGACTTAAAAGCGGCTATCCGTTACCTGCGTCACTTTGACAACTTGATACCGGGTAATACGGAGAAGATTATTACTGACGGTACCAGTGCAGGTGGAGCGATGTCGAGTTTGATGGGTGCAACAGGCAATAATCCTGCCTATGAGCCACTGCTCAAGGCTATGGGTGCAGCTGACGGACGTGATGATGTCTTTGCGAGTGTGTGCTATTGCCCGATTACCGACCTCGATCATGCTGATATGGCATACGAATGGCTGTATGGTAATACCGATAGTCGCAAGAGCCTCGCTGCAAGTAAGCAGACATTAATCAAGGAATTGGCAGCACAGTTTCCATCTTATATCAACTCACTCGGCTTGAAAAAGACAGATGGTACATTGCTCAATGCCGACAACTATCTTGACTATATTAAGCAGATTATCATCCGTAGTGCGCAGGAAGCTAAAGATGCAGGTGCAGACATCCCTGATTCTATCGGTTTTACATTCAGTAGTGAGGCAGCTTTTCAGGCTCCTATCAATGGCGGTGTAGGTATGGCACGTCATGCAGGAATGGGTGGCGGTATGCCTCCGATGATGATGGGTGGCAGAAAAAAGGTTGGTGAATACATCACAGACCTTGATATGAACAAGTATCTTAATTACGTAGTAAGTACGCAAGCCCTCAAGGGTGTACCCTCTTTTGACAGCTACAACGTGGACGGAGCTGCTGCAAGTGGCGAGAATGGTGAGTTTGGAAACGAGCAAGGTTCTGATGTTAACTTTACTGCATGGGCTGCTGCAAAGACCGGCAGCACATTGTCTGACGAGGTGAAGGAGAATGTTCGCCTGCTGAACCCTATGTATTTCATCGGTGATGCAGCTACCTCTGTTGCTCCTCACTGGTATATCCGACATGGTGCTCGCGACCGTGATACTGCTTTCCCTATCGCTATCAATCTGGCAACAAAACTGCAGAACGCAGGTAAGGATGTTAACTTCAAGCTACCTTGGAACCGTCCTCACAGTGGCGACTATGCCCTGAATGAACTCTTCAGCTGGATAGCTAAGATTGTAAAATAAAACAATGAGCGATAAATATACATTCCTGACCCAGGCGCCTGTCCATCGTGTGATAGGCGCCATGGCCATACCTACCATCATCTCTATGCTGCTGACCAGTATGTATAATCTGGTCGACACGTTTTTTGTTGGTAAGATTAATACACAATCCACGGCTGCGGTAGGTATCGTTTTCAGTGTGATGTTTTTCATACAGGCCTTTTCTTTTTTCTTTGGTAATGGTTCGGGCAATTATATTTCCCGTCAGTTGGGTGCTCAGAATACCAAGGATGCAGAGGTGATGGCAAGCACAGGACTTTTCTACACATTAGTATTCTCGCTGATTGTCATGCTACTTGGATGGTTTTTCCTTGAGCCTATCAGCATTCTTTTAGGTAGTACGCCAACAATCCTACCTTATACGCGTCAATATCTGGGCATCAGTCTGCTGGGTACTCCCTTCATCATGGGTACTTTCTGCATCAATAATCAAATGCGTTTTCAGGGTTTTACGAAGTATTCTGTTTATGGTGCTATCAGCGGATCGATTATCAACTGCCTTCTCGACCCTGTATTCATCTTTGGTTTTTCTATGGGTGTGAGCGGCGCTGCAGTGGCTTCAGTCATTGGTCAGATATGTGGATTTGTTATCATGCTGATAATGAGTCAGAAGGAAGGTGTGATACATTACACACATCGTCGTATCTCATTTGAGGGACGATTTGTAAAAGAAATCATAGCTGGTGGAACTCCCTCTATATCTCGTCAGGGCTTGGCAAGTGTCAGTACGATAGCCCTTAACAGTGTAGCTGGTAATTATGGCGATGCGGCTATTGCGGCAATGAGTATCGTGACACGCATCAGCATGTTTATATTCAGCGTCATTGTCGGATTAGGACAGGGCTTCCAACCGATGTGTGGATTCTGTTATGGAGCAAAATTATATGACAGAGTGAAGGAGGGATTCTGGTTCAGTACGAAGATAGGAACGCTCTTCCTATTGTTTTGGTCGGTGGTTCTTATCATCTTCAGCGGTGAAGTGGTCTCACTCTTCCGTGATGATCCGGAGGTAATAGCCATCGGTATTCCGGCACTACGCTATCAGATGATAATTTTCCCAGCCTGCAGTTTTATGCTGATGGCAAACATGATGATGCAGACGTGTAGAAAGACTATCCGTGCGAACATCCTTGCTGCTTCTCGCCAAGGTCTGTTCTTCATACCGCTAATATTTGTACTGCCTTACTTCTACGGACTCTTTGGGGTTGAAATTTGTCAGGCTGTAAGTGACGTTATCTCACTAATCGTGACAATCCCTATTGTGTGGTCTGCCTTCAAAGAAATGAGATAAAAGTTGTTTAAGCAAATAACTTTGTCGTAATTTTTCACACCTTCGATTTCAAAAGGGCGTTAATAGCATTTGAAAAGATGCCCAATTGGTTTTGAAAAGATGCCCTTTAAGACGCTTACTAACGCCCTTTTGAAGTCCAATAAAGCACCTTTTGCTTTACGGCTTTATAACTATTTGATTTTCTGTTGGTTGTAGAGTCGCTCTTGAACTGGGTTTTTGTATGCTTTTTAAGGTGATTTGTTTAAGGGAGTGTAATGTTTTTTCAGGGCGGGGAAATGCGAGTAGACAAGTTAACGAGTTGCTTGCTAAGAAAGACAGGATAATAGAAAGACAAAGTAACAAATGAACAAGGTTCTTTTGAGTAACAAAATTACGAGTGGACAAGTTAACGAGTGGACAAGTTAACGAGTTGTTTGTTCTCATTTGCTGACCTATGCACTCAAAAACTCGTCACAAAAACGTTCTTATGTTACTCTGTCTTTCTATTACCCTGTCTACAAACAACTTGTAAACTCAGCACTCATAAAATCATCAACTCAACATAAAAAATGACGTAAAAACAGTAATAGATTGTTCTTTCAATATTTTTTTACTACTTTTGTACCTTAGTATAATATATGCTTTATGAACCTAATATAAAAATACTATGTAATATGATAATGGTAAAATCTTTACATTCAATTTTGCAGTTCACACCTATAAGTTTTATATTTCTTTTACTATCGAGCCAGCCTATGTATGCCCAGCAATGGCAGCTGAAGGGGAGGCTGGTGGAGAAGGTCGACAGGACTACTCCTTTGGATGTCGCTGAGATATTAGTAAGCCCTCTTGGCGGGGATGTCACTTCCAGCAGCTTATCGGATGAAGAAGGCAGGTTTGCTCTTTCGCTTTCTTCGGGCAAGTATGTGTTCAGATACCGACAGTTGGGCGATATTCTTAAGACCGACACCCTCGATGTGCAAGCCGACACCGATTTGGGTGATATTCCTTTAGAAATAAAGAAATACACAATGAAGGAGGTTACGGTTACCTCTCAGCGCAGAATGCTTAGTCAGAAAGCCGGAAAACTTGTATATTTAGTTCAGAACAGTCCTTTTGCCCAGGGGTTCAGTACACGCGATTTACTTCATAATATCCCTCGCATAGACCCGACAAGCGAGGAGATAAAGATAATAGGAAAGAGCAATGTTCTTGTATTGGTGGACGGACACAGGGTTAATTTGGAGGGAAAGGATTTGGATATGTATTTGCGTACGTTACCCTCTGAGAACATTAGTAAATAGAACTCATTACAAATCCTTCTGCCAGATTTGATGCTGCGGGTAACAGCGGAGTGCTGAACATTATCCTAAAAAGCAAGCCGGTAGGTTTTGATGGAAAAATTCACACCTTGCTGACACAACGCACTCATTTTGCAGCCGAGGAGGGAGCTGACTTGTCGTTCTCATCAGGTAATTTTTCGGTAGAGTACAAAGTCGACAACTCCAACGAAAAACGCCCTCAGAAGATGAAAAGCTCTTACATCTATCCGACATACACACGTGTTACGAACGATTATACTCTTAACCGCTATGACATATTGAGCCAGAATCTTAATAGCAGCTATCAAATAGGGCATGTAAAAATAGGATTCTTTTCCACTCTCAATCGTTCTCGTAATAAGGGCTTTCACAAGGGCGAAATGAACTTCAGTGATGGTTCTTATCCGTCGAACACCTATTCGGAGCAGACTCACGACAAGTATCGTTTGGAAACGATTTCCCCTTATGTGGAATGGAAGCTGGACAGCATAGGTAAGAAGCTAACGCTGAATTATAATTACATTCATTTAAGCGATGATGTCAACCAGGTGTACGATTCTGGCTCGGCTCACCTCTTTTCGAGCAGTTGGGACAATTACAGCAATGTGGTGAATACTCTCAGCGCAGACTTAAACCTTCCCTTTACGTGGCTGAACTTTGAGGTGGGTGGCAAGTACTCCCATTTCAGAACGAACAACATTTCGGATTACGGAGGCAGCAATGGTTTCTTGTTCAAAGAAACAATAACGGCCCTCTATGCAGATGTTCACCGGAACTTTGGTCCTTTTTATGCCAAGGCAGGGTTGCGCTATGAGCATACAAGCAATAATGGGATAACGCTTGGCGGTTTAACCGTTTCCAATAAATATCATCATTGGTTTCCGTTCGCAGAGCTTTCCTATAATCCTTCCGACGACCATTCCTTCTCTTTAGGATATAGCAAGCGAATCAACCGGCCAAGTATGAACAATATGGATCCGACAAAGGTTTATCGCGACACTTATTCTTACTCGGAAGGAAACGACAGGCTTGTTCCGTCCATCATGGATAATTTAGAGTTTAACTATGTCTTTAAGGGAAACCTTAATGTAGATTTGTACTACTATCACACTTCTGACGCCATACAGAGCCTGATACAAGTGGTTGATGATTTATATACCAAGTACTATCCCAAGAACTGCCTAACCATAAACACCTACGGCGGAGATGTTAGTTATAATTTCTCGTGGGGTAAATTCAACTTGTATACAAGTGCTTCTATGTACTATCTGAAGGCCAAGTCTATGGCAGAAGAACTGGATGATTCGGATTTGAAGAGCTTGAACACGACTCTCTCTGCAAATCTTAGTTATCGCTACAAGGCTATGACCATTTTTGCAAATTATTATCATGTATTTCCGGGAGTGGAAGAATCTTTTCATACTGGGAATATCGATTGCTTAGGTTTGGGCTGCAAAATCAATCTCCTAAAGAATAAGCTCTTGCTGAATGTTCTGGCGCAGGATATCTTTGGAGGTACCAAAGCTCATAACCGAGTGGCATACAACGATTATATGTTCAGAAATAACATAGATAATGACAATACTTCGTTACGTGTAGGGTTAACGTATAATTTTGGAAAGCATAAAGCCAAACGAACGGATGTAAATATCAATAACAGCGAAATGAATCGCCTGCCGGATATTAAGAAATAAAATAAGAGAGATGAAAATTATTCAAAGTTTTTGGACTGACAATAAAAGTTAGCAAGTAAACGAGTTGCTTGTGCAGGATTTCTGTTTTAATGTTCTGTGTCATCTATAACCTTTAGGTTTCTGTGCGTCCTATGGACTCTGTTCTTCTGTGCTATCTATGAGAAAATAAAGAAATTAATCAGCCTTCGTATTCTCCTTTTCTCCGTGTGGCGTACTCTCCCCACTGTTAATTATGTGTAAATGTGTCATAAATGTTGCAATAACTTGTTTTTTGAATATTTTTTGCTAAATTTGCATCATATATATAATATGTATGTATTGTAAGTTTGTTAAAATTATAGATGTTTTCATACTATGACTTTGTATAATGTCTAAGTGTGAAAGGCGCAAGAGAGCGTTTTTTGTTTGTCCTTTAATCGGACAGAAAAGAGTTTTAATAACCGCATTAAATAATATCAGACTAAATATAACAAAAAGTTTATGAGTAAAAAGTTACTAATGTGTTTTGCCATGCTGTTTATGTACGTAAGCGCAGCATTGGCACAAACTAAAATTTCGGGTACCGTAGTGGCTGCCGACGATAACGAACCCGTTATCGGTGCTACCATTATGGTCGTAGGCACCAAGTCGGGTGCAGTAACCGATGTTGATGGTAAGTTCTCGCTTACCACTGACGTCGCTAATCCTCAGATTACTGTGGGCTACATCGGTATGGCATCGCAGACGCTGAAGGGTACTACCGACATGAAGGTGGTGCTAAAGTCAAGCACTCAGACACTGAACGAGGTTGTTGTGACGGGTCTTACCCGCACCGACCGTCGTTTGTTTACGGGTGCTACCGACAAGGTTGATGCTGAGAAGGCTCGCCTGAGTGGTGTGGCAGATATCAGCCGTTCGCTTGAAGGTCAGGCAGCGGGTGTGTCTGTGCAGAATGTCAGCGGAACCTTCGGTACGTCACCAAAGATTCGCATTCGTGGTGCTACCTCTATCTATGGTAGCAGTAAGCCACTTTGGGTTGTCGATGGTGTCATCATGGAAGATGCAGCCAATGTCGGTGCAGACGACTTAGCATCAGGTAATCCAGAGACGCTTATCTCTTCTGCAATAGCTGGTCTTAATGCCGATGACATCGAGAGTTTCCAGATTTTGAAGGACGGTTCGGCAACTTCTATCTATGGTGCGCGTGCGATGGCAGGTGTGATTGTCGTTACTACGAAGAAAGGTAAGCAAAGGACAGGCACACATCAGTTATACCGGTGAGTTCACCTCTCGCTTCGTTCCCTCTTATAGCAACTTCGATATCCTCGACTCAAAGGAGCAGATGGGTATCTACAGAGAGTTGGCAGACAAAGGTTGGCTGAACTTCTCAGAAGTACTCAATGGTAGCGAGTATGGTGTATATGGAAAGATGTACGAGCTGATTAACACGTATAATGCACGTACAGGACGTTTTGCCTTGGAGAATACCACAGAGGCTCGCAACCGCTATTTACAGCGTGCAGAGTTCCGCAATACCAACTGGTTTAAGGAGTTGTTCTCATCTAATATTATGCAAAGCCACTCTATCAGTTTGAGCGGTGGTACACAGAAATCAAACTACTATGCTTCATTCAGTGCGTTGTTAGACCCAGGATGGTATAAGCAGAGTAGCGTAAACCGTTATACGCTCAATGTGAATCTCACACAGCACTTGTCAGACAAGCTGTCGTTGAACCTCATTGGTGGTGCCGCTTATCGTAAGCAGCGTGCACCGGGAACACTTGGTCAGGATGTTGACGTAGTAGGTGGTGAGGTGAAGCGTGACTTCGATATCAACCCTTACTCTTACGCAAGCAACACCTCACGTGTACTTGACCCATCAGCAACCTATGTAGCGAATTATGCACCATTCAACATCTTCAACGAGTTGAATAACAACTATATCGACCTCAATACGCTCGATGCTCGTTTCCAGTTGGAATTGAAGTACAAGCCTGTCAAGGGTCTGGAACTGTCAGTCTTGGGTGCATTCAAGTATATGGCTTCAACACAGGAGCATTTTGTGAAGGATGAATCCAATCAGGCATTGGCTTACCGTGCGATGTCAAACGGAATTATCCGCGATGCCAACAAGTATCTTTATAAGGACCCTAATAACCCTTACGTGTTGCCAATGACCGTGTTGCCATACGGTGGTTTGTATCATAAGGGCGATAACCGCATGAGCGATTATGACATTCGTGCAACGGCAAACTATAGTCACACCTTTGCCGAGAAGCATATCATGAACCTCTTTGGTGGTATGGAGTTGACGAGTATTGAACGTCAGCGCAATGCCTTCGAGGGTGCTGGTCTGCGTTATGATGCAGGTATGGTGCCATTCTATATCTATCAGTATTTCAAGCGTGCATTGGAGTCGGGCAATACTTATTATACTATCAACCCAACCAACTCACGCAGTGTAGCCTTCTATGGTAACACTACTTATAGCTATCAGGGTCGTTACGTATTCAATGGTACACTTCGTTATGAGGGGTCAAACCAGATGGGTCGTAACTCAAGCGCACGCTGGATGCCAACATGGAACGTGTCTGGTGCATGGAACGTACATGAGGAGAACTGGTTTAATAAGCTCTCTCCATTGAATAAGCTTACCCTGCGTGCCTCTTACAGTCTTACGGGTACACCTCCAGATGCGTCTTATAGCAACTCAACCGCTATCATCACCGCTTCAACTCCTTTCCGTCTCTTTGCAGAAGATCAGGAACCACAGCTTGAACTGAGCGAGTTGGCAAACTCAACCCTTACCTATGAGAAGAAGAACGAGTTGAACCTTGGCTTCGATGCTTCACTGTGGAACAACCGTTTGGGTATCACCTTCGACTACTACACACGTAGAAACTTCGACGAGATTGGTCCGATGGTAACAGCTGGTTTGGGTGGTGAGATTATCCGTGCTGCCAACGTTGCCGAGATGAATTCTAATGGTCTTGAGTTGAGTATCTCTTCTGTAAATATCAAGAAGAAGAACTTCTCTTGGACAACCAGCTTTATCTATTCTTATGCAACAACCGAGATTACAAAGCTTTTCAACCAAGGTAACGTGATGAGTCTTGTGAGTGGCAATGGTTTTGCGAAGAAGGGTTATCCTGCTCGTGCACTATTCTCAATCCCATTCATGGGCTTGAACAGCGATGGTATGCCAATGGTACTCAACGAGAAGGGACAGGTGACAACCGACGATATCAACTTCCAAGAGCGTACAAAGACCGACTTCTTGAAGTATGAAGGTCCTACCGATCCACCACATACAGGTTCGCTTGGCAATATGTTTACCTATCATGGTTTCCGTCTGAACGTGTTCTTCACTTATGCCTTCGGTAATGTCGTACGCCTTGATCCTAAGTTCCGTGCACGTTATAACGACCTCGTTTCCATGACCAATGCGTTCAAGAACCGTTGGATGGCACCAGGTGAGGAGAAAGAAACCGACGTTCCCGGGTATCCTTTCAAAGAGCCAGTATATGGCAAACACCAATGTTCGCTTGGGTTACAACGCTTACAACTACAGCGATGCACGTATTGCAAAGGGCGACTTCATCCGCCTCAAAGAGATTTCTTTAGGCTATGACTTCCCTGCGCAGATGTTCCAGAGTAGCATGATCAAGAACGTATCGTTGAAGCTTCAAGCTACCAACCTCTTCCTGCTCTATGCTGACAAGCGACTCAATGGTCAGGACCCAGAGTTCTATAATGTGGGTGGTGTAGCATCGCCTATGCCAAAACAATTTACGTTAACAGTGAAACTTGGACTTTAAAACTTTATGAAGATGAAGGTCAAAAAATATATTCTATACTTGCCAGTGGCTGCGTTAGCGTTAGCACTAACGTCGTGTAACGACTTTCTTGACAAGTATCCAGACAGCCGTATGGACCTTAAGAATCCTACGGAAGTGAGCCAGTTGTTGGTGAGTGCTTATCCACAAGCGCACCCAGCTTACCTCACAGAGATGTATTCGGACAATACTGACGAGCAGTTGCATAGTACTTGGAGTGCGTTCGACCGTTTCCAAGAGCAGGCTTATCAGTGGAAAGACATTGACGATGTGAGCGATACCGAGACGCCTTACCAGCTCTGGTCAGCGCATTATGCAGCTATCTCAGCTTGTAATGAGGCGATTGCTTATATGAATACTGTTTCTAATCCGGAAGATTATGAGGAGCAGTTGGGCGAGGCTTTGCTTTGTAGAGCGTTCTCAATGTTCCAGTTGTCAACTGTCTTCTGTCAGGCTTATGACAAGACTACGGCTACCAATCAGTTAGTTTACCTTATCCAACAGAGCCAGAGAAGGTTGTTGGTAGATTGATAGAGCGTGGTACATTAGCTGAACTCTATCAGAAGATTGAGGCAGATATGCTGAAGGGTATTTCTCTTGTCGGTACAAAGTATGCGAAGCCTAAGTTCCACTTCACCAAGCAGGCAGCTTACGCTTTCGCAACTCGCTTCTATCTCTATGCACAACAGTATGATAAGGCGGTGAAGTATGCTAACATGGTATTGGGCGATCAGCCAGCAGACATCCTCCGCAACTGGGCAGAATGGAATCGATTAGGTCCAAGTGGTAACGTACAGCCAAACGCTTTCGTGAATGCAAGCAACAATGCGAACATCATGTTGTTGCCAGTTCCTTCACAGTGGGGTGTTATTAGTATTCCTATTCAGGCAGGTAGCAAGTATGCGCATGGTGAGTTGATTAGCAAGAATGAAACCTTGCAGGCTCCGGGTCCATGGGGTGACAGCGGTTCAACGCTTAACTATACTGTTCTTTATAATAATGGTGTGTCAAAGTATTGCTTGCGCAAGCTTCCATACGTACCAAAGGTGATTGATGCAACAGCAGAGATTGGAGTACCTTACGGAGAGTATGCAGTGTTTAGCACAGATATCACCCTGCTTGAGCGTGCTGAGGCTTATGCCCTCTTAGGTCAGTATGACAAGGCGTTGAAGGATATCAATACCGAGTTGACAGTCTTCTCAAAGAATAGAAAGCAACTCACACTTGCAGACATTCAAGACTTCTATGGTTCAATGGCTTATTACACACCAACAAAGCCAACACCAAAGAAGAAACTCAATCCATTGTTCACTGTTGAGGCTACCACACAGGAACCTCTCTTGCAATGTCTCTTACAGTTGAAGCGATTAGTTGCCATCCATGAGGGTTTCCGTCTGCAGGATGTTAAGCGTTATGGTATCACAATGTATCGTAGAAAGGTTGATGTGCAGTCAAACGTTACTGCTGTAACCGACTCTATGAAGGTTGGCGACCCACGTTTGGCTATTCAGTTGCCACAGGACGTCATCACAGTGGTGTGACACCTAATCCACGTAATAATTAAAACGATAGGTTATGAAAAAGTATTTATATTTGGTTGCAATCGCTCTTGTCAGCTGTGGTACAATCTTGTCTTCATGTAGTGATGACAAGATAACTGGTGACTCTATCTTCTCAACTAAGGCTGTAGAGCGCAATGCCTTCGACCAGTGGTTGTATAAGAACTACACCATGCCTTATAATATAGACTTCCAGTATCGTCTGAAGACAGAGGAGACCGAGCAGGCTTATAACTTCGTTCCTGCCGACTCTGCAAAGACGGTGAAGTTAGCGATCCTCACAAAGTACATGTGGTTTGATGCTTATGCAGAGACCGTCGGACTTGACTTCATCAAGGAGAATGCCCCACGTATCATCTTGGTGACAGGTACTCCGGGTTATACACGTTATCGCACGGAGGTAATCGGTAGTGCTGAGGGTGGTTATAAGGTAAGATTAGGTAAGGTAAATGCCCTTACTGATGACCAGCTGAAGGACTATGGTAGTATGAATAACTACTATTTCCACACGATGCACCATGAGTTCATGCACATTCTTAATCAGAAGAAGCCTTACGATGAGTCGTATGATAACATCTCACGTTCTGACTACGTAAGTGGTAACTGGACTTCTATCCCTGACAAGAAGGCGCAGAGCATGGGTTTCGTTTCGGCTTACTCTATGGAGAATCCTGCTGAGGATATTGCCGAACTTTACTCTATCTACGTGACCAGTACGCCAGAGGATTGGGCTACAATCATGAAGAATGCGGGTAACAAGGGCGGTACGATTATCAACAAAAAGCTGAAGATTATTCGCGAGTACATGAGCAATTCATGGAATGTTGACATCGAATTGCTGCGCAATGCGATCCTCAGAAGAGGTGGAAAGATTGGTACACTCGACCTGAACACACTGGAATAAGAGAACGGGCAGTGTACATATTATCAACAAATAAATAAACAAGGGCTTCTGACTTAGCCTGAAACTCCCCATGCAAGGGTGTGAGAGAGTGTGAAAGACTAAGTTCAGAACCTGATAAAGTAAATGAATACGCAAATGAAAAAGGTATATTTACTATTCATGGCTATCGTATTGACACTTTCTTTGCAATCGTGTCTACATGACGATAAGACCACTTTCGACCTCCCTGCGGCTGAACGAATTGAGAAGAAGGTTGCTGATTATAAGGCACTTTTAGAGTCGTCAGAGGATGGTTGGGTAATGCAGTATTATACAGGAAAGAACTATAGCTACGGTGGTTACACGCTGTTGCTGAAGTTCAAGAACGGCCATGTTACCGCTATGGGTGATGTGAAGGACGTTGAGGCACAGGCTACTTCGGGCTATGATGTTGTGAAAGACTTGGGTCCTACCTTGTCATTCAATGAGTATAACGCAGTGATTCACCCATTGGCTGAGACTTGGTTGGGTAGTCCTGATGGTGCGCAGGGCGATTATGAGTTCTCTATCCTCCGTGCAACCAACGATAGTATCTTCTTGAAAGGACGTAAGTGGCACAACGAGATGGTGCTTACTCGTCTGCCAAAGGGTACCAGTTGGGAGGAGTATATGCTTGGCCTTGTTACCGTAATGGAGGGTATGAATGTCGAGACCTACGACTTTGTCTTGGGCAATGACACCCTCGCACAGGGAACACTCACGCAGGAGGTAAGACGTCTTACTGTTACCTTGGGCGATAAGAAGTGGGAGATGCCTTATTGTACTACCAATACGGGTATCACACTCCGTGAGCCTATCGTCATCGGTAACAAGAAGTATCAGCACTTCACATGGAACGAAGAAGACCACTCGCTGACAGAAGGCGACCTTAAAATCATTCAGTTCTTGCCTAAGAGTCATAAGAATATCGACTTCTGGATTGGTGAATGGCAACTCAAGACGAACCTGCGTAAGCGTATCAAGCTTACCTTGGAGATGGGTTCTGTGGCAAACACGCTGAAGGGTAAGTTGAATATTAATAATATCAACTATGAGATTCTCTTGACTTACGACCCTGCTACGGGCCACCTCGAGCTTCCTGGACAGCCAGTGACCGACCCTACTTATAAGTATCCAGCAGGTATCGTAATGATTCCAGCATCGCAGAAGGAGGGCAAACTCTTTGGTGAAGGAAAGGGTAGCTTGTTCTTCACATGGGATGAAGATATGCAGCGTGCTAAGGCTGAAGACAGTGGTCAGATTACAGGACATGCCGTAGACTCCTTCTTCGGTGTGGCTTATGGCGAAGACCTCCAGCCTGTCACCGATGCTCAAGGCAACTACGTATTTGCCTTCACATTGCCAAATATCCAGTACATGACGAAAATTAATTAATTATGAAGAAGTATATTTCTATATTCCTACTCGTTGCAGCTGCCGTTCTTGGGACGGCATGCAGCAACGATAATAACGAACTGCCTGAGTATGCTGCGGGATTGAAGGTCGTAAAGGCGCAGACTGCGTTCAACGTGATTGGTGGTGAGAATGAGGTGAAGATGGCTTCTGAACCTGCTCAAGCTTATGCGCAGGATGCGTGGCTGACGGTTACGAAGAAGGCTGAAACACTCTTGTTGACGGCTACAACCAATACCAGTCCACAGACGCGTAACACGCTCTTGGTTATCAAAGACGCAAAGGGCGACTCTATCACACTGAACGTTCAACAAGAGGGTATCACCTTCGGACTCCCTGCTGGGCAGGATATCTTCACTGACGATAAGGCGGTGCAGAAGACAATGATTGCTACGGCTAACGTTCCTGTTACCTATACAACGACTGGCGACTGGCTTTCTGTTGCTGAACAAGGTAGTGAACTGACCGTAAAGGCAACGGAGAACACTACGGGTAAGGCTCGTGTGGGATGGGTTATCGCTAAGGCTGCTGGCTTAGTTGACTCGCTGAAGGTGGTGCAGGCTTCATTGGCTGACTTCGTTGGCGAATATAAGCAGACGGCGAAGATGCGTAATGCTGACCGTACATTGTCTGAGAGAACCTCTGACGTCCGTATCGAGGCGGCGGGTACCAATAAGGCGAACTTCATCGTTGATAACAAATACGCGTGGGCAGTAGACTTCATTCCTGGTAGTGGCTTCAAGATGACCAACGGTAAGGTCGTTGCAAAGAATGAGGTGCAGACAGGTGTTTACGAATACTTTATCTCTGTCATCGTGGCTGACGACTTTAGTAAGGAGCATGAGACGGCTATCAATGGTACGCAGGAAAGCATCCTCCTGTCTATCGACGACGCTGGCAACCTTGTCTTCAAAGAGGCTCAGAAGCTTGCCTCTGAGCAAACCTTCTCCTCTTATGGCTGGAACCGTTTCTCCGATTCTAAACCAGTCATGGGTGCCTACCGTGGAATCGGTGAGGTCTATGTGCAGCCAAAACTTACGCGGAAGTAGGTTGGTTAAGTAGACAAGTTAACGAGTAGACGAGTTAACAAGTTGCTTGTGAAGGAGACAGAGTAACATGGTTCACAAGTTGACAAGTAGACAGGTTGACGAGTTAACAAGTTGCTTGTGAAGAAGACAAGGTAACATGGTTAACAAGTTGCTTGTGAGGGAGACAGAGTAACATGGTTAACAAGTAGATAGGTTAACAAGTAACTTGTCAACTCGTCTACTTGTCAACTCGTCCACTTCAAAGTGAGACAAAGTAACATACGAACATATTTTAGATAACGAGTGAGTGAGTTCCTAACTTGTTCACTCGTTTTCTTTTGCTATCATCTATATTCCTTTCTCACAAACATCTTGTCCACTTGTCTACTTTGTCCGCTCGTCCACTTATATCTTTAAAAACCTTCAAATTCTTTCCAATGTTTGCAGAATTGGAAAGAATTGGAAAGGTTGATGACATAAAATATAATTTATAATTACTATTTTAATTCAGAATTCATAATCCATAATTATGATTACCGATATAGTGACAGTTCAAAGCTCAAGGGTTAAAACATAATTCAAAAAGTTAACTGCGAATTACGCGAATGACACGAATTATTTAGCAATAGGGATTAGTGCAATTAGAGAAATTCGTAGTCATTAACGGTACATATCATAAAGTTCAATGTTCAAAGTTCAAAGTTCAAAGGTAAAGGAGTTCAATGTTCAAACCTCAATGTTTAAAGGATAAAAATCATTGGTGTAATTAGTGAAATTCGTAGTTGGTATTACTTTGCAATAATGATAAGAAAAACCGCTATTAGACTATGAAAAATCATTACATATTCTTGCTCAATCCCCCTTCAAAGTCACGACAAAATCCATTTTAAAAGTTACTCTGCAACTAACAGAGAATCAATAGGTTATAAAATCATAAAGTGAAAGGTGCTTAATTGGATTCCAAAAGGGCGTTAGTAAGGGTCTTAAAGGGCATCTTTTGCAAGCTAAAAGGGCGTTAATTCGAACGCTATTTGTGCCCTTCTGCATGATAGTGAACAAGTGGGCAAGTTAGGCAAGTAAACAAGTTGCTTGTTAACTCCTCTACTCGTCAACTTACCATGTTACTTTGTCTTTGAAACAAGCAACTTGTCTATTCGTCTACTCGTTCACTTGTCCACTTACCTTGTTACTCTGTCTTTCTTCACAAGCAACTCGTTTACTTGTCTAACTTGTTTACTCGTCTACTCATCACCTTGCCCCACACGCCGAGAATAGGAAGCATATTCTCCGCAAGTTTGCGGAGAATAATCGTTTTTTTCTCCGCAAAGACTTGGCATTATAGCAAAAAGTTGTAAGTTTGTTGCACTAAAACAGAGGTCTATGAAGCATCAATATATATGGCAGAATGCTGATTTGCGTAAGATGACATGGCAAGACAACGCACTTAGTTCACTTATCTCCGAGGTAAGTCTTCGACGTGGGAGTTTACTCGGTAGACTTTCTATGTTTGGATTTAAAGAGCAGGGAGAGTCTATGCTGGACTCGCTAACGGAAGAGATTATTCATTCATCTGAGATAGAAGGAGAAAGGCTTAATAGAGATAGTGTACGTTCGTCTGTCGCTCGGCAGTTAGGACTCGTACATGATGGTTTGCCTAAAACTGACCATTATATCGAGGGTGTTGTACAAGTGATGCTCGATGCTACCCAGCATTTCCAAGAGTCACTTACCAAAGAGAGACTGTTTGGCTGGCATTCTGCCCTATTCCCAACAGGATATAGTGGAATATATAAGATTACCGTGGGCGATTGGCGAAAAGGTAAAGAGGCGATGCAGGTAGTGTCGGGAGCTATGGGGCGACAGCAAGTGCATTATGAAGCGCCACCAAGTAGTGATGTGCCACGGCTGATGAGACAGCTATTGGCATGGATTGACGACGCAACACTTGGCATTGATCCATTAATAAAAGCGGCAGTAGCCCACCTCTGGTTTGTCACGATCCACCCTTTCGACGATGGTAACGGGCGACTCTGCCGTACGGTAACTGAGATGTTACTATCAAGGGCTGACAATACCTCACAAAGATATTACAGCCTTTCGTCTGAGATTCTCAATCATCGAAAGGACTACTATACACAATTAGAGAAGGCACAACACGGCGGATTAGACATCACAGAATGGATTGTATGGTTCCTTGAAACACTCCGTAAGGCTTTAGATACTGCACTTGAAAAGACGGAAGGCATCATCAGAAAGGTGCGCTTTTGGGATGAACATAAGGACCTTCAACTAAACGACCGACAAAGAAAGGTGCTCAACATGCTCCTCGATGGTTTTGAAGGGAAGCTGACTTCCTCTAAGTGGTACAAGATAAATCACTGTTCGCAAGATACCGCAACTCGTGACCTCAATGACCTTGTCAAAAAGAATATATTGAAGAAAAGTAGCGAGGGAGGACGTAGCACAGCCTATGAAATGCTGATATAAGACAGAAAAGAAAAAAGAAGAAGAACAACAACGACAACGACAGCAACAAGCAGCCCCTTCCCCTTACCCCTCCCCTAAAGGGAGGGGCGTAAACACCGAGATACCCCTTACGGCATGGAAAACGTTTAAGTTAATAGCTATAAAAACATTGCAAGACGCTCAACAGTTTATTCTATTATCATCCTCGCACACAAAAAACATTTTATTTTGTGGTCTAATACCCAATTTGGGTTAGGACTTATACCGCAGATGAGGATTCGAAAAAACATTATATAAGTTCGGATAAAACATCTATAAATCACGGCAAAAAACACATATAAAAAGTAGGTTTGTAACTAAAAGGAAATCAATTAGTTATAAAGCGGCACAAGAAGAGGTGCTTAATTAGACTCCAAAAGGGCGTTAGTAAGGGTCTTAAAGAGCATCTTTTGCACGCTAAAAGGGCGTTAATTTGAAGGCTATTTGTGTCCTTCTGATTTTCAGTCTGTGAATTAAGTTTACGAAAGTTGACGAGTTGACAAGTTAGACGAGTAAACAAGTTGCTTGTTATAAAGGATAAACTCGTTCTCATGTTACCTTGTCTTTGAAACAATCAACTTGTCTACTCGTTTACTCGTTCACTTGTCCACTCGTCCACTTGTTACTCGAAAGAACTTTGTTCTCCTGTTACTTTGTCTTCCATTATCCTGTCTACAATCAACTTGTTTACTTGTCTACTTGTTCACTTGTCCACTTGCAACAAAAAACCGTGCCAAGGTCCGCAAAGACCTTGGCACGGTATGTGACTAACGCTGTGGAATTATTATTGCGTCGATTTAGTAGTTTGACTCCTCAACCTGGAAGAAGCTCTGTGGGTGGTTACATACAGGGCAAACAGCTGGAGCCTTCTTGCCGATAACGATGTGACCACAGTTGCGACACTGCCAGATGCAGTCGCCCTCACGAGAGAATACTACGCTATCCTCGATGTTCTTCAAGAGCTTGCGGTAACGCTCCTCGTGGTGCTTCTCAACCTTACCAACGCTGCGGAACTTAACTGCCAACTCTGGGAAGCCTTCTTCCATAGCATCCTTTGCCATCTGCTCGTACATATCGGTCCACTCGTAGTTCTCACCAGCTGCTGCGTCAGCGAGATTCTGAGTTGTTGTAGGGATATCACCCTCATGGAGGAACTTGAACCAAATCTTAGCATGCTCTTTCTCGTTGCGTGCTGTCTCCTCGAAGAAACCAGCAATCTGCTCATAGCCGTCCTTCTTAGCCTTTGAAGCATAGTAGAGATACTTAGTGTGTGCCTGGCTCTCACCTGCGAAAGCGTTCTTAAGGTTCTGCTCAGTCTTAGTACCCTTCAAAGCCTCTGGGTTGAACTCCTTGAACTTCTCAGCCTTAACGTGGCATACTGGGCACTCTGCTGGAGCCTCTGTTCCCTCGTGGATGTAACCACAAACGGTGCAAATAAATTTCTTTTTCATAATGTTCTTGTATTTGTATAATGTTCTTGTATTATAATAATGATATGCGTACGAATTACGAATAGTATCGCTTTAATATCCACTGATAGTCAGTTGGATATCTATTGTGTTCTTGCTCTGTAATTATTACAATCTTTCTGGGTGCAAAGTTATTAATTATTTCCGAGTCTGTCAACTTTAATCGCTCTTTTTTTATACCAAACGACCTATTTAGACAACGAATAATTAATGAATGAATAGTAATAACAGAGCGCATAAAAAGCTAAAAACCTCTGTGTTTCAAGTTCCAAATAGGATGTTTCAAACCCCAAGTTAACTACGAATTACGCGAATGACACGAATTATTATACTTTGAACTTTGAACTTTGAACTTTGAGGTTTGAACTTTGAACTTTGAGGTTTGAACTTTATGATGTGTACCTTTAATGACTACTAATTACGCGAATGACACGAATTATTTAGCAATAAGGATTTGCGTAATTAGCGAAATTCGTAGTCATAGAAAGTTCCAAGTTCATATCATAAAGTTCAAAGTTCAAATCTCAAAGTTCAAAGGTAAAAGAGTTCATATCATAAAGTTCAAAGTTCAAATCTCAAAGTTCAAAGGTAAAAGAGTTCAAAGTTCAAAGTATAGACGTTTATAGTTAAAAAAATATTAGTTAAATAATTGTAGTTTATAAAAATATGGTGTATCTTTGCCACTCAGTAACAAAAACAACTATTAGCTAAAAACCAAAAGGAGTTCGGAAACCAAGTAAACCTAAGCTTGGGGACGAGCGACGAGATCTATAAAATGAAAAAGAAGAAAGCCAAGATTTTACTTGCTGCCTTGTTATTGGCAGTGGGGGAGACTGCGTTCGCTGACGGAAAGGCAGTGAGTGGTATTCGACAAATCAATCCAACAACGGTAGAGATTACTTATAGCGACGGTGGCGTGATGACAGTAGACTTCTATGGTCAGAATGTATTTCGCCTTTTTCGCGACCCAAAGGGTGGTATCGTTCGTGATCCAGTTAGTAATCCACCAGCACGTATCCTCCTCGATAATCCACGTAAGAACGCAGGACGGTTGAGCGTTAATGAGACCGATGCCGACGTGGCAGTCGCAACGGCTGAGGTGCGCGTGCGCTTCGACCGCAGCACGGGTTTGATGAGCGTTACCGACCTTCGCAATGGTAAGGAGGTTATTAAGGAGGTGAAGGGAGTAGACTTCCAGAAGAATCGCACCACCGTAACCCTCGCCAATGCAGCAGGAGAGTATTTCTATGGTGGCGGTGTACAAAATGGTCGCTTCTCACATCGTGGCAAACGTATTGAGATTGTCAATACCAACAGCTGGACCGATGGCGGTGTTGCTTCGCCAGCTCCGTTCTATTGGTCAACAGGGGGCTATGCTGCCATGCCTTACACCTTCGCTCCCGGTGCCTACGACTTCGGAAGTACGGATAAGAACACGGTGACAATCAGTCATGATATGCCTTATCTCGACCTCTTCCTGATGGTTGATACAACCCCAGTTTCTTTGCTTCAAGATTATTATCAGCTGACCGGTAACCCCGTCTTATTGCCAAAGTTTGCTTTCTATGAGGGTCACCTTAATGCCTACAACCGAGACTATTGGAAGGAGACAACCGAAGAAGGCAAGGGCATCCTCTTTGAAGACGGCAAGCGATATGTAGAAAGTCAGAAGGACAATGGCGGTATCAAGGAAAGTCTTAATGGTGAAAAGCAGAACTATCAGTTCTCTGCACGTGCCGTTATCGACCGTTATAAGAAAGACGATATGCCATTGGGTTGGATTCTTCCTAACGATGGTTACGGAGCTGGATATGGGCAAACTTCGACCCTCGATGGTAATATAGCCAACCTCAAGAGCCTTGGCGATTATGCCCGTAAGAACGGTGTAGAGATTGGTTTGTGGACACAGTCAAACCTCCACCCAGTCGATAGCATCCCAGCACTCTTGCAACGCGACATCGTGAAAGAGGTGCGTGATGCAGGCGTACGTGTCTTGAAGACCGACGTAGCATGGGTCGGTGCGGGCTATTCCTTTGGACTCAATGGTATTGCCGATGTGGCTAATATCATGCCTTACTACGGCAGCGATGCGCGTCCGTTCATTATCACCCTCGACGGCTGGGCTGGTACACAGCGCTATGGTGGTGTATGGTCGGGCGACCAAACCGGTGGCGAGTGGGAGTATATTCGTTTCCACATCCCAACTTATATCGGCTCTGGACTCTCCGGAATGGGTAATATTACGAGCGATATGGACGGTATCTTCGGTGGAAAGAACCTCTCAGTGAACATCCGCGACTTCCAATGGAAGACCTTTACACCAATGCAGTTGAATATGGATGGGTGGGGTAGCAACCCTAAGTATCCACAAGCTTTGGGCGAACCAGCCACAAGTATCAACCGCTCTTACCTCAAACTCAAGTCAATGCTCCTGCCTTACACCTACTCATGTGCCCATGAGGCGGTGACTGGCAAGCCACTCATGCGTGCGATGTTCCTTGATGATAGCAACGATTATACCCACAGCAGTGCTACACGCTACCAATATATGTATGGTCCTTCGTTCCTCGTGGCACCTGTCTATCAGAACACGGCAGCCGACAAGGAGGGCAACGATGTGCGCAATGGCATCTACCTCCCAAAGGGAACATGGTACGATTACTTCACGGGTGCTACTTACGAAGGTGGTTGCATACTCAACGATTACTTCGCACCCATCTGGAAGTTGCCTGTCTTGGTGAAGTCGGGTGCTATCATTCCGATGATCAACGCGAATAATAACCCTTCTGAGATTGACAAGAACCGTCGTGTCTTTGAACTCTATCCAGACGGCAAGACCGAGTTTACACTCTATGATGACGACGGTACAACACAGAAATATCTCGCTAATGAGAAGGCTACAACCCGCATCACCTCCGATCTTAACGATAAGCAGGTGCTGACCGTAAGTATCGACAAGACCGAAGGATCGTTCGATGGAATGGTGAAAAATCAGTCAACAACCTTCTATCTGAACACCAATGCAAAGCCTAAGAAGCTCACAGCCGTTATCGGTGGGAAGAAGATTCGACTCACAGAAGCAGAGCAGGGCGATAACACATGGCAGTATGTTCAGGCTTCTAACATCAATCGTTTCTCAACGACTAACAGCGAGATGGAACGTCTCTTAGTAACTAAAAATGCCCAAATCATCGTGCGTTTGGCTTCCTGCGACATCACAAAGGAGGCTGTAGAACTCCGTGTGGAGGGTTTCGCACGTCTGAATAAGTCTAATGAAACCTTGCGAAAGAAGGGTGCCTTGACAGCTCCAGAACTCCTCGAGGCTGATATTCAGTCGTATAGTGTCACTCCAAAGTGGAAGCCTGTGCAGAATGCTGACTACTATGAGATAGCCTTCAACGGTCAGACTTATACCACTATCCGCCACAATTCGCTCCTCTTCGACGATCTCCAGCCTGCCACCGACTATGATTTCAAGGTGCGTGCAGTCAATAGCGAGGGTGCAAGTGAGTGGACGCCGTTGCACGTGAAGACGGCTGTTAACCCATTAGAGTATGCTATCCAAGGACTTACCGCAACCTCTACCGCCCGCGATATGGAAGGTTTCGAAATCAACCGACTCGTTGACTTCAGTACGACTGGCGACATCTGGCACACCTATTATTATACGAAGGCGGTGCCATTCGACTTCACTGTCGACCTCCATAGCACCAACACCCTCGACAAACTGCAGTATGTTCCACGTGCAAATGGCGGTAACGGTACGATAACGAAGTGCGATATCGCTGTCAGTAAAGACGGTAGAAACTGGACAGAAATCGGTCCACAGCAGTGGGCTCGAGATGGTAGAACGAAGGAAGTGACGCTCTCTACCCACCCAGTGGCACGTTATGTGAAGGTGAGCGTGAAGGAAGCTGTTGGCAACTTCGGCTCTGGTCGCGAGTTCTATGTCTTCAAAGTGCCTGGTACAAAGACTATTCTGCTGGGCGATATCAACCTTGATGGTAAGGTAGACGAGAACGACTTCACCTCTTATATGAACTATACAGGACTTAAGAAGGGCGATGCCGACTTCGATGGTTATATCTCTGGTGGCGACATCAACGGCAACGGACTCATTGATGCTTACGACATTTCGAATGTTGCCATGCACCTTGAGGATGGTTGGAACGACGATGACGTAGCCCCTGTTGGCGGTAAGGTTTATTACGAATACAACCGTAAGTCTTATGCAGCAGGCGACGATGTCATCATCAAGGTGAAGGGTAAGAACCTACAGTCAGTCAATGCCTTCAACCTTATCTTCCCATATAGTCCGAAGGAATTGCAGTTCGTTAAGGTTGAGACCGACCCATCAATGGTAATGCGCAACCTCACCTACGACCGTCATCACAGCGATGGTTCTCAGGTTCTCTATCCAACCTTCGTGAATGTGGGTGACCACCATACGCTCAATGGCGATGCCGACCTCCTCGTCATCCGTATGAAAGCCCTCAAACCATTCACCGTTAAGAACACAACAGCCAAGGGCTTGTTGGTGGATAAGCAGTTGAGAGAGGTGGAGTTGTAGAAAAGCAAGCAACAAACAACTAACACCCCCACCTAACACCCAACTGGCCCTCCTTACCCCTCCCCCAAAGGGAGGGGAGTGAAATGCGAGGTACCCCGTAAGAAGTAAACGAGTGGGCGAGTTATATGTCACAAAGCATATAACTCGTTAACTCGTTAACTCGTTAACTTGTCAACTTGTCAACTTGTCAACTTGTCTTCTAAAAACCTCTATGCTATCTTTGAACTTTTCCGTGTGACATTACGTCATAGTTTTAAACCCGAATCTGTCATTAGATTCTAAACTTATTTTGTATAAATATCAATTAGTTTGTCTATCTTTGCAGCGCCAACGTAGCAGACTACGCCAAGGTACGAAGACTGACACGATGCTGATAAGAAAGTAAAAGGCATTAGAAATCAATATAATTAGTAAACTTTATGAGCATTGTAATCTACTAACCGATTCGGATTTAATCACATCTAAGGAATGTGCGAAGCCTTAGCACGGAGTGTGCAGAGGGTAAACACCATTGGTGCAAGCCGTCCACACAATCTTAAAGTGCATGAATAAGGGCTTGAATATTACCGAAGAGAACTTAAGGAAACAATTATTTATTTTTTACATATATGTTATTCGAAAGATTTTTACGCAATAAGTCTCTGATGGCGGCAATGGCATTGACCGCTGTTATGCCAAGTGTTGCGAAGGCTTCGATTCTGTCAGCTGCTCCAACGGCTGAGGGGGAGAACCAGCAACTCAAGGCGGGAGTTTATTTCATTGTTAATGACAAACGTCAAGCAGGCACAGACCTCCATGTCTATGTTGATGAGAGTGGTTTGCATGGAAAGAATTATACTTCTCTTGCTACAGACTATTCTAATGCTTTTCTCCTTCATGCTAAGGGCGACAAGTATACCATTCAGAGTTTGAAGGATGGTAAGTATGTGCAGAATGTTAATGGTAATAGTGTCCCTTATAAGACAGGCAACGACGCTCATAAGTTCCAGATTGTTTATCAGTCACAGTCAAGTGGTACGGGTAAGTCTTACTTCAATATCTATAATGATCAGGTAGGAGGAGACCAATTCTGCTGGCACCTCGATGCTCAGAGAAACGTTGTACGTTGGTATCCATTGAAAGACAACGGCAGAACAGCACTCGGACCAAGTGAGTTCCGTCTTGATCCTGTAACCTCTCTCAGCAAGCAGCAGGTACTCGATCGCTTGGCTGAGTTGACAAAGATTGTTGACCCACGTAAGGATTTGAATAAGTATTATCAGATTGTGTCTGATACTTACGGCAGAGCAATGCGTGAAGACTATATTGTCGGAGAGTTGTCTACGGGTGGTTTCGATGATACCGACTATAGCTACTGTTGGAAGTTAGTGAAGTTGGGCAGCGGTCGTTACGCTTTCCAGAATGCTGTTACTGGTAAATATATCGCGCAGCAGAATGGTCAGACAAGCCGTTACTATACAACATCTGAGGAGCAGGGCAATGGCTTTGAGTTCAATCTTAATGAAAGCGACCCATACGTATTGACTTTCGAGATGGTTGATGCTTACAACGTAGGTATTCACTGTGCTGAGAGTCAGGGCTATCATCCAGTAGGATGGTATGTGAACAACGAGGCTAATAAGTGGGTTTTCAAGGTGGCTACAATCGATCAGGCAAAGCTCAAGGAGCAGCAGGAGGCTTACAAGGCACGTGTCAACTTGACCAAGAATGTGGATGTCTATGCTGAGAAAGTGGCTAAGTATTTCACTAACAGTGCCGCTACGGAGGTTACTGCCGCTACTAAGGCGATGACCGATGAGGCTTTGAAGGCGCAGATGACTACCGAGGGTGTGCCACAGGGTTTGCAGGAGGTTGTGTTGAAGATTAAGAACCAAAGCTGGACCGTTTATCCAAGTGGTCGCAACTGGGAGAAGCAGTTCCGTATCGCTGATTATAAGGTTTACAGCGAGAATAACTATGGTGCTTGGGCGCGTTCAATGGGTATCGGCTACGATTATGGTAGTATGACGAATCCAACAGGTGTTACTGCTCTTGATGGCGAGGACCTCTTTGTCTTCCTTGGCGATGACATCCCACAGGATGCAACCGTACAGATTGAGTTGGTACCATTAGGTACACGCAGTGCTGGTAAGTACTATAGCTTGAAGAAGGGATTGAACATTATCCTCAATCAGGGTGAGAACAACGTATTCGTTAACTATATCGGTCGTACCTTCAACAACGGTAAGTACCTTAGAGATTATAAGCCTATGAACATCCACATTGAGGGTGGTAAGTGAATGGTTACTTCGATCTTACGAAGGGTAACACCAATGAGGACTGGCAGACAATGCAGTCAGACGGTCTTGTTTGGGCTAAGGCGTTCAACTTGAAGGGCGAATTGGTTGTTATGAACATGCCAAGTCAGGCTTGCAAGGACTACACTCCTGTTCACATGAAGGAACTTGTTGAGATCTGGAACAGCATCGTACAGCGTGAGGACGACCTCATGGGCTTCCGTGCTGCTGAGCGTGATAAGTGCAACAACGTTCTTAATGCTACTGCCGTTGATCATGGTTATATGTATGCTACGACCGGTGGTACCTATTATAACTACAACACTTTGGCTGACGTACTCAACTACGACAAGATGAAGTGGGGTAACGGTACACTCTGGGGTCCTGCTCATGAATTCGGTCATAACCACCAGCAGCTGTTCAATACGGCAGGTATGACGGAGATTTCTGTCAATATGTATTCTAACATGGTGATGTTTACTTCTGGTCGCGTAACCAGTCGTTCAGAAAACTGTTCTTATACAGATGTTGACGGTAAGAAGTATGACGGTGTTTGCGAGAGTGCAGTTTCAACCTATGCTGATCGCTTTGCTAATAAGAAGATGTGGTTTGAATATGGCACATGGGGTACAACGCAGATGTACTACAAGCTCTATATGATGTTCCATTCAACAGGTCTTGATGATCAGTTCTGGCATAAGTGTCTCGATTATCTCCGTACCCACCGCCTTGAAGGTCAGGGAACAGCCAACTGTCAGGGTCAGAACGACTACCTACTCTTCGCTAAGGCATGTTCTTATGCAGCTCAGCAAGACCTCTCAAGCTTCTTTGAAGCATGGGGACATTTCTATGATGTGAACGGTTCTGTTATCGGTGACTACAGCAATACAACCATGTATACCACGAGAGCACAGTGGATGGAGGCTATGAAGTTCATGCAGCAGTTCCCTAAGGGCCTGCAAACAATATGATTTTCATTGACGATCATATCCGTCGTACTCCTGCTACATATCCTGGTCATGCTGCTGGTGAGATGCGTGAAGACTTCAACGGAGCCGTACGTGTTGGTACTATGGGCGACTTCGGTTCATGGGATCAGTTTAAGAGAGACAGCCTCGGTCAGGGTTATGCTATTATCAAGACGCAGAGCGATGCTAATGGTCGTCGCACCTATACTATGGAGGCTAAGAACAGCCACGTGGTAGGTTTCAAGATTTACGATAATAAGGGTAATCTCATTTACTTTGCTAACACTAAGACCTTCACTATTCCTAAGAAGGTGATGGAGGATGCACAGAACAATATCGTTATTAAGGTTTGCGGTTCAGACGGTTCTGAGGTTGATCCAGGTACTGTTCCATTGGGTATCACGACCTTTTCGGCTCAGGCTAACGGTGGTAAGGTAGATGTTTATAGCATCTATGGTGTCCTCGTTCGTAGTAAGGTGAACCCAGAAACAGCCCTTGAAGGCTTACCTAATGGTGTTTACGTTGTTGGTGGTAAGAAGGTGGTAGTGGGTAAGTAAGAAGCCGAAGCAGCAGCCAACTGGCCCCTCCCCCGTCCCCTCCTCCAAAGGGAGGGGCGTGAAATGTAACGAAAGCAACTGGCCCCACTCCCCAACCCCTCCCCCATAGGGAGGGGAGTGATTAGCGAGATACCCCTATGATAGGAAAAGCTGTTTAGTCATTCCTAAGCAAACAGTTTCCTGCACTCCCCCTCTCTGTAGGAGAGGGGGTTGGGGGGTGAGGCTTTATAAGATTTAAAGACAGAGTAATACGTTCGTTTGTTACTCTGTCTTTTTTCTATTATTAGTCCTTTTTGTACTTACTAACTATTTCCATTTCTCAGGTATAGAAACAGACTGATTTCCAACTGTGATAGTATGGGGCATGACAGCATTACGAAATCGACGTTCATTCTTTTCGAGAAATACCCATTTGCTATGAAAGGTTCTGAGGTGATTATGTAATTCAAGAGCGTGGCTACCAGGTGAAAAAAAGACCTTTACCTTTTTATCAGGATAATTAGTATGTATAAATTGTAATGGAGGAATTAAGTCAGTATCAGCGCTGATAAGTACAACAACATCTGTTTTATCTTGAACACAATCAGCCATCATACGGACTGAGATGTTTAGTTTTTATTTGCTGTCACTTTTAACATTTCAAGTAGTCCCAATGTAAATCAATAAGTTAGAACGTAATCGTAAGTGACAGTAATGACAGCAAAATTATTTTCAAGGACTACCTTCTTATAATGATTCGTGCCATTAGTACCATTCGTAGTTCAAATTCTAAAAGGGACTACGAATTACGCAAATTGCACGAATCACTTAGCAAAGAATTCGTGTCATTCGTGCCATTCGTAGTTCTGATCATAAAGTTCAATGTTCAAACCTCAAAGTTCAAAGTTAGCAGTTATTTTACCGTATAAACAGTAGAGGTTAGTTTCATCTTTTCGACATCAAACGTAGTGAGGTAAGAAGTACCTGCGAAGGCTGTTGAGAGAACGGAGAACCTCTTTATCCCATACAGGTCGCAACCATAAAGCATATAGTTAGCGATATCTGTTGTTGTGAAATAAGGTGTCATCGGGGTATGTGAGTGTATTACCTCTGTAATCTCTTCACCATTCATTGTTATCGGTTGCTCAAGAAAACTACGATGAAACCTGCGCCAACTGAGTATGTTCATATCCTTATCAAAATCGAAAGCGTAGTCATCACCGATAGGAATCACCCCATGTTTTGTTGTACCATGCAGGAGGTAGAGTCTATAACCACCTTTCTCCAAAGGGAGCAAGTCCCAGTTCAAGCCAGAAGTGTTAGCCAAGAAAATACTATCTCCCTTCTCTTTTATGACCTTACGCGGTGCAATCTGCTTTGCTTTGAGCTGTTCAATCTCGGTTGGTTTAAGTTTACGTGGTGTGGCAGAACAGACATAGAAACTCGTGTCGTTACTCAAGTGGTGCGTCAGTTCAAAGACAGTCTGTTCTTTCTCAAGGTTAGCAAAGATATAACGCCATGTCAGGTTTCCTTCTTCAAAAGCGGTAGCAGAATTGATTTCCCTCTCTCTTGACATTATATTTCATAAGCGAATCAGTAGCTCGCCACGCCAATTTCTCATAAGTATACAACCACATTCCTTCCGCAAGGATAGAGTCATTGATAGCTTGGAAACGCTCTGGAGAGGGTGCAGTCAACTTCTTTGGTGCGGTCTGTGCCTTACCATAAATGGAGAAGCATAAGAAGAAAAGTACGAACAAGATAGGTTTTGTCTTGGATTTGCAAAGTGATGTTTTCATAATAATATTTGTTTAGGAAGCCTCACCCCTCACCCCCTCCAAACTCACTTTTCAACCCCCTCTCCGAAAGGAGAGGGGAGTGCAGGGAACAGTTCGCTTGAGGATGAAAGCCTTGTTTGAGCTAATCTGTTTGAGAAATTCTTTCAAGTATTCCCAATCTCATAAGGGTATCTCGCATATCACGCCCCTCCCTCTGGGGGAGGGGACGGGGGAGGGGCCAGTTGGTTGGTTTGCCAGTTGGTTTGCTTTTACTCCTCCATCAACTTTCTATATCTACCCTTCTTAATCTCCTCATTGCCAAGTCGACGTGCCTTATTGATTTCGTAATCAGAGAAGCCACCTTCGAAGTAGACAACTTCACCGTTACCCTCAAAGGCGAGGATGTGGGTACAGATACGGTCGAGGAACCAACGGTCGTGGCTGATGACAACAGCACAACCGGCAAATGCCTCAAGACCTTCCTCTAATGCACGGAGTGTATTCACATCGATATCGTTGGTAGGCTCATCGAGAAGGAGGACATTACCTTCCTGCTTCAATGCCATAGCCAACTGAAGACGGTTGCGCTCACCACCAGAGAGTACTGAACAAAGCTTGCTCTGGTCGGTTCCTGAGAAGTTGAAACGTGAGAGATAAGCACGTGAATTGATGTCACGTCCACCCATACGAATCGTCTCGTTGCCCTGTGACACTACATCATATACCGTCTTGTTAGGGTCGATATCCTTGTGCTGCTGGTCAACATAAGCAAGTTTAACGGTCTCACCTACCTCGAACGTACCGCCATCAGCCTGCTCCAAGCCCATGATAAGGCGGAAGAGCGTAGTCTTACCCGCACCGTTAGGACCGATAACACCTACGATGCCGTTAGGAGGCAACATGAAGTTGAGGTCGTTGAAGAGTACCTTCTCACCAAAAGCCTTCTTTACGTGCTGTGCTTCGATAACCTTATTACCCAAGCGTGGACCGTTAGGAATAAATATTTCGAGTTTCTCCTCACGTTGTTTCTGCTCCTCGTTGAGCATCTGTTCGTAAGAATTCAGACGCGCCTTACCCTTTGCCTGACGTGCCTTTGGTGCCATGCGAACCCATTCTAACTCACGTTCCAAAGTCTTGCGACGCTTAGAAGCCGACTTCTCTTCCTGCTCCATGCGCTTTGTCTTCTGATCAAGCCATGAAGAGTAGTTACCCTTCCATGGAATACCCTCACCACGGTCGAGCTCAAGAATCCACTCGCTCACATCGTCCAAGAAGTAACGGTCGTGGGTAACAGCGATAACAGTACCCTCATACTGCTGCAAGTGCTGCTCCAGCCAGTCGATACTCTCAGCATCAAGGTGGTTGGTAGGCTCATCGAGCAACAACACGTCTGGCTTCTGAAGGAGCAGACGGCAGAGGGCAACACGACGGCGCTCACCTCCAGAGAGGTTGGTCACTGGCAAATCACCCTTAGGACAACGCAGTGCATCCATCGCCCTTTCGAGTCGTGAATCAATGTTCCAGGCGTCTGTTGCATCGATAATATCCTGCAACTCCGCCTGACGCTGCATCAGCTTATCCATCTTGTCAGCATCAGAGTAATACTCCTCCATGCCAAACTTTACGTTGATATCGTCGTATTCCTTCAGTGCATCATAGATATGCTGCACACCTTCCATAACATTCTCCTTCACGGTCTTCGCCTCATCGAGTGGTGGATCCTGTGGCAGATAACCTACCGAATAGCCCGGACTCCATACCACTTCGCCCTGTGTTGGTTCCACAAGACCAGCGATAATCTTCATCAGCGTAGACTTACCTGCGCCGTTGAGACCAATAATACCTATCTTTGCACCATAGAAGAACGAGAGGTAAATGTTCTTCAGAATCTGTTTCTGGTTCTGTGGGATAATCTTCGATACACCCACCATTGAGAAGATAATCTTCTTGTCGTCTACTGTTGCCATTTATTCTTTCGTTTGTTTTGTAGGCAAAGATAACGAAAATAATTCATATTGGCAAATCAAGACAGAAAGACAAGAGCCGTCATGTGCTTAATGAGAAGACAGAATGACATAATGACAGAAGGTATAATGACAAAAGAAACAGGATCTATAATGTGTTTATTGAAAAGACATAATAAAAAAGGACAGAGAGTAGAATGACAAAAGAAACAAGAGAGGCGATGGCAAAAGACTGAAGAGTAGGGGAGTATCGCACTTGAACTTTGAATTTTCCTTACATAATAACGGCGAAAACACCCCTAAGAATACCCAAAAACAGCCTTTTTGAATATCTTTGTAACTAACAGTATATCAAATTATTGCAGACTCGTAATGCAAAAGGTGCTTAATTAGACTCCAAAAGGGCGTTAATAAGACCTCAAAAGGGCACCTTTTGCAAGCCGAAAGGGCGTCTTTAAGAAGCTAAAAGACCATATGTTGAAACACAGTGTATGGAAAATTGTTTACAAACAAATGCCCCCACCTCCCCCGACCCCTCCAAAGGAGGGGAGGGACAAATGGAGTGAGAGTTAAATCAAAAGCAGGGACCTCCCCCAACCCCTCCAAAGGAGGGGAGTGCCTAATAGATAAAGATTAGCAGAGTAAACTGATTGTCTTTTGGCTGATTTCGTTTTTTATCATTACCCCATTTGGTACTCCCCTCCTTTGGAGGGGTCGGGGGAGGTCCCCTTTTATCATTATCCTCCGTCATCTATTTGACACTCCCCTCCTTTGGAGGGGTCGGGGGAGGTCCCCTCTCATCTCTTCAAACATTTGTTAAAACATTACACCTTTTTGTACTTTTAACAATATTAGAATCCTTTGTTTGGTAAAATTATCGTAATTTTGCACCAAATCTTATAATAAAGCTTATTATAGCTAAAAGAGAGATTCAGGAAAACGGTTTACGATAATGTATTCACGTGTTATGCCACTAAGCGTTACTCCACAAGAAATCATATAAAAAACGTAATAAATTACCCAAGTAAAATGAAAAAGAATTATGAAAAGCCATGCTGTTCAAGTATGGTCGTAGCTGTTGAGCAAGCTATGTTAGCAGGAAGCGGTGTGACGTTGAATAACCAAAACTTCACAACAGAAACTCACCAAGTATGGGGAGCTTCTACAACTGGTGCTAAAAAAGATCCTTTCCAACAGGAAGATGAACAGTAACATAAACCATTAAAAAAGACAACATGAAACTAAAGACATTTTTCGGCACCATCCTTGGTGTTGTTGCCATAGGCTTGGCATCATGTTCAAGCGATTTGACTAACGGAGAAAATACTCCTGTAAATCCTAATGAGACTGCAAGACGTTCGCTGAGCTTATCTACTGAAAATGCAAAGACACGTTCAGAAGTGAACCTTACTACTGGTAATAAGTGGGTGAGTGGTGATAAATTCCTCACTTACAACGTTACTTTCACAGGTCTTCCTACTGAGTCTCGAACAGATATTTTGACTGCAAGTGGAGAAAATACAAAGATACAGTTGAGAGGTCATGTGTCATGTAAGAATAATGACAAGTTGGCTGTTTTCTATCCAGGTATGTATTCTACAGGATTTGAACAGTACGAGTCACCTGTGGTTATGGATAAGAGCCGAATCACAGAAAAGGGACAGGATGGTACAGAAGATAATCTAAAAGACTTTGATTATAGCTTTGGTACAGCTACTCTTACAGTAGATGGTAATTCTGCGTCAGGTAGTGTTGACATGAAGAAGCTATATGCTGTATTGAAGTTAGATTTCAACTTCAAGGGTGACAAACTACATAACATTAAGAAGGTAGTTCTTTCTAATGTTATCCGAGAGAAGTTATTCGACCTTAAGATAGGTGACTCGAAGAATCCTGAGGTTGGCTCTATTGAGGTTAACACACCTTCAAACAAATCACTTGATGAGGTATATGTAGTTGTATTACCACAGAATGATTTCAAACCGAAATTTGATGTGACTACAGCGGATAACAAGACCTATACTTATTCTGTAACTTCTTCTGGAGTTAATATTGAAGCTGCTAAGGTTTATCCAATTACTTTGCAGGTTAAGGAATATATTCCAAATCCTCCATACATTGAAATCGGTGATGTGAAGTGGGGTAAGTATAACCTCCAATACACTCCAGGTTCGAAGACTGATGGTTGGGAGGATGGTTATCATCTTGCCAAGAACCCATGGGATTACTTCTACCCAGATAATGATATCCCTGGATTAAACGGAGGATTAAATCCTGATGCCGTCAAGTTTGACCGCTTCCGCTGGGGAGATATCTCTAAGGCTCATAACTACGCTAATGCAAGTAGACCACATTATTCTAAGTCTACAACTGGAATAAGTGAAAAGATTTGGATAGTAATAGCGAGTTTGGTGACCTTGCCTACTATGCATCAAAGCATAACTGGAGACTGCCTACAATGAACGACTTTAAGAAGCTCATGGCAAATACTACACAGTATGTTGGCTATATTGATGTTGGTGGACATAGGATTTATGGTTCTCTCTTTATTCATGATGGTGTTGCGCATGGATATGCCGTACCTAATGGTGTAAGGGTGAACAAGAATGCAAGTGGTGTTATTACCAATAAAAATCAATTGAAGGAGTCAGGTAAGGGTGGCGAGAAACTATCAGGAAATCAGTTATATGCCTTTACGAAGGAGAAAATCAACGAAGGTATTTTCTTCCCTGCTGCAGGTACTATTGGTGCGTATAATGATGGTGCCCCTGAATTGATTTATCCAGGAAAACGAGGAATTTATTGGACAGCAGACCCTAAAAACAAAGACCAAGCTTACTCATTTGTATTCGGTATGCTCGGGAATCAATATTCACTTTCTACAGTTGGTAATCCTACTGTTGGTAATGATTACCCTCCAAAAACAGATATGTACAGCATCCGTCCAATCTACATTGGTCAGTAAAACAATTAAGTCTCTTTCCCAACCCCCTTCCTCATAGGGTGGGGAGTTGAAAGAAGGGGGACTGAGAAAGAATACAACCCAAAAGGGAAGATGTAAAAGATGATTTTACGTCTTCCCTTTTTCTTTGGACTAAAAAAAAGCCTCACCCCCCAACCCCCTCTCCGAAGGGAGAGGGGGAGTGCTGGGAACAGTTCGCTTAGAAACGACTAAACAGCTTTTCCAACCATAGGGGTATCTCGCTAATCACTCCCCTCCCTATGGGGGAGGGGACGGGAGGGTGGGGCCAGTTGCTTTTTGTTACATTCTACTCCCCTCCCTATGGGGGAGGGGCAAGGGAGGGGCTGTTTGTGTCTGTTTGTGTCTGTTTGTGTCTGCGTTGTCATAATTATTACGTACTGATAAGAACTCCGTTCGAATAACTCTGGATTATAGTAGTAATCATAATTATGAATTATGAACTATGAATTCTGAATTACCATAACTACTTGTGTGCGTGAACAATACTTCTGATTAAAAAAAAAGAACATTTCTTTTGGTATTTGTTGTATAAACGACTATATTTGTAGCACAAAACCTAAATCAATAGAATATATGTCTAATTTTATGAAAGTAAGTCAGAGTCGCAGAAAGCACCCACCATTTGTTAGTGGTCGCTTAGCTTTCTCCTTTGCACTTGGGTTGATGGCATTTGCACCGTCCCCAGTATTAGCCAATGTAGATGCGAACACGAGTATGAGTGTTCAGCAGCAAAAGCAGAGTATCAATGGTGTAGTGAAAGATGCTAATGGCGACCCAGTCATTGGTGCTTCTATACTGGCAAATGGTACTCCAGTAGGGGTGACCGACATGGACGGTCGCTTCTCAGTCTCTGTCGCTCCGGGTACGGAGTTGAAGATTAGTTATGTTGGTTTTGCCACTCAGAGCGTCATGGTGAGAAGTGGTGTGACGAACTATAACATTACTCTGAAGGATGAGAACAGTGCCTTGAGTGAGGTTGTTGTTGTCGGTTATGGTACTCAGAAGAAGGCAAACCTCTCTGGTTCTGTTGCACAACTCGATAGTAAGGCACTCGAAAACCGCCCTATCTCTAACGTGTCTTCAGGCTTGCAGGGCTTACTTCCGGGTATCACGGTGACCGGAGCTGACGGTGCGCCGGGTCTTGACAATGGTTCGATTCTTGTGCGTGGTGTGGGAACATTGAACTCCGCTTCACCTTATATATTGATTGATGGTGTTGAAGCAGGAACGCTCAACTCGCTTGATCCAGAGGATATCGCGAGTATCTCAGTCCTGAAGGATGCTTCTTCAGCAGCCATCTATGGTTCTAAAGCATCTAATGGTGTGATACTGGTAACTACAAAACGAGGGCAGAACGGTGCGCCAAAGGTTAGTTATTCAGGTTATTTTGGTATTCAGAATGCAACAGCCTTGATGGAAAGGATGAATTCTGCCGATGCCGCTTACTATTATAATAAGGCATTGGAGCGTAGTGGTAAGGCTGCACGTTTCTCTGATGAAGCAATTAAGAAGTTCCGTGATGGTTCAGACCCTTACAACTATCCTAATACCGACTGGTACGATCTTGCATTCAAAACCGCTTGGCAGAATCGCCATAGCGTGAACATTACGGGTGGTAATGAGTATGTGAAGTATCTGGCTTCTGCAGGTTATCTCAAGCAGAGCAGTATTCTTCCTAATGCAGGTCGTGAGCAGTTTAATGGTCGTGCGAATCTCGACATGGTGTTGTCAAAGCGCATCACTGCCCATCTTAACCTTGCTTATATCCAAAACAACTATCGCGATGCAAGTAGTGCATACGCTGGTGGTAGTAGCGATCAGATTATTCGTCAGCTGAATATCATCGCGCCTTGGATTGTTTATAAGTACGAAGATGGTACATATGGTACTGTTTCTGATGGTAACCCAATGGCTTGGTTGGAGTCAGGTATGACTGTAAACCGCAACAACCGTAACTTTACGGGTATGATTGGTCTTGACTATCAGATTCTGAAAGACTTGAAGTTGACGCTGCAGGGTGCATATGTTGATGCTTCACAGCGTTACTCTTACTTCCAAAGTTCATTCAATATAACCCTAATAAGGCCTCTGACCCTAACAAGTTAGAGATTGCTCACTATGATTGGCACCGCACAACCTTCGATGCGTTCCTGAACTATGACAAGTCATTTGCGAAGCATAACTTCAAGGCTATGCTCGGTTGGCATACTGAACGCTATAAGTATCTGCCAGACTGGATGTATCGTAAGAACTTCCCTAACAACGAACTTACCGATATGAACGCTGGTGATGCTTCGACACAGCAGAATGCTGGTAACACTCGCGAGCTGTCAATGGTGTCTTACTTCGGTCGTCTGAACTACGACTATGCTGGTCGTTACCTCTTTGAGGCAAACTTCCGTTCTGATGCTTCTTCACGCTTTGCGGAGGCTCATCGCTGGGGTTTCTTCCCATCATTCTCTGCTGCATGGCGTATCTCTGAGGAACCATTCATGGAGAGTTCAAAGTCATGGTTGAACAACTTGAAGCTGCGTGCATCATGGGGTCAGTTGGGTAATCAGGACGCACTGAACGATTACTATCCTTGGATGAACACTTACAACCTCAATGCGAAGTATCCATTTGGTGGTCAGCTCACTCCGGGTTACTATCAGGGTAGCTATCACCTTGAGACTATCTCTTGGGAACGTTCAACCACATGGGGCGTTGGTCTTGACTTTACCCTCTTCGGTGGTTTGACTGGTTCGTTGGATTACTACAACCGCAAGACGACTGGTATCATCATGGACGTATCTGCTCCTGCAGAGTTTGCCCTCGGTGCTTACAAGGATAATATCGGTGCATTGCGCAATCAGGGTGTTGAACTCTCATTGGCTTACGCAAAACAGTTGAACAAGGATTGGACAATCAATGTCGGTGCGAACTTCGCTTATAACAAGAATAAGATCCTCAACTTGGGTGATGGCACAGAATACATTGGTAGTGGCAACCGCCGTACAGCAGTAGGTCAGCAGTACAATAGCTTCTTTATGTACAAGGCTACTGGTAAGTTCTTCAACTCACAGCAGGAGGCTGACGACTTCACAGCGAAGTATGGCAACCCATTCGGACGTAAGTTCATGGCGGGTGACCTTATCTATGAGGACACAAACGGTGATAATAAGCTCGATTCAAACGACCGTATCTACACCAAGCACACGGATATCCCAGCAATTACTTACGGCTTCAACCTTGGTGCAACATGGAAGAACGTAGACTTCTCTATGATTTGGCAGGGTGTTGGTTCAGTATCTCATATCTACAACCGTGAGGTACTTGGTGAGTTCTCTGGTGATGCCAGCCACCCTTCAACACTGTGGAAAGACTCATGGACAGACGACAACCACAATGCTAAGTTGCCACGTGTATTCGAGACAGGAAACAGCCCAAGTGACATGACTCGTGCTATGTCAACCTTCTGGTTGTGGAACACAGCTTACTTGCGTTTGAAGACTTTGCAGTTGGGTTACACCCTTCCAAAGAGTGCTCTCAAAGCAATTCATCTTGAGAAGGTACGTATCTACTATGCAGGTGAAAACCTCCTTACCTTCGATGCATTGCCATTCAATATTGACCCAGAAGTGACCAGCGAACGTGGATCATCTTATCCATTGCTGCGCTCACATTCTATCGGTATCAATATCACATTCTAACCGTAAATACCCGATATACATTATGAAAACTGTAAGAACATATATATTAGCAGGTGTGGCAGCCTTTGCGCTCACATCTTGTAATGACTACCTTACCACTGTGCCGAAGGATGCAATGTCACCATCTACAACATGGAAGACGGGCGACGATGCTGAGAAGTTCCTTGTGGGCTGTTATGATGGTTGGGAAGATGGTGGAGCCCTGCTTTATTGGGACGCTGGCTCTGACTTTGCGTACAACAACTTCCCTTGGGAAGGCTTTACCAATATCGGTAATGGTTCGCTCTCACCATCGTCTCCGGGCTGGTCGTTCTATGATTATACTATCATTGGTAGATGTAACACCTTCCTTGAGAATGTTGATAAGTGTGTATTCAGCAGCGATGCGGTAAAGAAAGACCTCGTTGCGCAGGTAAAGGCTATCCGTGCTTACAACTATTTCCGCATGGGTTTCCTCTATGGTGGTGTGCCAATCGTTAAACCTTTCACCAGTGCTCAGGAGGCACGCGTGCCACGTAATACGGAGCAAGAAGTGAAGGATTTGGTATTCAAAGACCTTGATGAGGCGATTGCTGATATCAATACGTCTCCTGCTGCACGTGGACGTATCGCAAAGGGTGCTGCCTTGGCTATGAAGATGCGTGCTGCTCTCTACTGGGGCGACTATCAGAAGGCGAAGGATGCTGCTCAGGCTATCATCGACTTGGGTAAGTATGAACTTGATTCTGACTATACCAACCTCTTTAAGTTGGCTGGTGTTGACTCAAAAGAAATCATCCTTGCCGTACAGTATAAGAGCGGTACTCGCCCACTGGGCACTATCGGACAGCTCTATAACAATGCCGATGGTGGCTGGTCATCAGTTGTTCCAACACAGAAGTGTGTTGATAACTATGAGATGAGTAATGGTATGACAATCGATGAGGCTGGCTCTGGCTATGATGCAACGCATCCTTTCCATGGTCGTGACCCACGTATGGCAATGACGATTCTCTATCCCGGTTGCGATTGGGAAGGTACTATCTTCAATACCCTCGACGAGAATGTTAATGGTAAGAAGAACCCTAACTATCCAACCAATGCTGCCAACTCATCTAAGACTGCCCTCACATGGCGTAAGTACTTAGATCCAAAGACACAGTATGCTGACGTATGGGACACTGAGGCTTGCCCTATTGTCTTCCGTTATGCTGAGGTGCTTTTGACATGGGCTGAGGCTGAGAACGAGTTGAATGGTCCTTCTGCCAACGTCTATGCAATGATTGACAAGGTGCGTACCCGCGTGGGTATGCCTGCTGTTGACCAGTCAAAGTATAACACAAAGGACAAGCTCCGTGAGTTGATTCGTCGCGAGCGTGGCTCAGAGTTCGCTGGTGAGGGTCTCCGTCGTGCTGATATTTTACGTTGGACAAGCAATGGTAAGATGGTCGCAGAGACAGTATTGAATGGTCCATTGAACCGTATCACAGGTACTATTAACACATCTGCTACCGATCCAACCATGCGTGCCGTAGTCAGTGGTAGCAGCAAGGTTGAGGACCGTACGTTCCAAACCTTCAACAGATACCTGCCAATCCCACAGTGGAATATCTCTGATAATCCTAAGTTGGAGCAGAATCCGGGGTATGCGAAGTAAAAGCTCCACCCCTAAAATAACCGACCCTCTCCCTTACCCCTCCCCCATAGGGAGGGGCGTAGAATGTAACGAAAGCAACTGGCCCCACCCTAACCCCTCCCCCATAGGGAGGGGAGTGATTAGCGAGATACCCCTATTGTTTGGGGAAATCTTTTAGTCATTCCTAAGCGAACTGTTCCCTGCACTCCCCCTCTCCTTTCGGAGAGGGGGTTGGGGGGTGAGGTTTTTTATCCGTGTCAAAAACCTTGACATTTCCTTCAATAAAATCCTTGAAATAAAGGTGAAAAACACGTATTGTGAGTTAGTTTGTAACTCGCAGAAAATCAAATGATTATAAAATACTACACTAAAAGGTGCTTATTAAGGCTTCAAAAGGGCGTTAGTAAGGGTCTTAAAAGGCACCTTTTGCAAGTCAAAAGGGCGTCTTTAAGAAGCCAAAAGACCACCTCTCGCCCTCTAAGTGCTTGAAAAAAGTTGACAAGGTTACAAGTGAACGAGTTAACAAGTAGACGAGTAAACGAGTTGCTTGTAGACAGGGTAAGTAAAAGACAAAGTAACATAGGAACAAGGTTTTTAAAGTTGACGAGTGTACAAGTTGACAAGTTAACAAGTTGCTTGTAGACAGGGTAAGTAAAAGACAAAGTAACATAGGAACAAGGTTTTTAAAGTTGACGAGTGTACAAGTTGACAAGTTAACAAGTTGCTTGTAGACAGGGTAAGTAAAAGACAAAGTAACATAGGAACAAGGTTTTTAAAGTTGACGAGTGTACAAGTTGACAAGTTAACAAGTTGCTTGTAGACAGGGTAAGTAAAAGACAAAAGTAACATAGGAACAAGGTTTTTTTAAAGTTGACGAGTGTACAAGTTGACAAGTTAACAAGTTGCTTGTAGACAGGGTAAGTAAAAGACAAAGTAACATAGGAACAAGGTTTTTAAAGTTGACGAGTGTACAAGTTGACAAGTTAACAAGTTGCTTGTAGACAGGGTAAGTAAAAGACAAAGTAACATAGGAACAAGGTTTTTAAAGTTGACGAGTGTACAAGTTGACAAGTTAACAAGTTGCTTGTAGACAGGGTAAGTAAAAGACAAAGTAACATAGGAACAAGGTTTTTAAAGTTGACGAGTGTACAAGTTGACAAGTTAACAAGTTGCTTGTAGACAGGGTAAGTAAAAGACAAAGTAACATAGAAACAAGGTTTTTAAAGTTGACGAGTAAACAAGTAGACCTGCAAACGAGGTATTTGTTATAAAATGGCTTATCAACTAAACACCTGTTCACCTGTTCATCTGTTACTTTGTCTTCTCTCACAAGCAACTTGTTCACTCGTCTACTTGTTTACTTGTCCACTCGCCCACTTTTTTACCATTTTATTTTCTTACCTTTTAATTTTTTATTTATCTTTGCATTGTCTTTTGAAAAATAACATCTTACTAATTAAAAACCAGAGAATCATATTTAAAAGCAGTCTTATGAAGAAAATTATAACTCTCTTAGTTAGTGTATTGTTGGTAACATCATCATTTGCTATTCCTGCCATGCGGATGTGGCGAAGCTTTAAACAGGCTGACGGAACAATCCTAAAGGTGATGACCGTAGGCGATGAGCATTTCAATTATGCCCTGACAGAGGACAACATCCCTGTGTTGCCCCATAATGGCAGCTATTATTACGCGCGTATCGAGAATAATCAGTTAGTGCCTTCATCGGTGTTAGCCCATGACAAGGCATTGCGAAAGGGAAAGGAAGAACTCGTTGCAGCAGCCATTCAGCAAGTAAGACAACTGCAAAAACAACATGAGATGCATGTTAATTCTAAGCCTTTCGGAGAAGGATTGGGAATGACATGGGAGGGTAAAAAGAAAGGACTCGTCATCTTGGTTGAGTTCGAAGATGTGGCTTTCAAAGACCCAAAGAATGTGTTGACGCTCAGACCACGTGAGAAAGACGTCAAGACACTCTATGAGAACATGCTCAACAAGGTGGGATATACCAATGATAACGGTGCTATCGGTAGTGTTCACGACTATTTCCTCGACCAAAGTAATGGTAAGTTCGACCTCACTTTCGATGTCGTAGGACCCGTAAAGCTCAAGCATCCTCATCAGTTTTATGGTGAGCGAACAGCTAATATGAATGATGCGAATGCACCACAGATGATTATTGATGCCTGCAATGCTATTCAAGGGCAGGTAGACTTCAGTAAGTACGACTGGGATGATGATGGCGAAGTAGAGCAGGTTTATGTCATCTATGCCGGTGAGGGTGAGGCGACAGGTGGTGAGTCAAGTACCATCTGGCCACACAAGTATTCCCTTACTGATGCAGGACTTGACGCACTGACCTTCAATGGACAAACGATAAATACCTATGCTTGTAGCAATGAAATCATTCGTGCGAAGGTGAATGAGAAGTCGCGTATCTACTATTCTGGTATCGGTACTATCTGTCATGAGTTCTCGCATTGTCTCGGATTGCCCGACTTCTATGATACACGTGGCGGCAGTAACATTGGCTCTGGACGATACGATTTGATGTGTGGCGGTAGTTATAACGGTGGACCAGAGAGTCTGATTAACGTCTATGGAGGTACTGGAATCGGTACTGTGCCAGCTGGTTACGATGCTTATGAGAAGGCATATATGGGTTGGCTAAAGCCTATCACACTTGGCGATGAGGCTGTTGAGGTGAAGAATATGAAGGGACTTGCTGAGGGTGGCGATGCCTATTTCCTCTATAATCCAGACACGAAGAATGAATATTATATCTTTGAGAATCGTACGCCTCACCGCTGGGATGCTGAGTTGCCGGGGCACGGACTGATGGTCTTCCACGTTGATTTCGATGCTTACTCATGGCGAATGAACAACCTCAATGCTGCTTCTGCACAGCGTCATCCACGCTTCACGATAGTGTCTGCAGATGGTCGACTCGATCATGACACGCAGAATAGCGACCCATTCCCAACGGATTTGAACAATAGCTTAACGAAGTCTACTGACCCTCGTCTAAGTTTTTATACGAACTATAACGTCAGCAGTCAGGCTGGAGTCAAGCAGATTGTTCGCAATAATGACAATACAATCTCCTTCCACTTTACTCCGCTAAAGGCTGCAACAGGTATCAACAACCTCTCTGCTGCCCCCCAACAGCCAGCCGAAACCTATACACTCTCTGGCATGAAGGTTGCAGACATTCAGAATCTCCACAATCAGATTGTGATTGTTAAGGGCAAGAAGGTGAGGAAGTAGGTGAGATAAAATGTGAACGAGCTTACGAGTAGACGAGTGAACAAGTTGTATGCGCTGTTAGGTGTACGCATATAGCTTGTTCAATTCGTCAACTAAACGGTATTGATTTCTACACACTTTGTCCACATTGAGATTACATTTAATCAAAAAAGAGAAGTAATCAATATAAAACGATTATGAAACAACACTTTATTGAAAAGATAATTCTGAGTTCTATCATTACCATACTTATGGTATCTTGTGCATCAAGTAAGATAGTTTTATCAAATAGTGTAGATATAAGTAAGTATAAGTATGTTATTTTTGGAAAAGAAACAGCTGGTGATAGAGAACTGGACGACATTGTAATGTCTGTCCAAAACCAAATAGCTGCAACAAACCTAACCGTATTATCTGAAGCGAACACCTCCAAAATATCCGAGTGTGCAGATAGTATTCTCACTCCGAATATTCACGTTACAACTGAAAAATGGGATGGAGGGCATACATATATTATCGTAACTCTTTACGATTATACGACTAATCAAAGCATTGCTGTTATAAAAAGTAGCGGTATAGGAATGACTATAAAGAACGACCAAAATATTGCATTAGCAGCGATAGGGAAAGAAATTAATAAGCTTTTTAAATAAATACAGGACCTCTTTAACAATAAAATTGATATGTACCCACATGATAATATCTTCAATATTTATTATAACATTGGCAAACGAACTCCATTCTTGGTTAAAAGATGTGAGTTAGGTTTGGCAAGATCATCAAGTGAAGAAAGACGTATAGACCCTAATCAAGACAGAACTTTTTTGGTGGAGAAGGTAAAGCCACGAGGTAAATACGGTAAGGCTTATGGTAAATGTTTTGTAAATGGTAAACCCGATGATAGTTATAGACAAGAGTGTTATTCTGATATTATAGATGAAGAAATACCTTGTGCAGGATGTGGTGAGTGGGTATTGATAGATGTCCCTGGCGTTTCATTCGATGAAATCTTCCCTATTCATAAAGCGGATGAAGTACTAATGTTTGGGAAATACAAGGGGAAATCCTTTGGCGAAGTTTATAAAATAGACCATCAATACCTCTATTGGTTAGAAACAACAGATAGATTTTTCAAAATTGACTTTGAGGAACTTAAACGGTTATTCCCCGAGGTTTTATGTCCTAAATAAAGTTTTCAACTGTAGAAGAGGAATACATTTGCGTTATGTCTCTTTTCTAAGTTAGATGTGGTGTAATGAGAACTGCTCGTAGTTTTCCATCTACAAGTAACTTATTCCCTTATCTATGCGTTTGCATGTAAACTCGTCTAACTATTAATCTGGTAACTGATAAAGATGATATAGTGTATGAGGTTGTCAACTTTTTTCGCACGTCATAAAATTAAGTATATGGTCTTTTGGCTTCTAAAAGACGCCTAATTGACTTGCAAAAGGTGCCCTTTTGCGTTCTTACTAACGCCCTTTTGAAGTGCTATTAGGCACCTTTTGCTTTGCTACTTTATAACTATTTGATTCACTGCTGGTTGCAGAGTAGCTTTTTAAGCGGCTTTTGCTCGACTTTTAAGGGAGGTTTAAGCGATAAAATGTAATGATTTTTCTGCTCCTTATCTGTATTGTTCCTTTGTCTTTTACAATTATCTTGTTTCCTCGTCTTCTCGTTTCCTTGTCAACTAAAGCCTTGTTCATCTGTTACTTTGTCTTCTATTGCAAGCAACTCGTTAACCTGTCTACTCGTTTACTCGTTAACTTCTAACTTGTAAAAACAAAAAAACCTTGGCGAGAAGCCAAGGTTTCAGCGGTGCGTACGAGACTCGAACTCGTGACCTCCTGCGTGACAGGCAGGCATTCTAACCAACTGAACTAACGCACCATGCATTACAGATTTGGGGTTTCAGCGGTGCGTACGAGACTCGAACTCGTGACCTCCTGCGTGACAGGCAGGCATTCTAACCAACTGAACTAACGCACCAAAATGGATGTTTAAAACCCTTTTTCTGTTTTGCGTGTGCAAAGGTAATAATAAAAATCTATTCCACCAAAATTAATTTATGCTTTTTATATAAAAAGTTGCATTACCCTTGCATCCTTGTATTGTCCGTCACAATAAAGCCACTCTTTCAGTATACAGCCATTTGTAAAACCAATGGACGAAAGACAGCGGATTGACACCTCGTTGTCAACGTCTACTACAGCGTAGATTTGTTTGAGGTGTAGCCCATTGCGCGTATAGTCGATTAGGGCAGAAATAGCGGCTTGTGCATAGCCTTTTTGGCGAAATGGTTTCATGATGATAATACCCATTTCCGCCCGCTGATGCTTTGGATCGAAGTTGACAAGGTCTATCACACCGACAATTTCCTGCTCACGATTCTCAATCATCATACGCAGTTGTCCGTCGATATAGATATCGTTTTTCGCGTCAGCAATGTAGTTATGTAGGGCATAACGGCTGTAGGGAACATTCGTTGCACTGATGTTCCATAGGCTACGATCGTTCTCAATGTGATAGAGCATATCGAGGTCTTCCGGCTCCATTGCTCTCAGTCTGACTTCCACGTGCTGTTTCTTTTCCATGCTTTAATCTCCTATAACTTCCATCATGGTGACGACTCTGTTCTCCGTTCTATGGTAGAAACCGATGTGAATATTCTGTTTTGGCTGTCCGGCAAAGACATTCAGGATGTCTTGATAGCTGAATATGTCGGTGTCATAGACGATGCAGTAAGGTCTGTTCTTGCCTCCAAACTCCTTGAGCAGGTTGGCGTGCGTGTGCTGCAAGCTATCCTTATCCGCTACTCGATACTCTGCTACAAGGGCATTATCTGTAGCTAATTGTTGGCATTTTCCCATGACATCTTTCCCTGCAACAAATATATAATGTGGGAATGATTTAGCTTTCGATGTACGAAATCCCAATTTCTTTCTCGTTGCTCGAATGGTAGTACCTATCAGTGAACCAAAGGCTTTCACGTAGATAGCCGTCTTAATCGGTAGTCGCCATAGTGCGTTCATACCGCCATAATGCTTGCGGAAGAAGATAAGCATGGCATCATAGAAGACGTGGACATATCGGAAGCTCGACTTCTGCGTACTCTCGCCCTTATAATGCAGGATGCGCACGGGGAGATACCAGTTCTCAAAGCCACCTTTCAACAGTCGATAGCTGAGGTCGACATCCTCACCATACATAAAGAAGTCTTCGTCTAAGAGTCCTACCTTGTCTAAGGCAGCCCTGCGAAGGAAGCAGTAAGCACCGCTGATTACCTCAATCTTGCCCGGAACATCCCACGACAGACTGCCCATATAATAATGTGCAAAGCGGTCACTTTGTGGGAAATGCTTGCAAAGTCCTACCATCTTATAGAACGAAACCATGGGTGACGGCAAGCCACGACGACTTTCTAAGGCTCGTTCACCACAGTGAGTAAGCATCTGTACGCCATGTCCTCCAGCCGTTAGGTGACTATCCATGAAGTCGATAGAAGCATGGATAACCTCCTCGCCGACAACCGTGTCGGGATTGAGTAGTAAGACATATTCACCCTTACTCTGGCGAATCGCAATATTATTACCACCCGCAAAGCCTAAGTTATGCGCACTGGCAATGAAGTGAACATCAGGGAAACGGCTGCGAAGATAGGCTACGGAGCCGTCATGAGAATGGTTGTCAACCACAAATACCTCTGCTTCAACGCCTTTTAAAGCACGCTGAAGACTCTCAAGACACTGTTGGAGATAGTATTTTACGTTATAATTAACGATGACAACGCTCAGCTTCATTTATGCTTGTTCTGAATTATCCATAGAACATTCATGCTCGCAACGCTTCTTGTTGGGGAAGACGAAGAATAAGCTCAACGCTAAGATGACGGCAAGATAGAAGAAACTTACACTATCCCCGAAGGCATAGTAGAAGAAGGTATTGAGTATCATCGGAACGCAAAGCATCATTATTCGCACGCTACCCCAGAAGAGCAGCTTACGACTGACGTGACTCTCGTCGGTATGTAAGTCAGAGTGTACGTAGCCAATTTTGAAAAGGAAGAGTGCAAGTGGGATAGTAGCGAGGGTCAACAGCTGCATAAGAAACTGCACAGTCACCATATTGCTGCTTTCAACATCAGCCCACGCACCGGGCAAGATCAGTTCAAGTTCATACACCGCAATGATGAGCAGTGTGATAAGGCATGAGCCAAAAGAACTCAGTAGAAGTATTTTTTTCTTGTTTTATCCATGGTTGTTTTAAGATTCAAAAGGTGTGCGGTTCAGAATACTTCTGCCCAACGTCACCTCATCTGTATATTCAAGTTCGTCGCCAACAGAGATACCTCGTGCGATAACCGACAGTTTCACGCCTGTGTCTTTCAGCTTGCGTGAGATATAAAAGTTGGTTGTGTCGCCCTCCATCGTACTGGCAAGGGCAAGGATGATTTCCTTCACCGTACCCTCTTCTACGCGTTCTACGAGCGATTCAATCTCTAAGTCGTGCGGTCCGATGCCGTCCATCGGAGAGATGATACCCCCCAAAACGTGGTATAATCCATGGAACTGCTGGGTGTTCTCAATCGCCATGACGTCCTGAATGTTCTCTACCACACAGACCACCGACGCATCACGGCGTGGGTCAGAACAGATAGAACAAACCTCATTATCGGAAATGTTATGGCAAACATTGCAATACTTCACATCGTGTTTCACACGTATAACAGCATCCGCAAAGCTATCTACGTCCTCAGTCGACTGGCGTAGCAGATGCAAAACAAGGCGCAGAGCGGTCTTACGCCCCACACCTGGCAACTGTGAGAAAGCCTCTACGGCACGTTCTAAGAGTTGAGAAGGGTATTGTTGCATTTAAAATTAATTCTCGTAGGCTGGAGATATCGAAAGGAGGGTTACACTTGTAATCCTCTTTTTTATTCTATATAGTCGATTAGGACAATGGCTTTGATTTTGAGAGATATAGGGACACACCCCAAAAGTGCATCCCTATACAGACAGCCAGTCCTTAAAATAATATCTCTTGTCTTCCTCTTGATTAATCATCAAAGAGGTAGATGCCGAGACCAACCTTCAAGCCCACTGTCGAATAGTTATGTGTCTTGAATGACTGATCATAGTAAATAGCAGGCTCAATCGTCACCGAACGGTTGATGAAGAAGGCATAACCCACCTCAACACCCGGCATCAGGTCGTTATAACTATGGTTGGCATGGAGGAGTTTCACACCCGCACCCAAGTAGAGACCGTTCTGTGTGATATAATAACGTCCACCAACACCTACGCTGATATGGTCGGCAACAGCCTCAGAACCATTGTGTGCCGCATCGAATGTAGCAAGTACCATGAGGTTATCCCAAGGGAAGTAACCCGCCTTAGCCTGCACACCAATATTCATGCCGTCATGACCATTATAGTGCAAGTCGAGTCCTGTCAGGGAAGCACCTAAGTAGCCCTTACCCTCCTGAAACTGCGCAAATGCACCGATGCTCACTACCATTGCTGCAACGAGCAGCATAAATCTTTTTATCATAGCAATATTACGATATAAATAATAATTTAGGATTGACAAGTAATACCATAGGTTTATGTCAATAATCTTAAGACAAAGGTAAGGATAATATTTGAAATGAGGAAAAAATTGACATTCTTTATAAAATAGAGGTGCTGTCATATCCTGTCCCTGATGAAATCTTTTCTGCTCTTTCGTTAGGGAGAGTGATAAGGTTTATTATATATGTATAGCGAGTTTTGTTGGTTTTCGTATGTGAAGGGAGGTTGCTAATAGCTTGTTGGCACACAGAGAAACGGAGAGGACGGAGGCTTAGTTGGCTAATAAAACACATTAGCCACAGAGGCACCGTCGTGCGTGGAGCAACAGAGGTTGTTTGCAAACTTTATTTGAAACTTTATGCCCAAGGTATTTATGCTAAAGTTATTAGAAATAAGTTTGCTTCATCTCCGTCGCTCTTTGTGCCGTCGGCACCTCCGTGTATAACTTACAACTCCGTTCACTCCGTATCTCAGTGTGCCTTACTATGCAATAGGTTAGGGTTAGGACTCCATATTACGGAAGGATTTTTTTATTAGCTTATTGGTTCTTTTATGGCAAGCAACTTATCTCTTTAACTACTGAAGATGTAAACTATTTTCACTCATCTCAAAACCAATACATACTCTTTAGGGGTCTAAAAGAGGCTCTTTCGGCTTGCAAAAGGTGCCCTTTTGAGGTCTTATTAACGCCCTTTTGAAGTCCAATTAAGCACCTCTTACTTTATTCCTTTGTAACTAATTGATTTCCTTATGGTTACAAACTTGTTTTTTATATGTGTTTTTGCCGTTATTTATTGATGTTTTCTTTGAATTTATGTAATGATTTTTCAAATCCTTATCTGCAGAGATTTTCGAAGTCTTAAAATGAAAAGGTTGGGTCTTCAGGATGTTGGAGTGATAAGGTTTGCCACTTGTGTTTAGAGTTTGAAGTAATGTCACACGGAGGCACGGAGAGGACGGAGGATTATTAAAAATACAGCACAGGTTGTTACGGAGGCACCGTCGGTGCGTGGAGCGACGGACCTTGTTAGCAAACTTTGTTAGAGTTATTATGCACAAAGCATTTTACTTAAAACGTATCAGGAATCTGTATGCTGCATCTCCTTTGCTCTTTGTGCCGTCGGCACCTCTGTAATATAGGCTTTACCTCCGTTCCCTCCGTGACTCTGTGTGCCTTATTATTTAATAGCTTTATCCGCATGACCTGATGCCTTACAGCCTGCACACAGCGGATTACCTTCATGAAAAGAAACGTTTTCTTTGGGGAAGATAAACATTTCTTTCCATGAAAGTAAAGCCTTATTCTTATGAAAATACTTCCGAGAGTGTTGTTATAGGCAGGCAACTGTGAGGCCTGCCATGACGATGCTGACCATACTCATGAGTTTGATAAGGATGTTGAGCGATGGACCAGAGGTGTCTTTGAATGGGTCGCCAACAGTGTCACCGACGATAGTTGCCTTGTGAGCGTCAGAGCCTTTACCACCGAAGTTGCCCTCCTCGACATACTTCTTTGCGTTGTCCCACGCACCACCAGCATTCGACATGAAGACGGCAAGGGTGAAGCCGGCTGCCAAACCGCCTACTAACAAGCCCAATACACCTGCCACTCCGAGTAAAGACCGACGACAACAGGGATGATGATGGCCAAAAGCGATGGGATAATCATCTCGTGTTGCGCACTCTGAGTACTGATTTCTACGCATCGTCCGTAGTCTGGTGTGCCTGTTCCTTCTAATATTCCCTTAATCTCACGGAACTGGCGACGCACCTCTTCCACCATCTTTCCAGCTGCTCTACCAACGGCACCCATTGTCAATCCGCAGAAAAGGAAGGCTGCCATAGCACCGATAAACGCACCGACAAGCACCTTTGGATTCATCAGGTTCACTTGGAAGAAGTTCATGAAATCTGGGATAGTAGCCTTTGTGGCATCAATGGTTTCGCCTGCAACGTTGGTCATTTGTGTACCGACACGAGCCATGGCAATCTTGATTTCTTCGATATAAGAAGCCAACAACGCCAATGCTGTCAGTGCAGCCGAACCAATAGCAAAGCCCTTACCTGTAGCAGCTGTGGTGTTACCCAAGGCGTCAAGGGCATCAGTACGCTGGCGCACCTCCGCTCCTAACTCGCTCATCTCAGCGTTTCCGCCAGCATTGTCGGCAATTGGTCCGTAGGCATCTGTTGCCAAGGTGATACCCAAGGTTGAAAGCATACCGACCGCAGCGATACCGATACCATAGAGTCCGTGCTGAATAGAGAGTGCTGACATTGACATGTCAAAGCCGTTGGCACAGAGATAACTCAGCATGATAGCCACTGAAATAGAAAGGACAGGGACGCAAGTAGAAATCATACCCGTACCAATACCTTTTATAATAACAGTCGCAGCACCTGTATGACTTGCCTCCGAAATAGCCTTTGTAGGGTACATAACTCTGGGAAGTATAGTACTCAGTTGCCTGTCCGATGATAACACCCGACTGCCAAACCGAGCAATCACAGAGAAGCTAACACCCTAACCAGTTCTCTAATCCTAAGAGGTAGAGAATGAGGAAACTAACAGCTGCAATGAGTACGGCAGCCGTGTTCGTGCCGAGTCCTAAGGCGTGGAGAAGGTCCTTCATCGTGGCTCCCTCCTTCGTTCTTACGAGGAAAATACCGAATAAACTAAGGAAAACACCGACGGCAGCGATGAGCATTGGTGCGATGACAGCCTTCAGTTGCATATCACCTGATGAGGCAGCAAAGGCCGTTGCACCCAAGGCTGCGGTAGAAAGAATCGAACCGCAATAGCTCTCGTATAGGTCGGCACCCATACCCGCCACGTCACCCACGTTGTCGCCTACGTTGTCGGCAATCGTTGCAGGGGTTGCGTGGGTCGTCTTCAGGGATGTTAGCTTCCACCTTACCCACAAGGTCAGCACCCACGTCAGCCGCCTTTGTATAGATGCCGCCACCCACACGAGCAAACAAAGCCTGTGTAGATGCACCCATACCGAAGGTTAACATCGTTGTTGTGATGGTGATAAGCATTTCGCTCGTTGTCATCTTATCAGAATAGAACCAAGTGAGGACAATGAACCAAATGGCTATGTCTAACAAGCCTAATCCTACAACAACTAAACCCATGACTGCGCCCGAACGGAAGGCAATCTTGAGTCCGTCGTTGAGTCCGTTGCGTGCTGCATTGGCTGTTCTCGCACTGGCATAGGTAGCCGTTTTCATACCGAAGAAACCCGCAAGGCCAGAGAAGAAACCACCAGTCAGGAAGGCGAAAGGTACCCATTCATTCTGTGCATTGAAGCCATAAGCCATGATGGCGAAGACGACTGCAAGAACGACAAAAAAACCATTAAAAACGACTTTGTACTGCTGTTTCAGATACGCCATGGCACCACGACGTACGTATTCAGCAATCTCAACCATGCGGGGTGTACCTTCCTCCGCTTTCATCATAGACTTAAAGAAATACCATGCCATACCCAGTGCGCACACTGATGCAATGGGAATGAGCCAAAAAACTTGTGGGATGTGTTCCATAATTTAAAATGTTTAGGTTGTGTAATAGATAGATTATAATATGGTGCAAATATATAAAAAAATATTGAGAGCAAAAAGGAAATGGAGGGAAAAAGAAAGCGTAAAACAGCAACCAATCACCACAACAAGCAGCAACAACTGGCCCCTTCCCTTACCCCTCCCCCAAAGGGAGGGGAGTGAAATGTAACGAAAGCAACTGGCCCCACCCCCAACCCCTCCCCCATAGGGAGGGAGTAGAATGCGAGATACCCCTATGGTTGGAAAAACTGTTTAGTCATTCCTAAGCAAACGGTTCCCAGCACTCCCCCTCTCTGTAGGAGAGAGGGTTGGAGGGGGAGGCTTTTTCACCTTCTCCAAGCCAATTAACGCCCCGCACATCTTGTGCGAAACCTTCGCACGCCGTGTGTTAAGCCCCCCACACGTATCTCTTTACACACAAATACCGACCTTTATTAGCTTTTTCAGCATTGTCTATCAAAAGGCTAAGACTATGTGAGAATTAGCCTTATTCCTTACTATATTTTACATAAAACACACCTTAATCTATCCCTTTTCTATCCTGAAATAGCAAACAATATGGAAACCACAAGGGGTACCTCGCATTTCACTCCCCTCCCTTTGGGGGAGGGGTAAGGGGGAAGGGCTGTTTGTTGCTGTGGTGTGTTTTGGTTGTTTCTTTTTTTTACCACTGCCCCTTCAGCGTTTCTAACAACGCCTTTGATATGGCTTCATTCGCCTCTTTTGTATATCTGAGGTCGGTGAAGACCTGTGCGAGGGTTTCTTTGTTGTTGATTTCCACAAAGTGTTTGTTTTCCTCTAACTGCTCCTTTGGCGTATAGAAAGCATCGATACGGTCGGGGGTATAGTCTTCGTAAGTCTCGTGGTGGATGATGCTTTCGATAGGAAGGCGGTCGGTGAGGGCAGGATCTTCAGCAGGCCAACCGAGTGTGATAGTGGCAACAGGCATCACGAGACGTGGCAGTTGTAAGACTTCAATGATGGTTTTAGGGTTGTAAATGGTCGTACCTAAGAAACAAGTACCTAAGCCCTCTTCCTCAGCAAGATTGCAGAAAGTCTGACAATAGAGCAGCGCATCAGTAGCAGCATTGAGGAAAGAAAGGAAGTTGTCGTAACCCGGAGTTGCCTTACGGTTCTCCGCCCAGAGTGTAGTACGACGGAAGTCAGCGCAGAAGGTGAGGACCACAGGTGCCCCCATGACCATCGGTTGGTTGAAATGAGCAGGTGCCAATTGCACCTTCTTTTCCTCGTTGCGAGTGATGACAACCGAGTAAAGCTGCAGGTTTCCCATTGTTGGCGTACGCTCAGCCTTCTCTAATAGAGTTTTCAGTAAATCCTCCGATACATCCTTGTTGGTGTATTTTCTTATCGTCTTTCTTGTATTGATAGTTTTCATTTTAGATAATTTTGATGCTACAAAGTTAAGTAAATGTTTTCTATTTTGGAAAACAATTCGTAACTTCGCAGACGAAAAAAATTCTAAAACGACAATAATGGAAACCAAACAAACTTACTCATTCGATGAAGCTTTTCAAGCATCTTTAGCTTATTTCGGTGGAGACGAACTTGCTGCTCGTGTGTGGGTCAACAAGTATGCGATGAAGGATAGCTTCGGAAATATCTATGAGAAGTCGCCAGAACAGATGCATTGGCGCATTGCTAACGAGATAGCTCGTATTGAAAATAAATATAAGAACCCTTTGACGGCACAGGAGGTTTTCGACCTCTTGGACCATTTCAGATATATTATTCCTGCTGGTAGTCCGATGACGGGTATTGGTAATAGCTATCAGGTGGCATCTCTTTCCAACTGTTTCGTAATTGGTTTGGACGGTAATGCCGATTCATATGGTGCCATTATGCGTATTGACGAAGAGCAGGTACAGCTGATGAAGCGTCGTGGTGGAGTAGGACATGACTTGACTCATATCCGTCCGAAAGGCTCACCAGTTAACAACTCAGCCCTGACTTCAACGGGTCTTGTTCCTTTCATGGAGCGTTATTCAAACAGTACTCGTGAGGTGGCGCAGGATGGTCGTCGTGGTGCCTTGATGCTTTCAGTAAGTATTAAGCATCCAGATTCTGAGGCGTTTATCGATGCCAAGATGGAAGAAGGTAAGGTGACCGGTGCTAATGTGTCGGTGAAGATTACCGATGAGTTCATGCAGGCAGTCGTTGAGGATAAGACATACGTACAGCAGTTCCCTACCAATAGCAGCAAGCCAAGCGTAACGAAGGAGATTTCTGCTAAGGCGTTGTGGGAAAAGATTGTACATAACGCATGGAAGAGTGCCGAGCCGGGCGTGTTGTTTTGGGATACAATTATCCGAGAGAGTATTCCTGATTGTTATGCAGACCTTGGTTTCCAGACCGTTTCAACGAACCCATGTGGTGAGATTCCACTCTGTCCATACGATAGTTGTCGACTCCTTTCGTTGAATCTCTATTCATACGTTATCGACCCATTCACAGACCATGCACGCTTCGATATGGAATTGTTTAAGCGTCATGCACAACTCGCACAGCGATTGATGGACGACATCATCGACCTTGAGATGGAGAAAATCGACCTCATCATGTCGAAGATAAAGACTGATCCTCAGGTGGATGAGGTGAAGAGTGCAGAGTATCATCTTTGGGAGAAGATCAAGAAGAAGAGCTGTCAGGGTCGTCGTACAGGTGTGGGAATCACCGCTGAGGGCGATATGATAGCAGCTATGGGCTTGCGTTATGGAACACAGGAAGCAACCGACTTCTCTGTTGATATTCATCGCACATTGGCTCTGAATGCTTATCGTTCATCGGTGACAATGGCACAGGAGCGTGGTGCGTTTGAGATATATGATGCTAAGCGTGAGGAGAAGAATCCGTTTATTCTTCGTTTGAAGGAGGCTGACGGACAGCTCTACGAGGATATGAAGAAGTATGGTCGTAGAAATATTGCCTGTCTGACGATTGCTCCTACGGGTACAACCTCGCTCATGACACAGACGACTTCGGGTATTGAACCTGTCTTTATGCCTGTATATAAGCGTCGCCGTAAGGTGAATCCAAACGATACGGATGTACATGTAGACTTCGTTGATGAGGTGGGCGACTCTTTTGAGGAGTACATTGTTTATCACCGTAAGTTCCTGACATGGATGGAGGTGAACGGAATCGATACGCAGAAGAAGTACAGTCAGGAAGAGATTGACGAACTTGTGAAGCGTTCTCCTTATTATAAAGCTACCGCAAACGATGTCGACTGGTTGATGAAGGTACGTATGCAGGGTGCCATTCAGAAGTGGGTAGACCACTCAATCTCAGTGACTGTGAACCTTCCAAATCAGGTTGACGAGGAGTTAGTGAATAAACTCTATGTTGAGGCATGGCGTAGTGGTTGCAAGGGCTGTACTATCTATCGTGACGGAAGCCGCTCGGGTGTGATGATTTCGGTATCGAAGAAGAATAAGACAAAGGACGAAAGCCTGTCGATGAGGAGAAGGCAAAAGACCTTAACTCAGCTGAAGAGCATCATGAACATATCTGTAATCATCCAAATGTGATTGAAGTTCGTCCAAAAGAATTGGAGTGTGACGTCGTACGCTTCCAAAACAACAAAGAGAAATGGGTGGCTTTCGTTGGTTTGTTAGATGGTTATCCTTACGAAATCTTTACAGGTTTGCAGGACGATGAGGAGGGTATTGCCCTTCCAAAGAGCGTAACCAAGGGTAAGATTATCAAGCAAACAGCCGAAGACGGCAGTCATCGTTACGACTTCCAGTTTGAGAATAAGCGTGGCTATAAGACTACCGTTGAGGGCTTGTCAGAGAAGTTCAACCCAGAGTATTGGAACTATGCGAAGCTGATTTCAGGCGTATTGCGTTATCGTATGCCAATCGACCACGTCATCAAGCTCGTTGGTTCGCTGCAGTTGAAGAACGAAAGCATCAATACATGGAAGAATGGTGTTGAACGCGCATTGAAGAAGTATGTTGTTGATGGTACGAGTGCGTCAGGCTTGAAATGTCCAGTCTGTGGTCAGGAGACCCTTGTTTATCAAGAAGGTTGTCTGATTTGTACCAACTGTGGTGCCTCACGTTGTGGCTAAGCAGTTAACAGTAAAGTTCAATTAAGTCCTAATTCGGTCATTAGAAATACCTATTGTAGACTAATGACAGTCTTGGATTAAAACAGAGGGCAGGCAGCTCGTCTTGCCCTCACTTCTCTTATAGAATGATGAAATTAATGACAAGTTATATACTTCTGCAAGGTCTTCACTTCCATGCTCGTATCGGAGTAGGGGAGCAGGAGCGTGTGGTCGGTAATGAGTATGTGCTCGACTTGCGGTTAGGCTATCCGTTTGCAACGGCAATGAAGAGCGATGATGTTGCAGACACACTGAACTATGCAGAGGCTTTTAACGTCATAAGAGAAGTCATGAAACAACCCGCTCGCCTGTTAGAATCTGTCGCTGGGTCCATTGTCGAGGCATTGTGTGCGGCTTTCCCAATGCTAAGTAGTATCGACTTAAAACTCGTGAAACTTAATCCTCCAATGGGTGCTGACAGTGATGGGGCAGGCGTGGAATTACACTTAATAAATGATAAAACCGAGGTTTAGAGCCTTGGTTTCCCAACGAAAAGCCGTATCTTTGCCCTTTAAATAGTTAAGTATGTTTAAGAAAATATCGCTTCTCCTTGTTTTCTTGGTCTTGTCGGTAAGCCTGTCATGGGCTGCAGACGGACGGTTCACACTTGTTATTGACCCTGGTCATGGTGGTCATGACGCTGGTGCGATAGGTGCAATATCAAAGGAGAAGGACATCAACTTGAATATAGCCTTGGCTTTTGGTCGTTATGTTGAGAGGAATCTGCCAGATGTCAATGTGATTTATACCCGTAAGACCGACGTATTTATCCCTTTGCATCAACGTGCAGACATCGCCAATAAGGCTAAGGCAGACCTTTTTATATCCGTACATACGAACTCTGTGGCATCAGGGCGTTATGTAAAAGGATTTCAGGTGTACACCTTAGGTATGCATCGTGCAAAGGCTAACCTCGATGTGGCTATGCGTGAGAATGGCGTAATCTCGATGGAGAAAGGCTATCAGCAGACCTATCAGGGTTTTGACCCAAACTCCTCAGAGAGTTATATCATGTTTGAATTCATGCAGAATGCGAACATGGAGCGGAGTGTTGAGTTAGCTCGAATGATACAGAACTCTGTTTGTTCGTCTGCAGGACGTATTGATAAAGGTGTTCATCAGGCTGGTTTCCTCGTGTTGAGAGAGAGTTATATGCCAAGTTGCTTGATAGAGTTAGGCTTCATTACGGCAGCTGATGAGGAGGAATATCTGAACTCTCCAGCGGGTATAGATGCCATGGCAAAGGGTATTTACAATGCTTTTGTACAATACAAGAATGCCTATGACACACGTATTGTGGTGCCTTACCGCCCTGTTGAGAACAAACGAATAGTGATAGATCGCGTTGTCCCAACTGCCCCAACAGCTAAACCGCATCCTGTTACGCCAATAGAGCGTTCCCGTTCTGTGGCTCCAGTGCAGCGTTCTCGTTCTACAGTACCCGTAGAGCAGCCACGTTCTTCCACCCCAGCACCCCCAGCTCGCCCTATGAATAAGGTACAAGAGGCGAAGAAGAGGATTTCAGATGCGATTCGAGAGTTGCTCCCTTGTAATGATTCAGAGGCTGAAACGGCAAAGAGCGTACCTGTCTTTAAGGTGCAAGTGTTGGCTTCTAACCGTCAGTTGCGGTCGGGTAGTGAACTCTTCCGTGGGCATACAGACATTGATTGTGTTCAAGAAGGCAACTTTTATAAGTATTGTATAGGCTCCAGTACGAATTATAACGACATCTCACGATTGCGTGGAAAGCTCTTGAAAGACTTCCCACAAGCTTTTATTATTGCCTACAAAAACGGTGCACGTATGGATGTCAACCAAGCAATAGCAGAGTTTCTCAAGAATAAAAAGAATAAGTAAACAAAACGGATATGAAGAAAGTTTTCACACCACAAGTAAGGATTGCCATCGTTGCTATACTTGCTATCGTTGTGTTATTCTTTGGAATACAGTTCCTAAGAGGTATTTCCCTCTTCTCGAATGACGCACATTACAAGATTAAGTTCAACGATATCACGGGCTTGTCTACATCAACTCCTGTCTATGCTCGCGGTTTTAAGGTGGGTATCGTTAGGAATATTGATTACGACTATGATAAGTTAGGCGAGTCTATCACAGTCGATATCGATGTTGAAAAGACATTGAGAATCCCAGAGGGTACTACTGCTGAGATTGTTAGTGACATCATGGGTAACGTGAAGGTCGTACTACAGTTTGGCAAAGCACGAAGTTCTTGGAGCCTAACGGATGGATTGACGGTGTTATTAATGATGGTACTTTAGGCGACTTGAAGAGTATGGTGCCTTCTATCCAGAAGATGTTGCCAAAGTTGGATAGCATCCTTGGAAGCGTAAATACACTCCTTGCCGACCCAGCTCTTCAGAGTTCGGTACACAATATAGACAAGATTACAGCCAATCTTACTACTTCTACCCGTGAGCTTAACACCTTGCTTGCACAGGTTAATGGTTCTTTGCCTGTTGTGGCTGCAAAGGCTGGTAGGGTGATGGACAATGCCAACGGCATGATGGTAAACGCAAACAGAGGCGTTACAGAGGCTCGTGGGGCTATCCGTGGCGCAAATACGATGATGTCTAACCTTAATAATAAGGTGAACGGACTTGATGTTGAGGCTACGATGGCTAAGGTGAACGCAACTTTAGACAATATGAACTCGCTCACTGCTAAGCTGAATAGCAACGAGGGTACAATGGGCTTGATGCTTAACGACGCCTCTTTGTACAATAATCTTAATAGCACGATGCGCTCAGCAGATAGTCTTTTGACAAATCTTAAAGCACATCCAAAGCGTTATGTTCATTTCTCTCTCTTTGGTAGAAAAGGCAAGTAATTTAAATATAGTCTAAATAATATTATCAATGTTTCACACGCAGGGAAAGTGTTTTGAAGCCGTTTGAATATCAGCTTCTTTGCGCTTTCCCTGCGTTTGTTTCACTCTCAGCGTCATAAAGGGTGTAAGGTGGGTGAAACTTATTGTTTTTCAAATACTTACAATTACACAACTACGCAAAATGAGTGGTTCGTAAGAAAGATAACGCAACCTCCACAGATATAACGATTTACAAACTTTCACGTCTTTAGGACATTATCTTACAAATAGTTTTCTTTATAAATAAATTGTTATCTTTGCACTATCGAAATTAATCAGAGATAGTCGGCAAGCCACTATTTCGAGAAAGACATAGATATTTATAGATAACCAATTATGAACGTCAGTCCTAAAAATCTTTGGGATAGTTGCCTCCAGCTCATAAAGGAGAATGTGACCGAGCAGCAATTTGACACCTGGTTTCGTCCGATTGTTTTACAGTCGTACAAGCCAGCATCAAAGACATTGTTAGTTCAGGTCCCAAGCCAATTCGTATATGAGTATTTGGAAGGTCATTACGTAGACTTGCTACGTAAGGTGTTGACGCGTGTCTTCGGACAAGGCGTACAACTGACGTATCGTGTAATGGTTGATCAGGAGAATCACTTGTCACAAGACTTAGAGCAGGACACCGTAGAAGACATCTCGTCACAGCGTCCTACTGCTCGCGCTAATCAGAGCCCAACCGTACTGGATACAGTGCCACAGGACCTCGATTCACAGCTCGACCCTCATAAGTCATTCAGCAACTATGTTGAAGGCGACAGCAACAAACTTCCACGCTCTATCGGTCTTTCTATCGCAGAACACCCTAACACAACACAGTTTAACCCAATGTTCATCTATGGACCATCGGGCTGTGGAAAGACTCACCTTGTGAATGCTATCGGATTAAAGCAAAGCAGCTTTATCCACAAAAGCGTGTGTTATACGTGTCTGCACGTCTGTTCCAAGTACAGTACACCGATTCTGTACGACAGAATACTACCAACGATTTTATCAACTTCTATCAGACAATTGATATTCTCATTGTCGATGATATCCAGGAATGGGTTACTGCAACAAAGACACAGGATACCTTCTTCCATATTTTCAACCACCTTTTCCGTAACGGAAAACGTATCATCTTAGCGAGCGACCGCCCACCAGTAGATCTAAAGGGTATGAACGACCGCTTGCTGACTCGTTTCTCTTGCGGACTGATTGCAGAGTTGGAAAAGCCAAACGTACAGCTTTGTGTGGATATTCTCCACAGCAAGATTAAGCGTGATGGTCTTAACATTCCAGAGGATGTAGTGCGCTTCATCGCCGAAACTGCTAATGGTAGTGTACGTGATCTTCAAGGTGTTATCAACTCACTCCTCGCTTACAGTGTCGTTTACAATAGTAATATTGATATGCGATTGGCTGAGCGTGTTATCAAACGTGCAGTGAAAATTGACGACGAACCGCTGACAATTGACGATATCATGGACAAGGTATGCTCGCATTATAATGTCACGATGTCGGCAGTCAACTCTCGTTCACGTAAGAAAGACATTGTGATGGCACGCCAAGTGAGCATGTATATGGCACAGAAATATACGAAGATGCCTGCAAGTCGTATCGGAAAACTGGTTGGTAATCGTGACCACAGCACCGTAATCCACAGTTGCTCTAAGATTGAAGACCGTCTTAAGGTTGACAAGGGATTCCATGCTGAAATCGCAAGTATTGAAAAACTCTTTTAAGTTAAAAAGCATAAGGTATTAGTTTGAGAGTCTGTCGCATGGTCGTGGCAGGCTTTTTTTAACCCAAATCAGTCATTAGAGCCTAAAAAGATTTTTGTTTTATTGTCGAGCAGATTGTCTGTCTTTGTAACGCAGGCGTAGCGGGCTACGTCAAGTTGCAAAGACAGGCAATCTCGGCAAGAAAATAAAAGATGTTAGGAAACAACACAAAAAAACAAGAATTCTTGAAACATTGTGATCTAATGACCGATTGGGGTTTAATTGCCTTAAACCTTAATTTCCCCTCTGATAATAATCTTCCCCTCACTCTGAAAAAAATTATTACAAAACAAGCGTAGAAAACTCCCTCAAAAAGCTCCAAAATGTACTGATGGTAATGTCTTTGTAACTTGCATAAAGTCAAGAACTTACAAGACCACTTTCTAATAGGTGCTTACTTAAGCATGAAAAGGGCGTTAGTTAGCTTTCAAAAGGGCATCTTTTGCAAGTCAATTGGGTGTCTTTTCGAAGCCAAAAGAGCATCTTTTATAAAAGAGGATGTGAAAAATAATTACATTCGTTGTAAGGAGTGGTTTTGGAGTTGGTTAAGGATACCCATTTAAAATTGTTCATTTTGGGTAGGACTGTTTGGCATTAAACGTAATAAAAAAGTGACTATACATAGTTTTAAAACAAAAATGACGCCAGTTCGGGATAAAAAAGAGCCCTAAAAAGTTGGTAATCTCGCTATTATTTTGTAACTTTATAGTTGAAAATAAATCACTTACAAAACATATATAGCGATGATTACCACAGACAAAGTTACAGAAATATTTTATATATTGGATGAGTTCTGCAAGAATTTAGATGCCGAGTTAACTAAAAACCTACACATTGCCCCCATAGACGAGGGATATAAGCGCATGCGAAACCGTAAAGGACAGATGTCCAAGAGCGAAATCATGACCATCCTGTTGTGCTATCATTTTGGCTCTTTCCGCAACTTCAAGCACTATTACCTCTTCTTCATCAAGGAGCATCTGGCAAGCTACTTCCCTAAGGTCGTGTCCTACACGCGTTTCGTGGAACTCATGCCTCGCGTGTTCTTCGAGCTGATGGCCTTCATACGCATCCAAGGTTTTGGAAAGTGCATGGGCATTAGTTTCGTCGACAGAACAATGATTCCAGTATGCCACAACATGAGAAGGAAATTCAACAAGGTGTTTGATGAACTTACCAAGAACGGAAAGGGAACGATGGGCTGGTACCCTGGTCTCAAGCTGCATCTGCTGTACAACGAGATGGGCGACGTACTCATGTTCTGCCTAACTCCCGCAAACGTGGACGACAGGTACCCTAGGGTGTGGCAGGTCTTCACCAAGGTGCTCTACGGCAAAGTATTTGCCGATAAGGGCTACATCAAGCAAGAGTTCTTTGAGAACCTCTTCAACCAAGGCATCCATCTCGTTCACGGGCTCAAATCAAACATGAAAAACAAGCTTATGCCCTTGTGGGACAAGATGATGCTGCGCAAGCGATATATAATAGAATGCATCAACGAACTGCTCAAGAACAAGGCCAACCTTGTCCATTCACGCCATCGCTCCGTACATAACTTTCTCATGAATCTCTGTGCGGCATTGGCTGCATATTGTTTCTTCGAGAATAAGCCCGAGGCACTTCCCGTGCGCATTGAAAAGACTAGGCAATTGGAACTTTTCTAAGCAAATCCTTATCCCGAACTGGCGTAACAACTACGAAAGACATCAAGCATACCACCCCCTCTCCCCTTTGGAGAGGGGCAGAGGGGTGAGGCTTTTTCCCTACTTTTAGGTATTGCACTATTCCTTACAACATCCTACCTTTGCATTAACAAATCAAAGGCGAGCTCTAGAATCATTGATAAGGTCATAAAAAGCCCTATGGGGCGTGCTGTGACTATATCGAAGATTTACAGAACATGCCTGAATTTAAAACAATTTAAAATGATAAAGAAAAGAACCGTAAAACAGATTTTATGTAAATCGGCGTTTGTTTTCGCCGCTACGTTCGTTCTTTCGCTGCCCACTTACGCAAGGCACGAGAACGAAGTGAAAGTTAATACCGAAGCCAACATTAAGGGACGCGTTGTGGATAGTAAAACACAACATCCTCTTTCGCACGCGAGCGTCTTTCGGTTTTTGGGTACAGTTATCACTACCACCACCGATGCCGATGGCTATTTTATGCTGCGAAATCTGCCTGTGGGAAAGGTGATTGTGGAAGTGCGCTCGGCTGGTTATAGGGCTTACAAACACGAGGTGACAACGCAAAAAAATAATACCCATGAGCTGAATGTGATGCTCAAACCCGACGAAATTGCGCTCGACGAGGTTGTTGTGTCGGCCAATCGTAGTCAAACACTTAGACGTGAGTCGCCTGTGGTTGTGAATGTTCTGGACACGAAGTTGCTCGAGTCTACCCATTCTACAACCTTGGTGCAGGGTTTAAACTTCCAACCGGGCGTGCGAACCGAAGATAATTGCACCAATTGCGGATTCTCGCAGGTGCGCATCAATGGGCTTGATGGTCATTATTCGCAAATATTAATCGACTCGCGACCCGTTTTCACGGCCCTTCAAGGTGTTTATGGACTCGAACAGATACCCTCTAACATGGTGCAACGTGTTGAAATTGTTCGCGGTGGTGGCTCGGCGCTCTTCGGTGCTTCGGCCATTGGTGGCACCATCAACATCATTACCAAAGAACCTAGCGAAAATTCGGCCGATGTGGCGCACACCATCACAGGCGCAACAAATGGCTCTACTGCTTTCGACAACAACACCACGGGCAACCTATCGGTTGTTACAACCAATAATAGAGCTGGGTTTTATCTCTATGGACAAAGCCGACACCGCGCTGCTTACGACCGCGATGGCGATGGTTACACCGACCTTCCCACGCTAGATAATAAAACTGTGGGGCTTAGCTCTTTCTTCCGACTCACCGATTACTCCAAAATAACCCTTAAATACCACGGCTTGAAGGAGTATAGACGTGGCGGAAACAAACTTTACTTGCCTGCTCACGAGGCCAATATTGCCGAACAAATCGAACATACCATCAACGGCGGAAGTTTGGGCTACGACCTCTTTAGCCTTAATGGTAAGGGACATTTCAGTGCTTATGCCTCGTTTCAAAACGTTGACCGTAAGAGTTATTACGGCGGACTGGGCGAACTGGCCACCGCTGCCGATGGACTTAAGGCCTTGAACGAAGCCTATAAACTGGGACTTAACCTCGATATGAGCGAAGACGATGCCGCCACGCTGCCCGCCAACCAACAACAAACGGCGGCCGATGCGCAAGCCTACGACAAAAGCACAACGAGCCTATAACCTTACGCATAACATCAATTACATAGTCGGTGCGCAATATGTGCACAATTTCGACCGTCTGTGGTTCATGCCTTCGAGTCTTGTTGTGGGGGCCGAATATAGCTACGACCGCATTAAAGACCACTCTCTGGGCTACAACAGCGTGATGGAACAGCGCGTGAATATTGGTAGCTTCTTTGCTCAAAACGAATGGAAAAACAACCATTGGGGCTTGCTTCTGGGCGGACGACTAGACAAACACAACCTTATCTCGCATCTTATCTTTTAGTCCGCGCGTTAATCTGCGCTACAATCCCACGCCCAACACCAATTTCCGACTTACTTACGCGGCGGATTTAGAGCCCCACAGGCTTTTTGATGAAGACCTTCATACGCGTATTGCTGATGGCGACCGTGTGAAAATTGCGTTGGCTAAGGATTTGAAAGAGGAACGTTCGCACAGCTTTAGTGCATCGGCCGACCTCTATAAAAGTTTTGGAACAGTACAAACCAACGTTCTTATTGAGGGCTTTTACACACGCCTTAACAACATGTTTGCTACACGCAAACTGGCTGATGATGTGATTATTGATGGCGCACGTGTTGAAGAACGCTTCAATTCTAACGGTGCAACGGTGTATGGAATTAACCTCGAGGGCAAGGCTTCGCTCTCGTCGTGGGCGCAATTGCAAAGTCGGTTTTACTTGGCAAAGCAGCCGTTATCGCACGCCCGAAGAATGGGACGACGATGCTGCTCCCGAGTTTAAAACCACTAAACGTCTGCTGCGAACGCCCAACACCTACGGATATTTCACCCTCACTGTGCATCCCACCATCGATTTTGCCCTATCGTTATCGGGCGTTTACACGGGTAGAATGTATGTTGGCCACCCCAAAGGGGGGAGCGAGCGCACCAACGACTTTGCTATCATTGAGCACACTCCCGCGTTTCTCACGCTTAACCTGAAGCTTGCCTATAATTTCTACATAACTAAGCAGGTGAAATTGGAGGCTAGTGCGGGGGTGCAAAACATGCTCGATGCTTACCAAAAGGATTTGGATAAAGGGGCTTCGCGTGCCTCCGACTATGTTTACGGACCTACTCAACCCCGCAGTTTGTTTCTTGGGGTGAAGTTTTCGTACTAGGTATTATGTCTTTTTTTACCCAAAAAAACAGTGGGTAGAGTTGTTTTGATTTTTGTGTATTCTTTCGGACACATTGCCGATGTTGTTATTGAAAATGTGGTGCACTACGCTCAAACAATATCATAGGCAAGATGCCGACAAGCCAACAAAAGATGAACTGGATGAAATGTAAGCAACATCAATTGTGTGATTAGTGGTCTTACAATTGATTTGGGTTTAAAAAGCTGGGTGTAATGATTGAAAGCTACGGTAAATAGACTTTACAAAACGCATTTCAGTACTACACCACTTCTAGAAAGGCAAAAACGCCTGTAGGCGATGCCAGTGGCACAATGAGCGACGGAGATGAAGCGTACAGATTCCTGATAAGTTTTGGGGTAAACGCTTTGGGCATAAAATCTCTAATAAAACTGGCAAATAACCTCCGTTTCTCCACGCACCGACGGTGCCTCTGTGACTTCCATTGCCTTGTATGCAATAAGCCTCTGTACACTCCTTTTCTCTGTGTGACATTCCGTCAGAGTTCAAAATTTAGGCGGACAGCCTTATGATTCCAAGTTTCAGAAGACCCAACTAAATGAGTAATTGCACAATGAAAACCTATGATTTCCATTATTCTGTTCACGAGGTGGACGGAAAACTATTTAAGTTAATTGAGTGCTCTATATGGCCTCGCCTGAATGTTCAGGTGATTGATACCACGCCTGACCGCTTTGAAGACGATTTAAATGTGATTAGAAACCGTTCTCTTTGCGGTTATTCTCCCCATGATAAAACCTTTATTCTCAAGCATGCAGGTGGAGAAGGCAACGGCGAATTAAAACAAAGTAATATCGATGAGATCCTCGACGGCATGAAGGAGATTATGAATGCTGCGGTGAAGTGGTGGATGGTAAATAAAAAAACACTTAACACAACACACAACAAGTAGCCCCTCCCTTGCCCCTCCCCCAAAGGGAGGGGAGTAGAATGCGCGATATCCCTGTGAGCAGGAAAGAAAAAGATGTTTGTTATAATCGCTAATCGGGTATTAAAGAAAAAGATAATGGAAACTGAGTAAAATTATTTATCGTTTTTTTAATAAAGATACAAAAAAATAAATGTACCTTTATGGCGAATAATTATTAAACCTTTATTGACATGAAAAAAATCTTTTTACTTTTCATCCCTTGTACTGCGTACAACGTTCTGTTTTGGGGATTCCAATGAATCTTGGTGGTGGAGAAAAAAACGTAATATGAATACTGGAAAAAAACAAGATTAAAATCAACAGCTGTATACGGAAGAACTATTTTTTTGGAAAGAAACTAAATAAAAAGATTAATAATGAGATTTTTGTGCTATATTGATACTTTTCTGTGATTTCAATTCTAAATAGTTTAGAATTGAAATCACAAACTGTATAAAAATTTTTAAGCAATGGTTATAAGGTAGAGAGAAGTTTATTTCTAAACGAAAAAAAAATCGGGGTGTATAATAAACGAGGTAGATTGGTTAAATTGTCCGCAGATGATATCAAATATCAAAAGATATTTTTAGATCAATCTTATAGCTTGATTGATTATGGAATAATTCTAAAATATCCCGAGGTCATATATAAAGATGCGTGTATTATTGCTGATATTTTGTCAAGTTATGACCCAAGCGAAATCTTATCGTTTACAAAGCGTATAGGGGAGCGAAAAAAGATTTCTATACAAGATATCAATAAGTATTACACGTACCTTGATGCCAGTGTTGACTATGTATTTAGTATTAACATTATAGTCAAGGATAGTCTTATTACCCAATATAGTTATACTTACAAGCCCAATATGTCTGACGTCATTATTTCATATACATGTGTATTTACTTATGATAAAAATAATCGAATAGTAAAATTAGAAAAAATATATAGACGACACTATGAAACAAAAGAAATTATATATGAAAACAAATAACACACGTTTTTTACTTTCATCCCTTGTAATGTGTACATTATTTTGTGGCTCCATTTTAGGGTTTTACTCTTGTTCTATTGCACCTACATTGTCTAAATTTCCGATGTCAGACATTCGTTTAGGACTCAATAAATCAGATGTAAAAAAAGGTTCTTCCGTTAAATGCGTAGACTGTTAATAGAATGAGGTTAATCCACATACATGGTATGATTAGCCCCTATTAGATGGTTTTAGAACGAGGCAAAAACTACATGATAAATGTAATTAGGCGCAATGCCTATCTGTCTTCTACAAACAACTTATTCCATTGTTAGTTGATATTTGTAAACTATTTTCATTCAGCTCAAAACCAAAACATGCTCTTTTGGCTTCTTAAAGACGCCCAATTGACTTGCAATAGGTGCCCTTTTGAGGTCTTACTAACGCCCTTTTGAAGTCCAATTAAGCACCTTTTATTTTACCACTTTGTAACTAATTGATTCTCTGTTGATTGCAAACTTGATTCTAATATATATTTTTGCCTTCCTTTATAGATATTTTACTCGAAATTATGTAATGATTTTTCAAACCCTTATCTGTCAATTTTCGAAGTCTTAAAATGAAAAGGTTTCCAATGAAAGAGGATGATAATAGCATAGAATGTTGACTGTCTTAGCTATGTTTTTGTTTAAAGAGTAACTTCGGTTCTTCCATTAAAGCAAAACGAAAAGCGTCCACACATTTAACGGAAGACCATACTTTCACCCACAATGCGGAAGAGGCAAAGAGAAAGGATCAACTCCGAAGCCGAAACCCCGTCCTGTTTCTCCAATGACAGGCGAGATAACAGGTGACCGATGCCAAACTTGCCAAAAAGATGAAATAAATCATCACTCATTCGAGTTTTAACACTCAAAAGTTTGGATAACTCACTTATTTTCTCTATTTTTACTTCCATAATAGTTTTGTTGTCTTGTCTTTAAAATCAGTTCTTTAGCGATTACTAATTTACAAAGAAAATTCGACAAACTGTTATTTTTCTATCTATTTATTAGGGTGGGAAACTTTAGTTTATGATCCTAATACAGGAGAAGAGCTTATTTGGGATGGAAAGCAAAAAAATGGGATATGGGTCATAAATCAGGAAGAGAATATAAAAAAATACACAAAGACTATATGGCTGGGAAAATATCAAAAGAAAAAAATTTTTTTGAAAGAAGTTAGAAATCCTGATGATTATAGACCTGAAGCTCCTTGTTCTAATAGAAACCATAAATATGAACAAAAAAATAAATATTAGAAGTTATGAATGATTTATTTCAAATTATTAGAAGTGGTAACTATGAGGAGTTTACTTCTAAACTAAGCTTGATAGATATAAATGTAATTAATGCTTACCATCAAAAATTTATTAGAAGAATCTATAACATGTGGGGTGCAAAAAAATATCAGAATATTTAATAAAACAGGGTATTAATTTGGATCATCAAGATATTAATGGGAAAACTCCATTACACTATTGTGCAGAATATGATGATAAATCTATAGCCGCATTGATTTTGCAAAATGGAGGAGATGTAAATGTAAAAGATAAATACGGAAATAATCCTTTGTGGACTGCTGTATTCAATGAAAATTACCAAATTGTTCAGTTATATGTTGATAATAACGGAGATATTAATAATAAGAATGGTAACAATATGTCACCTTTAGATTTTGCAATTGAACTTGCTGATACTACACTTATTGAAATATTAACTTTAAAAAATAATATATCTCATACATAACGATGATAGTGGATAATGAGCCAAAACGGTACAGGTCAAAACAATCACCTGATTTTCAAAAGATTATTAAAGATTAGGCATAAAGGCAGGAAAAGACTCTCTGCCTTTTACCATATTTGTAACCAAAACAAAGAAAAAATAATCTTACAAGAACGCTTCGCACTTTACGCTCCAGATTAAGAGTTGAGTTTCAATGTCCGCATTGCCATTCAAACAATATTATCAGGAGAGGTAAAAGTAGTACAGGTAAACAACGCTACCGATGTAAGAATTGAATTAGATGTCCTGATGTGCCATCTGTCCCATCGTGGGCAGGTGGCACATCTGCCATCGGGCTTCTTTTGTTTCTGCTTTTTCAGGTATAAGTGACAAAATATTTGTAAACATAAAATAACGATATGTCAAACAAAGTTGCTATATTTGTAGTTCGGCACTTTAAAACAAACTTTCCTGTCACTGCTGTCATCATTTGTGGGTGTTTAACTTGTTGATTTACAATGAACTCTATGCAAATGTTAAAATGACAGCAAATGAAAATAAAAGTAAGTTGAGCTAAATGCAATATAACGGAGATGGCGATGGGCAAAGATATACAGAGATGAAACATAAGTTTACTGATAAGTTTTGGGATAAATGCTTTGAGTTTGAAATCTCTAATCAAACTCGTAAATATTTTCCGTTACTTCATGCTGCAACGGTATCTCCGTGTTTTCTATTACTTTGTTTTTAATAATTCTCTATGTTCTCTGCTTGACATTTATTGAAATACTAAACTTAATAACAAGCCTTATTATTCCAAATTACTGAAGGAACTTACTTAATAATTCCAATTTGGTCATCATGTCACAATTTGTTTAGGCTCTAATGCCAGATTTGGGTTAAATTAATTCTCCTTTTTATTTTTATAATGTTATTTTTTTGCTTTTATATTTTTTTCTATAAAGCAGTACTTTTTTCGTTGTCTTTTTTTATTAGTTGTTATGTATCTGATATATAGCTTATTATGATTTCTTTTGATGTTTAAAAGGTTATTGAAAGACTTATATTGATTTATATTATAGCCGTAGGAAGTTTGTATTTGCTTTTAGTTTCGCTTTTTCTTCGTAATATTGTAGTTGAAAAGGAAAGATAAGAAACCTAAATCTTTGTTGATAAGAGAAAGGACTTCGAGTTGTATTAAGAAATAAATCTGATTTTAATAACCTTTTAATATATAAGTTTATGGGATTAAAAACATTTACAAAATCTATTTTATGTTGCGCTTTATTCGTTGTTAGCGCATTGTCTGCAAAAGCTGCTGATCGCTTAGTAATCGTCGGTGACGCTACATGGGGTGGTTGGAATCTTGGTCAATCTACCGTTATGCAGAAGTCTGATGAGAACGCTGATGTCTTCAAGGCAACTGTTCATTTGGATGCAAACAAGGAGTTTAAGTTCTTGACGGAGCTTGATTGGGGTAAGTTGGAGTATCGTGCTGGAGCAAGTTCTGTTACCTTACAGTCGGGTGTTGAGGCTCCATTGGTGAGCAGCGAAGATGAGCCTACCGATGGTAAGTTCTTTGTTTCTGAGTCTGCCAACTATGATATCGTTTGTAACTTGGCTACGAAAAAAGTGGTTGTTACTAAGGCTGCTTATCAGGCAACAGCTTTGAAGCACACTGCTTTATGGATGATTGGTAGTGCTACAAAGGGCGGTTGGAGTATCGGTGAAGGTACGATTATGAAGGCAGATGCAACTAATCCTGCTAAGTTCACAGCACGAACAGAGTTGAAGGCTGGTGAGTTGAAGTTCGGTACGAATGTTTATGCTGGCTTCGATCAGATGTTCTATTTGCGCGACTTGTCAGACGAGGGTAAGATTGTCTTCGGTGGTGATGATAACAAATGGAACATCACAGAGGAGGCTACATACGACGTTACCGTTGATGTTGCTGCGATGACAGTGTCATTTACTAAGGTTGATCCAACAGCGATTAGCACTGTAGAGACAGCAAATAATACACCTGCAGTTTACTACACATTGAGCGGTGTGAAGGTTGAGAAGCCTGTTGCTGGTGTTTATGTAAAGCGTCAGGGTGGTAAGTCTGTGAAGGTTGTAGTGAAATAAAACCTTGTTTCTTACAATAGTTGGGGTGAGAGAATAAGCCCCTTTGTATAGTAAAACTTCTTACATTCGGTTATAAATAAAGCCATATCGACATCTCCCTACGGAGATGAAGATATGGCATTTTGATTTGTAGAAAAGGTTTGTTATATTTTATGCGTACGGTAAATTATGTAATCACCGTCCGCTTGGATTGTAAATTCATTCGATAAGGCTTCGTTCAGTGTACCCTGCCATAGCTCGCTGAATGGATAGATATCCCATTTTAGTCCTTTGCTACTCAGCTCCTTGCAGGTAGCATTGAAGATGCTGACTTGCTGTCCAGGGAATGATTCAAAGCGCATTGTACCCGATGCTGTAACAAAATAACCATAGTCGGTTACCATCACTGGGTCGATAGCCAACTGACGATAGTAATAGAGCATGAGAGAGATGTTGCCCAAAGTATGATCTTCACGCTTCCCCGTCGCTCCGAGGTAGCAGAAGCGAGGACGAGTATGGGTAGATGCATCCATCTTTAGATGTGAACGAGCAAAGAGGGTAGCCTTGGTCAGGTCGTTAAACTCCTGCTCCGAAATCGGATGATAGATGTGTGCATAGCGTTGTTTCAGCTCTTCAGAGAGCGAGTCACCATCACCCACTACTGCTGTTGGCTCTATATCATATTCCAATAAATCCTCCAAAGCACCATCACATACAATCAGATTTTCTGCAGTACGTAGGATGTGAAGGGGTAGGGCGTGGGTTGGGAAGTCGCCAGCAGCAAGGATGACGGTACTAAAACCTCCCCCAGCCCCTCCGAAAGGAGGGGAGTGCCTAACGGAGTGTTCGTTGGTAATGTGTTGTTGTCCGTCCTTGTTATTCTCTTTGTTATTGATAATCATTTATCTTGCTATTCTTATTCTGTTCTTTCTCCCTTCCGAGATACTTTGTATTCGTTTTATTTATTGCTGTAACTTCATTCTTCAACCTATCAATATAATTTGGGGAGCTTTGGGGAACCTTTATCCCGTTAGGCATCCCCCTCCTTTGGAGGGGTTAGGGGAGGTCTTTGTCCTGATAGATATCTTTTTCTTCTAATAGTTAGGGGAGGTCTTCCCTATTTGCACTCCCCTCCTTTCGGAGGGGTTGGGGGAGGCTCCTTCTCCACTTAAAATACCCTGCCACTGCAATAACAGCATAGAAAGCATAGAGTCCTGCGGTGAAAGGAATCTCTTTATATACATAAAGTCCTGCTAATTCGATGTCGACAACAATCCATATCCACCACTGTTCGATGTATTTCTTTGCTAACGCCCACAGTCCGATGAAGCTGAGTGCATTGCCGAAACTATCTAATACTGGTACGGTAGAGTTTGTGAACTTAATGAGGAGGATATAAAGTACGCCCCAGAGAAGGAGGAAGACAAGCAATGAGGGGAGTATCAACTGTCGAGGATAGCGTGTGATAGGAATCTCCTCCGCCCCTTTCTTCCTTCCGAACTTCCAATATAAGAAGCCATAGATGGCTGCTAAGGTATAGTATATCTGCATTCCAAAGTCTGCATACAGTCCTGCCTCGTAATAGACAAACATATAGATGACAGGCATAATAATCCCCGTCAACCAAAGCCATATACTCGCTTTGTATTCTTGATAGATGTAAATTAGGCCGACGATGCAGCCCAGCATGTCTAATGTCATATTAAAATAAGATAGCGTAGCACCACCAAGCGCACTACCAAGTGGACCACCAACTGGCCCCTCCCCCTTCCCCTCCCCCGAAGGGAGGGGCGTAGAATGTGTGATACCCCTTGTGATTAGTAGATGAGTTGACAAGTAGACAAGCTTGTGTGTAAACAATTTGTCCTGCTTGGAAGTTGGTTCTTTTCTTACAAGCAATCTACAAGCAAACAGTACATTTCACGCCCCTCCCTTCGGGGGAGGGGAAGGGGGAAGGGCCTGCTTGGTGGTCCGCTTGGTAGTTGCTGCTTTCTGTTTAAAACTTCACCGCAACACTTCCCATCATATTAAACCCTGCCATTGGGATAAAACCAATCTGCGTATAACGGTTCTCGTTAGGATGACCGTCGTGGTCGAGGATGGAACTATACACCCATCCGCTGGCAGCATAATGGCGATTGAAGATGTTGTTGAGGTTCACACCGAAGACAGCTTCCTTCAGACCAGCAATGTGCTTGGTAGGACGAAGGGTATAGCTGAGGTTGATATTCGTCTGTGAATAGCATGGCAACGAACGTGTCATGTTCTCGGTATTGTCGAGATACTGACGACTGACGAAGTTTGTATGCCATACTGCCTCAAAGCCTTTGTAATGGAGATTGAGCATACCATTGAGGATGGCTGATGGTGAGAACGCCAAAGTAGAGTGGTTGTAATGAATCTTACGGAACGAAGACTCCCAGTCTACGCTTGCCATCTCGTCAAAGTCCTTGATGATATTACGACTCAAAGCAGCGTTACCCTCAACGGTCAACCATGACAGTGGGCTCCAGCCTGCCTCCAACTCAGCACCCATACGATAGCTGTCCTTGATGTTTGTAGTCAGATTCGCACCGATATCACTCTGCGCACCAGTCTGTACAAACTGGTTGTTATAGTTCATATAATAGAGGTTCACCCCTGCTCTCCAGTTGCGACCATTGTATTGATAGCCCATTTCGATATCCACCATACGCTCTGGCGATGGTGCAGGATAACTACCGTTATTGGTGAAGTTATTACGTTCTGGCTCACGACTGGCATGCGCAATAGATGCGTAAGCCTTGTGACCACCACGATAATAGCTGATACCCGCCTTCGGATTGACGAAGTCATAACGCTCGCTGATGTCTAAGAGTTGGTTCTGATAGCCACTTCCTACCTTATAGAAGCGGTCGTTCTGACCATCGGTCATATACTCCACATGACGGATCTGCAGGTCCATAAACACGTTCCAATAGTCTGCAAAGTTGTATTTTGCCTTGAAGAATCCGCTGTAATCATACTTATGTGCCTTAGAGTCATAATACTTATAATCATTGCCACCAGCACGATACTTCGCATCTGCCTCCTCATTCTTTATATAAGTAAGGTAGCCGAAGTGACTACCACGGAACTGCTGCAGGTTCAGTCCGCCTGTCACATCCCAGCTCTCGTCCTTGTAATTGCTGGTGTAAACAATTCCGTAGGTGTGCTGTGACAAACCTTTCAGGCGTACGAAGTCAGACTTCTTAATAAACTTACCATTGCTATCGGTGAATGCCAAACCGAACTTCGCAAACTTTGTATTATGCTTAAATTCGCTGTAATAGCCGTAACCGTAGGTGTAATGCAGGGTTACGTTATGACTCCAATGATTGGAAGGGTGGAAAGCAAACGATAAGAGGTTATGATTCTGATAGAAATTATCTGTTGTCTTGTTCCAGAATGAGCCGTCACGCATCGTGTAACGGGCTGTCTGATAGTTGCCATTCCCATCCTTTACGAAGGCTCCGTTAGCATCGGTCTGCAGGTATTCATAGAGCTGGTTGAATTTACCTAACCCTCTCTCGTACATATCTTTATAGGTCATGATACCTGTCTTAGCACCGTAGGTACCATCCATTAGACTCAAGTCATTACTACCCGTAACGACACCGTTCCATGCCTGTCCAGTTTTCTCGAAGTTGCCGATGTTCTTATAGCTGATGCGGAAGTTATCGCCCAACCATGTTAGTCCACCATAGTAAGAACCCGAACGCCCACTTGTTCCGTGAACATATCCGTCTGTTGCGGTCTCATGATAGGCTCCATCGCAGATAAGATGATTGAAGAGCAGACCTGTAGAGAACTTCAAACCAGCGTTATACGTATTGTATGAACCGTACGAACCACTCACCTCTACGCTCGGTTTTCTGCTTGGTGCACTCGTTGCCAACGACACCGAACCACCGAAGGCACCGTCGCCATTGGTCGAAGTACCGATACCACGCTGTATCTGTACACTATTCATCAGCGATGCGTAAGAGTTCATATTTGCCCAAAACACCGTCTGATCCTCAGGCGAATTGAGTGCAACACCGTCTAAGGTGATGTTGATTCTACTACCTGCAGCACCACGAATGCGCATTGCTGCCGTACCCGTTCCGAGTCCGTTCTCACCCCAAGCTAATACGCCCGGTGTCTGTGAGAGGAGGAAAGGCAGTTCACGTCCACTCTTTGAAAACGCCTCAAGTTCCGTTTTTTTGATATTAGAAACAGCGTATGGTGCACTCTTTGGCGCACGTACACCTGCCACAACGACCTCATCAAGATGCTGTTGTCTCAGCGTGTCCGTCACTGTTTGCGCCTTAATAGCTGCCACGCACGTCAGTGCAGCAGTAAATAGGATAATTCTTTTCATATCCCAGGTTGATGATTTAAGAAAAAAGTATAAGGGGGAATCTTCCTACGCCGGCATTATCCGTATCAGGTCAATGGGTATAATCTCAGCAAGCCCAAACAGGCAAGCACCCCTTAGTTTCCATTCTGAAAACCGATGCAAAAGTAATACTTTCTTATCAAACTGCCAAAAGTAATCTGTACAAATATCGTATGCGTGTGTTTATATTCGTGTCTTTCTATATATGGAATGATAACTCTTCTCTGATATGAGAAACTATTACACTTCTCACAATATAAGTTTTGTTTTGATTTGCTGTCACTTTTAATATTTCAATCATTCCCTCTGTAAACCAATGAGTTATCTTGTGCTTTTAAGTGATAGCAGTGACAGCAAAATTGAAATATGTAAAAAGGGAAGAAGATTAGAAGTAAGTAAAACCATAGATTATAGTAGTTCATAGCTAAAATTACTTTCTAAAGTTTCCCACCCCTTAAAACACAGGCTTTTCTCATTCACCTTTGCCTGTCGTCCCCCATATCCATTGAGTTTTAACACATGGCTAATAGAAGCTATTCAGACTGTCTACATATTTCATCCCATTTTTCCAACGCTTCAGCCATTACAAGGATTTTACTCATCTCTTTGACGTTTCCGCTGATTGTAGCCATAAGGTGTTGGGGCGTCATCTCAAGCACTTCTCCTAAAATGCGAAGAATGCGTTCGCTTCGCCATACTTACGTAATAGGCACATATAATGCAGGGCAAAGTGTTTCATCAATCGTCTCCAATCCATCTGTGGGCGAATCATCATGCGATAGAAACAGTTCTTACCATGATTTGAAAGCTCATATATCTTATGTTTGCATATACTATGGATGCTCTCGCCCACAATGCGGAAGAGGCAAAGAGAAAGGATTAACTCCGAAGCCGAAACTCCGTCATGTTTCTCCAATGACAGGCGAGATAACAGGTGACCGATATCAAATTTGTTAAAAAGATGAAATAAATCATCACTCATTCGAATTTTAACACTCAAGAATTTGGATAACTCACTTATTTTCTCTATTTTTGCTTCCATAACAGTTTTGTTGTTTTGTCTTTAAAATCAGTTGTTTGCAATTACTAATTTACAAAAAAAATCGACAAACTGTTATTTTTCTATCTATTTATTAGGGTGGGAAACTTTAGTAAGATAAAACCAACTAAAATAATATTGATATGAAAAAAGGTTTATATGTACTACAAGTGCTCATTTTATCGTTGTTATTTATTGGTTGCAACAGCGAAGATGAACAAACGCCAACTCCTATAATACAAGGAGCGAAAACGGAATTGTTTGCCGTTGGGACAACTTTCATAACAAGGACTACTGCAAAGCCCTATCTTTTTACGCTTGAGAATATCAAGTCTTTCAATGTGCAGACTCGTGAGATTGTCTTCCAAGATTTTGAGCCTACAAGTCAACTCTTTCCGATTTACCGTAATATAGAAGTACATTCGTATGGCAAGGTGCTGCTTCACATCACAACCTTTGTATCTTCGCTCAATAGTCAAATATTTACAGATTTATCATTGGTTTCGGAATCAGGTAAGTTTTATCTTAGCGACTGCTATCCACGAAACATCGAGAACGACAGTCACTATGCCAAAGATAACAAGGCTATTGCGGAATCACGAGAAAAACGAGCAACAGAATGGGGAGAGTTTCTCTCAATACTCAGAAAACATGGAAAGTTGATAGAATAGTGAATAACGCAAACATATCTATCTAAAGGAGTATGTCTTTATCACGACTTTAGCCCTTTTTGGTCATCGAGATCAAAAAGGGCTAAATTTTTATTTGTTCTTTTGTCATTCTGTCTTTTTTATCCTTCTGTCTTCTTCCGTCATTCTGTCTTGTAAAGATAATTCTAATATTGAAAATTAGAAGGGCATTAATTGCCTTTCATTTAACGCCCTTTTAGCTTGCAAAAGATGCCCTTTTCGCCCCTTACTAACGCCCTTTTGAAGTCCAATTAAGCACCTTTTCAGTCTTACCTTTGTAACTAACTGAATCCCTGACTGTTGCAAGATTGTTTCTTATACGTATTTTCTACCTTTTTTTAGGTGTTTTCCTTGATTTTATGTAAATATTTTTCACTCAGCACTCCGCCTTTTATAGCTTCCAAATGGATAGCCTTTTTGTATCGTTAGAAGGATAGAAAGAAAGTTTATTGGCTATCTAAGTCATCTGTTTCTCACTATAAAGTATTATCTTTGTGGACGAGTATTACTCACGTTTGTTTTATCAACGGAAGCATTGTATTATGGAGAAGAAGGTTTATTTCGCAGGTTCTATCCGTGGCGGTAGGGAGGATGCGGCTGTGTATAAACGTATTACAGATTATATCAATGCGACAGATACGGTGTTGACGGAGCATATCGGATTAGAAAGTTTGAGTGTGACGACACGTACAAAAGAGGATGATGTGCATATATATGAGCGTGATACTGAGTGGCTTAGATCATCCGATGTGCTGATAGCAGAATGTACGAACCCTTCTCATGGCGTCGGTTATGAATTAGCATACGCTGAGGCTCGTAATATCCCTGTCCATATCTTCTATGATAAGCGCAAAGCCAATATCTCTGCAATGCTAAATGGCAACGCCTATTTTAAGGTTTATCCATACGAGAACGAAGCAGAGATATATCCTGTTCTGGATAAATCTTAGGAAAACAAGGTAAATAGTTATCTTAGGATATATTTGTTATTAGATTTATTGCAAGTAAAAAAATAATAAAGTAAAAAAGATAAAGGAACAAATATGGTTGCGATGAATGATAGAATTAAATCTTGGGCTGAAAAATACGTGCCTAAATTCAACGAATTATCAAAGAAGTATCATACTGCTTATTACACACAATCCCCTTTAAATGTAATTGGCGAGGATGTTGAAACTATGATTATAGGCATAAACCCGAAAGGTTGTCCAGGTGGGGGAGAGACGGTTTTAGGCAGTGCTGATGATTATTTAAAAGGGAATTCTACTTGGGAAAAAAGGTTTCTTGATGATGGTACTATAAACCCTGACTGGAGAAAGTTTCTTTCAGGGGCACATACGTTTCTTGGTTATGATCACTTCTATCATTCAGAAAGTATAGATAATGACCAGAGGACAGTATGGACTAATCTTACCCCTTTTGTCTCTAAAAAAGGGAATAATGATTCTCCTAAAGAGCTTATGATAGAGGGGGTAAAAAGTATTTTAGAACTAATTGATATAATCAAACCAAAGTACATCGTTTTATTGGGGATAAAGGCATTTGAACAGTTAAAGAGCAATGGTGGTGAGTCAGACTCTTTTATAGAATATACTCACGTGTTTAGTAATAGAAATGCTCAAATCGGTCGTATATTTAATATTCCAACGGTATGTGTGGCTCATCCTTCAGGACAATGGGAAGTTAGTAATAAATTTATTTCTGTTTTTATCTTTTTACATAGGATGTCAGAAATAACAAATAAAAGGAACAAGATGTTTTCACTTAGTGTTGTTGCAGATAATATGCGTAAGGAAATGAGATTATGGCAAGAAAGGGTAATTATTTAGTCAATAAATATAGTTCTTTCTTTAATTAGTTATAGTGTAAAAGCGCAAGCAAAAGAGGATGATGAGCATATTATAAGCGTGATACAGAGTGGCTTAGGTCATCCGATGTGCTGATAGCAGAATGTACGAACCCTTCTCATGGTGTTGGTTATGAATTAGCATACGCTGAGGCTCGTAATATCCCTGTCCATATCTTCTATGATAAGCGCAAAGCCAATATCTCCGCTATGCTGAATGGCAACGCCTATTTAAGGTTTATCCATACGAGAACGAAGCAGAGATATATCCTGTTCTGGATAAAATCTTAGGAAATCAAACTAAATAGTTTCTCGTTGAAGGAATAGAAAAAGCTGTTTACATGTTGTCTGAAGATTTATGAGACTAAGGTGAATTGCTTTGTTAAGAACCACGCTGTATTAACTTAAATGCATCTGTTTTTTATTGTTGTTTATTCAGACAGCAGAAATGTATAGCTATTTTGTTATTCGGAAGTTTCACTTCGGATTACAGATACGTAGGGGTGTAGTAAGTGTATATTTGTGACTTGAGCAATACAAACTTCTTAACGCTACTTGTTAAGAAGTGTTTTTCCTATTTAATGAATGGTAAAAACTTACCTTTTGTTGAAGTAAAAAGCTAACTTTGCTTGTACTTATAATGTATAGACATTTATAAAAACTAAAAGCATAAAACTATATTTACAATGAAAAGTTTAAAAGATATTCTGCCTTGGGAGGACCGTCCAGAAGGATGCAAGGATGTGATGTGGCGTTATTCAAAGAACCCAATCATCGATCGTTATCATATTCCAACATCAAACAGTATCTTCAATAGTGCTGTTGTTCCTTTCGAGGATGGCTTCGCTGGAGTGTTCCGTTGCGACAACAAGGCGGTGCAGATGAACATCTTTGCTGGTTTCAGTAAGGATGGTGTGAACTGGGAAATCAATCATGAGCCTATTAAGTTTGAGGCTGGTAACACTGAAATGATTGAGTCAGAATACAAGTATGACCCACGTGTTACATGGATTGAGGACCGTTATTGGATTACTTGGTGTAACGGTTATCACGGACCAACAATCGGTATTGCTTACACCTTCGACTTCAAGAAGTTCTATCAGTGTGAGAATGCTTTCTTGCCATTCAACCGTAATGGCGTCCTCTTCCCAGAGAAGATCAATGGAAAGTATGCGATGTTGAGTCGTCCAAGTGACAATGGTCATACTCCTTTCGGTGACATCTACATCAGCTTTAGCCTGACATGAAGTATTGGGGCGAGCATCGTTGCGTAATGAAGGTAACTCCATTCCCAGAGAGTGCATGGCAGTGTACGAAGATTGGTGCAGGTTCGGTTCCTTTCTTGACAGACGAAGGTTGGTTGCTCTTCTATCACGGTGTAATCACTACTTGTAACGGTTTCCGTTATTCAATGGGTGCAGCTATCCTTGACAAGGACAATCCAGAGAAGGTTCTCTATCGTACTCGTCCTTATCTTCTTGCACCAAATGCACCTTACGAGTTGCAGGGTGACGTGCCAAACGTTGTCTTCCCATGTGCTGCTTTGCAGGATGGCGAGCGCGTAGCCGTTTACTATGGTGCAGCTGATACGGTCGTTGGTATGGCATTCGGCTATATTAAGGACATCGTAGAGTTTACAAAGAACAATAGTATATTATAAGGTGTTAAGTGTTGGGTGTTGGGTGTTGATGAATTGTTAGGTGTTAGATGTTAGGTGTTGGGTGTTGATGAATTGCTTAGAAGTAAATAATGATAGCTTCATCACAATTCATCATCGCCCACCACCTAACACCCATCACCTATCATCTACTATTCATCACCACCCAACATCCAACACCCACCACCTACTATTCATCACCACCTAACACCCATCACTCATCACCCACTACCCACCACCCAAATGAATCATAAATTCCTATTAGTACTACTCCTTTCCTTGTCTTTTCTTTCGCTGAAGGCGACTGATAAGGGTGGGGAAGAGCCTGTTGACCTTGTCAATCCTTTTATCGGAACATCTAATTTCGGTACTACCAATCCGGGAGCAGTATGCCCTAACGGATTGATGTCAGTCGTACCATTCAACGTAATGGGTTCTGATTTGAATAAATATGACAAGGATGCACGCTGGTGGTCAACTCCTTACGAATATCATAACGTCTTTTTCACGGGCTATTCTCACGTCAATCTGAGCGGTGTGGGCTGTCCAGAAGTAGGCTCATTGTTGCTTATGCCTACGACAGGAAAGCTGAATGTAGACTATAAGGAGTACGGAAGTACATACGAAAAGGAGGTTGCACACCCCGGTTATTATTCTAATTATCTGAAAAAGTATAATGTGAAGACAGAGGTAACAGCTACTCCTCGCAGTTCTGTTGCACGTTTCACATTCCCGAAAGGAGAAAGTCATATCTTGTTGAACCTCGGTGAAGGACTCACAAATGAGTCTGGTGCCATGGTGAAGAAGGTGAGTGACACAGAGTATGAGGGTATGAAGTTGCAGGGTACATTCTGTTATAACCCACAGGCAGTATTCCCAATTTACTTCGTGATGCGTGTCAGCAAGAAGCCTACGGAGGCTGGCTATTGGAAGAAACAGCGTCCGATGACAGGCGTAGAGGCTGAGTGGGATGTCGACAATGGTAAGTATAAGCTCTATAAGACCTATAACAAGGAACTCTCTGGTGATGATATCGGAGTATGGATGAACTTCAACACTGAGGCTGACGAGCAGGTGGAGGTACAGATGGGTGTGTCATTCGTAAGTATGGCAAACGCCCGTGAGAACCTTGATGCCGAACAGCGTGGAAAGAACTTCGACGCCATTCGTGCTGAGGCGCGTGCTAAGTGGAATGATGACCTCTCTCGCATCCTCGTTGAGGGGGGTACAAAGACAGAGCGTACCATCTTCTATACAGCTCTTTATCACGTCCTTATCCACCCAAATATCCTGCAGGATGTCAACGGACAATACCCTGCCATGGAGGGTGATGAGATTCGAACGGTGAAGGAGGGCAATCGTTATACGGTCTTCTCTCTGTGGGATACCTATCGCAATGTGCATCAGTTGCTTACGTTGGTTTATCCAAATCGCCAGCGCGACATGATTCGTTCGATGATTGGGATGTACGAGGAGCATGGTTGGATGCCAAAGTGGGAACTCTTCAGTCGTGAGACTTACACGATGGAAGGCGACCCAGCTATCCCTGTTATCACTGATTCTTGGTTGAAAGGTCTGCGTGGTTACGATATCAATAAGGCTTACGAAGCCTTCCGCAAGTCGGCTTTGACAAAGGGAAGCGAGAACCCTCTGCGCCCAGATAATGACGAATATATGGAGAAGGGATATGTAGCTTTGCACGAGAAGTTCGACAACTCCGTCTCTCACGCACTCGAATACTACATTGCCGACAATGCCCTCTCACGCTTGGCTACGGCATTGGGTAAGAAAGACGATGCCCGTCTGTTCCACAATCGTGCTTTGGGTTATCGCCATTACTTCAGCAAGGAGTTTGGCTTGTTGCGCCCATTGATGCCAGACGGCACCTTCTATAAACCTTTCGATCCAAAGCAAGGAGAGAACTTCGAACCATCTCCGGGCTTCCATGAAGGCAATGCTTGGAACTATACTTTCTATGTTCCGCATGACGTTATGGGACTTGCAAAGCTCATGGGAGGACAGAAAAAATTTGTAAACAAGCTCCAGAGCGTGTTCGACAAGGGTTATTACGACCCTGCCAACGAACCAGATATCGCTTATCCTTACCTCTTCTCTTATTTCAAGGGCGATGAGTGGCGTACACAGGTACAGACGCGCAGACTCTTGAAGGAGTATTTCAAGAATGCACCAGAGGGAATCCCGGGTAATGATGATACTGGAACCATGTCGGCTTGGGCGGTGTTTAATATGATAGGTTTCTATCCTGACTGTCCGGGTGATCCATCTTACACGCTCACTTCACCAGTCTTTGACAAGGTTACTATCCGTTTGGATAAGGCACAGTGGGGCAGAGATAACCTCTTGATTGAGACTGTTCGTCCAAATGCTGAGGCTGTTGTCATCAAGAAGATAGAATTAGGTGGAAAGCCATTGAACCGCTATCGCATTACGAATGACGAACTCTTGAAGGGCGGAGTATTGAAGTTCTATCTAAAGTAAACGACTACTACCCATCAAACCTCCCACGCATCAGACGCTCTTTAATGTCTTATTACATTATATATAATGATAAGAACAGACATTGTTTGCCGTCTTCTATCCTTGTCCGAACGCTTCGGACAAGTTGTGTGGAGCCTTAACACAAGTTGTGCGGAGCCTTAATACGAAACAAAAAGGTGGCAGTTTGGAAGGCAGTCTACTATCAGAAAGGTCTTGAATGACCACAGATAAGAATACAGACAGCCGACAGGCATCGAAGAAAGAGACATAAAGTAAAAACAAATAATAAAGAAATAAAACCGAAATTTATACTCACGTTATGAGAAAAAAAGTTCTTTTGAGTGCAGTTTTCCTGTTGTTTGCAGCGGCCGTTTCTATGCCTGTTGCAGCTCAGAACATCATTCCACAACCTGAGAATATCAGTCTTTTGAAGGGTCAATTCAAACTGAATAAGGGTACGAAGATAGTGACCAATCTTACAGGTAGTGATTTTAAGGTGTTGAATCAGTACACTTCTGAGGTGCTGAAGCATCCATTAGCATACGCAAAGAATCCTTCTCAACAAGGCGTTTTCCGCTTGATTTGCAAGGGAACAGCCCAGCAGGCAGCGCAGGCAATGGACAGTGTTCGCCTACAAGGCTATGAGTTGGAGGTTACACCAAAGGGTATCACCATTCAGGCACTGACTCCAACAGGCTTGTTCTATGGTTTGCAAACCGTTCGCCAGCTCGAAAAGGATGGTCAGATAGCCTGTGTAAAGGTGAAGGATGCCCCTCGTTTCGCTTATCGTGGTTTGATGATCGACTGCTCTCGACACTTTTGGTCGAAAGACTTCTTAAAGAAACAGCTCGATGCGATGGCTTATTTCAAGCTCGACCGCTTTCACTGGCACCTCACTGATGGTGGTGGATGGCGCATGGAGGTGAAGAAATATCCTCGTTTGACCGATGAAGCCTCTTATCGCACACAGTCTGATTGGACAAAGTGGTGGATGGATAACGACCGCAAGTATTGTCATAAGAATACGCAAGGAGCATACGGTGGCTATTACACACAGGAAGATATCAAGGATATCGTACGCTATGCAGCTGCGCGCCACATTGAGGTAATCCCAGAGATAGAGATGCCTGGTCATAGCGATGAGGTTGTTTATGCCTACCCAGAGTTGTCATGTACAGGCAAACCTTATACACAGTCTGACCTCTGTGTAGGTAAGGAAGCCACCTATACCTTCATGGAGAACGTGCTGAAAGAAGTGATGCAACTCTTCCCTTCTAAGTATATCCACATCGGAGGAGACGAAGCAGAGCGCCGCACATGGAAGACTTGTCCTGATTGTCAGAAGGTGATGAAGGAGAATCACTTAAAAGATGTAGCCGAGTTGCAGAGCCATTTCACCCATCGTATGGAAGAATTCTTGAACCGTAATGGTCGTAAACTTCTCGGTTGGGACGAGATTATGGAAGGTAAGTTAGCTCCTAACGCAGCCGTGATGTCATGGCGTGGAACAGAGGCAGGTATTGAAGCTGCAACAAGTAAGCACCATGTAGTGATGGCACCACAGCAGTTCTATTATCTGAATATGTATCAGGACAATCCGATGGAACAGCCAAAGGCACAGGGCGGATATACTCGTTTGGATAAGACTTACGACTATGAGCCAATCCCTGCAGAGTACAAAGGAAGCAATCTTGAGAAATATATGGATGGTGTTCAGGCGTGTGTATGGACCGAGTTCATCGCTGAGCCAAGCCATTTAGAGTATATGCTCTATCCTCGTTTGTTTGCTTTGGCAGAGACAGGTTGGACAAAGAAGCGCACCGGTTACGACAACTTCCGCAAGAGAGCAGTCGTAAATGTAGACCGACTGAAGCGTGCGGGCTATAATGCTTTTGACCTCTCAAAGGAGAAGGGTTCACGTATGGAAAGCCGTAGTGTGACACAGCATGAGGCGTTGGGTAAGCCTGTCACTTACTTAGGACGATATGCAGAGAAGTATCGTGCCGAAGGCGACAGCACACTGACCAATGGTTTGCGTGGTGACTGGGGCTATCTTGAGGGCCGTTGGCAGGGTTTCATCGATAGTACTGGTGTGGATGTAGTAGTTGATATGGGTAAGGTTACGGACATCCGTGACGTTCGTGTTGACTTTATGCACCTCTATGAATCGGTTATCTATACGCCAGAGACAATCGAGTTGATGGTATCAGAGGATGGTAAGAACTTCAAGACGATTGACACAGTACGACCGGGTATTAAGGCTTCAGAGGATTATCTCGTCTATCCTTACAAGTGGAAGGGAGATGTCAAGGGGCGTTATGTGCGCGTGAAGGCACTCCCTCGTGAGAAAGGCGCATGGATTTTTACAGACGAGATCATTGTTAATCAGAAGTAAACGAACACTTGATGGGTTGTTGGAATACGGCTCTATCAAGACAAATAAGACAAGAAGATTAAAACAATTCAGTATATGAAAAAAAGGTTCTTAACTTTAATGGCGTTTGCTGCAACCAGTCTTTTCGCTTTTGCGCAGGACTATACGCAGTATGTTGACCCATTTATTGGAACAGGCGGACACGGACATGTGTTCCTTGGAGCTAATGTTCCATTCGGTAACATTCAGGCTGGTCCTACACAGAAGAAGCAGGGCTGGGACTGGTGTTCTGGTTATCATTACAGCGATTCAACAGTTATCGGATTCGGACAGATGCACCTTAGCGGTACGGGTATTGGCGACTTGGGTGACGTATCACTCCTCCCTACTACCAATCCTGCACAGCGTGAGGTGAAGTTTGCCCATCGTGCCGAGCATGTAACCCCAGGTTACTACTCTGTAATGTTGGCTTCTGGTGTTCGTGTAGAGTTGACTGCCACCCAGCGTGTAGCCTTCCATCGTTACGCTTTTCCTGCTGATGCAACAAAGGGTTACGTTATTTTGAACCTCTCACAGGGTATCGGATGGGACAAGATGACTTCTTGTAACTTCAAGCAGGAGTCGGCTAAGACCGTCAGTGGCTACCGTATGTCACAAGGATGGGCTAAAGACCAGCGCGTTTACTTCGTGGCAGAGTTCTCACAGCCTGTTAAGTTGGAGTCAAATGAGCGTGATACAATCGGTGTCTTTGCTTTCGACAATGCTGAGCAGCCACTTCTTGTGAAGGTAGGAATCTCTGCAGTGAGTGTTGAGAACGCTCGATTGAATATGCAAAAGGAGCTTCCGGGCTGGGACTTCCGCAATGCTGTTGCTCAGGCAAAGGATGAGTGGAACCGTGAGTTGAGTAAGATTGCAATCAAGACACAGGATGAGCGTGCAAGAAAGATATTCTATACAGCAATGTATCACTCAATGATTGCACCTTCTGTCTTCAATGATGTAAACGGCGAATACCGTGGTGCAGATGGTAAGACACACAAGGGTGACTTCACGGATTATACTACCTTCTCACTTTGGGACACCTATCGTGCAGCGCATCCATTGATGACGATTATCCATCCAGAGAAGCAACGCGACATCGCACAGACGATGCTTAATATCTATAAGCAGCAGGGTAAGTTGCCAGTATGGCACCTTGTGGGTAACGAAACCGATTGTATGATTGGCAACCCAGGCGTTCCTGCCCTCGTTGATATCGCACTGAAAGGCTTTGATGTAGATAAGAATGCAGTCTTTGAGGCTGCTAAGGCGTCTGCTATGCTTGATGAACGTGGTATGGGCTTGTTGAAGAAGTATGGTTATATTCCTTGTGACCTCGACCCTGAGCATGAGACGGTTGCAAAGGGATTGGAGTATGCTTTGGCTGATGCTTGTATAGCAAAACTCGCAAAGGAGTTGGGTAAGACCGCTGATTATAAGTACTTCTCAAAGCGCAGTCAGTCGTATCGTGACTTCTACTTCGACAGGAAAACGAAGTTTATGCGTGGTGTAACATCTGATCGTAAGTTCCGTGAACCATTCGATCCATTCAGTACTGTTCATCGTCAGGACGACTATGCAGAGGGTAATGCATGGCAGTATGTATGGCTTGTTCCACACGATGTGCATGGTCTTGTTTCTGCCTTCGGTGGTGAGAAACCATTTGTTTCAAAACTCGACTCCCTTTTCATTGTTAGTGGTGATATGGGAGCAGAGGCTTCACCAGACATCACTGGTCTGATTGGTCAGTACGCTCACGGTAATGAGCCAAGCCATCATATCCTCTATATGTACAACTATGTGGGTCAGCCTTGGAAGGCAGCGGACAAGATTCGCTATGTACTCAAGAACTTATATCACGACGACTTCGATGGATTGAGTGGTAACGAGGACGTGGGTCAGATGTCTGCATGGTATATTCTCTCCTCTCTTGGCATGTATCAGGTAGAGCCTGCAGGTGGCAAGTATATCTTCGGTACACCGCTCTTCGATGAGGCTACGGTGAACGTTGGAGGTGGTAAGACCTTCCGCATTGTGGCACATAACAATAGCGATAAGAATATTTATATTCAGAGTGCTAAGTTGAATGGCAAGCCTTATACCCGTTCTTACATTGACTTCAAGGACATCAAACGTGGTGGAACACTTGAGTTTGTAATGGGTAGCAAGCCTTCTCAGTTTGGTGTTAAGCCTGCTGATAGACCCTAAAAGTTTGGAGTTAAGGAGTTAAGGAGTTGAAGGGAGTTAAGACAAATGTATTGTTGGACTATATTAATAAAAAACATTACGTTGATATTGAAGTCATCAGATTTTGACCCATATAACATTTGTCTTAACTCCCTTCAACTCCTTAACTCCTTCACTCCTAATAGTGCATCAATCTTTAATACTAATAAACAGCTATGACGAATTTTAATGATGTTGTATCACAGTTCTGTATTGAGGGAACTGTTGAGAGTGTAAGTCCAATTGGTAATGGACTGATCAATGAAACACTGCGTGTAAAAACTGTAGATGCTAATACGCCTGATTATATCTTACAGCGTATTAACAACGCCATATTCACCGATGTAGACCTGTTGCAGCATAATATCGAACTTGTAACTGACCATATCCGCCACAAGTTGATGGAGAAGGGTGAGACAGATATCGAACGTAAGTGTCTGCGTTTCGTACAGGCTAAGGACGGTAAGACCTACTACAAGGATGCTGACAACCTCTACTGGCGTGTGAGTGTCTTCATTCCTAACGCTGTTACAAAAGAGGAAGTAAACCCAGAGAGCGCATTCTGCTGTGGTGAAACCTTCGGTAACTTCCAGAATATGTTGGTTGATCTGAAGGAACCATTGGGAGAAACAATTCCAGACTTCCACAATATGGAACTTCGTCTGCGCCAGTTGCGTGAGGCTGTAAGTGCTGATAAGGCTGGTAGAGTGGCTTCTGTGAAGGATATGATTGCTGAGTTAGAAAGCTATGCAGACGAGATGTGCCTTGCTGAACGCCTCTATCGTGAGGGCGCATTGCCTAAGCGTATCTGCCACTGTGATACAAAGGTGAACAATATGATGTTTGATAAGGATGGTAAGGTGCTCTGTGTTATCGACCTCGATACCGTAATGCCAAGCTTTATCTTCTCTGATTATGGCGACTTCTTGCGTACTGGTGCAAACCACGTGGCTGAGGATAGCGACAATTACGATGCTGTCGGACTGAAAGAAGATGTCTTCTGCTCATTCACAGAAGGCTATCTCAGTACTGCAGGCAACTTCCTTACCCCTGTAGAGACCAGCCACTTGCCATACGCTGTAGCACTGTTCCCATACATGCAGTGCGTTCGTTTCTTGACAGATTACATCAACGGAGACGTTTATTTCAAGGTGAAATACCCAGAGCATAACCTCGTTCGCTCACGTAATCAGCTCTTGCTCTATCGTGACGTACGTCGTCATGATCAGATGATGGCTGACTTTGTGAAGAAAACATTGAAACAATGAAACAATTAAAGGTAAAACGTTTGGAGTGTCAGCAGGTGAAAGCTGTTGACATTCCAGTCCTTTTCAAGGATAATAGCGTATCTTATAATAAGATAGATACAGTAGACTGGGCAGCAGAATTCCCTTATTGTCCACAGGTTGAGTTTGCTATTGCTCATAAAGGCGATGCCATTCTGTTGCATTATCGAGTAGAAGAAGACAGCGTGCGTGCTGAGGCTGGCACCGATTTAGGTCCAGTTTGGCAGGACTCATGCTGTGAGTTCTTCTGCAGCCCTGATGAGGAAGGAGGCTATTACAACCTTGAAAGCAACTGTATCGGTACGATATTGCTGTGCAATGGACAGGGACGAGAGAATCGTACTCATGCCCCAGCAGCCGCCTTAGAGCAGATTGATCGTTGGGCATCTTGGGGCGTGAGCCTTTCGAGATGAGAGAGGGACGACAGGCATGGGAACTCACACTCGTTGTTCCTGTTAGTTCTTACTTCCGTCATACATTAGAGAATCTCTCTGGAAAGACGATAAGAGCCAATTTCTATAAGTGTGGTGACAAGACATCGCAACCTCATTTCCTCTCTTGGAATCCCATTGCCTTGCCTTCTCCCGACTTCCATTGTCCCGCTTTCTTTGGCGAGTTAACGTTCGAATAGGATAAAATAGATAAAATATTTTTCCTATATGTCATATCCACCTATTAGGTGGTAATGTGGTAATAACAAATAAGGGGAACTACTCGTTCCCCTTTTCTTTCTCCAATAACCAAGCTTTTCGGGCTGTTCCACCTGCATATCCTCCCAATTCTCCATTGCTTGCCACAACTCTATGGCAGGGGATGATGACCATTAAAGGATTGTGGTGATTGGCATTACCCACAGTACGGGCGGCTTTGTTTCTACCTATACGTCTTGCCAATTCAGCGTAAGAAAGCGTTTCTCCGTAAGGGATTTGTCGCAAACCTTCCCATGCGAGTAGCTGAAAGGAAGTGCCATTTAATCGCATGGGGAGGTTAAAAGTCTTGCGCTTATGAGTGAAATATTCCGTTAATTGACGGCAAGCCTCAGTCAGTAACACGCTGTTTTGCTCCTTATCTTCCGTCCACTTTGCTACCTTTTGTTCGTCAATCGTATCTTCCCATTGACAATAAACGATAGCATCTTCTTCCTCGGCAAGTATTAAGTTGCCGAGGGGTGAGGGGTAACGACAGAAGTACATGGATTATTCCTCTACAACCTCAGCGTCTTCAATATTATCTGTAACCAACTTGTCGCCTGTCACAACCTTTGCTTCTTCAGCCTTCTCGTAAGATTTGCGGACAAGATACATACGGATAATCAAGATGAATTCTAAGACGCCATAGTACATAAATGCCCATCCGAGAACTAATAATGGGAGTTGTGCAGTCTCTATTGGCTTACTAATCAACAGAATGGCTATCGCCAAGATGACTGTTGGGAAGAGCCACATATAGACCGGAACACGAGCGTACTGACGTGAACGAGCGAGGTTCATAAACTGATTGACAGCACCGAGAATCAGTAATGCTGCAAGGATATAAACCACCCATGTGATAAACGTGTTGGGCATGACGGCAAGGATGATACCCAAGGCAATACTGCCGACACCCGCAATAGGGAAGGAAGGTGACTTGAGGTTTTCTTCTTCTTCTTGTCCTTCTTGCTGTTCAGACGTCGCTGTTTCTTTGCTACTTTCTCCTTTTCAAAATAGTAAGCGATGCAAGAAACCAATCCAGAGAGTAGGAAGAGTATACCCACGGTGATGGTCATCCACGTCATAGTTTCCTCACGATATCTTACGAGGAGGAAACCTGTCACTAATACGATAATAGCCCTTATGGCTGATATTTGAAGTACTTTCATGGATGCAAAAATACAAAATAATCTCTATTCCAACGTTTTACTCCCTGACTTTTTATTATTTTTGCAATAAGAAATGACGAAGTTATGACATTATTATATCTTGTAAGGCATGGTGAAACGGTGGATAACGCCAATCATATCATGCAAGGACAAACACCGGGAGAACTGAATGAGAATGGTATCAAGCAGGCTGAAGAACTTGCAGAACGTTTGAAAGATGCCCCGATAGATACCTTGTTTCAAGTGATTTGCAGCGTAGTATTCATACCTGCAAACTGATTGCTGCCCCTCATGGGAAGGCTGTTACGACGACTCCCTTGCTTCGTGAACGTGACTGGGGTTCGTTTACTGGGAAGTATATCCCTAATTTAGCGAATCTGAAGGACCCCTCTTTATGGCCTGATGACATCGAAAGCTTAGATGCGTTAAAGACTCGTGCCAAAGAGTTTCTCACATGGTTAAAGGAAGAATATCCCGAAAAGAAAGTGCTTGCCGTAGGACATGGTATCATCAATAAAGCCATTCAAAGCGTTTACTTTGATAAGCCGATGAATGAGCTGAAGCCAATGAGCAATGCCGAGGTTAGGATGCTTGAGCTAAACAAGTTGACGAGTGAACAAGTTGACGAGTGAACATGTTGCTTGTGGGCATTCATTGATAGAAGTCAGTAAGTTATTCTGTCTTTTCTTGTTTCATTTTCTCTTTTCTCTTTTTTATATCATTTTGGTTGTTTTTTATAAAAAATGTTTTAAACCTTTCATATAGTAAAAAATATTTTATATCTTTGCAAGTGTGTTTTGTAGAAATAGACTCTGTTTAAGTTACAACAGTATAACTAATAATCCAAAAAATGAAGTATGCTTTAATAACAGGTGCGTCACGTGGAATAGGACGCTCTGTAGCCTTGCTTTTAGCAGAACGGTACTCTATTATTATCAATTATCAGTCTAATGCAGAAGCTGCTCAAGCAGTAAAACAGGAAATAGAGACCAAAGGCGGACATGTGGAACTTCTTCCTTTCGATGTTTCTGATCCGAAGGCGATAGAGGCAGCCATTGACACATGGGAAGCATCTCATCCTGACGAGTTTATTTCTGTATTGGTAAACAATGCTGGTATTCGTCGTGATAATGTTATGTTTATGATGTCAGACGAAGACTGGCATAGCGTTCTTGACACGAATATGAATGGATTTTTCTATATCACCCGCAGGCTTCTCAAGCACATGATGCCACGTAAGCGTGGTGGACGAATCATCAATATGGCCTCATTGTCAGGTTTGAAAGGTTTGCCAGGACAAGTAAATTATAGTGCAGCAAAAGCTGCTCTGATAGGTGCCACGAAAGCTTTGGCACAGGAAGTGGCTGCTCGTAAGATTACGGTGAATGCTGTTGCACCTGGTTTATTCAGACCGATATGACTAAGGAACTGCCTGAGGACGAATTGAAGAAACTTGTCCCCGTCGGTCGTTTTGGAACACCAGAAGAAGTTGCAGCTGTCGTGGCTTTCCTTGCCTCTGATGCTGCAGCATACATCACAGGTGAGGTTATCAATGTGAACGGAGGCTTGTACACCTAACACTGTGGCAATCTCAGTTTCCTTTAGCAAGGAAGCGTTTTTGAAGAGACTTTTACCTTTTTCCTGTCAGGACAATCCTGAAGGTTTCATTATATATTGAGAACACGTAAATTAGAAATATATCCTTTCCTACTGATAGGTCACCATTTGATAGTGATAAAGGAAGGTTTGATAATAATTAACAAATGGAAAGAAGAGTAGTTATCACTGGAATGGGAATCTGGTCATGTCTTGGTACTGACCTTGCGACCGTAAAGGCTTCATTATATACGGGAAAGTCGGGTATTGGTATTCAACCCGAGCGTCTTACCTATGGCTATCGCTCAGCGCTGACTGGAATTGTTGAGCAACCTGTTATCACAAAAAAGATGCTTGATAGGCACACACGTGCTTGTATGTCTGAGGAAGCTCGTTATGCTTATATGTCGAGTTTGCAAGCCTTTGCGCAGGCAGAAATCTCTGATGAGTATCTCCTTGCGAATGAGGTAGGATGTATCTTTGGTAATGACTCCTCTGCCCAACCCGTTATTGAGTCATCAAAGATTATGGACGAGAAGCACGATTCAGCCATGTTAGGCTATGGTCTCATCTTCCAGTCGATGAACTCAACAGTGAACATGAACCTCAGTACCATCTTTCACCTGCGTGGAGTGAATTTCACGGTCAGCTCAGCTTGTGCCAGTGGCAGTCATTCTATTGGCTTAGGTTTTATGATGATTAAGCAAGGGTTGCAGGATTTGGTGCTCTGTGGTGGTGCGCAGGAGACAAACTACTATTCTATGGCATCGTTTGATGCACTCGGAGCATTCTCTGCCCGTATGGATGAACCTACCAAGGCGAGTCGCCCATTTGACCGAGATCGGGATGGGCTGATACCGAGTGGTGGTGCAGCTTCATTGGTATTAGAAGACTATGAGCATGCCAAGGCACGTGGTGCGAATATCCTTGCAGAGGTTGTGGGTTATGGTTTCTCAAGCAATGGCGGTGGAATCAGTCAGCCTTCTGACGCTGGCAGTGAGATTGCCATGGGGCGTGCGCGCTGGCAGCAGCTGGGATGACAGCCGACGATATTGACTATATCAATGCCCATGCAACCAGTACCCATCAGGGCGATATGTATGAGGCAATAGCCCTAAATTGTATGTTTGAGGGTAAGCATGCCCTAATCTCATCCACCAAGAGCATGACAGGTCATGAGTGTTGGATGGCAGGAGCGTCAGAAGCAGTGTATAGCATTCTTATGCTGCAAAATAATTTTGTCGCACCGAATATCAACTTTGAGAATCCAGATGAATACTCTGAAAAACTTAATCTTGCAACGACGACCATAGAGACCGAACTTGATACCGTCTTAAGTAACTCATTTGGTTTCGGTGGAACAAACTCCGCTTTAGTCATCAAGAAATACAAAGAATAACCGAAAATATTGTTAAACCTTATAATATGTTGGATATGAAAAAAAGACTTCAACGGATTCATAATCCTTATGTTGGCACTTTTATATAGTGTTGTTATCAAGGCACAGCGTGATGAAAGTTATGGTTGGGAACAGGCACCACGTTACAGAGGTTTCATTGGTGAGAGCTATGTCTTTGGCACTGGCGACGACAGCGAGAACAGAAGTTATGTCTATACTTCGCATGGTATGGAGCTTGCACCAGGCTTCTATTTAGGAGGTGGTGTTGGTGCAGCCTATTGGTGGGAAATGGAAGAATGGAATGTACCAGTCTTTGTAGATGCAAGATTAGAGTTCCATAAGTCTTTGCGTAAGAATTTCTCACCTTATGTTGCGACAAAGGTAGGATATAGCTTTGGTGATATTAACGGTCTTTATATTGCTCCTCAGATAGGTTGCCATTTCTATTTCGGTCATAGCAAGTTCGGTATCAGTACCGCCCTTGGCTATACTTATCAAGGTCGACATTTAGATTATGGTCTGTTAGACAAATCCTCTAACGTTGGAGGAGTGGAGCTTTCTGTGGGCTTAGACATTTAAACAATTTCTTAATTCAATATTAACTAATAATAAACTATTATGAAAAGAGTATTATTGCTACTATCGTTTGTGATGTGTTGCGTGGCAACGTTGTTTGCTAAGGCCGATGTGACATTAAAGAGTGGATCACTTTCCAAGCTCAAGAGTTCAAATGCAAAGGTTTATGTTGTATGGGATTATAGCCATGCCACATTAGAAGGACAGGACGTGAAGGCTTTCTTGAAAGAGAAAGGACCAGATTGGACACGTGACTACAAGTCAGAGATTGCGCGTTCAGAGCAAAACTTCATGGAACGTTTCAATGAAAAGACGAAGAGTGTTAAGATTACGGATAAGAAAAGTGAAGCCGATTACACCATCGTCATTGAGGTGAAGGATTTCCATTATGGAAGCACAGGCGTATCCGTTCTCATTGGTTTTGGTGCTGGTGATGCCCACATGAACGCCCTGATGACTTTCTATGAGAAGAATGTAAAGCAGCCATTTGCTGTCATTGATGTCGATGGCGTTGCCGGAGCTGGTTATGGTAATGAGAAACGTCGTGTAGAGACCTACCGTGAATTGGCAGAACAAGTAGTTAAATTGATTAAAAAGGCTAAGTAGAATGATATGTCTCTCTTGTTTTAAGACAAGAGAGACTGCTTTGAGAGCGAACATATACTTTACATAATAGGAGAAAGAAGATAAAACAACAAGAGAGTTAGAATGAATCTATTTCAATCAGAAAGTGACAGATACACGCAGGAACAGCTGACAGCACGAGAGGCACAGCGCCTTGCCGAGTATATAGCATGGGGACCAGTAATCTTTCAGGTATCCCGTCTTATGGTGAAATGGGGCATACTGGATGCGTTGCGAGATAGCTTGGAAGGATTGACCTTAGAGGAGCTTAAGAAGCAGACCGCGCTCTCAACGTATGCACTGAAGATACTGCTTGAAGCATCGCTGAGTATAGGAACAGTGCTCATTAATAAGGAAAACGACCGTTATACGATATCTAAGACAGGCTGGTTCCTGCTTAATGACCCAGCGACACGTGTGAACATAGACTTCAATCACGATGTCAACTATCGTGGAATGTTCTATCTTGATGAGGCACTTAAGGAAGGTAAGCCAGCCGGACTGAAGACACTTGGCGACTGGCCTACCATTTATGAAGGTCTGTCAAAGCTCGATAAGCAGGTACAGGATAGCTGGTTTGGCTTTGATCACTTCTATAGTGACCACTCTTTTGATAAGGCCTTAAAGATTGTCTTTGCCAAGCATCCTAAGCATCTGATGGATGTCGGTGGTAATACGGGTCGTTTTGCATTACGTTGTGTAGCGTATGATTCTGAGGTTAAAGTCACAATCGTCGACCTTCCAGGACAGATTGGAATGATGCAAAAGAACATCGCAGGGAAAGATGGGGCCGACCGCATAGGAGGCTTCCCGACGAATATCCTCGATAGGGATAACAAACTGCCAGAAGGACATTGGGATGCCATCTGGATGAGTCAGTTCCTCGACTGTTTCTCAGAAGAAGAAATCTTTAGTATTCTTGTTCGTGTCTCTAAGGTGATGACGGCAGAAACGAGCTTATATATCATGGAGACCTTCTGGGACAGACAGAAGTATGAGCCAGCCTCTCTCTGTTTGACGATGACAAGTGTCTATTTCACGGTAATGGCCAATGGTAACAGTAAGATGTATCACTCTGACGATATGTTCAAACAGATAGATCGAGCAGGGTTGAAGGTTGTTGCGACGCATGACGAGATAGGACAGGGACATACAATATTAGAAGTAAAACTGAAATAATTTATTAAGTAAAGCAAATAATGGAAAGAAAAGAAATTGAAGAGAAAGTAAGAAACTTCCTCATCGAGGATTTGGAAATTGAAGAAGATAACATTGCACCAGACGCAAAGTTAAAGGACGACCTTGGTATTGACAGTTTGGACTTTGTAGATATCGTTGTTATTGTAGAAAAGAATTTCGGCTTTAAGATTAAGCCAGAGGAGATGAAAGGTGTAGTAACCTTGTCACAGTTCTGCGATTATATAGAAAGTAAGGTTGGCTAATACAACGTTTGGCAGTGGCTGGATGCATAGATGGCTGATAGCATCGTTGCGTTGGATGGACGTGAGATTACTCTATGCGTTCACAACGCTCTTTGTTATCCCTATCTGTCTGTTGCTGAATACCAACCATAGTCGAACAACAGCTTACCGTTATTTTCGTCATCGTCAAGGTTTTGGACGCCTGCGTGCAGCATGGAGTACTTATCTTAATCACTGTTTGTTCAGTCAGATAGTAATCGACCGCTTTGCAGTTTTTGCTGGTAAGCAATTCAACATTGAGATAGAAGGTTACGAATCTTTCGAACAGTTAGAAGCAGAAACAAAGGGATTTATGATCTTCAGTTCCCATATCGGCTGCTATGAGGTAGCTGGTTATTCGCTGATCTCAAAGACGAAGCGATTCAATGCCTTGGTCTTTGGTGGTGAGAAAGCCACGGTGACGAAGGGGAGACAGAAAGTGTTGGTGCATAATAATATCCGTATGATTCCTGTTTTGGAGGATATGAGTCATCTCTTTTTGGTTAATGAAGCACTTGACAACAACGAGATTGTGAGTATGCCAGCCGATAGAGTCATTGGCTCTGCGAAGTCGATAACCCATGAGCTCTTAGGTGCTGAGGTCCGTTTCCCAGCAGGTCCTATCTCCGTTGCAACATTGAAAGAGCAGGATGTCCTTGCTGTCAACGTAATGAAGGTATCGGCCAAATGCTATAAGGTATATGTGAAACGACTCAGTTACGACAAGCAGGCTTCACGTAAAGAGCAGATGCAGCAGTTAACTGACAGTTATGTGAAAGAGCTCGAGCGTAAGGTTCGCCAGTATCCTTTACAGTGGTTTAATTTCTATGACTTCTGGACATAATATGACAAACAATATGGTGAATTCTGAGGAAGAGAACTTTTCTGAAGAGAGGTTACGTAAAATAGATGTGCATGAGTTGTTACCACAGCAAGAGCCTTTTATTATGATAGGCTCGCTCGTACATTTCGATAAGCTATTGATAATTACGGAAATGGAAGTGAGAGAGAGCAATATCTTCGTGGATGACGGATATTTCTCACCTTCAGGACTGATGGAAAATATAGCACAGACGTGTGCTGCCCGTATCGGTTTTGTCAATAAATATATTCTTAAGAAAGGTGTTCAGTTAGGCTTTATTGGGGCTGTGCGCAACTTTGAAGTTATCGAACGACCTCGGGTAGGAGACATGATAACGACACGTGTGGAAATAAGAGAGGAAGTCTTCGGAATGACCTTGGTTGACGCAGTTGTCACCTGTGGCGAGAAAGTTTTGGTAAAATCAGAGATGAAGATCTCTGTCAGAGAGCAGAATGCTTAAGCAGAATAACAAAAAGCTATATAGAGAATGAAGAATTGAAAGCGTCAAAGAAGTTTGCGATCCGCTTCAGTGAGGTTGATTCTATGAACGTGGTTTGGCATGGCTCTTACCCTCTTTACTTTGAAGACGCCCGAGAGGCGTTCGGTGAAAAGTATGGATTGGAGTATATGGGCTTCTTTGCTCACGGCTATTATGCACCATTGGTTGACCTTTCCTTTCATTATAAGAAGCCAATCAAATATGGGATGACACCGCGAATAGATATTATCTATCGTCCTACCGAGGCAGCCAAGATTGTCTTCGATTATGAGATTCATGACATAGAAGATGATAGTCTGATAGCCACAGGAAGTTCCGTACAGGTGTTTATGGACCTTGATTACCAATTGGTATGGGATAATCCTCCTTTCTATCAGCAATGGAAAGAGCGTTGGGGACAGGTAGAAGGTTGATTATTCGTAGTGAAAGAATCTAAAGAAAGATGGTTTATGTTTTAGCTGATAATATTATATCTCCCTTAGGGACGACGTCTGAAGAGAACTATCAGGCCGTAAAGGCTGGTAACTCAGCGATTCGTCGCTATGCTCCCATGACGGATGGGGTACCAGAGGGGTTTATGGCTTCCTTGTTGTTATCAGACTTTGAGGAGTTAGTATTCAGTTCTGTAAACAAAGCCCTTCGTGCATCAGGTCTTGATGCAACGGATAAACGTGTGGTATTCATCCTCAGTTCGACGAAAGGAGCAGTAGAGGAGCTCGGCAAGACGGAGGAGCATAATTTATATCTTGGAGAAACAGCACAGCACATTGCAACTCGCTTGGGTTTCAGAACACGTCCTATTGTTGTGTGCAATGCTTGTATATCGGGTTCAGCAGCAATGATTTTGGCCGCTCGTTTATTAGAGTTGAGAAAGTATGACTATGCAGTTGTCTGTGGTGCTGATACGCCAAGTAAATTTATTATATCTGGTTTTCAGTCGTTGAATGCTATGTCGTTTGAGGCTTGCCGCCCTTTCGATATAGAGAGACAAGGACTGAATTTAGGTGAGGCTGCTGCTACCGTCGTGCTCAGTCGTAAATGTCCTAACCCGTCAGCGAGTACGCCTCGGAAACATATATGGCAACTTGGAGAGGGATATATAAAGAATGATGCATTCCACATCAGTGCACCATCTAAGACGGCAGAAGGCTTATCAGATGCCTTGCGACAGACGATGGCAGGAATCAATAAGGATGAACTTGCCTTTATCAATGCTCATGGAACAGCTACCCTCTTTAATGACCAGATGGAATCAGTAGCCCTTCAGCATACAGAGCTCATAGATGTTCTGGTTAATGCCTTGAAAGGATATATAGGACATACGCTTGGAGCAGCAGGAATCTTTGAGACAATTCTCTGTATGAAGTCTGTCGACGACCATATCATCTTGGGGACGAGAGGGTATGAGGAGTTAGGCGTGTCAGGCAGGGTAAGGATGAGTTCTAAGCATTGTCAGACTGATAAGACGGCATTCGTCAAGATGTTGTCTGGCTTTGGAGGGTGCAATGCTACGCTCTATGCAGCCTCAGTTGAGAAACCGCTTGAGGAAGGATGTGAGTCAAAGGAGGAAGCGCTCCGAAGCACTCCGAAGGTTATGCCTTACCGTGTTTATATCAATCCAGAGGGAGCGTGGTTAAATAGTAAACCCATTTTGAGCAATAACGAACAAGAGGGAAAAAGCTTGCTGACGACGCTCTATAAGCAGATGATCGGTGATTATCCAAAGTATTATAAGATGGATGGACTTTGCCGTTTGGGTTTTGTTGCGTCAGAATTGTTGTTGCAAGCAGAGAAAGCAGTATCAGAAGGAGATGAGAAGTTGGATAGTAAGCGAGCAATCATGCTCTTTAATCACACTTCTTCTATCGCTTCTGACAAACGTTATTTAGCATCAATAGCCGATAAAGATAATTATTTCCCAAGTCCTTCTGTCTTTGTCTATACGCTGCCGAATATCGTTACAGGAGAGATTGCCATTCGCAATGGTTACCATGGTGAGACATCTTTCTATATTCTTACGCAGAGAGACGAGCAACAGATGAAGGACATCATAGAGACTGCTTTTATCGACAAGCAAACGAAGAGTTTGTTAACAGGATGGCTCGACTACAAAGATAGTGAGCATTTTGAAGCAGACTTATACATAGTCAGTTCCAATTAAGGAATAATAAAGTAAACAAAAGATTCAATCGTAATAAAATAAACATTACAATGGAAGAGTTAATTAAAGAGCTAAAAGAAGAGATCATTAAGGCATTAAATCTTGAAGAGATGACCCCAGAGGATATTGATGAGCATGAAGCACTCTTCGGTGACGGCTTGGGTTTAGATTCAATTGATGCTTTAGAGTTGATAGTTCTCTTAGAGAAGAAATACGGTATTAAACTGGATAATCCAGCAGAAGGCAAAAAGATTTTCACAAACGTGGTTGCCATTGCTGATTATGTCAGTAAGAATAGAAAGAAGTAAGGCTACGCCTTTTATATAATGCGTGGTAAGATGAATATAACAGTAACAGGAGAAGGGATAGTCTCTGCCATTGGCTTGAACAAACAGGAGGTCTTAGCGTCTCTGCTTAAGAAGCAAAGTGGTATTGGTATGATGAAGTATCTCCAATCAAATCATCATGAGTTGGTTGTGGGAGAGGTAGACTTGTCAAATGAACAGATGAAGGAGATGATTGGTATTCCTTCATCCCAGATGATGAGTCGTACGGCTTTGATGGGTATCATTGCCATTCAACAAGCCTTGGACAATGCTCATATCAATATTGCTGACGTCCTGTCACGGAAGGAGAAAGGCGAAGCGTTGCGTATAGTGCTCGTCTCTGGCACGACCGTAGGAGGTATGGATATTACAGAACTCTGCTTCAACGAGCTCAATGAGGATAGCGACTTAGCGTTCTTGCAGCATCATGATTGTGGGAGCAGCACAAATTTCATGGGCGAACACTTCGGAATCTTTACTGAAGCAACGACCCTGTCAACAGCATGTTCTTCGGCAGCTAACGCAATTATCTTCGGTGCAAGACTACTGAAAAACGGTTATGCAGACATCGTTGTGGCTGGTGGAACAGAGTCGTTATCACGTTTCCATCTCAATGGTTTTAACTCATTGATGATTCTGGACCATCAACGTTGTCGTCCATTTGATGCTACGCGTGCAGGCTTGAACTTAGGAGAAGGGGCAGCCTACATCGTTCTGGAGTCTGAAGAGATGGCTTCAAAACGAGGTGTAAAACCCCATGTTTACCTTACGGGATATGGTAATGCTTGTGATGCCTTCCATCAGACAGCATCCTCTGAAGATGGTGAAGGAGCTTATCTTGCTATGAAGGAAGCCTTAGTGATGGCGCATGTCAGCCCCAAAGAGATACAATACGTTAATGCGCATGGTACTGGGACACCCAATAACGATCAGAGTGAGAGCGTTTCTTTGCAGCGCCTTTTCGGTGCTCATATGCCATTAGTGTCAAGTACGAAATCCTTCACAGGACATACTACAAGTGCGTCTGGAAGTATTGAGGCCGTCATCTGTATCTTGGCAATACAACACCATTTCGTACCTACCAATCTTGGTTGGGAGCATCAGATGGAGAAAGGGATTACGCCAACACTTGGCGTTGAGCATATTACGTTAGCGCATGTTCTCTGTAATTCATTCGGCTTTGGTGGTAATGATTCAGCCTTGTTGTTCTCTCTTCATCCTACAAATAACGATGCTACTGAGGCTTCTCATGATGAGAAAGAGGTTATAATACGCTCACGTGTAGAGATAACTACTGTGGAAGAACTCGGTGGCATCCGTAAGTATGTCAAGCCTTTAGAGGCTCGTCGGATGGGAAAAATTATAAAGAGTTCACTCCTCTCTTCTATGGAAGCCTTGGCAGCGGCTGGTATTGAAAAGCCTGATGCAATCATAACAGGAACGATGTATGGCTGCCTGGAATACAGTGAACTATTATTGAATCAGATGAAGGATGAAGGTGAGTCGATGTTGAAACCAACCTATTTTATGCAGAGTACGCATAATACCATTGGTAGCAATATTGCCATTAAGACACAATGTCATGGATATAACGTTACCTATACGCAGGGGAAGGACTCACTTTCGTGGGCAGTTCGTGACGCAGAGATGCTCATAAAAGAAGGGAAAGCAAGGACAGTACTTGTAGGCTGTCATGATGAGAGTACACATCTTTTCAATTCTCTCTTGAAGCGTGATGGAGCTGAAGAGTTTCCTTTCATTCATTCAATAGCGATGGTATTGTCATGTGGAGAGTAGTCCTTCTATCCGTTATACAGAGTACGCTTTTAGCCGGCGGACAAGTCTTTCTGAAGTTTGCCCTTCAAAAGATGTTGCCTTTGGGTGGACACGCCAGTTCTGGGGGAGCCTGCTTCTTAATTGGCAGTTTGCTTGTAGCGGTTTATTCTTCGGCTCAAGTTCTATTCTATGGATGTATATTGTCAAGCACTATACCTTGAGCGTTGCTTATCCGATGATCAGCTTAAGCTATGTGTTTGGACTCTTGGCCGCAATCCTCTTTTTCCATGAGTCAGTGTCCGTATTGAAGTGGTGTGGAGTGATACTTATCATAGTTGGTTGTTGTATGATAGCAAAATAAAAACAGAAGAAATATGAAAAAATTATTATTAGTATGCTTCGCTTTGTGTGTTGTGACATTGACTGTTTCAGCGCAGGGCGACAATGAGGCAGAGATAAGACATCAGATAGAGTCTGCAGCAGTAAGTATGAAGACGATGCAGTGTGATTTCGTACAAACGAAATATCTTCGCATGCTCAATGACAAGATGGTGTCTACTGGTAAGATGTATTATCAGCAGAGTGATAAGCTGCGTTGGGAGTATACCTCACCTTATACTTATGCCTTTGTCTTGAACGGTTCAAAGGTTCTTATCAGTAAGGGAAGTCGCAGCGACGTCATCAATGTCAACCAGAGTAAGTTTTTAAGGAAATAGCTCGTATCATGATGAACAGTGTTGTGGGGAAGGCGCTCAATGACAAACGTGATTTCAAGGTAAGCATTTCGGCTACCTCATCAGAGTATGTTGCAACACTCATTCCGCAGCAGAAACAGCTGCAGCAAATGTTCCAGAAGATTATTCTTCATTTCAATCGACAACAGGCGATGGTTGCCAAGGTAGAGCTTATTGAGAAGCGTGGTGACCGTACGGTTATTGAGATGAAGCATGTGAAAGTAAACAGCCCTATTAATGCAAAGACATTTATTGTTAATTAGTTTTCTCCTGTTTTTCATCTTTGCCGCCACGGTGAAGGCGGATAACGTAGGAACTGTCGATCAACTTCCTTTGCAAGACAGCATAGATAGCAAGACAAGGTATGCCACAACAATAGAGATATCAAAGGGTTATCTCAGTGGGATTTCTGTACTGGTAAGGGAGGCGGATGTCTATCGTGGTGTCTTGTTCAATGAGTTCGGTATAACCGCACTTGAATTCACTTATGACCCCCAGAAGAAGAAAATAAAGTTGGAACAGGTCATTGCCATGCTTGACAAGTGGTATATCCGTCGCATCTTGAGAAACGACTTACGATGCGTTATGGAGAATCTGATGCGTGGAATTTCTACTTATAAGGATGAGAAATACCATATCAGCTATAAGTTCTCGAGGATAGAGGATAAGACTGGAGGAAACACAATAGAAGGAGAAGCAGATGGAACTGAAGAATAATCTATATATGATAGTCAGTAAAGAGGGAGTTGGTTTAATGGTCAGTTACACCATTAAACTAATCCCCTCTTGTGTTATATACCAAGCCCACTTCCCTGGTGAACCCATCACTCCGGGCGTTTGTATCGTTCAGATGGCTAAGGAACTCATAGAAGAGTTGCTGACGGAACAGACTGCCGTCGCTCATCATTTAGAGATAACGAAGGTGAAGAATGTCAAATTTCTCTCTATTATCTCGCCGAAAGAGCATCAGCAGATTACCTATCAGATAAAGAAACTTGAACAGTCAGAAGCGGAAAAAACCATTGAAGCACAGGTGGTTGTTCTCTATGAAGAAAAGGCAATGGCGAAGATCTCTCTAATTATGCATGTCGGATGATGAACGAAGAGCTGAAAAAGACGTTAAGAAGCAGGCATATTTGTGTTGTCATTCCGACTTATAACAATGATAAGACAATCAAGGCAGTGGTGGAGAAAAGTCTTCTCTACTGTGATGATGTCATTGTTGTTGCCGATGGTTGTACGGATGATACGATGGATATACTGCACGATATCGACAAAATCACCCTCGTTTCATATCCCCAGAATAAGGGGAAGGGGTACGCTTTGAAAGTAGGTTTTAGGAAAGCTTTAGACAAAGGGTTCTCTTATGCGATCACCCTTGATGGTGACGGACAGCATTATCCAGAAAACATTCCACTTTTCCTGAAGGCAAATCAAAAGCATCCACACGCATTGATTGTCGGTAGCCGACAGTTAGATGGCGTGTGCCGTTCTAAAGGAAGTTCGTTCGCTAATAAGTTCTCAAACTTCTGGTTTTATGTACAAACAGGTAAAGCGTTGGACGATACGCAGACAGGTTATCGCCTTTATCCCTTACACAAACTGTATGGCCTGTTGTTTCTGACCTCTCGTTATGAGGCAGAGTTAGAGCTCCTTGTCTTCGCTTCTTGGCATGGTGTTAAGATTGTTCCTATCTCAGTACAGGTCTATTATCCTCCTCGTGAGGAGCGTGTGAGCCATTTCCGTCCCACAAAAGACTTTGTTCGTATCAGCGTTTTGAATACGGTTCTCTGTTTCTTAGCGATTGTTTATGGGCTACCTCTTCGTTTATGGCGTTTCTTTACGTCATGCTTACAGACTGTTTATTCCTTGTTGTTCTTCCTCTTTTTTACCTTAGTTGTCTTTACTCCGTTTGTATGGATATATACGAAGGTCGGCAAGATGACCGAGAAGAAGCGGTATCGTCTACATCAACTCATTTACTTCGCCTCACGATTTGTGATGATACACCATGGCATTCCAGGGACAAAGTTTCTATCGAAGGTAGCAGAAGGAGTCGATTTCAACAAGCCCCGCATCATTATCTGTAACCATCAGTCGCACCTTGATTTGATGTGTCAATTGGTGTTTACGCCGAAGATAATCTTCCTTACGAAAGCTTGGGTATGGAACAATCCCTTCTATGGTTCACTCATCCGCAACGCTGAGTATCTACCAGTCAAAGAAGGAATAGAGAGTATTATGCCCCATCTCCGCTCATTAATCGACCGAGGTTACAGTATAGCAGTCTATCCAGAAGGCACACGCTCTAAGGATTGCAAGATTGGACGGTTCCATCAGGGTGCCTTCTACATCGCAAAAGAGTTTGGATTAGAAATTCTTCCGATGTATCTCTATGGTTCAGGGAAGATACTTCCCAAGACGGGTTACCATTTGCATAAGGGGACATTCTTTATAGAGGTAGATAAGCCTTTGACGCAGAAAGAGCTCTCGGCGATGGGCGACCTGAAGCAACAGGCTTCTACGATGCGTCAACATTATAAAGAGAAGTATGAAGAGATAGTAAATAAAATGGAACAATGACAAAGCAGAAGAAAGTTATCATTATCGGCAGCGGATTGGGTGGACTGTCAACAGGAGCTATTCTCGCAAAAAATGGATATGATGTTTCCGTGTTGGAACAGAACAATCAGGCTGGAGGATGCCTGCAGTGTTTCACGCGTCGAGGTGCTAAATTCGAGACAGGTATGCACTTTATTGGTAGCGCTGCACCAGGACAGACATTGTACAAGCTGATGAGATACTTGGAGATTGACAAGGAAGTGACGCTTTCCCAGCTTAACACCGATGGCTATGATGTCGTCGTGTTGGAGGGCAAGCGATATGAGTTTGCCAACGGTAGAGCGGCTTTCATAGAGAAGATGAGTGGCTATTTCCCAGATCAAAAAGCCTATCTTGAGAAGTATTGCGACCTCATCGAAGAGATTGCTAATGCATCCTCGCTCCATTCTCTTAAGTATGCGGAGTCTGACACAGCCTAAATATGGAGTATCAATTGCGCTCCATCAGTGATGTGATTGATGAGGTAATCACCGACCCTGTATTAGCAGAGGTACTGGTTGGCAATCTCCCGCTTTATGCAGCTGAAAAAGACAAAACTCCCTTCTCAACACATGCCTTTATAATGGACTTCTATAACCAAAGTTCTTATCGTATCAAAGGGGGGAGTGATAAGATAGCAATAGCTTTGATTCATACCATTAACCGATATGGTGGAGAGGTGCTGACACGGAAAAAGGTAACGAAGATAGTCTGTGATGATACCCATGCTGTTGGTGTGGAGGTAAACGGCGACACGTTGATGCCTTGTGATATTATCATATCTGACGCCCATCCGATACGAACACTGGAACTCTTGGATACGAAACTTATCCGTCCTGCTTTCAGAAAACGCATCAATAACATTCCGCAAACGGTTGGCGGCTTCTCTGTCTATCTACACTTCAAGGAAAATACGGTACCTTATCTCAACTATAATTATTATGGTTATCAAGGGACAAGCCCGTGGAACTGCGAGCATTACACAGAAGAAGATTGGCCGAAAGGTTTCCTCTATATGCACTTTTGTCCTGAAAACGACTCACAATATGCCTCAACAGGCGTCATTCTCTCCTATATGCAGATGTCGGAAGTAGAACAGTGGAAGGGAACAAAGATAGGCAGACGAGGTAAGGACTACGAAGAATTTAAGAAGAGAAAGGCTGAGAAAATGTTGGATGTGTTGGAACAACATTTCCCTAATATACGTTCACAAATCCAAGCCTATTACACCTCTACCCCACTTACCTACCTTGATTATACGGGTACAGAAGGTGGCTCAATGTACGGTAATGTTCGTAACATTCATTTAGGAAGTGCTTGTAGAGTACCACAGAGGACGAAGGTTCCCAATCTCTATCTTACTGGACAGAATGTTAATTCACATGGTATGTTAGGCGTATTAGTAGGTGCTATCGTCACCTGTAGCGAGCTGTTGACAGCAAAGAAGATATATGAACAGATAAAGGAGGCCAACAAATGAAGACAGCAGTGATTATAGGTGGAGGCTTAGGCGGACTGTTTACAGGGGGGGGGTCTTAGCAAAGGAAGGCTTTAAAGTAACGGTCCTTGAGAAGAATGTGACGGCAGGTGGTGGTCTTCAGACCTTCAACCGCTTTGGTAAGACGTATGATACTGGCATGCACGTCATTGGTGGTATGCAGCCAGGTGGTAACATCTATCGCATCTGTCAGTACTTGGGGATTATTGATAAGGTGGAGTTGGTGAACGTTGATGATGACTGTACAGACAGATTGTATTTCGCTGAAGACAAGGCAACTTACCGTATCAAAAAAGGAAAGGAAGGTTTTGTAAGTTCGCTTTCTGCGTATTTCCCTAATCAGCGTGAAGCATTGCAAGCCTATGCGGACGCCATCTATCGGATGACAGACGATATCAAGCTCTTCCATCTTCAGCCGTCTACCGAGATGTTTCCTATCCATTCGGAAGAGTTCACTATAGCGGCTGACTCCTTTATAGCAAAGTATATTCAAGACCCAAAGCTACGCAGTGTCGTGGCTTATATGAATCCACTCTATGGTGGAAGGAGTGACGAAACACCAGCTTATATCCATGCTATCATCAGTCGACTTTATATGCAGGGAGCAAGTCGCTTTGCAGGAGGTAGCGACAAGTTCACTGACCTTTTGACTTCTGTCATAGAATCAGCTGGCGGCGAGGTACATACTAATGAAGGCGTTGAGTGGGTAGAAATCAACAACCGACACGTTGATTACGTGCGGACAAAGAAAGGCAATACCTATCAGGCAGACTACTATATCTCAGCAATACATCCTTGTTCTTTGCTGAGGTTAATGCCTGAAAATAGCTTCCCAAAAGCCTATCGAACGAGGCTTAACAGTATTCCGAATAGTTATTCTGCTTTCTCGGTTTATATCAAGTTGAAGCCTTGTACCTTCCCTTACATCAATCATTCGGAGTATTTTATGAGGAGATACGTCGATATTTGGAACTTCGGTCAGCATAACAAGGTTTGGCCGTTAGGATTCCTCTTTATGACACCTCCCAATGAGCAGCAGGGCGAATATGCAGACAAGGCGTTAGTTACAATCCCGATGCTTTATGACGAAGTTGCGAAGTGGGAAGAGACAGAAGTGGGAAAGCGTGGCACAGATTACGAAGCATGGAAGGAGGAGAAAGCTCGTGACCTGTTGGCACTCATTGAAGAGTTGCATCCAGGATTCAGTGCCTGTGTTGATAAGATCAATATAGCGTCACCCTTGACAATCCGTGACTATTATGGTAGTAAGGAGGGTTCTATGTTCGGATTTAGTAAAGACTATAAGAATATAGCCTTATCACAGGTACCTGTGGTGACGAAAGTTGACAATCTTCTATTGACAGGTCAGAACAACGGACTGCCAGGATTTTGTGGCGTTCCGCTTACAGCTATCAATACTGTTGAAGCTATCTTGGGACAAAATTATATCTTGAACAGAATAAATGAATGTGTGAAATGAGTAAAAAACGTTACCTGCTATTGTTCTGTTTGAGTCTATCCTGCTTGTTTGTCATGGCGCAGCAGAAGTCAGCCCACATCAACATATGGGAGGGGACAAAGGTAAGGAAGACTGTTCAGCTGACGCCTTATCTGGCAGCAGGGAAACAGAATGTCGCTGTTATCGTCTGCCCTGGTGGTAGTTACCTGTGGCACGACATGCAAAATGAAGGTAAGGCTGTAGCTCAATGGTTGCAGCAGAACGGAATATCAGCCTTTGTCTTGCGCTATCGAACAGCTGGAGTGGGGGCTTTCCTCTTCCCTTATCGGTATGTTTTTAGAGGTGTTCGCTATCCCGATGCCTTAAACGACCTCCAACAGGCGATGCGTTATGTCAAGGCGTACGCCGAAGACTACGGCATTGATACAGCGCGGGTGGCTGCAATGGGCTTCTCTGCTGGTGGCCATTTAGTGATGTCGGCCGCCGAATTGCTACCAAAGGCAGAACGCCCTTATTTCATGGTACCCATCTATCCTGTTGTTACTATGGTCGAGTCCTGTGTACATAAGCGTTCACGCAGGGCACTCTTGGGCGACAGTCGGATGAAGAATAGAGCTCTTCGTGATCTTCTTTCCCTTGAACGGCACGTCCCAACGGACTGTCCTCCCGTATTCCTCGTCAACTGTAAGGATGACCCTATCGTGAAGTATCAGAATTCAGAGTTACTTGATTCAGCCCTGACAAGCCAGAAGGCTCCTCATCGTTACATTCAATATCAGACGGGTGGACATGGTTTCGGAGCTTCAGAGCGTAAGGTACGGCTGAGTGTCGGCAATGGAAAAAGGAGTTTCTGTCCTGGTTTCACAAACTCGAGGATACCCCTTGAAAATAGACGTAAGCTCACGAAAAAAGCAATCAAACCTTACGTGTATTTCAATTGGGCATTACTTGAAATTCAGCTTTGGCAGACTACGATTTGAATTGATAATATTAATATGAATAATAAAGTATAAACAGTAATGGAGACAAGTCAATTTGATGATATCAGACCTTATAATGTCGAAGAAATTCCAGCGGCAATGCAGCGCATAGCCTTTAGTTCTTCATTCCCATTTCTGGCGTCGTATGTTTATCCTGACGAACCTTTGGAGACTGTTCGTGAGCGTATCGCAAACTATAAGACAGTACGCGAATTCCAAACGGAAACGATGCGTATGGTCAATCAGCGAGTGATAAAGAACAGCATTACTTCATTTACTTGTTCGGGACTTGACAAGCTGAACCCTGATGAACACTATCTCTTCGTGTCCAATCATCGTGATATTATGTTAGATTCGAGCTTGCTTCAGTACTATTTTGTTACCAAGGATTTCGATACCACGGAGATAACCTTCGGTGCTAACTTGATGATGAATCAGTTGGTCATAGATATCGGGAAGTGCAACAAGATGTTCAAGGTGGAGCGTCCAGGTAATAATGTTAAGGATTTCTACCGTAGTTCTAAGAAATTGTCGGATTATATCCGTTATGTTATCACGGACAAAGGGCAGTCTGTTTGGATTGCGCAACGCAATGGTAGAACCAAGGACGGCAATGATGTTACTGATCAGGGACTCATTAAGATGTTTTGTATGTCGTGCCCAGAGGATAAAATCAAGGCCATTGACCAGTTACATGTTGTTCCCATTGCCGTGTCTTATGAGTGGGAACCCTGTGACATCTTGAAGACGCTTGAACTCTATGAGTCACAGTTTTCAAAGTACACAAAGAAGCCTGGAGAAGACCTTAACAGCATTCTCACAGGACTTATTCAGCAGAAGGGAAGAGTACATTTTGAGCTTTGCGAACCGATTTCTCATGCTGAGCTGACAAAGTTTGAAGATGCCACAAACAATGAATATCATAAGCATGTAGCGCATCTTTTAGACAATCGGATTAATACGGCTTATCGTCTATACCCTAACAATTATATTGCCTATGACATACGTTACGGTACAACAAAGTATAAGGATTGTTACACGGAGGAGGAGAAGAAAGCCTTTATGGACAATCTTCAGCAATTAGAGAAATATGATACATGTGATATAGAGAAACTAAAGGATATCTTTTAGGGATTTATTCGAATCCAATAATTAATAAATAGGATGACGGAACCAATTCTACATTTGTATAATTATATGAAGGCACACAAACTGGTCGCTGTGCTTTCATTTATGATAGTTACTCTATTACTGGTTGTCTCAGTACTCCGACTCGGTTATAAGGAGGATATTGCAGACTTTCTGCCTGTTGACAGTAACCATCATAATGCCTTAAAGGTTTATCAGGATATATCAGGAGCAAATAAGATTTTTGCTATTTTCCAGTATCGGGATACCACTAAAACCGATCCCGACGCTATGGTGGGTTGTATAGACTCCTTCGTTGATGAGGTGCAGCGTGCTGATACAGCAAAGCAAATACCCTATATAATGTCTCAGATCGACCTTGAAAAGATGTCGAAGGTAACGAGCTTTGTGTATCAGAATATCCCTTATTTCCTGACAGAGAAGGACTATATCCGGATGGAGAAGGCGCTTCAGCAACATGACTATGTAGTAAAGCAATTGCAACATGACAAGCAGTTGCTAATGTTCCCTGCGGGAGATATCCTTTCTGAGAATATACAACGCGACCCACTCAACCTTTTTACCCCTGTCGTTCAGCTATTACAACGGACGGATACAGATTTGAAGTATGAACTGTATGCGGGGCATATCTTCTCTCCTGATATGCAGAAAGCTATCGTGATGATAGACTCTCCGTATGGTGCAAGTGAAACGGAGAACAACACAAAGCTGATTGAACTCCTACAGACGTGTGGTAGTAAGGCTGTTGCAAACAGTAAGAATATAGATGTTCATATTATTGGTGGACCAGTCATCGCCGTCGGTAACGCATCGCAGATAAAGTCAGATAGCATCCTTTCGGTCATCATTGCTGTGGTACTTATTATGGCTTTGTTGCTTTTCACCTTACGGAGTGTCCGCAATATATTGCTGATTATCCTCTCCATAGGGTGGGGCTGGCTCTTTGCTATGGGTGGATTAGCTTTGTTCCATAATAGTGTTTCAATCATTGTCATTGGTATAAGCTCGGTAATCTTGGGTATTGCCGTGAACTATCCACTACATTTCATAGTCCATTTGTCGCATACTCCTAAAAGGAAGAAAGCTTTGCGAGAGATTGTCGCACCCCTCCTGGTGGGTAATGTGACGACGGTTGGTGCTTTCTTATCGCTTGTCCCGCTACAATCTGTTGCTTTGCGCGACCTTGGCTTGTTTAGTTCTTTCTTGCTGATAGGAACCATTCTCTTCGTATTGGTTTATCTTCCACATATCACGAAGGAAACAAAGGAGCTGAAGCATACCTTCTTGGATAAGGTGAGTGATCTCTCTTTGGAAAACAAGCCCATGTTTGTAGGGCTTGTAATAGTGCTGACTATAGTCTTTGGATACTTCAGTTTCCAAACAAAGTTCGATGCCAACATGTCAAATATCAACTATATGACGGATGATCAGAAGGCTGACATGGCATATTTCCAGAAGATGATGACGGAGAACGGAGATTACCAAAAGGTATATACTGTTACAACTGATTCAACGATGGATGGTGCGTTGGACAAGAGTCAGCGCATACAGCCAATGTTGGACAGATTAGTGAAGGAGAAGTTGGTACATGATTACAATTCCTGCAGTCAGTTCCTCGTGTCTACCTCCGAGCAGAAGCACAGGCTAAGACGATGGAATAACTTTGTAAGAAAAACAGGGAGAAACTCACGACAACGCTTCGCTCAGCTATGCAGAGGGAAGGTTTTGCTGCTGACAGCTTTGATGAGTATTATGACTTGTTAGGCAGAAAATATCAACCGCAGCCTGTCTCTTATTTCAATGACCTGACACGCTCGCTCTTTGCAGGTAACATCAGCGTCGATAGTGTGGGCAAGCAATATAATGTAGTCAACATCCTTTCGGTCAATAACAAGAATATCCAGAAGGTAAAAGAATCCCTATCAGAGAAGGACGGTTTCAGCTTTGATATCCAGAGTATGAACAGTGCTATCGCCAACCACCTGTCTAACGACTTCAATTACATAGGATTGGCATGTGGATTGATTGTTTTCTTCTTTCTTTGGCTGTCGTTTGGTAATCTTGAATTGGCCCTTCTCTCCTTTATTCCTATGGCAGTGAGTTGGATTTGGATATTGGGTATAATGGCCTTGTTTGGAATGGAGTTCAATATTGTCAACATCATTTTAGCAACGTTTATATTCGGACAAGGCGACGATTATACGATATTTATGACAGAAGGTTCGATGTATGAGTATGCTTATCGGCGTAGGATGCTCGCATCTTACAAGCATTCTATCATCATCTCAGCCTTGATAATGTTTATAGGTATCGGAACCTTAATCGTTGCTCGTCATCCGGCATTGCATTCTTTGGCTGAGGTGACAATAGCAGGAATGTTCTCTGTGGTGTTGATGGCCTATATCTTCCCTCCTTTAATCTTCAACTTCTTAGTGAAGTCGGGCGATAAGTACAGGATTCGTCCGCTGTCAATAAAGAACCTTGCTGTTATGGGTTTGTGCCATTGTATTCTTTATCCAACTGTTTATAGTCTATGTTTTAGGTTTTATCTTGTTAGAATTATTACCTTTCTCAGAGAGAAAACGAGCGTGGTTACGTCGTTATCAGCAGCGTTTGTTCTTGTTTGACTTACGTCATATACCATACGTGAAGTTCCGTATAGAAGGTTTGACAGAGAACACGCTGACGTCTTCTTCAATCATTGTCAGCAATCATCAGTCAATGTTGGATGCTGCCGTCTTTATGGCGATGAGTCCAAAGACCATCCTCATATCAAATGAGAAGGTGAGTTATAACCCTGTTATCCGGCACATCTACAAATGGAATGGTTTCATAACCTTAGCTGGTAAGGACTCGATTGACGATGAACTGATGAAGAAGTACATAAAACGAGGCTATAGCTTTGTCATCTTCCCAGAGGGAAAACGTAATGACAATTCTTCTATCTGTCGCTTCCACAAGGGCGCCTTCCTGTTGGCTGAACGTTATCAGTTAGACATCCTCCCAGTTATCATTCATGGGCTTAACGTGGTTCTTCCAAGGAATAGCTTCAGGTGTTCCCTGGGAACATTACGATAAAAGTATATAAGCGCATTAGTGTAGAGGGACAACAGTCCTATAACGAGCTTACTTCTCTGGTCTACGACTTCTATAAATGCGAGTATAAGGCGTTGACAAGGGAGCTTGAGACGGCAGATTATTATGTTCCTCTTGTCAAGGATCGCTACCGTTATAAGGGGGTTGATAGCTATCGTAACGTATGTAAGAACTTGAAACACAATGATAACTACACGAAGTGGATAGACACGGAAGATGTTCACCCCGTTGTTATCGTCAAAAACAGTGGCTACGGTGAGTTCGCCTTACTCTATGCCTTAGTACATAGAAGCACTCAAGTGTTCGTGTTTGAACAGGATGAGAACATAGCGTCTATGCTGACTTATTGTGCGAAGGATATAGTTGATAACTTGGAAGTAATCGATAATATGGATATTGATAAAGAAAAATACCCTGATGCGAAGGTCTTTTCTTTATAATAAGGAATGCGAGTATGAAGAAATATATAGAATCTATCATCATGAGCTGTCTCCTTTCCACGGTGACAACAGCGCAGCAGACGACAAATAGGGCAATACCTGTTCTGGAGAATCATAATACAGCTTTTTCCGTTATGTCAACAAGAGGTCGGGTATAGTGGATCTCAAAGCTGTCCAACTTAGGCTGTAAGTACACCTATAATGTGACTTCTGGAGGACATAGCTGGGTGAACTGGCGCAGGTTTCTATTGGACTTTCTCCCACGTTTATTCAAATAAAAAAACAACAAGATAATATGAAAGAAGATATTCGTAAGAAATTAGAAGAAGTACTACCAATTGTCGATTTAGATTCCGACTTTCTCTTTCAGGAGCTTGACTCTCTTGGGATAACAACTATCCTGATGGTTCTCTCCGATATGTATGGTATCGAACTAAATCGCTCTGATGTGACACCAAAGAACTTCAAGACGCTCGACAGCTTGGTTGAATTAGTTAAGCAGAAACTTAATAAGGATGGTAATTGAAGATAAGTTGCGTGAGAATGCTGCTTTGTATCCTGACAAGGTGGCTCTTGTCTGTGGAGAGAAAAGTCTGACCTATCGGCAACTGTATCAGGCGATAAAGGATAAGGCGGACTCTATGGGGGACATAAGAGGGTGCCTGATTCCTATTGTTGCATATTCCACCGTCGACTTCTTCATTACTTACTTTGCGCTTCACTTGACTGGTGCGGTGGCAGTTCCTTTGCATAAAGACATTCCAGCTAAGAAATTAAACGATTATGCAGAAACTTTAGAACAGGGGATAGTACCTGAAGAAGTGGCTGACATCCTGTTTACCACGGGTACAACGGGGAATGCCAAGGCTGTTATGATAAGTTACCAAACCATCATAGCCAATGCGGAGAACCTTGTTTTGTCGCAAGGGTTCAGTCACGATGTAACGTTTATTATTAATGGGCCTCTCAATCATATCGGTAGTCTTTCGAAAGTTTACCCTACTATCTACGTGGGCGGAACAATACACGTCATCGATGGAATGAAAGACATAAAGGCTTTCTTTACAGCGATTGATGATGCGCCGAATAAGGTCGCAACCTTTCTTGTTCCTGCTGCCATTCGAATACTCATCACCTATGGAAGAAAGAGCTGATAGCCGTAGCTGATAAGATTGACTTCGTTGAGACTGGCGCAGCACCTTTGGCGGCCACAGATATGAAGCTATTCTGTGAGCTGTTACCTCATAGTCGACTTTATAACACGTATGCTTCTACAGAGACAGGTATCATCTCTACCTATGATTATAACGACGGTGCGAATCTTGCTGGCTGTGTGGGACACAAGATGAAGCATTCCTCGTTTTTTATAACTGCTGATGGCTATGTGGCTTGTAAGGGAAAGACGTTGATGACAGGCTACTGGAACGATGAAGAAGCTACGAGAAACGTTCTGAAAGACGGAGTGATAAGGACGGCAGACTTAGGACGGATTGATGAAAAAGGTCGACTTCGTTTGTTAGGGAGGGGAGATGACACTATAAACGTAGGGGGTTATAAGGTCGCTCCATCCGAAGTAGAGGAGGTTGCATTGGCTTTTCCAACAGTGAAAGATTGCATCTGCATTTCAGCAAACCATCCTGTAGTGGGTACCGTATTGAAGTTATTAGTTGTGCCACATAATGGTTATGATAAAAAGAAGTTGATACTTTTCTTAAAAGATAGGCTTGAAACTTATAAGATTCCTGTGCTTTATGGTGAGGTTGAGGTCATACAACGTACCTTTAACGGTAAGATTGATCGTAAGTTCTATGCTGTCTAAGCTGAAAAAGAATGCATTGTAGATTCCCTAAAAAATAAAAAGCGAAGAGGAACTTCACATCACGTGAAATTCCTCTCCTTCATTTAAATAACTCTCTTTGTTACATCTCTAATTTGGTCTGAATGCAGTCTTACTCATTGGTTTGCTAACTGCTAAACAATCTTTATTACCTTAATTCGTCTAATCTATTTATCTTTTAAAACCTTAGTGCTTAGTATTTAAACCTGATTGAATCAACGTCTATTTATTATATCTTAATGTCGTTATCTATGTCCACCAAATGAGCTACTTCCGTTTGAAACGCTTCCACCACCTGAGCGGCTTCCGCCAAATGTTGCGCCACCACCACCGAAGCTGTTGCTTGGTGCATCGAATGAGCGACTTGGCTCATAGCTTCTTGTTGCGCCACCATAGTTCCTACTTCCACCGAAGTTACCACCATAGTTAGGTTGAGTAACCGTTGTTCGTGTTGAACTCTCTCGTGGAGCGTAGTACTGATAATTACGTGGTCCATCAAAGTTTCCGCGTTGCTGATTGCCGAAGCTGCGTGGGCGGTCGTTCTGATAGGTAGGACCATTGTTATAATAGTAGTTTCCTCCTCTGTTGTAATCGCCACGTATGTAGCAGTCTCTCATACCATATCGGCTGTTATAATCTCCACCGTAGAAGATTTCTCTTCCGTTATACCAACTTCTTCCGCCATTCATTCGCCAGCTGTGGGCTCCGTTGTAAACGTTGTAGAACGATGGTCGTCCGAAGTAATAATAGTCGCGGCGTGGATAACGAGCATAAATGCCAAATCTCCAGTAGCCTGCGTCCCATCTCAGTGGGCGGTAGAAATATGCAGCTTCAACGTATGCACGATATTGCCAATCATAGAGGATATAGCTCAAATCTGCGTTTCGATGTGACCAATACATTCCATAGAGGTCGTCTACCGTGTTGACATTCATGAGGTAATCCAAGTTTATTTCGTAGGCAGCCTCATATTGTGCCTCCGTCAGATTCAGCTCGTAAGCCATCTTATCTGTTAGAAAGAGGGCTTGTACTCGAGCCTGCTCATAACTCATTGCGCTTGTTGATGCGCCGATAACTATGAGCGATGCGATGAGGGTTAGTACTATCCTTCTCATAATCGTTACCTTTATGTTCTTATTCAAGTTTCGGACTACTTCGAAAAGCATTTCCTAACTTTCATGATGCAAAGGAACGAAGAAAAAAAGACATGCGAAAAGGATTTCCCCTATACAGTGGGGGATTTTCCCTAAACTTGTGTTTGACACGATATAAAGTCCTAAAATCTCACCTTATTTATATACAGTTAGTTTTATTTTTACGTTGCTGTCACTTTTAACAATTCGCGTAATAGAGTAAATATTAAATGATTACATGCTTAAAGATGATGATAGCAATGACAGGAAAATAAGTTTTTATGGATTCTTTTCTCCACTTCTTCTTATAACACAAACAGCGTGGCGCATATAAGATTTACATACACATATATTAGGTCGAATGATAGGTCCGTTTCTAATCAGGGATGTATGAGCCGATTAGTTCAAAACATAAAATAATTGAAAAATGTAAACGATTAGATTTTAGGTCATATCATATAGCTGTTAGAAGGCAAGTTCTTTTTTTGGCAGCTATATTTTTTTATCGAATAGTTTTTGATGTAAGAGACTTATGGTAAAAAAATGTGACCTATACGCCAAAAAAATGTAGCAGAAGATAAGAAGTCTAAGTTAATATTTTTATAAATATAACTTTTTATTATCTAAAGCGGAGGGGTAAACTTGTTTATCTAAAAAAGTATAAATACTTTTGCCCTACTAATTCGATGACGTCTATCAATAAATAATGTGATTTACAGAGATGCCACATGTAGATTAGAGAGGATATAATCATATAAAAAAAAAACAGATATGCAAAGAAAAAATTATGTAAAAAAGGAATATTGTTGCCCCGAGCTTTCAGTTATTCCTGTATCGGCAGAACCCATCATGGGTACAAACTCACCCTTTGAGTCTGATCACAAAAAGGCAGAAGATGACAACAGTAACACGTTTGATGTTGAACCAGATTAACTCAAAATAATTATCAATAAGAATTATGAAGATTAACAAATTCACAAGTTTGTTTGCTACATGCTTACTTTTGGGGCTGACGGCTTGTTCTAATGACAATGTAAGTGACGCGGATTCTGGCAATGGTGCTGAGAATAAGGATTTAACAGGTAAGACTTCTTTCTCTATTACCTCAGAGGCTAAGACACGTACCTCAGGCGTTTATGATTCAGGGGTAAATTTCTACTGGACTACAAACGACAACATTTGGGTAAAGAGTGGTTCTACACTAACAGCAAGTAGTTCCAACAATATTACATCAACAACAGCAGCTTCTGCAAAGTTCTATTTCGATGGAACTTATACGGCAGCGAGCTATCCTGTTAGATACACAGGGAACGCAAGCTCTTCAGGTAACACTGTTACAATAGCAACAAGTCAGAATCAGGACGAAGCCAACAATGCGACTCAGTTAGGAACTGTTGGAGACTGCGGTGTCGGTACTGCAACACGCCAAACAGATGGATCCTATAAGTTTACTCTCAGTCATGAGGCTTCGTACATAACATTTATGCCATACTACTCAAAAGAGGAGTTGGCTGCTTCTGCTGTAGTAACACAAATCAATGTTACAGTGGCTAACGGTGAAAGCCTTGCTGGAACGTTCAATTTTAGCGACAGCGGTTTAGGAACTGCAATTAGTTCTTCTTCTTCTAACAGCGTAACCTTGACTTTGAACGGAACAAGTTCAGAAACTGGTTTCCCTATTCCTACTACCGCTACAGCATCTAAGAATGCAGCCATAATGGTTGTAGCTCCAGGAACTTACTCAACCTTTAAGGTTACTTATTCTCTATATGATTCCGTAACTGGTACAAAAAGCACTATTTCATATACATATAGTGGTAAAACATGTACTGCTGGAAAGAATCAGAAAATCAGTACTGACCTTGGCATGGCGACATATACTTCTCGCAAGAACAAATATTACATGTGGGATGCAGTGAACAATTATTGGGATGGGCATGCGAACAGTCAGCCTTTACTCAACGACGCTGAAAATGCAAACTATGCAACATCATCAGCGGACGCAAGATGGTACAATACTACATTCACGGATAAAGTCCAGACAAAGGCTATAAACTCATGCAAGGATCAGCCGACCTTCGAAGCACTTACATGGTATATTGGTGGAGGATCTCCAAAGTTGGATGACAAAACTTTATGGGTATTTGCAAACCATCTTTATGCAGGAGGCATCTGGCTAAAGAAAAAGAGCGAAATTTCACATTTTAGTTCTACGGAAAGCTATACAGGTACCGCTACGTGGGTTTCAGGTAAAGATATTAAATTTACTGTATCAAACTTTGGCAAACCAGAAGCATCAGTAAGAAGTAGTTATTTCTATCTTCCTGCACTTGGACAATACGTTGATGGGAAATTAACCGGTTTAGGAGTTAAAGGCTATTACTGGGCAAGTACACCAAATCCAGTTAACGATGGTGACAGAAGTCAACCTTATGGTAAAGTCATATCAGCCAACTGTCTTCGCTTTGCGACAGATGCGACATTAAATAATGTCTATGTACGTAGTTACTATGAACGTTATGTAGGCATGCAGGTAAAGGCATTTGAATAGATTCCCACAATAATTTAAGTAAAAGAGAGGCAGGTAACAACACCAAGCCTCTCTTTTTTCATCTGGAACCTTTATTGAATAAGAATGTAGAGAACACATTTATAAAGAGAGTATAATATAAAAATAGTTCTCATTGTGGCTCTCCCGTTAAATACGTAGATTGGAAAAAGAACAAAGGCTTATACACTTGTAAGGTATGACTGTCCAAAATCGGACGGTCTCACATAAAGGGATAAAGCACAAGATAAGAATGCAGAAAAGGCAAATATTTACATGTCCTTCCGTCTTCTACAAACAACTTATTCCCATATCACTCAACGTTTGTAAACTATTTTCATACAACTCAAAACCAATACATGGTCTTCTGGCTTTGAAAAGACGCCCAATTGACTTGCAATAGATGCCCTTTTGAAGTCTTATTAACGCCCTTTTGAAATCCAATTAAGTACCTTTCCTTTTACGACTCCATAACGGGTTGATTTTCTGTTGGTTGCAGGCTCTCTTTTTTCTATCTTTTTTCCCACTTTATTTTAGGTCTTTTTCCGAAATTATGTCATGATTTTTCAGACTATTGTCTGTGTTGGTAGATTCAAGTACCAAGTGCAAATTTAATCAATCTTTTTGTTAAAAGCCAATATTAGAGATTTGGGTTTAAGTTACTCCGAAGATACATAAGGTCGTCTTTATACAATCCTCCGTTTTACTCCAATCTATAGAAGTCACCATCATCATTGATACGATAAACGTGTATGGAGGTCTTCTTACCCTCTACAGTTCGCACATAGATTGTACCATCCGTAAAGATAGCGAAGTCTTCCTTTAAGTCGCTATATGAGCTGAAGGCAAGGATGTTGATACTGTTCTCTTCGTCTATCATTCCATTCTTGTAGGTATATATAATGAACTCATCGTCATCGTTGAAGTTATAGGCAACAAAAATGGGGAAAGACTTATAGTTAGGAAGTTTCACGAAATAGAAGCCTCCACTGCTGTTTGCCAGGGATACTCTATCCCCCCAATATGATTTCAGCTCTCCTTTATAGGGACGAATATTATATTCGCGGGCACGCTTGCTGCTCATCTCCTTTTTTACATCCTTATACATGTCAGCTTGCGTGTATTCCAGCTTTGCATCAAGGGAAGGCAGTCCCTGCCCCGATCTTCTTACGTATTTGAAAACACCAGCAATGTTATTATGATACAACACAAGGTACTCACCAGTATAAATATACTCCAGCATATCGCTGTATATCTCGTGTTCCGACGACTGTATAAGCAGTACAGGAACTGACTTGGATATATTGATGCCACGAAGAGCAAAGTAGTCCTTCATATAGGCGTAGTAAGGTGCATCCCGTTCGTACATAAACGGATCACGGTCTGTACGGCAAACCTTGATTTTCTTCCCTTTCAGATAAAGGATAGAGTCACCAAGTATCTGTATCTTCATTTTCCGAAGTTCCTCCAAGCCATTCTCGTTTCCCGTGACGGAATAATCATGGTAGGACACAAGTTCCCAACTGTCTTTCAGTTGGTATTTCTTTGCGGCATACGTGCGATGGATAGCATTCCAGTCTGCCACTGCCTTGTCGCTGACAGGCTGTACCAATGGGGCAGTAGCTCTTTTACGCACCTTTGGCATAGGATGCTTCGTCTTTCTCTGTGCTTCAGAGCATCCAACAAAGAATAACACACAGAATATTATTAATACTATATTCTTTTTCATATCTTGACTTTTATCTATACTACTCGCCAGACATACTCCGTAGCTCCATAGACCTACGCTGATCTAAAAGCAATTCTTTTCATATTCATTGGGTTACTTAGAATAACATATCACAAAGATATAAAAAACACTTGAAGTTCTTAGAACTTTTTGGTATTCTCTTTAGGAATTGCAAAGGACAGCCTATTATTCTCCAGTATGCGAAGCCTTTACGGAGAAATTGTAGTCCTCATAAATCTTATCACAGATTTCCTTAAACCCTGGCAGTTGATAATAATGATGCTTTTCCAGATTATCTCTGAACTCATTATTATAATACAACTCATTGGCAAAGCCTGTACTCCCAATCTGCTGATATCGAAGTCGGTCTTTATATAGGTAATACCCTAAATAGGCAGCAGCCTTGTATCGTTCCTTCCACGTAAAGTGAGCCATCCAATATGGACACCCCGCCTTGTCTTTTTCAAGAGATAATCAATATATGTTTCAAGAATTATTTGCCATTTCAAATTTTTATCATTGGCTGGTAACCGAAGTATAGTCTTCATTAACCCCTCTCGGATTTCTATATGAGGTTCTTTGTCATATACCTTACGAATAAACGTGTTTATTAATCCAGAAACATCTTCCACATTGGCATACTCGGTCGATATATCCTTTAGTACCAGTTCATTGATAGCTTCATTCGTATCATATCCATAAGATAGAAGCAAATCTTTCAAAATGTCAGGATTATTGTGTAGTAGCCAGGCGAAACTCGCTTTGCTATCATTGAACAAAAATCTATTTAGATGTACAATCTCATCACTTAAATGAAACGCTATTTTACCCTTATTATTCCTCAGAAAGGAATCCAACATAGGTTTTGGTAGGCAGAAATTATAGCCCTTGACAAATATATTACTGATAGGAGCGTATCGAATATATTCATGTTCTTTTTTGTCAATACCGTCTTCTGCTATGTCATCAGTCCAACCCTGCATAATTGTCGGTGAAGAAAAATAGTGTTTATATTCATAGATATAAGGCTGTTTCTGCCTTTGTTCGGGAGCAAGACCTAACTCTTTCAACTTTTTGTTGTACAAAGCAGAAGATATAGGTATAAAACCACGCTTCGCCAAATCGTTGAAAGCATAAGGTATCAAGATGTTGATATATCGTTCATCAATACGCACTTCATCCTCTTCTTCATTCTCAGAGGATGATTGCAGGTAAGAAGTCTGATAGACTTTCATTAGCGAGTCCATTCCTTGAGAGTTTATGGGTAGAATCATATCCTCTGGAATTCCTATTTCTTACATAGAGACGAAGATATTGAATCTTTCTCCTGTGTTGTATGCACTATCTTCATTTCTGCACCTTTCTTATTCGTACAACTTATACATCCAATTGACACAAAGGTCAATACGTCTAAAAGAAAAAACTTTATTATTATCATAGAATTACTTATAGCCTTTTTTTATTTCTGTTACGCTGTATATTCATTTCAGCTTCTGTTAATTGATTTTTCTTTTTATAATCTAAATAACATAAGTTCGACGAATTATAAGTGTTTATAAATTTGGTAATTAGCGGAATTTGATAAAACTTTAAGGGCTAATACACAGATAGTTACTAACAAAAATCGCTATAATCACCGAGGACAAAGTTACTGAAATGTTTTGTATGGCAGACGACTTCTGCAAGCTTTTTGATGCAATGACAACAAAATATACGCTAAAACCTACTGGAAAAAGAAAATGTTATCGAAGTTCTACAATGTCAAAGGCAGAATTTATGCTGATAATGATTCATTTTCACGATTCTGGTTTTCGTGTTTTATAGAAACGGTGAATGATGAACTTAAGACATTGCGCAAGTGGAACACTCCGAACAAAGATGCTTTGACCATTTCATCATCAACTTTTAGGAGCAATTGCTGCTTATTGCTTGTTTCCAAAGAAGCCGTGCATCAATATACAAAGAACCATTGACGCACAGCTTACATTGTTCTGAATTCGTCGAACTCACGTTAAAATAACTATTTTGACATTCGTATAACCTTCAGCTCTTCTTTTTTGCTAATTGACCCTTGCGTTTTAAAGATTCTAAGCTCCCCTCACGATTTACTCTGGGTCAGGTCCGTCCGATTCGTCTGAAAACCCTTCATGTTCCAATTCTTCCATCATTTTAGGACTACTGATACCAAAGTATTTATGCGTACGCGCGTATTGATAAATCTCTTTACAGCGAAGCATTATCAGACAAGTCCAAGGCATAGGATCCCATACGTTTGACGTGATATACTGTCGATACTTCTCACGCATCTTATATTCAGAATTTGCGAAATAACAAAAAATTCTGGCTTTCTGTTCAATAGTAAAGTGCTTACTATTCATACCATTTTCATCTCGTATAAGGTCATATACGTAATTGGCAAAGTTGTCATCGTAATAGTCATGGTTAGTACCCGTAGTGTTTTTTTCTATTGTCTCTATCAATAATGTATGTACAATTATATTATTATTGGGAGCTTTATCAAATATTCTGTTTACAAAATCATAAGGCTCATCTTTATACTTGAGAAAATACCATTGATTTAGCATGGGACTTTTATAATAGTTGTAAGAGGAAAACAAGTCTTCTAATATGTTTTCTCCATTATAAAATGTTCCAAGACCATCATCATCTCCTTGAAATTGTAAGTTTTCCAAGAGTTTAAAAGCATTTACATCATTATAGAAGATGAAGTTGTTTAGCGCTTTTATTTGCTGAAAGACCTGTGATTTCAATTTTATCTTGTCTCCCTCTACGGACAATAGGTCACGAAGTAACCAGTTGTAAGTTATGAACCTATTCTTATATATCGCATAATAGGGCAAGGTAAAGTCGAAGTCACCATCAGTCCCAATTCCCTCATAGCCTTTTGTCTTATCCATTTTCAACTGATATCCAAAAACATCCTTGATTCTTTCTTGAAATAACTCAGTAGAAGGTCGCTTGTAGTCATGGGTTTCAAGATAGTATTTTACCAAAGGAATAGTCAACTGAAAGTCTGTCTCTGTAGGCATATATTGCGGTATAGATTGGTCGTCACGGAAATCACCTCCATTCCATGCATTCTCCTGTAATTCTATATGTTTTAGCAAGGTATTTCTGTCAATGCCTATTTCTTTTAATCTTTCCATACTGATTATACTATCATAGTGAATATGTGTTGTTTTATGCGATTCCATAGCAACAGTATTCGCACGTTTCGAATTTCTTGTACACTGAACAAACATAATTGTCAGTGCAAATAAAGGAACTAAGCCTAATATTTTTTTCATATCTTTCTTTCTTTGAATAATGTGCTGCAAAAGTATAAAAGTTGTTTCTTATGTCCGTATGGTAGAATTTTGTCACTTATGCCCCTATTCTGTCATTCGTCACCTCCAGGAGGATTCAAGTCTAATCCCTCCCTTTCTATTTTATCCATCATTTCAGGACTACTGATACCAAAGAACTTGTGTGCACGTGCATACCAGTAGACTTTCTCGCAGTTGGTCATTATTACATAGGTCATAGAGGTTCGAATCCAATCGGTTGATGGGATATAATCGGCATATTTGTTGCGCATCTTATATTCAGAATTTGCAAGATAACAAAACATACGTGCTTTTTGTTCCAGATTAAAATGTGCATCATTCATACCATCTTCGTCTTGTAACACCTGATACACATATATTAAGAACTTATAATTGTAATAAGAACTGTTCTTGCCTGTGGTGTTCTTCTCGATAGTCTCTATCAGTTCTGGATGCACAATAAGGTTATTCCCTTTTCCTTTATCAAATATATAACAAAGGAAAGCAAAAGGATTTTCCCTTTCCGCATTAAAGAACCATTGATTTAATTCAGGACTTCCAAAATAAGAATATTCTTTTAATAAATCACCTAACATTCGGTTACTGTCGTAATAATCGCCAATGTCATCAATTTCTCCCTCACCTTGATACAGTTCTAATTGCTTCAACGCACCTGTATCATTATAAATCAAGAACTTGTTTAATAATAAGATTTGTTTCAAGGTTGTGCTCTTGAATTTAATCGTATTTCCGTTAACAGAAATCAAATCTCTGAGAAGCCAATTATAGGTTATGAAACCCTTATCTTTGATGGCAAAGAAGGAAGAGGCAAAATCGAAGCTCTCTTCATTGCTAAGGTTTATGAATGTTGACTTAGTATTCGCTCCAAGGTCTTTTCCAAAAACTTGTTTGATTCTTTTTTCAAATAGTTCTTTTGAAGGTTTCTTAAAGCCATGAGTATATAAATAATGCTCCACCAAAGGTATTGTCAAGAGAAAATCCTCCTGTGTCGGCATATATCTTGGTTTTGATTGATCATCTCGAAAATCGCCACCATACCACGCAAGTTCTTGAAGTTTTAAATGCTTCAACAGCTTATCTTTATCAACTCCCCAATATTTTAAGGAATCTATCTCATGCTTTTTCTTATTCTCGTTGTTCATTAGTTTCTTTACAGCAAGGGTATTATCCTTAGAAGAATTTGGTTTACACTGTGTAAAAGTAAGAAGGCATAGTAATAAAGAGCTTATAAACAAGAATCGTTTCATATCTATTTTTGATGTTTTGAATAGAATTATGATATATACGCCATCCTCATAATGTCAAAGAATAGCACAATGTTATACTACTCACCAGACATACGATGACTTTCGATTTCAACTCCTTCCTGATACCGGTCATATTGCCTTTGTATTATCTTATCGAAGTCCTTTAGGTGGAAGTAATTATTCTTCTTGATGTATGAAATAAAGTCTTTCTGATAGTACAGGGCATATCCAAAACCTTCATTATCACAAGGTGTCCCTATACACTTCTCATACATAAGACCATAATAATACCCGATATATGCACCTGCTTTATATCTTTCTTCCTTCGTCAGGTCATCAAATTCTGGTACATTTTCCAAGTCCAGCAAGGATGATAAATATTCATCTAACATACAGTAATATAGATTCTTCCTGTCAGCATGTTTTAACATATACTGCAGCAGCCCTTGATGAATGAGAAGTCGCCCATCCGCACCTTTTGAAACAAAGAGTTCCTTGTACTCTTTTCCTATAGGGAGTTCTCCTTCCTCTTTCACTTCATCTATCATCATCTTATTGATTACATCAGACTTGTCATAGCCGTATTTCAGGAACAACTCACGAAGGAAATCCCTGTCATTATTCATAAGCCATGTGAGTGCAGCCTTGCTGTCGTGGAAGATGAATTGATTTCTGTAAAAGATACTCTTATCTAAGGAATAGACGATCTTGCCTTTCTCGGTATCCATGTATTCCTCTCCATCTGCACCTTTGACAGTTCCTTTTATGGTAACAACTTGATCCAGTGAAGGTGAAAGAATAACACAATTATATTGAGGTACGAACGTTTGCAAATCCCAAAAGATGCCAAAAGTTTGACCATCAGGAACCGTTTTTAAAGCCATGATATTCTTTTGAATACTTCGTTCTTTTGAATTTCCTTTATCTGCATATTTCCAAAAACCATCCTGTATTAGTTCTTTGGGACGTTGGTTCAAATCGACTCCGAATATCTGATATACCCTTTTATAGGCTTCCTGGGAGGGAAGGGGCTTGAATCCACTTCTTATAAGTTCCTGACAAATCAGACGTACAGCCAGATCAGTACATTTCTCCTGCATATCATTGGGCTGCACTATTATGCCTTCTGGGTCGTCTATTTCGTAATAATCTCTGATCAATTGCTCTTCCATTGGCGATAGTTTATGTGTTAATTGAACTTGCCCTTTTACATTCTCAATCTTTTGGCTTTCTCTTGGGTGTTTCTGGCTTACCTCTTTACAGCTAATTGTAAACAATAATGATAAAATAAATAAATAATTCTGTCTCATATATTATATACTAAATAAGTCTTTTCTTGTTTTGAAGATTTATATCCTTTGAGCCACGTAATAACTCAACATTATAGATGTTAATGACAATAACGTACATAACTTCATAAGGATGCTGCTATTTATATTTTAATATTGTCCTTTTTCTTTTCTACGTCTTTGTATTTCTTTTTCTGCAGGGGGAATTTTTCCTTCTTGCTTATAATGAATTAAAGTTTCCCACCCTAATAAATAGATAGAAAAATAACAGTTTGTCGAATTTTCTTTGTAAATTAGTAATCGCTAAAGAACTGATTTTAAAGACAAGACAACAAAACTGTTATGGAAACAAAAATAGAGAAAATAAGTGAGCTATCCAAACTTTTGAGTGTCAAAACCTGAATGAGTGATGGTTTATTTTATCTTTTTGGTAAGTTTGGCATCGGTCACCTGTTATCTCGCCTTTCACTGGAGAGACATGACGAGGTTTCTGCTTCGGAGTTAATCCTTTCTCATTGTCTCTTCCGCATTGTGGGTGAGAGCATCCACAGTATATGCAAACAAAAGATACATGAGCTTTCAAATCATGGTAAGAACTGTTTCTATCGGATGATGATTCGTCCTCAGATGGATTGGAAACGTTTGATGAATCACTTTGCACTGCGTTATATGTGCCTATTGCGTAAATATAACGAAGCTCCTCTATCTAATACCACTACATGTTTCATTATAGAAGATACCGTGCTTGAGAAGAGTGGCGTGAGAATAGAGGGTATCAGTCGTATTTACGACCATGTAGAAGGCAGATGCGTATTGGGCTACAAACTGCTACTTTATGCATTCTTTGAAGGCAAGATAACAATACCCTGTGTTTTTTTTACTGCATCAAGAAAAGGGAAAAAAAGGAAACTAAGCAGTAGTTCGGATTAGGTGATTTTAAAGGTTGCTACTGTAATGATCAGATAGCCGACGCAACGCAGTGTTACCTTACATATACCGTCATGGCTTTGGGAAAGAGATTCACAAAACATTAAACCATGGTCGAACTCTTTCGGATATGGAGGGCGACTTCATGGCATTAACGTTATGCAAGAGAGTTCTTGCTTGTATCGAGCGCATTCTTCGCATTTTAGGAGAAACGCTTGGGGTGACCCCCCAACACCTTATGGCTACAATCAGCGGTAATAACAAAGCGATGTGCAAAATCCTCGTAATGGCTAAAGCATTAGAAAAATGGAATGAAGTATATGGACGCACTGCATAACCTCAGTTAGTCATGTGTTAAAAGTCAATGGAAATAGGGGAACGACAGGCAAAGGGGAATGAGAAAAACCTGTGTTTGAAGGGGTGGGAAACTTTAGTTATTCACCTATAAAATAAGGAGGTCTACCCGTATGCTCGTAATTCATATAGATAATTTCTGCATCATCAGAACCTACCGTATTTTTATCTATTTCTATTTTCGTTTGCTTGATAAGATATGACATTTTTATTATCCTCCTATAAATCTTATATCATCTGGATGTATATCCCAATTATTACTATAATAGGGTTCCTCTTCCTCTTCTCCTCCACGAGGAGTTGTAAGAAAAGCATAAATCTTCGTTTTTTTCAACGGGTATTCCTTGACTCCTACACGTAGAAAAATCTCAAACTTATTATTATACTTACTTACCCTCACTATAAACTCTCCACGCTGGTTGTGATTTTCACCAAAAGCTTTGCGAAAGATTTCTATCACTTCATGTTCATCGAAGTAAAACCATCCTTCATATTTTTTCTCCCACATTCCATTCAAACAGTAGTTCGGAAAGGCGAGCTTTCATGTCGATAGGATTACCATCATATTCATAGACAAACTCTCCATTAGCATAGTTATATATAGTACGTGTAGTACCAAGGCGAGCTTTAGGGTCTTCCAACTCCAGAAGAATATCATAATTGAAACGCTCACGATAAGTGTTCCATAATTTCATGGGGATACCATTGGTCTGAAGATTAGCAATGACATCACTATCCATTGAGTTTGTACAATATTCTTTCGTATTCTTTGCAAAGTGTGCAGCCTCCTTGTCAAACTGCTTTAAGGACATCTTCACTTCGTGTGCCTGAATGGTATCACAGATAAGATCTCTCCTCCCCTTTGCAGCAAGATATAACCATATCTGACCACCAGGAAGAAGAGTTATGACAAAATTCTCATATTTAACTCGTTTTTTTTGTGGTCGCAAATAAAGCTCTTTTTTGAATAACTCTGTCATTCTATCTTGTAATGCCTTTGGTAATTTTATCTTTGCCTCATAATATTTAGCTTCGCTATATTACAGCCAAAGCACGTTTATACTGTTGGGTACTTCCTGCTTCTCATCCTCTTCAAATTCGTTAAGAGACACTGCGCCACCAGGAACTCCAAGCCCTTTATGTACCATACGGTCCATTACAGGATATTCATCACCTTCTTTTCCAAACCCTACAAAGGCATACTTGATTTCTATAGGATAATTATAAGGAGCTGCCACAGTTGGCATCCAAGAAAATTTAGAATCTTTAGACTTTTCCATTCTTTTATTACTACTACAAGATATAACTCCAAAAGAGAGAAGTATCATTATAAAACAGTATTTAATTGTGTTCATTATTTTATATAAATAAATTCTGTATAACAATAAGTATCAATAAGGATTATGTAAAATTGACATTAATTTAATCCTTATCCTTTTGCAATATCAACTCTAACAGCACTCTTTATGTACATATTAGCTTTTGAAGAAATATTCGATTCAGCTTCTGATAATGTACTAATCTTTGATTTGGAACATACATCTATATTTTGGTCTACATCCATGTTGAATTTACCTTTTATGGTATGACTTTCATCCCCTGATATGACTGTATTTACATTTTTGTTATAGAAGAATCTACATCTCCGCCAACAGATAGTCGTGCATTACCATCAACGGTCATATTTGCATCTCCTCCCACCTGCATTGTAAAGTTCTTTCCCACATTTACATTCATATTCTCTGATGCATTGATGTTAACATTCTTCGTATTGACATTTACTTCTTCAGCAGAAGATATGGTGATGGTACCATTTAATTCATCAATGAAGATTTTATTAGCTCGAGTTGTCTGTAGGAGGATGGTATGGGCTGTATCATCAAAGGTAACGGTCGAGCCGCTTCGGGTGGTAAGGCTTTTCTTGTGGTTGGCAGCAAAGCCTCCGTTACCTGTAACTCCATTAAACAAACTGCCTAAGATATATGGTCTTGCAGGGTCACCATGACGGAAGGCGAGGAGGACTTGGTCGCCTACCTCTGGGATAAATACAAAACCGCGGTTGCTCTTAACGTCACTACTACTACCACCATCTGGTGTCATCACACGCACCCAGCCTGTCTGCATACCATCTGTCTGCCAATTCATGCGTACACGAACACGGCCCTTGCCCTGTGGATCAGCATTGCTAAGCACGGTTGCCATCTGTGTCTCAGCTAATGGCATACGCACCTTTGGACTTGGCAGTGCCTTTATCGTTGCGGGGATAGCCGTGAAGCGGTTCTTGTAGTAGCTCCCTTGGCTCACCTCGTGGGTTATCTCGATGATGCTGAAGTTACCCAGATTCTTTTTGGAAATATTTCCTATATGCCCCAAGAAAGAATTGTAGACTACAAAATTACCATAGAGTATTGCACAACAACTACTTTCTATCAACAATCATCTAATATAGAAAGCCAAAAGGAATAGGTCTTTTTTACGAGTCTTTATCTGTATTTATTTCACCAAGTCAATAACACCTTTGACGTTTTTTCTCCTGATACTTTATACACGCTACCATTTTCACTCGTATTCTTCTCCGAAACTTGTACATTACCAATACATTCTGTGATGGAGTTGTAATAAATAGACACAGATGATATTACAAAAACTCTAAATTGATGAAATCTGATAGTAAAGGTAGTCGTTACAATCAGTGCATCAGATAGGAGCCTTTTACAAATTTTATTTCTTGGCGAATTCCATATTGTCGAATGATTCAACTATTAACTCTATACATCGTTTGCCTGCTTCCCAATAATAATTATTTAAATTGGGTCTCGGTCCAATTGATTCTATATAACAAATACCACTATTACATTGTATAAGATATGACATAAGAAAAGCTCTGAATTTTTTTCAGGATATTCTAAATTTCCTTGGATGTACCATACTTTTTTTCTAATTTTTGGATTCAGAATATTATCAACTATTTTTTTGTATTTTGCATTCAAATTCTGATATTTTTTTAAAACGTGTTTCTATGTTAGAGGCGATGCTTTTCAAAATTTTCTTTGCTTGTCTTTGTATACAAATATATATTGACTATACCAATATTCTTTCCTTCGTCTTCATGCTTGAGAAGAAAACGAATAGGTTGGGTGGACAAATTATTGTGATTGCTGTCCTTAAACATTTTCCATGATACAGGGAAATAAAATATGAAATTATTTTGTTTGAATTTGAAACTAAAGGGTTGTAAATTTTCTGCCATGTTCCAATTAGTTTTGTTTATCAAATCCCAATTATTTGTGATTTGGAGCATATCGAACATCCTTTCTTGATAATCTTCTTTAAAGCATGATGCTTTTACCATAAAATAATTGGCTCCTGAAAAATCAGGATCATAGTCTTTTAGCACGGTAAAACGAGATATTACACTTTCATCTTTATTTATTGTCTTTTCCGTAAGGATGTCAGCATAGGTTCCCGTTGATGTACCATTAATCTTTCTGTAATGAAGAATACTTTCTCCCATCAGATTAAGTTTTTTAGCAAGCCAATCTGCAGAGTTCATTTCATACCAACAATGTTCATAATATACGGAAACTTCTAACAGCGGGCAAGTTTTGTCAATACTAACATATTGCCCGATGTTATTAATATCAAGTCCTTCTATAGGTTGCTTTTCAATCTGTACAGGTTTTACGTCCTTAGGTAGCAGAATCCAATATGCTAATTGTGATTCTACTGTTGTATAGTTACATTTCCAATAACGTTTAATCTGTTCTTCTTTCGAATAAGATTGTTGGATAGGAAACATTTCTTTATTATTTATATCATTCATAAATCGTTTCTATAATAAGAACTTTACAATATACAGTAGGAGAGCCTCCTTTAGCTAAACATACATCCTACAATTAAAATTATACACCCTGTTAGATAAATGAATCTACCCCATTTTATGAATAAAGATTTGAACTTATCTATTACTTGAATACGTTCCTCATTCATGACAAGACCATTGTATTTCACATGGAAACTCATCATAACCTTAATGAGGAAATTTACAAGAGTTTCCATTATAATGATATTTAAACCTACCATAATAATGACAAGTATAGAATGGTAAAAATCATGGCACACATCCATCATTTCCGTACCATACCTTACGGCTAAAACTAAACTAAGCGTATACATTATACATGCACCTAAAAGGCATACAAGATAATAGATTAGTAATTTTTTACCATGATATTTCTTGTACATCATTATCAATAAGATATAAAATACAAAGACTAACATGATGAATAAAATAATTCTCATATTTTTTACCCTCCAATTATTACAGTTGAACTTCCCGTTAAAACGATTCCATCTTTAGGTGCAATAAACCCTAATACATTACTTATATATTCAGCAGCATTTGTTATGAAATTTGTTATTGGCTTTAATGATAAAGTTACTGACAAATCACATTTTAATCCAAGAATCAATGCTAAATCTCCACCTACATTGATATGTGCCTCTAAATCATCAAAGTCTAAGTACCAGCCACCCTTTACTGACGCATCAGCAGCCACAAACGGAACTTCTACATTAGCTTTAACATTTAGAATTCCTAAAATATCTGCCGTACCGTCTGTTCCTGCTCTTGCGACACCTGCTTTTGCACCAAGCTCCGTTTGCATTCCTATTCTTTTTTCTTCCCAATTGGCAATATACTCTCCTTTGGCATTTGCTTCTGCATAGCCAACATCTGCATATCCTGCTGTATTACCATATAATACACCCTCTTTCCCAATATGTACATTTGCTTCATGATGTAGCCCTGTAATACCAGTCTCTGCTTCAGATCCGTATATCCCATCACCATAAAGACCTGCCTTTATTTTACCGTGTCCAACCGAGTAACCAACACCAACTCCACCGTTACCTTCTCCAAATGGCTCCCAATTTGGAGAATTGTATTTTGTATCTAAAATAAGAGGAGCATCAAAATTGAAAGTATCATATATGCCATTAGCGTTCTCATCAGTCAAGCTTCCTTGTACTCCAAATGCTCTTACATAACTATCATTAGAATAATTCTGATTGGCAAGCATTGGCTCAAATAAAATGTTTTCTTGTGCAGCCTTTACACCTACTGTTGGAAGAGCTTGTACACCACAAATTGTTTCATCACCTATTTTTGCTGCAGGTTTGCCATTTATAAGAACAGATGTTGACCCTCCCATGATGATACCACTTCCATTATGGAATGCTGACGGACATATAAAGCCATCCCCCTTCCTAGCAGCAGGATATCCATCTATTAATACATTGTCACTACCTGTATTTATAAGACCAGAATGTCCTGCTATATCAATTCCCTTTCGAGCAGCACCTTTCCCCATTATATTATGAATTTAGCTTGATTAACTTACCCTTTATATTCACAAATTTTTGTCCATTTATATGAATAACTTTCCCAGAATGCACATTAATAACATTCTCACTGTTTAGTTGTGTCATTGTCTTACTATGTAAAAAAGCTAGAGTAGGATACAAACGCAAATAACTTTCTCTTACATTAATTTCTGTATTAACTTCTGCGTCTATTTTATATTGTTTGCAGCTAATAGTTATATTGCCATCTGCTGACATTATAATGCTGCTATCGCCAACCTTAAATGTAATACGCTTTTGTCCAGTTAAATCTATAACGCCTTTGTTATCCATTGTTAAAGCCGACATAGGGGGACTATCTTTTTTCCCTCCAACATTAATCTTGGCTATTTCCCCAGAATTAACAGTATGAGAAATTTTAGATGTTATAGATAAATTTCCTCCACCATCAAAGTTCATGCTTACACCGCCTTTATCGTGTAGGGTTACGCTACCTGCAGAGTCATCAAGTTTGAGGGAACTACCGCTTCGTGTGGTGAGACTCTTGCAGTTGTTGCCTTGACCACCGCCACCACCTGTCGTTCCATTAAACAGGCTACCCATAACGTATGGTCTTGCAGGGTCACCATGACGGAATCCGAGGAGAACTTGGTCGCCGACCTCTGGGATAAACACAAAACCACGGTTGCTCTTTACGTCACTACTGCTACCGCCATCTGGGGTCATCACACGCACCCAACCTGTCTGCATACCATCTGTCTGCCAGTTCATGCGCACACGCACACGGCCCTTTCCCTCAGGGTCAGCATTGCTGAGCACGGTTGCCATCTGTGTCTCTGCTAATGGCATACGCACCTTCGGACTTGGCATTGCCTTTATTGTTGCAGGGATAGCCTTGAAGCGGTTCTTGTAGTAGCTGCCTTGGCTCACCTCATGGGTAATCTCGATGATGATAAAGTCACCCAAACTTTCTTCTGATAAGTTTCCTACACGCTCTAAGAATGAACTGTAGAGACTTACGACAGAACCTACACGCAGGGTTGGCACCTGACTCTCAGCTGTGATATAATGTGTCTCAGCCGTCTCAGCCGCTTGCTTACGCCCCGTGTAGTTATCGAGTTCCGTCTCATTGCTGATACGTGGCAGCGCATGCTGTCTTGCAGGTTTTGAGAACATACCTAATGATGCACGGAAAGCCTCACCCGCAAGTTTGTCATGACCATATGCCAAGTTTGGCGTCATACGTTGCATTTCACGGTCAGCACCAGAGTGATAAGAGAACACCTGCTCAGAGCGTGCGAGGGTCTGTAAACCAATGTCAAGTGAAGACAACGTCGTTCCATATTCCAATATTATAGGGTCAGCCAATTTCCTTGGTTTACCAAAGATGAGTTTAGTTCCATCGAAATACATCCACTCTTGATACTGATGTGCAAGACGGCGGATAAAGTCGAAGTCCGACTCTTCATACTGGCAGATAAAGTCTTTGGTTTCCTTGAATGCAGGATTCAACTCTAATTGCACCTTAGCTTGTTTGCACAGCTTTTTCACTACATCCCCAATGGTTCTATCATTCCATGAGAAGCAGCTATGTGCCGTTTCCATTCTGTAAGTAGCAGAGTAGCCAGAAACGATGATACATCCAAAAAGAGGGGTCCAAGCACTGAAATTCCAAATGCTTGTAATCCGTACCTTCCCCAATTTCCTTTGCTACTTCCCATCTGATACTATTTTTAATTTTTTGCCACATCTTGTTCTTGTAGGTCTTGTAATTGTGAAACTATATCACGTGTCATATTAAAATCTTCTTCTTTGAATTTACTGTCATATAAATAAATAGTGGTGCACCTACAAGAGAGGCAAAAGACTGTACCTGCTGTCAAGAAGATTTTAATTCCTCCTATTGAACCGAATAACCGCTGTCTCTTTAGCACCACCTTCTAATACAAAGATATCAAAGGTCTCCGATTGTTTTTCTTTCAACCAACTGGTATCGGTTTTAATTTTCAAGACAGTAATCCCTTTGGCATCCGTTTCTCCTGACACCTTATATACACCGCCTTTGGTACTTGTTTCTTCCTCTGTCACCGTACCATGCTTATATATAAATAGTGCAATATCGCAGTCATCAAGTCCACGGGTAGTTACCCTTGCATAAATCGTCTGTCCACTTTCCACAAATCCCTTGATTGCTTCTTTGCAATCCTTGTCGCGATAGAAAGCAATACTTGTAATATCCTCTTTATCAGTATATTCTATTGGTGTCTTTTTGACAATTTAAGATCCTTAACCCATTCTTTAGAAAAGAGTTCCATATAGATTGGTGTCTTTTCTATCGGCACTTTCTTTATCTCTTCTACTTGACTGTTTGTCAGTGAAAGTTCTATCTTTGTCATACCATCTTGTCCTATACGAAGTGGTGCAAAATCAGTAAGATATTTTTCCTATACTTACTTTCTGATATCTACTTTATAAGTTATATAGGCACACCTTATTGACATACATTTTGTAAAGCGCGTCTGATCCTACTCTTATGTATATATCCTACTGTCCCATCTTTAACTTGTACTTTCCACCAGTTTCCATTATTGTCCAAGATAGTTATCATTTCATTGGTGGGAACATGTTTAAGAACTTTTGATGACAACATACCTTTCTCACGTAGATTGGTATACCCATCGGGGTCGTCAACAAAATAAATATCATTGGGATTGATATCATTTTCCATTACTAAAACAATGTCTACTAATTCTTTTAATCGCATGACTCCATAATAATCTTGTTTTTTAAGACGGTCTACTAAATGCTTATCTTTAGACATGAAATTACTTAAATGCTGGTATGATTTTTCGTCTTCAATCCCTATTATTGCATCTTTATGATTTCTATCATACTCAATTAGGCATTTTAATAAATGTACCAAGCATTTATCTTTCACATCCTGCGGATAGTTTAGTTGCTTGAATTGTTTAAAATAGGCATAAACTAAATCATCAAATGGGGCCATGGTTTCTTGTGTTTTATTACAAGACAAGTATATCTCATTTATGAGATTACGGCGAAAGCCTCTTTTTCTGTTATTATAGAACAACACTTTTTCAGTATTATCCCTATAAACAGAATAATCAGTTGTCTTCTTTGAGAAATCAATACTTCTTGCGGTGAGTATCTTATTTCTTTCATAATCATGATTAAAGACAACATCTATCGCATATTCAGGATTTCTTATAAAAAAGGAGAGAGTTGTTATGTTATCATTGAATAACAACTTATTATATGCCAGAAATTTATCGGCAATACCGTTTTCTTTATCATAGAGCATTTTCCTTGCATCTTCTTTGGTTGGTTCTCCATCTATTTCCGGCTGATAAAAAAGATTCTCTGCTTCTGTATACAAGAACCGCCCCCATTCATTGATTGTATACTCTGTGTATCCTCCTATGCTGAGAACATAATCTTTGGGCTCTTTATGCAGGGAGAGCCCCCAATATTCCATACATCTATTTTGGAAATCCTGATATGAAAGGGGGTTATAACCATTATCCTTTCCATACTTTGACAAAATAGAAGTCTGCATTAATTCTTGTTGATCCATCATTTTGCTATTTACATAAATACTATCTTTTGACACATTACTACTTTTACTCTGACCTTGACAGGAAAGTAAAAGTATATGAGAAAGACAAAATAATATATATCTGTTCATTTTCATTGCTTTTTACTTCTTGCATTCCTTTTTCTATCTTTTCCGTCTCTTTTAAATTCATAGAAGCTATATACATCATTAATGTCACCATTATAATCTTCTATGTAACAAAAGATTTTCTTTCCCTCTTTTTTATATTTTGTATATAATTCGCCAAGTTTTTCCATAGCCGAGTTGTATACTCTAATACATCCATAGGTAGACATTAACATACCATTGTCGTTAATTTTATCCGCAAAACCTACAGTATGGCCACTATGGATTGCAATACCAGACCTTCCATTTTTTGTTGCTGTTAAAAATTCCCCTTGAATTCCTTCCAATAAAATTAAACCATACTTACCAAAACTAGTCGATCCTACATGTTTTTTAGGTTCATATGTTGTTTTGGTTTTTCCTGTAGGTGTATCACCATTACCTCCTTTTTTTAACCGATTGGTATTTGTTCCTCTACACAGTGAATGAGTTATAAATAGGATTTTTTTATTGTCAAAGACAACTAATGGCCCTTCTTTATCTCTATTTAGGTGTAATGACATCAATATATACTTCGTTCTCATGCGCGGTGAATTTCCCATCAAAAGTACAGTTTTTATTTTTTTCTTGTAGATGGTTTCCTGTCAGACACTCTTTTACATGTAAAACTTTAATAGCATTATGAAAAAAGAAACGACGTGGAGCTCGTATTGATTCTCCTTTTGACTCATTAATCTTTGATGTTACGTTATCAACATTTTGATCTGTGATGCCGTGTGCTATTTCATTAATCCCTTTTTTCTTCCAATATGCCAGTGCTGAGAGAATAGAATCTCTTGGATCTATTTTCAACAAAAAGGGATTGTCATTGCCTACCCATGTTACACTCACGCCAAAATTCTTTTGCGTGTAATCTTGTAACCCTTTATAGTTTCCCTTCCAAATAATTTGTTTAAATCCCTTTCCGCTATATCGCCATCCGTCATCTTTATTAGGATGTTGCTTACCATATTTATGTCTTGGTCCATATACAGTATTCGCAACTATCTTTTGATATTTCTCTCCTTTTTGTATAGATATATTTGAGAGTCGTTGTGCCTCCCTTTCCCGCTCCTCTATAGATGCAAAACTTTCAAAATATGATGAGAAATGAGTCAGCATGCTTTTCCAATTCCGATATGTAAAATCTTCCTGTAATCGGTAAAACTTTGTCTCACCCGCTATTTGCGCCAAGAAATGCGCTTTTGAAACACAAGTGTTGATACCTACTTTTTTCCTATATTGATTAAGATATGGAAGTGCAGCGGCAATCATTGTAGTGTCCTTAATGAGACAATTACCTTTTTCATCAACACAGATACGTTTGATTTCCTCTAATGTAACATCCTTATTACAGCGTGGACATCCACCCTTTTCTGGCTCTGTGCGATTAACATTCGCCTTGCTGGGTTCTGCCTTTGGCGTGGGGATATGCCGTTTGACAGAGAAGAGGATTTCTTTCCCTTTAAGTATGTATTGTTTGGGTTCTTTTGAGGTCTGTCTGTCAGTATTATTATTTACATTTCCGTTGGAAGATTGACTACTGAAAATCCATGAGACAACAACCTTGTAGGCTGTACCTTCCTTGTATGGAGGCGCTGCCAACGTCAAAGAGAACTTATAGACACCCGTACTATTGACAGGGCAACTGGTACTATATACAGGTGATGGCTTGGGACTTTTCTCTTCTTGATTGCCTGTTTCGTGTTTATATACATCCAGACGTATCTTGTCGGTTTCCATATTGGCGGTAGAGACACGCACGTATACCGTACTCCCGTTGTCAGCAATACCACCCTAATGTACTGCAAAAGTATAAAAATAACATCGAACCGGATTGTGCCCTATCAAATGGAATCCTTTTCTAAAGAAATGTATCTTAATGGTTCCTGCTAATTTCTTATTCTCATTTTCTTTATATTTTTCTCCTCTTTCATTTAAAGCTTTCTCATTTTTAATAGATGACTGGATAGCTTCTATTGCTCGAATAGAAATCTCAGAAGCCAGACTGTAAGATATTACTCATCACGCATCTTCTCCATCTCGATATCAACATCCATGCGATAGCGGCGATAATGCTTCCCAGCAATATCCTCAAAGCCTGGAAGATGAAAGTACTTGTTACGTTTGAGATAATCACGGAAGTCCTCGTCATAGCATAAGCCGTGACCGAATCCGTTTATATCAATGGAAGTACCGATGCCCTTGTCGAACAGAAGACCATAATAATAGCCCACGTAAGCACCAATTCTATACCTCTCCTCTTTCGTAAGTCCGTCGAACTCGGGATAATTCCTTAAATCCACTAAGGTAGATGCATACTGGTCCAGCATAAGAAAATACCCATTCTCCTCATTTACGTGCTTCAACATATACTCCATCAGACCTTGGTGAATAAGCAATTTCCCATTGGCACCTCTTGAAGCAAAGAGTTCCTTGATTTCATCAGCATCAGGAATACTGTTAACCACCTTGATTTTATCGAGCATCATCTTGTTGATTATATCAGACTTGTCATAGCCGTATTTCAGGAACAACTCACGAAGGAATTCCCTGTCATTATTCATAAGCCATGTGAGTGCTGCCTTGCTGTCGTGGAAGATGAATTGATTCTGATAGAAAAGTTCTTCATCTATCCTGTAAGATAATTTACCCTTTTTGAGTACATTATTATCAGCATCTTCATCATCAAAGCCTTCAAGCAGGGTAGCACCTTCAATAATAGGGTGGAATATAATATAGTTATATTTAGGGACAAAAATATTCCGATACCAAAAGCAAAATAGGGTTTCCGTAGCTCCATCGTCCATAGACCTACGCTGATCTAAACGCTCTTGAGGTAGTCCATCTTTAAATACGTATCTGCGAAGCCCTTTTTTAAACAGAGAGTTATTACTTTCAGATATATCTATGTTATAATACTTTTTAATGGCCTTTTGTGCCTCTACACTGCTAATAGGTTGGAACCCCATCCTTTTAAGAATTTCGAAATTCAATTCTACTGCAAGATCTGTATACTCCACTTTCTTGTCTATAGGCATTACTGTGACCCCATCAATCCCTACTTCTGCAAGTTCTCTATAATAGTCTCTGATTGTCTTTTCATTCATACGAATTAAATCATTCTTTTTTGTAATTACAACAGTGTCAGATGTTTTTTTTGATAGTTGCTGGCTTACACGAGTTTTACAACTTATGCTCAATATAACTACCGAAGAAGTGATAAATAAATAATAGATCCTTTTCATTTTTTTATTTTCCCTTTAAAGTCTTTTAATTGTCCAAGATTATTTCTTGCTTCCTGCCTCTTCTTTTCTTCAGGAGACAAAATTTTGTCATTTCTATAATTTACATAATAAGCAGGATTACACCTGTTATTTAAGCCATTACACCATCTTTTTGAACGTATTTCAAAATGAAGGTGCGGACCATGAGTTCCTTTTTCGATTCCTGAAATTCCTGATAATCCAATAACATCTCCGGCATGTACCGTACCACTATTAACAAGGATTTCTCTTAAATGATAGTATACAAAATAAATTTCATTAGAATCTGGATTAAAATTTGGTCCTTCTTTCCACTCCCCTTTATAAAAAGGAATATAGGATAATCTTCTTTTCCTAAAAGCTTCTAATTGCTCCTTGTCTGTTATCTTCAAGACAATTGTCTGACCTTGACCCGAATAAGCTCTTGATATGGCTTCTATAGTTCCGTCTAAGCATGCATATACCCTTGTTCCTTCCACACAAAAGATATCAAGTCCTTGATGATAATGTCCATTAGGTCTTTTTGCACCAAAAACCGCATTGTTTGGATTATTATATCCTCCCTGAGTCCATATAGTAATCTGTGGATTATCCACAGGTTCGTGCCATTTGGACAGATTCTCTTTCGGCTTAGGAGAAGATTTCTTACCCCACAAACAACTCTCTGTTAGAAAAGCCTTTGAAGTTTCTCTATCAAAAGATTTTTGTTTCTCTCTCCAGTTAGTTGTTACAACTTTCCATCCTTCCTTTCTGCTATTTCATTTCCAATCATTTTTGAAAATGCTGTGCAATCCTTCTTGTTGTTACTGAACTTTTGTGGATTTTGTTCCGTACAAATATATACATAACACATAGAGGCTAACGTCGCAATCCGATCATCTCCATTAATTGTATCTGCGCCATTCGTCATTATATCAACATTTAATTTAAATCTTGTATTGATTAGATGTTGTATTTTGCTATAGTTTTTCCTACCTGTTATTTGTACAAGGCCGCTTCCACGGAATCTCCATCCATCTCCAGAGTTATAATCTCCGTTACCGTTCTTATTAGCATACGCAATGTTTGCAAGAACGATTTTACGTTCCTGAGTGTCAGTTATAGAATAAACCCTATCAAGAGTCCTTTTCATACCATCTTTGTATATTCTTTTTCCATTTTTATCTCTGTCTGACACCCATTTACCATCTTTAGTCCAGCTTCCCTTGAATATTTTGCTCGGAAAAATATCCTCAAATCTTTCTCTCTTATAGTTCATAATCTCAGAAATGTTAAGAGTATACCCGGTTTCTATAGTAGCTTGTGCAAAGAAATGTGCTTTTACCCAACATGTATCCATACTCAAAGTTTTCATATTTTCAGTGTAGGTTTGTGCAACCGCTTTTAACCTATTAGCTGATACTTTTCCAAAAACCTGCTTTAGTCTTGGAAGCATATCCGTCCATTCTTCTCGACAGCGTGGACATCCATCCTTTTTAGGCTCTGTGCGATTAACATTCGCCTTGCTGGGCTCTGCCTTTGGCGTGGGGATATGCCGCTTGACAGAGAAGAGGACTTCTTTCCCTTTAAGTATGTATTGTTTGGATTCCTTTGAGGTCTGTTTGCCAGTATTATTATTTACGTTTCCGTTGGAAGATTGATTACTACTGAAAAGCCATGAGACAACAACCTTGTAGGCTGTACCTTCCTTGTACGGAGGCGTTGCCAACGTTAAAGAGAACTTATAGACACCCGTACTATTGACAGGGCAACTGGTACTATATACAGGTGATGGTTTGGAACTTTCTCTTCTTGGTTGCCTGTTTCGTGCTTATATACATCCAGACGTATCTTGCCAGTTTCCATATTGGCGGTAGAAACACGCACGTATACCGTACTCCCACTGTCAACAATACCACCCTGCAGTTTTTCTTTGCAGTCAGAATCTTTATAAATAATCAGGCTGCGGAACTCTATCGTGTCATTGAACAGGATAGGGTGCTGTGAAGCCTTTGTAATGTTTTCTATCCAATGTCGAGAACTCAGTTCCAGATATATCCTTATTTTCTGCCCATTGCTGAAACGCTTACGGTCTTCTATTATTTTCTTTAACTGGTCGCTTGAAAGGGAAAGGGCTATCTTTACTTTTCCTGCAGCAGACAAGGTCATTGGAGTAAGGGCGGAGAGATAGGTTTTTCCCTCATATCCATTATAATAAAAGCGGCAATTGACAGATATACCCTTACAGCCCGGAAAAGATACATGTGCAAACACTTTATTACGCAACCCAATGTAAGTAACAGGTTTCCCATTCTCGTCCTTCCATTCTATACTTTTAAACTTAGGGTAGGATACGGTTATCCTGACCACACCTTTGCCTTTGGGTGAGCCTGGTTTATGAACATAAGCATATACAGAGTACGTACCTTCTTTAGTAAAGTAAGTACGTGCTGGAGCTTCTGTCAACCCTTTAGCAATCATACGATTGCCATGGCAGACATCCCACTTGACACCAGTACCCCGTACACTCCCTGCTGTTAGTGACGTAGTGAAAAGAAGTTCTTCATGATCATAAGGGGTTATGGTTATCTCTCTCTTTCCATTGACAAGAACATTGTTTACCTGTACTGCTGCCGGAACACGTTTGTTCTGACTCTTCTCGTCCTCCTGCGGCAAATGCTTCCAGTCTTCTTCTGTAAAGATCGGACTCTTATGTGCCGTACTGTTAGCCTTGCGTGGTGAAGCAGAAGGCTTTACTACAACCTGTTGACCAGATGTCTGTATATTGATTCTACCACCTCCAGCCTTACAAGTACCAGAACTCTTGACCGTTAGGGGATACATCTTACCCTTTATGGCAATCTTATTATACGTGTTACTCCAAGCGATATTCGGAGAACAAGGACCATTATTCTTTGCTGCACAGCTTCCAAAATTTAAGGACTTTATATCCTTGTCTTGGTCTGTAGCAACAAGTTTTCTTGCGCCGTTACAGTAAATCTTCTGCTGGCTGGTAACACGGAAAGTTCCTGGTTTGGAACCTTTGTCACATGTGCAAATTGCACTATCTGCAACAATCTCCTCACTTTTCCCAGTCTGTTTACGATTACGGTCTGCTGATGTATTTTTGCCTGTTTCCATTCTTCTTTATTGAAAGGTTAGACTTATTTCAATATCCTTAAGTATCTGCTCCCGTCCCTTAATAGTGTAATGACTATGTATGGACTGGGGAATTTCTGTAATCCTATCAGTCTTTACGATACAATGTTGTTCTATAGATGTTATATTTTCTATCTGAGCCTCACCAAGGAGGGAAATCTTTTCGAGCTGTACTTCATTCTTTCTCAAGTCAGCATTTCCAACAATGTGTAGCGATATTCCTTCTTCTGTGTCCTCAATGGAACAATCTTGTGAGAAGAGAAGCGGTACTCCCAAGGCTACCTCTTCGTGCTCTCTGTGTCCTTTCCCTTCTGTGAATTCTATGCCTGACCAGTCGGCTTCCAACCACTCTGAAAGTACGTAATATCTTTTCATCATGTTAAGTAGAAGCTTCTTGTCATGAACCCTATCAGTCAACAACTGTAGTTCCTTTTCAACCCATTCTCCTTCATACTTGGCACGCAAAAGAAAGAGACTGTCATCCCAGCGTCTACAGAGTTCGTCATGGTCTGAAATGCTAACACATTTCCCTCTACTGTCTAATTCCATACATATTGGATTAAGAGTAGATTCTATATCATGCACAAATGCTGTCGTGGCATCGTCATCATCTGCAATGGCATGTAGATACGCTACAGCTTTGACTTTGCTATCTTTAGAAAGCGGAACAAACTCTATAGAAACCTCACATTTGGTCTCACTCACCCCATCTGGCATAACTTCTGTTCTGACTCCATGCACCTTGCATGACCCTGTCAGTGCTTAAAAGGAATATACATAGTTTAGAACAGATTTACTTTTTCAGAACTCTGGATGTTGACCTTCTTAGGAGAAGATAGGTCGAGGTCCTCCATCGTACTGTCAATGTTTATTTTCTCTGCTGTCTCCGATATTGTAGATGCCTGAAGATTATGTTCTTCTGTGACCTGTACGTTGGCATCATTAGCAGATAGGACATAACTGTCTGCTGCTATCTCTGTAAGCGATTCACCTGCCTGTATAGACGTACTTTCCCCAGAGATACTGGTAATATCCTGCTCAGCATTCATATTGATGGATTCCTCCGCAAGGATGTTGGCATTCTTGCAGTTCACGGTAAAAGTCTCTCCTGCATTGATGGTAATATTCCGCTTTGCATTGATGATGATGTCATCTCCCACAGAGTCAATATGGATGGAATTCCCCTTTATGTCTTTGATGGTAATTCCAAGTGACGATAGTGAATCGTTCAACTTTATAGTGTGCCCACTACGAGTTGTGAGACTCTTCATATGATTTCCTTCGAGACCGCCACCACCTGTTGTTCCGTTAAACAGACTACCCATAACGTATGGTCTTGCAGGGTCACCATGGCGGAAGCCGAGGAGGACTTGGTCGCCCACCTCTGGGATAAACACAAATCCACGGTTGCTCTTTACGTCCTTACTACTACCGCCATCTGGGGTCATCACACGCACCCAGCCTGTCTGCATACCATCTGTCTGCCAGTTCATACGTACACGAACACGACCCTTACCCTCTGGGTCAGCATTGCTGAGCACAGTTGCCATCTGTGTCTCAGCTAATGGCATACGCACCTTTGGACTTGGCAGTGCTTTTAACGTTGCTGGGATAGCCTTGAAGCGGTTCTTGTAGTAGCTGCCTTGACTCACCTCATGGGTTATCTCGATGATGATAAAGTCACCCAAACTTTCTTCTGATAAGTTTCCTACACGTTCCAAGAACGAGCTGTAGAGACTTACGACAGAACCGACACGCAGGGTTGGCACCTGACTCTCAGCTGTGATATAATGTGTCTCAGCCGTCTCAGCCGCTTGCTTACGCCCCGTGTAGTTATCGAGTTCCGTCTCATTGCTGATACGTGGTAGCGCATGCTAGCGTGCAGGTTTTGAGAACATACCTAATGATGCACGGAAAGCCTCACCCGCAAGTTTGTCATGCCCATATGCCAAGTCTGGCGTCATACGTTGCATCTCACGGTCAGCACCAGAGTGATAAGAGAACACCTGCTCTGAGCGCGCGAGGGTCTGTAACCCAATGTCAAGTGAAGACAGTGTTGTTCCATATTCTAACCTTATAGGGTCAGCCAATTTCCTTGGTTTACCAAAGATGAGTTTAGTTCCATCGAAATACATCCACTCTTGATACTGGTATGCAAGACGACGGATAAAGTCGAAGTCAGACTCTTCATACTGGCAGATAAAGTCTTTGGTTTCCTTGAATTCCGGATTTAATTCCAACTGCACCTTAGCTTCTGCGCATAGTTTCTTAACCACATTCCCAATCGTTGTGTCATTCCATGAGAAGCAGCTGTGTGCCGTTTCCATTCTGTAAGTAGCGGAGTAGCCAGAAACGATGATACATCCAAAGTCACTTCCTTCTCTGTGTAACTGTACATTTGTCACCACACCAACAAAGATAGGCTTGTTAGCAGCTTTGACCACGATACTCTCCCCGAGCCAGTCCTTGCTGCTGTTGATATTATGTACATATCTATTGCTACCCGTTTCCAATTCAACAGCCATTTGGAATCGGTGGTGTTTACCTATGTTTTGTTCGATTTGTAGAGAAATAAAAGAAGAAAGAGACTTCTTTCCTATGCTGATAGTAATGGGGTTGAAAGGAATTGACATGGGTTGTTTGTTTTGAAAATTAAAAGCTAATTGGCTTATACGGCATTACATTTAGAATCTCAAGGGAAAGCAATCGGAGTATGTAGGATAGTAAAGTTCCCCCCTCACTTGAGTAAGAAACGAAAAAGGACTATGCCGAGTACGAAGGCTCTGCATAGTCCTGATGTTTCTCAGACTTATGTGCGAGGCCAACGGTTGTCAAGCTCAGCATTGCCCACGGTGATATTCTCAGCAGAGAATGTCATAGCGATAGTCATAGGAGCCTCGTTGTTAACGTCGAGTGTCTCCTTGTAATGAACGATGTAAGCATTCTTGAAAGAAATCTCCTTCATCTTAGCATCCTCTTCGCTCTTCTTGTAAACTATCTTACCCTCAACAGGCTTGAACTGGCTGTTAAGCATAGCCTCGATAGTAGAAGTGTCATCAGTAGACTCGATAGTTACACTGATACGACCGCCAGAGATGCTTGATGCAGGCTGACCCTTCTTGTCAGTTGTACGGCTGAACTCGTAGTTAGAGTAGAGTACATCATACTCCTTACCACCCAATTCCAAAGTTGCTCTAAATGAACTCATAATTGATAATTTTTTAAGTTGTTAGAAAAAAAATGATAAACGAGGCACCCTTATCATCTCCTTTACAAGAAAACAAAAAAGAGAAAACCTCAACAACTTCTTGAAGTCCCCTCTGTACGGCTGTTAAACAGTCTTGCTCTTGGAAAGAAGAGGAAGATTCACAATCTGTTGTTTTACAGTGTTAAAAGTAAAAAGATATTTCTATAAAAGCAAAAGAAAAACATAAAATAACATGGGTTTAACATTTGATAAGCTAAATCCTTACCTTACTTCGAGAGTAGGAGGAACACCTCACCATTATAAGAATAAACTTGTCAACTCATCAGTTTATTAACTTCTCCACTTGTCTACCATATAGGTTTGTAAATAATTTTTCGTCTTCTAAAAATCTATTTATGCTAAATAGGCTTTGAAAAGATGCTCTTTTGGCTTGCAAAAGATGCCCTTTTGAGGTCTTATTAACGCCCTTTTAGAGTCCAATTAGGCACCTTTTAAAATCTTCCTTTGCAACTATTTGATTACAAATAACTTACGTAGATGCTAAAGCGATGCGCTTTTAAGCCTTTTCCTTGTCTTTCCTTCGAATGTTTTGTCAATATATTTCTTTGTCTTTTCAGGTTAAATCTCACACAGAGACACGGAGGTAACGGAGGTTTTATGTAAGGATGTGTAGCCCACGGAGGGGTGTTAATGTTGAATAGATAGCAGAGGACTGTTTTTATTCACTTTTCTATTTGAAATCTAATAAGTTGCGTTTACTTACAGAGGGATTAAGTTTGTCGGTCATCTTTTTTTTATTATCTTTGTAGCTGGTATTAACTTTATGATGATGAAGAAGTTATTTTCAACCTTGGTTGTCCTTTTGATGACATCAACGATGCAGGCTCAGTATCAAGAGCCAGTGCGACGTGACACGTCAAAGTTGCAGCCATTAAAAGGCTTAGAATATAAGGTGGAGATGCAGGGGAGCCTTTCAAAGGGCAAGACCCCACTCTGGCTCAATGCCAATAAGTATGGACTCAGTTCGCTGGAGGCGGCGAACGGCTATCTGCGTGGGGGCATAGAACGCCCAATACAGACGGATGAAGGGCAGAAGTTCGGCTTAGGCTATGGGTTAGATGTTGTCGTTCCTATCAATTATACAAGTAAGGCTGTTATCCAGCAGGCTTATGTGGAAGGACGATGGTGGCACGGAACACTGACGATCGGAGCCAAGGAACAGCCAATGGAACTGAAGAACAATGAACTCAGTTCGGGTTCGCAGACATTGGGTATCAATGCTCGTCCTATTCCGCAGGTGCGTTTGGCATTGTCAGACTATTGGACACTACCCTTTGCGAATGGCTGGTTGCACCTCAAAGGACACGTTGCTTACGGAATGATGACCGACCAAAATTGGCAACATGATTTCACGGCTAAGCAGTCGAAATATACCGACCGTGCGCTCTTCCACTCTAAGGCAGGCTATCTGAAGGTGGGCAATGATGAGGTGTTCTGTCCGTGGTCGTTAGAGATGGGGTTAGAGATGGTTAGTATCTTTGGCGGTACCTCTTATCTTCCTGATGGTCATGGCGCAATGAAGACCATAGAGAATGGGAAAGGGCTGCACGCTTATTGGAACGCTTTTCTCCCAGGTGGTGCCGACAATGGTGAGACAACTTATCAGAATGTGCAGGGCGACCAGTTGGGCAGTTGGGTGATGCGTTTCAACTATGATGGCGACTGGCACGGCTTTTCACTCTATGCCGATAAGTTCTTTGAGGACCATTCTGCCATGCTCCAGCTTGACTATGACGGTTATGGTGAGGGCAGCGAGTGGCAGGAGAAGAAGCAACGTCGCTACTTGATTTATGATTTCAAGGACTGGCTCTTAGGTTTTGAATATCGTTATAAGCCTGACAATTGGTTGAACACTCTTGTCGTTGAATATCTTTATTCAAAGTATCAGAGCGGTCCGATTTACCATGATCATACCATAACGATAGCCGACCATATCGGAGGAAAGGACAACTACTATAACCATTATATCCTCCCTGGTTTCCAACATTGGGGACAAGGCATTGGTAATCCGCTTTATCGTTCACCGATTTACAATGAAGATGGGACTATCTACTTTAAAGACAACCGTTTCGTGGGTTTCCATGTAGGTTTGGGTGGTCATCCTTCAGAGTATTTCAAGTGGCGTTTCCTCGGCACATGGCAGGAGGGATTGGGAACCTACGAACAGCCTTATACGAAGAAACGGCACAATGTGAGTCTGATGGGTGAGGCTACCTATACGCTGCAAGGACAGAAACTTCCGATGTGGATGAGAGGTGTTGATGTCCGAATGGGCATCGGTGCCGACTTCGGTTCAGTACTCGGTGGCAACAACTATGGTATGCAGTTGACCATTACGAAGCGAGGTTTGTTAGGAAAGAAATAGCCTTTTTAATGTGAAAGAAGAACAAAACAGAATATGAAAAGAATAAAGATATTATCCTTTGTCTTGCCCCTACTGACACTCCTTTTCTCCGCTTGTACGTTGGAGACGGACAATGATGCAGGAAGCATGGAGGGTATGTGGCATCTCGTGAAGATAGAATCAATGACATCCGTTGCGAGTGAAGATTTGAGTGAGCAGGTAATCTTCTGGTCTTTTCAAGCTAAGCTCTTGCAGATGGAGGATAAGACAGGACAGCATTATAGCTATCTCTATCGTTTCCAGATTGATAATGACCAACTGACATTGACTTCTCCTTATCAGTTTGACCGTGAGAATGGCGACCGACCACTAACAGCTTATGAGTCAACATTAGGCTTATATGGTATTAAAAGTCTTACCCCAGTGTTCCGAATTGAGAAGATAGACAGGCGAAAGATGATATTAAATGATGGGGCAGTAAGGCTCTACTTGATAAATTCTAAGTGGTAGTTGCCGACTGAACATTGTCGATATCATGTGAGTTCTTAGCATCTTCGGATTCTTATCTTTATATTCATAATAGGCTTTGTTCCTCTTTAATAGATGTGTAGATGCTTAACACATGACGTGCGGAGGCTTCGCACCATTGGTGCGGGGCGTAAGCACATAACAAAGTAATACGGTGTGAAAGCTATGCAGAAGGGTAGTTTTTGTTTAAGATATTGCTTTAAGTCTTTATGGCTACGAAATAACAAAAGGCAGGTGTAATCCTGCCTTTTGTCTATATATTAATAACGCTGCTTTGTTTTTAGTTTCTTACCTTTTTACTTCCTCTTTATTCGGTGAAAGGAAGTCCACCCTTTCTTCTTATAAAGACATCGAGGGTATAGTGGAAGGCGATATAGATAATGATATCAATCGCAATAATCCATGTCACAAGAAGTTGATTGAAGAGAGAAAGGTTGATGATGATAAAGATAAGCGACAGTGCAATGATACTTATCAAAGCCTGATGCTGTGTCATTCCTGCACGCATTAGCTTATGGTGGATATGGTTTTTATCCGCTCTGAAGATCGGTTTGCGGTGTAGGATTCGAACGATGATAACTCTGAATACATCGAAGGTTGGTACGAGGAGTAAGGTTACAGAAAGGAGGGTTGCACCCTTCTGATAAGGCATAACATGTGGGTTATACATGCAGAACTTAATCAGTAGTACGCCAAGGATGTAACCAAGTGTCAGACTACCAGAGTCTCCCATGAATATCTTTTGGTTCTTTTCCTGTTTTCCCCAGATGTTATGGTAAAGGAATGGAATCAATACACCCATCAATCCAGCAATAAGGATGCAATAGACCCATATCTTTTCGCGTTGGAAAATAAAGAAAAGACCGCATAACGCGATGAGCGTAAGGCTCGCAGAGAGGCCGTCAATACCATCTATCAAGTTGATAGCATTCATGATAAATACCAGTACACCAACGGTTAACACCGCCCCTACGAGTGGCGGAATCTCATAGATACCTAAGAAACCATAGAGGTTGTTGATGTAAAGATAGGACATCGGAAGCAGACTTGCCACAATGATCTGCATGAGAAGTTTCTTCTTTGCCCGCACGCCAAAGATGTCATCGAGTACGCCTGTTATATAGATTACGGTGATACCCACGCCAAAGAAGATGCTCCATGGGCTGACCCCAATCTTATTGCCTTTGCTTGTATAGACCCACGCCAATAGTGCAACGACCGTAGCAATCAGCATACTGGGCATAAACGATACACCCCCTAAGCGAGGAACAACATTCTTGTGTATTTTTCTGGCATCTGGTGTGTCATATAATTTTCTCTTTTTACAAAACGAAAGAATCTGTGGAATCATAATGAATCCACAAACAGCACTCATGGCAAATGCAAAAAGACTTATTAAAGTATATATCGACATTTTGTTAAGTATTACCTTTCCTATAAACTCTTTTTTCGTAATTATATTGTATTATAGTGTTAGAATGTTTTAATTTTTGTTTTGCCTTGAGTCGAAACTTTTATCCTTCGGAATAGTCTTGTATGTCATTTTCTTTTTGTACTTTTGTTGACAAGTGTTTTTTATATGTGCATATAACAATATCATCTGTATAATCATGTCATTATAACAAAAGAACTAATATAAAAAAAGCCTCATTCAGAAGTAGTATTTATTTATGAGTAGGTCTTTGCTGGGGAACGGTATAAACAAATCTAATATTTGATAGAATGAAAATATCTATTATTACAGTAACTTTTAATAGTGAGAAAACGCTACAAGACACCTTAGATTCTGTCTTGCGACAGGATTATCGCAATATTGAACACATTATAATAGATGGTGGTTCGACGGACTCAACGGTAGATATTATACGAGCATACGCCTCAAAGACGACCTCTCATTCTGTGAAATGGGTATCTGAGAAAGATCGGGGTATATATGATGCCATGAACAAAGGGATAGCAATGGCTACGGGAGAGGTTATTGGAATCCTTAATTCTGATGATTATTTTACGTCGGACGATATAGTTTCTAAGTTAGCAAGGCCTTTCGAAGATGAGACTTTAGAAGCTGTGTATGGCGACATACATTTCATTCATGACGGTGCACCTGATAAGGTTACGCGCTATTACTCATCAAAAATCTTCTCCCCTTTCTGGGTTCGTTTTGGTTTTATGCCAGCCCATCCCTCATTGTATGTACGGCGTGAGGTCTATCAAAAGGTAGGTCCTTACAAGCTTGATTATAAGATAGGTGCCGACTTCGAGATAGTTGTTCGCATGTTTTGTGTACATAAGATTAAGTCGAAATATCTTAATCTTGATTTTGTTACAATGCGCAATGGTGGTGCAAGTACGAATGGATTTCATAGCCACCGCTTACTTTTGCAGGAAGATACTCGTGCCTGTCGGGAGAATGGAATATATAGTAATCAGTTCTTGATAGCGCTCAAATACCTCTATAAACTCTTTGAGTTTAGGATTTAAAGGATAGACCTTTATAGAAAGTTTACGGACATTTCAAGGTTGTTTGCAAACGAAATGGAGTGTGTCTTAGTAGCGTGTCATCTTAATAGTTGATTGTACAGCTTAAAGTATTCCATGTATTGTGTGTCCATATTGAAATATGTCTTTACTCGTTTGCGGCATTCTTTGGTGTATTTGTCCTTACCTTCCATACTTACTCTCTTTATGATGTTGGCAGCTTCTTGTATATCACCTTGTTGGACAACAAACCCTGTATGTTCATCAATGGCTTCTGGACTTCCTCCTGTTTTGTAGGTGATGACAGGTGTCCCACATGCCATTGCTTCTAAGTTGGTAGTGGGGAAATTGTCTTCCCATGTCGGGTTTAGGAGTATATTTGCAGCAGAATATAATGCTATGAGCTCTTTTATGTTTTGTGTGCGTGGAATACCGATGACGCCTTGTGGTATTTTTTTCTGTTCTTGGCTGTTTAGCCCGACAAGAACTATTTGAAAATAATCGTCTAATAACCTTCTTAGCTGTATGAAATCGTTTAAACCCTTATGAAACCAATTGGAGGCAATGCCCAGTATGATGGACTTTGTCTCGTTTATTTTATATTTTCGTAGTACTGGCAAGAAGTCTTCTGTGGGCTTGAAAAGCTGTGTATCAATACCATTGTGTATGGTAATTATGTTTTGTTCTTTTAAGAACGATTGTTTTAACTGGTCTTGCAACCAAGTACTTACAGGTATTAGTGTTATATTATCCAAGGAAGTGAAAGCCTTTCTCTTGTCTTCAAAGTTCTGATAAGACCGGTCGCAGAACCAGCTTTTAGGATAAGTCCTAAGGTTTGGACATCTTTCACAGTGCAGCTTCCACTTCTCACAGTTGATGAACATATAGTGTGCACAGTGTCCTGTAAATGCCCAGCAGTCATGTAGAGTCCATACAACAGGTGCATTATATTGCTTGAGAAATTCAAACAATAATTGATAATTAAGGTAGTATCCATGAATGTTATGTAGGTGGATAATATCTGGCTGTATACTTTGTATGTATTGAATGAGCTTGCGGGTAGCATTCTTTGAATTCTGTCCGTGGTTATCAAAGAACCGACTAATGACTCCATGCCTTGCTTCATCCCATTTACTTCCGATGTGATAGAGTGTAGATTGGCTTGGATTCATCCATCTTCCGTATGCAATGTAGCTTTCCCAACCATGGTTGAAAACTATCTTACCTATGCTTTCCGCAATCTTTCCATGTGAACCCCAGTTGGCGGTAATGTTGATTTGCAGTATTTTTTTTTGTTGACTTCTCATATAAATACAATTTTGAAATTCATTGTCAGCGTATTGCTTATTGTTTGCGATTTCTCTATCTGACTTTTTAATTTCAGTAAAGTTCCCATTCTTCTGAAAGGGTTGACCTTTTTGGTTAAAAAGGTAGACCCTTTTCAAGGAATAGGTCAACCTTTTTTCTGTGAAGTGCCAATATGCGCTATATTAGTTACTTAATCATTGGGAGTTTCCTAAATCAGGGATTTGTTGAGAAAAGTCTTATATTATTTCTTTCTTGCACTAAGAAAGTATTTCAGATGTTGTATCGGCCAGAATGGTTCAAAGTGGCGGCGATTGATAACTTTTCCGCTGAATGAGAAGTAATGCTTGTAATCTGATTGCGAAAAGACATATTCATAAGTTTCACACGCAATGTTTATTGATAGTTCGTTGGCTTCCGTTAGTTTACCATAGGGAAAAGCAAAGTATTGGCATGGCTTACCAAGCTTCTCCTCAATGATGCCTTTGCATGTATTGATTTGATAACGTAGGATTTCCTCGTTATCGTCATTTATCATGTAGTGATCCATAGTGTGTGCTCCGATAATGAAACCTCTATTGGAGAGTTCTTTTATCTGATTCCATTTCATAGGCTGCTTGTGGTGAGTCATGACGATGTGCTCATTGAAGTTGTCTATATATTTCTGATCTCCTTCAACATAGTTTGGATTAATAAAGAAACAGGCATTCACACCGTATTCTTCTATTACTGGAGCGAAACAATCGTAACACTCACTGAAGCCATCATCGAATGTAAAGCGACAAGTGGCTCTAAAGGTTGTTGCTGCGTCGTAATGAGCTTTACGGCTTCTTCAAAGCGTATGAACTTGACGTATTTAGACAGTTCTTTCAATAAAGACCTGAATGTTTCAGGTTCTGTTTCGTTTAATATTCTGTGTCCGTTCAGAATGTGTATCCCCGGTTGTGGTTTACTAAATGTTCCGAGAATTTTTAGTATGATATTCCTAATATAGAATCTTATTTTGAAATATGTAGAGTCTGTATTTGTCGGCATAATGTTGAGGTTGTTTGTTGCTGAAAGTATATCTTCTTTTGATAGAGAAGATTATCCCTTAGTGAGTCTAATCTTTGGCTTGTTTGATATCACTTCTTTTATGACTTCTATTTGGTAGTGGATATTCCATTTACTATCAATCTCATTGAAGGCAGCCGTTCTGGTCTTCTCCCGTTCTTCTTGTGTTTGTGATGTCCATTTCTTTATGTATTCTGTCATACTTAAGAGGTTATCTTTCTTGAAGAAGTCACCTGTTATTCCGGGTTTGATTGCTTCAAATTCTGGGTTTTGATATGGAAACTGGTTATGAGTTATAACAGGGCAGCCGAACGACAAGGCATGAATGGCAGTTAGCCCTACATTGCCAGGTGATACACATACGGATGCATTATAAAAGAACTCCCCAATGATTTGGTCATCGTAGCAAGGACCATAAGTCCAGACATTATTTGCCAGACCTTTGGAGGCAGCATAAGATTTTAGGTCTACATTCTCAATTTCCTGCCCTATGAAGATGGCATTAATTGGATTTCCTTCTCTCGCAAGAATCTCCATGCTATCAATAATCATGTCTAATTTTTTCCACTTCTGAATTCGACCACAATAGATGACTGTGGGATAGTTGTTGTGAAAGTATTCTTGGTAAAGCGTACTTGGTTTTAATGATGTACGTAATTCCTTTTCCTTGTCAGAATCCATGGAGTTGGCTATACAGTACATGTGTGCAGGATTAAAACCTTGTTCAGTCATGAGTTTGATAGCATATTCATTATAAAGCATCAGTTCGCTAAAAAGACTAAAGAAGAATCTTTTGATTAATCCTTTGAAATGTCCCTCACGTCCATACCACCCGTGTGACCATGATATAGTCTTTTTCCCCATGAGCTTACATAGAATGAGAATAATCCATGAAGAAAGACAAAAAGGCTCTCCGTCAAGAATATAGTATTTATAATCTTTGAAGACAAGGCTTACGCTATTTGTCTGCCAGTAGAATGGGCCAAGAAACTGATTTTTCAGTGTTCTCTTATAACCATCAAGCCTTTCATAATCGAAAGTCTTTAAATTCTGCTTCACCTTGTCACCCAGGAAGAAGTCGCAGCCAATTTCTCTGCTAATGAGTGAGAAGATGGGGTATCTGTAGTGTGCCCCTATATTGGTGATGATACAAAGATTATTGTTCATTCTTATTATTATTTAAACGGATATCAATTGGATTCTCTGTACATCCAAGAAGCAAAATTAAAATTAATAGGCCATTGGAAAGTAATGTTGTGAATAATGAGGTATTCAGGATGTAAGAGAGAGTTGGAAGAAAGATAACTAAAAGGTCTGAAAGCCTATATCGATAGGATATAGAATTGAGGATATGTAAGAGAACATAGAAAACTAACCCTATTAAAGCAATCCAAATATTCCCGCAGCTGCAACACCATCGGTTAAAAGGAAGTTTGCATTTGCATTTTGTGAACCATAGGCAACAGTCTTACCTAAAGAATCAGCATACGGGTAGTAGTCTGTAAGGAGGTTGATTATATTTATGTGAGAATAAAGTGTATAAGGCTTGTCGTTGACAGAGAAGAAACGTAGATAATATTGTGTTAACCATCCTGCTACGGCTGTGGTACGGAGAATAACAATGAATCCTGCCCCCAATTGTAACACTTCGTTTTTCATATTGATAATACCAATACTTGCAGCTGAAAGCAAGTACATCACAGTAGAATGTAGTCTCATATTGAAAGCATTTCTTTGTCTTTTGATAAAGAAACATAAGGCTATGAGTGCGAATGGCATGAAAAACGTAAGTTTCTGCATGTCTATCATGAAAAGTAAAAAGTAGGCCGCTGTTATGAGGGCGGTTTTAAGCCATTTCTTTTCACCAAGATAATTAATTAAGAGGAATGGATAGAATGCTCCAAATAGTGCTCCCTTAATATATGCAAGGATAGTTGAACCACCTTCTGCATTTTCTGCATTTTGAGCTCTTAGTTCATACATTAAATCAGATTGAGTGAATATATTAACAAAATGCATAGAGCCTATATTGGTGATAACAAGAATAGCAGTTAACAGAATGGTGAAGAATTCAACCCATTTGAATGGTATTTGTGGAGCAATGATAATGTTTTTGAATATGGTATTGCTTGTCCCTATACAGAAGTACAGGGAGAAGAGGAAGGACATGAGTAAACTATAAGTAAATTTCGTGAAGGTATCAATTCCCCACATTGTAAAAATCGCATGGACAAAAGGAATATACACCATGATATATAGAAAGATGGTGAAAAAAGAAGATAACACTTTTATTCCTTTATAAAACAAGATGGGGAAGATTGATATTATAGCCCATATCATATAAGTCGTTGCTGGCATTGGGATATAATCTATTCCCATATAATGAAAGAGCTTAAATACAAAACCATTGAATGCCAAGTCATATACAACTATATAGACAAGGCTACAGATGATTCGTGAGAATATATTGTCAGCATTAAAGATGAATCCTATAATCTTCTTCATATTAAAATAATTCTAAGGATTAAAATAGTAGAAGATAGAATCCAGAAAGGAATGTATCTTTTGAATACAGAGGGAGATATGTTAGCTAACCTTAGTATGTGGAAAAACATAGCCAGATTAACTAATGAGCATGTGAAAGTATATAAGGTTAAAATGTGATAGATATTGTTGCTCATATTGCAGGCAATGATGATAGAGCCTATAGATATGATAGCATATATGCTATTATAATAAAATAGAATACGTTGTTTATTGAGGTAGCGAAACAGCGGAATCAATGGTTGTGTAAGAATAGTTGGGAATGACCAAAAGGCAAGACATAAGGCTATTCCTCCTGATATTGTCCATTTAGGTCCAAGAAATAGTATGATGATTTTATCCCCTCCGCATGCAAGGAAAAGCATAGGTAGGAAAGATATTAATGAAACTACTTTCCCCACCTGTATAGTGCGCTGCTGTATTCTCTGTCCGTTATTTTCTGTATTATCGGAACATAATTGTTCATAATATATACGCCCAATGGCTGAGCCGATTATTGTCATTGGTAAGAGAAGAAGCTGTAGAATGATGGAATAGCTTCCAATTGTCGCTTTGTTGAAATGAGCAACAAGAACCAGTAACGGTACGTTGAATCCTGCGAAACATAGAATACTTGATGGTGCATCATAGACTACAAAGTTCTTGTATTTTATGATGATGGCTTTCATTTTCTGTAGGTCGAAAGCCCAAAGTTGTTTGTATTTCTTGATATAGAGGAGATATATAAAAAGAAATATGGCGGTTACCATTTGTGCAAGTGTCGTTCCTAAGATAAGTCCATTAATGTTGGAAAGCACTAAGATTCCAAATAAAATTCGGAAACCAGCTTGTGAACTTCCTAAAATAATATTTTCTATAGCTATACCAGAATATCTGCCATATCTGTTACACATATTACTGAACACTGTATGCAAGGAGTATGCTATCAGATAAAAGAATAGTAATCCAATAGAAGGAAAGTTCTTGGAAAATTTTATCTCTTCTGTGTAGCTGAAATAAAATGCCAGTGTAGTAGCAATTGTAATCAATAAGCTGATGATGATACAGAGTGTTGCAGTATAAGAAATTTCTTCTTCTGTTACCTTTACAAGCGCATTTTCATATCCAGCAAAGAGAGCTAAAGTATAGATAGATACAAATGAAGAGAATACTCCCCAATCTCCAAAATCAGATGGAAGATATAAGCGTGACAAAATTGGAGTTACAACTATCGGAAGTAGTAACATAATAATATTACTCATGGACATTTTTAATGTGTTGAGTAATAATGTACTGGATTTTATCTTGTTAATAATCTGTATCAAATTTATATCCTTTAGTTGATGGGACGTAATACATTGTGATTCCTTTGCGTCCAAGTTCTAACATCTTTCAAGGCAAAGTTTAGAATTAAAGACTTTTATAAGAAGATTGGAAATTCTTTTTTTACGATACATTTCAGATGTAAAATGTTTTATGAGTCTTTGCTCGCGAGTCCTTCTTTCCAAGTCGCCTTCTATGCAAGTGTAATCCTTTATAGTCCCGTCATTATCATAATACTTATATGTTTTCTGTAGAGTAAAGAACTGTCCCCAATACTCATAGTCTTTATATAGTAAAGCTTCTACACAATGGTCAAATGTTCCGATGTAATGAGCATCAAGTCCTATTGTAAAGACCAGAGCCCCCAGCGTAGTCATTTTGTACCATGGAGACTTTTCATCCCAACAGTTTTTACATGCAGAGTGTTCCTCTACGAGCCATTTCGCATATTTTCCCCATGCACAAACTGAGTGTTGTACATTAATGCTACGAACAACATTTGGACTCTTCCTAAAAACTTCTGCAAGGTGACCTGCAAATGTTGGATCGGTCTTTGGGTTGAAGATATAACTTGGATCTTTTTGGTAACGTGGGTTTGGGTACGATGGCATTATTAAAGTGCCCTCTGTTGTGATGATATTTTGAATTTTTTTTATCAGTTCTTCGGCTGTACCTTGATAGTTATAAAATTCTTTCATGGAAGCATGAATGCATATAACACTTCCCTTCTTCATCCCAAGGTTACACATGTTTTCCACAATCTCATCAGCTGTATATTTCTGATGATATAGTAATTTCCCTATACGTTTATGAATATCCTTTCGTAATAAAGAAATATCTTGTACACCTGTAACCTTCTTGAATAGGATTCCTAAGGTAGTTGGAATACTTTGTTTCATGCCATTATATGAAAATCTTCTTTATATCTTTTCTAAGTGATATAAGTACTAATATCATGTTCGTAATGATGAATACAACAATCACAAATATCATTCTTTTTGGTCCTGCAGGTTTTATAGGAACCTGAGCCCCTTTAATTATAGTAAAGACTGGTATTGTCTCTTGTAATTTTGCTTTCGCTGCATCGTATTGGTTTTTTGCAGCTGAGTAAGTATTATACTTCAATTGCATATCATTTTCCAAGTCTTCTGTTTTAGATTGGATAGATTGTAGTATGACATCTTGATTAGCATCAGAGAATTCTGCATATCGCTTTCGTGCATCTTCGTAGCTGCTTAAAGCTTCCTGGGTAAGCTTTTTATAGTAAGCAACATCTTTTCGTGCTTTGTCAGTTCTGTAAGCTGTTATGAATTCTTTTAATTTAGTTCTTAAAGAGTCTGCTATAGTCTTACTGATTAGTGGGTCTTGGGATGTTGTTGTGATAGTAATTACCCCATCTTTCGTGTCAACCTTGAGTGATATATCCTTGCGAATAGTTTCTGCCACATCTGCTTGCTCTTTGGTTAAGTGATATGGGGATACGGTATCTAATGTTATGTTCTTTTGTTTCTTACTTAATAGTCCAGTAATCCACGAAATCTTTTGATGATTTGCAAGATAATCAAAGTAGGTGTACTGATTCCCATTACTGGTTGTAATGGGAATATTGAATAAATCTACTACAAACTTGTTATCTTCCATAAGATCTGGATACAACATTGGTGTAATAGCATCTGAACTTTTTAGCTGAGACATATCAAGCCCTAAAGATGATGCAAGTGAACCGATTGTTCCAGAATTCCCAGAATTGTTGATTTCTGGAGCTAACTTAGTGTCTGTTGTATAATAGCGAGGTTCATTCCAAATATATAGAATGGAGAGGAGCATTACTAAAGGTATTGTTATCAAGAAAAGAAGCTTTTCTTTGATGATACGCTTAACAATTAAGCGTAAGTCAATTGTAACAACTTTATTATTAGTCATTTTTCTGTATAATGAGAGTATGTTTTATCTAATAATATATTTATTCTCTTTCCTTACTTCAGCAAGTTTGCAATCGTAGCAATGACGGCTGCGATGCTGGCAGCACTTGAACCGACGCTGAGGGTTTCGGCAAGGCTCATCTTGCTTTGTATCTTTGTTGGAACGATAATTTCGCAACCTGGACGAACCTTAGCATTGTGGCCAACCTTTGCTAACATGCCGTTCATGTAGAGAATATAGGTGTTGCTCTTCTTCGCATCACTGGCGAAACCGCCTGCCTGATCGATATAATAAGCAACGCTCTTGCCCTCAACATAACCGACAGAGTTAGGGAACATAACTGCACCATTAATCTTAACGGTTCCATTGTATTGTGGAATGATGATGCGGTCGCCCTCCCGAAGAACGATGTCGGCATCACTTCCTGGATTAGCTATCGCCTTATCTAACTCGATACCAACAGGATATACATCAGGAACTTTGAACTTTTCTTCTACTTTCTTGTTGTTCTGCTCTATCGCTTGAAGCACACCAGCATCCTTTGTTCTGATAGCTAAGTCCATCATGTTCTTGCGTTGCTGGTCTAATTGCATCTTATAAGCGTTCTCCATTCGTATACGTTCACTTGGTGTGGGGCGACGCTCTAAGCGTGCTCCTTTAATATAACCGAGGTCAGTTGCACCACCTGCTGCCTTGTAAATGTCGCTTATGCGCATCTTTCTTGATGTTAGTGTGTAGTTTCCTGCAAATACAACCTCACCATCAATACTAACATTCTGCTGATTGGTTGTACCCGGACTCTTACGTACATACACCTCATCGTAAGGCTCAAGAACGAAACCTGGCGCACCATCGATGACAAAACCGTCACGTAGAGAGAAGGAGTAGGTGCGGGCGATGATAGAGTCTGGTGTCAGTGCTTGTGGGTTTGTGATACGACGAGACACATCTACTCTCACCGTAGAGGCACTCTGTTTCAGTCCTCCAGCTTGTAGGATGAAGTCTTCTAACGACTCATTATCAGCATATTGATAGATACCCGGATAGAGAACTTCACCATGAATGGTTATGGTTCGTTGCTCCTGTGCATCCGTACGTGTAGGGATGAAGAGTACATCTTCGTTTTGTATAGGGATGTCAGCCACACGACCTGTAAGGATTCCGTCTACATCTACCGAGATAACCTCCAGTGTACGGTCAGCCTTCTTGCGGTGTAAAACGGCGTGTGGAGCAAATGCCACCTCTGTCAATCCGTCTGCTGCTTCAATCAATCCACGTACGCTATTGATGCGTCCACCAACCTCATACATACCCGGACGGAACACGGCTCCCTTGATTTCTACCATGTTTTCGTATCTTGGAATAACCGAGTCAACACTGATTGAGTCTTCGTCAGCCACGCGGAAGTTGCGCATGTCAAACTCATTAACATTGAAGATAGAATACTGGCGACCCGTCTTTCTGCGTACACGTACTGAACGTGTATAGGCATCACCAGCAAATCCACCCGCATAACCGATGAGTGTTCCAAGGCTTTCACCGCGTTTCATCTCATAGAACATTGGGCGTTTTACCTTACCGCTAATCTGTGCAAGCATCTCGTAAGGACCAACAACGATGACGTCGTTATCAGCCAAGCGCACATTACCACTCAGATGACCTCGACGAAGGAAGTCGTATACGTCAACCGTAGTGATGAGTGTTCCTCCTCTATAAACCTTGATGTTGCGCAGTGTTCCTAAGTCACCAATACCGCCAGCCATGTAAAGTGCGTTGAAAACAGTGGCAAAAGCTGACAGTGTATAGGTACCTGGGGTCTTCACTTCACCCACAACATTTACCATGATGGTATGGGTCTGACCAACAGAGAGGCGTATGTTCGAACTACTAAAACGCTTTCCAATCTTCTCACGGATGCGGTTGTTCGCTTGATCTACAGTCAAACCACTCACCTGAACAGGACCAAAACCCTCCAAGGTGACGTAACCATCAGGGGCAACCGTTGTCTGGTAAGACTTTTGTGAAGCACCATATACATCGATAAACACGGCATCACCGGGGCCGATTCGGTAGTTGCGAGGCAGCGCCATGTTCATGTTTGGTTCAAAAGAAAGACTCTTATTATTAAAGATGTCACGTCCCCAAACCTTCTTTCGGTTACGACTCAGCTGCTTCAGTAGGTTTTCATACATCGCAGCAGTGTCCTGTGGCATCCAATCATTCATCTCAGCCTGCATCTTCAGGTACTCACCATCGTTCTCATCGTAGGTGTTTGTCCACGAACGATTAGCTGAGATACGTCCCTCTGAGTATCTGTTTATCTCCTGCTCGTTATTGTTGTAATCATCGAGTGTCGCATCAGCGATTTGTCGTTTGCTCTTTCCCGGGGCAGAAGTAGGACTTGTCTGTCCGTTATTTGTACGACTACGATCCGTTGTTGTACCCTCTTTTGCGGCTCCAAAAGCAGCATTTCCCTTCTGCATCTTCTCGTATATGTTTCTCACACGGCGTATCTGCGAGATGTCTACACCACTCTGCATGAGCTTGGTGACAATCTGCGCCTGTGGAGTACCTTTCTTATGCTCCTTCTGCACGAAGTCCATTACCTGCGTATCCGTCATAGACGACTGTGCAAAACCGTTCAAAGAACATAATGCGAGTAATACAAATAGAATATATTTCTTCATCTTTCTGTTTAGAATTTCTTTCCAGTAACAATTTAGAACCGTCTTAATGACGATGGTAAAGTCCAACCACAAGGTCCGATGTTCCAAGTAATGGATGTCCATCTCCATTCGTCGAAGCATTTTCTCCATTGTATCGGTATAACCATTGTAGAGTGTTGCCTCAGAAGTAAGCCCCGGTCGCATCTGATAGATGAGCTGATAGCGGTCGGTCTGTTCGATAATCTTGTCGATAAAGAACTTACGTTCAGGGCGCGGACCCACGAACGACATGTCGCCTCTGAGCACATTCCATAGTTGTGGTAGTTCGTCTAAGTGATGTCCACGCAGGAACTGTTCCAATCGAGTAGAGTTCGAACTGTCACATTTTGCAACAAGTTGCGGACCCTCTTCCTCCACAACACTGCTCATTGTACGAAACTTAAAGATAGCAAACGGACGTCCTTTATATCCGATACGTATCTGTCGGAAGAATATCGGTCCATTGCTTTGATAAGTAATAAGAATACTGATGAAGAGAAATAGAGGAGAGCAGATGATAAGTCCTATGAGCGCACCAACAATGTCAAAAGCACGCTTCAAACAGCGTTGAAGCTTTCCCATGGCATCATGACTCTCGTTTTCTCTCATTTGGTTATTCGTACTTTGGTCCGTATAGTTATTATAACTCTATTTTTGTTATTTTGTTGCAAAGATACGCTTTTTTATTTATTTATTAATCAGAAATCCTTATCTTTCCACTTCTTAGCCGTATCTTTGCATAGAGAACAGGGTACTATCATGCGTAAAATTATTCACATTGACATGGATGCTTTCTTTGCTTCGGTTGAGCAAAGGGACAATCCTGAACTGAAGGGGAAGCCTATCGCTGTCGGTTTCGATGGTCCACGTGGCGTGGTGTCGACTGCCAGCTACGAGGCTCGTCCTTTTGGTGTTCATTCTGCCATGTCAATGGCGCAGGCGAAAAGGCGTTGTCCGCAACTGATTGTTGTCTCTTCACATTTCGATAGATACAAAGAAGTGTCACGACAGATTCATGCTGTCTTTCATGAATACACCGATTTGGTTGAGCCAATCTCACTGGATGAGGCGTTCCTTGATGTTTCGGAGAATAAAAAAGGGATAGAACTGGCTGTCGATATAGCGAAAGAAATCAAGCAAAAGATATTCGAGCGCACCTCGCTAACGGCCTCTGCAGGAATAAGCTACAACAAATTGTTGGCTAAGATAGCCTCTGATATGCGCAAGCCAAATGGAATCTTTACGGTACATCCCGACCGTGCGCTTGATTTTATCGGTAAACTCCCCATTGAGAAGCTATGGGGCGTTGGCCCAAAGACGGCTGAGCGAATGCACAGTATGGGTGTCTTTACGGGTGAACAACTACGAGAAATATCGCGAGAACACCTTGTGCAGGTGTTTGGTAAGATGGGTAATGTCTATTATGATTTCTCACGTGGCATTGACAATCGTCCTGTCATCGTTTCCTATGAGCGTAAGTCTGTGGGCTGTGAGCGCACTTTCTTGAAGATTTACATATCGAATCGAAGATTATCATCGAACTCTATCACATTACTTTGGAGTTAGTTGAACGAATCAAAGCGAAAGATTTTAAGGGTAGAACCCTCACACTCAAACTGAAGTGGGATGCTACAACGCAGATAACACGTAGTCTTACACAGGATAAAATCCTCCGAACGAAAGATGATATCCTCCCTCTTGCCAAGCAATTATTAAAAGATACGGACTATCACAACCGTCCTATCCGCTTGATGGGACTCTCTGTTTCTTCGCCCGAAACGAATGAAAAAGAAGGACAAATACGCCCACAATGGATAGAAGGATTGCTCCCTTTTGAAGAAAAAGACTTTGTTACGTAATCGTTTTGTGACATCTTCTATTTACGATGACGAACTTAACGCTCCTTCTTCCTTATTTTTAAGTGGGGTAGAGGTACTGCGCACATCGTGTGCTGATGCTCCGCACATCGTGTGCTAAGGCTAAACACACATGGTGCTAAGCACTAAATGCTGAGTAAATAGCAATTTCTTTTTGTAGAATCTTATATTATAAGTTTCTCATTTGTTCGTAAAATTGACCTTATATTATTGCTTAAAACATTTCCAAATATGGAAGAAAATTATTAATTTTGCACAAGATAAACCGTGTTAGACTATTAGGGATGTTGTTAACCCTTTGTCCTCACTAATCATTGTTCTTAAGAAGTGGTAGCATATGCAGTATAATGTAACTTGTAATAAATGCAATCGCACGTTTATGATTACGGCCGATGGCGATGATAAAATACATTGCAATTGTCCTTATTGTGGACAGTCATTGCTTGTTAACTTGCCCACGTTGGCAAGTCCTGTTACCCCTTCTGTACAACAACCTATTATGGATCAGGGTGAACAGAAAGGCTCTGGTTCTGCAATGAAAGTCTTGCTTACTGTCTTGATTGTTCTCATCTTAGGTGGCTTGGCAGTCTTTGGTTACATCTATTGGAACAACCAAAAGGAAGCTGCTCAGCAAGAACTCCAAGCACAACGCAAAGCACAAGCTGACTCTATGATGCAGGTTCGTGCGCAGATAGAGGCGCAGGAAGCTGAGGCACAGCGACAGGATGAGAAGCGAAAGGGTATCTGCAGATTCTTAGAGTCATTCTATAAGAAAGCTGTTCTTACGGAGGATGCGGATGCAGACTTCTACAGTCGTTACCTCACAGATTACTGTCATCGAATGGTTTGGCACTGAAGGCTCTTATGACTATGATGTTGATGAGGCGACTGTGTGGTGGGGTGCCTTTGGAAATACGGCTACAGAACCAGATTTTAACCAACTTCAACGCAACCTAAAGGTTGATGCGATTGATGATAATTGGTATAAAGTGAGACTGTCGCAAGATGGTGAAACGGAATATCGTCAGGTGAAAGTGCTATCGCAAGATGGGCATATTCTCATTGACGACGTAAGATAATAACAGACGAAAGGAGGTTTAAATGCAATTTCAGATAGCCTGTAAACATTGTCATCGTCCCTTTGTAATAGAGTCGGAGGGTGGTAATACGCTAAGATGTAATTGCCCCTATTGTGGTGAGAGTATGACGGTTGTAACCCCGCAGATGGGTGCGCCAAGTGGTAGTGCTGCTGAGACAACTGCCACTGTGAACCATGTACAAGTGGAAAGGGATAACACACAAGGACAAGTCAGACCTGCGATGGATAAAAAAACATCGAAGGGCGGACTGGGAAAGAAAGTAACCATCATCTTTGTTGGCTTCTTATTGTTCGTTATTCTCATGTCATCACTCTTATATATTATTTTCTCAGCAATGTCAAATTAAACAATAACACACTCAATTTTATGAAACAGACAAAGATAGTATGTTCTATTAGCGACCGTCGCTGTGATGTTGACTTCCTAAGAAAGCTATTCTTCTCAGGTATGAATGTCGTACGTATGAATACGGCACATGCAAGTCCTGAAGGTATTAAGGAGATTATTCGCAATACACGTACTGTGTCTCAGCACGTAGCTTTGCTGATTGATACCAAGGGACCAGAGGTGAGAACCACTGCTGTGGATGAGCCTATTCATTACAAGGTGGGCGATATGGTTAAGATTTTCGGTCGTCCTGATGTTGATTCAACAAAGGATATTGTCAATGTTTCTTACCCAGACTTTGCTCGTGATGTGAAGGTTGGCGACCACGTTCTCTTTGATGACGGTGCATTGGATATGTTGATTGTTGAGAGTGCAGGTCCAATGTTAGTCGCACAGGTGCAGAATGAAGGTGATCTTGGCTCACACAAGAGTGTGAATGTACCTGGTGAACATATTGAACTTCCTGCCTTAACAGAGAAGGATAAAGCTAATATTTTGTTGGCAATAGAGGAGGATATCGACTTTATCGCTCACTCTTTTGTTCGTTCAGCAGCTGATGTTCTTGAGGTTCAGAAGATTCTTGACGAGCATAACTCTGATATTAAGATTATCTCAAAGATTGAGAATCAAGAGGGTGTAGACAATATTGACGAGATTATCGATGCTTCATACGGTATCATGATTGCACGTGGTGACTTGGGTATCGAGGTGCCTATCGAGCAGATTCCTGGTATTCAGCGTAGCATTATCAATAAGTGTATTTTGAAGAAGAAGCCTGTTATCGTGGCTACTCAGATGTTACACACGATGATTAACAATCCTCGTCCTACGCGTGCTGAGGTTACTGACATTGCGAATGCTATCTATAGCCACACCGATGCGTTGATGTTGAGTGGTGAGACAGCAAGCGGTAAGTATCCTGTTGAGGCTGTACAGACAATGGCTCGTATTGCTGAAGCAGCGGAGCAGGATGCACATAAGCGTGGTCATGTTAGTGTTCCTATGACAAACCAGAATGATCAGCGTGAGTTCTTGTCAAGAAGTGCCATCGAGGCTACTGAACAGTTGGGTGTAAAGGGTATTATCACCGATAGCGAGACAGGTCAGACTGCTCGTAATCTTGCTGCTTTCCGTGGTCCACACCCAGTGTTGGCTATTTGCTACAAGGATAAGGTACAGCGTTGGTTGAACCTTAGCTACGGTGTTATTGCAGTTTATCAGCATCGTTATAAGTCAAATGAGGAGATGTTTACAGCTGCCTTGCGTATGCTTCGTCAGAAGGGTTACATTGAGTTAGAGGATAAGATTGCTTATCTTTCTGGTACGTTTGGCGTAGGTGGTGGCACTACCTTCCTTGAGATTAACAAGGTGGGTGATGTCTTTGCACGCAAGTATCGCTTCCATCTCCCTGAAGAAGTGAACACGGATGAGGACGGGGAATAACCCTGTTTTCTCACAGCGTGAATGTCACATGAAGTAAAATTGAAGGCGTGGGGGCTATTTAAGCCAAACTAATTAGTAGATTACAATACGCATTATTGCTACTATGTGTGGTATGGTCTCCCAACTTCTATCATTTTCTTATTGGCACTTTATCTCGCTTTTTAGCTTAATATAGTCTGCTACATCTTTGTTATTGAGACAAATAAGGTTCCTCCGAGATATGGAGTGATAAGCTAAAGCTATCATATAATACGGCACACAGAGCAATTCTAAGTTTACAATCAGAAACTTAGAGTTGCTCTGTTTTTTATCTCTTAAACTGAAATCGGTCTATTGTGGTCTAATAAACGAGTGGGATTAAAGTGCTAAACGTAAAGACAAACCCTTTTCATTCAAACTCTGGATGAATTTTCTTTTGTCCGAATTTTTCACATACTGATTTTTAAAAGACCACCAAATGGCTTGCAAATAACGCCTAATTGGCTTGCAAAAGGTGCCCTTTTGAAGTCTTACTAACGCCCTTTTGAAGTTCAATTAAGCACCTTTTGAAAGCCCACTTCACAACTACTTGATAACAAAAGAGTTACGGCAGCGTTAAATTAACTCGCTTTTAAGCTATTTCCTTACCTTTCCTTAGAAGGGTTTGTAAATATATTTCTTTGCTTTTGAGGGGTAAATTTCACATAGAGGAATGGAGTTGAAGGAGGTTTTATCTACCTTGATATAGACTGATATGCCTGTTGTAAGGGCAAATATCATGTGCAACAATAAAATAAGAGAGGGGGTAGGAGCTAATGAATAATATGAATGAATATGGCTGTGTGTAGGTTTCTCCCTACCGAATTGGCAAGAATGACGATAAAAAAGAAAGGTGTCCAGAATCCTCTGAACACCTTAATTGTTTCTCTTTTGTTTGTCTTATTCAGTCAGACAAAGCTATGATTAGCCCTGTTGAACAGGAATCTTCTTAACACGACGCTCGTGTCTGCCACCCTCGAAGCTTGCTTTGAAGAACGCATCGAGAATCTTTTCTGCTGTCTTATTATCGATAAATCTGCCAGGAAGTACAGCAACATTTGCATCATTATGTTGACGAGTCAACTCTGCAACGTCCTTGTTCCATACCAAACCTGCGCGTACACCTTGGTGCTTGTTAAGTGCAATTGCCATACCCTCACCACTACCACAGATAGCGATACCAGGATAAACTTCACCACTCTCAATGGCTTCAGCCAATGGGTGAGCATAGTCAGGATAGTCACAACTTAAATCGCTATTACAGCCAAAGTCCTTATATGCATACTTGTGCTCTTCCAAATACTGGATAACGAACTGCTTTAATGGATAGCCCGCGTGGTCGCAGGCAACTCCTACTGTCTTAATTTCCATAAGCTGTTTAGGTTTTTTATGAGCCTCCGCCTTCGGTGATGAACTTAGAGACTCAGGTTAAACGTTTATGCTAAAAATGCTTTTACTTGCTTATATACATTCTCTGGAGTGAAGCCTAACTTCTCATCCAAGACTGTGTAAGGTGCTGAGAAACCGAAGCTGTTAAGGCCGAATACCTTTCCATTGGCACCAACCAAGCCCTCGATAGTCACTGGCAAACCTGCTGTTAGACCGAAAATCTTAGCGTCTCTTGGTAGAATCTGCTCCTGATACTCCTTACTCTGACGGCGGAAGAGACCCTCTGATGGTGCGCTTACGACGCGTACCTTCACTCCGTCCTTACGCAACAACTCAGCTCCAGCAACGCAGGTAGAAACCTCAGAACCGCTTGCAACGAGGATAACATCAAACTGCTCGTCAGAGCCTGTTACGATGTATGCACCCTTACGAGTCTGCTGATAGTCTGTTCCCTCTGGCAAACTCTTCACATTCTGACGTGAGAAGATGAGTGCTGTTGGTGTATCCATGTTCTCCATAGCCATCTGCCAGCAAACGGTTGCAGCATCACTATCGGCAGGACGAAGCACACGAACAGAGTCTTGTCCAGCGTGGTTTTGCAACTTCTCCATCAATCGAATCTGTGCTTCTTGCTCTACAGGCTCGTGCGTAGGACCATCCTCACCAACGCGGAAAGCGTCATGACTCCATACAAACTTAACTGGAGTCTGCATGAGAGCAGCCATGCGAATAGCCGGTTTCATATAGTCTGAGAACACGAAGAAGGTTCCCATAACAGTGATGACACCACCATGAAGCATCATACCGATACACATACATGCCATTGCCAACTCGCTAACACCAGCCTGGAAGAAGGCTCCGCTGAAGTCATCACGTGTGAGCGCGTGTGTCTTGTTAAGGAATCCATCTGTCTTATCAGAGTTGCTGAGGTCGGCTGATGATACGATCATGTTAGGAACTTGCTCTGCGATAACACCGAGACAAGCTGCAGAACCATTACGTGTAGGAATGTCGCGCTTCTGTACAAGGCCACTCCAGTCAATCTTTGGAGCCTTGCCAGAGAACCACTCACGCATCTGTGCTGCCTTCTCAGGGTTCTCTTTTTCCCATTGTGCTTCAGCTGCATGACGCTCAGCAACAATCTTTCTGAGTTCTGCTGCACGGTCATCATAAAGCTTCTGAACCTCTGGGAAAATCTTGAATGGGTCTTCTAAGTCACCACCAAGATTCTTTACTGTATTTCTATAGGCATCACCACCCAATGGTGCGCCATGTGTTTTAATGCTGTTTTCGTAGCTACTACCGTCAGCCTGCAATGCTCCTTTTGCCATAATAGTCCTACCGATGATAAGCGTAGGGCGGCTTTCTTCCTTGTTAGCAGCTACAAGTGCTTCACGGATAGCGTCTGGATTATTGCCATCAATCTCCAACACATTCCATCCCCAAGCACGATATTTCATGCCAGTATCTTCGTCCATAACCGCTCCACACTCAGTAGAAAGCTGAATGTTATTAGCGTCATAGAACATAATAAGATTGTTGAGTCCTAAGTTTCCTGCCAATCGTCCTACCTCTGCACTAATACCTTCTTGGACACCACCGTCAGAGATAAAGGCATAAATCTTGTGTTGCATCATGGTATGACCAAGTCGTGCTTCAAGGAATTTCTCAGCAACTGCTGCACCGGCAGCGTAGGCATGGCCTTGTCCAAGTGGACCAGAAGAGTTCTCGATGCCATGTGCGATATCCCTCTCTGGATGACCTGGTGTGATTGAACCCCACTGACGGAATTGCTTATATCGTCAATTGTGAACTTTCTCTGGAGTGTTAACGCTGCATAGAGCATTGGTGACATGTGACCTGGGTCGAGATAGAATCGGTCACGTCCAGTCCACTCAGGCTGATCTGGGTCAAAGACGAGAAATTCAGAGAAGAGAACGTTGATAAAGTCGGCACCGCCCATAGCGCCACCAGGGTGTCCTGATTTAGCTTTTTCAACCATTGACACTGCGAGAATTCTGATGTTATCCGCTGCTTGGTCCATCAAATGCTTGTCATTCATAAATAGATAGGATTTTTGAAATTATAATGCAAATATAAAGATAAATATGGAGACATCAAAATAATAAACTTACTATTTTCCCCAAAATATTCAAAAATGCCTAAAGCATAGTATTTGCTTTGCTCCGATTGGTTGATGAGTGGTTGTTTTATGACTGTTTTATCGTAATTCATCATCCTTTTGCAGTAGCTTGTTTCAGCGTTGTATGATGTCGTTATCGTCACCTTTTATAGTTGTGCTAAGGCTTCGCACATAGTGTGCGGAGGCTTCGCACAACTGGTGCGGGGGTGTTAATACGAATCATCTTGTGGGCAATCAGGTATACGCTCAGGCGTAAGAGAGACTGCAAAGGATGGATAGAAACACGATAAAAGGGTATATCAGAATGTTTGTCAGTGACCTTTTAACATTCGATATACCCTTTTTATGTGTTATCTTAGCTAAACGCTTCTATCGTAAGCCTTCCTATGAAGGATTATAGAGAGGCGTCTGAATAGGCTTGTTTGTTGATGCGATACAATGCTGCACCACGCTTGCTGGTTATCTTATCAATATACTTTGTCTTCTCAATGAAGTCGATTTGCTTGATACGCTTACGGAAGTTGCGTTTGTCAATCTCAACACCCATAATCGCTTCGTGGACATTCTGAAGCTGTGTGAGCGTGAAGAGTTCTGGGAGAAGATTGAAACCGAGTGGGTCTTTATTGATGAGTTTTCGGAGTTGACTCAATGCTATCTGTACCATTTCGATGTGGTCACCAAATAGCTCTGGTAATTTGTTGATGTCAACCCACTGTAGGTCGTTCTCTTCCAATAACTTATTATCGTAGTCAGACACATTGATGAGTGCACAATAAGCGATTGAAATAACGCGATCACCAGGGTCACGGTCGGTTTCACCGAAGGCTCCTACCTGACGCATATAGATGTCATTGATACCTGTGCATTGGAAAGAACTCTGTTGGCAGCCTCTTTCAAACTCTCGTTTTCTCTAACGAATCCGCCATAGAGAGATAGTTTTCCGCTGTACGGTTCAACCTTACGCTTACCAACGAGTAACTGTAGCTTCTTGTTTTCGAACCCGAGTACGATGCAGTCGACCGAAACTAATAGTTTGGGTTCACCTTTGTAGTATTTATTCATGTTGTAGGTTTTGATATGAGATGTAAACTTGTAAATATCTCTTGGTTAGGTAGTAATATCTTTTTTGTTGTGTATTGGGATTTAAAGGTCTTCATCCGTTGGATTACTCCATGTGTTAATGGCGCTTATTTTTAGCTAAGGGCTGAACTTCCTATGTTGAATCCAGCCCTTATACTAATTAAATATCGATGAAAATGACACCTCGTTAGATGCCATTATGCTCTTAGCAAACCTTGTGAGAACCTTCACTGATAACCACAGGATAGACTTCTGGGGCATGACCATACTTGGCTGTGAACTTCTCTGTTACGTCAGCAATGAACTTGTCATACAACTCATCCTTAACGAGATTGATAGTACAACCACCGAAGCCACCACCCATGATGCGGGAACCAGTTACGCCATTCTCCTTAGCAACGTCGTTGAGGAAGTCGAGCTCTTCGCAGCTTACCTCATACTCCTTGCTGAGTCCGTGGTGAGTCTCATGCATCTTCTGACCAACAGTCTCATAGTCACCAGCAACAAGTGCGTCACAAACAGCGAGTACGCGCTCCTTCTCACCAAGAACGAAGTGTGCACGCTGGTAGTCTTCAGCACTAACCTTGTCCTTAACAGCCTCTAACTCGTCCCAATTAGCATCACGCAATGTCTCATACTTCTTCTCTGGGAACTGCTTAGCAATAGCTGCAACAACGTTCTCACAGCTTCTGCGGCGATCGTTATATGGGCTACCAACAAGTTCGTGCTTAACCTTTGAGTTGATAAGAACGAGCTTATACCCCTGTGGATTGAATGGGAAATACTCGAATTCACGGCTGCGGCAGTCAAGGCGCATCAGCTTTCCTTCCTGACCGAAGACGCTTGCAAACTGGTCCATGATACCACAGTTCACACCGATATACTTGTGTTCTGTAGCCTGACCAGCGAGTGCGATGTCCCACTTTGATATCTTATTATCAGCAAACAAGTCGTTCAATGCGCATCCGAAACAGCTCTCCATAGCAGCAGATGAACTCATACCTGCACCGAGAGGAACGTCACCAGCAAAGGCAATGTTGAAACCCTTTACGTCAACACCAAGTGCTTTGAACTCCTGTACCATACCATAAATGAAGCGTGCCCATGTAGCGCGTGGACCCTCTGGGTCGTCAACTTTGAACTCTACACGGTCCTTGAGGTCGATAGAATAGCACATAACAGTGTTTGTACCATTAGGACGAACCTCTGCCATAATACCCTTGTCTACTGCACCTGGGAATACGAAACCACCATTATAATCAGTGTGTTCGCCAATAAGGTTAATACGTCCTGGTGAGAAATAAATGTTTCCAGTCTTGCCGTCGAAATGCTTAATAAAACGGCTTCTTACGAATTCTATGTCCATGTTAGTAATGTTTTGAATGATTGTTAGGGTTTTATGTATATATCTCTTTATAATGGCAAGCGTAATGCCTGCCATTATAAAGATGTATGTTTTAAGCCTTCTTTGAAGGATGTGAGCCTACTAATGCGTAGAAGAGCATGTAAGCCAACATACCAACGATGAGCCAGTAGCTCTGGATGTCGCCTACCTTTGTTGCCATAAGGTTCTGAATCAATGGCATTACACCACCACCAACAACCATAGTCATGAAGAGACCAGAAGCTGTCGCTGTGTATTTACCAAGACCTTCGGTAGCGAGGTTGAAGATTACACCCCACATAACTGATGTACAGATACCACAAAGGATGATGAACAATACCTTTGTTGGGACCTCTACCTGGTCGAATGTGCTCTCTGCAAGGTTAGGAATTGAAAGGCTCATCTTTACATCCTCTGGCATGAAGATAGCCACGAGTAAGAGGAGGAGGGCTACTGCTGAGGTTACGGTCAACTGCATACGAGATGATACCTTACCGCTGATGAAGGCACTAACGAAGCGACCTACGAGCATCAACATCCAATAAACACCTGCAATCAGACCTGCTGTTGCTGCACTACCAAGTACACCGCCCTTTGCAACTGGCTCACTGAGGTAGAACAAGAGCTGACCAGGAATACCAACCTCAACACCTACGTAGAAGAAGATAGCAATGATACCGAGCAACAACTGACGATAACGCAAAGCCTCCTTGACACCACCAACGACGTCGGTCTTCTCTGTCTCTGGTTCTGTCAGCTGTGTAAACCAAACGATAACGAATGAAGCTGCAAAGATAACTAACGCAATCAACAACAATGGAGTTACTGCCTTGAGTGATGTTTCCTTTGTAATCTCACCTATCATAGAACCTGCGAGCATTGGAGTAAGCGTTGCTGCGAGTGAGTTCAACGAACCACCCGTCTGGATCAGCTGGTTACCACGGTTACCACCACCGCCAAGAAGGTTCAACATTGGGTTTACAACGGTGTTCAAGATACAAACGCAGAAACCGCAAACGAAGGCTCCGAGCAAGTAAACTACGTATGTACTGATGGCATTTCCGTCCATTGTACTTGAACCATATTGGATGGCAATGCCGATGAAACCAAGTGCCAAAGCAACAAGAGCAGTCTTCTTATATCCGTATTTTGTAATCATCATACCTGCAGGAATACCCATGAAAAGGTAAGCTGCAAAGTTCATCATGTTACCCATCATACCAGCCCACTCATAGTGCTGCTTCCAAATTGTACCAAATGGTGCCGCCATATTGGTTACGAAAGAGATCATCGCAAATAAGAACATCATGGTGATAATTGCCACCAAGGTTCCTTTCTTGTTAGTTTGATTTTCCATTTTGATATTTCAATTTTTATTTATTATTTCCTTTTTAGATGCTTATTTCTCTACACCGAACTTATAAATCGTTCTCTGTGTGTACTCCTTACATGGCTCTAAGATGACTGAAGGGAAATAAGGATGGTTTGGACTGTCTGGGAAGTGCTGTGCTTCGAAGCAGATAGCACTGCGACGTGGGAAGGTTGCACCATGCTGTCCTTTATAGCCGTCAGCCCAGTTATGGGTATATACTTGAACGCCTGGCTCTGTTGTATACACCTCCATTGTTCTGCCACTCTTTGGCTCTTTGATGCGTGCAGCGAATGATAGCTCGCCTTCTTCCTTCTTATTCAGTACGAAACAGTGGTCGTAACCTGCGCCATTCTTAATCTGTTCGTTGTCAGCGTCGATATCCTGACCTACTGGCTTTGGTTCACGGAAGTCGAATGGAGTACCAGCTACCTTCAAAATCTCACCTGTTGGGATGGATGTTTCGTCAATAGGAAGATAGAAGTCTGCGTTTATCTGGCATTCTAAGTCGTCAATTGTTGGTGTAGGATTAGCAATACCTGCCAAAGAGAAGAAACCATGACTGGTAAGATTGATAATCGTCTTCTTGTTTGTCTTTGCAGAATACTTGATAATGAGTTCGTCGTTATCAGAGAATGAATAGGCTACCCAGACTTCAACTTCGCCTGTATAGCCTTCCTCTCCATAAGAAGAAATGTACTTCAAAACAACGGCGTGGTCGTTAACTTGTACTGCATCCCATACCTTTGCATTAAAGCCTTCCTTACCTCCATGCAGAGAGTTAGGACCATTATTAATAGCAAGTTTATACTCCTTTCCGTTCAACTGGAAACGACCTTTAGCAATACGGTTGCCATAACGGCCAATAAGTGTTGAAAGATAAGGTTCTGGTGAGGAGATAACCTCTTGTATATTGTCATGTCCTTGAATGACATTTGCTAATTTACCTTCTTTGTCAGGAACCATAATAGCAACAATTGCACCACCGTAATTAGTGACTGCAACCTCATTGCCCTTGGCATTTCTGAGTACATAAAGATCGGTTTTCTTACCGTCTATTGTCGTCTGGAAGTCTTCTTTTTCAGTCCACACGCGTAGTGTGTCTCTTCGGTATTTACCATGATGTTCTGTTTTTAGTTACTATTTCAAGACCTGCAAAGTAAATAAAAATAAACGATAACTGCAAACTTAACTTTGAAAATAATAGGGTATGGTGTGTTAAAAACAATTAACATAACGGCTTTTTAATCCAAATCGACCATTATGATTTTATGGAGATTTAATCTCTTATGATCGATTTGGATTAAAAATGTCTTTATTCTTTAAGATTAATCTAAGTCTTTTTAACGAAGATAATACCTCTTTTTATAAGGATACGTCTGCAAATATAGGATTAAATAACCTCTACGTATCCTCTCTTTCTTAGCGGGACAAGCCTTAAGCAAAGGATAGTTTGACGTCTCCTGAAACTTTGTTAGCTTATTATACATGTGTTCTAAATCGTCGAATTTCTTTTGCTGAAGCATTTCTTTGGCAAAAGGTGTTGTCGGACTGTTAGGATATGTCTTTATAAATCGTTCCCATTCTTTCTTCACATCATTGTCTAAATGTACGTCATCGTAAGATATAGGCGTGTTATCAACACCGAACAGATAAACTGATTGAAGGAATTTATAATCCTCCTGCAATCTACAGATTAATTCTTTCTGCGTTGGATTAGCCTTTACGTAAGCCTCGTATCGTGCAATTAGATTCCCCAACTCTCGCCAAGAGGTTATCAATGCAGCGTCTGGGGCAATGTTCTCACTGTCCTTTAATAGGTGCCAAAAGTCTTGGTAGTACTTAGGTAAACGCTTGACATACTTAGTATAGAACTTGGCTGGAGGTGCAAGTTCTACTATTCCCTCTCCCAAATCTTCTACATCTATGCCGTACTTCTTATAATATTGTTCCTTCTGTATTATAGAATCATGTGGCTCTTTCTCATTACCTTCATCATCCATCCTAAATTCGTAATAGTGGTCAAGGAAATAGCTTTCATGCTCGTTGATTTTAAGTAACTCTTTTTCCACTTGTGTATTAAAATCATCAAAGATTCTACAACGCTCCTCTGGTGTTGCAGCTTCAATTGTAAGGTCAATAACTTGCTCATGAAGTTTAATGCGTTTCAGAGGGTCAGTAGTCTTTGCAAGAACCTGTTTTATGCTGTCGATATTAGCTGTTTGTTTTATACTGTCAGCCTTTGTTTCCTGCTTTATGCTGTCAATATTTTGTATGTCTTTATCTGTTTGCTTAGAGGGATTGTTTTGACAAGCTGTCAATAGTGCAATTCCAGATAAGAATAAATAAAGAAATCGTTTCATAAGATGATAAATAAGAGTTTTAATAATGATTCTATTTTGTTCTCATAACTTTATTATGATTCGCAAAGATAGATAAAAAAGGAGGAAGTTCCAAAAAATTGTGTTTTATTTCTTTTCGTGCGATTTCTGTATGATGATACTCTCCTTTCTATGGATGTGTACGCTCATAGATACTCCTTTTTGGCTTTTTCATAATTTTTTATCTAAGCTTTCTTTAATGAATAGTATAATTTACGGTAGATACATAGCGCACAAATAAGCACTATCTCTGTATGAAATATTATTACAAAGAAATGAGTTCAAGGTCTTACTTTTAGGTTAAAAATGGTGTTTTCGACCAATCTTGTAACTATCAAGTAATCAGGTAGTTGAAAAATAGTGTTGTAAAAGGTGCTTAATTGGACTTCAAAAGGGCGTTAGTTAGACCTCAAAAGGGCACCTTTTGCAAGCCAATTAAGCCCTAATTCAAGCGCAATTAAGCACCAATAAAATTTCGGATTGTGATTTTTCTTTACAATATGGGTGTGGGGTTGGTTTCTTTCTTGGTTCTTCCGAGATATGGAGTGATCAACTAAAACTCTTATGTAATAAGTCACACGGAGTTACGGAGGGGACGGAGTCATAAACTATAAACAGAGGTGCTGATGGCACAACGAGGGACAGAGGTGTAGTGTACAGCTTTGTGATGCCTCTTGGGATAAACGTTTTACATAATAAATTGCTAATAGAATTGGCAAACTATCTCGGTTACTCCACGCACCGACGATGCCTCCGTGGCTCCCATTGCTTTGTATTTAATAATCCTCCGTCCCCTCCGTGACTCTGTGTGAGACTTCGTCAGAACTTTAAATTAAGGCTGCCTCCTTATCTCTCTAAACTTCTGAAACGTAATCATAAAGGTAAATACCATGTGCATTGTGAGGCAACAAGGTTTACGTTTTACTTCTTTCTTGCCACATACATATCATATAATGGTTTGAAAATAGGGGGAACGGGGCGCGTTTTATATCGCTCTCTAAGATAATCCTTAGCAATGTCACTGTTGCTGTAATCTCCTTTCTGAGTGAGCAGTTTTTTAAGTATTTGGTAGCTCCAAGGGGCAGGGTAGGCACAAAGAAGTTGGAGGACCTCATCAGCATCATAGTATTCTTGTTTGATGGTAGCTTGACAAGCAGCCTTAGCATACCACTCGAAGGCAGGGTCGTTCCAATTACTGATAGCTTCACATGCCTCATAGGAGCATTCACCTGCTTTCTTTAGATTGTCTTTCAACAACTTGTTGATACGCTGTCGGTCATTGGGATTCTTGTATTGAGCGAGGAGAGGGAGGATAGCGTCATTCCCCTTGTCGGCTTCTTCGATGACTGTGGCATAATAAATCTTATGGGGTTTGAAGTCTATGGGCAGTCCATCTTCAAAGCCATAGTGCTTCATATAATCGAAGAAGACGAGGCTGTCAAGGGAGAAACGCAGCTGGTTGGATAGTTTAAGTTCGTAGCCATCGTACCTATAGACAGAGAGGGCAGCGCGATAATAAGGCTCTTCAAATCCGCTACATCCAGACTCCAACTCTACGTGTGTCGTATCTTTTAATGCCTGTTTCAATACATCAAATACTTGATTGTCAGCCTTCTTCAGTAGAATTCTGTATGCCCAGAGCCTTGCTATGCGTGAAGTATCGGTATTAGCAATCTCCGCTAACTGTTCTACCGTTGTGTGACGGCTGAGCTGATCGGCATAATCTAATTGTTCAGACCGCCTTCCTGCGTAACCGATACCCCTTGAAAGTGCCATATACTGACAGTGGTGGAAGGAATCGAGTGCCACCATAGCACTATCAGATAACCTGTCTGAAAACTTTGTGCAAGAGCCATAGCCACTGCCTAAACCTATCAGTGTGAGGACTGATATGACAAGATAAATACGTTGTTTAAGCACTAAGTAGTTCATTATTATATCTTTTTCTTTATTTATTCAGTCAGTGTATAGCCGAGTCGGACGTTAAGGCGGTGGGCAAGTTGTTCTATCTTCTTCCTCCGTTCAGAATCTATTTCGTAGTCGCGGAGCTGTTCGATGACACGGACAGGGGGAATGGTGTCGGTGAGCCATGGGTCTCCCACTATCCTTGTAGGGCAATAGAAAGCGATGACATTCAATGAATCATAAACCTTGATAGAGTCGGGACTGCTGTAACTATAGAATGATATTCTCTTTTCTGTTAGTCCGTTAACTTTATAAACACCTATCAAGTCGCTGTTAAAGAAGTCGTACTCTCGTCTTACGAGGTAATCACCGTCTTTGCAAAAGCAGGTCGAAGGGAGAAAAATGTCGCCTCCTATGACTTGAAGGAAAATGGCAAGTAGCCAACACCCAACACCCATCACCCCACTGTAAAGGCGTATCACCACCTTCCTTTTGCTTTTCCGTGCTGCAATCATCAGTGCAATCGGTGACAGAAGAGCAGTCCAAATTGGTATGTAACTCAGTCCCCAACGCAGGTGTACGTCTTCGGGTAGCAGGATATAAATCAGTCCACAGAGGAATATTGCACCAAGGTGTAAGCCCATTGCAAGCGATAGTTCTTTGCGTTGAACAAAGTCTTTTATCCTATTCCATTGCGGTTTTTGCATATTGTTAAAGTTAGTTATGGGACAAATTTACGTTTTTCTACATTAATAAGCAAGTATTTGTTCTGTTTTTTGTGGTTCTCACTATCTTTTCTTTTCTCATCCTCCGATATAGAAGAGCCTTTTCTCATACTCCTTCGAAGATGTGGATAATGCTTTGAAAAATCATTACACAAATTTAAGTAAAACCCCTATAAATAAGGATAAAAACACATATAAAAAGCGTGTTTGTAACCAACAGAAAATCAGTTAGTTACAAAGTGGCTTCAGAAAAGGTGCCTAATTGGACTTCAAAAGGGCGTTAGTTAGACCTCAAAAGGGCATCTTTTGCAAGTCAATTAGGCGTTAATTGAAAGCCTAAAGACCATGTATAGGTTTTGAGTTGTATGAAAATAGTTTACAAATAGCAATATATGGGAATTAGTTGTTTGCAGAAGACGGATAGGTTTAGTATCTATTTGCATTTTATCTTGTAGTTTATCCTCCTTTGTAAGACCAAGTCATTTGAGATATTAATACCCTACAAGCGTATAAATCTTTACCCTATCTCTACTCTATGAATTTAACAGACGAACCCCTCTTGTTTATAAAGTGATTGCAGAATAACTACTAAGTAGTTTTTGTGTTAACTATGTTTAAAATCGCAAAAAATAAATAGGTTGTGGAGAAATACCTGCTGTTTTTTTCGTAATTTTACCCCCAAAAATCATTTAAGGCATGAGTAACAACTCAGTTACATGCCGCATATTGGAAATAGATGAAGCAAAAGACAACGATAAAACTTATCTGTGCGTGGACACTTCTTTTTGTGTTCACTTCTATGCTTTTGCTCAAAGATTTCCACTATCATAACACTTCTTATCATGGTTCAGACAAGGCTTCTGTAAGCCATAATGCTTCGTTGAAGCAGGTTTGTAGCACTTGTGACTTCACAATGCACGAGTCTGTCGAAGCTAAAGCAACAGTTTTCCAGCCTGTTGTAGCGATAAGTTGGGTCCCAAAACGTATATTCACAGAACAAACTGTCTATCAGGCTGTTGTCTCAATCAATAGCCATTCGCCTCCGACAGTGGGCTAATCATCACCTTAATTTATATGGGATAGGTGTGCACTAAGGTGTGCATACATGTCCGTAAGACAAACTTTTCGTAGGTTCTTTGCCTATTTAAGGGGGCGAAAGAGCCGTCTATTGACATTTAATATTTAGTCTATGATGCTTAAATTAAAATTAGACAGGCATCAGTGGGCTGGTGTTTTATTCGCATTGCTGTGTTGGTGTATGCCGTTAGCTGCACAGCATGAGAATACCACTAAGCCTACTCATGATTCCATTTGCCTAAGTGAAGTTGTGGTTTCTACTCGTCGCCAGATGATGAGTGTAAACCAAATAGGCAGTCAAATCAATCAAACCGCCATTACAAATGCTATGGGACGCTCCTTGGGTTCATTGCTTGAGGGGGTCAGTGGTATAAGTTCTATCCAGACAGGAACAATAGTTTCAAAGCCTGTGATACACGGAATGTATGGCAATCGCATACTCTTAGTGAGCAATGGTGCACGTCTGACGGGTCAGCAATGGGGCGCAGATCATGCCCCAGAGGTCGATAAAAACAGTTATAGTAACATCGAAGTGGTGAAAGGAGCAGATGCTGTAAGATATGGTTCTGAGGCACTTGGCGGTATTGTGCTTATGCAACCTTCCCCCTTACCTTATGATGTCAGTGGTCTTCACGGTATGGTAGCGGGACTTTATGGTACCAATGGCAGACGCTTCGGAGTCTCAGGTTATGTTGAAAATAGCTTTAAGTGGCATGGCGACTGGGCGTGGCGTTTACATCTGAATACCGAGAATGGAGGCGACAGAAGTACGGCTCATTACCTGCTAAACAATACCGGAATGCGTGAAAACGACCTATCCCTCGCCTTAGGTTATAGGCGTGGAGCGTGGCGATTAGAGACAGGTTATAGTCTGTTTGCACAGAAATTAGGTGTTATGCAGAGTGCACAGATGGGTAACGAACAGCTGTTACAAGAGCGTATTCGCCTCGGTCAGCCTGTCGACTTCACACCTTTCAGTCGGCATATAGACTATCCTTTTCAGCAGATAACTCATCATAATGTTTATTTCAAGGCGTTTTTTGATCACGAAAAGATAGGACATTTCGCTTTTCAATCAACCTTCCAGCAGGACAATCGACGCGAAAACCGCATCCGACGTCTGAACCATTCGGACATTCCTACCGTCAGTTTGCACTTGAATTCGTTGCAGAACTCACTCGTATGGAACAAGGGTTATCAGCATTGGAAGAGTGAAGCGGGAGCGCAACTGCTGATAACTGATAACACGAACGAGCGTGGAACGGGTGTTGTTCCTATCATTCCGAATTACACGGAGGTAGCTTTCGGACTCTATGCGTTGCAGAAATACACTGCTGATCGGTGGGGAATGGAGGCTGGAGTGCGCTTCGATGGACAGCAAACGAAGGCTGACGGCTATGATTGGACAGGACGAAGATATGGCGGAAAGCGTGACTTTGCGAACTTTACTTATAGTCTTGGCGGTCATTACCACATCAATAAACAACTGAAACTGACCTCCCATTTTGGTGTAGCTTGGCGTGCCCCACATGTCTATGAGCTGTATAGTAATGGCAATGAACTTAGTTCTGGTATCTTTGTGAAAGGCGATTCAACCCTCCTTTCAGAGCAGAGTTACAAGTGGATTAGCTCTTTGAAGTATACAAGTAAGTACTTTGATGTTCAGCTCGATGGCTACCTTCAGTGGATTAATAACTACATCTTCGACCAGCCAACAGGGCGGAATATCACGGTTGTATCAGGTGCTTACCCTGTATTCCAGTACAGACAGACACGTGCTTTCTTCCAAGGTGTCGACTTAGATGCCCACGTTCGCCCCGTATCGTCGCTCGATTATCATCTTGTTACGGCAATGATTTGGGCACGTGAGATGCCTTCTCACGCTTATCTACCTTATATTCCGAGCTTCCGTCTGACCCATTCGCTGACGTGGTCGCTGCCTTTCTTCAAGGCATTCTCACCTAAGTTAGGACTCACTCATCGCTTTGTGGCTAAGCAAACACGCTTCAATCCTGCCACAGACCTCATCGCAACGAGTCCTGATGCCTATCATCTCATGGGCTTTGATGTTAGCTTCTCGGTGCCAATGCGTGAGGGACAGTCACTTCGAATAGGACTGATGGGCGACAATATCCTTAATCGTGAGTACAAGGAATACACTAACCGCAGCCGCTACTATGCCCATGATATGGGGCGTGATGTGCGCTGTATGATTACATGGAACTTCTAATTAAAAAGATAAACGATGAAAACAAAAAGATTTATAAATGGTCTTGCGCTTGCTTTTGGTGCAGTAATGACCATGCTGTTCGTGGCTTGTAACCCAGAACAGCCTGAGAATGAAAAGGAAAACAAACTACATGAAGACCCTGTTCGGGCTGTCTTTACACTGCAGGAAGGAACACTCGACAATGCTTCTGCCTTCGACAATACGCCAAAGATGGCTAACTTCAAAGCCGCTTCAGTACCTGCTCAAGTGATAGAGTGGGAGACAACGGCTGGTCAGGGCTGGCATGTGACGAGTGCAACGAAGTCGTTCAACGTAAAGAATAGCGTGGACAATCCTTCTGTCGTTTACCTTTTGAAGATGGAGTATTATAATGCAAAGGGTGAAATGATGAACAGTCAGTTCTACAACCTTGGTCAGGACAAGATTCATCAGCACTTCTTCTCAATGTTTAAGCAGGTGATGTATGAAGGACAGATGAGCTCTGTGCGTGTCACAAACAAAGCAGAACTGCCTTACGACTACCGCTATATCGACGAGTTGAACGGCACTTTCATTGGCGACACGAACCCTATGGGCTTCCAAGGTCTTATCAAATTCGTGAAGCCTGGACGTGAGTTTACACTCTCTGTCGACCTGCTTCACGCTGCAGGAAGTAAGTTTGGTGACGACGGAAAGGCCTCTCCTTTCTACAATCCAGCTGGAAAGTTGCTTAGCACTGGACTTTGGGATATCAACGTTAAACTGCCTATCGTGATTGATGGACAGTCTACTGAGCAGAGTGAACTCGACCCTTCGCTTATCAATCCTGCAAAGGCGGTGATCGAAATCTATAATGGTCACCTCCATGGTCCACATGCTTTTCATCAGAACCCAACACCAAAAGAATTGAAGTATATCGGTCGTAACTATAAACTTACCTATACTTTGGAGAATGGAAAGTGGGTGGCTGATCCAAAGAATGGTAAGAGTGTGAATCTTATGGGTAGCAGTCAGGACCATTATGTGTCAGCTTTTGTCATTCACTACTACGACAAGGCAGGTAACGAAATTACCTCTCAAATTGTCAATAATGGTGAAGACAGCCACTATCAGCACTTCTTTATGGTAGATGATATTCGCCCTTCTTATGGCGGAAAGAAGGAGGCAACCGATGTTAACTCTACTGAATTCTTCGATTATGTCTACTGTGATACGGACCCATGGAATAAGACTAACAAGTTTGATGGTGCTAAATTCACTGGTCAGTCGAACCCTATCGGACACAAAGGCTACTTTAAGTTCTTGCGTACGCATAAGCAGTTTAACCTCGAAATTCGCCTGATGCGCGCTCGTAACTCTAAGTTGACAAATGGCAAAGCAAGTTCTTTCTGTGCACCAACTGCTCGTCAGTTGAAGGAAGAAGCGTGGCTGCCAACCATCGTCGTACCGATGAATATCTATATGGACAGCGATGAGCGCGAACTGGATGAAAAGGTTTACGATACTGATTACGATAAGTTAAGCGACAATGCAAAGGATTATTCAGAGAGCAACTTGGTGTCAATTCGTTCGCTGATGGATGCCTTTGGAATAACCGATATCAAGACTGCTGTCCTCGACTTCTGGTGGAATTTCCACGGAGATAGCAAGCACAGCGATGCCGGTTTCTGGTTCTAATCGCAAGATTTAAAGACTTATTCCTTCCTCTCTTAATATCGAGAGAGGAGGAAATAATATGGGAGACAGAAAGTATTTACGCGCTTTCTGTCTTCTGTATTTCTGTATTATTGTAAAAACCTTTCATATCCTCGATTTAAAAACATCATCTTTTGCCTTTGAAAAGACGCCCTTTTGGCTTGCAAAAGATGCTCTTTAAGCCCCTTACTAACGCCCTTTTGAACCCTTACTAACGCTCTTTTGAAAATCGCTTTTGCAACTATCTGAACACGAGAGAGTTATAACGATGTTTAAAATACTTGTTTTTAGTCTTTTATTCCACCTTTTTTCTCGCTATTTTGTAATAATATTTCATAACGTTGTGCGGATGAATTTTCTCACAGAGGGCACAGATTTACAGTGATATGATTTTGTTTCCTAACAGCTTTTATTTTCTTATCGGCATCTTGTCTGTCTTTGTAACTTGACGTAGCCCACTACGTCTGCGCCTAAAAGACAAATAATCTGCGCGATGATAAAACAAAATATGTTTAGGCTCTAATAATCGATTTGGGTTAAAATACCTATTAGTAAGTATTGACAAGATGGAAATCTTCACCTATCTTTGCAGCAAAAATCGACAGAATGGAGAAACGATTAGTATGCCATAGAACGTCAAGTGGAAGAAAGCGTATTGCAGGTTGAATGCAATACGCTTTTTTTTATGAACAAAACAAGACATTGTCCGTTAATAAGGCTATTATGAAAACATTAAAAGAAGACGTGCGGAGTAGGATTGTTATGGCCGCCCGCAGTGAGTTTGTTAAGTGTGGTTATAGGAAGACATCGATGCGTACAATCTCGGCTAAGTCTGGTGTTGTGCTGGGGAATATATACAACTATTTTAAGACAAAGGACGATATCTTCTGTGCTGTCCTTCGTCCGCTGCTCTCTGTGATAGGCGAGTGTATGGCGGAGCACAGCAAGGGTGAGCACGAGGAAAAGCGTCTTGACTTCTCTCGACAACGGCAGAAGGAATTCCTATCGAGTATGCTTCGCATTATCTTCTTATATAAGGAGGAGTTGAGGCTACTGCTCTTTGAGTCGCAGGGCACCTCCTTAGAGAATTTCCGTGAGACCTTTATCGACGAACAAGTGGCGATAAGTAGGACTTACATGGAGCAGGTGGAGACGAGTGTGTCGCCCCTCTTCTTTCGTATCAGCGCCTCTACATGGCTGACAATCATCGGTGAGATTGTGTCAAGACCCGACCTTCAGCAAGAGGAGGTGAGGCAGGCTCTGACCGAATATATACGCTACAACACAGCTGGGTGGCAGGAACTCATAAAACATAAGTAGGTATGAAGAGATTAATCTTTATCATAATCGTGTGTCTGTGCCCTCTGCTCGTGGCGGCCCAACGGCTGCTAAGGGGGAAGATCATGGAGAAAGAAACGTCGACTCCTATCTGTGGAGCATGCATAGCAGTCAAGGGAACGAAGCAGAAGGTGCTTTCTGACAGGACAGGCGGTTATGAACTGACGATTAGTGCATCGGGTGCCTATACGATAGAGGTGTCGGCTGTAGGCTACAAACGGCTTAGGGAGGTCGTTACGGTGGGTGGTGATGCGACAAGAGACTACTATCTTGAACCCTCATCGACCTCGTTGCGTGAGGTTGTCGTGCGGAGTTCGGCACAGAGTGCAGAGATAAACCAGATACGACAAAGCCCTATGGCTGTGACAGTTGTGGATGGTGCGAAACTGAGAGGACGGTCGAGTAGCATTGAGGAGATACTGACGAGGACATCAGGAATTAAGGTTCGGAAGGCAGGTGGACTGGGGAGTGCGTCGCGCATCTCGGTTCATGGCTTAGAAGGGAAGCGTGTGGCAGTGTATATTGATGGGTTCCCACTGAACAGTCCTGACGGTTCGTTCGATATTAACGACATCCCGATAGACGTCATCAAGTATATCGAGGTGTATAAAGGAATTGTTCCTGCAGAGTATGGGGGAGATGGTTTAGGAGGTGCCATCAACATCGTCACGCGAGAAGATGAGTGCGACTTAGTGGGCTTCACACAAGAGTTGGCATCCTTTGGGACGGTGAAGACACTCGTAAGTGGACAAAAGCTCTTTAGCCGACCGGGGATATTATTTAACGTGGCATTCTTTAAGAATAAGTCGAAAAACGACTATATGATGTCGTGGCCAGTGTTCGAGACCAATCTGCCTGCGTCGGCATATAGAAAGGTGAGACGTAGGAACGACTATTACGAAGCCAATTTCTATCATGTTGGGTTAGGGTTTAGGAAACTTTACTTTGATAAGTTCGACTTAGAATGTGCCTTTTATCAGAACAAGAAGGGGATACAGTCGCTTAATTTCGACGCTCGTCATGCCTATACAAAAGGGATAAATATCATGCCAAACCTCGTGTTGGAGAAACAAGACTTCCTCGTTAAAGGACTGGATATGAAGTACACTATCGTCACACCTATCATCCGCTCGAATATGACAGACACCGCCACTACGAGGAGACAGTGGGACGGAACAGTCACACAAGCCGTAGGAGAGACGGACGACAATCTTTTTAACGAGTCGCATGATCGGCAGTTTGAGGTGAGGAGTAAGTTTAACTTGAAATATACACGGGGTCGGCACACGCTTAATCTCAATGACCAATACGCCTACTCGGCTTATACTCCTAAGGACGAACGCATGAAAGGCTATCTTGGCTTTGACCCCAGTGCCTATCCAAGTAGGATGACTGCTAACAACATTGGGCTCAGTCATCTGTTTGTCTCGGCTAATCATCGGTTTCAAAACGCATTGACACTCAGCATCTACTACCTTAACTCGAGGATTTACAGAACCAGTGACGCGCTGGCGAAAGGGCAGGTAACAGACGAGTTAGCACCGAAGCAGACCCGTGTGGAACGGTCGTATTATGGCTTCAGTGAGGGCTTCAGCTATGAACTGTGGAAGGATGTGCGGGCAAAGCTGTCATTTTCGCATAATGTGAGGATACCCGATACGGGCGAACTCTTTGGTAATGGGGTAAGCATCAAACCGTCGGTGAACCTGCAGCCTGAGGTGGGGAATAATCTGAACCTTGGTTTCATCGTCGATAGAAGAGGACTGTGCGGACTCGTGAGGGTGCAGTGGGAGACGAATTTCTACTATATGATGATGAAGAACATGATAAGACTCTTCCCTGCTGACACACGTTCTATCTATACGAACTTAGGGAAGACAAGGACCATTGGAATGGACACTGACGTGAAGGTGGACGTCACACGCAATGTCTATCTCTACTTTAATCTGACTTTACAGGACATCCGAGACAGGCAAAGATGGTTTAATGACGAACAAGGAACGAGCAACCCTACCTATAATAAGCACGTCCCTAACATCCCTGCCTTTTACTATAACTATGGCATGGAGTACCATGCAGAGGGCTTGATAGGCCGCCGTGAGCTGTCGAGAGTATATATTGATGTGTCGCATGTGGGCGAGTTTGACTGGGGGTGGCAGATGAGTTCGCTCGCAGAGGAGCGTAGGAAATGGCGCATACCGTCTAATGATGTCTTCACGATAGGCCTCCAACAGTCTTTATGGCATAATAATATGTCACTGAGCCTTGAGTTAGAAAACGTCTTCAACAAGGAGAACTACATGGAATTTAAGATGCCTCTACCCGGAAGAACCTTAAAGGCAAAACTACGCTTCAACCTGTTCAGAGACAAACTGGCAGGTGGGGCAATGAGCTTATAATTATTAACTTCTTTAATCAAAACACAATGAAACATTATTTCTTAACCGCAGCTATCATGCTGCTAACGACCGTCGGACTACTATCTTGCGACAAAGACTCACCTGACACACCGCCTGCACCGGCCAAGACGGAGATGGGCTTCGTCCATAGTGTTAACATCGGAGACAATACATACGTAAGTGTTTTCAAAGACATGAACGTTGGCTCGCTCAATACCGATAATGCGCTGGTGATGCCGAAGGGTGCTTTTTCCTTCGTATATAAGGGGAAAGTGTATATAACCGACACCGAACATATCTATAAATATGCCCAGAAAGAGGGAAAGTTAGTGCAGGAGGGGAATACTATCCTACTCCCAAGTGGGGCTGCAGCAATGTACATCACCTTTGCTTCCGACCATAAGGCATACGTCTCTTGTTCTGGTTTAGGAAAGGTAATCATCATCGACCCTACCGCAATGGAGAAGGTTGGAGAGATTGACTTGGCGGAGTATTCCTTGGGGAAAGCCGCTGGTGACAATAATCCTGAGCCTGCCGCATCTGTCATAAGAGACGGAATACTCTACGTGGCACTTAGTCAGATGAAGTCTACCTACACCTGTGAGGCGGGTGCTTACGTGGCTTTGATTGACACAAAGACCGATAAGCCAATCAAAGTCGTCAGTGATGACCGTGCCTCTATGGCTTCTGGTGAGTCGCCTGCTGGCGACCCCTTCATCGATGAGAAGGGCGATATCTACTTTTACTGTGTAGCGATGTTCGGCTATCAGCCTGGTGTCAAGGAGGGATTTCTTCGTATTAAGAAAGGTCAGACAGACTTTGATAAATCCTACTGCTTCACCCTTGCGGATGTTAACTTAGTGGGTGTCAAAGGTAATAAGACGTCGTATGCGTACATGAAGGTGTATGGCGGCAACGGAAAGGTGTATGCTTACCTGAACATCCCAGGTGCTGCAAGCAATCCACCAGACTATGTCCACGATAAATGCTTCCAACCTTTCGAGATTAATCTCTACAATAAGAGTTGTACAAAGTTAGACCTCTCTGCCACAACTGGGTGGGCTGCAACCCTCTGTAAGTCGGGTAATGATATCATCTTCGGTATGTCCACCGACCAAGGCATGGGCTATTCCGTCTATCATCCAGCCACTGCCACCTACGAGATTCTCAAGGTAAAAACCTCTGGTGCACCATATTTTGTGCATGAGTTGAGGTAGTTTGTGTACATATCGAATCCACAGAAAGAGTAGTAGTCCCTTCCCTTGAGGGTGTCTCAATTTTGATATACCCTCAAGGGAAGGGACCGCTTGGTGGTTGCTGGTGGCTCTTTGTGTGGTTGGGGGGAGATATTGCTTCTTCCCCTTTTCTGATTTAACCCAAATCGGTTGTTAGGAAACAATACCATAGTAATAAGAACGATATATATTGTGGTTTAATGACCGATTTGGGTTTAATTCCATTTTTTTTCTTATCAACTTTGCTTTTGTGCCATTTATTTGTTATCTTTGCGCTTAGATTTAAATAAAAAGGAGTTCTAAGACTATATATGGGCAAAATAAAGACAATAGGTATTCTGACCTCTGGCGGTGACGCCCCTGGAATGAACGCAGCAATACGTGCTGTGACCAGAGCCGGCATCTATAATGGTTTTGAAATCAAAGGTGTCTATCGTGGTTATGAGGGATTGATTACGGATGACATTAAGCCTTTTACCACTGAGAATGTTAGCGGTATTATCGGTCAGGGCGGTACAATCCTCAAGACGGCACGCTCAAAAGGTTTTAAAACGATGGAAGGACGTCAGCAGGCATACGATAACCTTGTCAAGGAGGGTATTGATGCGTTGGTTGTCATTGGTGGTAATGGCTCGTTGACGGGTGCGATGATGTTTGCACAGGAGTTTGATTTCTGTTGCATCGGTCTGCCGGGTACGATAGATAATGACCTCTATGGTACGGACAGCACTATCGGTTATGACACGACGATGAACACAATTATGGAGTGTGTCGACCGTATTCGTGATACCGCTCAGAGCCATGAACGCATCTTCTTTGTAGAAGTAATGGGACGTGATGCTGGTTTCCTTGCACAGAACTCGGCTATTGCCAGCGGTGCAGAGGCAGCGATTATTCCAGAAGACTCTACTAACGTCGACCAGTTGGGTCGCTTCATGGAACGTGGTATTCGTAAGTCTAAGAGAAGTTGTATCGTCATTGTCTCTGAGAGCCCTAAGTGTGGAGCTATGTATTATGCTGACCGTGTACGCAAGGAGTTCCCTGACTATGACGTACGTGTGTCAATTCTTGGTCACTTGCAGCGTGGTGGTCGTCCTTCAGCACGCGACCGTATCCTTGCAAGTAGTACGGGTGTTGGTGCTATTGAGGCCATTATGCAGGGACAACGTAATATTATGGTAGGTGTTAGAAACAATGAGGTGGTTTATGTTCCATTGTCTGAGGCAATCCGTTCAGATAAGCCTTTCGACAAGAAACTTATTAAGGTTCTCGACGAGTTGAGTATCTAAGAGGGGTCTTTCCACCTTATTTATATATAGAGGAAATAATAATAAAAAACAACAAAGATATTTATGTCACAGATTAATGGGCGCATCTCCCAGATTATCGGTCCAGTTATCGATGTCTACTTTGATACCAAGGGAGAGAATCCTGAGAAGGTTCTGCCAAAGATTCATGATGCCCTACGCGTAAAACGTGCGAATGGGCAGGATTTGATTATCGAGGTACAGCAGCATATTGGTGAAGACACCGTGCGCTGTGTGGCTATGGATAATACGGATGGTCTGCAGCGTAACCTTGAGGTTGTGCCAACAGGCAGTCCTATCGTTATGCCAGCTGGTGACCAGATTAAGGGTCGTATGATGAACGTTATCGGTCAGCCTATCGACGGTATGGAGGCACTGAGTATGGAAGGTGCTTATCCTATCCACCGCGAGGCGCCAAAGTTTGAAGACCTCTCTACGCATAAGGAGATGCTTCAGACCGGTATTAAGGTCATCGACTTGCTTGAGCCTTATATGAAGGGTGGTAAGATTGGTCTTTTTGGTGGTGCCGGTGTAGGTAAGACGGTGCTTATCATGGAGTTGATTAACAACATCGCTAAGGGTCACAATGGTTACTCTGTATTTGCCGGTGTAGGTGAACGTACACGTGAGGGTAACGACTTGATTCGCGATATGTTGGAGTCAGGTGTTATCCGTTATGGTGAGAAGTTCCGCAAGGCAATGGATGAAGGCAAGTGGGACCTTTCGCTTGTTGATCAGGAAGAATTGCAGAAGTCGCAGGCAACACTTGTCTATGGACAGATGAATGAGCCACCAGGGGCACGTGCATCAGTGGCACTCTCTGGTCTGACCGTTGCTGAGGAGTTCCGCGATCACGGAGGTAAGAATGGTGAGGCAGCAGATATCATGTTCTTCATCGATAATATCTTCCGTTTCACGCAGGCTGGTTCTGAGGTATCAGCGTTGTTGGGACGTATGCCATCAGCCGTAGGTTATCAGCCTACTTTGGCAAGTGAGATGGGTACGATGCAGGAGCGTATTACTTCTACAAAGCATGGTTCAATTACTTCAGTACAGGCGGTTTACGTGCCTGCTGACGACTTGACCGACCCTGCTCCAGCTACTACCTTTACCCACTTGGATGCAACAACAGAGTTGAGCCGTAAGATTACCGAGCTTGGTATCTATCCTGCGGTAGACCCATTGGGTAGTACCTCACGTATTCTTGACCCACTGATTGTTGGTAAGGACCACTATGAGTGTGCACAGAGAGTAAAGCAGTTGCTTCAGCACTATAATGAATTGCAGGATATCATCGCCATCTTGGGTATGGACGAGTTGTCAGACGAGGATAAGTTGGTTGTGAACCGCGCTCGTCGTGTACAGCGTTTCCTCTCTCAGCCATTTACTGTTGCTGAGCAGTTCACTGGTGTTAAGGGTGTTATGGTACCAATCGAGGAAACCATCAAGGGCTTCAATGCTATCTTGAATGGTGAGGTTGACGACCTCCCAGAGCAGGCGTTCTTGAACGTTGGTACAATAGAGGATGTCAAGGAGAAGGCTAAGCGTCTTTTGGAGGCTACTAAGTGATCATCTTCTTGCACAAACTGAATAATAATTGAATTGTCTATGTTGACACTTAGAATAGTTTCTCCCGAAAGGATTGTCTTTACAGGCGAGGTGGATAGTGTGCTGGTTCCTGGTACAGTGGGACCATTTGAGATTCTCAATAATCACGCGCCTATCATCTCTACACTCGTTGAAGGCAAGGTAGCTTACAGCGTAAAAGGTGATACTAAGGAACTTCATATCGTTGGCGGATTCGTTGAGGTGAAGAAGAACTTGGTCAGTCTTTGCGTAGAAATCTAAAAGATATAACCGACAGACAGCTGAATACGGATGATGGATGTTAACAAAGTGTATAAGAAGTACTATAAGAATAACTTGTGGATTATCGCAGGTCTTTATCTTATTGGCTTACTCGTTGTGCAGCTAACGCAGCAAACGGCTTATATCAATTTGCTGACTATCAGTGCTGTTTACTCACTTATCACCTCTTCCATCTATGGAGGAGCATGGAAAGCGATAGCCAGTCAGTCGCCCACGGTTATGAATAACTTCTATCTTGCGGGCTCTGGTTTTCGTATGCTGTTGGCATTCTTAACTGTTGTCGTTTATGCAATGGTGGTGAAGAACGCACAATGGTAATCGGCTTTGTCGTTATCTTTATGATATTCTATCTTGTGCTGTTGGCATTCGATACCGTCTATTTTTACAAAGTGGAAAAGAACAATAAAATTAATAATTAACGAATGAAATATCTCAAGCATCTGATTTGTATGGTGATGATGCTCTTCCTGCTTCTGCCTGGTGCTGCCGCATCAGAGAGTAAAGGGGGAGGGTGTTAACCTGCAGGAGATATTGTGGGGACATATCAAGGACTCATACGAGTGGCATGTAACCAATATCGGTGATAAGCCAATCATCATCAACCTGCCAGTCATTGTGAAGACATCAAATGGTTGGTACACGGGTTGTGCTGAGGACTTTGCAGAAGAGCCGTTAGAAGAAGGTCCACATGCGGGCTATCGTCCTTGTAAAAACAACCCAGACCTATTCATTGCAACGAAGGGAAACTACGAACGTCGCATCGTTGAGTTGCAGAAGGACGGCACAGAAGTGCGCCCTCTCGACCTCTCTATTACGAAGTCGGTGTGTGTACTCTTCATTGATGCCATCATTCTCTTGCTGTGTATCTTGATTCCAGCACGCTGGTGTCGTCGCCATAAGGTTACCGATAAGGCACCAAAAGGCTTCACTGGTCTGATGCATATGTTTGTGATGTATGTCTATGATGAGGTTATTAAACCGACATTAGGTAAGGACTCAGAGAAGTATGCACCTTATCTTTTGACGTGTTTCTTCTTCATCTTCGTGGCAAATGTCATGGGTATTGTGCCATTCCCACCAGGAGGTGGTAACCTTACGGGTAATATAACCATCACCTTCTTCTTGGCTATTTGTACGTTCTTAGTAACCAATTTCTCAGGAACAAAGCATTATTGGAAAGATATCTTTTGGCCAGACGTACCCGCATGGTTGAAAGTTCCAGTGCCTTTGATGCCTGTGATAGAGATATTTGGTATCTTCACAAAACCTTTCGCATTGATGGTTCGTCTTTTTGCCAATATGATGGCAGGACATGCTATTGCGTTGGCTTTAACCTGTATTATCTTCATCATGGCAACGATGGGTGTTGTCCTGAGTTCTTCCATGACGATTGTGAGTGTGGGTATGAGTATCTTCATGATGCTTTTGGAGATTTTGGTTAGCTTTATTCAAGCTTTGGTATTCACGATGTTGAGTGCTGTGTTTATCTCTTTGGCACGTGTTCATGAGGCAGAAGGATAAGAAGGAGTGAAGGAGATAAATACTTCTCATCCCCCTATTAATAGATAAGAAATAAAAATAATTAATAATTAAAAGAAAGAAACTATGTTGACATCATTGTTATTAGCAGCAGAAACTGCAAAGTTAGGCGCCGCTATCGGTGCAGGTATCGCAGCCGTAGGCGCAGGTCTTGGTATTGGTCGTATCGGTGGTCAGGCTATGGACGCTATGGCTCGCCAGCCAGAGAAGATCGGTGAGCTTCGTTCTGCTATGATTATTGCAGCCGCATTGGTTGAGGGTGTTGCCTTCTTCGCTGCAATTATCGCTCTCCTCTGTGTATTCTAAACTACTCAGAGAATTATTAAACAAATTGGTAAGAAAAGTAATTTAGCAGCTTATGTCATTATTATTGCCAGATAGTGGCTTACTCTTTTGGATGACCCTTGTCTTCTTAGTGGTCTTCTTCATCTTATGGAAGTGGGGATTCCCTTCTATCATCAAGATGGTGAACGAGCGCAAAGAGTACATTGACGAGAGTCTTGCAAAGGCAGAAGAAGCCAACTTGAGGCTTGCCAACATTCAGAAACAAGGTGAGGAGCTGCTTATGGAGGCACGTGAGAAACAGGCGCAAATCCTTAGAGAGGCGTCTGAGACACGTGATACCATAGTCGGACAGGCACAGGAGAAGGCACGCGACGAGAGTGCTCGTATCCTTTCTGAAGCCAAGGCAGAGATTGAAAGTCAGAAGCAGGCTGCCATCCGCGACATCCGTTCGCAGGTTGCAGAGCTTTCTGTGCAGATTGCTGAGAAGATTCTGCATAAGGAACTGTCTGGTTCAGCCGAGCAAACTCAGCTTATCAACAGCTTATTGGATGAAGTTGCTTCTTCTAACGGAACAGAAAGTAAATAATCGCTTATGAATACAGGTGTAATATCGGTTCGCTATGCTCGTGCGCTGTTGAAGTCTGCCTGTGAGCAAGGTATCGAGGACAAGGTGTATACTATTATGCAAACACTTGCCCATAATTACCTTCAGGTGCCCGAACTCCGTATGACGATTGAAAGCCCGATGCTTCCGAAGGACAAGAAGCGCAAGCTATTGGAAGTAGCCTGTGGCGACGACTGTCCTGAGCTTGTTGGTAACTTCCTTTCCCTTGTATTGAAGGGAGATAGAGAGGAGTTGCTACAGCTTATGGCGAATGACTATGTCGCTCTGTATCGTAAGCAGAAGAACATCATTCGTGGAAAGGTCATCACAGCCTCGCCTGTCTCTTCCCAGACGGAAGACAAGATGAAAGCACTGGTACAATCCAGAGCACAGGGAACCGTTGAGTTCAACACTGAGGTTGACCCTTCACTCATAGGTGGCTTATTCTTGAGTACGATACTTACAGAATGGACGCCAGCGTGAAGAGCAAACTGAATGCTATCCTCACACAATTAAAAAAGTAATTAGATTAATAACATGTCAGATAAAATTAAACCAAGTGAGGTGTCTGAGATTCTTTTGAAAGAACTTCAAGGCATCAACTCTGAGGAGAAGTTTGATGAAGTCGGTAGCGTACTGACCGTCGGCGACGGTGTAGCACGTGTCTATGGTCTTCGCAATGCTGAAGCCAACGAGTTGCTTGAATTTGAGAATGGCACCATGGCTATTGTCATGAACTTGGAGGAAGACAATGTAGGTTGTGTCCTTCTTGGTCCTACTGAAGGTATCAAGGAGGGACAGAGCGTGAAGCGTACACACCGTATTGCCTCTATCCGTGTCAATGACAACTTCTTGGGACGTGTAGTCAATCCGCTTGGAGAGGCTATCGATGGTAAGGGTGAAATAGACTTGACTGACTCTTTCGAAATGCCATTGGACCGTAAGGCGCCAGGTGTTATCTATCGTCAGCCAGTGAAGGAACCACTCCAGACGGGTCTGAAGGCTGTTGACTCAATGATTCCTATCGGTCGTGGTCAGCGTGAGCTTATCATTGGTGACCGCCAGACAGGTAAGACAGCCATTGCCGTTGATGCTATCATCAATCAGAAGAGCTTCTACGAGCAGGGCAATCCTGTATATTGTATCTATGTTGCCATCGGTCAGAAAGCTTCTACCGTTGCTACATTGGTGCAGAACCTCAAGGAGCGTGGCGCATTACCTTATACAATTATCGTAAGTGCTACAGCGGCTGATCCTGCTGCTATGCAGTATTATGCTCCATTTGCCGGTGCTGCCATTGGTGAGTACTTCCGCGATCGTGGCTACTCAGCCCTCGTTATCTACGATGACTTGTCAAAGCAGGCTGTTGCCTATCGTGAGGTATCATTGATTCTCCGTCGTCCTTCAGGTCGTGAGGCTTACCCTGGTGACGTCTTCTATCTTCACTCTCGTCTGCTTGAGCGTGCTGCACGTATCAACAACCAGCAGGAGATTGCAGAGAAGATGAACGACCTCCCAGAGTGTATGAAGGGCCATGTACGTGGTGGTGGTTCACTCACCGCACTGCCTATCATTGAGACACAGGCAGGTGACGTGTCAGCCTACATTCCTACTAACGTGATTTCCATTACCGACGGTCAGATTTATCTTGAGTCCGACCTCTTCAATCAGGGCTTCCGTCCAGCTATTAACGTAGGTATCTCCGTATCTCGTGTAGGTGGTTCAGCACAGGTTAAGAGTATGAAGAAGGTAGCTGGTACGTTGAAGATTGATATGGCACAGTATCGTGAGTTGGAGGCATTCTCTAAGTTCTCATCAGATATGGACAAGGTCACAGCGATGACCCTCGACCGTGGACGTAAGAACAACCAGTTACTTATCCAGCCACAGTACAGTCCAATGCCTGTGGGTGAGCAGATTGCTATCCTCTACTGCGGTGTACACGGCTTGATGCGCGACGTACCTGTTGAGCAGGTTCGCCAGTGCCAGGACCAGTTCCTTGAGACCATGCGCACTACTCATGCCGACGTCATCAGCGATTTGGCTGCTGGTAACCTTGAAGACACTTCTATCAAGGTAATCGAAGAAGTCATGGGCAATATTGCCGGACAATATAAATAAAGACAATACAGAATGGCATCCTTAAAGGAAATCAAGACTCGTATAGCCAGTGTTCAGAGTACTCGTAAGATTACGAGTGCGATGAAGATGGTTGCGTCGAGTAAGTTACACCATGCCCAGAATGCCATCGAGAGTATGCTTCCATACGCGGCTATGCTCGAACACATTCTTAAGGCTTTCCTTGTCTCTACGCCCGATACGGATACTCCGTTCGACGAGCAGAGACCAGTGAAACGTGTTGCCTTACTCGTGTTCTCCTCAAACAGTTCTCTCTGTGGTGGATTCAATGCGAATGTCATCAAGCTGATGCAGCATACGATAGACGAATATCATGCGCAGGGCTTGACCGACAAGGATATTGTCATCTATCCTGTAGGACGAAAGGTGTATGAAGCAGCAAATAAGCGTGGATATACCTGTGTATATCCTTATCCGTTGCTTGCTGATAAACCAAATTTTGAGGAGTGTCGCAATATTGCCATGGAGTTAAGCCAGAAATGGTTGAAGGGCGAGTTTGATAAGGTGGAGATTATCTACCATCATTTCAAGAGTGCAGGAAGCCAGATTCTCCAACGTAAGAATTTCCTTCCAATTGACCTTGAGGAAGAAGTCAATGCCGACTCTACGCGCGATCTTTCATCAAATATCGCAACGAAGGCTGCACAGGAATATCTCAAGAGGAAAGGACAGTCTGGAACACAGAAGTCTAATAATGAGGCTGTTGTTCCTCTGAATGATAACTTCATCATTGAGCCAGACCTGCGCACAGTCTTGAAAGCATTGGTACCGAAACTGCTGAATAACATGGTTTATACTGCTCTTCTTGACAGTAATGCCTCTGAACATGCAGCGCGAATGGTTGCCATGCAGACTGCAACAGATAATGCTGACGACCTGCTTCGTGGACTCAACTTGCAGTATAACAAGTCGCGTCAGGCAGCCATTACGTCTGAGTTGCTCGATATTGTTGGCGGTACGGTAAATAACTAACTTCCTGCTTGCCCTCGGGGGAGGCAGTGAAAAGAATCTAATAGACAGGGATAAGTTCTTTGCTTGTCCCTGTTTTTTTTTGATTAATTGGGCTAATTGTTAATTAGCCCAATTAGCCTCATTAGCCCAATAATTATACTATCACGGTAATCACGCCCCTCCCTATGGGGGAGGGGATGGGGGAAGGGCTACTTCTTTATCTTCCATTTTGTCCTAACTTTTCATCCCCTCTTTTCCTATTTCATGCCCAATTGGCTTCTAAAAGACGCCCAATAGGCTTGTAAAAGGTGCTCTTTAAGGCTTCAATAGACGTCCTTTTAGAGGCTCAAAGGGCACCTATTGAAATGCTGTTTTGTAATAACTTGATAAACAGATTGTTGTAAAGATGCTAAAAGGATGATTTTTCCTTTCTTTTAAAGTTATTGCTGTCCGGTAAAACTTAAATAACATATAAATCCTTGCGGAATTGTCTTTATATAGGTAATTCCGCATTCTTTTTTGAAATCCAAGCCCCCTAATCAAATAAGTTAAGTTCTTTTGGTGGTGAATTTGCCTTTTCAGCTATTATGATGAGTTCATCATTTTGTGGATTTTCCATAAATGAGATGAAATCAGTGTAATACATCAGTGTGAGCCTCAGCATGGTTACCAGCTGCGAGAAGGATACGTGTCTTTTTATCATTCTGGAGATAACGGTACAAAGCAGATTGGCAATGAGTACCACCCATGTCTGTATCTGTATGGCATTTACACTGTCACCATAGAAGAAATGCAGTGGGAAGTTCTGTTTGAGCTGCTTGTAAAGGGACTCTATAGCCCATCTTCGCTTGTAAATCTCCTCAAGGTCCTTTACATCAAGCTCAAGGTTATTGGTCAACAGGACAACTGACTTATGTGAGTTGTCACTCCACAGTTCCACTCGTCTTGCCTGGTGTCTTATCTCCCCCTTCTCAAAGACAATCTTCTTGTCTGTATGTGTAACCAATCCATCAGGGCTTACATAGGTTACTGAGGACAACTCCGTATAGGTGAGATTCTTCTTCATCTTGGTCACATAGCATACTCCTTCCTCTGTAAGTCAGTCGGAACTGTGCATAATCAACGTATGCTCTGTCCATGGTAAGGATAGCATCCTTAGGAAGATGCACTTCTTTAAGTAGATAATGATCATGCGTGGCGGCAGAGGTAAGCTGTACGACCATGGGAACGCCAACATGATACTTCATCACCGTATGAACCTTCATACCGCCTTTCTTCTTACCACTCTTGGGGTGTCTGCCTACACCCTTGAGTATGTTGTCAAAAAGGATAATCGTAGTTGAATCCATCATATACAGAAGCTTTCCCATGTCTTCTGTTCACCTTTAGGGCGGCTGTCCGATAAAAAAGAACCATAACGCTCTAAGAGGTACGCATAAACGCTTGCAAAGAACTCTTATGGGCGACGCTTGTTGGCATCAGCAAGCGTACTACGACGGACGACATAGTCGATGCCAAGATGATGCAGTTTGTTTACTTCAGCCTTCATGCCTATCTCCACTTCCCGAAGAGAATCAAAGTGTTTGAGAACACCGAAAAGCATTATGACAAGGTGAGTCCACCCATCAAGACGCTTCACATAAGCTTCACTTCGGGGTGTTTCAAGGCTGATTTGCTTGATTTGTTGCTTATCGAGTAATTTTATTACCTGATTATAGACCGGCTGTCCGATAAAATGTGTACTTTTGCCCATGTTATTGAAGTTTTATCGCAGAAACAAAAGTAACAAAAAGGGCTGAAATCCAAATACCGATTTTAGCCCTTAACTTTTATATGTGGAAAAGGTTTACTGGACAGCAATATTTTAAAGTGAAATAGTCTGTTGATTTTGTAATGTTTTTTCGAAATCTATTGCGTGTTTTAAGATAAGTTGTTGAGTCTTTTTAATAATGGAATTTACGCAGAACTATCTTTGACCTTTCTTCTATGATTTACCATGCGAAGCCAATATAGCGTTTAGCTAATGCGTGTTTACTCTATATTGTTATCTCCAAAGTAATAATTTGGCAAGTATGGATTAGGTAGTAACCTTGTAAGAAGTTTTATACGCTTGTGGTATAAGGGGAAGTTATCTTGTTTTTGTTTGGATTTTTAGGTAAAATTTCTTACCTTTGTGTTATACATTAAATTTAAAGCTTATGGGCATTATAGCATCACTTATTATTGGAGCCATTGCAGGATGGTTAGGTGGACTTATCTATAAAGGTAGCGGTTTAGGACTTTTTGGAAATATCATTGTTGGTATTCTTGGAAGTGGCGTAGGATCTTGGCTTTTAGGAAATGTGCTTCATATTTCACTTGGTGATGGGTGGATTGGTTCTATCATTACAGGTGCTATAGGTGCTGTTGTGGTTTTATTCTTATTAAATATTGTGTTTGGAAAGAAAAAATAAGGACGCTAAAGTGGGTGTTTTAACCCAAATAAGTCATAAGAGCCTAAATATATATTGTTTTATCATTGAGTAGATGTTTTGCTTTGTAGCGCAGGCGTAGCAGCAGACTATGATAAGTTATAAAGACAGACAAGGAACTGATAAGAAAATAAAAGATGGTAGGAACACTACTATAGTTAAATAATTAACTAAAGTTTCCCTCCCTAATAAATAGATAAAAAAATAACAGTTTGTCGAATTTTCTTTATAAATTAGTAATCGCTAAAGAACTGATTTTAAAGACAAGACAACAAAACTGTTATGGAAGCAAAAATAGAGAAAATAAGTGAGTTATCCAAACTTTTGAGTGTTAAAACTCGAATGAGTGATGATTTATTTCATCTTTTTGGCAAGTTTGACATTGGTCACTTGTTATCTCGCCTGTCATTGGAGAAACATGACGGAGTTTCGGCTTCGGAATTAATCCTTTCTCTTTGCCTCTTCCGCATTGTCGGTGAGAGCATCCACCGCATATGCAAGCATAAGATATATGAGCTTTCAAATCATGGTAAAAACTGTTTCTATCGCATGATGATTCGCCCACAGATGGATTGGAGACGTTTGATGAACCACTTTGCCCCGCGTTATATGTGCCTTTACGTAAGTATAGCGAAGCTCCTCAATCCAATACCACGACATGTTTCATTATAGATGACACAGTGCTTGAGAAGAGTGGCGTGAGAATGGAGGGTATCAGTCGTGTTTACGACCATGTAAAAGGTAGGTGCGTATTGGGCTACAAACTGCTACTTTGTGCATTCTTTGACGGCAAGACAACCATACCCTTTGATTTTTCACTGCATCAGGAAAAAGGGAAACAAGGCGACTGTGGGTTGACAAAACAGCAATATAGAAAGGCATATCATATTAAGAGGAATACCGGCAACCCCGATTATAAGTGCTTTCAAGAGTGTAAGATGTCTAAGATGGAAGTTGCCATGGATATGCTTCGCCGTGGATGGAAGATGGGCTTGCATGCGAAGTATGTGATTACCGATAGTTGGTTCACCTGCGAGCAACTTATGACATGTGTTAGAAGCATAGGTAAAGGGGCAATGCACATTGTTGGACTTGCAAAAATGGGAAAGACAAAATACACCGTATTAGGCAGGAAGAAAAATGCGGCAGAACTCATTGCCACCTATGAACGCGAACGAGGAAAGAACTGTCGTAAGTATAAATGTCGATATATTCAACTCAACGGACACTTAGGAGATATACCTGTAAGAATCTTCCTTATCAACTATGGCAGGAACTCCCGCATGGAACGTCCTGCTATTCCACCTTTCAAATTTGCTTGTTCACTTTTACCTAAAGAAGTAATAACGTCTTTCTTTAGTACTAATTTCTGCAATTTTTTCATAAATTTAAGTTATTATGTTATTATCACCCTAATATTACGCTAGGGGCCACGTTTTGTTTTAAGTATAAATCTGATGACTCTAAAGTTGAATTTGTTCAGAATGTCAATATTAATAAGATTCACTAGTGTAGTAATGAACTGCTCTTTTTTTAAGTGCTAATTTCTGTAACTTCTCCAAAATCTTGTTTATTAATTAATTATTTGATTTTTTTACCGAAGGGTATCTTTTATTTTTTTCCTTATAAATACAAAAAAATGAAATAATGATAAAGAATAGCACACAGGATATGTTTAAGTATTCGCCTTTCGAAAAGTCTATTATCCCACTATAAAAAAACCATAGTTTAATCTCCACACTGTACCATAGGGTATAAGATAGATATAATCTTTATTTTTGAGCAATAACCCCAAAGATCGTCATGAAACCAAAGAAACCCGATAGGTAAAACAAAAACTCTTAAAGATCAAACTAAGATAATATTGCATAATTGAAACAGCAGAAAGTGTTATAAACAAATATGAGAAATAAAAAAAGCTGTTAGGTTATTAACATTATAACTGGAGAATTCATATCCAGGTAATAACTTATCCAGAGCAAAACCAGACAGAAGGAAAGCAAGATAACCTATGAGGAAAGAAATAAAGTTAATCTCTAAAAAGGAAGACCATTTTTGCTCGAATAAATTGTCAGCTTGCTAATTGGTCTTGTAAAAAGAAGTCTAAATCCATAATTCTTATATTCTACATCGCATAAAGAATAACTCAAAATGGCTGCAAGAATTGGATAAAAGCAGAGCATAGAAGTCGAAGATGTATCTACCCAATACCCATACCCAAGGATTATAATCAAAAGTTATTGTTGGATTATTGACAGCATCAGCATGTTTAAACAAAACATATATATCAATGCATAAAAGTCATGAACAAAGGAAATAACAAGAAGAGCCAAATGGCAATATTAAATCTTAATTTATAGTGTTCACTTTTTAAGAATAGTAAAGAACGATATAGGTTTCATAAGTCGGTTTTTTTATTAGATGAAGGAATACAGACTCCAAATTTTCTTGGTATGTATCTGCAAATAAAATTTGAATGTGGTTTTGTTGCATTAATTTTTTAAAACTGTCAAAGGAACCATCTTGCTCTATTTCTATAATAAGCGTTCCATCAGAGATCCTTTTTGTGGGAATCAAGTGTTCTTTACATATCTTCATGCATCGTTCCGGTTGGTCCGTATGTATTAAATAAGATTGCTTTTTTTCTGATTGAGTAGACTATTAATTTCTCCTTGAAACAATAATCTTTTATTATTTAATATTCCGATGTGTGTGCATATTTTCTCCATTTCAGCTAAGATATGTCCTGAAATGAAAATAGTTTTTCCTTTACTTTTAAGTTTGAGCATTAGCTCTCTCATTTCAAAAACACCTTGAGGATCTAGTCCATTGAGTGGTTCGTCAAGAATGAGTAATTTAGGATTATGAAACATTGCCATCGCAATTCCCAAGCGTTGTTTCATTCCTGTAGAATATTTTCTAACTTTTTTGTCTTTATCTTTAGTCAAATTCACAAGCTCTAGAACCTCTTGAATGCGTTTTTGTCCACAATGATATAGTATATCCAAATAGTTTAGATTCTCATAGGCACTCAAATCTGCATAGAAGAATGGATGTTCAATCAAGCATCCTATATTTTGAAGGATATGCAATCTGTTGGAATGAAATTCTTTTTTATTGAAAAATACCGTATTTATTTTTAGTTTGCTCCAATCCTAAAAAGTATCTTTATCGTTGTTGATTTACCCTCTCCATTCTTGCCTAAGTATCCATAAATGGAACCTTCTGGAATCTTCAAGTTAATGTCTTCTAATACAGAATGATTTCTGTAGTTAAAGTGAGATGGTTAGTTTCAAGTATATTCATAATCAACACTTTCTTTTAAAATTATTCGTATTTAAATGATTTAACTAAAGTTTCCCACCCAAATAAATAGATAGAAAAATAACAGTTTGTCGAATTTTCTTTGTAAATTAGTAATCGCTAAAGAACTGATTTTAAAGACAAGACAACAAAACTGTTATGGAAGCAAAAATAGAGAAAATAAGTGAGTTATCCAAACTTTTGAGTGTTAAAACTCGAATGAGTGATGATTTATTTCTATTGCTGTCCGGTAAAACTTAAATAACATATAAATCCTTGCGGAATTGTCTTTATATAGGTAATTCCGCATTCTTTTTTGAAATCCAAGCCCCCTAATCAAATAAGTCAAGTTCTTTTGGTGGTGAATTTGCCTTTTCAGCTATTATGATGAGTTCATCATTTTGTGGATTTTCCATAAATGAGATGAAATCAGTGTAATACATCAGTGTGAGCCTCAGCATGGTTACCAGCTGCGAGAAGGATACGTGTCTTTTTATCATTCTGGAGATAACGGTACAAAGCAGATTGGCAATGAGTACCACCCATGTCTGTATCTGTATGGCATTTACACTGTCACCATAGAAGAAATGCAGTGGGAAGTTCTGTTTGAGCTGCTTGTAAAGGGACTCTATAGCCCATCTTCGCTTGTAAATCTCCTCAAGGTCCTTTACATCAAGCTCAAGGTTATTGGTCAACAGGACAACTGACTTATGTGAGTTGTCACTCCACAGTTCCACTCGTCTTGCCTGGTGTCTTATCTCCCCCTTCTCAAAGACAATCTTCTTGTCTGTATGTGTAACCAATCCATCAGGGCTTACATAGGTTACTGAGGACAACTCCGTATAGGTGAGATTCTTCTTCATCTTGGTCACATAGCATACTCCTTCCTCTGTAAGTCGCTGGAACTGTGCATAATCAACGTATGCTCTGTCCATGGTAAGGGTAGCATCCTTAGGAAGATGCACTTCTTTAAGTAGATAATGATCATGCGTAGCAGCAGAGGTGAGCTGTACAACCATGGGAACGCCAACATGATACTTCATCACCGTATGAACCTTCATACCGCCTTTCTTCTTACCACTCTTGGGGTGTCTGCCTACACCCTTGAGTATGTTGTCAAAAAGGGTAATCGTAGTTGAATTTATCATATACAGAAGCTTTTCCCATGTCTTCTGTTCACCTTTAGGGCGGCTGTCCGATAAAAAAGAACCATAACGCTCTAAGAGGTACGCATAAACGCTTGCAAAGAACTCTTATGGGCGACGCTTGTTGGCATCAGCAAGCGTACTACGACGGACGACATAGTCGATGCCAAGATGATGCAGTTTGTTTACTTCAGCCTTCATGCCTATCTCCACTTCCCGAAGAGAATCAAAGTGTTTGAGAACACCGAAAAGCATTATGACAAGGTGAGTCCACCCATCAAGACGCTTTACATAAGCTTCACTTCGGGGTGTTTCAAGGCTGATTTGCTTGATTTGTTGCTTATCGAGTAATTTTATTACCTGATTATAGACCGGCTGTCCGATAAAATGTGTACTTTTGCCCATGTTATTGAAGTTTTATCGCAGAAACAAAAGTAACAAAAAGGGCTGAAATCCAAATACGGATTTTAGCCCTTAACTTTTATATGTGGAAAAGGTTTACCGGACAGCAATAATTTATTTCATCTTTTTGGCAAGTTTGGCATTGGTCACTTGTTATCTCGTCTATCATTGGAGAAACATGACGGGGTTTCCTCTTCGGAGTTAATCCTTTCTCTTTGCCTCTTCCGCATTGTGGGTGAGAGCATCTACAGTATATGCAAACATAAGATATATGAGCTTTCAAATCATGGTAAAAACTGTTTCTATCGGATGATGATTCGCCCACAGATGGATTGGAGACGTTTGATGAACCACTTTGCACTGCGTTATATGTGCCTTTTACGTAAGTATAGTGAAGTTCCTCAATCCAATACCACGACGTGTTTCATTATAGATGACACTGTGCTTGAGAAGAGTGGTGTGAGAATGGAGGGTATCAGTCGTGTTTTTGACCATGTTAAAGGCAGGTGCGTATTGGGCTACAAACTACTACTTTGTGCTTTCTTTGACGGCAAGACAACCATACCCTTTGATTTTTCACTACATCAAGAAAAGGGGAAGCAAGGCAACTGCGGGCTGACAAGACAGCAACTCAAAAAGGCATATCACACCAAGAGGAACACCGGCAATCCTGATTATAAGCGCTTTCAAGAGTGTAAGATGTCTAAGATGGAAGTTGCCATGGATATGCTTCGCCGTGGATGGAAGATGGGGTTACATGCGAAGTATGTGATTACCGATAGTTGGTTCACCTGCGAGCAACTTATGACATGTGTTAGAAGCATAGGTAAAGGGGCAATGCACTTTGTTGGACTTGCAAAAATGGGAAAGACAAAATACACTATATCGGGCAAAAAGAAAAATGCTGCAGAACTCATTGCTACCTATGAACGTGAACGAGGAAAGAACTGTCGTAAATACAAATGTCGATATATTCAGCTCAGCGGACATTTAGGAGATATACCTGTTAGAATCTTCCTCATCAGGTATGGCAGAAACTCCGCATGGAACGTCCTGCTCACCACGGATACAACGATGTCTTTCGTAAAAGCCTTTGAAGTATATCAAATCAGATGGAACATAGAGGTGATGAACAAGGAAACTAAGCAATATCTCGGATTAGGAGGTTATCAAGGTTGCGACTTTAATGGTCAGATAGCCGACGCAACGCTGTGTTACCTTACATATACTGTCATGGCTTTGGAAAAGAGATTCACAGAATATCAAACCATGGGCGAACTCTTTTCGGATATGGAGGGTGATCTCATGGCACTCACGTTATGGAAGCGAGTTCTTACCTGCATCGAACGCATTCTTCGCATTTTAGGAGAAATACTTGGAATGATGCCCCAATACCTTATGGCTACAATCAGCGGAAACGACAAAGAGATGAGCAAAATCCTTGTAATGGCTGAAGCGTTGGAAAAATGGGACGAAGTATGTGGATAGTCTGCATAACTTCTGTTAGGCATGTGTTAACAGTCAATGGATATGGGGGAAGACAGACAAAGGAAAATGAGAAAAGTTAGTGTTTTAAGGGGTGGGAAACTTTAGTAATTAATAAACGTAAAGCCCCGAAATGTCATGCATTTCGGGGCTTTACTCTTATGTTTTCTCTCTACTATCTCTTTCCGTTAGCAGTCCATATTTTGCCATCTTTAGTGTATAGAATATTCAATGATGAAGCATTGATTCTAATTATTTTTACGCCTTCTTTCAAGTCGATGTTTACTAAAGTGTGGTCACCTTCCTTCTTAAAGGTTACGCCTTTAAGGTCAGGGATTCCATCTGAAAATCTAAAATAGTAGCTACCAGCTGCTTTAATGACGGTTATAGAACCATTATCGGCACTTTTCTTTATTTTATCACCTGAATAAGTGATTCTTCCTTTGTATGTTCCTACAAAGATGTCATTGTCTGCAGGGTCATCTGTCTTGCTACAAGAGATTGAAGCAAGAGCTACTATGAATAAACAAATCAAAGTAGCTAAACTGAAGATTCTTTTCATAAATAATTTGATTTTAAGGGTTACTAATCAGCTAAGTTATTTCTTAACTTTTTCTTTCAATGATGCTAATTTCTTTTCTAATAGCTTAACAAGGTCTTCAGGTTTACTGTCTGAATCTGATAAAAGATTGTCAACCTTTTCTTCTAAAGTGCCTTTTAACTCCATTGATTTATCACGCATTTTTCTTGTAAAACTATCTATTTGGTCTTTTAGTTCATCAACTTTATCGCCTATAGAATTCTTTTTACATAAGGTTTTATCCTTGTCAAGTACAAAAAGTACACCTATACCTGCAACTGTTCCAGCTGCTACTCCTAATAAAATGCTTCCAATTTTCGACATAGTCTTAGATATGTTTTAATTAGTTTAAAAATATGCTGTCGTTGTAAATATAACAAATAAATTTGATATAAGCAATATTGATGTGAGAATTGTGTGGTAATTTTATAAAGAATAACATTTCCCATGGTTGTTGTGATAATATTTTATATATTAATAAAAAAATCACTATCAGCGCCTTTTTAAAAAAACAATGTTTACTTGATAGCAATACAATTTTTTTACAAAAAAAGTCAAGTCTATATAACTATCTTCTACATTCAATTTTAGTGTTTTTGTTTATGTATGTAAGTATAAAGAAATACCAAACCCGTGGTGGTTTGGTACTTCTTACTATTGTACTATTATTATGGTAAAATAATTAGTTCAAGGCTGTCAGATTTGACTTTCACTTTCAGCCAGTCATATAGCTGCTTTCTGTTGTCTTTGGCAAGTGTCTTGTTTGTTTTGACTATAGCCACGATATGATTTTTTATTGAAGCAGAATCAACGAAAGACTCAGATGCTTTTGAAAGTATAATACTCTTTGCTGAGGGGCATACGACTTTAAGTTCTTCTCGCATGTCGTTAGCAAGTACTGGATAACGTGTATAAGAAGTTAGTTCCTTCTTTAGCACATCGTTGTTATATGCAAGTTCTTGCCATTCAGCCGTTTTTTTTTCTCCTACCATCAACTGACCTTTATTCTTGTGCTGTAGGAGTAATAAGCTATCAGAGTTAGATCCTTGTATCACCTTTAGTGCGTAGCCATCAAGCTGATAATTAGTCATCGCTTTTTGTGCTTTAGCTATCGAATCAGTTGATATCGGATTGCCCACCGCTACCACATGGAGGGTTTTGGTTTTTAGGTCGTATTGGTGTGAGAGAATGTTTGTTCCGCTATAATTAAGTTCCTTTGTAACGAAATTATCTATGTTATTTTCAAATACACTTTGCTTAATGATGTTCCATGTCATGTAGCTTGCAGGGATAATTGTGATAATGATAATGCTGACGATGTAAAGATTTACTCGTCTCATTTTTTCACGATTGATAAACTGCTTTCTATGAAAATGCAGAAAGCGTACACCAAGACAGGTTGTAAAAGCAATGAAAACAGTATTGATGAAATAAAGGTAAAATGCTCCAAAGAAGTAGGATGTGTTTTGTACGGCCAGTCCATAACCTGCTGTACAAAGTGGTGGCATTAAGGCTGTGGCAATGGCAACACCCGGCACCACGTTGTTTCTTCCTTTTGTTGACATAGCTAAGAATCCAGCAGCACCACCAAAAAGAGCTATCAATACGTCATAAAGGGTAGGCGATGTGCGTGCTAAGAGTTCGGATTGAGCATCCGTGATAGGTGAAAGTGTAAAGTAGATTGTTGCAGTAATAACGCTAATGAATGTACTTACCAAATAGTTTTTTATGGACTGTTTGAACAAGTCCAAGTCAGCAATTCCAAGAGCTAATCCCATACCGATGATTGGTCCCATCAGTGGAGAGATGAGCATAGCACCAATAATTACTGCTGTTGAATTGACATTTAAGCCTAAGGATGCAATAAATACGGCAAAGATAAGTATCCAGAGATTAGAACCTTGAAAGTTGATGCCATTAGTTATTTGTTTAATAACATATTTTTCGCCGTCTTTGTAAGGTAAGACATTGAAATAACTCTTAATTATCTGCCATAAAGTTTGATTGTTATTTTCCTGCATTTCGTTTTTTTTGCAAAGATACTGAATTTAATGGAAAGTTTCAAGCAGTTTCTTGATTAACTATTAGGGAGTGGGCTGGTATTTGTGAGCGTATATTCTTTTCGTTTCACATAAGAACAAGATTGGTAAAGATAAGGCTCCGTTGTAGTGCACAGCCGATATGCAATTACGATAGTCCTATATATGAATAGGTGTTTTGGTCAACAAAGAGCTAAGAGAATAAAAAAAGAGTACCAAGAAAACTTGATACTCTTTTTATTTATGTTAGATTTTAGTGTGCAAATTACTTGCCACCCTCCATCTTCTTCTTCAAGTCAGCGAGAACACCGAGGTCGCCGAGAGATGTACCTGCAGCAACGTTGTTGATAGCAGCTGCATCATTCTTTGGCTTGCTCTGAGCTGCTGGACGCTGGCGACGTGGCTCTTCCTTAACCTCCTCGAATGTACGAGAGTGAGAAAGGATGATACGCTTAGTGTCCTTTACGAACTCGATTACCATGAATGGGAGAACCTCACCAAGCTGTGCCTGTGTGCCGTCCTGCTTAACAAGGTGCTTTGGAGTAGCGAAACCCTCACCACCCTCGTTGAGAGTGATAACAGCACCCTTGTCCATAGACTCGGTAATCTTACCCTCGTGGATTGAACCTGGAGTGTAGATTGCCTCGTACTCATCCCAAGGATTAGACTCGAGCTGCTTGTGACCGAGGCTCAAGCGACGATTCTCCTTATCGATTTCGAGAACAACAACCTCAATCTCAGAACCCTGTGAAGTGAACTCAGATGGGTGCTTAACCTTCTTAGTCCAAGAGAGGTCGCTGATGTGGATAAGACCGTCAACACCTTCCTCAAGCTCTACGAAGATACCGAAGTTAGTGAAGTTGCGAACCTTTGCAGTGTGCTTAGAGCCTACTGGATACTTAACCTCGATAGCCTCCCATGGGTCTTCCTTGAGCTGCTTGATACCGAGAGACATCTTACGCTCGTCGCGGTCGAGTGTGAGGATAACTGCCTCAACCTCGTCACCAACCTTCATGAACTCCTGTGCAGAACGCAAGTGCTGGCTCCAGCTCATCTCTGAAACGTGGATCAAGCCCTCTACGCCTGGCTGAATCTCTACGAATGCACCGTAGTCAGCCATAACAACTACCTTACCCTTAACGTGGTCGCCAACCTTGAGGTTAGGATCCAAAGAATCCCAAGGGTGCTGAGTGAGCTGCTTGAGACCGAGAGCGATACGCTTCTTCTCCTCATCGAAGTCGAGGATAACAACGTTAATCTTCTGGTCGAGAGCAACAACCTCATGTGGATCGCTTACGCGGCCCCAAGAGAGGTCAGTGATATGTACGAGTCCGTCAACACCACCGAGGTCAACGAATACACCGTAAGATGTGATATTCTTAACAGTACCCTCGAGGATCTGACCCTTCTCAAGGTGAGAGATAATCTCCTTACGCTGTGCCTCGAGCTCAGCCTCGATGAGTGCCTTGTGTGAAACGACTACGTTACGGAACTCCTGGTTAATCTTAACAACCTTGAACTCCATTGTCTTACCAACGAATACGTCGTAGTCGCGTATAGGGTGAACGTCAATCTGGCTGCCTGGAAGGAATGCCTCGATACCGAATACGTCAACAATCATACCACCCTTAGTGCGGCTCTTGATGTAACCCTGGATAACCTCGTCGTTCTCCAGTGCCTTGTTGATATTCTCCCAGCTCTTCTGGAGGCGAGCCTTCTTGTGAGAAAGAACGAGCTGACCGCGCTTGTCCTCCTGGTTCTCAACGTAAACCTCTACCTTGTCACCGAGCCTTGAGCTCTGGGTTGTAACGGAATTCAGAAGCAGGGATGATACCATCGCTCTTGTAGCCGATGTTAACAACTACTTCCTTCTTGTCAACTGAAATAACAGTACCTTCAACTACCTGGTGCTCCTGGATCTTGTTAAGAGTTTCGTCATAAGCCTTAGTAAGATCGCTCTTACTTGCCTCAGCGTGTGCGCCGTTCTCGAACTCATCCCAGTTGAAGTCAGCTAAAGGCTGTACATTCTGGACGTCTTTGAAATTTGTCATAAAGTGTTTAAAAAAATAATTTAATTAATAAAGTTCGACTTTATATTATCTGTAATATGGGCGTAGTTCGCCCAAATCGGGTGCAAAGTTACGAATAATATTCTGTATATTAGTGCTTTTGCTTCTGTTTTTTTGTTTTTTTCTTTCTACTTCCGAAAATATCACTCAATCTGTTGAAGTCTTTCTTCAGAATCAAACCTATACCCTGAGTTGTCAGAGAGTTACGTGTGAAGTAACGGTCGTTGGTTTGGTTATAGACACGGAAGGCTACGTTACCGCTTGGGAAGAGGAGGTAACGGATGTCGAAGTCGCCTATGAAGGACGATTTATCCTTGGCTACATTGTCTCGATAACCAAATTGTCCGTTGAAGAGCAGACGGTTGTTAAGCATGCTTCCTGAGAGTAGTCCTTCGTATTCTGCATTGTCGAAACCTTCATTACCTGTCGCAATGTTGGCACCGAAGTTCCAGTTGTTATCCTTCACAACATTGGACAATACGGTGTTGATTTGTTGTGAAATTGTACCAGAGAGTAGACTCTGCATAGCAAGAGATGCACGACTTGGCGATTCACTGTCTCGTGCTGGATTGTTATTCTTGCTCTGTGGATAGAAACGTCCGACTGCTAAAAGGTAGAGTACTTGTTGGTTAAGCTCTTGCTCAGAGTTGAGGATAGAGCGTATCATCTGTTGTGCATCAGGCGAGAGCGTTGGGAGGTCGAGACCGAAAGAGACAGTCGGTGCGCCTGGTGTTCCTTCGATATTCAGCAAGCAGTTAACCTTTGTGTTATTGGATGTGAAGGACTTACCCATTCCAAGGTCGCCCAAAGGAACAGAGTTGATGATATAGTTAGCTTTAGATTCAACGCAGCATTGAACGGATCGCCACCGAAGGCAATCGTTGAACCCGGCTGGAAGATAAATTGTTTCTTGATAATATTCTGAATCGTGAGGTTATACTGTCCGTAGTCTACGTTATAGTTTCCAAAGAGTTGGAAGGCTCCCTTATTATAATAGGACGCACGAATCATACCCGAACCATTCAGACGGATATTGTCGCCAGTGGCATCATCAAGTAAGACGCCAAGCGTAAGATTCGGATTTGAATGTACGAGGAAGTTGATGTGTAGGTCGCTCGGTATGTCTCTGAATTTGACGATATCCGATGCCTTCTTAGGAGCTGGTTTTGCCGCAAAACTGAGTGTGTCCGCAGCCTCAGGGATTAAAACTCCAGTGCTATCCTTTGGTACGTTAATCCAGCGAATGAAGTTACTTGTACTTGCATCATTGGTTGAAGAAGCATCATAAGTTATATAGGTGTTCTTTTCCGGTTCCATATCAATGTTCATTATTGTTGAACCCGGTTCACCTTTTATATTACATTTGCCAGTTCCATATACCACACCCCAGAACGAGTCTTTCCCTTGTTTCTTAGGGAAGTTATAAGCTAAGAGGTTTCGTGCGAGGATATTGATGTCGAAAGTGAGGTGGCTAAGATTCTTGTGATGTAATCCACCTGTAACGATACCGATATGTCCTTGTGGGTCAGTAATAGTGTCGTTTCCAAAGATAATTTCGTTTGGAATGATGCGAACACGTGCGTCGCGCATCTTATAGGTAACACCTGTTGGCTTTACATATACGCTTCCATGCACTTGCATGTCACCTTCAAGATTGATGGCACTAAGGGGTCCGACGACTTTACACCAGCCGTTTCCTTGCACTTGAATCTTGTCCATGAAAGAGCCACAGAAGCTCTTTAGGAAGTAAAGATGTGTGTTATTGGCAAAGATAGGAAGGTTGATATAGCTTTTCTTAATGTCTACATAGCCTTGGATGTCTGTTCGTGTGCCATCACCAGGGTCAGCATAGGCGTCGATATTAATCTTACCTTCTTTGTCATTATAGTTTGCCTCCGCAAAGAGCGTACCCATATCTCCATCTTCAAATTGGAAGTTTTGTACCTCAAGTTTCGCTTGCATCTGCGGATGATGGAAGAATGACTTGATAGAAGCTGTACCAGAAGCCGTACCTGCAAACTTAACGCTGTGGAAGTCAACAAGGTTAAGAATGTATGGGACGTTGACATCCTTGAATCTTACAAGGATAGAATCGCTTTGATTTCCAGATGTCTGACCATTAGCAATGATATGCTGGTCACGGTTGGAAAGCTCAAAGTGGTCGATGGTAAGATTGTTCCGATGATAAGAGATATCGGAAGGTTGCACTTGTAACGCAATGGAATCAAAGTTGATTTCTGATGGGTTGAGGTGCAAGCGAGTCTCTAAGTCGCCATGACGACGAGAGAAAGAGGCAATGCTGTTGATATTTCCGTATATAGGAGAAAGTCCCGGTATGCGGAAAGAAATGTTGGAATTAACCGTATTGTTTGCAATCAATCCCTGTGCGTTGATAAGGACATGTGGTCCGGCTTCTCCCTTTCGTTCACCAGAAATAGTAGTCTGCAAGCCTTGTGGCTCACTCTTAATGTTCAAGATAAGATTTTTAATCTGCTGTCCTGAGTAGGTTACGTCGGGCGCATTGACGTGTAAGTCAATTTCGTTCTGGCGTTCTCTTACAAGTCCTGCGAGCCTTATAGCATGTGAAGAAACAATATTAGTATTCAGCAGACTATTGATAAACTTCGTACCATTTAGGCGCAAAGTGAAGGCGTAGTTTGCCTTACCAATTCCCATGTTAAAGCGTGGGGTTGGTGATAAAAGACTTGGGATATAATGTCCTAAGATACGTCTTATGCTTTGTGGCAATTGATTATAATCATACTGTCCAGCAAGGTGTAGCTCACCAAAGTCAGTCTCTGCGTCAAGCGACTTACCTAAGAGTCCGTTGTTGGTCTTGATACTTACTTGGTTAAGGATAATGTTCTGACCTTCCCCAATCATAGCAAAGTTGCTGACATCAAGGTTTCCTATGATATCATTCAAGCTCGCACCCTGTCCTTTAATCTTAGAAGTAAAGGAGATTGTTCTGTTACCCAACGCCTCTGTTAACTGAAGTTTGTGTAAGTTAACGGCATCAGCAATGATTGAGATGTCGGTAGACAGTTTTCCTTTGTGTTGCATGAAAGCCATTATGTTGGCAGCTTTTCCGTCGATATTCAGCTTTCCATTAGGGTCGTTTATCGCTGCCTTACCTGTGAAAATATCGTTCTTATAGATTCCGTCAAGGTGAATATTCTTATAGGTATAGCCCTTATAATAGAAGGAGGAAACGTCACCCTTTGCGGCAATATAGGATAGGTCGGTGTTACCTTCCACCTTGATATTCGTGCTTAACTTACCAAAGTCGTTGTTGTCAAGTACTTTCGCAAGATTCAATTCGGTAGTACTAACCGTTCCTTGGATGTCCTTTCCGTGAATAACAGTAGCCAACTGAACGTTACCAGCATCTGTGTTTAGCAGTCCCTTTGCTGTATATTTCCCCATGTTATGGGCGAAAGTACCACGATAGTAAATACTACCAATGTTACTCAATGGTTTAGGGAGGGGTTTATGCGTAACTTTTGTGATGGATTGAAGGGTGTTCTTGCTAACCCTCAGTGGGCTGAAAGTGAAGTCCCAAATAGGACTCTTTTGGATGTTTCTTACCCATCCTTTCGCCTTAATTTGAGTCGAAAGAGTCTGGTCAGAGACGTTAAGATGTTTTACCAATACAGACTGACTTGTACCTTCTGCATCAACTGTAGCTGTATAGCTGGTCGTCAATGGCTTTAAATCGGGTAGGATAGGGGCAAAGTCGTAAGGCTTTATTGCAGCTTTGAAGTCCTTGATGGTGTAACGTAAAGTGTTGAAATCCAACTTCTTGTTATTGAATGTGTAGGTTGTAAGTAACTCCTTTAGTGCTATCTTACTGTTAGTTCCATCGAAGATAAAGTCACGTAATGAGGCTTGCTGTTGGTTAGCTTTTAATTCAAAAGCCAACTGCTTCACCTCTAAGCCTGATGCTTCTTTGAAAGCCAATGCCCTAAGATCAGCCCACACACTCGTGTCATCCAACTTGTTAAGAATGAGGTAAGACGAGATGTCACTTACGTTGATATGGTTCAGATTCAGTCTGTTAGGCGTGGTAGGTGCATCTAAACAATCGTATTTAATGTTGCCATGTCGAATCACAAGACTATTAATGGACAAGTGTAAAGGAGTGTGACTTGTCGTGTCCTTAGAAGCCAATGAATCCAATACAAATTGGAAGTTAGGTTTGGCATCCTTACTCGTTTTGTATAGTTCTGCCCGTAAACCAAAAAGCTGTGCAGAGGAAATATTAATCTCACCTGTACGTAAGAGATGCCAGATGTCGACCCTTGCCCCTACTCGTGATGCCGATAACATTTTCTTGTGACTTTGGTCATAGATGAGAATATCGTCTAATACGAAGCGATTGATAAAGCCTAAATCAATACGTCCTACGTGTACTTCTGTACCCAATTTATTGCCCGCTACGTCGCCTACTTTTTGGGCAAGAAAACCCTGTACTGCTGGTATGTGCAGCAGTACGATAGTGGTTATATAAAGACCCGCTATGGTCCATATAACCCATCGTATAATTGTTCTAAGTTTCTTCAATGCGTCTACAAAACTACAAAAAAACCATTTTATACTGAAATTATTATATCTAAATGTGCCAAATCTGCTTAAAATTTGCTACATTTGCAGAAAATAAGCTACGCTCGGCAAATAGAAAGTCCCCTTTCTTTGCCCTCGCTTGCATTATTTTTGGCAGAAAATAAGCTACGCTCGGCAAGCAAAGGATTGTTTACCTTATGTTTTGTGAAGCTTATTTAGGGTTGAAAATATTAAGATGAAATAATATAAAAATCGCTTTATCATTGTTATGGCAAATGTAATTAAGTTACGAAAGGGCTTAGACATTAACCTTACAGGACGCGCGCAGGAACAGATGTTACCTGTGAAATCATCTACGGAATACGCTTTGGTTCCAGATGACTTCCCAGGATTGACACCTAAGGTAACCGTTCGTGAAGGTGATCATGTCCGAGCTGGTGACCCATTGTTTGTTGACAAAGGGTGCACTGAAGTTAGCTTCGCTTCTCCTGTGAGCGGTACCGTCACAGCTGTTGAGCGCGGAGAAAGACGTAAAGTGTTGCGTGTGAAGATTGCTGCCGATGCGCAGCAGGAATATGCTGACTTCGGCGTGAAGGACGTGGCGGGCTTATCCGCTGATGATGTCAAGGCTTCATTGCTGCAGGCAGGATTGTTTGGTTATATCAACCAGCTGTCTTATGCTGTTGCTACACGTCCAGACACAGAACCAAAGGCAATTTTCGTGTCTGCACTTCGTGATAAACCTTTGCAGGGTGACTTCGAGTTTGAGTTGAAGGGTCAGGAGAAAGACTTCCAGACAGGTTTGACAGCTCTCGCCAAGATTGCAAAGGTTTATTTGGGTATTGGTGCTAAGCAGTCGGCTTCGGCATTGACTGGTGCAAAGGACGCGGAAGTAACTGTTTTCGATGGTCCTTGTCCAGCAGGTAATGTTGGTGTACAGGTAAATCATATCGACCCAGTCAATAAGGGCGAAGTGGTATGGACTGTTGACCCAACAGCTGTTATCTTCTTTGGTCGCTTGTTTAACACCGGTAAGGTAAACCTCACTCGTCGTGTAGCCATTGCAGGTAGTATGGTAAAGCAGACTGGTTATGTTGATGCCCTCGTTGGTACTCCATTGAAGCAGATTCTTGCAGACAACATCGCTGACGGTTGCAACGTTCGCATCCTCAATGGTAATCCTCTCACTGGTGTCATCGCTAATGAAGAGTCTGTGCTTGGTGCACATACTTCAGAGGTAACATTGATTCCAGAGGGTGATGATGTACATGAAATCTTCGGTTGGATGCTCCCTCGTTTCAAAGACTTTTCCACTTCTCGCAGCTACTTCACTTGGTTGCAGGGCAAGAAGGCGTATAATCTCGATGCACGTATCAAGGGTGGAGAGCGTCACATGATTATGAGTGGCGAGTACGACAGAGTGTTACCAATGGATATCTACAGTGAGTACCTCATCAAGTCAATTATCTCTGGCAATATTGACAGCCAAGAGCAGTTGGGTATTTATGAGGTAAGTCCAGAAGACTTTGCACTCGCTGAGTTTGTTGATAGTTCTAAGTTACCTTTGCAGAAGATTGTGCGTGAGGGCTTGGATATCCTTAGAAAAGAGAATGCATAGGGGTCTTATGAGCCCACAATAACTTTAACTATAGTTTCAGAATAAGTTTCTCTGGATTTTATCAAGCTATGGTAATGATTCAAGAAACAGAAACTTTAGACTTTAAGAACCCTATAATAAAAGTATTATGAGTTTAAGAAATTATCTCGATAAGATACGCCCAAACTTTGAGGAGGGCGGAAAGCTTCACGCTTTCAAGAGTGTCTACGATGGTTTCGAGACGTTCCTTTATGTTCCTAACGAGACATCAAAGAGCGGTACTTCTATCCATGACGCTATTGACTCGAAGCGAATTATGAGTTTGGTGGTACTTTCATTGGTACCAGCGATGCTCTTCGGTATGTACAATATCGGCTATCAGAACGCTTTAGCAGCTGGTAAGTTGGCTGATGCTACCTGCTGGGGAATGTTCCTCTATGGTATGCTTGCCCTGTTGCCAAAGATTCTTGTTTCTTACATTGTCGGCTTAGGTATTGAGTTTGCTTGGGCACAGTGGAAGGGTGAGGAGATTCAGGAAGGTTATCTTGTATCAGGTATTCTGATTCCATTGATTATTCCTGTAACCACACCACTTTGGATTCTTGTGCTTGCAGTAGCCTTTGCTGTCATCTTCACGAAGGAAATCTTCGGTGGAACAGGTATGAATATCTTTAACGTTGCCTTGGCTGCACGTGCCTTCCTCTTCTTCTCTTATCCAAGTAAGATGACAGGTGATAGCATCTGGGTAGCAAAGGATTCTATCTTCGGCTTCGGCTATACCTTGCCTGACGGTTTCACTATGGCAACCCCATTGGGTGAGATAGCTCAGGGAACAAGTGTGAACGCATCTCTATGTGATATGGTATTAGGTCTTATCCCAGGTTCTGTGGGTGAGACATCTGTTATCGCTATCGCTATCGGTGCTGTAATCCTTCTTTGGACAAACATCGCCAGCTGGAAGACAATGTTGAGCGTATTCCTCGGTGGTACTGTGATGGGACTTATCTTCCATTCAACTGGTGCAACACCAATTCAGTGGTATGAACACCTCGTCTTAGGTGGTTTCTGCTTCGGTGCAGTATTCATGGCAACCGACCCAGTAACCTCAGCACGTACAGAGACAGGTAAGTGGGTATATGGTTTCTTCATCGGTGCGATGGCTATCATCATCCGTGTGTTGAACCCAGGTTATCCAGAGGGTATGATGCTTGCCATCCTCTTTGGTAATATGTTCGCCCCACTCATCGACTACTGTGTAGTTCAGTCAAACATCAGCAAGCGCGCAAAGCGTGCTAAATAAATAAGGAGGACGAAGAAATGAAAACAAATAGTAATTCTTATACAATTATCTATTCTGCCATCCTCGTGCTGATTGTAGCCTTTTTGCTTGCTTTCGTGTTCCAAGCATTGAAGCCAATGCAGGATGCTAATGTACAGCTTGATCAGCAGAAGCAGATTCTCTTTGCACTCAACCAGAATCGTGATATGAGCAATGAGGAGGCTGTTAAGCTTTTGGAAGCAGATTATCATAGCAGATGATATCATCAATGCAGATGGTAAGGTCGTTGAGGCTCGGAAAGCAGGGTGGCGTTGATGCCGGCTTTAAGTTGAATAGTAAGGATGCCAAGGAAGGCAAACTCGCTTTGTTCCGTTGCAAGGTAAACGGTGAAGATAAGTATGTTATCCCTGTTTATGGTAACGGTCTTTGGGGACCTATCAATGGTTTCATCGCTATCAATGGTGATAAGAGAACCGTCTTTGGTGCTTACTTTAACCACGAGAGTGAGACTGCTGGTCTCGGTGCTGAAATCAAAGACAACAAGGCATGGCAGGATTTGTTCAAGGGTAAGCATCTCTTTAGTGGAAACGATACTCAGAAGATAGCACTTGCTGTTGAAAAGAAGATCGAAGACCCATCTACGCAGGTAGATGCCGTAACAGGTGCAACACTTACCAGTAATGGTGTAACAGAGATGTTCCATGCAGACAAGGGTGGACTTCAGCCTTATGTTAAATTCCTGAACAGCAAATAATATTCTAATCTTTAGAACAATAAGAATATGGATTTATTCTCAAAACAAAATAGAGAGGTGTTCAGCAATCCGCTGAATCTGGACAACCCAATTATGGTCCAGGTGCTCGGTATCTGTTCTGCCCTTGCCGTAACTTCACAGCTGAAGCCGGCGATTGTTATGGGACTTGCCGTTACCATTATCACGGCATTCTCTAATGTTATTATTTCACTTATCCGTAACACAATCCCTAACCGTATTCGTATTATCGTACAGTTGGTGGTTGTTGCTGCTCTGGTAACAGTTGTTAGTCAGATTCTCAAGGCTGTAGCTTACGACGTGAGTGTAGAGCTTTCTGTTTACGTAGGACTTATCATTACCAACTGTATCCTTATGGGACGTCTTGAGGCTTTTGCTATGACAAACAAGCCTTGGCCAAGTTTCCTTGATGGTGTCGGCAACGGTTTGGGTTACGCTATGATACTTGTTGTTGTAGGTGCTGTTCGTGAGTTCTTTGGTCGTGGCTCATTGCTCGGTTTCAAGATTCTCCCACAAAGCCTCTATGATGCAGGTTATATGGACAACGGAATGATGTCAATGCCAGCAATGGCACTTATCCTTCTCGGTTGTGTTATTTGGGTTCATCGTGCATATTTCTATAAAGAAGACAAGAAGTAATTATGGAACATCTTATTAGTTTATTCTTCCGGTCCATCTTTGTGGACAATATGATATTTGCGTTCTTCCTCGGTATGTGTTCATACCTTGCGGTATCTAAGAGCGTAAAGACTTCATTGGGTCTTGGTGTGGCCGTAACATTCGTGTTGCTTGTTACCACACCAATCAACTATCTTTTGCTGACTAAGGTCCTCGGACCAGACTGTCTTGCAGAGGGGGGTTGACCTTACTTATCTTAGTTTCATTCTCTTTATCGCTGTCATTGCTGGTATCGTACAGATTGTGGAGATGGCTGTTGAGAAGTTCTCACCTTCACTTTATGGTGCGTTGGGTATCTTCCTTCCGCTGATTGCCGTTAACTGTGCTATCATGGGTGCTTCACTCTTTATGCAGCAGCGTATCGGTCTTGACCCAGCAAGCACACAGTATATTGGTACTGTATGGGACGCTCTTGTCTATGGTACAGGTTCTGGTCTTGGCTGGACATTGGCTATCGTGGCAATGGGTGCTATTCGTGAGAAGATGGAATATTCTGATGTACCAAAGCCTTTGCAGGGTCTTGGCATCACATTTATTACAGTAGGACTGATGGCAATGGCAATGATGTGCTTCTCAGGTCTTAAATCTAAGTAAACAATGGGACAATTCATAACAATAAGTATTGTGGTATTCCTTATCACCATCCTTGTGTTGGTGATTCTCTTGCTTGTGTCTAAGAAGTATCTCAGTCCAAGCGGAAAGGTAAAGATAACAATTAACGGTGATAAGGAGATGACCGTTGATCAGGGTAGCTCAGTTCTGTCTACGCTGAATGAGAACGGTGTGTTCCTCCCTTCTGCTTGTGGTGGTAAGGGTAGCTGTGGCCAGTGTAAGTTGCAGGTAGTAGAAGGTGGCGGTGAGATTCTCGATTCAGAGCGTCCTCACTTTAGCCGTAAGGATGTTAAAGATCATTGGCGTCTCGGATGTCAATGTAAGGTGAAGGGTGATATGTCACTTAAGGTTCCAGAGTCTGTCATGGGCGTTAAGGAGTGGGAGTGTACTGTTATCTCTAACAAGAACGTGTCAAGCTTTATCAAGGAGTTCAAGGTAGCCTTGCCTCCAGGTGAGCATATGGACTTCATCCCTGGCTCTTATGCACAGATTTCTATCCCTGCCTACGACTGTATCGACTATGATAAGGACTTCGATAAGAACGATATCGGTGAGGAATACCTCGGTCCTTGGAAGCAGTTTAACCTCCTTTCTCTGAAGGGAAAGAATCCTGAGCCAACTGTTCGTGCTTACTCTATGGCGAACTATCCAGCTGAGGGTGATATCATCACACTGACTGTTCGTATTGCAACACCTCCATTCCTGCCACGTCCGCAGGTTGGTTTCCAGAACGTACCAACTGGTATCGGTTCTACTTACATCTTCTCTCTTAAGGAGGGTGATAAGGTAATGATGAGCGGTCCTTATGGCGACTTCCATCCTAACTTCACTTCTGGTAAGGAGATGATTTGGATTGGTGGTGGTGCTGGTATGGCTCCTTTGCGTGCGCAGATTATGCACATGACAAAGACCCTTCACACTCGCGACCGTGAGATGCACTTCTTCTATGGTGCGCGTTCACTCAGTGAGGCATTCTTCCTTGAAGACTTCTGGGAGCTTGAGAAGGAATATCCTAACTTCCATTTCCACCTCTCTCTTGACCGTCAAGACCCTAAGGCTGATGAAGCTGGTGTGAAGTATTACACTGGTTTTGCAGTAAACTGCATCCGTGATGAGTATCTTAAGAATCATGAAGCACCAGAGGATTGTGAGTACTACCTTTGTGGACCTCCAATGCTTATCAAGACAGTTACAGATTATCTTGATAGTATCGGTGTTGATCAGGATGCAATCATGTACGATAACTTTGGATAATTCAACATCCTATTCAAATAAAGCGAGGAACCTTATTGGGCTCCTCGCTTTTTTGTTTTTGTGTAAATGGGGAAGTAAAAAGGACTTATGGAAAGTGAAAGAGTCTGCATATAGGCAAATAAAATCTTGTGAACGTGTTATTCACTTTCAACAAAAGTATTACTTCCTGTATCAACGAATGATATTCTTCCGCCTTTAGCACACATACAGAATGACTGCTCCGTCAGCTTTTTCATCCCATTGATACTGTCTTTCTGTGTTGTTTGTTGCCATCCTTGTGGCTGGGGAAGACAAGGAGGATTCGGAGAACTACATTTGCAAACTCCAAAACTTGGGATATTTACCATCCCTCTATTATCACCTTCTGTACCAACAAGAGCATCAGCTATCCTACGGAATGTTTGACTCGTCACAGTTAGGTTGGGTTTCTCTGTGCCAAGGGAACAATACATCGTTGCTCCGTGAGTTATAATTTTAGACATAAACTCAGTTTAGTTCATTCAATCTTTTTATTCTATGGCTTGCAATATCTCTTTGCTGAGTAGTTCTCCATTCTTGGCATTCCATGTATAAGTTATATCACCGCCTTTATCGGTTATGGTAATCGTCCAAAGAACAGAATCTTTTTCAAATTTAGCATTGGGCGCACTTATCTTGCCAAAACTTATGCTAATACCTGGCGCATCCCCTTGTTTCACGAACTTCTCCTGACCCTTTCCTGTTTTCCTGTCTATATACCCCTCATGCTCAAGCCAGCGCAGGATATTTATTGGTTTCAGGCGCAGGTTCTCAAACTTCTTGTCCTCATCGGTTTCTTTTATAAGGTTGCCTTGATTGTCATACTCGCGCCAAATGCCAATTTTGACACTTGAATGGCAAAGCAATTTCCCTTTGGATTTGAGAATACAATTCTTATAATAGTTCTTAACTATCATCTCATAAGTAAATGGCTTGATTTCTTGTAAGACAAAGCCATCCTCGTTAAATGACACATAGGTCTCAGTACCATTCCTCTCTACATATTGAGCAGATGTAGCACTCTCATAGGTATTTTTCTCTTTGATTATTTTTTTGTAATATTGTACATCGAATCTTTCAGTTGTCTTCATTGTTGTTGCCTCCTTGTCTTTTTGTGCATTGCAGCAAGTACAACACAGCGCAGTTAATAAAATTAGAATGAGATGTTTCATACTTTTATTCTTGTCATTATCTGTTTCTACTTATAGTTCTAAGATTGATGAGACTATACCTTATTCATATAAGACCTGTGTTGTCTTTCCCAAGTATTCACCCGTTTCCGCATTGAAACTATGTGTAGTGCGCATTCCATGTTCTGTAATATCGATAGACCAACCCGCAGGGATAGTCTTTGAGCCGTCAGCACGAGTCGACAGCCAGAAGTAGATATCAATATTAGGCTCATCGTCCTCTTTTACGAACTTCTCCTGACCTTTTCCCGTTTTCCTGTCTATATACCCCTCATGCTCAAGCCAGCGCAGGATGTTTATAGGTTTCAGGCGCAGCTTCTCAAATTTCTTATCCTCATCGGTTTCTTTTATAAGGTTACCCTGATTGTCATACTCGCGCCAAATGCCAATATCGATAGATGAACAGAAAAAGCGTTTTCCCGACTTCTTGAGAACTCCGTTTTTATGGAATATTCTTACTTCCTTGTAGTAAGTAAAAGGAGGGATTGTTACCAAAGCATCATAATCCTTATCAAAATACACCTTAATCTGTGTACTATCTCTATCCACATAAATGGCAAAGCTATTGTCTCCATCTTTACCATTTACTTCCTTGATTTTGCTTTTATAATATTGTACATCGAATCTTTCTATTGTCTTCATTGTTGTAGTCTCCTTGTCTTTTTGCGCACTGCAGCAAGTACAACACAGCGCAGTTAATAAAATTAGAATGAGATGTTTCATACCTTTTATACGATTTTTGTTGTTTAATATTCCCCATTGCCAATAGAACAAACTCATACGTTTAATTGGATTCGGGGTAAGATGGCTGTAATCCATAATATTATCGGTTGTGTGATATTTGTAGGCGAATGGTACACCATGATAGTCAAACGAATGAGGCAAACCCATTGCGTGCAGCATCTCATGTGGTACTGTGGCGGAGTTATACCCATCAAAGAATACTCCATACGTGGAGTTTGGGTAGGCATATCCATTAGTGCTTTCGCTCTTATCCCCGAAAAAGAATACGGTATAATAACCATCAAATTGATTACCGTATTCTCTTTTTAAAATTTTCAGCATCTCTTCCTTCATCTTCCATGCTGTAATGTTGTCATCTTTTATTACGATATGCTTTTGTGGGATATTGTCATTATAAATTATTTTATCTGTGCAGAATCTTTCCTTAAAGGATTTCTCCGTACAATTAATTATTTCCTCCTCAATATCTCCATCTACATTTACAAGGGCTTGATGTAAGACGTTAAGAAACAATGTCTTGGCTGATGGATTTACGATACCAGTCTTAAATTCACCTTCTTTTTCATCCAAGTTGGTTTTCACTTTGACAAATACCACCTTTATATCTCTTTGGTGCTTTTTACTATTAGGCAGAATAAACAATGTTCCTACAGTATCTCCATCATCGGTAACTGCAGTGAGCGTTCGCTTTTCTTTCAACTCACCTGTACAAGATATTGTGAAAGTAACCTTTCCAGCACGTACGGGAAGAGTCGTATGGCTTAGTTTCAGACCATCCGCCTTGTCAAATTGGAGTTTGATATCCTTTGGCTTATTTTCCTCCCCGTCAAGTTCAATCTCAGCAATGAGATGAATTTCCGTGTCAGGCATCATTGTCATACGAGGAATATAGTAGGTGAAATCCTCGAGGGGTGTCACTCCGATTCTTGCCTTTGCTAATTTGAAGCCTATAGTAAAATACTCAAAACTGTTTTCTTTCTTGTTGACCTGCGTAGGTAACACCTCGAAAGGATACTTGTATGCTGCATTGCCGTCTGTGCATGTGACTTTATTTCCGTCTTTGTCTGTTTCATAGTGATGTCCTATGGTATCGACAAACTTATAGTCTCCTTTCGGCATATCCTCTTGCTTACCCAGATGGAACCAATCAAAGCCGTACTCGCCATTATAGTCTTCGGAACGCTTGAAATACACAACACATCGTTTGGCTTTTTCCTCTACAACTTTCTGATAAGAGAACGCCCGATTGAACTCGTTCGCTCCCTGCTCACCCCTCATCTCTATTATACCCTGCGAGTTAACAATGGCTTTCTCTGCACTATGTATGAATAATCTTTGCTCACCAACTACATTCGTCTCTGGAGCCTCAATCTTTATTTGATTCTGCGAGTTGAGCAATGCCTTTCCTGCTTGTGTGTGGAAGAAGTCTGCAACAATCTGCTGCATGAAGGGTGTGTTTACCAATATCTTCTGCACCACATTGGTCAGCAACATATTACCAATGTTCGTTGTTTGTGAGTTTCCCAACATTAACTTGTAGGTCGTGACCTACCATTAAGGACATATCATTACCAGCATGGAGCTGTATGTTCTTAGGGGCATTAATCAAGATGTTTCCATTTCCATCCAAATGAATGGAACTACCGCCTGCATCTTTTATCTCAAGTGACTTATTATCATCATTTAGGATAACAGAAATACCACTACGTGTCTTAAGACTTTTAATACTATTATTTGAACCTCCACCGTTACCAGTCACTCCATTAAACAGGCTACCCATAACGTATGGGCGGGCAGGGTCACCATGACGGAAGCCGAGGAGGACTTGGTCGCCTACCTCTGGGATAAATACAAATCCGCGGTTGCTCTTTACGTCACTACTGCTACCGCCATCTGGTGTCATCACACGCACCCAACCAGTCTGCATACCATCTGTCTGCCAGTTCATACGCACACGAACACGGCCCTTACCCTCTGGGTCAGCATTACTAAGCACAGTTGCCATCTGTGTCTCAGCCAATGGCATACGCACCTTTGGACTTGGCATTGCCTTATTGTTGCAGGGATAGCCTTGAAGCGGTTTTTGTAGTAGCTTCCTTGACTCACCTCGTGGGTTATCTCGATAATGATAAAGTTACCCAAACTCTCTTCTGATAGGTCTCCTACCCGTTTCAAGAATGAACTGTAGAGACTTATAACGGAACCTACACGCAGGGTTGGCACCTGACTCTCAGCTGTGATATAATGTGTCTCAGCCGTCTCTGCCGCCTGCTTACGCCCCATGTAGTTAACGAGTTCCGTCTCATTGCTGATACGTGGCAGCGCATGCTGTCTTGCAGGTTTTGAGAACATACCTAATGATGCACGGAAAGCCTCACCTGCAAGTTTGTCATGACCATAGGCTAAGTCTGGCGTCATACGTTGCATCTCACGGTCAGCACCAGAGTGATAAGAGAACACCTGCTCAGAGCGTGCGAGGGTCTGTAAACCAATGTCAAGTGAAGACAGTGTTGTTCCATATTCTAATCTTATAGGGTCAGCCAATTTCCTTGGTTTACCAAAGATGAGTTTAGTTCCATCGAAATACATCCACTCTTGATACTGATGAGCAAGACGACGGATAAAGTCGAAATCCGACTCTTCATACTGGCAGATAAAGTCTTTGGTTTCCTTGAATGCAGGATTCAACTCTAATTGCACCTTAGCTTGTTCGCACAGCTTTTTCACTACATCCCCAATGGTTCTATCATTCCATGAGAAGCAGCTGTGTGCCGTTTCCATTCTGTATGTTGCGGAGTAGCCTGAAACGATGATACATCCAAAGTCACTTCCTTCTCTGTGTAATTGTACATTTGTCACCACACCTACGAAGATAGGAGTATTTGCAGCCTTTACAACGATGCTTTCTCCGAGCCATTTCTTGCTGCTATTGATATTATGTACATATCTATTGCTACCCGTTTCCAATTCAACAGCCATTTGGAATCGGTGATGTTTACCTATGTTTTGTTCGATTTGTAGAGAAATAAAGAAGAAAGAGACTTCTTTCCTACGCTGATAGTGATGGGGTTGAAAGGAATTGACATGGGTTGTTTGTTTTGAGTTAAATAAGAGATAGGTGGTAAATGATTATTTACTTTTGCGACCCTAACATTTTTGTAGGAACGTTTATAGAAACCTTTACTTGCAAAAAGTAAAAAGGACTATGTCAAGCCGCTAAAGCTCCACATAGTCCTTCTGTGCCTTAAGCTTATGTGCGAGGCCAACGGTTGTCGAGCTCTGCATTGCCCACGGTGATATTCTCAGCAGAGAAAGTCATACCGATAGTCATAGGAGCCTCGTTGTTAACGTCGAGAGTCTCCTTGTAATGAACGATGTAAGCATTCTTGAAAGAAATCTCCTTCATCTTAGCATCCTCTTCGCTCTTCTTGTAAACGATCTTACCCTCAACAGGCTTGAACTGGCTGTTAAGCATAGCCTCGATAGTAGAAGTGTCATCAGTAGACTCGATGGTTACGCTGATACGACCGCCAGAGATGCTTGATGCAGGCTGACCCTTCTTGTCAGTTGTACGGCTGAACTCGTAGTTAGAGTAGAGTACGTCATACTCCTTACCACCTAATTCCAAAGTTGCTCTAAATGAACTCATAATTGAAAAGTTTTAAGTTGTTAGAAAAAAAATGATAAACGAGGCACCCTTATCATCTCCTTTACCAGAAAACAAAAAAGAGAAAACCTCAACAACTTCTTGAAGTCCCCTCTGTACGGCTGTTAAACAGTCTTGCTCTTGGAAAGAAGAGGATGATTCACAATCTGTTGTTTTTATAGTTTCAAAAGTAAAGATATAATTTTATAAAAACAAATTAAAGATGTAAAATAACATAAGTTTAACATTTAAAAGCTAAATGTTTACCTTACTTCGAGAGTAGGAGGAACACCTCACCATTATAAGAATAAACTTGTCAACTCATCAGTTTATTAACTTCTCCACTTGTCTACCACATAGGTTTGTAAGTAATTTTTCGTCTTCTAAAATTCTATTTATGCTTAATAGGCTTTGAAAAAACGCCTATTTGGCTTGCAAAAGATGCCTTTTAAGCTCCTTACTAACGCCCTTTTGCAGGCTAATTAAGCACCTTTAGAAAAGCATCTCAGTAATACGCTGATATCAAATAACTTATGAAGGTATAAAAATCACAGGCTTTCTGGCTCTTTACCTGACTTTTATTTATCTATTTTGTAATTATATTTCAAGATAGCAAACATTAAGATTTAAAGTTCAGACATCAATGGTTAAGTTTAAAAACCAGTATTACTTCCTGTATCAACGAATGATATTCTTCCTCCTTTAGCATACATACAGAATGACTGCTCCGTCAGTTTTTTCATTCCATTGATACTGTCTTTCTGAGTAGTTTGCTGCCTGCCTTGTGGCTGGCGAAGACAAGGAGGGTGCGGAGAACTACATTTACAAATTCCAAAACTGGAGAATTATCTAAACCAATTTCATCTTCCTCCGTCGCTACGAATGCTCCTAAAATACTTCGGAAACTTTGACTAAGAACTGTCAACTTAGTTTGCCCAGTTCCTAAAGTACAACACATAATAGCGTCACCAGTTACGATTTTTACCATTCTACTTTATTTTAGGTTTTGTACCCTTCTTCTAATCTTCTATTAATTTTATCATTATTTGAATTTATTATTCTCTCACCTTATTTATTTCCTTTGATATAACTTTACCAGTAAGAGCATTTATTTTTATAGAAAATACTTCTGTACTATCAGATCTCCATGTAATATACCAAATTGGAAGATTAACTTCTTCATCAATATAACGATTCACTTCAACATCTTTATCAAACAAATTCAACTTTAATTCTTCCGTTATAAATCTTTCAACTTTCTCCCATGGATAGTTTTTTTATAAGGAAAAATCTTTTGTCTATCGTTTCTATTAAATAGCCATCTTCATTGTATAGCTTCCAAATACCAATACTAAATTTATTATAATAGTATTGTCCGATTTTTTTGAGTGTCTTAGTTTTTATTATAGAATTCTTTGTATGAACCGTATAATTCGTTATCTTTCCTTGCATATTCAACAAACTCAGAGCCATTATCTCCTCCAAACTGACGTACTTTCCCTCGTAAGTAATCTTCAAAAACATACTCACTTCCTTGTCTTTGTGTGTAATATGTCCATGAATCAAATTTCTCGGTTGTTCTTTCTATTTTCTTATTCTTTTTAAAATCATTGCTACCTGTGTTCTGTGCTTTGCAACTGCTTATTATCATAATCATTGCCAGTGAAATCATTATTTGTCTTACCATCTATTTATTACCTTTTCGTTATTGTCTGCTCTATTTTTGTTTTTTCCCTTTTTCTGTGCTACTATCGGTAAGTTCTTATGAAGAAGATCCCATTGGGACTGCCATGTAGCCACTACCGGTATTGGGGTTTCATACACATCTGAATAATCCATATGTACAGGTTGAATCATCAAGTCCTAAAGGCAGCACTGTTATTTTCTTGAAACAACTTCTTTACAATAAGATGCTGTAAACTTTTCCGTTCTATTTCTCTATTTCTCCTTCTACTTGATTAATTATCTTGCCGGTATTAGCATTTATTTTAATTGTATATACCTTAATGCCAACTTGCCACCGAATTCGCCATATAGGGATTTTACTATGTTTGCTCACATAACGATGGATAACGACTTTCTTATCAAACAAATCCAGTTTCAATTCTTCTTTGACAAACTTCTCCACCTTTTCCCATGGATAGTTTTTATAAGGGGCATCTTGGTCGTATTCATCTATTAAATAACCATTCTCATCATACTCTTTCCAAATACCACAATCAAAATCATTATAATAATATTTTCCTACTAATTTAAGAGTTGCTGTTCTATTGTAATACTCCTTATAAGTACCAAACAAATCTTTCTCTTTTTTAGAATATTCTATATAATTAGAGCCATTGTTGCCCCCAAACTGCCTCACTTTACCTCGCAAGTAATGCTCAAATTGATATTCAAGTCCTTGCCTTTCCATATAATAGGTAGATGTATCAAATTTCTCGGTTGTCCTTTCCGAAGTTTTGTTCTGTTTGATATTATTATTACCTTGTGCCTTACAGCTACTTATTACCACAAGTAATGTAAATAATGTAATTATTCGTCTTATCATTTTTATAATTTTATTAGCAGTTCATTGATATTGTCTTTCAATGTTGTTTGCTGCCAGCCTTGTGGCTGGGGAGTACAAGGAAGATTCGGGGAACTACATTTTCAAACTCCAATACTTGGGATATTACCATCCCGTTATTATCACCTTCTGTACCAACAAGAGCATCAGCTATCCTACGGAATGTTTGACTCGTCACAGTTAGGTTGGGTTTCTCTGTGCCAAGGGAACAATACATCGTTGCTCCGTGAGTTATAATTTTAGACATAAATTCCTTTTTAGTTCATTCAGCCCTCCTATTCTATAGCCAGAAACATCTCTTTGCTGAGTAGTTCTCCATTCTTGGCATTCCATGTATAAGTTATATCACCGCCTTTATCGGTTATGGTAATCGTCCAAAGAACAGAATCTTTTTCAAATTTAGCATTGGGCGCACTTATCTTGCCAAAACTTATGCGAATACTTGGCTCATCCCCTTGTTTCACGAACTTCTCCTGCCCCTTTCCAGTTTTCCTGTCTATATACCCCTCATGCTCAAGCCAGCGCAGGATGTTTATAGGTTTCAGGCGCAGCTTCTCAAACTTCTTGTCCTCATCGGTTTCTTTTATAAGGTTGCCTTGATTGTCATACTCGCGCCAAATGCCAATATCGATAGATGAACAGAAAAAGCGTTTTCCCGACTCCATGAGAACTCCGTTTTTATGGAATATTCTTACTTCTTTGTAGTAAGTAAAAGGAGGAATTGTTACCAAAGCATCATAATCCTTATCAAAATACACCTTAACCTGTGTACTATCTCTATCCACATAAATGGCAAAGCTATCGTCTCCATCTTTACCATTTACTTCCTTGATTTTGCTTTTATAATATTGTACATCGAATCTTTCTGTTGTCTTCATTGTTGTTGCCTCCTTGTCTTTTTGCGCATTGCAGCAAGTACAGTACAACGCAGTTAGTAATATTAGAATGAGATGTTTCATACTTTTATTCTTGTCATTATCTATTTATAGTTCTAAGGTTAAGGAGGCTCTACCTTATTCATATACGACCTGTGTTGTCTTTCCCAAGTATTCACCGGTTTCCGCATTGAAGCTATGGGTAGTGCACATTCCATGTTCTGTAATATCGATAGACCACCCCGCAGGGATAGTCTTTGACCCTTCAGCACGAGTCGACAGCCAAAAGTAGATGTCAATATTAGGCTCATCGCCCTCTTTCAAGAATTTCTCCTGCCCCTTTCCTGTTTTCCTGTCTATATACCCCTCATGCTCAAGCCAGCGCAGGATATTTATAGGTTTCAGGCGCAGCTTCTCAAACTTCTTGTCCTCATCGGTTTCTTTTATAAGGTTGCCCTGATTGTCATATTCGCACCAAATGCCAATTTTGATACTTGAATGACAAAGCAATTTCCCTTTGGATTTGAGAATACAATTCTTATAATAGTTCTTAACTATCATCTCATAAGTAAATGGCTTGATTTCTTGTAAGACAAAGCCATCCTCGTTAAATGACACATAGGTCTCAGTACCATTCCTCTCTACATATTGAGCAGATGTAGCACCTTCATAGCTGTTTTTCTCTTTGATTATACTTTTATAATATTGTACATCGAATCTTTCAGTTGTCTTCATTGTTGTTGTTTTCTTGTTCTTTTGTGCAATACATGACAGTGAAGTTATTAAGAGCAATAAACACAAAGTATATAGTTTCATTCTGTATCTTATTTAATATTTATCTTGTATATATAAAAACATGATTGTAGATTTAACGTCTTTCCATGATTGATAAGGTCTTTCGTTTCTGCATCTATAACAAAATACTCTGGACCATAAATTGTCACACGGCAGCCATACCATTTCACATGACTACCTTTATTATGTGTGAAACTAATATGGAATGGTGGATTTGAGAAATCAATCTGCTCTCCCTTTCCCGTTCTTAAATCTATGCATCCTTGTCTCTCCATTCATTGAAGTAAATCTTTTGGTTTCATTCTTAACTTATCTGATAGTGTACCATTACTTTTTATATTGTAATTTGTAAATGGAATGTTGTTTTACTCTTAGATAGAAATGAATGATGTTATTTTTTGCTTCAGGATGTCAAATATAGGAAGATAATCTCAGATACACAACAGAGAGACATAAAATATAATGGCTTTAACATTTTGTAATCAATCTCTCTCTGCCTAATATTCTTTTGTGAGTAGGTTGTTTTAATACATAGTGAAAGCAAAGAATGAACAATAAAGAACTTGTCTATGCGTAATGTGCTGTAAATATTTTTCTAACACCTAAAAATCTATTAATGCTTAATTGGCTTCGAAAAGACGCCTAATTGGCTTGCAAAAGATGCCCTTTAAGCCCCTTACTAACGCCCTTTTGCAGGCTAATTAAGCACCTTCTGAAAAGCGCTTCTGTAACTAAGTGATTGTCTGTTTGTTACGACCTTGCTTGTTAATTCTGTTTTTCGTATTCATTTCAAGGGCTTTACTTGAAGTTGTGTAAATATTTTTTTAGTTCGACAGGTCGAGTTTTAGGCATTAACATGGTAGTGTTTTCTTTGTTGAAAGGTAAGGAGAACATGGATAGTTTTTTTATCTTGTATGATGGTTAAGTTCTATTCTCTTTTTCAATATGTCTTTTTTGTTAATATAACAAATGTTTTCAGGAAACTTAAAAACTTGGTATTATCTTTGCAAAACATTTTAAACAGCACTTAATAAGGAAGGTTTCATAGTAGATATAAATGGGTATAAACTTTATGGCGGTGTTATTATATTATAGCTTTTCTTGTGTTTTTGTTTTAGGTTCGATGTGACCTATAATCAAATTCATGTGCGAAAGCGGATAGGTACATACAAAACGTCTTATGCTATCTATTGTGTGCCAGTCCGCTCGAATCATATGTCGTGATAGAAAGATGTTTTTGATAATTGTCTTGATATTACGTACAAAAAAAAGAAACGACAGTCATCGGGATAATAAAAAACATATTAAATTGTTTGGAAAGGTGCAGTATTTATCATTGTGTAGTAATTTATATGGATGACAGAGTGGTAGGGGTTACCTATCTTTAAGTGCTATTGGTTTTCCTGAAAAGAGATAAGAAACTTTAGATATGCTGTTGAAAGAAGTTAGATATTTTATTGATAAACTTTATTTAGTTGTTATGGGTAAAACATTACATCGTATTATATCAAAGGTTATGACCGCCATGTCACTCTTGGTGGTAATTGTCCTCGTTGCATCATGTTCAAGTAGTAATAGTGATGTGGCTAAGGAGCGTATGCAGAAAATGTATGGTGAGAACAAGAAACTAACTTCGTTACCAGATTCTAAGCCGTCAGTAATATGTTCAAATGGTACGTTTGTAGGTGTTGACAGTAATGGTGTCAAGTCATTTAAGGGTATACCATATGCCGTTCAGCCTTCTAAATTAGGAAGGTGGAAGCCTTCACAGTTAGCCCCAGCAGATAGTGGAATTTATGAGGCATACTATTTCGGAAAGTCTTCAGTTCAGTCTGATGCAGATTCTGAGCTATCTTCTTTCTATCCGCAAAGTGAGGATTGTCTTTATCTCAATGTGTGGACAAGTGACAGAGTAACAGATAAGGAAAAGCCTGTTATGGTGTTCATCCATGGTGGGTCATATGGGTGGGGAGGTAGCGTAGACCCCTTGTACAACGGTTATAACCTTGTCAAAGGACATCCCGATGTGGTACTTGTCACCATTAACTATCGTACTGGGCTTTATGGGTTCATAGATTTTTCAAAGGTAAAAGGGAGGAGAGGCTTATCGTGAGAGTGGTAATCTTGGCTTGCTTGATCAGGTAACTGCATTGAAATGGGTGAGACAGAATATCTCTAATTTTGGTGGTGACCCAAACAATGTAACTATTTTTCGGTGAATCGGCAGGCGGTGGTTGTGTATCACTGCTCCCTCTAATGCCTGCTGCAAAAAGGATTGTTCAAGCGTGTCATAGCTCAAAGTGGTTCTATTGTGTCCACTTATAGTACGGATGAATGCCAGCATCTTACTGAGATGCTGATGAAAAAAAGTGGAGCCAAAAACATGAGAGATCTTTTGGCATTAAGTCCAGCTAAGCTTAAAGAACTGAACAAAGACCTTAATGCTTGGAATAATTTTCCTAAGCGCGATGGTATCAATGTGCCAAAAAAATTGTATGAGGCGTATGCCAACGGTGCTGCAAAAGATATTGATATGCTCATGGGTAGCAACAAAGATGAGGCGCGTTATTGGATTGGAGAGGTTGGCGGTCTCTTGCCCTACAAGATAGGTATGCCTATAATCTATGAGAACTACTTTGCTAAATTGAGTGATGCGGATAAAGAAAAAGTAAAGACGTTCATGAACGGTCTCGACATGGGTGACACGTGGAAGTATACTGAATTTATGAATGAAACGATGTTCCGCATACCGATGATAGCTATGGCTGAAGACCATGCCAATAGTGGAGGAAAGACGTTTGTCTATTATTGGACGTATCCATCATCTAAACCTCATTACGGGGCATGCCATACCGCAGAACTTGCCTACGTCTTTGGTAATCTAAACGAGCCTGTTTATATTGCCGATAGCATTAACCCCGAATTGTCTAAGCAGGTTCAACAGATGTGGGTGAACTTTGCTAAGACGGGTAACCCAAGTATCAACGGTTTGGCATGGAGCGAATATAATACTGCTACTCATCCAACAATGATACTCGGTAGCAAGTGCCGTATGGAGAACGATCCGCTTACAAACCAGCGTAAGCTGATGAATGATATCAATAAATACCATTTCAACGGACGGAATGTTGCTGTGTCATACAATGTGCCATTTGTAAGAAAGCTTGTAGGCGGTGTTATTGGTGGCATTGCATTCATAGTTTTGGTAGGTTTGTATATACGCAAGCTAATGAGAAAAAAGAAAGAAAATAAGTCCAACAATATATAGTTGTGCTGTTATCATGAGTTCGGATAAACCCCATTTTTTTGCTATTTTACGTCAAGGTGGGTGGGGCATTCCTGCTGTGATGATTACTATTTGCTTGGAATGTAAACTTTGTTTTCATGATATTGACCATTAGATTTCTATAACAGAGATATGTATACAAAAGAAGGGACGCACAATCTGCGTCCCTTCTTTCGTATTATACCTTTGGTGGAGTCTTACGCTCATGCTCGGTGAGGAAGCCACAGCGGTAAGCATAAAGGAGTTCTTTGAGTGCTTCAATCTGTAGACGGAGTTCTGTACCCTTGTCGGTGTCTTCCACGCGTAGGCGCTGTTGGTTCATCTCAACGATCTGAATGGTTGAAACAATGTCTGTTCCTCGCTTGATGGCATCTTCTGTTGATGTGAAAGGCTCGTGTTGTACGAGCTGGAAGCCACGTGAGTGATAGACGAGGGTGTAACCAGCGATACCTGTTTCCTTGTGGTAGGCTTGTGAGAAACCACCATCAATCACCATCAGTTTACCGTTTGCCTTGATAGGATTCTCACCCTTGACAACATGAACTGGGACGTGACCATTGATGATGTGACGGTTAGGCTGTGGCACATCAAACTCATCTAAAATCATATCGGCAATCTCCTCATTGTCGCGCATACCAAAGTAGTAGCCCTTCTCCTCATGATGAGTTTCCTTCTCAGCAATGAAGTAGCGTTCGAAAGTAGCCATCTTTGCCTTGTCGAAGAGCGGACTATCAGGTCCACACCATAGGAAGAGGAAGAAGTCGATAGCATCTTGACGTTCTTCTTCTGTCTGCATTTCATTGTTTGTCTGGAAGGCAGAGCGAATCTTCATACCTGTCTGATAAAGCAATTCCTTACCCTTTAGTTTTACACCTGGACCAATCTCAACTTCTTTCAGTTTGCCCTCTTTCGTGAGTGGGATAGAGGCATGATAAAGGAGATTATGGTTGAAGACGTTATACATACAGCCATGACGAAGCAGAGAACGAATATGACTGCGCAACTTCTCACTGCCGGTAAACGACTGATGAAGACGATCGATGAGTGCCTGTTCAGCCTCAGTAAGCTGTTCTGGATTCTTTGGGTCGATAGTTGGGAAGTTGCATGAACACATCTTATATTCCTTACCATCAAGGGTAATCGTGCCCTTCTTATAGTCGATAGCTTTGAGCAAACGACGGTCGTCCATCTTCCAAAGCGGATGACGGTTGATCATTTGTGATTCAATCTTAAACTGAAGGATACTGATAGCCTTGTGCATCTGCGCTGTCAGTGTCTTGCTACGCTCGTCGAGTGGATTGTCTTTCGACATCTTTGGCATGAACTCCTCGCATGGGTCATCACCATATACGTCCATTGCAAAGGTAGCCAACTGAATAAGGTTGATGCCATATCCATCCTCAATAGTAGCCATGTTTGCATAACGCAGGGCTATGCGAATGACATTACAGATACAAGCATCGTTACCAGCACACGCACCCATCCACAAGATATCATGGTTTCCCCATGTGATATCCCAGTTGTGATAGTTCTTCAAGGTGTCCATAACGATGTGAGCACCCGGTCCACGATCGTACACATCACCTAAGATATGCAGCTGGTCGATGACTAATCGTTGGATAACCTCACAGATAGCAATGATGAAGTCATCAGCTCGTCCAGTAGAGATAATCGTCTTGATGATAGCACTCACATAGTCGGTCTTGTCTTTGTCGTCTGCATGTTCGTGCAGTAACTCTTGGATGATATAAGAGAAATCATCCGGCAAAGACTTCCGAACCTTTGAGCGTGTATATTTGCTGGATACATCACGACAAACCTCTATCAAGCGGTGTATGGTGATATGATACCAGTCTTTGATGTCTTTTTCCTCTTTCTTAACGAGCTCCAGTTTCTGTTCTGGATAATAAATCAGAGTACAAAGTTCTTGCTTTTCAATGTTTCTTAGTCTTTCACCAAAGAGCTCATTAACCTTTCTCTTAATGTTACCAGAGGCGTTTTTAAGCACGTGTTGGAACGCTTGATACTCGCCATGAATGTCGGCAAGGAAGTGTTCAGTACCTTTTGGTAGGTGTGCGATAGCCTCAAGGTTGATAATCTCAGTTGCAGCGTCAGCAATATTTGGGAACGACTTTGCTAATAGTCGTAAGTAGCGTTCATCCTTTTTTAAATCGTATTTCTTCTGTGTCATGCGTTAATGTCTTTGTACGAAATTATTTCTTTTGATGCCCTTTGTTTTCCTATCATCACGTGGAGGGACAGGCATGAATCCCTCTTTAAGAAGCAGCTTCTCGGCAAGGAGCTGTATCATACGACATGAATAGCGATAGAGACGAAGGTGGCGGAGCGCGTCTGCAAGTCGGTCTTCGTCGTAGTCATTATACTTTATAACTGTGTATAAATCAGTCAACAGACGTAGGGAAAGTTTCTTCTTTCGCTCTATCTGTCGTGTGTTTGCAATGATGGTTGCTATCTTCTTGATGATAGCATCTTCCTCATTGGAGTAGTCACTGAGTCGCTGTCGCGTCATGGGCTGGTTTCCTATCAACTTATCTGTGTCAACCGAGGTTGTTTCCTTTGGTGACAAGAGTGGGAATCGCTGTATGGCAGCAGTGTCAATCGTGGGTGCATTGAGTTGTAGACGGCTGATACAGTTGTCTACAATCTCTCTTATTCCCTCGTCATCAGCATAGAGGAAGATTCTTCGCCATTGTTCTGGGTTCAGACTTCGGAGGTTCAGAAGTTGGTCGCTGGGCAAGAGATTGTGGGTTGTCTCTTGTGCTAAACCAACGTGTAACAGACTTGGAATTGCTTCTTTCTCCATTGCTGTCATAGCGAATTGATAGCGTGTGTCAAGTACTTTACGATAGAAAGAAATCGTTTGCAACGCCATGTCGTCGTCGCTCAACGAACTATTAAGAACGCTGTCTTGTACGATATCAATGCGTTTGGTCCATCCTAACTTTAGAATGTCTTGCCTTTCTTGCTCGCTACTTACAAGGAGCGCATCCACTCCTCTCACCATCTTCGCTTGATAGAGCAGTGTCTTTACCTTCTTAGTAGACTTCTGCTCGGTCGTTCTTGCTCTCTCATCGAGTTCCCAATGCGGTGAGAACACTACCGCACACTGCTTCTTAGTAGCCCAATTAGCGTGTGTGGCAGCTTGATATTCCCAGCAGGTATGAATATGAACGATGTCAGGTTGGAAGTCAGCAAGGAGCTTTTTGAAATCCCCTTGTTGTGTAATCGTCTTGACATCAGCATATTCTTTCTGTGCTGTGGTGAGTCGTAGAAGGTAATCAGAAAGCAGATTGCCTGCCTTTATACTGTCTATGTAATGGATGATGCGCATTTATAGTTTGTGAGATATGAAGTCATACTTGTCTGCACGATGGTATTTCAACTTATAACCAAGGTGCTTCCATGCGATAGCAATTTCGTATGGGATAATCTTCCATGCTGGAATCTCTATATCGAAACGTCTCAGTGCTTTCTTTCCAATAACTAAGCGCAGAATGATAGAGATGATAAGGGATAATCCTGCAGCAACAGAAATGGTCCACATACCCAATAGGAGAGAGACTGCAAGTGCAATACACTGCAAGAAGTAATTACCATGTAGTGCCGTTTGGTCGACATACGGGAGGAAACGATGTTGTGATGTACGTTTCAAGTGTTGGCGATTCTCCATATAGAAAGGTGTGTGCCGAGCCAAACCTTCTCTGTTGGTGCCTCTTCTATGAGTGTTCCCTCAAACGAATTCTCAAACACAAGGTTTTTACCACTTGCATATTTGTTTACCATGAAGTCGTATTCTCCACGTATATATTTGAGGTTCCCGCGGAATCCTTCCTCACTTAAGAAACGACTTTTGCGGAAAGCTAAAGCATTAAACGGACACGCATAGGACTTATTATGCTGATATTCACGCATAAAATAGCGTGCCAAATAATGTCTTTCGAAGTGTCGATAAGCAGGCGTTTCGTCCTCATAACGAGTGTAGCCTACCACGAGATCTTTCCCTTCTTTACAGTTTCGGGCTATGGCTTGCAGCCAATTGTCACCCGTAGGATAGCAACAGATGTCTGCCATTATCACCCAATCATACTTCGCTGCCTTCACTCCAAGCGTAATGGCAAGCTTCTTCTTGCTCATATAACGTGATGATTCAGGGATGAAGGTGGTGTATAGATGTGAGTTAGATGCAAAGCGTTTCAATACATCACTCGTCTCATGATCATTCTGTGGCGCCACAACAATCACCTGAAAGTCTGCTGGATAGTCCTGATTCAGATAGAGTGGGAGGTTCTTTGCAAGCTCCTGTGCATTGTCATGGGGCGTGAAGATAATCGTGATAGGGGGGTAAGTAGGGAGTTGCTCTTCAGTGACACTTAGCTCCGTTATTTCTTCCTTCTCCTCCTCTACACTCTCTTCTTCCTTACTTGTTTCTTCACTTTCGGTAGTGGAAGTAGGCACACCATACTCTGCAATCCTCACTTTTCGGAAGAAAGGATTGAGAAAAGAAGTCAGCAATGCTACTAAAAGTAACACTACTGAGATGATGATGGTCGTATTATCAAAAGTGAACATTTATTCGTTTCGTTATGGATTATAGTTCGTCTGAGGTATAGCCTACAGGCAGTTTTCTACAGTTATATTGCGAAGCCATGATTTCTCCGTATGCTCCAGCAGAACGCATCGCAATCAAGTCGCCTCGATGAACGGTGTTAAGTTCGATTCCTTTGCAAAGACATCACTCGATTCGCAAATCGGTCCTACCACATCATAAGCGTGTAAAGCGCCATCGCTTGATAGATTTTCTATCTTATGGCTTGCCTGATAGAGAGCAGGACGAATCAAATCGGTCATTCCTGCATCGACAATCGCAAACTGTTTTGCTGTTCCTTGCTTCACATAAAGGGTGCGAGTGATGAGACTTCCCATCTGTCCTACTACTGCACGACCCAATTCAAAGTGGAGTTTCTGTCCTTCTCTTAGTTTCAGATAGCGTGCGAAGGTATAGAAATAAGACTTGAAATCAGGGATTGGATGGTTGTCAGGATTGTCGTAATCGATACCCAATCCACCACCAACATTGATATTCTTAATCTTTATATTCTCCTGCTCTAAACCGTCTTGTATCTCGTTGATACGGCTGCAGAGGTGACGGAAATCAGTCATTTCGAGCAGCTGTGAACCGATGTGGAAGTGCAAACCGATAAAGTGAATGTTCGGCATCCTGCTTGCTTCAAGGATGGTAGGTAGCATGTCTTGCATGGCAATACCAAACTTATTCTCAGCTAATCCGGTGGTAATCTTCTCGTGTGTATGTGCTCCCACGTCAGGGTTGATACGGAAACATACGTTTGCCGTCTTACCCTTTTTCGCTGCCAACTCATTGATAACCTCTAACTCAGCCACACTCTCTACGTTGAAGCAGAAGATGTCATGGTCTAATCCGAGGTTGATTTCCCAGTCTGACTTACCCACACCTGCATAGACAATCTTGTCTGCTGGGAAGCCACAGTCTAAGCAACGCTGTATCTCACCACCACTCACACAGTCAGCTCCCATACCTGTCTGCTGGATAACATTCAGCACCTTTGCGTTCGCATTGGCTTTAATAGCATAGTGGACGATGAAGTTTTCATACTTTTTCAACTCTTTATTAATCGCCTGTAGTGTCTCTCTCAAGAGGTCACAGTCATAATAATAAAACGGAGTTTCAATCTTCTTGAACTTATCTATAGGGAATTTCTGTACCATGTGTTTTGTCTCCTGAAGTGGTGTTTATCTGAGTTGTAGAGGAAATCTACGCCCTCGCATGTCCAATTGTCTGCTCCCAGTGATGACCAGACGAGGGCGTTTGTGCCTAACAATAAATACTTATTGTTAATTTATCAGTTCTTTCTTTAGTTAAAGAGGACGGTTGACAATGACTGTAAGGCACGCTTCTTATCCTCCTCGCGAATCAAGAAAGAAATGTTAAAGTTGCTTCCACCATAGCTAATCATACGTACAGGGATATCCTTCATTGCGTCAGTTGCCAATGTCTCAAAGCCCACATTACTCCAATCAAGGTCGCCAACAACGCAGACAATACACATCTCTGTGTCAACGGTTACAGTACCATACTTCTTCAACTCATCAACAATCTCAGCCAAATGGCTATTGTTCTCGATGGTCATTGATACACCCACCTCACTGGTAGTAATCATGTCGATAGAAGTCTGATAGCTCTCGAAGATTTCAAATACCTTACGTAAGAAGCCCGATGCACCTAACATACGACTTGACTTAATCTTGATAGCAGTGATATTGTCTTTGGCTGCAACAGCCTTAATCTTTCTTCTCACCAATGTGTTGTCGATGATTGTACCCTCTGCATCTGGGTCCATCGTGTTCTTTAGACGAACAGGAATACCAGCATACTTAGCTGGCTGAACGCAAGTAGGGTGGAGAATCTTCGCACCGAAGTAAGCCAACTCCGATGCTTCTTCGAAGTTCAGCTGGCGTACAGCCTCTGTCTTCTCCACAACACGTGGGTCATTGTTGTGCATTCCGTCGATATCTGTCCATATCTGAATCTCCTCTGCGTTGATAGCTGCACCCACAAGTGAAGCGGTATAGTCAGAACCACCACGCTGCAAGTTGTCTACCTCACCATAGGCATTACGGCAGATGAAGCCCTGTGTGATATAGATCTGATAGCCCTGATTCTCATCCATAATCGCTGTCAGATGCTCTTTGATATACTGTCCGTCAGGCTCTGCATTCTTGTCAGTGCGCATGAAGTCGAGTGCAGAAAGTAATGTTGCTTTGATTCCCTGCTCCTGCAGATAGTTTACAACCATGTTGGTTGAGAGTACCTCACCCTGTGCAACGATGCTCTTTTCCTCAAACGAAGTGAACAAATCCTTTGTGAAGGTGCGCAAGTAGTTGAACTCTTCTGTCAAGAACTGGCGTGTCTTCTGCTTGTATTCCTCAGTAGAGTAAAGTTCCTCAACGTGGCCAAGATATTTCTGTTCGAGGTTGTTGATAAGTTCATTTGCTCCCTCTGGATTCTTTCGATAGAGGTAATCAGATATTTCTATCAGTGTGTTTGTCGTTCCACTCATTGCGGAGAGCACGATAAATGTAGGTTCTCCTGACTTTGTTATCAAGGAAGCTACACCCTTCATGCGTTCTGGTGAACCAACGGATGTACCTCCAAATTTCATTACTTTCATCATCTTCAATCTTTCTAAATGTGGATTTATGCTGAGTTCTATGCGCTTAATCGTTTGTTCTGGCTCGTCAATCGTCTCTACTGGAGCCGTCTCTTCAGCTAATTCGCAAACTTCTTTCTTGTCGGTGAGTTGGTGAAGTTCGCCCTCATGACAACGATAAACCTTACCCGGGAACTGGTCAATGAGGTTGATGTTATGGGTAGACATGATAACCGTTGTGCCTGCTTGGCATGAGTCTTTGAGAATGCTAACGATGTTCGCAGCCGTCTCAGGGTCAAGATTACCCGTAGGCTCATCGGCAATAATAATCTTAGGAGTGTTCAGCAAGGCGCGTGCAATGGCAATACGCTGCTGTTCACCACCAGAGAGTTCACTTGGCATCTTGTTCTTTTTGTCGGTCATACCCACCTGTGCCAACACTTCTTCAATGCGTCGTTCAATCTTCTGTTTGCTGGTCCAACCTGTTGCCTGCAAGACAAACTTGAGGTTCTTTGATACAGAGCGGTCATGCAAGAGTTGGAAATCTTGGAAGATAATACCCATCTGTTTGCGGAGTGCAGGGATACGACTACGCTTAATGTTAGGCATACTCTCGTCGAGAACAACAGCCTTTTCAGCATCTTCGCTGTCAATATCTAATTCGCCATAGATGGTTTTCAATAGCGAACTCTTGCCCGAACCAACACGGCCGATGAGATAGATAAACTCTCCTGTTTCTGCCTGAAAGTCAACATCTTTCAGAATTAAGCGTTCATCTTGATATATGTTTACCTTCTTGTAGTCTATTAACATGATTATCTCTGTATGATTTATTATTGTCAATTGATACTTCTGTCCATTACCTCTTGGCAAGGATTTATTCTGCAAAGATACTAAAAAACACTGTAATAGATGCAGGAAATAAGAGGTTTAACGCATTTACACTTTATTATGATTGTACAAGGATAACTTTCACAAACCAATATGGCTGTGAAAGCTGATAGAACCCCTACTGTTAGAGGCTCTAAATCGCTGAATACTTTCTCATCAGACAATTTTAGGTAACGGCATTACTTGCCTTTGACTGGTCGACGAAATACGGCTTTCAGCTGATTAGGGAAGTCAACCGACAGGGCTGAATCTTTGAAGTTAATGTAGATGTCTTCGTTGTTTTTTGTCTTGACATGCGTCACATTTGTATCGTCTGAATGTAAGTATAATAGCACATTCTCCCCTTCTTTTGTCTGGAAATGCCCCACATTATTCTCGCCAAGTGACATTCCGTTTGTTCTCATCTCTATGTCTGGCACCGTTGCGTTGCTGTCTACTTGTGTAATACTTGCTATCGGTATTTCCTTAGCGTATAACCCTTCAATAAACAACGTGTCATTTCGAATCGTCGTATTGTTATCGGTGGCTGTGATTGGGAGGGTCCCTATGAGAAGAAGCACACCTAATATCACAATGATAGAGAGCATGAGTACGAGCAAGCCCTTCCCCTTCTTCTCTATCTTGTACAGCTGTAACAGCATGTAAACGATAGCTACTATTTCGGGGACGAGTATGACGACAAGTTGATAATCTTCCCAATGGAAAGCAAGACAAGCGAAACCACCGACAAGGATGAAGCTACCTGCTAATATTAGTGCTATTTTTTTAATTTTCCTCAATCGTTTAAGTCCTTCCTCGCTTTTTAAGTTTCGCTTTCGGTATTCTTGACCCAAAATTGATAGAAGAATCTGGTCCGATAGTGCTCCCGAGAACAATCAGCGGTAAGCTCATCAGTAGTATTATAATGATGTCTATCATATCTCAACTTGTTTTTAAATTTTATTTATGTAGTATCAATCAACTTAGTAATCAAGGTTTATAATAGAAACTAAGCATCAGTTCTCTACCTCTAATATCTTGATTGCTAAAGCTACTTGAAAGCGTATTATTAATTCCATAGCTATAGGTTGTCAATACCCTTGTATGGGTGTTCACTGATACCCTTATATGACTAATATCACGAGGCTTTATGTTACCTTTTAATTGGAGTGGTATAAAGGTCTTCATCTATTTTTCTTCCCCTCTCATCAAACAGTGAGTATATCCTCTTTAACTCTGATATAAGCATTTGCTCGAACGTTTCCCATTGGAATAGGGAGGTTGCATCGTCTCTATCACAATAGTGCACGGTGCTTGTTCTTTTATCTATATAAAGATAAGAACCGTCCCAGTCATAACCGCCTATAAAGAAATGGTCGTCTGTGGCATTTCGAGGTCTTTCCCGAATGTTTGCCGTAATAATCGAAAACGGTTGGCGGCTTTCATCAGTGCTTCTTTTATAGTTTCTTCTTAACCCGTCTAAAGAAAAGGTTCCAACCAATATGTCTAACCCATTGCTTACATCTAACAAGAATTTTTTATAATCGATGGGAATTTCCATGCCCAATTCTTTCTCCAATGCTTGGACATCGTTCTTACTTAGCGGAGGATACAGGGTGTTTAGCCAAGCCTCGGGGGCTATATGGGGCGCTTTTCCTATAAGGATTGCACCAGTGGATTGGGATTCTTCAATGCCCTGATTCTGAAATCTATAAATTAAATCTCTATATGTTTTATTCATATTCTATTTTTCTATATACGCTATACTATTTATGGTAAAGGCTCATCATTAAAAATGAAGAATTTGACAATAGTTGATTTAATCTCTATTGATTTTCTTCCCACTTGATGGATTCCTGTAATTACCATTATGCCTACTAAGATGTTCTTCACAAATTCAATAAGATATCGCAAATATATAATAATATTCAATACGGCGCAACTATTTGAATAAATATATTGCAAAGTTTTATTAGAACGGAGTTATAGGAATTGTAGTTTTTGTGATTAATGTAAAATAAATTCACAACATGCTTTTTAAATGATGCTCTTTTAGCTTCTTAAAGACGCCTAATTGGCTTGCAAAAGGTGCCCTTTTGAGGTCTAACTAACGCCCTTTTGGAGTCCAATTAAGCACCTTTTGCTTTCACGTTTTGCAAGTATTTGATTCTCTGTGGGTTACAAAGGTGTCGAAAAGAGGCGTTTTGGGGCTTTTTTAGGGAGTTTTATAAGGTTTTTGTGTCAATATTTTTCGCAGTTAACGATACTTTTTTAGTTCTTCCGAAATATGGAGTGCTCAACTAAAAGTCTTATATAATAGGCACACGGAGTCACGGAGGGGGACGGAGGTAAACGCAATGTCACGGAGGTGCCGACGGCACAAAGAGCGACGGAGGTGTAGCGTACAGATTCTTGATAACGATTTTGGGGTAAACGCTTTGTATATAAATTACTAATATAAATGGCAAACAAGCTCCGTCGCTCTATACACCGACGGTGCCTCCGTGACTTTCATTGCTTAAGTTTAATAATCCTCCGTCCTCTCCGTGCCTCCGTGTGACATTACTTCAAACTCTAAGCACAAGTGGCAAACCTTATCACTCCAAAATCCTGAAGAGCCACCTTTTAATAAAAAGCAAACGAAAAAAGCGGTATAAAGACGTTGTAAAAGTTCGTCTTATACCGCTTTGTAAGATGAGGCTATACCAATGTCTCGTTAGGGAAAGGGATATCCTTTCCTGCGATTTACGCTTGATAGCATCGTTGGTATAGCTGATTTATATGCTGGGAGAACTTACTTCTCGCAGCTGCAGCCCGTCCAAGGCTTCAGCTCTTTGAAGAAGTCATGACCCTTATCGTCAACAAGGATGAAGGCAGGGAAGTCCTCAACGGTAATCTTCCAAACAGCTTCCATACCGAGTTCTGGATATTCTATGCACTCGATACTCTTGATGCTGCTCTGTGAGAGAACGGCAGCCACACCACCGATAGTACCGAGGTAGAAACCACCATGCTTCTGGCAGGCATCTGTCACAGCCTGTGTACGGTTACCCTTAGCAATCATCACGAGTGAACCACCATGCTCCTGGAACTCGTCAACGTATGGGTCCATACGGTTGGCAGTGGTAGGTCCCATTGAACCACATGGGTAGCCCTCTGGAGTCTTGGCTGGTCCTGCATAGAGGACAGGGTAATTCTTGATGTAATCAGGCAATTCCTCGCCTGCATCCAAACGAGCCTTGAGCTTAGCGTGAGCAATGTCACGTGCCACGATGATAGTACCCTTGAGGTTGACACGTGTTGAAACAGGATACTTTGTCAGTTCAGCACGAACAGCATCCATACCCTTGTCGAGGTCGATTTCTATGCCCTTCGCACCTTCTCCCGGCTTGCGATATTCCTCTGGAATCAACTCGCTTGGGTTGGTGTCCATCTTCTCCAACCAAATACCGTCCTTATTGATCTTCGCTTTGATGTTACGGTCAGCAGAACAGCTTACACCCATACCGATAGGGCAGCTTGCACCGTGACGTGGCAGACGGATGATACGGATGTCGTGAGCAAGATACTTACCACCAAACTGTGCACCGAGACCAATCTTGTGAGCCTCTTTGAGGAGCTTCTCCTCGAGGTCGATGTCGCGGAAAGCACGTCCTGTCTCGTCGCCAGTAGTAGGAAGATTGTCGTAATACTTGATACTTCCGAGCTTAACGGTGAGGAGGTTCTTTTCTGCAGAAGTACCACCAATCACGAAACAGATGTGATAAGGAGGACAAGCAGCAGTACCAAGGCTCTTCATTTTCTCAACGAGGAAAGGAATGAGCGTACCCTCATTCTGTATAGTAGCTTTGGTCATTGGGTAGAAGTAGGTCTTATTAGCAGAGCCACCACCCTTTGCTACCATTACGAAACGATATTCTGCGCCCTCAACAGCCTCGATGTCAATCTGTGCAGGGAGGTTACACTTGGTATTCACCTCATCGTACATATTGAGTGGAGCGTTCTGTGAGTAGCGGAGATTCTCCTCTGTAAAGGTGTTGAACACACCACGAGAGAGTGCCTCCTCGTCCTCGAAACCAGTCCATACCTGCTGACCCTTCTCACCGTGAATGATAGCAGTACCCGTATCCTGGCAGAAAGGCAGTACACCCTTCACAGCTGTCTCTGCATTGCGGAGGAACTGGAGTGCCACATACTTGTCGTTTTCTGATGCCTCTGGGTCGGTCAGAATCTTTGCAACTTGCTCGTTGTGTGCGCGACGGAGCATGAACTCACAATCGTGGAAAGCCTCCTGTGCTAATAAAGTAAGTGCTTCTTTGCTTACCTTCAGAATCTCTTTACCTTCAAACTCACCAACGCTGATACCTTCCTTTGATACCAGACGATACTCGGTGTCATCTTGCCCAATTGGAACATTGGTGCATACTTGAATTCTGCCATAATGTTTTGTTTACCTGTCTGCCCTTAATCGGTAGGGCAGACAGGGTTTTTTCTATTTGTTTATAATATGTTTTTGTATTCTTTTCTTACTGTTTATTAATAGCCGAAGATTTCTTCTGTTGTCACTCTCTTGATAGGTGCAATCTTTTCTAATGCCTTGAGGTCAAGTTCTTTCTCGTTACCAAGGATGATATACTTGAAGGTCTTGTTAGCAATGTACTCCTTCTCGAAGTTAATAACATCCTGCAGTTGCAGACTTGGAAGAGCATTGTAAATCTTTTCACTCAATGAGCAGTCAAGACCTAAACGCTGTGCTGCAAGATAAGAGGTGAGGATAGAGTACTTAGTTGTACGAGCAGAAGCAAGGCTCTTCATCAAGCTCTGCTTGGCAAGGTCAAAGCCACTCTGGCGTACAGGTACGTTGTTGAGAAGCTTATTGAACTCTCTCACACAGTCCATCATCTTATCATTCTGTGTGATGATGTAGGTGTAGAAGCTCTCATTACCTCCTAAACGATAAGGAGATGCATAGACAGCTGAAGCTGAATAAGCCAAACCACGTGCCTCACGTAACTCTTGGAAGACGATGGCATTCATACCACCTCCGAAGTATTCATTGAAGAGGGCGATGATAGGGGCACGGTCGGCAGACCACTTTTGGTTCTGATTGTGGAGTTGAACCATATAGATATTCTTTGCATCGTAAGGTGCAATGAGAACCTCGTTCTTAGGTGTTGTCTCCTCGGTATAACGCTTGATAGTAGGCACTGCAGCGAACTTCTTTGGTGTCTGGATAGTCTTGCTGACAAGCTGGTCAACCTCTTTCAGGCTTGAAGGACCGTAGTAAAGCACTGTCAACTTATAGTTCTTCAAGTTCTTCAAAAGGTTAAGCAGTACCTGTGGGTTGATTGACTTCAACTCCTGTTCACTTGGAATGTTGCGCGTAGGGTTGTACTTTCCGTAGGTAGCATAGTTTCTGAGGGCAGCGAAGTTAGCCTTCTGGTTGGCTTTGTTATCGCTGCGTGACTTTAGAATCTGCTCTACATAGAGGTCGTAAGCCTCCTTGTCAACCTTTGCATTACTGAGTAAGTTGTTCAACAGAGCAAGTGCCTGAGGCAGGTTAGAGTTGAGACCACTTAACGTAATGTATGAAACTTCGTTTCTTTCAGAGAGGCTATAGTCGCAAGCTAACTTATAGAACTGCTGCTTAATCTGCTCGTTGCTGAGCTTATTGGTACCTAAGTAATCAAGATAACCAGCTGCATAGCTGAGCATTGGGTTATGTTCGTCACCGTAAGGAACTACGAAGCAAAGTGTAAAGAGATCGTTTGTTTTGTCCTGCTTGTAGAGAACAGGAAGACCCTTCTGTGTTGTTGCCTTGGTAAGGTCGCGCTTGTAGTTAACAAACTGTGGCTGGATAGGAGTTGTCTTGGTGTTTACAATCTCCTTGAGGAAGTCACTCTGCTTGTCGTTGTTGGTTGGGATTGGAGTGATAGTAGGCTTCTCAACCTTCTTAATAGTAGTATCGTTACCTTGCTCCTTGTAGACACAAGCGAAGTCGTTACGGAAGAATTGATTAGCAAACTTTACTATCTCAGCCTTTGTTAACTTTGAAATACGATTGAGTTTATCCACCTCCTGCTTCCAGTCTTTGTGGTTGATGAAGGCATCCACATACTGCTTTGCACGGAACTGGTTGTTATCTAACTGCGTATAATAGTAACGCTTGTAGTTGTTAACGATAGATGGCAAGAGATCATCAGAGAAGTTACCCTTCTTGAGTTTCTCAATTTCAGACAAAGCAAGGCTGCGCACCTCCTGCAAAGTCTGTCCACTCTTTGGCTGTCCATAGACATAGAATACCGAATATTCGTCCATATCTGCGATACCTGCGCTAACCTCCTGTACCTTCAGCTTCTGGCTGAGGTCGAGGTCGAAGAGTCCTGCTTGTCCGTTAGACAAGAGTTGTGCTATAACTTCTAATGTATCTAACTGCAAAGACTTACTTGCGTCTGCACGCCAACCCATGAAGAGCATAGGAGCTTCCTTACCAACAACAGTCGTATCAACGGGTGCTGTGAGGGCTGGTTGAGCTGGGAACTGTGGTACGTCAATGTGTGCACTTGGCTTCCAATCGCCAAAATACTTCTCAATAGAAGCTACCGTCTTGTCTGGGTCGAGGTCGCCTGAAAGACAGATAGCGATGTTGTTTGGTACGTAGTATTTGTTAAAATAGTTCTTGATGTTGGTGATTGAAGGATTCTTCAGGTGCTCACCAAGTCCGATAGTGGTCTGTGTACCGTATGGGTGGGTAGGGAAGAGCTTTGCAAAGAGGGCTGCATAGACTTTACGCCAGTCGCTTGAAAGACCGATGTTATACTCCTCATACACCGCCTCCAACTCTGTATGGAAGCCACGGATAACCATATTCTGGAAACGATCACCCTGAACTCTTGCCCAAGTGTCAATCTCATTAGATGGAATATTCTCTACATAGCAAGTTACATCATTAGAAGTATAAGCGTTTGTACCCTCACTACCGATGGCTGTCATCATCTTGTCATACTCGTTTGGAATGTTATAACGAGCTGCAAGTTGTGAGATAGAGTCAATCTGGTGGTACCATTGCTTGCGTGCAGCTGGGTCAGTGATACGACGATACTGCTCAAAGCGAGCCTCGATAGAGTCGAGGTAAGGGCGTTCAGCCTCCACATTAGATGAACCAAAGTGGGTAGTACCCTAAACATAAGGTGCTCTAAGTAGTGTGCAAGACCTGTTGTCTCCTTTGGGTCATTGCGAGAACCAGTGCGCACAGCGATATATGTCTGTACACGTGGCTTCTCTTTGTTGACAGAAAGATAGATTTTCAGACCATTTTTCAGTGTGTAGATACGTGTCTGCATCGGGTCATTCGGTATGCTCTCATAGCTGTAACGCTGCGCATAAGCCGTCACAGATGCAAATAGGAACAATAGTCCTAAGCTTAGCCCCTGCATGAGGGTACTGTTAAGGAAATGTTTTTTCATACAATCAGTATTTGTTTATTGTTATAATTGGGTAGAGAATGTAATGATTAATTCTCAAAATCAACCTCATGATCAAGGCTATTAACGAACGATTCAAAGACCTCTCTGTCTACATCGCCCATCTCAAACTCCTTCTCGGCATCCTTTTTAATCTCTGCAATCCATGCACGCCGTGCCTCGATATAATCCTGTTTGATGCGTGCATCGTCTTCGGGAGAAATCTCATTAATGCCGTAGTATTCTAAAATCATGCGATAGGTCCATGCCCATTGATAGATACGATAGTTCTCGTTAATCTCTCGGAAGCGGTTAACCACCTCTTCTATCGTTTCAAGACTACCGCTCTTGATATCCTCTATGAGGCGTCGCTCTTCTGATACAGGGAGCAGAAGACCAGAGAGGTCGTCCCATCGTCCGAGTCCTACTTCGGTCTGTGGCTTGCCAAAGAAGCCCCATTTGTGTGCACGTTTCAGTACCGCTCCCATGTAGATGCGCAGTGCAATGTCATAATATTTGATACCTTTTCGCAGGCTGGTAGCATTGATAACGTATTCATGATAGTTATAAGATGAAACATTGTCACCACTTGCCTGTCGCAGATTCTCAAGTATCTTCTTTCCCTGCAGAATCTCTCCAACAGAGTAAGGTGATAGCCAATCGAAGTTAACAATACTCTTCTGCGTCTGCTGTGGACGCATATCACGCTTTGGCCACTTGCGTATATCACGATAAAGACCAACCGTTGTGATGTTGCGACCGGGCACGAGATACATCTTATCAGCCTCTGCAATGAGGTAAGAGAAGGGTAGGGCAGTCGTGTTAGGATGGTGCATCAACTTACCGAAACATACGGAGAATGTACCGATTGTTGCTGGCATGAGCAGATAACTACCACTTGCCGTCTTCGTACCACGCTCCAAGATACCCCAGTGCATTGGTCCCATCTTATAGGCATGGTTAGAGAAGTTGGTGCCAGAACCTGCGTTATAGAAAGAGAACATACCACCAATGAGTAGTGAACTCTTATGATGTGAGGCACAGAACGGACCGCAGAAAGCAGCGCACGCTTCACCGTTTGACATAAAGGAATTGGCAAAGAAGACACTCTGTGAGGCTGTAAAGCCATTGCTTATCTGACAAGCTTCACCCACGAAGCAGTCTTGCATCTTCACACTGTTCACGATACTTGACCCATCTGATATGATAGAGTTCTCGCAGATGACACCCGTACCGATGTAAACACTGGCATATTCAGAGCTGAGAATGGTACAATCGCTCAAACGACTTGCACCAGAAATCTCACAATCGTCCTGAATAACCGTGTTGGTAATCTCCCTTGTGTTGACAATCTTCACATTGTTGCCAATCGTTCCACGTTCCGGATTGGTGCGAGCAATCTCTTCTTTCACTAATCTTCGGATAGCATTCTTGAGGTCTTTGTCGTTGAAATGCTTCACCATAAAGGCTGCAAACTGGCTATTAAGGTCGTGGAAGAAGATCACATTGCCGTCGCCCACCTCGTTCAATACCGAGATGAGATTACCTTCTCCATAGGTAGCACCCTCCGTTGTCTCCATGACAGAGATGTTAGAGATGAGGCAGTCGTCACCGATGGTGTAGTTATTAATATAATTCCCCACCTTCTCAATAAGGCAGTCGTTACCAACGGTCACATTACGTAGGGTTGCATCATTGATACCAGAATGCTTGACGAAGCCCTTTGTTATCTCGACTTCTTTCTGGACACTTCCCAACTGTACGTCACCATAGAACATGACACGGTGGAAGAATTTCGCTTGAAATCCGTCCTCCGCAACCTCTACTCGACTCCAATCTTCTGCCCAACAGCTATTGCTCTCGAGTATCTCAATCTCTTCAAAGGTAAGGGAACGATATTGCATAAACTTTTCTTTTAGTTGTTTTTATTAGCCTTATTAGCCTTATTGGGCAAATAAGCCCAATAAGGCAAATATGCCCAATAAGGCAAATATGCCCAATAAGGCAAATATGCCCAATAGTCTTTATTCCTCTTCGATATTGTAAAGGAAGTCATTGTAAGGATACTTCTGCACGTGGAGTTCGCGTACTTTCTTGTAAAGCACCTCTCTGAACTCGTCGATATTCTCCTTTTCCTTGGCTGAAATAAAGAGACAGTTGTCATGCTCCTTAGCCATCCATGTCTTCTTCAGTTCGTCCAAGGTGATATTCTCTTTGGTTGCTGGTGTGAGGTCGTCTTCCTCTTTCTCCACCCAATGATAGTTGTCAATCTTATTGAAGATAATCATCGAAGGCTTGTCAGCACAACCAAGTTCAGACAAAGTCTGGTTGACTACCTGTATTTGTTCCTCAAAGTCAGGATGTGAGATGTCCACAACGTGCAAGAGAAGGTCGGCTTCGCGCACCTCATCGAGTGTTGACTTAAACGAATCAACCAAGTCGGTTGGCAACTTACGGATAAATCCAACGGTGTCAGCTAACAGGAAAGGAAGATTGTCTACAACTACTTTGCGCACAGTTGTGTCGAGTGTTGCGAAGAGTTTGTTCTCTGCAAATACCTCACTCTTAGCCAAGAGGTTCATGGTGGTTGACTTACCCACGTTCGTGTAACCCACCAAGGCAACACGAATCATACGACCACGGTTCTTACGTTGTGTTACCTTCTGCTTGTCAATCTCAGCAAGTCTTTGCTTCAAAAGGGTCATACGCTGCAAGATGATACGGCGGTCCATCTCCAACTGGGTCTCACCCGGACCACGCAAACCTACCGAACCTTTACCACCGCCAGAGCCTGAACCACCACCCTGACGCTCCAAGTGAGTCCACAGACGTTGCAGACGTGGGAGCATATAGCGATACTGCGCCAACTCTACCTGTGTCTTTGCGTTGGCTGTCTGGGCGCGCATAGCAAAGATGTCGAGGATGAGAGAGGTACGATCTAATATCTTCACACCGAGTTCCTGTTCGATATTGCGCATCTGCTTTGCCGACAACTCGTCGTCGAAGATGACCATACCGATAGGCTCCTCCTCATCTTCTTTCATCTTGATGTAATCTCTTATCTCTTCAAGTTTACCCTTGCCGACGTATGTAACAGAGCTTGGACCTGTCACCCTCTGTGTGAATCGCTTCACAGTGACAGCACCAGCTGTATCAGCGAGGAACTCTAATTCGTCAAGATATTCCTTCGTCTTGTCCTCGTTCTGGTCCTTTGTAATAAGACCCACAAGGATGGCTGTCTCCGCCTTGACGTCAGATATGATAAATTCTTTCATTCAGTAATTTCTATTATTGCTTATTTTTGTGTTGAAAAGTGTACTTCCCTATTGTTCGAACAGGTATACACTGCCACATGGCAAAGTTACTCATAAAATCTGAAAAATGCTAATGAAAAACGCTGTTTTTATGTCCTTCAACCCAAATCTCATGCCCCCACAATATGTATAATTCTGCTTCTTTGAAATATGGAGTGGTAAAAAGCTGTTATAATAAGGCACACAGTGCAACTCTAAGTTTGCATCAAGAAACATAGATTTGCGCTATGGGATATTTCGAATATCCTAAACACAAAAGGCAGAGCTTGTCAATCCAAACTTCTGAAGAATCCTTTTTGTCCGAATTTTTCACATATTGATTTTTTAAAGACCATCAAAAGGCTTGCAATTAACGCCCTTTTAGCTTGCAAAAGATGCCCTTTTGAGGTTCAAGTAACGCCCTTTTGAACCCTTATTAAGCACCTTTTGGATTGCTTCTTTACAACTGTTTGAAAACAAGCAACTTACATAGGTGTTAAAATATCTCATGTTTACCCCATTTTTCTACCTTTTCTTCGAATGTTTTGTCAATAAATTTCTTTGTTTTTGGGTATATCTTACTCAGGGGTACACTAATTACTGGTTTGGGTTTTGGGTAAGGGGAGAGAAAAAGATATTAAAGTTTACGTTTCCTGTCACTGTTGTCACTCTTTTTAGAGGCTTAACAGGCTATCATACAATGATCTAACTTTAAATGTTAAAAGTGACAGGAAACTAAAAACAAACTTGTTTTGTAGTTATATGTTCATTAATACGGCTAAGATTAAACGTGAATCTTCAAACCATCGTAGGCAAAGAAAACATCTTTTGGAAGGAGTTTTTGTGCCTCTTCATGTAAGCCAATCTTATGGGTGAGATGGGTTAAATAAGTGCGTTTTGCTCCTATCTTTCGGCTGAAATCAATGGCTTCAGATATCAACTGATGGGAGTGGTGCTCACGTTCCCAGCGCAAAGCGTTTACAACCAATGTCTCAATACCTTCAAGATAAGGGAGTTCCTCATCCTTAATAGTTTTCATATCTGTTATATAAGCGAGTTTCCCAAAGCGATAACCAAGGATGGGTAGTCCGCCATGCATCACAGAGATAGGCATCACTTCGATATCACCAATCGTAAACTTTACATGCGGTTGAATACTATGAAGGTTCAGTTTGGGAACTCCTGGATAGGGATTGTCTGTGAAACAATAAGGGAAGTTATGACGTAAGCCGTCACAAGTGTTTTCGTTGGCATATACCTCTATATCTCCCAATGCACAATAAGGACGTACATCGTCAATCCCTCCTACATGATCATAGTGGATATGTGTAATCAATAAGCCATCAATCTTACGGAAAGGTTGTGGCAACATCTGTTGGCGAAAGTCAGGACCGCTGTCAATGACAATACGCGTCTTTGCCGTTTCCAATAAAGCAGAGGTGCGCAATCGGTTGTCGCGTGGGTCCTTACTCTTACAAACATCACAGCTACAGCCAAGTATTGGAACACCATTGGAGGTGCCAGTGCCGAGGAAGGTGAAGACCTCCCCCAACCCCTCCAAAGGAGGGGAGTGCCTAACGGAATGCTCGTTGTTTATGAGTTCTTCTTGCTTCAAAGGGAATGTTCTTAAAAGTTGGTTTGATGCTTTATAATCATTTCTTAATTAAAAGCTTATTTATAACGAGTGTTTATGGTTGGATATCGCAGTTGTTAGGATTAAGTATTAATATTAAACCATACCACAACCTAAAGAAGTAGCTACTTTTTGTTTAGCACCCCCTCCCTTCGGAGGGTTTGGGGAGGCTTCGTTTGTTTAGCACCCCCTCCCTTCGGAGGGTTTGGGGAGGCTTCGTTTGTTTAGCACTCCCTCCCTTCGGAGGGGTTGGGGAGGCTTTCTCCCTTCGGAGGGGTTGGGGGAGGCTTTTAGTTGGGAAAAGTATTCACCTCTGGATGTATCTCAATTCCAAACTTCTCCTTCACATCATGCTGAATTGTCTGGTAGAGTCTGACTACGTCAGCACCTGTTGCACCACCAAGGTTCACCAATACCAAAGCCTGCTTATCGTAAACGCCTGCAGGACCTAATGCCTTACCCTTCCAACCGCATTGTTCAATCATCCAACCAGCTGGAATCTTCTCATGGTCAGCATCAATAGTATAGTGGGGCATCCGTTCATATTGCGCTGCCAACTCCTCGTATTTAGCTTTAGGAACGATAGGATTCATAAAGAAACTACCCGCATTGCCAATCTTCTTTGGGTCAGGAAGTTTCGCATTACGGATGTCAGTAATCGTCTGACGAAGTTCTGCTACGGTAGGATTCTCTATGCCTTGTTCAGCCAATGCTGCACGAATATTACCATAATCGAGCTTAGGTTGATAAGTCTTAGAAAGGTGATAGGTCACCGATGTGATAAGATACTTATTGCGCCATTCATGCTTAAACTTACTCTGTCGATAGCTGTATTCGCAATCAGCATTCTTGAAATGATGCACTTCACCAGTGGCAATCTCCACCGCTTCAACCTCATCAATCAGGTCTTTAGCTTCCACACCATAGGCTCCGATATTTTGTACAGCACTCGCACCGCACTCTCCCGGAATGATAGAAAGGTTTTCTGCACCATAGAGATCGTGAGAAACACAATAGTCTACAAAGTCATCCCATATGTAAGCAGAGCCACAACGTACACGTTCTTCGTCGATTTGTTCGATAAAGGAGATGCCAGAGTGGAGTACGGTTCCCTTGAAATCACCAGTGAGTAGAAGGTTACTACCCTCACCGAGAATCAGTAGTGGATAGTCCTCTTCCTTCAAGGAGCGCACAAGTTCCTGTGCTTCCTCTACTGATTCGTATTCAACAAACGCTGACATTTAGCATCAATGCCGAAGGTGTTATGCTTTAGTAGACTATAGTTATGTTCTATTTTCATGTTTCTGATATTGTTTTTGCGTTTCCCTTTGTTCCTATTTATAGAAAGGTGTTATTCTTTATGAATCAGATAATCCATAACAGTAACATTAATAGCAGGTGCTTCTTAATAAAGAAAGACCCACTACCAAGGTAGGCAGGGGTCTGTTCGTTAATAAGCTACAACCTTCTCTAAGCGCCAGCTCTTACCATTCTGCTTAAAGATGAGCTGCGTTTCAGCGCCATTAGACAACCCACGGAAGGTAACAATCCTGCGATCTGTGTCTGAATACTTCTGACCATAAAGGATGTTATAAATCATTTCGTGTGGAAGTTCTGGTAAGAATGATGACCATTCTTCGGCAGGGATAGTCGTGTTGACTACATTTGTCTCCTCGCCATTAGGGTCTGGACCTGAATAAGCTAATGAACTCTTCACAGCCCCTTTACCACCATTTGCGAAGAAGTGTGACAGGAAGGTATAGAAAGATGCGTTATAACTATCCTTGAATGTGATGTTACGAATCTGATTCAACTTCCAGCTTCCATCCTGATGATCGAACCAATACTGCTCTATCGTACCTCTCTTTAAATGTATCTTCTCAACGATGACACTATCCAAGTCGGTAGACTTAGAGAACTTCATCTGTTTCTCATTATCAAAGATAAGCGTGTAATAGCCCTGTTTGCGGAAGAAATAATCCATCTTCCAGTTTCCACGAGTCAGCTCCGTAGTCTTTGTACCATTGACTACAGGGAGTGGGAACTTAATACGATTCATCTGCAACTTCTTATTAGCAATAAAGTTGAAGAAGAAGTCGTCAAACAATTGGTCTGCTGCCTTTGGCATAGGAGTAGCAGCAATCACCTCCGTGGCAGAGTCAACGCTATCTACAGTGTCAGTGTCTTCTGCTGCTGTAGAATCAGTAGTTGTACTGTCATCGCCATCAACTTTCTTGCTTGTGCAACCTGTAGTAACAGCTACCATAGCTACACAAACACACACAATAAGTAAAAAAGCTTTTTTCATACTCTCTTTTTATTCATCTCAAATTTCCTGCAAATGTACAATATTTATTTCTAATAAGATAGGATTTTTATAAATTTATATTAGGGTAATTTCTCCGTTACGATTATAAATTGTACCTTTGCAGGAAAATAATCAAGAACTATGTTATTAGACAAGATAGAAGAACTTCTCAAGGAAGTGAGCGCACTCACGGCTAAGAGTGCTGATGATGTGGAGCAACTCCGTCTGAAATACCTTAGTAAGAAGGGTGAAATCAATGCGTTGATGGGCGAGTTCCGTAATGTGGCAGCCGACCAGAAGAAGGTTGTCGGCATGAAGATTAATGAACTTAAGCAGAGTGCACAGGACAAGATTAACGAACTCAAGGACCAGCTTGAAACAAGTGAGGCACAGAGTGATGATATCGACTTGACACGTACTGCTTATCCTATTAACCTCGGTACACGTCATCCGTTGACACTTGTAAAGAACGAGATTATTGATATTTTTGCTCGTATGGGTTTCACTCTCTATCAGGGTCCAGAGATTGATGACGACCAGCACGTGTTTACTATGTTGAACTTTGCTGCTGATCATCCTGCACGTGATATGCAAGATACCTTCTTCATTGAGCGTAGCAGTACGATGGACGTTACGAAGAACGTTCTTCTCCGTAGTCACACTTCTAATGATGAGGCACACTATATGTCTACACACGAACCTCCAATCCGTGTGCTTTGCCCAGGTCGTGTATACCGTAATGAGGCTATCTCGGCTCGTGCACACTGCTTCTTCCATCAGGTAGAGGGTCTTTATGTTGATAAGAATGTTAGCTTTACCGACCTAAAGCAGGTGCTTCTCACTTTTGCTCGTGAGATGTTTGGTGCAGATACAAAGATTCGTCTTCGTCCAAGCTATTTCCCATTCACTGAGCCAAGCGCAGAGATGGATATCAGTTGTAACATCTGTGGCGGTGAAGGCTGCGGCTTCTGTAAGCACACTGGATGGGTTGAGATTCTTGGTTGTGGTATGGTTGATCCACACGACCTTGAGGCTTGTGGTATTGATTCAAGCGTATATACAGGTTATGCCTTCGGTATGGGTGTTGAGCGTATTGCTAACCTCAAGTACCGTGTAAGTGACCTCCGCCTCTTCTCTGAGAACGATACCCGCTTCCTTCGCGAGTTTGAGGGAGCGTAGTGTTGGGTGATGGATGTTAAGTGTTGGGTGTTAAGTGTTGGGTGTTGATGATTTGCCCTTTTCTATACTTGACATCTTAGAGTTATACACTGTAAAAGTAAAAAAATTATAGAATTCTGATAATAAGTAATGGGTGTTGATGAAGTTTTAAACAATTCGTCAACACCCATTTTCGTCTCTCTATATTCTGCTCAATGATTCGTTTCTGATAACGGATAATCCCAAATCTTTCAGATGTTTCTCATTCCCTAAGGCTATCCTAACTTCTTTCTAACGTCATATAGCATTCGTATCAACAATGTTCTTTTATGTTGTCATTGTCTAATAAGATTACTATTAAGCCTTAACACTATATGTGCGGAGCCTTAGCACAACACGTGCGGAGGCTCTGTACGTTCGTTGAAGAGGGGGTGTGAGCCTTATTATTGACATCCTCTTTATATAAAGACGATGATGACTTTATATAAATATAATGGTGACTTTCTATGAAGACTATGATGACAAGCCCTCTCGAAAAAGTCTATCATTGTTATCACCAACACCTTTCACGTAGCATATCATCACCACCTAACATCCACCACCTACCACCCAAGTGACCATCATCACCTAACATCCACCACCTATCACCCATCACCCTACAATATTTCTCTTGCTATCCACGCACAAGCCTCAGCGTCTGCGAGGGCGTGATGGTGGTCGGTTAGTTCATAACCACAGGCAGAAGAAACCGTATGTAACTGATGGTCGGGTAGGTGAGGGAAGTGGCGTCGTGCAGCCTTCAGCGTATCAAGGAACTCATAATCAGGGTAATCCATTTGGTAGGTATAGAAGGATGCCTTCAGACAAGATTTGTCGAAAGATGCGTTATGGGCTACAAGTGGTAAGCCTTCAATCATAGGTTCTATCTGTTTCCATACCTCACAGAATACGGGTGCGCCGTCAGTATCTGCACACGTAAGCCCATGCACCTGCGTACATCGCCAATGATAGTAATTCGGTTCGGGCTGTATAAGTGAATAGAAACTGTCAACAATCTCTCCTCCTCTTACTACTACCACGCCCACCGAACATACACTACACCGCTCAAAGTTAGCTGTCTCAAAGTCTATCGCTGCAAAATCCTGCATAGTTTTATATTAAATAGTTGAGCCATCTATCGTTTGTTAATTTTATAGATGAGGTTCAATGTTGTATAACGTAAGGTTGCTATATGCAAAGTTACAACTTTATTTCTATTCTTTTAGGTTGATAACGAGTTATTTCCAATCTTTTTCTTACTTTTGCAGAAGGAGCATCTACTGCAATAAAGAATACTTTCTATGGGAGAAAACAATTACACATCAAGTTTAGATAAATATCAGATTCCTGTCGTTGAGGCAAGTCAGGGATATCATCTTGTGCTGGCATCGCCAGGATGTGGTAAGACACATATCCTCGCAGAGAGGATAAGATACGCACGAGAAAGGGGTGTGAAGTATGAGGATATGCTTTGTCTTACGTTCACCAACCGTGCTGCAAGAGAGATGACCAACCGTATTCAAAAGGTGGTGGGAGGTGATTTCTCCGAACTAATGGTGGGTAATGTGCATCGTTTTTGTTCTAAGTTCCTGTTTGAACAGGGTAGAATACCAGCCGACTCTGCTATCATTGACGACGAAGAGGCGGTGAGTATTATCGCTGATTACCGCAACGAAGATGAGGAAGGAGTGACAAGAGACTTCAACCGATACAAAGGTTATCAGACGATTATCTTCTTTCAGCATTTCATCTATCAGTTGGAACACCAGCATCCATGGAAGTATTACCTTCATCCAGAGAGTTTCACGGATGATGATAGAGAAGCAGTAAAGCATATCTGTGCCTCACAAAAGATTGAATATGACGAGCAGGCGGTAGTGAATATCTATCATCATGCACAGGAATATATGGACGAGGCGAATGCGCCAGGGCTTGACGGAAAGACGGCAGATAGGATTCGTGTACTCCTTTGGAAGATGTATTACGCTGGCTGTTACGCTCGATACAAGGAGGAGAATCACCTTTTTGACTTCGAAGACCTACTGCTCTATACTTATGATATCTATCGTTCTGACCCTACTTGCAAACGACATCCGTGGATACAAGTGGATGAGGTGCAGGATCTTAACGGTATGCAGCTTGCTATCATCGACCTACTGACAGCAGAAGACAAACCAATGGTGATGTACTTAGGCGATGAACAGCAGGCTATCTTCTCTTTTATGGGGGCGAAAGTGGAAACCCTGACCCTCTTGAAGATGCGCTGTAAGGGTAATATTCATCATCTGCAGCGTAACCACCGTTCACCCAAATACTTGCTCGATGTCTTCAATGACTATGCAGAAAAGCAACTGAAGATAGACCGCGAACTGCTCCCTCTTTCCGACAATGATACTAAGGCTACGTCGGGTGACTTGAGAATCATTCATAGTAGTACGATAGAAGCCGAACACAAGGATATTACCACTGAGGCACTCTCCCTTTATGAGCAGAATAAGGAGGAGCGTACAGCCGTCATCGTCAGTGCTAATTCGGATGCTGATCGTATCAGTGAAGCTATGACGGAAGCAGGGCTGACCCACTTTAAGGTGTCTGGTCGTGACCTCTTCGATACACCAGATGTCAAGCTGTTGTTGGCACATTTGAGTGTACTCTCCAATGAACATAATTCTATAGCGTGGACACGTATCATGAAAGGGGTGCGTGCCTTCCCTTCTCATGCCCTTGCTCGCCGATTTAATTGGAAGCTAAAGCAGTTGGCACTATCGCCATCCGACTTCCTTCTCTATCCCGAAAGCTGTTATACTGCAGAGTTTCTTCGTGCCTACAACGAGGAAGAAATCGTTGTCTTCGATACTGAAACAACAGGCTTGAATGTCTTTCTGATGACATCATAGAGATAGCTGCTATTCGAATAAAGGGTGGGGAAGTGGTTGGCGAACCGCTTGACCTCTACATAGAGACTGATAAGCCGATTCTACCAATGCTCGGAGACAAGGAGAATCCGATGTATGCTATCTATCATGAGAAGATGTCTACAGGCGAGTTACGCTCTCCTTCTGATGCCTTACAGCGTTTCCTTGCCTATGTAGGGACCAGTCCTATCCTCGGTCATAACGCCAACTACGATTACAACATATTGGACAATAATCTGCAACGTTACCGCAAGGACACGATGCAGGCACATGATATTCGTTGCTTTGACTCGCTCAAACTGATACGACTATTGGCTCCGAGTCTTCATTCTTATAAGTTGGAAAACCTACTTGAAACCTTCCATTTGGCAGGTGTTAATAGTCATCAGGCAATTGATGATGTGAAGGCAACGGTCAGTCTTGTGCGCCTCTGTGCTGAGAAAGCACGTGAGAAGCAAGCACAACAAGCGGCTTTCATCCGTCATCCGAAGGTGAAACCCTTTGCCAATGTGCTCCGTAGCAATTATGGGGAATGCTATCGAGAGGCTGTCAACCGACTCTATAAGCTATCAACCGACCATGAACCAGCCCTTGTCAGCGAACTTTCTGCTGCTTATAATGCCTTTCGTTCCGATGGTTTGATCAATGACATCCCCCGATTAGACTATATCCTCCGTTATCTCCGCATAGATATGCTGACGGATGAGACGGTAGCTAATGCCCTTGCACCACAGCTCTCGCAGTATGTAATGGATATTAATACGCTGAAAGAAGCCGACTTCTGTAACAGTAAGAGTATTCTTGAGCGCATCTATGTGACGACCGTTCACAAGGCAAAGGGACTGGAGTTTGATAATGTTATCATCTTTGATGCAGCCGATGGGCGCTATCCGAACGCCTATAACAAGACCAAACAGCAAGACGAAGAAGATGCTCGTAAGTTCTATGTAGCCATGTCACGCGCTAAACGTAGGCTTTTCATCGCCTATGCTCTGCAAAGGATTGACCGCCATGGAAGGGTTTTCAATCGTGATTTAACACCCCTAATGGATAGTATTCAGAAGTATTTTAATTAGGATTCAGCTATATCAAATAACTGATATAAGATAAGAAAGTAATAGATGAAAAGATATATTTTGTCTATCATTTGTTTAAAAAAGAAATGATTTGTATCTTTGTAGCGTTAAAATGAAATGTTAGATAGCTAAAGAAAAGATATAAACTAAATCTTTCTTGTATTCATAAACAAATAAAATCAGGATAATATGACAAAAGAAAAGTTCTTCTCTGCAATGGGATGGGTTGGTATGGTGACAGCAGTTTTAATGTATGTTTTCTATCTGCCACAGATAGCAAGTAACCTTGCAGGCAACAAAGGATCTTTTATTCAGCCATTTATGGCAGGTGTTAACTGTACCTTATGGGTCGCTTACGGATTGTTCAAGGAGAAGCGTGACTGGCCTTTGGCGATTGCTAACACACCGGGTATCATCTTTGGTTTTGTAGCTGCTTTCACTGCATTGTAAGTTCAAAACAATATAAAATAAGCGTCCTCTTCATTCTTTCGGGTGAAGAGGATTTTTGTTTTATGGCTGAAAATCTGTAGAATTACATTGTCGTATGCAAAATTTTTATTATCTTTGGCGTAGCTAACAGCACCTCTTTTCGAACACTACAAACGAACAACAACGATGCGTATGAAACGATATCAAACAGCCCTAACACTGCTCTTTCTCTCCTTTCTACTGACTGCCTGCAAGACAAAGACGGCTGATGAGCAAAAGGAATCGGGCGTATCAGTAGGTCGTTTTCCTGACCAGAGGGAATATCTAAAGGAGTTCAAGGACGACATTGTCATCATGGAATGTGAAGATTACGACTTCAACACGGCTCCAATAGGTATCGGAAATAAGTTCTTTACGCTGTTACATGGATGGGTATATACCGATGGTGTCCTCTCTCATACCATAACAGGTGAGGGACTGACAGAGGGTATCTTGGTGCAAGACTTCCCCAATAATGAGGACTTAAAGGCGTCTGGCGGCTATTATGTATCAGACAAACCCTACATCAAAATGAATCTTTATCGCACGAAGGATGCCGTTTGGTTTATGAATAAGCGGTACCCCATAGCACGAGAAAATGGTGACAGTATCTTCTCACCTTTGATGAAAAGAGAGAACGAAAAGAGTCAGTCTGTATGGATATTTGTAGGGGATATTCCGTTGAAAAACAATTAATCGAAGCGTATGAAGACTATACTACTTATCTTTTCTTGTCTCCTTCTATTCTGTTGCACAACAAAGACGCGAAAAGTGACAACCGTTCATTCTCCATATGATACTGTGTACATCTATGCAAAGGATGAGACGGGGCAAAAAATATACAATGTTGTTTCCGAGAAGGCAGTAACGGCTAATGGAGACTCGTTATTTGGTAAGATAAGAACAGAAGTCCCGAAACAGTTGAATGACAAGGAGTTTGAACTTGCTAAAACCATTGTAAGGAAGTATATAAATAAACATCAAGGTGATTATCTGCCTTTTGATTCCTATTTTCAGCAATACTTAGGTTATAAGAAAGGGGGTGTTTTGATGGTTGATGTCGCCTTGTTTTCAAATTACAGAATTGTCTATCAAAAGGGAGTTATGGGTATTTTTTGCGAAAACTATAAGGTGACATTTAAGTATCTGAAGGAACTTGGGAAGGAGCGTAAGATGCTTACAATAAACTTGGATAAAGGAGTTATCGTAAATGAATAGGACGATTTTAAACACGTTATACTTATTTTTGGTTCTTCCGAAATATGGAGTGATAAACTAAGAGTCTTATATAATAGGCACACAGAGTCACGGAGGGGACGGAGGTAAACGCAATGTCACGGAGGTGCCGACGGCACAAAGAGCGACGGAGGTGTAGCCTACAGATTCTTGATAACTTTTGGGATAAATGCTTTGGGCATAAAGTTGCTAAAAAAGTGTGCAAACAACCTCCGTTGCTCTATGCACCGACGGTGTCTTCGTTACTTCCATTGCTTTGCTTTGATATCCCTCCGTATTCTCCGTCCCTCCGTGTGACATTTCTTCAGAAACCTAACCTTAAGTAGCAAACCTTATCACTCTAAAGTCTTGGAGACCCTCTTTTTTGCCGTACAAAGCTAACTGCTTTCTCCTCGTTCCATGGCAAGCCTTTGATAATCAGTATACTATCGTGTAACTCTATGACCTTGCAACGGTTGGTATCTTCTTCCTCATAGACTAAAAAAAGAGAGTCGTTCACAAAGTGATAACTATTAAACCACCTGCAAGTATCGCCTATGCCTGGGTCGTATGCAACGGTAGAATCCGTCACTTCAAGGATTGGATACATACCAATGTCTGTCTTTTCCACACCTGCCCAGTTCCCTATAAATTCTTTGGGATAAACGGGTCCATCGTTCCTGCTGCAAGCAACGAGCAAGAGTAACAAGAGAATAGAAAGTAAGTAGTATCTCATACCTTACGATTTACCAATATCAACAATCAGGATAAGTGCATATGTCCTAAAAGGCTGACCAAAACAGAATTATAGTCTTTAGCCCTTTTATGCTATAAACGCCATTACCACCATAAAATTGCTTAGTAGAATGTTTTTTTTTTGATGATTACAAAAGTCGTAAAATACTTCTTTGATATTTGAATTTTGTTTACAAATCACGCGCACTTTTGGACTTTAAAAGGCAAAAAACGAGCTAAAAGACTGCCTTTGTAAGTTGCATAGAATCAGATAGTTGCAAAGTTGTGTTTTAAAAGGTGCTTAGTAAGGCTTCAAAAGGGCGTTACTTGGACTTCAAAAGGGCATCTTTTGCAAGCCAAAAGGGCGTTAATTGGAAGCCAATCTACGCCCTTTTCATTTGTGGTACTAGAATTTTATTTACAAACCCCCTCGTTCTTACAAAAACTATAGAGAATTTAAAAGGCAGAAGTATGCGAAAATCAATCGTTCTTCTGTTACTCTGTCTACAATTAACTCGTTATCTTGTCTTCTCGTTACCTTGTCTACAATTAACTCGTTAACTCGTCTACTCGTTAACTTGTCTACCAAACAAAACCTTACTCTATCTTTTGTTCTTCTTATAACTCACTACCGCCCAAGTTCCCATAAAGAGACCTATTCCCGAGAGGGCAAGCAACTGATGACTTATACTACTGATGTTTCCACCGCGGATAAATACTGTACGCATCGCCTCAATGAAGTAGCTGACAGGGTTGATATAAGTGGAAAGATAAGCAAAAGGAGGCATCGAACGCGTTGGGGTGAATAGTCCTGAGAGTAACAGGAGTATGACCATGAAGAACCACATCACGAAGATTGCCTGCTGCATGGTATCAGAGTAATTAGAAATAATCAGTCCAAAGGATGAGAAGAACAGTGCAAGCAACATCGAAAGGAGATAGATGAGGGCTATATTCCCCACAGGGGTGATGTCGTAGAGAAGCCAAGACAACAGCAGACAAACCGTCACGATGAAGAAAGCTATCATCCAATAAGGAATCAACTTCGAAAGTATGAAAGTCCATTTGCTCACAGGTGTCACATTTATCTGTTCAATTGTTCCCTTCTCTTTTTCGCTGACGATGTTAAGTGTTGGTAGGTAACCAGTTATCATCATCATCACCATAGCCAACAGTGCGGGAATCATAAAAACCTTGAAGTTAAGATGTTTGTTGTAGAGATAAAGCGTGTCAATCTTTGACTTTATGGCTGTTGTAGAGGGCATGACATTTGCAGAAACAATCTGAGAAAGGTATCCCGAACCCAACGCTCCCTTTGTTCCATTGACAGCATTAGCCGCAATCAGGACCTGTGGAACACGTCCTGAGTTTAAATCACGGCTGTAGTTCTGCGGGATAACAACTACGACATCCGCCTCAGAATGTTCTATATTCTTGAGTGCTTGTGCGTAGGTAGGCTGCTGCCCATGGAAGATGAAGTATTTGTTTGCTTCTATCTCGTGTACCAATTGTTGTGAGAGGGTAGAGCGGTCGTTGTCGACAACATCCACAACAATGTTCTTAACCTCCATATTCATTACCCACGGCATAACGCACATAATCATTATCGGGAAGGTAATGATAAGTCTTGGCAGAAAGGAGTTGCGACGTATCTGAGTGAATTCCTTTCTTAAAAGATATTTTAGTATCATAGTTTTCTATTCTAATCGTTTGTTAAACTTTGCCAGTGCAAGCGACATCAAGGCTATGAGCATACTTATAAGCACGGACACTTCAAAGTAAACTTCTTCAATTCCGACACCCATAATCATCAGTTTACGCATCGCACTGATGTAATAACGAGTAGGGATAATGGCTGAGATGTATTGTAATATCTTCGGCATTGACTCTATTGGGAACATCATTCCAGAGAGCATAATGACAGGCATCATTAATAACATCGCTGATATGAGGAGGGCAACGAGTTGTGTCTCGGCTATTGTTGACACAAGGATTCCTAACGATAGCGCTAATAGGATGTAGATAGTTGAAACCACATATATCCAGAACAAGGAACCCTTTATAGGTACGCCTAATACGAAGGACGACATGAGTAAGATGATTGAAAGGATGACGAAGGCAAGCACAAGATAGGGTACTAACTTCGCAACAATAATCATTAAGGGCTTTGTTGGCGATACAAGCAGCACCTCCATGGTCCCTTTCTCCTTCTCACGGACTATGGAGATGGAAGTCATCATCGCACATACGAGCATCAGCAACGTACCCATAATGGCAGGAACGAAGTTGTAAGTAGACTTCATCTGAGGGTTATATAGTAGCTTTGTGTTCACAGCCTTTGCCTCAGTATTGTTGATAACGGCATTGGCATAAGTGGTCCACTGCTGTGCCATGTTGGGGTCTGCGCCATCGACAATGAGTTGATAGCCCGACTTCTTACTTGCAAAATCCGGAGAAAAGACGATTGCCATGTCGGCTTTGGTCACGGATAGCTTTCTCGGCTTCGTTAGGAGTCGCCACAACCTTCGTTAATGTGAAGTATTCAGAGGCTGCGAGGCGGTCAGCTACTTGCTGAGTGGCATTGTCGGCATTGCTCATTACGACAATAATGCGTACGTTTCGCACATCATTGGTGACGGCAAAACCAAAGAGAAGCATCATTACGATGGGCATACCGAACAGCATCAACATCGTGCGTTTATCGCGAAGAATATGCTTGGTTTCCTTGATAACAAATGAAAAAAATGGCTTCATCTATAATTGTTTGTTTTAAATGGATAGGTAATCTTAGTCTGAACTGCGCTTTGCTTGACGTGCTAAATAAGTAAATACATGGTCCATATCGGGTTGATTGAGCGTCCGCTTTAGTTCGTCGGGTGTCCCCAAAGCCTTTATCTTACCGTCTACCATAATCGAAATACGGTCGCAATACTCAGCTTCATCCATATAGTGTGTGGTCACAAAGACCGTTATCCCTCGCCTTGCAGCATTATAGATAAGCTCCCAGAACTGGCGACGTGTAGCTGGGTCGACGCCTCCTGTGGGTTCATCAAGGAACACAATGCCTGGCTCATGGAAGATACTTACAGAGAAAGCAAGCTTTGTTTCCAGCCTAAAGGCAGGTTGGCTACCAACGTATTGCGGTGCTCTGAGAAGTTCAAACGCTCTAATAGCGCATCTGTTTTACGGCGTATTTCGTCATCCTTCATACCATAGATACCTGCAAAAAGGCTGATATTCTCGGCAACGGTGAGGTCATCATAGAGCGAAAACTTCTGACTCATGTAACCGATATGCCGTTTGATCTGCTCATATTCGGTACGGATATCAAACCCAACAACCCTTCCTGTGCCGCTGGTAGGCTGGTTGAGGCCCGTAAGCATGTGCATAGCCGTGGTCTTTCCGGCTCCGTTAGCACCGAGGAAACCGAAGATTTCACCCTTCTTCACCGTAAAGGAGATGTCGTCTACAGCATGGAATGAACCGAAAGCCTTGATAAGATGCTCTACTTCAATGACCTTTTCAGCTTCTTTGTTTGTATCGTTAATCGCCTTGTTGTCCGTTGTTCGTTCGATAGAAGGTGGGTTGAAGATGTCTTTAAACGCTGTAAGAATATCGTCAGCTGTACCAATTCCTTGTACAACTCCTTCTGAAAGGAAGGCTACTCGCTCGCAACTTCTCACCTCATCGAGGTAAGGTGTGGAGGCAACGATGGTTATATCGCGCTCTTTCAGTTGGCTGAGAATCTCCCAAAACTCCTTTCGGCTGACTGGATCAACACCTGTTGTTGGCTCGTCAAGGAAGAGAACACTTGGCTGATGAACCAATGCACAGCAAAGTGCTAACTTCTGTTTCATACCCCCAGAGAGTGCTCCTGCCTTTCTATCCTTAAATCGTTCAATCTGCGAATAGATAGGTTTGATGGCATCATAGTTCTCTTCTACCGTTGTATTGAAGAGTGTGGCAAAGAAGTGAAGGTTCTCTGCTATCGTCAAATCTTCATAGAGTGAGAATCTTCCTGGCATATAACCGACTCGCTTACGTACCTCTTTCATCTGGCTGACCACGTCAAATCCGTCTACTGTAGCGGTTCCTGTCTTAGGCAAAAGCAGCGAACAAAGGATGCGAAACATAGAAGTCTTGCCTGCTCCGTCAGGTCCGATAAGACCGAATATCTCACCTTTATTCACCGAGAAGCTAACATCCTTCAATGCTTGTACCTTTCCGTAATACTTTGATATGTTGTTTACTTCTATTGCAGTCATCGTTTATTTCTTGCTTTAAAACTTCACTTCGCCATACATTCCAATCTTTGCATAACCGTCGTTTGGAACTGTATCTTGATAGCATAGACCAAGTCGGCACGTTCATCATCGGTGACAATACTCTTTGGAGTGAACTCTGAGCGACTTGATATCCATGTAACGACACCATTATATTGCTTTTTCTCACCTCCACCATAGTCTGCTATCACCTTTACCTTTTGTCCTAACTTGACGTTTTTCAGCTGTTCAGAGGTGATATATGCCCGTATATACATACGCTTGGTGTCTGCTATTTTGAACAAAGGTTTGCCTACAGAGACAAATTCACCTTGCTCAACATACTTCTCTAAGACTGTTCCTGTGAGCGGACTCTTCACAAAGGTGTGAGCAATTTGGTCGTCTATCTGGGCTTGTTGATTGCGAACACCCGCCTGCTGTGCACTTACTCCCGTCTGCTGTGAGCTGATTCCGTCCATTTGAGCTGCCAAACCCTTATTCTGTTCGGCTAAAGATGCATTCTGACTGGCAATCTGTTCCTGCGTAGCAACGAGTTGTTTCTGTAGTACTTGTATCTGATAATCAATGTCATCAACCTGTTTACGTGGCACAGCACCGTCTTTTAAGAGTTCAGAGAAGCGCTCACGTTCACGTTGCTGATTAGCAATTTGTTGGCGAATAGATGCCACCTGCTTCTCAAGGTCTAACTGTCTGCTTGCTGTTGCTTGTCTATTTGCTTCTAACTGACGCTTATTTGCCTCGAGCTGACTATGTGTTGCAGTTAGTTGTTCGTTGCTTGTAGCCAATTGTTCACGCTTCAATGTGAGTTGTCGAGCGTCAATCTGACCAACTGTTAATCCGTTGTTAAGCATCTGTCCTTCAGTAACGTTGAAGCTTATCAACTGACCATTAGACTCCGCCGATACCGTCACTTCAGTTGCTTCGAATGTTCCTGTAGCATCATAATCCTTCTTATCTTTTCCGCAAGATGCCATGATAATGGCAAGACTTGCTAATATAATGATCTTCTTCATATCCTTTGTCTGGTTGTTTTTTTATTCGTTGTTTGTATATTTCAAGTTATACATCTCCTTGAGCATATCAATCTTGTGGATGGTCTGTTGTGTCTTAGCTGCATTCTCATTGTTTATCTCTCGCAGCAAGCTAATGACGTCTATGATTCCGTGAGCAAGTTTTGATTCCGCTGCCTTACGTACATTCGTGCGCAATACGATGATTTCATCGTCGCTTTTCATCATTGTTTGATAGCGATTAATATTCTCATTTTGTTGTATCTCTTCCAGTTTATTGTTGAATAGAAACACTTCTCGCGCATTCTCTATCATTTCTCGTTGTGCGCTTAGCCTTGCTTTGTCGTTCTTGTGTGTGTAGAAAGCACTTACATTCCATGACAATTTGATGCCGACGATACCATTAAGACTCCACTTGCGGTTCATCATATCCTCAAACATATTCAGTCCTGGATAGCCGTAAAAGCCTTGTGCAAAAAGTCCTAACTTGGGTCGTAGCTGTGTGTCTAAGGCCTTCTCCTTAGCTTCAGTAAGTTCTAATTGACTATTGTATAGGCGCATCTCAGGACGTTTATTTACTAACGAAGCTATCTGGATAGGCTTAGGCTTCTGTGTATTGTTCACCTCGAAACCACAGAATACGCTTAACATACGCTGTAGCATTAGCTTTTGTTGCTTTAGATTCTCATTCTGTTGCTCTACGCTGAGTCGCTCAGCTCGCACATTGTCGAGGTCGCTTGTAGCAGCCGTACCGCCTTTTACCATGGCAGAAAGCTTTTTCTCACTTGACTGTAACAGGGCTTTTACATCCTCATTGAGTTGGATTTGTTCGTTCAGTAACAGCAATGAGAAATACATTTCATTGACACGTCGACGCACCTGATATAGATCTGTCTCCGTCTGCGCCTCCTGTACTTTTCCCTCTTTCTGTGCAATGTTACGCTGACTGCTAATAGCACCTCCGTCATAGATAGTCTGCTGAAGGTCGATACCTATCTTGTACTGATCCTTACTCAGTCCTTTCATATTGAGTCCCATCTGCTGATACATCGTCTGCATGCTCTCTGGCCAAGCCGTAACAGCACTCTGATAGGTTGCTTGAGCTGATGCCGTGACTTGTGGAAGCCACCCTTTCTGAATGTTCTTAACCGTCAGTTGCGTTGTCTTAGCAATCAATCCATACTGCTTGATAAGGGGATAATTCTTCTCTGCTGCCTGCTGACACTCTTCCAATGTTTGTGCTCGACTAACGGAAGATAGCATTATTAAGGCAAGACTTATCATTATTTTCTTCATATTCATACCTTTATTTAAGCTTATTTACTGTGGTTTAATCCCTTCTTTATCTGAACGATATAAATATATCCTATCTTTCATGTTATCTGATTATCCAAAGATTAGATAAAATTGTCTTTTTGTACGATTAGTATTAAAATTATTCTTCATATCAGTATAATAATAGTAAATTTGCAATTAAATCATACAAAAAGGACATTTTATGAGCACTACGAAAGTTATAAACCATCTTTCGGTAGATAATCTGAATTTAAATGAAGTTCTTAGCCAGCAGGATAAGTTCTTTGTCAACGACGATTTGATTCTTATCTTTAATGGAAATGTACAGCGGATTCCTGTTTTTAGTAAGGAAGAAATCTATCAGATGGTAGAGCCGCGTCTCTTTCTTGTGCTGGAAGGTAGTGCAGAGGTCTGTATCAATCTGCAGGATTATCATATTGAAAAAGGAAATGTTATGTTGAGTCCTGCCGACACAATCGTTGAAGTTAATAAGATTTCCGATGATGCTCGTGTGACGGTTATTGTGTTTAGGGATAGTATTGAGATGTCTGATGAGGTGGTATGCAAAGCTTCTCCTGCAGAATTTGACAGATTGCTGAGGATGTACTATCTTTTATGGGATGTCGTACACATTGCTCCTTATCGTCGAAAAGCCGTACAGTATTTGTCTAAAGCGATTGTTGCTGATGTACAAGAACTAAACGAGCTCTTGTCAGAAAAGGTTCAGAATGAAGGTTCTACACGTACTCAGGAACTGTTCCTTCAATTCAAACGGCTGATAAAACAGCATTGTATGCAGGAACGCTTAATCCCTTATTATGCCTCTCAACTGCATGTAACGCCACATCATCTTTCTGCGACGATAAAGAAGGCAAGTGGTCAGAGTGTGATGTATTGGATAAACCGAGCCACCATACAAGAGGCAAAGCTACTGCTGAAAACCAATGGGATGATGGCTTATGAAGTTGCAAATCGCATGAATTTCCCCAGTGCTTCTGCTTTCTCTAAGTTTTTTAAACGCGAAACGGGCTTGACACCTCGTGCTTATCAGGAAACAACCTATAAATAAGAAAGATGTTTTGAGTCCTATTTTTCAAAGCTAAAAATACGAGAATCAGTTTGAATTTTATTTACAATACAAAGGTGCTTTTGTGCTTTAAAAGGCGAAAAAACGAGCTATAAGACTGCCTTTGTAAGTTGCATAGAATCAGATAGTTGCATAATCGCGTTTCTAAAGGTGCTTAGTAAGACTTCAAAAGGGCGTTACTTGGACTTCAAAAGGGCATCTTTTGCAAGCCAAAAGGGCGTTAATTGGAAGCCAATCTACGCCCTTTTCGTTTGCTGTCTTAGAATTTTATTTACAAAAGTTATGTTTCTTGCAAAGGCTATAGAGAACTTAAAAGACAGAAGTGTGCGAAAATCAATTGTTTTTCTATTCCTCTGTCTTCAAACGATTCAACTTTTGTTCTTAGGGTTATGCTGACTTTCATTTTCCCTGCTTACAAGTAACTTGTTATCTTGTCTACTCGTTACCTTGTCAACAAAAGAAACGTTTTTCTGTTACTCTGTCTTTATATTCCGCCCTTCTTTTGTTTCTCTGTTACTTTGTCTTTATTTTATCCTGTCTTAATCTTACTTTTTCTCAAATTAGTTTAGTCATCTTGTCTATAGTAATAGTAGTAATCATAATTATGAATTATGAATTATGAATTCTGAATTAGATAAATTATGGTTCTGATTACCTCATGTCTATAAACGAAAAAAACCGCAGGACAATGTCCTGCGGCCAATTTCTCTCTTTTTCTGTTCGTTCTCTGATTACTTAACAGAGTCAGCAGCAACTGAATCAGCAGCAACTGAATCAGCGTGTACGCTATCTACCATTGAATCAGCAGCCATTGAGTCAGCTGTAGAGTCAGCGTTCTGAGCTGGCTTAGAGTTACCACCACAAGATGCGAAAGAGATAGCTGCGATAGCTACGAACATTAAAACTAATTTCTTCATTTTCTTTGCTTTTTAAATCTGTAAAACAATCATTTGTTTGTTAAAACGATGCAAAGGTAAGTATTTTTTTTATACGGCAATAATATTTTTAGAACTTTTTTTGTTCTTCTTTTGTAACAAATTTGTAATCTGTTGATAATCAACACGATATGAATATTAAATAAATGTTAAAGGTTTTAATGTGTGCCTACACAATTTAAAATCCCTTTGTTTTTAGCACCTTTAGAGCTTTGTTTTTGCGTGTAAAATCTTATTTTCTGGCTCTTTCTTGTTTTTTCTGATGAGCAAACGGGCTTATTTCTTTGGTTTTGTCTTCATTTTACTGTAACTTTGCAAGTTATATGATAGATACAGCAGCATTTCAAGGCAAGACAGCCAAGTTCTATACGTTGGGTTGTAAGCTCAACTTCTCAGAGACAAGTACCTTCGCGCGTACCTTATATAATATGGGCGTGCGTGAAGCGAAGAAGACTGAGCAGGCAGACATATGTCTGATTAATACCTGTTCGGTTACTGAGGTTGCTGACCATAAGTGCCGTCAGATCATCCATCGTATGGTGCGCCAGAACCCAGGTGCTTTCGTAATCGTGACAGGTTGCTATGCTCAGCTTGAGAGTGCAACGGTAGCGAAGATTGAAGGTGTCGACCTTGTGTTGGGTAGTAATGAGAAAGCCGACCTCGTACAGTATCTTAGTGATGCTTGGAATAAGGTCGATACAGCTAAAGAAGAGACGTCAGAAGGAGAATATCACTCTGTAAAGACGAAGGATATTAAAAGTTTCCAAGCAAGTTGTTCACGTGGTAATCGTACACGTTACTTCCTAAAGGTGCAAGACGGATGTAATTACTTCTGTACTTATTGTACGATTCCTTTTGCTCGTGGATTCTCACGTAACCCGACTATTCAGTCACTTGTTGCGCAGGCAGAGGAGGCTGCAAGAGAGGGTGGAAAGGAGATTGTATTGACGGGAGTGAATATAGGTGACTTCGGTAAGACCACAGGTGAGAGTTTCTTAGACCTCGTTAAGGCATTAGATAAGGTAGAGGGCATACAGCGATTCCGTATTAGTTCGTTAGAACCCGACTTGATCGATGATGAGTTGATAGCGTATTGTGCAGAGTCACGAGCGTTTATGCCACATTTCCACATCCCACTTCAGAGTGGTTCTGACGAGGTGTTGGAGTTGATGCACCGTCGTTATGACACGGCACTCTTTGCTCGTAAGATAAAACTTATTAAGGAAAGATGCCCGATGCATTTATCGGAGTGGACGTGATGGTAGGTTCTCGTGGCGAGCGTCCAGAGTATTTTGAGGATTGTTATAACTTCCTCGACTCTCTTCCAGTCACCCAACTCCATGTCTTCCCTTATTCGGAACGTCCAGGAACAGTGGCATTGTCAATCCCTTATGTGGTAGATGACCGTGAGAAGAAGCACCGTGCGCATAAGCTATTGAAGCTCTCTGACGAGAAGACACGTGCCTTCTATGCGGAGCATATAGGGCAGGAGGCAGACGTCCTCTTTGAGAAAGCGGCACGAGGAAAGGCTATGCATGGCTTTACAGATAACTATATTCGTGTAGAACTATCGCCCGATCAGGCAAAGGAAGAGTATGACAACCAGATTCTCCGAGTACGATTGGGTGAGTTTAATTTCGATCAAAGTTCATTAAAGGCAGAACTCTTATGAAAGTAGCGATAGTCATATTGAACTGGAATGGACGAAGCATGATGGAGCAATATCTCCCTTCCGTGCTGAATTTCTCACGAGATGAAGCAGAGGTTATCATAGCCGACAATGCTTCAACAGATGACTCTGTCGCTTGGTTGAAAGAAACTTATCCACATGTTCGGGTGATAGAATTGGCTGAGAACTACGGCTTTGCGGAAGGCTATAATCGTGCGCTAAAGCAGGTAGACAGTGAATATTACGTGTTGTTAAACAGTGATGTTGAGGTCACACACCACTGGCTTACGCCCCTCATAGAGGAGATGGACGCCCATGAGGACATAGCAGCTTGTCAGCCAAAATTGCTCTCTGTTGCTAATCCTGACGCTTTTGAGTATGCTGGTGCATCGGGAGGTTTCATCGATCGTTATGGCTATCCGTTCTGCCGTGGACGTATCTTTGACACGGTAGAGGATGATAATGGGCAGTATGATAACAGTGAAGAGATACTTTGGGCAACAGGTGCTTGCTTGATGATACGTGTCAAAGACTATTGGGCAGCAGGTGGATTGGATGGCAGATTCTTTGCTCATAATGAAGAAATCGACCTCTGTTGGCGTCTGCATCAGATGGGTAAGCGCATCTTCTGTTTCCCCTGAAAGCTATGTTTATCACGTTGGAGGCGGTACATTGCCTAAGTCAAATCCACGTAAAACCTTCCTGAACTTCCGTAATAACTTGACCATGTTATGGAAGAACTTACCAGAAGATGAATTGAAACATGTCATGCGCGTAAGATGGTTTTTAGACTATTTGGCTGCATTTCAAACGCTGATTCTGAATCATAATTGGGGTGAATTTAAGGCGATTTTCTCAGCTCGCAGGGCTTTTAAAAAGTGGCGACATGAGTTTGAGAGATTACCTATTCGTCTTGATGGGGTGGTGAAACATCGAGAAAATATCCCTTCTTGCACGAATGATGGACGTAAGAAATATGCCCTACTTTGGCAATATTACGTGAAGGGTCGTAAGTTTTTTAGCTCCTTATCTGAATGAAAATGGGATATAGTTGCATATTATTTTAATATTTTTAGCAGAACACTTGCGTTTTAAAATATATTTTAGTAATTTTGCAATCAATACTCAAATATTGTAAAAAGTAACCAGAAAGTAACCAGTGAGATATCTCTATTGCATATTATTAGTTGTTCTGTTCACCTGTGTAGGCTGTCAGTTCAAACTTTCATCTGATGACGTGAATGAAAATTCACTGTTATTAGAGATAGATCGCTATGACCGTTTGGAATATCGTTACTTGACAACAGGTGATTTCTCTGCGCTCCAGCAGATGAATACAGAGTATCCGATAGAGACCCGTACACTGATAGAGGATGTCGTAAAGATTGGTGAGATAACCGATCCAGACATCAATACAAAGTTCTTGAAGTTCTATCAAGACACGACCTTACAGTCTGTTATAGCAGCTGTAGAGTCGGAGTTTGCCAATACAGAAGACCTTGATCATCAGTTTAGTGGAGCTTTTAGACGACTAAAGCAGGCTTTGCCGAACATTACAATTCCAAGAGTCTATGCGCAGATATCAGCTTTAGACCAAAGTGTTGTCGTGGGTAATGGTACTATCGGTATCTCGCTTGACAAGTATCTCGGTCCTAATTATCCTTTGTATGCGAAGTTTTATTCGCCAACACAGCGTAAACAGATGTCACGTGAATACATCCTTCCAGATTGTATGACATTCTATTTGATGAGTATCTATCCTTTACAGCATTTTGAATCGCGTCCGCAAGTGGAGCGTGACTTGCAGATTGGAAAGATACAATGGATTGTCAATCAGATAATGACAAAGCGAACCTACCACAGTCGGTATGAGGAAGCTGTAGACAACTATATGAAGAAGAACCCTAAGACCTCTTATGAGGAACTGCTTCGTATGACAGACTTCTCCAAATTTACTGTTGTGGAGAGTTAATGAACATTGCTTGACGAAATCAAAAGAAAGATACTATCCCCTCTCAGAACCAATGGAATCGACCATATGAAAGGTTTTGCAGAGGGGATAATTGTATCACCAAGTTATCAGAGTTTAACCTCTAATCAGTCGTTGGAAGATAAATTGCTCGTATCTCAGTGATATATTATAAGGTAATATGCCCTCAGCACAAATGGTGCTAAGCCTTCGCACCACATGTGCGGAGCCTTCGCACGAGGCTTGAATAGGGTAGGTGAAGTTTGTAACTATCATTTTATTTGAGGCAAGATACAAATAGTAGGCATACAAGGTGTGTTTTTAAGTAAGCGGCGTAAACAGTTTGTCATCTGTTGATAAGCTAATACTTTTCATGTGTATTTTATAGTGAACGATTAAATTTATCGTCATGTAATAACAAAAATGTCAGTTTGTTTTTGTTTATCTTCTTTTTTTTATATTTTTGTAGCAAGGTCTTTTATTTACTAACGCTTAAATAATTATTTATGGAAAAGGGGAGAGCCATTTGCAAGGTATTGAAGGATGTCCGTCAGAAAATAGCAAATGAGAACGGAATAAGCTATCATCCTGAAGAGTGTCACCATAAGGGTGAATGTACAGGTACGTGTCCTGGTTGTGAGAAGGAAATCCGTTACCTTGAAGAACAACTGAATAACAAGCAGCATAGCGGTTTAGGCTTGAAGGTGGCAGGTATCGCAGCAGGCGTCTGTGTGACAGTATTGCCAATGGCTGCTATGGTACAAACAGAGAGTAAGATTAGTCTGGAGGCGAATCCCCAGCTCATAAAGCAGGATAGTATAAAAGTTGTAGACCTGACGAATGGTAATCCCGATGCTGTGCTTTTACGTGGGCAGGTGCTTGATAAGGAAACAAAAGATTCATTACTTGGAGCAGTTGTTATGTTGAAAGGTTCAATAGCGCCAAATGGATTGGGGACGAGTACCAATCTGGATGGCTGGTATGCAGTGAAAGCTTTACCAACCGATACCTTAGAAGCTGGCTTTGTAGGCTATCATAAGACTTATGTAACAGTTAAAGAGCTGTTAGCGACAAAGGATAAGACGATTTATCTTGAGCAGGATACTACCAATTGGCATAAGACTATCACCCTTGGAGGCATAAAAGGAACAACAGGAAAGTATCATCCTAAGAAAGGACCTAAATCGCATAAGGAGAAGAATAAAAAGAAGTGTAAGTAAAGATTAGTATTATGGCAAAAGGGAAGAGTACTTGTAAGTTGCTAAAGGATATTCGGCAGCAGATAGCGGATGCCAATGGTATCAGCTATCAACCTAAAGAGTGTCATCACAAGGGGGATTGTGCAGGTACTTGCCCTGCTTGTGAGGAGGAGATACGTTATCTTGAACGTGAGTTAAAGGCGCGTAAGGGTAATGGCTTCGGTATGAAGGTGGCTGGTATTGCTGCAGGTATCTGCGCTACGGTAATGCCCATGACTGCTGCTGCGCAAGGTGTTAAGCCCGATAGCACGGCTAACCCTCCTGTACAAACTACCAAGAAAGCCCCTATAAGGGTAGTAGACCTTTCTGATGGTTGTGCATCACCTGTGGTTGTACGTGGAATGGTCATAGACGCAGAAGGTAAAGAACCTGTAATAGGTGCTTCTGTTGTAATAGACGGAACAAACAAGGGCGTTGCAACAAACGTGGATGGACAGTTTGCTTTGAAGTTACCACCAGACACTTCTTTGGTTATTTCATATATTGGATACAAGACCAAGAAGGTTCATGTAAGCTCTCTTTTGCGTTCAGATAATAATGTTATAGTGCTGGAAGCCTATGATTTATCGGGCATAGCAGAAGAAGTTGTAATCGTTACGCCAAACTACGATGATGTGTATGGTCATAGAACTTATAAGCCGAAGTCGCATAAGGAGAAGAATAAAAAGAAGTGTAAGTAAGGATAAGGATTATGGTAAAAGGAAAGAGTACTTGTAAGTTGCTGAAGGGTATTCGGCAGCAGATAGCGGATGCGAATGGTATCAGCTATCAGCCTAAGGAGTGTCATCACAAGGGGGATTGTGCGGGTACTTGCCCTGCTTGTGAGGAGGAGATACGCTACCTTGAACGTGAGTTAAAGGCACGTAAGGGTAATGGCTTCGGTATGAAAGTGGCTGGTATTGCTGCTGGTATCTGCGCTACGGTAATGCCGATGACAGCTGCTGCGCAAGGTGTTAAGTCTGATAGTACGGCTAATCGTCCTGTAAATACAGCTAAGAAAGGCGATATAAAGGTAGTAGACCTTTCTGATGGTTGTGCATCACCTGTGATTGTACGTGGAATGGTCGTAGGCAGTGATGATAAGGAACCATTGATAGGTGCTTCTGTTGTTATAGACGGAACAAACAAGGGCGTTGCAACAAATGTAGATGGACAGTTTGCTTTGAAGTTACCACCAGACACTTCGTTGGTTATTTCATATATAGGTTGTAAGGATAAGAAGGTTCGTGTAAGTTCGCTTTTGCATTCTGATGATAATGTTATTGTACTGGAAGTCTCTGATTTATCGGGTTTATCGGGTATAGCAGGAGGGCTTGTAACCGTTTTGAACTACGATGATGTGTATGGTCATAGGACTTATAGACCGAAGACGCATAAGGAGAAGAATAAAAAGAAGTGTAAGTAAGGATTAGTATTATGGTAAAAGGAAAGAGTACTTGTAAGCTATTGAAGGATATTCGGCAGCAGATAGCGGATGCGAATGGTATCAGCTATCAGCCTAAGGAGTGTCATTACGAAGGGGAGTGTGCAGGCACTTGCCCTGCTTGTGAGGCGGAGATACGCTATTTAGAGGCGCAATTAAGAGAACGGAAACGCAAGGGATGGGGCATGAAAGTGGCAGGTTTGGCTACTGGTCTTTGTGTTGCTACGGTTCCGCTTACATCATGTCAGAACACTCCCAAAACTTGCAATGTTGAGAATAAAGCTCAGGATTCTACTGATACGCCAGTTATGGGTAAAGTAGTGATACCAAAAGCACTCACTACAGATTTGAAGAATGCTATTGTTATTATTGGACGAGTGCTCGACTCATCTACTGGTAAGGCTGCTCCGGAAGTTAATGTTATGCTATTAGGAGGTAAGAAGAGGCTGTCTTTGGGCGAAGATGGAAGCTTTGTATTGCAGGTTAATCGTAATGATACCCTCGTGTTTTCATCTTATGGATTTGAAGATAAAGTGATAGCAGTGAAGTCTATTCGTAATCCTGATAATATGGTTGTCCGTTTAGAACCCTCTCTTGACGTAGTAGGAGAGATAGATAGGGAGTATTTAGAGAAAGAATTAGCCGACAGCACAGCTCCTCAATCACATAAAGAGAAATGCAATCAGAAATAACAGCACCGTTTATTGCCATTAATCGGCACAGGCTCACCACGGATGGCGAAGGCGTAACAACATTGGTAGGCTTTCATGGTTGTCCGCTTCATTGCGAGTACTGCTTAAACCCTCAGTGCTTGCAGGCTGATGGTGTATGGTGCAGGCTGACACCCGGTGAGTTGTATAGTGAGGTAGAGATAGACGATCTTTACTTTGTGGCAACGGGTGGCGGTATCTGCTTTGGCGGTGGTGAACCCCTTTTACGATCAGACTTCATCAAGGCCTTTGCCGAGATAATGAATCCCGAATGGAAGTTGACAATAGAGACATCGCTCAACGTACCGCTTGAGAATGTCAAAGCTATTGCCTCGTTGGTGCAGATGTGGTATGTAGATATTAAGGATATGAACCCTGATGTCTACAAAGCGTATGGATGCAAAGAGAATAAGCAGGTAGTTAGTAATCTTCAATGGTTAGCAGCGAACGGATATGCTGATAAGGTAATCATCCGTCTACCCTTGATACCTGAATATAATACAGATGAAGACCGCCAGCGAAGCCAACAACAGTTGGAAAAGATGGGCTTTACAAACTTTGATAAGTTTAATTATATTGTGCGGTAGTAGTTTTCATCCTATACAATATACATAGCTCATCTTTCGTTTTTTACTTTAAAAGCATTATCTTTGCAATTAATAAAAGAAAGAGAGTATGAAGAAACCACTTATCATTTTATCAATTATATTTCTGTTGTTGCCAATTACAGTAACAGCACAAAGCTTCGATGCCTTATGGCAACAAGTAAATCAAGCTGAGCAAAAGGATTTACCAAAGACACAAATCAGCTTGTTAAAGAAGATTGAACAGAAAGCACAGAAAGAGAAAGCCTATGGGCAAATATTGGCAGCAAGTCTGTTAGCATCAAGATTACAGACAGAGATTGCACCCGACTCTGCTGAGGTAGAGTTAAAGCGATTGAAGGCAAAGGCAAAGATGGTAGAAGGGAAGGATGAGGTCTTGTCGGCTGTCTACAATTGTATCTTGGGTGTGATAGGACGGAATGAAGAAAGTGGAAATGCTGACGAATACTTCAAGAAGGCACTTGCTAACCCTTCTCTGTTGGCAAGTCAGAAAGCAGCCGACTTTAAGCCTTTGATAAAGATAGGTAAGAACGATGATATCTTTAAGGGTGACCTACTGCATGTTATTGGTATGCAGGCAGGTAACTACGACAAATTACATAGCTATTATAAAAGCGTTGGAAACCGTGAGGCAGCTTGCTACACGGCGTTGATGGGGATAAAGGAGGAGAAAGAGAGTATTCCAAAGCTCGACTCACTCATGCAAGCATATAGTGACTTACCGATATGTGGAGAAGTTGCGTTGAAGCGTTATGCTTGTATGGGAGAAGATACTTCGGTTGAGGAAAAGATAGGCTATATCGACAATGCACTTGTCCGTTGGGCATCATGGAATAGAATCACATCATTACGTAATGCTCGTGCAGAACTGACAAGACCGATGTTTGAAGTGAGTTTCAATAAGCGTAATGTTTGTTCGACGGAGAAGAATAACTGGGTTAAGTTGAATACGCGCAATGTGTCAGATGTAGTCATAACGGTTACGCGTACGAAACTATCAGGAAATCATTCTCTCAGTTTTGTAGATAAAGACGACATGGCTAAGTTGAAGGCAAGTCTGTTGCCTGCAACAACGCAGACGATAACCCGTACTTTCACTGGTCATAAGGATTATGAAGCGGTGAAAGACTCTTTCTTAATGCCTACATTACCTCTGGGTGTTTACCTCATTAAGGTAGAAACGCCTAAAAAGAATTTTACACCGAAATATGCTTTCTACTATGTCAGTGACCTCTATGTCATGAGCGAACTGCAACCAAAGAAGAAAGCACGGTATGTTGTTGTCAATGTTGTGGATGGTCAACCAGTAGCAAATGCAACGGTTCAGGCTACCTATCCAAATTATTATAATGATAAGCCTTCTATCGTCAAGAAACTGGTTACGAATAAGAATGGAGAGGTAGTTTTTGACTCGGAAAGAACTACCCCTGACATCTATGTCTTTACGAATAAGGATAAAGCCTTTGAAGAAACTCAACTGGAGGGGTCGTATGACTACGACAAGGAGAACTATGACAAGATGGTAACTCAGGTCTTCACGGATAGAGCTATCTATCGTCCTGGGCAGACGGTACATGCATCTGTCATTGCTTATCAGAACACCAAGCAAGACTATAAGACTAAGGCTGCAGGCGGACAAACCTTCGATATGGTTTTGAAAGATGCCAATTATAAGGAGATTGGACGTAAGTCAGTAACCACCGACCGTTTCGGTACTGCTGCAGCAGACTTTAATCTTCCAACAAGTGGACTGACTGGTAGTTTCTCTATTTATGCTGATTTTGGAACAAAAGGATCTAAGCGTTTCCAAGTAGATGAGTACAAGCGTCCAACGTTTGATGTAAACTTTGACGAGTATAAGGAGAAGTATGCTGTCGGTGATTCTATCAAGTTGATTGGTCGTGCCAAGAGTTTTGCTGGTGTACCTGTACAAGGTGCAAAGGTGCATTATGTCGTTACACGTAATATAAGCTATTGGAGTCGCTTCTATGAAGGTAGTGAGGAAGTGAACGAACAAGATGTTGTCACAGACGACAAGGGAGAGTTTGTTGTTACCGTACCTTTTGTCTTATCTGACAAAGCCAAGAAAGAACTGAAGTCTGGTAAGGGTTATCGTTCACTTTTCTATAACTTTAGAGTTGAGGCTTCGGTGACTGATGCTGCAGGTGAGACACATGAGGGTTTTGCATCCTTACCATTAGGAACAAAGGAGGCAAGTCTTTCTTGCAATATTCCTGAGAAGAATCTGCGTGACAGTCTTAAAACGATTAAGTTTAATTATCTGAATGCTGCAGGATCTCCTGTTGATGGAACAGTGAAGTATGTAATTGTACCACAGCAGAAGGATAAGAATAATTATGTTTATAGCGATTACAAGACAGCAAAGGCAAATGAGAATGTTGCTATAAAGGGTTTGTCTTCTGGTGCTTATCGCCTACATGCTATTTGCGGAACAGATACGATAGATGAGGACTTTGTCGTCTTCTCTTTTGATGATAAGCGTCCGGTTATTGAGACACATGACTGGTTCTATCTGAGTGGAAACCAATTCCCTCGCGATGGTGGTCCTATCTATATGCAGGTGGGTTCAAGTGATGAGAATCAGTATGTTGTTTATTCTATCTTCTCAGGTAATAAAGTGATTGAAACAGGTTCTTTCAATCAAAGCAATAGTATACAGACACGCAAGTTTGTTTATAAGGAAGAGTATGGTGATGAGATATTTCTTAATTATGCTTGGGTAAAGAATGGCATAATGTATTCTCATTCAGAGAGGATTAGGCGTCCGTTACCAGATAAGAGCTTAATTGTAAAATGGAAGACATTCCGTAATAAACTTATCCCAGGTCAGCAGGAAGAATGGACGGTAACTATTAATCGTCCTGATGGCAAGGCTGCCAATGCTCAACTGATGGTAACACTTTATGACAAGAGTCTTGATCAGTTCTTGTCTAATTCATGGAACTTAGGTAACTTCTTCTCGCTTAACTATACATCTGTTAATTGGGAGAGTCCTGATTATTCAGGTTTGGGTCTTTCATGGGAAGCTAATATCAAACCTTTTGATGTAGAGCTGTTGTCTTTCTCGAGATTTGATAGTCGTTTCTTAGAAGAATATGATACGCCAGATGCTTATATTTATTCAGCAAGAGAAGATCGAATGGTAAGCATGACACGTGCCGTTAAGTCAATGGCTTTGGCAAAGGAGTCTTCTATGAATGAGGTCGTTAAGGTTGGCTTCGGACCTACTAAGGAAATGAAAGTGAAATTTACAGCTCCTGTAGTAAAGAAAGATGAGGAGATAAAACCAGAGAAGGACGAACCGAAGAATGTAAAGCCTTCTATGCGTGAGAATCTCAATGAGACAGCCTTCTTCTATCCACAGTTGCAGACGGATGGAAAGGGTAATGTTAGTATTAAGTTTACGCTTCCAGAGAGCCTTACTACTTGGCGTTTCATGGGATTGGCGCACGATGAGGATATGAATAATGGTTTTCTTTCTGATGACATCGTTGCTCAGAAGACTTTGATGGTGCAGCCTAATATGCCTCGCTTTGTTCGTTTGGGTGACGAAGCAATGGTATCTGCTCGTTTGTTTAACCAATCTGAGAAAGATATCAATGCAAAAGCAAAGGTTGAAATCCTTGATCCAGCAACTGAGAAGGTGCTCTTTACGGATAGTAAAGCTGTTGTTTTGAAGGCACAGGGGAGTGGTTCAGTAACTTATAGTTTAGCTTCATTATTGGCAAAGGATGCAAATAAACTTACAGCTGACCAGTCCTTGCTTGTTGTTCGCTTTACGGTTGAGGGCGATGGTTTCTCTGATGGTGAGCAACATTACCTCTCAGTACTTCAGAATAAGGAGTATGTAACAAACACCTATCCATTCACACAGAATGATGCTGGGGTGAAGACGATTAATGTTGGAAAGCTTTTCCCAAAGAAGAGTACGGAGCAGAAGCTGACAGTAGAATATACTAATAACCCTAATTGGCTGATGATTCAGGCATTGCCTTATGTGGCAGATGCAAGTGAAAAGAATGCTATCAGTCTTGTTTCGGCTTATTATGCAAACCGTTTAGGTAAGCAGATTATGAGTACTTCCCCATCGATTAAGCAGACTATTGAGCAATGGAAGAAGGAAACGGGTAAAGAAACGTCAATGATGTCGGCTTTGGAGAAGAACCAAGAACTTAAGTCTTTGACACTTGACGAGACTCCTTGGGTGATGGATGCTAAGAATGAAAGCGAACAGAAACAGCAACTCGTACGTTTCCTCGATGAGAATCAGTTGCAGAACAAGTTGACATCAACATTCTCAAGTCTAAAGAAACTGCAAAACTCTGATGGTTCGTTCTCTTGGTGGCAAGGGATGAAGGGAAGTCTTTATATGACTGTTGCGGTGGCAAAGACACTCGCTCGTCTGCAGAACCTTACAAGTCCAAGCCCAGAGGTAACAAACATGATTAACGCTTCTTTCCGTTTTATGGATAAGAAGGTAGCTAAGTGTGTGGCTGAAATGAAGCGTGATGAGAAGAGGTATAATACGATACTCTTCCCATCTGATGACCTTTGTGATTATCTTTACACCAATGCTTTGTTCTATCATGACCGAGCTACAAATGACATAAAGTACCTCATCGACCGCCTGACCAAGAAGCCTACGGACTTAACTATCTACGGTAAAGCGAATACTGCAGTAATCCTTCAGCAGTATGGTAAGGTGGAGAAGGCACGTGAATACCTGCAGAGTATCAAGGAATATACGGTTTATACGGAGGAGAAGGGACGTTACTTCGATTCTAAACGCTTATTACAGCTGGCGTGATTATAAGATTCCAACAGAGGTGGCTGCTATTGAGGCGATAAAGACGATTACTCCTACTGATGGTAAGACTCTTGTTGAGATGCAGCGTTGGCTCTTGCAGGAGAAGCGTACGCAGGCTTGGGATACACCATTGAACTCAGTGAATGCTATTTGGGCATTTATGAACAATGGCAATTGGTTGATGCAGAATGGAGAGCATGCTACGTTGATGCTTGATAATAAGCCTTTGCAGACAACACAGCCTACGGCAGGACTGGGCTATGTGAAGGCTACACAGCCAGTTGATTTCAACTCGTCTGAAAGTCATGATTTGGTTATCAGCAAGACAAGCACTGGCACAAGCTGGGGTGCTGTCTATGCACAGTTCTTCCAGACGTCAACAGATATCTCTGATGCTTCATCTGGCTTGAAGATTAAGCGTGAGGTCTTGGTTGATAGTGTACTGTTGAAGAGAGGAAAAAGCCTTAAAGTTGGTGATAAGGTGCGTATCCGTTTGACGATCATTGCCGACCGTGATTATGACTTCGTACAAGTTGTTGATAAGCGTGCTGCCTGCCTTGAGCCTGTCAGCCAGTTGAGTGGATATCATTGGGGATACTACATTGCTCCAAAGGATTACACCACTAATTACTACTTCGACCAGATGGCAAAGGGTAAGCATGTCGTTGAGACAGAATATTATATTGACCGAGCAGGTGTTTATCAGACAGGAACCTGCACTGCGCAATGTGCATACGCACCAGAGTATAGTGGACATACAGGTGCAGAGGTTATACGAGTAAATGAGTAGACGAGTTGACAAGTGAACGAGTAAACAAGTTATTTGATAGAGTTGTCGATTCAAAGTATTGTTTTAACTCTATTCATTTTCAAGTAGATGAGTAGACAAGTGAACAAGTCTACAAGTAAACGAGTAAACAAGTTATTAGATAGAGTTGTGGAGTAGGGGGATGTTATCTTAACTCCCCTAACTTCTCAACTCCTTAATTCCTTAAAAAGAAATGCTTCAAATAGAGATAGATAACGGTAGTGGTTTTTGCTTCGGTGTGACTACTGCCATTAAGAAAGCCGAAGAAGAATTGGCAAAGGGTACAAAGCTCTATTGCTTAGGTGATATCGTACATAACAGTATGGAGGTGGAACGCCTCACAAAGAAAGGACTCATCACGATTAATCATGAGCAGATGCGCGAACTTCATAACGTGAAGGTTTTGCTGCGTGCACATGGTGAACCACCTGAGACTTACGAACTTGCAAGACGTAATAACATTGAGATTATCGATGCAACTTGTCCTGTGGTTCTTGCCCTCCAACGTCGTATTAAGACACAGTATGAGAAAGGTCGTCAACCTTCTTATATGATATCTTCAAAGGGCGGAACTACTGTTGATGAACCTTCAAGCCTTAAACCAGTAACGAATGAAGCGGTGGAAACCTCTACTTCTTCTGTTTCTCTTCCTCCTGCAGTAGGCGAGGGACAAGAGCTTAGTGCCTCCTCTTCCATTGTTATCTTTGGAAAGAATGGTCATGCCGAGGTGCTTGGACTTGTTGGTCAGACCCATAGTCAGGCGATTGTGATAGAGAAGTTTGAGGATGTTAAGGCGTTAGACTTTAATAATGATATCTATCTCTACTCACAGACGACAAAGAGTTTGGACGAGTTTCATAAGATTATAGAATACATTCAAAGTCATATCTCACCCAAAGCAAGGTTCCAAAGCTTTGATACGATCTGCCGACAGGTTGCTAATCGTATGCCAAACATTTCTACCTTTGCTGCTCGTCACGACTTGATACTCTTTGTGGCAGGCCGTAAGAGTTCAAATGGTAAGGTCCTCTTTCACGAATGTTTGAGTGTAAACCCAAACTCCCATCAAGTTGAGAGTGCAGACGAAATTGACATGAGTTGGTTTGATGGAGTCGAGACAGTAGGAATCTGTGGGGCTACGAGTACGCCAAAATGGCTGATGGAAGAATGCCGTGATGAGATACTCAGGCGTACGAAATAATAGCTTTATAATCCTCAAACAAAGAGATTAAACGCGAAAAACTATCAAATTTTGATAGTTTTTCGCGTTTTTTTTATACCTTTGCATCGTCAATCAAGATTTAATGTGACTTTTATTGCAACACTTGGGTTAGGTTTTATCTTGAAATGGCAGAATACAGGATAAAATTTGTTGGGTCTTCCAACAGTTTTATATGATGGAGTATGTCAGTTGTTGATGATAGGTTTTAGGGATTTGTTCGTGGACATAACATTACTCTAATCAACAAGGGAAGATGTCATGTTGTCCCATATTATTTAAGTGAAGTATTCATTAATAGTGTAGCATAGTAGATTTATGAAAGAACAAAGAGTTTCCTTGTCCCTATGGCATTCTTAGGGCTTATGTTTTTCACTTGTGGATTTGCCTTGGGTATAAATTCATTGTTGGTTCCAGTATTGAAGGTGTCGTTAAGTGTTTCTTCAATGGAAGCATATATGCTCATTGGTGCAACATTCTTGCCTTTCCTTATCTTTGGCTATCCTGCGGGAATGTTAATTAGCAAGATAGGATATAAGCGTACGATGGCTATTGCGTTCGGAATGTTTGCTGTAGCTTTTGGAGTGTTTATCTTCTCGGCAGATGCAAAGAGTTTTCCTTTGTTTCTTGCAGCTTCCTTTTTCTGTGGAACGGCTAACACCTTCTTACAGGCAGCTATAAATCCTTATGTGACAATATTGGGACCAACGGAGAGTGCTGCAAAGCGTATCTCTATTATGGGTATGATCAACAAGTTAGCTTGGCCAGTGTCACCCCTCTTTATTGCTCTTTTCGCAGGTGCTTCTGGTAGTGTTGCTATAGATGATTTAGGTAAACCTTTTGCTGTGATTATTTGTCTGTTCGTTGCTTTAGGTGTAGTGGCTCTTTTGTCACCATTGCCAGAGGTGAAAGCAGCAGGTGAGGATAGCAGTGAGACTGATGAGGTTGACCAAGAAGTATCTGCTTATGCAAATAGTAAGAAGTCTGTTTTCCAGTTCCCACACTTGGTTCTGGGTGCCATTGCCATCTTCTTTTATGTTGGTGCAGAGACTATCGTGTTGGGAACGCTCATTGACTATGCGAATGAGTTAGGACTTGCTCATCCAGAAAACTATTCTTGGATAACTCCGATTAGTATTAGTATTGGATATATAGCAGGAATCATTCTGATTCCTAAGTATCTTTCTCAGACACGTGCTTTGCAGATTTGTTCATTCGTAGCCTTGTTGGGAACGACCCTCGTTGTTCTTCTTCCTGGAGTTTACAGTATATATAGTGTCGGTGTCATGGCTTTAGGATGTTCACTGATGTGGCCAGCGTTTTGGCCTTTGGCATTGATGGATTTGGGTAAGTTTACCAAGAAGGGTTCATCACTCTTGACGATGGGACTTATCGGTGGAGCAGCAATTACAGTACTGTTTGGTCTTTTAAAGGATGTTTCAGATGCTCGATATGCCTATGGTCTTTGCTTTGTATGCTTTGGCTATATCTTGTTCTATGCGTTCAAGGGCTATAAGTTACGTTAATAGATTCATATCTAAAGACGTTATAAGTCTCTGTATAATAACCTTTCTTTAGGTTGGAAGCAGTATTTTTATTACATTAAATAATCCTAAGTTACAATAGTTTTACGGGGTTGCCTTTACGAAGGTAATCCCGTTTTTTGTATACTATCTTATAAACGTCTGTATTGGCTCTTTCCGTAATATGGACTGATAAAATACGACGCTCATATAATATGGCACACAGAGTCACGGAGTGGACGGAGTTAAACGCAATGTTATGGAGGTGTAGCGTACAGATATCTAATAACTTTTGGGATAAATGTTTTGAGCATAAAATCTCTAATAAGACTTGCTAATAAACCTCCGTAACTCTATGCACCGACGATGCCTCCGTGCCTTCCATTGTTTTGTTTTATTAATCCTCCGTTCTCTCCGTGCCTCCGTGTGACATTTCTTCAAACTCTAAACGCAAGTGGCAAACCTTATCACTCCAATATCCTGAATACCCAAAATATGTTTAGGCTCTAATGACCGCATGGGTTAAATCTGATTTTACACTGGGTACCTGAATCTACCGACTCTTTTATTGTTGTGAAATATATTTACATAACTTCGAGCTAAATCTCCTTTTCATGCGTATAAAATAGCATTTCTAAAGGTATTTGTAACTATCAGGTATACAGAGTGTTATCAACCTATGTTTTAAAAGGTGCTTATTAAGGGTTCAAAAGGGCGTTAGTAAGACCTTAAAAGGGCCTCTTTTAGAAGCCTATTAAGCCTCTTTTCGAAGGCTAAAGACCATATATAAAATTCAAGGTGTATAAAAAATATTTACATACATTTATCGGTTGTGGCTAAGTGAAGGCATAAATGGCAGAAAGACAATGTAAAGAATAGACAAAGAAATAATATTTTTAGGTTTCAATCAAATATTTGTGATAGATGTTATGAAATGATATGTTTTTTTAATATATAAACTTAAAAAAATATTTGCAAGGTTTTTTTGTTTTTTTGTGTACTTTTGTAGATTCGCTGTTTAAAAAAAGCGGCTTTAATAAAAAAAGAATATCAGTATAATTTGTATTCTACTTTTTTAATTTATAAAAATAGTTCTAAACATTAAAGTACCAGAGGGGAAATGAGAAAAGAAATGCAAAAAAGTAATCTCGTATTACGAATTTGGGCAGTACTGGCTCTGATGTTAATGCTTAGTATAGGGTCAACCGTATCGGCACAAACACAAGATGTCGATAAGATGGTGGTGACGCTGTCTATGAAGCAAACAGAAATGAAGACCTTCTTAGATGAAGTGTCAAAGCAAACAGGATTACAATTTGATGTGACTCCCGAACTACTATCTCAAGCGGAGAAAGTTAACATTGACGCACAAGCGCAGCCTGTTCGTGCCGTGTTAGGACAAGTCTTTAATAAGACTGGTTTTAGCTATAGTATTGATGGCAACAGCGTGAAACTTGTTCGTAAACCAACCCAAGAGAAACGGAAGGGAGTATATGGACAGGTAACCGATAAAGACGGTTTGCCTTTGCCTGGTGTAACCATCCGAATGAAAGGCTTTAATGGCGGTTATATTACGAATTTAGATGGTCAGTATGAGATTAATACCGACCTGCCAGAGGTTACGCTCACCTTTAATTATATAGGATATAAGCCTTTAGAAAAAAAGGTAAAGAATGGAACGGCAGGTAACTTCACAATGCAGGAAGACATTGGTGAGTTGGGTGAAGTTGTCGTAACAGGTTTTGCAACAAAGAATAGAAACAGTTTTACTGGTTCGCAAGTCTCTATAAAGAAAGACGAATTATTGTCTGTTGGTACAAAAAATGTACTTACGAGTTTGGCTAACTTTGTGCCAGGTCTTAGCGTGTTAGAAGATAACCTTGGCGGATCTGACCCAAATAAGATTGCTGATATCAATATTCGTGGACGCGCTACCTTCTCTGGTCAAGCTAACTTACCTGTATTCGTTGTTGACGGTTCTCAGGTAAAGGTAGACTATGTCAATGATATGGATATGAACGATATCGAGTCAATCACCGTACTCAAAGATGCATCGGCATCAGCACTCTATGGTGCGAAGGCTTCTGCAGGTGTTATCGTCATCACAACGAAGGCACTCAAGGGTGGTAAGTTGAGATTTAATTATAATGGAACATTACGTTTGTCAACTCCAGATTTGAGCGATTACAAATTGCTTTCAGCATCACAAAAGCTTGAGTACGAGCGCTTGGCAGGTCTTTACACAGCGACCAACTTAGCGGACCAATATGCGCTGCAAAATAAGTATGCATACTATTACAACCAGATACAGGACGGTGTAACAACCGACTGGATTAAGAAACCATTGCGTAATGCGGTTTCTTCACAGCATAGTGTAAGTATCGACGGAGGTGATGAGCACGCACGATACAACTTAGGTGTGCGTTATGGAGATGAGGAAGGTGTAATGAAGGGTTCGAGTCGTGAGCGTTTGTCAACAAACTTCAAACTCTCATATAACCTTTCTGGTAAGTTCTTTATCAGTAATACGGCTACTATCTCATCTGTAAAATCAACTCAGTCGCCATATGGTGACTTCTCTGAGTGGGTGAAGCAGAACCCATATGAATATCCATATGATGAGTATGGCGCATTGAAACCAAAGTTGAATTATGACCTCTCTAACCCTTTGTATGAGGCATCGTTAGGTAGTTTCAACAGAGGAAACACGCTTGACGTATTAAACACAACAACACTTCAGTTATGGTTGGGTGAGAAGTTCAGAATTGATGGAGACTTCTCAATACAAAAGACGAAATATGAAGGACGTAATTTTGTGTCACCATTCTCGGCAGATCAGATTAAGAACGTAGCCGATGTGTCACGCAGAGGAAGCCTGACAGAGACTTTCACCAGTACAACGACCTATCAGGGTAAGTTGATGGTGTCATACAATAACTATATATTTAGTAAGCTGTTCCTTACGACGATGGCAGGTGCAACGATTGAGTCAAACTCTGTCGATGGTAGTAGGTATGGTTCTGTAGGTTATTATTCAGACAACGTAGCTCACCCATTGTTGGCAGGAAACTATCCAACAGGTAAACCAGGTGGTGTAGACAATAAGTATAATGGTGCAGGTTTCTTCGTAAACCTTAACACAATATGGGATAACCGTTACTTCTTAGATGTAATTTATCGTTATGAAGGTTCGTCTAAGTTTGGTAAGAACTCTCGTTTTGCACCTTTCTGGAGTGTGGGAACAGGATGGAATATTCATAATGAGAAGTTCCTTAAAGGTTCACCCTTCCAGTTGTTAAAGCTTCGTGCAAGTTTGGGTTATCTTGGAAACATCTCGTTTGAACCCTATCAGGCGTTGACAATGTATACCAGTTTGGCAGGTCTTAACTATATAAAAGGTATTGGTGCCGTACCAATGGGTATTGGAAACAAGAACCTTAAGTGGGAGAGAACACTCAGTGCCAACCTCGGTCTTGACCTCACAATGTTCAAGGGACGCTGGGACTTCTCGGCAGATGTTTATGTAAAGAATACAGACAACTTGTTGCTTGACATTACTAAGGCTCCATCATTGGGTATCACCACGTCACGTGAGAATGTCGGAGAGGTAGAGAACCATGGATTCGAGTTCCAGACACGTGTTATTCCAATCAAGAATAAGGATTGGGAGTGGTCGTTGAGCCTTAACTACGCTTACAACAAGAATAAGATTAAGAAGATTAGTAACGCTCTTCGTGAACAAAACGAGAAGAACCAGGCAAAGGGTGGTGTGACACCGTTGCCTATCTATGAGGAAGGTCAGTCGTTGACAGCATTGAAGGTAGTTTCTTCAGCAGGTATCGACCCTATCACGGGTAATGAAGTTTTCATTAAGCGTGATGGCAGCCTTACGTTCGTTTACGATCCTAATGACAAGGTAGTATATGGCGATACCACGCCATTCGGTATGGGTTCAATCGGTTCTTACCTTACCTATAAGCAGTTCTCAATGGGAATGTCTATGCGTTATTCTTTCGGTGGAGCTGTCTATAACCAGACGTTAGCAAGTAAGGTGGAGGGTGCCGACCCACGCTATAACGCTGACGAACGTGTATTTAGCAGCAGATGGAAGGAAGTAGGTCAGCAAGCAAAGTACAAGCGTATCAGCGATTCAAGCGTACCTATGCAGACATCACGATTTGTTGAGACAAATAATTATATCACGCTGAGCAGTCTCTCGTTAGCATACGAAGTGCCATTGACATTCATTAAGCGATATGGCTTGAAGCGTTTACACTTGGAGATGTTGGCTAACGACCTTTTCTACCTCTCATCTGTAAAACGTGAGCGCGGATTAAGTTATCCTTATGAGCGAAGTGTAGAGTTCTCAGTAAGACTTGGATTTTAAACCGATGATGGCTGACACATTAATATAATAGTGAAAGACTATTTAGGTAACAATAAGAAAAAACGAATATGAAGAGAATATCATATTATACAAAACTATTGGTAGGTGCTGTCATGATGCTATCTGTGGTATCGTGTAACGACTTTATAAATGTTCAACCAGCAGGACAAGTTGATGAGGAAGAGCAGTTCTCATCTATCCGTGGTTTCCGTAATGCAATGTATGGTGCTTATGGTAGTATGGCAACATCAGACTTATATGGTGGCAACTTAGGCTTTGGTTTCGTAGACCAGTTAGGACAAATCTTTGGTTACGATAACTCATCAGAGACAAGCTACTTCGTAGGACAATACGATTATATGCGTAGTGATGTACGCTCAATCGTTGATGCTATTTGGACAAAGCAATATCAAGCAATAGCATACGTCAATAATATAATTGATCAAACAGAGAATGCTAAGTTTGAGCATGCGGAACTGCCTTTGATGCGTGGTGAGTGCTATGGCTTACGTGCCTTTATGCACTTTGACCTCGTTCGTCTTTTTGCTGAAGACTATGGTCAAAGCAATGCGTCAACACGTGGTATACCATACTCAACGTCTTTCGACCTCAATAATAAGAAGTTATTGACTTTGCATAAAACGTATGAAGCGATATTGTCGGATTTGGATAAAGCTGAAGAACTTTTGAAGAACGATAATGTAGTAAACGTTGAGACAACAGCTTCCAGTGACTATCTGAAAGGACGTGCTGTGTTCTTTAATAAGTATGCTGTGGCTGCTACAAAGGCAAGAGTTTACTATGCTATGGGTGACGAGGCGAATGCGGCTAAGTATGCTAAGCAGGTAATCGATGCAACCAATAACTTCTCATTGAAGAAGTATAGCTCATTGAGTGATGTAAAGCGTTTCCCTGCAGCAGGAGAATTGATCTTCGGCTTGTATAACAATACGCTTTCAAGTACTATTTCTACACTTTCTTATCACAGACAGCACGTGGTACATTCACTGAAGGACGTAGAGATCTTGAGAATCTGTATGAAACATCAGCTTTCTCGGCTACAAGTACAGACTTGCGTTACACTGGTTATTACAGACAGAATACTACACCAGATGGTTTGAAGACCTATTCTTTTGTAAGATTCTTAGAAAGTGATGCACAGGTGAATAGCAATCCTTTACAGGGTTTGACACTAATCCGTTTGCCAGAGATGTATTATATCTTAAGTGAATGTACATACGATAGTAATAAGACAGAGGCTGTTAGATTACTCAATGAAGTAAGAAAAAGTCGTGGATTAGAGGATGTTGATAGCGCAAAGGTAGCAACACGCGAGGCTTTCAATAAGGAGATGTTGCGTGAGCGTATGCGTGAGATGCCTGGAGAAGGACAAACGTTCTATGCGTTGAAGCACTACAACAAAGCATTTACTGACTTTAGAGGTATTACCACACGTCAGCCATCTAATTCCATCTTCGTCTTGCCTTGGCCAGAAACGGAGAAAGAGTTCGGAGGACAGTAAGTTATTAAACACTTTATGAAAATGAAAAAAACAATAAGAAATATACTACTTGTTTGCGCTGGTGTAACCATGTTTGCAGCATGCAGCAACGTCGACTTTGATGGTGAACATAGTTCTGACGGCATGTTTGAACCAACAAATCAAGTTAGCTTCTATTATGCACAACCAGGTGATAGCGTTGTGAATTACTCATTCGGAGTAAAGCCTGTTGATACACTTACACACGTGGTTTATCTCCCTGTGCAGCTCGTAGGTAATCTTTCTACTGAGGCGCAGTCTTTCAGTGTAGAAGTAGGTAAGGGTACAACAGCTGTTGCAGGGAAGCATTACACACTTAATGCTGACACCTTGCGTTTCGCTCCTAATGCTTATCGTACCTATGTTCCTGTAACGTTGATACGTGCTAACTTGTCAGAAGATAAGGATGATTCAATACGATTGGTATTGAACTTAGTGGGGAAGGATAAGTTGGGAACAAGACTTACCAAGAACAATACGGTTAAAATAACCTTTAACAACGTACTCTCTAAGCCTGATTTCTGGGAAGTGATGGAGAGTTATTGGGGTTTAGGAGCCTTACCAAAAACAAGTATCGTAAGTTACTTGCTTATTATGACAGTAATGAGTCTACTATCAGAGATATCATAGAAGGCTCTGATGTAACGGCACAAGGCTATCTGTATCAGCATGTACAAGAGGTAGTTGCTTACTTTGCAGCGCATCCAGATGAGTTGTAAAAAGTAGGATAGGTATTGTTACTTGTCTTAAGGTATAATCGAGTGTACACTGAGTATCGTTTCAATAAGGAACTTTGGTTTACGATAAAACGATGATTATACCTTATGATAGAATGAATATTGGTAAACAGATAAATAAGAAATAAGATGATAAAGAAATATTTATATCTTCTCTTGGCACTCCCATTAGTGGCATTGTCATTTCAGTCATGTATAAAAGACGAGTCTTATGGTCCTTCTGGCAATTCGTCTAAGTTGTCATTGGCACATGACTTACAGGAGAAATATACCCTCAATAGATGGGATACATTGAAGATTTCGCCTAATGTCGTACAGACAAATGAGCAAAAGAAGGTTGACTATGAGTGGGAAGTAAATGGTAAGGTTGTATCGACCGATGCTTCTCTTAAATATGTTTGTAAGGACTTCGGCTCTTTTCCATGTCGATTAAAGGTGAGCAATGGAGATAATATTCAATATTATGAGTTTGGACTAAATGTACAATACTCTTATGTTGATGGTCTTTACATATTAGCAAGTAATAGCGGAAAGACAATTGTTTCTTATCTGCCCGAGGAAGGAAGTACAAAGACTTTTGACTTAGATGTTCTGCAAAAGAATAACCCAAGCATTGATTTCACAGGAGAACCTAAGGGAATTGATTATGCGTTAGCACGTGATAACAAGACTCCACTCTTGTTTGTTGCCGTGGGAAGTCCAAGTACTATCTATGAGTTCGACGGTAATCTGATGAATATGCGCTTCACTACTAATAGTACAGGCGATGTTACATATCTTAGAAAGAGTGCCTTGACATATCCTAAGTCAATGCTGACAATGGTAAATCATGTACCAAACCGATTGACACTCTCAGAGACAACACCCTTCAACTTAGGTAAGTCAATAAAGGATGCTTTAGGTTCTGACATATCTTTAGCTGATGCTGCTACAGCTTGGAAGCAGCAAGACCTACGTTATGTACAAGGCTACGTAATGTTTGATAATGCTGAAGGACGATTGGTCGCACAAAAGGTACAGGCTACAGGTAAGGTGCCTGTTGAGTTATTGAAAGGTAAGTTTACGGGTGAAACACTTGTTGGTATGGGACCTGTTGACAACGAGCGTAACATCGTTTTACTCACATGGAATGCTACTTCATCAAAGTTTAAGTGCTATTATATCTTCCCAGGCTTCTATCCTTCTACAGCTACTAAGGTTGAGGCAGCAGTTGTAAAAGATGAGGCTGTTGTACCAGCTACTGCGGGTTTGACCACACAATCAGTTGTACGCGTATCTGCAGAGAAGAACTTAGTTTACTATTCTGCTGGTAATAAGCTGTATGCTTACAACGTATTGTCTGGTGGTAATTTCCCACAAAGCGCATTAACAACCTTTGGAGATGCCAGTGAGACTATCGCTGATATGCTCATCTTAGAAGGAAGCAATAAACTTTATGTAGCTACAAACGCGGCTTCAGGTCAGCTTCTGGGAAGCATTTACTGTTTTGATATGAACGAAAACAAATTGCTTTGGGCGAAAAAGAATATTACTGGACGTATCAAGAGCATTACATACAGACAATAATGAACGTGGCATGTAAGGAGATTACATGCCACTTTCAAACCATAATTCCGACATGAAAACAAACAATATAATGGTAACACTGCGCACAATAGGAATAGGCTTATTACTATTGTGCGTTAATGTTAGGGCTTTTGCCGATGATAAAAAAGGCGACGAAGACAAAAAAGCTAAGAAGGAAACAAAATACGATAAACTATTTAAGGACAAGAAGAAGGAAACTGCAAGTAGTAAGTTTATCACTGTACATAAGAGTGATGGGAAACTCTACTTGGAGGTTCCTGTTAAATACTTGCATAAAGAGATGTTGTTGGGTGGTGGTATCTCCTCAACAACAGACCCAACCTATCTGACCATTGGTACAAAGAGCTTCACTCCTTTGCATTTCTTTTTCGAAGTTCAAGACAGCAGCTTGGTGATGAAGACACCTAACAGTGTGGTTTATTCAGATGGTAGTGCAAGCGCTGAGATGCAAGATGCCTTGAAGATTAGCTATCGTGACCCAGTCTTGATGGGCTTTAAGATTGCTGCTTACAACAATGATAGTTCGGCTATCGTGATAGATGCAACAGATCTCTTGGCACGTCCTAACAGTATGTTACCCATTATTCCAAAGAAGTCGGGTGATTTAGCATTGTCAGCTTCGCCTAAGAGCGAAATGTCTTATGTTAGAACGATTAAGAGTTTTGATCGTAATATAACGATAAACGTTGATTTCAACTATCTACTCACTGCCTCACTCATGTCTTTACCAGTTGCGAGTGAGATTCCAACGACCGTAGGTGTTACCTATAGTTTAGCACTATTGCCAGATAGTAAGATGCGCCAACGCGTAACAGATTCGCGTGTTGGTATTGCATCTGTATCTAAACTCACCTTCGATAATAACATAGCAAAAAGTAAGCAAACATTCATAGCACAACGTTGGAACCTCGTTCCACAGAATCTTAAGGCTTACGAACAAGGTAAGTTGTCAAAGCCTGTTAAGCCTATATGCTTTTATATTGATGATGCCTTCCCTGTTGAATGGAAGAATGCGATAAAGCAAGGAGTAGAACTTTGGAATAAGGCCTTCGAACAAGCGGGCTATCAAAAGGCTATTGAAGCCTTAGACTTCCCAAAGAATGACCGTAACTTCGATGCAGACGACATTGCCTATTCTTGTATTCGATACGTACCAAGTACTGCTGAGAAGGTTACATCTTCTTTCTTGGCGAACCCACAAACAGGAGAAATCATCAATGCGTCTGTGTTTGTTCCAGCCAATGTTGGTGATCAGATTTACCGTTGGTTATTCTTAGGTTCAGCAGCATCAGATGCCACAATGCGTACTTCTCATCTTCCACAAGACAAGTTCAATCAGGGTTTGAAGTATATGGTAGCATGCGAAGTAGGGCGAAGCCTTGGTTTGCTTGATAATATAGGAGCTTCGTATTCCTATCCTGTTGACTCACTTCGTAATAGCACATTCACACATGCCAACAATCTTGCTGCATCAATAATGGCTAATACACCTTTTAACTATGTTGCTCAGCCAAGTGATAAGGGTGTTGTTTATATGCCAGAGAATGTTGGACAGTATGACAAGCATGCTATCGAATGGGCTTATCGTTATTTCGACCCATCAAAGACAAGTTTAAGTGCTGAAACCGATGCACTTGAGAAGATGGTTGATAAGCGTGTACAGAATCCTCGTTATCGTTTCTTCCGAACCTCTTCATTGATTTGGGACCCACGTGTACAAGAAGGTGCATTGGGTAGTGATGCGATTAAGGCAAGCGAATATGGATTGCGTAATATGCAAATCGTTGAAAACAACCTTTATAACTGGGTGAAAGACGATGAAGATAGTCGCATCAAAGAGAAGTTATATTTGGCAATCTCTCAGCAGAGATATGCTTTCTTCAAACGTGTGTTGAGCAATGTTGGTGGTATCTTCTTAAACGATATGAAAGTAACATCGGGTGTTCCTCGCTATGAGGTGGTACCTAAAGCGCGTCAGCGTCAGGCGATGTTATGGTGCTTAAATCAGGCAAAGCATTTTAAGCAATATGCTAACCCAAGCTTTGAGCGTAAGGGATTCATGGCTATAAGCTATTACGACCAGCTCTTAGAGTTTATTGGATATGACCTCTTTGGTGTTCGTACACGCTTGGCAGTAGCATCACATCTGTCATCACAGAGTTATAGTCAGAAAGAATATTTCGACGACCTTTTCTCTTCACTCTTCCAAAGTGCACAATTGTGTAAGGCTCCATCTCAGGAGGAGCGAGTGTTACAACGTGCTTATCTAACGTATTCACGTGCGGTTATCGACAAGGCTAATAAGCAGGGTGGTAATGGCCCAGCAGCACTTCAGTCTACATCGGTTAACGGCAGTCAGACGAGTAGCACTGCCTATGGTAACCCTACAGCCTCACTCGCGCCAACAGTTGATGCTGCTTTGTTAGACGGCTCGGCTATTTACTTCTACACTTCACTGTTGAAGCTTAAGCCAATGTTGGAGAAGTGTGTCAAAGCAAACCTCTCACCTGATGCGCACTCACATTATTCTATGTTGCTCTTTAAGGTGAACAAAGCTTTGGAGGATGGTCAATGAAATATTCATTAATAGCTAATCAGTTAATGCGTCGCATACTATTACTTCTGCTTCTCTTTCTCTCTGGTCGCAACATCGGGAGCGGCTTTCCCGTTTTCAAAACGTAAGAAGAAGGCGCAGAGTACACAAACAGAAAAGAAATCGGCTTACGAGCGTGTCCTCACCGAGCAATTAACGGAGTCGGTGCGTGGTAGCTTTGTCTCGTTTCATAAGACTGACGGACGTATATTGATGGAGCTTCCGAAGCAGTCTTTGGGTCGCGACATGATTATTGGCGTAACCATTTCGTCAGTGTCAAATCCCAAGATGGGCGACTTAGGCTTTAAGAATTCCAACTTAGTGCATGTACGCTTCATAGAGAAAGATAGTTCTGTGGTGATGCAGGTGGTAAATACCGACTTGTTTGTACCAAAGAATCAGCCCTCAGCTACGCTTGCTGCAAGGCTGAATTATGATAATCTTGATTTCTTTTCATTCCCTATCAAGGCACATAACGACTCCACTGGAGCCGTGCTGTTCGATGCTTCGTCCTTTATTCTAAAGGAGAATCGCTTCTTCCCAGTGATTGCAAAGAATGTAGGGTCGTACACTGTAAACTCATCTTTGAAAGATAATCTTACAAGGGTGACGAAACTAAAAGTCTTCGATGAGAATGCCTGTGTCGGTATGGATAGGCATTACATCATTAGTCTCTCTGGTAAGAAAGGTTCGCCTATCACCAACTATCCCGTAACGATTGGCGTGAACTTTACGTTAGCTTTGTTGCCAAACGACTTGATGACACCTCGTTTGAGTGATACACGTGTGGGAATGTTTCTTATGAATAAGGATGTTCTTAAGAAAGATGGGTCAATTGATAAAGCAACATTCGTTAAGCGTTGGCGACTTGTACCGAAGGATACGGCTGCCTACTTTGCGGGCGAACTCTGCGAACCAACAAAGCCAATCGTCTATTATGTAGAGAATACATTCCCTCCACTTTGGAAACGAGCTATCAAAGCTGGTGTTCTATGGTGGAATAAGGCTTTCGAACGTATTGGGTTTAAGAATGTCATGCAGGTGGCAGACTTCCCTACGAACGATCCTAATTTCGATCCTGATAACTTCAAGTATTCTTGTATCAGATACTTACCTACTGACGTCGAGAATGCTATGGGACCATCGTGGACCGACCCTCGCACAGGAGAAGTAATCAATGCTACCGTTCTTGTTTATAATGATGTTGTAAACACGATTAACAACTGGCGATTTGTTCAGACGGCACAGATTGATCCTCGTGCACGTGGAGCGCAGATGCCTGACAGTATTATAGAGGAGACACTCGAGTATATTATTGCGCACGAGATTGGTCATACGCTTGGATTTATGCACAACATGGCAGCATCTGCAGCACTTCCAACCGACTCGCTGCGTTCACCAGCCTTCACGCAAAAGTATGGTACAACGGCTTCCATCATGGATTATGCACGTTTTAATTATGTTGCACAACCTACTGACTACGGCGTTAAACTTACTCCACCGCATCTCGGTGTCTATGACTACTATGCTGTTGAGTGGGCTTACAAACTTTTCCCTGGTTCGAAAGGGTTTGAAGATGATGCTAAACAGCTGCGTTTGTTGGCTGATAAGCATGAGGGTGATCCTTTCTATCGTTATGGCTTACAGCAAACGGGAACGAAGTATGACCCTTCTGCTATTGAGGAAGACCTCGGTGACGACCCTGTAAAGTCGTCTACCTATGGTATGGACAATCTTCGAATGATTCTCAAGAACCTTGACCATTGGATTGGTGATGAGGATGGCGATAATCGTAAGGCTGAGTTATATAATGAGGTGCTGTCTCAAGCTATGCATTATGTACGTAATGTTAGTATTAATGTCCCTGGTATCTACCTCTATCAAACAAGCGAGAAGTCGGGCTTACCACGCTATAAGGTTGTGCCTAAGGCTAAGCAAAAAGAGTCTGTGCAATGGCTTTTGAAGCAAGCACGCACGTTTGCGACATTAGGTAACGATACGATTGAGAAGAAACTACCATTCGGAGCAAACAAGCCTTTTAAGATTTTAGCTCGTGATGTGCAGTCGCTTGCTATGATGGCAACGTCAAAACTTGCTATTTCTTATTATCTTGACTCTACCTCTTACTCGCCAATAGAGTATATGGAGGATGTTTATCAAGATGTCTTTGGCAAGACGATTGCTGGTAAAGAGAATCTTTCTGTGGCTGACCTCTCTATGCAACGACTCTATGTCGACTTATTGCAAGAGGGTGTTTCTGATATGAAGCAAGCACCTAATGTTCATAATCTTCAAGCTCCTTTGACTTCTGTAAATAGTGTTATCACTAATATGTTACGAAAGAATGAGGCTGAAAAAGAGCATGCGGAATGTTGTTATTTGGCAGACAGACAACGAATTTTAGATGATGATACTCATTTTCTTAACTTTGGTAATGGTTATGGTGAGCCAGAACCTTTGTGGGGAACAACTGTCAATCGCACTTCTGAATTCCAATTAGAGTATGCGCAGAAGTTACTTTCTTTATTGGAAACAACCATTCCACGTGTTTCTTCTCCTGATTTGAAAGCACATTATATGCTTCTTGAAAAGCGTTTGAAGAAGTATTTGAAATAATAGAATTCTTCAATTCGATAAACTTAAAGCTCTCTATAATTCTCATAATTATAGGGAGTTTTTTGTTCTTTCGAAATATGAAGTTATAAACTTAACTTTAATATTATAAGAAACTACTTAGAGTTTGCGGTTAATTCTTACGTGGGAAATGAACAGAATCATACCCAGAAAAAAGTTTACATAAATTCAAGGTCTGTGTAAGTAAAAGCTAAGAAAAGGGGCTTTTCTTCCGTCTTTGTAACTGAAAGATAATCAGATGGTTGTAAAATGGCGTGTGTAAAGGTGCTTAATAAGGTTCTTAAAGGGCGTTAGTAAGACTTCAATTAACGCCCTTTAGAAGTGCTATAAGGCATCTTTTCATGTGCAAAAGAGCGTAGATTGAAAACGAAGATATGAAAAAACAGGACAAAGACGTCTTCATTGTCTCTGTTTTTGTATGAACGAGCCTTTTATTATCGCTCGTAAAAAGTTGCAGAAAGCAAGTAATTTTAGAGGATGAAAGACGTGCTTTCTCTCATTTTAATAATAGTGATAATGCTTATTAGTGATAGAAATAATGCTTATCAGCAGGAAGTTTCCACCACTTATTTAGCTGCCTCCTTGCTTATTTCTTTTTCTTTTTGAATAAGCTGAACTTATTATTAAAGGGTCCTGATGCATGCTTACCACCAAACATACGATAGAGCTTCCACGTAAGGATAAGTCCATCCAATACATTCACACCAACATTGAATGCACCAGAGAAACGCTGGGTAGGTGTGTTCTTGTCTTTCGGCTTATGCACAAGCTCATTCCACAACCCCGCAATCTTGTTGCTATCCTTGGTCAAGTCTGTACGCAGCTGCGCCTTGCGCAAACGTATGTCGTTCAGCGACCTATAATTGGTTCCAAAGTGAGTGGTCTGTTCAGTCATAAGCTTATTTTGACATTAAGAGACTTCCCAAGAATCTTACCAATGGGCGTTCAATAAGACTGCGACGTAGTAAGATGAAGAAGATGAGCAGCAGCAAATAGCCACCACCAACAATGAGGAAAGCCCAAATAAGTGAGCCCACCAATGTCTGCAATGCAAAGGCTGCAGCAAAGGAGAGATAAATTAGGGAAATTAATAAGATAGTGCAGAAAACAACCATGATTGTAATCACGGTCAGTAATCGCACGACCTTTTCAATTACATCGAGCTTCATGTACTCTGACTGAAGCCCGATATAATGCTTTAGCACCTCAACGAGTTGTGCTATTGTTTCTACGTTCTTATCGTTTGAGAACATCCTTTATGATTTAGATAGCGTCTGAAGCTGCATCCTTGATATCCTCAACGAAATCCTCAGCTTCCTTGCGGCTGAGCTTGATATCATGCTTCTTGCAGAAATCGTCAACAGCATCAGAAATCTTTGAACGTGTGTCTGTACCCTTCTCTGGAGCCAAAGAAGTCCGAGAGCTGCGCCTGTGATGCTACCACAGAGGAATGCGCAAACATAACCTAATGTCTTCATAATCTCTTATTTTTTATTGTTAATGAATAGTTCTTTCTTTATCAATGGCAAATATAGCTAAAGTTTCGCATATTAGCAATAGATAGGAAGTATTTTTGTGTTAAAAATCTTACAAATAGTTTATTTAACAAACTTTATTGACGCTGCTTTCTTACTTCTGCTTCTTATTTTGTAACTTCGCACGATAATTACATAGTAAATTAATAGTATAATCAATAAAAACTAAGGGATTATGAAGAAATTTATGGTTTTGGGCGCAGCTATGTGTGTGGCAATGGCTTTCACTGGCTGTAAGTCAAGCGAGAGTGCATACAAGAAGGCTTACGAGAAGGCTAAGTCTCAGGAGCAGAATACTACTACAAATACTGAAGACAACGCAACTCAGCAGGACGCTGTTGTAGCTCCAGTAGAGACTCAGCCAGTTACGCAGGCTCCCGTTGTTGATAATTACGACAATGAGCCAGTACGCCGCGAGACTGTTTCTGTTGTAAATGGTTCTGGTTTGAAGGCTTACAGCGTAGTTGTTGGTTCATTCGGCGTTAAGTCTAATGCTGAGGGTTTGCAGCAGCGTTTGAAGAATGCTGGCTACGATGCTCAGGTTGCTTACAATGCTGGTAACAATATGTATCGCGTTGTTGCTTCTACTTATGACAGCAAGGCTTCAGCTGTTCAGAGCCGCAATCAGCTCCGTGCTACTTACGCTGATGCTTGGTTGCTCTCTCGATAAATGAGCAGAATTTTAGCGATAGATTACGGTAAAAAACGTACAGGATTAGCAGTCACCGACCCATTGTGCATCATCGCCAATGGGTTGGCGACTGTTCCTACGTCTGAACTTTTTGAGTTTTTGAACCAGTATATCGCAAAGGAAGCGGTCAGCCAGCTTGTCATTGGCAAGCCTATACAGCCCAATGGTCAGCCGAGTGAGAACCTCGCTCGTGTGGAGCAATTTGTCAATCGTTGGCGCAAGGCACACCCAGAGTTGCCTATTGATTATTATGACGAGCGCTTTACGTCGGTTATCGCTCATCAAGCAATGATTGCGGGTGGGGTTAAGAAGAAGACCCGCCGTGAAGATAAGGGACTTGTTGACGAGATTTCGGCAACAATTATCCTACAAGATTATATGAGGTCCAAGGGGCTTTAATCCGTTTGAAGCTTATGTTTGTTAAGCTTCGAAACGTTTGGAAATCAAACTCGTAAAGCCTTGAGCCGTTTGATTATTAAGCTGATAGAGCTTTGCGCTATTTGATGATTAAACTTGTTGGACACCTATTAAGTTTAAAAGAAAGAAAAGAATATGGTATTACCCATTTACACATATGGTCAGCCAGTGTTGCGAAAGGTAGCCGAGGATATCCCCCTCGATTATCCCGACCTCCAAGAACTGATACAAAATATGTTTGAGACCAACACCGCCAGCGATGGTGTAGGTTTGGCAGCACCACAGATTGGTAAGTCTATCCGTGTCGTTGTTGTCGACTTGGATGTGCTCTCAGATACCTTCCCTGAGTATAAAGACTATCGTCATGCATTCATCAATGGTCACATCCTTGAGTATGATGACTCTGAGACGGAGACCTTGGAAGAGGGATGTCTCTCTCTGCCAGGTATTCACGAGAGTGTGACACGTGCAAAGCGAATCTACGTAAAGTGGTATGACGAGAACCTCGTTGAGCATGAGGAGTGGATTGATGGCTATCTTGCCCGAGTTATCCAGCATGAGTTTGATCACCTCGAAGGTCGTGTCTTCACTGATCGTCTCTCGGCATTCCGCAAGCAGATGATTACCAGCAAGCTCAAAGCCCTTCTGCAGGGAAAAGTTCGCTGCCACTATCGTGTGAAGGCTCCACGTAAGTAAGCCTATGTTGCGTGGTATCGTAGTATCCTTGCTTTGCCTATTGGCATTACCGTCAGCAGCCCAATACAACGTCAAGAAGATGATGGAGGAGGGGAGGCGGACGCTTGATCAGGGATACTACGTTACTTCCATGCAGATTTTCTCTCGTATCGTTGCCCTCAAACCAAATCTATACGAGGCTTGGTATTTGATGGCATTGTCAAAGTATCACCTTGAAGACTACAAGGGTGCTGGTGATGATTGTCGCCGTGCTTTGACTTTACAGCCCTATATTGCTGATATCTACGAACTTTATGGTATGTCTAATATCCATGTGGAGCGTTACGACAGTGCCATCGTAGCCTTTTCTCATGCCCTTGATATAACCCCCGATAATCGCGACTATTGGTTTAATCGTGCTTATTGTCTCTATCAAGTGGGCGATAGTAAGGCAGCCCTTCAGCAACTTGATTATATCCTCAAGCGATGGAAGACCTTCGATGCAGCCTCCCAACTACGTGCCGACATCGTAGCGGGTAGGAAGCCAAAGCAGCAGCCCATGAAACCTAACACTCCGCAATTTTACAAGCTACCGAGTCTTCGCATTGAAGGTGATGACAAGCGTCCGTTGAAGCTTTGAACTTTGAACTTCATCTATCCTTTGACCTTTGAGCATTGAACTTTGAACTTTATGATTTGTACTATTAACTTTGAACTATTAACTTTGAACTTTGAGGTTTGAACTTTGAACTTTATGATTTGTGACTATGAATTTCTCTAATTACGCTAACATTATTGCGATGTAATTCGTGTCATTCGCGTAATTCGTAGTTCACTTTTTGATTAGCACTACGAATGGCACTAATGTCACGAATCATTATTGCTAAGTAATTCGTACAATTCGCGTAATTCGTAGTTAACTTTTTGATTTACGTTTAACCCCTAAGCTACATCTGTAATCATAATTATGACGTACTGATGAGAACTTCGTTCGAATAATTATGAATTCTAAATCATGCACTCTTAGTTCTAAATTAACATCGGTAATCATAATTATGAATTGTGAATTATGAATTATGAATTAAAAATCGTACCTTTGCCACATATTTGATTTATAAAACTAATTTGTAGTATGGTTAAAATCACTTTCCCAGACGGTTCCGTTCGTGAATACGAGCAGGGCGTAACTGGTTATCAAATCGCCGAGAGCATTTCGCCGGCTCTCGCCCGTGACGTTGTATCTTGCGGTGTAAATGGCGTAACAACAGAACTCAACCGTCCTATCAATGAGGACGCAAGCATCGCACTGTACAAGTTCGATGACGAAGAAGGTAAGCACACCTTCTGGCACACTTCTGCCCACCTCCTCGCTGAGGCTTTGCAGGAGCTTTACCCAGGCATTCAGTTCGGATTCGGACCAGCTGTTGAGAATGGCTTCTTCTATGACGTGATGCCTGCAGAGGGTCAGACAATCTCTGAGAATGACTTCCCAAAGATTGAAGAGAAGATGCGCGAACTTGCTAAGAAGAACGAGCAGGTCGTTCGTCGTGATGTCTCTAAGGCGGATGCTGTTAAGGAGTTTACTGCCGATGGACAGGAATACAAGGTGGAGCACATCGTTGAGGACCTCGAGGATGGCACTATCTCAACATATTCGCAGGGTAACTTCACCGACCTTTGTCGTGGCCCTCACCTCGTTTCTACGGGTGCTATCAAGGCTGTCAAGATAACCAGCGTTGCTGGAGCTTTCTGGCGTGGCGATGCTAAGCGCGAGCAGATGACACGTATCTACGGTATCACCTTCCCTAAAAAGAAGATGCTTGATGAATATCTCGAGATGCTTGAGGAGGCTAAGAAGCGCGACCATAGAAAGATTGGTAAGGAAATGGAACTCTTTATGTTCTCTGACCGTGTCGGAAAGGGTCTTCCTATCTGGTTGCCAAAGGGAACACAGTTGCGCCTGCGCCTGCAGGAGCTCCTGCGTCGTCTCCTCCGTCCTTACAACTATCAGGAGGTAATCACACCGGGTATTGGTGGTAAGAATCTCTACGTAACTTCTGGTCACTATGCTCACTATGGCAAGGATGCGTTCCAGCCAATCCACACACCAGAGGAGGACGAAGAGTATATGCTTAAGCCAATGAACTGTCCTCACCACTGTGAGATTTACGCTTATAAACCACGTTCTTACAAAGATCTTCCACTGCGTATCGCTGAGTTTGGAACCGTATTCCGCTACGAGAAGAGCGGTGAGCTTCACGGACTTACACGTGTTCGCACCTTCACGCAGGACGATGCGCACATCTTCGTACGTCCTGATCAGGTAAAGGCAGAGTTTGAGAACAATATCGACATTATCCTCAAGGTGTTCAAGACCTTCGGTTTCGATAACTACGAGGCACAAATTTCCCTCCGCGACCCAGAGGACAAGGAGAAGTATATCGGCTCTGACGAGGTATGGGAAGAGAGCGAAGCAGCCATTAAGGAAGCATGCGCAGAGAAGGGTCTCAACGCTCGTGTAGAGCTTGGTGAAGCAGCATTCTACGGTCCTAAGCTCGACTTCATGGTGAAGGATGCTATCGGTCGTCGTTGGCAGCTCGGTACAATCCAGGTTGACTATAACCTCCCTAACCGCTTCAAACTCGAATATACAGCAGAAGACAACTCTAAGAAGACACCAGTGATGGTTCACCGTGCACCATTCGGTTCACTCGAGCGTTTCACAGCCGTTCTCATCGAGCACACAGCAGGTCACTTCCCACTCTGGTTGACACCTGATCAGGTTGCTATCCTCCCAATCTCTGAGAAGTATAACGACTATGCTCAGAAGGTGAAGGCTTACTTCGATGCGCACGACGTACGTTCAATCATGGACGACCGCAACGAGAAGATTGGTCGCAAGATTCGCGACAACGAGCTCAAGCGTGTTCCTTACATGGTTATCGTTGGCGAGAAAGAGGCTGCCGAGGGTCTTGTGTCAATGCGTCAGCAGGGCGGTGGCGAACAGGCAACGATGACAATGGAAGCCTTCGCAGAGCGTATCAACAACGAGGTTGCTGAACAGCTGAAGGGGTTGGATTAATAAAGGAAAGCCTCCCCCGACCCCTCCGAAGGGAGGGGAGTGCAACAATAACAACAACCAGCCCCTCCCTTGCCCCTCCCCCATAGGGAGGGGAGTAAACACCGTGATACCCCTGTTGTTAGATAAGTGGTGGTATGCGAATAACATACTTGTTAGGGGGAAACAGAAGTTGGATAACATACTTGTTGGGGAAGAACAGAAGTTAGAAGCCTTATTGCTTTAGAGGCTAACATATTAATGACCCTCGTGGTCTTCCTTCTCTTCTAATCAAGGGGGAGGAGAATCCCTTATGCGGCATCCCTTAGTGGGTGCCGCTTTTTATTAGTGAACTCTTTCTCCTTTGAACTTTGAGCATTGAACTCTTTCCCCTTTGAACTTTGAGCATTGAACTTTGAACTTTATGATTAGCACTACGTATGTGACTAATGACACAAAACATTATTGCAAAGTAATTCGCAGTTAACTTTATGATTTGCGTTTACCTCTTGAGTTATTTCGGTAATCATAATTATGACGTACTGATGAGAACTTCGTTCGAATAATTATTTATTTTTGATTATAACTTGCTATTTGCACTCCTCCCCCTTCGGGGAGGTTGGGTGGGGCTTTATTTTTCCTCTTTATGTGAAAAATATAACTAAAACGCTTGGATAATCGGTTGGAAAATAGTAACTTTGCACGCGTTTAGCGAATTTAAACACATTAAAATAGTTGAATGAAGAATGACAAAATGAAAATGAAGTACCGCGTGAACGAGCAGATTCGCGTTCGGGAAGTACGTGTGGTAAGTGATGATGGAGCTGAGGTTATGCCTACGCGAAAAGCGTTGGAATTGGCTCAGAAAGAGGGAGTTGACCTTGTGGAGATTTCTCCTAACGCACAGCCACCGGTTTGTCGTATCATCGACTATTCTAAGTTCCTCTACCAGCAGAAGAAGCATCAGAAGGAGATGAAGCAGAAGCAGGTTAAGCAGGAGGTGAAGGAGATTCGTTTTGGTCCTCAGACGGATGAGCACGACTATAAGTTTAAGCTCAAGCATGCGCAGGAGTTCCTCAATGCAGGTAATAAGGTACGCGCATACGTGTTCTTCCGTGGTCGTTCGATTTTGTTTAAGGAGCAGGGCGAGGTGCTGTTGCTTCGTTTCGCCAACGATCTTGAGGAACTTGCAAAGGTAGAGCAGCTTCCGAAGCTCGAAGGCAAAAAGATGTTCCTCTATCTTGCACCTAAGAAGGCAGGTGTTGCCAAGAAGAGCCAGCAGAAGCGCGACCGTGAGGAGGCAGAGGCTGGTGCAAAGGCAGGTGCTGAGGGTGTCAGCGAGGAGCCAAAGACGGATGGCGGTTTGTTTGCCAACGCTAAGAATGGTGCTGACGCATTGAAGAAACTGAATATTGACTAACGCCCGTTGGGTGTCTCCTCGTTATGAGGGGCGACATGGGCAACCTGTGCGTAACGTCCTGGTATATACGTTGCCACAGATGAATATAAATAATAATTTTAAATTTTACAAAAATGCCAAAACAGAAGACAAATTCCGGCGCAAAGAAGAGATTCACGTTCACCGGTACTGGTAAGATCAAACGTCATCACGCTTACCACAGTCACATTCTGACTAAGAAGACAAAGAAACAGAAGAGAAATCTTGTTCACCAGACGCTCGTGGATGGTACAAACTTGAAGCAGGTACGCGACTTGCTCAGACTTCGTTAATTCATTAGTCAAACAAATTAAAAGGAAAGAAAAACTATGCCAAGATCAGTCAATCATGTTGCTTCAAAAGCAAAGAGAACAAGAATTCTGAAGCAGACTAAGGGTTACTATGGTGCCCGTAAAAATGTTTGGACGGTAGCAAAGAATACCTATGAGAAGGGTTTGACTTATGCTTATCGTGACCGTCGTAACAAGAAGCGTAACTTCCGCGCATTGTGGATTCAGCGTATCAACGCTGCTGCTCGTCTTTATGATATGAGCTACAGCCAGTTGATGGGTGCATTGCACAAGGCTGGTATCGAGATCAACCGTAAGGTGCTCGCTGACCTCGCTGTTAACAATCAGGAAGCTTTTAAGGCTATTGTTGACAAAGTAAAGTAAATTAATGACGCTCACGGACGTGGGCACTCGTTATAACGGAATGGAAGCTGTCGCCTGAAAGGGTGGCAGCTTTTTTCAGTATAATAACAGCAAAACACAACAAGCAGCCCCTTCCCCTTGCCCCTCCCCCAAAGGGAGGGGAGTAGACACCGAGATATCCCTATGGTAGCTACTCTTGAACTCTCTGAATCAACGGTAATTGCCAGAAGAGAGTAAAAGGAGAGGGGAGTGAACAGCATGTTATCCCTATATAATTAGATGATTCTGTGGTAAAAATGAAAGAAGCAAAGAAGAAGTCCCTGAGCATGGGGGGGATCTCAGTGCTTACTCCCCCTCTGCATTACTTTTCTTCGGTCAGTGACCATTGGTTCGGAGAGGGGGGTGAGGCTCTTGTTCAGATACATTGTGGCAATTCTGCTGCTCGTTGTAGGAGTGGGGCAGGGGGCGCATGCGCAATATGTGATAACGAAAGAGACTGCGAGGTGTCTGACGAAGCAGGATTCTTTGTTGTTGGATAATTTTGGGCAAAAAGTTGATGGACAGCTTAAGGGTTCTTATCGTGCTGATACTGTAAGTCTTATTGATAAATACTTTCGTAGGGGTATGTCGAGAAAGGGCATACTGATGATTCCTAAGGGTAAGCGACCTGCACCCGAAACCTATTTGAAACGAAGATATATAAGGCGACATCTGAAGAATTTTAAGGCAGGTGCATCGTGTATTGTTTCGAAAGAATTGTTAGAACGGCATCATGGCGACTCTATCGGTAAGGCTGATAATAGTCAGTTTATCATGATGAAATCGGAGATGGATAGTGTATTGATGAGAAGTCATGGCGACTTGTCGCGCATCGAACATGAATTGGGAATCCCTGCAGGTGCGTGGAAACATCGGGTATTAGTAAGAATTGACATCCCCAAACCAAAGAAACTCAAGTTGAGGATGCCGTCGGGTAACGAAATCGGAGCGAATGTGTTATGGCTTCCAGGTGGACTTCTACCTACTGGATATAAAGAGGCGGTGATAGATAGGATTCCGAAAGGAAAATATAAAGCTTCGCTGATAGAGATTGTCAAATGATAATATAGAAAGAAGCTTAAAATAAAGGTTGTTGCTTATACTTTTCTGATTTAATTGTAGTAAATGAGGAAGACTAATATGAAATAAAAGCTTAGAAAATTAGACCTATTCGCCAAAAAGTTTTTATGGCTAAAATGGTTATAAGAAGGCAAAAGATGCCCGCAATTATATAGGGTACTTTGCGTTGTTCCCAATAGTAGGTATCATTATCAACGAGTGTAATGGGTCTTGATTTCATTTTTATTGTGAGATTTTGATAGCTTAGGTTATCTTCCTTGTCACCATTTTTTAGGTTGAAGATGAAGTAGTTTCCATTAGCCCCTTTTCCTATGACAGAGTCTCCAACCACTTGTATATGTGTAATCCCATCAATAAGGCATTCCGGATCGTTTCTGCGATTGATGTTAGCATATTCGGGCGTATCAACTGAGGTAAGTTCATAACCATTTTTTAGTGGCATAGCCCAGCCATCACCTATACCAATGTCAGAACCAAGAATGATAGCAATGATAATCATACACACTAAACTACTTGCAGTGTATATCCCAATAAATATTCCTGGTGTGAGGAATGATAGAACCATCTTCTTCTTCCTTTGCTTTTTGCAAAGAAAGTAAGAGAAAGGTAACGTTATCAGTCCTAATATGAGGGATAGGATTAAAAGAGCGATTGCCCAGAAAATAAGAACAAAAAGCATTCCCATAGTTTGTCTTTATTATTTTTAAGGGAGAAGAGCTATCTTCCCTTGATATACTTAAAAATGAGGTGTATTGCTGTTGAGAGGATGTATATGAGATTAAGCACAAGAAGATAAAACCACCATGTGAGACCTGCTCCATATTCTGAATGAAAGAAGAAGAGGTAATAGAGTGGGAGAGAGTAACCTAATAATACAATAGCTGATAAGACACCTGCTCTTTTCTGGCAATTGAATATCTGGTAGATAGTGAGGAGTATGCTGATAATAGAGCTGATGTATAGTAATATATCTTCATCCATATTATTGAGCTTATTACTAACTGTTGGGAGTTATTAATTGTTATGGCTTTTGATGTTGTTGGGAGTTATTAATTGTTATGGCTTTTGATGTTTTACCATGTTCAGTCTGCAGAGTGTAAGTGCTTCTTCAGCTCGTCCATCCATCATATAGGCAGGGAAGGAGTAAATTGCGTTGATAGTCTTGAGGTTATACTCCATAGTCTTGCGTTTTATCCATGAAGATTCGTTTGCGATAACCTTTTCAGGGTTTTTCATCTGAATGGTTATCAACCTGTTACCTTTAAAACGTATTAGGGAGAAGTCGGCAATCTCGTTCCATAATATTTCTTTAGCTCCGCAGATAGAGATACCTCTATCGGTAAATTCTATTTCTTTCTTATGGTTTATGAGAAGTTTTACCTTTTTATAAGCCATAAACAAACCGCCGCCACCAAAGAAGATGATGGAGAGGATGCCAGCAACTCTTATTGTCCATAGTGGATAAGTTGTGGTGGGGTCTTCTACGGTAAGGAGCCATACGCCCAAGGCGGTAAACGCAATACAACCTAAGTAGGCAAGGATTTTCTTTGTCTGATTCATATATTTTTATTGTTTGATATTCTTCATACTCAATGCGATACGTTTGCGACGCATATCTACTTCGACGACACGGACGCGGACGTGCTGATGAAGGCGGATGACTTGTGTGGGGTCAGTGACGAAGCGGTCGGAGAGTTGAGAGATGTGGACGAGTCCGTCTTGATGAACACCGATGTCGACGAAGGCTCCGAAGTTGGTGATGTTTGTAACGATACCGGGGAGTTCCATTCCTATGATGAGGTCGGAGAGGGTATGGACATTCTTGTCGAATTCGAAGACTTCAACCTCTCCACGGGGATCACGCCCAGGCTTCTCAAGCTCGGTGAGGATGTCGCGGAGGGTGGCCCCTAAAGCCCCACCCGACCTCCCCGAAAGGGGAGGAGACAAACTTGCAGATACTTCGCTGAGGTGTTGGGGAAGATTTAAAGCGCCCTTATCCTCTCGTGTGCGCATAGGCACTCCTCCCTTTTCGGGGAGGTTGGGTGGGGCTCCTCCCTCCTTTCGGAGGGGTTGGGGAGGCTTCTCCCCTCTCCTTTCGGAGAGGGGGCTGGGGGGTGAGGTATCTCTTGACATCAATTTCTGCCAAGAGTTTCTTATTGCCAATTAGATCCTTTATCGTACATTTCAAGTCCTTCGCCATTTGCTCAACGATGTGATAGCTCTCGGGATGGACGGCAGAGTTATCGAGTGGGTTCTTGGCATTGGGAATACGGAGGAAGCCTGCACACTGCTGGAAGGCTGTATCACCCAGACGCTTCACCTTCTTGAGCTGGGCACGTGAGGTGAAAGGACCGTGCTCACGTCGGTAATCAATGATATTGCGGGCAAGGGCAGGACCGAGTCCGCTGACGTAGGTGAGCAAGTGGAGGGAAGCTGTGTTGAGGTTGACTCCCACCTGATTGACACAACTCATCACCGTTTGGTCGAGTGAATGCTTAAGCTTTGATTGGTCGACATCGTGCTGATATTGTCCAACACCTATGCTCTTCGGGTCAATCTTCACGAGTTCAGCGAGTGGGTCCATCAGTCGTCTACCGATAGATATGGCTCCACGTGTGGTGACGTCTTCATCGGGGAACTCCTCACGAGCCACGGGAGAAGCGGAATAGATGGAGGCACCGTCCTCGGAGACGAGGAAGATGGATGAAGCCCCACCCGACCTCCCCGAAAGGGGAGGAGACAAGCTTGCAAGTTCTTTGCTGAGGTGTGGGGGAAGATTTAAAGCGCCCTTATCCTCTCGTGTGCGCATAGGTACTCCCCTCCTTTCGGAGGGATTGGGGGAGGCTTCTCTCCCCCCCTCCCTATGGGGGAGGGGTGAGGGGAGGGGCCAGTTGTAGTTTCGGTCGTTATGTTCTCAACAAACTCCTTACTCTCCCTGCTTGCCGTACCATTGCCAATGGCAATAGCCTCAATCTTATAAGTGTTTATCATCCTTTGCAAGGCTTCCGTGGCTTGTCTTACCTGATTGCGTGGTGGATGTGGATAGATAATCTCATGATGAAGGAGGTTACCTTGTTCATCAAGGCAAGCTATCTTACATCCGTTGGCAAAACCGGGGTCGAGGGCGAGGACACGTTTCTGACCGAGTGGGGGAGAGAGGAGAAGCTGGCGGAGGTTCTCGGTAAAGACCTTGATAGCCTCTTCGTCGGCACGCTCCTTGCTCAAGGCAGCAAATTCGTTTTCAATGCTCGGATTGATAAGACGTTTGAAAGAGTCTTCAACGGCTTGAGTGACGAGGGTCTGACACACTCCGTGTCCACGTACAAACTGGCGGGTGAGGCGTGAGATACATTCCTCGCCATCAATCGTGATGCTTACACGCAAGATGCCTTGGTCCTCACCACGACGCATGGCAAGCAGTCGATGGCTATTGCAACGGCGGAGAGGTTCGGAGAAGTCGAAGTAATCAGCGAACTTCTGCGCCTCGTCGGTATCCTTCATCTTCTTGATGACCTTCGACGTAATGACAGCCCCATGCTGGTAAGCTGTGCGGACGGTATTGCGTGCCTGCTGGTTCTCGGAGACAATCTCGGCGATGATGTCCAAAGCCAAAGCCCCCTCCGACTCCCCCGAAGGGTGGAGAGGAGCCCCACCCGACCTCCCCGAAGGGGGAGGAGGCAAGCTTGCAAAGACTTTGCTGAGGTGTTGGGGAAGATTCAAATCGCCCTTATTCTCTCGTGTGCGCATAGGGACTCCTCCCCCTTCGGGGAGGTCGGGTGGGGCTGTAGGTTTTTTGGCTTCCTCCATTATCGCCAACGCCAATGGCTCCAATCCCTGTTCACGGGCAATCTGCGCACGTGTACGGCGTTTGGGTTTATATGGTAGGTAGATATCTTCCAACTCTGTGGAATCCATACAAGCGAGAATCTTTGCTTCTAATTCTGGTGTGAGTTTCTCTTGCTCGCGGATTGTTTTGAGTATGGTCTCCTTACGTTTTCCGAGTTCCTTCAAACGGTCATAAAGTTCGCTGATATCAGTTATCTGAACCTCATCAAGATTCCCTGTCCGCTCCTTACGATAGCGCGAGATGAAGGGAATCGTACAGCCCTCGTTAAGTAAGGTGAGAACTGCCGATACGCTTTGGAGGGGAAGGGAAAGCGAGTGAGAGATGAAGGAAGCACCAGAAGCCCCCTCCGGCTCCCCCGAAAGGGGGAGAGCCCTATTTGCTGAGGGTTCGCTATTATTTTTAGGCTCGTTATTTTTGTTGTATGTTGGTTGTCTATTCATTTTCAGATATAGGTTTATGTTTTTTGGATAAAAGCCTTACATATTATTTGGTAGTCAGGCTTTTTGTCTTAATCACGATGGTTGGATGTTTTTCTTGTCGTGGATCGTTTATATAAGTAAGGATGTCGGCAGAGAGGATGTCGGTGGGTTTGATACCCCTTGGCAAAGCCTCCATTATACGTTGGGGTGAGAGTTTGTAATCAATGGTAGTCAGCTTCTTTCGTGGTTTCCTTAGTTTACCGTTTATTACCCATTGTAGTTCTGCAAGCGAGTTGGTTCGTATGATGATGATATCTGCGGGTGATTTACAGAATGTGATGTTCTTCCCTTGCCTGATTTGTTCTTCTGCTGAGAAAGTCTGTATGGATTCGATGGCATAGGGCGGAATAAGTCCCAGTCTTTTTGCCACAATCTGTTTAGCCGAATCCGACCGCATCTCGTCGATGGTGACGTGCAGGAGGGAGTCAGGAAGGGGAGTGCCGTCAATGACGCATAAGGTCTGGGCATGTGTGCTGAGAGTGGTGAACACAGTCAGGATTATACAAGTCAGGGTTCTTTTCAGGTTCAGTTCCATTATAATCTTTTTGTTCGTCAAAATTATTTATATGCATAAAGCAGGATAGGCTTCTTGCTCTTGTCACAAAGGGCTTCGATTTTCTTCAGCATAGCAGGGCTTGTAGTGAAGCATCCCCACGAAGCATCGGAGAGTGGGAGATAAGATGTGAGATGGTGCATAATGCCCACGTATCGGGAGCTATGAATGAGAATATTTCTTCGTCTTGCATTGCTGTTTGATGCATCCAACCCATCAAGGGCAAAACGCAGACCGACAGTAGCGGAATAACCTTTCTCTGCAATCTTGAAGGTTCCGAGACTTGAACATCTGCTCCCCTCCTTATTTGAGAAAATAGGTTTCCACGCACTGTTCCCCTTTCCTTTGCCATGTGCACAGGGACCAGTGTCGAGTACGGACAACGTATTCAGGTCGATAATAGCCATTCGGTCCTCACTTGATGGGCGCGAAAAGTCTACGAGGATGCAGTAGTCTTCGTTAAACCCCTTTTCGTGACAGATCTCCCATACATCTTTGAAATAGCTTTGGAATGAATAGGACTTTAACTTCCAATAGCCTTTTACCCCAAAGTTGAGGATTAGAAGAGAGAGAAGAAAGAAAAAGAAGAAGCGGACCCAACTGGCCCCTCCCCCGACCCCTCCCCCAAAGGGAGGGGAGTAGTATGTTCTGCTCATTGTGGTTTGCTATTAATTGGAGAAGTATTATCTGTAAATTACTGTTTACTTTCAGGCAAGTGACGGTAATCACTCCCCTCCCTTCGGGGGAGGGGTAAGGGGGAGGGGCCAGTTGGTTGGTTCAGCTGGTTGAGGCTTCTTACATCCCCCTCGCCTTGAGCAATCCCTTTGTATCGGGTGCCTTGAGGCCAGTGAAGTCAGAGAAGATCTGCATCAAGTCGCGTGTATTACCACGTGAGAGAATCTTCTGGCGGAAGTCATCACCCACCTTACGTGTCAGGGCACCGTGAGCCTCGAAGTAATCAGCAATGTTTGCGGCTAATACCTCACTCCACAGGTAGCTGTAATAACCAGCTGCATATCCACCACCCCAAATATGGTTGAAGTAAGAAGTAGAGTAACGTGGAGGAATCTGATTGTTAAGCAAACCCATGTCAGCCAGCACCTTCTTCTCAAAAGCTGGAGCCTCCTCAGCTGTTGGAACCTCAGAAGGTGAGAGGCAATGCCAAGCCAAATCCACAGAGGTAGCGGCAAGGTTCTCGCCTAATGCGTAAGCCGAAAGGAAGTTGAGCGAACCCAACATCTTCTCACGCAGGGCATCTGGCATCGGTTCGTTGGTCTTGTAATGGCGTGCATAGTGGTTGAAAACCTCTGGTATGCTTGCGAACGACTCATTGAACTGTGATGGCATCTCCACGAAGTCACGTGATACGGCAGTACCGCTCAGCGTGTTATACTTACAGTTAGAAAGCATACCGTGCAGGGCGTGTCCGAACTCGTGGAACATCGTCTGAGTCTCATCCCAAGTAAGGAGCGTTGGCTGACCTTCTGGAGCCTTGGCATAGTTACACACGTTGAAGATGAGCGGTTTCTGCTGACGGTCGCCACTCTGCTTGAGGAAGGCACTCATCCACGCACCACCACGCTTTGTTGGACGACGGAAGTAATCGCAATAGAAGAGTGCTAATTGCTTGCCGTCAGCATCCATCACGTCAAATACCTTCATGTCTTTGTGATAGGTAGGGATATCCTTACGCTCGCGGAAGTTGAGACCATAGACACGGTGAGCCGCATAGAAGATACCGTTTACGAGTACGGAATCAAGATTGAAGTAAGGCTTCACGTCATCATCCGAAAAGCTATACTGGTCCTTCTTCATCTTAGCCGAATAATAGAAGCGGTCGTAGGGCTGGAGGCGGAAGTCAGCACCCTCCGTCTTCTGAGCATATTCTTCAATCGCCTTTGTCTGAGCCTCTGACTTAGGCTTGTAAGCCTCAATCATCTGATGCAGGAAGGCATAGACGTTATCCGTATTCTTCGCCATCGTCTTTGAGAGCGAGTAAGAAGCATAGTTCTTGTAACCCATCAGCTGAGCCTTCTCCGCACGCAAGCGAGCTATCTTCACGATGACAGGGAAGGTGTTGTAAGCACCTGTACCGTCTGTACGATGAATAGAAGCGTTGTAGACACGCTCACGCAAGCCACGGTTTCAAGACTTGCAAGGATAGGCTGCTGAGTGGTATTCGTAATCACGATACAGTAAGGTGCCTTACCACCACGACTCTCAGCATCCTTCTTACACTGAGCGATATCCGTCTCGCTGAGTCCTGCTAATTCCTTCACGTCGCTGACCCATACGGTAGCCTCATTGGCAGCCTTAGGAAGCATATCGCCAAACTCCTGCTGAAGCTTTGCCAACTCCTTGTTAATTTCCTGCATACGTGCCATCTTCTCTTTTGGAAGCAAGGCACCAGCGTGGGTGAAGTCTTTGTAAACCACCTCTAACAGCTTTTTATCCTCGCCCTTGAGCGTCTTGTACTCATGGTCATAGACATACTTGATGCGCTGGAAGAACTTCTGGTTGAACTTCACTTCATTCTCAAACTCGGTCATCAGCGGAACGATACTTCCCTGTGCCTTCTCAATCTCAGGCGTCTTGTCAGCCGATACCAGCGCATAGAAGATGTTTGAGATACGTTCCAAGTCCTTTCCGCTCCGCTCGTAAGCTAAGATGGTATTGGCGAAGGTAGGTTTCTGTTTATTGTCCGTAATCTTCTTTATCTCAGCTCTCTGCTCAGCGATAGCCGCTTTGATAGCAGGGAGATAGTCTTCACCCTTGATACGGCTGAAATCAGGGGCGTTGAAAGGTAGCGTACTCTGTTTCATAAGCGAATTGCTGACCGTCTGTGTAGTCTTAGGTCTTGCTTTCTGTGCCTGACCTGTAAGTGCTGTGCAGGCGAGTCCTGCGGCAAGCACAACATTTTTAAGATTCTGTTTCATGTTCATAATATTGTTGGGTGATGGGTGTTGGGTGTTGATGATGTGTAGATTTTAGTAATCATCAACACCTATCACCTAACACCTCTCACCCTTTACCTATTTTACCGCAAACTTACATAAAAAAAATGAGATTATGAAATTAATGGGGTTGAATGTTGGGGGATGGGTGTTGGATGTTGGGTGATGATGATGTGTGGGATTGAATGTTGGGTGTTGATGATGTGTGGATTTACAATGAACTTTATAGAAATCATTAACACCCACCACCTACCACCCAATATCCACCACTCATCAAAATATATTGACAAAATATGCAAAGTAAACGTGGGGGATGGGTGAAAAAATGAGTTGTTTAAGAGCCAACGTAAGTTCTTTGTTATCAAATAGTTGTAAAAATGGGCTCCAAAGGGTGCTTTGTGAGGGTTCAAAAGGGCGTTACTAAGGGGCTTAAAGGGCATCTTTTGCAAGCCAAAAGGGCGTTGTTTGTAAGCTGTTTGGTGGTCTTTATAAACTTAAAATGTGAAAAATTAGGACAAAAGGCGTCTTCAAAAGTTAGAGGGTGATAAGCTTAGCCACTTGCGTTTAAGAGCTTAGAAATGTCAAACAGAGCAACTTACGTTTCTTGTTGCAAACTTAGCGTTGTCCCGTATGTCTTATTATATAATAGCATTAGTTTATTATTGATGTTTCGAGAGAACTAAAGTAATTTGAAGATAACCATATCATTCAAAAAAAGAGTTAAGCCAATAACCTCTAATATCGTAGCTTAAGTTGTACGACATAAAGGTTGTTGGCTTAACTCTTTCTATATTCTCAATGATGAAGCTTACTCGAATGGCTGAATAATCAAACCATTAGAAGGAGAAGCGTCTTGTAAAGCAGCAAGACCTTTATTAATTGTTAGGGCATAGCTACCCGTTTGATTTGAAGGTACAGCACTTGATGTCCAGTAATAGCCTGTGATACCAGCAGCTTGGAACTTATAGTTATTGGTACCAGTGCTATAATAGCCTAAGAAAGGAAGGTAGAAATATTGGTTCATCTCTGTGATAACAGGGAGTTGCTGCGAAGCCGCTTTTGCAACTCTCGTGTAAGTGTCACGCAAATCAGTCGAAGCGTTATCAGGATGATGACTGTCAGTGAATCCAGCAATATTTGCTTTCTTCTTAAACCACATACCACCCTTATAGAGATAGCCCATTGTTGACCAAAGCTCATCAGCATCATAATGCGGATCACCCTTCAGCACATACCATGCCATCTCATTGGCATTAGGGAGAGCTGCAAAATGAGCGGTTGTAGCATCAAAACGTCCTGTTGCTGTACGAGGGCGATTATAACTATCGCTTCCTGGTAGTGGATAATTTTGACTACTTGTAGTCAGGAATTTCGTTGGTTGCCATGGGTCAGCACTGTTCCATTCATGTCCATCCCAAAAGTTCTTCTTTGCATCCCAGAGATAATAGTTTGTACCGCCAAAGTCGTTGATATTAAGATTTGCAGTAATGTCATGTATTGAACCCGGAACAAAAGTAAGTGTAACATACTTGGTTACAGTACCATCAATAGAACCTTTAGGATTATCTGTTGTGTTACGGAGCCAATAACGAATACGAAGGTTGTGTGTTCCTGGAGCAATTACGGCGTAAGACGCGTTCTTACTCATGTCAGCAGTCGTATTGTCAATATCAAAACCATTTCCAGTTGTAAGTGTGATAGTCTTTGAACCGCCAGAAGCAAGTGAGAGTGTACCGTCTGTTGCAATATTGTAAACACCAGCAATGTTATCCTCTGATGATATTTCAATCTTTATAATCTTACTACGATTCACATAAGCATTACTTGAACGAGGGATAAGACAGATGTAAGAAGCCTTATGTTCAAGGGTAAATTTATAATCATTACCCATCTTTGTAGCGGTTGCAATACCACAGTCCCCCGACTCACCAGCGTGGTCGAAGTTGTTTGGAGCAGACTGTGTTTGTTTGTTCTTAATCTCCACTTGTGGCTGTGAGCCTTTCAAAGCCTTGTTCGTATAAACTACATCATGGGTCGTTCCGGTATATCTACCAGCAAGTTTAAATAATGCATTCGACTTCTTTGATGCAATAGGGAATGTAGCTGTAGCACTCTTGCGCCACTGCCCAGAATTATCTTTCACGAGAATGTTATCAGTTTCTTTCCAGATAACAGAAGCACCGCCCCCCTTCGTGTGGTCGTAAATAATTGTACGAGTTGCAGCACTCTCTTGAGAAATACCACTGAATGTTATAGAATCCTCAACATTGCTACGGGTTTCCTGTGAGCCTTGCAATATATCTTCATTTGAGCAACTGGTAATAAAGGCAGCACCTGTCAATGCACAACCTACCCATGACAACATCAAACGTATAGTTTTAATCTTCATATCTCTATTTATTTCTTACTCGTTAAGTGTGGTTAATCTTATATGTAAATAACTTATTCACTCCAATTATTACTTACACTCACTACATCTTCATCTTCCCAGAAAAGTGATTGTTTTGCATCACCAGCACCTTGACCAGGATTAATACGACCAGCATTACCACTGGCGCTTTGCAAAATTGATTCTATATTTGTATTCAACAAATTACATTCTGGCTTAACGTACAGATTACGTTCTGATTTTTCCTTCTTGTTCATCTAATTTGAATGGCTTAATTTTCTACTATTATCCTACTACGAGTTACCAATCTTATATGCTTAATTGCACCTCTGATTATGATACGGTCGTGGCTATTACGCCACATCATATATCGCCGTAGTTTTAGTTTTTGGGTTAATTTGTGTGCAAAGTTAAGAAAAATAGTTGAAAGCAACAAATATGATAGGGAATTATTCTGTGTGGTGATGTTCGGACTAATAAATGTTAATATCCTGTATTATAGTTTCTCCACTTTATATCAGATGTGTAATTTGCGGCAGTCCTTATGATTTTATAAAACAAATCATACTTCGGCAGCTTACTGTCCCGGAAGAATCGACGATTGAACTTCCAACAATACTCGTTGAGATAGAGTTGGAGAAATCTTTGATCCACTTCCTTATGAATAGCCTCTATTGCACTACGACATTCTCCTGTTACTATATGTACCCACGGCAGAACCTTAGTCACCACCTCATGCACCTCCCCTTCCGTTTCCCTATAAGATTCATGACAGAACAACTCTCTCAGTCTAATAAGATTTGTTCCTCCGTCAGTAACAACTTTAGCAGTGGGACTCACAGCCTTTTCTGCATATGGTTTTATGGAGGCATATTTACTATCGTGCATAGCGAACATCTTGATATAACGTACAACCTTCTTGACTTTCTGTGTAGAAGACCTCCTGAGAAGTTTTGATGCTTTGTTAACGTACTTGTTTTCAGTTATATTTGTAAGATACTCGCGCAATATTTCATCCACAGGCTTACTTTCTGCAATTACCAATACAGGCGTTTGTACCATTTTGGTCTCTTTCTCAATATCTTCGGATTCAGGATTTGTTATAACAGAGGTTTGAAAGTAAGATACATCCAGTTCTACCTGTGCTGATAAGCTATATTGTGCTTCTCTTTTTACCCATGATATCACGGTACTTCATCATCATCAGCCATACGGAAGGGTAATCTTTTCGTTCTAATTGATATTGAATCTCTTTTGCAGAAAGGACTTGCTTGAATGAAGTCATCATGTGAGCTGTAAAGAACCAATCATATAAGGGTATGTGACTTCTTTCCATAACAGTACCCTTTGTTAGGGGAGTACGATAACCACAAGTCTTACATTGAAATGCTTTTCTACCATCTAACCATTTATGCTCAGTATAGCCACATTTAGGACAGGTAATTCCTACTTCTTCTCGAATCTGACGAAAATAGTCTATACAGCTTTCTTCGTCAGGAAATATTTGAAAGAAATCTTTAAGTAACATTAAGTTCATCGTTTCTTGCAAAATTAATTGAATTACAGATGTTTATAAAGAAAGATTGTTTAAATTAACATTCTTTAGTCCTAATATCACCACACAGAAGGGAATTAATACAAAGGAAAAGTAATAATAACTTTTTCGCTAATATCTGATAGGTTGACAATTACCTACGCTGAATAATCACGTAAATGATAACGGGGGCGCCGATGAGTGGGGTGACAGCATTAAGTGGGATTATACCTGACTCGCCAGGAAGATAACAAATAAAGTTGCAAAGTAAAGCGATTACAGCACCGCTCAACACTGTTCCTGGAAGAAGTATCTGATGATTCTCAGTACGGAATAAGAGGCGGGCTATATGTGGAATAGCTAACCCGATAAATGAAATAGGACCACAGAAAGCGGTTGTGATGGCTGTTAGCAGACCTACGACTACTAATAGTATATTGCGAATCTGGCGTGTGCTAATCCCTAAACTCTCTGCATATTGTGGTCCTAAGAGTAGGATGTTCAGTGGCTTTACCAATAAAAAAGAAGCTATAATACCTATTAAACAGAGAATAGAAAAAAGAGGGATATGATTCATTGATACAGCTCCAAAATTACCCATTCCCCATACCATATAGCTTTTCACGCCTTCTTCCGATGCAAAGAAATTCAAAAGAGAAACAGCGGAAGAAGAAACATATCCCACCATGATACCCACTATCAGTAATAAAACACTGTTGCGCACTAAAGTGGAAAGGAACAAGATGAGTGCTGTTACAGCGATAGCTCCAACGAAAGCTGCGGTAAGAATGGCAAGAAAGCCTGAAACAGTAAAGATAGAAGTAGAGACAGTCCCACCCAACAATAGCATCACCAAGGCAACACCTAAGCCTGCACCAGAACTGATTCCAAATACATCTGGACCTGCTAAAGGATTGCGAAAGGCTGTTTGAAGCATTAAACCACAAACTGACAACGATGCTCCACAAGTATGGCAGTGAGTGTTTGAGGGAGTCGGTTCTCTAAAATAATATATTCCCAGCTTTCTTTTCCTATGAAACGACCACACAGAATATCTAATATATCAGCAAAGGGTATCTGAACAGAACCAGTTGTAAGGTTCAGTCCAAATAGAAGTAGGATACTTGTTGCTAAGCATATAAAAAGAAGAATATTCCGTTTCATTATCTTATCGTTTCGGTTCTATCAATCTTCTAACTTCTGATAGTAACGCAGTGGGGCAATCTTCAAGTCGGGATGGAAAAGTTGCATCAAGTCTGAGAGCAACCAGTCGGGACGCCAGCTGACCTCCTCAAAGTAGGGTTTACTATCTACCTTACAGCCATATATTTCCTTTGTTTGATAAGGTTTTAGCTTTGCATAACCTTGATATTCTGACAATAAAACTCGGCGATTGAAATTACCATTATAACTTAATATCCAAAAATCACTTTGTGCGAACTTATCCAAGATCGTTTCAAAAGGCATTGCAAGACTTCCACTATGCTTATCATTTGAATAAGCATAGCGTCCATGTGCATCTTTATATAGTAAACCCACACTGCTCTCGCCACCCGGTAGATACCACACTGCACCCACTTTTCTGTCAGGTAAGACACTACGAGTAACCTTACTTTGACTTGCCTTTTGGCTTAAAGACTTATAGTTTTGTTTAACAACAGCAAATAAAGAGTCGGCTTCATGCTCCCGCCCAAAGAGAATACCATAAAACTTCATCCATTCAGCACGCCCTAAAGCAGAACGTTCCATGTAGTCGGCACATTCAATGATGGGTACTCCTATCTGTTCTAAACGGCCATAACCACCATTGTTTTCAAAGGGAGAAAGTAGTATTGCATCTGCATTTAGGTCTATAATTCGCTCTACATCAGGCTTTATCGCATCACCACAGTCTATAATACCGCCCTTTATTCTTGCGCGTTTCTGAATATCAGGGATAATCATATACTTCAAATCAGCAACACCAGCAATCGCTTTCTGTGCATGAAGCATCTCAACAAGGTTTGCATGGGCTGTCGTGAAGATAACACTCTTGCGAAGGGGAATGACCACTTTTGTTCCGTCGTCAGGAACGTTTACATCCTTTCCGCGTTCAACAAGGTAGTAAGTATGTAGAACGGTTCCCGCTTTCCAAGGATTCAACAAGCGTACAACCACATAATCTTTCGTACGTTCGATTGTAATATTTCGAGCATACTGTAGTTCTGTTTTCTCTACTTTCTCGCTTTTATCAGCCACTTGCTTTTGATGATTACCACACGATAAAAACAATAAAACGGAGAGGGTAAATACTAATAATTGCCGCATAAACAAAGATTTATCATGCAAAAATACAAAAAAAGAAAGATTCTTTTGCTTGATAAGAATATTTTTTATACTTTAGCCCGCAAATCTATTAATCAACAATCTAAATTTATTAAACTAAACAACTAACACCATGGCAGAAGAAAAGACTAACGAACTTGGTAATCACATTGAGATGAAAAAAGTTTGGGAACTTTTAGCCATCCTCGTGGTTACAGCCATTATTTGGAATCTTCCCACAAGCAGTTTTGGCATTGATGGGTTGACTGTAGTACAGCAACGCATTATTGCAATCTTCGTGTTTGCCACCTTATCGTGGCTAACAGAGTGTATCCCTGCATGGGCAACGTCACTGAGTATTATGTCTATCATGTGCGTCACTGTATCCAAAAACGCTTTTGGAGTCTTCAAAGGCGACGGGATAGGTGAGTTACTTGACTCAAAGGAAATCATGGCATCCTTTGCTGACCCTATCATCATGCTCTTCCTTGCAGGCTTTATCTTAGCGATAGCTGCATCGAAGTCGGGACTTGATACGCTCTTGGCACGTAATCTTATTAAGCCTTTTGGTAATAAGAGTGAGAATGTTCTTTTGGGATTTCTGCTTATTACAGGACTCTTCTCAATGTTCATCTCAAATACTGCAACAGCGGCATTGATGCTTACTTTCCTAACTCCAGTCTTTGCTGCGCTACCTGCTAATGGTAAGGGACGTATTGCCTTGACAATGTCTATTCCTATTGCAGCCAACCTCGGTGGTATGGGAACACCGATTGGAACACCTCCGAACCTTATTGCTCTTAAATATCTCAATGACCCAGCTGGTCTTAATATGAATATTGACTTCATGCACTGGATGGCTTTCATGGCACCGCTTGTGATAGTTCTGCTTTTGTTGTCATGGAGAATTATTCTCTATTTCTTCCCATTCACACAGAAGACTATTCATCTGAAGATTGATGGTGAGGTACACCGTGGATGGCGTATGTGGGTTGTTATCATAACCTTTATTGTAACAATCCTTCTATGGGTAATTCCAAAGGATGTCACAGGTATTGACACTAACACCGTTTCAATGATTCCAATGGCAATCTTCGCTATCACTGGTGTTATCACTGCAAAGGATATGCAGGAGATTAACTGGAGTGTCATCTGGATGGTTGCTGGAGGTTTTGCTATTGGCTTGGGAATGAACGGTTCTGGCTTGGCAGATGCTGCTATCGAGAGTATTCCATTCGGCAATTGGAGTCCTATCGTTATCCTTGCTATCTCTGGTTTGATTTGTTATTTCCTTTCTAACTTCATTTCAAACACAGCAACTGCTGCGCTGTTGGTTCCAATCCTCGCTGTAGTATGTCGTGGTATGGGCGACAAACTTGGTGGTATTGGCGGTACAAGCACTGTCCTCATTGGTATTGCCATTGCTGCCTCTACTGCAATGTGTCTCCCTATCTCTACACCACCGAATGCTATTGCTTACTCAACAGGACTTGTGAAGCAGAATGATATGCTTAAGGTGGGTCTGACCAGCGGTCTTGTTTCCCTTATCTTGGGTTACATCTTACTTTATTTCATTGGTCAGATACACTTCCTTGGATAAGATCTTCGTTCCCTATAATCATATTTATATCAGAATATTATGAGCAAGTTGTTTAATTACTTAGCACTACTCTTGATTGTATTACCTTTCACGAGTTGCCAAGAAAAGAAGGCGGAGGCAAATGTTCCGAAGTGGATTCTTTCTATGGTAAGTGATAGTAAGAATACAAGTGCTGAGACTGACTTCTCAAATATATTGTCTGACAAGAGCGTTCCTTACATTGGTTATATTGGAACGGACTATCAGAAATTCTCGATAGACCTTCAAAAAGTACAACGAATAGATGATAATCAATATGATGTCAGCGGTATTACCGTTGTCAAGAACAGTCGTTGTGACTTCCGTGGAACCATTGATATTGTTGAGAATAGGGAATTTACGCATCCCACGTATGGTGTGGACGACTCTATGAAGGGTCAGTTCAAACGACGTGGATGTAGTATTGCGAAGTATAACTTTGAAGAAGAAAACAGCCAAACGGGAAGCGGTGTCTTCACTGGTTATCTGCTGTTCTATTGGTACGAAACCAATGATGGTAAGTTCGTTTATGACGATATTGATAGTCATTCGGACTCCTATTGTAACAACCAATATGCAGGAACATGGAAAAGTAACAAGACAAAAAAGTCTAAACCATGTGCATGGGGACAATACCGAGTGCCGAACAGCGGAGACCTTGACGTAGGGGCAGGGGAGTTCTCTGTCAACCCTAAGTATGCTAAGAATGGCTGGGGAAAGTAGTAACGGATAAGTTCGCAAGACGGAATTTTATTCGCTTGAGCTCTGCTATAACCAATAAAACTTGTCAGACGACGTTACACAAAGATAAGACGTCCTATCTGTAGATATCCTATCAAAAGGGGGTACACGCTCTGTGTATCCCTTTTTCATTTCTCAGATACACGTTATTTGCAGGCTAATTCTTTGTTTTCAGAAATAAATACGTATGTTTGCAGCAGTTTTCTATAACATTTAGTAAATCCAAGAACATGATAATAGCAGATTTAAGCGCATGCCATCGCTACTTTGGACTACATCCAAGAATGAAGGAAATGCTGGAGTATATCCTCCAACATGATTTCAGCCAACACGAAGCAGGGCGCATAACCCTCGATGCTGACGACCTCTTCATCAATTTAGACGAGGTAGAACTGAAACGTAAAGAAGCGCAAAGATTAGAGTTCCACAAGAACTATATTGATATTCAAGTACCCTTATTGCAGGATGAGACAATGGGCTGGACAGCTTTATTTGACTTAGGTGAGCCTGATATTGCCTATAATCCTGAGCGAGATTGCGGCTTTTATACACAAGGTGCAAAGGAATACTTCTGTGTTAAGCCAGGGCAATTCACCATCTTCTTCCCAGAGGATGCCCATGCACCTATCATTGGAGAAGGGAAACAAAGAAAGTTAGTGGGGAAGATTAGAATATAGAGCCTCCCCCCAACCCCTCCGAAAGGAGGGGAGTTCAGCTGGATACACGCTGCGCACATATGGTGCTAAGGCTCATCACACATGGTGTTAAGGCTTAACACGAGTAGTGTTGAGGCTTAATCACATTATTATATAATGTTTATAGAAAAGGATATTGACGTTTGGAAGGGTTTATATTGCCAATAAAAATAATTGACCTACAACTAAAGTGCGAAGATTCATGCGCTTTAATTGTAGGTCAAATACTTTTATATAAATGGGTTACGAGCTATTAATTTATGTCTATAACCTTTCTATTTGATTTTACAAAAATAAGGAGTGAAATCTTAATAGCCTATACCAAGCCTTATCCTATTTGCCTCCCCTCCTTTCGGAGGGGTCGGGGGAGGCTTTTTCTCATTAGAAATGCACCCTAAAGTCTACACCCATTTGGAATGGATTACCCCTCTGCGCAAAGGTGTAGCGTGTGCCAGTGGCAGCACTCTGAACAGCAAAACTGTTGTATTTCGTATCTGTCAGATTACGCACCCAAAGGTTGACATGCAGTGGACCGAAGTCTGCATCGGCATGAGCACCTAAGACAGCATAGAAGTTCTGACCGATAGAGTTCTGCTCATCCCAGTAAGTCTTACCCTGTGCAGAGAGGTTGAGTCCCACCGTGACACTGCGCAAATGAAAACGATTTGATGGGTCGAGCAAGGCTGTAGGGTCAACGTCTATGCGGTAATCAGCATTGGCACCCAGTGTATGCTGTGGCATGAAAGGAACACGCTTATCCTTATAATTAACTGTTCCTATTCCAGCGATAGAGTCCTTATACTCATCAAACTGAGCACTTGTAAAGCCATAGCTAAGACCATATGATAGTTTATTGTCCAAGGCTACACCACGGAGAGTTGCCTCCAAACCACAAGAATGACTGCGACCAGCATTTGTCATCACACGTCCGAAACCATAGTTACCAGCCATCACAGAGAGTTGCTGATTGCGAATCTGCATATAATAAGCAGCGAGGTCAAAGTGAAGTTGGTTGTTTAAGAGATTGAGATGCGCTCCCACCTCATAGTTCCAGCTTGTCTCTGGCTTATATTCGATTGTCTTTGCAATGCGCTCATAGTAAGCCTCGTCATGCGCAATATCAACATCAGCACGTGCCTTGTTGGCAGCTTGTGAGGTTTCAGTCTGCAAAACATCAGAGAACATTTCGAAGTTATAACCGCCTGCACGATAGCCCTTTGACCATGTTGCATAGACATTGCTACCATCCTGAAGACGATAAGTCAAACCAAGTTTTGGAAGGAACTGTTTGAAATTATCATGCTCACTATGCTTCAATGCTGAAGTGATAACAGGATTAATGTTTATGCCCATCACACTTTCCTGCAATGCTACACGTGCAGATGTCTCATAGTCAATGCTTACGCGCGAATAATCATAGCGCAAACCCAAGGTTGCCATCAAGCGATCAGTAAGCTCAATATTACTCTCATGGTAAACACCTAAGTTGAGGGTTGGCGTACGGAAGATACCCGGAACAGGGTCCATTGTCATATTTATATTGACACCACCTGCCGCAGCAATAGCTGCAGCCGTGCCTGCACGTGCCGTTTTGTTGGCAAGCTCCTCTGACATTCCACCTGCAATCAATCTCTGTGCCATACCCCTTGCCATCGCATTGAGCATACCGTTATAAGCATAGTCGGTAATCTTCTTAGACAGGTAGCTGTTCATGTCTTGATCGAAATAAACAGGAGCCGTCGTCTTCAACCACTGATAAGAACCAAAGCACCGAAGGTCCAATGCCACTTGCTATTATTACGGCTCTTGATAGAAAGTTCCTCTGTCACCGTATTCCCTAATTGACGCTGTGTAAGATGCATGAAGTCCTGCGGACGATAGTCTATATCCATGAGCATATAGTCACGGAGGAACTGCCAAGAAGTCATCGAATTGATATCAAATCCGTTTCCTGTATATTTAATACCCAGCCCTGTATTGATGATATTACGGCGGTAATTGCCTTGACGATTTTGGTTAGGCGATTGCGTACCAACCTTCAATCCATAAAGCGGTGAGGTGATTGTGGCAGAAGATAGTTCGTCTTCCGTCACCACCTGACCATATGGAAAGCCATTCTGACGAGTATATTGATAGTCAGTAATGAAGTCAAAGTTAAGTCTGTCTGTTGGACGCCAAAGGAAACGCCCCTTACCACCAAACTCATTGATAAGGTCGGCATGTGAGCCATCATACTGATTACGGAAGAATCCATTTTGTCCTCCATAGAAACCAGCTACTGAGAATGCCATCTTATCATTCAGTTTCTCATAATGACTTGCCTCAATCTGACGATGCAGTTTCGTACCAATCGAGAGTTTTACATCCGTCCCTTGATATTGGAAAGGGTTACGACTATAGAGTCGAATCAGTCCCCCTTCGGTATTCATACCATAAAGTGTACCCTGTGGACCATTTAGAACGTCGATGCGGTCGATATCGTATGTGTGGAAATTAAACGCACTCTTGCTTAAGATTGGCATACCATCTACATAAATACCCACGGCTGGTGAGTAGACTCGTGAGCCGATACCGCGCATATATATAGAAGATGTGTAACGGCTTCCGTACTCAGGCATAGAGAATGATGGGACAAACACAGAGAGATTACGAACATCCTGCACATTGAGGCTACGAATCAAATCACCATTGAAAGAAGTGCTGCTCAATGGTTGCTGGCGCAGACGAAAAGCCTCCTTTGGTTGGTCTATGACGACAACTTCGTCAATATCATAGACGCGAGAAGTATCTCCGCTTTCGATAATGTTGTTAGCTTGCATTCCTATCGGCAAAGATGACGCCATTAAAAGGGCAATACTAAGTTTAGACTTAATCATATAATCTTATTTCTAATGTTTTTATAAATCGTTAATGATGACAAAGGTAAGCATAAAAAATATAATAAACAATCCTAATTTATTAGGAATATTATAAATATTCTGTTGGGATACAGCTATATAAGTTAGACTGGATTAGAATGAAGAAAGGACTTATTCTATCAGCTACCACTTATAAATGTGTCAGGATTTATCATTATGTAAAAATCAATACATGATGAATTGGGCTCAAAGAGATGCCCTTTAGGATTCTAAAAGACGCCCTTTTGAAGTCTTACTAACGCCCTTTTGAAGTCTAATTAGGCACCTTTTATTTTGCAATTTGGTAACTGTCTGATTTCGTGTTACTTATGTGGGAAATAAAAATAGCCGTTTTTACCCTAAGAATAAGGTAAAAACGGCTATCGAGATGTAAATAAAATTCTAAACTAATGAGGGTCTATTTCCGATGTAAAGGCTGTTGAAAGTTCTATCTAACGCGTACTTTTTATTACTCATTTACAGCTCCACAGTGTGGACATCTTCCTTTTCTATGAAGGCGTACGCCACAGTTTCCGCAATAATAAGTCTCACTGCTCTTGCGTAGATAGATGCGGAAGGCATAATAGATATAGGCAATGAGAAGCGGATAACCTATATAATATAAAGTAAGTACTGAGAAAACGATGTAATTCACGGCACATACTGCACCTAAACCGCTAAGATAGAGTAGGGCTTCTCCCGACTTCAATAGTCTTCGTACATCGTCAATCGTAGCAATACCGATGATGAGCATTGCCCAGACAAGAACTAAGAATATATTGAGTAATATGGGTTGGGAGAAGGGATTAAGAGAGGGGTGGAAGTAGAACTCACGCCATGTCTCGGGTGCAAAGAGCTGAATGCTTGCATAGAAGGCTGCAGAAAGCGCCACGATGACGGCTAACAGCGTGGGATAGAACGAACTAATATCATTAAAGTGTACGATGTGTGCGTTCTTCTTCAATATCTTGCGTGCCAAATAACCTACACCCATGATTGAGATAACAATCAAGAATATGAGTAAGTGAATGTTCGAGAATGTAGAGATAAACTGGGAAATCGGGTCAGCGGGGTCAACTTGTTTTAACAGACGAGACTCATGAATCCAGCCAAAGGCATAGTCTTCCGTTGCAATCTGCACCCAAACTGAGTCCTGCTTGTCAATGGGAAGAATACGAATATCAGCCACAACAACTTCCTTTCCGTTCTTCACAGCGAAGGAATCTGTTTTCATCTTGTTTACAGCCTCTTCTGGTTGTTGACGAAGAAGCATCAATGAATCTGCCGTTACAATAAAGTTAAACCCTTGTGAATAATGGTGTTTTACGCGAAAAGCCAGGGAGTCTACCTTGCTTCGTGTGCCACTCCATTCTATGTCATCACTGTCATTATCCTTCAAAATAGAGTCGCCTTCTGCTTCTATTCGCCGAGAAATCTGTGCCTCTTGAATACTATCAGGCAAGCGGAAAGACGAAGGAGTCTTCTTATGATAACAGCCTGTGAATAAGAAGCTAAGTAGTAAGAGGAGGGTTCCTCCAACGATACCGCAGCGTAACCCAGCACAGCTGTTAGTCTTCTTTGTTATTGAAGTCTGCGCAGGTTCTTTTCCCTCGGGATTCCATTTATTCGTAATCATGATGATAAACTATGGGTTATGAATTTCAATTACGTAACGTTGCACACATTCATCTGACAGTTCTTGCAGTCGAACTCTAAGCGGAAACGACGCTTATCAGGGAGTTCAAGGAAGAGCGGTTCACGCCAAGTTGGTTTCTGTCCACCACGTTTCACACAATAGCCGAGCGAATAACGAATGCAATGACGGCACTGCATCAACAAGTGAGAAACCGCTTCTTTATCTCCCTTGATGGAGAATGCCTTGTTGGATGAGTCAGAACCATTGGTGGCAGCTGTAGGATATTGAATCTCAAAAGCAGGTTCTGCTTTGGTTAATCCTTGCTGTTCATAGAACTTGCGGGCAGCATCATTAGAGATGTTATACAGATAAGGTAACTGCTGATATTGGGCTGGATTCACCATCGATATATGTGGTTTATGGTCAGATACCTTATCCACTGACTTTCGATGAATCGTCACACGCTGCATATTCTGTATCTGTTTGTCAAGTTCCTCTACCACCATACGACGAAGTTCGGCAAGAATACTGCTTGGGATGAAGTATTTATCAGCCCCGTCAACTATCTCTACCTCAGAACATTCATATACCGTATTGCCCAATTTAGTGAACTGACGTATGATGTTGTCACGTTGAGGCTTTTGGGCAAGTTGAAGACCTCCCCCAGCCCCTACAAGGGGAAGGGAGAGCCTAACGGGATGTTCGTTGGATATTCGTTTGTTAGATGCTTGATTTGGATTAGCCCTGCCTATCACCTCTGCTTGTGCCCATATTGTCCCACGACTATCCGTTAGGCACTCCTCTCCTTTGGAGGGGTTGGGGGAGGTCCCAAACCAAATCTTAATCGCAATCTTACGCTCAGCAGTCTTACCACTCAACTCCTTATCAAATGCTTGGTCCTGATTACGATACAGTCCCATACCCGGCTTTAATCCTCTTGGCATCTTAAAAGGATAGAGCCTATTCCCAACAGCACGATTCACACGGAATCCTTCCAAACGTGTTGACTGACTGTCAGTGTCACGTGATAGGAAACACAGACCATCACCATTGGCAAAGTTTGCAGTACTTGATACGTTAAAACTATCTCGTCTTATCTCCTTTACACGACCAACAAACTCGCCTAATGCCTTAGGGGTATCGGGTGAGAAGATATCTGCCTGTCTTCCCTTGAGGAAGTAATTAGTATAACCACGGTTGAAAGTCTTCTTCAAATTGGGTGTAAACGAATAGCGCACACGTCCCAAAGAAGCACGACGGAACTCGCCTGGATGCTTACTGATAATCTCATCAATGCGTTTACTATAAGCCGAAACGACATTCTTCACATAGTTGATATCCTTCAGTCTTCCCTCAATCTTAAAGGCACAAGCCCCTGAACGCATCAGTGTTTCAAGGTTATCTATCTGACTCATATCCTTCAATGAGAGAAGATGGCGCTGATGTTCGATGGTCTTTCCGTCTGAATCCTTCAAATCAAATGCCAATCGACAGAACTGTGCACACGCACCACGATTGGCGGATCGACCAAAACTATACTGTGAAACATAACATACACCACTATAACTTACGCACAATGCACCGTGTACGAAGGCTTCCAACTCAAGCTCTGGCAAACGCTTATGGATGTCATTTATCTCTTCAGCAGACAGCTCGCGAGCAAGTACGACACGGTCAAAACCCTGCTGACTCAGCCATTGAGCCTTCTCCCACGTACGTGTGTCACATTGTGTACTGGCGTGGAGGGCTACCGTATCAGGCACAATCTCCCTTACCTTACTCATCAACCCCATATCCTGCAGGAGGAAGGCATCTACACCAACGTCCACCAATTCTCGTACCAAAGCGAGCGTCTCTTCAAACTCATCGTTATAGATAATCGTATTGATAGTTACGTGAACCGTGGCACCATAGCGGTGAGCATATTCGCATAGCTTACCAATATCCTCCACACTATTGCCTGCAGACTGACGTGCTCCGAATCGATAAGCACCGATATATACGGCATCAGCTCCGTGTTCAATAGCTGCCATTCCACATTCAAGGTTCTTGGCTGGGGCAAGGAGTTCGATTGTGTTGAGTGATGGGTGTTGGGTGTTGGGTGTTGATGATTGCATATTGTTGGGTGATGGGTGTTAAATGTTGGGTGATGATGAAGTGTTTATAGGGTGGTGAGTGGTGAGTGTTAATTGTTGGGTGATGATGAAGTGTTTATAGGGTGGTGAGTGGTGAGTGTTAATTGTTGGGTGATGATGAAGTGTTTATAGGATGGTGAGTGATGGGTGTTAATTGTTGGGTAATGATGAAGTGTTTATAGGATGGTGAGTGATGGGTGTTAATTGTTGGGTGATGATGACTACATTTTGTTTGAGTGATAGATGCTAAGCAAAATAACCATTCATCATCACCTATCATTCACCACCTAACACCCAACTCACCCAATTCATAAACAGTAGATTAGCGTGTGAACGCCAAGTAACAAGCGGACCTTTGTCTGGATTATCCTCACGGTAATAATACTTTGGCACTTCAACGTCGTCACGCTTACCAAGGTCACGGTGAAACTCCGTGTCGAGTGTGTCGGGGGCATACTCCAGATGGCCTGTAATAAAGAACTCACGTCTACTGCGTGACCTTACAATAGCTACCCCGCTCTCCTCTGATTCAGCAATGATTTCGAGGTCGTCAACCCGTTCTATGTCCTCACGTCTAATCTCCGTATGACGGCTCTGAGGCATACGGAATACGTCATCAAAGCCACGGAAGAGGAGCTGTTCGGGTTTTAGGGGAATCGTAGGGAAGATACCAAACATCTTCTTAGATAAAGGATATTTTGGAATATCATAGAAATGATAGAGTCCTGCCTGTGCCGCCCAACAGATGTAAAGCGTTGAACGCACATTCTCACGTGCCCAATTGAATATCTCCTGTAGTTCTGTCCAATAGTCCACCTCCTCGAAAGGTATTCCCTCAACAGGTGCACCGGTGACTATCATTCCGTCAATCTTCTCCTTGCTAAGTTCCTCAAGTGTATGATAGAAACGATCCATGTGTTCTGTAGGAGTATGCTTAGAAGCATGACTTTTGAGCTTCATAAAGTTGATATCCAACAATAGTGGACTATTAGAAAGAATACGTATGAAATCAGTTTCTGTCGTAGCCTTGAATGGCATAAGATTGAGTATGACAATGCGGAGTGGACGCTTATCATCCTCTTTAGCAAGCATATCTTCTATGTTGATATTCTCACGCTTCAGTATATCAATAGCGGGAAGTCCGTCGGGCAATCTTAATGGCATATCCTGTTTCTTTATCTTTATAGGGTCATACAAGCATACGATCCTTCTTTTTCTCTCCTTTAAATAGGTTACAAAGATAGTAATTAATAACAGATTCTACAAGGCTTACCTATATAAAAGTATGAATAGAAATAGGATAAGGCACACATATATCCTAACCGACACGATAACCCTGTATCAAAACAAACACAAAAGGCTCACTCTAAACATTTCTATCAGCATCGAATCTGATAGAAATGCTTAGAGTGAGCCTTTAAATTTATAGATTTAGTGGTACGGGCAATATTGAAGATAGGTGTAATAATCAGCTAAGAGTCAAGCCCTCAACACCCAACACCCAACACTCATCACCCAATACCCATCATTTACCAAAGCTTCAGACGCTCATTCTCTGGTATAAAGAGTTTATCACCCTCCTTCACACCGAATGCCTTATACCACGCATTGATATGAGGCAGAGCACCATTCACGCGCCACTCGCCAAGAGAGTGAGGATCGCTCTTCACACGACTGCGGATTTCAGCCTCGGTGATATTGTTTGCCCATACGCCTGCATAAGCGATGAAGAAACGCTGTTCTGGAGTAAAGCCCATAATGACCTTGCCCTTCTTGCCTCTGGTGTCTTCTCAAAAGCATTGAAAGCCACCTCAAGACCACCGTGGTCAGCAAGGTTCTCACCCAATGTGAGTTTACCATTTGCATTGAGATCAGGCAATACCTTGATAGCACTGAAGAAGTCAGCATACTTACCCGTACGTGCCTCGAAGTTTTTACCATCCTCTTCAGTCCACCAGTCTGTCATATTACCATCCTTGTCGTAATGGCGTCCTTGGTCATCGAATCCATGTGTCATCTCATGACCAATTACCACACCGATGGCACCATAGTTAAAGGCATCATCAGCCTTAGGGTCGAAGAATGGATACTGAAGGATACCTGCAGGGAAGCAAATTTCATTCGTCGTAGGATTATAATAAGCATTCACCGTCTGAGGGGTCATCAGCCACTTATCCTTGTCTACTGGCTTACCAGCCTTCTCCTTGATAGCATCCTCTGCCCAGAACTTCTGGCAGGTCTGCACATTTTCATAATATGACTTTGATGGGTCAATCGTAAGCCTGGCTCAAGTCCTTCCATTTGTTAGGGTAACCCACCTTCACATAGAAGGTAGAGAGTTTCTCAAGTGCAGCCTTCTTAGTAGCCTCACTCATCCAGTCCTGAGCCTTAATACGCTCAGCAAGACTCACCTCAAGGTTCTTGATGAGATCTTCCATACGCTTCTTGCTTGTGGCTGGGAAGTAACGCTCGCAATAGATTCTGCCGAGCGCCTCACCCATTTGCTTCTCCACCTGCTGTGTAGCACGCTTCCAACGAGGATAGTCTTCCTTTGTACCACGCATCGTCTTACTGAAGAAGTTGAAGTATTCCGCACGCACATCATCGCTCAGATAGTTAGCTGAAGCAAGGATTGCGTTCCATTCCATACGTGCACGGAGTTCCTCAGCAGTCTCTGTAGATGTCAGTTTGTCAACACCTGCAAGGAAGGCTGGCTGACATACAACCATTGTCTGGATATACTCGCTCTTAATACCTTCAGCGTTTGCCAACTGCTCAAGTGGGATATTAGGATACTTCTCCTTAAACTCAGCGAGCGTCATCTTATTATAGTTGGCCTCAACGTCACGCAACTCCGTACGGCTCTTTGATATCAAAGCCAACATTGTCTCATAACGCATCACTGCATCACGCTTAGCCTCTGCCTGAGCATCAGAGAATCCGTAGAGGCGGAACATATTAGCAATGAACTGGCGGAAGGCATTACGGATGTCTGTCGTAGCCTTATCATTATCAAGATAGTACTCCTTTTGTCCGAGGCTCAGTCCATCCTGATAAATAAGGAGGATGTTCATCTTCGCATTCTTCTCATCAGCCTCAAAGGAATAGCCCATTGGCACACCATAGCCGAAGCTTGCATACTTCAGCTGAAGGGCACGAAGGTCAGACAGACTCTTTGCATTCTCCATCTCGTTGAGCAGAGGCTTAACAGGGCTCACGCCTTCCTTGTTACGGCGCACTGAGTCCATAGCGAGCTTATAGAAGTCGCCTAACTTTCTCTCTGTTGATCCTTCCTTACCCTGCTTCTTTAGCAAATCAGTGAGGATTGTGTTGATACGCTTGTTGTTGTTCTCCTGTAGCTGGTCGAACGAGCCGAAGCGTGAGAAAGCACCAGGGAGTGGATTGAGTTTCTGCCATCCACCTGTGGCAAACGTGAAGAAATCGTCAGCCGGACGTACCGACTTGTCGAGATTCTCTGCCTTGATACCTGCCTGACCCTGTGCCATAGCGGTAAAGGGAGCAGATGCAAGGAGCATCATTGGTAAAAGTTTTTGATACGCATAGTAAAAAATATTTGGTTTAATTCATAATTCAAAGTTCATAATTCAAAATTCATAATTATGATTACCGATGTAGGCAATGTCCAATGTTCAAAGCAAATGTTCAAAACAAATGTCCAATGTTTAAAGTTCAAAGCTCAATGTTCAAAGTTCAAAGCTCAAAGTTCAAAGTTCAAAGTCTCCAATTCTTCCGACAGTATGAGCCATCGTTCGTTTTCCTCATCGAGTTCACGCTGAAGGTTGGTATATTCCGTCACGAGTTCCATATTTGAAGCATTCTCGGGAGCCATCAGGAGTTCATCGAGTTCGCTCTTACGTGCTTCCAACTTCGCTATCTTAGCCTCAGACTCGTCCACAGCACGCTGAGCCTTACGAATCTTCTTCTGTTGCTCTTTGCGTTCAGCGTAGGATAAAGCCTCCCCCGACCCCTCCGAAGGGAGGGGAGTTGCATTTCTGCTATCATTAGGTTTTGATGATGCCAGCGAGAGGTTCTCTGCACTCTCCCCCTTTCGGGGGAGTTGGAGGGGGGCTCCTCAACCAATCATAGATACCCCCTAAATGCTCTCTGACCTTACCACCACCGAACTCATACACCTTGCTTACCAACCCATCGAGGAACTCACGGTCGTGACTCACGATGATTGCCGTACCGTCAAAGGCTTTGATAGCCTCTTTCAGCACTTCCTTTGAGGCGATGTCGAGGTGGTTCGTTGGCTCATCGAGGATAAGGAGGTTTACTGGCTCAAGCAATAGCTTAATCATCGCTAAGCGTGAACGCTCACCTCCCGAAAGTACTTTGACATACTTCTCCGACGTCTCTCCACCGAACATAAAGGCACCGAGCAAGTCGTTTATCCTCAGACGCATATCGCCTGTGGCAACTCTATCAATGGTTTCATATATCGTGAGGTTCTCATCTAAGAGCTGTGCCTGATTCTGTGCGAAATAACCTATCTGTACGTTATGACCAATCTTCAGCATACCGTCAAAAGGAATCTCGCCCATGATACACTTCACGAAGGTAGACTTTCCCTCACCGTTCTTACCGACGAAAGCCACTTTCTCACCTCGCTTAATAATAAGGTCGACACCCTCAAAGACCGTCTGACCCGGTCCGTCACTATGCAGTCTACTTGGATAAGTCTTCCCCAATCCCTCTGCAATGACTGGATAATCTCCACTGCGCAGACATGGAGGAAACTTCAGACGCATAGCCGAATTGTCCACTTCATCCACCTCAATAGGCACAATCTTCTCCAACTGGCGGATGCGCTGCTGCACCTGTACGGCTTTCGTAGCCTGATAACGGAACCGTTCAATGAACGCCTTTGTATCGGCAATCTCCTTCTGTTGGTTCTCATACGCACGGAGCTGCTGCTCACGGCGTTCCTTTCTGAGGACAAGATACTCGTCATACTTCACACGATAGTCCTCCACGTGTCCACAGGTTATCTCCAACGTACGGTTTGTGACGTTGTTGACGAACGCACGGTCGTGGCTCACAAGTACAACCGCCTTGGCGCTCTGTGAGAGGAACTGTTCCAGCCATTGGATTGACTCAATGTCAAGATGGTTCGTTGGCTCATCTAACAGAAGTACGTCAGGACGACGGAGAAGAATCTTCGCCAGCTCGATACGCATACGCCATCCGCCAGAGAACTCACGTGTAGGGCGCTCGAAGTCATCACGGCTGAAGCCGAGACCCGTTAGTGTACGCTCAATCTCAGCCTCATAATTCTCTCCTCCCATCATCATATATCGTTCGTGCTCAGTCGTAAAGCGCTCCACTAACTCAGCGTATCCCTCACTCTCATAGTCAGTTCGATCAGCCATTTCCTGCTCCATCTTCTTGAGCCTCTCCTCAATCTTCGTCTTGTCAGCGAAAGCCTTACGTGTCTCCTCCTTCACGGTCGTATCGTCAGAGAGCTTCATCACCTGTGGTAGATAACCGATTGTTGTATCGTTTGGTACAGACACAACGCCGCTCGTAGGCTTCTGCATTCCACAGAGAATCTTCAGCATCGTTGACTTTCCCGCTCCGTTCTTTCCCACTAAGGCTATCCTGTCTCGTTCATTGATGACGAATGAAACATCCTTAAACAATGGCTTCACGCCGAATTCCACCGTCAGTCCGTCTATTGATATCATTTTCTTTTTTCTTTCCTAAATGTTCTTTGCAAAGATAATATTTTATTTTTGAATAAGAAAGTTCCCAAACAGCCTTATATCAAAGGATCAAGAACTATTTTAAACTCCTCACAAACCATATCTTTGGTTTATTTAAGCCAAATCGCTTGTCAGACCACAATATGTATAGGTTCTAATGACTAATGTCAGTTTAAACCTATGTTTTCTCTGCATTATATGTAATGTACAAAGTTAGTAAAAATAACACAAAGAAGCAATGAACTTGTGTAATTATCAGCAATATTATTTGGGTCTTTAGGATTTTGGAGTGATAAGGTTTGCCACTTAAGGTTAGGTTTCTGACGAAATGTCACACGGAGATACGAAGAGAACGGAGGGTTATTAAAACAAAGCAATGGAAGTCACGGAGGCACCGTCGGTGCATCGAGCGACGGAGTTTGTTTGCCAATTCTATTAGCTTATTTACAACGCGTTTATCCCCAAATAATTATCAAGAATCTGTATGCTATACCTCCGTCGCTCTTTGTGCCGTCGGCACCTCCGTGACATTGCGTTTACCTCCGTCCCCTCCGTGACTCCGTGTGCCCTCATTGCCAAGTTGTTTTCATGAAGACAAATATTTTAATACTTCAAAAGTTGGACAAGTCTTTGAAAAAACATTACATAATTTCGAATAAAACCTCTATGAATAGCGGTAAAAATACGTATAAAAAGCAGGTTTGTAACCTACAGAGAGTCAGTAAGTTATAAAGTAGCGTTGAAAAAGGTGCTTAATTGAACTTCAAAAGGGCGTTAGTAAGACTTCAAAAGGGCACCTTTAGCAAGTCAATTAGGCGTCTTTAAGAAGCCAAAAGAGCATGTATTGGTGTTGCAGAGTGTGAAAATAGTTTACAAATGGCGTAATGTGGGAATAAGTTGTTGGTAGAAGTCGGATAGACATCGTGGCTATTTGCATTTCACCTTGTAGTTTATCCCCCTTGTAAGACCATCTCATTTGAACGTAGTCATACCATACAAGAGTAAGCCTTGATTCTATTTCCAAACTACGTATTTAATGGAAGAACCCTTAACCCATGTATTTCCCGATAAAACAGATGTTGTTATATTTGTCAAGGATGTAATAAAGGAAAGGATGGTCAGCCTTGAAGGTGAACGTAGATGAACTATCCATAGCTGATAATTTGGCAAATAGCATAACTTGAATGGCTTTTGCACTGATTCCTTCCTCGTTAATATTCATGTTTATCTGCTGGAAAACATCGTCAACAGTAAGTGGTTGAGCACTCATTTTACTGAAATCGGCTTCGCGAGAGAATAGATTACCTAAGCCCATTTCACCATAAAGCTGTTTCATAGGAATATTTGCAGATATGGTAAAGCGTGGAAACAGTACGTTTACATAGTCATATGCTTTGGTGTTTTGAGAGATTTTATGCAATTCTTTGATTGTTAACTTGCGAATGACATCCTGTAAGTTATTCTTCTTTAGAGGTAGGACAGCATAAAAGCTAAAGCCGTTTTCTAAAGGCATACGCAGCACTTGATAATCCTTTGTGGTATAACCTTGATACTTTTGCATCGTATCATAGTTTCTCATCATATTGACCTGCTTGCTTTTACCATCCTCAGTGAAGAAAGGCATAGGCTTTGTGATATCTTTGTCGAACGGTAAGGTCCAAGCCGTCTTAAGCGTAACGGCATTGATAAGCTGTGCGGCACGAGGTCCTGTAAGGTTGATAGGCAAGGATTGAATCTCACCTTTGGTGATTGTTTCACAAAGTTTGTTAGCACTTTCTTTGCCCTTCGGAGTGTTGGCAGAGTCGATAATATTGGTAAAGTAATAGTGTTCTAATGCTTCTTGAAAGTCAGGTAATAGCTTTGTTTGCTCATGTAGCATTAGGAAGTTGGCAGTAATCATATATCCCATCGACTCATTATCTACATTCGTCTCCTCCTTTCTCTGACCAATCAGCATTGTTCTGTTAAGTGAGTTAATGGCGTCAAGGTCATCAGCCGTATAGCCAAGTGCCTTCGAAATGACCTCTTGTGTCTTTCCGTTTGCACCGTTGTTAATCATGTCTAATGAATAAATGACAGCCATGGGTGATAAAACTATACTCTCCTTACTGTTCTTGTTGGCTAATAGTTGAAACAACTTCAGACTGAACGTGTTTGAACTTGAGACGAACTTTGTCTCCTCTTCAGACAGAACGTAATCTGGTTTGGCTTTTTTAGCAGCATCTTCAAGTGTCAGCTGTGAACTTGTTGTAGTCTTCTGGGCTGTTTTTTCAAGTATATGTAGAGCCTTTTTAGATTGTGTGCAACAAACTAATAAAAGTAGGATAGGGACATATAGAAGTTTTTTTGTCATAGCGTATTGTCTGTTTAGACTTAGAAAAGATGACTCAAAGATACAAAAAGAATTGCGCTATCATACATAAAGGAACTCTTTTTCTACTTAAAAGTCATTTTTTCTCTTATTTCAACCACAATGACATACATTTTTTATAATTTTGCAAATTGAATGCGTAGCAATACATCTCTGACAAATACTAATAAAAATCATTCTATACATGAGTAATTTACAACTATCGCCGATGCGAAAGACAATAGTGGGAGTACAATTCCTCTTTGTTGCTTTCGGTGCTACTGTTCTCGTCCCTTTGCTCGTGGGACTTGACCCTGCAACAGCGTTATTCACAGCAGGTTTAGGAACATTTATCTTTCATTTGGTTACGAAAGGTAAGGTTCCTATTTTTTTGGGCTCTTCCTTTGCCTTCATTACTCCAATTATCTCTGCATCTAAGCAGTGGGGTATGCCTGGAACGTTGGCAGGAATAGCTGGTGTTGCACTTGTTTACTTTGTGATGTCAGCACTGATTAAGTGGCAAGGAAAGAAACTATTGGATAAGCTTTTCCCACCAGTTGTTATCGGTCCGGTAATCATTTTGATTGGTCTTTCTCTGTCAAAGGCAGCGGTAGATATGGCGAAAACAAACTGGCTTATAGCCTTTATCTCATTGGGAACGGCTGTGACAGTCCTCTCTATGGGTCGTGGCTTGATGAAGTTAGTACCTGTAATTTGCGGTATTGCTGTGGGCTATAGCGTAGCTGCCCTAATGGGTATTGTCAACTTCTCAGGTGTAGAGGCAGCGCCTTGGTTCGCTCTTCCACCTGCATTAGCGCATTTCCAGTTGCCACAGTTTGCATGGGAACCATTCCTTTATATGATTCCTGTGGCGATAGCTCCTGTGATTGAGCATGTTGGTGATGTGTATGTGGTAAGTGCTGTGGCGGAGAAAGACTTTACGAAGTCACCGGGTTTGCATCGTACCATGTTGGGTGATGGCTTGGCTTGTTTGGCTGCTTGCTTCTTTGGCGGTCCTCCAGTGACAACTTATAGTGAGGTAACTGGTGCGATGAGCATTACAAAGGTGACTCATCCTCAGGTAATCCGTATTGCTGCTGCAACAGCTATTGTCTTCTCAGTAATCGGAAAATTGAGTGCTCTTCTGCAGAGTATTCCTTCTGCAGTCTTAGGAGGTATCATGTTATTGCTCTTTGGTACTATTGCTTCTGTAGGTGTTCAGAACCTTGTTCAGCATAAGGTTGACCTTAATCGTACACGTAATATTATTATCATATCTATTACACTGACGATGGGTATTGGTGGTGCTGTGCTGCAGAAGGGTAGCTTCTCTATCAGTGGTATTGGTCTTTCAGCTATGGTGGGCGTTATCTTGAATCTTATTTTGCCACCTGCAAAGGAGAAAAAGAGCGAGGGTAATTCATAATTCATAATTCAAAATTCATAATTATGATTACTACTATAATTTATAATTTATAATTCAGAATTCATAATTATGATTACCATTATAATTCAAAAATTTATAATTCAGAATTCATAATTATGATTACCATTATAATTCAGAATTCATAATCTATAATTCATAATTATGATTACTCTATAAGTCATATTCATGGTTCTTCCGCTAAATGTGTGGACGCTTTTCGTATCGCTTTAACGGAAGAACCAAAGTTACTCACTAAACAAACTTGGCTAAGATAGTCAATATTCTATCCTATTATCATCCTCTGACATTGAAAATTATCTCTTTTTAAACTTCGAAAATATGCAGATGGGGTTTGAAAAATCATTACATAATTCCGAAGAAAACATCTATAACTAACGGCAAAAATACATATACGAAGCTGGTTTGTAACCAACAGGAAATCAATTGGTTATAAAGCAGTAAAATAAAAGGTGCTTAATTGGACTTCAAAAGGGCGTTAGTAAGGGTCTTAAAGGGCATCTTTTTCAAGTCAATTGGGCGTCTTTAAGAAGCCAAGAAAGCATGTATTGGTTTTGAACTGTACGAAAATAGTTTACAAAGAAATCAATTACATGGGAATAAACTGTTTGTAAAAGACAGATAGACGTTGCACCTAATTACATTTGTCATGTAGTTTATCCCCCTTTATAAAACCACCTAATTGAGGCTAATCATACCATGTATGTGGATTAATCACTAATAGAATCTTTGTATTGTTGCTTTATCTTTTCTTCGAGTTCTCCTAAGGTTTGCTTGCTGTTGAATAGACTCTTGATAAGGCGATAGCCCAACCATATCAAGATCATGCCAACAAGGGCAAGGAGATATTGGAGTACGATACTGTTGACAATAGTCTTGGTATAGTTCTCGCAGATAACAAAACCTGCTATTAAGATGACATAATCAATCCAGCCCGAACCTTTATAGCTCTGGGCAATACGCTGATACTCTTCGTTGTTGGCAAGAACCTCTTTGCGATTCTCTGCCCATTTCTTTTCAAATTCTTCGTTGGTCATGGGGTAGTGGGTGTTGGGTGTTGGGTGATGGGTGGTGATGAATTGTGAGGGTGGGTGTTGGGTGATGGGTGATGGGTGGTGATGAATTGTGATGATAGACTTATACTTTCATTAAATCGCTCATAACGGAGTCGCTAACATAGATGCCGTTACGGGTGAGATGGAGCCAACCATTGTCCTCTTTTAACAAACCTTGTTGTTGTAAAGGCTCGGCAAGGCGCATGAGATAAGTCTGGTATTCAGCAGAGAGCGTTGAGAGATCTATTCCTTCACATGTTCGGAGGGCGGTCATAATCATGTCATTGTAATGTGTATCTGCATCAATTATCTCCTCCTCGCAAGGGAGTCTGTCTTCCTCAATTGCAGCGATATAAGCCTTGGTATCTGCTATATTCCAACTCCTCTTGCCATTGCTGTAGGAATGGGCTGAGGCTCCGATGCCTATATAAGGGACATTGTGCCAATACGAACTATTGTGTTGAGAACGGTAGGGACTTTGAACATTGAACTTTGAGGTTTGAACTTTGAGGTTTGAGGTTTGAACTTTAAGTTTGGCAAAGTTACTAATCTCATATTGTTCATAACCTGCTTCGGCTAAGCGGTCGATGAGAGTGTCGTACATCTGACGATAAAGTTCATCGTCCATATCCTTGACCTTTCCCGCTTGAAGAAGTCGATAGAGGGGAGTCCCTTCTTCGTACATAAGACTATATGCAGAGATATGTTCAATGTCTAAAGCAAGCAGTCGCTCAATGTCTTCTTTCCATTCTTCAAGTGTCTCATTGGGAAAACCAAACATAAGGTCTACTGATATGTTTTCAATGTTTGTCTTTCTAAGACGTTTGACAGCAGTTTCCACCTCGTCAGCTGTATGTCTACGATGCAGGAAACGTAGGCGTTCATCAGAGAAAGTCTGCGCTCCCATAGAGATACGATTGATAGGAAGGGAACGCAAGTTCTGTGCAAATTCCTCCGTTATATCATCGGGGTTACACTCCATTGTGACTTCAATAGGAGTCGCTGTGGTACAAGTGTTGTTCTTTGTATCCCATTCTAAACCAATGTGATACACGTTTTCTATCGTCTGGAATATCTTTTGTAGGCTCTCAAAAGAAAGCTGTGAAGGAGTCCCACCACCCAAATAGATAGTTGACAAACCGCCTATTCTTTCACCAGAGTTATTGCTATTCTTCTCCGCACGCAGTTCCATCTCATGGCAGATAGCATTCACATAGCGTTCTTCTACAGAAAACCTTTCGTCCTTCTTCTTGGCTGGCACAGTAGAATAGAAGCCATAATAAATGCAGCGACTGGCACAGAAAGGTATGTGAATGTATAATCCTAACATGATAAGTGTATATACGTATATATTAATGTATGCCTTACAAGAATTAATGCAAATGTACTAATAAGTTTTAAAAGATTTCGTTTTTTTCGTAAGAAACTTTGGTGCTTTCGATGAAAATGTATAACTTAGACCGCAGAATTGATGAGCTACGGCTTGTCCCTTGAGACGAAATAAATTATTACTAACAGCTTAAATCTATCAGATATGAGAGTATATCAGACAAACGAGATTAAGAACATTGCCTTGGTTGGCAGTGCCGGTAGCGGCAAGACTACTCTTGCCGAAAGTATGTTGTTCGAAGCTGGTGTCATTAAGCGACGCGGTTCAGTAGAAGCTAAGAATACTGTTAGCGATTATTTCCCTGTTGAACAGGAGTATGGCTATTCAGTGTTCCCAACGGTATTCCATGTTGAGTGGAATAATAAGAAGCTGAATATCATCGACTGTCCGGGTAGTGATGACTTCGTTGGTGGCGCGATTACTGCCCTTAATGTAACCGATGAGGCTGTTATTCTTATCAATGGTCAGTATGGACCAGAGGTCGGAACACAGAACAATTTCCGTTATACCGAGAAGCTCAAGAAGCCTGTTATCTTCCTTATTAACCAGTTGGATTCTGACAAGTGCGACTTTGATAACCTTATTTCCACCATGCAGGAGATTTATGGTTCAAAGTGTGTTCCTGTACAATATCCTATCGAAACAGGTCCTGGCTTTAATAGTTTGATTGATGTTCTGTTGATGAAGAAATACAGCTGGAAGCCAGAAGGTGGCGAACCTATCATTGAGGATATTCCTGCTGACCAGATGCCAAAGGCAATGGAACTACATAAAGCACTCGTTGAGGCTGCTGCCGAGAATGATGAGGGCTTGATGGAGAAGTTCTTTGAAGAGGAAACATTGACAGAAGATGAGTTGCGTACAGGTATTCGTAAGGGTCTTGTAACGCGTTCTATCTTCCCTGTTTTCTGCGTATGTGCAGGTAAGAGCATGGGTGTTCGTCGTCTGATGGAGTTCTTAGGCAATGTTGTTCCTTTCGTTGATGAGATGCCTAAGATTCATAATACACGTGGTGAGGAAGTTACGCCAGACAGTAATGGTCCAGAGTCTCTCTACTTCTTCAAGACGGGTATGGAACCACATATTGGTGAAGTTAGCTATTTCAAGGTGATGAGTGGTTGTGTGAAGTCTGGTGACGACTTGACTAACTCTGACCGTGGTTCAAAGGAACGTATGGGACAGCTATATGCTTGTGCAGGTGCTAATCGTATTGCTGTTGACCAGTTAAATGCTGGTGACTTAGGTTGTACCGTGAAGTTGAAGGATGTAAAGACTGGTAATACCTTGAATGGTAAGGGTACTGACCAACGTTTGACTTCATTAAATATCCAAACTCTAAATACTCTCGTGCCGTTGAAGCTAAGAGTTCACAGGAGACTGAGAAGCTCATGGCTGCATTATTAAAGATGCGTCAGGAAGACCCTACATGGGTTGTTGAGCAGAGTAAGGAGTTGAAGCAGACTATCGTCCATGGACAGGGCGAGTTCCACCTACGTACTTTGAAGTGGCGTTTGGAGAACAATGAGAAACTTCAGGTGACTTTCAAGGAGCCAAAGATTCCATATCGTGAGACAATTACCAAGCAGTCAAAGGCTGAGTACCGTCATAAGAAACAGAGTGGTGGTGCTGGTCAGTTTGGTGAGGTGCACTTGATTGTTGAGCCTTACGCAGAGGGTATGCCTGATCCAACAACCTATAAGTTTAACGGACAGGAGTTCAAGATGAATATCAAGGGACGTGAAGAGCGCGATCTCCCTTGGGGTGGTAAACTTGTGTTCATCAACTCTGTTGTCGGTGGTGCTATTGATGCTCGCTTTATGCCAGCTATCTTAAAGGGTGTGATGGATTGTATGGAGCGTGGTCCATTGACAGGTAGCTATGCACGTGATGTACGTGTGATAGTCTTCGATGGTAAGATGCACCCAGTTGACTCTAATGAACTGTCATTCACTTTGGCTGCGCGTCATGCGTTCTCAGACGCTTTCAAGGCTGCAGGTCCAAAGATTCTCGAGCCAATCTATGACTTAGAGGTGTATGTTCCTGGTGACTATATGGGTGACGTAATGAGCGACTTACAGGGACGTCGTGCCATGATTATGGGTATGGACTCTGAGGCAGGTTATCAGAAGTTACAAGCAAAGATTCCTTTGAAAGAACTTGCTAACTATAGTATTTCACTGAGTTCTCTCACTGGTGGTCGTGCAAGTTTCACAACAAAGTTCGCAAGTTACGAGCTTGTTCCAAATGATATCCAGCAGAAGTTGATTGCTGAGCATGAGGCAGAAATAAAGGATGAGGAAGAATAGTTCTCCAATTTTAGACTAATATAATTAAAGAGGTTGATTCGAAGGCTACGCAATGTAGCATTAGAATCAACCTCTTTTCTGTTTATTAGTATGTCAGTATTGAATAATGAATGTATGCTTATAGGTTCTTAGTTGTTACAAAGACGACCTTCTCTTCTCACTTTTAGCCATTGTGTTAAGCCTCCGCACATAGCGTGCTAAGCCTTAGCACCACATGTGCACATACTAAATACGATGCAAAAGAGTTGCTAAGACTCGCCAAGTTAAGCCCAAATCGGTCATTAGACCACACTGTGCATGGTTCTTATTATCCAAATGAACTGATTTGGGATGACAATATGATAACAGTCAGTTGTAGTATAAAGGATTGTTCACCTTTGATAAGTGGTATTACTTCATTAGATAATAATAAAGTGGAATCCCTATTATTGGGGTAAAGAAACCGCAAAAGCCTAAGTATAATAATTTTAAAGACCAAGGCTTACTATGCGTTATAAACGGCATCAAAATGAGGGTTATCAATAAGAAAATAGCTTCTAAAAGTGCCATATAAACCGCTTTTATCCAGAGAAAAAATAAAACTTTATTAGGAATAATGCAAGTTATATATCTTGAAAAACTTACTTCTACAGATAAATAAAGGGGCTATATCCAGACGAATATAGCCTCTTTATAAATGTATGAAGTTTAGATGGTTAAACTGATTTACCAGCTAAACTTGATTCTTTTAGACGTTCTACTTGTTAGGTACAGCAAACTTGTCGCCAGTCTGTTTTACCAGTTCACGCTTAAAGTAGTCGCTGTAGCCCGTACGCTTTACACGCTCGCCAAGACCTGTTGAAGTGCGGAGGAACTTGCCATCCTTCTCAGGCTTAACAGTCATATCGTTAAACTTCACAATCAGATGGATTGCCAACTCACGCCAGCGTGCGATCATCTCGTTACTCTTCTGAATAGAGTAATCGTTGAGATACTTCACTGCAGCTGCCTTGTCGGTGGCATAGAGTGCTTCTGCCTTCGCTTCCACACCCTTTGTGCTGCGAGGAAAGCGTTGTCAAGTGAGTCGCGCACCTCTTTCAATGCAGGGAAGAGCTGAGAGTAGCGAGGGTAAACCATGTTACTAACCCAGTTGCATACCCAGAAAGCATTCTTATCAGAGAAGGTTACTGCATCAGCTCCTGGTGTGTTGAAGCACTCTGCACGCTCTGTATTGCTGCAATAGATTGGTACATAGGCAACCATGTTACCATCATCGTTACCGAACCAAAGGATACCACCAATCTCGCGTGGCAACCATGAACGGAGCTGTGCAATGTAAGAGAAACCTGTCTGCTGGGTTGAGATAGGGCGTTCGTTGAAGTACTGCTTGCCATCTACCTCAAACTTTAATGGGGTAGGGCGGTATGGAGAATCCCAGATACCCTGTGCTATATCCTTATCGAGTGACAAAGGAGTACCCTCATAGTGGTCGCGCATACAAGCTTCCATCTTTGGTAAGTCGACCTTCTTGTCAGGTGCAATCCAAAGTGGCATATCCTCTGCGTTAGGGTCTTTTCCCAACGCCCATGGCAACCAACGTGACATGTCTTTGAAATGATTCAGATAGCTCCATACACGAGCATCGCACCAACGACGGCCACCGAAGTCTGGTGCTGCATAGGTCATCTTCCAGTTGAAGTCCTTATCTTTGCCAGTGAACCAGCCCTTTGAACGTGCAAAACTGATGCAGTTCTTAGAAGTGATGACCTCTGTGTTGTAAGTAGAGAACTGACCGATGCGGCTCTGGTTAGCATGAGCAGAAACCATGCCATCAGGGATGCGGACAGCAACCCACACAACCTTCTGCTTCTTGTCGCCACCACAACCCTGCATCTCGAGCAACCATACCTCGTTAGGGTCAGCGATAGTGAATGTCTCACCACCAGAGTTATAACCATAAGTCTCAACGAGTGAGGTCATTACCTTGATAGCCTCACGTGCAGTCTTACTACGTTGCAAACCAAGATACATCAATGAACCATAATCGATAATGCCACTCTTGTCAACCATTTCTTCACGGCCGCCATAGGTTGTTTCACCAATACTTACCTGATACTCATTGATGTTTCCAATGACATTGTATGTTACAGGAGCCTCTGGAATAAAACCATGGCTCTCGTGAGTGTCATAGTCAATAATCTCACGGCGGTCACCTTTTGCGTGTGTGCCTGCTGGGTAATGACATAGGTTAGTAAACATGCCGTAATCATCAGCGGTGTAAGTAACAAAGACAGAACCGTCTGTTGTTGCTCCCTTTGTAGCAATGAGGTTTGTACACGCATTAGCATACGTAATCATTGTAAGGAAGAATAGTGTTGCAAATGATTTCTTCATACTCTACAATTTAATTGTTAATATTTTATTTTAGTCAGATATTCTTTCTTATTGTCACGGTTGTCGGTTGCGATAATCTTCAACGTTCGTTCCTTTCCAGTAGGGCGAACAGGGGTGTCTGCGAGGTTACAGAAGAATACTTCTTTGTTCTTTCCGAACTGTAGCATAATAAACTGCCCATCGAGATAAGCCTTGTAACCTTGTAAACCGCTACCTGTGTCAGTTATCTTAAAGGAGAGGTTGCGTGGGTTGAGATTCTGCTGTGTGATCGTTGGTGGGGTCTCATCGTAAGCAAGGAAGTAGGCATTTGCCAACTCGCGCATTCGTCCTGTAACCCAACCATTCGCATATATTCCACCGCAATAGGATGCTGGAGCATCAGCGTTCAAGCTGTTACGCATCGCAACATATAACTTCTTCGGATTATGTATCATACCAGTTGGCTTAATACTTATCTGTGCATAGTTGAAGAGTGGATATGCTGCTTTAGAGAAACTATAAGCCATAGACAGCGCACTGCTTGTATTGCCGTGTCGTAATTGTAGCCAACCGTTCTTAGCAAGTAAGCCCTTCTGGATGTTCAGTCGTACTCCCTCAGCATCAAAGTTATTGTCTTTGGCATAATAGAGTGGACTTGTGCCGTCTGGGAGATGAACTTTTGGAATAGCTTCTGGCTCGCCCTTCACAGTGAATTCCTTTATTGTTTGATTGCCAAAGACATCTTTATGACGTAACGAAGATGGTAGTCACGTTGCTGGTTGAAGTTGATAATACCCCTGTTTGCTCCTGCATGTAAGATAGGGAGAGTATTACCAGGTTCGATGTAAGACTTCATAAACCAGATCTTTGTAGAAAGGAAGTGGTCGTAATCGCCCCACGAATTAACCATTCTGTGGCAACTTGTAGGAATATTGTTCACATCAGAGGAAAAAACCAATTTACCATCACAATACAACTGTGTGTATCTTACTCCAAAATTATTATATACAGAGTCCATGTGATCACTGGCTCTTACACCAAAGCCCACCTTTCCCCATGCTTGGAAATGTCCTTTGTCAAATGTGAAGATACGGGAGTCTGAACTGTGTTGGAATACTCCTTCTCCCGGTTGAGGATAGGACTTAAATGAATAAACAGCAGGGGCGGTCTTGTCTTTAACGATACCCTTTAAGAAATTGAGTGGGTCGTAAAGGTTTCCATTTGTAGTCTTATGCATCTCTAAGTGGATGTGTGGACCTTGTGATGAACCTGTATTACCGCTAAGAGCGATAAACTGTCCTTTCTTTACAGGGAACTCTCCTGGTCGGAATTTAACGTCGCAAGCAAACTGTTGATGCTGGTATTGCCATTTACGAACAGCAGCTTCAATCTGTGGAGTGAAGCGATTGAGATGAACATAACAACTGGTATATCCATTTGGGTGAGTGACCAAGATAGCTCGTCCATAGCCATATTTCTCAACGATGGCGCTTGAAATATAGCCATCAGCAATCGAATAGACGCCAAGATTTACTTCACGTTCGGTTTTGATATCAATACCTCCGTGGAAGTGGTTAGGTCGAGGCTCTCCAAAGTTGCCCGCCAATTGCACTGGAACGTGAACTGGTGAACCGAAAGGGAGTATGGATAATAAAATATTTAATAACAAGCTCATTGGCTATCAGATTCTTTCTTTTTATAGGTGTGTCTGCTGTCTTCCTCGTGGTAAGACTACAGAATCATTTCAGTAATTGCTTGTCTTTGTAGGCTCTGGGCTTACCATCATTGTCGAGGCGTATGGTGATAGTACCTGTTGTCCATTCCGTCATCGGTTCTTCCTCTGTGAATGGATAGGACTTGAGAACTATGCCGTCTTCAATAACGACAATTCCTTGTTCTATAACGCCCATCGCCGTTTCAATGATGTTGGCACCGATACGTCTTATCGACTTTCCTGTCGGTCATAACTTATCGGGCTTGGTAGGTATTCCTCGTTCCTTCATTGCGTCAGCAGGTGTTCTTGTCGGTGGTCCTACAGGCTGATTAGGGTCTGTTGGAGGACTGACAGGTTCACCACCAATCGTTCTGATTGGGTCGGACTCTTTCAAAGAATCTGTTGGTTGTGTTGTCTCCTGCTTTCGAACATGCATACGAACAAGATGAATGTTATTGAGGATAAGCATCTTGAAAGTAGTTGTAGGCTGTTGTCCCTTCAACATTAGGAAGTAGCCACGAATGTTCTTGATGCGCAAAGAATCCCCAGCATCAATCGTCATCGTATTGTGAGAGTCTGACGTAATATGCTGGTATTGTGTGACGATACTATCATTTGAATAAGTAACAGCCATCATGATAATCGCATCACGCATACCATCTTGAATGATAAACTGTGAATCGAAACTCAGGAGGAGTCGGTCGCCCTTGTGGAAGGCTGTGTCTGCTTTGATTTCAAAGGACTCACGGTCTACTGGAGGATATGGAGAAAGTATTAATGTGCGGTTACCACGCCAGATATCGGTAGTATCTCCCTTTGAAGTAATATCACCATACTGAGACAACTCACTCTCTGATGCACCTTGCGCACGCGCCTCGTTTTCCAGTCGTTTGCTGAGTTCAACATAGATGTCATGTAGCTTCTCGGTATGTCGCATGTAGTATTGAAGAGACTTATCGAACTTCTCTTCTGATACGTCATACTTCTTCATCACAGCGAGTTTAAAAGCTTGTTGTCTGACATCTGTATAGCCTTCACGATTGGCTATTGCCATGGAGAGGTGGTAATCGTAGAGCATATCCTCCATCTCTGAAGGTTGGATATACTCAGAAGGGATAGAAGGTTTACAGCTTACAACGAAGAATGCAAGCAGTAACCAACAAAGAGTGGCGAAGGAACGAACCAGATATTTACTTCTCATTATCTATCTACTGATTATCAGTAATGTTTTCTTTATCAGCAACCTTCTTGTCCTTAGCTGGTACCCAACCGTTGAAATCCTTTCGAAAAGCAAGGATAATCGTAATGACACCCACAGAGATGCAGGAGTCTGCAAAGTTGAATATTGGTGAGAAGAAGGTGAATGACTCACCACCCCAGAGTGGGAACCAGTCTGGGAATGTGCCGTGGAAGAGTGGGAAATAGAACATATCTACCACCTTACCCATCAGTACAGGCGCATAGCCTTCTCCCCATGAAACGAGGGTGGCTGGTGTGGCTCCTTCTATGTAATAGGGTGTAGAGGCAGTAAAGAGCTGACCATAGAAGAGGGAATCGAAGATATTACCCGCAGCACCTGCAGTTATCATAGACAAGACAACGATATAAGCCATTCTTGCTCCGTGTTTGATACGATTAGAAATGTACCAAATAAGGAAGCCAATGGCAACGATACGGAAGATGCTAAGGAAGAGTTTGCTTCCTAATTCCATACCCCATGCCATACCATTGTTCTCGATAAATTGTATCTGGAACCAATCGAAGATATGGATAGATTCGCCTAAATTCATATTAAGCTTGACAACAACCTTGATAATTTGGTCTATCACAATCAATAGAATAATTAGCAAGGTGGCTATCAAGCTTTGTTTTTTCTGTTTACTCATTAGTGATTTTTATTTGCCATCTTGGATGCTACGCTCAGTGTTGCATGTGGTACTATACGCAGTCTTTCCTTTGGAATAAGCTCTCCAGTGATACGATCAATGCCGTAAGTCTTATTATTGATTCTGACAAGTGCAGCCTGGAGGGCTTGGATAAACTTCTGCTGACGTTGTGCCATCTGTACCAGTTCTTCCTTAGTCTGGTTTGAACTGCCTTCTTCCAACGCTTTATACGTTGGTGATGTGTCATTAACGTCGTTTGTATTCTTGTTCATTAGAATCTTCATCGTCTCGTCGTAGTCAGACTTGGCTATCGCCAACTTGTCATTTACTATCGTGCGGAACTCCTCGAGTTCCTCATCGGTATAACGCTTCTTAGTTTCCATAAAGTAAAGAATTGAATTAGGTTATGAAAGTAATTTATAATATTTTGAGGTTGTCGAAAGCCTGATAATAGGGACGTGTACGAGACACGTCCACTATTGTTCTTAGCTTAAAGGTGCACGATTTGTACACCCCAACGATGTCATTTAGCTCTTTTTGATTTCTATATGGAGGTTGAATTCATCAAACTCAACATTTGCTCCATTGTTCTCTGCAAGTGTAATGTCATTAGCGAGAACCTGTGCTTTAATCAGTTCGCCGAATGACTCTACTGCTGCTGCAGCCTCTGCTTGTGGTTCAATAACGACAGAGATGCGGTCAGTAATCTCAAGACCAGTCTCCTTACGGAGGTTCTGGATACGATTGATTAACTCACGTGCCATACCCTCACGACGGAGTTCTTCTGTCAGTTCAACCTCAAGTGCAACAGTCAAGTTACCCTCGTTGCTTACCAACCAGCCTGGGATATCCTCTGAGATGATTTCTACATCTGCTGCCTCTACCTTGATTGGCTGACCTTCTAACTCGAAGTTGAATTCGCCTGCAGCTTCCAATGCTGCAATCTCTTCCTGTGAAAGAGCATCCATACGGGCTGCCACCTGCTTCATCAGCTTACCAAACTTCTTACCCATGACACGGAAGTTACACTTCACTTTCTTAACAAGGATACCCTGACCCTCAACAAAAGTAAGGTCTTTAACATTCACCTCGTGCTTGATAAGGTCGGCTACAGCTTCGATGTGTTTCTTCTGAGTTGCATCGATTGCAGGAACCATAATCTGTGCCAATGGCTGGCGTACCTTAATATTCACCTTACGACGCAGCGCGAGAACCATTGATGTGATGCGCTGTGCCATATCCATACGTGCCTCAAGGTCAGCATCAATAACAGACTCGTCTGCTACTGGCCAGCGATCCAAGTGGATGCTTTCCGAGTTACCACCTAAGTCTGAATAGAGTTGGTCAGCATAGAATGGAGCAAATGGAGCTAACAGACGTGCAACGGTCATCAAACAAGTGTACAATGTGTCGTATGCACTCTTCTTGTCAGCACTCATTTCCTTACCCCAGAAACGTTTACGGTTCAGACGAACGTACCAGTTACTAAGGTCGTTGTTCACAAATGAGTCGATAAGACGGCCTGCACGTGTTGGGTCGAAGTCCTCTAACTCTGCAGTCACACCCTTGATGAGGGAGTTGAGTTTAGAGATAATCCAACGGTCAATCTCTGGTGCATCAGCCTTCACTGCCTCACATGTTGAGGCATCATAGCCGTCAACATTAGCATAAAGTGCAAAGAAACTATACGTATTATATAAGGTACCGAAGAACTTACGGCGACACTCGTCAACACCTTCTGGGTCGAACTTCAAGTTATCCCATGGTTCGCTGTTCGTCATCATGTAGAAACGTACAGGGTCAGCACCATACTTATTCATCATCTCAAATGGGTTGGTAACGTTACCCACGTGCTTACTCATCTTGTTACCCTTTGCATCGAGCACAAGACCTGTTGAAATCACATTCTTAAAGGCAACTGAGTCAAACACCATTGTCGCAATTGCGTGGAGTGTGAAGAACCAACCACGCGTCTGGTCAACACCCTCGTTAATGAAGTCTGCAGGGAAGAATGCTGGTGGAACAGCTATACCCTCATAGCATGAGTGTACCAACTGGTCACGATATTCAGCCTCAGTCTTACCCGTAGCCTTCAAGCCTTCTGCATTAATCTCGCCCTCAAATGGATAGTGAAGCTGCGCATATGGCATTGAACCGCTATCGAACCAAACGTCAATAAGGTCTGACTCACGATGCATTGGCTTTCCTTCATCATTTACGAGAACGATATCGTCAACGTATGGACGGTGAAGATCAATCTTATCATAGTTCTCTTGGCTGAAGTCACCAACAACGAAGCCCGCTTCTTTCAGTGGATTCTTCTCCATGATACCTGCAGCAACAGACTTCTCAATCTCGTTGTAAAGTTCCTCAACAGAACCAATACACTTCTCGCCACGGTTTTCATCACGCCAGATAGGTAATGGAGTTCCCCAGAAACGTGAACGGCTGAGGTTCCAGTCATTCAAGTTCTCAAGCCAGTTGCCGAATCTACCAGTACCAGTTGATTCTGGTTGCCAACGGATAGTCTTGTTCAACTCTACCATGCGTTCCTTCTTAGCAGTGTCCTTGATGAACCAACTGTCGAGAGGGTAGTAGAGGATAGGTTTGTCTGTACGCCAGCAGTGAGGATAGTTGTGTACATGCTTCTGAATATTGAAAGCTGTACCTTCCTGCTTCATCTCCATACAGATAATGATGTTCAGGTCTTCTTCCTTCTCTGAAGCCTTCTTATCCCATACGCCATCAGGGTTGAAGCGTGGGTCGTATGAGTTCTTTACATAGTCGCCAGCGTGGTGACCATATGCTTTCTCATCAACACAAGCCTTAACGAAGTTCTGGTCTAACTCGTCGATAGTAAAGTATTTACCCTGCAGGTCAACCATTGGACGAGTCTGTCCCTTCTTTGAAATCAGATAAAGTGCAGGGATGTTTGCATCCTTTGCCACCTTAGCATCGTCCGCACCGAAGGTAGGAGCAATGTGTACAATACCTGTACCATCATCTGTAGTGACGTAATCGCCAAGGATGATACGGAAAGCCTCACTCTCCATCTCCACAAACTTATCACGACCATCTTCGCTTGCAAACACCTTCTCTGGGTGAGCTGCAGCATAGTCGTTCACAAACTTTGGTGCAAAGTCACCTGTCTGCTCAACAGGCTTTACCCAAGGCATCAACTGCTGATAGTGTAATCCTTCAAGTTCTGTACCCATCACACGACCTACGATACGATAAGGAACATACTTGTCACCACGATCGTAGGCTGGTAATTCGCCACCATCGGTAATCTCACCTTCTGACTTCAGATAGGCAGCTACACGACTTGCAGCCATAACGAGTGTCAACTTCTCTGCATCGTATGGGTTATAGGTCTCAACAATAACGTATTCAATCTTTGGACCAACACAAAGTGCAACGTTTGAAGGCAATGTCCAAGGTGTGGTTGTCCATGCAACAAAGCAAGGCTTACCCCATGTCTCCTTTGGTAAATTAGCCTTTTCAGCCAATGCTTTCCAATCCTCTGTAGGGATAGCAAACTGTGCTGTGACGGTAGTGTCCTTTACATCACGATAGCAACCAGGCTGGTTCAACTCATGACTTGACAAACCTGTACCTGCGCCTGGTGAATAAGGCTGAATGGTATAGCCCTTATACAGCAAACCCTTGTTATAGAGTTGCTTGAGAAGCCACCACAAAGTCTCAATATATTTGTTATCGTAAGTAATGTATGGATGCTCCATATCAACGAAGTAGCCCATCTCCTCTGTCAACTGCTTCCATTCAGCAGTAAACTTCATTACATTCTCACGACACTTATGGTTGTATTCCTCTGTTGAGATATATTTGTCAGATGCGTGGTTGTCGATATCTTTCTTCGTAATACCCAACTCTTTTTCTACGCCCAACTCTACAGGCAATCCATGGGTATCCCAACCCGCCTTGCGATGCACTTGGAAACCTTGCATAGTCTTGTAGCGGTTGAAAGTATCCTTAATTGCACGTGCCAATACGTGGTGAATACCGGGATGTCCATTAGCTGATGGAGGTCCCTCGAAGAAGATGAACTGTGGGTCGCCCTCACGCTCATCAATACTCTTATGGAAGATATCTTTCTTCTCCCACTCTTTCAATACTTCCTGATTTGTGCTAACAAGGTCAAGTCCCTTGTGCTCGGCGAATTTCTTTGCCATACTATCTAATTGTTTTGCTTATTTTCTAAATACTTGCAAAGATACAAATAACAACTGAAACTACCAAACTTTTTATTATATGAAAGACAATGCACTTTCTTTCATGCAAAGTATTATTAGTTGGTATCTTTCTTATGGCATTATATCTCATATCGTAAGGATAATTTCTTATAAGGTCAACAAACTCTAATTTTGTATTAAGGTGTAGTACATTATTATAATATAGTAGATAAGTATGCGTGCTGTTTGCATATATGTTTTATGGACAATTATGGCTTTTTGTCATAGTTCTTAATAGGTTTTAATAAAAAAATATTGGAAAAAGTTTCAATATTATGATATTAATTGTTATCTTTGCACTCAAGAAAGAGAGTTAAGGGTGTAATTATATATCAAAAAGAAGCATATATCTTCTGTTTGATAGATAAATATGCTGAATATAAAAGGTATTATATAAGGATTTGTTTTCTTTAATCACCTGTTTGTTATTGGACTATTTGATAGAAAGATACAAGTTTTCTCTTTGATACTAACTAAAAGAACGAATAACAAATATATATCTAAATATTAACTTATTATAAATGAAACTTATATTATGAGTAGAAAATCAGGAGTGTTTTTAATGCTTGTTCTGACAGTTTTGTTGTCTTCCATTTCTATAAATGTAAAGGCACAAGGTCAGGACGGTAATTTCCAGTGGGTTGGTAATGATCCCTCAACGGTCATTGCTAATTCAAATCCAGACAAGAACAAAGTTTATTTGTATAATGTTGGTACTGGTAAGTATTTGAATGTAGGTGATGTTTGGGGTACCGCTATTAATGCCTATGATGTTGGTTTGGAGTTGAAATTAAACAGTGTAGGAGCTGATACCTATACTATTCAGGGTGCGTTGACAACTACAGATGGAAACTTTTTGGGTTTCCCTTATGTTAAATCTAAAGACGATAATGTAGACAAGCAGTCAGCTGGGATCGTGTTTTCTGTGATCGTACGACAAATAATGCAAATGTACACTGGATTATCAAACCGGCAAGTAATTATAGTGCAACAAACAAGATTTATACCCTTTATTGTGATAATAGCAATGTACCAAGTGGACCAGTACCAGATGATCCAACTGATCACTATGTTCACCCAACAACTGTAAATGTAACGGGTAATCGTTATCTTGTAGTAAAGTCTGGTGTTTCAAGCTCTAATCGTATTTTATATGACTATCCTACAGCAGATCCTTCAGCTATTGGTAATAAAAATGGTGAATGGAAGCTTGTAACACTTGATGATTTAAAAAAGGCCTTTAAAGCTCAGTTTGCTTCTGCTGAGGCACCTGCTGACGCAACCTTCTTGATGTCTGACCCTGATTTTGTTAGAAGTCATAAGGGTATTCTTAACTGGACTGTAACTGGTTTCCACACTACTCCACAAAAGGATAATGGTGGTAAGGAGATCTATGCCTTCGATGTTACGTCTTCAAATACTTCTCCAAATACCTATTATGTCGGTGTAGGACAGTTAAATAAGTGGCCAGACGGGTATACAAGATTTTATGGTAGCTACTGGAATGCTTCAATTAGGAATCTTGGTAATAATGCTCAGGCAAATGGTACTGTTAGTCAGGAAGTAACCACTCTAAAGAAGGGATGGTATAGGGTTTCATGTGATGGTTTCTTTAGTCCCGATACAGGAAGTGGCATGAAGGCGAGTCTGTTTGCTAATGTTGATAACACAACAGATGGTCGTTCAAACGTTTCTGCTGTGTTAAATACTTTTGGTAATGAATTTACATATGACGAAGATGCCTTGACAAATACCTATAAAACAGCTGATGCTAATGCAGAAAAAGAAAGTCCATACGTGAAGGCAGCTAAGCTTTTTGAAAAAGGCAGCTATAATAACTCTATCCTTGTTTATGTACCAGCTGATGGTGATATGTTAAATGTTGGTATAAAAGTTGAGGGTTCTAATAAGCCACTTGACTGGACTGTTTTCGACAACTTCCAGTTGAAGTATTGTGGTGATAATGATATGATTTTGGATGAGGATCAGACTTCTCTTGGATATCTTAATCAGCAGGGATTGCTTACAACAAATGCTTACACGCTTATCCTCAAGCGTAAGCTTACTCCAGGGCAGTGGGCATCTATCACTCTTCCTGTAAATCTTACTGCTGCTCAATTTAAGACTGCTTTCGGTGATCAGGCTAAGTTGTCTACTTTCGTTGGTCAAGATGCTGTAAAGACTCTTCGTCTTAATTTTAAGTCAGTAGATCTCTCTAATGATAATGATGTTGTTTTGAAGGCAAATACGCTTTACATCATGAAGACCACGCGTGCTGCAACAGTAGCAACTGGCTCATATGAGAAAACGTTGTCAGATAATAGTAAGCTAACTATCTCAGCACCTTATTATACAATCAATAACGTAGTACCTGTTAATCTCACTCCTTCTGAGACATTCAAGGAGGCAGCAAAGGCTTCGTCTACAGTGAATGGAACTGTTCAGTTCTGTGGCTCATTTGTTAGTAAAAATAGCTTTATTCCAGCTAAGTCTTATGTAATTGGTGCAAAAGACGGAAAGTGGTATTACACAAACAAAGCTCTTAATGTTAAGGGTTTCAGAAGCTGGATAGAAGTTAATGGCAGTGCTCCTGCAAAGGCTCTCTCTATCTTTGTTGATGATGAGGATGTAACAAGAACCGTGACTGGTATTGAAGGTATTGGAGTTGCTGCAGATGGCAACGCTGTTAAGACTCCTGTATACAACCTCCAAGGACAGAAGGTGGCTGAGAATGATTCTCAATTGAACACTTTGCCAGCTGGTGTTTATATTGTAAATAACAAAAAGGTATTCGTTAAGTAATTAAGGTCATGAAAAAAGAATATATAAAGCCTACTACTATAGAGAGTTCTGTATTAGCAGATGAAATCATGTTGAGCCCTTTCTCTAAGATTGATAATACCGGTAATGGTGGTAGTGATGGTGAAATCTTTAAGCCTATTGATGGTAATCCAGAGGATGACGAGGTAGGTGCTAAGCCAGAAATTCCACTTTGGGAAGTATTTCAGTCTAACGTGTGGGATGACTAATAGTTAAGTGATATGACAGCATAGAAAGGTGTCTGTTAAGATAATCTCTTTAGTGTGCTGTTGCTGTTAACCACTGAGAAGGTAAGGGGCGATATCAAATTTATTTTGATATTGCCTCTTTTCTTTTGCTCTTACCGCTAAATTTTAAGACAAATAAGTTAGGAAGGACGGAGTAGAGTATTTTCTTTTCCTCATATAAGATTCTTGAATTGTAAAGAAAAATCACATCTTCGGTTTTTGTTGATGCTTAATTGGAGTCTTATTAACGCCCTTTAGGCTTCTAAAAGATGCCCTTTAAGCCTCTTACTAACGCCCTTTTGAAACCTTATAAAGCACCTCTTATTACGCTGTTTTGGAACTATTTGATTTAGTGGTAGTTACAACTGCATTCGAATGGCTCTTTTTTTGAGTAAAAAGGTATGCTTTAGAGAGGAGTTTTGTATAGTTTTTCAGCGTCTTTCGTTGTCAGTTGAGACCTCTTGAAACAAATAACGGATGCACAATAGTGCATCCGCATTAACTTTACTGAGAACTATAATAAAGTCACAGTTTATTTTTCTTTATTTATCTCCGTTGAGCTTGTGGTGAAACTTTGCTGATAATGCCTTGTTTTAAGCTATCTTTTCTTTGTAGCTATAGTCACAAGTAACGTTGATAAATCTTTATGATTAATGTCTTTTTACAATGTTTTTGTATTATAAATGGGTATGGATAGCCTTGTCATTTCTTCTATAGCTCAGCTCCACTTACCAACCTTATTCATGGTTTTACTATTGGTTACACCACGCTTAGTGTATTTTGAGACGGGGACTTTAGTTCAGTTCCTCTTTCTCGTTCATTGTCTCAAGGCAGTGAGGACAGATACCTTTATAGTAAAGCTGTGTGTCATCAATTCTAAAACCCTTGCCAATTTCGCCAGTATAGCGTGGCATTTCCATTGCCTCAAAGTCATAAACCTTCTCACAACGCTTGCAGAAGAAGTGTGCATGTGGCTCGGTAATACCGTCGTAGCATACGCGATGGTCATCAATGGTAATCATTGATGCTGCTCCGTGCTCTGACAACATTCTCAATGTGTTATAAACAGTTGTACGGCTCACCGTTGGAAGTTGTTTCTTCAATGCAAGGAAAACCTCCTCCACTGTAGGGTGGGTGTGGTGAGTAGCGAGATACTTCATGATTGCTACACGCTGTATAGATGGGCGAATACCTAATGCTATTAATTTGTTATATACTGAATCCACTGTTGTCTACCTTTTTATCAATTTATACTAAATATATTTCCACTAATCATAACAAATCACCCGAATTAAAACGAATGATTGATAGAATATCACTGCAAAGGTACGAATTTTGTGAAAAACTGACAAATATTATGTTGGAAAAACTACAGATATTGTAGGAGTAGACGAGTGAACATGTAGACGAGTGAACGAGTTGCTTGTGAGAAAGACAGGGTAACATAGTAGTTTGATAAGAGAACAGATTGCTCAGAGAAAGAGACAGTAACAGAGGAACGATGGAGGAATAATAACATAATGAGTAACTTATCCACTTCTCAATTTGTATGCAATAAAGAGTGTTCTTATGTTACTTTGTCTTCTTTACAAGCAATTTATTCACTTGTTAACTTGTATGCATTAAAAGTGTTCTTATGTTACTTTGTCGTCTTTACAAGTAATTTATTCACTTGTTAACTTGTATGCAATAAAAAGTGTTCTTATGTTACTTTGTCGTCTTTACATGTAACTCGTTCCTTTGTCATCTTTTCACTTGTGTGCTTTGTTAGAACGGATAAAAATGTTACTTTTGTATTTGATAAATGTTTAAAGTGTATACATAAAGATTATTTAGGATGAAAGAAGTTAGTTACAAAGATTTAAAGTTTAATCCATTCAACCTTTTAGGAAAGGAATGGATGTTGTTATCTGCTGGTAATGAGCAGGATGGGTGTAACACGATGACAATTAGTTGGGGACATATTGGCTGTATGTGGGGCCATAACGACCCAACAGTTGTTGCCTATATACGTGCCAGTCGCTATACAAAGACCTTTGTAGATAAGGAAGATTACTTTACGCTTTGCGTGATGGATGCCTCTTTTAAGAAGCAAATGGCTTATATTGGTTCTGTTTCAGGACGTGATGAGAATAAGATAGAGAAGGCTGGATTGACAAAGGTTTTTGCTGATAATAGTGTTTATTTTAAGGAGGCTAAGTTAGTTCTTGTTTGTAAGAAAGAGTATGCTGCAGACCTAAAGGAAAGTAGTTTATTGATAAGGAGATTTTTGAACAGGCTTATCCTAATGGCGACCTTCATACGATGTATGTTGGTAAGATTGAAAAAATACTCGTTCGTGACGATGAATATCTTGGTTAGTAAACAAGTGAACAAGTAGACAAGTTTACCAGTTGCTTGTAATAAAAGATGAACTGTAAGACGCAAAAGGTTTATAAGGGAATGAAAATAGGGTATATCTTTATCATTCTATTGCTTCTTGTAGCCTGCAAACCTTATGATGATTATAAGGAAAGAGGACATTGGAAGCAACTGAAAGAAAACGAACGTATAGGTTTTTATTGGCGGCATAATGATAAAATCTATGCTGCTTTAGGTGACTCGGCTGTCCTTGTCAGATATGTTGAGCCTATGAAAGATGTGGATATCAGCACTTTATGTGAATAAGACAATCGACAAGGAGTGTGAGAATTATGCAAAGGACAAGAACCATGTGTATTATCCTTGGCATATGATAGCTGTTGATGCTGATACCTTTGGTTATGAGTATGCTACAGAGCTTATTGTCAGGGGTGCCTTCCCTTCTTCTTTCAGATATATAGGGGATGGGAAAGGGACAGATGGGTATACGATGTATAGATATGGTATGCGAGTAGACAAGTGAACGGAGTAGACAAGTTTACCAGTTGCTTGTAATAAAAGATGGTGTATCATGGTAATAGACATAGTAACAAAGGTAACGTGATAATTTAATAAGTAACTTGTTCACGTCCTTTGTTATTATGTCTTTTTTTATCTTTTACACAAGCAACTGGTTCACCTATCTACTTGTTTACTTTGTTATTTTGTCTTTTTTATACAGTAAACTTGTTCACTTCTTCATTATTCTGTCCTTAATAGGATAGGTGTTGAGGCTCCGCACATGTGGTGCTAAGGCTTCGCACGAGTGGTGCTAACCAATGGCACAAGGCGTGCGGCATAACAATACCGCTGTAGAAGATGAGATGTAAGTTGATTGATTGACGAGTTTATAAGTAGAAAAGTTGCTTGTTAAATTCTCGATTCTTTTTTCTATCTTTCTCACAAGCAACTCGTCTACTTGTCCACTTGTCAACTCGTCCACTTACTTAATATCATCATATGCGCGAATAGCCTGAAGGAAACGTGCATTGACATCCTCGAAAGTATAAAGACCGTCAGTATTCTGATTGAGACCCTTCAGTTTTAAAGAGAATACTTGTGGAGCATGCTGCAGGTCGAGTAGGGACATCTGCTTAAGTTGGTCTGTACTCTGATAAACAAGGTTTACGGCTATATAAGCTTTACCAGCAGCGTCGACCCACTTCTCTAAGACAAGTTTTGAACCGATAGGAGTCTTCTTCTCGATAGAGTTAGGAAGTGAATATTCCTCAACGCCAAGGGCAGCATCAACACTTGCAATGTTTGAGTCGTGACCACAGAGGAAAGTAAACTTACGATCTTTGTCGTTCAGTTCGTCATACATATACTGCAAAAGTGGGTGAGCCACGTTAACAGCAACGATAGGAGCAGTGAAAAGTACGTCGCCATACACGTCTTTTACCTTAGCAATCTTAGTCCAATCCTCAGTTGTGAGTTTATGACCAAAGGCAGCTTTCATGCCATCTGGCTCCTCATAATACTGGAGGATAAAGGCGTCAGAAGCAGAGTTAGCATTCTTCAACGAACCCTTCATTCCTGGCTCTTGGTTGAGTTCAAGCGTAATTTGTGTATCGTTATTGACGAAGTCTTTTATTTCTCCTTTCTTATAATACTCACTTTGCTTCATGTCTAAGACCTTAGCAATGAGGTCGTAGCTCTCCTTTAGACTTTTGTTGATACCAACAAGTCCTTCCTTACCACCCATAGCATTGATTTGCTTCATAGCCTCAGTGCGGAAAGCCTCAGTGCTCTTTGTGAGACGAGGGAAGAAGATTGGGTCCATCTTAGATGGCACATAGCGGTGGTTCACACGTAGGTTAGCCACTGGCATGAAGCCACCAGAGAAGTATTGTGCAGTAGCGATACAACGCTGCATAGAGTTGGCATAGACATTTACTTCGTCAATTGTTGGAACATAGTTATCCTTAAACAATCCCGTTTCGATAGTCCATTTGCGGAAGAACTGTCCCATCTCGGTTTCAAGTACACCACCTCTGAGTGTCAGTTCGCTGGCTGCAGATGACCAATTTGTCCACTCGTGTGGAGTCATCTTGCTCAGTGCAGAACCATTGGTTGATAGTGGTGAGCGGATGTTATGACGAGAGAGAATAACAACTTCCTTTAGTTTGTATTTTCCTTTGAACGCCTCAGAACGCTGAAGCTGTGCCTGTGCTAATGCTGGACAAATGATTGTCAGTATTAAAAGGAGTAAGAGTGAATTAAGTTTTCTCATTGTAGTAAGAGGGGATTAGTTTATAATTTATAATTCATAATTCACAATTCATAATTATGATTGGTTTTAATTCAGAATTCAGAATTCAAAATTCATAATTATGATTACCATTGTTTGCTATAAAGATAGGTGATTTATCTATAGCGAATGATAATACCCTTATCATAAGCATCAGAAGTAATCATAATTATGCATTATGAATTATGGATTATGAATTATGGATTATGAATTATGGATTATGAATTCTGAATTAATGTTAGAATTTAATCTGCAAACGTGTCTCAAGAATAGAGAATGTGTTGTTGTTGAATGCAGCGTTATCTGTTGCGCGAGTGATAGAACCACGAACACGCCAAATCATATACTTGTTAAGGTAATAGTTGAAGGTCAATGACCAATCATTTACCTTACCACCAAAGATATTGGCATCCTTATCAGTCAAGGTAGAGTAGTTGTAAGCTGCAACAAGCTCCAAAGAACCTGGGTCTGGAGTAGCAATACCCGCATCAGCCTTGGTATAAGTATAGCCCTGACCCTTGAGCAAGTAGCGTACATTGCTATATGCACCCCATGCGTTATAGTTAGGCATAGCATTGTCGCGCTTGATACCTACGTAGAAGTACTGTGCCTCAAAGCCAAAGTTACCAACTGCAAAGTTCATTTCTGGAGAGAACTTCCACAGTGCTTTAGCGTCTGAGATGGTAGCCTCTTGTGCTGCAACATTTGCTATACGTGTTGGGAAAGGAGCTCTCAAGGTGTATGACTTATGGCTGAGAGCAGCTGTCTTGTTGTAACGTGGAGACTCATATGCACCACTGATACCGATGTGGAAAATCTTACCACGCTCAGTCAATGGGCGCCATACCAATCGTGTCATTGCACCCCATGCCTCGTTGCCGAGCTTGTCGGTTGTCATCTTCATCGCGTCATTCTCAGCAAATACTGATGCAGTAGCATGGAACTTCTCGCCAGCATGAACATACATCGCACCAATCAGACGGCTGTTGAAGAATGCCTGGTTAGCCAATGGCTCTTCCATTGAAATCTTGAAACTTGATGATGTACCACTCTGTAAACCAAACTGGTGTACGAAGTAACCCATACGAATCAAGTTCTCTTTGTTGAAATTATAATCGAGACTAATGTCTTTTAATGAAAGACTTTGACGTGCATAACCAACGTCAACCTTTGCCTTCCACTTACCATATGTGGCACTTACGCCCATACGTACGTCTGGAATAGCAACACCATCATTGAGCTGGTTATCAAGTGTCTCATCTGTTGAGTGCATAACACCTGCATCCATAAGGATACGACCTGTTGGTTTTACTACCAACTTTGGTTCTGCTTCTTCCTGAGCAAAGGCACTTGCACAAGTCATCAATGCACAGGTAGTAATAAGGATAATTCTTTTCATAAAGGTATTTTTATTATCAATCTTTTATAAATTAGGTTTCTAACTAAGAGTTAGAGCTATAAGAAAGAGTCAAAGAGGAGTTAAGCCATCAACTAAAAAGTTAATGTAAACCTACTGGCTTAACTCCTATGACACCTTATATTTCGTAAGACTTAGTTTGCTGTCTTAAATGTACTCTTAGCAATCTTGCCTTCCTTCTTCAGCTTAGCAAACTCTTTCTTTGCCTTTGCCAACTGCTCTTGGAAAGCTGGTTCTGCATGGAGACGTGCTACAACGGCTGCACTAATGACACGAGCAGCATCTACATCGCTCTGCCAGTGGTAACCACAGATTACACGGCTCTGCCCCATTTGATAGCCACGCTCAAGGATTTCATTCTGACGGTCAACGTTAATCTCTGACAGAACAAGAGCGGTAGCCCAGCCGATTGCAGTGTGACCTGATGGATAAGAACCATTAGTTGACAGCTCTTGCTGCTGCTCTGGGTTACAAGTCATCTCGTTATAGAAAGCAAATGGGCGAACACGCATGTAGTGATCCTTAGCGCTACGTGTAGCCAAATCACCTGCATCTTCACGCATATTCAAAACAAGTTTATAAATCTCTGGAGTTGTCTCCTTGCTGATTTTAATACCGAAAGCCTCTGAGAAAGCGTTAGGAACACCGTCACCACCTACACGTGCATCAGCTGCTGCCTGATCACCACGAGGAGTATTGCGCTGCATCTTACCCCATTGGTACTGCGCTTCGTCATAAAGGAACTGAATACTACCTGGCTGTGGAGGTGCTCGGAAGAAGTTCGAGTGAACTTGCTTGCTGTCCATCCTGAAGATAATAGAGGTCTGGTTGTGTACGGACGTCTTTAATCTTCTTTGCCGCTGTCTGTGCGAAAGTGGTTACTGAGAACATTGCCAGCAAACCAACAACTAAGGTTTTCTTTGTCATTTTTGGTAGAGTTTTTAAATTTATAAAATGGTTTAATTAAAATACAATAGTAATATGTTGCTACAAAGGTAGAAGAAATGTTATAAACAAAAATAGTTGCATCTCGTTTTTTTAGATAAAATAAACGAATGCAACTATTGTTAATATATTGATTATCAGTTGTTACTCTTATTCTGATAATTTTTAAAATATAATAGACGATCGCTGGATGGATTCTCTTTGCAATAGGCAGTAAGAATTGCATTGTTATCACCGATCTTACTATGATAAAGACGACTGACAACAGGATTTAAGTTGCCATAGATACCTAACATTCCTGGTAGGAGTGTGCGCTTTACTCGTGGCATTGCAAGGAGCAAAATCAAGACACGTACCTGCTGGCTGTTGGCTGCAGTAAAGTGGAATATCTCTTTGCAGACTTCTTTATCAGTCATGGCAAAACTCTTGAAGAACTCGTCTGACACCTCTGCTATTTGGTCAGTGATGTCACGTGTAGCAGAGTCGATGTCAGCAAAGAGTTTTGAGTTAAACTTTTTCATGCGTCTTTCCTCATTCTCTTGTACAACATTCTCGTGTACAGCAGTATAATCTTGCATCAGTTTTTGTAGTGTCTTCAGATGTTTTATTTGGTTGATACGATTATCAATCGTCTGTAACAAGCGAAGGAGTACTATGCGGTCACGGTTGTCAATATCGTTTTCTATCGATTGCAATTCGTCCGACAGTGCCTTAGTCATTATCTCATAGCCTTCAAACTCTTTTAGTTGTTTGATACTATCAGATATATAGTTACGAATAATCTTCAAGCCATCCTGTGTGAAAATGTTCTCGTATTGATGCTTAACAGCAATGAAATCAGAATAAACTTCTGCCACAGGATGTTGTTTTGATTCATTAAGAATATGGTGAAGACGCTCTTTCATACCATCATTCAGTCCTTTTAGCACGAGTGTGTCTTGAGTAGAACGATGGAATTTATTGAGTCGTTCTTTAAGTTCTTGGATATGATTGAGCCATACTTCATTCCTTCGGCATTGTTCAATGATAACCTCAATATTGTCCGTATTGCGTGCTTCTTCTGAGTCATGCACCATAGAGTCACGTTCATATACCTCAAATTGCTTGATTCGAGCTATTTGGTCATTCAGATATTTCACCATCTGAAGGGCTGTGTCACGGTTTAGTCGGGCTATTCGTGCTGATAGTTTTGCAAAATGTTCGTTGTTATTACGCAGACTTTGTGAACTGATATTAATGCTATCAATCTCATTATTAATACTATCGAGGGTATTACGCTCTACCTCTGTCAGCTTGTCTTTTAAGGATTCTAAAGCTTCCAGACGTTGGCGTAGGTCGTCTTTGCTCATCTGAAGTTGGCGATAAGTCAATATCTGATGCCTACGATAGCTAATGAAGATAATACCGATAATGCAGATCAGGGTAAAGAGAATGATACCAATAAGTTGTAAACTTGGTACTTTATTATCAAAGGTAATCCATTTAGCCACCTCTTCCTTTCCTGGAATTAACTGCAAAACGCCGAGGTCGGAGCCTATATATAGGGCGTTGTCAAGGATGACACCTGCCTGAGCATTGAAGTGGATGTCTGCAAAGTAACTACCACAATCAATCAGTTGTCCCTTTTTATGATATATTTATGGATGCCTGTCTCTGGTATCGTATAGACAACACTGTCATTGATACAGAACATTCTACAGCTTCCATCTGTCTGAATAGAGTCAGAACCTTGAATCAGTAGATGATGATTGGTGAGCAATAGGAGATGAGGTTTCTGCTCATCGTATGTCAGTAGACTACTGATAAATACTTTATCATGTGTTCCTGCAACTTGTTTTATCTGTCCATGCTTTCCAAAGAATACACCATGGTTGAGTGTGGCAATATATATCCCTTCACCATTTTTCACTTGATGAAAAGCTGTTATATATCTGTTATTCATTGCCTTTATCGTATCTGTCTTACCGTTTTGGGTATCAATGGATAATAGATAGTCTTGCACGCCAAGTAGTATCTTGCTTTGTTTCGGCAGAAATGCCATAGATGTGATGCGTGTCTTGGTTTGTGCCAGCAGTTGTGGACGTTTAAAGAGCTGATTAATCAGGTAATGATTACCAAGATTCAGACTGAATAGCTGATTATTAGCATTATAGTAATAAATGTCCTCACCATTGGCATACATCTCCTTTGGCAACTCATCATTTTCAAAGTCGTATATCTTCTTTGCTATCTGTTCACCTGCTTTCTGGCAGAATAGCTCATGTTGATTATTAACATAGATAAGGGATTTGTCGGAAAGACATGCAGCAAGGACCGGAGGATTAGCGTTAAAGAAGCCGAGATGGTGTGGAATACGCCATACTGCATTCTTTGTCAGTAGCACAGAAAAGCCATTGCCATCGTCTGCAATGGATATCTGATGCGGATTGTCTGGAATATTGTTACGTAATGGGATGGTAACAAAACGCTTTAAGTTGTCTGATAACAGAATGCTGGATGAAGTAATAAAATAGTAAGTTGAACTTGCTTTATAAAAGGATAGAACCGATTGAGGAAGCGAAAAGGTCTTACTATCAGCTCCATTGAAGCCTTCAATCGTTAGCTGATTATCAGATAAGATATAAAGTTTGCCATCATAAATAGCAACATTACGTATATTCTCCCCTTTATGACGTAGTTCTGTCTTCTTTGTTTGGAGGTTTATGCTTATAACACCAGCTTGTGTTGCTGCAAAAAGCCACTTATTTCCAACATGACAGAGATTATTTACTAAGAAAGGTTCATAGTACTGACCTGCCTTTTCTTTATGAATAGGGTAAAGGGGCTTTAATCCTTGCTGCTGTTGATTAAGCGGCATAGAGAAAAGTCCTTGAGAAGTGGCAACAAAGAGTGTACTGTCTGCTATATCAATATTATATGGAGAGTATCGGTTACCTTTGCTTGGAATCTCAAAGGTCGTCTTGTGGACAAGCGTGTCGGCAGCTATGTTCCATAACTGTAAACCGGAATTACGTGATGCTATCCATATTTGATTTGCTTGGTTGGGGTCGCGTTCAATGTCATAAATGCGGTCAAGTCCTGTGTAAAAACGCTTTCTGTTTTGTCCGTCAACATGCCATATAACACCCGTCTCACCGCCAATCCAGTATCCTTTTTTATCTATAGCCAGTGTTGACAAGCGGTCATCATAGTGAAATTCCTGCTCTGATAACGACCGTGAAGTAGTTGTTTCCTTGCAGCTTGAGATGATAAATAGTAGTATCAAGCAAAGGCAGCTACAAAGAAAATGCTTCTTTATCCCTATGTTATATCTTGTAGTCATTAGATTCTACTTTGTCTGCAAAGATAACGAAATACTCTGAGATAGTAACAGTATATCTTATTTACTATGTAAAAGCATGCTCCAGACATTGTTTCTCGGTGTAACAACCCCAAAACAAACAACACAAAAAAAAAACCCCCACACCAACCAACAACCACCAACACACACAAAAAAAAACACCAAAAACAAACCCAAACAACAAAAAAACACAAAAACCAAAAACCCCAAAAAAAAAAAAAAACCAACAAACACACACCCAAACCAACAAACCAAACAAACACCCCAAACAAAACCACACCACACACCCAACAACCCAACCCACAAAAAACCCAACAAAAACCCACCAACCCACCACCAAACCAAAACAACAAACCCAACCTTACATATAGAGCAATTGCTTTCAGTAAGTCTTACATTTCAACTCCTAGTCCATAATATATAATTAACTATTAATAAATAACCTCATAAACAAACAAACAACATCATAACCCTATGCCCATAATCCAGAACCTCAAACCACCAATCCATACGAAGATGATAAAGATGGCTATACGTATCAAATGAATACCTGTACCCTTCAGCGATGCTGCGGTATTAAGAACGAAATCTAATAATAATTTTTACTTTATTCATAATCTGTTTTTTTATTGACTTTATGTCTTGATTTTTATACTTTGTGCTTGTGGAATTATCCCGCAATTTATAGATTAAGTTTAGTTTTATCCTATTTCTTTAATCTATTTTTATCCCTATTATTTGGATTTGTCGGCAAAGATATATATTAATCTTCAAACCACAAAGAAATATATTGTATTTATTTCAAATAATGCTTCAAAAGACCTATTTATCTGAAAAAATACCATGTTTGTGGTAGAGTCTAAAAGCGTTGTATAGGGAAATTATATGTACGTTACAGCATTATTTAAAATGATGTAATTTGTAAATTAATTCATAAGAGTGCTGAAGACTATTTGCAATACATGAATATGGCAAATACTAAAACTCTCCAGTACACTCCAAGTTACTACGGATAAATTCTATCCCTACGCCTTTTTACCAGACACAAGGGTGAAGATGATGAGGATGCCGATGACGAAAATGAAGAGGAAGGAACCTAATGCACCGGCATAGATTCTACCTGTGTGTACCTCTAAAGCAAGACTCCAAAGCGACATGGGTTTATCTTTCAATTCTTCTGGCTGTTTTGCGAAGGATGAACCTTGGAAATAGGTTGCTATACATTCCTTGTTTGTGAAATCAGAACTATAGCCAGAGATTGTCTGTTCGTCTGGTGCAGTGCCCGGTATGCGGGGAGTAGAGACCATAGCATCATTGTAGTAAAGTACGACGTTATTCTTACGATCCCAGTAGAATAGACCATCGAAGGAGCCTACTATCCATGATTTGTTGTCTGCATGTTGCCAAACATTTTGACCCATAACACTCACTGGGGGTGCTGTGGTGATAGGTGTTGGCTTGGAAGAGAGATTCTTAAGAGAGTAGAAACCTTCCGAAGTCGAGATGAGCCAATCGTGAGCTTGCTCATCATATCGAATCATTCTTAGTTTATCATTCCAAGGATTATCATTGTCTAAAGTCGTGCCAGGCAATGGTTTCGTATTGTTTGTGGCGAGGAGAATCATCAGTGGAGGACGTAATGCCCATCCCGTTATTGCGATAAATAGCGTTAAGGCGAATGTGTAATGCCCAATCTTTGTATGCCAAACGACCATTGATACTGTTTTACGACGAATCCAATACCATATACCTGTCACACAAAGGATAATTAAGACGACTCCAATTCCGTCTACAATGAGTTTTCCTACGGTTCCAAACAGTGCACCACTATGCAATAACCATATTTGACGGAACAGTGATACCTTCCCCTCATTCCCCTCACCAGCTTGTAGTGTGAGACAAGTAAACTTCTTATAAGGGGCTGTAGCATAGTAGAGGTGAGAGCGAGAAAGGACGATGAGCGTATCACCATGGGTGGTGATGTCTGTCAATAGTTCGTCATCCTCTTGCTTAGGTAAGTCTACTTTTTGCCAAGCTGCGTTCTTTCCTAATTTATATAAGTCCATGACGCTAACCGCAAAGAGGTCATTTTGTGGAGTCTTAGCCATTCCTCGCATCTGTCGATAGTCAGCACCAGCAGGTAGACCTTGGTTATATTCGGTGAAATGAGAAGCAGTTGTATCAGTTTGAATGACACCCGCTGCGCCATATATGAACACCTTATCTTTGTTTTTATTATCTTTGTAGCGTAATGTTCCACGTAGTAATCCGTTGTTCCATTGGTTGAATTCATACTGACCAGGCAATATTCCACGGCTTACATTAATATCAGAAAAGAGTTGACGATGATTGAGAACAATACCCGAAAGGCAGAACATTACTAAGAAGAATGTTATAATGATACCAATCCACTTATGGTTTTTACGCCATGTCTTACGTTTCATATTTTGTTGTTTGTGTTATGTTGTTTTTAACTCAGTTTTAAAATGCTGTACAAACTTACACAAAAAAACTGTATTTCGTGCCTTTTTGAGCTATATTTTTGGTTCTCCCATAAGTTGGAGTGATAAAGTAAAGCTATTACGTAATAAGTCACACGGAGAAATAGAGCGGAAGAAGCTAAACGCAAAAGCACGGATGTGGTGATGGCTTAAAGAGAGACAGAGATGATACGTACAGATTCTTAATACCTTATAGGAATACATACTTTGTGCATAAAACTCGCAAACAACCTTCGTTGTTTCATGCATCGGTGTCGCTTCGGTAACTTCTTTTGCTTTGTTTTGACAATTCTCAGCTATTCTCTTCTCTCTGTGTGATTTCTCTTAAGATTCTAACTGCAAAAGGAAAAACCTTATCATTTCAAGTTTCCAAGTGCTCCTTTTTGTCCTAATTTTTCACAAACTGATTTTGTAAAGACCACAAAATAGCTTGTAATTAACGCCCTTTTGGCTTGCAAAAGATGCCCTTTAAGACCCTTACTAACGCCCTTTTGAAGCCTTATTAAGCACCTTTTGAAATCTTAATTTTCAACTACTTGATAGCAAGTAGCTTACAAAGGTGAAGAAATAAGTCACTTTTAATCCATTTTCCTACCTTTTCTTTAATCTTTTTGTCAATATATTTCTTTGCCTTTTAGGCAAAAAAATGTAGCCTGCAGGGGTGTTTTCGGGTGTTACTTTTAACTTCGTCTGCTTTATTTCTTCGTGTGATTTATTATGTAATAGGGGTTTACTTTATCACTCCTTATCTTGAAGAACGAAAAAGAAACCCCAATTAACAGAGCTTTATATAAGTTCAAGCTACTGTTAATTGGGGTATGTATTATAAGTTTGGGTTTGTTATGTCTTACTTTCTTGTAACACGAACATATCTCATAACCTTCTTAACGACTACTCTTCTCAAATCGCTGTCATTGAATTTGGTCTGAGTTAGCTCAAACTCATTGTTGTTCAAGAATCTAATTTGGAGGTTCTTGCGCATCTTTCCGTCTATCTTCATAAAGAAACCATCACGGCGGAAACCATAAACACCGATATCGTCATCACGCTTCCATCTGCCGTTGTCTTCTCTTTCTATAACACTCATGGTTCCATCATGGAAGAAATCGAAACGGTGCAACTCATCATCGAGGTCGTTATCATCGTGACCAACAAGCGTACGAAGATTAACTGGCTCACCTGTAGCGAAGTCAACAGGGAGGAACTTATAGTCATCGTATCTGTCAATCGTGAAACCTACCTTATATTCCTTATGAGTTCTTGGATTGCGCACAATGGCATAGCTACCCTTATTTGTAAGCTCCCAGGTGCCAACAATCTTAGAGTTGGTTGTAGGTGCAGCAGCTACTACGTTGTTATTATCCTTTACTTCATTGTTTGCAGCGTATGAACTGGAAAATGTAAACAGTCCACCTAATACTAAACCAGCACATAAAGCGTGGTTAGAAAAAAAGTTTTTCTTCATTGTTATATATTCATTTTTGGATTAATATGTTGCAAATATACGTAAAGAAATTATAATAGCAGGGAATTGTTTATTCCGTTTTAAATGATTTTATAGAACTCATTAACATACTGCCTCTTAATTAACAGATTTGTTCAAATAGAACCAAAATCTGTTAACTGAGTGCAAAAGGGATGTAATAGCTTCTTATTTCGCAGGTTTATCGCCCATTGTGAAGTCGATTATAGGACCTGATGTTAGCTGTTCATGCTCAAGATAATAATGTGGATAAGGCTGCTCATTCATTGTAATATGCTGAATGAAGCGATTGTCTTTGTTATTCTTTTCAGCCCGAATTGTGACAGTCTTTCCATTCTCCAACTGTATCTTGACTTTACGAAAGTAGGGGGTACCAATCATATATTGTGTACTGCCAGGACAAACAGGGTAGAAGCCGAGAGCAGAGAAGACATACCAAGCTGATGTCTGACCATTGTCTTCGTCGCCACAATAGCCATCAGGCTGCGCAGTATAGAGTCGGTCCATCACCTCACGCACCCAATACTGCGCCTTCCAAGGCTGTCCGCTGTAGTCATAGAGGTAAATCATGTGCTGGATAGGTTGGTTTCCATGTGCGTAATTGCCCATGTTCATGATTTGCATCTCACGTATTTCGTGAATTGTAAAGCCGTAATAGCTATCGTCAAAGATAGGAGGAAGTTGGAAGACACTGTCTAACATTGCATTAAACTTATCGTATCCTCCCATCAGCTTTGCCAGCCCAGCAGGGTCATGGAATACACTCCACGTGTAATGCCAGCTGTTTCCTTCCGTGAAGGCATCACCCCATTTGAAAGGATTAAATGGCGATTGAAAGCTACCGTTCTCATTACGTCCACGCATCAGACCCGTTTCCTTGTCGAAAACCTTCTGATAGTTCATTGCTCGAAGTTTGAAAGTTTTTAGTTCCTTAGCACTCTTTCCGAGTTTTAATCCCAATTGATAGATACACCAATCATCGTAGGCATACTCTAAGGTACGGGCAACACTCTCGTTGATTCCCACGTTATAAGGTACGTAACCTAAGCGATTATAATAGTCAAAGCCTTTACGTCCAGTAGAACTGACGGTTGGATGAACAGCATTTGCACCATGCACAACAGCTTCCCAAAGTGTTTCTATATCGTAGCCACGCAATCCCTTGATGTAAGCATCAGCAACGACCGAAGCCGAGTTGTTGCCCACCATACAATCGCGATGCCCTGGACTTGCCCACTCCGGAAGAAATCCACTCTCCTTATAGGCATTGACTAAGCCTGCTTGCATCTTCTCATTTATTGATGGATAGACAAGGTTGAGCAATGGAAAGAGCGAACGGAAGGTGTCCCAGAAACCTGTGTCAGTAAAGAGATAGCCTGGTAGTACTTTGCCATTATAAGGACTATAATGGATAGGATTACCCTGTTCGTCAAATTCATAGAACGAACGTGGGAAAAGTACTGAGCGATAGAGGCAACTATAGAAGGTGCGAAGATGGTCGATATTATCGTCTTCCACCTCGATACGTCCTAAGATATTGTTCCATTCTTTTCTACCTTCTGACTTCACCTCGTCGAATGTCTTACCCTCAACTTCCTTGAGATTGCGCTGTGCTTGTTCGTCACTAATAAACGATGAGGCTACCTGTATATTAACTTGTTCGCCTCGTTTGGTGTGGAATCCAACAACAGCCATGGCATGATTGCTGGTTGCAGAAGTCTTGCCCTCTGATAGTTTCCCATCTTCGATACTGCCAACGAAAGAGAAATCATGGTCGAAGCGCAGCACAAAATAGTTCTTGAAGTTTACTGGTACACCTCCGCTATTCTTGGTTGTATAGCCTATGATAGTACGTTTGTCAGGCATAATCGTTACGGAAGAACCCTTGTCAAAAGCATCTACAACGAAATAAGCTTCTTCTGTTTGTGGATAGGTGATGCGCATTGCAGCTGCACGACTGGTAGGACTCACCTCTGCAGTGACGTCGTGGTCAACTAAATAAACCTTATAGTAATAAGGAGTAGCAGTCTCAGCTTTGTGCGAGAACCAGCTGGCACGTCCTTCCTCGTCAAAGACTTTCTTACCAACGACAGGCATGACAGAGAACTGTCCGTAGTCGTTAATCCATGGACTTGGTTGGTGGGTCTGCTTGATTCCACGAATCTTATCGGCTCCGTAGGTGTAAGTCCAGCCATCTCCCATCTTTCCAGTCTGTGGAGTCCAGAAGTTCATACCCCATGGTAGGGCAATAGCGGGGTAAGTGTTACCCGTTGAAAGTTCTGGTTTTGAGGCTGAACCCACTAAAGTACTTACGTAATCAACAGGGTTATGTGCTGCCAATACGGGCTTGGTAACTATCAATAGTAGAATAAAGAATAGAATATGAAATGGTTTTCTTATAATAAAAAACATGGAATTATAATATATAGCCTTAGTTCATTTACAGACTTAAGGATTTGATATCGCTAATAATATGTTCTATTTCCCAGTAACTTTCAGAGCTTAAACACCGTTTAAGAGCATCATCCTTAAACTTTAATCTTTGTGGGCGACAAAGTTGTCTTCCTATATACTCCAGTAGGTCAAAGATGTTATGCCCTCTGATGTGCAGATAGGCATTATCTTTAGTCAGCCCTAAAGCACTATATCTTTTCCTTTCTTCATCAAGATTAATCTTCTCAATATACGTTTTATGTTTGTCTAATAGCTTTGTAAAAAGGTCGGATATGTTGGCTAATAATGCTTTACCACTATCTTTTAATTCAATCCCACGACATTGCTTTGGTAAGCAAGCATTAAACTCCTTTTCGGCTATTTCTTTATCATTATTCTGTTTTGAGTGGAGCAATATTAGTAAGGGTATGTATACTATATGAGAGAACTCTGATAGAAAAAGATAGGAATTTAAAGTCTGATTTTAGCTCCGCTGTCTTGCAATTATTCTCAAGTGTTTGCTTTTCACAGAAGTGGCTCTCCCAAGAATAGGTATAGGTTTGTAAGACATGGTGTTGTGCGTCAATATCAGGTTGCTGAAGTAAGTATCTGTAATCACTATCGATGCAAATAAAAAAAGTTTCTGAAAGAAAGGGTAAAAACCTCAAGCACTGCTCGCATCCACGAGTTTCATTCTCTTTTTTGCTTTTGCTATAAGTGATATAACGATACTTACCAGCATTATATTTCTGCAATATAGTATTCCAGAAAAAGATATCATCTTCATCTTCCAGATGCACACAGGCTTTAATAGTACGATCAATGATTAGAGAATTCTTCCAGTAATTAGCTTGATCCCTATAGATATCTGAATTTAGCATTTTTCTGTTATGTCTTCAAAATAAATAACTTTATTTCCCCATCCGTCTCCGAAAATACTTGGAGAATGCGTGGTTATAATAAATTGAGCTTGTGGGTTTAATGCTGTTAGAATGTCTAATAGCCGATATTGCCATGAGATATGCAAAGAAATCTCAGGCTCATCCATGAGTATGACGGCTTTTTCCTCTTTAAGCAAGAATACGTTAAGAAGCATTAAGAGTAATTGCTTTTCACCAGAAGAAAGTTGATTTACTTCAACTAAAGATTTTTCTTGTTGAAAAACAAGTCTGCTGTCATGTATAGTTATTTTCTTATTGGTATCTGCAAACAGCTCATTAATTATGTCAAAGAAGTGTTGGATACGCTTTTTTATGACCTCTGCTTCCTGTGGAAAATCTATAATTCCCATCCTATAATTAAAGAAAGAGAAGGATTCTTTGTTTTGATAAATCACGTATTCCAGCGCTTGTGTAAGTGCAGAACCTTTCTTACGTTTATCTAACTGAACATAATTATCTAAAGATTTTAGGTAAATCAAAGTGCTTCCCTCTAATCTGTTTGGTGAGGCATAAACGTGAGGAGCTGATAAACCATGCATTGGACTTGGAGTAGGCGACGTATGGTAGCTGTAGATTTCGTCCAAAAAGTGTAGTTTTTCCCACATCCATTTATACCAACAAGAATATTCATCTTAGGATCTAAGTCTCGCAAACAAACATTGAACTTTCCCCAAAGATTATTCAGGATAAATGAAGAAATATAAGCATTTTCAAGCATATCAAATTGAAATTAAAAGCTACTATTGCCTTGATTTAGATACAAAATATTATAAAGACATCCTGCTGTTGAAAAGTCGGTGTATGAAATATTAAGAAGTTATGTTTACGTTGATATTTACATCTGTACTTCCTTATGCAAAGTTATATTTTAATTTTCAAAATAACAAATAACTAATATTATTTTCTTATATGATGTTTGAAATCGAATAAAAAGTTTAGCACTGACATGTTAATATTCTACTTTGTTGCCGACTTCCAAACCCATAATTCGCCCATTTGGAAGCGAACTAATAGCTTTGAGCCTGCGTCCGTTAGCATAATACCTTTAGTTCCTGGCTGTAATAAGAATACCTCTCCATTATTCAGTTGTTTAATGATGGTAGAATCCTTCTTGCTTATCTCGTTAGGAGGGGGCAGTAGGTCAAGGTTGTCCATGTTGACAACTCCCAAACAAGGAATCGTCAGTGTAACCTCGTTTACTCTGTTACTGATGAAGCCAGCATCCCTTTTATTTGCATTCTTAACAGCCTGATCGCCTTTGTCAGTTATCTCTGTCGGGATAGTCTTAATGTCATGACTGTCTGCTTTCGGTTTATCTTGTGATCCTTTTTTACAGCTACTCAACATTAAGGCTGCCACAGCAAGGAAGGTATATAGTTTTCTAATCATTTTGTTTTAAGCTTAATATGTAAGTACAAATGTACACTTTTACAAGCATAAAGACAAGAGATGTTGAATAAAAACCATAACTTTCTTATTAATAGAGGGTGATAATTCCAAAGGAACAACTTTAGTATTTACAGGGTAAACCTAATGTAAAAGCTGACATTTTACTAATCACGTGTTCTTACTAATATTTCGTATTACATTGAAATATAATGTGAAATATTATCTAATTAACTTTATTTCACTATTTAATGCTTGACTTTCTTACGAATTATTCGTAGCTTTGTGGCGTAAACTTTTAGATATATAATTTATGGAGAAACTAACTAAACAAGAAGAAGAAATAATGTTGCAGGTATGGAGCTTAAAAAGCTGCACTATCAAAGAAGTACTGCAAAAGTTGGAAGATCCTAAACCTCCTTATACCACAGTGGCTTCAATCATGAACAATCTGAAGCGTAAGGGATATGTAGTCGCTGAGCAGCATGGACTGACCTATCACTTTGTTCCGAAGATAGAACAGTCGAAGTATAAAGCAGATTTCATGAAAGGCTTCGTTGATAAGTACTTTAAGAGTTCCTTCCGTGAAATGGTTTCCTTTTTTGCAAAGGAGGATAACATCTCGCCAGAAGAACTGAAAGATATTATAAATGAGATTGAAAAGGGAAAAGAGGAGTAATCGATAAATACGTATTTTTTCTTTTCTCTAATAACAATGACTTAACGTTTTGACGATTATGATAATGTATTTATTGAAATTGAATATAGCCCTTATCTTACTTTTCAGCTTTTATAAGTTGATGTTCACAGGAGATACCTTCTTTTCATGGCGTCGAGCTACGCTTATCGGAATGTATCTTGTTGCCATGTTGGTACCAGTAATGGATTTTTCAGTATGGCTAAGCAACAGCGAAGGGATGACATCTATTGCCAATCAATATGCAGCAGTCGTTTTACCAACTGTATCTACATCATCGAAAGATGGTGGAGTCTTACTATGGGAGTTGATAGTGTTGATAGTTTATGGTGCTGTTACCTGTGTTTTACTACTACGTTTTTTATGGCAGTTATTTTCTATTATATTGCTAAAGAACAATAGTCAAACTGCGTATATACATGATACAGAGGTTTATCTGTTAACCGATGACGAAGGTCCTTTCTCCTTTTTTGATTGGATATTCATCAATCCAGAGAGGCATAAGAGCGATGAGATAGAGGAGATAATGATGCATGAATTGACACATTGCCAGCAACTCCACTCAATAGACATAATCTTTTCAGAACTATTTTGTATTATCTTTTGGTTTAATCCTTTCGTTTGGTTGCTCAAACGTGAAGTGCGATTAAATCTTGAATATCTTGCTGATAACAACGTACTTGCTAATGGTAAGGATAATAAAGAGTATCAGTATCATTTGCTTGGACTAACATATAGGAAGAATGTAGCTACAATAACAAATAATTTTAATGTTTTACCTATTAAAAAACGAATCAAGATGATGAACAAAAAAGAAACAAAAGGAATCCTTAAAGCAAAGTATATGCTTTATATTCCATTGGTAGCAATGCTATTGGCTGTAAGTAATATCGAGACTATAGCACGTAATGTAACAAAGCTTACGTCAAGTGTTGAGATACAACAAAAACCTAAGAAAGCGCCTAATCAAGTATATACAGTTACAGAAGTCATGCCTACATTTAAAGGTAATTTATATCAATGGCTATCAAAGAATCTTCGTTATCCGAAAGATGCAGTAAGTAGAAAAGAGCAAGGACGTGTTATGGTACAGTTTATCATAACGGCTAAGGGTGAGGTTATTAAGCCAGAGATTGTACGTTCTGTTAGTCCTTCTCTTGATAAGGAAGCCCTTCGTGTAGTGTCAAAGATGCCAGCGTGGAATCCTGGTATAAATGGTAATAAGAAGGTTGCTACAAAGTATACGTTACCTGTTAAATTCTCCTTAGGCTCGAAGTAGAATATATATAGGTGAAAATTATAGTATTCTAAAATGGTTTCTAATGCTGGGATGTACATTATTTTGTGTGTCCCAGTTTTTTCTGGTTCTTTACTTAAATGTGTGGATGGTTACCCTTGCTTGCTTCTAACAATAAGTTTGTTCCACATCGGTAATAAATTGCATGGTATTTAGTACTTCGCACCAATGGTGTTTACCATTAGCACCATATGTGCGGAGCATCAGCACGATATGTGCGGACTACTATCACGTGGCTTAAAAATAAGCACAGAGAGACGTTGTGGTTATTATTAGGAAGGTTCGTAAGTGGCTAATGGGTAACTAATATGTGTATTTCTTCTTAGACTATATTTCCTTATTAAATAATAGAGAATGATGAGTATTACATATTTCAGTGTAAGATGTAATTAAATAGGATACTCAAATGACGAAAAGAGTTTATTTATACATAGAATGAATAATTATTGTATTTTATGTAGAAATTTAAGAATTAAAGAGGTTCTGATGTGATATTTTTTACTAAAAATATAACAAAAAAATAGGATAATTTTTGGTTGTTCTAACAGAAATGTATATCTTTGTATCGGAATGTCGGAGATGACATTAAAACTAACTATGTAAACGTTATCTTAATCTACAAGCAGCTGGGAGAATTCTCAGTGACATCTAAATGTCAAGTATGTAATTGATGAGACCCTTGTGTGATATGCGATTATCAACAAGGGTCTCAGCTATTTTGATGCTTTGTTAGTCGACGGGTGTTAGTTCGCCTGTGCGTGAGTCTATGATAAAGCCACGTACAACAATGTCTTTGGGTACGAGTGGGTGTTGCTGAACAGTGCTCACCGTACGGCGTACGCTTGCCTCTGTATCATGAAAACCGTCCAAATATTCGTTTAGATTAATCTGCTGCTCAGCCTCTTTGATAGCTTCGTCCGTGATTCCACGCTCGCGCATTAGGTGAAGAAAATGATCGGCATTCATGTTGCAAGCACCACAACCAGAGTGATGGATAATCATAACCTCTTGACAACCCAACTCATAGATAGCCACAAGAAGGGAGCGCATTACAGAGTCGTAGGGGGTAAGAATGGTTCCGCCAGCAACCTTAATAATCTTTGCATCTCCGTTTCTTAAGCCGAGTGCATTGGGTAGCAACTTCGTCAAACGGGTGTCCATGCAACTGACAATAGCTAACTTCATATCTGGTTGCCCAGATGTAATAAAAGGTTCGTAGCCTTTTTCAGCCACAAACCTTTTGTTATAAGAAAGTATCTGATCTATCATAATTGAATAATTATCTTACTACTTTTCCACGATAATAGGTGTCAAATGCATCTTCTGCATATCCATCTTTGAGAACTTTGAAGCTGGAGCTGCTGGCGCCACTTACCTTGTCACCCATATAATAGACATCGAAGGCATCCTTCCCATAGCCCCATCCTAAGTCCTTGAAGCTTCTTGCACTTGCATTAGTCTTTCTACCATTGTAAAGAACTGCATTAGAAGTAACGACGTAACCTTCATTATAATAAGGGTCGTACCCATCACGAGGATTAACTGGATAGTCATCAGAATAATCGCCTGGATAGCCACCTTGGTAAACACTTCCTGGTACCTTAAGACGGAAGGTCATTGGGTCAACGAATGGAAGAATCTGTCCTTCAAAATAAACGTTATATCTATCTTTTGCATAACCATACCCAAGATCAACGAAGGTGCGTATGTCTATTCCCATAACTGGTTGACGACCATAGAATACACCTTTCTTATTGAAAGAGTAAGGACGTACTTGACGTGAAGACTGTGCTGAAGCACTGAGTGCAAAGACTGCCATAAGGACTACGCAACTAAGGCGAAGCTGGCGATAAAAGTTCTTCTTTTCCATAATCATCTTTTTTAGTTATTATCTTATTTGTTATGCAGCAAAGATAATAGGAATAGTTCATTCATTTCATGGAATTACCCTAAAAGAAATTAGGGGAACACCTTTTTATGAGTCGGGACATCCGATATGATGAATTGTCTTTTGAAAAGTGGAGACTCTTCCATGTATATCGTGGAGTGAATTATTCACCTCTTCATAATGAGAAACCTCATTGGGTAGAGTAGGGTTGAGGGTGTTAAGCAAGTTCTGCCAACTCTAACCAGCGAAGTTCTAACTCGTCCAGCTCATCTTTTAAGATAGGTAGACGTTTGCTCTTTTCTGTAAGTTCGTCTACAGAGAGATTACCAGAGCAGAGTTCTTCTTCAAGTTGTTGTTTCTCTTCTTCTAATTGTGCAATCTTATCAGAAAGCTGTTCGTATTCCCGCTTCTCCTTGAAGGACATCTTACGCTTTGTGTTGTTACGATAATCCTTCTTCTGTTCGTTTGCTGTTGGGCTACTATTCTTTGTTGGTTTCTGCTGTTCTTCTTCCTTAGACTTCATCTTTTGAAAGTCACGGAACTGCGTGTAGTTACCAGGGAAGTCTTGAATCTCTCCTTCACCCTTGAATACTAAGAGGTGATCAACAACCTTATCCATAAAATATCGGTCGTGTGATACCACGATGACACAGCCCGGAAAGTCTTGAAGATACTCCTCAAGAATCTGTAAGGTCTGAATATCCAAGTCGTTGGTAGGCTCATCGAGTACTAAGAAGTTCGGATTCTTCATTAGGACTGTGCAGAGATAGAGCTTGCGTTTCTCTCCACCAGAGAGCTTGTACACATAGTTGTGCTGTTGTTCTGGTGAGAAGAGGAAGTAGTTGAGGAACTGTGAAGCCGTCATGTGCTTGCCTCCTCCAAGGTCAATATAGTCTGCTATGTCTGTGATAATATCAATAACTTTTTGATCATCACGGAACTTTAACCCTTCTTGTGAGAAATAACCAAAGCGCACTGTCTCACCAATATCAAACTTACCACTATCAGGTGCAACCTCTCCCAGTAGCATCTTTACAAAGGTTGACTTGCCAGTACCATTGTTACCAACGATACCCATCTTCTCAAATCGTGAGAAGTTGTAGTAGAAGTCGTTCAGTATTATCTTGTCATCAAACCTCTTTGAGACATATTGACACTCAAAGATTTTACTTCCTATATACACACTTGATGACTTCAAACGCACCTGTCGTTCTTCAATTCGCTGCTTAGCTTTTGCTTCTAATTCGTAGAAAGCCTCCTCACGATAGCGTGCTTTGTGTCCACGAGCCTGCGGCATTCGGCGCATCCACTCTAATTCCGTACGATAAAGGTTGTTTGCACGTGCAATCTCAGCGCGGGTGTTGTCGATTCTCTCTTGACGTTTCTCTAAGTAGTAAGAGTAATTGCCACGATAGGTGTATATCGTGTTGTTGTCTAATTCTAAGATAGTATTACACACGTTATCAAGGAAATAACGGTCGTGTGTCACCATAAAGATGGTCTTGTTACCACGAGAAAGATAGCCTTCTAACCATTCAATCATCTCTAAGTCAAGGTGGTTGGTAGGCTCATCAAGTATAAGGAAGTCTGGTTCCAATATAAGAACATTTGCCAAAGCAACGCGTTTCTGCTGTCCACCGCTTAGTTGTCCCATAGGCTGATCTAAGTTATAGAGCTTCAGCATGGTGAGGATTTGCTTTGCCTTTAGGAGCCTTTCAGGATTTCCTTCATGGTTGAAACAAGCATCCAAGACGCTTTCTTCTGGGTCAAAATGCGGACTTTGCTCTAACATTCCCACTCGCAAATCATTGCGATAGATGATAGAACCGCTGTCATAACCCTCTTTTCCTGTTAGAATAGAGAGTAGAGTAGACTTTCCTGTACCGTTTTGTGCTACGAGTCCAACATGCTGTCCTTCTGCAATAGAGAAAGAGATATCCTTAAAGAGGACCTGTGCACCGAAGCTCTTTGTTAGATTTTGGACATCAAGATAGGGTATCTGCGCCATAAACTCCTATTATAAAGTCTTATTGATTTCGTCAATATAGTTTAATACTTCTTCTCTTCCAGTCTTGTTTTCAGCTGACGTAATGAAGTAAGGAGGAAGTTCTTCCCATCTATCCTGTAGCTTTTTCATCCAAAGAAGGGCGTTTGACTTAGCCTTGGCAGGTGATAGCTTGTCTGCTTTTGTAAAGATAATAGAGAAAGGAACATTGCTTTCACCTAACCAGTCAACAAACTCACGGTCTATCTTCTGTTGTTCATGACGGATATCAATCAGTACAAATACGTTCACAAGTTGTTTGCGTTGGAGGATATATTGGGCAATCATCTGCTCCAACTTATTTCTTACAGTCTTTGAACTTTTGGCATATCCATAGCCTGGAAGGTCGACTAAGTACCACTCGTTATTGATAATAAAGTGATTGATAAGTAGCGTCTTGCCCGGTTTTGATGAGGTTTTTGCCAAGCCCTTATGGTTACAAAGCATATTGATAAGGCTTGACTTTCCTACGTTTGAACGTCCAATAAAAGCATATTCTGCCTTTGTATCTTCTGGACACTTTGACAATGAAGGTGAAGATATAGTGAATTCTGAATTCTTGATAATCATATTTTGAAGAGTATGTGATATAATCAGCTTTTCCTGCAAAGTTACTAAAAAGTTAATAGCTATGAATGGTCAGTTGATAGTTTTTTCGTATTTTTGCAGAAAATATGCTGCACTCGGCAAAGTAGAAGCAAGCTTCCTTTGCTCTCGTTTGCGTTATTTTTGCAGAAAATATGCTGCACTCGGCAAAGTAGAAGCAAGCTTTTTTACTCTTGTCGATGCGTTTGTAGATAACTGATGTGTAAATGAAACAAATCAACTGGGGATTTATTGGCTGCGGTGAGGTAACAGAAAAGAAGTCTGGACCTGCGTTTAATGAAGTGATGGGCTCGCATGTTGTCGCTGTGTTTAGCCGTAGCGAGTTAAAGGCGCGTTCGTATGCTGAACGTCAAGGTATACGGAAATGGTATACCGATGCACAGGCTTTGGTAGACGATCCTGACGTAAATGCAATATATATTGCTACACCTCCTTCTGCCCATGCAACCTTTGCTATCATGGCAATGCGTGCCGGAAAGCCTTGTTATATAGAGAAACCTTTGGCGGCTTCTTACGAGGATTGTGTGCGTATTAATCGTGTGTCAGAACAGACGGGAGTACCATGTTTCGTCGCTTATTATCGTCGTTATCTTCCTTACTTCAAGAAAGTAAAAGAGATTGTTGATAGTGGTGAATTAGGTAAGATACTTACTGTGCAAGTGCGTTTTGCTGTTCCTCCACGCGATTTGGATTACGAAAAGAACGTGCAACTACCGTGGCGTCTACAATCGCATATCTCCGGTGGTGGTTATTTCTATGACCTTGCTCCTCATCAGCTCGACCTACTACAAAACTTATTTGGCGTTATTATCAAGGCGCATGGCTACACAGCTAATCGTGCGGGGCTCTACAACCTCGAAGATACGGTAAATGCTGTCTTCCGTTTTGAGAATGGTTTGACAGGTAGTGGTGCTTGGTGCTTTGCTGCTCATGAGAGTGCGCGTGAGGATCGTATAGAGATTTATGGTTCAAAAGGTAGACTATCCTTCTCTGTTTATACTTATGCACCAATCCACCTCTGTACCAGTGAGGGTGAAAGAGATATTGAGGTCGCTAATCCTCCATATGTTCAACTCCCTATTATTAAGTCTGTTATTGAGGATATGCAGGGTTATGGAGCATGTGATTGTACGAGTATTAGTGCCACTCCAACCAACTGGGTGATGGATCGCATCCTCGGAAAGATATAGGAAAAGCCCTTGAGGGCATTTGTTTTTGTTTAATTATTCAGATGAAGCTAACTTTCAACGACTACTTGGTTCTGTGTTTCCTCCTATTGTTTTTAGGAGGAACAAAGGCTTATGCGTTTTCAACAAGGACTCTATCTGATAGCTTAGTTGTTAGGAAAGATAGTGGTGATATCCTTCCAAGCAAGCAGGCAACAGACTCTGTGCGATGGATGCGTAGAGGTGAAACTTCGCGCATGTTTAAACAGAAGTCGGGCAAAGGCGGTGGCTTTTTCCAGCATTTCAACGAGATAGATACTTCTTATATTGAGCCTCAAAAGTATAATTTTGCTTTTATGTTGCAGAATACAAATACCTATGAGGTGTATCGTTTGAGTAGTTCGAAAGAGCAAAGTATTACCTTTGCACCAGAGGCTACGGTACGTATAGGACCTTATTTCGGTTGGCGTTGGATATTCTTGGGTTACACACTCGATATAAAGCATTTAGATTTCTGGAACAAGAACAACAATCCTCGACAAGAATATGATTTAAGTTTATATAGTTCGATGCTCGGACTCGATATTTATTATCGTAAGACAGGCAATGATTATAAAATCAGACAGTTGTATCTTGGGAAGGATATTAACACGGATGCAATACGTGGTACTGACTTTGGTGGATTGACTTCAACCATTAAGGGCTTCAATGTTTATTATATCTTTAATCATCGTAGATTCTCTTATCCAGCAGCTTTCAGCCAAAGTACGATACAACGTCGTTCAGCAGGTAGTCCGCTATTGGGCATTGGCTATACGCAGCATAGCCTTGATGTCAATTGGGGAGAACTTAATAGAGTCATCTCAAATCGTCTTGGTAGCCAGGGTCCTTCCAATCCTATAGACAGTACATTGATGTTTAGTGAGGTTAAGTACACTGATATTTCTATCAGTGGTGGCTATGCCTATAACTGGGTTTTTGCTCGTAACTGGGTCTTGGCAGGTTCACTTTCGTTGGCTTTAGCTTATAAACGTAGTAAGGGAGACGTTACTCAGCGTTCCTTTTCTATTAATGATTTTAAGTTTAGTAATATTAACGTTGATGGTATTGGACGCTTTGGCGTGGTGTGGAACAATAGCAAATGGTATGTTGGTATGAGTACTATCCTTCATGCCTATAATTATCGTCGCAGTAATTTCTCTACTAATAACTTCTTTGGAAGTATTAATCTCTATGCAGGTTTTAACTTTGGAAGAAAGAAGGAGAAATAGAATAGACTTTGTTAGAGTGTTAGTAGCCTAACGATATGTTTTTTTTGAATTAGAACTTATTAATATGACACTAAAATATTCACTTATATTCTCTGCTCTCTTTGCTTTCTCTGCTTGTGGTGCAAAGCCTGAACAGAAGGCAAAGACACAGCAGGTTGCTGATACAGTTGTGACATCAGAGCAGATGACAAGTGCTGTTCCTGAGGCATCTGTAGTCGAACAAAATGACACACTACCCACCTATATAGACACGTATACAAAGGCTGATAGTGCTTTAGTTTGTCAGTTGTTGCAAGAGTTTGTACCACAAAGACAGCAACTTACCAATGATCAGCTTATTATTAAGATTGCACGAAAGTTTATCGGGGTGCCTTATGTTGCCCATACCTTAGATATCAACGAGGATGAGAAACTGGTTATTAATCTTCATGGATTAGACTGTACGACTTATGTTGAGGCTGTTACGGCTCTTACGCTTTGTGTTAAGAAGGGCGAAACACGTTTCTCAGACTATGTGCGTCAGTTAGAACAAGTCCGCTACCGTGGCGGTAAGATGAGTTACGTAAACCGTCTGCACTATTTCCATTGGTGGTTGGAAGATAATGAGCGAATGGGCTTTGTCAGAGAGATAGATACGCCTAATCCTCCTTTCACAGCTGTTCAGACCTTGAAAATCAACTATATGAGTCAGAACGCAAGACTCTATAATATGTTGAAGAACAATCCTGAACGCGTGGCTGAACTTAAGAAGTTGGAGGATGCTACCAACGGAACAAAGATACGCTATATCCCTAAGAGCCTGCTTAACAATAGCAAACTACTTCGAGAGGTAGTGCGAGATGGTGACATCCTTGCGATTGTTACTAATAAGCGAGAGTTGGACACAACACATCTTGGCTTTGCTGTATGGCATAAGGATGGACTTCATCTCATGAATGCTTCTAATCTTAGGAAGAACGGTAATAAGGTTGTTGACCCTGCAGAAACGCTCTATAATTATATGATGGCTCGTCCAGCTAATCTCGGAATACGAGTTGTGCGTATTCAATAATAATGCGTGCAACTTAAGAAACAATCCTTTCTATCTGATTGTCATTTGTTTCCAAGATGATGAATGATGGTGGTAAAGCGTTTATTTTAGTCCCTTTTATACTCGTGTGGACGTCCCGCACGGGTGGTGCGGAGGCTTAGCACGAGTGGTGCGGAGGCTTAATACCATTGCAAGATGTCGTTAAGAGATAGCCAACTTGTTGTTGGACGATAGATAGTGCATGGTAGAATCGTCCCTTTAAGTTTATCGAACAGCTATAAATAAAAGAGCTCTGGCAGAGAACTTAATAGTCCTGCCAGAGCTTTTTCTTACTTTTTCATTTTAGCCTTGCGGGCATACTCAAAGAGCGCTGCAGGCAGATGACAATAGCCTGTTGGATGTTTGTCAAGATAATCTTGATGATATTCTTCTGCTGTGTAGAAGTTCTTGAGCGGTTTCACCTCAACGGCAATCTTTCCGTGAATCTGCTTTTGTTCCTCTTCAAACACCTTTTTGATCGTCGGGAGGTCGGCTGGGTCGGTGTAATAAACACCTGTGCGATACTGACTACCACGGTCATTTCCCTGCTTGTTTATGCTTGTTGGGTCGATAGACTTAAAGTATAAGCCTAATAAGAAGTCCCAAACTGATAACCTTTGGGTCGTAAGTGATGTGCACAGCCTCGGCAAATTGCGTCTTATCTGTGCAAACCTCTTCATATGTTGGGTTCTTGATAATACCATTGGCATAGCCCACTTCGGTAGCCGTAACGCCTTCTATCTGTTTGAGGTAATGCTCTGTTCCCCAGAAACAACCACCTGCTACGTATATTTCTTTCATTGGTCTAACTAATTTTATATAGGCTCCGTAGCCTTTTGCTTTCATCTCTTCGAGTGGGATGAAACGTAACGAAGCACTGTTGATACAATATCTTTTGCCCCCAGTCGCTGCTGGCCCGTCATCAAAGACGTGCCCAAGATGCGCCTTACCAGTCTTACTTCTCACTTCCGTACGTACCATGCCATGTGATGTATCAGTATGATTTGTAACGACCTTCTTATCGATTGGCTTTGAAAAAGCTGGCCAACCGCAGCCAGAATCGAACTTATCAGTAGAAGAGAACAGTGGTTCGCCAGTTGTGATGTCTACATAGATACCCTCTCTGAACTCATGGTCATACTCGTTGGTGAAAGGTCGTTCAGTGGCAGCCTGCTGTGTTACAGCATACTGTTCGGGAGTAAGCATCTTTCGTAAGGTAGCATCGTCAGGACGTGTGGAATTTCGTCTTAGGAGCGATGATAGAATCAGTTTGTGTCATAGCTGTCTTGGTCTTGTTTGTGCAAGATGCTGTTCCTGCCATCAGTAAGCCACAAGAGGCAGCTTCAACAATGGTCGGAAGAATCAGTGTGCACAATATGGATAAAATGTTACGCATAGTTTGTTGTGTTTATAAATGTGATTAATAAAAAAGCAAGAGATAATAAAGGGTGCGTCAAAATCCAATTTGCTGGATTCTGAAACACCCTTCTTTATATTTGTTTTGTTTACTGCTTCTGCAAGAAACGGTCAACCTCAATAGCTGCCATTGCACCTGTACCAGCTGCTACGACACCCTGACGATAGGTTGGGTCTGCCACGTCACCTGCAGCAAAAACACCCTCGATATTGGTTGCTGTAGACTTTGGTTTGGTGATGATGAAGCCGTGATCGTCCATCTCTAACTGACCTTTGAAGAGGTCGGTGTTAGGAGTATGACCAATAGCCAAGAAGAAACCATCGATGTTGATATCGAATTTTTCCTCGTTCTCCTCACCCTTAAAGCGTACCAAATGTGCACCCTCTACACCGTCTTCACCAAAGAGACCGAGTGTATTGGTATTGTAAAGAATCTCAATATTCTCCTTCTCTGTCACACGCTTACGCATAATCTCTGCTGCACGCAACTGAGGTTTACGTACAATCATATAGACCTTCTTTGCCAAACCTGAGAGATACATAGCCTCTTCGCAAGCAGTGTCACCACCACCAACAACGGCTACGGTGCGCTTACGATAGAAGAAACCGTCGCAAGTAGCACATGCACTCACACCCTGACCACGGTATTTCTCCTCATCAGGTAAGCCCAAGTACTTTGCACTTGCACCTGTTGCGATGATTACTGTCTCAGCTTCAATCTGGTTGCCACGCTCATCTTCGAGGTGGAAAGGACGACTGCTGAGGTCTGCCTTTACGATAGAACCATCGCGAAGGTCAGCACCATAGAGCTTAGCCTGCTCACGCATCTCTGACATGAGTTGGTTAGCATCGATTCCTTCGTGGAAACCTGGGAAGTTTTCTACAATGGTTGTGGTGGTCAACTGACCACCTGGCTGCAGACCAGAATAGAGTACTGGCTGAAGATTAGCACGTCCAGCATAAATCGCTGCAGTGTAACCTGCAGGACCGCTACCAATTATAAGGGTTTTTACTTTTTCCATATCAATATATTGTATGTTGCCCCTTAAATAAGACTTAACTTCTAAGCGGGGCTTGATTAATATTTTTGTACTTATTACAGAACAAACATTGTGCCAAAGAGTCGTGCTCGTTATTATTCCATTGGGAATAAGCCAAAGAGTCGGTCATCAATCATATCTGTGACACGTTTGAAGTCTTGTGGGTTGTCTTGGAAGTCTGTTGTGTCACCATCGACAATCATCAGATGTCCTTTGTAAGTCTTAATCCATTCCTCATAACGCTCGTTGAGACCACGGAGGTAGTCAATACGCATTGTTTGTTCGTAGTCTCGGCCACGTTGTTGTATGTGATCGATAAGGCGTGGGATAGAACAACGGATGTAAATCATTAAGTCTGGCAGTTTAACCAGTGAGAGCATCAAGTCGAAGAGATCGGTGTAGTTGTTGAAATCACGCTCTGACATCAATCCCATATCATAGAGATTCGGTGCAAAGATACGTGCATCCTCGAAGATAGTACGGTCTTGGATAATCGTGTCCTTTGATTGTGAAATCTCTACAACATCACGAAAACGCTTGTTGAGGAAGTAAATCTGCAGATTAAACGACCAACGAGTCATGTCATTATAATAGTCTTCCAAGTACGGATTGTTGTCGACTGGCTCGAAGTGAGCTGTCCATCCGTAACGTTTCGCGAGCATTTTGGTGAGTGTTGTCTTACCTGCTCCAATATTTCCTGCGATTGCTATATGCATAATATGTGTGTATCTAATTGCCCACCTCACGGCTACCTCTTATCGTAGGTGTGGTTAACGTCAGTGCTATGGGCTTATGATTTCTTGTTATTTTGTCTGTATTAAATCCCTTTCAGTACTTTAAGAGCCTACTTTTTGAGCAGGGTAGGGATTCCTTTGTAAGTATCTTAGAATAAGCCGAAGAGCTCTCTGTCAATCTTGTCAGTAATGAAACCAAGTCTTTTGGTTGATGTTGATAATCGAGGTTGTCGACATCTATCGTCAGAACACGACCTTTATATTTCTCTTTGATAAACTCTTCATAGCGTTTATTGAGGTTCTCGAGATAGTCCAAAGGCATCTTCTGTTCATACTCTCGTCCACGTTTCTCAATGTTAGAAACAAGGTGACTGACTGAAGCACGAAGATAAATCATCAGGTCAGGGAACTGAACAGCATCTGTCATGTCCTCAAATAGCTCCATATAAGTCTCGTAGTCACGATCATCAAGATTACCCATGGCATAGTTGTTCTCCGTAAACACGTAGACACCTTCATAGATAGAGCGGTCTTGTACTACTGACTCATCGCTCCGACTTATCTCAAGTAAGTCCTTAAAACGCTCCTTTAGGAAGAATACTTCCATAGGGAACGACCAACGCTTAATGTCCTTATAATAATCTTCTAAGTAGGGGTTATAGTCAACAGACTCAAATCTTGGCTTCCAACCATAGCGTTTGGCAAGCATTGTTGTGAGTGTTGTCTTACCGCTACCTATATTTCCTGCAATTGCAATGTGCATAACATAATGTCCACGTGTATATCTCTGGCGTTCTCTATGATAGACAATGCCAGAGATGTCAGTGGAGAATATCGTTTAAATTTAGAATTGATTTCTTGCCTTACCTACACAACCATTTGGCATCTGGATATGTAACATGGCACATACGGTTGGTGCAATGTCTACGATATGTGTCTCGATATTGCTTGCACCATGCTTAACGTTCCATCCAAAGAGGAGGAAAGGAATGTGTGTGTCATATGGGAATGGCTGCCCATGCTGAGTTCCACGGAAGTCTGGTCTGTCCTTACCACCGAAGAACTGTGGGCGTGTTACAACACCAATCTCACCTGAACGGCCACGGAAATAACCATTCTGCATACGCTCCTTTATCCAATTTGGCATTGTTGTCTCGCTTATCTTCTCCTCGTCAAAGACGTAGAGGAACTGTGGATCTTTCTTCAACCACTCTACAGACTCGTCTATAATCTCCTGCTTCTTCTTACCAGCTGCTTCGATAGTTGAGTCGTTGAGGTAGAACTGGTAGTTGTCTTCACCCATTACAGGACTGATACCAAACTTTCCTTGTAGATAGGTATTGAGGGTCTTTTTACAGTCTGTTTGTAATCCCATCCACCTCTTTGGAATGCGGTGCTCACGCATGTAGTTGTAGTTGTGAGCAGCACCATGGTCAGCTGTAAGGAAGAGCAGATAGTTGCCTTCACCCACCTCTTTATCAAGCACCTTAAGGAACCAAGCCAAGTCTTTATCTAACTGCATGTAAACCTCATGATTCTCTTTTCCACGTGTAGAGAATCTATGTCCGATGATATCTGTTGATGAGATACTCACAGTGAGCATGTCAGTTTCTTTTCCCTTACCAAGTTTCTCATTCTTCAAAGCCGCCTCAGCCATCTTAAAAGTCATGGTAACACCCTGTGGAGAACCCTTTATGTCAAAGTTAGGATCTGTGTGATTCTTTGCATTAAAGTCCTCAACCCACTGTGGAAGCTTATCCATATAGAAGGTAGAAGATACAAAGCGACCTGCTGAAGTGTCCCACCAGTAAGCGGCATCGGCTGCATGACCCGGCAGGTAGGATTGATGCACGGTCTTTCAATGCCACTCCAATCACCTTTGAACGGAAGTCTGATGCAACTTGAAGTTCGTCACCGATGGTAGATGTAAGCATACGGCGAGGGCTCATCTGACCTTCTTTACTATCGGAGCCAACACTCTTCACCGTATTATCCTCGCAGCAATAAACACTCTTATCATCTTGATAGAAAGAGTTACCGAGCAATACCTGTGAAGGCAGGGAATAGAACCAGTATAAACAGAACTATGTCCAATCGCAGTCACTGTTGGAGCATAGTTGATATGTGTATTCTCAAAAGAGAAGCCTTGGTTGAGCAATCTTTTCAAACCATCATTACCATATTCATTATTGTAATAGTAAAGATAATCCCAACGCATTTGGTCGACAACAAGACCAACCACCAACTTTGGTCGTTGTATCTGCGCATTCGCTGCTGCTGCAATCAGCAATCCGACTACAAGAAAAAAAGCAGTTTTTTTCATTTTTAGGTCATGTGTTTAAATTATCTTGCAAACTTACAATATTTTTAATTTCTCGACTTTTTTGTCTACTTTTGCACTTGTCGGAATGATATTAAATACAAACAAGAAACATGAAGAATATTATCATCGCAGATAATCAAGATATCACACAGGCTGGAATGGCTTATGTGCTTTCTAAAAGGGATAATATATCTTGCCGCGTGGCAAGGGATAAGTCTGAGTTGATTCTCCTTTTAAGCGATTGTCCCGAAGCGGTTGTGATATTAGATTATACCTTGTTTGATATTTCCAGTGAGTCTGACCTTCTGAATATTGGACAGCGTTTTCCGCTTGCACATCTTATATTGTGGAGTGAGGAGTTGAGTGTCGACTTCATTCGCAGTCTTGTCAATGCAAGCAATCGGATTAGTGTGCTTATGAAGGATGCTAAGATGACAGAAATAGAACAATGTCTTGACTATGTGTTGCAGGGGCAACGTTTCTTTGTCAGCACGCTACTAACATGATTTTAGCCCCTACAGCGTCAATTGATAATGAAACTGTTGCGTTGACAAAGACAGAGACAGAGATTCTCAAGGAGATTGCTTTAGGTGCTACGACACGTGAGATTGCTGAGAAACGTTTTTCTTCTTTTCACACGGTCAACACACACAGAAAGAACATCTTTCGTAAGTTGGGTGTGAATAATGTTCATGAAGCTATCCGTTATGCGATGCGTTCGGGATTGGTAGATGCTGCAGAATATTATATTTAACGTCTATCATATTAAATCTCTATCATCATTACCCTCCTTTTCTTGATTTGAAAGGACAGAAATTTATGCGCATGAGTTGCGAAATATATTTACACTTATGCTTGTCTATTTGCTCTATTTTTACCTAAAAAAACGCCCTCTTTCGTGGTGTTTGTAACTAACTTGAAATCAAGTTGTTATAAAACGGGATAATAAAAGGTGCTTAATAGGACTTCAAAAGGGCGTTAGTAACGTTGCTAAAGGGCACCTTTTGCAAGCCAATTGGGCGTCTTTTCAAACCCAATTAAGCATCTATTGATTTTTAAGTGGTGACTTTTTTATTACAATTCGGTTTGAAGTGATAGTTTTCTTAAAGCTATCTTATAATGTAGTAGACTCCTTGTAACGTAGGTTTATGACAATAGAAAGAGCCATATCAAACACTGTTAGCGTGAATTGATACGGCTCTTTTCGTATGTGTTATGGATGAAGGACCAATTTTAGTTTTGGTCTGCTAACTCCTTCTTGCTAAGCTTGGTTGCAAGAATGAAGTAGAGAATCAATGCAGCGTAAGCCACAAGTGAGAGAAGTTCAGAGAGATGATTCTCCCACCAAGATGAGTAATCGAACTCGATACCACCAAACTTCAGTAGGGCAGAAACGACACCCATCAGCGCACCACCAGCAATGAAGCCTGATGCTAAGAGTGTTCCCTTATCGCCACGTGCCTTGTTGACTGCTTCATCTTTAGAACGAGTGGTTACATACCAGTTTACGGCACCACCCACCAAGAGAGGAATATTCAACTCTAAAGGAATGAACATACCCAAAGCGAAAGCTAAAGCAGGAACCTTGCAACGGTCGAGGATGAGTGCGATAACTGCACCAATGCCATAGAGAACCCAAGGCGCACCTTGTCCACTCATCAATGGCTTGATAACAGCTGCCATTGCGTTTGCCTGCGGTGCAGCCAACTTGCCAGAGTTGAAGCCATAAGTCTTATCCAAAACAATCATCACACCCGCTACAGTAGCAGCAGAGATGATCGTACCAAGGAACTTCCATGTTTCCTGCTTCTTAGGAGTTGTGCCGAGCCAATAGCCAATCTTCAAGTCGGTGATGAATGAACCTGCCATAGAAAGGGCTGTACAAACAACGCCACCCATCAATAGAGCAGCTAACATACCAGCGTTACCCTTCAGTCCAACTGCTACCATAACGACAGACGCAAGGATGAGGGTCATCAATGTCATACCTGATACTGGGTTGCTTCCTACAATCGCAATGGCATTAGCAGCTACTGTGGTAAAGAGGAAGGCTATGATTGCAACGAGAAGAATACCCACAACAGCATGCAGCAGGTTGAAGTCCATCACACCAAAATAGAAGAACAGGAAGGTGATGATGAGGGTGGCAATACTTCCGAAAGCAATAATTTTAAAGGATATATCACGCTGTGTACGGAGGATTTCTTCCTGTCCACTGCCTTTACCTTTCATCTCACGTGCAGCCAAACCAACCGCACTCTTGATGATACCCCATGACTTGATGATACCGATGATACCTGACATCGCAATGCCACCGATACCGATTGAACGAGCGTATGACTTAAAGATAACTTCTGGTGCCATCTGTCCTACGGCTGTAGTGATTGATGGGTCCCACTGGTTCAGTACGGTATCTGAGAAGATGAGTGCCATACCTGGTACGATAAGCCACCATACAGTCAGCGAACCAACACAGATGATGAAGGCATATTTCAGACCGATGATATAACCAAGACCGAGGACGGCTGCACCCGTATTAACTTTGAAAACGAGTTTAGCTTTGTCTGCTATCGTCTCACCAAAGCCAATCATACGACTCGTTACATTCTCATTCCACCATCCGAAAGTGGCAACCGTGAAATCATAGAGTCCACCTACAAGACCGGCGAGGAGAAGCGGTTTTGCCTGACTTCCACCTTTCTCGCCACTCACGAGTACCTGTGTGGTAGCCGTTGCTTCAGGGAAAGGATATTTACCATGCTGATCTTTAACGAAGTATTTACGGAAAGGAATCAAAAAGAGAATACCCAAGACACCGCCTAAAAGCAGCTGCAATGAAGATATTGAAGAAGTCGGCTTCCAACTCAAGCATGTGAGATGGCGGCATAACGAAGATACCTCCTGCAACAACAGCACCTGAACAGGCTCCGATACTCTGGATAATGACATTCTCGCCTAATGCGTTCTTACGCTTTGTGGCAGATGATACTCAATAGCAATAATGGCAATTGGGATTGCAGCCTCAAATACCTGTCCAACTTTCAAACCAAGATAAGCTGCGGCAGCGAGAGAGAACTGCCATGAGAATACCCCAAGTGATAGACCATGGGCTTACTTCACGATAGGTCTCTTGTGGCGACATGACTAGCTTATACTCTTCGCCATCTTTCAACTCCCTAAAGGCATTCTCAGGAAGGTCAATGTTTTGATTCTGGTTATTTTCCATTGTTTAATAGTATTATTTGCTTGCAAAGATAAATAAAAATCATTTATCTTGTACCAATTCAGCATAAAATATTATCTTTGTCAGTATGAAAGAGATTAGACCTATTGCTTTTTTCCGTTCTCCCTTGACGTCAAAATTCGGTATTCCTCGGCAAAGTGGACTGGCTGACAATCTGGTGGGTAAGATTGTGTTTGAACCTCAATACCAACGTGAGGAGGCATTGCGTGGACTGGAAGACTTTGATTATCTGTGGTTAATTTGGGGCTTTTCTGCGAATAAGTCTACTGATGAGGGCAAACTGACTGTTCGTCCTCCACGGTTGGGTGGGAATGAACGTTTAGGCGTGTTTGCCACACGTTCACCCTTTCGTCCAAATGGTCTTGGGTTGTCTTCTGTCCGTATTAAACGAATAGTGGATGGAGTGATTGAAGTTGTTGGGGCTGATTTGATGGACGGTACACCTATTTATGATGTAAAACCTTATATCTCTTACGTGGATAGTCACCCAGAGGCAAGAGGTGGTTTTACCGATAAGAAAGAGTGGAAACTATTGTCTGTTGTTATTGCAGAGGAGTATTCTAAGTTGTTTGATGCAGAAGAACTTGCTGCCCTAAAGGAGGTTCTTTCGCAAGATCCACGCCCACAATATCAACATGATGCAGCACGTGTTTATGGTATGCCTTTCGATGGGAAGGATGTGAAGTTTAGGATTGAAGGGGATGTGTTAGAGGTTGTTGGGATTGATTAGGAAGCTATTTGGCTTATTGGGCTAATTAGCCTTATAAGCCCAATTAGCCCAATTAGGCTAATAAGCCCAATAAAGTTATAGCCTCAATAATCAATTATTTCCCCTTTAAATACCGCATCCAAGCATAGGGACGTCGATGTGATAGATAATTAAGGTTGTCCATATTCTCATAAGCTTCCCGTTCAAAGGATAGGTTCATGTAGGCGCGACCTGCCATTGGTAGGCGTATGAGCCATTCAATGACATACCATAAATAAAAGGGAAGGATGAGCATTTCTAACATTTGTCGTGTATGAATACGCTCATGATTGATTATCTCCTTCGTTAGTTTAACGCCAGGATGAACAAAAAGAAGCCCAAGAATGTTGATAGCATCATAATTCTTGGGTGGTAGATATTTCGTCCGAATAATCTTCATTAATCAGTCTCAATAGATTCAACACGTGGTTTGGAAACCGATGGAGCAATAGGTTGTGGTTCATTAGAAGAAGGCTCGGAGCTGCTATTCTGATTGTCAGAACTACTTGAAGAAGCCTCGTTGCTACTGCTCTTGCGACTTGATCGATTACTTCTACGAATACTGTTGAATACCTTCTCAGCCTGTTCTTCTTCCTGCTTCTGGGTAGAATCGTTGGCTGTTGTGTCCTTAACAACTGTGTCGAACTTAGCCTTATTGTTGTCTGCTAAGTTTGAATCTGGTTCAATAGCAGTCTGTGTATACTCTGGATCGTTCTTATGTTGACCGTAATAATAGAATCCGAAGGCAACAAGGAAAATTGTTCCAAGAATAATAAAAGCAACCATACCGCGCCCTAATGTTGGTCCGTTATCGGTATCATTATTATTCAATGGAGTATTGCAGTAAGGACAATTCTTATCCTTCTCACTCACCTCATTATTACAATTACGACATTTCATATTTCTTTCTTTAGCTTTTGATTTCTATCGGCAAAGGTAAAAAGAAAAAGGTAGAGATGACAAAAACGATTTGCCTTTTTTTATTCGTTTCTTCTTTCTTTTTTTGTATCTTTGCAGGGATTTTTCAAGAGATGATATAATCATTTTAAAAACAGAAAAGAAGGAGTTTCTCGATATGAAAAAGATATTGATAATTTTATGTTTCCTCACTTGTTGGTTGGGTGTTTCTGCTCAAAGTCTGCGTGAAGTATGGATAGAAATGCCTGATAGTATACTGCCTTATTTGAGCAAGAGTCAGCGTACTGAGCTGGCTGACTATGTTGAAATGAAGGCAGAACCTGCCGTCTTGAGTACCTTCGGCGATTCTGTTCGGATTGAACGCATGACCAATAACTATCTTTTATTGAAAGCAAACGAGGCAACACGGTGGAAATCAAGCTGTTGGATAATAACACGTTGGCTTTAGTTCAGACATGGATGGCACCTGCTGCAGAAAGTAAGTTGAGTCTTTTCAACCTACAATGGCAACCTAAAGAAGCAGTTGTAGACTATAAAGTGAATATTGTAAAACCCGACTCAATGAGTGATGAAGACTTTTCTGATTTGAAGACATTGATGTCTCCTCGTCTAAAAGAATATCGATTGTCAGCAGATAACAACTCATTGTCAGTAAGTTGGAACTATCCATTGCTTTCTAAGAAGGATGTCAAGCGTGTCACAGAGTTATTAAAGTCGCAGGTACTTAACTGGACAGGAAAAGATTTTCGATAGTAAAAAACGATTGCACATTTGGCAGTTTCTGATAAAATCAGTACTTTTGTGCTCATAAAATAATAGCTTATAGCATGAATTTGAAGGTACGTTTAGCATTGATGAACTTCTTAGAGTTCGCAGTGTGGGGAGCTTATTTGACCTCTATGGGTCGCTATCTTGGTAATATTGGTATTGGTCCTGAGATTGGCTATTTCTACTCAATGCAAGGTGTAGTGTCAATCTTTATGCCTGCTTTGATGGGTATTGTTGCTGACCGTTGGGTAGCTGCTCAGCGTTTGTTAGGCTTCTGTCATCTGCTTGCAGGCTTGTTTATGTTTGCCACAGCAGGCTATGGCTTGAGCGTTGGTGACCATGCAGACTTCTCTACCATCTTCACTCTTTATTCGCTTTCTGTTGCCTTCTATATGCCAACATTGGCTCTCTCAAACTCTGTTGCTTATAGTGCTTTGAGTGATGCGGGTATGGATACTGTGAAAGCTTTCCCACCTATCCGCGTATTCGGTACAATCGGTTTTATCCTTACCATGTGGTTGGTAGACCTCTTAGGCTTCCAAAGCAATCAGAATCAGTTTATTACTTCTGGTGTGGTAAGTATCATCCTCTTCCTTTATACCTTTACATTACCTAAGTGTGCAGTTAATAAAGGCACTGAACAGAAGAGCTTTGTTGATGCCTTTGGCTTACGTGCTTTCGCCTTATTCAAGGAGAAGAAGATGGCAATCTTCTTTATTTTCTCAATGTTATTGGGTGTAAGTCTTCAGATTACCAATAGCTTTGCCAATCCATTCCTCTTTAGTTTTGGTGCTCAACCAGAGTTTGTAAACTCTTTCGGAGTACAGCATGCTAATATTTTGATTAGTCTTTCACAGGTTAGTGAGACCTGTTGTATTCTTCTGATTCCATTCTTTATGCGTCATTATGGTATTAAGAATGTGATGTTGATAGCTATGTTTGCATGGGTATTGCGCTTTGGTTTGTTTGGAGTTGGTAATCCTGGCTTCCCAGGTATCTTGATGTTCGTACTTTCAATGATTGTCTATGGTGTAGCTTTTTGACTTCTTCAATATCTCTGGTTCACTCTTTGTAGATAATAGTACGGAGCCCGACTCTTCGTTCTTCAGCACAAGGTTTGTTTATGTTGATGACCAATGGTGTTGGTGCAACAGTAGGAACATTGGCAGCTCAAGCTATTGTAAATGCCTATACACATCCACAGACAGTGGGCTCAGACACATTGACTGTAGGTGATTGGCAGTCTTGTTGGTTCATCTTTGCAGGCTATGCCTTTGTTGTAGGTGTCTTGTTTGCTATTATCTTCCGACCAAAGAAAGCATAATTGCATACTGATAAACCGTATAGAATTAATGAGTAAAGTTCAACTTATATATGAAGGTGTATCACAGATAGTAGGAGGTCCAGAGTTAGGACTCCTCGTTCTGTCTGATCTTACACACACAAGGCAGATTGCCATTGTGTGTGATAAACATATGGAGTATGAACTTGGTTTGCGAACAGGCGAGAAGTCTGTTACAGAAAGATTATTGCCAGAAGTGCTTTGTAGTGTGAATCCAATGATGACAAGTGAGCACTATGAGATACTTTTTAATTCTATTGTTGATGGACAATATAAGGCTCTTTTGGTAAATAAAGATGACTTAACGCTTACCCCTATACGTGCCTCAGATGCAATATTATTGGCACATGTGGCAAAGTTGAACATCTTTATGGAAGAGCATCTATTTAAGCGTCAGAGTGTTGATAGCAGTGTAAGTCAGAACAAGATGGCATTACCTTTAAATGCTTTAAGCTTTGAGATGTTACATCATGCCTTGGAGAAAGCCATAGAAGATGAGAATTATGAACTTGCTTCTATGCTTAGAGATGAAATGAAGAATAGGGCAAAGGAACCTTGATTACGAAAGCTAATCAAGAATACCGAATTACTATATAGAACATCCTCCTTAAATAAGATGATGTTATAAAACCAGAGAATGAAAGAAGCAAGATATTTATGTCCCTAATGCAGCCGTAGAAACGGAGTTGCCTGCTGAGGAAGCAGTTCATGCAATACGTGTACTTCGGTTGAAGGAAGGCGACGAAATGTTCCTTATGGATGGTGAAGGCTGCTTTTATAAAGCGGAAGTAGCTCTGGTATCATCAAAGAAATGCCTTTATACTATTAAAGAAACGCTGAAACAAGAACCTGTTTGGCGTGGAAAGATCCATCTTGCTATTGCTCCAACAAAAGACATGGGGCGTATAGAATGGATGACAGAAAAGGCTACTGAAGTAGGCTTTGACGAAATCAGCTTCTTAGATTGTAAGTTCTCTGAACGTAAGACTTTGCGTGCTGATCGTATAGAAAAGATTGTCATTTCTGCAGTAAAGCAAAGTCGTAAGGGCTGGAAACCTGTTGTAAATCCGATGACATCTTTTCGTCGTTTCATAGAAAATTGTTCCAACAATGGGCGGAAGTTTATCTGTCATTGTTATCCAGAGATTCCACGCGCAGACTTCTTTACCGCTATCTCACAGGGAGAACAGCCTTCTTCTGCAGAGGATATTACCGTATTGGTAGGTCCAGAAGGTGACTTCTCTATTGATGAAGTACGTTTTGCTTTGGAGCATGGTTTTGAGAGTGTTACATTGGGTAACAGTCGTTTACGCACAGAGACCGCAGGACTTAGTGCCGTTATGATGTCGCAGCTTGCACGTAGAGTGTAAGCTGTTTTTGTGTGTATAAAGTTTGAATAGATGGTGAAGACTTCTAAAAATAGATATGTGTAATTGCAATTATCATATCCCGCACTATCCGTGTTAAGCCTTCGCACAATGTGTGCTAAGCCTCCGCACATGATGTGCGGAGCATCAATACGACAGCAAATAATGGATAGAATCGTCTCTTATGGACATTAGTTGGAATGCAACAAGACAAATAATAGGTAATAGAACACTAATCATCAAGTTATATGAGAAAGTTTATTGAGAGCAATAGAATTATTTTTTTTCATTGTTCTCCCGTGTTTGTATGAAAAAAAATGCTTAATTTTGCAGCATACATTTAAATAACGTTATTATTTATATTAAATTTTTTAGCTAAACTATGCAGAAAAGATTACTTTTCTTGATTACGTTGTTGCTTGCAATGACAACTACTGTCATGGCACAGGTTACAACTTCTGGAATCAGTGGTAAGGTTGTATCTCAGGGTGAAGATGTTATTGGTGCTACCATTACAGCGACCCACCAACCTTCAGGAACTGTTTACCGTGCTGTGACGAACATCGATGGCCGTTACACTATTCAAGGTATGCGCGTCGGTGGTCCTTACAAGGTGACCATAGCTTACATTGGTCAGAAGACAAGACTTTTGATAATGTAACACTTCGTCTGGGTGAGACGGAAGATCTCTCTTGTTCTCTTCAAGACGACACCAAGGAACTTCAAGAGGTTGTTGTAAAGGGTAGTGCAGGTGTCAACGCAACCAAGACAGGTGCTGCACAGAGTATCAACTCTAAGCAGATTGCTGATATGCCAAGTATCACGCACGGTATTGCCGATGTAGCTCGACTTAATCCACAGCTGACAACAACAAATAGTGGTGCAATGTCTTTTGCAGGTACCAGTAACCGTTATAACTCTTTCATGATTGACGGTGCTGCCAACAACGACGTGTTCGGTCTTTCTGGTGACGGAACGAATGGTGGTAGAGCTGGTGCGCAGCCTGTGTCAATGGAGACTATTGAGCAGATTCAGGTGAACGTTGCTCCTTTCGACGTTCGTCAAGGTGGTTTTACTGGTGGTGCTATCAATGCTATTACAAAGAGTGGTACCAATAATTTCCACGGTAGTGTTTATGGTTTTGGTAACAATCAGAACTTAGTTGGATCAAAATATCCTCTCGCAGATGGTGGTTATGCTCCAAAGTTCAACAAGCAGCAAGAATATAATATCGGTGTAACCTTGGGTGGTCCGATTATCAAAGATAAGTTATTCTTCTTTGCAAACTATGAAAAAAACCAACAAAACCTATCCAAACCTTTATGCTTTAGGCTCTGAGCAGTCAGCTGTTGATGCCGCAAAGGCAAATGATATCTTGGTTAAGATTGCTGATATCGCTAATCGTCAAGGTGTAAACTTCCCAACAGCACTTTCTAACAGTGATATTTACACAAAGAGTAATAAGGTAGGTTTGAAGCTCGACTGGAATATCAATGAGACCAATAAAGCCTCTCTTCGTTGGAGTCTTGTTGATGCCGTTCAGTTGAATAATGCTGGTTCACGTACAGCTGTTAATGGTAGTAGCTATGCTTTCCCATTTGAAAGTACTACCAATTCATTCATTGCAGAGTTGCAGAGTCGTATCTCTCCATCTGTTGCTAATGAGGCTCGTGCAAGCTATGTACGTGTAAGAGACAATCGTGCTATCTCTGGTGAATATCCTAATGTTACTATCAATAACGTCGGTGGTGGTGCCGTAAACTTAGGTATTGACCGTTCTTCTATGGCTAACCGCTTGGATCAGGACATCTATACATTGGAAGATAACTTGACTTGGTATAAGGGTAATCACACCTTTACATTCGGTACTCACAACGAATTGTATAAGTTTACAAACCTCTTCCTTCAGGATCTCTTTGGTAGTTATACCTTCAAGAACTATGATTCTTTCGTAAGCTACTACAATGATTATGTTAATGGAACAATCGATCCAAAGAAGTCATATATCAACTTGTATCGTTATGGTCATGCAAATGTTGACGTAACAGGTAATCCACGTTGGGAATCTTCATTCGGTGCGGCTCAGTTGAGTTTCTATGCACAGGATAAGTGGGATGCAACTACAAACTTCCAGTTGACTTATGGTTTGCGTATGGATATTCCAATTATCGTGGATACCCCTACAGCAAATGAGCCATTTGCTCAGTATGCAGAGACAAAGGGATGGAATGTTAAGACTAATCAGCGTTTGGCAAGTACTCCTCTTTTCAGCCCACGTGTAGGTTTCCGTTGGGATATCAAGAAAGATCGCAGATTTATTCTCCGTGGTGGTGCTGGTGTTTTCACTGGTCGTATACCTTTTGTTTGGATTAGCAACAACTATGCTAATACTGGTATTCAGATTTCATCATTTAATGTTAACTCTCCAACAGGCTTGGATTTGTTGCTTGACCCTAATGGACAGGAGGCAAATGCTAATAAATTGAAGGCATTAGGAAGTCAGACTATCAATGTTTACGATCGTAATTTCAAGTATGCACAGAACCTTCGTTTCAACCTCGGTTTTGACTTCAACGTTCTTGGAATCAACTGGACAGCTGAGGCTATCTACTCAAAGACATTGAATGATATTCTTTATGAGAATCTTGCTTACGAGCAGACTGGTAAGACCTTTGGTGAAGTCTATGGTAGTGCAGGTGCTCCAGTAGAAGACAATCGTCCACTTTTCTCTAAGGTAACTGCTGGAAGTCCTTATACAAATGTTTATAAACTCAGCAATACTTCAAAGGGTTATACAATGAACTTGAGCTTGAAGGCTGAGAAGCATTTCGACTTTGGACTTGACTTGATGGCAAGTTATACTTGGACAAAGGCTATGAGTGTTAATAATGGTAGCTCATCTGTTGCAGAGAGTAACTGGAGATATAATTATACTTATCGTAACCCTAACGACCCAGAGTTGGGCTATTCTGCTTACAATATTCCTCACCGTATTCAGGCTTCTGCTTACTATCACATAAATTATGGTGCACAGAAGCAGTGGCAGACTACCGTAGGTCTTATCTATCAGGCTAAGAGTGGCTCTCCATATAGTATCTATTATTATGGTGATGTTAACGAAGATGGCGCAAATGGTAACGACCTCTTCTTTATCCCAACAGATGCTCAGATTGATAAGATGCAGTTTGAAGAGACTAACTTCTCTGCTAATGCACTTACGAAAACAGTCTTTGGTGATAACTTTACTGCACCTAAGTTGACTGCTGATATGCAGCGTGCAATGATGAAGCATTGGATTGGCAATGACTCTTACATGAAGAATCATCGTGGTGAATACTACAAGCGTTATGCTGATAACCTCGCTTTCGAACATCACTTCGATGTTCACTTCGCACAGAAGTATAGCTTCAAGGTGGGTGGTTAGATTAATTCTCTTGAGTTGAGCTTCGATATCATTAATGCTGGTAACATGCTGAATAAGAACTGGGGTCATACCTATGGTGATGGTTTCGGTGTTTATTATAGTCCAGTTAACTATCAGAGAAATGGTCGTTACCAGTTCACTGGTGGTTATGCAACACGTAACTATAATGACTACTACAGCCGTTGGCGTGGTCAGCTTGGCTTGCGTTACACATTCTAAGATGTAAGATAAAACAATATAAAAAGCAGAGACTCTTGTTGGGGTCTCTGCTTTTTTTGTTACCTTTGTGCTTGATAGACTGCATTCGGTAATCTGTGAGAAATGTTCATAGCATCCATTTGCACTATCTTTATATAAGAATTAAAAACCATACATTATGATTATTGATTTTGACAAGATTACCGAAGAGCATATTGAAGGCTTTAAAGGGGGTGAAGGGAAATTAGATGTGCGTGCTTTTGTAGATGATCAGGCACGTATCATGTACTCAACCTTGCGTCCTGGTGCAAATAGTGGAAAGCATCAGCATGTGGGTTCTTTTGAAGTTATGTATGTTATTAGTGGTGAACTGACTGTTCATTATGACGATACAACAGAAGTTGCGAGGGTAGGACAGTTACATTATTGTCCAGAAGGACACTTCCATTGGTTTGAAAACTGTACGGACCACGATGTCGTTTACCTTGCTATCGTACCAACTTTGAGGTAAGTGCGAATTCTTTTCATGAAAAAAAATATTTATTGTCGTGATGAAAAATATTTCTTTTCATGATAATAATTCTTTCTTTTCATGAAAAGAATTTGTTTTTATGCTATCATATTGCCTCAGCTATCTCGGTCTTTTTCAATTAAATAGTAAAGGGAATGTAGGTCGTTTATGGTTAGTAAGCAAATTGATTATGGCATGGAAATTTACATTATACGTACGTAAATACTGTTGTAAAGTTGTATTATTGTAAGAAGGGGGTAACCCAAGCGATATTTTAACCTAAAACGATGAGAATTAAAAACCTAATAATGACAACGATAACTTTATTGACGGGATTGGGTGCAAACGCCTCTGATGCCGATAGCTTAATGGTGATACGTGGTTTTCCTACGGATGAAGTAGGAATCGAACATGGCGTTTCTGCTTGTTATGCAGGTAGAATTGATGACCAACTTGTTATGGCTGGTGGTTGTAACTTTCCAGTAAATACGTTGGCTCCTGATAGTAAGAAGGTTTATTACAGTGGGATTTATGCTACCAAAACTGACGATGGAAATCAACTGAATTGGAAGTTGGTTGGTCACTTGCCTGAACCTTTGGCTTATGGTGTTACTGTGACTTGCGACAACAGTATGATTGTTGTAGGCGGAATAAATAACGACGGAAGCTATGGAAAAGTTTATCGTGTAACTCTTGTTGATGGTAAAGCTGAAGTTTCGACTCTCCCTTCTATGCCTTGCTCAGTGGATAATATGGCTGGTGCTTTGGTCGGTAAACATCTCTATATAGCAGGAGGAGCAATGGATGGTAAGGCTTCTAATCGTGTTTTGCGCCTTGACTTAGATAATATCTCAGCAGGTTGGAAGGACATAAAGTCTTTCCCTGGTATGGTACGTGTGCAGCCAGTGGCAGGGTGTATGGGTGATAATCGTTTCTGTCTTTTCGGTGGTTTCGCTCCTGCAGCAAATGGTGAAGAAGCAAAGTTGTCGATGGATGGTTGTGTATATGACGAGACGACTGATGAATGGGAGTTGGTTGAAGGTCCGAAAGACGACCAAGGTGAGCCTCTATTCGTTGGAGGTGGGACAGGTATAAACCTAACTAAAGACCAACTTTTAGTAATGGGAGGCGTAAACAAAGATGTTTTTCTCTCTGCTGTCAATCATCCTCAACCAGATTATTTGAGTCATCCTATTGAGTGGTATCGCTTTAATCCATACACTTTATACTATAACAAAGATGGTTGGAAAGTTCTTTATAAGAGTTCAGAAACGGCACGTGCTGGTGCAACCTTGGCACAGACAGATCATGGTTTGTACGTGATTGGTGGCGAGTTGAAGCCAAGAGTGCGTAGTAATAAGATAGTAAAGTACCCGAAACGCTAATATCTATTGGTGAAATTTTGCTCTTAATTTAAGTAATTTATTAATCGCCCGTTGTTCTCTATGACATTCATTGCTTACTTATGTAAGATGATTGATATGCGGGGAGGGCTGTAATCTTTTATGAAAAAATACTATCCTTGGGTACTTGTTGCCCTCCTTTGGTTTGTAGCCTTACTGAATTATATGGATCGACAGATGTTGTCGACGATGCAGGAAGCTATGAAAGTCGATATTGCAGAACTAAATCACGCAGAGGCTTTTGGTGCATTGATGGCTGTTTTCTTGTGGATTTACGGTATTGTAAGTCCATTCGCAGGTATTATTGCCGACCGAGTTAATCGTAAGTGGCTTGTTGTAGGAAGCATCTTTGTGTGGTCTGCTGTAACTTATCTTATGGGTTATGCTGAGAGTTTCGACCAACTTTATTGGCTCCGTGCCTTTATGGGCATTAGCGAAGCACTTTATATTCCTGCAGCTTTGTCGCTCATTGCTGATTGGCATGAGGGAAAATCACGCTCATTAGCGATAGGTATTCACATGACAGGACTTTATGTTGGTCAGGCTGTTGGAGGTTTTGGTGCAACGTTGGCAGCGATGTTCTCATGGCATGCAGCCTTTCATTGGTTTGGTATTATCGGTATTGTTTATTCACTTGTATTACTTTTATTCTTGAAAGAGAATCCTAAGCATGGACAGAAAGCGGTTTTACAAGGTGAGACAAAGCCAAGTAAGAACCCTTTCCGTGGCTTGTCTATTGTCTTCTCGACGTGGGCTTTCTGGGTAATACTCTTCTATTTTGCCGTGCCAAGTCTCCCAGGTTGGGCAACAAAGAACTGGTTGCCAACGCTATTTGCTAATAGTTTGGATATTCCAATGTCAAGTGCAGGACCAATGTCAACGATAACTATCGCTGTATCATCGTTTATCGGTGTTATCATGGGAGGTGTTGTTTCTGACCGTTGGGTACAGCGTAACTTGCGAGGACGTGTCTATACCAGTGCCATTGGACTTGGTCTTACTGTTCCAGATCCCTTATGCTATTGGGTTTTTGGTCATAGTCTTGTAGCTGTCGTCGGAGCAGGTTTATGCTTTGGTATTGGCTATGGTATGTTTGATGCTAACAATATGCCAATCCTCTGTCAGTTCATTTCTTCAAAGTATCGCAGTACTGCTTATGGTATTATGAACATGACTGGAGTCTTCGGCGGTGCTGCTGTTACACAGGTATTAGGCAAGTGGACTGATGGTGGTAACCTTGGTAATGGCTTTGCTATCTTGGGTGGTATTGTTGTCTTAGCTTTGGTTTTACAGCTCTCTTGCTTGAAACCAACAACCGACAATATGGAGTAACGAATCGCTTATAATTGCTTATTATTATCATATATAATCGCCTTTCCCACGCATATAACCCCCTTTTAGAGGATTAAAGGTGGAGGGCAACAATGTTTATGGAAAAAGATTATTGGATTAATTGACGCACCGTTCACGCCATTCTATGCTAATGGCGATGTCAATCTTGAACCTATTGAGGCTTATGCAGCCATGTTGCAGAAGAACGGTTTGAAGGGAGTGTTTATCAATGGTTCATCTGGTGAGGGCTATATGCTCACAACTGAGGAGCGTATGCAGTTGGCAGAACAGTCGGATGCAGGCTGCACCAGAGGGTTTCAAGGTTATCGTACATGTAGGCAGTTGTTGCTTGCGTGAGAGCGTACGCTTGGCAGAACATGCAGAGAAGATTGGTGCATGGGGTATCGGAGCTATGGCTCCTCCATTCCCAAAGATTGGTCGTATCGAGGAGTTAGTGAAGTATTGTGAGACGATTGCAGCCGCAGCTCCCTCTCTTCCTTTCTACTACTACCACATCCCAGCATTCAATGGTGCATTCTTATCTATGCTCGAACTCTTGAAAGCAGTCGATGGTCGTATCCCTAACTTTGCAGGTATTAAGTACACCTTCGAGAGTCTTTATGAGTACAACCAGTGCCGTCTTTACAAGGATGGCAAGTTTGATATGCTGCATGGACAGGACGAAACGATTCTCCCAAGTTTGGCTCAAGGCGGTGCGAAGGGTGGTATTGGCGGCACAACCAACTATAATGGTCGTGAGCTGACAGGTATCATTGAGGCATGGAACAAGGGTGATATTGAAACAGCACGTGAGAAACAAAACTTCTCACAAGAGGTTATCAACGTCATTTGTCACTTCCGTGGCAATATCGTTGGTGGTAAGCGCATCATGAAGTTGATGGGTTTTGACCTTGGTCCTAACCGTGTCCCTTTCCAGAATATGACAGATGAAGAAGAGGTACGCATGAAGAAAGAACTTGAAGAAATTGGTTTCTTCGAGCGTTGCAATAAGTTCTAACAAACATAATTCAGCCCAATATTTCCTTTTATTCTTCCTTTCAATGCATGTTGATTTGTAGGAAGAGTGGGAAATATTGGGCTGTTTTGTTTTTCTATCAAGTCGTTTGCAGTAGTCTATCAATTATAGATAGTGATTTCACCTGCAATCGACTGGTTCATATATTTGCGAATTGTTTCGGTGTCGTTGTACTTAGCTTGCAGATACATCAACTTTGTTACAGCAGCTTCAACCGTACTATCATAACCGCTAATAACACCAGTGTCCTTGAGTTGATAACCCGTATCGTAACGATTCATCTCAACTTGTCCGCTTATACACTGACTGATATTAACCACAATAACGTCACGTTCTGAAACCTTACGAAGTATGTTCATAAGCCAAGGTTGCTGTGGAGCATTACCACTTCCGTATGAACGCATGACAATACTTCTCAACTCTGGTGCATCAAACATGTGGTGAATCAAATGCTCCCTCAATACCAGGGAGAGAGAGAAGATAATCACATTGTTATCCAACTCGAAGTGTGGTACCATTGGCTTCGTAAAGTCTGGCTTTAATATACTGTGTTCTTTAAAGTTGAAGTTGACGCCAGCCTCGCAGAGATGAGGATAATTAAAAGTGTCAAACGCATTAAACTCGTCTGCATTCTGCTTCGTTGAGCGGTTGCCTCGTAGGAGATGACCGCTAAAGTAGATACAAACCTCTGGTACCATTGGCGTGCCATCCAAGTGATGAGCAGATGCTAATTCAAGACTTGTCATGAGGTTTTCCTTACCGTCCGTACGTAACTGACCTATTGGAAGTTGTGAACCAGTAAGGATGATTGGCTTTGTGAGGTTTTCAAACATAAATGACAAGGCAGAGGCTGTGTAAGACATCGTGTCTGTACCATGCAAAACAACAAAACCATCATACTCATCATATCGGTCTGAAATAACTTTCACCAACTGCTTCCATCGCACTGGCGACATGTCAGAAGAGTCGATAGGAGGGTCGAACTGATAGGTGTCAACCTCCGTAGGGATTAGTTTGAACTCGGGAACGTTATCAACAAGATGGTTGAAGTCTAATGGCTCCAATGCACCTGTCCGTTGGTTGTGTCCCATACCAATGGTACCGCCTGTATAAATGAGTAATACTTTGTTGGTTCTGTTCATCGTGCATTAGTTTGTTATTTTTGCAAAGATAAGAAAAACATTTAATTCCCATCGTAATTTTAAAAGATAATTTTCTTTATAATGTTGTATGGTAAGCAAATATCTTGTATGTTAGTTGTTAGTGGCTTGTTTCATAAGGTAATGTCCTTTATCTCATCGTTTTCTTTTGCTATATTGGGGCTCGTTAAGCCTTGTTTTGTAGGTAAGCACCAATGGTGTTAATGCTTAGCACTAATGGTGCTGACGCTCCGCACCATTGGTGCTGATGCTTAATTGCGATGTTATATATCTCCTTTTTGGGGCGGAAACTATGTTATTAGCCCTTTTGTAAGGCTTCCTACCGATGTGTTTTTTCCTTTACAACGTTTGGTTTTCTCTGCTTTTATGCTTACCTTTGTTTTTTTAACATGATCAATCACAATATTACCAAATCAACTTTCGACTATGGAGAAGAAATATTTTGCCCCTTCAGAACTAATTATAAATGAGGATGGAAGTATCTTCCACTTGCACTTGAAGCCAGAGAATCTTGCGGATAAAGTTATTCTTGTTGGTGACCCTGGGCGCGTGGCACTCGTTGCTTCACACTTTGAGAATAAAGAATGTGAGGTTTCTAATCGTGAGTTCTGTGCTATCACAGGTACTTTCAAGGGAAAGAGAATTACGGTTTTGAGTACAGGTATTGGCTGTGACAATATTGATATCGTTTTAAACGAATTAGATGCGCTTGCTAATATCGATTTCAAGACACGTACAGAGAATGAGCAGTTGCGCCAGTTGACACTCGTACGAATCGGTACTTGTGGAGGATTGCAGCCTTACACTCCTGTTGGTACTTACATTGCGTCTGCCAAGAGTATTGGTTTCGATGGCTTGTTAAACTTCTATGCAGGTCGTAATCAGGCTTCTGACCTTGAGTTTGAAGCGGAATTCAAGAAGCAGGTTGAATGGGATTCGCAGTTGGGTAATCCTTATGTGGCTTATGCTGACAAGGAATTGCTTAACACTATTGCTGCAGATGATATGGTACGTGGTGTTACGATTGCTTGTGGAGGATTCTTTGGACCACAGGGACGTGAGCTTCGTTTGCCATTGCAGGACCCTAAATTGAATGAGAAGATAGAAAACTTCTCTTATAATGGTATGCAGGTAACCAACTTCGAGATGGAGTCTTCGGCTCTTGCTGGTCTTGCAACGCTTATGGGGCATAAGGCTGTAACGGTTTGTATGGTTATTGCCAACCGCCTTGCCAAGGAAGCAAATGCAAGCTATAAGAATACTATTGATGGCTTGATAGAGAAGGTGTTGGAGAGAATATAATAAATGATTCTTTATGAGCAAACAAACAGACAAGATATCACAAACAGTTTTATCCACCCCTCTGTCTATTCTTTCGGGGGGTGGTGAACCTATATGCTCTCTTGCTACTCAGCCTGGTGGAGCTATAGGTGTCATCCGTGTGAGTGGTGAGAAGGCGATAGAAGTGACGGACAAAGTCTTTCATGGTGTTCGTGGAAAGCATTTAACAGATGCGAAAGGGAACACCTTGCATTATGGTGAAATCCTTGACAAGGAGGGAAATACTATTGATGATGTTCTGGTTAGTGTCTTCCGTGCTCCTCATAGCTATACAGGTGAGAACAGTACTGAGATATCTTGTCATGGTTCTGCTTATATTCTTAATCAGGTTGTAAAGGCACTTATTGATGCTGGTTGTCGTCAGGCTCAGCCAGGAGAGTACACACAGCGAGCTTATATGAACGGCAAGATGGATCTTAGTCAGGCAGAAGCTGTTGCCGACCTTATCGCTGCTTCTAATCGTGCAACGCATCAAGTGGCATTGAGCCAGTTGAAGGGTCATTTTAGTTCAGAGCTTTCACTCTTGCGTGAACAGCTTTTGAAAATGACTTCTTTGTTGGAGTTAGAACTTGATTTCTCCGATCATGAGGAACTTGAGTTTGCTGATCGTACAGAACTAAAAGCTTTGGCAGAGACGATTCATCAAAAGATAAAACTTCTTACAGATTCCTTTGAGACGGGTAAGGCTTTGAAGAAAGGTGTGCCTGTTGCCATTGTTGGAAAGACGAATGTGGGTAAGTCGACTCTGTTGAATTGCCTTCTTCATGAGGAGAAAGCTATTGTTTCAAATATTCATGGTACAACACGCGATGTCATTGAAGATACAACAGAAATCAAAGGTGTCACCTTCCGTTTCATAGACACAGCTGGTATTCGTCACACTGATGACCAAATTGAAAAGTTAGGCATTGAGCGCGCTTATCAAAAGATGGATGAGGCTGCCATTGTCTTATGGGTTATTGATGAACAACCAACGGCAGAAGAATGTGCTGAAATGCAGCGTTTGGCGAAAGGTAAGCATTTGATAGCTATCTTTAATAAAATAGATAGTAAAGAAACAGAGCGAAACTGCTAAATGATGAATTGCCGACTATCTTTATATCAGCAAAGTTAAAGCAAAATATTAAGGCTTTGGAGGAGGCTATTTATGAAGCTGCTGATATCCCTGAGATAAGTGAGAATAGTGTTATCATTACTTCTGCGCGTCATTACGAGGCATTAACGCATGCTGACGAATCTATCTTACGTGTCATAGAAGCTCTCGACTTTGGACTTAGTGGTGACCTTGTTAGTGAAGACTTACGTATCTGTCTTCATCAACTCGCTGATATAACAGGTGGGAAGATCACCCCACATGAAGTGCTTGGAAATATATTTAAGCATTTCTGTATCGGTAAGTAAGATAAGCAAAAACCGTACTTAGTTACCCTCGTAATTAAGTACGGTTTTTTATTTGTTAGAATATTGATTAGTTGTTGACGATAATCAATTCTACTTTAACTTCTTACTCATTCTTCCGTCAGGTGTCACTCTCAGTTCGATAACGTATGTTGTGTCGGCATCAGGGATTCCGATAATGACATAGTAGTAGAGTGCTTTGGCATCAGCATGCGTGAAATACATCTTACGCAGGATGCTACCAGAGAGGAAAGTCTTAGGGATAAGCGACTGGAACTCCTGTTTACGGAAGTCATGTGCAAAGACAGGAGTACCATGATTGTACAATCTCAGTGATGCAACATTATCAAGATAGATGTTGTCAACTTCTACTCCATTATCATTATAAGTCGATTTAACCACTTTGTCGGAGGTCGTTTGTACATGAACTTTACTTTGGAAATAACCTAAGTCTGTACGGATAACGGTATCTTGTGATTGCTCCAAGAAGGTGTTCATAGCGTAAACATGATAGTTAAAAGCAGAATAGAGCGCTTTATCATTACTCTTTATCAACTTTACTTCATCACCATTTTGGTTGGCAAATTTCAGTAGGTGAGCAGCCTGTTTCTCAATTTTATAGCCATGAATGTTTTGACCTTGCAGGTAGATTGTATCTTGATAAATCCAGAAGCGTACAGGCATACTTGCAGAGTCAGGGTAGAAGATGCTATCTCCCTTTACCAACATAGCAGGGTCACTGTTCTCTCCATTGGTCCATAAGCCCTGCAACATCTCTTTTGCTTGCTTGTCCTCATGTTGCTGTTGATAATCAGCTCCACGATTGTGGCAAGCCGTTAAAAGAACCAGTAACGTTAATATGCAGACAAATAACTTCTGTTTCATCTTTACTGATACATAGTAGAACGCTCCGATTGTGCGTTCGTAAATAAATTTGTTATGTCGGACGCACGATCACTGCGCCCGATATTGTAAATGATTTTGGTGTTTATTCAAATACTTTTGCGTCCTTCAAAGACAGTCCCTTGTTAAGATCTTTGTCTGAAAGTATGACATCCTTTGCATCGATAGGCCACTTAACACCTACAGTCTCATCATTCCAACGAAGGCTTGCTTCAGTCTGTGGAGAGTAAACATTGTCCACCTTATAAGTAAAGATTGCCTCATCAGAAAGAACGAGGAAGCCATGTGCAAAGCCGCGTGGTACGAAGAACTGACGCTTATTCTCGTCAGACAGCTCAACCATAACATACTTTCCGAATGTAGGTGAGCTCTTGCGAAGGTCAACAGCTACATCAACTACCTTACCTTTGATGACACGCACTAACTTAGCCTGTGAGGTATCGCCTTCTTGGTAATGTAATCCACGCAGAACACCATAGCTTGATTTAGACTCATTGTCCTGTATGAAATCAACATGATAACCAATGTGTTTGTCGAATTCAGCCTGTTTGAATGATTCAAAGAAATAACCTCTATCGTCATTGAACACCTTTGGTTCAATAATCCAAACGCCATCAATTTCTGTCTTAATAAACTCCATAGCTTTATTTTTAGTTCTTATTGCAAAGATAAGAAGTTTTATCGATTATCGGAAGGATTATTCCTTTTTTCATTATTCAAATAAGAATTTAACGTTGGGGACTTGCCACTTCCAAATAAAATACTTAATTTTGCAAGCGTGATAAAACTCGACCGACATATAGAGATACTTCTGTTGGAGAATGACTGTGTCATTGTCCCAGGCTTAGGTGGCTTTGTTGCCCATCATGTTTCAGCAAGATATGATGAGCAGGATAGCTTGTTTCTGCCACCTTATCGCACACTCGGCTTTAATGCACAGTTGCGAATGAACGACTCTTTGTTGGTACAATCTTATGTTGATGCCTATGAATTAAGCTATCCTGAGGCTTTAGCACAGATAGAAAAAGAGGTTGATGAGATTTATCAAGCATTAGATGAGGAAGGATTATTTGAACTGAATGACCTTGGAAGTCTATCAAGAAATAGTGAAGGTAATTTAGAGTTTGAACCTTTTGAAAGTGGTATTCTTACGCCATTGTATTATGGTTTGAGTAGCTTTAACTTCACTAAGTTTGTTGCTGAAAAGCAGTCTGCACCTACAACGATTGAGGTTAAGACACAAAAGCAGGGTGTTGTCTTTGTTGATGACTCTGATACTGCGAATAAACGTATTAGCATCAGTATGCGTGCCGTGCGCAATGTAGCTGCTGCAGCAGTCTTCCTTACTGCGGTCTTCCTTGTTGCCTTCCCTGGTTCTAATCGTCAAGGAGCAAATGATAAACAGCAAATAAAGAGCGGAGTTCTTTATAATATCTTCGATTCAGACGATACGTCAAATGCTTCTCAGCAACTAAATACGTTAACACCTACCAATCAAGTGTCAGGTGTAAAGCTGCAGCAGACAACTCCTACTATTACTTCTCATTATTGGGCAATTGTTATGGCAAGCCACGTAACAGAAAGTAATGCACGTGCTTTTGTACATAAATTGCAAAAGAGTGGACTTTCTGATGCACGTGTCTATGAAGGAGCTGAAAGCATAAAGGTTCTTTATGGCTATTTCTCAAGTCAAAAGGAAGCTTATGAAAAGATGAAGTTTATCAATAAAACTACAGATTTTAAGGAAGCTTGGGTGATAGAGATAGGAAAGTAAGATAGGCTCACATTCAACGAAAGGGTAGGGCAGATATATTTTTCTTCCACATAGAATCCAATACAATAAAGTTTAGAGAGAGGGCTTTTCATTGCTTATTTATGTTTAGCCTTGTATGTTTCTCCATGAGAGCCTCTTTATCCTCTTCTGAGGTGAGGGGCATTTTTATTAAAATTACTTTTATTATATATGAAGCGTGTAAGATGTCCGAAGTGTGATAACTTCATAACTTTTGATGAGACGAAATATAAGTCGGGACAACGTCTTGTTTTCCAGTGTCCTCAGTGTAGTAAGGAGTTTGGAATCCGTATAGGAGTTTCTAAACTTCGTAAGACACAAAAAGAGGAAAACGATGCTCCAGCAGATGAAGAAGTAGAGAACAAGTATGGTTCTCTGCATGTGATTGAGAACGTCTTTCATTTCCGCCAAGTAATTCCTCTACAGATGGGTGAAAATGTTATCGGACGTTATATGAAGGGAAATCCAATTAACTGTCCGATTGAGACGGTTGACCCAAGTGTTGACATGACGCACTGCTCTATTACTGTTAGTAAGAATAAGCATGGAAAATTGCAATATGTGTTGCGTGATGGTCCTTCTTATACAGGTACGTTTGTTGACAATGTGATTCTTGGCGACCGTGAGCGTCGTGTTATTGAAGGCGGTACGCTCTTTACGATTGGTGCCACAAGTATTATTCTTCATACTCCAGATGAAGAATAAGTTGTGAAAATACTTTACAACAATTAGGGTGATTTACTCTTAAAAGCCTAAGAAAGTTCATCTTTTCATAGACTTTGTAACTATCAGTATATCAGTTTATTGTAAAGTTGTGTTATGAAAGGTGCTTAATAAGGGTTCAAAAGGGCGTTAGTTAGACTCCAAAAGGGCATCTTTTAGAAGCTAATTGGTGCTTAATTCGAATGCAATTAAGCATCAATAAAAATTGGACTTGTGAATTTTTATTACAAAACACTTGGTTGTTCAGTGTTTACAAAACAATAGAGCCAACTTTTACTGATGCGTAAAAGTTGGCTCTATTATTTTAATTTGTTGTTTTATTTACCAGTCATGACACCTTCTATATAGAGTCGGGTCACTTCTACTTTTCCATTTGTGCGTACGGTAATACTCTTCTTGAAGTGTCCAGGGAACTTACCGGTTCCATTGTAAGTCACGTCAATCGTACCTTTCTGACCTGGTGCAATCGGTCTCTTATCGTAGTTAGGAATAGTGCATCCACAACTTGCAACAATCTGATTAATTACCAATGGCGCCTTTCCAACATTTGTGAATGTGAATGTTGTTTTATGCACTGGGTTGTCGTCAGAGAAAGTACCGAAGTCGTAAGTTACCTTATCAAATTTAATTTCTGCCTGATTCTGTGCTACTGCAAATGTCAGTCCGAAAACTAACATCACTGTCATTAATAAGAACTTTTTCATGTCGTCTTTGTTTAATTGATATTTATTAAGTTCGATGCAAAAGTAATGAGAAAGTTTATAGTTTCATTAAAATTTCACAATAATTAAGGAGATATTGTTATTTTAACGCCTTTCATATAGCAGACTTAACAATAATTCCACAGAACTTTCTTTATATTTTTATAAGGTGTTTCCCATTTTTAATTTAAAGTTCGTATCTTTGCAGGAGATTATCAAAACCAAACAATTACGTTTGATTTCCCTTTTGGGGATGATTGCAGAAGCGAAATATAATAAACATATAATAAGATATGTATAGAACAAATACTTGTGGAGAGCTGCGCCTTTCGGATGCAGGCAAGGAAGTGACCCTCGCTGGATGGGTACAGCGCGCACGTAAAATGGGAGGTATGACTTTTGTCGACCTTCGTGACCGCTATGGTATTACCCAGTTAGTTTTCAATGAGGCCGATAATGCAGACCTTTGTGGCGAAGCTAACAAGTTAGGACGTGAATATTGCATTCAAGTTAAGGGTGTTGTTAATGAGCGTCAGAGTAAGAATAGCAAGATTCCTACAGGTGATATAGAGATTATTGCTAAGGAGTTGAAGGTGCTTAGTAGCTCAGAAACTCCTCCTTTCACAATTGAAGATAACACAGACGGTGGTGATGACCTCCGTATGAAATATCGCTATTTAGACCTTCGTCGTGAGGCAGTGCGCAAGAACATGGAATTACGTCACCGCATGACGATTCTTATTCGTAACTTCCTCGATGCTGCACAGTTTATGGAAGTTGAGACACCTATCCTCATTGGTTCAACACCAGAGGGTGCACGCGACTTCGTTGTACCATCACGTATGAACCCAGGTCAGTTCTATGCACTCCCACAGAGTCCACAGACATTGAAGCAGTTGTTGATGGTTGCGGGTTTTGATCGCTACTTCCAGATTGCTAAGTGTTTCCGTGATGAGGACTTACGCGCCGACCGTCAGCCAGAGTTTACACAGATAGACTGTGAGATGTCATTCGTTGATCAGGATGATGTTATCAATCTGTTTGAGGAGATGGCACGTCATCTTTTCCGTGAGATTCGCGGTGTAGAGCTTCCTAAGTTGGAGCAGATGAAGTGGCATGATGCTATGAAACGTTATGGTTCTGATAAGCCAGACTTGCGTTTCGGCATGGAGTTCGTAGAGTTGATGGACGACTTGAAGGGTACAGGTTCATTCTCTGTATTTGATGAGGCTGCTTACATTGGAGGTGTTGTTGTTCCTGGTTGTGCTGACTATAGCCGCAAGCAACTTAACGAATTGACCGACTTTGTGAAGCGTCCACAGGTAGGTGCTCAGGGTCTTGTATTCATTAAGTACAATGCAGATGGTACTATTAAGAGTTCTATTGATAAGTTCTATACAGAGGAGCAGTTGCTAAAAGTTAAGGAAACAACAGGTGCTAAGGATGGCGACCTTGTGTTGATTCTTTCTGGTAACAATGTTAGAAAGACACAAGTTCAGCTTTGTTCTCTGCGTCTTGAGATGGGCGATCGCTTAGGACTTCGCGATAAGAACGTATTTAAGTGTCTTTGGATTGTTGACTTCCCATTGTTCGAATGGAGTGATGAAGAGCAGCGTTTGATGGCTACTCACCATCCATTTACAATGCCTAATCCTGATGATATCAAGTTGTTGGATGAGCATCCAGAGCAGGTACGAGCAAAGGCATACGACTTTGTATGCAATGGTATCGAAGTTGGTGGTGGTTCACTTCGTATTCACGATACTCAGTTGCAGGAGAAGATGTTTGAGGTGCTCGGCTTCACACCAGAGAGTGCTAAGGCACAGTTTGGCTTCTTGATGAATGCTTTCAAGTATGGTGCACCACCTCATGCAGGTCTTGCTTTCGGTCTTGATCGCTTTGTAAGTATCATGGCAGGTCTCGATTCAATTCGTGATTGTATCGCATTCCCTAAGAATAATAGTGGACGTGATATCATGTTGGATGCTCCTTCGTTTATTGATCAGAAGCAGTTGGACGAGTTGGAAATCAAGTTAGATTTGAAGGCATAACACTCTTTTTGGTTGACTTAAGTCAATAAATCTCGCTGAAGGAGTTAAAGCGTTCATTATCTGTTATTTTTCGTCGTAAGTATTTGACACATTGGAATATTTGATGTACTTTTGCAACAAATAAATAGCATTCACCAGAAGAAAGCTAACAACTCTTTTGTATGTTTGCATTATTTAAGTAGATTGATACATATAAATAATTATTCGATTGCATGAACGATACTTTAATTGTGTAAAACTATGACAGAAAAGAAAGAAGTTAAGTCTGCTCCTAAAGCAGCAAAGAAGGCTCCTGCTAAGAAAGCTCCTGCTAAGAAGTCAGTTGTAGCTATTAATGCGGAGAATGTCGGTTTTAAGGCTGGCGATGTTTACAATGCTCTTGCTGCTGAAGCCAAGGCTTTGACAGTTGCTGAGATTGCTAAGGCTGCTAATATTAGCACTGAGGAGGTTTATCTTGGCATTGGTTGGCTCTTTAAAGAGGGCAAAGTTAAAGGTGAAAACGACAAAGTTGCTCTTGCATAATTAGAGTAATTATTATAACACAGGAGGGGGAGTCTGTATGATAAAGGTATAGGCTCCCTTTTTGTATGCAATACGATAAGGAAATATTACGAGTTCTTGCTGAAGCAGGAAACGAGGGACTTTCAGTTCAGAAAGTCTCCCGTCATGTTTTTAATGCTTGTAATTCTCTTTTCAATTCACTAAATCAAGAAGACGTACACAAGTATGTACAGATGTATCTCTTGAAGAATAGCAAGTCTTGCAACTCTCTTATAGAAAAGAGTAGGAAAGGAGTTTATAGGCTAAATGAGAATAATCAGTTATCTCAACAATTGATTCTTCAGTTTCATGACGAGGTAGAAACTCCTAAAGAAAAGCCTACTGAAGATAGAAGTCTGAATCTGTTTGATTTCTAATTTTATAGCTTTATTACCGCAGTAATCCTTGCTTTGTACCACTAAAAAAGAAAAAGCGACATTAATAATTGTCGTTATTCATTTTTATTTGTATATTTGCAATCATATTAATTTTTTGATAATAAGTTATGGCGCAAACTGATAATCATCTCGTCATTATGGCAGGTGGCGTAGGAGGTAGATTCTGGCCGATGAGTACTGCAGACTGTCCTAAGCAGTTTATTGATGTCTTAGGAGTAGGTAGATCACTCATCCAGTTGACCTATGATCGCTTTGCAGGTGTTGTTCCTTCTGACAATGTGTGGGTTGTCACAAACCAAAAGTATGTCTCTTTAGTTCATGAACAGCTCCCAGAGATACCTTTGAATCATATCTTGAGCGAGCCTTGCCGTCGTAATACAGCACCTTGTATTGCATACGTGAGCTGGCGTATCAAGAAAGAGAACCCAAAGGCTAATATCGTGGTGTCACCAAGTGATCATATTGTGACCAATGAAACTGAGTTCAAACGTGTTATTTCTAACTGTTTGAAGTTTACTGCAGAAACGGATGCTGTGGTTACTTTGGGTATGAAACCAACACGCCCAGAGACGGGTTATGGCTATATACAAGCTGACCTTTCAACAGCTTCAGCGCGTAATCGCGAGATTTATCGTGTTGATCAGTTCCGTGAAAAGCCAGATTTACCAACAGCAGAACAATATATCAAGCAGAATAACTTCTTCTGGAATGCAGGAATCTTCATCTGGAGTGCCTCTACTATTGTCAATGCTTTCCGTATTTATCAGCCAAGTATAGCAAGAATTTTCGAGCGTATCATGGATGTCTTGGATACAGCCGATGAACAACGCGTGATTGATGAGGTTTATCCAGAGTGTGAGAATATCTCTGTCGATTATGCTATTATGGAAAAGGCTGAAGAGATATTTGTATGTCCTGCAGACTTTGGATGGAGTGATTTAGGAACTTGGGGTTCATTGCTTGCCCAGACACAGCATGATATTTATGGTAATGCTGTTATTGGTAAAGATGTTCATCTGTTTGATAGTAAGAACTGTATTGTTCATACAACGGAGGAGCGTAAGGTTGTTATCCAAGGTCTTGACGGCTATATTGTAGCTGAACAGGATGGTAAATTGCTTATTTGTCGCCTTTCTGAAGAGCAGCGTCTGAAGCAGTTTACAGGAGAAGGATAGGCTTATTCAATTAGAATTCGTAAATTAAAGCTTGCGTAGGTACTTGTTTTATAAATGAGACCTACGCATATCTCTTTTATAACAAGAGGTCAATGTGAGATGTACTAATAGCTTGTTTAACGATTAAGAAGGCTGTTGTCTGATTGAGTTAACCAACTTTTTGTTCTCTTTCTGAGGTTCGTTTGTACTGTGTTAGGTCCCCGCACCATTGGTGTTCACCCTCCGCACGCCTTGTGCAACGCCTTCGCACAGTATGTGCCAAGGATAGTAAGGATGTTAATTGACCTTATCTTATATAATAAGACTTTATTGATTAAGATAAAAGGAAGTCATTGTTAGACGGCTTAAAACCAAAAAATCATGGTTATGAAACTAAAACTCAAGCATATTTTATTTTTTGTTTTCTGTTTCCCATTTACGCTTTTTGCACAAGCTCAACAGCTTGTCAGACTCAATCCACAGCATTACTTTCAGCGTACAGTTCCTAAAGGAAACTATAGCGGGTTGACATGGCTGGGTGGTGATCGTTATGCAGTGGTTTCTGATAAGATGTCTGAAAGTGGCTTCTTTCGCTTTCGTATACAGATAGATTCTGTTAGTGGAGATATTAAAGACGTTGTGAATGAGGGCTTCCAATCATCGGGCGAGTTGAATAAAGATGAAGAGGGCATAGCTTTCTTTCCTAAGGACAGCACGTTGTTCATATCCCGTGAAGCAGATAATAGTATCTTAGAATATGGAATGAATGGTAAACTGACGGGTCGGAAGCTTACTATTCCCTCCGTTTTCAGTATGGCTATACCTGCTTATAGTTTTGAAGCACTAACTTACAATGCCTATACGCATCGTTTTTGGACGACTTCTGAAAGTACGTTGAAGATAGATGGAGAACAAGCTAATGCAAAGAATCAAGTGAAGAATAGACTTCGTTTGCAAAGTTTCGATGACTCTTTCGTTCCTCAAGAACAGTATTCTTATTTGATGGATGCTGCGGAGAGTCACCCTTCTGTGTCTAATTATGCAATGGGTGTATCAGCAATGGCAGCTTTAGATGATGGAAAATTACTTGTTTTAGAGCGTGAATTCGTGGTAACCTCAAGTAAAATTGGTTCGTTTGTAGAGAATAAGATTTATTGTGTTGACCCAGTGAAGTCTATGACTATCAGTCAAGAAAAAGCACTTGATACAGATAGTCCGTATATGCAGAAGACTTTGATTGCAACGTGGAAAACCTCCTTAGGACTGCTTCGTCAGAATCTTGCTAACTATGAGGGTATGTGTCTTGGCCCCCGCCTTGCAGACGGAAGCCAAGTTATAGTACTTTGTGCTGACAGCCAAGACCAATATGGTGGTGTTCTTCGTGACTGGTTTCGTACGATTATTATTCGATGAATCCTATTCAGCTTTGTTCTGCTTTTATTTCATCTTCTTATGAAGTTTGCGCAAAGCCTTGTCACGAATCTGGCGTACACGTTCGCGTTTTTAATCCCATATCCTCCGCAATCTCTGCCATCGTATAGTGTGCTCCAGTCAATCCATAGATATAAGTGATGACCCTTTTTTTCACGTTCATCAAGTACATCTAATCCTTTTTTTGGATTTCATTGCTGAGGAATTCTTGGTTAAGATGTTCGTCAGCATGCTTGGCATTTTCATTCTCAAGGATATGCTGAAGTGTGAAGTTATTGTTGCTACCTACTGGTACAGGCTGGTCAATAGAGATAGCATGTGAACGCTTCTGTTCAAATCTACTTGTCTCGTTCTTAGGAAGTTTATAGAGTGTTGCTTGCTCTTTGATAGCCTCTTCCATAGCTTTACGGATGTAAGGAGCCGCAAAGACAACAAAGCGTACACCTTTTGAACCATCAAACTTCTGTGCGGCATACATCATACCAATATTTCCCTCACTGATAAGGTCGTCTTCACCCAATCCTCGGTTACGGTATTGATGAGCCAATGAAACAACAAACTTCAAGTTAGCCTTGGTCAACTTCTCCAAAGCTCTTGCGTCACCAACCTTTATCTTCTCTGCTAACTCCTGCTCTTCTTTATCTGAAAGAAGCTGCTCGTTAGCTATATCTTCTATGTATTTCTCGTTTGAAGTCATAAAAAAAGTGTTGTGGTAGAATATTATTATATAGGGTTATACCTGCTGTGAATGGTTCTTGTTGTTCTTCTTTTTCTTGACATACCACTTAACAAGGAAGTAAAAACAAACAACAATTACCAAGAAGATAAGACCAAACTTAATATACTCTCCATACTCTAAAATCTTCTCTTGGAGCTGATCTTCTGGTACAAAAGAGTGCATGTAATGTCCTAAAAGTGCAAGAATAGTGTGCCATGAGGCTGCACCTATAGTAGTATAAAGCAAGAACTTCCAGTAGCTCATCTTCGCCAATCCTGCTGGAATGGAGATAAGATGGCGAATACCTGGCAAGAGACGGCCAGTGATTGTAGCCACCATACCATGCTCATCGAAGTATCGTTCGCTCTTTTCAACTTTCTCTTGATTCAATAAACACAAGTGTCCCCACTTACTATTGGCAAACTTATAGATGATAGGGCGACCAAGATACCATCCAGCAAGATAGTTAATAGTTGCACCAACGTCTGCTCCTAAAGTGGAGAAAAGAATTACCAACCATATATCAAGGTTGCCTGCGGCAGCATGATAGGCAGCTGGGGCAACAACTAATTCTGATGGTACAGGGATAACCGTACTTTCAAGAAGCATCAAAATAAAGATGGTGCCATAGTTGAGATGTCCGAGCATGGATGTGATAAAACTCATAATGATATGTTATTAATTATAATTCTGTTTGTTATAAAATACGAATATTGGGGTAGTCTTGTGGGCTTGTTCCTTCTGGATAGAGGTCTGATAGTACCTCTATACTCTCCTCTGGATTCCTTTCAACGGCTTGTCGCAAGTATATATTGAACTCCTTTTTTAGCTTTAATTCATAACAACAGCGTGCAAGATATGCGAAGCCGATGTCCCAATTGTCATCCATTTCTGGTAATAACGTACTAAAGATGTTGTAAGCATATTCGACATATCCATTGTCAAAGGTTGAAATACCAATGTGAATGAGTGTCAGACTCTTGCTCTGTGTTTCTGCTAATGCCAGATGATAATATCGTTGCGCTTCTGAAGCATTGCCCTGCATGAGATGTATATGTCCGATAGTAACATCAACGACAGTTGTATCTTGATTATGGCAGAGCTTCTTATAACGCTCGTAGTACTTCAGAGATTCCTCATAATTCCCAAGTGTAAAGAGTCCGTTGGCCTTGTTGAGGATAGCTTCTTCATCATCAGGGTTGATAGCTATGGAGTATTCACTTGATGTGATTGAATCCTTTATGTCATTCCTTAGAAGCTGATTCTGGGCTAACTGATTCCAGTAAGGACCAGAATAAGGGTTGGTATCAAGTAACTCATTGAGAATGGATTCACTCTCTTTATACTTCCCACGGCTTTTGAGAAGACGCGCACGAAGTTCCTTATAATCATTATCTTCTGTCTTTGTTGAGCGGCTCAACCATTTCTCTACATATTCATTTTCTTCATAATCGGAAAAGAGAGCAGCAACATCAAGGACATAATCCTCGTGGTCTTCTTGTGAGATAACCTCGTCATACTGGCTTTGAAGGAAGTCATCTGCTTCGGCTGCCTTATTATCAACGATCATAATTTCAGCCTTAAGATAGAGATAATCTAAGTCACTCTTATCAACAATCATCTCTGCAATCTCGTTAGCAAGCTCTGGGTCTTCGTCGATGAATAATGCTAAACGTGCCTTGAAAGAAAGTGGAGTAGTGGCTGTTGGATACAAGCGGGTGGCATAATCGATAGCGTCTAAAGCCTTATGATCTTCACCAATATAGTGGTAATATTCTGCAACATCAGTCAGTTCCTCAGGGTCGAGGAACTCGCTGATGTTGTCTTTTTGCAGTTCTTCATATCTATGAAGGACTTGCTTGAATTTATCACTCTGATAGTATATATCCAAATCTTACTTTACTTTAGTTATGCTTTGGCCTTCTTTGCCCAAGTATCCTTCAAGCCAACAGTCTTATTGAACACGAGGTGATCGGCTGTTGTATCTGGGTCAAGCATGAAGTAACCTGTGCGCTGGAACTGTAGGTAATCACCCGGTTTCTTCTCAGCGAGATACTGTTCAACGTAGCACTCTGTGTGTACAGTAAGGCTTTCTGGGTTGAGAAGTTCACGGAAATCACGCTCATCAGCAGCAGGATTCTCTACGTTGAACAAGCGGTCGTACTCACGTACCTCTGCCTTTAAGCAGTGGTCAGCGCTAACCCAGTGGAGAGTACCTTTCACCTTACGGTCAGCACCCTGCATACCACTCTTGCTGTCAGCATCATATTCTGCTTGAATCTCAATGATATTGCCCTCAGCATCCTTAGTACAACCAGTACACTTAACGATGTAAGCGTTCTTCAATCTCACTTCCTTACCTGGAGACATACGGAAGAATTTCTTTGGAGCATCCTCCATAAAGTCAGCACGTTCAATCCAAAGATTCTTTGAGAAGGTGATAGTGTGTGAACCATCTGCTTCATTCTCTGGATTGTTAATAGCCTCCATCTCCTCAGTCTTTCCTTCTGGATAGTTGGTAATAACAAGTTTTACAGGGTCGAGAACGGCGCTAACACGTGTAGCCTTCTTGTTCAAGTCGTCACGTACAGCAGCCTCCAACAATGCTACATCATTGAGTGCATCGAACTTAGTATAGCCAATAGAATCGATGAAGTTACGGATAGACTCTGGAGAGTAACCACGACGACGCATACCACAGAGTGTCGGCATTCGTGGATCATCCCATCCCTTGACGTGATGTTCATCAACCAATGTATGAAGTTTACGCTTTGACATTACTGTATAAGTAAGGTTCAAGCGGTTGAACTCTATCTGTCGTGGGCGGTTATCTGATAGGTTGTCATCGGTGCCATCACTTTCTTTTAAGAAGTCAATAAACTTATCATAGAGAGGACGGTGAGGCACAAACTCGAGTGTACAGATAGAGTGGGTAACACCCTCAAAGTAGTCACTCTGTCCGTGTGCAAAGTCATACATTGGGTAACAATGCCACTTTGTACCTGTGCGATGATGTGGAATCTGAATGATTCGATATATGATTGGATCACGGAAATGCATGTTAGGATTAGCCATATCGAGCTTTGCACGAAGTACCATACTTCCCTCAACAGCCTCTGGTGTGTTCATCTGCTCAAACAAGGCAAGGCTTTCCTCGATAGGACGATCACGGTATGGTGATGCTGTACCAGGCGTTGTTGGTGTACCTTTCTGTGTTGCAATCTGCTCAGAAGTCTGCTCGTCAACATATGCCAAGCCCTTCTTAATCATCCAAACAGCAAAGTCCCATAACTTCTCAAAGTAATCACTTGCATAATAAATGTTACCCCATTTGAAGCCAAGCCAGCTAATATCATGAAGGATATTCTCTACATATTCGTTGTTCTCCTTGCTTGGGTTTGTATCATCAAAACGAAGATTACAAATACCCTTATAGTTTTCAGCTACACCAAAGTCCATGCAAATCGCTTTCGCATGACCAATATGAAGATAGCCATTTGGCTCTGGCGGGAAACGTGTCTGAATACGTCCTCCGTTCTTACCCTTTGCGAGGTCTTCCTCTACCAGTTGTTCTACGAAGCTCAAGCTACGCTTCTCCTCATTGGTGTTGTTCTCTATCGTAGTCATATTTTCCTATTTATTATTATGCTGCAAAGTTACTCATTTTTTCTTGTTTATGATGCACTTTGTTCTAAATAATAATGTATATTCTTTTATGCAGTTTGAAATTATTCATGCAGAATGCTTTTCGAGTAATGTTTTATAACGTTTTGTATATTTTCAGTAACGAAATAAAACCAATTTTCTTTATCTTTTTAAAGTGTTTAATAAAAGTGAATGTGAACGGCTTTCAGCGATAGGTGTATGTATGGTAACAAATGTTTCATTATTAATAAAAAAGTTGCATAAAAGTTTGCACATATAAAAATAATGCCCTATCTTTGCAAACGTTATCCTGAATACAATCTTTTTACCTTAAAGAAACTAATACCTATTGAGATTGAATGCCCATCGCTGTGAAGCGTAGGGCATTTTTGTTTTTAGTAACTTTTTGGTTCTGTAATTTTGTTTACAGTATTTTGTAGATTCGTTTTAGGTTTCTTAAACAAAGTCTTATATTTTTCTTTATAGTTCTTTTAAGCGACTTTCTGATTTAAACTTAGGTGTTATTGTGACCATTCAAAGTACATTTTAACGCTTCGTACCAACCTTTTATTATTCATTTTGTTGGAGAATTGTATCTGGTAAGATTTTACATTTTGTTTGAAAAGAACTTCCCTTTAACCCAAATTGGTCATTATAGGCTAAACAGATTTTGTTTTTTGTCGAGTAGATTGCCTCTCTTTGTAACGCAGGCGTAGCAGGCTACGTAATTTGCAAAGACAGGCAAGATGCTGATAAGAAAATAAAAGATGTTAGGATACAATACAAAAGCAAGAATTCATGAAACATTGTGGTTTAATGACCGATTTGGTTTTAATCCACCTACCTAATTGTTTGTATTTTTTTCAATATTCTCTTGTCATCTTGTAGTTTGTCATATAGATATTGTAACTTTGCATAAAACTTAATTAGAATGAAGAATATATTAAAAGAACTACAACGTAAGGACCACCCACGTGTGTTGGGTGCCTTAGATATATTTAAATTTATTGGTCCCGGTTTGCTGGTGACCGTAGGCTTTATCGACCCAGGAAACTGGGCAAGTAACTTTGCTGCTGGTTCAGAGTATGGCTATGCATTGTTATGGGTAGTAACCCTTTCGACAATTATGCTTATAGCTTTACAGCATAATGTTGCTCATCTTGGAATTGTGACAGGACTCTGTCTCAGTGAGGCAGCAGTTAAGTATGCACCTAAATGGATAGGTCGTCCTATCATCTTGAGTGCAATTCTTGCCAGTATCTCTACCTCTTTAGCAGAGATTCTTGGTGGTGCTATTGCACTACAAATGCTCTTTGGCATTAGTATTCCTACAGGCTCTGTCTTAACAACAGTGGCTGTGTTGATAATGCTTTTTACGAATAGCTATAAGAAGATGGAACGTGCCATCATTGGTTTTGTGTCAATGATAGGTCTTTCGTTTGTTTATGAACTCTTTCTCGTTGATATTCATTGGCCTGCAGCTATTGAGGGAGCATTCGTTCCAACAGTCCCACAAGGTTCTCTCTTGATTATCATGAGTGTGTTGGGAGCGGTTGTGATGCCTCATAATCTTTTCCTTCACTCTGAGATTGTACAGAGTCGTGAAATCTATTTGGAGGGTGACGAACGTATCCGTCACATGTTAAAGTATGAGTTTGTCGACACCCTTTCTCAATGATTGTGGGTTGGGCTATCAACTCTGCGATGATTCTCTTGGCAGCAAGTACGTTCTTCTCTCATGGTCAGCACGTTGATGAACTGTCTCAGGCACAAGCAATGCTACAGCCACTTTTGGGTAATAATGCTGCGAATATATTTGCTATTGCCTTACTATTAGCGGGTATTTCAAGTACGATAACCAGTGGAATGGCTGCGGGTAGTATCTTCTCTGGACTTTTTGGTGAGTCATATAATGCAAAAGATACGCACTCTATTGCTGGAATTGTCCTCTCATTAGGTATTGCCCTTTTGATGATATTCTTTATTGGTGACCCATTTAAGGGATTGATTATCTCACAGATGTTCCTTTCTGTCCAACTTCCTTTCACCGTTTTCTTACAAGTGGGTCTAACATCTTCCAAGCGTGTGATGGGTAAGTATGCCAATAGTAAGTTGAATATGGTCTTCCTTTACTCGTTGGCGGGCATCGTCACCTTACTTAATATATGGCTCTTGATAGAGAGTATATCATAGTGGTGATGTCTTGCAAGGTGGAATATTGTAAAATAAATTCACATCTTAAAAATTAAAAGATGCTTAATTGCGTTCCAATTGGGCGTTAGTTGAGGTCCAAAAGGGCGTTAGTTGGCATGCAACTAACGCCCTTTTGCAATGCAATTAGGCACCTTTTATAATGTTCTTTTACAACTCTTTGATACCCTGATGGTTATGAATGTAGTCTTTTTTGATATTTCCAAGGTAGAAGAAGCTTCTTTTCTCTCTTTTTGTGTAATGATTTTTCAAATCGGCTATAAGCGTTTTACTCCTATAAAAACCAACTTCTAAGGATTAATCCCACATTATATAATATAAAGAAGACGGGAATGATACAACCATACCATTCCCGTCTTTTATGTTATTTGCTATTAATCTTAGATAGACTTGTAGCCGTTCGTACTGTTATGTGCAAGCAAGTCTTTCAGATTTAGCTCTCTGCCACCATGTGCTTCGTAAGCTTCTCTCATTTCTTCTTCGCCCTCAGCCTCTTCTTCAGAGTGAACGAATGTAACACACTTGTCTTTAAGCTCTGCGACTACCCAGCCAATCAGTGCAATGATTAGCAGTGCAATCAGTCCTGTCATTGGAGTTATCATAATTGATTTGTTTTTATTTCTGATGCAAAATTACATTAAGTTTCGGAAAGGACCAAATAATCTGTTAGTTTTTAGTAACTTTGCAGTATTAAACGTGAGATGTAAGAGGTATAGATTTATAGTATTCTTAATTATAATACTTATTTTTATTCCTGTTCAATCTGTTTATAGTACTAATGATAGGGAGGTTCTAAACATAATATATTAATGAAGAAAATCTTTTTATGTTCATATTTTGCTGAGGTTGCTTCAATTTTATCCGAATCTGTTTCAGTTCCGTTGAGAGGCAAGACAGTAGCATTTATCCCTACAGCAAGCATTCATGAAGCGTATACGCAATATGTGGAAGAAGCCAGAGTGGCATTTGATTCTCTTGGACTTATTGTTAAGGAACTGGAAATTACTCAATGTAGTAAGAATGAAATAGAAAAGGTCCTGACAAGCTGCGACTGTATCTATGTATCGGGTGGCAATACGTTTTTTCTCTTGCAGGAACTGAGGAAAACTGGGGTCGACAGGTGTATCATAGAGCAGGTGGAGCAAGGAAAACTGTACATTGGGGAATCAGCCGGAGCGATGATTCTTGCTCCCAACATAGAATATGCCAAGGATATGGATGACCATCTTGCTCTGACACCGGGCTTCACTGACTTCGGCGGTCTTGGCATCGTCAGCTTCTATCCTGTCGTACATTTCGATAGCTTTCCTTTTGAGAAGGCTGCACGGGAAGTTGTCAACAAGAATAACCATCTGCCCTTGAAGATTATTACAAATCAGCAAGCTATTGTTGTTGTGGGAAATAATATCGTAATAAAAGAAAGAAAATAATTTTTATTGGCTGAGATAATTGGCTGAGCTGTTTATTTTATGCTGTACTATACTATAAAAAGATGACAAGAAAAGAAAGATATGATTATGCACTGAGTTATTTTCGCAAGAATGTTGGGCATGTTTCGACTGAGCTAAATTTTGGTTCAGCCTTCCAACTTCTTTGTGCGACACTTCTTTCTGCTCAGTGTACGGATAAGCGAATCAATGCGATTACGCCAGAATTGTTCCGTCATTATCCTGATGCAAAGGCGATGGCAGAGGCTACAGCCGATGAGATATTTGAGTATGTGAAGAGTGTTTCTTACCCCAATTCAAAGGCAAAACATTTAGTTGAGATGTCGAAGATGTTGGTTGAGAAATTTGATGGTGAGGTGCCTTCTGACCCTAATGCACTCGTTACGTTGCCTGGAGTAGGGCGTAAGACGGCAAATGTTATTCAAGCAGTGTGGTTTGGTAAGCCAACACTTGCTGTCGATACGCATGTCTACCGTGTCAGTCATCGTTTGGGGCTGGTCCCTTCAACAGCTAACACGCCCCGTAAGGTTGAGGATTATCTGATGAAGAATATCCCTACAGAGGAGGTTTCGGATGCCCACCATTGGATATTGCTTCATGGACGTTATGTTTGCAAGAGTGCTAAGCCTGATTGCGAGCATTGTCCCTTTGATGATATCTGTCCAAAGTTGTTGGAGAATAGTAAGTTGTAGGATAGGATAGTTGACGAGTTAACGAGTTTACAAGTTAACGAGTTAATTGATGGTAGGTTTATAGTTGACGGTTGACGAGTTAACAAGTGAATGAATTGATAGTGTAAAATTAAACAAGATAAAACGCAAAAGATTATGAATACAAAGAAGATAATGCACTTCTTGAAAGGTATTGCTGCTAACAATAATAAGCAATGGTTTCAGGAGCATAAGGCTGAATACGATGAGGTGAAGGCTGATTTTGAGAACGGAGTTGACCAAATAATATCTTGTTTGGCAACCTTCGATGATGAGGTTTCACACTTGACGGCAAAGGATTGTACCTATCGTTTCTATCGTGATATACGTTTCTCACCTGATAAGAGTCCGTATAAACGCCACTTGGGGGCATACATCTGTGCACGTGGTAGAAAAGCTTTGCGTGGCGGTTATTATATACATCTTCAGCCAGGCAACTGCTTGGTTGCTGTTGGCTGCTATTGGCTGCCTACGAATATATTGACTTCATGTCGCAATGAAATCATGGCGAACATTGATGAATGGCGTAAAGATGTAGAGAATGAGGAGTTTATCGATTTGTTTGGACGACCTAATGAAGGTGAATGGACCGACGATAAAGTCAGTAAGAGAGGCTTTGGACTTGCAGCTTTAAAGACTGTTCCAAAGGGATTTCCAAAAGATTATGAGCATCTTCAGTATCTTCGAATGAAGGATTATTGCTGTTGGGTGTCTGTGCCCGATGACTTCTTCGAGGGCGATGGCTGGGTTGAGCAGTTAGAACATATCTGTAAGATAGGTAAGCCTATGATGGACTTTATTAATAATGTGGTAGATGATTATGAATAAAAACAAATAAAGAGGAACGCAAAGGCATTCCTCTTTATTTTTATATGTACTAAAACGCTTTGGCTAATGAACCCATTAGCCAAAGAGATAACAGATTACTTCTTTCTTAACTCTTCAAGACTTGCCTTCAAAGCGGCAATCTTCTCTTCAGAGTCACTCTGCTTCTTGCGCTCACGTTCGATAACAGCTTCAGGTGCATTTGCTACGAACTTCTCGTTTGAGAGTTTCTTCTTGATACCTGTGAGGAAGCCTTCAAGATGCTTGAGTTCCTTCTCCTGCTTCTCAATCTCAGCTGCAACGTCAATCAAGTCGCCCACTGGAACTGCGAAACTATCGGTACCAACCATGAAACCTGATGCGTCACCACTCTTCTCAGTTACCACTTCAATAGCCTTCAAGTTAGCCATCTTAATGATTACACTGTTGTAAGCTCGTAGTTGTTCTGACCGATTACGTTCAAGTCGAGCTCAACCTTTGGAGCAATGTTCTTCTGATTGCGTACGGTTCTCACACCGCTGACAATCGCCTTAACCTGCTCAATAGCCTCGATGAGCTTTAATTCCTCCTTGCTTGGTGCATCAAGTTTGAGTTCGTCACGCATGATGCTCTCGTTATCCTTGCGCTCATAGATGTGCTGCCACAACTCCTCAGTAATGAAAGGCATGAATGGATGCAACATCTTCAAGAGTGAATTGAAGAATTTAAGGGTTGCTTCGTAGGTGAGCTTGTCGATTGGTTTGCCATATTCTGGCTTAATCATCTCCAAGTACCAGCTTGAGAACTCGTCCCAGAAGAGGCGGTAAACAGTCATCAAAGCCTCTGAAATACGATAGCTCTTGAACTGCTCGTTCATTTCAGCATTTACTTCCTTCAACTTCGCTTCGAACCATTCAACAGCAATCTTGTTTGCCAATGGCTGCTCAGCATCAGTTGTCTCCCAACCTTGAACGAGGCGGAAGGCATTCCAAATCTTATTGTTGAAGTTACGTCCTTGCTCACAAAGTGTCTCGTCGAAGAGGATGTCGTTGCCTGCAGGAGCAGAGAGCATCATACCCATACGAACACCATCAGCACCATACTTCTCAATCAACATGATAGGATCTGGTGAGTTACCAAGACTCTTACTCATCTTGCGGCCGAGCTTATCACGTACAATACCTGTGAAGTAAACATGCTTGAATGGGAACTTACCACGATACTCATAGCCTGCCATAATCATACGTGCTACCCAGAAGAAGATAATATCTGGACCTGTAACAAGGTCGCTGGTAGGGTAGTAGTAGTTGATTTCTTCGTTGTCAGGGTTGTTGATTCCATCGAAGACAGAGATTGGCCACAACCAACTTGAGAACCAAGTATCCATACAATCGCTCTCTTGTTCAAGGTCGGCAGCTGTTACTGAAGGATTAATCTCCTGTGCCAACTTCAATGCTTCTTCAGTAGTTTCTGCCACAACGGTGGCATTCTTGCCTTCTGCATCTTTGAAGTAGTAAGCAGGAATACGATGACCCCACCACAACTGACGGCTGATACACCAGTCCTTGATGTTCTCTAACCAGTGGCGATAAGTGTTCTTATACTTCTTTGGGTAGAACTCTATGTCGTCGTCCATGACAGGAGAAAGGGCGATATCAGCAAAGTGCTGCATCTTTAAGAACCATTGTGTAGACAGCTTTGGCTCAATAGGTACGTGTGTACGCTCTGAGTATCCGACTTTATTATCATAGTCCTCAACCTTCTCCATGAGGCCTGCAGCCTCCAAATCCTTTGATATCTGCTTACGTACATCCATACGGTCCTGACCAACATACAAGCCAGCAGCCTCAGAGATAGTACCATTATCGTTGAAGATATCAATAGTTTCCAAACCGTGTTTCAAGCCAAGTGCATGGTCGTTAACGTCGTGAGCAGGTGTAACCTTCAAACAACCAGTACCGAACTGGATATCAACATAGGTGTCTTCAATAACTGGAATCACACGATTTACCAATGGAACGATAACATGAAGACCCTTCAACCATGTGTTCTTAACGTCCTCTGGGTTGATACACATAGCTGAGTCACCCATGATTGTCTCTGGACGAGTGGTCGCAACAACAGCATAGTAACCCTTCTCATCCTTGTGCATTACGTTGCCTTCATCCTTGCGTTCAACCTTTGCTTGGTCTTCTTCAGCAACATAGTATTTAAGGTGATAAAGCTTAGAATGCTCATCTTTGTAGATTACTTCTTCGTCAGAAAGAGCCGTCTGAGCCTGTGGATCCCAATTAACCATGCGTACACCACGATAGATGTAACCCTTCTTGTAGAGGTCGCAGAATACCTTGATGACACTCTTGCTACGAGTATCGTCCATGGTGAAAGCAGTACGATCCCAATCGCATGAGCAACCAAGTCGACGCAACTGCTTGAGGATAATGCCACCATGTTCGTGTGTCCAATCCCATGCATGCTCAAGGAACTGCTCACGAGTGAGGTCAGTCTTCTTTATACCTTGCTCTGCGAGGCGGTTCACAACCTTTGCTTCTGTAGCAATACTTGCGTGGTCAGTGCCTGGTACCCAGCATGCATTCTTACCTTCCATGCGGGCACGTCTTACCAAGATGTCCTGTATCGTGTTGTTCAACATGTGGCCCATGTGAAGCACACCCGTTACGTTTGGTGGAGGAATAACCACAGTGTAAGGCTCGCGGCCATCAGGCTTAGAACTGAAAAGCTTGTTGTCCAGCCAATACTGGTACCATTTAGACTCCACTACTTGTGGGTCATACTTGCTTGCTAATTCCATTGTCTCGTATATTATTATTTCTTTATTATCTTTAAAATTACGATGCAAAAGTACAAAAAATCCGCCTAAAAAGCGTATCTTTGCATCAATAATAGTACACTGATGAGTACTTTAACGTTTATCTTTAACTTTAAACATCAAGACTTTGCATACTAAAGAAGAGAAACTGGAAGCTTTTGCCCGACTTTTAGACATTCAAGAACGACTCCGAAAGGAGTGTCCATGGGATAGTAAACAGACTAATGAAAGCCTCCGTCCCAATACGATTGAAGAGACCTTTGAATTGGCTGATGCGCTCTTAAAAAATGACTCAAAGAATATCTGTAAAGAGCTTGGAGACGTCATGGAACATGTTATCTTCTATTCTATGTTGGGTGAAGAAAAGGGGGAGTTTGATGTTGCTGATGTCTGCAATGCGCAATCCGACAAACTTATGTTTCGACATGATTTTATCGATTGGACGGGTTGGAGTGTGACACGTTCTGATATGGTAGTTAATGCTGCAGGACAAGTAGTTTACAAAGATGAAGAAGAACAGGCTGCTAAGAACGCACAGTCGACAACTCCTAATACTGCTTCTCAGGTAGAATCAACATGGGAACAGCGCAAGCAACGTGAACGTGACGGAAACACTTCGGTACTCTCTGGTGTGCCCAATTCACTGCCAAGTCTTATTAAGGCTTACCGCATCCAAGACAAGGCACGCAATGTTGGTTTTGATTGGGAAGAGAAAGAGCAGGTCTGGGATAAGGTATATGAAGAATTAGAGGAGCTGAAGAATGAGTTGATGAAGGAGGATAAGCAACGTTCAACAGAAGAACTTGGCGACTTTTTATTCTCTCTTATTAATGCAGCACGCCTCTATCATTTGAATCCTGATAATGCTCTTGAGCACACGAATCAGAAGTTTATCAAGCGATTTAACTATATTGAGGAAGCTGCTAAGGCAAGGGTGTTACGATAAAAGACTTAACTCTTGCTGAAATGGATGAGTTATGGAATCAAGCTAAGGCTGCTAACAATTAAAATTACGATAAAAATTAAGGAGTGTAAATATGAAAAGAACCTTTTATTTTATCATGTCTTTGTTTATTCTTGCAGTAGCAATCTCTTGTAAGGATAGCAAACCTAAGTCTATGATGTCTGAAACTGAAGAGGCTGAAGACTCTGTTGCCACAAACGATAGTACTATCTATGGTACGATGGTGGATGGTGGTATGAACTCTATTGTTCTGCTTACCGATCACGGTGATACACTTGAATATCTTGTAAACCCAAATGATACATTTGAAGTTGTTAAAGGTGGAAAGATTAATGGTGACCGATTTGCCATTATTGGTTATAAAGAGTATGGTGATAACTTTATGCGTTCAGCGATTAATCTTACCTCTTTGTTAGGTAACTGGAGTAGTCTTGATCGCAACTTTGAGATAAAAGAAGGAGGAAGCGTTACTTCAAGCTTGCAGTCTGAGAAGAATCCATGGACAGCATGGAAAATATGGAATGGTAAGCTGATTCTGTCAAAAGACACCTTTGACGTAGAAAACCTTGGCGCGGACACATTGTCATTAGAGAATAAATCGGGACTTTTTGTCTTTACAAGAGGTAAGTAAGTTCTTCGCTATATTCTCTTTAAAGAGAATGTGACGGCTATTATATAAAAGTTAATCTTTCATTCCTCTCTTAAAAGGGTGGGATGAAAAGATATGGGTCAGTCTATATGGAACCATTCAAAGTACATATTCTTGGTTGCGGTAGTGCGTTACCAACTTTGCAACATAATGCTTCTTCCCAAGTTGTTGAGCTTAGGGAGAAGCTTTTTATGATTGATTGCGGAGAAGGAACACAGATACAACTTCGTCGGTCGCGCATACATTTCTCAAAGATTATTGCTGTTTTTATTAGCCACTTGCATGGTGATCATTGCTTTGGCTTGCCTGGTATGATTTCAACCTTTGGCATGACAGGGCGTACGGCTCCGTTACATATCTACGCTCCCGCTGCTTTTGAGCCTATTCTTGACCAGACACTGAACTTTTTTTGTCAGGGTTTAGAGTTTGAAGTAGTGTTTCATGCTGTTGATACAAAGCAAAATAAGGTGGTTTACGAGGATAGGAGTCTGACGGTTGAAACAATCCCTTTGCAGCATCGTATTGATTGTTGTGGTTATTTGTTCCGTGAGAAACCAACGCTACCACATATTCGTCGTGACATGATAGACTTTTATCATATTCCTATCAGTCAGATTAATAATATAAAGGCGGGAGCTGATTGGGTAACGCCAGAGGGTGACGTGATTCCTAATAGTAAGCTAACAACCCCTGCTGCACCTGCTCGTAGCTATGCTTATTGCTCTGACACGCGATACATTAAAACACTCCATAATCTTGTAAAAGACGTAAGTACGCTCTATCATGAAAGTACATACGCCGCGCAAGATGCTGATCGTGCTCGTCTTTATTGGCATAGTACGTCGCAGCAAGCAGCACAGGTGGCTCGGGATGCAGCTGCAGGGAAACTTCTTTTAGGGCATTACTCAGCACGTTATGGTAATGAACAGCAGCTATTAGATGAAGCTAAAGAAATATTTCCTAATACTTTCCTGACACAAGAAGGTGCAAGTTTTGATATATAAGTCGGTTTGTTAGAGTTGTTTTGATGCCATTCTATCTTTTATAATATTATATAAAGAGGTTGCATACACCTTTTTATATAATATAAAACCTTTTAGGCTCTAATGACCGACTTGGGTTAAATATCTACCAATTATCATGTCTATCCATCTTTTATAAACAACTTGTTCTTATATCGATAGATATTTGTAAGCTATTTTCATGCAATTCGAAACCAATACATGCTCTTTTGGCTTTTTAAAGACGCCTAATTGACTTGCAATAGGTGCCCTTTAAGACGCTTATTAACGGCCTTTTGAAGTCCAATTAAGCACCTTTTCTTGCACTTTTTTATAACTAATTGATTTTCTGTTGGTTGCAGGCTTGCTTTTTATACGTGCTTTTGTTCTTATTTATAGATATTTTACTTGAAATTATGTAATGATTTTTCAAGGTTTTGTCTGCTAATTATCAACATACAAGAAGAAAGGGGTTTCTATGTTAAAAGGTGATAATAAAATAGGTAGTTTGACAATCTTGCCTATGTTTTTCTATGATGTTTAACTTCGACTCTCTTTAAAACGGTACGAAAAACATCTACATACTTAACGGAAGTCCCTGCTAATCCTCCTTCTTTTCCTCCTTTGAAGATTGGAATGAGGCTAAACGTTCTCCCCTTACAAATATTACAACACCACTCAAAACCAGTGCTAATCCACCGAAAAGAAGTTCGTTTCCATTGAAGTGGAGAATGACATGGAGTGCGAACAGAAGCAGACCTAAAATAATGTCTGCAATGCCTAAGTATTTGATATATCTTTTCATACAAAAGTGTAAATATACTGTTTGTTGGCGCAAAAGTACAAAAAATATTTGGTCAGTTGCATAAAAATTAGTACTTTTGCACCGCATTTTGCGAAAGCAGGTGTAATTTAATTCACAATTTTATATTTTTAAGTAGTATGAATCAATACGAAACCGTTTTCATTTTGACTCCCGTTTTGTCTGATGAACAGATGAAGGAAACGGTCGCTAAATTCAAGAAACTGCTCACCGACAATGGCGCTGAGATCTTGAACGAGGAGGCCTGGGGTTTGAAGAAGTTGGCTTACAACATCCAGAAGAAGTCATCTGGCTTCTACGCATTGTTAGAGTTCAACGCAGAACCAACAGTTATTGACACTCTCGAGACCGGCTTCCGTCGTGACGAGAAGGTTATTCGTTACATCACCGTTAAGCAGGATAAGTATTCTGCAGCTTATGCTGAGAAGCGTCGTGCTAAATGGGCAGCTAAAAAGGAGGCTTAAATCATGGCAGAGCAGAAATCAGAAATCCGTTATTTGACCGCTCCTTCTATCGATACAAAGAAGAAGAAGTATTGCCGTTTCAAGAAGAGCGGTATTAAGTACATCGATTATAAGGATGGCGAGTTCTTGAAGAAGTTCCTCAATGAGCAGGGTAAGATTCTTCCTCGTCGTATTACAGGTACTTCTTTGAAGTATCAGCGTCGTGTGGCTCAAGCTGTTAAGCGTGCACGCCAGATTGCGCTCCTTCCATACGTAACCGATTTGATGAAGTAAAAAGGAGGTCAATAGATGGAAATTATTTTGAAAGAAGATATTATCGGTCTTGGATACAAGAACGATATCGTTAATGTGAAGAACGGCTATGGCCGTAACTATCTCATCCCAACTGGTAAGGGTATCATCGCTTCTCCATCTGCAAAGAAGCAGTTGGCAGAGAACTTGAAGCAGCAGGCTTCTAAGCTCGCAGCTCTCAAGGCTGAGGCAGAGAAGAAGGCAGCTCAGTTGGATGGTGTAGAGCTTGTTATTGCAACTAAGGTATCTGCTACTGGCGTAACTTACGGTTCAGTTAACGCAGCTACTGTTGTTGAGGAACTCGCTAAGCGCGGTATTGAAATCGATCGTAAGATTGTTACAATGCGCGATATGAAGAAGGTTGGCACATCTGAGGCTACTGTACACTTCCACAAGGAGGTTGAGGTTAAGATTCCTGTAACTGTTGTTGCAGAGAACCAGCCTGCACCTGCTGTTGAGGAGGCTCCAGTAGAGCAGCCAGCAGAGGCACCTGTAGCTGAGGAGGAAACTCCTGCAGCTGAGTAATTTTATATTGACATTTTGCACTGTAAAGCAGTAATGTTAGATAATAATCCCTTTCACTTTCGGGTGGAGGGGATTTTTTAGTCATTATGAAACGAATTGTACTTACCGGCGGACCTTGTGCCGGAAAAACGACAGCACTTGTCAAGATTATTGAGCATTTCTCAAGTCTTGGCTATAAGGTGTTTATCATTCCAGAAGTTCCAACGCTCTTCTCTCAGGCGGGTATGGATTATCTTACAGATAATGCTGCGTTCTTCTATGAAGGAGAGAAGGCAACATTGGAGGTTCAGCTTGCTTTGGAAGATAAGTTTACGCGTATGGCTGAGACCATTGATAAACCTACGATTATAGTATGTGATCGTGGTACAATGGATATCTCTGCTTATATGAAGCCAGAGATGTGGAAAGAGATTACAGCTGGTGTAGGAACAACTTCCGAGGAACTTCGTGCTCGTTATGATGCAGTTCTTCACCTTGTGAGTGCTGCGGATGGAGCAGAACAGTTCTATACCACTGCTAATAATGCTGAACGTACAGAAGGGCTTGAGCTTGCACGTGAAATGGATAAGAAAGTCATTCAAGCTTGGTCGGAACATCCGTACTTGCGTGTAATCAACAATCACGAGAACTTTGACACGAAGATTAATCGTGTTATACAGGATATTTCTAATGTATTGGAGATTCCACAGCAGATTGTCGAGGAGCGCAAATACATTGTTCGATTGACAGGTGAGATTCCTGATGCTATCGAAAGTGAGATTACACAGACTTATCTAACCTCAGAACCTCGCAGTGAGGTGCGTCTACGTCGTCGTACTCTGAATGGTGTTTCGATTAATGTTCGTACAACAAAGAAGACTTTACCGAATAATGAACAGGTTGTTACTGAGCGACAGATAGATAATAATCTATATGAATCATTGATGCGTCAGGCAGATCCTTATCGTCAGTCTATCCACAAGATTCGCAAGACCTTTATCTGGCGTGGTCAGTTCTTTGAACTTGATACTTACCTTGCTCCAACCTCTAATCTTCAAATTTTGGAGACAAAGGGAATCGTTGACCATGAGGATGTAAACTTCCCTCCATTCATAGAAGTACTTGAGGACATCACTGGTAATACGGAATATTATAACTACAATTTAGCTTTGAAGAGATAAAGAGTTAATGTTTTCTGTGTCAAAGAATAGCTTTACCACTTTAATGTAAAATAAATGCCGTAACACTCTCTGAGCGTTACGGCATTTATTTATTTATTATTCGTAGGAGTTTACTTCTTCTTTGCAGCCTTGTCGACCTTCTCCCAGTATTTCTTACCTTTTTCCTTCAACTTAGTTGTGAAGTCCATTGCGTCTGCCGCAGCCTGTGCTTCATCAGCAGGAGATGCGTAAGCGTGGTGGAATCCCTTAACCTTATTCCACTCTCCGCGTGTGAAATCAGGCACCTCTACAGGAATGTTGCCATTGTCCATAGAGATAGAACCTAACTCAGCTAAGCAGCACCATTCAGCCAAGTCATAAACGTCAATGTCCAAAGGAAGACCATTCTGCAAGCAGTAAACCAAACGTGAATCCATGATGAAGTCCATACCACCATGTCCACCAACTTCTTTTGCCTGCTTCTCATATTTAGCAACGATAGGACTCTCATACTTCTCTATCAATGCTTTGGTGTCAACCTGTGAAAGATAAGAGTGACCTGAAAGGTTGTCTGATGATGGAGTAATACCTGATTTCTTCATCTCCTCAGCAGAAAGAGCAAAGCCTTCAAAAGGATACTTATTGGCAAAACCCTTTGTTCCAGTGAGCTGATACATACGATTGTATGGCTGTGGGGTCATTACGTTATGATGAATCTCAATAACTTTTCCGTTTTCAGTGCTGATAAGGGTGGTTGTTTGGTCACCATTACGGAACTCTTTACAAGGTTCACCGGTCATCTTTTCAACCTGTTTCTTACCGTTAACCGACTTTGTATCCATTGCAACAAGCGTATTCATTTTGTCACCTCTGTGGATATTCAGAACCTGTGCGATAGGACCTAAGCCATGAGTAGCGTAAACATCACCACGGAACTTCTGGTTGTAATCCAATCTCCAGCCTAACTTGTCTTGTGCATCCTTCTTCCAATATGCGTCCCAGAATTTAGATAGTTCATGACGATAGGCACCCTGAACATAAAGAATCTCACCGAAGACATCTTTCTGTGCCATGTTTAGTGAGTTCAACTCAAAGAAGTCATAGCAGCAGTTCTCAAGCATCATACAGTGCAGACGCTTCTTCTCAGATATATCGATGAGTTTCCAAATTTCAGTAAGGTTCATGGCAGCAGGTACTTCTACAGCAACGTGCTTACCATTATTCATAGCCTCGTAAGCAACAAGGAAGTGGTGCTTCCAGTCTGGAGCAATATACACAAGATCAATATCCTTACGCTTGCAAAGCTCCTTGTAGCCATCTTCGCCAGAGTAAATATCGGCTGCAGGCATACTTGCTTTACGCAGATATTCTTGACATCTCTCAGCTCTGTCACGCTCATAATCGCAGAGAGCCATTACTTGGATGCCTGGGATGTGTGTCCAGCGCTCTACAGCATCATGACCGCGCATTCCTAAACCAACAAAAGCTACGCGAACAACCTTTAACTTAGGTGTCGTCATGTTCAATGCACTTTCCTGTCCAGCTGTACGTACTGGAACTTCCGTTACAGCTTTTCCATTGGTCACCTTGTATGGCCAATTGAATTGAGCCGATACGCTTGATGGTAAGAGTAAGCTACCAAGAATAAACGCAGCAGCTATTGATTTTCTGATACTCATTGTTTTTAGTTATTTGTTTATTGGTAAATTTTGTATTCTAATATTCAAAGTATTTGTAGGCAAAGATACTAAAAAATATTTAAACAAAAGAAGTATGACTTCCCCTTTTTCCTAATGATTGAGTCGTTGTTTAGTAAGACTCAACTATTCAATGTGTTATGTATTATTGCTTACGTTTATACTTAAATTAGTTTATAGGGCTTTTATGCTGTCGACAAAAAAATCTCGAAGTTGTTAATCATTAGTTTCTTACTTATGTTATAATGACAAAAAAGGTTCTTTCTTTCGTTTTCTTATCGATATGTGGATGCTTAGCACGTGTGGTGCGGATGGTGAACACCAATGGTGCGAATGGTGCGCACCACACGTGCGGATGGTAAGCACCACATGTGTTGTTGGTCAACACTTATCAAATCACAATACCTCTTAATAAGAATAATTGCTTTTTTGATCTAATGATGGGCTTGTATGGCTATGCTTGTGATACAAAAAAAGGAACTCCTACATTGAGTAAAAGTTCCTTTGTTGTGTCTATATGCTTATTATCCTTCGCGTCTCATCTGCTCAATCAGCTCTTTCTGACGGTCAGTGAGGTGGTCAGGAAGTTTCACATTGTAGGTGATAATAAGGTCGCCGAAGGTACCATCGCCTCGGTCATAACCCTTACCACGTAGGCGAACCTTTGTTCCACCTTGTGTCAATGGTTTTACCTTCAGTTTTACTTTCTGCCCGCCAGAGAGTTGAATAACGACTTCACCACCTAAAAGAGCCGTGTAGAGGTCTATGCCGACATTAGCCTCCATCTGCCCTGTTGGCTGTTGTCCATGAGCTCTACCCGTGTTAAATCCAGATGAACGGCGACGTCCACCGCCTCCGAAGAGATCTTGGAAGAAGCTGCTAAAGCCACCTCCGCCATTACCGAAACTGCTAAAGTCAAATCCGCCAAAGGGATTTCCTCCACCTTGTCCACCTTGGAATCCACCAAAGCCACCAGCATTTTCGTAGGCTTCAGCATTACGCCACTGCTCTCCGTATTTATCGTATTTAGCGCGCTTGTCAGGATCACCGATAACCTCAAATGCCTCGCTCAATGCTTGGAATTTAGCTTTTGCCTTTGGGTCGTTTGGATGTAAGTCGGGATGAAACTGCTTAGCTCTCTTTCTATAGGCTGCTCGCACATCTTTTTGAGGGATGTTGCGGTCAACACCAAGAATCTTATAATAATCTATAAATGCCATAATATTTCTTCCTTAATTAATGTTTTAATACCGTACTTAAGGTAGCAAATAATGTGCCATTAGTCCATTCTGTCACGATAATCCTCGTATGTATATTCGCGAAGCATCTCGAGTTCGTTATCTGTATGGAGTAGGGCGATAGCTGGGTGACTGATACCATTGAACATATTTGTCTTGACAGTCGTGTAGTGGAGCATATCTTCAAAGATAATGTTCTCGCCTACTTCCAGTGCATGGCCGAAGTCCCACGAACCCATCCAGTCACCACTCAAACAGCTGTTTGCACTAATCGATAGGTATATTCGCCTTTTGCAGTACCATCTTCGTCGACAAGTTTTGCATTACGAATGGTTGGGTGGTAAGGCATTTCAAGACAATCAGGCATGTGACAAGTAAAACTTGCATTAAGAATAGCTGTCTTTATGCCATGATCCTCTACTATATCAACGACTTGTACTACCAGTGGACCCGTCTGCCAAGCAAAGGCACTACCTGGTTCGAGGATAACTTTAAGCCATGGATAGCGTTTGCGGAATCCTCGTAAGACATGTATCAGACGTTTAACGTCATAGTCTTTGCGTGTCATGAGATGACCACCACCAAAGTTAATCCACTTTAGTTGAGGGAACCACTTGGCAAACTTCTCTTCTATATGTACTAAGGTACGCTCGAATACATCGCTGCCACTTTCACAATGACAATGGATATGAAAGCCATCAATGTCCTCTGGCAGCGTTTCTGGTAGCTTATCGGATGATATTCCAAAGCGAGTACCAGGCGCACAAGGGTTATAAATGAGCGTTTCTACCTCTGAGTACTCAGGATTCACACGCAAACCGAAACTTAACTTCTCATTTTCAATCTTGGCACGTACGTGAAAACGCTCGTATTGTGTCAAGGAATTAAATACAAGATGAGAAGAACAGCGAGCAATGTCGTCAATTTCATAATCCGTATAGCCTGGTGAGAAGGTGTGTGTGTGGGTGCTCCAAATTCCTCAAAGCCAAGTCGAGCTTCAAAGAGAGAGGAGGCAGTTGTAGCCTTGATATACTCCCGAAAAATAGGAAACGTACGCCATAAAGCGTATGCTTTGAATGCGAGAATAATCTCAACATCAGCCTCTTTTGCCACGTGAGCAATGAGGTTTAGATTTTCTCTGAGCCTTGCCTCTTCCAGCACATACATTGGGCGAGAGAGTTCGGCGTATGTTAATGGATTTATTTTCATGGTGCAAATATAAGGAAAAATTTGCAGTTATGAGAAATAATCTCTACCTTTGCAATACAAATAAACTAAAGGCATGAAACTGGTCATCATGACTAAGTCCACGTATTTTGTGGAAGAAGATAAGATTTTAAGTATGCTTTTCGAGGAAGGACTTGATAGTCTACATATCTCGAAGGCAGATACTTCCCCACTTTATTTGGAGCGTCTTCTTTCACTTTTGCCTTCTGAATATCATCGTAAAATCACAATACATCAGCATTTTAATATGAAGAATGAGTTTTCTTTGGGTGGTATCCACCTGGATAACTCAAGTGTTGCTGTGCCTCGTGGCTACCGTGGCTCTCTAAGTAGAACTTGTGATGATGTAATGCAGCTAAAGGCTATGAAGAAACAATCGGACTATGTCTTTCTAAAGAATATCCACCAACCTCGTGAACAAGCGGAAAAAGAAGAGCGTGTTCTCTCTGATCTTGAATTAGACGAGGCTTATAGACAGGGCATTCTTGGGCGACATGTTTATGCAATGGGCGGTGTGACGATAGACGATATACCTATTCTTCGTGAGCTTGACTTTGGTGGAGTAGTGGTTCGGAACGACTTATGGGATAAGTTTCGTATTTATAATGAACAGAATTTAGCTCTATCATTAATCACTTCCGTAAGCTGCGTGCCCTCTGTTAATGATACAGAGACTTATAAAGATTTATACGTTATCAATATAAACAACTAAAAGAAATGAGTGAAAATAACTCTTTTTTGGTATTCTCTGGTACAAAGACGAGATACCTTGCTGAGAAAATCTGCGCCAGCCTTGGCTGTCCGCTTGGTAACTTGGTGATGACCCGCTTCTCTGACGGCGAATTTGTCGTTTCTTACGAGCAGAGTATTCGTGGTAAGGATGTCTTCCTTGTACAGAGCACTTTCCCAAACTCTGACAACCTTATGGAGCTTCTCTTGATGATTGATGCGGCTAAGCGTGCTTCAGCTCGTCACATTATCGCTGTTATGCCTTATTTTGGTTGGGCGCGTCAAGACCGTAAGGATAAGCCACGTGTCAGCATTGGTGCGAAATTAGTAGCCGACTTGTTGAGTGTTGCTGGTATCGACCGTCTGATTACAATGGACTTACATGCAGATCAGATTCAGGGTTTCTTCAATGTTCCTGTTGACCATCTCTATGCAAGCGGTGTTCTTCTTCCTTATGTTCAGGGCTTACATTTGAAGGATCTTGTTATAGCAAGTCCTGATGTAGGTGGCTCTAAGCGTGCTAATACTTACGCTAAGTATCTCGGTTGTCCACTGGTTCTTTGTAACAAGACTCGTGCACGTGCCAATGTCGTTGATACAATTCAGATTATTGGTGATGTGAAAGATAAGAACGTTATCATCGTTGATGATATGGTTGATACAGCTGGTACTATCACCAAGGCAGCTGACGTTATGAAGGAGGCAGGTGCTAAGAGTGTACGTGCTATTGCTTCTCATTGTGTGATGAGTGGTCCTGCTACTGAGCGTGTAGAGGCTTCTGCGTTGGAGGAGATGGTTTTCACAGACTCTATTCCATATACAGATCGTTGCTCAAAGGTAAAGCAGATTTCTGTAGCTGATATGTTTGCAGAAACAATCCAGCGTGTATTGAACAATGAGAGTATTTCAAGCCAGTACCTTATATAATTAAGGAATGACGTAGGATAAGTCTTTTTTATAAAAGGATATATTATAATGTTGGGACGCATAGTTTATGTGTTCCAACATTTTTTATTTGTGCTTATTCTGCCTAAAAGATGGCTTTTGTCTTATGGCATTTGCTCATTATAAGTCAACTTCTTTCCTCCTTCTTTCTCATATCCCTTCTTTGTTATTTCACTTGATGTATGTCAATAAACGTCGTTTTGCTGAAAATAATCGTGAAAAAGTTTTGTTGTGTGCGCAAACAGTTGTACCTTTGCATCGTCAAAAGACAAATATAGATTGTTTAGGTTAGTAGTAATAGATTTAGGTTTTTAGTTATTATTTTAAGGTAGAACAAAAGAGATTGTTCAGGTTAGATTTAAAATAGGTTTAGTTAAGGTAATATGAGATTGATTAAAGGATAACAATGACGCAAGATGATTGGGGAACGCCGTGAGGCGCGAACCAAAAGTCAAGCTCAAAGAACTCACAGAAATGTGGGTATTAAAGGGCACAGCAAATTACTTGCTGTGCCCTTTAATTCTTTTGTAATGAGTGTTCTTTCTCGATGAAGTTCTCCAAGAAACATGTAGAAGAGGTGTTTTACGCAATGTTGTAATGGTAATAAAGCATCTATCTCCTTGTCTTTACCCAACATTCTGATGATGCGCACATGTTGTGCGGGGGCTTAGCACATAATGTGCGGAGGCTTAACACCATTTGTGCGGATGGTAAATAGCATTGGTGTTGAATGTTCTTTGTTTTGTAAAATATAGTCAAAGTGATTACAGTTTGAGGTTGCAAAGGTGTTATATCACCCGCTGCAGATATTAGTTTGATATTGAACTTACTTTTACAAAGAAATAAGATATAATTCAATGTTTGCTTTTTTATAGTGACACATCTTGAAAATTTAATTATAAAAAGAGTACTTTATCCTATTAGTTTAAATATCATACTCCTTCACTTTGTTCAAATTTCTTTATCATTTACAATGGATTTCGCCCCTTCTCTGTAAAAGTAAATGCTTACAAACGTAATTTTGAGAACATGGCTTAAAAATGTTTTATAAATTTGTTGTTCTCAGTTGAAATCGGTATCTTTGCATATAGGTTATTTTAATTATAATAAACTAAAAACGAGAAACGTGAAACATAAATATATCATCATATTGTTACTTCTCCTTCCTTCGTATCTCTTTGCACAAAACATAGAGATAGGTACTTGTACAACAACGGATGGAGGAACTTATCATGGACAGATGTTCCGTGGTAAACCAAATGGTAAAGGAAAAACAACTTATAAGAAAGGTAATGTCTATGAAGGCGATTATATGAAAGGTTTACGCCATGGACAAGGAACCTATAAGTTTGCAGATGGTGAGAAGTATGTAGGTCAGTGGTTCCAAGATCAGCAACATGGGCAAGGTGTTTACTACTTTGCCAATGGTAATCGTTATGATGGTTTATGGTACAAGGACTATCAGCAGGGACAGGGAACAATGTATTATTACAATGGTGATAAGTATATTGGCAACTGGGATCATGACAAAAGAAGTGGTGAAGGAAAGTATATTTTTTCCAATGGAGCGTTTTATGAAGGCTCGTGGAAGAACGATATGAAGAACGGACATGGTAGTTTCAAATGGCCTGACCGCTCATCGTTTACAGGAAATTGGGTGAATAACCTAAAAGAAGGTAAAGGAATTTATATTTATGCAGATGGTGATGAATATAATGGAGAGTGGAAGAATGACCTACAGAATGGTAAGGGAATCTATAAATTCAAGGATGGTGAAAGCTATGATGGTGAATATTTAGATGGCGAACGCACAGGACAAGGCATCTTCCGTTATAAGAATGGCGACCAATATTCTGGCCATTTCCTTAAAGGACTTAAGTCTGGCTATGGTACAATGTCATGGAATAATGGTGATATCTATGTAGGTTATTGGGAGAAAGATATGCAGAACGGACAGGGTAAACTGACCAAGAAGAATAAGGATGTGTATGAAGGGCAGTTCCGAAATGGTTTATTAGAAGGACTAATCATCATACACTATGCTGATGGCAGTAAGTTTCGTGGCAGCTACCACAATGGCAAAAGAAATGGAACAGCTGTTGAGGAGACTGCTGATGGTGTTCGTTTTGAAGGTAACTATCGTGATGACCACCGTGATGGAAAGTTCATTGAGCGTGATAAGAATGGTAAAGTAACTGCCAGCGGTTATTATGAAAGAGGAAAACGCTATACGAATTAGCCTTTACAAAATATAACAAATAACATAAAGCTTATCTACCATGGTTACAAAGAAGACCACAACAAAGAAGGCTCCAGTCAAAAAGACTTCTGCTAAAACGACAAAAGTGAAGGAGCCGTCTCACATAGGACTCGTTAAGAATGATGCCTATTTGGCTCCTTATGAGGATGCAATTCGTGGACGTCACGATCATGCTCTTTGGAAGATGAATCAGCTTACTCAGAATGGCAAGTTGACACTCTCGGATTTTGCAAACGGCCATAACTACTATGGTTTGCATCAGACAGCTGACGGATGGGTATTTCGTGAATGGGCTCCTAACGCTACTGAGATTTATCTTGTTGGCGATTTCAATGGTTGGAATGAGCAAGAAGCCTATCAATGTCACAGGATTGAAGGTACTGGTAACTGGGAACTTACGCTCCCACATGATGCTATGCAGCATGGTCAGTACTACAAGATGCGTGTACATTGGGAAGGTGGAGAAGGTGAGCGCATCCCTGCTTGGACACAACGTGTTGTTCAAGATGAAGCAAGCAAAATCTTCTCTGCACAGGTATGGGCACCTGCTGAGCCATATGTTTGGGAGAAAAAGACCTTTAAGCCACAGACCTCTCCACTCCTGATTTATGAGTGCCACATTGGTATGGCACAGGATGAGGAAAAGGTTGGAACATATAATGAGTTCCGTGAGAAGGTATTACCGCGTATAATTAAGGACGGATATAACGCCATTCAGATTATGGCTATTCAGGAACATCCTTATTATGGTAGCTTTGGTTATCACGTTAGCTCTTTCTTTGCAGCCAGTTCACGCTTCGGAACGCCTGAAGAGTTGAAGGCACTCATTGATGAAGCGCATAAGAATGGCATTGCTGTTATCATGGATATCGTCCACTCTCATGCTGTTAAGAACGAGGTGGAAGGCTTGGGCAACTTAGCTGGTGATCCTAATCAATACTTCTATCCGGGTGAGCGTCATGAGCATCCAGCATGGGATTCGCTATGTTTCGACTATGGTAAAGACGAGGTTCTCCACTTCCTTTTGTCTAACTGTAAATACTGGTTAGAGGAATATCACTTTGATGGTTTCCGCTTTGATGGTGTGACTTCAATGCTTTATTACAGTCATGGATTAGGTGAAGCATTCTGCAATTATGCCGACTATTTCAATGGACATCAGGATGATAACGCTATCTGTTATTTGACACTTGCTAACTGTCTTATCCATGAGGTAAACAAGAATGCAGTAACGATTGCAGAGGAAGTGTCGGGTATGCCAGGTTTAGCAGCTAAGTTTAAAGATGGTGGATACGGCTTTGATTATCGTATGGCAATGAATATCCCAGACTACTGGATAAAGACTATCAAGGAGTTACCAGACGAGGCTTGGAAGCCATCTTCTATCTTCTGGGAGATAAAGAACCGTCGTTCTGATGAGAAAACTATTTCTTATTGTGAATCACACGACCAAGCGTTGGTGGGCGATAAGACTATTATCTTCCGATTAGTAGATTCAGATATGTATTGGCATTTCCGTAAGGGAGACGAAACAGAGATGACTCATCGTGGCATTGCACTGCATAAGATGATTCGTCTTGCCACTATTGCTGCTATTAATGGTGGCTATCTGAACTTTATGGGTAATGAGTTTGGTCATCCAGAGTGGATTGATTTTCCACGCGAAGGAAATGGATGGAGCCATAAGTATGCCCGTCGACAGTGGAACTTGGTTGATAATGAGGAATTATGCTATCACTTGCTTGGCGACTTCGACCGTAAGATGTTGGAGGTAATTACAAGTGAGAAGAAGTTTAATGAGACTCCTATCCAAGAGATTTGGCACAATGATGGCGACCAGATATTGGCATTTAGTAGGGGAGAGTTAGTCTTTGTATTCAACTTCTCACCATCACATTCTTATTCTGATTATGGTTTCTTGGTTCCAGAGGGATCTTATAATGTAGTATTAAACACAGATGCCAGAGAGTTTGGTGGCTTTGGCTTTGCTGATGATACAGTAGAGCATTTCACAAATAGCGACCCTCTTTATGAGAAAGATCATAAAGGCTGGCTCAAACTTTATATACCAGCTCGTAGTGCTGTAGTATTGAGAAAGAAATAAATTCATGATGGAAAGTAAGTTTATGCGTGCTATTTGCGCAGTACTATTTGCTCATTCACATTCTGTTATCTGTTTTTCTATCAAGCAGATGTGATGACCGTAGTACAGCACTTGGCTTCTGGAAGGCAAACCTTCTATAATCCAATGTTAGGTGCAGTGTTGATAACGCTTACTTTAAAGTTACTCCAAATGGGTGTAAGCTCATTGTTTAAGTTGAAGAAGCGTGGCTTTGGCTTGACTTACTTTCCATCTTTTCTTATTCTTACAATCATCTCTGACCTTCGTCCTACAGCCGATAGCGTAACGTTTGGCAATTGGTTATGGATAGCTCCTTTACTATTGTTAGTTTACACTTTTGTAATGTTTGCTGTCAAACGCTTTGAACCTTATGAGCCAGAATCGCGCAGCTATGGTCCGTTTTCACAGATAATTTGGATAAATCTTTTGCTTTTTCTTGGCTTCTTCTTATTTACTGGACTTTTCAGTAATAGTAATAGGTATTTTCATCAACGCGCTAAAGTTGAAGCTTTGATTGATAAAAAGGATTATGCAGGTGCATTGGATGTAGTACGAACAATGCCGCATACAGATTCTGTAACATCTATGCTAACCGTCTATGCAGTTGCGCGTAGAGGTCATTTAGCAGACAGTCTTTTTCATTATCCTTTGGAGGGTGGGGCAAGTACATTGCGTCCTGGTAAGGTACATTCGTGGCTACAACCTGATAGTGTACTCTATAAAGTTACCCGTAATTCAGCTAACTATCAGTTGACAGGTTTCTTGTTAGATCGCAATCTTGATGACTTTGCTCGCTATCTTCCACAGTATTATCCTGCAGATAGCCTTCGTCCACGTTATTATAAAGAAGCTCTCAAGATACTCTCGCTTAAGAAACGAGGATTAAGACTTATTGCACCTTATAAAAAAGGTAGCTATGCTGCCTATTATTATGCAAAGTAGCATTCTCCTTTATACAATAAATTTAGGTTAAAAATATCTTTACAGATATCGTAAAAATATTCTTTTAAAAACCGAATAAAACACTATTTCTGGGGATGTTTGTAACTTGCAGCGTATCAGTATGTTGTAAAGATGCTTGCGAAGCGGTGCTTAATTGGACTTCAAAAGGGCGTTAATATGACCTCAAAAGGGCATCTTTTGCAAGCCAAGAGGGCGTCTTTTCGAGTCCAATTAAGCATCAATTAAAATTCATGAAGAAAAAAATCCTTACATAATCGCCAATTTGTTGACTTTCTTTTAGCCCCAATAGCCTTTAAAATCTTAAATAGGGTGTTGTTTGTTTTTGTAACGACGGTTCAACAGAATGTGTACGTTATAAATATATATAGGTGGTTTTAGGATTATAATAGATGTTAGTATGTAATTCGTCTAATACGGAAACGTGATTATTGTGACCTTAATAATTAGTTGTGATAAAATAGTCTATTTATGTAATGGGCTGTTTGTATTATTTTCAATAATACCTAAATATGGTGAAAAACCTGAATAAAAGGGTGAGTGTTGTGGTGTGACTTAGGTACATAATTTCAATATATTTAGGTATTGTCATTTAATTCAGAAAACTCTACCTTTGTATCCAAGTTATAAATATATTAAATAATAACTCAATGATGAAGTTTATATCTGGGATAACTTTTGCCGTACTCCTTTCTGGTACGACCGCAGTACATGCACAAGTAAATGCAGCCGATTCTGTTATGACACATGCTAAAGGCAATAAGTTAAGTCTTGGCGGTTATGGTGAAGCTGCTTATTCTCGCAATTTTTACAGTGATAATGGTAATCGTTATACGACGCCAGGTCTTTATAAGAAGGATCCAAGCCATGGAAGATTTGATATTCCGCATGCCGTTATCTATCTTGGTTATGATTTTGGAAAAGGTTGGTCTGTAGGATCAGAGATTGAATTTGAGCATGGTGGCTCTGGTTCTGCTATTGAATATGAGGCAGACGAAGCAATTGAGTTCGAACATGAAACAGAGAAAGGTGGAGAAGTTGAACTTGAGCAATTCTGGCTTCAGAAATCATTCAGTAAAGCATTTAATATTAGAGCAGGTCATATTGTAGTTCCATTTGGTTTAGTGAATGCACATCATGAGCCATTAAACTTCTTTACAGTATATCGTCCTGAAGGGGAAAACACAATTCTTCCAAGTACATGGCATCAAACAGGTATTTCTTTCTGGGGTAAGGCAGGCGATTTTAGTTATGTAGCACAGATGATTGCAGGATTGGATGCTTATCATTTTAGTCGTGCTAACTGGATTCAGAAAGGTACATCAAGTCCTTTCGAGTTCGAGGTTGCTAATAAGTATGGTTTCCTTGCACGTGTAGACAATCATACTATTCCTGGTCTTCGTATTGGTGTTAGTGGCTATGTTGGCCAGGCTATGCACAACAACGTTCCACATGATAGTGAGAAGGGAGAGAAGAAGAAGATTAAGGGTAATGTCTATCTTGGTAGTTTAGACTTCACTTATAATAAGTATAATTGGATTGCACGCGGAAACATTGACTATGGTTATGTAAGCAATGCGCAAGAGATTTCACAGCTTTCATACCCTAATGTACAGTATGTTAAGCCTTATGAGTCAGGTAATGGTAAATACTTCGGAAGTCATGCAATGGCAATGATGTTTGAGGTTGGTTATGATATCTTCTCTCAGATTCACAAGTTGCGTGAAGACAATCAGAAACTTTATGTTTTCGGACATATTGAGCACTATGATTCTTATGTTCATGCTGTAACTAAGCAGTGGACTAATAGAACCGTTCTTGCAACAGGTATTAACTATTATCCTATCCCACAGATTGCTATTAAGGCAGAATACAACTACCGTAATCTGAAGAAGGGATACAATGATGAGCCAGCAATTAATATTGGTATAGCTTATCAAGGATTCTTCCTTTAAAAGACAAAGAATAAAGATCGAATAACCATTATTTAAAAAAGATTGTAATGAAAAAAGTAACAAAACTTGCTATGTTCCTTCTTGCAGGAACATTAGCTACGGGGTTTGTGTCATGTAGTAGTGATGATGATGAAGTCATTAATACAACAATCCTCACACCAGAACAGCAATCAGAGTTAAGTAAGATTGCAAGCGAGAGTAGCGCAAATGCAAATAAGACAGAGATGGGTAAGGTTGTTGCCAACTACATTAATGAAGTTGTTAAACCTACATATTTAGACTTGGCAGAGAAGTCTGATATCCTTTATAAGGCTTGCCAGAATCTGTACCAGAAGCGCAAAGCAGGTACACTGACTCAGAATGACATTGATGCTGCTTGTGAAGCTTTCAAGGCTGCACGTAAGGACTGGGAGCAGAGTGAGTCATTCCTCTATGGTGCTGCATCTGATAATGAGATTGACCCACATATCGACTCATGGCCACTTGACCATGATCAGTTGACAAGAGCATTGAATAATGCAGATGTTATCGCAGGTATTAATGGCGAGAATCCAGCCAAGTATGTTTATGACAACAATGGAAATTTCGACTCTGTGTTAGGTTTCCATGGATTGGAGTTCGTTCTCTTCCGTAATGGTAAGAATCGTACCGTAGCAGATTTCAATGCTGAGAAAGAGACAGAAGCAGGTCTTACAAGTGTAAGTACAGTGAACGAAGCAGCCTTTGCAGCAGCAGTTGCAGGTGACCTCCGTAACATGACTTATCTCTTGGAATATGGTTGGTTAGGTACAACTATCCCAACATCACATTTGAATCAGCTTGCAAATGCTATGTGGGTAGTCAACGGAACACGTCATAGAGGACTTTCTGCAAAGTTAATTCCATATCGTGATTATTCACAGTTCGCCACAAAGGAGAATGGTATGTTTGCTTCATGGCATGAGACACTGAACAATATCTTTATTGGCGGATGTAGTGGTATTTGTGAGGAGGTCGCTTCACAGAAACTTGGTCAAGCTTATCGTAAGGCTACAGGTACTGGTACTGCAGACGATGCAGCTAACTATATTGAGTCACCTTACAGTAAGCGTTCATTCCAAGATTACCAGGATAACATCTATTCTATCAAGAATTCACTCTATGGAGTTCGTGGTACAGAGAACATCTCTACTCCAGTTCAGTACTCTATTATGAACTTCTTGAAGAACAATAACTATCCTAAGTACAATGAGTTGAACAGCGCTCTTAACGAAGCAATTGCAGCCTTGGAGACAGCTAAGAAGAGCGGTATTGCATTCATTGACCAGCCAGGTAATCCACAGGTTAAGACTTGTATTGATAAGGTTGATGCTTTGAACGAGGCTCTTAATGCTGCTGGTACATGGATTAATCAGCAAAAAGATAAGTAATTAAGTTCTTGCAAATCTGAAAAGTAAAGATAATATAAAGATAATTTAGAGAACGTAGCTTTGTCTTCTTTAGGACAAGGCTACGTTTCAAACATACATTTAAACTATAAAACATTATGAGACACAACAGCTATAGCAAATACTTACTTGCTGGAGCACTTTTATGTGCATTTGCTGCATGTTCTGACGACAATGTTTCACCAGAAACACCACTGAAGCCATCAGAGCCTGAAACGAAGTACATTGGTCAAGCGGTAGGCAACTTCTCTGCTGACGAATGGTACCCAGCGGGTAAGCTTGGTACGACAGAGAATACTGCAGCAGGTTGCTATGAGGACAATACACCAGCTATTGACGAACAAGGACTAACTGATCTCTTCAATCAAGGTGATATGATGGTAAGTGCTAAGTACACGCTTAGCACTGAACCATACAAAGGTTGGGGTCCTGTAGCTTCACGTCGTTCATGTGAGTATTGCCACTCTGGCGGATATAGCCATGGCCATAGTCGTAATGACATGGAACCAGTAAAGGGCAATGGTTACATCGTTTCTGTTTATACTCCAGATGCTCCAGGAAGCAATAATGGTACACCAATTGACCAGTTGACTACCTTTACGATGCTTCAAGCTGTAGAGCCATTCTTGCCACCAGTAGATCCAAAGCAGATAAAGATTACTTGGCATGATGTTACTTCAATGCCAAGCGGACTCCCAATGCAGTTCCCTGATGGTGAGAAGTTTAGTCTTCGTTATCCTTCTGTTGCTATTCCACAGTCTGCTTTCAACACAGACCCAGTGCCAAGCAACTATGAAGTACGTTTGATAGCTTCATGTAACTTCCAAGGTCTTGGTTTGATTGATGCTATTTCTAATGAAGACTTAAAGAAGCAATATGAGACAGAGGGACGCTTTGTAGAGTTGAATCCAGAGTTCTGGGACAATACAACAAAGCAGTTGAAGCCTGAAGCATGGGCAAGTGATTATTTTGGAAACAAGTTCATCAAGCGTTTCAACTACGACTTACTTGATGGCTGTCTTGAGAATGATGTAGCTTTGTGGGATGAGTTGAACATCTTACGTTCAGATATCAAGCACATCTGTTCTACTGAAGCATGGGCTAAAGCAATGTCTGAAAACCAAAATGTCATTGATTATATACAGCAGCATGGAAGTAATCCAACGTCTTATGTACATCCTTATTATAACGATGGAACCCGCGAAGGTATAAAGAAGGCAGTAGGCTATTTGCTTTCTCCAAACGATAATGTTGACTTGTATAATAATCCTTACTTCAACTTCAAGCCAGAGATGAGCGACGACGCTTATCATGCATTTATGGTTTGGCACAGAGGTCTTGCTGTTCCAAGAGCAAGAAACTTGAATGATAAGGAAGTTCAGCGAGGAAAGGAACTTTTTGTTGGCGATCTTGGATGCGCTCATTGTCACAAGGCTTCTTGGACAACAGGTGCAGACAATCATGGCTCTTCTAAGATTCTTGGTAATAAGCAGTTGCCTAAGTATGCTAATCAGAAGATTTATCCTTACTCAGACTTTATCCAGCATAAGTTGGATATGAAGAATGATATTCATGGTTCATGGTGCCGTACAACACCTTTATGGGGTAGAGGTCTGTCACTTATCAACTCTGGTGCAGAAGATCGTCTCCATGATGCTCGAGCACGCAATGAGATTGAAGCAATCATGTGGCATGCTTATAGTAAGAACAGTCAGGCTTATAAAGCTGCTGTGAAGTTCTATAAGTTGCCTAAGGCTGATAGAGATGCTGTTGTTAAGTTCATACGCTCTATCTAATAATTTTAGTAAGTAACAAGAACATTTATAGGAAGAAGATGTAGTCTCAGAAGGACTCATCTTCTTCTTTATTATCTTACAGATGCGAACAAAGAAGACGCTTGAAATTATTTATGTTCTCCTTGTAATAGTGATGGCAACGGGGACAATCATTGGGAAATATACCAGTCTTGATTATGTTTCAGACAACATCTTCGGGTCGTGGTGGTTTTGTTTGTTGTGGGCTATAGGTACTGCAGCAGGCATTGTTTATTTTCTAAAGCGAAAGATTCGTCGGCCAATTGTTATAACATTACATTTGTCTTTTGTTGTAATTCTCCTTGGTGCATTGCTAACTCATCTCACCTCTAATAAAGGTGTGGTACATCTTCGACAAGGGAAAGCGATAGATACGTATATTACCAAGGATGGTAACGAGGCTAAACTACCATTCAGTATTCAACTGAACAAGTTTACTGTATCTTACCATGCTGGTAATATGGCTGCAATGGATTATGCATCAATTGTCACACTTATCCAAGGAGATAAGCATGAACAGTATCAGATTTCAATGAATAATATCTACTCTGGATATGGCACACGCCTTTATCAAAGTAGCTATGATGAAGACATGAAGGGTAGTTATCTCTCTGTTAATTCCGACCCGTATGGAATTCCTGTTACTTATTTAGGTTATGCTCTTCTTTTTTTCGGACTTATTGCGATGCTTATTGACCCTAAGGGAAACTTCCGACGTTTGCTCCGTAAGGAAGCAATAGCTGGCATCATACTGGTGATGGGCTGTTTGAATGCAAGTGCGCAACCTGCATTACCACGTCAGACTGCTGACGAGTTTGGAAAGATATTGATTGTTTATAATGGACGAATTTGTCCTATAGAGACATATGCTATCGACTTTACCAAAAAACTTTATGGTAAGAAAAGTTACAAAGACTTTACTCCTTCTCAGGTTTTAACGGGCTTTATGTTCTGGGGACAAGAGTGGATGAAGGAGCCTATCTTAAGACTAAAGGGAGCTGAACTGCGTAATAAACTGAACTTAAATGAATATATTTCTCCTATGAGTTTGTTTGGACAACAAGGTTATATATTAGGACCTTACCTCCAAGATGCACATAACCAGGAGAATGACAATGTATCAAAGCAGTTGCTTGATACGGACGATAAGATGATGCTGTTGATGGAATTAACGCAAGGTAAACCACTCAGAATCTTCCCTTATACGTCTAAAGTAATACTGTTGACTGGTTTACACCTACTGATAGATATCCGAAAGATATGCCAAAGGAACAGCAACAGTATATCCGATCTATTCTTCCTTTAGCGGGGCAGCTTGCCAGACAGGGGAAAATAGATATGCTGAACGAGCTTATCTTAAAATTAAGAAAGTACCAATATAGATATGGTGGCAATACTATTCCATCTGATACAGTGATTAAAGCAGAAGGAATCTACAATCATTTTCCATTTGCAACTATACTTTTCATTTTTAATTTGACAGCAGGTTTACTCTCAGTCTTATTCCTTGCACATAAGAAAAGATATAGATTTTTTACCTGGTTAATGTCTCTCTCATGGTGCGTTCTTACCTTTACGTTAGCTCTGAGATGGGTTATTAATGGTACGATCCCACTTGCTAACGGCTATGAGACGATGTTACTGTTATCTTGGCTTATCATGCTTGTATCTGTTTTGACGACAAGGAAGCTACAACTTATGACAACTTTCGGATTACTCATGAGTGGTTTTATGCTTCTTGTAAGTCATCTTGGCGAGATGGATCCAAGTATTACGCCGCGTATGCCTGTGCTGAATAGTCCACTATTAAGCATTCATGTAAGTATCATCATGATTTCTTACGCACTTCTCTCTCTTACGTTTATTAGTGCGATAGCCTATTTTCTTACTTGTAATAGTAAACGAGAAAGCATTATGGCTGCTAATCGCCAGTTGACCGTTCTTTCACAGATTTTCCTCTATCCAGCCATAACAACATTGGGATTAGGAATATTTATTGGAGCTATATGGGCTAATATTAGTTGGGGAAGCTATTGGGGATGGGACCCAAAAGAAACGTGGGCTTTGATTACCTTCATGATTTATGCTATCCCCTTGCACACCAATTCATTCTCAGCATTAGGTAAACCAAAGAATTATCACCTCTTTATGTTACTGTCATTCTTTAGTATACTTATGACCTACTTTGGTGTTAACTATATCCTTGGTGGTATGCATTCTTATGCTTAAGGTGTACATGTGTGTTGTACTCATATGTTTATTTAGAGTTAAGGAGGGCTTCGCACAAATGGTGTTGACCATTAGCACCATATGTGCGGGGCTGCAACACCAGATGTGCGCAGTAGTCGTACACTAATAGATAAGGACAAGAAAAGTTAGTTTTTGTTGTTGCTTACAAGCGAATAAGGTCTGAATGTTTCGCACATTCAGACCTTGTTCGTTTCTAATATTGTTTTATGGTCTCTACAAGAAGTAGTTCTCTAACTCCTTTATCGACTCCTCTGTTATGTCATCAATATTCTTTATAATCTCACCTTTCTCCATCAATACAATTCTATTACTGATATCTGTTGTATGGTGTAGATTGTGACTTGATATGAGAATAGAAGCCTTATGTTTCGTTTTATACTCTATCAAAAGTTTTTTAAGATGATTTTGACTACTTGGGTCGAGGAAGTTGAAAGGCTCATCAAGGATAACGAACTTTGGACAAGAGAGTAGGGCAGCAACTATGCCAACCTTCTGTTTGTTTCCTGCAGATAGTTCACGGATATATACTTTCTGCCAAGAACCTCATCGCCAAGGAAGGATTGTAAGCTGTTAAGTCTTTCTTCCATCTCCTGTTCTTCAATGTTATTGACTTTTGCAATAAAGGTAAAGAACTCCTTTGGCGTAAGGAACTCTATTAAAAAACTCTCATCAAGATAAGCAGCTATATAACTTTTCCATGCGTCTTCAAGATGAGAAACTAAAGTCATATTGCTGTTAAGATTTGCTTTATCCTGTTGACTGTTTTCATCAGTAAGACAGAAGTTTACGATACCACTGTCGGCTTTGATTAGATTAAGAATCAGACGGAAGAGAGTTGTCTTACCAGCGCCATTATTCCCAACAAGACCAATAATCTCGTTGGAGGGAAAACAAAAATCGGGGATAGACACAGCTGTCTTATCCCCGAATTTCTTTATAAGGTTATTAACGGATATCGCGACCATGACAATTCTTAAATTTCTTACCACTACCACATGGACATGGGTCGTTTGGACGTGGCATCTTGTCTGCACGGTATGGGGTGTGGCTTACTTCCTGTGCGCCTTCGCGGGTGTCATGCTGTGCTGCAGCAACCTGGTTAGGGTCATTTAGTTCCACCTTCTCCTCTCTGTACTGCTGGCTATGCTCCTCTGGCGCAGCCTCCTGAATGTCCTCAGCTGGCTGCATCTCTGGAATCTGACCACGCATGAGTACACTTGCAGTACGATTGTTCATATCGTCAATCATGTTGTCCCACAACTTCACACTCTCCAACTTGAAGATGAGCAATGGGTCTTTCTGCTCGTAAGAAGCATTCTGTACAGAGTGACGAAGGTCGTCTAACTGACGGAGATTCTCTTTCCAATCATCATCAATGATATGGAGAAGAATAACCTTCTCAAACTGCTTAACAACAGACTTAGCCTCGCTCTCGTAAGCTTCCTTCAAGTCGCATGGTATGTTGTAAACGCGCTTACCATCTGTAATTGGAACCATGATACGCTCATACATTGCGCCTTGATTCTCATATACCTGCTTGATGATAGGCCACGCAACAGTCTGGATACGCTCTGTCTTGCGTGAGAAAGCCTCCATTGCAGCCTGGAAACTGCGCTCAGAAAGTTCTGAAGTGTTACCACCATTGAACTCTTCCTCAGTGAATGGACATTCCATTGCAAGAATCTTCAAGAATTGTTCCTTGCAACCCTCATAGTCATTGTTCTCAATGATGTTTACGCAACGGTCCCAAATAATGTTAGAGATATCCATGCCGATACGCTCACCCATCAAAGCGTGACGACGCTTCTCATAGATAACTGTACGCTGCTTGTTCATGACATCATCATATTCCAACAAACGCTTACGGATACCGAAGTTGTTTTCCTCAACCTTCTTCTGGGCGCGTTCAATACTATTTGAAATCATTGAACTCTCAATACGCTCACCCTCTTCAAAGCCGAGTCTATCCATTACCTTAGCAATACGCTCTGAACCGAAGAGACGCATCAACTTGTCTTCAAGTGATACATAGAATACTGATGAACCTGGGTCACCTTGACGACCGCACGACCACGAAGCTGACGGTCTACGCGACGGCTCTCGTGACGCTCTGTACCGATGATTGCCAAACCACCAGCATCCTTCACTTCCTGAGAAAGTTTGATGTCGGTACCACGACCTGCCATGTTGGTAGCGATTGTTACTGCACCAAGACCATCTACAGAACGACCTGCCTCGGCAACAATCTGAGCCTCCTTCAAGTGCTGCTTAGCATTCAATACCTGGTGTGGAATCTTACGCATGTTAAGCATCTTACTCAAAAGCTCACTGATCTCGACAGATGTTGTACCAACAAGACAAGGACGACCTTGATTTCTCATTGCCTCAACCTCGTCGATAACAGCTGCATATTTCTCACGTGCTGTTTTATAAACGCGGTCTTCCATATCCTTACGTTGGATTGGACGGTTGGTTGGAATCTCAACAACATCGAGCTTATAGATGTCCCAGAACTCACCAGCCTCAGTAGAAGCTGTACCCGTCATACCTGCAAGTTTGTGGTACATACGGAAGTAGTTCTGTAAAGTAATCGTTGCGAAAGTCTGTGTCGCTGCCTCTACCTTTACATGTTCCTTAGCCTCAACAGCCTGATGCAAGCCATCGCTCCAACGACGACCTTCCATGATACGACCTGTCTGCTCGTCGACAATCTTAACCTCACCATTCAAGACAACATACTCATCGTCCTTGTTAAACATGGTGTATGCCTTCAAGAGCTGTTGCAATGTGTGTACACGTTCACTCTGAACACCGTAGTGAGCCATCAATGCATCCTTCTGATCGATATATGTTTGCTCATCAATAACTTTATCATCCTTCTGCTTCTCAAGTGCAGAAAGCTCTGTGGTAATATCAGGTAATACGAACAACTGGTCATCCTTTACCTGTGCAGCTAACCATGCTGTACCTTTATCTGTGAGGTCGCATGAGTTCAACTTCTCGTCTGTCACGAAGTAGAGAGGTTCGATTGCCTTTGGCATTTCACGGTTGTTATTAGCCATGTAATACTCCTCTGTCTTCAGCATACCAGCCTTGATACCTTCCTCAGAGAGGTATTTAATGAGGGCTTTGTTCTTAGGCAGTGCCTTAAATGAACGATAGAGGGCAAGGAATCCTTCCTCCTGGAGCTTCTGGAAAACCTCTTTATTGTTTGCATTCTTCTGTGCCTCAGCCAACTTGTGGCGAGCTTCTGAAAGAAGTTCTGTAGCCTGCTTGCGCTGAACCTCATAAAGGCTCTGTACCAATGGCTGGAATTCTTCAAACATCTGTACGTCACCCTTTGGTACTGGACCACTAATAATAAGAGGTGTACGAGCATCGTCAATTAACACAGAGTCAACCTCATCGACAATAGCATAGTTGTGCTGACGTTGTACGAGGTCGGCTGGTGATACTGCCATATTGTCTCGCAGATAGTCGAAACCAAACTCGTTATTGGTACCGAAGGTGATATCTGCTTGATAAGCCTTACGACGTGAAGGAGAGTTTGGTTGGTGTTTGTCAATACAATCAACTGAAAGACCGTTGAACATATAGAGAGGACCCATCCACTCAGAGTCACGTTTTGCAAGATAGTCGTTGACAGTTACGACGTGAACACCATTACCAGTGAGGGCATTAAGGAATACTGGAAGGGTAGCAACAAGGGTTTTACCTTCACCAGTAGCCATCTCGGCAATCTTACCTTGATGAAGAACTGTACCACCGAATACCTGTACGTCATAGTGAACCATTTCCCATTTAAGGTCGTTGCCACCTGCTGTCCAGTGGTTGTGGTAGATAGCCTTGTCGCCATCAATAGTGATAAAGTCCTTTGAAGGGTCTGCAGCCAACTCACGATCGAAGTCGGTTGCTGTTACGATTGTTTCCTCATTCTCAGAGAAGCGACGTGCTGTATCTTTGACAATAGAGAATGCTACTGGCATAACCTCATCGAGAGCCTTCTCATAGTTGTCAAGAGCTTCTTTCTCAAGTTTATCTATTTGATTGAAAATAGCTTCACGATCTTCAATCGGTGTAGCTTCAATTGTTGTACGAAGTTCGGTTATCTTCTCACGTTGTTCCTTACTGCATCCTGGACATACTTCTGGATTTCCTTTGTCTTTGCACGCAATTCGTCATTGCTGAGTGCTTTAATCTCTGGATATGTAGCCTTTACCTTATCTACGTATGGCTGTATAAGCTTCATATCACGTGTTGACTTATCTCCGAAAAGTGCCTTTAATATCTTATTGAAATTCATTTATTCTAATTGAGTTTGTTATTTATATTAGAGGTTCTCCCTCTTTGTTTACTTCTATATATCTATGTTTTGTAATATTGTTTATTACGCTAAAGGAAGTAAACTGGGGGCACGAATCTTGATTCCAGTCCTTAAGGAAGGATTAGGAAGGAATAGTTGTGATTCCTGATTATTATTTGATTGAGATGTTAAAGCAATGGAATAATTGTCGTATAAGTCTGTCACAAAGACTGCTTTGCTTTGTGCTGGCTCTGTTTCTTCGTCTTCTTTAATCTGCTTAAAGGCCTCAAGAACTGACAGAATCTCCTGTTCAACGCCCTTAAACGCTTGTTTATGACAAAGATCTTCGATGTTGACATCACCCAACGCAATCTTTAGCGCAGACTGATAGCTCTGCGCCTCGACTCCTGTTGCCGCAAGTACGACAAGTAAAGCGGTGATGTATTTATTCATTATCTTTTATTTCTTTGAACTACTCACGGTTGGTGCAACCGCTTTATTAATCCGCAAATGTACTATACAATGTAATAGCAAGAATGATGCCACAATTAATATTGGCAGTGGTATTTCTTGGAATAAACTTCCGAAAAGTCCTAAAATGATAAGAACTCCCCATATTTTCCACCATATTACCTTCTTCTTTTTAATTGTACTATAAAGGAAGAACAATGGTAAAGGATTAAAGAATAATAGGATGAAATTCAAACTAACACATGGATGTTGTGAGAAAATCATTATGAAGAAGATAATTCCCATGAGTCCCGATGTAAGCATTAAAGCTAAGTCCCACGCCCAATAAACCTGCTGTCTGCGATAGCTAAAGAGCATCATTACAAGACTGATAACTGCAAATATGAGTGCTATAGAAAGCGGAGAAAGTGGAAAAGCTGGTTCTGCCACTTCTGTTTCAGCATCCAATAGTACGTTAGTTTCCTTTACTAAAGGCTTTCCGTTGTATCTTGCTTTGTCAAAGTCACTCCTTAAGTTCTCTGGAAGAAACTGCTGTTCAGACTTTGTTGTCTTACGATCAGCATTCACACCGAGTAGGAGGTCTTCTCCGAATTGTGACCATTCATATTTATTGTTCCATTTATGTATCATAGAACGGAACGTTGCATCTTCTTCTGCTGGTGGGTAAACAACCTTTCCATGGAGGTGATTGACGAGCATATCACGTGCCCTTGTGGTACAATTGTCAAAGAAGTAGTTGTAGCGATAAACAACATTTTCAGGCTTCATGTTCTCCTGCAAAGCTTTATATATAACCTCTTTATCTTCAGCTGATAAATTAAGAACCTGTTCGACAACTCTCGTCCTTCATAACTATATTGAGCAAGGAACATATCCATAGGTTGAACTCCCATGCGATAGTCTGTCATACCAAGAACAAAACGAGGGATAAAGTAGGTTTGGTCGAGGGAGAAAATACCATAGTTGATGGCAAGGTCTTCTCCGCTTTCTTTGTCGTAATATCGAATAGCGGTATGACCATATTGTGCCCAAACTTCTTTACCGGGTGAACAAGTCAAAAGGGATATCTGAATACGATCAGGATTAGTCATAGACTGAGCCCCCGCTGTAGCGTTAACAACAGACAGGATGAAAGTCAGTACAATATATAATAATCCCTTTTTCATTTTCTCCGCAAAGGTAGTAAAAAAGCATGAGAGCACAAAGAAAGCTTATTAAAAATCAAAATCCTTTATTGTTTTTCTGCAATATAGATTTTTTTTAATAACTTTGCGCCAATATATTGTTTAGACATATCGTCAGAATAAGAAAAAGAAAGCGAATGAAAAAGATAATTGCAGCAGCGTTCCTTGCAGGTCTTGCAGTACAGGTGTCAGCTCAAAGCGGAACTAACTCTCCATATAGTCAGTATGGATTAGGTGCTTTGGCATCTCAGGCAACAAGTTTTAATCGTGGTATGAACGGATTGGCATACGGATTTCATGAGCGTAATCAGGTGAACTATGCGAACCCTGCTTCATACGCTTCTGTTGACTCTCTTTCATTCATATTTGATGCAGGTGTTAGCCTTCAGTTGACTAATTTTGAGGAAAATGGTAACAAGGTAAATGCTAAGAATGCTGATATTGAATACGTTGTTGCGTCATTCAGAGCTTTTAAGCATGTGGGTGTTAGCTTTGGTCTTTTACCTTATACAAATGTAGGTTACAACTTTAGTAACACTCAAAATGTCAATGCTTTCCCAAGTACATCTTCTGTAAATGCTACGTATTCCAATGCTTATAATGGTAGTGGTGGTTTACATCTTGTTTATTTAGGTGCTGGTTGGGAGCCTTTTAAGGGTTTCTCATTTGGTGCGAATATTGGTTACTTGTGGGGAACACTGAATCGTAATTCGACAAACACCTATAGTGACAGTTATGTAAATACATTGTCAAAGAATTATTCTGCGCAGGTAAAAAGCTACAAGGTTGACTTCGGTGCACAATATACTTATGCTGTAGATAAGAAGAATGAGCTGACCTTGGGTCTTACTTACTCTCTTGGACATAATTTAGGGACAGAGGCTGAGTGTAATTTGATTTCAACAAATTCACAAACAAGCGTTTCTGATACAACTCGTTATGTTGTATCAAACTCTCTTGAACTGCCTCATACTTTCGGAGTTGGTTTGATGTGGAATCATAATAACCGTCTGAAGTTCGGTGTTGACTATCAGTTGCAGAAGTGGGCTAAGCTAAAGTACCCACAATTAACCACAGTCAATGGTACAACAAGCTATAATCTCGTTGATGGACAATTCAATGATCGTCATAAGTTCACACTGGGTGGTGACTACTGCAAGGGCGAACGCTATCGTGGTTTCTTTAGTCGTATGCACTATCGAGCAGGTTTTAGCTATGCCAGTCCTTATCTAAAGATTAATGGTGTAGACGGTCCACGCGAGCTTTCTGCAAGCCTTGGAGTTGGTATTCCAATTCTCAATGCTTACAATAATCGCAGTATGTTGAATATCAGTGCTGAGTGGGTGAACCAGAGTGTTACGGGAATGATCAAGGAAAATATGTTCCGTATCAACGTTGGTTTCACATTCAATGAGCGCTGGTTTGCTAAGTTCAAGGTTGAATAATATGCGTTCAAGCCTTTATTCATTTTTTATTGGATTAGTATTATTTACAGCGAGCTATGCTATGGTTTCCTGTTCGGAGGAACGTGAGCATACCGCTCCTGCTATTCATGACCGTGACTCTGTGCCGGTTATGACTACATATGGTGTCAATACACTTATCTCAGATTCAGGCGTTATCAAATATCGTATTGTTACTGAGCGTTGGGAAATTAATGAGAATAGAAGACCTTCACGTTGGACTTTCAATAAAGGAATCCTACTTACTCAGTTTGATTTGAAGAAACATGTAGTGGGTTATATTCAATGTGACTCTGCTGTTTACTTTGATAAGGACCGTCGTTGGGAACTAAGAGGGCGTGTAAGAATCCTTACAGCGCAAGGGCTTAATTTCTATAGCAATGAACTCTATTGGGATGAGCGTAACCATGAGATGTGGTCATATTCTTATTCACACCTCAAGACACCTGATAAGGAATTGCAAGGAAACTGGTTCCATAGCGATGAGCAGATGACAAATTACGAGATACGACAGACAAAGGGGTGGGGCATCTTCTCTAATAATGAGTTTATGTCGCCTGCTGGTTCTCCTCCCTTTACGCCTATTGATACCACACGTGTTGATAGCATGAAAGGTCCTGTAGTTAAACAAAAGTAATAATTGTAGTTTGATAAAACTTAAATATTCTTCCCTACCATGTATAATCTCTCTTAAATAGATAGTTTCGTGTTGTTTTAAGCGTTAGTAAGTTTATCCTTACAATCCTTACTTACAACAAGTTGTTTTCCTTTCATTAATCTATTGCATTGCAATTAGTGCTCCGCACCATTGGTGCTAAGCCTTCGCACGACATGTGTGGGGCATCAATACAATCATAGAAGATGAGAAAATAGGTTCATAACTGTCATGTATAGGAAGAGACTTATGGCTAACGTGTACGGGAAATGTTTACCAAGTCGCACTAAATAGTAATAAGAAATTGGATATAAATTTAATTATAGGAATTATAATAACAATGGTACTCTCTGCATTCTTTCAGGAATGGAGATTGCCTTTGTTGCAAGTAATCGTCTTCTTGCGGAGATGGATAAGGAGAAGAATGGTATTGCACAAAAGTGTCTAACCATCTATTATAATAATCCGAATGGTTTTGTATCTACGATGCTTGTAGGTAACAATATTGTTCTTGTTATGTATGGTATCTTCTTTGCTCAGATATTTGATACGACACTGTTTGCATCGTTTGATTCAGCAACACGTGTGATATTAGATACTTTAGCATCAACACTCGTCATTCTTTTTACAGGAGAATTCTTACCTAAGACCTTGTTTAAGAGTAATCCTAACCGCTTACTTACCTTTTTTGCCCCATTGGCATATGTCTTTTTTATTATTCTTTGGCCTATTAGTCGCTTTGCAACCTTTCTTGCGCGAGTCCTTTTGCGTCTTGTTGGTGTAAAGATGGATGAGAAAGAGTCTGATGGTACGTTTACGAGAGTAGATCTTGACCACCTCGTACAGAGTACTATTGAGAATGCTAAGAACGAAGATGAGATAGAAGACGAGGTAAAGATATTCCAAAATGCCTTGGAGTTTCAAGATACAAAAGTGCGTGATTGCATGGTGCCACGTACTGAGATTAAGGCTGTTGAAGAGAATTGCTCGCTCGAAGAACTACAGCAAATGTTCATAGAAAGTGGTAACTCTAAGATAGTTGTTTATGAAGGTGATATCGATCATATAAAGGGTTATATTCACTCTTCAGAGATGTTCCGTTCTCCAAAGAACTGGAAAGACCATATCCGACAAATGCCGTTTGTGCCAGAGACGATGGCTGCACATAAACTTATGCAGGTTTTCCTTATCCAAAAGAAAGCTTGGGAGTGGTTGTGGACGAGTTTGGCGGTACCAGTGGTATTGTTTCTTTGGAAGATATCGTAGAGGAAATCTTCGGAGACATTGAGGATGAGCATGACAATACAAAGTATATTGCAAAGCAGATAAATGATAATGAGTATATCCTTTCGGCACGTTTGGAGATTGATAAAGTAAACGAAATGTTCAATCTTGATTTGCCAGAGAATGATGATTATATGACAGTCGGAGGCTTATTGTTACACGTCTATCAGAGTTTTCCAAAACTAAACGAAATCATTACAGTTGGGCAATACGAGTTTAAGATAATCAAGAACACCATGACAAAAATAGAACTCGTACGGCTAAAAGTCAATGGTACAGAGTAATTTCTAAAAGAAAAATTATGATACTTGCCCTTTTTTTTGTATTTTTGTGGGCAATTTGTCATACTGAATAGAATAATTAAAATCAAATAATAAATCTAAAATGGCAGCATTAGGAAAAATTAGAAGCAAAGGGGGCTATACTGGTAGGTGCTATCAGCCTTGCCTTGGTTGCATTCTTGGCTGGAGATGCGGCCCGCTCATGTGAAGGTATGAAGGGTGAGTCGCGTCAGCAAATTGGAGAAATCTTGGGCAAAAAGATTAGTGTCCAGGATTATCAGAAGTTGATTGATGAGTATCAGTCTGCAATTAAGTTTACTATGCAGCGTGATAATCTCACCAATCAGGAACTTAATCAAGTAATGGACCAAGTTTGGCAGCAGCTTGTAAGCAATCGTGTTATCGAGGCTGATGCAGAGAAGGTTGGTCTTACTGTAACAGAGAAAGAGATTCAGAACGTATTGAATGAGGGTACTAATCCAATGTTGGTTCAGACTCCATTCGTGAACCAGCAGACTGGTCGTTTTGATGTAAATGCTCTAAAGCAGTTCTTTGATAGCTATAACAAGGCTAAGGCTGCAAAGTCTCCACAAGTAGAGCAGATGCAGCCTATCTATGACTATTGGCTCTTTGTAGAGAAGAATCTTCGTGCTCAGTTGCTTGGTCAGAAGTATCAGGCACTGCTCGCAAGTTGTGTTCTCTCAAACAAGGCTGAGGCTAAGATGGCTTTCAAGGATAATAACGAGGAAAGTCAGATTCAACTTGCTTCTTTGGCTTACAGCACTGTAAAGGATGCTGATGTTAAGGTGACAGACGATGACCTCAAGGCTAAGTATGCAGAATTGAAGCCAGCTTTCCGCCAGAATGTTGAGACACGTGATATCAAGTTTGTTGACTTCCAGATTAAGGCAAGTGCTGCAGACCGCAGTCAGGTTGTTAAGGAGATGAACGACTTCCAGAAGCAACTCGCTTCTGCAGCAGATCCTGCTGCTGTTGTTAGCAAGAGTGGTTCTGAGATTCCTTATCTTGGTCTTCCTGTAAGTAACAAGGCTTATCAGCAGTATCCTGACATTGCATCAAAGATTGATTCACTTTCTGTAGGTACAACTGGTGTTGTTGAAAACGCTCAGGACAATACTTTGAATATCATCCGTGTACTTTCTAAGGCACAGTTGGCAGACTCAATCCAGTTCCGTCAGATTAATATTGCAGCTGCAACCCCTGATGAGGCTCGTGCTAAGGCAGACTCTATTCAGAAGGCATTGGCTGGTGGTGCTGATTTTGATGCACTTGCAAAGCGTTATGGTCAGACTGGTGAGAAGGTATGGTTTACTGGTCAGCAGTACGAGATGGCTCCAAGTATGAATCAAGACAACCGTACATTTATAAATGCTCTGCTCAATGGTGAGGTGAATGCAACGCAGAATCTTGCTCTTACGCAGGGTAACATTATCCTTCAGGTACTTGATAAGAAGGCCTTTACAACAAAGACAACTGCTGCTGTTATTAAGAAGGTCGTAGACTTCTCTAAGGCTACACGCAGCAATGCTTACAATAAGTTCTCTGAGTTTGTTGCTAAGAGTTCTACTGTAGCAGACCTTGAGAAGAATGCTCCTAAGTCTGGTTATCAGGTTCAGTCACTCAATGACATCTCTACGGCTGAGCACTATGTTGGTGGTATTCCTGGTACACGTGACGCGTTGAAGTGGCTCTTCGAGGCTAAGCAGGGTGAGGTTTCACCTCTCTATGAGTGTGGTAATAATGATCACCTCTTGGTTATCGCTTTGACTGCTGTTCATCCACAGGGCTATCGTTCATGGGATGATGCACAGGTAAAGGAAATCCTCAAACGTGAGGTTATTAAAGATAAGAAGGCAGAGAAACTCATGGCTAAGCTCAAGGGTGTAAACTCTATTGCCGCAGCTCAGGCTAAGGGTGCTAAGGTTTCTTCTGTTAATCAGATTACATTTGCAGCTCCAGCATTCGTACAAGCAACTGGTTCTGTAGAGCCAGCTCTCTCTGGTGCAGTTGCAGGTACAGCAGCAGGCAAGTTCTCTAAGGCTCCTGTAAAGGGTAATGCTGGTGTTTATGTGTTCCAGGTAGTAAAGAAGTCTATGCGTGCAGGTTCTAAGTACGATGAGACTTTGGTAATGCAGCAGGCTGCTCAGGCAAATATGCAGTTGGTTGGTAACTTTATGCAGGATCTAATCCTTAAGGCAAAGGTTGTTGATAACCGCTACCTCTTCTTCTAAGAGATTACTACACCTTATATATATAAGACGGATGTACTATCAAAGTATATCCGTCTTTTTTCTTTATACAGCTTTTTATGGCTTTAACAAGCTGAATATTATGTTATAATAATTATTTCTTTGTTGCTCTCATTTACCCTAATCTTTATACATTTCTGCACATAATATTTTGAAATGTGCTTATAAATATGTATCTTTGCACACAGATTGAAATATTGTGCAATGGAAAAGATTCCGAGTTTTAATGAATTAATAGAGAAGAGTATCATCGAACATTGGGACCGTGATGCTCTAACAGATTATAAAGGCAAGACCCTTCAATATCATGATGTTGCAAGAAAGATTGAAAAGTTGCACATTATGTTTGAGGCAAGTGGTGTAAAACGTGGTGATAAGATAGCACTCTGTGGAAGAAACTCTTCCGCTTGGGCTGCTTCTTTCCTTGCAGTACTCACTTACGGTGCTGTAGCTGTGCCTATCTTGCATGAGTTTATGCCAGAGCAGATTCATAACATTGTCAATCACTCAGATGCAAAACTTCTTTTTGTAGGTGATGTCGTTGTGACTCAGATTGATGCCATGAAGATGCCAAACTTGGAGGGAATTATTTATATTCCAGATTACTCATTGGTAGTAAGTCGTACGGATAAGTTGACTTATGCACGTGAACATCTCAATGAGGAGTTTGGACGTCGTTACCCTAAGTACTTCCGTCCAGAGCATATACATTACTATCGTGAGCAGAGTCCAGACGAACTTGCTTTGATAAATTATACCAGTGGAACCACAGGCCGTTCTAAAGGTGTAATGCTTCCATACCGTTCTTTATGGAGCAATGCTGATTTTGCTAAGCATGTTTTAGGCCATGTAATTAAGCCCGGAGATAATGTTATCAGTATTCTTCCAATGGCTCACATGTATGGAATGGCATTTGAGTTTATCTATGAGTTCCTCTCAGGTGTTCACATTTACTATCTGACACGTATCCCTTCTCCTGCTATTATCTCTCAAGCACTTCAAGAGGTAAAGCCTGTTATTATGATTGCTGTACCTTTGGTAATTGAGAAGATTATTCGTAAGAAGGTATTCCCAAAGATTCAGAACAATCGTATGCGTCTCCTGCTGAATATGCCAGTAATTAACAAGAAGGTACGTGCAAAGATTCGTGAGCAGGTATATCAGGCCTTTGGTGGTAATCTTTACGAGATTATTATTGGTGGAGCAGCTCTCAATGGTGAAATCGAGAGTTTCTTACGTCGCATAGAGTTCCCATATACTGTAGGTTATGGTGCAACAGAATGTGGTCCAATTATCTGTTATCGTGATTGGAAGACCTTTAAGCAAGGCTCTTGTGGTCAGGCAGCTTTACACCAGGAAGTACGTATCAATAGTTCTGATCCAGTAAACGTACCAGGTGAAATCTTGACCAAGGGACCTAATGTTCTTCTTGGTTACTATAAGAATGAAGAAGATACAGGTCAGACGATTGACAAGGATGGTTGGTTCCATACCGGTGACCTTGGTTTGATGGATGAGGATGGTAACGTCTTTATTAAGGGACGTTCTAAGAATATGCTTCTTGGAAGTAATGGGCAAAATATCTACCCAGAGGAGATTGAGGATAAACTTAATTCTCTGCCTCTCGTAAGTGAGTGTTTAGTTATTCAGAGTGGTGAAAAGCTTATTGCCTTAGTTCATCCTGATTATGACGAAGCTCAGAACTTAGGACTCAATGCGGATGACCTCAAGAATATTATGGAGGAAAACCGCACACAGTTGAATACAATTGTACCAGCTTACTGCAAGGTTGCTGAGATACGTATTCAAGAAGAAGAGTTTGAAAAGACACCAAAGAAGTCTATCAAGCGATTCTTATACACAGAATAGTTTTTAATCTTTTAGAATATCGGGGATATAAATCCTCTTTTATCCGGCATTTTATGCAACTATGGGAGAAGGGAATTTATGTCCCTCTTTTGTTTTTACCCTTTTGATAGATTGATTTATAGTTGAGGAATTCTAACTTTGCCCTTTATTATAGTACGACAATAGTTAGTAATTATTGCTGTCCGGTAAAACTTAAATAACATATAAATCCTTGCGGAATTGTCTTTATATAGGTAATTCCGCATTCTTTTTTGAAATCCAAGCCCCCTAATCAAATAAGTCAAGTTCTTTTGGTGGTGAATTTGCCTTTTCAGCTATTATGATGAGTTCATCATTTTGTGGATTTTCCATAAATGAGATGAAATCAGTGTAATACATCAGTGTGAGCCTCAGCATGGTTACCAGCTGCGAGAAGGATACGTGTCTTTTTATCATTCTGGAGATAACGGTACAAAGCAGATTGGCAATGAGTACCACCCATGTCTGTATCTGTATGGCATTTACACTGTCACCATAGAAGAAATGCAGTGGGAAGTTCTGTTTGAGCTGCTTGTAAAGGGACTCTATAGCCCATCTTCGCTTGTAAATCTCCTCAAGGTCCTTTACATCAAGCTCAAGGTTATTGGTCAACAGGACAACTGACTTATGTGAGTTGTCACTCCACAGTTCCACTCGTCTTGCCTGGTGTCTTATCTCCCCCTTCTCAAAGACAATCTTCTTGTCTGTATGTGTAACCAATCCATCAGGGCTTACATAGGTTACTGAGGACAACTCCGTATAGGTGAGATTCTTCTTCATCTTGGTCACATAGCATACCCCTTCCTCTGTAAGTCGCTGGAACTGTGCATAATCAACGTATGCTCTGTCCATGGTAAGGGTAGCATCCTTAGGAAGGATGCACTTCTTTAAGTAGATAATGATCATGTGTGGCGGCAGAGGTAAGCTGTACGACCATGGGAACGCCAACATGATACTTCATCACCGTATGAACCTTCATACCGCCTTTCTTCTTACCACTCTTGGGGTGTCTGCCTACACCCTTGAGTATGTTGTCAAAAAGGGTAATCGTAGTTGAATCCATCATATACAGAAGCTTTTCCCACTTCTGTTCACCTTTAGGGCGGCTGTCCGATAAAAAAGAACCATAACGCTCTAAGAGGTACGCATAAACGCTTGCAAAGAACTCTTGTGGGCGACGCTTGTTGGCATCAGCAAGCGTACTACGACGGACGACATAGTCGATGCCAAGATGATGCAGTTTGTTTACTTCAGCCTTCATGCCTATCTCCACTTCCCGAAGAGAATCAAAGTGTTTGAGAACACCGAAAAGCATTATGACAAGGTGAGTCCACCCATCAAGACGCTTTACATAAGCTTCACTTCGGGGTGTTTCAAGGCTGATTTGCTTGATTTGTTGCTTATCGAGTAATTTTATTACCTGATTATAGACCGGCTGTCCGATAAAATGTGTACTTTTGCCCATGTTATTGAAGTTTTATCGCAGAAACAAAAGTAACAAAAAGGGCTGAAATCCAAATACGGATTTTAGCCCTTAACTTTTATATGTGGAAAAGGTTTACCGGACAGCAATAGTTAGTAATGTAAAATAAATTCACATAGCCAATTTGTAAAAACCACCCAATAGCTTGCAATTAACGCCCTTTTGGCTTGCAAAAGGTACCCTTTTGGAGGCTTATTAACGCCCTTTGGAAGGCTAACTAAGCACCTTTTAAAAGGCTATCTTGTAATGTTTTGAGTGTCAAATGATTATAAAGGTGTGATGTGAAGCTGTTTTTACGTGTAAAATAGTATGTTGATTTGTGGGTTTTGTAATGTTTTTTCTTTCCTTCTAATATGCACTCATCAGACTTATTTTAAGCTGATGAGATAGAATTAATCGGCTATGATTGACTCTGAACTTTAGAAAGAAATATACATTGACAGACAGTACTATAACATTGTTAGCGATCTGCCAGTATCCCATAATAATCGTTTTGCCCAACGGAGAACAACCAATGCGCTGACAACGGCTACAGCTGAGTCAATCCAAGTAATGTTCCAAAACATGGCACAGAGTATTCCGATGATTGCTCCAATCTCTGTTAGAGCATCTGAAAGGACATGGAGGTAGGCTGCATGGCTATTGTAGTCTGCTGCACCATGATGTCCATGAAGGATTGAAGCACTAATAGTGTTTGCAACCAAACCTATTCCTGCTGTTGTTAATGCCAATTCATAGTTGTGGATTTCTCCATGTGAAGATAATCGTTCTACTGCTTCTACGATAATAAAGATAGCTGTGAGAATCAGAAATATACCACTTGTGAAAGCAGCTAAGTTTAGTATCTTTTCTGTATCGTAATGGGTTGCACCCTTGTTTTGTAAGTAGCGTACTAACACGTAGGCAGCCCAGTTGAGTCCAATAACCAATACGTGTGAACCCATGTGGACGCCATCTGCAAAGAGTGCCATTGAGTGGGAAGATAGTCCCACAACAATTTCAGCAAGCATAACACAGAAAGCGAAGACTACCACAAAGGCAGTACGTTTCTTGTGAAGAACGTTCTATCTTGTTTGACATTGTTTTCTTTAATTCCTAATGTTTAGTTATATATGCTTATGAATCAAGATTCAGAAGCCATAACCCTTAATCTTTAGTTGTTTATAATTCCGAAATGAATGAAGGCATTACGTATACCGTCCTCATCTACACTTGTTGTGACATAGTCAGCTACAGCTTTTACTCCTTCATAGGCATTTCCCATTGCGACACCGATACCGGCTGTTTGGAGAATCGTCATGTCATTGCCACCATCACCGAAGGCAATACATTCTTCCAAAGAGATACCAAGGTGCTTTGACATCTGCTTTAATGCGTTTCCTTTGTCAGCTCCTTGTACAGTAATATCGGTGAAGTTTGGATGCCAACGTGCTGATACACAGTGTGGCATTGATGGAGAAATAGCCTTCTCATCTTCTTCACTAAAGAAAGGAGTTAGCTGCAGAACGGGTTGGCTAAGCAGTGGCTCTACAGGTTTATTGATATCGATGTTGTTAACACCCAAGGCTTGGACGAAGATTTCGTCAAAGATAGGTTTATGATTATGAAGTGCAACAACATCTCGGCCACATACCAAACGGCATAGTCGCGACGGCTGGCATCCTCAATCATTGCTCGTACCTCGGTTTCGGGAATAGGCATCAAAGTGATATCCTCTTCGCCAATAAAGGAACGTGCACCATTAAAGGTGATATATCCATCAATGAGATGTCGGATGGCATCAATGTTATTAATAATGGCTACAGGGCGTCCGGTGGAGATGAAAATCTTCACGCCTTGTTCTTTTGCCTGCTCAATAGCCTTTATCGTAGATGCTGGAATCTGATGCGTCTTAAAGGATACTAACGTACCATCTATGTCGAAGAATGCAGCTTTTATTGCCATGATGAATCACTTTTAGAGTACAAAGGTACAAAAATATCTTGTAATCAAGTGAATTTATGGCTATGCAGTCAGTCTAAATAAATAAAATACTGCTCCTTACGGCTCGTTCCTTAATTTTATTGTACCTTTGCACTCATGAGTAAAGGTAAGTTAAAGAAATTTGCAGAGATGGAAACGTTTAAGAACGTTTTCCAATATCCTTATGGCGTTATCAGTGAAGTTCCGTTTGAAATGAGAGGGCATTGGCGTGAACAGTATTTCCATAACGATAACCCGATTGTACTTGAGTTGGGATGTGGTAAGGGTGAATATACTGTTGGTTTGGCACGTGTTTACCCTAATATCAACTTTATTGGCGTTGATATCAAGGGTGCTCGTATCTATACAGGTGCTAAACAAGCTTTGGAAGAAGGGTTGGATAATGTAGCTTTCTTGCGTACCAGCATTGAGATTATCGACCGTTTCTTTAGCGAAGATGAGGTGCAAGAGATATGGCTTACCTTCTCGGATCCTCAGATGAAGAACGTGCATAAGCGTCTGACTTCTACCTTCTTCATGAATCGTTATCGCCGTTTCTTGATAGATGGTGGTATTGTTCATCTTAAGACGGATTCAAACTTCCTCTTTACATATACTACCTACATGGTTAATGTGAACCAATTGCCAGTTCTGTTCCGTACAGAAGACCTCTATGGTAATGAGTTAAGCGAGGGTAGGGTAGCTGAGAATCAGATGGATGAGAAGACACGTGAGATTCTTGGTATTCATACTTATTATGAGAATCAATGGATTGAACGTGGATTGAACATCAAGTATATGAAGTTCCAGTTGCCAAGAGAAGGTGAACTGGTAGAGCCAGATGTTGAGATTGAACTTGATGATTACCGCTCATTTAAGCGCACGAAACGCAGTGGATTGACTACGAGTAAGTAGCGTTGTTGTGATGTTTGCGTGGTAGAAACATATATATATGAGTTTTGAAATGGATAAGTTTCACTATCCATTTCGTCTTTTTGACTTCTCTTACCCATATAGTTATCTATGGGTTCAAAGCATAAAAAAGACACTAACTTCTATTTTCTTCTTTTGAAAGAGACAGAAGTTAGTGTCTTTATTATTTTGTTTGTTTTATCTGTTCAAGCTTATAATGTATGTCCATCAAGATAATCTTGAAGAACTGTCTTATAACTATCTGAGATTGGAAGGATGGAATCTCCGATTACAACGCGGAAACGATCAATGCCATCAATCTTCTTCATGTGCACGATGTAGGAACGATGAATGCGCATGAATTCAGGTTTAGGAAGTGACTCCTCAATCTTCTTCATGTTCATTAGGCTCATGATTGGCTTATGGTCGTTAGCAAGATAAATCTTAACATAGTCCTTCAATCCTTCAATATAGAGGATGTCATCAAACATGATTTTAACCAATTTGTACTCGCTCTTCACAAAGATAAAGCGGTCGTTTGACGCATTCTCTGTCTGACGAGTACTTTGGAACCAGTCTAAAGCCCTGTTTGCACCAGCTAAGAAGTCATCATAGCTAATTGGCTTCATAAGATAATCAATTGCATTTGCCTTGTAACCATCGATAGCATATTGGCTGAAAGCAGTTGTGAAAATAATCTTAGTTTCCTTTGGTAGAATCTTTGCAAACTCCAGTCCACTAAGTTCAGGCATCTGTATATCTAAGAATATGAGGTCAACCCTATTCTCACGGATGGCTTTTACGCCTTCTACAGCACTATTAAAAACACCAATTAAGTTCAAAAAGAGTGTTTTCTTAGCATAACTCGCAAGCAAGTCTGCTGCTAAAGGTTCGTCGTCAATGATTATACAGTTTAGTGTCATAAATGATAATTTTAGATGAATATGTATTTCTATTACTATCAAATCCCTTCTCCCATTTGTACTTACCAGGGTAAGCAAGCTCAAGACGGCGCTCTACTTGTTTGAGACCTATGCCATGGCCGTTCCTTTCTGCTTCTCCCTTTGGGTTATTACTGTTTTGTATGGAGAATATTATTTGCTCATTATTTGCATCTAACTTTATGTGAATAAAGTTCTTTTGCTCTGGATTAATACCATGTTTAAAGGCATTCTCTAACAATGAGATAAATATCATTGGCGCAACATGGATGTTACAATTAGATGGGATGTTACACTCGCGTTTGATTTCTACATTCTCTGGTATGCGTATCATCATCAAGTCAACATAATTGTGTAAGAACTCTACTTCTTCCTTCAGGCAGACGTAAGGCTGCTGGTTGTCATAGAGAATATGTCGTAACATCTTTGAAAGGTCGATAATTGCCTTCTGCGCCTTTTCTGTATCGAAAGCTGTCAGCGCGTAGATATTATTCATTGTGTTGAGCAAAAAGTGTGGGTTGACTTGCTGACGTAAGTTTACCAACTCGGCTTTTGTCATTGCTGTTTCTGCCTCACGCTTTTCCTTTTCAGCCTTTGACCAACGCTGTGCCATTAGTATCGATGTTGCAACACCAGCACAGATACTTAGGTTAAAGACATTGCGTATAATAAAAAAGATGTGTGGGTATACGTACTTGTTCTCTTTGTTTTCTACAAAGATTTGGTATGGATAAGTCATCAGGTTTTGCTCACCTGAGATGTAGTATAACCATTCGTGCTGTACAATAGATAAGAAAAGGATGAGCAGTGTATTGATTACCCAAAACTCTTTCTTCCGTCCCTTTAATAACATGGGGGCAAGTACAAAATAATTGGTATATGCAACTGCCATCATTGAAAGGGGAATGATATATATCGACAAGTCGTTTTGCCATGATGTATTTCCTTGCGGAGCGTACAAAATTGGTATGAGGAAAAGCGGAAGCCAAATGATAATTTGGTTCCAAAAGCTCTTAAATATGTCTGTTTGTTTCCTCATTTATTACTTTTATTTGTCTTTACAACTATATCTGCAAACAAAGGTAATAAAACTTTTTGTAAAATAAAATGTATTGATTGAATATGTGAGTTTTTTTTACATTAACCTATTGTTATGTATATACAAAATGTTTTTAATTAACTTATTTTTATAATAAAACAACCCTAAACAACACTGAAATAGCTTTCTTTACTCTATTTCCTACGTTGTTTAGGGTTGTTAGATGCTATGACAATAAATATTTACAATATCTATTTTGTAAAGCTGTTTAAGCGTGCTATATATTTGCCAAGAATGTCAAACTCGAGGTTTACAATAGTGCCAATATGAATGTCAGCAAAATTTGTATTCTCTCGTGTGTAAGGAATGATGGCTACCTTAAAGCTGTTATCTGTTGGTTCGCAAACAGTCAGTGAGACACCATTGACCGTAACTGACCCTTTATCAACAGTGAAATAGCCACGTTGTGCCATCTCTCGGTTGCACGGATATTCGAAGGTGAAATAGGTACTACCATCTGCATCTTCCATATTAACACACTTAGCTGTTTGATCAACGTGACCTTGTACGATGTGTCCATCTAATCTACCGTTCATAATCATTGAACGTTCTATATTCACACGATCTCCCACTTTGAGTAAGCCTAAGTTCGAGCGTTCAAGGGTTTCCTTCATGGCTGTCACCGTATAGGTATCGTCTTGGAAGCGAACGACTGTAAGGCACACTCCATTGTGTGCAATACTTTGGTCAATCTTCAATTCCTTTGTAAATGAACATTGAAAAGTGAAATGGATATTCTCCTGTTCATGTTCAATCCCTCTAAGGATTGCCATCTCTTCTACAATTCCTGAGAACATTGCTAAATTTCTTTTATTATCCCCTTTAAGAAAGCCTAAATGATGGTATAAGTATTGATAGATAATCTTTTATAACTTCACAGGCTACTTATAGGAGGTTAAGTTTTACATAATTACTATACGCTTGAATAATTGAAAAAGGTGGGGAATCACTTGGAAACCCCACCTCAATCCCTCTTCTTTAAAGAAATGGGAATTAGAAAAGTCGTATCGACGATGTGATGAAAAGTCCGAGTATCAATGATAAGAGAGCTCCTCGTCTTTGTAATCCACTGACCTTGCGGCTTAGTCGCTGAAATGCGATTTATGTGGCCCGCCATTAACAAAAGAAGTCATCTCGGGTTTTCTAATTTATTTGATGACTATCCCGATCGAATCGATACGACTAAATCTGTATCCTTTCTGCGTGCAAAGTTAGCATAAAGATTTTTATCCTCCAAACATTTTATACTTAAAAGTATTTACTTCTGGAGGTGAATCCCTTTGTTCTTTGTGTTGAAAGGAGCAGAAATGATAATGTTCTTTTGTGTATAACTTTAATAGTTTATTGGTTTTATAACCTTCTTTTGACAATAATTTGCTCTCGTTTTAACCATATATTAGAAGGCGTTAAACCCTCCGCACCATTGGTGCTAAGCATTAACACCACATGTGCTAAGCCTCCGCACCATACGTGCTAAGTATTGACACGTTGATAAAATGAGGGAAGAAAGGCTCATTATTGTCATTTTAGAGAATGATACTAATATCCCTATTTTTTAGAGGAGTGCATCTTGTAGAATCTCACTTAACGTAGGATGGATATGAATGATGTCACGTATCTTATCCAGTTTAGCATCATAATTCATTAAAGCTGCAACTTCTTGAATAAGGTCGGCAGAGTGAGCACCATAGCAGTGTGCACCTAATATAGAGCCATCTTCAGCTATAAGTACCTTTATCATACCTTCAGTTTCTTCCATGCTTAAAGCCTTACCATTGGCACGATAGAAACCTTTTCGAGTAGAATACTTGATTTCCTCAGCTTTACACTGGTCTTCAGTCTTACCTACGCAGGCTGCTTCTGGATGTGTAAAGATAGCAGATGGCATGATATTAAGTCGAATGTTATCGTCCTTTCCAAGAATATGATTGACAGCACGGAAGCCTTGGAAGGTTGCAGCATGTGCTAACATTTGGCGTGCATTGACGTCACCGATAGCATATACACCCTTCACATTTGTTTCCATATTGTCATTGACGACAATACCCTTTGTGTTTACTTCTATACCAGTCGATTCAATACCGATATTGTCGAAGTTGGCTTGACGACCAGTAGCAATCAATACAAGGTCGGTATCAATTCTATCTTCTTTACCCTTTTTATCGAATACAACGGTTGTATACTCCTGTCCACTCTCTGCAGGTGATAGGATTTGTTTTACTGCACTCTGCATGTAGAAGGTCACACCTCTTTTTTCTAATGTCTTCCTTAATCGTTTAGCTATATCGCTGTCAATAGGAGGGAGGCATTCCTTCATAAATTCAATAACTGTCACTTCACTACCGAAAGCTGAGAAAGCTGAAGCAAATTCCATTCCGATAACTCCTGCCCCAATGATTGTGAGGCGGTTAGGAACTTTCGCAATAGAAAGTAATTCCGTGGATGTGACAATGTTTGTGCTGTTTCAGATTGGCTCAAGAAGTCTTCTTCACTCATGAAAGGTGGCATCTTTGAACGTGAACCAGTCGCAATGATGATATGCTCAGCCTCTATTTGTTCGCCATTTACTTCAACAACATGGCCAGAAACAAAACGAGCCTCACCTATAATAAATTCTATACCAGGCTGACTAAGTAAAGTGCTTACGCCTTCTCTAAGTTGATTGATAACTCCTTCTTTCCTCTCCATTACCTTCGCAAAATCGAGTGGGGGAGTCGTTTCGTAAAGAGAAGAAGTCGTAAGGCGTAGCTCAGCATCATGTGCAAGGCATTTCGTAGGAATACAACCAGCATTCAGACAGGTTCCACCAGGCTGTGCTTTCTCAATGATTGTCACTTCCAAACCATTCTGAGCAGCATAGGAAGCGGTTCGGTAACCACCAGGTCCCGAACCGATTATTAATAGATTTGTCTTTTTCATATTCAATCTCTTATAGAGTTACTGTGGAGATACGCTATACATTCTCCTCTACGTCGTTGACAAGCTGACGATAAGTAAGGATTGGATGCTTAGCTGCAAGAACATCATCTACACGTCCAATAGGTGTGTTGTATGGTGCTCCCTTAACAAGCTCTGGGTCCTCAAGAGCCTCTTTAGCAATGGTATGCATCACCTCTATAAATCCATCAATAGTGTCCTTACTTTCTGTTTCTGTTGGTTCAATCATCATAGCCTCATGGAACAGAAGTGGGAAATATATTGTTGGAGCATGATAGCCATAATCGAGTAGGCGTTTGGCAACATCCATTGTTGTTACACCAGTACTCTTATCTTTCAAGCCATCGAATACAAACTCGTGTTTACAAAGTGTGTCAATAGGAAGCTCGTAATCATCCTTTAGACATTCCTTGATATAGTTCGCATTTAGAGTTGCAAATGGTCCAACCTCCTTGAGATGCTTTTTGCCAAGTGTGAGAATATAAGTGTAGGCACGAAGAATAACGAGGAAATTGCCGAGGTAACCACTAATACGAATATTATCAGATGAGAATTCTCCTGTCGTATCTGGATTGTCAATAACAAAACCATCCTTCGTCTTCTTTACATGTGGCTTTGGTAGGAATGGAATTAGTTTCTCACCGACACCGACAGGACCAGCACCAGGACCACCTCCACCATGTGGTGTAGAGAATGTCTTGTGTAGATTGAGGTGAATAACATCGAATCCCATGTCTCCAGGACGGGCTGCACCTAATAGTGGATTGAGGTTGGCACCATCATAGTACAGCAGACCTCCACAGTCATGTATGAGCTTAGCAATCTCTGGAATATCTTTCTCAAAGAGACCTAAGGTGTTAGGATTGGTCATCATCATGCCTGCAATGTCATCACCCAAGAGCGGTTTTAAGTCGTTGACATCAACAAGTCCCTCAGCTGTACTCTTTACTTCTACAATCTCTAAACCGCAAACAGCAGCAGAGGCAGGGTTAGTACCATGAGCAGAGTCAGGTACGATAACCTTTGTTCGCTTTGTGTCACCACGCTGTTGATGGTAAGATGCTATGAGCATCAGACCTGTTAACTCGCCATGCGCACCAGCGTATGGGTTAAGTGTGACTTCTGCCATACCCGTAATAGAAGCAAGAGCACGTTGAATATTGTATTCAACCTCCAGTGCACCTTGGACTGTTTCAATAGGTTGGTGAGGGTGAAGGGCTGTAAAGCATGGCATTGAAGCTATCTCTTCGTTGATGACAGGATTGTACTTCATCGTACAAGAACCCAGAGGATAGAAACCGTTATCAACGCCAAAGTTATTTCACTATGGTTAGTATAATGACGTACAACCGTCAACTCATCACATTCTGGTAGCTCTGCATCTTTCTCTCGTTTGCAGAAGTCGGGTAAAGGATGATGGCCAAAACGATTCTCAGGGAGGCTATAAGCACGTCTTCCTGGATGTGACAACTCAAATATCAGATTGCCATATAGTTTATTATTCATTGTTGCGTAGATTTAGAAAAACTTTGTGTGACTATAATAATCCGACGAGTGTATCAATCTCCTCTTTTGTACGTTTCTCTGTAACGGCAATAAGGAGTTTGTCATCATCAACCTTGATACCTGGGAGAATACCTTGTTTGATAGCCTTGTCGAAGAAGGTGTCGCGTTCCTTTATTTGAATAAGGAATTCATTAAAGAAAGGCTTGTTGTGAACAAGCTTAACTTTACCTGTACTAAGGAGTTGCTCGCAAAGGTAATGTGCACCATCATAGCCCATCTGAGCAGCCTCTTTTATACCCTCTTTTCCCATCATACTCATGTAGATTGTAGCATAAAGCGCCATCAAACTCTGGTTAGAACAGATGTTTGAAGTTGCTTTCTGACGACGGATATGCTGTTCACGTGCTTGTAGTGTCAGTGCAAATACACGCTGTCCACGGCTATCGCATGTCTTACCAACGATACGACCTGGGAGTTTTCGCATTAGCTTTTCAGTTGAACACATGTAGCCAGCGTATGGCCCACCAAATGCCATTGGAAGTCCAAGACTCTGAATATCGCCTATAGCAATGTCTGCACCCCATTCTCTTGGTGTCTTTAATAAAGCAAGGTCAGCTGCAACACTGTTAATAATGAACAGTGCCTTTTCTTCATGGCAAGTATCAGCAAAGCCTGTAAAGTCTTCAATAATACCATGTCGATTAGGCTGTTGTACGATAACTCCAGCCACACCACCTGCCTGCAATTGGTTCTTTAAGTCTTCGTGTGAAGTCTCTCCATCAACCGCCTTGATTGCCTTGAGCTTAATGCCATGAAAATGTGCGTAGGTCTTTAATACGCCAATGATATTCTTGCATAAAGTCTTAGAATATAATACAGTGTCAGCCTTCTTGGCATTATCAAAAGCCACCATCATAGCTTCAGCAGTTGCTGTAGTGCCTTCATACATAGAAGCGTTGGCGATATCCATACCAGTAAGTTCAGCCATCATACTTTGGAACTCAAAGATATAATGGAGTGTTCCTTGTGATATTTCAGCTTGATAGGGGGTATATGATGTAAGAAACTCCGAACGACTGAGAAGATTCTGAATAACACTTGGCGCATAGTGGTCATATACTCCTCCACCTGCGAAGCAAGTAAGCTTGTCATTCTTTTGTCCAAGTTTCTCAAAGAAAGCGCGTATTTCTAACTCGCTCATTGTCTCTGGAATATCATAATCTCCCTTGAAACGGATGCTCTCAGGTACTTCAGCATATAGGTCTTCAAGCTTCTTTATGCCAATACGGTCAAGCATCTGTTGTATATCCTCACCTGTGTGAGGTAAAAACTTATGAATCATTTGTTTAGGATTGAATAGGTTAGTAGTAGACTGATATAAATATAAATAAGCGTTTATAAGCGATGATAGGCTTTTCTATCATCACCTATTTGCACTTATAAACGCCCATATATTTATTTCGTAGAACTTTATTCTGCACAGAATTCTTCGTAAGCTTTAGCATCCATAAGATTCTTCAGCTCTGCAGTATCTGTAAGTTCAACTTTTATAATCCAGTTTTCGTATGCATCTTTATTGAGCAAGTCTGGTTCATCTTCCAATGCCTCATTAACTTCGATAACCTTACCAGATACTGGAGACTTGAGGTCTGAAGCAGCCTTAACACTCTCTATTGCACCGAAATCTTCGTCTACTTCAATGTCATCGTCTACATCTGGCATATCAACATATACGATGTTACCTAAAGCGTGCTGTGCATAATCGGTAATACCAATATAGCCAACACTGCCAACTACTTTCACGAATTCATGTGACTCTGAATAATAGAGTCCTTCAATTACTTTTGCCATAATATTATTTTTTTTGATTGTTTATTAGCTTTATAGATTTTATTTCTTATAGTGATTCTCATAGAATTTCTTCTTAACAACAGTGCCTGGGAAAGTCTTCTTGCGGATTTGGATCTCAAGTCTATCACCCATCTGAACGGAAGCATCTACCAATGCTACAGCACAACTCTTATCAACAGAGATGAGGTGGTAGCCAGTGGTGACTTCACCGACTTCAACACCATCTTTCAGAACCTTGTATCCATGACGAGGAATAGCATTATCGTCTAACTCAATACCACGAAGACGCTGGCTGACACCTTCTGTCTTTTGTTTCAAAAGGGCTTCCTTTCCGATAAACTCTTCTTTATCAAACTTCACGAACATTGATAAGCCTGCCATGACAGGGGTTATCTTATCAGAAAGTTCATTACCATAGAGTGGCATGCCTACCTCAAAACGTAAGGTGTCTCGGCAGCCTAATCCACAAGGTTTTACGCCAGCTTCAATCAGTTTATCCCATATCTTTACGATATATTCAGGTGTGCCATAAACTTCAAAACCGTCTTCTCCAGTGTATCCTGTACGAGAAACGATAACCTCAGTACCATCTTGCTGAAGGCGCTTAACCTCATAGAACTTCAATTCTTTGCAAGCAAGACCGAGCACATCTTCTAACATGCTTTCAGCCTTTGGACCTTGAATTGCTAACTGACCATAAGCTTCGCTCTTGTTTTCAATAACAACATCGAAACCTTCTGCGTTCTGTTCAATCCACGCTACGTCCTTATCAATGTTGGAAGCATTGATTGTCATGAGGTACAAGTGGTCGTCAAGTTTACAAATACATGTGTCATCTACAACTCCACCATCAGGGTAGCAAATCATACCGTAAAGCACCTTACCCGCAGCAAGTCCGTTTACGTCATTTGTAAAGATATGGTTAATAAACTTGTCTGCTTCGGGACCTGATACTATAACCTCTCCCATGTGAGACACATCAAACTCCGCAAAGTTCTCTTACTGCGTTATGCTCATCAATAATTCCTGTATATTGGATGGGCATGTCAAAGCCTGCAAAAGGAGTGATAAGTGCGCCTAATGCTACGTGTTTGTCGTATAGACATGTTCTTTTGTTTGTCATATTGTTTAGGTTTATAAGTTTGGTTCTTCGTTTGGTAGCTTGTAAGTATATGCTTAGGTAGACCTATTTGCAAAGTCTGCTTGCAAATATAGGAAAAAGCCGTGAGGAGGCAAAATAAAATCTAATATTTTGATGTTAATAAAGTTAAAGTGTAAAAAAGTTCAATTATGTGTATATCCCATTAGGTTGATTTCGATATTTATTTGTATTTTTGCATTTCCCAGAATAAAAAGATGTATCAGTTTAATGAAGAAACTTCAACAATTATTTTTGTTATTAGCCTGCATATTGGTTTTGGCAGTTGCGGCTGTACAACGTGATGGAAAACTATTGGGTAATCGTGTATTTAGTAATGATAACAAGGAAACAAAAACCAAGATAGATACCCTTCGTACATTAGATGATGGTAGGGTTGTTATCAATACCACGTATTTAGCAAAGGATGTAAAGGGCTTTGGAGGCGCAGTTCCTTTAGAGATTTATCTTAAGAAAGGAAAAGTTCAGCAGGTAAAGGCATTACATAATTCTGAGACCCCCGAATTCTTCCAAGAAGCCAGTGAATTGTTAAATCGTTGGAATGGTAAAACGACCGAACAGGCGTTGGCTATGAAGGTTGATGGCGTAACTGGAGCAACTTACTCTTCAAATGCTATTATTGGAAACATGAAGGCAGGTTTACAGTATGCGGCTAAGAATGTGAAAGAGACTTCGTTCTTCGATAGACTTGACTTACGAGCAAAGACGATAATTGGTTTTATTGTTGTTCTTATGGCAGCTATTATTCCTTTGTTTGTTAAGAACAAGCGTTATCGTATCTTCCAGCTCTTATTGAACTTTGTGGTTTTAGGCTTATGGGGAGGAACATTCATTTCATGGTCTGTTCTTGTTGGTTTCATGTCTGGTGGTATGAATGTATGGATATCATTGATTCCTATCATTATGTTGATAACAGCCTTCATTTATCCCCTTTTTGGTAAGAAGAATTACTATTGTACACATGTTTGTCCGTTAGGCTCTGTACAAGAGTTGGCGGGAATGACAAATCATAATAAGTTGAAGATGAGCAAACAGACTGTACGATATCTTGAACATTTCCGTAAGCTATTGTTTTGGGTGTTGATGATCTTGATGCTTGCAGGTGTTTGGTCACAGTGGATGGATTATGAATTGTTTGTAGCTTTTATATTCAAATCAGCAGCTTGGGTAATTATTCTGATAGCTGTTGTGTTTATCTTGCTGTCATTCTTTGTACCACGTCCTTATTGTCGCTTTGTCTGTCCAATGGGAAGTCTATTAAAGTTGCCTACAACTAAGGTTACGAAGTGGGTGTAGTGTAGGAATAAGACTTCCCACATCTATCTGTAAGTAAATAGGCAAGGATTATGTTTCTGTTGTGAAAAATATTGACATTAAGTGGTTAATTCCCCCCTTTGAATGGTCAAAAATTACCTCTTTTTGATACACCTGTAATCCACAGAAAGTCAGATGCTTGTAAAACTTGACAGAAAAAGGTACTTAATTGGACTTCAAAAGGGCGTTAGTAAGCCCTCAAAAGGGCACCTTTTGCAAGCTTATTGGGCGTCTTTTAGAAGCTAAAAGAGCATGTTCTTAAAAGTTGAGAGTGAAAAATTAGGACAAATACTCTTATATCAATCTCTCTTCACAGGGGTAGGGGAGTTGGCTAAGTGTTTGTCTATATAAAATAAGGAGGAAAGATTAACTTAATCTTTCCTCCTTATTCCTCATCTCCTTTCAGAAAGTTTTATGGGTCTTCAGTAATTTAGAGTGATAAGGTTTACCTTATTATATAAGGTCTTTAGTTTATCACTCCATATTTTGGATGAATCAGTTTTATTTCTGTTCTTCTCCTTCCCAAAACTCCCAGCTTGCAAAAGCCTGTAGAAGAAGCATTTCAAGACCATTCTTTACAATAGCTCCATGCTCACGCCCTTTTGTCATAAATAAGGTTTCATCCGGGTTATATAGTAGGTCGTAGAGTAGTGTGTGGCTGTCCATAGCCTCGTATGGAAGCGATGGGCATACTTCCGTATTGGGGTACATGCCAAGTGGAGTACAATTAACAATCACATTATACTCACGAATAATCTTAGGAGTTATTTCTTCGTAGGTTAAAACCTCAGCTCGTTTTGTACGTGATACGAACTTCGTTTCCAGTCCGAGCGACTTTAGCCCATAGTTGATAGCCTTTGATGCACCCCCAGTTCCGAGGATAAGTGCCTTCTTATGGTGGCGTTCAAGTAAAGGTTCAATACTACGTGTGAAGCCAATCACATCGCTATTGAAGCCTTTAAGTATAGTTTTATTGCCTTTGTGGGTGACACGAATAACATTTACAGCACCAATAGCTTTAGCTTCTGGACTAAGACTATCAAGATAAGGAATTACCTGCTCCTTATAAGGAATGGTCACATTCAGTCCACGTAATTGAGGATTAGCATCAATTACCTCTTTGAAATCCTCTATAGATGGAATTTCAAAGTTGATATATTGGGCATTGATGTGTTCGTTCTCGAATTTCTCATTGAAATAGCCAATAGAGAAAGAATGCCCTAATGGGTAGCCAATTAGTCCGTACTTGTCCATATCTTTACCTTGTTCTATAAATTATTTTATCCATCCGTTACATCGAACGATATTCTACTTACAAACAAACTTTCCTGTCACTTCTGTCATTCAAATCGGTTGCTTAATGCTCTGTATTACACTTGTTTAACTTGAAGTGTTAAATGTGACAGGAAAATGAAATCAAAACCATTATGATAATGTGTCTAATAATTCCTCTCTGTCATATTAGGTTTTGTAAGTCAATATCTCAGAAGAATCCTATTTCTCTGCAAAATACATTGTACAGATACCGAATGTCAATCGGCGGAAAGAGCTTTTCGCAAAGCCTGCTTTTTGGAATATCTCCATCATCTTTTCGCCTTGTGGGAAAGCCTCAACAGTCTTGTTAAGGTATTCGTATGCACTTTTATCTTTTGAGATAAACTTAGCATAGTTCAGCAAGAATGTGTTAGAATAGATGCGGAAAAGTTGTTTCATTGGGAACTTAACAGGTGTTGTCAGCTCTACAATGCTCAAGTGTCCACCCTTCTTCAGTACACGGCAGATCTCAGCAAGTCCCTTATCAAGGTTCTGGAAGTTACGAATACCGAATGCAGCTGTCACAGCATCAAACGTATTGTCGGGAAAGAAAGGTTAAGACAGTCTTCCTTCTGAAACGAAATGACATCACTTAGTCCTGCAGCTTTTACCTTCTCACGACCGATAGCCATCATACCTTCAGAAATATCTGCACCGATAAGATGTTCTGGCTTCAGCTCTTTAGCTGCAAGAATGGCAAAGTCGCCAGTACCTGTAGCAATGTCAAGCATCTGCTTTGGACGGAAAGGCTGCAACTGACGAATAGCTTTCTTACGCCACCCCTTATCAATATTTCCAGAAAGACGATGATTTAGGGTGTCATAAGTTGGTGCGATGTTATCAAACATCTCTTCTATTAGTTTTCCTTTCTCGCCCTCTCCATCATAGGGCTTAATCTTTTCCTGCTCGTACATAATTCTTTTAATTCATAATTCATAATTCTAAATTCATAATTATGATTACTATTCTTTGATGTTATGTTGTTTATCAGCGAATAGTTCTAATCAGAATTAAGAACTTAGAAATATGAATTTGTATTTATCATTTTACTTTCTTGAAGCCAGATATTGCTTTACATTCTTCTCGATGCGTGCAGCAATATCGCCATCTTCAACAGCCTTGTCAAACTTTTCGCCTGTGATATGCTCGTAAAGCTCGATATAACGGTCGCTAACTGTCTCAGCATATTCATCTGTAATCTCAGGCATGGTCTGTCCTGGCTCATTCATAAAGTTGTGCTCGATAAGCCACTGACGAAGGAATTCCTTAGAAAGCTGCTTCTGAGGTTCACCTTTCTCAAGTTTCTCCTCGTAACCTTCTGCATAGAAGTAGCGGCTTGAGTCTGGTGTGTGAATCTCATCAATGAGGTAGCACTGACCATCACGCTTGCCGAACTCATACTTTGTATCAACGAGTATCAAGCCCTGCTTTGCAGCAATCTCCTGACCACGTGCAAAGAGTTTGCGTGTCCAGTCTTCGATGATTGCATAATCTTCTGCAGAAACAATACCCTGCTCAATAATCTCTTCCTTAGAGATGTTCATGTCGTGACCTTCGTCAGCCTTAGTAGTTGGAGTTACGATTGGCTCTGGGAAACGCTCGTTCTCACGCATACCATCAGGGAGTTTTACGCCACAAATCTCGCGACATCCGTCCTTGTAAGCACGCCATGCAGAACCTGTAAGGATTGAACGGATAATCATTTCAACACGAAAGCCTTCACACTTCAGACCAACGGTTACCATTGGATCAGGAGTAGCCAACTTCCAGTTAGGACAGATGTCTGTTGTCAGGTCAAGGAACTTGGCAGCAATCTGGTTCAAAACTGTCCTTTGAACGGTATTCCTTTAGGCAGTACGACATCGAATGCTGAGATTCGGTCGGTAGCTACCATGACGATAAGATCGTCGTTGATGTCATACACATCACGTACTTTGCCGTGATACACACTCTTCTGTCCATCGAAATGGAATTCAGTTTTTGTTAATGCTTTCATTGTTTTTATGTTTATAGAGTCCTATCTCTTGTTAGCCTTATCGTGTGCTTCGTATGCGTTCACGATACGCGTAACTAATTTGTGTCTTACAATGTCTTTTTTATCAAGATTGACGACCGAGATACCATCCACACCATTTAGAATCGAAAGTGCTTCCTTTAATCCACTCTTCTCTGCATGTGGGAGGTCAATCTGAGTCAAGTCACCCGTGATAACCATCTTTGTTTTCCAACCCATACGTGTTAAGAACATACGTATTTGTGCTGGTGTTGTATTCTGTGCTTCATCAAGGATTACTACAGCATCACTCAGTGTTCGTCCTCGCATGAATGCCAATGGAGCAATCTGAATGATATGTTTATCCATCATATCCTGTAGCTTTACAGCTGGAATCATGTCCTCTAAAGCATCATAAAGTGGTTGCAGATAGGGGTCAATCTTATCCTTCATGTCACCCGGAAGGAAGCCAAGTTTCTCACCAGCTTCAACGGCTGGACGTGATAAGATAATCTTCTTTGCAGCTTTCTCTTTGAGTGCCTTAACAGCCAAGGCAATACTGAGATAGGTCTTACCCGTTCCCGCTGGTCCAACTGCAAATATCATATCGTTTTTCTCGAAGGCATCAATCAGTTGCTGCTGATGTTCCGAACGACCTTTAATAGGTCTGCCCGATACAGAATAAACAAGGACGTCCTTTACCGCATCAGCTTTGGTCTTACGACCTTTCACGATATCAATGATGTCCTCTTCTGTAATGGTGTTATACCGCTCCACATGCTTACGCATGGTTTCAATGTCTTCTTCAATCTTTACCATCTCTTCCTCATCACCTAAGATGCGAATAACATTGTCTCTTGCAACAATTCTCAACTTAGGGAAGAGTGATTTTATCATTTGGAGGTGACCATTGCCAACCCCATAGAAGACTACTGGGTCTATATCTTCAAGAACTATATGCTTCTCTATCAATTTTTTCTACTTTATATTTGTTCGCAAAGTTACTATAAAATAATGATACTTACAAATTATTCTTAATTCATAATTCGCAATCAGCAAAAACTTATTACCTTTGTATCAATGAAACAAAAAAAGAAGATAACAAAGAATCGTTTTTTATTGGGCTTTATTGCTATAACTTTTCTTTTAGCCATCATAAGGTTACTATTTCCGTCTATCGCTCATGATAGGATGAAAGCATTATCTAAAGTTGATAGTGATAGCACGCATGTCATGGCAAAAGTTGATTCAGCTAAGATTAAAGCTCAATCAACTCCAAGTAATGTTAAGATGTCTCATTTCTTTACATCAGATGGATTACAGAAGAAAAACCGAATCGTTGGTGTAAGAGATTATGAAGAAAGCTTTCCTGACTCGCAGCCACAACAGCTTGATGCTGCGTTGCGTTATGGTGTGAAGCCTGTTGCTGATCGTGCTGATGCTGAGAAGCGTAAGAGCGAATTGGTATATGTTGGTAGTAATCCATATTATAATATGAAGAAGTTGAATAGTAGCATACCATACCTTGTGCCACGTGCTGCTATCTTACTTCAAGATATTGCTCGTAACTTTATGGATAGCTTGCAGACAAAGGGAGTGCCTATCAATAAACTTTTAGTTTCAAGCGTATTGAGAACAAAGGAAGATGTTGAGAAACTTCGTCGGTATAATCATAATGCAACGGAGAATAGCTGCCACCTGTATGGTACAACCTTTGATATTGCTTACAATAAATATGCTTCAGTTACTCGTCCTGTGACAAATGATACTCTTAAATGGGTTTTAAGTGAAGTGCTTAACGACTTACGCTCACAAGGGCGATGCTTTATTAAGCATGAGAAACATCAGGGTTGTTTCCATATAACAGTAAGATAATTTAGTATTGAAAGTTATCATATCTTGAAATGCTTTTATGGGAAAAGCCGTAGCGGGACGAAAAATAATCGTTGTAGTATTAATATAATCATCAGATTATTTGGCTGTTAGAAAAAAAAGAAGTAATTTTGCAGTCGCTGTCACGAGATGGCAGTATTAAATTCAAACCTTTAAAATATTTATTAAAGAATTATGGCAACAAAAATCAGATTGCAGCGCGGTGGTCGTAAGAACTATGCTTTCTACAGCATCGTAATCGCTGACGCTCGTGCACCACGTGATGGTAAGTTTACTGAGAAGATTGGTACTTATAACCCTAACACCAATCCAGCCACAGTAGATTTGAATTTTGATCGTGCTCTTTACTGGGTTGAGACAGGTGCTCAGCCAACAGACACTGCTCGTAACATCCTTAAGGGTGAGGGCGTTTACATGATGAAGCACCTCCGTGGTGGTGTTAAGAAGGGCGCATTCGACGAGGCTGCATGCCAGCAGAAGTTTGATGCTTGGAAGCAGGCTAAGGTTGCAGCTACAGAGGCTGTTGAGAAGAAGGTAACCGACGAGAAGAAGGCTGCTGCTGCTCAGAACCTCGAGGCTGAGAAGAAGGTTAACGAGGCTATTGCTAAGAAGGTTGCAGACAAGAAGGCTGCTGCCGTTGCAGTACAGGCTGAGGCTGAGGCAGCACAGGCTGCTGAGGATACTACTTCTGAGGCTCCTGCAGAGGAGGCACCAGCAGAGGCATAACCCTCGCTCGCTATTAAAGCATAAGTCCATAGACTCTTCAAGAGTTTATGGACTTTTTTTTATTTGTGATAGATTCAAAAGTGTTACAATATGTAAGCATTCCCATATAAATAAGTCATTCTTGTCTTACTAAATAAAGGTGATGATGTCCGATTTTTTCACATATCGATTTTGTAAAGACCACTAAACGACTTGCTATAAACGCCTAATTGGCTTGCAAAAGATGCCCTTTTGAGGTCTAACTAACGCCCTTTTGAACCCTTATTAAGCATCTTTAAACGTCCTCTTTGCAACTATTTGATAACAAGTAACTTATGCAGGCGCTAAAATAATTCACTTTTAAGCTATTTCTCTACCTTTTCTTTAATCGTTTTGTCAAGATATTTCGTGGTCTTCCTACGTTAAACTCACACAGAGATGTGGAGTTTACAGAGGTCTTATTTAAAGACGTGTATCCCACAGAGACACCGATGGTGTAGGGAGTATAGGAGCATAACAGCAATGTTTATTGGAAAAAAGAAATGACAAAGATATTAGAAACCTGTATGGAACATCTCTATTGTTCTTTGTGCCGTCGGTATCTTTGTGTATAGCTTTTGGTCCTCTCTGCTTTCCGTATACCTTATTATGTAATGGTTTATTTTATTATATTATATTGCTGTCCGGTAAACCTTTTCCACATATAAAAGTTAAGGGCTAAAATCGGTATTTGGATTTCAGCCCTTTTTGTTACTTTTGTTTCTGCGATAAAACTTCAATAACATGGGCAAAAGTACACATTTTATCGGACAGCCGGTCTATAATCAGGTAATAAAATTACTCGATAAGCAACAAATCAAGCAAATCAGCCTTGAAACACCCCGAAGTGAAGCTTATGTGAAGCGTCTTGATGGGTGGACTCACCTTGTCATAATGCTTTTCGGTGTTCTCAAACACTTTGATTCTCTTCGGGAAGTGGAGATAGGCATGAAGGCTGAAGTAAACAAACTGCATCATCTTGGCATCGACTATGTCGTCCGTCGTAGTACGCTTGCTGATGCCAACAAGCGTCGCCCACAAGAGTTCTTTGCAAGCGTTTATGCGTACCTCTTAGAGCGTTATGGTTCTTTTTTATCGGACAGCCGCCCTAAAGGTGAACAGAAGACATGGGAAAAGCTTCTGTATATGATGGATTCAACTACGATTACCCTTTTTGACAACATACTCAAGGGTGTAGGCAGACACCCCAAGAGTGGTAAGAAGAAAGGCGGTATGAAGGTTCATACGGTGATGAAGTATCATGTTGGCGTTCCCATGGTCGTACAGCTTACCTCTGCCGCCACACATGATCATTATCTACTTAAAGAAGTGCATCTTCCTAAGGATGCTACCCCTTACCATGGACAGAGCATACGTTGATTATGCACAGTTCCGAGCGACTTACAGAGGAAGGAGTATGCTATGTGACCAAGATGAAGAAGAATCTCACCTATACGGAGTTGTCCTCAGTAACCTATGTAAGCCCTGATGGATTGGTTACACATACAGACAAGAAGATTGTCTTTTGAGAAGGGGAGATAAGACACCAGGCAAGACGAGTGGAACTGTGGAGTGACAACTCACATAAGTCAGTTGTCCTGTTGACCAATAACCTTGAGCTTGATGTAAAGGACCTTGAGGAGATTTACAAGCGAAGATGGGCTATAGAGTCCCTTTACAAGCAGCTCAAACAGAACTTCCCACTGCATTTCTTCTATGGTGACAGTGTAAATGCCATACAGATACAGACATGGGTGGTACTCATTGCCAATCTGCTTGTACCGTTATCTCCAGAATGATAAAAAGACACGTATCCTTCTCGCAGCTGGTAACCATGCTGAGGCTCACACTGATGTATTACACTGATTTCATCTCATTTATGGAAAATCCACAAAATGATGAACTCATCATAATAGCTGAAAAGGCAAATTCACCACCAAAAGAACTTGACTTATTTGATTAGGGGGGCTTGGATTTCAAAAAAGAATGCGGAATTACCTATATAAAGGCTATTCCGCAAGGATTTATATGTTATTTAAGTTTTACCGGACAGCAATAATTTTATTACTGTATTTTTCGGAAGACCCGCAATAATGACCTTTTCCTCTTTTCAATAGATGTTTTGTTGAGGCTTGATTACCTTGTGATATGTTGCTAAAGTAGTTTCAACTTATTATGATGCTTCATTAAATCTGCCTATACATACTCTTCTCCTTGCAGGAAAACTCGTTTTACAATAGGGGTTGTATAAGCGTATGGGATAAATTCTATGGAAGGGATTGTATCTGTAATAAAGAAGTTAGCTACCTTTCCACGTGTAATAGAACCATATTCTTTACTCAATCCCATTTGCACATGCTCCATTCAATGTTGCAGCATTGATTGCTTCTGCTGGCATTAGGCGCATCTTGATACAGCCAAGAGAAATGATAAACTTCATATCTCCTGATGGAGTAGAGCCCGGATTATAATCGCTTGCAAGGGCAAGTGGCAATCCTCGATCTATCATCTTTCGTCCTAAAGCAAAAGGTAGGTTAAGGAAGAAGGAGGTTCCTGGAAGTGCAGTCGGCATTGTTTTGCTATTCTTTAGAATCTCAATCTCTTCTTCAGTCATACTCTCTAAGTGATCAACTGATAGAGCGTTATATTCTATACCAACCTCTACGCCACCTGATGATTCTAACTCGTCAGCATGTATCTTGGGTCGCATACCATATGCTGCACCAGCTTTTAGAATCCGTGCAGTTTCTTCTGGCGTAAAGAATCCTGTGTCGCAGAACACATCGATGAACTCAGCTAATTTCTCATCACCCACAGCGGGTATCATTTCATTGATGATTAAGTCAACATAGGCATCTTGTCTACCTTTATATTCACGTGAAACGGCATGTGCACCAAGGAATGTTGCAACGACTTTCAGCCGTGTCGTCTCTTTGATACGACGGATAACACGGAGCATCTTTAGTTCATCTTCCGTGTTAAGTCCATAACCACTTTTTATCTCTACACAACCTGTTCCTTTCCTAATAATCTCATCAACACGCTTCATAGCTTGTTGATAAAGTTCATCTTCATTTAATTCATGAAGGCGGTCAGCCGAGTTAAGGATGCCACCACCACGTTTAGCAATTTCTGCATAGCTGAGTCCACGAATCTTGTCAACAAACTCTTGCTCTCGACTACTTGCATAGACAATGTGAGTATGGGAGTCGCACCATGAAGGAAGAATTGTTCCCCCCTTCGGCATCAACAACTTCTTCATTATCAGAAACAGATAGGTAATCGCTCATCTTACCGTAATCAGCAAAATGTCCGTCCTCTATAATAAGGTAAGCATCGGACAGCGTGTTTAGTTCTGTCATCTCTTTACCTTTAAGACATAGCTTTCCCTCTTGCCCTATACCAGCAAGTAAGCCAATGTTTTTAACTATTAATCTTTTCATTTCAAGTGTTCCTATAATCTATGAAAGTGTGAGAATATGGGATGTTCTATAAGAAAGGGGTTATGTCAAAATTGTAGACAATCTTGATACAACCCCTTTATGACTTACTTATTTGCGTAAGAATTCAACAGACTTGGCGATGTGAGGTGCCATAAACTCGTCTGTGTCAATGAAAGGAACGTTCTCACGATAAGCCTTGTGGATAGCTTCAATCGTTGGAGAAGACTTCAGCGGACGACGGAACTCAAGTGCTTGTGCAGCATTAAAGAGTTCGATAGCAAGTACACGTTCCGTATTCAATACAACCTGATAGAGCTTTGTTGCCGCATTAGCACCCATACTAACATGGTCTTCCTGACCTTGTGAAGATGGAATACTGTCGACAGATGCAGGCGTACAATAATTCTTACTCTGGCTGACAATAGATGCTGCTGTGTATTGTGGAATCATAAAACCACTGTTTACACCGGGCTTAGCCACAAGGAAACTTGGTAGGTTACGTGTTCCAGAAACGAGCTTATAGATACGACGTTCAGAGATATTGCTTAGTTCGCATAGAGCAATAGCAAGGAAGTCCATTGGCTGTGCAATTGGTTCTCCGTGGAAGTTTCCTGCTGAGATAACAAGATCTTCATCAGGACAAACGGTTGGATTATCAGTTGCAGCATTCACTTCAATATCTACGACAGACTTAACATAGGTAATGGTGTCCTTTGATGCGCCATGTACTTGTGGCATACAGCGGAAAGAATAAGGATCTTGTACGTTGACCTTAGGCTGTTTGATAAGCTCACTATCTTTTAATAGTTCTCTTATACGTGCTGCAGTGTCAATCTGTCCCTTGTGATGACGAACAGCGTGAACAGCGTGCGTGAATGGTTCAATACGTCCATCGTAAGCCTCAAGAGACATAGTACCGATAACATCAGCCCACTCGCTCAAACGTTCACTTTGTAAGAGTGCCCATACAGCGAAGGCATTCATATTCTGAGTTCCATTGAGTAGGGCAAGTCCTTCTTTAGAAACAAGTTCGATAATCTCCCATTTCATCTTTAAGGATGTCAGCACCAGAGAAGATTTCGCCTTTGTATTCAACTTCACCCATACCGATAAGTGGTAGAGAGAGGTGAGCTAAAGGAACGAGGTCGCCTGAAGCACCCAACGAACCTTGCATATATACAATAGGATAGATGTCGTTGTTGAAGAAGTCTATCAGTCGCTCGACGGTCTTCAGCTGACAGGCTGAGTAGCCGTAACTGAGCGACTGAATCTTGAGCAGCAACATTATCTTTACAATCTCATTCGGCACGCGATCCCCTACACCACAAGCATGAGACATCACGAGGTTTTTCTGCAACTGTGAAAGACTATCCTTGTCGATAGATATCTTACATAGAGAACCGAAACCTGTTGTCACACCATAGATAGGAGTTTCTGATTCTTTAATCTTATTATCGAGATACTCTCTACAACGAATAATACGTTGACGTGCATCTTCAGAAAGTTCAAGTTTTGTGCCGTTCTTGATTATCTCGCCAATCTGCTCAATAGACAGATGCTCGGCACTAATCTGATGAATTTTGTTCATAGTTTCTAAGGATTAGTATAATAGATTTAAATGATTAAAAAGCAGTGTTGATAACGTTATCATCAACGAAGTTAGGGAGTGTAATACACAGTCCCGGTGTACGTTCCATCTCTCTTCGAATAGCATCAATAGAACCTGTATTGCGTGCCCAACTACGACGTGCAATACCATTGTTGACATCCCAAAGGAGCATCTGACGGATGTGACGGTCAGAGTCTTCGCTACCATCAATCACCATTCCGAAGCCGCCATTGATAACTTCTCCCCAGCCAACACCGCCTCCATTGTGGATAGATACCCATGTTGCACCACGGAAAGAGTCGCCAATAACATTCTGTACAGCCATGTCAGCACAGAACTGTGAGCCATCATATATATTAGATGTCTCACGGAAAGGAGAGTCTGTTCCCGACACATCATGGTGATCACGTCCCAGAACGATAGGTCGAGAGATTTCTCCCTTACGTATTGCTTCATTGAAAGCCAAGGCAATCTTGGTGCGTCCTTCCGAGTCAGCATAAAGGATACGGGCCTGAGAACCAACAACTAAATGGTTCTTTCCTGCTTCTTTTATCCAATGAATGTTATCGTCAAGTTGACCGATAATATCTGGAGTTGCCGTCTTGCGTATTTTCTCTAATACCTCTGTTGCAATGCGATCGGATGTTTCTAAGTCCTTTGGGTCACCTGATGAACAAACCCAACGGAATGGTCCAAAGCCATAATCGAAGAACATTGGTCCCATAATATCTTGTACATAAGAAGGATAACGGAACTTGCCATCAGCCTTCATGATGTCCGCTCCCGCACGACTTGACTCTAAAAGGAAAGCATTACCATAGTCGAAGAAGTACATACCTTTCGCTGTCAGCTTGTTAATAGCTGCCACCTGACGACGTAAAGACTCCTGAACTTTCTCCTTAAACACCGCTGGTTCCTCTGCCATCATACGTTTAGATTCTTCCAAAGAAAGTCCGACTGGATAGTATCCACCTGCCCATGGATTGTGGAGGGAGGTCTGATCACTTCCTAAGTCAACGTGTACATCTTCTGCTGCTAAGCGTTCCCAAAGGTCAACAACATTACCAACATAAGCCATAGAGACAGTTCGTTTCTCTTCAACAGCCTTCAATGCTGCAGGAATTAGTTCATCGAGTGAAGTATGCAGTTCGTCAACCCAACCTTGGTCATAACGTTTCTGTGCTGCCAATGGGTTGATTTCTGCTGTAATACTTACTACCCCAGCTATGTTACCAGCCTTAGGTTGTGCACCAGACATACCGCCTAAGCCAGAAGTAACGAAGAGCATACCTTTGATACTTGTCTCTCCAGCCTTCAATCGTTTGCGCGCTGCATTTAGAACGGTGATGGTTGTGCCATGAACAATACCTTGTGGACCAATATACATATAGGAACCTGCGGTCATCTGTCCATACTGACTTACACCCAAGGCATTATCTCGTTCCCAATCATCAGGCTTAGAATAGTTTGGTATTACCATACCATTTGTTACCACTACACGAGGAGCATTCTTATGAGAAGGGAAGAGTCCGAGTGGATGACCAGAATACATCACCAATGTTTGTTCATCGGTCATCTCACTCAAATACTTCATCACCAATCGATATTGTGCCCAATTCTGGAATACGGCACCATTACCACCGTATGTAATCAATTCATGGGGATGCTGTGCAACAGCCTTATCAAGGTTGTTCTGAATCATCATCATGATGGCTGCCGCCTGTTTAGAGTTATGAGGATATTCGTCGATAGGACGCGCATACATCTCATAAGTAGGGCGGAAACGGTACATATAGATACGACCATATTGGCGTAACTCCTCTGCAAACTCTGGTGCTAATGCTGCATGGAACTTCTTGGGGAAGTAACGTAAAGCATTGCGTAGTGCAAGTTTCTTCTCTTCTTGTGTGAGAATATCCTTACGCTTTGGTGCGTGATTGATAGATGGGTCGTATGCTTGTGGCTCAGGTAGCGTGTCGGCTATGCCTGTGCGAACATCTTTTATAAATTCTTCTTTTGTCATAGTTACTTAGTAGATCTATTTGGGTTGTAGTTATTTAAAAAGGTTTTCAGCGTAAAGTGTATTAGTTAAAGCATATAACAGCTTTAGCTACGATTATATATCTATTATCTTATGGAGATTTTAATCGGGCAAGCAAGGTATGCTTGCCCAATTTATTGACATATAATTAACTTCGTTGTGGGATAGCTAAAGTGTTATTTATTTCCTTGTTTATAAGGAATATAACCCTTATAATATAAAGAAAAACATTATAGTTTAGCCTCAACTATCTTCATTATCTCTGCCTCAGCTTCATTAGCTTGAGCAATCAACTTGTTTGCCTCGGCAACTAAATGTTCTGCTTTTTCTTTGTCTTTCAAGCCAGAAGCATTAATCTTCACATTCAGACCTGCGCCGAGTACAGCTGCGCGAGCTGCCAATACACCAACACCAGCATCTGAAACACTGTTAGGATTACCTTCCTCTGCCATTGCACGGCAAAGTTCAAACACCTTGTATGAAGCCTTCATCGTGTGCAAAGGAACTTCTGTTGCGAAGAGTGTTGCTTCTTGTATCGCCTGAGAACGTGCAGCCTTTTCCTCATCGGTACCCTTAGGAAGACCGAAGGCAGACATGATTCGGTTGAAAGCTTCTGTATCTTCATCAACGAGTATCATTAGTTCAGCTTGTATTGCCTGACCCTTTTCAGCCCAGTTGCTGAACTCTTCCCAGCGTGCATCCCATCCTGCCTTATGGCTGGAGAGATTGGCTACCATTGTACCTAAGGCAGCACCTAAAGCTCCCATATAAGCAGAGATAGTACCACCTCCAGGTGCTGGAGATTCACGTGAAGTCTCATTGGCAAACTCTTTGACAGTCAAATCAATGAGTTTTGGAGTCTTATCGGCATCTTCCAACAGATATTCAATCACCTTTTCACGTGGATTAAATGGCTTCAAGTCGTCTAAGCCCATTGACATAATGGCAATCTTGATGATGTCTTCTTCTGGAATACCTGTTGAACGTTGCTGCTTCTTTAGGAAATAAGTTCCAGCTTCAAAGAGTGTTCGTTTAGGAATAAGACCTACTATTTCAGTACCAGTCACGCGTATACCACGATTCTGTGCACAACGACAAACCTCGTCAAAGGCAACATGAAGAGGAGTAACGTTGATGTCGGTTATATTCATAGATACCTGTGCAATTCCGTATTCATCAATGAACCAGCCAATAGCCTTTGTAGCTTTCAACGTACCAGGTTGCATGATGATTTCGCCCTTTTCGTCCTTCATTGGCTTACCCACAGGTGAACCACCTTCACGCATCGGACGCCCTTTCTCTCTTACATCAAATGCTATTGCATTGGCACGACGTGTAGAGGTTGTGTTGAGGTTGAAGTTTGTTGCTATCAAGAAGTCGCGTGCACCGACTGCTGTACAGCCTGTTCGTGCTAACTGCTCATCCCATTCACGTGCTCCATAGTCAGGTGCCTCTGCTGCTTCTGACATACGCTGTGGAAGTCCTTCATACTCTCCCTTACGGCAAATAGCAAGATTCTTACGTTCTGGAGTCTTGGCTGCAGCTTCATAACAGTAGCAAGGAACTGTAGTTCATTAGCAATACGCTCAGCCAATTGGTGTGCCAATACGGCACATTCCTCTAAGGTAATACCAGCAACAGGGATAAGCGGACAAACATCCGTTGCACCCATACGAGGGTGAGCACCATGATGCTGTCGCATGTCAATAAGTTGTGCAGCCTTCTTAACACAACGGAAAGCAGCCTCTACAACTACTGATGGTTCACCAACGAAGGTTACAACCGTACGATTGGTTGCTTCTCCGGGGTCAACATCCAGTAATTTAACGCCTTTAACGCGTTCCACTTCATCAGTAATCTGCTTGATTACATCTTTGTTTCGTCCTTCACTAAAATTAGGGACACACTCGATGATTTGTTTTTCTCGTGCCATATATAACAAATATAGATTTAAACAATGATAGTTTAGGTTTCGAGTGTAAAAATACAAATTAGTTTTTGTAATTCAAAACTTTTAATGCAAAACTATTTAAACAAACTTTAGTTACCTTCATTTGGCAAAGTAATGGAAGGTAATCGTATTAGAAATAGGTATTATAAATACAGTTATTAGGCATAGAAATAGGAGTGATTAGAAGGTGAAAAATGGTTTTTCTAAAATATAGAGTGATAAAAAGCCATTATATAATAAGGTATACAGAGCAACTCTAAATTTGCAACAAGAAATTTAAAAGTACTCAGTGTGTTATGTCCTAAAAGTCTAAATGCAAGTGGAAACCCTTATCATTCTAAACTTTTACAGATACTGTTTGTCCTAATTTTTCACATACTGATTTTTAAAAGACCACCAAATGGCTTGCAATTAACGCCCTTTTAGCTTGCAAAAGATGCCCTTTTGAGGTCTTACTAACGCCCTTTTGAACCCTTACAAAGCACCTTTTCAAATCTATCTTTTCAACTGCTTGATAGCAAATAACTTACAAAGGTGATAAAAGAACTTGCTTTTAAGTTATTTCCCTACCTTTTCTTTGAATATTTTGTCAATATATTTCTTTCCTTTTTGGTATAAATCTCACACGGAGCAACAGAGGTGCCAATGGCGTAGAGAGTAAAGGAGTATAATAGCAATGTTTATTGGAAGGAAACAAAAGAGATGTTCTTTTAGTCTAAACTATCGTCCTTCGTCAACGATAGGATATAGTTCAACAAACTCTCCTTGATGCTTTTCCCCATCATTAATAACCTCTGCAATCTTCTCACTAACAACATCTATCGAGTGAGAACCTGGTCCTGTATAATGGTTATTTAAATCGGTTGTCGTAGCACCAGGGTGGATATTGAATATTTCAACAGGTATGTTGTTCTTCTCAAATTCCATAGCCATAATGCTGGTCATTGCATTCTGTGCTGCTTTGCTGGCTACGTAAGCCATTGGATGCCAGTAAGGACTTACTTCAGATGGTACGGTTATGTTCACAATTCTTCCTTTGTTTGCAGAGAGTAATGGGGTAAGTGCCTTTGTCAAGCAGAATGTTCCGACATAGTTTACTTGTACGGTATCTATTACATCCTTTAGCTCTGACTCATAACTTGCTACTTCCATATCGCCAGGAATACCAGCATTGTTTACCAATAGTTCCAAGTCATGATATTTCTCTTTTACTTCTTTTGCTGTTTGTTCCAAAGAAGCATTGTCTGATAGATTGACGTATTGCCATCCAATCACGTCCACTCCCTCAGCTTTCAATGACTTCATCGCCTCCTCGGCACGTTCACTATGACGCGCACCAACGATTACCTGCCAGCCACTCTTGCCTAAAAACTTACAGATGCCATAGCCAATGCCTTTGTTAGCACCTGTTACCAATACTTTTGCCATATTTGTTTTTCTATGTTTATCAGTGTGATATATTTGCTTGCAAAGATACATTATTTTATTGAGAGAATAATCTTTAATGCTGAGATATAATTACATAAAAGACTTTATTTTGTATATAATTTTAATGTGTGTGTTCCTTACTTTGATCATCATATAGCTTTATCTCTTTCTTATACAGTTTTTTTTACGTACCTTTGCAGTGATAATTCGTCTATTTTTAATAATTAATCGCATAATCTAATGAAGTTATTTAGACCAATGGTGCTTGCTATGATGGCAGGACTCTTACTTTCTTCTTGTATTAAGGAGGAAGCATTAAATGCGGAAGCAGATATTACAGATGTAACGGTTGATGGAACTATGCTGGTTCGTAAGCCTGTTATCACGAATAATGAAGTACTATTCTATGTCAATGGTTGGGAAGACTTAACTAACTTGTCTCCAATGTTTAAGCTCACTGAAGGTGCTAAGATTGAGCCTGAGAGTGGTACTAAGTTAAACTTTACACAGCCTCAGAGCTATACAGTGACCTCACAAGATGGTCAGTGGAAGAAGACTTATAAAGTGTCATTTGTAAGTAATGATGTTGCAACTGATTACCATTTTGAGACGCTTAAGGTTGATTCTACCAGTAAGTATCATACTTTCGTTGACAAGACGGATGATGGTAATCTTGCAGAGTGGGGTAGTGGTAACTCTGGTGTGTCATTCCTTATGGGTGATAGTAAGGCAACTGAATACCCAACAAGTCAAGCAGAAAATGGTTATGTGGGTAAGTGTCTGAAACTGACAACTGTTAGCACGGGTTTCCTTGGTGCTATGTTCGGTGCCCCAATAGCAGCAGGTAATCTCTTTACAGGTGATTTCCAAATTGATATGGGTAACCCAGCAAAGTCAACTCACTTTGGTCGTCCATTCTACAAGATGCCTAAGGAGTTGATTGGCTACTATAAATATAAGGCTGGAGAGAAGTTCCAAGATAAGGATAAGAAGGATATCAAAGGGCGTAAGGATAGTTTGGCAATTTACGCAGTACTCTTTGAAACAGGCGACGGAGTGGAGTATCTTGATGGTACCAATTCATTAACCAGTGACCGTATTGTCCTCCTTGCACAGCTTAAGAATGCAAAGGAAACAGACGAATGGACACGTTTCTCTATCTCATTTGAGCCTGTAGCAGGTCGCACTGTAGACAGTGAGAAGTTGAAGATGGGTAAGTATAGTCTTGCTATCATCATGTCTTCAAGTAAGGATGGTGCCTTCTTCAATGGTGCTGTTGGCAGTACGCTCTATGTGGATGAACTGAAGTTATACTCTGAGTAGTAGTTGTTTGGAGTTGACAAGTAACGAGTTTAATGGTTTGAGAGTTAACACAAAGATATTAAGATAAAATAAGACAAATGAGACAACATATTATTGCAGTTGCAATCATGGCAATGAACTGCGCAACGACAGCCTTTGCACAAACAGACCGCACTTCTTCACTAAGCAGTGCAGAACAAAATGGATGGGAATATGAGGTGAAGGCTGGTGTAAACATTGGTGGTGCTTCTCCGCTTCCTATGCCTGTAGAAATCAGAGAGATAAGTAGTTATAGTCCAAAGTTCAATGGAACGTTAGAGGGAACAGTCACTAAATGGCTCGGTAAGGAGCAGAAGTGGGGTGTTTCTACTGGTTTGAAGTTTGAAGAAAAGGGTATGATAACTGGTGCAAACGTGAAAAACTATAGCATGGAAATTCTCAATGATGGTAGTCGTGTGGCTGGTTATTGGACGGGTTATGTAAAGACAAACTATAATACAACCCTCCTCACCATTCCTGTTATGGCGAACTATCGTTTTAATGATCGCTGGAAGGTGCGTGCAGGGCTTTACTCTTCTATCAAGTTAGATGGTCAGTTTACGGGTAACGTAAGTGATGGTTATCTGCGTGAAGGTACTCCTGTGGGAGAGAAACTTACTTTTGCTGATGGCAATACAGCGTCATATGATTTCTCATCTAACCTCCGTCACTTTCAGTGGGGTGGTCAGTTAGGTGCAACATGGCGTGCTTTCAATCACTTCACAGTCAATGCTGACCTTACATGGGCATTTAATAACATCTTTGAAAGTGATTTCAAGACGATTAGCTTCGGACTTTATCCAATCTATCTCAACCTCGGATTCGGATATCGTTTAAGGTTCTTCCGTTAAATGTGTATACTTTTCGTATAGCTTTAACGGAAAAAACGAAGTTGCTCATTAAATAAAAACATAGCAAAGACAGCCATCTGCCTATTTTATTATCAGTTCTCAACACGGAAAGCTTTTTAATTTCAACACTTAAAAAAATATAGATAAGGCTTTGAAAGATTATTACATTTCTTAGCTTAAACCTTCTTCTAAATCAAGCACAAAGCCGCTCAAAAAGCAACTTTGCAACCAACAGAGAATCAAATAGTTATAAAGTAGCAAAATAAAAGGTGCTTAATTGGGTTTCAAAAGGGCGTTAGTTAGCCTTCAAAAGGGCACCTTTTGGAAGTCAATTAGGCGTCTTTAAGAAGCTAAAAGAGCATGTCTTGAGTTTAAGTCGTACGAAAATAGTTTACAAAAACTAAAAGAATGGGAATAAATGGTTTTGTCTTAAGGAGAGTATAAGTCTTTATTCTATTTCAATCTATTCATTTAAGGAAGAACCGTTCTTATTATTCTGAATGCGAAATAAGTAAAAAGGCTCAGTCGACAACATCTTCGTTTGTCTACTGAGCCTTTTCTTTTTGATTGATGTATATCGTTATTTTGCGATATGTTCCAGTTCAACAGCCATTTCTTCTTGCAGTTCTTTTGCCTTTACAGCAGCAACTTCAGCAAAGTCTGTGTCAGCGCTTGCGTAGATAATACCACGTGATGAATTTACAAGTAGGCCACAATCCTTTGTCATTCCATACTTACAAACCTCCTGCAAGCTACCACCTTGTGCACCAACACCTGGTACCAAGAGGAAATGTTCTGGTGCTATACGGCGGATATCTTCAAACATCTTGCCTTGTGTTGCACCTACAACGTACATGAGATTTTCGGTTGTTCCCCATTCCTGTGACTTCTTTAAACCTTCTCAAAAAGACGTTCGCCCTGCTTATCCTCTGTCAGCTGGAAGTCATGGCTACCTTTGTTACTTGTCAATGCGAGTAGGATAACCCACTTTCCGTCATACTCAAGGAAAGGCTTTACACTGTCTTCGCCCATGTATGGAGCAACAGTAACAGAATCAAGATTATATTCTTCGAAGAAAGTTTGGGCATACATCTTAGATGTGTTGCCGATATCACCACGCTTAGCATCAGCAATGATAAAGTGGTTTGGATGGTTCTCCTTTATATATTGAATAGTCTTTTCAAACGCTAACATACCCTTTACGCCATAGCACTCATAAAAAGCGAGGTTGGGTTTGTAGGCAACACAATAAGGTGCTGTTGCATCAATGATTGCCTTGTTGAAAGCAAAGATAGGGTCATCCTCATTCTTCAAGTGCGCTGGTATCTTGTTGATATCAGTGTCAAGTCCCACACATAAGAATGTCTTCTTTGTGAAAATCTCGTTGATTAACTGTTGTCTGTTCATAAAGGTTATCTTTTTTAGAATTAATCAAAAGGGTATTTTTAATGACTAACTGTTGTATTTTCAAAGGCGTACGGTTCCTATGTCTGTAAGTAATGTTATATAACAGATACACGAACCATACGCCCCTAAATTTTGATATAGCTTTTCTTGTAGTTACTTCTTATAGCTGCGAAGCTTTGTCTTCCTCTGCTACAGGCTTAGAGATAGAACTACGAACCTTCCATATACCTAATAGCAAGCCAACCATTGAAGCTACAAATGTTGAGATTAACATGGTGTTATCGGTTGAAACAGCAACTGAAATGGCAATGGCTGTACCTCCCACACATAGCAATGCACCGATAAGTGCTGACACGATAGCTACAATGAACTTCTTGTTGCGTGCAACTGGAGCAGTTGATGTTGCTGCTATTACGAACACAGTGTACTTAGCAAGCATAACAGTACTATTGCCGATTATGCTCACAATACCATCTTGAGCAAAGTTCGATAATATGAGTTTAACGATGAAACCATATCCAATTTGAATTACAAACATTGCAAGGAACGCTATTGGTAATACAAGTATCCATCTAAGTGCTGGGCTCAATGTGCTTACAAGTCGCAAATCATAATTGCTGTCAATGTCTAATTTACTTTCTTTCTTTGGTTTTGTTTCTGTGTTCATATTTAGTTTAAAATGGTTGTTACAACTCTGTTTCCTTCAACTTCTCAGCATTCTCTGCAACGGTCAAAGCGTCAATCATGTCCTGAATTTCACCATTCATGAAGCCCTGTAAGTCGTGGGTTGTGAAGCCGATACGGTGGTCAGTAACACGGCCTTGTGGGTAGTTATATGTGCGAATCTTAGCACTTCGGTCACCTGTTGAGACCAAAGTCTTACGGCGATTTGCGATGTCATCAACATACTTCTGATGCTCGTGGTCATAGATGTAAGTATAAAGACGGCTCAATGCGCGCTCCTTATTCTTTGGCTGATCACGTGTCTCGGTACACTCGATAAGGATTTCTTCAACCTCACCAGTGTTAGGATTCTTCCATGGATAGCGCAGACGTACACCAGATTCAACCTTATTTACGTTCTGACCACCGGCACCACTGGAACGGAAAGTATCCCACTTGATATCGCCTTCGTTGATATTTACTTCGAACTTATCAGCCTCTGGCAATACGGCTACTGTCGCAGCGGATGTGTGCATACGACCTTGTGTCTCGGTAGCAGGTACACGCTGTACGCGGTGAACACCTGACTCATATTTTAAGGTACCATAGACATTATCACCCTCAACGGCAAAGTCAATCTCTTTAAATCCACCTGCAGTACCCTCAGAAACGGAAGTGATAGAGAGCTTCCAGCCCTTCTTGTCGCAATAACGCTTGTACATATTAAAGAGATCACCAGCAAAGAGCGCAGCTTCATCACCACCAGCACCACCGCGAATCTCCATCTGAACGTTCTTTGCGTCCTCTGGATCCTTTGGTACAAGTAGCAACTTGATTTCCTCTTCGAGTGTAGGTTGAAGTGCTTCGTTCTCAGACAACTCCTCACGTGCCATCTCTTTCATCTCTGCATCACTCTCATTGGTAATGATATCTTTTGCCTCTTTGATAGTGGTAAGACAGTTGATATAACGGCGACGAGCATCCATAATGTCGCCAAGGTCCTTATATTCCTTTGTCAGCTTCACATAACGTGACTGATCTGCAATGACACTTGGGTCTGTTATAAGCGTTGATACTTCTTCATAACGGGCCTCAAGTCCGTCGAGTTTTTGTAATATACTGTTGTTATCTATCATAATCTTTTAGAAAATTTATTATATTTCTTCTGTAAACTCTTCTTCGTTAGTTGGAATATGTTTATCTATACAGTGCTTCTGTATCTCTCCATCCGACTTTGGAAATTTGTCACAAATGTTTTCTAATGCGGCTTTCGATGCTGTAAAATGCTTCTCGTCTGCTGTTAATGCTGCCTCAACATATTTAACAAAATCTTTAAAGTTGGGGTTAATCTCGCAAAGCTTACTAACTGTTTTAAAGTCTATCTGTCGGTCTTTAGCTTCTAACCAAATTTGACTCTCGTATGGATTAGCTTTTAGTAGAATGAAACCAATACCAAAAGAATGATTAAGACGTGCAAGCTCATCTTTAAGGTCTTCATTGATTTCGAAAGCAACGAGATATCCGTTATTAGCCCAACTCGAATTAGAAACAGCTTGAAAGAAACATTTCTTTAGTTCATAATCATTATCGATCTTACGTTTTAATTCATATGAATATAGTCGTAAAGAATCTTTCTTACTTATTGCCTTAAATAACGAATTACTAACAGTATTTATTTGTTCGACAAACTTTGCTCCGATTATGTCAGGATGTATCCATTTTTGATGCTCATCATCTTTCTTTGACTTTTCGTGAAAGATGGTCTTTGCCATAATTCCTTGATGATGTAAAAAACAGCAAAGAAGAGGGTGAAGGTCTCGCTCATGAAATGTTATATTAGATATATCACTCTTTTGAGTTTGTGAGGCTGTTATATTTCCTATATTCTTAGCGTAGTCACTAAGATAGTAACAATATACATTTTTCTCGTTTTTAAAACGTCCAATACGGGTATCTCCCTTCTTTGCCATTGTAACCAAGTTAGCAGATACAGTTGCATCAGGAGTCTTTGCATTTATATTAAACTTAAAGATACCTTTATCTATTATATTTTGATAGACTTCCCTTGCTATTGCTCCTTTAGGAAAATCCTTTAAGCTTATTAGTATGGCTTCCTTTATTGTCATGATAGCTTAATATTCAAATGTGCCAAACTCACTCTTAATAGTTAAGCTACGCTTGCCTTCTTCGATGTGTCCGACAATCTGTGCATCGATGTTGAACTCCTTACTGATGGCAATAACCTGCTCAGCAACCTCTGGACGAACATAGATTTCCATACGATGACCCATGTTGAATACCTGATACATTTCCTTCCAATCAGTACCGCTACACTCCTTAATAGCACGGAAGAGTGGGGGAACTGGGAACATATTGTCTTTGATGACACGGCAATTCTCATTTACGAAGTGTAGTACTTTCGTTTGTGCACCACCTGTACAATGTACCATACCATGAACCTCTGGACGCAATTCGTCCAACAATCGTTTGATGACTGGAGCATATGTACGAGTAGGAGAAAGTACTAATTCGCCTGCATTGATAGGACTTCCTTCAACGTCATCGGTCAACTTATATTTACCATTGTACACCAACTCCTCTGGTACTGCGTGGTCATAACTCTCTGGATAGTTCTCAGCAAGATATTTAGCAAATACATCATGACGTGCAGAAGTCAGACCATTGCTACCCATACCACCGTTATAGCGTGTCTCGTATGTAGCTTGACCAGTAGATGAAAGCCCTACTATCACATCGCCTGGACGGATATTTGCATTGTCAATAACATCCTCACGACGCATACGGCAGGTAACAGTTGAGTCTACGATAATCGTACGAACAAGGTCGCCAACATCTGCTGTTTCACCGCCAGTAGGGTAAATGCCAATACCCATCTTGCGCATATCAGCCAAGAGTTCGTCCGTACCATTGATGATAGCTGAGATAACCTCGCCCGGTACAAGCATCTTGTTGCGACCAATGGTTGAGCTAACAAGGATGTTGTCTACCGCACCCACACAGAGCAAGTCGTCTGTATTCATTACGATAGCATCCTGTGCAATGCCACGCCATACGCTTAAATCGCCCGTCTCCTTCCAATACATGTAAGCCAGAGCAGATTTTGTTCCAGCACCATCGGCATGCATAATGTTGCAATACTCTGGGTCTCCGCCAAGAATATCAGGGATAATCTTACAGAAAGCCTGTGGGTAAAGACCTTTGTCAATGTTCTTGATGGCATTATGCACATCTTCCTTTGCAGCACTTACGCCGCGCATCATGTATCTGTTGTTCATATCTTAAAGGAGTTTTCTTGTGCAAAGGTAGCTAATATTTGTTGATTATCAGCTGAATTAAAGCATAAATTTCTACTAAAAGAGGGCTTTTGTTACTTGAAAAATGGGTTGCCGACTTTTATAGTTGTTTTGAAGTTCTATCGTAGATAGATATTAACTTATTGCCAGTGTTGATTAATTAGTGTTTTTAGTTGGTAATGGAAGTTGCAAGTTAATATAGTTTTGTGTGTAAAAAATAGTCTTCTTTTTGTCGAATCAAAGTCTTATTTGTAAAAATAAATTCGTATATGAAAAACCGATAGATGCTCTTTTGGCTTTGAAAAGACGCCCTTTTGGCTTGCTAAAGATGCCCTTTTGAGGTCTTACTAACGCCCTTTAAGAAGCCAATTAAGCATCTTTTGAAATGGTGGTTTATAATGATTTGATTATTAGTTAGTTATAAAAGTGATACTTAGGACTGTTTTAGGCTGTCTTTTAAGATAAAATCAGTGGACGTTTTGTAATAAAATTTCCTTTGTATGTCTCTTTTTTAGCTTTCTTTGTTTGTGTTATTTTTGTCCGAACGTGGCTAACAAAGTAGGCAACGTTCGGACAAAAGTATTTGATATAGTTCTTAGACGAGTTGTACTGAAGTCTGTTTCTTATGCTTTCAGCCCTTGTTTTTATAGGCTACGCAATTTTTCTTCAGCGTGTTGTAGATCTTCTGGTGTATCAATACCGATGGTTTCAACATCCGTAAGACCTACCTTTATTTTATATCCGTTCTGTAACCAGCGTAGCTGTTCAAGACTTTCTGCTAACTCAAGTGAAGACTGTGGCAGACGACTTACTTCACGTAGCACTTCAGTACGGTAAGCATAAAGTCCGATGTGTTTGAGGAATGGAAAATGAATGAGCCATTCTGCACTTTCTTTTCCACGTACAAAAGGAATGACTGAGCGAGAGAAATAAAGTGCATAACCATCATTGTCGAGTACAATCTTAGGTGAATTAGGATTCTCCACTGCCTCCATTGAGTCAAAAGGTTTGCCAAGAGTCGCTATCTGTGTGCGTGGGTCGTCAAAACACTGCATGACAGTTTCAAGCTGACTTCTCTGTATGAAAGGTTCGTCACCCTGTATGTTGATAACGACATCAAAGTCTCCAGCCACCTTGTCGAGGGCTTCGCAGATTCTGTCTGTGCCACTCTGATGGTCGGAACGAGTCATTATAGCCTTACCGCCAAACGCTTCAACAGCATCGTAGATACGTTGGTCGTCTGTGGCAACAAATACATCTTCCATCACACTACTTACCTGTCTGTAAACATGTTCTATTACGGCTTTCCTCCAAGTATTGCTAAAGGTTTACCAGGGAAACGTGAAGAGCTATAGCGAGCGGGGATAATTCCAATAAATTTCATACGTGTTTCTATCTGTTTAAAGTTTAATATACTGCTGGTTTATGTACCAGTATGCGCAAAAGTAGTAAATCTTTATTAAAAAGGCGATGACTTTCCGACATATTTCCTTTAAAATTATTAAATTTGTTGGCATGATGAAGGTTACATTGATTGGTGCTGGTAATCTTGCCACACAGTTAGGTAAGTCGTTGAAAAAGGCTGGTGTTATTATCAGTCAGGTGTATAGTCGTACTGAAGATTCTGCCCGAACGTTAGGTGAATTGCTTGAGGCAGAGTGGCTAACAGATATAAAAGCACTTCGCGATGAGGCTGATATTTACATCTTTTCTGTGAAAGATAGTGTTCTCAATGAGTTGATATCAGAGGTCTGTAAGGGTAGGGGAGATAAGCTTTTTCTCCATACAGCAGGCTCTATGCCAATGAGTTGTTTTGAAGGAAAGGCACTACATTATGGTGTGTTCTATCCTATGCAAACGTTCTCTAAAGCTAAGGATGTGGATTTTGAACGTATCCCAGTGTTTATTGAGGGCAATTCTATTGAGACGGAGGATGCTATTAGGAGTCTTGCTAATAAACTTTCTCAGCGCGTGATAAGGCTGTCTTCTGTAGATAGGAAGTATCTACATTTAGCTGCTGTTTGGGCTTGTAACTTTACAAATTACTGCTATACGGTGGCTTCAGACATTCTCGGAGAGCATGGTATTCCATTCGATGTGATGTTGCCATTGATTAATGAAACAACAGATAAGATACAGAAAATCAGCCCAAAGGAGGCACAGACTGGACCTGCTGTGCGTGGAGATAGGAATGTAATGAGCAAACAGTTGGAGTTGATGAATGGCAAAGAGGATTTGCAGGAACTTTATCAGATGCTTTCAAAGGGGATTAATCCGCTGGTGGATAATCTCACTTTAGATAAAAGATAGATTAATAATAAACTCTAATATATAGATGTAACTTGTTATAATGTAGTTGTTTACAATCTAAATAGATTATACTTACTTATATGATAAACTACGATTTACAAAAGATAAAGGCTGTTGTCTTTGATGTGGATGGCGTATTGTCTGCTTCTACCATTCAGATGGATGAAAAGGGTGACCCACTACGTACGATTAATATTAAGGATGGTTATGCTATTCAGTTGGCTGTAAAGCATGGGCTACAGCTTGCGATTATGACTGGTGGACATAACGAGAATGTTCGTTCACGCTATGAATATCTTGGCGTTAAGGATGTTTATATTAGCTGTTCGATGAAGATACGCACTTGGGAAGAGTTTCTTAAGAAGTATGATTTGAAAGAAGAAGAAATCATATATGTTGGTGATGACATTCCTGATTATGAAGTAATGAAACGTGCTGGTTGTCCTTGCTGTCCAAAGGATGCTTGTGCAGAAATCAAAGAGATATCAACCTACGTTAGTGATAGCAAAGGAGGATATGGTGTTGCACGTGATATTCTTGAGCAGGTAATGAAGGCTCAAGGGAAATGGGTGTTGAATGAAAAGGCTTTTGGCTGGTAAACTGTAATATAATGAAACGTATAATACTTGCGAGTAATTCGCCGCGTCGTCGTGAACTTTTAGGTGGTTTGGACTTGGATTTTGAGGTAAAAGTACTGCCTGATATTGATGAGTCTTATCCTGATAATCTACCTGCTGCAGAAGTAGCTGGCTATATTTCTCGTGAGAAGGCAGCCCCCTATCGTACATTGATAGGGGAGGGCGACCTTGTCATTACGGCTGATACGGTGGTAATTGTTGGAGATGAGGTTCTTGGAAAGCCTAAGGATGCAGATGATGCACGTCGTATGCTTCAGCTTATCAGTGGTAGAACGCATCAGGTTATTACGGGTGTATGTTTGTTGACAACCGATAGGAACATGCTTTCTCAGTGACTACTGATGTGACATTTAAGCAGCTTTCGGAGGATGAAATCACCTATTATATAGAGCATTATAAGCCTTTCGATAAAGCAGGAGCTTATGGTATTCAAGAATGGATTGGCTATGTTGGAGTTACATCTATTAACGGTAGCTATTTTAATGTTATGGGATTGCCAGTGCAAAGACTGTGGGAAGAAATAAAGAAGTTTTAATATGAAGACGATACTCATCCTTGTTGGGAAAACGCAGAGTAAGATATTTAAGGTTGGTATAGATGATTATGTCAGTCGTATTGAGCATTATATGCCGTTTAATATTACTACAATCCCAGAATTAAAAAATACGAAAAGCCTTTCTGAAGATCAACAAAAACAAAAGGAAGGTGAATTGATTTTGAAAGAAATTCAGCCTTCTGACACGGTCGTTTTGTTAGACGAACATGGTGCTGAATTTCGTTCTATTGAATATGCAAATTGGTTGAAACAAAAACAAAATACGGCTCGACGACTTATTTTTATCATTGGTGGACCCTATGGTTTCTCCCCAGATGTTTATGCACGTGCCAATGAAAAGATCTCGTTGTCACGTATGACTTTTTCACATCAGATGGTCAGACTCATCTTTACAGAACAACTTTATCGTGCTTGCACAATTATAAAAGGTGAACCATATCACCATGAATAAATTCAATTTTGCTATCTTTACGCAACGTTTTTATGCCTAACACATATGGTGTTAATGGTAAGCACCATATGTGCTGAGCATGAACACAAAACGTGTTTATCGTTTTTAAGATAATGGTAGTTATGATAAATAGGGTTTGTAAAGCCCTATTATCATTCTTTTTTTAGGACGATTGGAATAAAAAAGAATTGCTATATATGAAGCCTCTATGACTTCATATATAGCAAGTAAGAGTGAGCAAAAAGATTATTCGCCTAAAATATCAGCTGGTTTATTAACGAATATTGTACCACCATGCTGTATTAAGAAATCTTTATCACGAAACCCCCAAAGCACACTGATACATGGTAATCCGCAGTTTTTGGCTGTCATTATATCTACATCACTGTCACCAATATATACAGCACCTTCCTTTGACGCTCCTAATTGCCGAAGAGCCTCCAATACAGTGTCTGGTGCAGGCTTCTTTCTAATAGTCTCGCGCTCACCTATTGCCACCTCTATTGTGTCTGGAAAGAAATGTTTTGCAAGGTCTTGTGTTGCTGCATAGAACTTATTGCTTACAATAGCAAGCTTCTTACCACGGCGTTTTAATTCGCGTAATAACGCTGGAATACCCTCGTAAGGGCTGGTTGTGTCAAGATTATGTTCCAAATAATGTTCACGAAATTTGGCATAAGTCTCTTCAAACTTTGGATTATTAATACCATTAGGAATGGCACGTTCCATAAGTAGTTTTACTCCATTTCCCACAAACATACGTATTTCTTCTATTGTACGTTCAGGCATTCCAGCCCAACGAAGTGCATAGTTTGTACTTGCAGCCAAGTCGTTTAATGTACTTAGCAACGTACCATCTAAATCAAAGATATATGTATCAAATTCTTTCATTATCCTTTTGTTTACCTCAGACAAAGTACACAATTATGCAGACAATAGCTTATCTTTTCTCTTAAATTTCAAAAAAGATATAATCAAAGTTGCATGTCATTGCTCGTTTTGTACTTTAAAATTGTACCTTTGCACTTCAGAATTATAAAGTAAAGACGATGGCAAAATCTAAAGGAAAGAACAAAGGGACAACGTCCCGTTGGATTATTGTTGCAATTTTTGCGATATTAGCAGGTGTAGCATACTTTCTTTTCTTCTCGGGAATGTCCCGTACAGGGAAAGAAAAATATGTTCTTATTGATGAGAACGACAATATAGACTCAGTGTATGCTAAGCTTCAGCCAATCTCAACTCCTCAAGGTTTTTGGGTATTCAAGCAGCTTGCTGGAATTATGGGGTATTCAAATCATATCCGTCCTGGTAGATTTACGGTTGGTTCTTCTGGTTCTCTTCAGACTTCACGTCATATTATTAATGGTCTTCAAGCCCCTGTGAAGATTACGATTAGGTCAGTAAGAACGATTGAAGATCTTGCCACTGATGTGAGCGAAAAGCTGATGTTTTCACGTTCAGAACTCCTTTCACGTCTTAAGTCAAAAGAAACTTGTAAGAAGTATGGTTTTACTCCAGAAACCATCCCTGCAATGTTTATTCCTAATACATACGATTTCTATTGGAATACTTCAGTCGATAAGTTTCTCGATAAGATGAGTGAAGAGAACAAGAAGTTCTGGAACTTTGAACGTAAAGAGAAAGCGAAACAGGCTGGCTTTACTGAAAGTGAGATTGTTACGCTTGCAAGTATTGTTGACGAAGAAACCGATAATGAGGCAGAAATGCCAAAGATTGCAGGTATGTATATCAATCGTTTACACATGAATATGCCTTTACAGGCAGACCCAACAATAAAGTTTGCTACAAAGAACTTTACTGCTCATCGTATCTATCAGAAGTGGCTTACGATTGATAATCCTTACAATACCTATAAATATCGTGGTCTTCCTCCTGGCCCAATACGTATTCCATCTGTGGCAGCTATTGATGCTGTATTGAATTATGTTCATCATGATTATATCTACATGTGTGCTAAGGAGGATTTTAGTGGTACACATAACTTTGCCAAGACATACGAAGAGCATCAAGTGAATGCTGCTAAGTATGCTAAAGCATTGAATGAACGTGGAATAAATTAAGGAGGAAATATAGTTTATTTGACTATCTTCTCTTGAAGTTTTAATACTATCTTATTATGTGCGATGCTTCCACACATACTGTGTTGAGGCCTCGCACATATCGAGTTGATGCCCCGCACATCATGTGCGGATGGTAAAAAGCAACGAAAGTTGGGGTTATCTGCCTTACTAAATTTAGGCTTCTCTATTAGAATTTACCTATTGCTTGCCATAAATTATCTTTTGGCAGTGGTGATTCTATGCAAATCTTCTCCTTTGAAACAGGGTGAATGAATTCAACGCGGTGGCTCAACAAACAAATACTGCCATCTGGATTAGAACGTGGAGCACCATATTTCAAATCGCCTTTTATAGGGCAGTCCATGTTAGACAGCTGACAACGAATTTGATGATGACGGCCTGTCATCAGATTAATCTCTAATAGTGTGTAACGTTCTGACTGATTGATTACCTTATAATGTAAGATAGATTTCTTAGAAGTTGGTACTTGATGATTATAAGCGTAACTCTTATTCTGGCGTTCGTTACGTACAAGCCAGTCTGTTAGTGTTGCCTCTGTCTCAAATGGTGGACGCGTAACAATAGCCCAATAAGTCTTATGTACCTCACCATTGCGGAACATATCGTTTAGTCTTGTAAGTGCTTTTGATGTCTTAGCAAAGACAACCAATCCCGCTACGGGACGGTCCAGTCTATGTACAACACCCAAAAATACATTCCCAGGTTTCTGGTATTTCTCCTTTATCCATTGTTTGACAATCTCTGACAAAGGTTCATCACCAGTTTTATCACCTTGTACAATCTCGCCTGCCTCTTTGTAGACGATGATGATATGATTATCTTCGTAAAGTACTTCCATAGTAAGAAAAGCCTTATAGAGAGCTATAATAAAAGATTATCAGTAGTAACAATTATAGAGAAACAGCTTATATAAAATCTTCCTGCTTCGCTGTATGTGTTAGAAGAAAGGGCTAACCACTTGTCGAATAAGTAAAGAAATTATAGAAGCAAACTAAATTCTCCCTCCCTACCCTTTCAGCATTGCTGTCAGGAGGGAGGGAAGAAATATTACATATTCATACCGCCATCAACCTGGATAACCTGACCTGTAACATAGCTTGACAGTTCAGAACCAAGGTAAACAGCTGTGTTTGCTACATCCTCTACTGTACCACCACGGCGGAGAGGAATCTTTGAAGTCCATTCCTTACGGATATCGTCATCCAAAGCCTGTGTCATAGCTGTATCAATGAAGCCTGGAGCAATAGCATTGGCACGAATTCCCTTAGGACCCATCTCCTGTGCTACACTCTTAGCCAATGCAATCATACCAGCCTTTGAAGCTGAATAGTTAGCCTGACCAGCATTACCATGAACGCCAACAACACTTGCCATGTTGATAATACTACCACCGCGCTGACGCATCATCACTGGAACACAAGCGTGAATGAAGTTGAAGGCACTCTTAAGGTTTACTGCGATAACTGCATCCCACTGCTGCTCAGTCATACGAAGCATAAGACCATCTTTCGTAATACCAGCATTATTGATGAGGATATCAATAGAACCGAATTCCTCCTTAACCTGCTTTACAACCTCTTCAGACTGTGCGAAGTCTGCTGCATTACTTGCATAACCCTTAGCTTTTACACCAAAAGCAGCAATCTCTGCCTCTGTAGCCTTGCCATTCTCGTCGATAACGAGGTCGGTGAATGCAACGTTTGCACCCTCCTCTGCAAACTTCAATGCGATAGCCTTACCAATACCACGTGCAGCACCTGTAATCAGGGCTGTCTTACCTTCCAATAATTTCATGTTGTTTTGATTTATATTGTTAGTTTATAAGTTTATAATAAGCAAGCTAACTGAAATCACATGATAGAATAATGATTTATTTCAGTCCGCTTTTTCCTAATGCACCATACACAACCTTAGCCACAAGTGGACGTGAAGATTCCTCTGTTAGTCCATGACCTAAGCGACCGTAGATAAATGGTACTTCAAGTCCTTTGATACAATAGTGTGTGATGTCTGCTACAAGTTCAACGTTTTCAATATCAAAATCTCCGTCTTCCTTGGCATCAGAATAAACCTTACGGAAGAGTTCAATCTCGTCTTCATCGAAGTTCTTTCGCGCCTTTTCTACCATCCATATATTCCTAAAGAACTCTGCACGCAAATTACCATTACGCATCACAGTCTCTTTAATCATACTAAGGTGTGTATAAATGAGTTCGATGATTTTATCCTGAGGGCTGATGTTTTTGGCAGCTACTTCGTCCAACTTGTCTGATAAACGCTCCAGCTCAGACTCAATAACAGCATAATACACATCGTCCTTACTCTTAAAGTAAGTGTAGAGTGTGCGTCTACCTTTACCTGAAGCCTTGGCGATGTCGTTCATTGTTGTGTTGGCAATACCATTTTTTGCAAAAAGTTGGCGTGCTACATCAACAAGCTTTTGTCTGGTCTTTGATATTGACATACCCTTGTAATTATCTATTTAGTTACTTGCACATAGCAAATCTTATGTGCAAAATTATAGATTATATCCCATATTCGCAAATTTATACGGATAAAAGTTGTTCTTTTTTAATCTTTTTATCCTTAATGTTGTCCTATTTTACCTTAATATAGTTCTTGAGAAGTATAATTAGCCTTAATTGAATAGTAGATAACAGCTCTGTTCTTCTTATTGATTATTATATAAGTTATCCCTCTCCTATCCATATTTTGTAATGTGATTAACCCTCAACACCAATCGTGCTGAGCATGAGCACTACTTGTGCTGGGCAACAACACATTGCTTGAAAATGAATAGAGAGATACTTTATAGTAGTTATATATAAGGTGGAATACTATAAACACTGATGATAGCGTAAATGTTTTGCGAACAGCATTGATAAATAGTTGGACTGATTTAAGGGTGTAAAAATTATCCCTCGATTCACATCGAGGGATAACAACAACACAAACACAAAATAAAGCAGGATACACCTGCAATATTGTTTTTGCTTACTAATCTTGACTATTATTAATCGTAAAAAATGATTTCTACATAATTCCGTCTTCTCTGAGCTTCTCCTGCCATTTCCAAGCAGTTGCGAGAACGTCAGCCAATGGTGTGTCAGCTTTCCAACCCAATACTGTGTTGGCTTTGGTGCAATCGCCCCAGATCTTTTCGATATCGCCTTCACGACGTGGACCATACTTCCAGTTTACCTTAACACCAGTGGCTTTTTCAAAGGTTTCAACAATCTCCTTTGTAGAGTTACCACTACCTGTACCAATGTTGAAGTACTCAATCTTCTCTGTATCCTGATCAAGTACGCGTGCCATAGCTGCAACGTGAGCCTTTGCCAAATCAACAACATAGATGTAGTCACGGATACAAGTACCATCAGGTGTGTTATAATCATTACCAAAGATGGTCAACTCCTTTCTGATACCCATAGCGGTTTGTGTAACAAAAGGAATCAAGTTATTTGGTACACCATTAGGTAACTCACCAATCAATGCTGATGGGTGTGCACCAATAGGATTAAAATATCTCAATACGATACTCTTAATATCGGCACCGCTATTAATATAATCTAAGATAATTTGTTCGTTGATTTCCTTGGTATTACCATATGGTGAAGTTGCTTTCTGATGTGGAGCATCCTCTGTAACAGGTAGGTTTTCAGGCTTTGGCTGACCATATACTGTACAAGAACTTGAGAAAATGATTCCCTTTACATTGTACTTTGGCATAAGTTCCAATAGATTCAACAATGAAACAATATTGTTTCTATAATACATCAAAGGAAGCTGTACACTCTCGCCTACTGCCTTAGAAGCTGCGAAATGGATAATACCTTCTATCTTAGGATATTTACGGAAGACATTTTCTGTAGCTTCACGATCACGAAGGTCAACCTGCTCAAATGCTGGTCTAACGCCCGTTATTTTCTCAATACCATCTAAAACCTCAATTTTAGAGTTAGATAAATCGTCAACAATAACGACTTCATAACCAGCTTCTATCAGCTCTACACTTGTGTGTGAACCAATAAATCCAGTTCCTCCAGTAACAAGAATTGTTTGTTTCATTTTATATTGTTTTCCTTATTTAGGCTGTTTTATTTCAATGAGTTATGTTGCAAAGATAATGTTTTTTTTATAATCATCAAAAAAAGAGCGTAAAAAAATGTGTTCATATATACAAAATCGAAAACTTTTTGTATATTTGCCGTTGTTATAAAATAAACATATACCAAGGACATGACAGAAACTGAACAGACCCAGCAACAGATTGAACGTTTTTTGAAGAAAGTTGCACAGAAATTTACTGCTAATGACTGTGATATGCCAATGACTGATATTCATTTGCGTGTATCACAAGATAGTGGTGACCTTATGGCTTTTGACGATGGAGATGATGAGATTACTCGTTGTGTCATCGACCAATGGATTGATAATAAGAGTGATAATTTCTATCAAGAAGCAGCATGTATCTTGCGTTCAGAACTTAATCGTACGAAGAACGTTATTGAGAATATGTCAATCATGAAGCCTTATAGTTTCATCCTTGAAGATGATGACAAGAATAATATTGCAGAACTTTATCTTGTTGATGATGACATTGCTATTATAGGTGGCGACCTCATGCATGATTTAGATAAAGACCTCGATTGCTTCCTCAAAGATTTATTGGATAAAGAAGAATGAGGAGATTAATCTTTATATTCACCTATTGTTTAGCTTGTCTTCTCCCCTTTTCTGCTTTTGCTCAGCGACATGAAATTAATGACGAGAATATCCGTTCATTGCAGGTTGTTGCTAATCAGAAGTGGATGGACTTGCCTATCATGGTACTCAATGACGGAAAGATAAGTATAGATTTTGACGATCTTACACACACTTACCGCCGTCTGACTTATCGGTTAGAGCATTGTGAAGCTGATTGGAAGCCTTCCGTCGGACTCTTCGAAAGTGATGTTGTAGATAGTTTTATAGCAGGAAACACAATAGATGATGTAAAGGAGTCTACCCTTACGAATACACTTTACACACACTATCATTTTGAGATACCAAATGATAAGTGTCAACCAAAGTTGTCTGGCAATTATCGTCTATATGTCTATGATGATGATAGTAGCTCTGACCACCCTTTGCTTACAGCTTGCTTTATGCTTACAGAACCTGCAGAGAGTTCTATGGGTGTTAGATTGAATATAACTACACAAACAGATCAGTCGATTAATCGTGAGCAACAGCAGGCTGAGATGCTGATAGATTATGGTACTTACATCGTAAGTAATCCACAGCAGCAGATTAAGACAGTCGTATTACAAAACCGTAATTGGCTTGATGCTCGTTGGAATAGTAAACCGCAGTATGTCATGTCAAATGGTTTACGATGGTCGCATAATCAAGATTATATCTTTTGGGCGGGTAATGAATATAGGAAGTTTGAGATCCTCTCAACCGATGTTGCTTCTATGGGCGTAGATAAAATTGGTTGGGATGGTAAGAATTTCATGCCTATCTCTACCCTACTACTCCTTTCTTGAATTATCTGTATGATGAAGATGCTGATGGTGCATTCTTAATACGTAACTCGGATAATGTTGAGATAAATACAACGAGTGACTATATGCTGACTCATTTTCAGTTAAACGTACCTTCCCCCTACCCTTACAGAATATTTTTGAATGGTGATTGGACTTATGACCGTCTGCTTCCTGCTTACGAGATGACATATAATTCTGCTGGTGGATATTATGAGGCAGTAGTCCCTTTAAAGTTAGGTTATTATAATTATCAGTTCCTTGCTGTAGATGAGCAAGGTAGACTCTCGTCTTTTAGAGTTGACAATAGCCATTATCAAACCGAAAATAGCTATCAAGCCCTTATTTATTTCCGTCCACCAGGAGGACGTACCGATAAGCTTGTTGGCTATGCAAATGTTAGGTTTATCAAAAGATAAGGGATTATTCAGTTATCAAAGTATCGTGTTTTTATATTCTGAAAGTATCTGATATTTTATATTTTATTGTTTGAAAATATATTACATAATTTATTATCTTTACTCCCTAAAAGCATAAGATATGATGTCTTAAAATCATCTTTGTAACTATCAGTAATCCAGCATATTATAAAACCGTGTTTTAAAAGGTGCTTAGTAAGGGTTCAAAAGGGCGTTAGTTTGCATCGAAAAGGGCATCTTTTGCAAGCCAATTGGGCGTTAATTCAAGCGCAATTAAGCATCTTTTAAAAAGCAGGTTGTGAAATAATAGGACAAAAGGAAGCTTTTTGACAGTTGGGTGTAATTGTATATAAACAAAAAAAAGTGTATCAAAATGAAACAATACTGTTTCATACTTTTGATACACTTTTTCTATTTTACTAATACTGTAAACTTACTGTTTGAACAGAACAATAAGTTTCAATAATCTGATTTCATTAATCATTCATCGACAACAGGAACTCCTCATTGTTCTCTGTACGTCTCATACGGTCGTGGATAGAGTTCATTGCCTCAATAGAATTCATATCAGCAATGTACTTACGGAGAATCCACATACGATCAAGTGTTGTACGATCCTGGAGGAGGTCATCACGACGTGTACTTGAAGCAACCAAGTTAACAGCTGGGAAGATACGCTTGTTACTCAAGCTGCGGTCAAGCTGCAACTCCATGTTACCTGTTCCCTTGAACTCCTCGAAGATAACCTCATCCATCTTAGAACCAGTATCAATCAAGGCTGTTGCTATGATAGTCAAAGAACCACCACCCTCAATATTACGCGCAGCACCGAAGAAACGCTTTGGCTTCTGCAATGCATTGGCATCCACACCACCAGTCAATACCTTACCTGATGCTGGTGCTACAGTGTTGTAAGCACGTGCCAAACGAGTGATTGAGTCAAGGAAGATAACTACATCATGACCACATTCAACCATGCGTTTTGCCTTCTCCAAAACGATACCGGCAATCTTAACGTGGCGTTCTGCAGGCTCATCAAATGTTGATGCAATGACCTCAGCATTTACGGTGCGTGCCATATCGGTAACCTCCTCAGGACGCTCATCAATCAAGAGCATCATCAAGTAAGCCTCTGGATGGTTGGCTGCAATGGCATTTGCAATATCCTTCATCAAGATAGTCTTACCCGTCTTTGGCTGTGCAACAATCAATGCACGCTGTCCCTTACCGATTGGTGAGAAGAGATCTACAATACGTGTTGAAAGATTAGTTGTACGAGGATCGCCACAGAGTGTGAACTTCTCCTCTGGGAAGAGTGGTGTAAGATGTTCGAAAGGTATACGGTCACGTACCTCAGAAGGCTTACGACCATTAATCTTGTCAATGCTTGTCAGTGGGAAATACTTCTCACCCTCATGTGGTGGACGTACGTGGCATTCTACAACGTCACCTGTCTTCAGACCATATTGCTTAATCTGATTGTTTGCAATATATACATCATCAGGTGATGATAAGTAATTATAATCGCTTGAGCGGAGGAAGCCATAACCATCTGGCATTACCTCAAGAACGCCGTTTGCCTTGATAAGATCAGAGAAATCATAGTTCGCATTGTTTGCAACTGGAGCATTATCATAGACCGGAGTTGACGGCAACTGAGCAGGAGTTGTAGGCTGATCAAACATATCATAGTTTGGAACAATACCCTGATCTTCAATTGGTAGGTCAACAACTGGAATGAAATCTGTACCATCGCCTGGGTCACCTGCCCATACACCATCAGGTAATACAGGATAACCAGCTGGTTCCATATTCATATTATGTGCGTTAACCTTCTCCTGGAGGCGTGCCAATAATTCTTCTTTACCTTCACTCTCTTCCTGCTGTGGTACGTTAGAGAACTGATCTTCTGGGATGAAATCCTCTGGAGCAGCTGGCTCTACATTCTCTATTGGAGCCTCCTCTACAGGCTCTTTTGTCTGCTGTGCCTCTTCTGCTTTAGCCTTAATAGCTGCTTCTGCAGCTGCAATAGCCTCTAATTCAGCCTTAGATTTACGACCACGATGCTTTGGAATAGATGCTAATATTTCTTCTGGAGATTTCTCTTCAGTCTTATCGTCCTTTGTTGCAGGTAACTCTTTGAATAATGAAGGCTGACTTGTTGCCGTGTTTTTATTCTTCTGTACGTCGAAGTTTTCCCCTTCTTCACCATGTACCGAATAAACCCTGTCGGTATCTTTTCGTGCTATTCTGGTACGCTTACGCTTTGATTCTAAGGGATGTGCTGTACCTGCCTCTTCTGCCTGGCGGTCAAGGATGGCATAAACAAGCTTATCCTTATCATCTCCAGGTGAGTAAACAGCACCAGTACTCTGAGCAATAGCTTCAAGTTCAGAAACTTCTTTCTCTAATAATTCTTCTTTGCTTAACATATAAATATGTATGGGAAATTACAATTGATAGTGTCGACGTTTCATAAGGTGAAACATCATTAAATGTGTCTTTTGTGGCGCAAAGGTATAATTTTTATTTGAACCTTACAAGATTTCTCTTATCTTTTTTTGATATTATTCTGTGGATGAATAGGATATAATAGTGTCCTTCCGTTAAATGTGTGGACACTTTTCGTATTGCTTTGATGGAAGAATCATAGCCATTCATTAAACAAAAACTTGGCTAAGATAGTCAACATTCTATCCTATGATCATCCTCTGATATTGAAAATCATTTCTTTTTAGACTTCGAAAATATGCAGATAAAGATTTGAAATAATTACATAATTTCAAAGAAAACATTTATAACTAACTGCAAAAATACATATAAGAAGTAGGTTTGCAATCAACAGAGAATCAAGTAGTTACCAAGTAGTAAAATAAAAGGTGCTTAATTGGACTTCAAAAGGGCGTTAGTAAAGGTCTTAAAGGGCACCTATTGCAAGTCAATTAGGCGTCTTTTAGAAGCCAAAAGAGCATGTATTGGTTTTGAAGTGCATAAAAATAGTTTACAAACTTTAGTTAATAAGGGAATATGTTGTTTGTAGAAGACAGGTAGACATCGTATCTAATTATGTTTAGGATGAGTCGATCCGTAGTGTCTGTATGTCAAATGATTAATATCCTAACATTCATGGGTAATAAGATTCCCAACCTTTAGAAATGAGTTTTCTAAGGATTGGGAATAATTGAGTTTATCGTGAACGAAACTAAGTTTTGTCCTTATGATGCTTATTAATGGCGCTCATAATGTTTATTGATGCTGTTCACGCAGAAGATCGTTGACAGTCTTTACAGGGTTGAAAGTGGCGAGTGGTACTTCTACAAAGACTGTATTCCAATCGCTCATAGCACCATTCCACAAGCCCGGAAGTTCCAAAGCCTTAAGTTCACGACCATTCTTTGACTTTGAACTGATGAAGCCTGTTGACTTATCTACATACTTTGTCAAGTCAAAAGCATTGCCTTTGTAATCTTTGATAGCGCAAACAAGATCAACAGGGTTGAAGTGTGTACCTTCTGTAAACATCTTCATAGATGCTTCGTTGTTCTTGTCAATCTGTGAACTCTCAAGAATCTGAAGGCTGACAGTACCATCTTGATTATAAGCGAGGAACGGACCGCCACCTGGTTCACCAACGTTCTTTACCATACCGCATACACGCATTGGACGATTTAACTTCTTATATAAGTAGTCAGCCAGTGCTGTATCCTTCAATGAAGCCACATCATGCTTCTCACAAGAGAGGTCATTCTGTAAGAATTCAAGTATCTCTTCGAGTTCTGAATGTGTACAATTACCTTCCTCCAGTTTGTGAAGATAAGCAAAAGCACGCTCTTGTAAGGTTACAAGTTTACCTGCAATAATCATCTTCCAACTGATGGTTTCTTCCTTCAAGCGGTCTGGTACCACATTATCTATATTCTTAATGAATACGATTTCAGCATCCAAATCATTTAAATTCTCTATCAATGCGCCATGACCGGCTGGACGGAATAATAATGAGTCGTCCTCATTACGGAATGGAGTATTGTCAAGATTTACAGCAATTGTATCTGTACTTGGCTTCTGTTCAGAAAAAGAAATATCAAAGTTTACACCGAATTTACCTTCAAATTTGGCCTGCTTGTCGGCAACCTTCTGTTTGAAGAAGGCTAAGTGTTCGTGTGATACGGTGAAATGTACGTGTGCTTGCTTGTTACTTTCCGCATACCGAGCAGCTTCAACCAAATGTTCTTCCATTGGAGTACGTGCTCCATCGTCATAAGAATGGAACGACAACAACCCCTTAGGTAGCTGTCCGTAATTTAATCCTTCCTTATTTAATAATGTAGCAACGACAGTTTTGTATCGTCCTTCAGCTATCAACGCATCGATAGTCTTACCTTCTAACTGCTGACATTTGGCTGATAACGCCTCGTAGAACGCAAAGTGGTGAATATTTGAGAAGAACTCCTTTTCAAAATCACTAACTGGTGCCTCGTTATTTCCATTGAGGAATGCAAAAAGGTTTTTGAACATGCGGCTGGCTGCACCAGATGCTGGAACAAACTTGAGAACTTTATGCCCATGAGTTTGATAATCCCGCCATGCTTTGCAAGCAGCCTCACAAGCATTCTTATCGAGTACCATAACACCTTTCTTTGGTGTTGCAGCACCTTCAAGCTTCAAGTAAGGAAAGCCTCTTTTGAAGTCTTCCAACTGTCTATTTATCTGTTCCTCACTTATTCCTTTGTCATGAATCTGTTTTAGGTCTTCTTTCTTCAACATAATGGTAAGGTATTAAAAAGATTGTATTTTAACTGCAAAAATAACGAATTAAACCGAAAGAAAGGAACTATTTGACACATTTGTTTCTAATTATATCGAAATTCTTTGTATCTTTGCCTTTGGAAAATAGAATATATTATGCCTATGGAAGAGAAATTCATTTATACGGATAAGGAAAGAGAATTATCTGAACAGATATTCGAAAGTCTGAAGAAGCCACTTGGGGAAACGTTTTATGAGAATGATCTTCCTAAATTGCGCGAACATTTGGATAAGATAATATCAGAGAATAGCATACAACGCAATGTCTTTGGCTTGAATCCTATTCTTTGTTCATTACAGACTGCATTGATTGCAGTCAAGGATATCGGTTTAAATCGTGAGTCTGTCATATCAATTTTGCTCTATCAAAGTGTTCAAGCAGGAATCCTTTCACTTGATGAGATAAGCAAGTTGTATGGTGATGGTGCTTCGAAGATTATCCATGGGCTTATTCGTGTTCAGACACTTTATAAGAAAACGCCAGTTATCGAGAGTGAAAACTTCCGAAACCTTCTGCTGTCTTTCGCAGAAGACATGCGTGTTATCTTGATTATGATTGCTGACCGCGTCAACCTTATGCGGCAGATTCGTGACGTTGAGAATAAGGAAGCGCAACGAAAGGTGTCTGAAGAAGCAAGCTATCTTTATGCTCCTTTGGCACATAAGTTAGGTTTATACCAGCTAAAGAGTGAGTTAGAAGACCTTTCTTTAAAGTATCTTGAGCATGATGCTTACTATCATATAAAAGATAAGTTGAATGCAACCAAGAAGGTGCGTGATGCTTATATCAGTAGCTTTATTACTCCAGTTAGTGAGCAACTTAAAGCAGCAGGGCTTAAGTTTCATATTAAAGGTCGCACGAAGTCAATCCATTCTATCTGGCAGAAGATGAAGAAGCAGAAGTGTGGCTTTGAAGGTATTTATGACCTCTTTGCCATTCGTATCATTCTTGATTCACCAGAAGACAAGGAGAAGATGCAGTGTTGGCAGGCATATTCTATTGTAACGGATATGTATCAGCCAAACCCAAAGCGACTCCGCGACTGGCTTTCTGTACCCAAGTCTAATGGTTATGAATGTTTACATATCACTGTACTTGGTCCTGATAAGAAGTGGGTAGAAGTCCAGATTCGTACAGAACGTATGGATGAGATTGCCGAACATGGACTTGCTGCACACTGGAGATATAAAGGAGTGAAGGCGGAAGGCGGAATGGATAACTGGTTAGCTTCTATTCGTTCTGCCCTTGAGGCTGGTAACAACCTTGAGGTGATGGACGAGTTTAAGTCAGATCTTTACGAAAAGGAGATTTATGTCTTTACCCCAAAGGGCGACCTTCTAAAGTTCCCAAAGGGTGTAACAGTGCTCGATTTTGCTTATCACATTCACTCTAAGATCGGAAATCAATGTGTCGGTGGAAAGATAAATGGAAAGAATGTATCTTTCCGAACCGAGTTACATAGTGGTGATTCTGTAGAGATTCTAACCTCCACGACACAGAAGCCTAATCGTGATTGGCTGAATATATGTAAGTCATCTCGAGCAAGGCAAAGATACGTCTTGCGCTAAAAGAGACGCAGGTGAAAGATGGTCTATATGCGAAGGAATTGCTCGAACGTAGGTTTAAGAATAAGAAGATTGAGATAGAAGACTCTACGATGGGTCAACTCATTCGTAAGTTAGGCTTCAAGGAGGTTTCTGAATTCTATAAGCAGATAGCCGATGAGAAGCTTGATCCGAACTATGTCATCGACGAATATCAGAAGGTTTACAATCATGCACACAACCTCAATCAGACAAAAGAGACTGAGAGTGCAGAGAACTTTGAGTTTGAGAATCCTACGACAGAATATCTGAAGAAGAATGATGATGTCCTTGTCATTGATAAAAATCTCAAAGGTTTAGACTTCTCGCTTGCTAAGTGTTGTCACCCTATCTATGGAGATCCAGTCTTTGGTTTCGTGACAGTCAGTGGAGGAATAAAGATTCACCGCGATGATTGCCCCAATGCACCTGAGATGCGCAAGCGTTTTGGCTATCGAGTTGTTAAGGCACGTTGGAGTGGCAAGGGTACATCCCAGTATGCCATTACACTGCGTGTCATAGGTAATGACGACATCGGTATTGTGAGCAACATTTCAAATATCATTTCAAAAGATGAGAAAATAGTGATGCGCTCTATCAATATTGATTCGAATGATGGTCTTTTCTCTGGTAACCTCGTTGTTCTTCTTGATGATAATTCCAAGTTGAATATGCTCATCAAGAAACTTAGAACAGTAAAGGGCGTTAAGGAAGTAATGAGAATATAAAATAATCTAATAAACTTTGCCCCCATTCTCTACCCTATTTTAAAGGTGAGAATGGGGGCTTTTTTATTAATGTTATTATCAAATCTTGCTAAAGAAAAATATCTGTTGATGTGAAATATGTTTACAAGTTCAAGGTTATAAAAAGCTATTTGTAAGCCTGAAAATAGAGTTTTGGACGAGTGTTGTAACTCTTTAGTTATCACCTTGTTGCAAAGTAGCAAATCAAAAGGTGCTTAATTGGACTTCAAAAGGGCGTTAGTAAGACTTCAAAAGGGCACCTTTTAGAAGCCAATAGATGCTTAATAGAAGTGCTATTAAGCATCTATTGATTTTTAAGGGTATGATTTTTTATTACAAAACGATTTTACTTGTCCATCGTATTTATGCGCTCAATGCGTTTCGCCATAGCTTGTGATTTTGGACTCAGTTTACCTTTAAGATACTTCTCCATTATCAATCCTGCTATAGGGGCAGCTACATCGGCACCAAATCCACCATGTTCAATATAAACAGAGATTGCAATCTTGGGTTCATTCATCGGTGCGAAACCAATGAAAATAGAATGGTCCTTACCAGCGTTTCGGCTGTTCCGGTCTTACCACAAACAGGATAGGTTGTTCCGTTGAGTACGGTCGCTGTACCCTTTGTTACTGCTAAGCGCATACCTTTAATGACATCCGCATAAATGTAAGAAGGAACCTTTGTCTGATGTGGTGTGAGGAAGCGTGAAGGGAGGGGTGCCCAGTCCACGCTTTTATGAATATGTGGTGTAAAGAAGTAGCCACGATTTGCAATCGTTACCGCTAAATTACAGAGCTGTAAAGGAGTGGCTGTGATGTCGCCCTGTCCCATTCCTGCCCACATAATTGTTTTTGGCTCCCAATTATTCTTATAACGGCGTGATAGATAATTCACATTGGCAACCAATCCGCCCTTTTCGCCAGCCATGTCAATGCCTAATGGACCACCAAGTCCCATACTAACAATGTATTCCCACCAAGTTGTAACAGCCTTCTCCTTAGAACCATACTTCTGTGTATTGTTCAACATTGATAGGTAGGATTTCAAGAACCAAGTGTTACACGATACAGCCAATGCACCTGCAAGTGCTTCTGGAGAATAATGCGGATGGCATTTAACCTTTATGTTTCCATCACGAAAACCATCATGACAGGCAATCTTGGTGTCTGGTTTGACGATTCCTTCTGAGAGGAAGACTAATGCTTGCGCTGGCTTAATGGCTGAGCCAGGAGGATAAGCAGTTGCAATGGCAAGGGCATCATTAGGACCCGTAGGTGAATTTGTTACCATACAGAGCACCTCACCCGTGGCTGGATCAATGGCAACGATACTACCCTTCTTACCTTGTATAAGTTCTGTGCCAAGCTCTTGTAGCAGTGGGCGAAATGTTAGCGGTGGCTCTTCACGATACTCTTGCGCCTGAACACTATTCGTCGTTACGAATAAGAGTGCAAGTAGTGCAGAACGAAATGATATAATTGTTTTGTTTATAGTTATTTTACGCATACTTATTAAATTCTTGCTTAATATGTTTCTAATCATCAATTACGAGGCTTATAGCTCATAAAGTGGTTGATATTTTCTTCTTTCAGAAGCTATAATGTTCTCTCATTCTTTCTTCTTTAAAAGAAAGTTTTAAGTAATCTAAGTTTTTATGGGTTACAAAATTACGAATAAATTATTCGCTTGAAACATACTTTTCTCTGTTTATATTTATTTTGCAACAAGCCCAAATAATTGTAAATTACTATAGACGGATAGCTGCAAGTGATGTTCCTGACATGAAACGATCGAGGTCTACGTAGCCACGAATACCACGTACTTTACCGCGTTCAGAGAACTGCCAGATGTTATGTCGGCCTACTCCCTTGATGGATGGACGCACAGAACTATATCTACCCAAGAAAAGGAAGTACTTATTGAATCGAGGACTAAGATGAGAATTATAGAAACTTACATGAGAATAAATTAGTGGTTTCTTACCATACTTCCTCTCTATTAATTTCGCAAATAAGGCAACACTGTCTTGTACCTGTTTCTTGCTCCAGCGTCTTACACCATCATGTTCTATGTCAATCATTGGAATCAAATCCTGTCTATGTCCTCGCATAGCTTTCTGGAAATTGCGAAACTGAGACCTAACAGAGGTTAAGCATGAAAGATAGTGGTAAGAACCGCAACGTAAACCTTGACGGCGTGCCGCCTTGATGTTCTGTTCGTAGTTTTTATCCTTTATGCTTGTTCCTTGTGTTGCTTTGATGTATACAAATTTAATTTGTTTGTCTTTTGCCACTTCTTTCCAGTCGATTTGTCCCTGATGATGCGATACGTCAATACCATCATATTGACGTTTGGTGTTTTTTGAAGACTTATGAGAAGATGTTGCTGCGGAAGCGATTACACAAATGGCAGATAGGAATAAGATGTTAATGGTACGTGGAAATATAGTTGATTTCATCATTTAAATATTTGAAACATTCTGAATAAGATTCTTTTTGAATCTAAATTATCCTGTAATGATGCTTAAAAAGCACTGCAAAATTAGTATATTTTTCTTGAACAAACTCATAAAAATCCGATAATAATCATTATCTTTGCAACGTAATTACATCTCGATACAGTATCAATGAGTAAACAAGACATCACTCATCAACTCATACAGACCGTAGATGAGCTTTCTGAACCGGAAGCGTTGCAGGGTATTTGCCATGAGCATCGTGATGGAGACCCATTGCCATCAGCTAAAGAATTGGAAGAGATTATTGAACTTTCACGTTCTATTCTCTTCCCAGGCTTTTATGGAAGGTCATCGGTTAATTTTGAGACTATCAAGTATCAAATAGGCATGAGTGTTGAACGACTGCATAAACTGCTTTCTCGACAGATTATGGCTGGTCTCTGTTTTAACGAAGATTGTCATTGTCCTAATGCCGCAGACACACGTCTTTGTATGCAAGAAGAGGCTGACAATATAGCAGAACGTATCATAGAGAAACTCCCAATCTTACGTAAGATACTTTCAACTGATATACAAGCTGCCTTTGATGGTGACCCTGCAGCTGCCAATTTGGGAGAAGTAATTTCATGTTATCCAGCTATTAAGGCTGTTATTAACTATCGTTTGGCACATGAATTAGTTTTAGAGAATGTGCCTCTTATTCCACGTATGATTACTGAAATGGCGCACTCAGAGACTGGTATTGATATTCATCCTGCTGCAACCATTGGTACACATTTTACCATTGATCATGGTACTGGTGTGGTGATTGGTGCAACCTGTATTATAGGTAATCATGTAAAACTCTATCAAGGTGTTACCTTAGGGGCAAAGAGTTTCCCACTTGACAAAGATGGTAAGCCTATTAAGGGAATTGCTCGTCACCCGATTCTAAAGGATGATGTTGTCGTCTATGCCAATGCAACTATCCTCGGCCGTATCACTATTGGAAAAGGCTGTATCATTGGAGCTAATGTGTGGGTTACACGAGATATGCGTCCACGAACCAAGAAGTATAAACAGAACAAAACAGATATCTTAGATATCGACTTTGAATATGGCGGAGGAATATAAAGGGTCTACCCTATTCTCACCTCGAAAGGGAAAAGGGGGAGCACTTGATAAGCAACCAATAGGTTATTCTTATTGAAGTTATCATACAATGTTTTCCGCTAATTTAATTTTAACATCGTATATAAAAATATTTATCACATAAATGCAAGAATTTGAACTCATCGCCAAAACCTTCATGGGTTTGGAGCAAGTATTAGCAAAAGAGCTGACACAGTTAGGTGCCAATAACGTACAAATAGGACGCCGAATGGTGTCATTTACGGGTGACAAGGAAATGATGTATCGTGCAAATTTCCAGTTACACACAGCTATTCGTATCCTTAAACCTATCGCACATTTCAAGGCGAAGAGTGCTGAAGATATGTATGAGGAAGTAATGAAGATTGATTGGAGTAAGTATATCCTCCCTGGAAAGACTTTCTCTGTAGACTCTGTCGTTTATTCTGAAGAGTTTACTAACTCACGCTTCGTTACATACAAAGTTAAAGATGCTATTGTAGACCAGTTCCGTGAACGTACTGGTACTCGTCCAAATATCTCTGTCAGCAATCCTGATATTCGTTTGAACATCCACGTGGCAGAGGATAATGCTACACTGTCATTGGACTCAAGTGGTGAGTCTTTGCATCGCCGTGGCTATCGTCAAGAGAGTGTTGAGGCACCATTGAATGAGGTTTTGGCTGCAGGTATGATTCTTATGACGGGTTGGAAAGGTGAAACAGACTTTATCGACCCAATGTGTGGTTCTGGTACCTTACCTGTTGAGGCTGCTCTTATTGCTCTTAATATTTCTCCAGGTGTGTTCCGTAAGGAATTTGCTTTTGAGAAGTGGCCTGACTTTGATCAAGAACTGTTCGATACGATATATAATGATGATTCACAAGAACGTGAGTTTACACATCATATCTATGGCTATGACACAGAGATGAAGGCTGTCAATACGGCTCGTATGAATGTTGCCGCAGCTGGTTTGTCAAGATATGTAACCATCGAACAGCAGGACTTCAAAGACTTCACTCAGCCAAAGGAGAAGAGTATGATTGTGATGAATCCTCCATATGGTGAGCGTATTTCTACACCTAACTTGCTCGGTACTTATAAGATGATTGGTGAACGTTTGAAGCATCAGTTCATGGGTAATGAGGCTTGGATTCTGTCTTATCGTGAGGAATGTTTCCGTCAGATTGGATTGAAGCCAAGTATTAAGATTCCTGTTTACAATGGTTCTTTGGAGTGTGAATTCCGTCGTTACCAGATGTTTGATGGTAAGATGAGTGACTTCCGACATGAAGGTGGTGTCGTAAAGACCGAAGATGAGAAACGTGAGATGGCACAGAAGCATCGCTTCAAGAAGGAACGTGAGTTTAAGAAGCGTCTTGATGAAATGAGGAAAATGCTGAGGCTGATATTCGTTCATTCACCTTCCATAGCTTAGAGCGTAATAAGTTCGGCGGTGGTAAGTTCCGTGAAGACCGTGAGCGTCGCCCTCGTTTCGATCGTGATGTGGAAGACCGCAAACGTTCTTTCAGAAGAGGAGACGACGACCGTAAGCGTTCATTCAGACATGATGACGATCGGAAACGTTCGTTCAGTCGTGATGATGACCGTAAGTTTGGCGGCAAACGATTTGATAAATCTAACAAGCGCGGAGGATTCCGTGGTAAAAACACGTATAATCATGAAGATTAAATCATTTATTAGTCTTGTGGGGCTTTATGCTTTCACAGGACTTTTAAGTCCTACTGAAAGTATGGCACAAAAGCAGTTCACCCTTGAGGATTTGAACTTTGGTGGTAAAAACTTCTACAACATGCGCCCTGAGGCACGTTATCTTACGTGGTGGGGAGGAAAGTTGGTACGCCAAGACCTTAACAATTGTTCGTTAGTTGACTTAGTGACAGGTAAGGAGACACCGCTCTTCTCATTAGATGACATCAATAAATGGGCAGGTTTATCAGCTTCGGATGAGGTTGTGCGTCATCTCTATGGTGCTGAATTCCCTTATGCTGATCGCCCTATTGTGAAGGTTCAGAATGGTAATGAGGACATATATGTAGACTTCAAAACACACAAACTTGAGCAGCGTTTGAATCGACCAGCTGGTCTTCAGGCACGTGATTGGAATAAGGTATCTGGTGCAACAGCACTGGTAAAGGACTATCAGTTATATGTTACAGATGCGAAAGGTACAGAGCGTCAGTTAACAACAGATGGTTCAAGAGATATCGTATATGGCCAAAGTGTACATCGTGATGAGTTTGGAATTAATGGTGGCCTCTACTGGAGTCCAAAGGGAAATCGTTTAGCTTTCTATCGTATGGACCAGAGTATGGTTGCTGACTATCCTCTTGTTGATGTTCCAGAGTTGGACTGGAAACCTGCTAAGGGTGAGTCACGTGCAGCTAAGGTTGACCTTATTAAGTATCCTATGGCTGGTGAAACATCTCATAAGGTAACTGTAGGTGTGTATGACCTTACAACAGGTAAGACTGTATATCTTCAGGCTGGTGACCCAACCGATCGTTATTTTACGAACATCACATGGAGTTCTGATGAAAAGACGGTTTATATGTTTGAACTTAATCGTGATCAGAATGATTGCCGTTTAGTTTCTTATGATGCTGCTACAGGTGCTAAGCTGAAAGAACTTTATCGTGAGACGGACGCAAAGTATGTTGAGCCATGTCATCCAATTCAGTTCTTACCATGGAACGACAATGAGTTTATCTTGCAGAGTCAGAAGGATGGTTATAATCATCTTTACCTCTTTAATAAGGATGGCCGACAGCTTAAACAGATTACAAGTGGTAAGTGGGTTGTGCTGGAAGTACTCGGTTTTAATAGCAAACAGAAGAGTATTGTCTACGTTTCTAACGAATGTAATCCTATTCAACGCAATGCTTGGCTTGTGAATATAGCATCTGGAAAGCGCACACTACTTGATAATGGTCGTGGTTATCATTATCCAAAACTGAGTGAAGACGGTAATGCTGTCATGGATAGTTACAGTGAACCATCTGTGCCTCGTAAGTATGAAATTATCAGTTTGAATGGTAAGCCACAGCGTCATGATTACTTTGCAGCTGCTAATCCTTGGAAAGGATATACTGTTCCTGAATATACAAACGGTTCAATAAAGGCTGCAGATGGTAAGACAGACTTATATTGGCGTATGGTAAAGCCTGTTAACTTCAATCCAAATAAGAAGTATCCTACTGTTATCTATGTCTATGGTGGCCCTCATGCGCATAATGTTGAGGCTTCATGGAACTGGGCTTCACGTGGTTGGGAAACCTACATGGCGCAGAAAGGTTATTTACTTTTCATCCTTGATAACCGTGGTAGCGATAATCGTGGTAAGGAGTTTGAGCAAGCAACATTCCGTCATCTTGGTCAAGAAGAGATGAAAGACCAGATGGAAGGTGTTAAGTATTTAAAGTCTCTCCCATATGTTGATCAGAATTGTATAGGTGTTCATGGATGGTCGTTTGGTGGTTTCATGACTACTTCATTGATTACCAACTATCCTGACGTGTTCAAAGTAGGTGTTGCTGGCGGTCCTGTTATCGACTGGAAGTGGTATGAGGCGATGTATGGTGAGCGTTATATGGATACTCCACAAACTAATCCAGAAGGATATGCACAGACATCACTTCTTACAAAGGCAAAGGATCTTAAAGGCAAACTCCAGATTATTACAGGCTTGAATGACCCAGTTGTAGTTCCTCAGCATTCTTATTCCTTCTTAAAGGCTTGTATTGCTGCTGGTACGCAACCTGACTTCTTCGTTTATCCTGGCGAACCTCATAACATGCGTGGACATCAGAGTGTACACTTACATGAGCGTATTACACAGTACTTTGAGGATTATCTGAAGCCAATAAAATAGTGTATCTGATAAGTTAATAATACGCTTGATCATTGCTTATAATCATATCTAACAATTAAAAATACCCATGTGCAGCAAGACTGCACTCCCTCTCCTTCTTCGGAGGGGGCGGGCAAAGCTTTATGAGAATATTACTTTTAGGTAGCGGCGGTCGTGAACACGCCTTGGCATGGAAGATTGCACAGAGTGCAAAGTGTAGTAAACTCTTCATCGCACCAGGTAATGCTGGTACAGGAGCAGTTGGTGAGAACGTTGCAATCGGAGTAAATGACTTCGACAAACTGAAAGATTTTGTTGTCGAAGAGAAGGTTGATATGGTTGTTGTTGGCCCTGAAGACCCATTGGTAAATGGTGTTTATGACTGTTTTAAGGAAGACAGCCGCACAGCTAATATTCCTGTTATTGGTCCTTCAAAAGCTGGTGCTGTACTCGAAGGGTCTAAGGACTTTGCCAAAGCTTTCATGAAGCGTCATAATATTCCGACAGCTGCTTACGAAACATTCGATGGTATAACGATAGAGGAAGGCATGCGTTTCTTGGAGACGCTTAAGGCTCCTTATGTGTTGAAAGCTGATGGCTTGGCTGCTGGTAAGGGTGTTCTCATTCTTCCAACGCTTGAAGAAGCTAAGAAGGAACTACGCGAAATGCTTGGTGGTATGTTCGGTAATGCTTCTGCAAAGGTGGTCATTGAGGAGTTCCTTTCTGGTATTGAGTGCTCTGTATTTGTACTTACCGATGGTACTCACTATCAGATATTACCTGAAGCAAAGGACTATAAGCGCATTGGTGAGCATGATACAGGCTTGAACACAGGCGGTATGGGTAGTGTTACTCCTGTTCCATTTGCTACCAAGGAGTGGATGGGAAAGGTAGAAGAGCGCATTATCCGTCCTACTGTTGATGGTTTAAAGGCAGAGGGTATTGATTATAAAGGCTTTATCTTCTTTGGTTTGATTAATGTAGAAGGTGAACCTATGGTTATCGAGTACAACTGTCGTATGGGTGATCCAGAGACTGAGAGTGTCATGTTACGTCTAAAGAGTGACATTGTTGATCTCTTTGAAGGAGTTGCAGAGGGAAACCTCAATCAGCGACAGGTTGAATTTGATTCACGCTCTGCCGTTTGTGTAATGCTTGTCAGCGGTGGTTATCCTGAAGAGTATGTGAAAGGTTATCCAATCACAGGACTTGATAAGGTTGAAGATTCTGTAGTTTTCCATAGCGGTACAGCTGTGAAGGATGGTCAGGTCGTTACTGCTGGTGGTCGTGTAATTGCAGTGTCTTCTTATGGTGAGAATAAAGAAGAAGCACTAAAGAAGAGTTTTGCGGAAGCTCAGAAGATTAAATTTACGGATAAATATTTAGAAGAGATATAGGACAAGACCTATAGTCTTAGTCCTTTGAAAGTAAGGAGATAGCTCTTAAGTTGTTTATTACTTAGCAACTTCTCATGGCTATCTCCACATATCATCTATTATGCAACAAAAACGCATTCAAAATCGAATAGCAGAAAGCCGCTGGACACAAGCATACGTTGTTTCAGCGGCTGCTCTTGTATGGGTTATTGCGGGGATATATAACCCTTCAGTAATAGTGCCAGGTATATGCCTTTTGCTGTCTACTTATCTTATGATGGAACTGAATAATGCCAATGCGCTTATTCGTATCTATAGTAGAATGGTGTCATGTTCGTTCATCGTCTTTGCGACTATGGCTGTCTTTATGTTCCCATCTATTCAATCAGCCATCATCATGTTAGGCTTTGTAGGGTTCTATACATTTGCTTTTCGTTGCTATCAAAACACACATGCACCCGGTTGGACGTTCTATGCATTCTTCTGTATAGGTATGGCAAGTATTGTTTGGGTACAAACACTTTCTGCCTACCAGTACTCTGGGTTATTATGCGTACCAATATTCTTTCGATGAGTCCACGCAATTTTGTTGCATCCCTTCTCGGTATAATCCTGCCTTATTGGTTCTATGCAGGATACTTGGTGGTCAAAGGAGACATTACAATACTCATCAATCATTTCGCTAAGATTGCTGTGTTTGGTGAACCATTCAACTTAAAGTTTCTGAACTTTAGTCAAGCATTGACTTTATCATTTGTGTTAGTATGTGCTGTGATTGGTATTGTTCATTTTATGAATCAAAAGCGTAATGACAATATTAGAACCCGTTTGTTCTATCAGATTTTCGTAACAATAGATCTTTTAGCAATAGTCTTTTTCTTTTTGCAACCTCAGCATTATGAAGCATTGCTGAGTGTAATGATTGTTACTACAGCTCCACTCATTGCACATTTCTTTGCACTAACACGCACAAGGATAACCAACTGGATGTTTATCATTCTTTCTTATTCAGCTATCATCATCACCCTATTCAACTTATGGAATCTTTTACACAATTACTTGTAGATTATGGTTATTGGGGAATGTTCTTATCAGCATTCCTTGCAGGAAGTTTCTTACCATTTAGTAGCGAAGCAGTAATGCTTGGCTTACTTGCAGCTGGCGTAGACCCTGTTCTTTTACTTGTTTATGGTAGTATAGGTAACGTTTTGGGAGGAATGTTGAATTATGGTCTTGGCAGGTTAGGTAAACTGGAGTGGCTTGAACGGTATTTCCGAGTGAAAAAAGAATCATTAGATAGAGCTTATCGCTTTATGGGTGGACATGGTGCATGGATGGGATTCTTTGCCTTTCTACCTATTTTAGGTAGTGCTATCACCATCGTTTTAGGTCTGACACGTGCTAATATTGTTTTGTCTGTGTTAAGTATCACGATAGGTAAAGTGCTTCGTTATGCAGTTTTGATTTGGGGTGCAAGCTCTTTCTTTTAGTCCGTTTTATCCAAAGGACATATCCATAGGCAATGTTACCCCTCATTGAATATTTGAAATACTTTAGTGTGTACAATATTCTTCTATCAATAACTTGATAGCATCTTTGTAATATATAATAAGGAGTAAAGCTCTCAAAATAATTACTGTTTAGCATCCGCACTATTGGTGTTTAGCATTCGCACCATATGTGTTCAGCACTCGCACCACATGTGCGGAACATCCTTAAGTTGATAAAAAGGTGCATAGATGAGTCTATTCAGGCATTATGCGATAGATAGGATTTGGCATATAGACTAATGTTTATGCGCTTGTTTTCTGTGTATAAACTATAATCAAGTGGCATAACAGAAAGCTCGAAGAACAAGATAAGCATCTTGAAACGACAAAAGGTTGGGGCATAATACTTAAAAGCAAAAAACTTTTTTTCGCAAGAAATGGTAATATTCAAATTTTATTTCTATCTTTGCGATTATAACTTTATAAAAAGAATATAACTATGAAATCTGACATTGAAATTGCACGCTCATGTAATATGAAGCCAATAGAGGAAGTAGCAGCTACGGTCGGTATTCCAGCTGATGCTTTGGAGCATTATGGTAAGTATATGGCAAAAGTGCCTCTCTCATTGATTGATGAAGATCGAGTAGCTTGCAACCGTCTTGTTCTTGTTAGTTCAATCTCCCCTACCCGCGCTGGTATTGGTAAAACTACAGTTAGTATTGGTTTATCAATGGCACTTAATCGCATTGGTAAGCGTTCGGTTCTCGCTTTACGCGAGCCAAGTCTTGGCCCTTGCTTTGGCATGAAGGGCGGTGCTGCAGGTGGTGGATATGCCCAAGTAGTACCTATGGAGAAGATTAATCTCCATTTTACAGGCGATTTCCATGCTATCACAAGTGCACACAATATGATTGCAGCCTTGCTTGATAATTATATTTATCAGCATCGTAGTGAAGGCTTTACTTTGAAACAAATTCTCTGGAAGCGCGTCTTGGACGTAAATGATCGTAGCCTTCGCAACATCGTTACTGGTCTGGGTGCTTCTACTGATGGCTTACCAACACAGTCAGGTTTTGATATTACACCTGCGAGTGAGATTATGGCAGCATTATGTCTTGCTGATAGTGAGCAAGACCTCCGTCGTCGAATTGAGAATATGGTTTTGGGTATCACCTTTGACGATAAACCTTTTAGAGTATGCGATCTTGGCGTGGCTGGTGCAATAACAGTTCTGTTGATGGATGCTATCAAGCCTAACCTTGTTCAGACACTGGAGGGGACAGCAGCCTTTGTTCATGGTGGACCATTTGCGAATATCGCCCATGGCTGTAACAGTTTAGTCGCAACCAAGATGGCTATGTCATTGAGTGATTATGCTATTACTGAAGCTGGATTCGGTGCAGACCTTGGTGCAGAGAAATTCTTAGATATTAAGTGTCGTAAGGCTGAAATTCATCCTCGTGTAACTGTTCTTGTTTCAACTTTACGTGGTTTGAAGATGCACGGTGGACTTGTTGATGGTGCATCGCATGAACAGGAACGTCAGGCACTTGTGGATGGCTTTGCTAATCTCGATCGTCATGTTGAGAATATGCAACGCTTTGGACAGCCAGTGATTGTCACACTAAACCGATATGGCGATGATACTGAGGAAGAAATTGCTCTTCTTGCAGAACACTGTAAGATGTTGGGTGTAGGTTTTGCAGAAAACAATGTGTTCTTGAAAGGTGGTGAAGGTGCTGAGGATTTGGCTCGTCTTGTCGTTGAAACCATTGATAAGCAGGGAGCTAAGGACATCAATATGACTTATGCGGATGAGGATAGTATTGAAGAGAAAGTTAATAAGGTAGCCAAGAATATCTATGGTGCACGTTCAGTTATACTCAGTAAAACAGCTGTAAATAAACTGAAACGTATTCATGCTTGGGAGATGGATAAGTTCCCTGTCTGCATTGCTAAGACACAATTCTCATTCAGTGAAGACCCTAAGCAGGTGGGTGTAGCTAAGAATTTCGACATTACTATTCGTGACTTTGTCATCAATGGAGGTGCTGAGATGATTGTTGCTATTGCTGGTGAGATAATGCGTATGCCTGGCTTACCTAAGATTCCTCAAGCAGAAAAGATTGATATTGTTCGTGGTCAGATTGAAGGTTTGGCTTAACGAGCATCAATATTCTTTGTTTAAACCCAAATCAGTCATTAGAGCCTAAACATATTTTGTTTTATTATTGAGCAGATTGTTTGGCTTTGTTACGCAGGCGTAGCGGGCTACGTCAAGATACAAAGACAGACAAGATGCCGATAAGAAAATAAAAGATGTTAGGAAACAAAGCCATAGAAATGAAAACTATACATATTGTGGTCTAATGACCGATTTGGGTTAAACCTATACTTGTATAGTTTTATAGGATTTCTATATAAACTATACAAGTTTCTTCTTGACACAAGATATTACTATTACCAGATGTAACTTAGGATGTTAACGAAAATAATATGAAGAAAAAGACAATACTACTAATCATCTTTTCTGTAATCCTTATAGGTGCAATTATTTGGTGTGTCAATGCACCCTATCGTGAAGTAAATCTAAATGACAACTTAGAAACGATTCAAAAGTCTGAATCTTGTATCTCTGTTCATGAGTTGTATAAAGATAAAGACTGGGACACAATGATCGTTATTAAGCCTTACGATAAGCGTACTGCCTCTGATGAAAGAATTGATATGGGCTATGCTGGGGACAGAGCTGCTATCCTTGATAACACTTTATTTGATAGTATCTGTACACTTCTCTTTATAAAGGGGAATAAGCTTGTCGCCTTTTCGAGTATTTATCGTAATGTAATTGATTTTAGTTCACTGAGCAAAACAACCTATAAGGCTGCAGATAAAATACAAATTATAAATAAGTTTGCGACAGATTGCTGATTTTACCCTAATCAATCATTAGAGTCTTGACCTATATACTTATTGTGGTTTAATGACAGATGTGGGTTTAATCGGTGCAAACTCTTATTTAGGCATTTTGAAATCATCTACAGAAACACCTTCACGTAGCTGGTTTATGTCTACGTATGTCCATATTCCACGCACCCTCCCACGCTTACTTGACTGCCATATGTCGTGCTTAGTATCTGGTAGTTGAGGCGGAAGATTATAGTTTGCAATGAACAATCGATACCTGTTAAACTCTGGATAAAGGTTCAGATGATAATAAGCTTCATTGGTGTAAATCATCGGAGAATGTCCTGTTCGTTCCTTTATTAATCGGATAAACTCAGCAAGATTCTTCTGAATAATCTCACGTCCCCAACTGCGTGTTCCATCCTTTTCTATGTCTACAAGTAGTAATAAGTCTTGCTGACTAAGGTCAATGTTAGCAAGAAAGTTATCTACCTGGCGTTCCATAGAAGTTCGATAAGTCAAGAAGTGATAAGAACCTACTAATAAGCCTCTTTCCTTTGCAGCTTTAAAGTTTCTCTTATAGAATGGGTCAACGATAGAACTACCTTCTGTAGCCTTGATATAGACAAAACGGAGTTGTGGATTCTCCTCCACTAATTCATCCCAATGTATTTTCCCTTGATGGCGTGAGATGTCCAGACCATCAAAGTCTTTGGAATATGGTCCCTTAGTCATATCGTGGTAAGGCCATTGGTCGCTGACTACAGAGCGCGACTTTCGCCATGGTTTAAGGTCAATGATAAGAATAGTAATCAGCACTGCTAAAGCAGCACAAACCCACCACCAAAAACTATGTTTGTTGCGCATTTGCTTTCTGCGCCTACGTTTACGCTTTATCATCTGTTGTCTTAACTTGTAGAGCTTATATCTGGAATGTTAAGCATATTAGGGTCGATAAGCCTAATAATATGCGTTCTTACGACTTTAAAACATCGCAAAGGTAAACATTCTTTTTCAATACTACAAATTGCATATATCGTAAAAAGGATATGATTTCATCGATTATATGCAAGTTAAAGTGATTGTTTAACCAGTTTAACATTCATCTCTAACTTTATTAATTAAATGTTAAAGTGTTGTATATCAGGAATATTTTTTGTAACTTTGCATTGTTAATATGAAACTGAGGCGTGGTGGTAACTCATTCTCACATAGGAACACGCCGTAGAGAGTAACTCTATTGACTTACTCTTCCAAGGTTTCGGAAAGTTTTTAATGATGAGAATTTTAAAAGTAGTAAGTATTTGTTTCTTAATGATTTTTGCTTCACATGTTGAAGTGTCAGCCCAAAAAAATGGCTTTGATTGGGAACCAGTAATGAATGCAATCATCCAGATTGAAAGCAAGGGTAATCCTGCAGCTGTAAATGGTCCTTATGTTGGTGTACTGCAGATTTCCCCAGTTTTGGTAAAGGAGTGCAACAACATCCTTAAAAGTACTGGTAGCAACAAGCGTTATTCGCTTTCGGATCGCTTTAATGCTGCAAAGTCTAAGGAAATGTTTATTATCATTCAGAGTTTCCACAATCCACTGAACAGTGTTGAAAGAGCTATTCGCTTATGGAGCGGTGGTATTCGATATAATGTGGCTAAGACACAAGCTTATTTACGCAAAGTAATGCGTCACATGAACTAATAAGCGCAATAATTATTTAAGAATCCTCTTATTTAAAAGTCCGGCTATCCTTTCCTTGGGAATAGATAACCGGACTTTTCCTTTCTTTTCTCTTTCTTTTTTCTTACTTTTGCAGTAAGAATACATCAGATTATTATTTCGTATTCTGATGGGTTTGACGTGTTATACAAGTATTTATATGAAGACAAAGCTATTATTTTATCTTTCCCTTTCAGTTACTACCCTATCAATGCATGCTCAAAATGTTACGTATCACGGCTCAAAACACTATAACGTAAGAGTGAATCAATTTAAGCAAGAAGGTTCTTTGCCAGATAATGCAATTGTTATGTTGGGCGATAGTCATTCTGAATATGGGAAAGACTGGAATCGTTTTTCCCAAATGTGAAAACGATTATCAATAGAGGGATTATTGGAGATGATAGTCGTGGAATCTCTAAACGCTTAAATCAGATTCTGCCTTATAATCCCAGTAAGATTTTCTTTGAGTGCGGAACAAACGATTTAAGTCATGGTTGGACGGTTGATCGTATCTTTCAAGGGGTTGTTAATGTTATAGAGACAATTCGAACAACATGTCCACAAACCAAGCTGTACGTACAAAGTCTTTTACCTTTAAATGAAAAGGTTGGTGTGTGGAAACTGCTTAAGGGTAAGGATGATATGATTATTCAGTTAAATGAGAAGTTAAAGGATTACTGTAATGACAATAAACTTGTTTTTATCGACCTCTATCATCCTCTCTTAGGTGTCAATGCTAAGGAAATGCACGCAGACTATTGTCGTGATGGACTGCATCTTTCGAATAAAGGTTATGAGGTTTGGGCAAATATTATCCGCTCTTATATCAATGAATGATGTTAGTGTTTATTTTAGAGGTTTGCCGTTGTTCTTGATGATAAAGCCGAATTTAGTTGTTAGGTAACTGTTCATTTGTCTTTACCTACACCTCTATTTGTAAAAGAAAATCACATCTTGAAAAATAAAAGATGCTCTTTTGGCTTGCAATTAACGCCCAATTGGCTTCCAAAAGATGCCCTTTTGCGATGTTACTAACGCCCTTTTGAAGTCCAATTAAGCACCTTTTTGTATAGCACTTTGCAACTGCTTGATAATCGGTTAGTTATAAAGATAAAAAATAACGACTATTTTGACCTTACATAAGGTTTAATAGTCGTTATTTTTGTAATGAAATTTCGTAGACTTTATGCGTTTTGAAATGATTGCCTAATGTCGAGCTTAGAAGGGTACTCTCATATCCCCACCTGGGTATGGTGGTATAGGGTCATCATTCATCTTGCTACCAATAATCTCACCACCTAATGGGTCATTAGGCAACGGAGCAGCCATATCCAAATCTTCTGGATTAGCAAAACGAGTGTATTCACCACGGAAGTTGAGTAGAACATCACCAGTTGCACCCTTACGATGCTTGGCAATAATAATCTGAGCCATACCATGAAGGTCGTTTCCGTGGTCATCTTGCAGAATATGATAATACTCTGGTCGATGTACAAAGAGTACCATATCGGCATCCTGCTCGATAGCTCCAGACTCACGCAAGTCACTTAACTGTGGGCGTTTACCCTCACGTGGGTCACGCTGTTCAACTGCACGACTCAACTGTGACAGTGCTAATATTGGAATGTTCAGCTCTTTTGCAAGTCCCTTCAAGGAACGGCTAATCGTAGAAACCTCCTCCTGACGGCTATTGAAGCGCATACCATTGGCATTCATCAGCTGTAAGTAGTCAATCATGAGCACTTCAATATTATGTTCACGCACCAATCGACGCGCTTTGTACGAAGTTCGAAGATTGAAAGTCCAGGTGTGTCGTCAATATAAATCGGTGCACCCTGCATCTTTCGTATGTTAGAGTCGAAACGCTCCCACTCGTCAGGTGTTAGCTGACCATTAAGAATCTTGTTACCAGGTACAGAACAAACGTTTGAAATTAAACGATTGACAAGCTGTACGTTGTTCATCTCAAGAGAGAAGAACGCAATTGGCTTACGATAGTCAATGGCAATATTTTTAGCAATACTAAGTGCGAAAGAAGTCTTACCCATGGCAGGACGACCAGCAATAATAACCAAGTCGGATGCCTGCCAACCAGCTGTTATCTTGTCTAAGTCGTGGAAACCACTTGGTACGCCAGTTAAGCTACCCTTATTGTTTGCAGCCTTGAGAAGTAATTGATGGGCTTGTTCAACGACAGAGTCAATCTGTACATAATCTTGTAGCATATTCTTCTGGGAAATCTCAAACAGAGCACCCTCGGCTTTCTGCATCAACTCGTCAACATCCACGGTTTCATCGAAAGCATCAGTCTCAATCATTGACGCAAACTGGATAAGTTGTCGTGCCAAGAACTTTTGTGCAAGAATATGTGCATGATACTCAATGTGTGCAGATGAAGCAACATTGGAACTAAGCTCAACAATATATGCAGGACCACCAACTTCTTCAAGTGTTCCTTTATGACGAAGTTCTTCCACTACAGTCATAATATCTACAGGCTTCTCCTGCAGATTCAGAGATTGCACAGCCTCATAAATCTTCTCATGACGAGACTCATAGAATGTCTCTGGTTTGATAATCTCTGAGACAACAGTAAAGGCATCCTTATCAATCATAAGTGCACCTAAAACAACCTTTTCAATGTCAGTTGCTTGTGGTTGTAGGTGACCAAACGTCGTGTCGATAGGAGCCTGCTTGGTTCTACGACTACTTTTATTGTTATTACTTCTTTCTGCCATATGGTGGCAAATTTACAAAAAATATTCCATTTCTAACACCATTCTTCTAAGCTTTTATTATCTTTGCAAAAAAGAATTCTTTAATTATATTTTTAGACTATGATTACCTTTCCTTGCTGTAAAATCAACCTTGGTTTAAATATTGTTGCAAAACGTCCTGATGGCTATCATGATCTTGAAACAGTTTTTTATCCTGTTCCTTTATGTGATGTGTTGGAAATTAAAAAGATGGATGAGGAGTTCCCTTCTCCTACTCCCATTGACTTAAAAGTGACTGGTCATGCTGTAGAATGTGATGAGCGTAATAATTTGGTAGTTAAGGCTTATCATCTCCTTGCAAAGGATTATGAGTTACCTCGCATACATGTTCACCTTGTTAAGCGTATTCCTATGCAGGCAGGACTTGGAGGTGGTTCAGCTGATGCTGCTTATATGATTCGATTGCTCGATGAGCGTTTTCGTTTGAATATGGGTAATGCAGAGATGGAGCGTTATGCAGCCCAATTGGGTGCCGATTGTGCGTTCTTTATTCGTTCTGAAATAGCCTATGCAACGGGAATAGGTGATGTTCTTGCACCTGCAGATAACGAACATCATAGTTTAGAAGGATATTATCTTGCATTGGTAAAGCCTGATGTAGCTGTCTCTACTGCCGAAGCGTATGCTGGTGTGACACCAAAGAAACCTGCGAAAGCTGTCGTGATATTGTTCGCCAACCAATTGATACATGGCGTGATGAGCTTACAAATGATTTTGAAAAATCTATTTTCGCAAAATATCCTGTGTTGGCTGATGTGAAAGAAAAACTGTATGCGAATGGTGCTTTGTATGCTCAGATGTCGGGCAGTGGTAGTACTATCTTTGGTATCTTTGGTCAAAAGCCAGCGAATATAAAGGAACTCTTCCCAGGAATGTTCACATATTGTGTCAGACTCTAATTCCAATTCTTTAGATATCCATGATGGAAAAAGCATTAACGGTTTATAAAGCATCAGCAGGTTCAGGTAAGACTTTTACGTTAGCATCGGAATATATTACTTTAGTGGTAAAGAATCCACAAGATTATAAGAAGATTCTTGCTGTTACCTTCACTAATAAGGCAACACAGGAAATGAAAACGCGTATTCTTTCCCAGCTATATGGTATTGCCCATAAGTTGCCAGATTCTCAGGCATATTATGAACAAGTATTACAGAAGACTGGTTTCCCTGAACTCACAATTAGGGAGAATGCTGCTGAAGCTTTGTCGCTGCTTACCCATCATTATAATGAGTTTCGTGTACAGACGATTGATGCCTTCTTTCAATCTGTATTGCGTAATCTTGCTCGTGAACTGAATCTTACGGCTAATCTCCGTATTGATCTCAATGATGAACAAGTGGAAGCTCAGGCTGTCGATGAGTTGATTAATAGTCTTGAGGAAGGCGAAGAGGTCTTGACTTGGATTCGCGATTATATCGATAAATATTGAAGATGACAAGGGGTGGAACGTCATTGGACAGATAAAAGACTTTGGAAAGAACATTTTTAAGGACTTCTATAAAGAGCATAAGGCTGAGCTTGATAATCGATTCCGTGAAGAGTCGTTTTTTGACGATTTCATCACGGATTTGCGTAAGATACGAAAGGAAAGTCCTAAGAAGGTTAAAGAACAGGCAGGAAAGTTACTTCAAAAAATAAGTGATGCTGGTGTTGATACTGGATATTTCATTAAAGGATTGTGTGGATATATTACTAAGCAGTTTGAGAATGAACCTACAGATGAGGGACCATCTGCAAATGTGTTGAAATGTCTTGATAGTCCAGATAATTGGTTGCTGAAGAAATGCCCTGCAGGGGAGAAAGAGCGCATTAGTGCTCTTATCTCCGAATCATGGTATGATGACTTACTGCTATTAGAACAATATCGAAAAGAATGTTGGAAAGAGTATCAATCCAGTAATCTTACACTTAAACATCTTTCTCAACTTCGTCTTTTACATGCCATTTCTGAGGCTGTTGATGAGATAAATAAAGACACGAACCGATTTATGCTAAGTAACACTCAGTCACTACTTAGCACTTTGATGAAAGATACTGATACTCCATTCGTTTTTGAAAAGATGGGTGCTTACTTGAAGCATATCATGATTGATGAGTTTCAAGATACGAGTACTATTCAATGGACTAATTTCCGTAAGTTACTCGATAACTGTATGGCTCAAATAGAATCTCATAATCTTATTGTGGGTGATGTTAAGCAGAGTATTTATCGATGGCGCCAAGGTGATTGGAAATTACTAAACAATATTGAGTATGACTTCTCTGAAGAGCAAATAAAGATAGAACCTCTTGAAACTAATTATCGTTCTGAAGAGAATATAATCCGATTTAATAACGCTTTCTTTACGCAGGCCGTTATTCAAACAGTTAAAGAATTAGAGAGTGATGATATAAAAGGTGCTTCTCAGTTGATTGAAGCTTATAAAGAGATTGAACAGAAACCAAGAAAAGATGATGGTAAGGGATCTGTGCATATAAAACTCTTTCCTTATGATAAAAAGGCAGTATCAGAATATAACGAGAATGTTCTCAATGAATTAGTTAGTAATATCCGTGAACTATTAAATCGTGGGTATAAACAAAAGGATATTGCAATTCTTGTCCGATCAAAAGGAGTAATACAAGATATTGCCGACAAGTTCCAAGGTGAGTTTGGTACAGATGTAAGTATTGTTTCTGATGAGGCATTCCAATTGGACGCTTCGTTAGCTGTTAATGTGATTATTGCTGCTCTGCGATTGCTTACACATCCTGATGATAAACTTACAGAAAGTAAGTTGGTTAAGCTTTATCAACAACAAGTAAAACAGACGGATAGAGATAATAATGCTTTATTTGTAGATGAAGGTGAAAGAGAATTAAAGTCTTTTTTACCAAGTGGTTATGTAGATAAGTTTGATTTTTTGTTAAGATTGTCACTTGTAGACCTTGTTGATGAGATTTACTCACTTTTTAATCTCGGTAGTCTTGAAGGACAAAGTGCATACGTATGTACATTCTACGATACATTGAATGAGTATTTGAGAGACCATCCTGCAGATATTGATGATTTCATCGAAGAATGGGAAGATAGTCTTTCAAGCAATACAATTCAAAGTGATGAAGTTGATGGAATACGTTTGATTACCATTCATAAGAGTAAGGGATTGGAATATGATAACGTTCTGATTCCTTTCTGTGATTGGGGATTAGAAAAAACAGTAGGTAATACAATATGGTGTCCAGGTGATAATAAGGAGAAGCCTTATGGAGATTTACCGTTGATTCCGATAGATTTTTCTAAAAAGATGATAGGTACTGTCTTTGAAGATGATTACAAAGAAGAGCATCTTCAGAATACTGTAGATAACATGAATTTGCTTTATGTTGCCTTTACACGTGCAGGAAAGAACCTATTTATTACTGGTAAAAAGGCTTCTAAAAGCACTTTTACTAAGCTGCAAAATGGTAATACAGCCACAGAACGCTCACAAATTATTCAATTAGTTATTGATAATCTTGCTAATGAATTGCCAGAAGCAACGGTTGATGATGCTGGTGATAAGGAGGCTATCAGTTTCGATTTTGGTACTTTGTTGGATTGTGAACAGCGTGTTGATAAGGAGAAGTCTACGGAGAATCCTTTTGAACTTACACCTAAGACGCATAAATTAAAGATAGAAACTTTCCCCCATCCTGTTAGCTTCCGACAGAGTAATAAGAGTCATGACTTTATCAATGGTGAGGATATTGACCCTTCAGATGCAAATCGTTATATAAAGGTTGGAAATATACTTCACCAACTTTTTTCTACTATCCTTACTGAAGATGATATTGAACCACGCTTGAAGGAATTAGAACAAGAAGGAGTTATCTATAATGATGAGGTTACATCGAGAGAATTGCAGAATAAGATTGCCAATGCTCTGATGAATGAGAAAGTAAAGATTGGTTTAGTTCACGATGGAAGTTGTTTAATGAGTGCACCATTCTTGACTATGATAAGGAGAGTGGAGATATTCATGAACATCGTCCTGACCGTGTAATGACCGATGGAAAGGAGATTATTGTAGTAGATTTTAAGTTCGGTAAACCACGTGAAGAATATCATGAGCAAATACAACGCTATATGAGTTTGCTTATGCGAATGGGCTATGAGAAGGTGTCTGGTTATATTTGGTATGTCGTTAGAAATGAGATCGTACCAACTCCTTTTCTCCCATTAAAGGGCGAATAGCCTATATTACTTAACTTCATTTTATTTTTAACAAGCGTTCTGATATATAATTATGAATACATTTCTCGAACACGTTGCAGCTGATTTACTGAAGAAGTATGGTAATGACATGGCGCATATAGCCGTTGTCTTTCCTAATAAGCGTGCTGCACTCTTTCTGAATCAAGCATTAGCTCGATTGGCAGATGGTCCTGTATGGAGTCCTGCGTATATTACCATCTCTGACTTCTTTCGTCAACATTCAGAGCTAACAATAGCTGATCCTATTAAAAGTATTTGCGATCTTTATAAGAGTTACGTAGAGGTAACAGGCAATACGAATGAAATCTTAGACCACTTCTATGGTTGGGGGCAACTGCTCTTAGCCGATTTCGATGACATCGATAAGAATATGGCAAACGCTGAGATGGTCTTCTCTAATATTAGTAACCTTAAAGAGTTAGATGATATTAGTTATCTTACTGATGAACAGAAAGTAGAATTACGCCGTTTCTTCGCTAATTTCGACGATAATCCAGAGGGTATTAGAGAGCGTTTTATAACTCTTTGGAATAAGTTGAATGATATATATAATGATTTCAAGCAAAGGCTTAAATCTCAGAAACTTGCATACGAAGGTATGCTTTATCGTGATGTGGTAGAGAAAACAAAGATAGAAGCACAATATGAATGCTATGTTTGTCGGATTCAACGTACTTCAGAAGGTAGAACAGCTTCTTTTCAAACGCTTCTTAAAGGAAGAAAAGGCAAGTTTCTATTGGGATTATGACCGATATTATATGAAGCCAACAAATGAAGCAGGTAACTATATTTGTCGTTGGCTTGATAAATTCCCCAATGCTTTACCAAACGATAGCGATGAATTGTATGATAATTTAGGAAAAAAGAAGGAAATAAACATTATCTCTGCTCCTACAGAGAACTTACAAGCACGTTATATCACCGAGTGGTTGCGCGAGAATGAAAGATATAAAGATGGTAAGCGAACAGCAATTGTTCTTTGTGATGAACATCTGTTGCAGACAGTAATCCATTGTATACCTGATGAAGTCGAAACTCTGAATGTCACAACGGGTTATCCGTTACAACAAACCCCGATTGCATCGATGGTTACGCAGCTTTGGGCGTTACAGACAGAAGGTTATTCTGTACAAGAACAGAGTTATAGACTTCACTATGTAAACAGAGTATTACGACATCCTTATGGGAAGTATCTCACACCAAAGTTGCCGAAATCATCGAACGATTGAATAGTGAACGACAGTTTTATGTAAAGCCAAAAGAAGGCTCAATCTTTGAATACCATCCAAGTGATAAGCAGAACCTACAAGTATTAGTTAATTGGTTGGCAGAAACTATCCGTTTCATCGGTGTAAATGGTGCAGCTGACAAAGACCCACTCTTTGAAGAGTCTGTTTTTCGTATGTACACCTTACTCACACGACTGTCTGATTTGATGATAAATGGTGATTTAGATGCAGATAAGATCATCTTCCGTCGTCTATTAACACAGCTTATTGCTGCTACAAGTATTCCTTTCCATGGTGAACCAGCACGTGGAGTACAAGTGATGGGCGTTCTTGAAACGCGTAATCTCGATTTCGATCATGTACTTGTGCTCTCTTGTAATGAAGGTAATATGCCAAAGGGAATAGACGATGCATCGTTCATACCTCATCTTATTCGTAAGGCATACGAGTTAACAACAATAGATAATAAGGTATCTATCTACAGTTACTATTTCCATAGTCTGATTCAGCGGGCAAAAGATGTTACTTTCCTTTATAATAACTCCACTCAAGGTAGCCATACAGGAGAAATGAGTCGTTTCATTTTACAGTTGATGGTAGAGTGGAATCACCCAATTCATCGATTAACTTTGCAAGCAGGGCAAGAGCCTATGCACTGTGAAGCAGAAGTGGTTGAAAAGAATGAAGCTGTGCTGAAAAGACTCGATGAAATCAGTTATTTCTCCCCAACTGCTATTAATACATATATAACTTGCCAGCTAAAGTATTACTTTAAGTATATTGCAGGTATTAATGAACTCGATGAAGTCGATGTAGATGATGTTGATAATCGAATGTTTGGTAATATCTTTCATACAGCAGCACAGCTTATGTATGAAAAGTTACTGCCAAGAGAAGTCATCACTGCTAAGAACATAGATTGTCTGTTGAAGATAGGTAAGAGCACACAGTCGCTCACATCAGGCAATGCAGAACTTACATTGGATGATATTGTCGACGAGGCATTTGCTACTGAACTATTTCATCAACAACGAGGAGTAAAGAAACATCCAAAGCTCAATGGACTCCAACTCATCAATCGTGAAGTTATCATAAAGTACCTTCATCAATTATTGCGAATTGATCGACGTTCTGCCCCATTGCGTGTGATTGGTCATGAATTTCCTGTTAAACGCTCATTGACAATTAATGTGAATGGATTGGAGAAGCAAATAGAAACAGGTGGACGTATTGACCGTTTAGACGAGATTCTTGTTGATAGTGATAGCGCACGCTTGCGAGTTGTAGACTATAAGACTGGTGGAAAAGCAGCGGAGTCATTGAAAAGTGTTGATGAAATGTTTGACTCAAAGAATTTAAGTAAAAAGAGTGACTACACAATGCAGGCGATGCTATACAGTCTTATTGAAGCAAAGAACGATTCTGAACATAATCCAAATCATCGTGCTGTTAGTCCTGCTTTGCTCTTTATCCAACATGCAGGTAGTGAAGATTATACTCCTGTACTATCAATAGATAAGGAAGAAGTTACTGATGTCACCGTATATGAAGAGGATTTTCTTAGAAATCTCACGGAGAAACTCGAAGAAATACATAATCCTAATATAGCTTTTGCTCCAACAGACAATACTGATAGTTGTCAATACTGTCCTTATAAACAGATGTGTGGACGATAATTACAGCTATAAACGATAATAGGCGGTCATAAATGCGAATACATTTATGACCGCCTATCGTTTTCTATTGTTCTTAACCAATAATCTTAAACTTGGCAAACTTCAGCAGTAGTTGTTTGGTTCCTGCATTACGGAACTCAACAGTTGCCTTAGCATTTTCTCCAGAACCTTCAAGGTTTAATACCTTTCCAATACCGAAGCGTTGATGTTCAATGGTCACGCCAACACTGAGTCCAGCTATTGAGGCTGTCGATGAAACCGAGGATATTGAAGTACTCTCTGTTGATAATGTTCTACCGCCATTTGTGATTGCAGACGATAGGCGTTTGAAATTACCACCCTCCGCTATTAATCTGCGTTTAGCACGCTCAGAGAATGGGTCAACAGCAGCTTCAGGACGTTTACGTTCAGTTATCTTGGCTTTGGATCAGCACGAAATTGGCTTGCAACAGGATTTGAATTCTGCCATCTCGAGCCCATTTGACGATATTCTTGTCCCCAAGGTCTGCTACCTGTGTATGCCTTGTTTGGTTCGTACTCACGGAAATTATCTTCTGAACGATTACGTCCCCAAGCGTTTCTTGGACTATTATCCTCGTCCCAAGGCATCTTACGTCGTTCACCTCCAAAAGCACTGTTTGCTTCATCTTCTACATGAATCAGTGCAGGGTCGAAATCATTTAAGAAACGACTTGGGTTGTCCACTTGCATTGATCCATAGCGAAAACGGTTCTTTGCATTCGTCAATATACAATGTCGTTCGGCACGTGTTATTGCCACATAGAGTAATCTTCTCTCTTCTTCTATCTCACGTTTTGAACTTGCTGACATAGGACTTGGGAATATATTTTCCTCCAATCCAACGACAAATACCGTAGGAAATTCTAATCCTTTTGCTGCGTGAATTGTCATTAATGTAACTTTCGGAGTGTCATCGTCTTCCTTGTCAGCATCTGTGTATAATGCTACTTCCTGAAGGTAGTCAGTAAGGTAGACATTCTCTTCTCGTCCTTCTTCGCGTCCAGAGTCCACAAAGCCCTGCATAGCCGACATAAACTCTTCTAAGTTCTCTCGACGAGCTAAGTCCTCTGGCTCACTTCCCGAACGTATATCAGCACTTAATCCACTCTCTTCAATAATCTCCTTTCCAAGCTCGTATGCATCCTTCAGTGCTACATTCTTAATAAATCCACTGATAAGTGTTCTGAAGGCAAAAAGCTTTGTCATAGTACCCTTGTTGACATCTAATCCATATTGAATAGGATTGAGGATAGTTTCCCATAGCGATACAGAATTCCGTTGGGCACAATCAATAATCTTTTGAATGGTCGTGTTACCAATCCCACGTGTTGGGTAATTGATGATACGCCAGAAGGCTTCTTCGTCATTAGGGTTAGAAACCAAGCGGAAATATGCGATGATATCTTTGATTTCCTTACGTTGATAAAACGAAAGTCCACCAATAATCTTGTAAGGAATACCTTGTTTGCGGAATTCATCCTCGAAAGAACGACTCTGTGCATTCGTACGGTAAAGAATGGCAAAGTTGCCATAATCACAGTCATCATTGCGTTTGATACGCTTCAGTTCATTCGCAACAACCATAGCCTCTTCCCTATCACTATAGCAAGGCTTATAGAGAATCTTGTCTCCTTCGGCTTCTTTAGAAATACATCCTTAGGAATCTGTCGTTCGTTGTGTTTCATCAACGAGTTAGCTGCCTGTACGATGAGCTGTGTTGAACGGTAATTGCGCTCTAACTTAAAGAGTTTAGCATCGTCAAACTTATGTTTGAAGTCAAGAATATTGTCAATATTTGCACCACGGAAAGAATAGATACTCTGATAGTCATCACCCACAACACAGATACGACGATGTGTCTCAGCCAACTGGCTGATGATACTAACCTGTGCATAGTTTGTGTCTTGATACTCGTCTACCAAGATATATTCAAACTGCTGGCCATACTTCTCTCTAATCTCTTTGTTATCACGGAAGAGCAAGAAGGTATAAAGCAGAATATCGTCAAAGTCCATTGCATTTGCCTGACGACATCTTGCTTCGTATGCTTTGTAAATCATGTGGATAGCCGGCATACGCGCACTTCGGTCACGCTCAATGGCAGCACGGTCTTCTGCATATTCTGAAGCAGTGATAAGATGATTCTTTGCCATTGAAATAAAGTTATGCACCGAGGCAGGTTTATATGTTTTTTCGTCAAGGTCTAAGGCTTTTACAATACTCTTAATAAGCGAACGAGAGTCGTTTTCGTCATAAATAGTGAAATTACTTCCAAAGCCGATAGCCTCTCCTTCACGACGTAGGATACGTGCAAAGATGGAATGGAACGTTCCCATATAAAGATGTTGTGCATCTTTAGCAGTTGTTATCTGTGCGATACGTTCTTTCATCTCTCTTGCAGCTTTGTTTGTAAACGTAAGTGCAAGAATGTTCCATGGCTTCAAGCCTTTACAGAGTAGGTAGGCAATCTTATAGGTAAGTACGCGTGTCTTACCAGATCCAGCACCAGCAATCACCAGTGATGGTCCTGTACAATACTCAACTGCCTCACGCTGACTTTCGTTCAGTGCGGAGAGGATAGCCTCTTCCTTATCTTGTTTTATCATCTTGTCTTCTTTGTTTTTATCGAACAGAATAATTTAACAGACTAATATACAGCATTTTTAATGCTCTTCAGGGAAAGCTGGTATAAAAGTCATCTGGTGTTCAATCTGTCCGATTCTCTTGTGCATATAAGGTCCAGGATTCTTTGAGGAGAAGCGACGTGGATTAGGTAATGTCGCTGCTATGAGTGCACAATCTCTTCGACTAAGTTGGCTGGCCTCCATACCGAAATTCTGTTCAGCACAAGCTTCAACGCCATAGATTCCATCGCCCATCTCAATTGAATTAAGATAAACCTCCATGATACGTTGTTTGCTCCATAGTGTTTCTATGAGGAAAGTGAAATAAACCTCCAATCCTTTTCTTACCCATGAGCGTCCCTGCCACAAAAAGACATTCTTTGCTGTTTGCTGAGATATGGTAGACCCACCACGCAGTTTCTTCCCTTTCTTCAGGTGGTCTTCTGCAGCTTTCTCGATAGCTTGATAGTCGAAACCATGATGTGTAAGGAAGCGTTGGTCCTCACTTGCCATCACTGCCACAGGCATTGATTTTGACATCTTTTCTAACGGAACCCAGTCATGATAAAGTTTCACAGACTCTCCTTTACCAATCTGTTCAAAACAACGACTAATCATCAAAGGGGTAAAGTATACAGGGATAAAGCGATAGACAACTACCGCCAATATAGTGGAGATAAAGGTTAGGGATAATACCCATCTTATCACTTTAAAAATCTTCTTGAACATAGTTAATGAGTTAATTATCTGCAAAGGTACTAAATCTTATTCGATAGCAAGCGTGAAGAAGAAGTTTTTTCGGTTCTTCTGAAATATGGAGTGATAAACTAAATCCCTTACATAGTAAGGCACACAGAGAAAAAGAGCAAACGGGAGTTAAACGCTACACAGAGGTGTCAGTGGCATAAAGAGCGACTATTGCTATCCAGTAGATATTCCCATAGAAGTTAAAACTGAAGTTAGTCTATTAGTATATCTTTTTATTTTTACAAGTAATTCCTCGCTTTGTTTATAGAGAAATGTAAACATTCTTTCAATCTTTCAAAGTCCACACATGCTCTTTTAGCTTCTAAAAGACGCCTAATTGACTTCCAATAGATACCCTTTTGAAGTGTTACTAACGCCCTTTTAAAGCCCAATTAGGCATCTTTACTTTTGTTGTTTTGTAACTTATTGATTCATTGAAGGTTATAAACCTACTCGTGATAGGTTGTTTTTGCCATTATTTGAGTATTTTTATTTGGATTTATGTAATGAATTCTTCATAGTTGAAGATATGTTTTTCGAGGTGTAAAAAGGAAAGGTCCCTCCGTTAAAGATATACGCCTATAAAATAAGCGTCTACGCATTTAACGGAAGAACCTTTTAATTACTTTGTGTATATAAATAGGATAGCTACTTTATATTTACTTAATCAAACTGATAGAACGTTTGAGGAACTTATCGAGTGCAGCACCCTGAAGCATACCATTCTGTAGCAATGCCAAGTCGATGAGCTGATGAACAATATCATTACCCTTAGCATATGCAGCAACAATAGCTTTCTTCTTGTCTTGAAGTTCAGAAACAGTCTTCTGAGTATTCTGCATATCGTCCTTCTCCTCCTGTGTCAGTTCCTCAGTCTTCTTGCTATCTTGTGACTGATGCAAAGCTGCCAAACGTGCCTCTTGTCCCTTCAGTTCGCTTGCTATTGGTTTCAATTCCTCTGCTGTGTTAGCAGTGACATCGTCAAGAACCTTCTTTACTAATGGGTGGTCGGCATTAAGAACGAGATTATAAGTATCAGGCAACTGAGCATAGAAACCCATTCCCTGCTGGAACTGACTCATCTCCTTCATACGGCGCATATACTCGTTTTGTGTTACGAGAACTGGCTGGAAAGACTCTCCGAGTGACTGTACATCAACTGTGAAGTCTGCTTTCTCGATTGGAGGAATCTGTGAACGGAAAGCCTCTGACAAATTGTCAGTTTCTTCTACTGACAGATTGTTCTTTGGTGCATCTTCCTTCTGGATAATGCGATCAACAATATCTGAGTCAACACGTACGTAACGTGTCTTCTCCTGCTTCTGCTCAAGCATTGAAAGCAACGGTACATCCAACTGTCCGCTTGCATCAATAACGCTATACCCCTTCTGCTTTGCAGCTTCAATATAGCTATACTGCTCCTCCTTGTTACTTGTATAAAGGTTTACAAGGTAGCCCTCTTTGTCGGTCTGATTATCCTTAATGAGTGTGTTATACTCCTCAAAGGTGAAGTACTTGCCTTCGGTATCCTTGATAAGAGAGAAGTCCTTTGCACGCTCGTAGAAGTCAGAATCTGAAAGCATTCCGTAGTTGATGAAGAGCTTTAGGTCATCCCATTTCTCCTCAAATTCCTTACGACTCTCCTTGAAAATACTCTGCAGTCTGTCAGCAACCTTCTTAGTTATATAGGTTGCAATCTTCTTCACATTCGCATCACTTTGCAAGTAGCTACGGCTCACGTTCAGAGGAATATCTGGAGAGTCGATAACACCATGGAGCAATGTAAGGAACTCTGGTACAATTCCCTCAACCTGATCGGTTACGAATACTTGATTACAATAGAGCTGAATCTTATTACGTTGCAGTTCGATATTGTTCTTTACACGTGGGAAATAAAGAATACCCGTAAGGTTGAATGGGTAGTCAACGTTCAAGTGAATCCAAAACAATGGCTCGTCATTCATTGGGAAGAGAGTACGATAGAAGCTCTTGTAGTCTTCATCCTTCAAACCTGATGGTGCCTTTACCCACAAAGGTTCAACGCTGTTGATGACATTATCTTCTTCAGTATCAACCATCTTGCTATCTTTCCATTCAGTCTTCTTACCAAAGACAACAGGAACAGCCATAAACTTACAGTACTTGTTTAGCAGTTCTTCAATCTTTGATTTCTGCAGGAATTCCTTGCAATCATCATCGATATAAAGGACGATATCGCTACCACGATCCTCCTTTTCTGCATCTTCAAGTGTATATTCTGGGCTACCATCACAGCTCCATTTTACAGCCTTGCTACCTTCTTTATAGCTCTTAGTGATAATCTCTACCTTCTTTGAAACCATGAAAGAAGAATAGAAACCAAGACCGAAATGACCGATGATTGCCTCTGCCTTGTCCTGATATTTCTCAAGGAAGTCATTGACACCAGAGAAAGCAATCTGATTGATATACTTCTCAATCTCCTCAGCGGTCATACCGATACCGCGGTCGCTGATAGTCAATGTTCCAGCCTTCTCATCTAAACTGACACGAACACTCAAATCACCCAACTCGCCTTTGAAGTCACCTGTTGCAGCGAGAGTCTTCAGTTTCTGAGTAGCATCAACAGCATTTGACACCATCTCACGCAAGAAGATGTCATGATCTGAATATAAGAACTTTTTGATAACGGGGAAGATGTTCTCAGTTGTAACCCCGATATTTCCTTTTTGCATAGCAATATAAATTTTAATTGTTTTCTATTTTCTTCGTCGTATATAACAAACTCCGTGCCATGATATCACAACCTATCTTATATTAGTCAATATACAATCATAGAAAAAAGAAAACGCCATCTTGTTCTAAGGAGCAAGATGGCGTGTAAATAATTATGGTTGTGTCCTATTACTTGATATTCTTAAGAACGGCAAGGAGGTGATCCCATACCATTTGAACTGTAGGAATAAGCAGACACTCGTCTGGTGTATGAACATAACGAAGTGTTGGACCAAAGCTAATCATATCTAAATGTGGATACTTCTCTGAGAAGAGACCGCACTCAAGACCTGCGTGAATACCAAGAACGAGTGGTTCCTTACCAAAGATATTCTTGTATTGCTCAACTGCAACGTGTACTAATTCTGAGTTAGGATTCATCTTCCATGCAGGATAACTGTCATCTACAACAATCTCAGCACCAGCCAACTCGAAACATGCACGAACAGTATTGGTCATGTTTACCAAGTTACTCATTACGTTTGAACGCTGTGAAGAGACAACTGTTAACTTATTTCCTCTGTCTGTATGCTTGCAACATTACTTGAAGTTTCAACCATATAAGCCAAGGCTTCATCCTGGCAGTTGGTCAATGGACCGTTGTCGAGTGCCTGCAAAGCAAGGATAACGTTATGTGAAATCTGCTTTGGCATAACTGGAGCAGCATCTGCACTCTCAAGATTCCATACCATAGCGGTGTCAGTAACATGGAACTCGTCTGCAACCTCTGTGCTAAAGATATTCCAATCTGCCTTAACGGTCTCTTTATTAGCTGAAGGAACGGCGAAGAGTACCTTACCATCACGTGGGATAGCATTGTGCATCTTACCTGAATTCCAGTAGCTTAAACGAAGGTCCATCTTAGCCTGTTCAGCATAGAGGAAGCGTGCAAGGAGTTTGATAGCATTGGCGCGCTTTTATTGATGTCATCACCAGAGTGACCACCAACCAGACCCTTCAAACTTGCTTCCATAAAGAAGTAGCCTTCTGGTGCATTCTCACGCTCAAAGTTGAATACTGCTGTTGTACTATTACCCCCCGCACAACTTACAAAGATTTGACCTTCATCCTCAGAATCAAGGTTGATGAGATAGTTTCCTGTCATGAAACCAGCCTCCAAACCGAAGGCACCAGTCAAGCCCGTTTCTTCATCACGTGTAAAGAGACATTCGATAGGTCCGTGCTCAATATCATTAGAGTCGAGGATAGCCAACTCATAAGCCATGCCGATACCATCATCAGCACCGAGTGTTGTACCCTTTGCATGAAGCCATTCGCCATCCACATAGGTTTGAATAGCATCCTTGTGGAAGTCAAATTCTATGTCAACGAGTTTGTCACATACCATATCCATGTGACTCTGGAGTACTACAGTAGGAACATTTTCCATACCTTTTGTTGCAGGCTTAGAGATGAGTACATTGCCAACTTTGTCAACCTTTACGTCAAGGTTACGCTCCTTAGCAAACTCCTGTAAATAACTAATCATCTGCTCTTCATGCTTAGATGGGCGTGGTATTTGATTGATTTTAGCGAACTGCTCAAAGACACAAGCAGGTTTTAATTCTACATTTGCCATTTTTAATAATATTTTTTTTTGTAATCTTGCTGTTTTATATTACCTTTGCGGTCAATATAAATGCAAAGATAAAGAAAATGTTTGTAACATTATTGTTAACATTGTTAATAATTGCTATAGCCATGTTGCTCCTCGGAGTACGTGTGTTATTCAAGAAAGGTGGGGAGTTTCAGTCGCAGCATATATCGGATAATGCATATCTAAAGGAGAAAGGTATCCATTGTGTTATCGACCAAGACAAGGAAGCCCGAGTTAGAAATAAGGCATATTAGGAGAAATAATCAATTAAATACAATAGAAATGAAGAAATCATTTAGCAAAATGGCAGTGCTTGCTATGGCAGCATTCGCTTTTGTTGCATGTAACAATCAGCCAGTGAAGAATGATACAGCAGCTGGCAAGGCTGAAACATCTACAGCTGCTCCAGCTGCAAATAGTCAGAAAGTAGCTTATGTAGAGATAGACTCTATCATGAGCCAGTATACTTATTGGAAAGATGTTACTAAAGCTTGTAAAGGCAAAAGAAGCTAATATCCAGCGTACATTGGGTCTGGTAAGCAGAAGGCTATTCAGGCTGCAGCTGCTAACTTCCAGCAGAATATTCAGGCAAATAAGTACACACAGGCACAGGCACAGCAGATTCAGGCAAGTATCCAGAAGCAGGCTCAGGATGCTGATGCTTTACAGCAGCGTCTTGGTGCTGAGTATCAGAACGAGGTTGCTAAGTATAACAAAGCTCTCTCTGACAGCGTGCATAACTATCTGAAGGAGTATAACAAGGATAAGAAGTATAGTATCATTCTTGCTAAGAGTGGTGATAATATCCTTTATGCTGACCCTGCTTACAACATTACAGACGATGTTGTTAAGGGTATGAACCAGGCTTACAAAGGTATGAAGAAGTAATTTGTAGGCTTACAGTTACTTTTTAAAACATAATAAAACCAGTCGTTATTTACGGCTGGTTTTGTTTTTATAGACTTGTATCATAGAAAAGGATATAGATTATTACCTTGTTTGGTATAACCCTTTCTGATAGTTATGTCTCACATAAGTTTGACATACCGATCTTTCCTATAGATTATAATGACCATAACAATTCTTGTTTCTTATCTTTTACATATGTGTTGATGCTTCGCACATGTTGTGTTGATGCTTCGCACCAATAGTGCTGGGCGTTTAATACATTAGAATATATGGCTTTGTTGTATTGAATTTGTTGCTAAAAAAGTAGAATGCTGTTACGAATCAAACATAATCTCTTTGATTTAGTAGTTTACTTGTCTAAATAGATTCAAAATTTGCGAGTGTATTGTTTAATACTTGTGGGTATTACTATAATTAATGATTTAATCCAATTCTAACTCATGGTTGAGGAAATCTATTATTCTTTCTTTTTTTGATGTATCAACATGTAGTGTTTCTCTTTCTCATCAAAAAAAGTAGCACAGCTTTCGTTCCACATCTTTGTAATCGTTTAGCGGAAGTTGGGAGGTTATTAGAGCTATTATCTTTTCCTCCACCTATCAAAAGTATTTTTTTGAATGCGTCTTTTTAACGACATTACAGGATGTGGAAATGTATGTGATAGTCTTAAATTTATTATCAAAGCTTCGTAGTGCAATGTTAGATGCACTGCCACCATTTGATAGACCAATTAAATGTAATCGGCTTTCATCAATGCTATATCCTTCTTTTTTTAAGCATGGGAAGGTAAAACTTGAATATTCTGTTAATGTCTTCATGACTAAAGATACCTGAAAAGATTGCGTGTTGCAATGCTAACAACGAAGCAATTTTTTTCAAGCTTGAGAAAAAGTCCTTGATAAAGTTCCCAACTACCCAAATAGCCGTGGGCGAATAATACGACAGGGTACTTTTTTTGAAGAAGTGTAATGTTGTGGCTTTGTTATATAAATACCATTGTAGTTTGTCCCAAACTGTTCATTATAAGCTTGGGCTATAGCAAATGAACCAGGATTGCTGAATTGCCATGACATTTGATTGTATTGAGCGTAAAAACTTAACGCTTTACCGCTCCAGAAGTCATTTTGAGCCTCACGGATAAAACGTCCTCCAAGGTTTTTAATTAAAGTCGGCTCTCCAGTTGGAGGTATAATTGCAGAAACTTTCATGCCGACATTCATTATTTCTTCCTCTGGGAATATTACGTTTAGCAGGTAGATATTTATCGGTGTAGCAATATGTTTACCTGTCTTATCAATGTATGCTAATTGTGTTCGACCGCGTTGATAGTAGTTTGGGATAGCAATAAAGATGGCTATTATTAGTGTTGAAACCAACAATTTATAAGATTGCCTAAACCGTAACAGTAGTGGATGAGACTTAATCCAATTCTTGTTTATCAATACAAATAGTAAGATACTTAACAAGCGATACTGCCATGTTGCAAAACCTAAGATGGCCATGAACAGCAGTAAAAAAGATAAAATCTTCTTCCTCATAATCGTTTTATATTTATACTTGCAGGTTGTTATAATGCGGTCTTTTTAAGAAGTTCTATACCTTGTTTTGGCATCTTGCTCTTTGTTTTATGCCCATTTGTATTAGCCAATAGGTTCTCTAATACGGGTAACATACGATTGAGGTTACCATATTGAATCATAAAGTTCCAGAAAGGTTCAAACTTCTTCCACCCTCCCATATAAAAGAGATGAGCCAATTGCTGCTTTATGTTATCGTGACCAAAGCTTGCCTTAAAGATATTACTCCATGAATAGAAGTTACGGTAAGCCCACTTGTAGCCTTGCTTTAACTCTTCTGCGGTCAATCCCAATGTTTTGTACACAACCGTTCGGGTATCATACTTGCTCCAGTCGTAGGACGTAATACGTCCATCTCGTTCCATCTGTTGAAACAGACGAGTTCCTGGATAAGGAGTTAAAACATGGAAAGTAGCTGTTGTTATGCTATGTTCAATCCCCCAATCAACAGTTCTTCGAAATACGTCTTTGTCATCATGGTCAAGTCCAAAAACAAAACTTCCGTTTATCATTATACCAAGACTATGCAGTCGTTCAACAGCTGCTACATAATCTTTCGATAAGTTTTGTAGTTTGTTACTTGAACGAAGATTGTCTGGAGAAAATGTCTCGAAGCCTAAAAACAAACTTCGTAATCCTGCCTCGGCAGCTTTTTCTATCAAATTACCATTTAGTACTGCTGCAACAGTAGAGGCGCTCTGAAAAACTCTACCCATACCGCGCATACCTTCAAATAATTCTGATGCGAAGTGAGGATTACCTAAAAGATGATCGTCAAGGAAATAGAGATGTCTGCCAGGCAGACTATCAATTTCAGCTAAGGCATCGTCTACCTTTCGGGTGTAAAACGATTTACCCTCGCTATAGAAGGCATCCTTGTAGCAAAAGTCACAATGATGAGGACAACCACGGGAAACAACAAGCGAGTTTGGTACAAAATACTTCTCTCTTTTAATAAGGTCGCGACGTACAGGAGGAATGTTTTCAATGCTTCTCCAACTTGCTACATATCGTTTTTGAGGGTGCCTTTCGCGAAAGTCTTTGATGAATCGTGGGAATGCTTCTTCCCCTGGCCCTAATATAAGTGTGTCGGCGTGTTGCGCAGCTTCATCAGGAAGACTTGTAACGTGAAGTCCTCCCATAACGACATACACACCTCTTTTTCTGTATTCATCAGCGATTTTGTAAGCTCTATAAGCGTTAGTAACGTAGACTTGAATACAAACCAAATCTGGAGTATCATCCAACTTTAGTTTCTCAATGTGTTGATCTTGTATCTCTACATCGTCATTTTCAGAGAAATAGGCTGCAAGTGTAGCTAATCCCAAAGGTGGGAAAAGCGAGTATTTGATTGGTCGCCAATAAGGGCTTTCTGCCTCTTGCAACGCTGGTAATATCATTTTTACTCTCATGCTGTCAATTCTTTATTCTTCAAGACACTATATTATTTTTAATGAGGCGATTAATTAGGTGAAGCTAATCAACGCATAGAAAATGAAGTTTAAACTATCGTCCTTAATAAATATGTTATACAAAAGTCGTTATTACATTTCATATATGCAAACTTTTTTCAAGAAAACTCAATTCGATTAGACTGTACTTACATTTTCTATTCTAAAAACAGATATATTCTGTTTTTATCAATAATATTCTTGTTATTGCTGTGTTTTTTCATCGAATAAAAGAAAAAGACAACGAAAAATTTTGAGGTATGAAAATAAAGTACTATCTTTGCACTCGCATTTGAGATAATGCTTGGTAATTCGGTTATAGGCCATCTTGGAAGGATGGGTGAGTGGCTGAAACCAGCAGTTTGCTAAACTGCCGTGCGCATTCGCGTACCGGGGTTCGAATCCCCCTCCTTCCGCTTTTATCTCATAATCTCAAATGTATTTTGGTCGATTCATCTAATGGTTAGGATACAAGATTCTCAATCTTGGCATAGGGGTTCGATTCCCCTATCGACTACCAAACATTCTCTTAGTAAGAAATAATTATTCTGGTCGATTCATCTAATGGTTAGGATACAAGATTCTCAATCTTGGCATAGGGGTTCGATTCCCCTATCGACTACCAAACGAAAGTTCAGCTATTAAGCTGGACTTTTTTATTATATAAGGTTATGTGATTTTGTGGGGAGGTAGAAGGGGGAAGTCCTAAAACCGGGTGTGGATACATATTATTTGTGAAGCTGCTTGGGTATTACTGAATTTCAATTTGCTGTCACTGCTATCATCTGTTGTGTGTGCTTAACTTGTTAGTCTACAGGAAAATAAATGAAGTGTTAAAAGTGACAGGAAATTGAGATAAAAATATTCTTGTAAGATATGTGTATGTACGATGAAGTTAAGAATAGTTTTATGATAAAATCTTTCCTATCTATTTAAACTCAAATAGGTTGTTAGATTCTAAACATATTTCCTTTCTCATCGAGCAGATTAGCTGTCTTTTTGGTGCGAAGGTAACGAGCTACGTCAGGTTACAAAGACAAACAAGATGTCGATAATAAATAAAAGATGTTAGGAAACAATACCATAGTAATAAGAACTATACACATTGTGGTCTAATGACCGGTTGCGGTTAAATACATACTTGTAGATTAATCTATTTTCTTTTAGAATGCGTATTTATGGTTGTAAGCAACTCTCCTACTCTATTGTTTCGTGTAAGCTGCTTACATAGATAATCTTTGCGTGTGTGGTGTGTGAATAAAGGTGAGGTTGGTATAATGGGCTAAACCAAATAAAGGCTATAGGAAACCCTATAGCCTTTTATTGATTGTATCTTTATAGAATTAATTCTTAAAGAACTCCTTGACGTCCTCGTTTGGGACCATCTGCTCATCGAAGATGTAAGCACCTGTCTTAGGACTCTTTACCATCTTGATAACCTTTGAATATGCGCGACCATCCGTAGAACCTTCGTGGAGGGTAGCGACCGCTTTCTTTGCCATAGTCTATTAATTTTAACTATTAACTATACTACTCTTTTTAGCGAGCTTACTTAATCTCCTTGTGAAGGGTAACCTTCTTCAGAACAGGATTATACTTCATGAGCTCAAGACGCTCTGGAGTATTCTTACGGTTCTTTGTAGTTACGTAACGACTTGTACCAGCTACACCGCTGTTCTTCATCTCGGTACATTCCAAGATAACTTGGACTCTGTTTCCTTTAGCTTTCTTTGCCATGATATTTAGTCTCCTATTACCTTAATGTCCTTCCAGTCAACATAACCCTTAGAAACAGCCTGCTTGAGTGCTGCATCAAGACCTACCTTGTTAATAAGACGAAGACCAGCAGCACTAATCTTCAGCTGAATCCAGCAAGCCTCCTCTACGTAGTAGAACTTCTTGCTGAAGAGGTTAACGTCAAAGCTTCTCTTTGTACGGTGCTTTGAGTGAGACACGTTACAACCTATCTGTGCCTTCTTTCCTGTGATTTGACAAATCTTAGACATTTCTATCTTTGTTTTGTGATTCGTTAATTGATACCTATTCCAAACAGGGTGCAAAATTACAAAAAAGTTTCAAATAAGCAAAACTTTTCCTATGATAATTGCTGATTTTAAGCTTTTTTGAACGTTTATTCGGACTTTATGTCCATGTCATTCAAGAAATCAAGCATTAAACGGATGGCTTTATTTGTAGCAATAGCGAGGTTGATATCTCGTCCATAATCCTCTGTAAGTTTAAAAGTTCTTACCTCGTCTTTGTTACCATAAGCTAACCAAATTGTACCCACTGGATGTTCTGCTGTACCGCCTCCAGGGCCTGCTACACCTGTAGATGCAATTGCAAAATCAACACCGATAGTATTGATCGTACCCAATACCATCTCACGTGCAACCTCCTCTGATACAGCTGTATTCTTCTCAATCACCTCATGAGAAACGCCAAGAAGCTTTTCCTTTACCTCATCAGTATAGGCAACAACGCCACCTTTATAATAATCTGATGAACCAGGGATTGCTATGATAGCCTCACTGATTCGACCGCCTGTGCAGCTTTCTGCTGTTCCAATTGTGTAACCTGAAGCATAAAGGATGTCACCAATCTGACGTGATATTATCTTACTTTCAAATTCCATAAACTTATTCTTATTATAGGACTTAATTTTGTTATTATTCAAAAGTTACTTTACTAAATACTGGGATATCCATCTGTGTAAAGTCTTTGTCTTGATACTTGAAGTTACCTACACTGGCAATCATTGCTGCATTGTCTGTCGTATAGCTAAACTTTGGTATGTAAATCGTCCAACCATAACGTTCTGCATGGTCATGGAACGCATTACGAAGACCATTATTAGCTGATACGCCACCCGCAACGGCTACATGCTTAATGCCTGTCTCTTTAACCGCTAAGCGTAGCTTCTTCATAAGTATGTCAACTATCGCATGCTCAAGACTGGCTGCAATGTCTTCTTTATGATGCTCGATGAAGTCTGGATCTTCCTGTACCCACTTTCTCATATTATATAAGAATGATGTCTTAAGACCAGAGAAAGAGTAATCAAAACCTGCTACATTTGGTTCTGCAAACTTATAAGCCAAAGGATTACCTTGGCGAGCAAGTCTATCAATGATTGGACCACCAGGATAACCGAGTCCCATTACCTTTGAACACTTATCAATAGCCTCACCAGCAGCATCGTCAATAGTCTGACCGAGTACTTCCATATCGTTATAAGCATTCACCTTAACAATCTGAGAATTACCACCAGATACCAAGAGACAAATGAATGGGAATGGAGGCATGTGATTGTCGTCATCGCTTTCCTTGATGAAGTGGGCCATGACATGACCCTGCAAATGGTTAACTTCAATCATAGGGATATTCAATGAACGAGCAAACCTTTGGCAAAGTTTACACCAACCAAAAGACTACCCATCAATCCAGGACCACGTGTAAAGGCAATGGCTGAAAGTTGTTCTTTAGTAATACCTGCACGCTTCAACGCTTGGTCAACAACAGGAACCACGTTCTGTTGGTGAGCTCTTGAAGCAAGCTCAGGAACAACTCCTCCGTAAGCTTTATGTACCTCCTGTGAGGCTGTTACATTACTGAGGATAACACCATTCCTCAATACGGCAGCACTTGTGTCATCACAACTGCTTTCTATACCTAATATATAAATATCTTCTTTTACCATTTTCTGTTAGATTCTCTCCTAAGAGAATAAAAGACATTAATGTGTCAGAATCTCTAATCCGTGTTCTGTCATAACGAAAGTATGCTCCCACTGAGCTGAAGGCTTCTCATCACCTGTGATAACCTCCCAACCATATGGGTCGTCTGCATCAATAAAGACTTTCCATGTGCCCATATTAATCATTGGTTCAATGGTAAATACCATACCAGGAACCAGTAACATACCAGTACCTTTATGTCCATAGTGAACAACATCTGGCTGCTCGTGGAACTCGATACCAACACCATGTCCGCAGAGGTCACGTACAACACCATAGCCATTCTTCTCGGCATGTTTCTGTATAGCATGACCGATGTCACCTACAAAGGAATAAGGCTTAGCTGCTTCGGCACCAATTTCAAGGCATTCCTTCGCTACACGAACTAATCGTTCCTTCTCTGGTGTTGTCTTTCCAATGATGAACATACGACTTGCATCTGCATAATAGCCATCTACAATCGTAGTCATATCAACATTGATAATATCACCTTCTTGAAGAATATCTTCTTTCTTTGGAACACCATGACACACAACTTCATTAATACTTGTGCATACACTCTTAGGATATCCCTCATAGTTCAAGCAGGCAGGATTGCATCGTGGTCCTTGCAATACTGCATACAGATATCATCAATCTCCTGAGTATTCATTCCTGCGTGGATAGCCTCAGCGACAGCATCCAAGCAGCCAGTATTGACTATACCACTCTTTCGGATACCTTCAATCTGCTCAGGTGTCTTAATCATATCACGTGTAGGAACGAGTTTGCCCTTCTTCTCAAGAGCCATTATCTTTAAGTCCATTTCGGTTGGCTCCTGTCCTGGAAGACAATGCCACCTTTTCTTTTTCAACTGCATATCGTCAATTTTATCTTTTTGCAAGAATAAAGCAAGCAAACACAAGAAATCATGTTTCTATTTTGTGGAGTGCTGCTTAGTTTCTGCAAAAGTACTATAATTCAAAGACAAAACAAAATAAATCAAGTCCTTTCTTACGGAAGAGTCTTATTTGATATATCGTACAACAGCCTACTGGAATGTAATCAAGTAAGGGGTACTAAATCTACATGAATCTCACCTGAGGTACTTCTACCAATGTTTGGTAATAATTCTGTTTGTCAAGTCTTTATTCTTAATCAAAAAGGTTTAGTTTGTTCTCTCTTGCCTTACTTAGAGACAAAACCTTTTGTTGTTCTTCTTTATAACCAGCACGAAGTTTCTCGTATGTTGCGTCTAACTCTTTGCAGAAGCGTTCACGCTCTTTTTCATTAAGCAGTGCGGCTGCTATGGAAGGATTGACGGAAGCATCTTTAACCCATACAACAGGGGCGTCGTATAATGGAGCAATCTTCAGTGCTACATGAAGTTGAGAGGTTGTTGCACCACCAATCATAACAGGAATATTCAGTCCTGCTTCCTTGAATGCTACAACACTATTAACCATCTCCTGCAGACTTGGTGTAATGAGACCAGACAATCCGATCAAGTCAACATTCTCTTCCTTGGCTTTCTTAATAATCTGATCAGCAGGCACCATAACGCCCAAATCAATTACTTCATAGTTGTTACAAGCCATCACAACGCCCACAATATTCTTTCCGATATCGTGCACATCGCCCTTTACAGTAGCCAATAGCACCTTTCCTGCAATAGCCTTACCATCTACCTTCTCCTTTTCAATATAAGGTTGAAGGATAGCTACAGCATCTTTCATTGTGCGGGCAGTCTTGACAACCTGTGGTAAGAACATCTTACCAGCACCGAACAAGTCGCCTACTTCGTTCATACCCTGCATCAAAGGACCTTCAATAATGTTCACAGCGTGTGGATACTTCTCCAATGCTTCATGAATATCCTCATTCAAATAGGTTGAAATACCCTTGCGCAGTGCATATTTTAATCTGTCTTCCAACGCTTCATTACGCCATGCTTCTTGCTCTACTTCCTGCGTAGCACCACCATTCTTTTGTGCTTCTTTTTCCTCAAGAATCTTGTTAGCCAGTTCAATCAGTAGTTCGTCGGCTCCCTCTACCCTATCCAGAACAACGTCTTCAATTATCTTCAGATGGTCTTCTGGTATATCGGCGTATGTTACTTTGGTAGCTGGATTGACAATACCAAAGTCCATACCCACCTGAATGGCATGATAAAGGAATACGGCATGCATAGCTTCACGGATATAGTTATTACCTCGGAAGCTAAATGAAAGGTTACTTACACCACCACTAACGTGCGCACCAGGCAGGTTCTTCTTTATCCATTCCGTTGCACGAATGAAGTCGACAGCATAGCTATTATGCTCTTTCATACCCGTACAAATAGCAAGAATATTTGGGTCGAAGATAATGTCTTGAGGTGGGAAACCCACTTTCTCTGTAAGAATCTTATAAGCTCTTTCAGCTATCTCGATACGACGCTCGTAGCTTGTTGCTTGTCCTTCTTCATCAAAGCACATCACAACAACAGCTGCACCGAAGCGCAGTACATCCTTTGCATGGCGAATAAAGACCTCTTCACCTTCTTTCAAAGAAATAGAGTTGACAATCGCTTTACCCTGCACACACTTCAAAGCAGATACAACTACCTCCCAATCAGATGAGTCAATCATCAATGGAACACGAGCAATCTCTGGTTCTGATGAAATCATATTGACGAATGAGCCATCTCATCTTTTGCCTCCAACAGACCGTCGTCCATATTGATATCCAGTACCAACGCACCATCATCCACCTGTTTACGAGCAATTGTCAGCGCCTCCTCGTAGTTCTTCTCTTTTACTAAGCGAAGGAACTTACGGCTTCCAGCAACATTACAACGCTCACCAACATTCACAAATGATATTTCTGGAGTTAATCGGAACTGCTCAAGCCCAGAGAGAATCATCTCCTTTGGCTCATCAACAGGTATATGAGGTTTCTTTCCTTCAACAACCTTACGTAGCCGGCAATGAACTCTTCCGTTGTTCCACAACAGCCACCAATGATATTCACAAGCCCTTCATCCACGAATGAAGCCATCTGTGGCACCATGATTTCTGCTGTTTCATCATACTCCCCCATCGAGTTTGGCAGACCTGCATTTGGATGGATGCTTATATAATAAGGTGCTTTAGCAGCTAACTCCTTCAAATAAGGGCGCATCTGTTCTGCTCCGAACGAACAGTTAAGACCAACAGAAAAGATAGGATAAGACGATACTGATGTAAGGAATGCATCGAGTGTCTGACCACTAAGCGTTCTACCAGACAAGTCGGTAATGGTCACTGACAGCATAATAGGTAGGTCGACACCCGCCTTCTTCATCTCAGACAATGAGGCATCAATCGCTACCTTAGCATTAAGCGTATCAAAGATAGTCTCAATCAAAACAGCATCAATTCCCCCTTCTATCATCGCTGCAACCTGCTCGCTATAAGCATCAAAGAGTGCATCATACGTAAGGTCACGCTTAGCAGGGTCGCTTACATCAGGCGACATCGAACAAGTCTTGTTCGTAGGACCAATACTCCCTGCGACAAAACGAGGCTTGTCTGCGGTTGAATATTCATCAGCACACTTACGTGCAAGTTTCGCTCCTGCGTAAGCAATATCACGAGAGAAGCTTTCCATGTGGTAATCTGCTTGCGAAATGCGCTGTGCAGAGAAGGTGTTAGTACTGATAATATCAGCTCCCACCTCTAAATAGCAACGATGAATATCCTCAATGATATCAGGGCGTGACAGATTCAACATGTCATTATTACCCTGATAATTGAGCATCTGTAAAAGTTCAAGGTTACCTCGGAAGTCTTTCTCCGTCAAGTTATACCCTTGAATCATGGTACCCATCGCACCGTCTAAAATTAGTATTCTATCTTTAATGTTATCCCTTAACTTCATTATACTTTAATAATGTTTCTTTGCCCGATCCATTTCTCGTCGGTCTTCTTTTTCTTTTAGTGTTTGGCGTTTGTCGTATTCTTTCTTACCTCTTGCCAAGGCTATGTCAACCTTTGCTCGTCCGTTCTCATCGATAAAGATAAGTGTTGGAATAATGGTGAAGCCAGGAGTCTTTGAGTCAGCCTCAAGGTTGCGTATTTCTTTTCGGTTCAATAGGAGCTTTCGTGGACGTTTTGCCTCATGATTGGCATACGAACCATAGAAATAAGGAGATATGTTCATCCCCTGAACCCACATTTCACCTTTTGTTATATAGCAGTAAGAATCAACCAACGAAGCCTTACCAGCACGTATAGACTTTATCTCCGTGCCAGTAAGAACAATACCTGCTGTGTAAGTATCAACGAAGAAATACTCAAAAGAAGCTTTCTTGTTTCTTATCTGTACAGGTGATTTCTTTCTTTTCTCTTGTTGTTCCTTATTCATTTTCTATTGTTGCAAAATTCTCAATATGGTCATCGATATAGGCTGCAATCATTGCACACCAACGTTCTTCATTGACCACAAACTCATCATCAAACTCGTCAAATTCAGGCATCTGTTCATATAAAGCCATGAAATCTTCGTCAGACTCAACAGCTTCAATCGCCTCGTGATACTTTTCGTAATATTTCTTTCCGTGGCGAATGTGTGTGTATAGCTCACGAATTCCCCAGTTGCGCATTGCTACGGCAAAAGGATTTTTGAAGATAAAAGCACCATAACCATTGTATATCAACTGGACATAACCGCCATCCATCACTTCCTGATGGAGATAACTCCATGCTAACAGTGTTATCTGATCAGCATTTAGTTGCTGCATAGCTTCCAATGTCAGCTTATTATCTATTGCATTGCCAATAGCATCAACAAAGACCTGAACAAAACTGTCCATTCCTTCTTCAACGGCTTTGCGTATATCGCTATCTTTTACTTTGACGTCAATCATTGTTATATCTTTTGTAATACAATTCTAAGGGTTATGCATGTATCAGCAGAGAGAAACAGCCTTCAAACTATTGAGTGTAACTCGCTTCCACTTTGCCGAATGCAGCTTATCTTTTGCAAAGATAACTTTTTTTTCTCGATTATGTCTTTATGATTAGGTATTTCTTTCGTATAAGCTTATATACAAGCGAATAAAGAAGGTTCTAAAAGACTTAAATCTGTCCTATGCTATTTTTTTAAATGACTTTTTATCCGTAATTTTAATCACGCTTGCTATGAAATATGTTTACATATATCTTTGTCTTTTTACTCGAAAAAGAGTCTTAAAGCAATATTTTGATAACCTTTGTAATGTTCTGTAAATCAGAATATTGTGTGGGTAGTTAAATACAAGGTGCTTAATAGGGCTCTTAAAGGGCGTTAGTTAACCTTCAATTGGGCGTCTTTTGCAAGGTAATTAAGCCTTAATAAGAACGCAATTAAGCCACTTTTTAAATTATTGGTAATGAAAATATGTGACAAAAGAGTGTGATTCTTCTTCCTTCTAATGCAAACATTTCTATTTTCTCTTATTCTATCCAACATGTCTTATCCCTATAAAGAAATCATATATTCTATCTCTCCTACCTTCAGTTAGCATCTTTCCAAACCATACAGAAAAAGCCCAC